>JAESFO010000020.1_pt1 | contig 778479 bp, 755 predicted proteins | sample 9269421 | NCBI WGS metagenome assembly JAESFO01 (sample SAMN14502839, study PRJNA617101) | algae metagenome | isolation source: Nostoc desertorum CM1-VF14 and co-occurring heterotrophs from rocky... | place: USA: Clark Mountains, San Bernardino, California | collected 2000-06-05
GCAAGCCCAAGCTCGTCGCCATCATCGCCGTCGCCCGCAAGCTCCTCACCATCCTCAACGCAATCCTCCGGGACAAAACGCCATGGCAGCCCAAAAACGCTTGACCCGGAAGACAGTCGCTCCCCGCGTCGCGCGGCTGCGCCGCGCTAGGGGGAGGGAAAAGAGATCACCAGGTCGCGAGGACGGAGCCCTTGAACTTCTCGTCGATGAAGGCCTTCACCTCCGGCGACTGATAGCTTTCCACCAGCGTCTTCACCCAGGGCTTGTCCTTGTCGGCGGTGCGCACCACGATGATGTTCGCATACGGCCCCTTCGGATCCTCGCGCAGGATTGCATCCTTCACCGGATCGAGACCGGCCTGCGACGCATAGTTGGTGTTGATGCCGGCAACATCGACATCCGGCAGCGTGCGCGGCAGCTGGGCGGCATCGACCTCGACGACCTTCAGCTTCTTCGGGTTCTCGGTGATGTCGAGCAGCGTCGGCTTGAAGCCCACGCCGTCCTTCAGCTTGATGATGCCCTTGTCGCGCAACAGGATCAGCACGCGGCCGCCATTGGTCGGATCGTTCGGGATCGCCAGCGAGGCACCCGACTTCACCTCGTCAAAGCTCTTCACCTTCTTCGAATAGATGCCCATCGGGAAATTGATGGTGGTGCCGACGGAGACCAGCTTGAACTTGCGATCGGCCACCTGGTTGTCGAGGTAAGGCTGGTGCTGGAACGAATTGGCCTGCAGGTCGCCGGAGTCCAGCGCCGCATTCGGCACCACATAGTCGGAGAATTCGACGATCTGGATGTCGAGGCCCTTCTTGGCGGCGACGGCCTTGGCGGCTTCCAGCACCTGCGCATGCGGGCCCGGCGTGACGCCGACCTTGATGGTCTCGGCCGAGGCGGCGGAGGTGAAGGCAGCAAGGGCAACGGCCGAGAGAAGTAGACGACGGATAGACATGGTGTTTTCCATTGTGAAGAAACGAATGAGCCAGCGCGCGGACGCGCTCCCTCAGGATTTGCGCGTCCGCTTGTCGAGGCGGCGCGAAATGAAATCGCCAAGGCTCTGCACGCCCTGCACGAGACAGATCAGCACGGCGACCACCGTCGCCATCACTTCCGGCATGAAGCGCTGATAGCCATAGCGGATGCCAAGATCGCCGAGCCCGCCGCCACCGACGGCGCCGACCATGGCGGAGTAGCCGATCAGGCTGACGGTTGCGAGGGTCAGCGCCAAGGTCACCGCCGGCATGGCTTCGGGCAGCAGCACCTTCCACACGATCTGCAAGGGGCTGGCGCCAAAGGCGCGCGCGGCCTCGACCAGGCCCTGATCGACTTCGCGGATGGCGCCTTCGATGACGCGGGCGATGAAGGGCGTGGCCGCGATGGTCAGCGGCACCACGGCGGCGCTGGTGCCGATGGAAGTGCCCGCAATCAGGCGCGTCAGCGGCGCGATGGCGACGACGAGAATGATGAAAGGCGTCGAGCGCGTGGCGTTCACCACGAGGCCGATCAGGCGATTGACGTTCGGCGCCGGGAACAGTTCACCTGCCCGGCTCGTGGCCAGGAAGATGCCGAGCGGCAGGCCGGCCAGCGTGCCGAAGATGCCGGCCAGCGCCACCATCACCAGCGTGTCCAGCGTCGACGACGCGATCATGTTGATGAGTTCAGGCGACATAGCCGAGATGCTCCACGGTGTTGCGGGTCGAGGTCAGATCGGCGATCAGTTTTGCCTGCAGCTCGGGCTCGGCCGCGACGGAGGCGATCAGCGTGCCGAACGGATGATCGGCGACATATTCGATCTGGCCATGCATGATGTTGAAGTCGACGCCGTAAGCACGCGTGAGCCGTGACAGCACGGGCTCGTCCGCATCGGCGCCGGTGAAGGCGATGCGGATGACGGCCTGACGGCCCGGCGCGTAATCGGCCAGCAGTTTTGTCTGCAGCCATTCCGGCACATTGCCGCCGGTGACTTCGCCGACAAAACGTTTGGTCGTCGCATGGGTCGGCTTCGAGAAGATCTCGTAGGTCGTCCCCTGCTCGATGATCCTGCCGCCTTCCATCACAGCCACGCGTTGCGCGAGCTTCTTCACCACGGACATTTCATGCGTGATGAAGAGAATGGTGAGATTGAGCTCCGCATTGATCTGCTTCAGCAGCGCGATGATCTGCGCGGTGGTCTCGGGATCGAGCGCGGAGGTCGCCTCGTCCGACAGCAGCACCTTCGGTTTGGTGGCGAGCGCACGCGCGATGCCGACGCGCTGCTTCTGGCCGCCGGAGAGTTCGGCCGGATAGCGGTCGCGCTTGTCGGCGAGACCGACCATCTCCAGCAGCGGCTCGACGATGCCCTTAATGTCCTTCCGCGGCGTGCCGGCGATCTCCAGCGGCAGCGCGATATTGTCGGAGGCCGTGCGCGACGACAAAAGATTGAAATGCTGGAAGATCATGCCGATCGAGCGGCGCGCCTGGCGCAGGCTGCGCTCGTCGAGCGAACCGATATCGAGGCCGTCGACGGTGACCTTGCCGGAGGTCGGATGTTCGAGCCCGTTGATGAGACGGATCAGCGTGGACTTGCCGGCGCCGCTCTTGCCGATCACGCCGACAATGGCGCCTTCGGGCACCACGAGATCGATATTGTCGACCGCCTTCACCTCGGCGGAGTCTTTCCGCGGCGGAAAAATCTTGCTGACGCCATCGAAGGAGATGATGGCTGGCCCCTGCTGGTCGAGAATTGGCACGGGCACTCCAGTCGGCTTGGACACGGGAGCGTTCATTAGGATGACGTTTCTGTGCAGATGTGAAGATCGGGGCCGGCCTGAGAGGCACTGGCGCCGTGGCGGCAACCTACTGATTTCCGGACGCAATTCAACCGCACTGCACAAAAAGTGAATTTTTCACCCGCAGATCGGCAGTTTGGAGAATGAAATTCCCCATCCGACGCACTTTCCAGTGCGTCAGTATCGGGAACCGCAACCGTTGGTCAGGACCCCGGCGTCCAGGTCCAGACAATGTCCTTCACCTGAACCGGCTTCGGGATCAGCCCCAGCTTGTGGAAGCGATCGGCCGTTTCCTGCTGGGTCGTGATGATCTTGTCGCTGATCGGCACCACCGTGTAGTTCGACCGCTCGACCGCGCGCGTGGTCGCGGCCCGATCGACACCGGTCGCCTCCTGCAGCTTGGCGGCGACGTCGGCGCGATTGGCCTCGGCCCATTTGCCTTCATCCGCAAATGTCTTGTTGAACAGCGCCACGGTGTCGGGATGCTTGGCTGTAAAATCCTTGTTGGCGAGGAAGAACGAAATCGACTCCTGCACATCCTTCGAGAACGCCACCACCCGCGCCTGCTTGCCTTCGGACAGCGCGAGATAGGGATCCCAGATCGACCACGCATCGATATTGCCGCTGGCGAACGCAGCCGTCGCATCCGCAGGATTGAGATAGACCGGCGTGATGTCGGCATAGGTCAACCCGACCTTTTCAAGTGCCGCGACAATCGTGTTATGCGCGCTCGATCCCTTGCCGAAGCCGACCTTCTTGCCTTTCAAATCGGCGAGCGTCTTGATCGGCGAGTTGTCGGGCACCACGATGCCTTGATTGAAACCACGCGACGGGATCGCTGCGATATAGACGAGATTGGCGCGCGCCGCCTGCGCGAAGATCGGCGGTGCATCGCCGGCATAGCCGAAATCGACATTCCCGGTATTGATGGCTTCGAGGATCGGCGGCCCGAACTGGAATTCGACCCAGCGGACAGTGATGCCCTTCTCCTTGAACACCTTCTCCAGCGTCTGGCGCTGCTTCACCGCCGGAAAAATACCGGCCTTCTGGAAGCCGATGCGGATTTCCTTCGGCTGCTCCGCGGCCGGCGCCTTGCTGGTGAATTGCGACAGCAGCAGCGTCGCGGCAATGGTGGCCAGGACAACGCGTCTCGACTTCGACATGAGGTTTCTTGCTCCGCCCGTGTCCGCGCCCGATGCGCCGACGTGATGACGAAACGCTACGCGTGATCGCGAAGATTGTGTTTTCAAAGGTAAGCGGTGCACGGCAAGATTTGCGATCCGGCGCGCCGCATCGGGAGCAGCTTTCATCTCCGCGTGCAGAAAATTATTTCGTCGCGAGGGGCGGCCGTGCAGTACCTGGAGAAGGTTTGGCTCCGCGCTCTCGCTTTCGCAGAATGCACGTAGCGCTGCGCCCGTAACTACAGTTGGCCATTTCATTGACTGGAACCGGCGGCTCTCCCACCTTTGCGCATCGCCATTCGATCATTTGCAAAGCGGCATCACCATGCTTCCGATCATTCTCACGCACATCCTCAATCGCACCCTGCGCCGTCCCACCCGCGCGATGCAGCTGGCCGCGCTCGCGACCATGCTGTCGACCTCCTTCGCCTGCGCGCAGACAGCGGACACCGTGCGCATCGGCTATCAGAAGTCATCGACACTGATTGCCGTGCTGAAGACCAATGGCGAACTCGAGAAGGCGTTGGCGCCGCTCGGCGTCAAGATCTCGTGGCATGAATTCACCAGCGGCCTGCCGCTACTCGAAGCCATCAATACCGGCAATGTCGATTTCGGCGCCGATGTCGCCGACACCGTGCCGCTGTTCGCGCAGGCCGCCGGCGCCAAGCTCGCTTACGTCGCCGAGGAAGCCGCCTCTCCCGCCGCGCAGGCCATCGTGGTGCCCGCGGAATCGCCGCTGAAGACCGTCGCTGACCTCAAGGGCAAGAAGGTCGCCGTGACCAAGGGTGCCGGCAGCCACTTCCTGCTGCTCTCTGCCCTCAGCAAGGCCGGCCTCGGCTTCAAGGACATCACGCCGGCCTATCTGCCGCCCGCCGATGGCCGCATCGCTTTTGTCGGCGGCAATGTTGATGCGTGGGTGGCATGGGACCCGTTCCTCACCAGTGCGCAACGCCAGAGCAATGCGCGCGTGCTTGCCGACGGCAGCAACGGCCTCGCCAGCTACAAGCGCTACTACCTCGCATCCGCCGCCTATGCCGCAAAGCGCGGCGACGTGCTGAATGTCATCTTCAAGAAGCTCGACGAGACCGGCAAATGGGCGAAGGCCGAGCCAAAGGAAGCAGCAAAACTGCTCTCCGGCCTGTGGGGCATCGACGCCGCCACTGTCGAGGAAGCCAACAGCCATCGCTCCTACAAAGTCGGCGCTGTCACCAAGGCCGGCCTGTCCGAACAACAGACCATCGCCGACGCGTTCTTCGCCGAGAAGCTGATCCCGGTGAAGGTCAACGCCGCCGACGTCACGATCTGGTCGCCGAAGTAATCCTCACTCACCGAAAGCTCGCATCATGAAGTCGCTGTTCTCGGCGCTCGCCGCCGCTGCCATCACGCTTGCCCCGTTGACTGGGGCGCTTGCCCAGTCGCCGGCCAAGACCGAACTCAAGGTCGGTTTCGTGCCCGGCCCTTACATCGACGGCTTCAAGGCCGGCGTGGAGCCGGAATTGAAGAAGAAGGGCTACACCGTCAAATACTACGAATTCTCCACGGGCCTCGAAGCCAACACCGCTGTGTTCAAGAACGACATCGACGCCAATGTGATGCAGCACACGGTGTTTCTCGACAGCTACAATGCGCGCCAGAAGACCGACCTCACCGGCATCATCACCGTGCCGACACCGCCAATGGGCCTCTACTCGACCAGGCACAAGAAGGCCGAAGACGTGAAGGCCGGCGCCACCGTGGTTGTACCCAATGATCCCGTGAACCTGCAGCGGGCGCTGTGGATCCTGCGCGATCTCGGCTGGATCGAGATCAAGGATAACAACCCGGTCGATGTCACCGAGCTCGACGTGGTGAAGAACCCGAAGGGCATCAAGATTGTGCCGCTGGAAAATGCCCAGGCCCCCCGCGCGCTAGGCGATGCCGACTTCGCCGCGGTGCAGGGCAATTTTGCCATCTATAGCGGGTTGAAGCTGACCGAAGCATTTGCGCTGGAGAAGATGACAAAGCCCTATACCAATGTCGTCGCCGTCCGTCGTGGCAATGCCGACGCGCAGTGGGCCAAGGACATCGTGGCGGCCTATCAGTCGGACACCTTCAAGACCGCGATCCGCAACGACAAGTTCTATGCCGGCTTCACGCTGCCGGAATACTTTAATTGAGCCGGCCGTAGGGCGGATGAGCGTAGCGTAATCCGCCCTACGGCGGCTCTCCGATTTGACTCCGCGCCGCGCTAGGATACGCTTCCTCCAGACATCATGAGATGTCGGCGGAAGCGAGGATATGAGGACCCGGCTCGTCTTTGCATTGCTGGCTTTGTGCGCGTTCACCGTCCCGGCGACCGCCCAGACGCTCACAAGCTTCGAGATCGCCGCCCGCTCCCGCGGCACGCCGGATATCCCCGGCCTCAACATGATCTGGCTGCGGCCCTGGACCAATCTCCGCCTCGCCCAAGAATGGCGCTACATCGTGGTGCATCAGTCGGAAGGCGCGGTCGGCTCGGCCTGGCGCAATGCCGTCGCCCAGATGCAGAAGCCGGATCGTCGTGGTGTCGCCATCTGGGTCGAGACCGATGGCACGGTCTACTGGTCGACGCCGGAATGGGCGGTGCCGAAACATCTCAATCGCGGCAACCGCAACGACAACAAATATATCGACAATGCATCGACCTATCGGCAGGTCGACAATGAGAGCACGATCGGGGTCGAATTCGTCGGCAACTATCCCAATGTCCGCAAGCCGCCGACCGAAGCGCAGATCGCCGCATGGCGTGTCCTCGTCCGCGTGCTGCAGGCCCGCTACGACATCCCGAACGAGCGGGTGTTCGCGCATAACTGGATCGACTACAAGGATCACCGCTATTGCGAGGGCTGCGAACTGGCGCGGATTGCACGGACGCAGGGCGTGGAGACGGCGCAGCAGGTGGAGAAGAGGCAGTAGCCAAGTGCTACCAATGTCATCCCCGCGAAAGCGGGGATCCAGTAAACACAGCGGCGCGGCTCTATCACTGTAATCAGCGTATACTGGATTGCCCGGTCAAGCCGGGCGATGACAGTCTGAGGCGCTCAGGTCCCCACCCGCAACGCCGCGCCGCGCTTGCGGAGCAGTGCGATCACCGACAGCGCGGTGATGCGGCCCGTCTTCGGATTCTCCGACGGGATGTTCTCGATCTGCATGGAGAAGCGCGCGGAATCTGAGTCCACCTCGACGCGATGGACATTGCGGGTCAGCGCCGGATCGGCCCAGATCTGTAACGTGGTCGCGTCAGGCCCGATGCCTGCCAGCGACAATGCCACGGCGACATTGAGATTGGCCGGAAACCCCTTCGCAGCCTCGCGCGCGGTGCCTTCAAAGATCTTCAACGGCTCGGTGATGCTCTCGATGTCGATCTTGTTCTCGACGATGTAGGGCGCACCTGCGAGTCCCTTCACCGGCTTGCGCGTCACCATCTTCACCGAATGGATCTTGCCTTCGGCCGCCGCCGTCACGGCATCGAGGCCGATCAAGGCACCGGTTGGCACGACGATCTGCCCGCCATGGGTTTTGGCGAGTGCGACAAGATCGTCATTGAACAGCAGTGCCCCGGCGCTCAGCACAATGGCGGTCTTGCCCTTGGTGACGAACGGCTTGACGATCTCCGGCAGCAAGGGCGCCGGCGCACATTCGATCACGATGTCGGCGACGGCTTCGAGATCGGCGATCGGCAGCACCGGCGGCGTCTTGCCAAGCTTCGACAGGAACGCCGCGTGCTTGTCCGGGTTCTGCACGGAGACCGCCGCGAGCGTGAGACCTTCGATCCCGCGATCGAGCTCCTCGACCACCTTCTGCCCGATCCCGCCCAAGCCAACCACGGCGACGCGTGCCACCGATGCCGTTCCCATGCTCATCTCTGCCATCCCGCTTCGTGCCGGCATCGTTGCCGTCTTGCATCCCTTAATGTCGCAGCCGCGACGGAATGTCCAATGCGGCCATGCTGAGGCCTCATGTCCCCTGTCATTCCGGCAGGCCCGACGCTATCTCTCGGCCAGCCGCATAGACAGGAGTTGTAGTGTCCCATCGTTTCACGCGCCGTCATCTCGTCGGAGGCGCCGGCGCCCTCGCCGCCGGTCTCGCCATTCCATCGGCGGAGGCACAACAGGCGGCCATTGCACAGCCGGGCGGCACGCCACGTGCCTTCCCGCAAAATTTCGTCTGGGGCACGGCGACCGCGTCCTATCAGATCGAGGGCGCCGTCGATGTCGAGGGTCGCGGCCGTTCGATCTGGGACACCTATACGCGCCTGCCGGGCAAGATCCGCGACAACAGCAATGGCGACCGCGCCGTCGAGCATTTTACACGTTACAAGGAAGACGTCGCGCTGATGAAGGAGTTGGGCACGACCGCCTACCGCTTCTCCATCGCCTGGCCGCGTGTGTTTCCCGACGGCACCGGCACGCCCAATCCGAAGGGTCTCGATTTCTACAATCGCCTGATCGACGAATTGCTGGCCAACGGCATCACGCCTTATGCGACGCTGTATCACTGGGACCTGCCGCAGGCGCTGCAGGATCGTTTCGGTGGCTGGGCCTCGCGCGAAACGTCGAAAGCCTTCGGCAACTATGCCGGTTATGTGGCAAAGCACATCACCGATCGCGTAAAGAATGTCTTCACCATCAATGAATGCGCGACCTTGGTGGATTTCGGCTATGGCGTCGCGCCGATCGAAATGGCGCCGGGCATCAAGTCCACGCAGAAGGAGCTGAACCAGATCCGTCATCACGTCGCGCTCGGCCATGGACTTGCCGTGCAGGCGATCCGCGCACAGGGCCGTACCGGCACGGAAATCGGCGTGGCGGAGAATCTCGCCTCCTGCATTCCGGTGATCGAGACACCGGAGCATATCCGCGCTTCGGAGATCGCCACCCGCGAGATGAATGGTGGCTATCTCACCGTGATCATGGAAGGCCGCTACACGGATGGCTTCCTGAGTTATGCCGGCGCAAACGCTCCCGTCTTCACCGAGGACGACCTCAAGATCATCGGCGCGCCCATCGATTTCCTCGGCCTCAACATCTACATGCCGCAGCACTATGTGGCCGCGCCCGCCGATGCCGCCGGCTTCGCGCTGGTGCCGACACCGGCCCCGTTCCCGCGCATGGATTCCGACTGGCTGCGGGTGGGCCCGGAAGCGATGTACTGGGCGCCGCGCAATGTCGCCAAGCTCTGGAACGTAAAGAAGATCTTCATCACCGAGAATGGCGCTTCGGCATCTGACAAGCCGGCGCCGGACGGCCGGATCTTTGATCTCGACCGCATCATGTATCTGCGCGCCTATCTCACGCAGCTGCAGCGCGCGACGTCGGAGGGCGTCCCCGTGCAGGGCTATTTCCACTGGAGCTTGATGGACAATTTTGAATGGATCGACGGATACGAGAAGCGTTTTGGCCTGTATCACGTCGACTTCAACACGCAGAAGCGCACGCCGAAGCTGAGCGCGGAGTTCTATCGCAAGCTCATTGCGGGGAATGCGTTGGTGTAACAGCCGTCATTGCGAGGAGCGTAGCGACGAAGCAATCCAGTCTTCCTTCACTTGGCATTCTGGATTGCTTCGCTGCGCTCGCAATGACGGCTGAGATATCAGAGCAACTTCCCATCAGCCCCGAAGAACGGATACGGGCCGTCGAACTCGCCGATCGGCACGTGATGGGTGACGAGGTGGCCGCCCTCGCCGTCCGGAAACCAGACATGCAGATGAAAGGCCGGCGGCTCGACCCGGAATGACGGCGGGCGGATTTCGGCGAGATCGAGATCCACCGCATGGTTCGGCGCCGGGCAGATCGTCGCCACGGTGCCAGCAAACGTCGTCAGCGTCGCCCGATGGACATGACCGGCCGCGACGATGCGGATGCGCGGATGGTTGCGAACAATAGCGGCAAGCTCGCCGGCATTGTGCAGGTCCTGCACATCCATGTGCTCGATGCCGGTGCGGAATGGCGGGTGATGCAGGAACAGCAGCGCCGGCCGGTCATTGGATGAGCCCAGCGTGGCATCGAGCCATTCCAGCGTCGCTGTTTCCAGCGTGCCATATGGTTTGCCGGGGACGTGGGTGTCCAGCAGGATCACATCCAGCGGCCCGACCGTGCGTGCCTGATCGAGCGGGCCGGATGAATGCGCGTAAGCCCAGTCTGGAAAGGCCGCACGCATCATGTCGCGGGCATCATGATTGCCGGGTACGCCAATGAACGGAATTTTGAGTGGTGCCAGCAGGCGCCACAGATGCTCGTATTCGCCGGGGGTCGGCGTGTCGACGAGATCGCCGGAAATGACAACGAGATCGGGCCGCGGTTCGAGCGCATTCAGCTCGGCCACACAGCGCTCCAGCGCCCTGGCGGTGTCGACCTTGTTATAGGCGAGCTCACCCGGTGCCTTGATGTGAAGGTCGGAAATCTGGGCAATGATGGTCGGCTTCGACATCAGTCTTCTTTCGGCAATACGCGAACGGCGTCGGGCGCGATCGACAGGCCGACGCGCTCCCCTGCCCGCACATTGATCCTGTTTGGCGCGTCCACCGTCAATGGCCGGTTCGCCGCACCCGTCACGATGACGCGCTGGCGATCGCCGATGAAGCTGGCGCTCTCGACGACGCCGCGCAGGAAGGCATCACCCTCGGCAATGATGCTGATGGTCTCCGGCCGGATCATCGCCACCGCGGCGGCGTCGTCGGGCGCATCGTTGAGCGCCAGCCAGCCACCGGGCAGCGTCAGTCGCCCGCCTGCGACCGGCCCCTCGACGATATTGGCGGCACCGACAAATTCCGCAACAAAGCGGTTTTGCGGCTCGAAATAGACCTCGCGCGGGGTGCCGATCTGGGCGATGGCGCCCTTGCGCATCACCACGATGCGATCACCGAGCTCCATGGCCTCGGCCTGGTCATGGGTGACATAGATCGCGGTGATGCCGAGCTCGCGCAGCAGCCGGTTGAGCTCGCTGCGCAGCCGGTCACGCAGCGAGGCATCGAGGGCCGTCAGCGGTTCGTCGAGCAACAACACGCGGGGACGAACGGCAACAGCGCGCGCGAGCGCCACGCGCTGCCGCTGACCGCCGGAGAGCTGATCGATGCGGCGATTTTCAAGACCCCCGATATTGGTGAGCGCCACCATCTCGGCGACGCGCGCCGCGCGCTCGGCCTTACCGACGCCGCGGATCTTGAGGCCGTAGCCGATATTCTCGGCGACGGTCATGTTGGGAAACAACGCATAGGACTGGAACACCATGCCCACATGGCGTTGCTCGATCGGCGTCGCCGTCACGTCATTCTTGTCGAACAGGATGCGGCCGCCGGCATCCGGCGTCTCGAGGCCGGCGATGATGCGCAGCATCGTGGTCTTGCCGCAGCCGGAAGGGCCGAGCAGCACCAGCGTCTCGCCGGCGACGATATCGAGCGAGGCCGGCGCGAGGGCCTGCGTGCCGTCGGGAAAGGTCTTGCCGCAATTGACGACATGCACGGCGGCGCCGTGCGAAGCGATGGCGTTCATCTGGTCTGGCTCTTGTCGGCAAACATCTGCATCGCCACCAGCAAGGGCACGATCATGATGAAGAAGATCAGCGTATAGGCGGAGGCGACTTCCAGCCGCATGGAGGCATAGCTGTCAGCGAGGCCCACGGGCAGCGTCTTGGTCAGCGGCGTGTGCAGCATCCAGGTGAGATTGAATTCGCCGAGCGACAGCGTGATCACCATCAGCGATCCCGCCAGAATGCCGGGCATCGCATTGGGCACGATCACATTGCGAAAGCGCGTCCAGGGCGAGGCGCCGAGCGAGGCAGCGCCTTCGTCCAGCGTCTTGATGTCCACCGAGGCGAACACCGCCATCACAGAGCGCACCATGAAGGGCATGGTGAACACCACGTGGCCGGCGAGAATGAACAGCCACGACTGCCGGAAGCCGCCGAAGCTGCCATAGGTGAGCAGCAGCGCCAGCGCGATGGCGAGGCCCGGAATCGCCAGCGGCAGCGTGATGATCTCCTCGATCACGCGCGACAGCCGGCCACCCCGCACATGCAACGCATAGGCCGAGGGCACGCCGACAACGAGCGTCACCGCGAGCGTCGCGAAGGCGATCAGGAACGACAGGCCGATCTCGCTCTTGTAGAGCCCCCACACCTGCACGACCCATTGCAGCGTGACGCCGGACTGGATGCCGCGGAAATAATTGACCGTCACGCCGGCCGAGATCGACAGGATCACGGGCACCACAAGGAATGCTGCCACCAGCAGCGTGAAGCCGAGTTGTCCTGCAAAGAACAGGCGATCGCGCATGCCCTCACCCCGCCGCGGCGACGGTGCCGCCGGTCATGCTGCGCGCCAGCGCGAGGATCGCCCAGGCGATGACGCCGAGGCCGATGGAGAGTGCTGCCGAAATCGCGAAATTCGCCGCCAGCGTGAACTCCGTATAGATCAGCATCGGCAGCACATCGATATTGGTGGCGAGTGTGAAGGCCGTGCCGAACGCGCCCATGGCCGTCGCGAATGCAATCGCGCCGGAAGCCACGAAAGCCGGTACCAGCGCCGGCAGCACCACATCGCGCTGCACTTCCCACGGGGATGCACCGAGCGAGCGCGCCGCCTCCTCCAGCCCCCGATCGAGCTTCTGCACCGCCGCCATGATGGTGAGGATCACGCGCGGGATCGAGAAATAGAGGTAGCCGAGAAAAAGCCCGAAGATCGAATAGGCGAACACCACCTTCTCGCCGGCCAGTGCGAGCGTGATGGAGCCAATGATCCCCTGACGACCGGCCAGCAGGATGATGAGAAAGCCGACTACGACGCCAGGAAACGCGAGCGGAAATGTCAGCATCGCAATGAGAACGGTGCGGCCGGGGAAGCGGCGCCGCTGCAGGAAAAGACCGGCAATCGTCGCGATGACCAGCGTGGCGATAGTCGTGGCCGCAGCGAGCACCACGGTGTTGATCAGCGTGGCGCGATAGCGTGGCTCGGTGAGGATCGCGAGATAGGCACCAACGCCGCGCGGCCCGTCGGCACCGACGGCAATGAGTTGTGCCATCGGCAGAACGAAGAAGGCAGCCGTCACCACCACGAGCGGCAGCAGGCAGAGCCAGATGAAATTGCGGTGTGACATCGAAAGTGCTGGTGCCCCTGCGTCAGGGGCACCATTCTGCATCAACGGACTTCGGCGAGATAGCGGTCGCTAAAACCCTTCTGCGCCAATTCCATCTTGCCCCAGTCCACGCTCTTGGCGCGGGCATATTCGCTATCCGGCAGGAACTTGGCCTTCACGGCTTCCGGCAGGTCGATCTTGCGGGCCGGACGGAGATAGGCATTGGTCCAGATCGCCTGGCCCTTGTCGGACAGCAGGTAGTCCATGACCTTCTTGGCCTTGTCCTTATGCGGCGCGTTCTTCACGAGACCGACCACGTAAGGGAAAACCACGGTGCCTTCGCAGGGAATGACGAATTCAAAATTGCCCTTCTCCGAATACTTCGCGCGATAGGCGTTGAAGTCGTAATCGAACAGGATCGGCATTTCGCCGGAGACGACGCGGGCATAGGAGGTCTGCTTCGGCACCATGGCGTCGTTCCTCTTCAGGTCCTTGAAGAAGGCGATGCCGGGATCGAAATTGGTGTCCGAGCCACCGAGCGCCAGATTGGCAGCGACGGCGCCGACATAGCCGACGGCGGCCGAGGTCGGATCGAGATAGCCGACCATGCCCTTGTAGTCGGGCTTGGTCAGGTCCTTCCAGCATTTCGGCACCGGCTTGCCGCCAAGCGCGTCCTTGTTGACGAAGAAACCGAGCGTGCCCGAATGGATGGTGGTCCAGTAACCGTCCGGATCCTTCAGCCCGGCATCGACCTGATCGAAGCCCGCGGGCTTGTAGGGCTCGAGCGCGTCCTGCGCCTTCGCCTTCATGCCGAAGGTGACGCCGAAATAGCCGATATCGCCGACCGGATTGGCCTTCTCGGCCAGGATCTGCGCCAGCGCCTGCCCCGAATTCTTGTTGTCATGCGGCATCTCGATGGCGAGATCGGCCTTCACGGCCTTGATCATCGAGGCCCAGTCGGCCCATTCCGGCGGACAGTTGTAGCAGATCACGTCGGCAGCGCGGGCCGGCTGCGACACGGCGGCGAGTGCCAGCGCGGAGATGGCGAACAGCAGGCGGGTGGGTTTCACGGCGATCGGCTCCATCCAGGCGCGGGCGCAGGGCCGGCGCATCGAGATTTGAGGGGAAATGCGTGCCGCCCCACTATAGGCCGCCCATGAAAGTTTTGCGACAAAGCCAACCCGCAGCGCATTTGTGCACTCCCCAAGTGCCCCAAAAGCCTCTTTGCCTATCGACATGGCCCTGTTGCCGGTGGTGAAATCGGCAAATTCAACAATCTGAGACTCAGTGTGAGCGAGACGACCGAACGCGACCGCGGGCTTCTGAGCCTGATCGACCGGCTGGTCAAACGGCCGGGCGCGAGTGCGGCCACGAAACCATTCGAGACGACCAAACCCACCGCAGGCAGCAAGGATGCGGTTGATGCACCTGCGGACCCTCCCGATGACGGCGCCCGCGAGGGGCTCGATCCCATCGTGCCCGAGGACAAGCCGCAGGCGTCCCTCGAACCCGTCCTTGCCGTGGAAAGCACGCGCGAGGTCAGCCGCACCGAACTCGCCGAGCTCATCATCAAGGCGCTGCAGGCTGGCGAGAAATATCCGACCAAAGGGTTCGAGATCACTGTTTACGGTTCGCATCCGTGGAATGCGATGCTGCGCATCCTGCCGGTCGCGGGCCCTGTCAACGCAAAGGTCTGGCGCGAACGACTGCAGACCGTCGTTCTGCTGTTTCGCGATCGTTATGAGATCAAGGACAGCGCGGACGCCTGAGCGTCCGCCCTGTCTTGGTTTCTTTATTTGCCGCCGCCGATATTGCCGCCCTGGATATGGCCGAGCGAATTGTTGCCGAAGGCGGAGTTGCCGTGATTGCCCTGCATGGATGCGCCATAACCGGGATAATAGCGCGGCCCGCGCATCATGCCGTAGGAGCCATAGGCCGGCCCGCGGTGATAACGGGGGCCGCCGTAGTAATGGCTGTGATGATGCGAGTGGTAGCCCCGCTTCATCTTCTTCGCTGACGCCGCCGTCGTTGCGAAGCTTGCGGCCAGCAAGACCGCGGACGTGATCGCGAGTATCTTTTTCATCTTTCGCACCTTTCTGTCTGCCCGAAAGAACGTCGCTCGACGCGTCCCGTTCCGACACACGCCCCTCTGCGACATCTCAGGCTGCTGTGTCGCGCAAGATCGCCGGCAGGCTCGGAACAACTGTCTCTGGTTTGCAAGTGTCCGCTGGCCGACGCGCGACACTCTGTCGTCAGAGCGCTCATTTCGCCGTTTCCTGTAACGGTTCCCTCACCATAGAAATCGCATGGCGCGACGGTAGTCTGGTGCTAAGAAGGCCTGGCGTATCACGCGTCATCCCAGTTCAACGCATTGCGTCATGTTTCTCGATCCACATTCCCTTTTCATTGCCATCGGCGTCTCCTGCACGGCGCTCGCATTTACGCTGCTCGCGACCTGGATCGTGGCGCGGTCCGAGACCTATCTGCTGACCTGGTCCACCGGCTTGACCCTGACCGTCCTGGCACTGCTGTTCTATCTCGGCGTCGAACGCTACGAGCCGACCTTTCAGCTCGTCTCCTTCACCTTGCTGATTTTGGGGTTCGGCCTGATCTATCGCGGCACCATCCAGTTCTGCGCGCACCGCTCGAGCTGGACATTCACGATCGCCATGACGGTGCTCGGGCTGGTGCCAACCGTCATCGCCTTTGCCGCCGGCTATACGGGTGTCGGCACCGCCGCCGCCAATTTCGCGATTGCCCTGCTGACGACGCTGGCCGCCCATCAATACTGGAAGACCCGCGCCGAGGCGCCCTTGCTGATGGTCGCCAATGCGGTGCTCTATCTCGTGACGGCCGTGTCCTTTGCGGCGTGCGGCTATGTGCTGCTCGCCAACGGCCAGTATGTGCTGACCGAACGGCCGTCGAACTGGGCCGAGGAATTCAACTCGCTGATGGTGATCGTCGGCCTCACCGGCATCGGCGCGCTGTCGCTCACCATCAATCAGATCCGCACCGCCAACCGGCACAAGTCGGACGCCATGACCGATCCGCTGACCGGACTGCTCAACCGGCGCGCACTGTTCGACGACCCGGCGCGCGCCGTGCCGCAGAACACGGCGATCCTGCTGATGGATCTCGATCACTTCAAGTCGATCAACGACCGGTTCGGCCATGCCGCCGGTGACCGCGTGCTGCGCGTGTTTGCCGAGGTGATCTTCTCCAACATCCGTGCCCAGGACGTCGCCGCCCGCCTCGGCGGCGAGGAGTTCTGCATCATGCTGGCGTCGTCGAGCCCGAAATCAGCCTCGGCTGTGGCCGAACGCATCCGCACCACGCTGGAAGGACTCGCGTTCCAGACGCCGGAGGGCACCATCAAGGCAACGGTGAGCATCGGCGTCGCGATCCGCTCGAGCGATCCCGAGACGCTGCAGGCCCTGCTCAGCCGCGCCGACGGCGCCCTCTACCGCGCCAAGGCCGACGGCCGCAACCGCGTGCATATTTCGGATTTTCATCTGGCAGCGTGAGATCACGTTGAGCGCAGGCGCAGTGCTTTCCGTAGCGCAGGCCTGATGGTGATTTCATCTTGATGGGATTGTTGGTGGGGGAGGCAGGACTCGAACCTGCGAAGCCATAAGGCGGCTGATTTACAGTCAGCTCCCTTTGCCACTCGGGACACTCCCCCGCTCAACGCCATCGGGCCATCATCCACCCCATGGGGCGTCTGGACGGCTGGGGATGACGTGGAAACGCGCGCCCGCTCAGCGGGCTCCCGGCGGGCGCTTTATCGGGAAGCGCGGCTCCAAAGTCAACCGATCATGACGGATTTATCCGCTACGCGCTGCCGCATTGTTCCCAAAGGCAAATTGCCAATCCACGGCCCCCATGAGACAAGCCGGCATGAGCGATAAAGACCGCAAGCAGCGATTTCAGCACAGCCCGCAAAAGGGCCGCGATTCCGGCCGGGATCAGGGCCGTGGCCCCGACAAGGGCCCGGGGCGGTCCGGCCGCGACCAAGGGCGGCGACCGCCGCGCCGTGGCCGCGACGGAGGCGGCAGCGGCGGCGATGGGCCAGCGATTCTTTATGGCTGGCACCCCGTCACACTCGCCCTCGCCAATCCAAACCGCACGATTCGCAAATTGTGGCTGACCGAGAACGCCGCCCGCCGCCTCGCCGAGGAGAACATCGCAACGCGGGTGACACCGGAACTGGTGCGGCCGGACGTGATCGACCGCCGGCTCGGGCCGGATGCGGTGCATCAGGGCATGCTGGCCGAGGTCGAGCCGCTGGACGGTCTCGATCTCGACGACCTGCCCCAGTACGGCATGGTACTGGTGCTCGACCAGATCACCGATCCGCACAATGTCGGCGCCATCCTGCGCTCGGCCGCGGCGTTCAAGGTCAACGCCGTGATCACCACTGCCCGGCACAGCCCGGAAGCCACCGGCGTGCTGGCGAAATCCGCGTCGGGCGCGCTGGAGCTGGTGCCGATCGTCGCGGTGCCCAATCTCGCCCGCGCGCTCACCCAGCTCAACGACCAGGGCTTCATGACCGTCGGCCTCGACAGCGAGGGCGCCGAGAATATCAGCGCGGTGCCGCTGAGCGCCCCCCTCGCCCTCGTCCTTGGCGCCGAAGGCCAGGGCTTGCGTCGGCTGACGCGCGAGACCTGCAATGTGGTGGCGCGGCTCGACATGCCCGGCGAGATCAAGAGTCTCAATGTGTCCAATGCCGCCGTGCTCGCGCTCTATATCGGCGCCAGCAAGCTTGGCCTGATGAACTGAGCTTCTTTTTCGCGCATGATCTGATCCGAAAATCGGTTTTCCTTTTTTTTTGGGATCATGCACAAAACAAAACGCCGCCTGCATCGCTGCAGGCGGGCGTTGATGTCTGATCCGGCCGGATCAGTAAGCGCGGCGCAGCGGGCGCTGCTGATACTGATGGTGATAGCCGTGGCGCGGACCGTAGTGACGCGAGCCATAGATCACGCGCGGCTGGGTGTGGCGGTGCGAAACCTGACTACGATAGGCATGGCCGTAATAGGCGCGCGGACGCATGCCATAGCCGTAACGATAGCTCGGACGGCCAAAGTTGTTCAGGCGCGGCGTGAACACCACCGGGCCGCTCACCGCCGGCACATAGCCGGTGCCGTAGCTGTAGTGATTGTATGGATTGGCATAGGGACCGCCGTCATAGCGCGGATAGCCGCGCCAGCCGATGGCGGTCTCCTGATAGGTCGGCGCCGGGCCGAACTGGCCGGGACCGGAATAGGTCGGGCCGTGATTGACGTAATAATACTGGCGCGTCGGCGGCGTCGGATCCGGCAGCGCCTCGTAGCCGGCATAACCATAGCCCGTGCCGTAGTAATTATAGGTGGCATAGCCGCCGCCGCAGGGCGAGCAGCCACCGTAATAGCCGCCGCCGGCCACGGCGGGCGATGCCCCGGCGCTGACGGCTGCGACGGCAATTGCCGCGGCCCAGTTCGAAATCGTGATACGCATAACGCACTCCTGTCGGTGTTTTCTTTTTGGTGATGGAAATTCGTGTCAGCGCCGCTCCATCGGCGGCGCGACGATGACCGGCGGCGGGTTCATCGGAACGTCATTGGTCCCCATCGGCGCCGATCGCGCTGACCAGTGTTCATGGAAGCTTTCTGCAGGCTCCGGCAGCTTGCGATTGGCCGGTGGCTCGATCTCGAGCCGGCCATAGCCCGGCTTGTGGCCGAGGCTAGGATAATAGTGGCCGACATTCGGCACCGGATCGATCGGCCGTCCGCCATAGATGGTCGGCTGGACATGGACGCGGCTTTCAAGACCCCGGTCGCCCTCGACCACGCGATAGGACGCATCGACGCCATTAATGATGATCGGCACGCCCGGACGCCCGGGAATGACGATGTTGAAGCCGTCGCCCGCCGCAGCCGGCAGGGTCGAGGCGAGTGTGAACAGCAGTGCCGGGATAACCCGCATGTCGGTGTCCTGCATTGGTGGCGGTAGGATAATCGAAGGCCGGACAGGATGGGTTAAAGGCGCAATCCAAACTGCCGGTAAGCCTAACGCGTCAGCATGCGATCCAGTTCAAATGCATGGAATTGCAAAGCGAATCCGTTAACGCGCAGGCGCGTCACGGCAGCGCAATCATCATGTGCCAGAGCGTGGCTACGTCTTGCGGATCACCACCCGCGCATGGTCTGATCTGTGCCGACCGATGGCCCCTGCCGTCATTCCATCCGCTTCCGGAGAGCCCCATGAAGATCCTCAGCGCCGCCATCATTCTTTCGACGCTGGTCGCCACCCCTGCTTTCGCCAAGCACTGGAAGCATCACCGCCATTATCACCACGCCGCCGAAACCTTCGTTTTCGCAGCCCCCGGCCAGCCCTATCGCATCAGCTACCTGCACAACTACGGCCCCGGCCTCACCCCTGGCACCTTCGCCTATTACGACGGCCCGCTGTCGCGCCGCTGCAAGCAGTCCGCCGCCGCCTATCGCGGCCAGGACGGCCGCGCGTATCCGTGTTTCTAACTGTGATCTGAGGGGAGGCTGGTGCCGGCTGAGGGGATTGAACCCCCGACCTTCGGTTTACAAAACCCCGGCACAGCGGGATTTCCGCTGTTTCTTCAGTGGCTTAACGATTTCTCGGCAGACTTAACGGGGCGTAAAAGTGCCTTACGTTTCGCACTGCCGGGATATTTGAAGGTCAGTTGAGGGCCACCCATTTTCTTCCAGAATTCGGAGATGACCGCCGTGGCTTCCTTTTGGAAGTCCGGCGCGAATTCGGTGTACCTTTCGGTGGTTCCGCCGCCGTGCCCGAGTTGCCCCTGCACCTCCCACTTTAAGACCCCGGCAATACGCATTTGCCGGGACAAGGTGTGGCGCCAGCTATAGAGAGTCACCTCCTTATCCAGCTTGGCCCGTGTCCGGGCTTTACGCCATGCCGTCTTTACCGACTTCACGTCCTCCCCGTTGAAGGTGACGACCCTCCCTTCCCCACGGAGCGGCCAGAGGATGTCCCGGAGGAACTTGGGCATTTTCACAACCGGGCGCCGCTTTTTGTTTTGTCTGCGGCCCGGCTTGTTCAGATTTATCAGGTCATGCTCAAAATCGACCTGCGACCATTCCAGTTGGAGCGCGGCGCTGGGGCGAGCGAGGGTGCCCACAAGGAGGACATTCAGCAGCCAGAGATGGCGGGGAAGTTGCGCAAAGAGCCGCGCCCCCTCCTCCGCCGTCACCGGGCGCCCCATAGGCTCCTGCTCACCCACTTCCGTCATGGTGAAGGGCGGGACAGTTTTTATCTCCCCCTTCTTCCAAGCCATCCGAACGGCGGCGCGGCCCGTACTGACGATGTTGTTGATGGTCTGCGGAGCCTTTCCCGCCGTCAGAAGTGCGGCCTTGAAGCGCTCCTGTTCGACAAACGACGTCGCATGTTCGACCGAAGCATCCCCGAAATGCTCAAGCCAGTAATTGCAATGGGTGCGGGTACTGGACGCGTTGGAAGTTGTCTTGCCCCGGCCTTCCCAATAACGCGCGATAACCTCCGCGAGTGTGACTTCACTCGCGGGGCGCTCCGGTTTGGTTTCGAGGATAAAGAAGTCAGTTAGCTTTTGTTTGGCTTCTTCAAAATCCGTCGTGCCGAGGCTGACGCGTTTGGCAGCGCGTCCCTCTTGCCAGCATCTGTACCATGCGGGGCTTCCGGCTCGCTGGCCGAGATAGTAAGGGCCGAGTTGGAAATCTCTTTTTGTGTATCTGCCCATCGGTCACCCAAAATCATCAGGTCGGCAATCATCCAGCCGCGATAATGAACCTTGCGCTCGGAGAGCTGGACGTAGGGAATTTTCTTGGCTCGGCGCATCTCCTTCATCCATGAGACATTCACGCCAAGCAAAGCCGCCGCCTGCTCTTCCCCATACTTCTTCAGAAGCTCGAAGCCGTGATAGTTCGCGAGTTGTTCGCGCAACATGCGGTGCTCCTCATTCACAGGCGCCACTCACAAGGTCGTAGAATATTTGGGGAACGGCGTTGAGGAAGACAACGGCCACGAACAAAAAGACTGCGGGCTTCCAACGAGTCAAAGCGACGCAGAGGGCGAATGCCACCATCAGAACGAGATTTACGATGACCGACCATGCCGTGAATATCTCACCGAGTGGCCGCCACCAGCAATAGAGAAACGGGTAGTTAAACCAACTCCGCCCCAGCCAGTTCACGGTGAAAAGGATTGAGAGAACAAAAGCGAATTTCCAAAGCAAGGGGATGCGGGCGACCATACTAGGCACGCCGATAGTGATAAGGTTGCCCCCTCGCGAGCATGACTCGCACGTCAGCTAGAAACACGTTCTCACCTTGAATCTTTGCGTTGCTCTCAACGTTTCTGAAAACCAAAAAAGGGATGGCGTTTTGGCTCTTCAGATAACCCTCAAGAATTTGCCACTCCTCCCAGGAATTCCAACGGCGCAAAAGCTGTTCAGTGACGTACACCGGCTTAACCATCGTCAGGAGAGAGCGGCTATCGTCCAGAAGCGAAAAGAAGTGCTGTTGCATGTGCTGCTGCAGGGAAATATCCTGACCGAGCCGGGGAAGATTATCGAGGTCTAGGTCAACAAAGCCCTCGCCTCCAAAAGGTAGCTCATTCACAATTATGGAGAGCGTAACGGCCTCATAAAGCCCCTCTTCCAAATTCGCATACTGGCAAACTTTATGAGCGAACTTATCAAAAATGCTCAAAGTCTTTTCCTCAACCCTCAAGCTGTCCCTCTGGCTGTCCGTTCAGTCGTTCCGCCTACTCATCTTCATCGCAAAGCTGGTCAGCAGAAAAATGAAACGTGACAACCCTCCCCCCAAACTCGGCCCCGAAAGCCCCGAAATAGTAGAAACGTTACAAAGCGGACTCATCGCGGGATACTACGTCCTTGCAGAAGGGCGGGTTTTCCATCACCCCAAGTCCAACGAATTCCGTGACCGAATTCAAGGGTACTTTAGTGAAAGGCATAAGCGCGACAAGGCGAGAGAGTTGGCAGAATTCAAGCTTGCGCCGTTAATGCCACAACCTGTTGCGCCAGAGCTACTCGTGCTACCGCCCAAGGATGGAGAGCTTTGGATTATCCGTCAGGGGGAAATAGCTAGGCACCGTTAAGCACCGTTAGAGAGGTGGACGCCGGGATAGGCCAGCCGGATATATGCACAATATGGATTTCTCGAAATCCGAGCATTTTTCCCTCCGGCTGGTAGAGTGGCTACGTGGCAATCGCGTACTTGAAGCACTCCCACTTGAATAAGCAGACGCAGGCGCGTCCGTACATGATTGTGGATCACGCCAAGTACCTGATGCGACGGAGTGCCGCCCTCCGGGTCTGTTCGGAGAACATGCCGCACAACTATCATGCGGTGCTACGCTTCCTGACCGGCTGGGAGGACGGGCTTCGTAAAAATGGCCGGATGGACAAGTTCATCATCGCCATTCCGAGGGAGGTCTCAGCCGACCAGGCCGAGAAGGTGTTGCGCAATTTCGGGCGGCGGATTGGTCAGGGGAAAGCCCCCTTCCTGTTCGCCTTGCATTGGGATGAAAACAACCCGCACGCTCATATGATTTTCCTCGACCGCGACCCCGAAACCGGGCGGCGCGTCTTCGGGACCAGTGAGCGGCGCAGCACCGACCGACTAAAGTTGGAATGGGAGCAGACGGCGAACGGCTTCATGATCGAGCATGGCATTGAGGCCATGGTTGACTTCAGCCGTGGCGAACCCGAACCTGCCAACGATAACGAGCTACTGCAGGATAACGAGCCGCAGGACCATTCCGAGGAAGTCCTCGAAATGGTCGAACCCGAAGCCCTTGAGCCAGAGAGCCTGGACGAACCCGAGGCGCCCGATGAGGGCGATGACGACATGGAAACCGGCACCATCGTCTACCCACAGGCCGAGGAGACCATCTCCCACGACGAGTGGCTGAATAACCTCCGGGCGACCGTGGATGAGATGCGGGTCGTTGACCGCAAGCGCCGGGAGTATCGCACGGCTCAAACCCAGTTTAATCACTGGCGCAAAGAGGCCGTCAAAGCCCGTGACGAGGCCCGCGAAGCCTTCGACAAGCATAATCTGGCGGCAAAGGCCCTGTTCGCCGCCGAGCGTGAGCATGACAAGACGCACATTTTTGGAAGGCGCAAAGGCATCAAACTCTTCGGCTTCAAGACCGAAGGCTACCGCAAAGCCGAGCAAGCCGAGAGCGACCTCAGATCCGCCGAGTATCACACAGCCATGTTCCGCCAAAGCCTGCAGGACGCCGAGGCATACGCAAACATGGCGACGGCACGAGTGGCCGAATATCAGGACAAGCTCGACAACGAAGAGCGTCAGATGGCGCGGATTGATAAGGTCTACGGCAAACAGATGCTCTTCGATGAGGTCGAGAAGGAGTTGCGGGATACGTTCGCCGACCAGACCAAAGACATCACCCCCGCGCACATTCTCGATATGATGAATAGCGGTCAGATTAGCTGGGCTGAGGCGCAGGAGTACCTACACTTCATGGGCCACGATAAGCTGATTGCCGAGACCGAGGCGAAGCGCGGCCAAAGCCTCTAATACTGCGGCCTACCCTTCTTATCGAATGAGTACGCCTTCTCGCCCCTCACCGGCAGATTACCAAGATAGGCTATCGCCTCTCCCTTGCCGAGCTGCAGGATTTGGTTCGGGCGGATCAGCGGTGCGCCCATCTCATTGAATCCCCGCGACGCACCAGAGGCATCCATGGAGCCTGTCAGTCGCGTCGTCTGACCTATCAGCTCCGAGTACGCCTTATTGGTGCGGTTATCCTTACAACCACCGAACACAACGTGGTCGCAACCGTTCCAAAGGGTTTCTGCGTCATCTGCATAGGTCGAATCGAGGGCTGCCTTCGACAAGAAACAAAGCATCACCGTCACGTGCGCTTTACGCAGCACGTTGTGTGCCTTCACGATAGCGGTGCAGCGTCCCATATCCGCCGCCTCATCCGAGATAATGCGCAACGGGCGGGGTAACGGGCGAGACATGGCATCCCACATTCGCATCACCGTGTTAACGGCATTGCCCATGACGACGCGTGTAAATTGGGCACCGGCTGCGCCACCGCTTAAACCTGTACGGATGAAGATGGCCGAGGGCTTCTCGTGCGTGAGTACGTCTTCCCACGTCCAGCCGCGGTTGATCGTCTTACCTTCCTCCACGCCGTTCAGGCTCACCCGCTTGATACGGTCAGCACTCCAAACCCGAACGTGGTTCAGGGACGTGGAGAGCATACTGGGGCCTTCATTGCTGCCGAGCTGGTCGAACAACTTGACCGCCGCGAACTCTGTACCGTGGGCTTTCATCCGCTTGATAAGACCATCCCGCTGGCCATCATCAATCAGCTCCATCGTGATATCCGCGATGGACTTGGTGTTGCCCTCATATTTCACGTTCAGCGCGATGGCGTCATAGATCATCATCCGGGCAAATGTGCGAAAGTGAGGGTGCGGGTCTTTCTTGTCGGGCGGCAGGAGAAGATCGCAAAGGTCTTCTAAGTCGAGGTCGAGGTGGTTTTTCCGCAGCATCGACAGGATGTCATATTTCGCACCCATCTCCGGCTTCTGAAGATCAATCTTACCGACGTCGTAACCCATCTCTCGCAGCGTGTTGGCGCAGGCATCATAGATTTCGTTTGCCGAGTCTGAGATGATGAGGGTCGGCTTCACGTCGGCATACTTGAGAGCGTGTACGCCCGCGATGATGGTTTGGCTTTTGCCAGTGCCCGGCGCGGCCATCATCAGCGCCGATCTCTCGTGATGAGTAAAGATTCGCTTACCGTCCATCCGGCAGAGGAAGAAGCCTTTCGGATCGAGGTTTCCTGCCTTTTTGAGCTGCTTGATGGTCGCCCACTCCGCATCCCCGTGCGTGGTTGACCTCGGAGCTTTCCAAACCAGCCCAACAACGAAATTCCACACCTTCTCGATGGAGAGAACCATCAACGCGCCGATAACGGCGACCATCGAAAGCAGTAGGTATAAATTCTTCATTCGTGATACTATAGCTGGACTACAGAATTATCTCACACCCCTTTTCCCATAAATCGTTGGAGTTACACCATGGGTGATCGACCCAACTACAACGCTTTCGCCGTAGAAGGTGAAGGCGAGAATGTCCAGTGGACGCGCATCGGCGCAGCCTGGAAGACCCGAGGTGACGGCATCAACGTCATCCTCCGCGCCCTCCCGGTCAACGGACGTGTCGTTCTTCGTATCCCGAAGGACGACGACGAGCCGGAGCCGCCGCAGCAGAACCAGTCCAACAATCGCGGCACACAGCGCCGTTAGCCAATCGGCGGGCCGGTTCGACCCCGGCTGCCTTAACTGGCAACGCCGAACCAACATCCCCCGTCAGCAATGGCGGGGGATTTTCATACCCCATTCGTCCGCTAGCCGGTCAAGGGCCGCCCAAGTGGGCGCCTTCGGTAAAGCCCTCTGACCGCGCTTCCGAATGGAAGAGCTGGCTGTCCATGCCCTACGGCGAAGTGTGCCGTAGGCCCTTCCCGAAAACACATCTCAAATGCTTCAGGAGAGACGCATCATGCGCGCTCAAGACCTATACGCGTCTGTGACGGCGCGGGTTATCGCTGACTTAGAGAGAGGCGTTCCGCCATGGAAAAGGCCGTGGCGCGACGTGAAAGGCGGGATGATGCCTTGCAATGCCGTGACCGGGAGACCCTATAGCGGCGGCAACGTCCTCATCCTTTGGGCTGCGGCGATGTCGGAGAGATACCCTTCCCATCGCTGGATGACCTTCAATCAGGCGCAGGACGTCGGAGCGAAGGTCGGTAAAGGCCAGAAAGGAACGCCGGTTATCTTCGCGAAGCCTATGCGGGACGAGGAGGAAGACAAGGGTTACGTTGTCGCCCGCGTCTTCACCTTGTTCAACGTCGCGCAAATGGAGAACTTGCCCGATCTGCCGGCCTTTGAGCAGAAGACCGTCGAGACCACCCACGCCGATGCCCGCGCCCTATTGGAGCGGACTGGCATGAGGGTCACGCATGGCGGCAATGAGGCTTCCTATAACCGCACGTTCGACCGGGTTGTTATGCCGCCGGTGGCTTCCTTCGATACTGAGGATGATTACTGGCAGACACTCTGGCACGAGGGGACCCATTGGACGGGTCATAAAGACCGCCTCGCCCGCGAGATGGGCAAGCGGTTCGGAGACCAAGCCTATGCGGCGGAGGAACTGGTGGCGTTATCCTGACTCTGTGATCCTGTCTCAGAATCAGGCATGGAGCCGCATCACCGACTGGTCCGGTGAAGCTCTTCAGACGTCCGGGTCAAGCGTTCCCGCAGCGTAAGCGAGGACAACGCTTGACGCGGCGGCGACTCCACAAACTTGTCTATGGGTGTGCAGGCTAAGTCCTGCACCCCTGCCACGCGGCGAGCGGGAGAGCGCGAGGGGAACCCCTCGCATTCAAAACAATAACTTGCGCCGAAGGCGCTCCGCTTAGGTCACGTGCGTGCAGTTGTACTTTACCGATCTTGGCGCTCTGTCGCGCCCACTTTCTATCGATGATCTCGCAGTCAACCCAATGCCCGGCGCGCTCGGCAGCGCCGAGCGCGCCGGGTTAATCGATGGCATGCCTTTCATCCTGATGGATGACGGCAGCTACGATCTCCATCTCAATCGGTTCTTCCGCGCCTGTCCGGGAATGGGGGCGCGGTCGCCGAACACATGGCGCTCCTACGGCCAGGACATTCTCGTCTGGGCGCGTTTTCTCAGCGAGCGGCGGGGCAGCAAGACGGTCTGGCAGGCGAACCGCCACGACGTACTGGCCTTTCACAGGGCGCGGCGTCTGTCGGACGCCGCGTACCGCATCTCCGCAGCGAGCTGGAATCGGAGCGTTGCGGCGCTCGACAAGCTCTATCGCTGGGCCGCCGAAGAAGGAATCATCACGGCTTCGCCCTTCAGCTATGGCGTTACCCTTCGCAAAACGGCAAGCACAGGCGCTGTGCTGGCTGTTACGACAAACCGGGCGCGCGAGCGCGCAGCACGGCGGCACGATATGCGCTACATCGATCTCGGCCGCTATTTGCTGTTCCGCGACGTAGGGCTGAGAGGACGATTGCCCGACGGCACTGAGGACTCGACGTGGCGTGGCCGCAATGGCGAACGGAACGCGCTATTCGCAGAGCTGTTGGTCACGACCGGACTGCGGCTGACCGAAGGCGGTAGCCTGCTTCTGGCCGAACTTCCTCGCGCGACAGAAGCCAGATCACGCTCGGTCGTATTCGATCTGCCAGGCTCGGTCGCCAAGGGCGGACGGCCGCGCCAGATTCGCATTCCCCGTCGCGTTTTGGTGCTGATCCAAGACTACATCGATCTTGAGCGAGCCGTCTCGTCCGCCCGATCGGAGCCTTCAGTCACCGATCCGCTCTGGTTGGCGCCAGAGGGCGGGAAGATCGTCGACGCGGCAGGCAAGCGGGTCCGGCTCGACCGGCTGACGCCGAGCGAGCGACGGCGTGTGCTCATCGGCGCGCGGGGCAAGGCGCAGCATGCCCTGCTATGGCTGACCGAAGGCGGCCGGCCCGTGCCGGCGGCCACCTGGGAAGCGGCCTACCGCCGGGCCTGTGTCCGCTGCCGGCGTTTCGGCATCGATCTTGACGTGACGCCACACACGTTGCGGCACACCTTCGCCGTCAACATGCTTTCCATGCTGATCCGCGAGCAGATCGGCGCGGTGTTCGATCCGCAGGATCGGCACGGCGCGGCCTACCGCCGGATTCTCGGCGATCCGCTGCAGAAGCTGCAGCACCTGCTGGGGCACGCGAGCGTGACCAGCACCTACATCTATCTCGACAGCTTGGCTGAAGCGCAGGAACTGGTCGAGGCGGCCGCGGATCGCTGGGCCCAAGATACGGCCGGTGATGCGCAATGACCGCCGCCACGATTGCGTCGGCGCGACGGCCCGGCCGCCGTGCCCTCTTTCCCGAGACGCTGCCCGATCCCGAGAAGGAAGTCGCAGCGGCGATCGCATCGCTCCGCTTCCCTGTCACCCTCGCGGACCGCACCATGACGATCGACCTGACGATGCTAGGCGGTCGCAGAGCATTGGCGCGGACGCTTGCAGGTGCGCTTTGGCGCGCCTGCCAGGTTGGCGGTCCGGCAGGCTCGATCTCGACGGCTGCCGCCTATGCCAATGCGCTCAAACTTTTCTGGCGTTATCTCGATTCCGCCAGACCGAGCATTGCGCGACTGTCCGACGTAAGTGCTGTCCACATCGACGGTTTCGACGCCTGGATGGAAGAGAGCGGCCTGCATCCCAATCATCGGCTGCATCGAATGAGCAAGGTGCTCAATCTGCTCCGGCTGGCGGAGGCGGCAGAACCGGGGCAACTGCCACCCGATGCGTCGCGCCGGCTCATGTACACGAGCGATCGGCCGGGCGTGTGCGCCCAACCTCGCGATGCCTATGACGATAACGTTGCGTCCGCATTGCGAAGCGCAGCGCGCGCCGATCTTAGCGCGATCATGCATCGCTTTGCCGAGGCCGAGCGCGATCTGACGATCGAGGAGGATGCTCGGAGCAAAGCTCTCGCGGCTGCGCACCAACAGGCCATGGCTGTAATCGATGCCGACGGCGTGATCGGGCATCGGCATCCGCTTTTCAAACGGCTCTATACGCTTCGCCGGGAGAGCAGTTTGCCGAACGACCGCCTGATCCACGATCTCCATGGTTGTAGACATCTCATAGCCGCCGACCTCGTGCCGCTCATCGTTCTCATTTCGCTCGAGACTGGTCTCGAGATCGAAGCCATCAAGGGATTGCGGGCGGACTGCCTGAAGAATGCGTCCGGCGGCTATGTCGAGATCGAGTATTGCAAGCTGCGGGCGCGCGGCGCCGAGTGGAAGCGGCTGCGCGTCCGCGACGGCGGATCGTCGACGCCCGGCGGCCTGATTCGGAAGGTGCTGCACTGGACGGAAGCCGCCAGACGCCAGCTCGGCGCGGACTCGCTGTGGGCTCATTTCGCCTGGGGCCGGCTGACCCCGCGCGTCTTGAGCATGAAGGAAGTCATCGCCTCGTGGATCGGACGGCATGGCATCCTGGACGAGCAGGATCGGCCGCTCCGCCTCAACCTGACCCGCCTGCGCAAGACCCATAAGGCGGCATGGTACCGGCGAACCGGCGGCCAGCTCGACCGCTTCGCGGTCGGGCACAGCATCGCGGTCGCAGCCAATCACTACGCCGACATTCCCGCGCTTCGCCATCTCCACGAAGCGACTATTGCCGACGCCATGACTGATGCGCTCGACGCCGCTCGGCATCCGTGCGTCTTGTCATCGGAGCAGGAGGCGGCCGTTCGAGCCGATCCCGACGAAGCCGTCGATCTGCCGGTCTCGGGAGCGTCTGCCGTCAACGCCCTGTTGAGCGGCGAGCAAGACGTCTGGCTCGCCAGTTGCGGCGGCTTCTACAACAGCCCGTTCGGCGCCGACGGCGAAGCCTGTCCGTCACCGTTCTGGGGGTGCGTCGAATGCAGCAATGCGGTGATTACCATCCGCAAGCTGCCCGCGCTCTTGTCGTTCCTTACCTTCATCCGCACGCAAAGGCAGACGCTCACCGAACATGACTGGACGACCAAGTTCGGGCGCGTTCACGAACGGATCGCCGATCAGATCCTGCCCCGATTCAGTGATGCCGAGATCGAGCAGGCGCGTCAGGTCGCGGCTGCTGACCCGGCGCTTATTTACCTGCCGCCTGAAGCGGGGGCGCCGTGATGCCGACGCCGATCACGCTGCCGGCGCGGTCGTCGCTGCCGTCCGCCATCTATGGTGACGACGAGCCTGTCCTCGCCGGCGTTACGGTCAGGGAGGATGCCGACCGCGCGCAGCTTCCCCGCTTTGGTGACGATCACTGGGATTTGGGCGCCACCATCTTCAGGGTGAATGCTCGCTATAGCAATTATCGGCTGAACTTCGCCCGCATCGCCGATCCAGTGACGCGGCGGTTGGCCAAGGAGTATGTAATCGCCCGTTTGCGCATCCATGTGCCGGGATACCGCGCGCCGTGTGGTGCGACCTCGGCGATCCGCTTGCTGCGCTACATCCAGCATTTCGCGGCGTTTCTCAGCACACGGACCGGTGCCGTAGATCTGAGCCGGATCGACCAGGCGCTGCTCGATGCCTATCTGGTGCACGCCCGCGACGGCGGGCGGCGAACGCCCAACGAGACGGTGAAGTATGTCGAAGTGCCGATTGATCTGCATCATCTGTCACCATGGTTGACGGGCGGCGGCATTGGCATTCTTCCGTGGCGCGGGCGCGCGGCGCACCACGTCGCGGGACGTCCGCCCGCACCCGCCGAGAATGCCACGCCGCGCATTCCCGAGCCGATCATCGGCGCCATGCTTCGTTGGTCGCTCAAGTACATCGAGGTCTACGCTCCGGATATCCTGGCGGCACGAGCAGAACTCGATGCCCTGGAAGCCCGCTGCGCTCGATTGATGGCGCGCGATGTCCGGACAGGTCTAGCGGTTGCCAAGACCTATCGCGCCCGCGTGTCAAAGTGGCTCGATGCGCGCCGGGCCGGAGGTCGAAGCGTGCCGATCTGGGAGCGGGCGCCCAATGCCGCGCACCGGATCGATCCGCTGACCGGCCGCGAGATTCCTCCCTACAACCTCCATCTGATGCGCCTGCATGTCGGCGCTCCCGAGAGCGGGCGCGTCAGCCAATCCGAACCGACCGCGAAGCTGATCAACGAGGCGGCGGCCGAACTTGGGACCGAGATCGGCGGTCTCGATACGCCAATCTCGATCGATCCCGACACGGGCTTGCCGTGGCGCGAGCGCTTCGACGGCTTAAGCCTCGCCCGCGAGGAGCGGATGCTGCAAGGCGCCTGCTATGTGGTCTGCGCCTATCTCACCGGCATGCGCGACAGCGAGGTGCAGGCCATGCAACCGGGCTGCGTGTCGGCGGTGCGCAGCGACGATGGCCTGGTCGAACGCTACCGGGTGCGCAGCACCGTCTACAAACGTCAAGGCGCGCGCGGCGCGAAGGCCGACTGGATCACGATCGAGCCGGTGGCTCGCGCCGTCGCGGTCATGGAGGCTCTCTCCGCGCGTAATCGCCGCGAGAAGGGATTGTCGTCCTTATGGGTAGCGCTGAAGGATTGGCCCTGGAGCAACGATCATCTCGGCATGGGTGCGACGATCACGCTCAATCTGTTTCGGGACGGGCTGGATGCGCGCTCCGCCGACACGCCGGCAATTCCGCGGATCGGGGATGAGCCTTGGAAGTTCACCACCCGGCAACTGCGCCGCACGGTCGCGTGGTACATCGCCAACCGGCCGTTCGGCACCGTCGCCGGCAAGATCCAGTACAAGCACACCTCGGTCGCCATGTTCGAAGGCTATGCGGGCTCGGCGCAGGCCGACTTCCGCCTCGCCGTCGAACGCGAACGCGCGCTTGGCCAGCTCGATGACATCGTGGCTCATTACGAAGCGTTTCTTCGTCATGAAGGTCCGGCGGGACCCGGTGCCACGCGGTTGCGACGCGAGTTCGCGCGCGTGCAGGACGAGCTTGGCGATCTCCCGGGCCGCATCATGGATCGCAAGCGGCTGCGCACCATGCTCGCCCATCTCGGCCGGACCTTACATGTCGGCTTCCTCAATGATTGCCTTTTCGATGCCGCAACGGCGCTCTGCCTTAGAGACCCATCCGATGCCGAACGAACGGCGCCCGCCTTGTCACGATGCAGCCCCGATCGCTGCCCGAATGCCTGCTTGACCGCACGCCATCGCGAGCCGTGGCAGGCCTCGATCGCCGAAGGCGAGGCCTTGCTTGGGGATCGGCACCTGTCGCCCCTGCAGCGAATGGCCATCACGCGTGACAACGAACGCAAGCGTCGGCTGATCGCACCTCTGATGGATGGTGATGCATGACCAGCCTGGGTCCGAAGAGCGAGGCGGCATTGAGGGCGGCAATGGCACGGCTGCTCGACGCTCGGCCCGAGCGCACCGACGGCGCGCTCACCGTCTCCAATCTGGCGCGCGAGGCCGGCGTCGGCCGGGCAACAGCGAACCGTGCGGTCGATCTTCTCGCCGAGTTTCGTGCTGCCGAAGCCCGCCACCGGCGATCATCTCCTCAAGCACTGAAGGATCGCGTCCGCTCGCTTAAAGCCGAGCTCCGGGCCGTGCGCGGTGCCGAGCTGGCCGAACTGCGCGCGCTGACCCGCACGCTCGCGCAGCACATCCAGGTGCTGACGTTGCAGGTTGCCGAGCGTGACGAGGTGATTGCCGGTTTGCAGGATGAACTGGCGCGATCGAATGAGGCCAAGGTCGTTCCGCTGCGGCGCTCGGCGCGAGACGGCGCTGGCTGAGAGCCACGCATATCCTCACCGCTGGCCGGTCCTGCGGCCATCGGTCATGGCCGACGTCTCCTGTGCTCGCCCGCCGAGGCAGGGGCTCGGTTGTGGCAGACGCTGCCGGCCCGTCAACCCTGTTCCGCACCAGCAACCGTGAACAGGGTGTGACGGCCCGGCTCGCCGCGTCCGCCCCTGCCGCTTCGCCCCTCGACGGAGAGGGCGAGCACAGGAGCCACCCATGACCACCGATCGCAGCAGCCAGGCCCAGACTGGCAACGATATCTACGAGCGCGTCACCAACCAGATCATCGCCGCCATCGAGGCCGGCGCCGGCGAGTACCGGATGCCTTGGCATCACGACGGATCGGCCATCACCACGCCCGTCAACGTCGCATCACGCAAGGGCTACCGCGGCGTCAACATCCTTTCGCTCTGGGCTGCGGCGCAGGCGTCCGGTTATGCCGCCGGCATTTGGGGCACCTATCGCCAATGGCATGAGCTCGGCGCCCAAGTCCGCAAGGGCGAGCGCGGCCATCTGGTCGTGTTCTGGAAGATCAACGATCGCAACGGCGGCGGGGAGCGTCAAGCCGGTGACGCAGATCGCGACGAGCCCGCACGACGTCTATTCGCCCGCGGCTACACCGTCTTCAACAGCGCCCAGGTCGACAGCTACACGCCGCCCGAGATGCCGGTGCTTCCCGAGGTCGAGCGGATCGCGCACGCCGAACGCTTCTGCGCGGTGCTGGGCATCGACATTCGCCACGGCGGATCGCAGGCCTGCTACATGCCCTCCAAGGACTATGTGCAGATGCCAGACTTCGCCTGCTTCCGGGATGCGATTGCCTACTACGCGGTGCTGCTCCACGAATGCGGTCACGCTTCCGGCGCCAAGCATCGCCTCGACCGCGATCTCTCTGGACGGTTCGACTCCGCCGCGTACGCCATGGAAGAATGCACAGTCGAACTTCTCAGCGCCATGATCTGCGCCGACCTCAGCCTTAGCGTCGAGCCTCGCGCCGACCACGCCCGCTACATCGCCTCCTGGCTCGAAGTGCTGCGCGCCGACAAGCGCGCCATCTTCACCGCCGCGAGCAAGGCACAAGAGATCGCCGACTGGATGCACGCGCAGCAGACCATGGCTCAACAGCACAACGTTCCGGGCGCCGCATAAGCGCTCTCACGATTCCGTTGGCTCCGATTGGGTGCGATCAGTTGACCGCACCCTTTCGGAACAGCGTCTCGATCAGCGGACATTCCGGCAATGTGCCGTCGGCGCATTGCGCGACTACGTCCTTGAGCACCCGCTCCATGCGCTTGAGATCGGCGATCTTCGCTCGCACGTCGTCGAGATGCGCGGCGGCGACGGCGCGTGCCTCGGCGCAAGGCTGGTCGCGCTCGTCGACAAGACGCAAGAGCTCGCGGATTTCATCAAGCGAGAAGTCGAGCTCGCGCGCCCGCAGCACGAAACGAAGGCGCCGCTCATGCGAGGTGTCATAGCTGCGATAGCCGCTCGTCGTGCGCGGCGGTTCGGGCAGAAGGCCGACCTTCTCGTAATAGCGCACCGTCTCCAGATTGCAGCCCGTCCGCTCGGCGAGCTCGGCCCGCTGCATCCCCTTCACCACGGCGTGATTACGCATCGCCAAAACCCATCTTGACCCTGTAGTGGCTACAGACTGCATGCTACGCGGCAATGAGGATTTCGGCAAGAAGAACGAGGTTGGACATGGTTGCATCGCGATCCGGAACGGCAGGTACGGCCGCCACGACAACTCTCGCCACGGCCGAGCGGAACGAGGCCGGACGACAGCGCCTGGTCGCCGTCGGCGGTATTCTCGGCGCGCTCGCCGCTTCGTCCTGCTGCATCATTCCGCTCGTCCTGTTCAGCCTCGGCATCGGTGGCGCCTGGATTGGCAATCTGACGGCGCTTGCGCCTTACAAGCCGCTCTTCGTGGCGGGAACAGCCGGCGTCCTCGGTTACGGCTTCTACCTCGTCTACTGGAAGCCACGGCGAGCCTGCGCCGAAGATGCCGCCTGCGCGCGCCCCATTCCCAGCCGCCTCGTCCAACTCGCGCTCTGGATCGCGACGGTGCTCGTGATGGCCGCCTTCGCCTTCGACTACGTCGCTCCGCTGTTGCTTCGCGCCTGAGACCAAGAGGAGACCTCCTATGAAGAAGAGCTTGAGCGCTTTCGCCCTGTTAGCCTCAGTGATGACAGCATCGACCGCATTCGCCGGCGAGCGCACGATCACCTTCGCTGTCGACAACATGACCTGCGCCTCGTGTCCCTACATCGTGAAGAGTTCGATGGAAGGGGTCCTCGGCGTCGCAAAGGTCGTCGTTTCGTTCGGAGCTAAAACCGCGGTCGTGACCTTCGATGACGCGAAGACGAGCCCGGACGCCATCGCGGCCGCCAGCATGAATGCCGGTTATCCAGCCCATCCGGTACGGCAAGGCAGTTGAGATGAGCGACCGCGCCCTGATCCGCGCAGGCATGGCTAGCGCCGTCCTCGCCGTGATCTGCTGCGCGGCGCCGCTTATCGCCGTCAGCCTGCCGTTGGCCGGCCTTGGCGCATGGCTGGCAGGCGCCGGTCTGGTGGTGTTGCCGCTGTTAGTCGTAGGCCTCGGTCTCGTCGCGTGGGCCATCCATCAGCACCGGCAAAAGCTGCGAGTTGCGAGACAAAAATTCACCAGGGACGTGTGAAGCCATGAACGACTGCTGCGCATCTTCTTCACCCCGGAATACGGCGGCAACTTCCACATCTGCGACACTGCCGCGCTATGCTGTGCGGTTCGGCGTGACGCTTCCGGACTGGTCGGTAGTCACGTCGCCCGCAGTCAAGGAGGCTCTGCTCGCCATGGTCGGCTCGGACCATGTGCTCAATCGCTGGAGCGGTTACGATCCCACGACGGACCGCGTTCGTGTCACATTGCTCAAACTCTACGCCGAAGATGGGCGAGCGCCTAGCTTGGCCGCGCTTGCGGAGCGCGCGGGGCTGAGCGAGACGGCCATCCGGCCTCTGCTCGAAGAACTCCGCCGACGCGACCTGGTCGTTTTTGACGGCGGGCGGATCGTCGGCGCCTATCCCTTCACCGACCGCGACACGGGGCATCGAGTCACGCTGGACGGACGCGTTCTCAATGCGATGTGCGCGGTCGACGCACTCGGCATCGGGCCCATGACCAATCGCGACATCGCAATTGCCTCGCGCTGCCGCCATTGCGGTGCGCCGATCCAGATTGCCACCCGCGACCAAGGGCGAGTGCTGGCCGAGGTTAATCCAAAGACGGCCGTGATGTGGCAAAGCGTCCGCTACGAAGGCGGGTGCGCCGCGAACTCACTGTGCGCGACGACAGCCTTCTTCTGTTCGGACGACCATCTCGCTGCCTGGCGCCGTGAGCGTTCCGCGAACGAGGCGGGATTTCGGCTGTCGATCGAGGAAGGGCTGGAGGCTGGTCGCGCTCTGTTCGGGCCGAGCCTCGCCGGCCTCGATTCGGTCGGCTCGACATCGAAGAGCGCTGTAGTGGCGGACCGTCGCTTTCGCCCGAACGGTCGCAATAGTGGCGCCTACGATCTCGTCGTCATCGGCGCCGGCTCGGCCGGCTTTTCGGCCTCGATCACGGCCGTCGATGAGGGCGCGCAGGTGGCCCTCATCGGCAGCGGTACCATCGGCGGCACCTGCGTCAATATCGGGTGCGTGCCGTCGAAGACCCTGATCCGCGCCGCCGAGACGCTTCATAACGCGCGCGTGGCAGCCCGTTTCGCCGGCATCACGGCGGAGGCCGAACTAACCGACTGGCGCCGGACCGTTCGGCAGAAGGACGCACTCGTTTCCGAGCTGGGCCAAGCCAAATATACGAACCTGCTCCCCGCCTACAACGGTATCGCTTATCGTGAAGGACCGGCGCGCCTCATCGACGGTGGTGTCGAGGTGGGCGGCACGCGCATTCCCGCCGGCAAGATCATCATCGCGACCGGCGCGCGGCCAGCGGTGCCCGCTATCCCTGGCATTGACGCCGTGCCGTATCTCACCAGCACGACCGCGCTCGACCTCGAGGAGCTGCCGCGATCATTGCTCGTTATCGGCGGCGGCTATATCGGGGCGGAGCTCGCCCAGATGTTCGCCCGCGCCGGCGTCAAAGTGACGCTCGTGTGCCGGTCCCGTCTGATCCCCGAGGCCGAGCCCGAGATCGGCGCGGCACTGGCGGGGTATTTCGAGGACGAGGGCATCTCGGTCGTTTCCGGCATCGCCTACCGTGCGATCCGCAAGAGCGAGCATGGCATTGCGCTTGACGTTGTGCGCGGCGGCCAGAACACGACGATCGACGCCGATCAGGTGCTGATCGCTACCGGGCGCGCGCCCAACATCGAAGGCCTTGGGCTCACCGAGCACGGCATCGCCCTCTCGCCGAAGGGCGGCATCGTCGTCGATGACCGCATGCGCACCACCGGGGCCGGCATCTATGCTGCCGGCGACGTCACCGGCCGCGACCAGTTCGTCTACATGGCCGCCTATGGCGCCAAGCTCGCCGCCAAGAATGCTCTCAACGGCGACAGCCTGCGTTACGACAACAGCGCCATGCCCGCCATCGTATTCACCGATCCGCAAGTCGCGAGCGTCGGGCTGACCGAGGCCGCGGCGCGCGACGCAGGGCATGCGGTTCGCGTCTCGACGATCGGTCTCGACCAGGTGCCGCGCGCGCTCGCCGCTCGCGACACCCGCGGGCTTATCAAGCTCGTCGCCGATGCCGGTAGCGGTCGGCTGCTCGGCGCGCATATCCTTGCGCCGGAAGGCGCCGACAGCATCCAGACCGCGACGCTCGCGATCCGCCAACGCCTCACCGTCGACGACCTCGCGGACACGATCTTTCCGTATCTCACCACCGTCGAGGGTTTGAAGCTCGCGGCGCTTTCGTTCGGCAAGGACGTTGCCAAGCTGTCCTGCTGCGCCGGTTGAGCAACCGCTAGCGTCTCTGAGCAATCCGCGAATCTGTCTCACGCGCCCATATCGATCGGAAGCCCGCGGATTTTCAGGCAAACGCTGCTGCAGAATCCGGCTGAGACAGCTTGACTGTTCAGATAAGTCGCGGAGTTGGGGAGTGCTTTTGTATGCGCAACCTTGCAGATCCCTACCGGGTTTCGCTCATCTGCTTACATCGCCAACTGGCTGCAGATCTTCAAGAACGACAACCGCGCGATCTTCACCGCGGCGAGCCAGGCGAGTAAAGCCGCCGAATATCTGCAAACGAGAGAGCAGCTTCAGGCTGCCGAATGAGACTGAGCCCCTTAGGGGGCTCTTTTCATACGCCTGGATCAAGCGCCCCGTTGTCCAGCAAGCTCTTCTCGCCTTTGGACGTGAGCTGGTAGATATCGCCGTCCTTCTCGGCATAGCCTTCCAGGACGAGCTGGTCGGCCTTGGCGGCGTCATCAAAGGCGACCGAGTTGTCAATATCCCGCAGGACTGCAAGCTGTTCTTCGGTAAGCATGGGTTCCTCCATTTCCCCGACAACGATGGAGGCGGAGGGTTGTTCCTAAGACGGGTTGTCGCTCCGGACGCCTTTGACGAACAGAAGGATGAATCCGCCTACGAGCAGAGCGGCGGCCATATAGGCCAGGATGGTGGTGAAGAGCTGCATGACCATCATGCCGAAGCAGATGGTGATAAGCAGGCAGATGGCGGTGAGCGGGCTCACTCGCAGGCCCCCATCATCGCGGCTTCAAGGCTGGAGAATCCGGCAACGGTTTCGGACGTGTCATGGACTGGATCGACCGTGAAAGGGTTACTTGCGTAAGCCACGCACCCGGCCCCGCCTTTCGAGGAACTGCACGCGCTCATCATAAGACAGGCGCCTATTGTCAGCAGAAGCCTTAGCCGCATCTTCGACCCCCTTCAGGGTGGCTTCGGCATCTTTGCCCTTCTGAAGCTCGGCTCCAACCTTTGCGGCCAGCATCGGAGCAATCATCGGCTCGATGAATTTCCAGACAGCGGCAATGAACGCGGTGAGCCATGCGGGCATTAGAATGCGGTGGGGCTGACCGGTTCTAGCTTGCCCTTGGTGGCGTCAATGCGCTCTTGGATCACGGAGCCGAATTGCTCTTTGCCGGGAACGTTGGGGATGACGGCGACGACAGTGGCAGTCCCGCCCAGGCCGAACAGAATTGCGAGCCACTTCCAGTTTCTGCCGATGAATTTCCCGGCGTCGATAATACCTTGCACAGACTTACCCTTTCATTGGGTAAAGCCTGAGTCCAACAGTCATGCTTGTCAAACAAAAAGCCGGGGACCCCTCCCCGGCAACCAACGCAGCCCGTCTAACAGCGCTTACAACAGGAGCTGCGCGGCGGGCATCGACAAGCTCTCACGAGCCTGTGCGCCTGTCCACTATTTGCTCTTGTCCGACCAGAGCGTGGCCTTTGCACGATTATCGAGATGGATGTGACCGTCACACACCTCGATCCCTTTGATGCCGACCTTAATGGCGGCGGCGACGATGCAATATCGCTGCTGACTATCCCGGCAGGCAATATCGGCGGCTTCTCCGGTGAGGTGATAGCTTTTCAAGGCCCCACCAATCTTCTTGTTGTGCGCCTTGGTCCGGAAACCCGCACTAACCCTCCAGGGAAATCCGCAGAGATCGCGGGCGGCATCAAGCAGGCTGAGGAAATATGCGTTCATGTTGGCGCCGCTGCCCGGTACATCCGGGCTGTCGAATTCAGAGATCTTGAAGTGCTTCATTTATCGAGCTTGGCCTTGATGTCCGCCATGCTGGCCTTAATAACTGCCACGTCAGCCTTCATGTCGCTGATGACGGCCACGTTCGACTTCAATTCCCGGATATCGTCGTTCTGACGCAGGTTCATCGCGTCGTTTGCCGCCGTGTAAGACGCGGCCCACCAAATGAACGCCATCGTTTGCAGAGCGATGCCGATCAGCACCGAGATGTTGAGCTTCTTGTCTACGTGCCAGGAGCTTTTGGTCGTCATAGCACCTCCTGCAACAGCCACGACACGACATCGGTGCGAGGGCATGCGCTCAGGTAGGCCTTATGCATCGCGTGGGCCGGATCGTTCAGCACCGCATCGGATAGGACGAAGGCGGCGCCGAGCACGGGAATGATCGGAATGGGCATCAACGCGGAGCCGCGAGACGTAGGCCCGCGGACGTGATCGGCTTGTTGTGCGGTCAGGAGGATGTAGCTCATAGGCCCACCCCAGCGCGGAACGCCATGCCGCCATTATAAATCGCTGCAATCTGAGCTTCGGTCAGCCCTCCGCCCACGAATGCCAGCGATATGGAGCGAAGGCTAAACCGGGACGCCGTACCATTGTTGTTGTTCGCCAGGATGAACAGCGGCTGAGACACCAAACCGGTGGATGGTTGCGCAGATACTTCGGCTGCGAGGTTGTTACGGTAGTAATTGATGTTGCCGACGCTCGATGGATGCCGGGTTACTGCCGCGAACTCCGTGGTGGCAAGCACGGCGCTACTCGTGTTGCCGGAGTTGCTGTTCAGGCGGAAGGAAGCACGGTTTCCGGCGTTGCGCATTTGAAGTGTGGCGCTGACCGTGCCGCTCGTCGCTGCCATTTCGTCGTAGCTGTTGTTGCCCGCCTGACCTAACGTGCCTCCCCAAATTCCCATTGAACAATCATCCTGGAGGAACTTGGTGTTAGGGTCACTTGGATTGACACCCGTAGCGAGATAGCTTGTAGCGGCGTCACCGGCGAAGTGTCTGAAGGGCACAAATGTCGGGCTATTGACCTCGACAAGGTCATTCAAGCCCGGCGTCTTCCAGTTCACGCGGGCTTGCTGCCTGTCGGCACCTGCCATGATCACGTAGAAGGCATCCAGCAAAGGCCAAGCGCCGGATGGCTTGAGATAATCAACAACATACATGTTGATCAAAGCTTTGATGTCGTCGGCTGGGGGCGTTGTGTAGGCGTTGTAGATCGCCTGCACATCGGGATCGACGTTCCCACGACGACGCCGGGAGCCCACAGGCCCCATCCGTCCGGGAAAGCCTGCCCGTACCAATGCCTACGGCTTCATTTCGTCTACGAAAACGAGGCCGCCGGAGCTATCGGCGATGCAGGCCAGATAGTTTCCATCAGTCCTTTGCACCTTGATGTATTCAGCCGCAAAAGCGAAGAAGATGGAGTCGCTGACGGTTGCTGTGACGGCTGCACCACCAAATTTGCAGTGAGCATCGACCTTCGGCGCAATCCGTACCTGTTGGGTTTGGTTGGATAGCGGCCCCATACGGACGCTTGTGCCGCTGACCGCGAGAGGCGTAGTTCCGCTGATCGCGTAGACGGATTGTTTGTCGGATTCTTCGGAGTGCGCTGCCACAGGCAGGAGAGCCAGGACAGCGAGAGCGAGACGGAATTTCATTCCCGGTTATCTTTCGTTGCCTGATTGGAACTGAAATTCATCTCGCTGGCAAAGAAAATCTTACAGCGGCTTTATCTGCTGTGCTTTGTACCGCCATTGCGAGCCGGGCGTGACCTCCTGCGCTTCGGTGATGATACAGCGAACAGGCACCTTGGCGCCGTCAGGCGACTGCACCAGCCGGGTTACTATGTCCACGAGGTCGCCGGTCTTCTTGTCAGCATCCTTGGCATCGAGCATGAAGGTGTATTCGCGAGGCGTGAAGCCGAACCATGCCGCCATGCGCGAGTGAACGTGGTCAACCGTGGCAAAGGTCCCAAACGTAGTGGATGCAAACCCAAAACGACTTACAACGGTGCTCGTGATAGCTTCATCATATTGGTTTGCGGACTCCGCAGCGGCATTCACGGTCAGGCGATAGTACTGGCAGTCCCCGCGTTCGACGCTGTTATCTACGTAGGACATGGGCGCATAATAGTGAGCAAATCCGGTTATGCGCTCTTTCTCAAGATCTTTCACGGACATCGAGCCGGTCAAGATGTGACTGTCTTCATCAATCACTGGCAAGGTTGCGCCGTAAGGGCCGACCGCTTTGAAACGTAAGCGAGCTGAAACTTCATCCCACCAAAGGAACACGCCATAGAATTGGCAGATCTCCTTCACGATCTTCCCGACGGAGGTAGGTTCGCTTATGCGCCCGTCAATGAGTCCCCTATTCTGGTCTATAGTCGTACCACTTATACCCGCAGACGCCGCCTCAGCCTGCCAGTCTAATATATCAATGTAGGCTGCATCCACCTGCCCGTAGTTGACGATCACATCATATAGCGTCTGCACGACGGTCTTCGCGCCAGCAGTAAAGTTGTAGACCTGCTGTACGGCGGTGTTGACGGCATGCGCCGCCGCTGGCGAACTGTCACCCCGAACACTTATGGTTAGAACGTCGCCGACCCGAGATGAGTACTGCATCGCTTCGTTCTCGATCACAATGCGTCCTGCGCCTGCGGGAAACGTTGCTCCGACGCCAGCCGGTTGCAGGGTGATGGGGCCTGTATAAGTCGTGTTTGTGATGGCTGAAGCGAGCGAGGCGGTAGTAGGCAATGGAACAGTAATCTTATCGTCAAGGCCGAAGGCGATGATGCCCTTCCCGATGAGCTTCACCATGCCGTTAGCGTCAGGGCCTTCAATGCGGTCGATGAAATACGTGCGTGTTTGGGTGACGACGGTGCGGTCTGCATCTACATAGCCGGTGTTCACCCGGATGACGCGGTTCCGCATGAACTGGTTGCGGGCGCGCAGCTTGCCGAAGAAGGTACCCTGCGCCATCGGGTTGTAGGTGCGGCCTGACACATAAGGGTCGATGCCCCGGTCATGGTCAGGGAAGTCCCGCATGGTCACGGTGACGGATGCATTCACCGAGATGCCCTTCGGATTGAGCTGAGTGGCAGCGATGTCCACGTCTTCAATGCAGGGGAAGAAGTTTTGCCCGACCGGCAGGAGCGCGCTATTGGAGCAGAAACGATACGTTTTCGTGGTCTTGGAGTAGTTCGGGGTGTCCTTGCAGGTGCCGAAGGTGTTGAAGCACTTGGCGTCTCCCGAGCCCACGGCGGTGCATGGCGCCACTCCAAACGTGTTCGCGCAGGCGTCCAACTCCAATTCCACAATGGTGATGGGCTTACGCCCGACCTTCACTCTCAGTTCGCCGTAGGTCGCCATTATTCAACCATGCCCCGAATTGGGATGGTGGCTCCCATGAAGCCGTAGCCGGTGTGCATCGGCGGCGGGACGTCACCGTCGGTCCAGCAGTAAGCCGCTTCGAGTGGGTTTGCGGTGAGGTTCGGCAGGAAGAAAAACGGTTTCTGTTCGGCGTGCTTGATGAAGGTCATCCAGTTCGCGCGCACCCACGGGTCAGACGCTCCCTGTAAGATGATGGAAGATCGCACGCCCTTGGAGATGATGCTCCGCCCGAGGAAGTTGCCGTTCTCCGCCTGGCTGTTCAGAACCTTCGTATCTCGGCCCATAACCGGCGTCGTCCAGTTCAGGTACATGCCGTATTCAAGGGCGAGCTGCGCCCCGAAGCTGACGATGGCGATGGAGAAAATGCTGCTGGCAGTGATGACCACCCGCCACTGGGTAGAGTTGCGAGGGGTAAAGTTGACGAAGCGCGGGGAATTGTCGGTCGGGGTGATGGCGGCAAAGCAGTCCGCCCATGCAGAGCCTGTCCAATACTGCAGCTTGATGGTGCCGCCAGTCAGGTGGAGATCATGATTGTAGAAGGCAAAGTAATCCGCCGAGCGAGATCCTGCGAGGGTCAGGGTGATATTCACCGCCGACGCGACGGATGCGGGCTTGAAGAAGTCGCTGGGGCGCCAGTCGGCGACATTCGCGACCGGGAAGCTCGCATTCTCACTGGACGCGACGAACGTGCCGCTCTCCAGGAGGTTTTCGTAACCGAGGCGGGCTGCACTGGTGGGCATTAGGCGGTAACGAACGTAAATGGGCTGTTGTCGGCCCCGGCGTCATTCAGTCGGTCGATAAGTTTGCGGACGTCGTTCTTGCTCCACAGCGCGACATCAGCCCCTTCGAGGCGGACAACAACCTCGCTCTTCTTCGGAACAGTAACGGCCCCGGTGTCGGCTGAGCCGCCATCGCCGCTTCCCACCCCTCCTCCGCCGGACGAAGAGACGTTCCCGCCACCTCCCCCGAACGAGGTGGAGGCGATGGCCGCAATATTCGTCGCCTGGGCGGCAGCAGCCGTCGCTGCAAATGCAGCTCCAAGGATCGGACCGCCGAGAGAGTTACCAAAGCGATAAGCGTCCACAACGGATTGACGGGCAGCCAGCAGCGCGCGGGCGATGGCAGCGGCCTTCTCCAGGGCAAAGAATGCCCGGTTGTGCTGCGCCGCCATGGCGATGCTTTCCCGGAAGCTCTGGCCTTGCTCCTGGATGCTCTTATCCTGCGTATCCAGCTCAATGCCGAGGAAACCCTCAGCGGCGGCTTGCTGGTCGGTCAGGTACTCTTCCCGGTACTGGCGGCGGATTTCGGCAAGACGGGCTTGATAATCCAGCTCGACCTTTAAGGATTCCTCCCGGAACTCCTGCTCAGTGATCGCCTTCTTCGCCAGAGCCTTTTCCAGAAGCTCCTGCTCTTCCTCATATCGCTTGTTAAGGGAGGCTGTGGCTTTGGCGCTGTCGGTCTTGTTGGGGTCCATCTCATTGATGAGGCCGGCACTCTGCGTTTGCACTTGCTGGCGGAGACGTTCACGGGCCTCCTGCGCCCGGCGAGCGGCATCGGAGACGCCGGGAGTGCTCATCTTGCCGAGCGTGTAATTCGGGTCCACGCTACTGGGCGTTACCGCGATCCGGACAGGCTTGGATGCTGCCTGTTGGGCCTTCTCGCTGAAGGAGGTGCCGAAGGTGGCATCCGACATTGCGGCAGCCGCCTTGCCGACCGCCGACACAACCAAACCGATGGCAGATGCCGCCTTGAGCGCGAACTCCATGGTCTTCGCCAGGAAATTGACCAGCGCGGAAAGTCCGGCCACGAGTTGGGGGTCATTCAAGGCATTGGTGAGAGATTCCACGCCCTGGACGACAACATCCAGCAAGCCAGAGCTGGCGAGCTTAGTTTGGAGGTCGAACACCGCGTTGCCGAACCGGTTGAAGGCTGCCTGCGCCCCGCTCGCAGCCTCTTCTGCGGCGGCCCCGAAATCCTTCCGCAGCCCCTCGCCGAGCTTGATGAGGTCGCGGGTCGTCACCTGCCCGTTTTCGATCATCTTGATGAATTCGTCGTTCGGCTTGCCCATCGCCTTGGCAAAGATCTGCAGGGCACCCGGCAGGCTCTCACCGAGCTGCTGCTTCAGCTCTTCCATGCTGACGGTGCCCTTGCTGGCCATTTGAGAAAGGGCCGTGAACACGAGCGAGGTGCGTTCCGTGGAAAGACGCATCGCAGAAGCAGCCTCGCTTACGCCGGTGAAGATGCTCTGGATCTGCTCGAAGGTGAGACCTGACCGGAGGCCGGATGCTGCGAAGCTGGCGAACCCATCAGCCGTGGCGCGGAAGTCGAGGCCAAGGCGATTGGCTTCCTCGCGGACATATCGCATGGATGCTGCGGCAACGTCGGCACTGCCGGTCGCTGCATTCATTTTTGCGGTGAGCGCCTGCAACTGGACGCCTGCGTCTGTAATGCTCTTGCCAACGCTGATGGTCGCAAGAGCGGCAGCCAATCCGATGACAGCCGGGCGAATGCGACCAAGGACATTCCCAACGGCCGTAACGCTGGCGTTGGTTTCCGTCTCGAATTTCTTGATGGAGTTTTGCGCCTTGACGATGGCGGCGCTAAAGCCCTGGTCGGTCGCCTTGATCTCAACTAGCAGCGGCGGGCCGAAGGTCAGGTCTCTTGCTTTCTCTTAAGTTTCTCGCGCGCCTCGTCTTCACGCTTCATATCGAGGAACTCGCTTCGGCTCATAGCTCCATCGAGCTTGATGCCTTTGGAGAGCAAGTGGCCCTTCATGGCAGCCGTGTACTCGTACATGGTCGCCCTCCAGAGAACATCGGGCGTCCACTTGAGCACTCCTAGGGCTGACGTCATGATGTCATCCCAAGGAAGCGTGGCTAGGCCTGGACCGCTTCCTTGTCCTCGGACTTTCCCATGGCAATTCCCTCCATGGCTTTGGTCAGGAAGGTCACGATTGGCCCCATAACGTCGCCGACGCCGGTCTTCATCACCAGATCGCCCACTTGGTCGAGCATGAGCGACTTGTCGCCGTAACCGATCAGTCCGTGATGGATGATGATGGCGCACTGTTCGATTCCAACATCTCTTCGGGCGATGTTGCCGATAAGCGGGACAAGGTTGGTCCGTAGATCTCTTTCAATGGCTCGGATGGCCGAGAATGTGGCGCGGAGCGTGTAGTCACGCCCGTCAAGGGTGATCGTGATTTCGTTGCGGAGTGCGTTTTCCATTATTGCGGCACGTGTACCGTCATGACACTCGCCGCAGTGGAGAAGTCTACGCGGACGGTGTTGTAATTGGGATCATTCCAGCGGCCTGTTGCGAACGGCCCGAGCAGCATGAACGCGTTTGCCGGAATGACCACGACCTGGTCGGCAAGCTGGATTGTGCCAAGACCCTGCGCGATGACCTGCGTGGCCTTGGTGCGAACGGTTGCTGTGGTGCCAGATGCGCCGGTACGAATTGCCAGCAAGGTCATGCCGTCATTCGTGAAGTACGTCGGACTAGGATTGGCAATCAGCGATGTTGAGATGTTGATGGCGGCCGGGGTTACATCAGTCGGGGTGACATTGTTGACCTGAGCGATGGCCGCCCCCGCAATGAACGTCAGTGCGGTTGTGGCAAGAAGGAGTTTCTTCATGGACTGGCTTTCTAGCTGATTGTTACCGCCCCGGCGCTTTCCAGCGTCAGGTTGTAAGTGACGGACCCGTTGTAGGTGCCTGCCTCTTCAAAGGTCGCAATCATGAAGCTGCCCTGATAGGTGCGCGTCACGGTGCCGGGAATAACGGTTTGGAAGTTGCCGTGTGCGTTGGTCAGCGCGAGGGTGCGGAGCGTATTGACGACCGCATCATCTACATAGACACCCTGCAGCTTGATGCTGACGGAATTGACGCCCGCGCCTTCGAGAAGCTTGCGGATGCCGGAATCATCAGAATTGGTGATGTCTACCGGTTCATTGTTAATGGTGAGAGTGACTTCACGCGAGCCAGCGGCGGCGACGTAAGTGGAGCCAGTCGTGTTGTATTTGACGAGTACGTTCCGTCCCTTTTGTGCGACCACATCTTGTACTTTCCTTATGATTCATCCTCACGCAGATTTTTGAACTGCGCAACTTCAAACAACGATGACTTCCAGTTCGCCGACGGCTTGCCATGTCTTGCCGTCATCTTCCTGGAATGGGGTGTCGCTTCCGAGATACTGGCACTGGACCAGTGAACCGGAGGGCAGCGATATCTCCGCTTCTTGCCGGTCGAGCGCATCGAGGCAGAGCTTGCGGATCTCCAACACTTGCTTTGCGGACGCCTCTTGGCTGAATGCTTGGATGCGGAGCGTGTGAGCTTGACCGCTGAAATCGCTTGCTGCGAAGGGCTGACTATCGACGCTGAGCTGAACATAGGGAAAGGTGGCCTTCTGCGGCACGTCGGTGTAGATGCGTTCTCCGATGATGGCAGTCAGGTCGGTGATTGCGCCAAGCCGGGAGATGGTGCCTTGAATGACTGAGAGCGCGCTATCCACGGCGCTGCCCTTTCCTGATCGCCTCGGCAACTGCATCCGTCATGCGCTTTCGAATGACGCCTGCATTGGCCTTCAGCGTGGGAGCCAGCCAAGGCCGGGCACGCATGCGGGACGTGCCGTATTCGAGGTAGCGCCCATAATTGAGCTTGGTGCCGAAGAAGGCAGAGAGCTTGTTCGCAGCAACCCGAAAGTAGAGAGAGGCGACCAGTTGACCGCGGTCGGTCTTCGGGAACTCCCCCGGTGCCGAGGCTTGGTGGGCAATTCCTCGCCGCCGATATACCCGCCCGCTCCTACCCCCGCTCTGGATCTTCTGCCTGGCGTAGGCATCGAGCTGGACAACCGACTGCGCCAGCGCCCGACCTATTCCGGCACGTTCGTCCCGCTTCAGCTTCTCAAGGGCGGCAATCAGGGCATCGGCGTTGCGGACGGCCACTATGAAGCCTCCCCTTCAACGCAGAGCAGTTGCTGGAATACCCGGCCCTCCGCCTTCAGGTCGTCGGCGAGGTTCTTCACGTATTTGACGTTGTAGATGCGGGTGCCGAACTTGACCCGCTTGGCCGCCGCCGCCGTCGTATCAGACAGGCTGGATTGATACCTGATGGTGATAACGGCATCGACGCGGCTTTGGAGCTGGGAAGAAAGGAAGACCTCCTTGCCGTTCTTGGGCTCAATCGCAGCCCATACGGTCAGAAGGTCAGTCCACACCGTGGAGCGCCCGCCGGCATCGTCCGGGGTTTCGGTGGCAGACTGGATGACAATGCGGTGGCGAGCCTTCGAGGCGAAGTCCTCACCGCACTTGCACCCTACCATGCGCCAAAGGCCTCAGCGGCCATATACGGAGCCAGCAGCTCCTTCGCGCCGTCCGGGAGGCTGCCGCACTGACGGCTGTTATACATGGTGCCGACGAACATGAGGATGGCCTGCTTGATCGGCTCCGGGACGGCGGCGGCATCCCCGTATCCATTGACCGTCGTAATCTCGACGGCAGCATCTGCACGTAGGCTGGTCGGCCAAGCATACCCATCATTCAGCAGGACGCGCCCGCCGGATTGATCGACGCTGTATGTCGCGGGTGCAACAGTGGTCTGGCTATTTGTGGTGTCGGTCGTCTTGATCGAGGTGATGGACTGGATGGGTTGACGGGGAAGCTGAATGGCCTGGGGGCAATCGAGGCCCAGCATGAATTCCAGCTCGTCAGCATCCTCATCGACAGGGAAACGGTCGAGGACCAGCTTCCACGTCTGCGTAATGAAGGCCCGCTTGGTGCATTCCTCACAGGCGCGGCGGGCGGTCGCGATCAAGGAGGTTATCAGGGTGTCGTCATCATTCCCGTCAACTCGGAGGAAGAGCTTGGCCTCCGACACCGAAACCGGCTCAGTGGCCGGTGCGGTGACGAGGACGGGAGAGCGACGGTTCACTAGGCGGATTTGTTTTCGGCGACCTTCTCGGCCTTATTAGCCGGAGCCTTCTCTGCCTTCTCGGGCTTGGCGACCTTCTCGGCCTTGGGCTCTACAAGCTCCGCTACCTGGTCGTCGTTGATAAACACATTGGCCAAGGATTCCGGAACGTCGTACTCCTTGTCCTTCTCATAGTGATTGACGGTGTGACCGTCAGGGCTGCCGTGTTTGTTACGCAGCATTCTGATTTGAACCATTGCCGTATCTTTCAATTAGAGGGCGGCCGGAGCCGCCCGGTTTTAATTTGCAGGCGACGGACGCATGATGCCGCGGCTGAGGATTGCCACAGCGCCCAAGGTTGCGCCCGTGGTCACGCCGGTGCTGACGAGGGACAGTCGGACATAGCGCTTGTGGCCGACGTAGCCGATGCGCTTGACCGTGTTCGCAGCAGCGATGGTCGCATCCACTTCGAGACCGAGCAGGTCTTCGTCAGCGACGGCGACAGCCCCGGACATGCCGGAGTCGTCGCTTTCCTCAATCAGTGGAAGGTAGCTGCCGTCGGTGCGGGCACCGGACTGGATCAAGAATTCCAGCCCCTCGTAGCCCTTGGTGTCAATGATGACACCTGCAGTCGTGGTGTTCGTCGAGATCGCCGCCGTGTTGCGGGCAATCACGGCGAAGATCTCGTTGTGCATATCGAATGAAGCCATTTTCTGGACTTTCGTTGTTGCTGATTAGCTTGCGGACATCTTCAGAAGCTTGAGGGCTTCGAAGTTGGTCACAGCGCCGCCAGTGCGCTTCATGTGGCGCATCTTTACCCGACCCTTGCTGGTGTAAGGGTCGCGCAGGACGGTCATGCCAACGCGGTCCACGATGGTGTAGGCGCGGCTGAAGTCACCGTAAGCGATGGCGAGGGCGCCGCTGGCAACAACCGGCATGTCGTTCATCAGAACAACCGGCTTCTCCAGGATGGTCATGACCGCGCCAAGCACCTGACCTTGCGGGCCAGTGGCGGGCTGCAGGTTGAGGAAGCGGAAGTTCGTCGAGCCAGCCAGCTTCATGATGCCGGTCAGAACGGAACGGCGCATACCCCAGGTCGCACGAGCTTGGTAGTCCTCAATCAAGGAACCCTGCATGTCGATGAGGTTGTTCTCGCTGACGGCGGAGGTGCTGCCGGCAATGAGCTGCTCGATCTTGTTGCGCTCGTAAACGCCAGCGTTCGACCAAGGGTCATAGGTCAGGAAGCCGCGAGGCTTGACCACGCCATCACCGCTGACGAAGGCGGTGTTTTCCAGACGGCTGAAGCGGTCCGACACCTTGCCGTTGATGAAGGCTTCCATGTCGAAGGCGCTGTCTTGCAGGTCTTCCTCGGTCAGAGCGGGTTCGGCAGTCAGCTTCTTTGCCACGATTTCGATCTGACCGGTCTTCGGGGTATCGGTGTTCGGGTTAGAAGTGCCCTCACCTTCCCATCCGCCGCCGGTTTCCTGATCGTCGAAATCGAAGGTGACACTCTTAGAGCTGGTAGAACGGACATTGGCGATACGGCGCATCGGTGAGGTTTCGAAGACGCGACCGTTGATGATGCCTGCATTCTCGGATGTGACGAAGTAGCCGCCGTCCGGGTTGCTGTCCGTGGAGAGAGCTTTCTGCTCTTCCGGAGAAAGGGACATGATGCCCTTGTCGCCACCAGTGATGTAGGCGCGGAAGGCCTTGCGTTCCAACTCGGCACGAGCCTTTTTGGCATCATCGCCGCCGCCAGCGCCGGGACGCTGCATTGCGGCTTCGAGTTGGCCTTGCTTGAGCTGGATGGCTTCGAGTTGACCGCCTAGCTTTTCAGCTAGCGTATCAACCATCTTCTTAGCGCCTTCGCCGCCGGTACTCTTGATGACTTCATGAGCATTCTTCAGCTCATCAAAGCCCTTAGTGATAAGACCTACCGACTCGGTAAGTTTTTCAATTGCTTGTACGTCCACTCATTGTGGCTTTCCTTAGGTTTTCTACTGCGCTCGAAAGCGCGTCTATGGCCAATGCCTGATCGCCACCCTCCCGGTGTATCTCCAGTGCACGGAAGCCCTTGGAGGCGATAAGCTTCGCTTCCTCACGGCTGTACTTTCCTGCCTCTCGCAGAAACTCTTCAAAATCGCGGATCGTGTCGGGAGCGCTCTTCACGGCGTTGACCGTGGCGTCCTCGTTCGCTGGAAATGTTACGATTGAGACCTCGTACAGGCGCACCTTCTTGAGGTGGACTACGCCGGTCTCTTTGTTGACCTCTTCGACCAATGGACGGAAGCCGATGGAGAGGCCGTTCAAGGCGCCCTGCTTCAGCAACGCGTATGCTTCGCGGCCTTGTTGGGTTTCGAGGTTGAGCTGGCCCTCAATGTAGAGGCCGTGCTGGTCTTCCTTCGCGACGGTGTACACGCCGATAACCTGGTCGGAGCGGTGCTGCCATAGCAACGCGGGCATACCGTCTTTCTTCAGGGATTCCTTGAAGGCGCCCGGATCTACAACTTCCTTGTAGGAATCGACGACGCCGAAGACCGAACCATACCCCTTGAACGTGCCGTCAGTATCGTTGAGAGCTTTCAGCTCGACGTGGCAATCAAGAAACTTCTTCTTCAAGGGTTGGAGCTTTCGTTGATGCATTAGACTCACAAACATAAAAGGCGTGCAAGGAATTATTCGACGACCTCAAACGCGAGGACGCAGCGGCAGTTGATGCAGTTGGCAGCACCGCCTCTCGGATCACCAGGGCGAGACATCTTCACACCGCCCACATCGAAATCACTGTCCATGGCGATGGCCGGGTGTGATGCCATGGCTGCGTGCGACACACGGGTGCGCCCATCCTGGACCGGCACCCATCGCTTGTTCAGGACCAACCCATCTTCACGGGCAACCGAGTTGGCTCCCTCCACGCTGGCAAACATCATCGCGTTGTGGGTTTCGGTGCGGGCGATTGTTTCGGCACGTATGGAGGAAAGATCTCTTGCCGAGAGAAGTTGGGTTGCGACCGCAACGGGGTTAAACTCGGCATCCTGCGCGAGGGCCGCATTGATGATGGCCTCCATATCGTCGCGGGTGGTCTGGGCAGTCTCCTTTGCCGCCTGCAGCCCGTATTCGGTCATCCACTTGCGGACGAGGTAGAGCCAGAGCTTGTCCCGGTCCGCCTTTGCCCGAACCTCCCTCACCTGCTTGACCGCCTCTACAACGGCAAGGCGGATAGCGATGCCCTGATATTTGACGGCGATGGCCTGCATGGAGGCGCGATGCAGGTCGAACAGCTTGTCCTCCAGCCGGAGGGTGCTGGGGAAGACGGTGGCGGCTTCGGCGATGTAGCGGTTCTTTTCGTCGAATACGGCGGCGGCGTATGCCCCCTCGACGGACTCCATCAGGAGTTCCCAACGGCCTTTATCGATGGCGGCCTTGATGCTCACCCATTAAATGTCCTTCACAAGGAACGGGCCGCGCACCCCTCCGGAGAAGCGCTCTGCGGCCTTCAGAGCGAGCCGCAGCCGCTCTTTTGGGTCGCCTTCACTGGAGAACAGTGAGCCAAGCGCCACGTCTTGACCGCACCCACAGGCATCAAACGGCAGCCGGGCTTCCGCAACCAGAAAATCGCTACACACCTTGAAGATGCGACCGCGATATCCGACCAGGAATTCTCCGCCTGCTTCGGCTTCGCTACTCTTCGTCATGAAACCGCCAGTACGGAAGCATTCGCGGATGGCATCGACGAACACGGTACACATGAATTGCTCGACGTCGCCCCCGGTTTGCTTGGGCACTTTAAGCTTGTGGCCAAGGAGCTGCCCCATACGGAAGGAACTGGTGAAGCCGAACAGAAAATCACCTACGCGATAGATTTTCGGGCTGCGCAGAACGGTCAGGTTGTACCCCGCAACGCCCGCGCTATCCGCGGCCATGTAGACCTTACCCTTGTGCTTAAGAGCAGCGATGCAGGTCATGCCGCCTCGCCGAACTGCTCCGCCAGGATGCGGTTTACTTCCTCATCGCTGTACCCGATGGCCTTGAGGCTTTTGCCGAGATCCTGTGGCGCAACGGCAACGGGGTCGGGCTTGTCGTTGATGTGCTCCAGGCTCTTCAAGCTGCCAGATACAAGCAGGCCAGCCGCCGGGCCGCCCACTTCCTCGAATCCCATCTCTGCGCGGGCTTCGTCGGGGCTTATCAGGGTGTCTTTGACCGCCTGCCCCATCCGCTTGAACAAACGCTCTCTGCGGGCCTCCAATGCGGGCACGCTGTCGGAGTTATAGGCCAGCGCCTCCGATGCGGTGCTGCTGGTGCCGTAGAGCGGCATCAGGAAGTTGGTCAGGGATGCAGTGAACATATTGAGCAGCGGCATCACCGTGTCGATCCACAGCCGTTCCTCTGCACTTTCCATGTTGGCGAAGGTGGAGGCTTCCATGGTGACCAGCGGCAGCGGCACGCCAAGGACAAGCGCGGTGTTCTTGGCGCCCTCACCCATGGTCTTCTCGAAATCCATATCCTTGGGATTGTGGGAAAGCGCCGTGAACTTTGCACCGCCAGACAGGATAGGCACATTCCCGGCATTGGTGACGCCCTGCCACGCCTTCTTGAAGAACTCCCGGAGCTGAGACAACACGGCTTCCGTTGGATTGCCTTTATCAAATTCGATGATGCCGGAAGGCCGGGCTCCATTGAGCAGCAGGTTGGAATTCCACTGCGCACCATGGTTGTGCATATCGACCGCACGAGCGGCGGCTTTCAGGGGTGGCAGGCCGCGGAACGGGTCGGATGGGTTAAAGGTCTTCAGGTGGAGGATCTGGCTTTCCCCGGTGACCACATTGACCGGAAAGCGGCGGCGCTTCTCACCGGTCCCGTACAGGTATGCCACCGGCACGGCACTCCCGTTGCTGTTCTTCTCGATATCCATGTCGGAGGGATTGAGCAGGTACAGCTCTGCGGCTGGGCCTTTGTCAGGCAGACGCAGGACGAAGACTTCCCCCGCGATCTTGTACCATGCGACCATCTCCTGAATGAAGTCTGTCCATGACTGCGTGGGGTTCGGCTTGGCAAGCAGATCAAGCACCCGGTGCTTATTCTGGACTTTTCGATTGCCTTCCGCGTCGGTCTTATGGACCTCAAGCTTCACGCTGGAGCAGGCTTCGGCAATCCGGCAGATGCAGGCGTAAACGATGGGGTTCTGCTCGTAACCCTCGCTGGCATATGTCTTGATGGTGCGGGTGACCGAGCTGGAAAGCCCGGTGACAAAGAACGCAGAAGAGCCCGGTGCTGGTAAAGCCTTCTTGCGGAAATTCCAAAGTCTCAACTACAGCAGCATTCCTTGCGGTTGGGCGCCCCGGTGATTCCTCGCATACACCGCCAAGGCAAGGGCCATCACACAGTCGTCGTGCATTCCCTCCGGCGCGGTGTAGCGAACACCAGTGCGGGTGTATTCGTATTCGAAGCTCTCCAGCTCGGAAACGATAACACCGTCAGGATACTGAATCTCATTTTGCTGGATGGCAACTGCTAATCCTTCCATCAGCATCTGCTTGCTTGCCGCGGTGAACTTATAGCCCTGGAAGTTGGAGGTCTCAGCAAAGCCGCCCTGTAGCTGTTCGACGATGGGGTCACCGACGCCAGTGCTATCGAGGTGCGTGGTCGTATAGCCACAGATGAGGCGGATACGATCCATGGTCGCTTTCCATGGCAACTGGAAGCGATGATGCTCCGTTGTGCAGCCGTCTTCATCGAGACCATGCAACACCGTCCAGTCAACGGACTTGGCCAGGTCTCCGCCAAATGCAGCCGTTGGCTTCTTGCTGACCTCTGCAATGTTGGAGCGGATGTATTTGAGGCCGAACGGGTTGCCGCCGTCGTCGGAGGGCTCACACAGGTAAAGCTCCCGATAAACGGCATCAGGCAGAGCCCGGCGGGCATCGTCCAGCTCCTCCTGCGGGAAGACGCCGGCAGCGACCGCATCAAGCGCCGTGATCTTGCGGAATATGTGGCCCGGCTCCCCCGCCTCGGCCTTTCGGCACCCGCGGAAGAACCAATTCTTACGGCCTTTGACGTTTCCGATGATGCGGATCTTGCCGCGGGTCGCCGTCAGCGTCGAACGGACTGCGTGGAAGGCCTCCTCACGCATACGGCTGGCTTCATCCAGCACTGCCGCCCAAACGTCCTCACCGAACAGGCTGTCAGTCTTCTCGCCGGACTTGAACCGGATGACTGCCCCATTGATGAGAGTGATGCACTCCTTGCCTTCCGAGGAGATAATCGAGCGTATGAAGAACGGAGAAATGCCACGCTTAAGCCGCTTAAAAGCGATGGATGCGACCGATGAGACCGGCGCTACCCACCAGAACTCCCGCCCCTCTTTCCCGAGGAAGATCGCCTCCTCGACGATCCAGGCCATGCACGAGACGGTCTTCCCGGACTTGGTGGACCCTTCGATCCACGCATAGCGGAAGTCATTGAAGAATGCTTCCGACTGGAGCTTGTAGAGCTTAGGACGCTGATAAACGTACGAAGCCAATCACGGCGCTAACCGTTGTCGATCTTGAGGGTGAAGACCGGCGGAGCGTCAGGGTCTGCAGAGTGCTGGACGTCCTGCTTATCGCGCCAGAGGTCGGGGCGCCGGTTCTTCAGGAAAAATATGATTGCTGTCGTATCGGGAGGCGCTGCCTTTTTGAGATCGACAACCTCGACGACCTCCTCTTCTACCGTCTCGATCTTCTTACCTTTGTCGTCGAACCGAGTGTTTTTCCGCTTGAGCTTGACCTCTTTCTGCTCAATCCATTCCGAGCCAGACGCCCGTTCGATCAGGCGTTCAGCGATATCCCGATCAACGAGCGCCTTTCCGCTTTTTATGGACTTAAGAAATTCCGGGTGAGCCTTCTTCCAAGCATTGATTGTGACCTCGCTCACCTCAAAGAAGTCAGCGAGATCCGCATCGATGGCGCCAAGGCGGCAAAGCTTCGCGGCCTGGTCTGTATACTCAGGGAGATATTCGGACGGGCGTCCGGCCTTGCGGGCGGGCTTACTGCTCACCCGCTGATTATGCACACAGCTACCCAGGGCTTGGCAATACTGGCGGTGCCTTCGGAAGCTTCTCTGGGTACTTGAGCTTGATCTGCTCTAGCTGGCTGATCATCTTCTGCACCTGTGCAGGCGTCATGCCCTTCAGCGCCAAGTCTGGCCAAAAATACGAAGCAACGGAAACCAAAATAGCGATTATCACGACTATCAGTGACAGTATCGCGAGCACGAGAAGGATACCTATCGGCACTTCATAGTCTTGTGCGAACGCGAATGGAAAACCACCAGTAGATAAGTTCTGAGCTATTTGAATATTTCGACCAGCGTAGATTACCTTGACCGGCTGAGCTTTGTAGTAACTTGACGGAGCGATTACCGTGAAAGTGGCGTCCGCGCTCCCATCAATGGGCGCGACCATTGACGCCTACTCGCATCTCGCCGCCTATGCGCCGCAGCACGTCGGCAATGCCGCGTGCACCTAAGATCCTGTCAATGTCGGCTATTTGACTGTCTTGGACGGGATAGAATGGATTTGGCACGGTTACCCAAGACAGTTCGGCACGAACATTCGGTGATTCCGGGGCGGTTGCTCTCCCTAACAGCCATCCGGCTCCGCCGAGAATTGCACCCGCAACAACGGCAACGATGATTTTCTCGGTAACACCTTTCCAGTCCATCAGTCCCCCCAGAGCTGACAACACGGCAAGCAATCCCCGCAGCTTCCATATGCTATCCCATAGTGACATCAACCTTCAATTGCGTCATGATTCCTGCACGCCCCAAGGCGGATAGAAATCAATGAGAAGAAACTACAATGGTCGCTTTCGCCATCATCATCGCCCTCGTCGTCGGCACAGCTGCCGTCGGCTTCCAGGCCGGTAAAGCCAGCCCGGACACTGACAACATCTTCACTTCGGTGAAGGAGAAGAACGGGCTCTAACCCGGTTCAATTAGAAGGCCCCAGTGAGGGGCCTTTCTTTTTCGAGGACGGCGGCTAGGACAAACGGCAAAACTGTTCCTGACATCCTCGTATTCGGTCCCGTTGCTGGAGACGGTTTCCTTCTCCCAATCGAGTGCCCTTCTACACTCGCTAGCCTCTAGCGGGCACTTAGCCTTGTTGCCGTTTCCCGATATCGGACTTCCCCGTGCGGCGAACCGCGTGTCCAGGGCGATCCATTATGCGCACGCTCACTGGGACGGTGGCAAGCTGGACGTAAATGTCAGGAACCATGCACATCCCTTCCTGTTCTACCGCCACACAAGCCAAGGAGGCTGACGTGGCAAAGTCCGACCACGACGTGACGCTCGACGAGAAATCGCAGGAGCAGCCCGAGAGCAAAGAACGGGCACGCGATCCCAGTTCGTCCAATCAAGAGAAGCCTGACACGCACAACAGCGATGCAGGCAAACTGCCGCCCGACCAGCGCCATCAACGGCACCTGGGCGACAAGACTTAAGGGAGATGACCATGCAATCGGAAGAGATGACCCGCTGCATCGAGACCTGTCTCGCCTGCTACAAGACCTGCCTAAGCACGGCGATGAATCACTGCCTGGAGATGGGCGGCGAGCACACCAAGCCCGATCACTTCCGACTGATGATGGCGTGCGCAGAGATGTGCCGGACGTCGGCCCACTTCATGCTGATCGGAACGCCCCATCACAAGCACACTTGCCGCGAGTGCGCGGAGATCTGTGCAGAATGCGCAAAGGACTGTGAGCGCATCGGTGACATGGACGAATGCGTCGCTGCCTGCCGGGCCTGCGCGGAATCCTGCCAGAAGATGGCCGCCTGAAACCTTTCCATCTTCGGCACATTGCCAAGCAGCATACGCCGGGTGTCAACCGGCCCTAACGGGGATGATGGACGCGGCGGTTTTGCCGGTTTCTCGTCGCGACAGCAACGCATAGGTACGCGTGGCAATCTAACCTGTTCCCGGCGTATGCGCTCTCATCCCCTCACAGCGGCTTTCACGCATGGCGGCACTATTTCGCCAATGCTCACATCTCCCAGCTCCGCGCCCCCGCCGTCCATGACATGCATGTGGGTTGCAACGACACTTCCATCGACGTCGATGGTCTCGCAGACCAATTCCTTCAGAGCCCGCCGGGCCTCAAGGATGGCGGCATCCGCGTCCGGGAACTCGGCTCCGTCATTGTCGGCAACGGTGGAGCCGTCGCCGTATTCAATATGCAGAAAGAACTGCGGCATGTGAGCGCCTTTCATGTTCTCACAAGCTACGCGTCATCAATCTTTAGGTTTCTTCAAACGGATGAAACGCTTGCCTGTAGTGGCCTCGAATATGAGTCACGCATTCGCATGCACATGCCTCTAGCTTCTCCTTTGATAGGATTCGGATCTTTCCGCGATTATACTCGATGATGCCGAGATGCTGAGCGTTCTTCGCAGCATCCGACACGCTCGTTCTACGAACACCGATCATGATGGCGATGAACTCCTGTGTGAGCGGCATCTCATCTCCAACCAGATCATGCATCCGAAGCAGCCACTTGCACAGCCTTTGCTGTACCGTGTGATGACTGTTGCAGGCGACATGTTGCTGGGCCTGGGCATATGAAAACAGTTCGTATGAAATGATCGTCTTCCGGAACTCGTGGTTCTCCAGTAGCAGCCTCGTCAGCTCCGGCAGCGGAACCACGGAGGCGTGCCCGGCAATCTGCACATTCACGCGATTGAGCGACTGACCATGATCCAGTGCCTGGATCGCGCCGAATACACCGTCGCGGCCGGTGATACCCGTTTCGGCGCCCCCGCCGCCTGGTAGATCGACGACGAAGGACAGAATGCCACTGTGTGGGAAATAGGCGCGCAAAAGCCTTTGACCTGGTTCTGCGAGCGTCTCGCCTTTTGATATATCGACCACCTTCAGGTGGGGCTCGATCTGACGATATGTTTTTTCGGATAGTCGTGCCAATAAAGCATTAGGATGCTGCTGCATAAGCCAGCTCCGCTTCATCCGACGGGAGCTAATGGCTCTCACACCAGCAAGCCGGGGTTCCGTGGCTGGCATTGTAGAAGCAAGCAGGCTTTTACAGCATGGTTCCCTTGCGCCGGAAATAAATAAAGGCCCTTTATCTGTCGGCTTCCGTGCAGACCGGCATGACGCAGGGGCTCAGCCTTTACCTGAAAAATGGGAGGCGACATGCCGCACGTCACGAGTAGAAGCTGGACCGACCAAGACATCACTCGCCTCCAGCAGATGGCCGCCGAGGGGGCTTCCATCCTCCGAGCCGCCGCGGCCTTGAAGCGCAACACGTCCTCAGTTGCCAAGGTCGCGCGCCGTCACGGCATTAAACTGGCGGGCACGCGGCAACTGAAGGCACAGATCCGGGAATTGGACGACAAGGCTTTGTTCGGTCGCTACTGATTAGAGTTGAGCCAGGTACGTCCCACCAGCCACCAACGCGACTAAAAGCGTCGCCATGATTGCGAACGGAGCAAACCGCTGAAAACTGCTCAATGGACGGCGCTCGCCGTATCCAGCGTGACGCAGGTCCGCTTCCGTTGGCGCCGATCTATCCCAGTGACCTTCATCACCTTCCCCACCGAGCAGTTGCCGCCCTGGACGTAGACCACGGCGAACGGATTCAGGGTGTGAGGTTCACGGGAAAGGATTGTTTGTGCCGAGGCCGACCCGGCAAGGGTCAGGAAGCCGACACACAGAACGATGGTACGCATAACTCATCTCCACAGCCGACGATGGCCTACAACACCAGCGTTGAGAATTGGTTGCTCAGCGCAGATGTCGCAGGCCTCGGCAGCGGGTTAGCAGGCGCCTCCCCGCACCCGTTTGCGCCGTTCGCTACGCAGGCGCTGGTCACGGCCCGCGAGCTGGGACACGCACTTCTGTGCCCGGCGCCGGGAAGCGAATGGGCCGCCCACCTCGACAAAGTCGGTCGGCCTGACCTTCTTATGCTTGTTGAACGAGGCGTATTGTTCGATGACGGTCTTGCTCAGGCCATTGAAGAGGCTGGCCAAGCTGCCGATGATACGGACACGCAGCGTACGGTAGACGGGGCCGCGCGGTGTTTTGAACTGCCCGACGTACCAGGTCAGGTTAGTGGGGGTCTTAGGCATGGGTTGTTTCCCTATGTTGTTGGTCTTGGGTGTGTTGGCGTTGCGAGCGCCGAACCTGTTACTTGCCGGTGGAGACCGCTTTGCCGAAGCATCCTCCAAACGCTGATACGAAGGCTCCAAACATGCCGCCAGTTAGCTCTGCGGGCATCTGGAGCCACGAGTGGATCGCAATCCACGTCTCGCTAAAGACAGCTGCAAACAGCCATCCTGCGAAATAGCCGAATGCGGCTGACATGATGGCAACGGCGGGGATTAGGCTCGCAAATGCTGCGGCAATGCCCAACCCTTTCCCTACTTTACTTGCTAAGTCCAATTTCCTCTCTTTCTCTTGGATTTTGATTTTTTAGCTTCGGCGTCCAGATGCTTCAGCACTGCTGCCAGCATTTTTTCGACCTTCGCTACTCGCCGAGAGAGACGTTCAACCTCATCTCCGGTCTCCTGAGCCTTACCACGCGCACTCTCAGCAGCGCTCATGGCTATCAATTCCATCAGCATGACTGTGCCCCTCCCTTCTTCGCCCGCAGGAACAGCGAGGCGTGCTCGGGATGCTCCAGCATGAACCGCCGGGCGAGATATGTGGTCACAGCATTGGCGATCTTAAAATCATTCCCGCCCTGCACCGCCGTCTCCCATCGCAGTCGCTCAACGATGGCCTTTGCCGAAAAGCGATTGCGCTTATTGGCAATCTCCAGGGCGAACTTGCAGAATAGCTGGTACACGGCAGGATGCCGTTCCATCCACGCCTTCGCGCGCTCTTCAACCGAGGCCTTTGGCTTTGCGTAGGCTCGGTTGGAAGACGCTCTCACGGCGATATCGTGAGGCGGTTGCTTGTCGCTGGCGAGGACGCCTTTGTAGTCGAGAAGCAGGCAGGCTGGTTTGGGAGTGCGGGTTTCAGGCGCGAAGACGATGCGACCGATGCCAGGCTGGAAATGCTGTTGCAGCATCTCTTGGCGGATGTCGGCGGGGGTCATTCGCTAACCTCCTGCTTAGCGAGCGCTGCGGATGCCTTAGCCGCCTCAAGCTTGTTTCGCGCCGCTCGGCAGGCAGCGGCAAAGGCAGCCACTTCCTTCGGGGTTGCGAGATTGAGGTCACAGCCTTGCATATTGAGAGCCTGCAGCTCGTCATACGCGTTACAGGCAATTACGATAAAGTCCGCATTTGCTTTCTGCTGCTCCCGTCCAACCCATCCGTAGCACCGAGCTATCGCCTCATTGGGCTGACCTGAGCTATCCGAGTGAATTCCTTCGCTAGAGTTGCCCGTAGACATGTGCAGAGCGCCGGTACGCCACGGCGTCGGTGTGTGTTTGATTTCCACATTCTCGCCTCCCCTTAAGATGCCATCACGCCGTGCTGGGCCATAGCAAAGAGCATGGCGCCAACGAGGGCGAAGATGATGAGCGCGAGGATGGAATCGCAGAGCGCTTGGTTGCGGTAATAAAAGTTAGGTGCCCGCTCACTGCCGTTGTAGCAGAGAAGGCCGTATTCTTTGGTAGTCATGTTGATTAGCTCCTGTTGTTACCTGAATGCTGAGTCAGGTCAGGAATCTCGTCAACTTATTTTTGGTGGCAAATTTGCCACGTAAATTATTCACGTATTTGTTGCGGTATACGATTTCCTGAATCATCCTGTTCTCACAACAGGAGAAATACGAATGACAACTACACATAATAGAAGTGAGCCACGATCCGTTACGGCGGCGTGGCTTATCAAACAGGCTGACCACAAGCGCCGCGTTGGCGAGCTTGCACGTCAGATTGATGAGCTTTCCGATGAGATGGGTGTTCCCGCGTTCCGCGACGCCATCCGTAAACACGGATACGATGTTGACGCCGACCTGGGCATTCTCGCCCGGCGTGGTGTTGACCGCTTCAACTAATTCCGATCTTCGCTGGCAGCGATGCCAGAGGAGTGGCGGCCTCTTCAAAGCCGTCATCAAAACTGAAACCAACGAAAAGAAACGACATGAAACTGACTGACGTATTCCCATCCAAGTACATCAAGGTGGAGGACCTGCAAGGCCGCGACGTGACCCTCACTATCCGCGACTGCAAAATCGACCAGCTCGACAACGAACAGAAGTTGATCTTGCACTTTCTCGGCAAAGATAAAGCGATGGTCTGCAACAAGACGAACGCTGAACGTATCGCCCTCGTGCACGGCGGCGACACGGATGGCTGGCTTGGCAAGCAGATCGTGATCGGCCCAGAAATGACTAACAACCTGCAAGGCAAAGCCATCATGGCAATCCGCGTTAAAGGAATGCCAGGCACGGCAACGAGTGCGCCTCAGCCCACGCCTGCGGCACCGGCTGTCCCCGCTCCGTTCGATGACGCCATTCCGTTTTAATGGACGTCAATACCACCCGAGATGCAGACGCCGCCGAAATGGCGGCGCTGTATCGGGCGGCCGATGATCTCGGACGGGACTTCGCCGCACACATGGACAGAGCGACAGCCCTATGGCTGCGGCTGGTTGAATCTCGAAGAGAGCGCGATGCCTTCAAGGCCGCTTATCGGGCAAAGTATCAGCTAAGCAGCACCTAACCAAGAAAGAGAGCCCTAATGGCCAATCAGATTAAACGCACCATCAGCATCTCGCCAGAGAGCGACTACGAAATTCATCGTCTGGCCAGAGCTTGGGATATACCGGTAACGCAGGCCCGCGAGCGCTGTTATCACTATGCCGCTTTCCATGAGCTCAACGGTACGCCGGAAATGGAGAGAGCTGCGGCAATTCGTCAGGCGGAGGCCAAACTCGCGCTTCTCAAAGCTGAGTGACGGAACAAATCTGTAGCGACCTGGTTATGTGGCCCTCACGGAGGACTATGATGGCCAAGAAGGCTGCGAAGGCGACCAAGACCCCTACCCTGCTCGATAGCATGTTCTCGGCATCGAGGCGTAAGCGCTCGGGTGGCAAAAAGCTCGCCGTAAAGAGATCGCACGCCTACCGCGCGGTTAAACCGAAGTCAGTCGAATAGGCCGCTATCCAAAGCAAAGGCGGCTGCAAACGCAGCATCCGCCTCATCTTCCTTCAACGAAACGCCCCAGCGCGCCTTAGCCGCGGCCTGCATGTTGGGCTTCTTGGCGTTGCCCTTCCCGGTTGCGTGCTTCTTCAGTAGAGCGAGATGGACTGCCGACCACGGGAGCCCCTCCAGCTCGCAGGCGAGGATGGCAGCTCCAAGCATTGGGAAGAGTGCTTTGACGCTTGAGAACTGACCGGAGAATGGCTCTTCGATGCAGACGCCGATGCAGTCAGGTCCGGCGAAGCGTTTGACGATCCCGGCGACGCCGACTGTGCGAGCGCCGATTGTTGCTTCAAGCCGAACTGTCTGGGCATCGATCTCTCCGTCAGTGAATACCCGTGCAACGCCGAGCGACGTTCCAAGATCCAGGCCGAGCACGTACTTACGCCCCAGCTATCGACGCTTCTCGATATCGGAGAAGGCATTGCGCCCGAACGGCCATGGCTGTTTGTTGTCCATGGCCATGAACACCCTCTTCATATGAGTTTTGTCGGAGATGAGCTTCTCAACCTCCGCCACCAGACTTAGTGGCACCCGGACGGACGCCGTAGGCTCGCCATAACGGCCAGAGCCTTTCGGACGACCGGCGCCCTCGCGCCGACCACCACGCTTCACGGTCTGATCTGTCTGCATGGTTAAATCGTGCGCCTCATTCAGAGCGCCGTCAAACGATCAGTTCAGCTTTCTTCCCGTTTCTTTACCCACCAGCGCTTCCGCCAGAGCTTGGGTTACGTTCGCGTCCGCGACACCTTTACGGGCCGCAAATTCTTGCAGCTTCATCGCGTCCGTCAGCGCCGAGAGCAATCGCGCATTCTCATCCTTGAGCATCGCAATCAGCCGATCATGCTCCGAACGAAGGATATAGCGCCGGTCGAACCATCCAAACATTTGTAATATCGCCCTGTGAACCTTGAACGATAGTGCCAGCCCGGAGGTGTGGCGACCAGCCCTAGAACCAGCGGCCCACCACCACGAGAAAGACCACGAGGAAGAAAGCAGCCGCGATGCCGAGGGCACCCTCACCTGCGATGCCGAAGCCGGGGATGTTGATGTGAAGTTTGGGGGGACGTTTCAAGGCGCAGTTCTCCATTTAATTGAGAACCCGACTCCTGATTCGCTGTCACCCAAAGAATCTATGGCGCCTTCCGTGACTCCGCGCAAGCGGGTCGTGACTCATTGGGCGTGTTATGCCCCGAACCCGGGGGTTTCTGTGAGTTTCGTTAGTACCGGGGATAATCGAGGACGGCGGCTGTCGTTGGTTTACCAATGACGATCAGGGGAAGCTTGCGCCCGCGCGCCGCAATCAACGCTGCGACTTTCTCTATAAGGCTCACAGGGACTCGAACAGGAACCGTATGCTCGCCGTAGCGACCGCTGCCAGGACGACGGCCAGCGCCAGGGCGAATTCCGCCTCTAGCCTTCGGTCTTGGTTGTCCGTCCACCATTGAGAGATTCTGCGCCGCATTTTGTCTCCTGACAACATGCCTGCCATAGACGTCAGATGGCCAACTTCAGGTCTCGGTTGACCTTGAATTCCATGTATTTGCGGATCGCCCTGTTCGACAACAGCAGACGGCTGCGGACGCCTTGCCGGATCATCGACTCGACGTGGTACAGCAAGACTCTGCTGCAAACCTCAGCGTCCTCGATCTCGCCGGTACGCTCCAGATAATCCCACGCGATCTGGATGGCCTCTTCCATGAGGATGGCTAGGCTCGGGATCTGCGGCTGGTTCATCATGTAAGACCAAGTGGGACGAGTGTTTCTCGTTCCGGTCCGCGCCGCTGCCTGGGCTTTTAAGTCACACCGCGAAGTTATTCAAAAGCGACCGGAACTCCGGCGCCCTTTCTGCTTCTCTTGGTCGGGATGAGCCAACGGGGGTTAAAATGGCTGATAGATCTTGTCCGAAGTGCACGTCGTCGCTGTTTCTGCAGCGGGTCGAGCCCGGCATGAAGGGGTATGTTAACCGGGTATTCGAGTGTCGCCAGTGCGGCACCGAGAAGACCTTCCCCGGCCGCGCCAGGCCGGGAGTATCATCGTGGCCGCACGATGAGGTTGCCTAGACCTATACGTAGGTGCCGTCGTTTCTTCGCTGGCCGGGACGGAGGTTTTCCTCTTCCCGTTGCAGCATGTCGCGACGTTGGGCCTTTAGTGCGCGCACGCCTGCCAACTCTCCGCCGAGCTGACGTGCGGCCTTCTTCACCGAAGACGCCGAGCGGTTGAGGGCAGCAGCACACCGGGAGGCTGAGGCTCCTTGAGACATCAGCAGCCGCAGCTTCTGCAGGTCCTGCTCAGTCCAGCGCCGAACAAGCGGCTTCATGCCGCCAGCTCCTTGCGAACGGCAGAGGCCGAGTTACCGACCTTATCGACGACCTTCTGCAGCTGATCTTTCGTTACGCCAAGCTGATGCGTCCAGTATTTGACCTCATGGGCTTCATGCATGTTGATTTTGCTGCGGTCCGGCTGGCCACGATTTGACAGATTGTCCACGGCTTCCTCCTGACATGATGGGACGAAACGAATGCGGAACTGCCTAGTTCCGAAGCGGTCAATAAGGCGGGCGTCTCATCAGCTCTGGCAGTCGCGAGATCGCCTTCGCAATCCGCCGCGCCTCCTCTTTGCTCAGGTGCTCATCGGCGTATTGGTAGTTGCGGGCATGCAGGTCTTGCCGATGCACCACGGCCAGGATGAAGAACCCGCTGGCGTCGTACACCCTAAAGCAGTCGTCCTGTCCTTCTTCCATCCGCCACGGCGGTGGAAATCGCCGAAGGTTATCCATCACATCCTGCGAGAAGACGGGACGCCGCGGATGGCTTTGCCGCTGGCATAGGTGTGCTGATCAGCGACACGGGCCTCGCCGGTAAGCCGATTGCGCTCACCGATCAGTTCGTCGGTCTTGTTCTGCATGCGCTCCAGCAGGGCAATCGCCGACGCGGTGGGAATGCCGGCGCGCTGGAGGTCGAGGATGTCACGTTGCTGCCGTTTGATCTGCACGCGCATGCGGGCGATCTCGGCCTTGAGGTGGTCGAGGTTCATGGCCAAATCCCTGAAGATGGCCAATAGAGAACGAAAAGTGAACGAGAGTCAATGGGCGCTTGCGGCGCTGTTGATGGCCGTCAGCATATCGATGGGCAAATAGGGCTTCGGCAGGAAAACAGCCCGCTCCGGCATTTCCACGCGGTCAGGAACACGCTTTCCGCTGGCGATCACGATGTGAACCGGCGGCCAGCGATCACGAACGGCAGCCGCTAGTTTGAGCCCATCCATCGAGCCCGGCATATCGATGTCGGTGAAAACGAGAGAAATCGACCGATCACTCTCCAGAATTGCAATTGCAGCATCCGCGTCTGCGGCAGACACGACCTCATACCCGGCGTCGCGCAGTGCGTCCTCAACCCAGATCGTGATCAGCATCTCGTCTTCGACGACAAGCACCTTGGCCACGGCTTCCCCCTAAATCTGCGGCCTATAACCGCTACAAGGCGAAGTCGTTCCCTTATGTCGCCTGCCGTACAGACGGTGTAGTTCGTCTTATGCAACTATGCAGAACCCCGACAGTGCAGCCCGATGCAATGCTTCCAAACACGCCTCATATCGCACGTCCCGAGTGCCCCCGGTGTAAATCGCCAACCTATCTCATGCGTATTACTCCCCGTACCGGAGGCATGGAGCTACGGATGTTTGAATGTCCGAAGTGCGAGCACGTCATAGAGAAGATCGCGAAAGACCCGACGTTCGCAGCTGAGGCTTGGGTCAACAGCATCGGGCTTCAGCGCCCGACCTGACCGCTTCTCGCCTATGCAGTTTTTGAAGGCGCCTATCCCCAATCGCGCATTGTTGATGCTGCGAGTCGCCCGCACTCTCTCAACAGCGCAGTCATGCGTAGGCGGGAAATTGTCGCCCGCCTGGTTCAAGAAAGCAGGCTCCCCGATATGCCGCACATTGCCCGCCCCTATTGTCCTGATTGTTCACGGCCAATGGGTCTTAAACGTCTTAGCCCACGCGCAGCCGATTGCGAGCTTCAAGTCTTTGAGTGCCTGGATTGCTTCCATGTCACCGAGGAACTCGTCACGTTGGTTCCGGCTCCTCACCTTCTTCCAACCGCGCCCATCTGCGACCCGTGAAGCTTCGCTTGCCCGGCAGGTACGGCGGTCGGTGCTGCGCGGTGAGGGTTTTGTTAATTCCCCCAAGTTTGGTGAGTGGATCGACCCGGCTGCCGATCTGCTTCGTCTGGTCAACGTCATAAGCCTTGCGCAATTCATTCCCTCATTTTTGAGAGGAATGACTGCCGACAGATTTCGTTCTATCGAATTCAGTCAAACCGCATATGCGCAGGCCACGGATCTATTGGCTTAGGCTTCTGGTACGGCACGAATGGCGCCGGATAGCCCTGCTTCGCTTCCTTCTGTAGCTGTTTGATTTGCTCGGCGTTCTCGCCGCACTCATCGAGCAAGAGTTCAAGCTGCATCATCGGACAGGCCTAGCAGTTGGTTGCTACGTTGCCGGGCGAGATTGTCGAGGTGCGCCTTGCTCCGCTGCGCCGCTTCCTCGTGACGCCTTGTGGCGGCTGCGATCTCTTCAGCACTTCGCGAATTGCCGGCGGCAACGTCCTTCCAGCGTTCCTCATTCAGCCAAGTGACGAGTCGAGGCGCGTACTGCGTTCCCGCTTTATCGACACCAACCTTTGCCACGACCGATGACATGATGTCCTCGAAACTCGCACCTTTCCTCCTTGCTCGAACGAAGGACACCAAAGCGGGCTTACGAGGGTCCGCCGCATCCCCTCTTCCCCAACGCTTCGCCCAAACTTTATCAAACTCCAGATTCAAATGATGTTCATTGGGAAGTTCTTCTGAGAACTTAGGCTGAACCTCTTTCAGTGCCTTTTTGTCGTCAGCTTCAGCGCCTTCGGAAAGAGGTTCAGTGCCTTTTTGCGAAGCCGTTGAACTAGTTTCAGTGCCTTGCGGCCAGAGCGGCTCGTACTCGTTGCGCGCCCAATCCTGACCACCGAAGCCGTGCCTCCTCACTCGTAGCCATCCGGCAAGTTCCGCGATCTCGATATGTGTACAGACGCTGCGCTCTGAGAGGCTAGCAAGGCGTGCAATGGTCTTGGTTGATGGATAGCATCCACCGCCCATATCATTCATGTGGACTGATATGACCATCAATACGTGTTTAGTTGTCGCGGCAAGGTCGCTTTTCAAAATGGCATTACGCCAGGTCCAGACCCGAGCCATCAGTGCACGCCCTGTTCAGCGTTCAGACTGACAGCCCGCGCTGCACGGAGTACTTCCAGCGCGCACTTTGAAGGATTGGCAAAAATCTCGCTCCCAGTGAAGCGCATCATTGTTACACCAAGGCAAGCCAACTCTCGGTCGCGCGCTTTATCCCGCTGAATTTGCCGTCTCGTTCGTTCGTGAAACGCATGGCCATCACATTCGACACCAAGCAACTTAATGCCTGAATCGATAGCCACCACGATGAGGATGTCTAGGCGGTGCCGTCCAATAGGTGCTTGAGGAATTATGAGCCCGTGACACTCCTTTGCCCATAACGCTTCGTTGTGAGATTCCTCAAACGTACAGGGGTGTAAATGGGGCTGACAGCAAAGCCAGGCCAACATGTCGGCTTCAATGGGGCTTTCAGCTAAAGCTAACATCTTCTGCAATGTAGGTGTTAAATCACCTTCACCGCCGAGTTTCTTCCAGAGAGTGGCAGCGCCTCCATGGCGCGCCTCAGAGTAATACGTCACGATTCCGTGCTTTCATTGTTTTGGCGCCGTGCTGTTAATTCGCCGACGGCAACAGGAGCACGGTCCTGCTTTCAGGCCATTGCGTTTGCACGCCCTAGCCGTCCTCATAAGGGTGAGTCACGTCGGCTTATCGGTCAATCAGGATTGTTTGCCACAAGCAGATGCTGATTTGTCACAAAGCCGGGAGATATGCGTGGAACGCGCATTTCCACTTGCGAACATCCCGCGCAGGGATACCGTGCGCATCTCCGCAGGCACCGCCTACGCGGCTCGCGCGGGAGGATGCCATGCGAAAACTAAACACCGTCGCCGACGACGAGGCGCTGCGCCTGATCTCTGCGTTTCGACAAATTCATGAGCCGGAAAGACGCCGCAAGCTTCTGGAGCTTGCCGAGCGCATGGCCCGCCGCAGCATCAAGCCTGTCGGTGCCTATCCCCTCGTCTCCCAAGACAACGAGATGTAATTACACCTGCTCCTGCCGTTGGCGGAGCTGTTCGACCGCGACCGTTCCAGCAGACACCATCCCGCCGAATGTCCGCTCACCGCCGCCCACTCGGGCGAGGATGCTGCGGGCAATGAAGCATCGGTTTTCGTGGCTATCGTATTCGGGCGGCAGGATCTGGCAGGCTTTCTGTAACGCCAACTCCATCTCGAACACAGTCCGATTGCCGAACGCCTCTGACACGAGCGGAGGTGCGTCGGCGGCTGGCAGTTCGACAGCAACTTCTTCAATCGACATGGCAACCCTCCCTCAATTTTTCTGCTCAATGCAGTTACAGAGGTTGAGTTCCTGAGCAGTTAATGAATTCGTCGATGCACCGCAGTGCCCGCTAGATGGCCTCTAAAATGAGGTGCGGTATACGATTTCCTGACTCATGCTGACCGTCTCACTCACAATCAGAGACATCATCATGCTTGAACGCATCAGCTTTCAGCTTGCGAATAACCGTGGGCGTTACACTCACTTCGTCGAGGTCGGCGGCACCGTCGCCAGCCTTTACCCCTTGGAAGCTCTGCACGAGGCCCGCGTGGGCATCGTCTGCGAAAAGGAGTTTCCTGACGAGGCGCAGTACGACGCCATCGACGACCTGGCCAGCCTCGCGGCGGGTGTAAATCCGAGGGTCATCGTCACGTTCGACGAATGCACCTCACCCTTCCCGGCGCGATTTCCTCCCGACCATCCAGCAAATTGCCTGCTAGTTCAGACCTGACGACCGCCGCCCCTCGCCGGGCGGCTTTTTATTCCCACACGCTATGAGAGTCGGGGACAACCGCAGATTCGTTGCGGCGTGGATTTGCGTGACTCACCTTGCCGGATTCACGGGAGGGGGAAATGTTTCATTGCTCAATTTATCTGGGCGGGGGCAAGACCCGCAGGCTTTCCAGCAATCAATGGGACCATTTGCGCGAACAAGTCGCCCTGGCGCTTAAGAAATATCCCGGCTGCAAATGGGGTGCCTTGAGGGACGATGAGGGCTTGTACGTCGGCAGGTTTCGGCGTTCGATGCACACCTACCCCAAGAACCAGCCGTCGAAGTATCTGCCCGACCAAGACCTGTTCACGAGGCCGCCGAAATGAAGAGCGTGGACGAAATCGACCGCTTTACGCTGTGGCAGTACCGGATGGTCAGCCGGTTCACCCACCGCCGCTACACGCTGGCGGAGATGAGGTGGAGGACGGCAGAGCTGTGGCTGGCCTTGATAATGCTGGTGGGCCTCTTCGTCTCCACCGTCCTCCCGGAAGTCCTCAAGGGACTTTGAACGCTTCCAAGGGCAAGCCCGTGGCTGCCATCTCTTCCTTGAGCCACGTCGCCACGGCTCCACGCCCACCCCATCCCTTTGTCAGGTCTTGCTTCGAGCGATACTTTACACCCGCCGCAGCGGGCTTCTTGGCCTCCCCAGGCTTAAAGCCCAGTTGGCGTATCTCCGCCTCCAGCTCCACCCGCCTCGCCTCCTTGGCGGCGTTATAGACCGCTGTGATGGCGGGATAGGCTTCGTGTTGCTGTGACAGTGTGAGGCTTTTGAATTCCGTGACGAGTTTACTCATGGCCCTGCCCTCCGTTTCAGGCACCCTATGCTTTGCGAGGCGCCGTTCAACGTGCGTTACGGGGGATAACGGTGCATAAGAAAAGTCCCCGACGGGGCGTGACTGACGGAACAGCTAAGTTAGCGGAATTCTGCCAGCCGAGCAGCCGCGTCACTGGCTACATGCTGGCAGCAGAGCTATCCCCGGTATGTGCGCTTGTTGACCCGTCTCATTTAACCAGCGGAAATGCTGGCACGCTCCACCCGATGACCGGGACATATCTAGTGCACCGGCCGGTCGTTACTCCGGCGAGGGTGCAAAGCAGTAATACTTCCCAGTGCCATTTCTGACAATGTGTTTGTGTTCTTCCCGATGATGGTAGTGGCAAAGCCAAAAGACTTGGAGGGGGCGCTCGTAATTCGTGTGATGCCCTACCACGCGGCGCTCGCCACACACCTCACACGGTTGTGGCTTAAGAAGACCGCGACGAATAGCGAACTGTAACTGGCGATGTGCCCCGTAAATTAGCGGCTTTCGGCGTGCATAGTCTCGTTTAGCTTGTGCGTAGTTCGGCGTTGCTACGCCACCGCGCCAGTTGGGATTGTTAGCGCCGCTCTGATTGATGCGATTTATTGCTGCTCTAGCAGATGCGCATCCGCGCGAGCATGTCTTCCCTTTACCTGCATTCACTTGGTCATTGAACGCGCGAAATGTCTTGCCGCATGTCAGGCAATTCCTTTCGGTAAAGGGGCGATTTCTCCAAATCATTCAGCGCCGCAGTGCGAGTGAATCCTCTCCCATTCAACTACACTTGGCAAGCAATCAATGCCGCGTTTGCATGGTGATGAGTTCGGCCAGTACTAGGCGCCGAAAGCGCTCGGTTGCCTCTAGCCCCTTGTTCTCTTCCATTAGCTCTTCAAGCCGTTCGATAGCCACCCGTTGTTCTTCAGGCGGCAGCGTCGCAAACATCTGCGAGATTTCGGCTTTGATAACCTTGAGCGGTTTTCTGCTTTGGCCCATGACGACCTCCGTGCGCATGACCAACCCGCGAGACGCTACTTTGTTCTTGGCAGGGTTCCAGAGCTGTGAGAGTCTCCCGATTGCCGAACCTTTCCGGGTACGACTTTGGGGTGCCTGCCGCTTTCCTAGACAGCTAGTTGGCCGCGCCCCATAAATTTTTCCGATTTTGTTTGACGAGCTTTTATTCCTAGCGCATGATTCAGCGGTCTAGGGAAGAAACTCATATGCACCAAACTGATAAATTTGCTCTCACCCGCGCCGCTCAGGCCGGAGAGAAAGCTGCAAACGAATTCCACTATCGCAACATGCGTAATCCACTCACTGCCTCGCAGTATGGCGTGCGTCCGTGGCCGGAAGTGCTGACCGCCGAGACGGTCGCTTCATGGATTGTCGCCAACGTCGGCTACGCCACGCCTTGGGAGGCACATGCCATCCTCAACGCCCTCGTGGCAGAGAACAACGCTTAAGAGAAAGCGAGGGCTTTGGAGATCGTGCCGCTTCCGCTGAGGGAGGCAAATAGCTTTGTTATGGCGATGCACCGCCACCATAAACCGGTCGTAGGCCACAAATTCTCAATTGGAGCGATGGTTGACGGCAAGATTGTCGGCGTCGCCATCGTGGGGCGACCTGTCGCTAGGGGGAGAGATGATGGCTGGACACTGGAAGTCACTCGTCTTTGCACAGACGGGACGAAGAACGCTTGCAGCTTCCTATACGGCGCAGCAGCGCGCGCAGCACTAGCGCTGGGTTACCGACGCATTGGCACCTACATACTCGCTAGTGAGCCTGGTAGCAGCTTGAAGGGGGCTGGATGGCGACTGATTGGTGAGGTTAAGGGACGCTCTTGGAGCTGCCCCAGTCGTCCTCGGGTCGAGCAGGCAGGCTACCCCAATAAGCTGCTGTTTGAAAAAGCTCTATGAGAACTGGCCGGGCCACGGCTTGTAACGATTTGCTAACGGAAACAATCGGCCGGCGCAACGCTTCTTGTACTCATCGGCCATCCAACCGCGCTTGCCACTAGTCCAAAACGATACGTGAAACACGTAATAATCGGCGAGTTGGATCATTCGCGAATGATGTGAGCGAGCAAAGTGAACAGTGTCAACTACAGACGTGATCTCAACACCGTAGCTCCAGAATGTGCCCTTTGCCCGGTAAGTTGCGAAGTCCGAGATCATCTTCCTGAAATTTTCGTCGTCCTGGTCGCCAATGAGTATTGTCGTGCTTTTCAATGAATTCATGAGATACTGGACGCGCTCACAAAAGAATGAAAATGCGATCTCACCTGGCTTTTTATCAGTCTTCAGTCGGTCGGTGAAAATCTCTGAATATACTCTCTTCAAGCTCTCCTGATGTGAAACCAGTATAGTCATCAGTGCCTCCAAAATATCGAGGCGCTGCTTGGCGTCCATGTTTTTGAACGGACCCTTCCGATGCCAAATGTCGGTCGCATGAAACTCTGTGGAGGTCGTCAAATCTTTCGAACCAAAGACTGTCTCCGCCAGCTTATTCATCTCGGCTTCAATGGCTGGGATCTCTGACATCTGCGCCGACAAGCCTCCAAAGAAATAGCCGTTCTGACCATTTGCTGGATTGGCCTTCACCTCGTCGAAGTAAGTGACATACATCGATCACTTCCTCCAAAAGCCAAAAAACACCACCAGAAAGACACCGATTGTCCACTGCCAGTGCTTTAGCCAGAAATCCACGAAAACATGCGCGGCCTTGGATGAGAGCGATCGCTCGTAAGTCCCAAGCGCAATAATGAAGACCCGGCTGTTCGAGTCGTTCTCTGGCGCCGGCACATATGTCCCTTCCCACCAGCTCTTGAAGTATTGCTTCATCGCGAATCACCGTGTTGTTGAACACGGGTCAGAAATAACAATCCCATTGGCGGCCGGGGGAGTGTCCTGACGGTTTATGCACGATTCCCACCGGACACTCTGGCTGGCAGACCCACAACGTTATTCAAGCCCGTCCGCCTTCGGCGAACCTCCCCACGTCCTCCCGCCCTTGGGGCTTAACGGCCGCTTGGAGACACTGTGCTTCATCGAGGGGGTTGAGTGCTGGACGGGTGCCTGCGCCATCCAGTGACCTTTATTCAGGCTGGAGACTCGGCCTAAGCTGGCGTAGCTTTCTGTGGACTCGTTACCTCCCCGCCTCGGCGGGGCTTTTTCTTGCAATCGCAGGAACAGAGCCTCAGACCTCCCATTGGCAGGGCGAGCGGTCTTGTCCTCCGCTCGATCCATGGGAGCACCCCTCGCCGTCTCGGATAAACGCAACCGGGGCGGCGAGCCTCAGTTATCTAGAGGCCGATTGAACCCGAGCGCTTCACGGACATCCATGATTGCCATCCGGAGTAATGCCGAGGTCGTTTCTAGCTTCGCCTCGACCGCCAGTATTTGAAGGTCACACAGCCCGTCTTCCAGCGCCAACAAACGATCCCTGGCGCCATCCTCGTCATCGCCCATCGCCCGCTCTCCGTACGCGGGGGAAATACGCACGTTCGCCGGACAGGTTTCCGCGCTGATGCAATTCGTCGCAAATGCTCGCGTGACGGGAACATGGCCAAAGGCGCAGAATTTCAGTTTGGGGCGGCGTCGCTTCCGCCCTGGAAACCCTGCCGGATTAGCAATCCCCCGCGGACGGCGGGGTTTTCTTTGAAACCATTCCGACGAATCAGCGTCTCTTAGTTGAGCGGTCCCCAACCCGCTCACCCCAACCCTCAGACGGCAAGAGCCTCGCCCTTCCCCCGGCGGGGCTTTTGTTTGTCTCGCTCTCTTTCGGTCATCCTTTAGGCCACCCTGTCATCGACCGACGCCAAGCCTCATCCCCCTCAGACGGGGCTTCCCATTCGGCCGCCGCGTCCTCGCACTTGAAGCATCTGAAGGTTTTAGATTGGGGGTCAATTGACATCGTGCGGCGGCACCGGCCGCACTGGGGAAGTCCTCGAAGCATTCGCGCTCACTTATCGCCTTGTGGGGATAAGTTAGCCGTGCTGCGGCAAAGGTTTCGGCTTAAAAAAAAGCGCCTCGAAAGGCGCCTGTACTTACTTCTTTTTGGGATTATTTGCGTTCTTGCCAGCGTCCCAGCCCTTCACCGCGGCTTGCACTACCCTGTTCGGGCTGCTTCGTATCTGTTGCTTGACGGCGCCCTTAGCACCTTGGCTGGCGCCTTTCAGTATTGCCTGAAGAAAACTTGGCGGCTTCGAGCCGCCACCTGATTTACCAAACAGCCCCATGGAGATCCCCATTATCTGAAAGTTCCTCAACTTAGCGTGGTCGAAGAGGAGCACAATAATTTTTAATGGCAAGCCCGCCCGTTCTGGCGAACCTTGTCACCGCCGCCGTCCGCCGCCTTCACGGCGTTCTCAGATGCTGCGGAGCCAAGACACGGGGCTTGGGAAGCTTGGAGAATGGTGCCGACTGAGGGGCTCGAACCCCCGACCCCCTGATTACAAATCAGGTGCTCTACCAACTGAGCTAAGTCGGCTTACCAATTGCTGGCCAGTAGACCAGAATTCCAAAGCACTTACAATGCCTTAGCTCCCTGAGCAGTGGTTTACAAAACCGCTGCTCTACCGCTGAGCTAAGCCGGCTGCAGGATCAAGGGGTTAAAGCCGAAGCGCGTTCCGTCTGGGAGCGTCGCTGGCTGGCCGATCCTGTGTTGCGCCGTCCATTAACAGAGTTGTCCGCGCAGGGCTACTGGTCGGCGCAGCCGTTCTCGATTGTCCACGGCGGTCTCGCGACCGCCGCGCTGGCCTAGAGCCGGCCGCAGAGCAGCAGCACATTGACCGCGCAGGCGGCCAGAAGGGCCACGGCAAGGGCCGTCTGAACCCCGTTGCACCAGATATGGTCGATCATTCTCATTGCCTGAGAACCATCGGGCGATTCTAGGCAAGGAGTCTCGCAGCTTATTTTTGCAAGGATTCAGGACTCGTTTACTTTCGATTCCGCCCCCGCCCCGCCAGCTCCGGGCAAGCAAAAAGGCCGGAGAAACGCCGGCCTTTCCGCAGAACCAGAAGGTTCGAACGCTCCGTTGCTCAGTAACGGGCGATCTGAGGACCACCCCAGCCGAAGCGATAGTTCAGGCCGGCCTTGATGGTGTGCTCGTCATTGTTGAAGCTCGTCACGCCGGCCGGGAAGGCCGTCGAGGTGAGCGTGGTGTTGCCGAAGTTATAGTACTGATACTCGATCTTGCCCGACCAGCTCGGGGTGAACATGTATTCGAGACCGCCGCCGACGGTGTAGCCGCTCTTGCTGTTGCCATCGACGCCCACCGGAGTCGCCGGCACCACGCTGGTCACGGTCAGATCGTTATTGCCGCGCCAGGCGTAACCACCCTTGGCGTAGAGCATGGTCGGGCCCCAGGTGTAGCCGAGGCGGCCGGTAACCGAGCCGAGTTCGCTGTTGTTGCCGACAACGGTGGTGCCGTTCGAGTACAGGAAGCCGGTATTGTTGCTGCCCATCCAGCTGTAATTGGCCTCGATGCCGAGCACCCAGTTGGTGGCGAACTGATAGTCGAAGCCGCCCTGCACGCCGCCCATGAAGCGGCCGCTGTCGCCGATGATGCTGTTGCTGTCGCCGAACGAACCGCCGACGTGACCGCCGATGTAGAAACCAGTCCAGTTATAGACCACCGCAGGCGCGGTGTAGGCCGGTGCTTTGGTATAGGTGCGGGCCGGCAGATCGGCGGCGAAGGCCGAGGTGGATGCGGCAGCAACAGCGACGATGGCCGATGCGCTCAGCAGAAACTTTTTCATTTGAAATCCCCTGTGTTGCGTTGTGACGGTCAGAAAACAACGTGGCGGGAGTTTGGTTGCTTCGCGACGTTCCCTGCCATGTTGAACATTCTTGAGTGCGACAAATCAGCCACACCCGCCCCTGTTCACCTTTGACAACGGCAAGACGGTTTTGGTTCACCGCTCGCCGCAAATTGAGGCGAGGCATGCCGCAACATTGCCGCAAGAAGTGGCGCCATTCCTGCGCGAAACGGCGCGTTTTCTTGCGGCATCCCGGCGGCAGACTTGCGTTCAATTCAAGGCGACGACGCCGGCATTGATGGTGCTCGCATAGAGCACCCAACCGAGATACGGAACCAGCAGTGCAGCCGCCAAGCGGTCAATTCTTACCGTCGACACGATGGTGGCGGCGATGAACGCCGCCATCAAGATGATGATCGCAAGTCCAGTCCGCAGTCCGTGCCAGCCGAAAAACACCGGCGACCAGATCGCATTCAGCGCGAGCTGAACCGCGAAGAAGATGATCGCACGCCGCCGTGCATCCGACGGCGCGACGCGATCCCAGAGGCGCCAGAACGCGACCGCCATCATCACATAGAGCGTCGTCCAGGCGATCGGGAAGACAAAAGGCGGTGGTGTCCAGGACGGCTTGGCAAGACCGGCATACCAGCCGGGAATTTCCGGCCGCGTAAAAATCGAACCGACGATACCGATGCCCAAGCAGACGACGAGGCAGGCGAGCAGCCGCAAGATCGAACGGAACGTCATGGCACCATCACGGTTGCAGGGTTTCTCCCGACCAACGCTTCAGCGCGTCATCTTTTCCATTTCAGGAAACGGCTGGTAATTCGCGCCTGCGCAAACTTCGGCGCTGTTATCGACCACGCGTTCCAGACGGCCATCGACGAAGGCCACACCGCGCTCCTGCACGGGCGTATAGCGGCCGTTGAAATCCTTCGCCGCGTAACGAACGCAAGCGATGTAGCGCATGTTGCCGCCGACCGATCGCTGCACCGGCTCGGCCAGAACAGCACCGCGCACGCCGACGGGATCGTTGAGATAGGTGCGCATGAAAGCGAGCAGATCGGTGCGGTAAGCGGTCGGGAACGGCTGCGCGCCGCTGGCGCTTTCGACGAAGCTGACATTGCCGCTCGGACCGGCGCAGGCGCCCAGTCCCAGCGCAACCAACACCGCCGCTGCGCGCATCAAGTTCTGCAAGTTCACGTTCATTCCCGCCTGCCCGTCAAAATTCAGGCGAGTCCTAGACGGTTCGGGCGCGGAAGGGAATTCGCAACTCGGTGACGAGGGGACAATCAACGGGTCCACCCCGCCAGTCCCGGGGACGCGGGACCGGCGAGGCGACCGTCAAACTCCGTGGCCGCGGCTGGGCAATGGATCGCCACGACCACGGAGCTCCTCAACCGTGTTTGTGCACGGTTTTGGCTGTGATGCCGGAATGCTTGAAGCTCTTGTGGTGTCCGAACTTCTTGTGGAAGTTGAAATGCGGATGCGCATGCGGGCGCACATGGTGGCGATGATGCGTGACATGGCCGTGATGCATCTGCGCCTTCGCGTCGAAGGCATGGGAATGATGCGTGCGGCTGCCATGACCAAAGCCGCTTGCGAAGGCCGGCGCGGCCAGCATGGAAACGGCGATCAGCGCGGCGGACACTGTTTTCAACATGGTCTTCTCCTGTCGGTCTCGATCAGAAAGTGACCGGTCGGGATGGCCGGGCTTGTCGATCATGCCGCAAGATTTAGCCGGCGCGCGCTGAACCCATGCTGACGCGCATATGCAGCCTCCGTTCATCTCGGTGACATCTTCGTCATGCGGACGGGATCAAAGCACCGCTGCACAGTGCGGGAATAGACAACCGATCACGGTGTTCATTGCGTGTTCACAACCGCTGGCTTCCGTGCCAGACTGATCCCGCTGCAAACAGGAGCGCCGCATGACCAAGTCCTTAATCCGGCTGACGACACTTGCTCTGCTTTCAACTGTGATCGCCGCCTCGCCTTCCGCTCTCACCACCGCCTACGCTGCCGGCAGCGATACGCCGTCCTCGCCGCCGCCTTCCGATCAGAAGAAGGGAAGCAAAGACAAGAAGCACAACGAGACGAAGCCGGATGATCGCGCCTTCCTCGATGGTTATCGCGCTGCCTATGCCACGATCTATGACAAGCACGACTACACTTCCGCCATCACGCAGCTGAAGGCGCTGAAGCAGGATGATCGTGCCGATGTCGCCAATCTGATCGGCTACTCCTATCGCAAGCTTGGCGATTACAAGGTATCGCAGGCCTATTACGAGCGCGCGCTCAAGGCCGATCCGAACCACGCCCGCACCTGGCAGTATTACGGGCTGTGGCAGGTCGAACAGGGCAATCGCGATCAGGCGCAGTATCACCTGAACAAGCTCGCCTCCCTCACCGGCATGAATTCCGCCGAATACAAATCGCTCGCGGACGCGCTTGCGCAGACGCCGGGCACCGGCCTCACCTACTGATCCCGTTCGCGGATCGGTTCAAAGCCGGCGGGGCCCAGCGGGCTGCGCCGGCTTTCTGCTGTCATCGACAAGCCCGCCGCTAACCATCCGCTACCTGCCCTCTCGACAGATTGCCTCGAACTGCCGTTAACTGCGGCTCGACAATCTCCGGCCCGGTCGATACAGACCGCGGCACAAATTGAGCCCAAGTTCGAGCCCGAGGCCCGCGATTTCTGCCATGACCACGCCCAAGCGCCTCGACCGGATCGCCTTCGTTGCCAGCAACAGCTTGGAAGCGCAGACGGCCTATGAACAGCTGACGCAGATCTACGGCAATGACGATCCCCACAAGGCCGACGTCATCGTCGCCCTGGGCGGGGATGGCCTGATGCTGAAGACGCTGCACGACCACATGCGCACGGGCAAGCCGATCTACGGCATGCATCGCGGCACGGTCGGCTTCCTGATGAACGAATATTCGACCGTCAATCTGCATGATCGCCTGGCCGCGGCGCGCGAAACGCTGATCAATCCGCTGCTAATGCGCGCCACCGACGTGCATGGCAATGTGCACATCCATCACGCCATCAACGAGGTCTCGCTGTTTCGGCAGACCCATCAGGCCGCTCGGCTGCGCATCCTGATCGACGAGCAGGAGCGCATGGCCGAGCTGATCGCCGATGGCATCCTCATCGCGACACCCGCCGGCTCCACAGCCTATAACCTCTCGGCGCAGGGCCCGATCCTGCCGATCAATGCCGCCCTGCTCGCACTGACGCCGATCAGCGCCTTCCGCCCCCGCCGCTGGCGCGGCGCGCTGTTGCCGAACAAGGCCTTTGTAGTCATCGAGGTGCTCGAAGGCGACAAGCGGCCGGTGGCCGCAGTTGCCGACCACGACGAGGCGCGCGACGTCCGGCGGGTCGAGGTGATCTCGGACCGGACCATCTCGATGAGGATGCTGTTCGACCCCGGCCACAGCCTGGAAGAGCGCATCATCAGCGAGCAGTTCAGCTACTGAAATACCGGCAAGCCTGCGCCTCAACCCTTCGTTAACCGACACCACCCTATGGTTAACGCAAGGTAACCGCCGGTCCGAGCCGCACCATGTACCGCATCGACTTCAACAAGCTTCGCTTCCTGATCTGCGACGACAATCCGCATATGCGGCGCATCCTGCGCACGCTGCTGCATTCGTTCGGCGCGCGTGAAGTCTATGAGTCCGAGGACGGCGCCACCGCGCTGGAAATGTACAGCCACTATGTCCCCGATATCGTGATCGCCGACTGGGCGATGCCGATCTTCGACGGACTCGAATTGACGCAGATGATCCGGCAGCCGGATTCCAAGGGCAATCCCTATGCGCCGATCATCATGCTCACGGCCCATTCGGAAAAGCGCCGCGTCACCATGGCACGCGATGCCGGCGTCACTGAATTTCTCGCCAAGCCGATTTCTGCAAAGGCCCTTTATCAGCGCATCATGAGCGTGGTTGCGCATCCCCGCCCTTTCATCAAGACGCGAAACTTCTTCGGTCCCGACCGGCGCCGTAACACCACCGTCGCCTATATCGGCCCCGAACGGCGGAATGGCGGCGAAGCCGAAATCCTGCAGCAGCCCTCGCTGCTCGATAAAGCACGCGTCAGCAGCTAGTTTTTGGAGAATTAGCGATGACCAGGGACAAGCAGCATGCGGCGATGATCCAGACCTTCGCGGACCATCACGTCATCACGCCCCACAACACGCTGAAGCACGCGATCCGCCCGACCGGAAATCGCGACCTCGACGATCCCGTGGCACGCGCCGAGCAGGCGCTCGCCGACCTCTCCAGTGAATTCAAGACCTGGATGCGCGCCGAATGCGACCGGCTCTCCGCCGCTCATGCCGCTGTCATCGCCAAGGGCTTTACCACCGTGACTCGCGGCGAACTGTTCCGCGCGGCGCATGACATCAAGGGCGATGCACCGACATTCGGTTTTCCCGCGGCGGGTGCCGCCGCTGACAGCCTGTGCCGGATCATCGAACACGCCCCGGATCTGGATGCCGTGCCGGCGGATCTCATTCAGCATCATATCGACGCTGTGCAGGCGATCGTGCGCGAGCACAACACCATCGAGAAGGCTGGCGTGGCCGAAGAGCTGTCCAGCCGCCTGCGGGCCATTGCGGATGACTATCTGAAGGCGGCGAACAAGGATCGGCCGGAGCATCTCGATGCGCTGTCAGCGCCGAGCATTGCGCCGACGAACTAGCTGCTGGCACGCCGAGAATTCTCACCCTCATCCTAAGGAGCGGCCGTAGGCCGCGTCTCGAAGGATGGCCATGATCGCGGAACCCGGCCATCTCATGGTTCGAGACGGCGCTTCAGCGGCGCAATTGCGCCGCAGGCCTCCTCACCATGAGGGACAGGCGGACGCTAAGCCGCAATCGCCTCGTATTCATCCTCATCCGCATACATGCCCTGCTCCGCCAGCTCGTCGCAGAACAAGCGCGCTTCCTCGCGCGCGGATTCGGTGGCAAAACGGCGCAGCAGGATCAGCAACGGCTCGGACGCCGCCGGATCTGTCTCGCAGGTGGTGAGCACGCGCTCGACCATGCGACGGCGGAGGCGTACGGCGCCGCCCACGGAGCCGACAAAGCCGATCTCGTTGCGCGCCGCCAGTGCAGCACGGAAGGCCGGGAACGCTGCTTGCGGAAGGCCAGCGCGCGTCAGCAGCGCGTTGACGCTGTTGTCGGCGCCGTCTTCGACCAGCGCCGCCACGCGGCTCTCGGGCAGGCCCGACAGCATCACCAGCGCCTGATCGAACAGATCGTGATTGCCCGACAGCAGTGCACGCAGGATCAGGCCGGCGGTGAGCTGGCCGGCTTCGCTCAGGTGATGCACGAGATCGCGCATCTCCTCGCCACGCGAACGCGACGCAATGTTGACGGTGGAACGCGCCATGGCCTCATCCGCGACGCGCGCGGCGCGGTCCTGCGACAGCCAGTTGCGGGCGACGACGAAGCGCGTCAGCGTATCGGACAGTTTGGCGACGAGCGCATGGCGGGTCTTTGCCGGCAAACCATCGAGGGCAAACATCGCTTCGCGGATTGCAGCGAGATGACCGTGACGCTCGACAATGCGATCCCACGAGAATGGGGCCAGTTCGGCATAGGGATTTTCGATCAGCTCGAGCGCTGCAGCCGCAGAGCCCACTTCGGCAATCGCCGCGCAGACCGATGATGGCAGAGTAATGCGGCGGGCGACCGCGCATTGCAGGTCGTTGTTGCCGGTGGCAACGATATCGACCAGATCAGCATCGATCAGCAGTGGCGAATGTTCGAGCACCGGCATGGCGACGCTCGCCTGATCGACGGCGAGCGCCTGCACGATGGCCGGCGGCGCCGCGGGCGCACGGGCGAAGACTTCCGCCATGGCCTGCCGCACAAGCGGCGACGCATCGTCGAGCAACATCAGCAGCGCGCCTTCGGCGGCCGCACGATCGTCATCGGAAAGATCTGAAAAAATGAAGGCCCGCGCCAGGGAGCGCGTCGCCTCTGCACGTTCGCTCGGAGGAGCGGTACGAACCCAACTAATAAATTGCCGAACGATCATGTTACTGCCGGCCTACGCAACACGACACCGGAACGCGATGCCACGGTCAGGGAAAATAAACCATGGCACTTAACAAAGGGTTCACCATAACTGGCTGGTGTTGTTGAGGTTTTGTTAAGGGAACAGAGGTGACGCGAAGTCCAAACCTGTAGGGTGGGCAAAGGCGCGGAGCGCCGTGCCCACCTTCAAGTGCGCGGCTGGTGAAGGTGGGCGCGCTACGCTTTGCCCACCCTACAACTCGCGCTTAACTACTGAAGGTCCCGAACCGGTCGCTGAACAGATCCAGCGGCCTTGGCGTGCCGACATCCGGCGTCTTCGACAGCGCATTCGACGTCAGCGAAGACCTGTTGCCCCACAGCTCCTGCACAGCCGGCGAGACCGGTTGACTGCGCTCGCCGCCCTGGAAGAGCGAGCGGAACATCGGCTGCTCGGGCATTGTTGCCGTCGGCATCGTCGACGACGTGCCGTTGGCGAAGCTTGCGACCTGCACATTGTTGAGGTCGGGAAAGCGCGACAGGAAGGTGGCGTTGGACGACGACGTTGATGCCACCGGCAGGACAGCCTGCGCAGTGGTGACGCCTGACAGCGCGAGCGGACCACCGGCGGCAGCCATGGCACTGGCCGTCACGCTGGAATTGGCGGCGGATGCATAACGCGACGACAACACGCCATAGACCTGCGAGACGCTGCGTGCGCTGCCGCTCTGATCGTAGAAGATCGAGCGATTGGCAGCCGCGGCGTTGGGAAAGAGTGCCGCGCCGGATGCGTTCGGGTTCTGCGCGGCATTGTTGATCAGCTTCGACGCACCGGCAACGCCCATGAAATGCGCCATATAGAGCTCGGCATCATTGGGACGACGGCCGATCTCACCGGTCAGCTTGAAACTGTTGGACTGCGTCAGCACGCCGGCCATGGCCGAGCTTGCAACGGGATCGTCGCGCAGCTTCAGGATCTCGGCCTTGGCGGCGGGATCGCTGACCGAATAGGACCCCGACGGCGACTTGGTGATGGCGTCGGCATATTGCCCATAGCCAAGCTGGCTGCCGGCTTCCTTCACGGTACCAAGCCAGGTCTGCTCGATGAACTGGAACAGACCCTTGGCCGAGGATGTCGACGCGGTGGCCTTGGGATCGAAATTCGATTCCATCTTGGCTGTGGCGAGCAGATATTCGAAGCTGGTGCCGGTGACGCCGGCAGCATTCTTGATCGCGCCGGCCACCTGCCCGCGCGTCGCATTCACTGCGAAAAGATTGGTCGCCTCGACCGCCATGCCCTGCCCCGCTTCCGCGCAGGGGCCCCGAAATCCGGACGCCACCAGCCACGCCGAAGCTTCGGACACAGTGCAGCAATCATGGTTAATTGGCGATTAACGAGGCTTAAGAGACTATTTATAAACCGCCGCCGGATTGAACACCTGCTCGGCATCGACGAACGCGACCTTGGCTGTTCCGTCCTCCCCCCTGGTGATGGCGCGGTAGAAGCAGGAGCGACGGCCGGTGTGGCAGGCGGCTCCGCCAATCTGCTCGACCTTGATCCAGATCGCGTCCTGGTCGCAGTCCATGCGCATTTCGGCGACGCGCTGGGTCTTGCCGGAGCTCTCGCCCTTGCGCCACAGCGCTTGTCGCGAGCGGCTGTAGTACCAGGCGTCGCCGGTCTCGATGGTCTTCTGCAGCGCCTCGTCATTCATGTGCGCGACCATCAGCACGTCGCCATTGGCGACGTCGGTGACGACAGCGGTGACGAGACCGTTGGCATCGAATTTCGGGGTCAGCGCGAGGCCTTCTTCAAGGGCGTGATCGTGGGACACGGTCGTCTCTCAATGAAAATCGGGCGCATCATGCGCCCGATGGTTTAGCACCAAATCGAAGGCAGGCGCCGCTCAGCGCGACAACGCCTGGATCATCGACATGAAGCGCGCCTGCTCCGCAGGGTTGTCGCGGAAATTGCCGGTGAAACGGGTGGTGAAGGTGCGCGAGCCTTCCTTGCGAATGCCGCGGGCGGACATGCAGGTGTGCTCGGCTTCCACCATCACAGCGACGCCGCGCGGCTTCAGCACTTCATCCACGGCCGCAGCGAGCTGCGCGGTGAGATGTTCCTGGGTCTGCAGGCGGTGGCCGAAGATGTCCACCAGACGCGCCAGCTTGGACAGGCCGACGACCCGCTCGACCGGCGTATAGGCGATATGGGCCTTGCCGTAGAACGGCATCATGTGATGCTCGCAATGGGAGACGAAGCCCATGTCACGGATCAGCACGAAATCGTCGTAACCGGCGGTTTCGCCGAAGGTCTTGTTGAGCACTTCCGCCGGGCACTGGTGATAGCCCTGGAACAGCTCGTCATAGGCCTCGACCACGCGGCGCGGGGTATCGACCAGACCTTCGCGCTCCGGGTTTTCGCCGATATAGGCGAGCAGTGTCTGCACCGCCTTCTCGGCCTCGGCGCGCGAGGGACGGCTCTGCTCGGGATCAACGGCAGCGGCCAGGAACTCGGCGGGATCAAGCTGCGCGGGCCGGAAATCCTTCTTGCCATCGCCAGACCTGGCGGCGTCGGCAGCGTTGCGAATGGGTTTGATGATAGCGTCCATCTTCTCTCCGTTCGACCGGCCAAACTGTGAGGCCGGAGGTGTCACCGGGCAGACGGGGCGGGAAACCGCCGGACGCCTGAGTCCGTCAAAGCAATAACATCGCCAGCGCCGAATGGAATTCTCAAATTCCGGCGATCTGGAGCACGGCCGGCGTTCTTTCGCCGGTCCGCATCCCTATATAGGATGCTGTTCCACCACCGCCAAGGGCCCGGCCCGGCACGCGAATCTGGAATCGGTGGCAGAGTTAAGGTCCGTATCAGATGCTGAACGACATCTATAACAAGCGCATCATCGAGCTCGCCGGTAATATTCCGCGCCTCGGCCGCCTGCCCGCGCCCGATGCCAGCGCCACCGCCCATTCCAAACTATGCGGCTCCACGGTGAAGATCGACCTCGCCATGGATGGCGACGTGGTCACCGATTTCGCACATGACGTGAAGGCCTGCGCACTCGGCCAGGCGTCATCCTCGATCATGGCGCAGCATGTGGTCGGCTCCACTGCGGAAGAACTCCGCACCCTGCGCGAGACTGTGCGAAAAATGCTGAAGGAAAACGGTGCGCCGCCGGCCGATGCGAAATGGGCGGATATCGCCGCGCTCGAGCCGGTGCGCGACTACAAGGCGCGGCATGCCTCGACGCTGCTGACCTTCGACGCCGTGGTCGATGCCATCGGGCAGATCGAAGCGAAATCCGGCAAGACGGAAGACGCGCCGGCCTGAGCCGGCGCCGTGTTATTTAGCCGGCGCGGCGCCGCCGGTCGGCGCCTGGATTTCCGCGGTCTTGGTGGTCGAGACCGTGGATGCCACCGGCTTCTCGTGCTCGGCACCGCTGACAAAGCGGTCCTGGATCGCCTTGGGCGCCAGCGCGGCCACCGGCGTTGTATCCGCCGCGGGCTCCTGCGGCAGCACGTCTGCGACCTGATAGGTGGTCACGAGATTGGACAGCTTCAGCTCGTCCGCGGTGAGACGATGCAGGTCTTCCCAAGGCGGCACGCTGAGCGACAGCGACAGCAGGTCGCCGGAGCCGCCCATCTCCACCGTGTACTTTGCGAGACGCCCGACATCGCGCTGCACGATCATCAGATCCTGCGCGGTATAGCTCGCCGCCTTCGGGTCGTCGGCGCGGTCGCCCATCCAGATCTGGTGCACGCGGACATGCGCCTCGTCCGGCACGTAACGCGTTTTGCCACCGAGCAGCAGGAAGACGCACATGGATTCGCAATAGGCCTGCGGCAGCACCGCGGGTTTCATCACGCCCGAGGACGACTGCAATTCGATGGTCGATCCCACCGTGGTGCGCAGGCCAAGCTTGCGCCAGCGGCGACCGATGGTGATGGCGTCATTGACCGAGCCGCCCGAGGAATCGAGCACGACGGTCGCGCCGTTCAGGTCACGGGTCCTGGCGAATTCCTCGAAGTCCTTCGGGGTGTCACCGGTGACGATGCCGACAGCGGTGAACCAGCCACGGCAGTTCGGCTCGCAGGCGACCCAGGTGAAGCGCATCGGCAGCTTGCGCTCTTCGAGCACGGCCGCAGAGGCGCTTGAAGCGGAAATGGAGGCAGCGAGGCCCGGCAATGCGATGCAAACGGCCATGGCGCGCAGCAGCGCCGAACCACTCCAACGAAAAGACCGCACAAAGCTCAATTCGGTTCCCTCTCGCACGCCGCGTGCACGAACTACGGAGCAAAGCCTATGCCACACCGAACGCTCATGATTCTGTCACACGGGCGTAATCAAAAACTAGCGCTCAGCGGCCCGGCGTCCAGTTACTTTTGCTGCGCTGCATGCGATAAATTGGCGAGTGTGACCGCACTGCATAAGCGCCCCGGTTCCCTGCCATGAAACCCGGCAAATCCTGATCGATCGAATAGCAAGCCGACCATGAACCACCCAGCGTGCCCGCATTGCATCGGTATCATCCGACGCACCCCACGGAACCTCGGCCGCGGTGCGATCTGGCTCTATCGCCACAGCTTCTCGCCATTGGTCGGCTTCAATTGCCGTCACATCCCATCATGTTCGATCTATGGCGACGAAGCGATCGAGCGTTATGGACTTTGGGCGGGGGGCTGGATGACGCTGGCGCGGCTGCTGCGCTGCCAGCCATGGGGAACCTCGGGCATCGATAATGTGCCGACCGCGACGCCTGCCGGCGCCCGCTGGTATCTTCCGTGGCGCTACGCGCGCTGGCGCGGCGTCAATGATGCTACGGAGTAGATCGCTCAGACCGCCGCAGCGCGCGACAGCCGCCGGCTCCAGATGATCGCTGACAATGCGACCGTCAGAAACACCATCGCGACATAGCCTGACGAATGGAAAAAGCCGCCGGCGAAGAGCACGCCGCCGATGCCTGATCCGATCGCCTGTCCGACATACAGCATCGAGGTGTTGAGCGAGACGGCTGCTGCTCCCGCGGCGGGCGCGGCCATGATCAGGCGTACCTGCTGCATCGATGTGATGGCGCCGAAGCCGAGCCCCCAGATGGCAACACCGCATGCCATTACCACGAGATGGCCGGCACCGAATGTCCAGACCGACATGCCCGCCAGCACGAGCGACGTCGAGAGGATCGATGTTCTGAGCGGTCCCCAACCATCGACGATCCGCGTGGCCGTCATGATGCCGAGAAAGCCGCAAACGCCATAGATCACGAAGACCGTCGCCGCAGCATTGTGCCCTGCTCCCGCAAGACGTTCGAGCAGCGGCACGATGAAAGTGAAGATCGAGAACTGTCCGGCGATCTGCAGCGTGGTGATCGACAGCAGAAGCAGCACCAGCCGGTTGCGCGCCAGCGACGACCACGTGCTGAGATCGACCGGTGCGCCGAACAGCCCGCCTGGAATCCGCCAGACCAGCAGCGCGAAGCTGATGCAGCTCATCACCCCGACAACGCCATAGACCTCGCGCCAGCCAAAATGACTGGCGATGAAGGTCACCATCGGCAACCCGACGGCCGCCGCCAGTGTCCAGCCGAGGAAAGCATAAGCCACACTGCTCGCCCGCTTCTCCGGCGGCACCAGCATGCCCACGACACCCGCGGCCTGCGGCGTATAGGGCGCAGCGGCGATACACATCACGAGGCGGATCGCGAGCAGGACGGTGTAATTGGGCGCGAAGGCCGAAGCGAGATTGCACACGGCAACGACTGCGATCACGGAGATCAGCATGGTTCGCCGTTCGATCCGGCTGGTCAGCCACGACATCAAGGGCGAGCAGATGCACAGCATCGCCGCGCCGAACGTGATCAGCAGCCCGGCTTCACGGATGGTGACGCCAAGCCCCGCAGACAATTCGCCGAGCATCGCCGTCGGCCCGAGCAGGCCAACGCCGGTGACGAAATTGCCGATCATGAGTGCAGTCGGTGCAAACGGGCGGGACACGGCCCGTGATATCACGCGACAGGGAACTGTACAGCAGCGATCATGCGCGTGCGCACAGTCGACACGACGCCGTTCAAACACCCACGCACATTGGCCGTATGCAAAAATGTGGGTTCTGAGGGTTAAACCCGTTCAGCAGTTTTGACGACTACCAGGGACAAGGGCGCACAACATGGCGCCTGCTCATCGAAGCCAGATGAATCCCGTGACACGGATTCAGCGACAGCACTTGCGAGGACTGCATGATCGTCTGGGGAACCTACGTCACCAAGAAAATCATCGACAAGGGTCAGTTCTTCTGCCCCGGCTGCGCGCAGCATCAGGGTTACAATCTGCGCCGCCCGAAGAAATGGGGTCATCTGTACTGGATCCCGCTGATCCCGATGCAGGAGCTCGACCGCTATGTGGAATGCACGGCCTGCGACAAGGCCTGGAACGAGACTGTGCTGCAGCATGATCCGATCCGCGAACAGCATCAGCGTGACGACAGGCTTGCGACCGTGCTGGCGCAGCTGATGCTGCTGATGTCCGGCGGAAGCGGATTGACGCCGGCACTCACAGACCGGATCACCGAGGCCACGGAGAAACTGCTGGGTGTCGAGGCCACACCGGAGTCGATCGCGACGGCCGTGATGTCCGGCGCCGACCGCAACACGGTTCTATCCAATGCGGCCCGAGAGGCCGACAGCCTGAACGACCGCGGCAAGGAAGCAACGCTGCGGGCGGTGATTGCCATTGCACCCGGACGCCCACTCGGCGAACGCGAATGGATGCTGGCCTCGGATATCGGCAAGCAACTCGGGATGTCGCCTGCGCATGTGAGCGGCGTATTGACCGAGATGGCGGCGGCCTGAACGCAGCGCATGCCGCACGCTGAGCTTGTCACCCCCGCGAAAGCGGGGATCCAGTAGACACTGCGCACCAGCTTAGCGCGACCGGTGGCGCCGATGACGGAGAAAGTGTGTGTGATCGACTCGCCCGATTTGGGTACGATCCTGCCTCCGCAACCCGCTGAATTGGACTCTCGCTCATCCGGCGGCTAAGGCGGCCCGATGATTCAAAGTCAAATCAAGCCGCGCGTCTTCTTCGGCGCGTCCGCCGTGATCGCCACTTTGCTGACGATCACGATCGTCATGCCCGGCACTGCCGACAGCCTCTTCAAACTCGCGCAGAGCTGGGTGATCGACACCTTCGGCTGGTTCTATGTGGCGTCGGTGGCGATCTTCCTTGTCGTCGTCATCGTGCTGGGCTTCGGCCCGACGGGCAAGCTGCGCCTCGGACCGGACGATGCCGAGCCCGAATTCCCCTATGTCTCCTGGCTCGCCATGCTGTTCGCGGCCGGCATGGGCATCGGCCTGATGTATTTTGCGGTGGCCGAACCGGTGCAGCATTACATCTCGCCGCCGGAAGTGCAGAGCGGCACCATCCGCGCCGCCCGCGAGGCGATGGCGATCACCTTCCATCATTACGGCGTGCACGCCTGGGCCATCTACGCCGTGGTCGGTCTCAGCCTCGGCTATTTCACCTATCGCAAGGGGTTGCCGCTCACATTCCGGTCAGGCCTGTCCCCCATTCTCGGCAAACGCATCAACGGCCCGCTCGGCGACGCCATCGACATCTTCGCCGTGTGCGGTACCGTGTTCGGCGTCGCCACGTCGCTGGGGTTTGGCGTGTCGCAGATGACGGCGGGCCTCGCCTATAATTACGGGATCGCCGACTCGCCGGTCATGAAGGTCTCCGTCATCGTCGTCGTCATGGGCGTGGCGACCTTGTCCGTGCTGAGCGGCGCCGAGCGCGGCATCCGGCGCCTGTCCGAGCTCAATCTCGTGCTCGCGGTGCTGCTGATGGTGTTCGTGCTGTGCAGCGGGCCGACGCTGTTCCTGCTCCGCGCGCTGGTGCAGAATTTCGGCCTCTATCTCGATCATTTCGTCGAGCGGACCTTCAAGCTCTATGCCTATGAGCCGCGGGCATGGATGGCCGACTGGACGCTGTTCTACTGGGCGTGGTGGATCGCGTGGTCGCCCTTTGTCGGCATGTTCATCGCCCGCATCTCGCGCGGACGCACGATCCGTGAATTCGTGGTCGGCGTGTTGTTCGTGCCGACAGCCTTCACCTTTCTCTGGATGACCGTGTTCGGCAATACGGCGATTTCGCTTGATCTTGGCGCTGCTCATGGCGGCATCGCTGCGGCCGTACAGGCCAATCTCTCGACGGCACTGTTCAAGTTTCTCGAATATCTGCCGGCTGCGGGCTTCACCTCAGGGCTCGCGATCCTGCTGGTCGGCGTGTTCTTCGTCACCTCCGCCGACTCCGGCGCGCTGGTGATCGACACGCTGGCATCCGGCGGCGAGGAAGACACGCCGCGCTGGCAGCGCATCTACTGGTGCATCGTGCTGGGCGTGACCGCGACGCTTCTGCTGCTCGCCGGCGGTCTCGGCGCGTTGCAGGCAGCGACATTAATGGCGGCCTTGCCGTTCTGCTTCATCATGCTGCTGCTCGCTTACGGCCTGGTGCGGCAGACCAATGCCGATCTCGATGGCGAGACGATCGCCTCGGAGGGTCCTGCGATCAGCGAACGCCTCAAGCGGCTGTTCGTGCCGGCGAGCCGCGCCGAGATCGAACGCCAGATTGCGAGCCATGGCGTGCCCGCGCTGCAATCGGTCTGCCAGACCATGCTCGCCGAAGGCTGGGCCGACAGTGCGGTGAAGATCGAAAGCGAGGGTGCATCGCTGACGGTCAGCTTCGGAACCGACCGGGTGTTCGTCTATCGCCTGCTGCCGCGCTCCCGCCCGCTGGCCGCCTACATGGCCTGGGAGACGCCGGCCGCGCATCGCAGCCGGACATGGATGCTGGCTGCGCGCACCAATCACGAGACCCGGCACCGCGATCTGACCGGCTTCTCCGAGCAGCAGATCGCGGGCGACGTCCTGACCCAGCTGGAACGCTCGCGCCCCGTGTGAGGCGCGGCGAGCCCCGGGCAAGATCCGGTATCGTAAAAAGGCAGCATCGACGGCGTCAAAACCTCGCCGGACTGCTGTTGCAACATCCGAATCGGCTGCTATACCGCTGTTCCCCGCTTACCTGCGCCCGTGTGCAGGAGTGAGCCACAGGAGAGAAGACATGACTGAGAATGAAGGCTCCGGATTCAAATTCGGCCTCGCCAACCTCACCCCCGCCGACCAGAACAGCGCGAATGTGAACCTCACCTTTCCGGACGGCGCCGTGCGCCAGTATCCGCGGGGGACGACCGGCTTCGACATTGCCAAGGGCATCTCGCCCTCGCTCGCCAAGCGCACCGTCGCGATGGCGCTGGATGGCGTGGTCACCGACCTCAACGATCCCATCGAGCAGGATGCCAAGCTCGAACTGATCAATCGCGAAGACCCGCGCGCGCTGGAGCTGATCCGGCATGACGCCGCGCATGTGCTCGCCGAAGCCGTGCAGACGCTGTGGCCGCAGACCCAGGTGACCATCGGCCCGGTCATCGAGAACGGCTTCTATTACGACTTCTATCGCGAGGAGCCGTTCACGCCGGAAGATTTTGCCGCCATCGAAAAGAAGATGCGCGAGCTGATCCAGCGCGATACGCCCTTCACCAAGCAGGTGTGGGACCGCGAGAAGACCAAGCAGGTGTTCCGTGACAAGGGCGAGGCCTTCAAGGTCGAGCTGGTCGATGCCATTCCCGGCAACGAGCCGATCAAGATCTATTACCAGGGCGACTGGTTCGATCTCTGCCGCGGCCCGCACATGACTTCCACGGGCAAGATCGGCAACGCCTTCAAGCTGATGAAGGTGGCTGGCGCCTATTGGCGCGGCGACAGCAACAACCCGATGCTGACGCGCATCTACGGCACGGCCTTCGCCAAGCAGGAAGACCTCGACGCTTACATGAAGCAGATCGAGGAAGCGGAGAAGCGCGACCACCGCAAGCTCGGCCGCGAGCTCGACCTGTTCCACTTCCAGGAAGAAGGCCCGGGCGTCGTGTTCTGGCACCCCAAGGGCTGGACCATCTTCCAGGCGCTGATCGCCTATATGCGCCGCCGCCTCACCGGCGACTATCAGGAGGTCAACGCGCCGCAGATCCTCGACAAGGGCCTATGGGAAACGTCGGGCCACTGGGGCTGGTATCGCGAAAACATGTTCGCGGCGCAGTCCGCCGGCGACGAGGCCGAGGACAAGCGCTGGTTTGCGCTGAAGCCGATGAACTGCCCCGGCCACGTCCAGATCTTCAAGCATGGGCTGAAGAGCTATCGCGACCTGCCGCTGCGTCTCGCCGAATTCGGCGTGGTGCATCGCTATGAAGCCTCGGGCGCCATGCACGGATTGATGCGCGTGCGCGGCTTCACCCAGGACGACGCCCATGTGTTCTGCACCGAGCACCAGCTCGCCGAGGAATGCCTGAAGATCAACGACCTGATCCTGTCGACCTATACCGACTTCGACTTCGGCGACATCGTGGTGAAGCTGTCCACTCGGCCGGAGAAGCGCGTCGGCACCGACGAGATGTGGGATCACGCCGAGCGCGTGATGGCCACGGTGCTCTCGACCATCGAGGCGCAGTCGGGCGGCCGCATCAAGACCGAGATCTCGCCGGGCGAAGGCGCGTTCTACGGGCCGAAGTTCGAATATGTGCTGCGCGACGCCATTGGCCGCGACTGGCAGTGCGGCACCACGCAGGTGGACTTCAACCTGCCGGAGCGTTTTGGCGCGTTCTATATCGATGCCGACGGATCGAAGAAGGCACCTGTGATGGTGCATCGCGCGATCTGCGGCTCGATGGAGCGTTTCATCGGCATCTTGATCGAGCACTATGCCGGCAACTTCCCGCTCTGGCTGGCGCCGACGCAGGTGATGGTCACCACCATCACTTCGGAAGGCGACGAATATGCCAAGGTGGTCGCCGCGGCCGCCCGCAAGGCCGGTCTCCGCGTGGAGATCGACCTGCGCAACGAGAAGATCAACTACAAGGTCCGCGAGCACTCGCTGGCCAAGATCCCGGCATTGCTCGTGGTCGGCAAGAAGGAAGCCGAGAGCCATTCAGTCTCGGTCCGCCGCCTTGGCAGCGAAGGGCAGAAGGTGATGTCCACCGAGGAAGCGATCGCGGCGTTGGTGGACGAGGCGACCCCGCCCGACGTCAAACGCGCCAAAGCGAGCTGAGCCATGAGCGACGACGAAATCGAGATCGAGGCCTATCCGCTGCGGTCCTATCAGCTGATTCCGGACCCCAACCGTCCGGATGTTGTTGCGCTGGCGCTCGAGACAGAGCTCGGCCACAGCCTCTATCTGGCCTCGCGTGCGGTGCTGGAAGATCTTGGCCGCGATCTGCTCGATCGCGCCGCCAAGATGCCGGAGCACAAGACCACCAGCTGATACCCGGATGGTGATCACAATCCGTCTAAAAGACAAAGGCCCGCCTCAACGCGGGCCTTTGTGCGTGGTAAGCGATCCATCAACCGCCTCTCCAATTGCGAGACATTGCCCGTGACCGACACGATCGAATTTCTGAAGACCCGCCGTTCCGTCAAGCCGCGCGAGATGTCGGGCAAGGGCCCCTCCTCCGCCGAGCTCGAAACCATCCTGACCATCGGCGCGCGGGTGCCGGATCATGGCAAGCTGGCGCCGTGGCGCTTCATCGTGTTCGAGGGCGACGGCCGCAAGCGCGCCGGCAATGTGATCGCCACCGTCTTCGCTCGGAAGAATCCCGATGCGCCGCACGAGACCGTCGAGGCGGAGAAACAGCGTCTCACCGAAGCACCGCTGGTGATCGCGGTGGTGTCATCACTCAAGCAGCATCCGAAGGTGCCGGCCTGGGAGCAGGAACTGTCGGCAGGGGCGAGCTGCATGAACATTGTCGCCGCCGCGACTGCACTCGGCTATGGCGCCAACTGGCTGACCGGCTGGTACGCCTTCGATCGCGACGTGCTGACGGGGCTCAATCTCACCGCCGAGGAAAAGCTCGCCGGCTTCATCCATATCGGCGGCAGGCCGGACCGCGTGATCGAGGACCGGCCGCGGCCGGAGCTGAAAGATCTGGTGACGCGGTTTTGATATGCGTTGCAAGTAGGGTGGGCAAAGGCGCTCTTGCGCCGTGCCCACCTTCCCCTGCCGTGCACTCGGGGGTGGGCACGCTACGCCTTGCCCACCCTACAGCTACGGCTGCGCGTCACGCGGCCTGCGTCGCGCAGCAGCCGAACTTCTGCAGCAGCGCGTCGAGCTCGCCCACCGGCTTCGCCGCGCTGAACAGATAGCCCTGCACCTCGTTGCAGCCTTCGGCGCGCAATCGCTCCAGCTGCTCCATCGTCTCGACGCCTTCGGCCGTGGTGGTGATATTCAGGCTGCGACCGAGACCCGAGATCGCCCGCACGATCGCCATGCAGTCCGGCCGCTCCACCAGATCCTTCACGAAGGACCGGTCGATCTTGATCTTGTCGAACGGGAAGCTGCGCAGATAGCTCAGCGAGGAATAGCCGGTGCCAAAGTCGTCCATCGAGATGCGGACACCGAGCGCGCGCAGCTGATGCAGCGTGGCAATATTGGCTTCGGTCTCGGCGAGAAAGACGCTTTCGGTGATTTCCAGTTCGAGCCGATGCGGCGACAGGCCGGAATAGGCCAGCGCAGCGACCACGACCTGCACGAGATTACGGCTGCGGAACTGGACCGGTGACAAATTGACGGCGACCTTCACGTCATCCGGCCATTTCGCCGCTTCGGCGCAGGCGGTGCGCAACACCCATTCGCCGAGCGCCACGATCAGTCCGATATCCTCGGCGACCGGGATGAAATCGCCCGGCGAGATCATCCCCTTCTCGTGATGTTTCCAGCGCAGCAGAGCCTCGAAGCCGACGATGCGGTCCGCGGCGATGTCGACCAGCGGCTGATAGTGCAACTCGAATTCGCCATCCGTATAGGCGCTGCGCAGATCGAGCTCCATGTCGCGGCGCTTCTGCGCCTGGCGGTCCATCTCGCGTTCGAAGAAATGATGCACGCCGCCGCCTTCGGCCTTGGCGCGATACAGCGCCATATCGGCATTACGCATCAGCTCCTCGCTGGTGGTGCCGTCTCCCGGCGACAACGCAATGCCGACGCTGGCGCCGATGACGACTTCGAGATCATCGCCCATGTCATAGGGCGCGCTGACCACCTGGATCAGGCGCGCGGCAAATTCGTTGACATCGTTCAACGTGACGTCCGAGGTCAGCACGACAGCGAATTCGTCGCCACCGAGACGGGCCACGAGATTGTTGCCACGGACCTCGCCGCGCATCCGCTCGGCGACCTGCTTCAGCAAACGATCGCCGGTGGGATGCCCGAATGAGTCATTGACGTTCTTGAAAAGGTCGAGATCGATACACAGCACCGCGACATGGCGGTCGGGATCGTTGTGATCCAGCGCCTGCGCGAGACGTTCCTGGTAGAAGACACGGTTCGGCAGATCGGTGAGTGCGTCGTGATGCGCCATATGGGCGACGCGTGCTTCGGCCTTGCGACGCTCGGTGATATCGACGATGGCGACGAGAAAGCCGTCACAGCCATCGAAAGCCACGCGGCGGCCATAGGTCAGCACCTGGATCTCGGTGCCATCCGCCTTGATGTGGCACCAGTTGCGATCGGATTGATAGCTGTCGCCGAGCTGGGTCAGCGCGCGCGTATGCGCCTCCCATTCATCACGCGGCCAGATGTTCCTGAGCTCCATGCGCTCGAAGGCCTCGCGCTCGTAGCCGTAATGCGCCACTGCAGCGTCGTTGACGCTGAGAAAGCGCATCGTCTCGGCCTCGAACACCCACATGGGCATCGGATTGCCGTCGAACAGCAGGCGGAACGACGCATCGCGCCGCTTGATCTCGGTGATGTCGGAAACGGTCAGCGAGACGAGATCACCGAAAGCCGTGGCAGTCAGACGCAGATTGCGGTCATCGCTGTCGATCTCGAGACGGCCGCTCGCCTGTGACCCGCTCGCCTTGTCGGCAATCATCGACATCAGCCAGCGTGTGACGTCCGGCTGACACAGCGCGTGTCCGCCTTCGCTCAGACGTCGCCATTGCAGGTCGGGAACCGCGACCTTCAGAAGGCGGGCTGCACCCTGATTGTGATGCACGATCTGGAAGTCGAAGGCGCGGCTCGCCGCATCGCGGATCGCGGCAAGCGAGACGATCCCTTCATCGGTGGACGAGAAGATGGCGTCCACCAGATTATAGCGCGGCCCCTGCTCGTTGATATAGGCGCCCACCAGCTTGACGCCCCAGCGCGATGCCGTCGGCAGTGCCAGGATGTCGTAGGTCTGCACCAGACCGTCGCGCACGCAATGCGCAGCGGCCAGATGCGGTCGTCCGGTCTGCAGCGCGCAATTGGCAGCTTCGGTCAGCGCCCTTGCGCAATCCGGCGGCACCACGTCGAGCGGAATGTCCCAGCGCTCGTCGCCGAGCCACTGCTGCACATAGCGCCCGCTGCGCGACACCTCATAACTGTCCTCGCGGGATTTCAGCAGCACGATGTGATCGGCCATGCGCCCCAGACTGCCGAGCATCACCTCTTCATAACCGGGAAGGACCTGCCCCGGCCGCACCGCCGCCTGCCACTTGCGCTGAAGCGCAGGGATATCGTCGAACACTTTGGCGTCCGCATGGGCGGAGAGTTTTTTGGCCGCGATCACGACGCATCCTTGCGAAAACTTGTACCGGTCTCCGCTATTCAGGCTGCGCCGCTTAATGCCGTGTAAATGTTTCGCGGCCAGGGCACGCTACGTCGTCATGCCACAAAGCATTCGCGCGCGATGGTTAGTTGGCGATTCAGAACAATGACAAGGGCATGACATTTCATTCGCATTCGATGCGAATGTGCAGGTATCGCCGCAACTAACGCGCGACGACCTCGATTTCACCATCGACGCCGTTGACGACGTTGAATGCCTTCTCGAACACCTTGCCTTCGTTCTTGGCAATGGCGCGATACTCACCTTCGGCCAGCGTCACCTTCGGGAAAGCGCCGATGGATTCCTTGATGACGTCGCCGGCCGGCGTGATCACTGACCATGCGGTGTTGGCCAGCGCCTCACCGCCCTTGTCACCCACGAGCTTCATGGTGATGACGGCGGCGCGATGCGTAATCGTCACGTCGGTGAGCTTGCTGGCCTGCACGCGAATGTCGGAGCGCACCACCGAATTGGCGTCGCCGTAGTTCGAGATGATGTAGTAGGTCCCTTCCTGCAGCATCACCACATCGCCGGCGGCCACGCTCGGCAGCAGCGGCGTGCGCTCGCCGCCGTCAAACTGGCTGCCTTTGTAAATGCCGAAGGAAATCTGGTTGGGCGCAATCTTGCTGGTGCCGACACGCCCCTCGATCCGCAGACCGCCGGCCGGAAGCAGAAACGCCTCGCGATCGACGTCGGACTTGATGGTCACCGGCCTGACGGCGCTGACGAGACCGAGCGCGACATGCACTACATAGCTGCCGGGCGGCAGCGGGATGTTCGGCGTGGCCGTCCGGTCCTCGCGCAGCAGTTTGAAGGCCCCGGTTTCGTCCGGACGGTCGGAATAAACGCGCCACACCAGCCCGCCATTGATGGGCGGCAGATCCTTGCCGTAACGCGCGCTCAGGGCCAGCGCGCCCTGTGCGGGCGCGGCGGGGCTGGCCTGGACCTGCGGCGGCGTCTGCAGCGGCACATTGGCCACGGGCGGCTGCAGCAGCGGCGCTGGCAGTGCGGGTGCCGCGGCCGGCCCGGAGGGCGGCGCCAGGCTGATGGCCGGGCCGGACGGGATGTCGGGGATGTTGGCGGGTGGAACCGGCGCCGGTCGGTCGCTGAAGAACTGCGCCGCGGCGGGTTGCGGCAGCACAGCGGCGTGCGTCAGCACGAGCGCCAGCGCCACGGCCAGCCGCCCGCTCCGGCCGGATGTTTGCAAATCAGGGCCCCGCGTCGTCATCGGCATGCTTTTCAACGAAAACACGGCAAATTCAAGCCTTGACGGCGGTACCGCGACCTTCCGCGCCAGCCCGCCCACAGCCTCGTGAAAGGCTCCCGGTGAATAGTCGTTTCGGCGTCGATATGCAGTCATATTCGATGCCTAACTGTCGGATAGACCGTGTAAATGATGAATAATCGATCGTCTGGCATGATGGCGTTGCTGCGCCTAAGGTAGCCGGCAGCGTTGGGAGTTTCGTTTGCTGGAGTTATTGATGGGGCGCAGCCAGAACGGCGCAAACGGCCGCGACAAACCCGGCCTCGGCAGCGTTCGCCGTCCGGTCGTCGGCCTGGCGCTGGGCGGTGGCGCTGCGCGCGGATTCGCGCATATCGGCGTGCTGCGCACATTGCTGGCCAATGGCATAGTTCCCAATGTGGTGGTCGGTACCTCCATCGGCGCCGTGGTCGGCGGCTGCTATGCCACCGGCCATCTCGATACATTCGAGGAGTGGGCGCGCGGGCTGCAACCACGCAACATTTTCGGCTATCTCGATATCCGTCTCAACGGTTCCGGCCTGATCGGCGGCAACAAGCTGGCGGCACAGCTCGAAGCCTCCATTGGCGCGCAGCTGATCGAGGACCTGCCGGTCAAATTCGCCACCGTGGCCACCGAAGTCCGCACCGGTCATGAAATCTGGCTGACCCACGGCCGCGTCGTGGATGCCATGCGCGCATCCTATGCCCTGCCCGGCATCTTTTCGCCAATTCTGGTCGGCGACCGCTGGCTGGTGGATGGCGCGCTGGTGAACCCGGTTCCAGTCTCTGCCGCCCGCGCGCTGGGCGCCGAGATCGTCATTGCCGTCAATCTCAGCAACGACGTCTTCGGCCATTCGATCACCATCTTCGACCACGGCAGCGGCCCGGCTCCCGTCGAACCGCCCGTGGCCGCGGAAGAGCCAGTCAAGCCGAAGCGCGGCTTCACCAGCTTCTTCTCGGCCGAGCGCACCGTGAAGCGCGAATTCTTCGGCAGCAGCGAGCGGCCCGGCATCTCCACCGTGATGATCGACGCCTTCAACATCATGCAGGACCGCATCACCCGCGCCCGCCTCGCCGGCGACCCGCCGGACATGCACATCGCGCCGCGCGTCGGCCAGTTTGGTCTGTTCGACTTCCATCGCGCCGACGACATGATCAAGCACGGCTCGCGCGCCACCGAACGCGCCATCGAGGGCATTCAGGAAGCCATCGAGATGCTGGTGCCCGAAGCCGCCCGGTCGCCTGCACCTGCGGTGGAGCAGAAGAAGCCGGCCGCCTCGGAAGGTTGATCCGCGGTTTAGAATATCCCCAGCCGGCGCGCGCCGCCTGACGATCGCGAGAGCTGTCGCGCACCGGCCGCTGTGCCGATCGACGACATCCACACGCGCAAAATGCCGACGGATTCGCGCGTAAGGCCTCGCCCGCGAAAACAGAACGGCACGCTGAAGGTGTTGTTCGCCCCCGACATCTATCGTGATTTCGATATGCCCGCTCTTCCGAAACGCGGGCCTCGAGACCTATCAAATCAATTGCCGATGTGTTCCACAGCGCGCGGGGGGAAACGTGTGCCATGCGCACGCAATCGGACATTCAACGACAATCTGGTTCGATGGCGAGCGCTTCAATGACGTTACACGTTTGGAGCTTTGAGAGTGAAGGAAGTTACTATCGGCTGGGCGAGCAAGGCTTTGCTCATCCTTCTGGGGTTGTTGTTTGTCGCCGCCGGCGCTGCGTTTATCTGGGGCGGCGTCGTTCTGATCGGACGCGGCGGTAGCTGGTACTATCTACTGGCAGGCCTGGCTCTGGGAGCCGTTGGCGCGGGCCTCGCTTGGGGCAGGCTTTTTGTTCTGCCTCTTTATGCAGCGCTCTTCGTGGCCACCGCCATCTGGGCCATCTGGGAAAGCGGCTTCGAATTCTGGCCGCTGTTCGCGCGCCTCTTCATCTTCCTCGCTGCTGCTTTCGCACTCGCTTTGGTGACGCCGCTGATCCGCGCCCGCGCCGGCCTGCCGCGCGCAACGGGCAGGAGCATGATCGCTGCCGGCGTTCTGCTGGTATTGATGGTCGCGTCGATCGGCGGAATGTTCGTCGATCGCACCGAGACCTTCACCTCCGCAGGCACCGGTAAAGTCCCTGTCGCCGCCGATACCGAACAGAAGAACTGGGACAACTGGGGCAACAATCCCGGCGGCGAACGTTTCGCTGCGCTCGACCAGATCAATCGCGGCAATGTCGACAAGCTGAAGGTCGCCTGGACGTTCCGCACCGGCGATATCGCGGACAACGACGCAGCCGGTCTCGGTTCGGAGGACCAGCAGACGCCGATGCAGATCGGCAGCACCGTCTATCTCTGCACGCCGCACAACAACATCATCGCGCTCGATGCCGATAGCGGCAAAGAGAGGTGGCGTACGGTCATCAATGCGCGTCACACCCGCTGGATGCGTTGCCGCGGCCTCGCTTACATCGACCTGAGCGGCAAGGATGCCAATCGCGGCCAGTCCGCCAGCCTCACCCAGGCTGCTGACGCATCCGGTACAGTCTGCACGCGACGCGTCTTCACCAATTCGGTGACGGGTCAGCTGATCGCCGTCGATGCCGACACCGGCGCGTTCTGCCCGGGCTTCGGCGACAACGGCAAGGTCAACCTGCTGGATGGTCTCGGCAAGGCGCCGACCGGCGTCTACAAGGTCACCTCGGCTCCGACGCTTGCGGGCGATGTGCTCGTGCTCGGCGGCTTCGTCACCGACAACTTCAATGTCGACGTCCCCTCGGGCGTCATTCGTGCGTATGACGTGGTGACTGGTAAGCAGCGCTGGGCATTCGACGCCGGCAATCCCGCGATCAAGGGCGCACCGACCGACGGTCAGAGCTATACCCGCGGCTCGCCGAATTCGTGGGCGCCGATGTCCTACGACCCGAAGCTCAATCTGGTGTTCGTGCCGATGGGCAATGCGTCGCCGGACCTGTGGGGCGGCAATCGCACGCCGGAGATGGAGAAATACGCCTCCTCCGTCGTCGCCCTCGATGCAGCCACGGGCGACGTGCGCTGGTCGTTCCAGAGCGTCCATCACGACCTCTGGGACTTCGACGTTCCGATGCAACCGACGCTGACGGACTTCCCCAATGCCGATGGCAGCAAGACGCCGGCCGTCGTGTTCGGCGTCAAGCATGGCCAGATCTTCGTGCTGGACCGTGCCACGGGCAAGCCGCTGACCAAGGTCGAGGAAGTGCCCGTCCCTGCAGGCGATCTGAAGGGCGAGCGTTACGCACCGACCCAGCCGCTCTCCACCGGCATGCCGGAAATCGGCCGCACGACGCTGACGGAAGCCGACATGTGGGGCGTCACGCCATTCGACCAGTTGCTGTGCCGTATCGAGTTCAAGGGCTACCGGCATATCGGCCTGTTCGATCCACCGGCCGCGGACCAGTGGCAGCTTCAGTATCCCGGCTCGCTGGGTGGCCTGAACTGGGGCAGCATCTCCGTCGATCCGACCAGCAACACGCTGTTCCTGAACGACATGCGGCTCGGCCTGTGGCAGCGCGCCTTCGAGCGCAAGGAAGGCGAGCAGATCCTGAAGGGTGCCGTGCCGATGACGGGTGCGCCCTACTGGATCATGAAGGACCGCTTCCTCTCGGTGCTGAAGGTGCCCTGCCAGAAGCCGCCTTTCGGCACCATGACGGCGGTGGATCTGAAGACACAGAAGATCGCATGGCAGAAGCCGATGGGCACGGTGCAGGACACCGGCCCGCTCGGCATGAAGATGGGACTTCCAGTGCCGATCGGCATGCCGACCATCGGCGGCTCGATGGCCACCCAGGGTGGCCTCGTCTTCTTCGCTGCCACCCTCGACTACTATCTGCGCGCCATCGACAGCGCGACCGGCAAGGAGCTCTGGAAGGGCCGCCTGCCGGTCGGCAGCCAGGCGACGCCGATCAGCTACAAGTCACCGGCGACGGGCAAGCAATATGTACTCATCACCGCCGGCGGTGCACGGCAATCGACCGATCGTGGTGACTATGTGGTCGCCTATACGCTCGGCGACTAAGCGCACGTCGTGAGAAGAAAAAGGCCGGGCCATCATGCCCGGCCTTTTTTTTTCGTTGTGTTTGGCCGATCAGGCGGTCGCGATGTAATCGCGGAGCGCCTCCTGCTCGGTCTCATATTCGCTGACGCGCGACTTGACGACGTCACCGATCGAGATCAGGCCGACCACACGGCCATTGTCGAGCACCGGCAGATGCCTGAATTTGCCATTGGTCATGCGCTCCATGATCCAGCCCACCGTATCGGACGGTGAACAGGTCACGACCTTGCGCGTCATGACCGCGCCGACGTCTTCATCCAGCGCGGCCGCGCCGCGTTCGGCGATCACGCGCACGATGTCGCGCTCAGAAAAGATGCCGTCGATCTGCTGCTTGGTCATCACCAGCACGACGCCGATCTTGCGCTCCGCCAATAGTTTGACAACCGACGACACCTTGTCGCTCGGCGCGACGCTTTCCACGTGATGGCCCTTGCCGTCGAGAATTGCACTAACCAGCATTTTGTCGCCTCCTCACTGACCAGGCTCCTGCGATGAGCGCGGTCGTTACTTCTTGTTCCAAACAAGCGGATACGGAGGCTGCGCCCGATGGTCTTGAGGTAGGGGTGATCGAGCCCAACCACCGCTCATGCAGAACGGATTCGGCCTCGCAAGCCGAACCTGCCGGCGTGAGTCACCTGTCTGATTTGTAATGATGGGGGATGTGCGCTGCACCCGCAAGGTGCGGGCGCGCGCTCAGTGCAGATCCGGCATGTCCGACGAGGATGGCTCGGAATGTGTGCGCTGCACGCGCGGGATGGGGTCGAACACCGAGAACAGCAACAAGCCGGCGAGGAAGCCGCCGATATGCGCCTGCCAGGCCACCGTCGCGCCTTCGCTGCCGACGGCGATCGAGCCCATGCCGAAGATGATGTTGACGCCGAACCAGACGGCAAGGAAACCGATCACCCGCGGATCGCGCAAGGCACGGAACAGGGGCTGCGCCGGCACCCGCGCGGCTGCATCGGCATCACCGCGATTGAAGGACAGGAAACTGCCGCGCACAAACGCAAAGCGGATCGCCGCCGCCATCGCGCCGGACACCGAGGCCGATGCGCCGATCATCGGCGCGAGCTCGTGCTCATGGGTGACCAGATGCGCAGCCGCGCCGGCAATCGCCGTGACCGCCATGAACAGGAAGAAGCGGACCGCGCCGAACCGCCGCGCCAGCGCGCTGCCGAATGGCAGCAGCCAGAGAATGTTGAAGCCGATATGGCTCAGATTGGCGTGCAGAAGCGAGTAGGTGACAAAAGTCCAGATCTCGGCGCCCGTTCCGCCCGGAAACGGCATCGACAGCAGTGTCTGGTCGTAGCGCTTGGGGATGAAGCCGAACAGCTCGATGGTCCAGTATTCCAGATCCACCGGCAGCAGGACGCGGACGACATGGATGACCGCGAGCAGCCCGATATAGGCCGTCAGCGCGCCCGGTAGGGTCAATAGCGGTTCGCGCGGGGGATTTTCCGATGGGTCCAAGGCGGCACGGTCTGTAACGGCTCTGGCGAGCGATGCGTCAGATAGGCGGGTTTTGTGCCGCGATGCAAGATGGGTATCAACATCCATCGCGGGATGGGCCAGAGGCGCGGTCACGCACCGCCGGCCCATCCTTGGCGTGCCAGCCGCCGACTAACCCGCGGACTTGCCTGCGCGCCAGTTGCCCGGCTTGACGACCTCCCCGGACGAAGGGTCGATGCGAATCTCGATTTCAGCACCATTGCGGTCGAAGCCTTCGACCTCCCAGCATCCCTTGCTGCGCTTGGCTTTCTTGACCGCATAGCCCAGCGCCTCGGCTTTCTCGATCGCCTTGTCGATCGACATGTCCTGCCCGGCCGTGCCGGAGGTTTAGGCAACATCATCGGCGCGTGCAGCCGTGGCCAGACAGAGCGAGGCAGCGATCAGGGCGATGGTCGGGTATTTCATGGCGGATCTCCTTTCAGATCGATCAATGAGGGAGTGATGCCATACGGGCGCCACCGCTTTCCTGACATCGGCTGTCAGGAAGCCGTCAGCGGGACATCGCTAGGTTCGGGCAAATTCCAACCGACGGAGTGCCCCATGTTGCCAGCCCTGTTCCTGTTGATCATCACATTGCCCGCGATGGCCGCCCTTGAACTGCGCGCCGATACTTTCGCTGTCTTGCTCCTCATTGTCTGCGTGGTCGCAGGCTTGACGGCACCCGCGGGCGGAGGCCACGCTACCGTCAACCGCCGCCGGCCCGCGGGTGAGCCGAGCAGCAAACCCGCTGGCGAGACCGATGACGAGCCGTTCGACAAATCAACGACGCGCATTGCGCAAGCCGCGCTGGCGAAATGAGCCGCGGCAAGTTTTCGTCCGGAGCCTATGATGAGATTCTCGATCCATGCGCTCACCCGCAAGATGGCTGTGATCGGCGCTGTGTTTGCAATGCTGATCGCCGCCGGTGCGACGATGCAGCCCGTTGCATGGGCAAAGGATGACAAGTCCAGTTGCAAACGCGAGCAGGACTGTGCGTTGCAAGCCCTCAAGAGCGGCGAGATCCGCCCGTTGAACGATGTGCTGGCGGTCGCCCGCGACAAGCTGCCTGGCGAAGTCATCAAGGTAGAACTCGAGCGCGATGATGGAATCTGGGTCTATGAGATCAAGGTGCTCACGCCATCCGGCAAGCGGCGCGAGATCGAGATCAATGCGCAGACCCTTGCGGTCATCAAGATCGACTGAGACATGCGTATTCTGGTGGTAGAGGACGAACCGCGCATTGCCGCAGATATCCGCCGCGGACTGGAAGCCGCGAATTATGCCGTGGAAACCGTCGCCGACGGCAATGAGGCCTGGTTCAAGGGCGAGACGGAAGACTACGATGCCATCGTGCTCGATCTCGGGCTGCCTCGGCTCGATGGTCTTTCTGTGCTGCGACGACTTCGCGAGGCCGGCATTGCGACGCCGGTGTTGGTGCTGACCGCACGCGATGGCTGGCGCGACAAGGTGGAAGGCATCGATGCCGGCGCCGATGACTATCTGGCAAAACCCTTCCAGATGGAGGAACTGCTGGCCCGCCTGCGCGCCATTACGCGTCGCGCCGCCGGCCAGGCGTCTGCGCTGATCAAGGCCGGTCCGCTCGAGCTCGACACGCGTTCTCAGACGGCGACAATCGATGGCAGTTCGCTCGCGCTGACGGCCATGGAATATCGCCTGCTCGCCTATCTGCTGCTGCATCGCGGACGCCCCATGTCGCAAGGCGAATTGCTCGAACACATCCATTCCGGCGATACGGACCGCGACATCAATGCCGTCGAGGCCATCGTGGCGCGATTGCGCAAGAAACTCGGTTTCCCGCTGATCGAGACCCATCGCGGCCGCGGCTATTGCATTCCGGCAGCGCCATCGTGAACACGCGCTCCCTCTCTTTCCGCCTCAGTTGTGCGGCGGCCATCGCCATCGCCATCGCGCTCGCCCTCGCGGCATTCGGCCTGCGTACGATCTTCAATCAGGAAATCGAGCGCCGGGCCGCAGCCGAACTCGGCCAGATCGTGGTGTCACTCGCAGCGCAGGTGAAGATCGACGCCAGCGGAACGCCCGCACTTGAGGCGCCGATGTCCGATCCGCGTTTCGACAAGCCTTATGGCGGCCTCTATTGGCAGATCGCCAATGGGGAGAACCGCGCACGCTCGCGCTCCTTGTGGGACTTTTCGCTGACCATTCCGGAAGCGCAACACGGCGACGCACGCTGGACCACTGATCTCGCGGGTCCCGATCGCGCGAAGCTGCTGGCCGTGGTGCAGACCATTGCGGTAACCACACCGGCAGGAACGGATGCGCCCCTGCAGATCGTTGCTGCACTGGACAGATCCGATCTCGCAGCCTCCCAGCAATATCTGTTCAGACTGCTGGTGCTGTCCCTCAGCGCGCTCGGTCTCATTCTCGTCATCGCGATGTCGGTCTTCATCCGCCTCGCGCTGCGCCCGTTCGATGAATTGGGACGCGGGCTGCGGCGCATTCATGCCGGCAGCAGCCGCGTGCTCGACGGCCGCTTTCCTGACGAGGTGCAGCCGGTGGTGAGCGATCTCAATCGCCTGATTGCATTTCAGGATGCTGCACTGGAGCGTGCGAAGACACATGCTGCGGATCTCGCCCACGGCTTGAAGACGCCGCTGGCCATTCTCGGCGCGGTCGCCAGGCAGGCCCGGCACGATGATCGCAACGATATTGCCGACCCCATCGATGAGCAGACACTGCTGATGAGCAAGCAGGTGGATCGCGTGCTGGCGCGGGCGCGTGCCGGTGTCTCAGCTGCTCTGAGCCGCGGCGTCAGTCCCGTCGCGCCGGTGGCTGACAAGATTGTCCGCGCGCTGCGCCGGCTGCCCGACGATCGCGGCCTGCAATGGGACTGCGATATCGCCGCCGGTGCCAGCTTCCCCGGCGATGACGGCGATCTCACGGAGATCCTGGCCAATCTGCTCGACAATGCCCGCAAATGGGCGGCGACGCGCGTGCGCCTCACCGTGACGCAAAGCGAAAACGAAACCGTATTACGTGTCGAGGACGACGGCCCTGGCCTGCAGAGCGAGCAGATGCAGGGCATCGGTCGTGGGCAGCGCTGGGACGAGACACTGCCCGGCACCGGCTTTGGTCTCGCCATCACCCGCGATCTGGCGGAAGCCTATCGGGGGCGGATCGAACTCGAGCGCTCGCTGCTCGGTGGGCTCAGCGTCGCCGTGATCGTGCCCCGACCGACCTGACGGCGCTGGCGCAAAGAAAAAGGGAGAGCCTCTGAGAAAGGCTCTCCCTGGTCTGATCGATCTTCTCGCGCCGGGCGACATGTCATCGACCGCAAGGCCGACATCCCCACCCCTCCCGCGCGGTGACCGTCTTGTTTGACGACAACCCTGTATCGAAGCGCACGAAGCGAACTGCTGGAGACAGCCCTCTCCGCTCTGGAGTGCGAGCAGAATACCTGTTGTCCCCGGATCGGCAAGAAGATGGTGAAGATAACGTTAACGCCGGACCGACACTCCGACTCAGTGGAAAACGCGGTTTCGGCATGGACGCTGCAATGACCTCTCTGCACAACATATAGCGGCCGGACTTGGATGGATTCGGGACAGATTTGTCCCTGTTCGCCAGCTGGCCGGGTCAGGATCAGCGCGCATGAAACATCCATCGAGCCGGAAGTTCTTCGCCTATTGGGACGAAAAGCGCGGTTTTGCGCGTGCGCCCGATCGGAGCGAGATCGAGCCCGGCCCCATGCGCGAACTGCTCGGCGACATCTTCGTGCTCGGCTACGACAAGTCCGCTAATTTTCCGTTCCGCGTCGCCGGCACCAGAGTTTGTGCCCTGCTTGGCCGTGACCTGAAGAACAAGCCGTTCCCGGAACTTTTCAGCCTCGCCGGCCGGAGCGAGATCGAGGAGATGGTCACCGTCGTCTCCGAGGAATTGCTGGTCGCCGTGGCCGGCATCACGGCGCACACCGAATTCGGCGACAAGGCGCATCTGGAACTCCTGCTCCTGCCTTTCGCCGCGCGCGCGCATACACCGATCAGCCTCACCGGTCTGCTGGCACCGATGACGCCTTTCAACGGCCGGCTGGGGCCGATGCAGGTCACGTCCTATCGCTATCTCGCTCATCGGCCGCAGCGCTTCGCACCGCGCGTGATGCGGAAACTGCAGGCTGCACGCGGCCTGATGGTATATGAAGGCGTGGGCTGACGACCTCCACGCGATCTCACCTCGGCGTCACTCCGGATGGTTGCTGAAAAGCGGTATTTGTAACGCCGCATTAACCTTGCGGGCCTTACGGTCGATCCGAAATTCTCCGCAGGACCGGCCTGACACCGATGGCGCTCGCCCAGACCAAATCGATTCTTCCTTCCGCAGAAGAACGGCGACGCTTCCAGCGCGTAAAAGTGCACCTCCTCGGCCGCTACATGCTGCCGGATCGCCGCGAATTTCCTTGCCAGGTCATCAATATGTCCCCCGGCGGCCTCGCGCTGCTCGGCCCCGGCATCGGCCAGGTCGGCGACCGCGTCATCGCTTATCTCGACCATATCGGCCGCGTCGAAGGCAAAATCACGCGCATCATCGACAACGGCTTCGCGATGACCGTGGGTGCCACGCCGCGCAAGCGCGACAAGCTGGCGGCCCAGCTGACCTGGCTCGCCAATCGCGACATCCTCAATCTGCCGGAAGACCGCCGCCACGACCGTATCGTGCCGCGCAACCCGATCGTCGTCCTCACGCTCGAGGACGGTATCCAGATGAACGTCCGCATCATCGACCTGTCGCTGTCGGGCGCCGCGATCGCAGCGGAGAAGCGCCCGCCGCTGAACGCCCAGGTCATGCTCGGTCGCATCTCCTCGCGCGTCGTCCGTCACCTCGAAGATGGCTTCGCGCTGGAGTTCGCGCATGAGCAGTCTCCGGAGACGTTGGAAGACAGCGTCAACGCGCGGTAAACGCGACAGCGCACCAAATCCCGATTTTGCAGCGATGTGAGTGCGCTATCGGCATCGGCGGATACCGCGCGCGACGCGACATGTTAATCGCCGCGGTTAACGCAAGTGACGACGCGTCACGCGCTGTTCCTGTTTTTCCGGCATTTCGACGATTAACGCGCAAAGTTTGACGCAAACTCGATTGCATCAAATTTGAATCAAATTCGCCGCGTGTTTGAATTGTAGTCGTCTCAATTGCACTTCGCCGACTTAGCGGGGACGAAAATCCTTCCTGCCAATGATGGTCCCAACAAGAACGGGGGCCACAATGGCTGGTAACAAGGGGCGTATCACTGGATTTGTCGTTGCGGCAATCCTGTGTGGACTGACTGCTTCGGCACATGCTGCCGGTGAAAAACTTTATGCAAGCATCGGCGACACCACGCGTGCGCCGATCGGATGGGTCGAATTCTGCTCGGAGAATCCGGTTGAGTGTCGCGGTCGCGCCACGCAGCCACGCGACATCGTCATCACGCAAACCGCGTGGAAGGATCTGGTGCGCGTCAATCGTTGGGTCAACGAGACGATCAAGCCGATCACCGACATGGACCATTGGGGCGTGATCGAGAAGTGGTCGTTGCCCGATGACGGCTACGGCGATTGCGAAGACTATGTGCTGCTGAAGCGCAAGATGCTGATCGAGGCCGGCTGGCCGCGTGAAGCGCTGCTGATCACCGTGGTGCGCGACAAGAAGGGCGACGGCCATGCCGTGCTCACCGTGAAGACCGACAAGGGCGAATACGTGCTCGATAACCAGAACGAGAACGTCCTTGCCTGGACCGAGACCGGCTACCGCTTCGTCAAGCGTCAGTCGCAGAGCGATCCGAACCAGTGGGTCTCGCTCGGTGACAACCGCCCGGCCGTTGCGACCGCCAGCGCTCGCTGATCACGACACGAATTGGAGACACGCGACCCGGTCACATCCCCACCCCTCCCCGTCCCAGACCGGATCGCGCGCGCCCGAGCTTCCCCCAAAGCTCGGGCGCAACTTTTTTGGGAGCAGCGGAACGTGCGCGCGAAGCGGACAATCACATTGCGCGGATCGCGGATGAGTTAGTTGCGGCGAAGTCTTTCGGGATCGAGCTTGCCGTCAGCCCGATAGCCGAAGCGCGCAAGCGCCGTCGTCGTGATGCGCTGACCGAACCGACGTTCCAGCTCGCAAAACATCCAGATGAAGGCCATGGCGAGCGCACAGACGGTCGCTACGAACAATAGAGTCAGGTGGGAAATATCGAGGATCATGATCATCTGCCCGGGCTTGCAAATCGAAACTCGCAATTGACGAACCAGCCGACCTGACGTCCCCCTCGCGCTTATCGGGCTGCGCTGAACCTTGGCAAAGCACGGCGCAAACTACCGCGCATCGCAAGTTACGACTTTAGTAGCATGCGCCGGACATGCATGTAAGCGCCCTGCGTGAAGCGCTCCCCTACGCCAAATGCATAGGGGAGACATCGATATGATCATTCACAGACTTCAACGCGGCGCGTGCGCCAGCCTTTGGCCGTGCGGACGCGCTGATTGGCCAGACGGCAGCCACCAAGATCTTCGTACCGATAGATCGATGGGTAGCCGTATCCGTAGCCGTAATATGGGCCGTAACCGTAATAGCCCGGGTAGCCCAATCCAAACCCGAAGCCGGCACCACGGTAAAATCCACCACGATAGAACCCGCCATGATGAAATCCGCCGCCGCGGAAACCGCCGCCATGGAAACCACCACCGCCATGGCCACCGCGTGCGGATGCCGCCGTTGGCATCGCGAGCGCGAGTGCCGCGACTGCCATCACTCCAAACATCGCCTTGCGTAACATTGTCGCTCTCCATTCGGCGCGTACTGCGTCGACACTGGTAGCTATTTAACCTGTCACGCCCGCATTGCGGAACTCACTCTGCGTCAATTGTCCGCGACCCGCACGCATGGTTCATCAATGCTGAACCGCGCGTGGTGGAGCCCATCAGCAGCCTTTGCAGATGTTCTTCACCTTGCGATCGACCTCACGATCCTGCTTGTCCACGAGATCGTTACCAGTGGTCGGCTTGCCGTCATAAGACTGACCGGTGCCGCTGGCGCCGGTGGTGACGCCGGCCGGCGCGCGACCACCGCTGGAATTGGCCGTGCCTGCGCTGTTGGTCCCGGCCGTGCCGCCGGTCGCGCCTCCGCCTGCCCCGCCACTCTGTGCGGACGCTGCAACCGAGGACAGCAGCAAAATCGCAGCTGCGCCGGCGATGAACTTCGATGCGTGAACCATCCGTGTTCTCCCTTTCGAGAGCAACGACAGTTGGACGCACCAGTTCCCGGCACCGGAACGATTCCATCACGCGAGGCTTGATCTCGCATCACGCGGATGACGCTCATGAAAAAGCTGATCGGCTTCGATGAAGACACTCAGGAGAAGCTCACTCAGCTTGGCCGTGATCGCATGGCGACACTCCAGGAACTGGCCGATGAGGCGTTTGCCGATCTGCTGAAAAAGCACGGCGTACCGACCGATTTGAAAGATGCGTTGCGCAAGAGCGTCAAAACCGCGGGCCAGGCGACGTCGCCGCGCCGGACTGCAACGCCACCGAAACATTCACCCGCAACAAGGAAGCGACCACATGCCAAACGAGCCGCAAAGAGATCCGTTCGTCGAAGGTGAAGGCGCCGCGCAGAAGAACATTCCTGCCGAAGGCAATCCCTATCAGGAGGGCACCGAAGATTACGCCCTGTGGAGTGCAGGCCATGAGCGCGTCGCCAGCGCCATGGAAGCGAAGGAATCGGAAGGCACGTGAGAAATTGGAGGGCGGGCAAAGGCGCGAAGCGCCGTGCCCGCCTTCAAATGCACAAATGATGAGGTTGGGCACGCTGCGCTTTGCCCACCTTACAGATTTGCAATCAGCCGATCTTCTTCATGCCCTGCTTGAAGCGCGGGCCGTTGGCTGCATAGAAACGCGCGGCGCTGCCCATGGCCGACACCTGCTCGGGCGAGAGCGTGCGGATGACACGCGCGGGCGAGCCGATGATCAGCGAGTTTTCTGGAAACTCCTTGCCCTCGGTGATCACCGAGCCCGCACCGACAATGCTGTTCTTGCCGATGCGCGCACCATTCATCACGATCGATCCCATGCCGACGAGCGCGCCATCCTCGATGGTGCAACCGTGCAGGATCACGTTGTGGCCGACGGTGCAGTTCTTGCCGATGGTGAGGGGAAAACCCTTGTCGGTGTGGCAGGTGCAGTTGTCCTGCACATTCGAGCCTTCGCCGATCTCGATCCACTCATTGTCGCCGCGCAGCACCGCGCCGAACCAGACGCTGGCCTGCGATTTCAACCGGATCTTGCCGATGACATCGGCAGTGTCGGCGATGAAGTAATTTCCGTCGGCCGGAAGGTCCGGCCCCTGCCCGTCAAGTTCGTAAATTGCCATGAGTGCTTGGTCTCCCTATGGGCATCACACTGCCATGAAGCAGCGTGCGGAGACCAGTGCGCGCTCAGACGAAGCCCATGCTCAGGCGAGGATGCCGAGGGCCTGCAGCGTCAGCACGATGAAGGTGCCGGACATCAGGCTCCAGAAGCCAGCCAGCACCGTCGCCATCATCACGAACTGGAAGCGCTGCGGCTCCGGTGCGCCGGAGCGCAGCGTGTTGCGCATGATGATGAAGGGCGCGGTGAAGACCAGGAGCGGCACGGCCGCAAAGCCCTCCGGCGTCGGCCCCTGCTGCAGCAGAGCAAAGCTCGGCGGCCGGCTGACGAAAGCCTGATAGGCACTGGCAACGGCTCCGGCAATGGCAAAGCCGATCGCGAGCTGAAGGAAACAATTAAGAGCAAGCGGGGTCATAAGAAAATTTTCTAGGGCAATTGAATGTTCTCGCTTGCAATGCACCAAATTGCGACCGAACGCCATATTATCCTTAAAAAATCGTTAACGCGCCGACGGCCGTTGCGCCGAAAGCATGACCAGGGGAGTTACACCTAGCGAACAGCGAGGCGTTAACCATTCGCAGGCATGTTCGACCGGTTGATTCGCCCCCGGAGAAGCCGTGGGCGCTGTTGAGTGGTAATTGCTTACGCGCGCATGTCCCTGCTGTTCCCGACCCACCCGACGACACGGCCACGCCGCAAGCGTCGTCACAGTAATCTCGTACCGAGCCTGTTCGGTCTGGGTCTCGCGGCGCCTGCGGTTGCAGTGGTTGCCTATCTGCTATGGCCGACATGGCAGAGCCAGAAACCGGGCGATCCCGACCGGATTCCCGTGAGCGTCGGCTCCACGCTCTTCAACGTCCCCACGCACGCGTTTCGCCACAAGGTGCAGAAGCATTCAGGCCCGCAAGAACGCGTCGACCTCAGCTACGTCTACCCCTCCCTGGACGCCAGCGAAGCGCCGCGTCACGTGACGATGGAGAATTTCGACGAGCATGTGCAGCCGATCGACCGCATCTTCCTGTCGATCTCTGCACATCACAATGCGACGTCGCCGGATGCGCGGCTGCGCACGATCTATCCGCTCTATGCAGACCAGCCGTCACGCAGCACCGACGGGCTCACCATTCAGCCCTTCTACGACAACACGCCCTATGCGAAGGAAGACCTGTTTCTCGGCAGCGCGCCCACAATGATCGCGCGCTGCACGCGGGATGGTGCCACGCCTGGCATGTGCATGAGCGAACGCCGCATCGGCGGCGCTGATCTCATCTTCCGCTTCCCGCGCGCCTGGCTCGACGACTGGCGCATGGTCGGTGATGCCATGGACCGTCTGTCGGCCCAGTTGGGCGGACAGTAAATCAAGCTGATAAAGGTCAGGAGCTGTGAGCGAGCTCCGGCCTTCGCGCCGTAATGCGACGACTTCTGTCGCTCAGTTCTGGCGGGCTATCCGACCATCTGCAGAAATTCGGTTTCGCCGACGATCCGTACAGACGAACCTGCCGCGATCATCTCCTCGACCTTGCGGTGTTTCCTGCTCTTGCTGTTCCCGCGCGTCAGCCTGAGATCCTGATCACCGACGACCAGCACCGTGACCTTCCCGCTGACTGTGTCGACGACATTGCAGCCAGCCTTCACTGCGAGGTGAGCCGCCTCGGTGCGATGCATCTGTAGAAAGCCGGTGAACACCACCGTTTCACCCATGAGCCGCCCACTACGCTCACCTGCCTGTGCATAGCGTGCAAAAGCCTCGTTTTTCCGCGGCACAACCACCTTCGGTCCGCCGCGGACAATCGGCCTGGGAGCATGTGCGACGAGATCGAGCCAGTGCTGCAGGTCGAGCCCGGAATCTTCGAGCGCTTTGAGCATGATCAGCCCGCATGCCCGCGCATCCTCTTCCGCCTGGTGATGACGAAATTCGATCTGGAACGATCGGGTGAGATTGGCGAGACCGAAACCGCCGGCATCCGCGAGTTCGCGCCACGAGCGCCGCGCAACCGTGAGCGTGTCGAGCCAGAAACATTCGAGCTCTGCAACGCCATAGCGCGCCGCGGCGCTCGCGAGAGCTCGACGGTCGAATGAGCTGTGATGCGTGACGATTGTCCCGTTCAGCGACTGCGCGAGAACCGGAAAGACCTGCGCCATCGTCGGCTTGCCGATCACATCGCCGGGACGAATGCCGTGAACGGCGATATTTCCGGGATCAAACGGTCCTTCCGGGTCGACCAGGATCGATAGCGATTTGAAGATCTGGCCGGCACGGAAATGCACCAGGCCGACAGAGCAGATACTGCCCACATCCGCATTGGCGGTTTCGACGTCCAAGGCAATGAAATCGGTAACGCGTGTCATCCCCCACCCCTCGCCGAGAATTACTCAACTTCGGGGTGACTGCAAGTATACCCACACGCGAATTCACCTGTAGTTCTACAACTGCGTGGCCGGCATGAAGCCGGCCATCAGGCGTGAACCGCCCGCAACATGCGGACGGTCATTCGCCTTACTCGCTGTCAGCGAGGTCTTCTTCCAGGATCGCCATCTGGAACTGGAACGAGCGATCATCGTCCTCGTCATCGACGAACAGCACGCCGACGAACTCTTCGCCGATATAGACTTCGGCCGAGTCATCCTTCTTCGGGCGCGGCACGACGCGGATCTTCTGATTGCCGAATACGCGCTTGAGATAGGCGTCGAGTTTTCTGACTTCCTGAACGTCCACAGGCGTCTCCAATGCAGGTGATGTGGGATGAGTTGATGGCGAAGGTTTAATGCCAGATGACGCCGACGGCTAGGCCGTTTGTCGAAAATTCACGCCATCCACACTGCGCCCAGAAAATTCACGCGCAACAATCTCACTTGTCATCACCCGCTTTCGCGGCTGATGACAGATCGAGCCGATTATCGCTCGGCTTAGAGACCGAGCGCGTTGAGCATCTGGTTCATGGTGCGCGACGGCTCCGAACAGCCGGCCTCACCCACGATCTTCGCTGGCACGCCCGCCACGGTGACGTTGTGCGGCACCGGTTTCACAACGACGGAGCCTGCCGCGATGCGGGCGCAGTGACCGACCTCGATATTGCCGAGGATCTTTGCGCCAGCGCCGATGAGAACGCCGCGACGGATCTTCGGATGGCGATCCTCGTTTTCCTTGCCGGTGCCGCCAAGGGTCACACCATGCAGGATCGAGACGTCGTCCTCGATGACAGCTGTTTCACCGACGACGAAACCCGTGGCGTGATCGAGGAAAATGCCGCGGCCGATCTTTGCGGCCGGGTTGATATCAGTCTGGAACGCCCCGGATGCGCGGCTCTGCATATACCACGCGAAGTCCTTGCGGCCCTTGTTGTAGAGCCAATGCGCAAGTCGATGCGCCTGGATCGCATGAAAGCCCTTGAAGTAGAGCAGCGGATCAATGAAGCGCGACGTCGCGGGATCGCGGTCGAACACGGCGACCAGATCGGAGCGGAAGGCATTGCCGATATCGGGGTCGTCGCGCAGCGCTTCATTATAGGTCTGGCGGATCAGATCACCAGACAGCGCTGCGTGATCGAGTCGCTCGGCAACGCGATGCACCACCGAATCCTCGAGACGATTATGGTGCAGCACGGTCGAGTAGATAAAGGACGCCAGTTCGGGCTCGCGATGGACGATATCCTCGGCCTCGCTGCGGATGCGATCCCAGATCGGATCCAGCGTTGCGAGTTTCGCGGTGGTAGGATTGGTGCTCTGCACGGCCATGGCGGTCTCGCAAAATTCATCAATTGGGCAACGACTATAGCATGATGCCCGCGGCTGTCGTCACGGGCCTGACGCTATCGTGAATGCCGGGACTACCCGGTAGCCGCATGCTAATACATTGAATTAGCACGCGTTCCCGAATTGCTCCTGACACGCCCAAGGATCAAGCAAAAGCCGGGCGTGCGGAAGAAGTGGGCGGTGATGCGGTGAAAACAAGGCCCCGCATCCCGCATGGGCGAAGTTCCGATCAGCTTTGACGCGCCAGGAATTCGAGCACGCCTTCCTTGTAGACGCGATCGCCAACCGCGCGCATGTGATCGCGATTGGGAATATCGAGCACCTGTGAGCCCGGAATGACCTTCTTCAGATCATGCGCCGAACCAGCCACATCGTCCGTGGTTCCGACCGCAATCAGCACCGGCACCTTGATGGATGCAGCCTCGTCATTCGTCATCAGGCGGCGCGACCCACGCAGGCAGGCCGCGAGCGCGCGGCGATCCGACCGGGTCTGATCGGCAAAGGCGCGGAAGGTACGGCCCATGGGATCGGTGACGTCATCGAGCGAAGCGGCTTCCAGCGCGGTGGCGACGTTTTCGCCGGGACCGCCGCCCTTGATCAGGCCGATGCCGATGCCGCCGAGGATCGCACAGCGCAGCAGTTCCGGATGGCTGTAGGCGATGTAGGCCGTGATACGTCCGCCCATGGAATAGCCCATCATGTCGGTGCGCGCGATGTTCAGGTGCTTGAGCAGCGCGCGCACGTCGGCGGCCATGGTGCCGATGCCGTAGTGCTCGGAATCATAGAGCTTGGTGGAATCGCCGTGGCCGCGATTGTCCAGCGCAATGACGCGGCGACCATGCTTTTTCAGTTCGGACACCCAGGTCGGATAAACCCAGTTGACGTTCTTGCTCGATGCGAAGCCGTGCACGAGCACAATGGGCTCGCCCTCGCCTTCATCGAGATAAGAAATTTCGACTGCGCCGTTGTGAAAGCTCGGCATCCAGGATTCCGTTGTAATTGAGACATGCGATGTGGGTGGGAAGCGGCGAATTTAGCCGTGTGCGAGCGCGGGCGCCAGTGCGGGAGGTGGCCCGATCGAGCGGGCGGCCATGTTCTGGAGTAATACGTCCTGCCGTGCAGCCAGTTCACGTTTGATGCGGCGTGCCTTCGCGCGCTGCAGGTAGGACCAGGTGATGCGCTCCGTGGTTGCCTTGATGGAGATGACAACGCCGATCAGCATCCATAGCGCCCAGAACAGCCATAGGCCGAGTTGGAAAGCACCGGCGGCCAGAACCACGGCGCCGCGACCGAACAGTTTGATGATCGCGCGTGTCTGCCCGCCCTTGGCGACTGAAAGTTTCGATGCGCGCGCGACATCCTTCGGCCCCTGCGCGATGCGGAGCGTATCAAGCGCGCCGCGCGTGCCGGCCTTTTCGCCGACGCGCCCGACGTCCTTGGCGAAGCGCACAATGTCGCCGGCTTTATCGGCGCGGAATGCGGTCTTCATGGCCGCCACGGTCTGACCCGGACGAAACACCGAGGCTTTCGTCATGGCTTCCTTCAGCGCCGGTCCATCCACCATGCCCCGCGCCGAGCGCGCAGCCCAGGTGGTGAGCCCCTCGCCGATACGCCCGACCTTGCGCGCATCCTTCACGAGTGTCAGCCCGGCCCGGACGGGCGCGACGCCGCCGGCGCTGGCATAGGTCGCTGCAGTCACGGCGAGACCAGCTGCTGCGAGGCCCAAAATCAGATGATCCGTCTCCTCGCCGAAAGCCAGATGCTTGCCTTCGCGGATGGCGTCGCGGATATCGCCGAACACGAATAAATCACCGGCCACCGTGCCCGACAGCGTGGCCAGGTCATCGGCATTACCAGTGACGAAGCCGGTGGCAAAACGCCTGGCGAAATTCGCAGCCGACGCATCGGCCGCCACTGCTTCGTTCACGCGCTGGGTAAGATCGTCCGGCAGCTTGACGTTGCGGGCGGCGGCGAGATCGACAAAGCTTCGGGCGAGATCGGCGTCCTTTGCGGCCAGCGCTTCCTCCGCCTGTCTGGCGAGAAGGTCGGGGTTGCGGCGCAGCACCACGCTCACCTGCGCGTCGGCCAGTGCCACAGGATCATCCTGCGCCAGCAACACGGCCCCTGCGTCCCGCGCATACGGCCACAGCAACAGGCCCACAGTCGCGCAAACCGCTATCCCCGTCAGAGCTGTATCGAGCCGGAACCGCATTCCATTCCCTATTGCTGCACCTCCATTCAAGTGGTGCGTCACGGTTCGGACACAACCGCCCCGACGAAAGAAGGGCTATCCCGAAACGCCTAAACTGTGTCGAATTTGCAGGACTGAATGCCAGTTCCGCAGTCTAGGAATCAGCGTCCGGGGCCAGTATGGTGCGCCGCACTGAACGGTCACGGGACGCCCCGCGCGCGCGACTGTTGCAAGCAAAGGTAGATAAGATGTCCGACCACGTGGTTCCGCACTTTCACAATGACGCCGGCGTTCCGATCATCGAGATCGGCTCGAAGGAGTTCATGTGCGTAGGCGCCAACCCGCCGTTCGACCATCCGCATGTGTTTCTCGACCTCGGCAATGACAGCGAGATCATCTGCCCCTATTGCTCGACCCTGTATCGCTACGCCGCTGATCTCGGCGCTGGCCAGGCCCGCCCGCCCGAATGCGTGGTGAAGGACAAGGCCGCCTGATCTTTGCGCCATGACAACGTCGCGCACCATCGTCATCGCTGGTGCGGGCATCGGCGGATTGACCGCTGCACTGGCGGTCGCCGCCCGGGGTTTTCGCGTCACCATCCTTGAAAAGGCCGAGCGGCTCGAAGAAGTCGGCGCTGGCCTGCAGCTGTCGCCCAATGCCAGCCGTATCCTCGTCGGCCTCGGTCTTGCGCCGCGGCTCGCCGCCCATGTGGTCACTCCCGAGACGGTCAGCATCATGACCGCCCGCAGCGGCGGAGAAGTGATGCGGCTATCGCTGGCTGGAAGCGCCCGGCCCGACGCCCCCTATTGGCTGGTGCACCGCGCTGATCTGCAGGCCGCCCTTCTCGCGGCCGTACAGAGCCATCCGGGTATCGATCTCCATCTCGCCTCGCCGGTCCAGGCCATGGAAGACACCACTGATGCCGTCCATGTCGGCGACCGTCATGCGGCCGCGCTGATCGGTGCCGATGGCGCCTGGTCGGCGGTACGCGGGATCGCCTTCCCGGCCATTCAGCCGCGCTTTTCCGGCCTGATCGCGTGGCGTGGTACCTGTGATGCCGCCAGCCTGCCACCCGAGCTGCGGCCCTCCGGCGTCCAGCTCTGGATGGGGCCACGGGCGCATCTGGTGATCTATCCGATGTCCGCCGGGCAACGTATCAATCTGGTCGCCATCCTGCCCGGCGCGCCACTGGCGCCCGGCTGGAGCGAGCCCGGCGCTGCCGACGAAATCGGTCGCCATTTCGCGGCTGCGCATTGGCCCGGCAACGCCCGGGCCATGATCGCGGCGGTCGACAACTGGCGGCGCTGGCCGCTCTTCACGATGCCCGATGGCGGCGCCTGGCACAGTGGCCGTGTCGCCCTGCTCGGTGATGCCGCGCATGCGATGCTGCCCTTCGCCGCGCAAGGTGCCGGCATGGCGATCGAGGACGCCGCGGTGCTGGCGCAATGCCTTGGCGCTGCCAACGAGGACCGCGACATCCCCGCCGCGCTGGCACGCTATGCCGCGCTACGGGCGCCTCGCGCCACCCGCGTCCAGCGCACCGCCCGGCAGCAAGGACAGATCTATCATCTGCAGGGGCCTATCGCCTTCGCACGTGACACGGCCATGCGCCTGCTTGGCCCGATAAGACTGCAGACGCGGCAGGACTGGATCTACAACTGGACGCCGTGAGAAACGGTCAGTGCCCGCGCGCGCGTTTGGCAGGCGCGACCGGCGCCGGTGCGGGCGGCGGTGCCGATGCCACGCACTTGTTTTTCTGCCATTGCTCCTCGGCCAGCTTGGCCTGGGCACGGGTCGAAATGTAGTCGTTGCGATACGCGACCTCGCCCACGACGCTGCCGGCCGTGCCGGTCTGCGCCTTGTCGATCAGCCCCTGTAATTCGGCCGTCCGCGTCGCCAGGCGCTTGCGCTCGGCCTCGAGCTGCGAACAGTCGCTGAGATCATAGATGGACGGATCGACGAATGCCCCCGACAGCATGCCATCGCCCATGCTGGCGCAGCCGCCGAGCTGGACAGCCAGCAGCAGCGCAGCCGCTGCAGTGACGCGGGATGGCAGACGAGAGCGAGAGGGACGAACGGTCATCGGAACTTTCTAGGCAGGCAATCTTGACGTTGCGTAAAGCAGCGGCCGGTGGCCGGATTGAGGCCGCGAGGAAGCCATGCATATCCGATTTGGCGCGGGACGCATTTGCGGCTATGGAGACCCAGCCTGCCCCCTTGATGGAATTGGTAGACATACAAGACTTAAAATCTTGAGTCCTCTGGGCGTGCCGGTTCGAGTCCGGCAGGGGGCACCAGTGGTTCATGGAGACTGCCTGGAGCTGCAATCATGATGACGCTTCGGCAGATCGAGGTGATCCGTGCCGTTATGGTGACCGGCACCATCGGCGGTGCCGCGAAGCTTCTGAATGTCTCGGCGCCCGGCATCAGCCGGCTGGTCAAGTATACCGAGAAGTCGCTCGGCCTGCGCTTCTTCCAGCGTCAGAACGGGCGCTACTTCCCGACACCGGAAGCGCAGAACATCTTCGAGCAGATCAACGGCGTCTACAAGAAGGTCGACGATCTCAGCGAGACCATCTCGAATATCGGACGCGGTGCGCTGTCCGAGTTGCGCATTGGATCTGTGCCGTCAATCTCGCAGATCATGGTGCCGCGTGCCATCGAACAGGTGCGACGGCGCTATCCCGAGTTGCGCATCGACATCAATATTCTCAAGATCGAGGAAGCCATCGACTATCTGCTGCTCGATCGTGGCGAGTGCGTTGCCATGAGCTACCGGCTCGAACATCCCGGCCTCGACTTCCTGCCGCTCGCCTCGGGCGAGCTGTTCTGTGTCGTGCCCGATGGCCACGAGCTCGCGGGCTGCAAGCAGGTGTCGGCAAAGCAGATCATCCAGTATCCCCTGATCGGCATCGATCCGAACGACCCCTATGGGCGGATCATGGCCGAGATCTTCGCGCGCAATAAGCTGAAATACGACATCACCATCCGCGCCCGCTTCGGCACCACGGTCTGCGCGCTGGTGAAGGCCGGGCTCGGCATCGCCGTGATCGACCAGTTCACCGTGGCTCATGGCGGCTATCCCGGCGTGGCGATCATCAAGATCGTGGAGCCTACCCGGTTCGACACCTATGTCGCGGTGAAGCGCGGCGCGCCGCTATCGCTGCATGTCGAGAATTTCATCGCCTGCCTGCGCGCCGAAATGCAGGCCATCAACCCGACCCGCAACGCGCCCGCCAAGGGTGAGGGCCGCCCCCGCAAAACGTAACATCATGTTATGTTTGCGGCATAACGGGGTAATTGTGTTAGATCGCCGCCGCGCTATCCTCACGCTGGTTGATTGATCAACTGACACGCATTCAAGACGTTTCGCATGACCAGCATTCTGACACCCACGCCAATCGCCGGACGCATCCTGACGGGGCTGCTCGGCGCGCCCATCGCCCACTCGGCATCGCCCGCGATGCATGAGCGCGCGGCTGATGCGCTGGGTGTGCGCTGCCACTATCACCTGATCGAAATCGCCGGCGCCGGGCGCGACGATCTGCGCGCGATCCTGGATGGCATCCGCCGTCTCGGCTTCGCCGGCATTAATGTCACCTTCCCCTACAAGGAAGCGGTGGTCGATCTGCTCGACGAACTCTCCCCCGGCGCGCGTGCCATCGGCGCCGTCAATACCGTGGTCGCGCGTGACGGCCGCCTCACCGGCCACAACACCGACACCACAGGTTTTGCCCGCGCCGCGAAGGAGCTGGTTGCACGATCGGACCGCGCGCCGGTCGCGGTGATCGGCACCGGCGGCGTCGGCAAGGCGATCGCCTTCGCGCTGGCCGATCTGGACGTCTCGGAGATCCGTGTCTTCGACACCGATATTGCAAAGGCCGATCAACTCGTCGCGCAGCTCCGGGATCGGCAAGCGATCCGCCGCGCCGCAAGTATCGAGGACGCACTCACCGGCGCCGCCGGGCTCGTCAACGGCACCCCCATCGGCATGCTGCCGGACCGCGGCACGCCGGTACCGGATGCCCTGCTCCATGCCGGGCTATGGGTTGCCGATGCCGTCTATTCGCCGCTCTGGACGCCGCTGCTGAATGCCGCAAAGTCCAGGGGGGCGCAGGTGATGACCGGCCGCGACCTCGCGATCTATCAGGCCGCCGACGCTTTCGAGCTGTTCACCGGCATGGCGCCGTCCGCTACGGAGATGGGAATTGCTTTCGACAACGTCATGAGGAAAAGGTATCCGCCCAACGCTGCCTGACCACACCAAGCGGTCGCTCACAAGGCCGCAGCGACAATCGAAGAACAAACACACCGGAGGAAATCATGAAGCCCGCATTCTGGGCGAGCGTCCTGCTCGCCAGCGCCCTATCCATCCCTGCATCCGCGCAGAGCATCAAGCTCGCCAATGTCGCCGAACTCTCGGGCGGCGGCGCGACCGTCGGTAACAACTGGAAGAACGGCATCGATCTCGCCATCGAGGAGATCAACAGCAAGGGCGGCGTTCTCGGCCGCAAGCTGGAAGTCACGCACGCCGACTCGCAGTCCAATCCCGGCGTCGCCCGCGCGCAGGTGCAGAAGGCACTCGACAACGAGCCTTATGTCCTGCTTGGCCCCGGCTATTCCGGTTCTGTGAAAGTCACCGCACCGCTGGCGGCGGAAGCCGGCATCGCCCAGATCATGGGCGGCGAAGCAGCCGAGCTCACCACGGCAGGCAACAAGTTTCTATTCCGCACGTCGTTCGGCCAACAGTCCTCGATGCCGAAGGTCGCGAAATACATCAATGATGAATTGAAGGCGAAGTCGGTCGCCATCGTCTGGGTCAACAACGATTTTGGCAAAGGCGGCCGCGATTCCATCACCAAGGAATTTGCCAAGTACAATATCAAGGTCGCGGCCGATCTCTCTACCGAAGCCGGGCAAGCTGACTTCGCCGCCGACGTGACCAAGATCAAGGCGGCAGCGCCTGACGCGGTCTTCGTCTATGTCAACGAGGAAGAAAGCGCGCGCATGCTCAAGGAGCTGAAGCGCCAGGGCATCACCGTGCCCCTCGTCGGCGAGACCACGCTGGTCGGCCAGAAGGTGGTCGAGCTCGCCGGCGATGCGGCCAACGGCGCCCGCGGCCATGTCGGCCTCACCACCGATGCACCGGTTGAACTGATCAAGGCGTTCCGCGAAAAGTTCGTGAAGAAATACAACTACGTCCCCGACCATAACGGCCTCAAGGGCTGGCTCGCGATCTACATGATCAAGGCCACCACCGAGAAGATGGGCAAGGTCGACAGCAAGGGCTTCGCCGACGCGCTGCACGGCTTCACCATCACCGCCGCCAAGGAGCCCGGCATCCTGATGGACGCCACCTTCGACGCCAATGGCGACATCGACCGTCAGGGCTTCCTGGTCGAGATCGTCGAGGGCAAGCAGGTGGTGAAGCAGGTGCTGCCGAAGCTGAACAACTGACGGCCGCTTCAACCGTCAGGGCGAAGCAATCCAGTTCTTTCTTCACTTGGCTTCTGGATTGCTTCGTCGCTTCGCTCCTCGCAATGACAACCGATAGCCCTTTCTGATCCACGCCACGCGTGGGAGAACCACCATGTCAAATCTCCTTGACCTCCTGATCGCAGGTCTCGCCACCGGCGCAATCTACGCCATCGTCGCGGTCGGCTTCACGCTGCTGTGGCAGACCTCGCAGACCATCAATTTCGCCCAGGGCGAATTCGTCATGCTGCCGGCCTTCCTGATGCTCGGCGTGCTGCATGTCGGCGCGCCGTTCTGGGTCGCCATCCTCGTCGGCATCGCATTGTCGATGCTGCTGCTCGGCCTCGGCTTCAAGCTATTGCTGGTCGATCCGATGCTCCGCCATGGCGTGCTGCCGCTTGCGATTGCCACCATGGCGCTGGCCATCGGCATCAAGGAATCCGCAAAACAGTTCTGGAGCGCGGAAGCCTCGCCCTTCCCCTCCATCGTGCCGGCCGGCGACGTTTTCATCCTCGGCCGCGCCGTCGCCTTGCAGAGCATCGGCGTGCTCGCCGTCGCCGTCATCGCCGTCACGCTGCTGACCCTGCTGCTGAACCGCACCTCCATCGGCCACCAGATGCAGGCCGCTGCCCAAAACCCGACCGTCGCGCGCATCATCGGCGTGCCCGTCGAGCGCATGATCCTGCTCACCTTCCTGATCAACGCCTTCCTCGTGGCGCTGGCCTCGCTGCTGATCACGCCGATCTATCTCGCCAAATTCTCCAATGGCGAAGTGCTCGGCCAGGCCGCCTTCATCGCGGCCATCGTCGGCGGCTTCAACCAGATCCGCGGCGCCATTGCCGGTGGCCTCCTGATCGGCGTCGTTGACAATCTCGCCGCCGCCTACGTCTCGACGCAGTATCGCGCCGCCGTGCCGCTGGTGCTCTTGATCGCGATCATCCTGTTCCGTCCGCAGGGCCTGCTCGGCCGTCCCGAGGAGCGCACGGTATGAACGCCAAATATCTCAAGCTCGGTTTCGGCGTCGTCGTCATCGCGGCGCTGATCATCGTGCCGATGAACTTCAACCGCTACGGCCTGTTCATCCTCAGCCAGTGGGCCGTCATGACCATTGCGGCCATGGGCCTCAATCTCACCCTCGGCTATGCCGGCCAGGTCTCGCTGGCACAGGGCGCCTTCGTCGGCATCGGCGCCTATACGGCGGCGATCATGACATCGAGCGGCTTCCCGCTGATCGCTGCCCTCGCTGTCGCCATCGTGTTGTGCTTCGCCATCGGCTGGATCCTGGGCTATCCCGCACTCCGCGTGCAGCATCACTATCTCGCTTTCGTCACCCTTGCCTTCTCCACGCTCGCCTTCCTTGTTTTCCGCAACGAGGAATGGCTCACCAAGGGCATCTACGGCATCAGCAACATCCCGCGCCCGGAAATCTTCGGCTATCCCACGCGGCGACCGCTGCCATTCTATTATTTCTGCCTGGGATCACTCGGCCTGGTCTCGCTGGCTGTGTGGTGGCTGATCCGCTCGCCCTGGGGCCGCGCCTTCGTGGCCCTGCGCGAAAACCCGATCCGCGCGCTGTCGCTCGGCATCGACACCCGCCATTACACGCTGATGGCCTTCGCCATCGGCTCGGCGCTCGGCGGCGTCGCCGGCGTGCTCTATGCGCCGCTCACGCAATATGTCGATCCCGTGCCGTTCCACCTGTCGCTGTCGCTCGATCTCCTGATGATGGTGATCGTCGGCGGCTCCGGTTTTTTCTTCGGTCCGTTTCTCGGCGCCATGATCGCCGTGCTGCTGCCGGAATGGCTGCGCTTCACGCAAGGCTATTACCTGATGCTCTACGCAGTCGCCGTCATCGGCCTGCTCATCTATTCGCCATCCGGCATTCTCGGCATCCTCGACCGCTTCATCGCCGAACGCCGCACCAAGGCCGCCTCGGCCAAGCGTGCGACCGCGACAGCCAAGCTGGAGGTGACGCCGTGAGCGCCGTCCTCGAAGTTTCCAATATCAGCAAGCGTTTTGGCGGCATCACCGCTGTCAACGGCGTGTCCTTCGATGTGCAGGAGGGCGAAATCCTCGGCCTGATCGGCCCGAACGGCTGCGGAAAGTCGACACTGTTCAACTGCATCCTCGGCCAGCTCGCGCCGTCGGGCGGCGAGGTGAAGCTCGACGGCCAGACCGTCACCGGCCTGCGCCCCTCCGAACTGAACAAGCTCGGTGTCAGCCGCACCTTCCAGCTCCTGCAGGTGTTTCCAAAGCTGTCGGTACGAGAAAACCTGATCCTCGCCGGGCAGGAGCATCAGGGCAACATGCTGTCGCGTCTGATCGGCCCGTCCGATGCCGGCCTGACCGACGCCGCGAACCAAATGATCGGCTTCTTCAAGCTCGACCATCTCGCAGAAGAGCCCGCGGGCGGCCTCTCCTACGGCCAGCAGAAACTGCTCGATGCCGCCATGGCCTTCATGGGCGGCCCGCGTCTTGTGCTGCTGGACGAGCCCGCGGGCGGCGTCAATCTCACGATGCTCGCCGATCTCAAGGATCGCCTGCGCGCCATCAATCAGCAGAAGCGCGCCACCTTCGTCGTGATCGAGCACAATATGGAGTTCGTGATGTCGCTCTGCACGCGCGTGATGGTGATGGCCGAAGGCAAGGTGCTGGCCATGGGCCGGCCGGATGAAGTCCGTGCCAATCCCGCCGTCATCGACGCCTATCTCGGACATTGAGGAGCAAGCCATGAGCGACGACATCCTCCAGGTTCAGAACCTCGTCGGCGGCTACGGCAAGATGACGATCCTCAACGGCACCACCTTCTCGGTGCCGGCGGGATCGATCACCACCGTGATCGGACCGAACGGCGCCGGAAAATCCACCGTGTTCAAGGCGATCTTCGGCCTGCTGAAACTCCGCGACGGCAAGATCACCTTCAAGGGCCGCGACGTCACCGGCCTCAGCCAGCGCGCGCTGCTGTCCGCCGGGATCTGCTATGTGCCACAGGGCCGCAACATCTTCCCGGAACTGTCGGTGCGCCACAATATCGAGCTCGGCGCCGTCGCCGCCGGCCGCGACATCACCGACCTGCCCGCGCGCGTCGAATCCGCCCTCGACAAGTTTCCGGTGCTCCGTACCAAGGCGACCCAACAGGCCTCGACGCTCTCCGGCGGCGAACAGAAGCAGCTCGAGATCGCCCGCGGCCTGCTGCTCAATCCGCAGCTGGTGCTGATCGACGAGCCTTCCATCGGCCTGTCGCCGCTGATGGTGCAGCAGACCTTCAACATCCTGAAGGAGCTGCGCGACAAGGGCGTCTCCATTCTCATGATCGAGCAGAACGCCCGCTCGGCGCTGGAGATTTCCGATTTCGGCATCGTGCTCGAACTCGGCCAGACCCGCCTGATGGACCGCGCCGACAAGGTGCTGAACGATCCGCGCATCGGCCAGTTGTTCCTCGGCGGCGCTATGGAGGAGACGACAGCATGAACACCCGCTCGATCGCGACCGTCTCGCTGTCCGGCACGCTGGACGAAAAGCTCCGTGCCATCGCAGCCGCCGGCTTCGAGGAGGTCGAGATCTTCGAGGCGGACCTCCTCTCCTTCAACGGCTCGCCGCGCGATGTCAGCGACCTCTGCGGCGAACTCAATCTGAATATCTGCGCCTTCCAGCCGTTCCGCGATTTCGAGGGCATGCCCGAGCCGCAGCGCAGCCGCAACTTCGCGCGCGCCGAGCGCAAGTTCGCGCTTATGCACGAGCTGCGTACCGATCTCATGTTGATCTGCAGCAACATCTCGCCTGCCTCCATCGGCGGCATCGACCGCGCCGCCGCCGATTTCCGCGAGCTCGGTGATCTCGCCGCCAAGCACAATATCAAGGTCGGCTTCGAGGCCCTCGCCTGGGGCGCGCATGTGAACGACTATCGCGATGCCTGGGAGATCGTGCGCCGCGCCGATCACAACAATATCGGCGTCATCCTCGACAGTTTCCACGCCCTCGCGCCCGGCTTACCGACTGGCCCCATCGCCTCGATCCCCGCCGACAAGATTTTCCTCGTCCAGCTCGCCGACGCGCCGAAACTCGGCCTCGACGTGCTGTCATGGAGCCGGCATTTCCGCTGCTTCCCCGGCCAGGGCGACCTGCCCGTGGTGAAATTCATGGAGGCCGTGCAGGCTGCCGGCTATCGCGGCCCATGGTCGCTCGAAATCTTCAACGACCAGTTCCGCGCCGGCTCCGCCGTGCGGACCGCTACCGATGGCCTGCGCTCGCTGATCCTGCTGCAGGATCAGCTGGCAACCGCGCCGCCAAGCCTGCAGCCGAAATCGCCCACGCTCGGTACCGGCTTTATCGAATTCGCCGTCAACGAGGCCAAGGCCGCCCATCTCTCACGCCTGCTGGCGCAGCTCGGCTTCCGCAAGACCGGCTCTCATCGCAGCAAGGATGTGGAACGCTGGTCGCAAGGCGCCATCGATCTCGTCGTTAACAGCGAGCCCGACGGATTCGCGCATTCGCATTACATCACCCACGGCGCCGGCGTCTGCGCCATCGCATTGGATGTCGGCAATGCGAAGCAGACCATGGCCCGAGCGGAAGCGCTTCAGGCGCGCACCTTTTATCAGCCGGTCGGACCGGGCGAACTGGAAATCCCTGCCATTCACGGGGTCGGCGGCAGCCTGCTCTATTTCCTCGACACTGCCGGCAACAATTGGGACACCGACTTCGAGCCGCTGCAAAGCGATGCCAGCGCCGATCATCTCACCGCCGTCGATCATATCTCGCAATCCATGCCCTATGACGAGATGCTGTCCTGGCTGCTCTTCTATACCGGCATTCTCGACCTGCAGCGGCTGCCGCAAATGGAGATCCCCGATCCGGTCGGCCTCGTGCAGAGCCAGGCCTTGATCGCGCCGAACGCGTCATTACGCATGGTGCTGAACGGCTCATCGGCCACACGCACACTGTCGAACCGTTTCATCTCGGAATTCTTCGGCTCCGGCGTGCAGCACATCGCCTTTGCCTGCGATGACATTTTAAGAACCGTCGCCGCCATGCGCGCACGCGGCGCGACATTTCTGCACATCCCCGACAACTACTATGACGATGTGGACGCCAAATACGGCCTCGATCCCGACCTGATGGCGGCGCTGCGCGACAACCAGATCCTGTATGACCGCGAGCGCGACGGCGAGTTTTTCCAGATCTACACCAATGTCTTCGACGACCGCTTCTTCTTCGAGATCACCGAGCGCCGGAGTTACACGGGTTTCGGCGCGGCCAATGCCGGCATCCGCCTGGCAGCCCAGACCCGCGATTCGCGCCCGGTCACGGTCCCTCGCATCTGACCGCAGGCCGCGATGGACGAAACATCGGCGCCGGTCTAAATCTCGCGCATGAAAAATCAGGCGCCCTGGCTGGACAAGGTCTTCGATGAGCCCCGGATCGGCTTCGTCGCCGAACATGGCTCGCAATTGCATCCGCTGGCGAAGCCGCCGGAGCCGGCCCCACCACCGCCTCCGCCCGGGCCCTCACCGCTCGACAAGATTATCGACGAGGAGCGGCTTGGCTTTGCCGGGATGCTGTGTCGGCGAACGTAGTTCGTAGGATGGGTATCGCTCCGACGCTACGCGCCTTCGCTCAACCCATCCTGCTATTCCTTACTTCTTCGCCGTCACCATCGGGCACACGCTTGCCGACAGCGGCGCGAAGGCTTCCTCGGCTTTCACGGTGGCGAGGATCTTCAGCACGTCATAGGGATCCTTGACCTCGTTCTGCTTCCTCACCTCGGCCAGATACATGTCATGGACCATGAGATTGTCCGGACGCAGCTTGCCGTTGCGCAGGAAGGCGTCGTCGAAGGTGCGGCCCTGCAGGTCCTTGACCACCGCCGCCGGATCCTTGGTATTCGCCGCTTCCACCGACTTGATGTAGTTCAGCGTCGACGAATAGACGCCGGCCTGCATCATGCTCGGCGGCTTGCCGATCTTGGCGGCGTAGCGCTTGGAGAATTCGCGGGTGCGATCGTCCATGTTCCAGTAGAATCCGGAGGTGACGAGCAGCCCCTGCGCGCTCTTGAGGCCGACGCTGCGGATATCGTTCACGTCCAGCAGCAGCGCGATCATTTTCTGGTCGCCGCCCATCAAGCCGAATTCTTCCGCCTGCTTGATGACGTTCTGCGTATCACTGCCCGCATTGGCCACGGCGATCACCTTGGCGCCCGACGATTTCGCCGTCAGCAGCTGCGAGGAGAAATCTGCGGTGTTGATCGGATGCGGCGCGCGGCCGAGCGCCTTGCCGCCGCCCTTCACCGCCACCTCGGTGACATCCCGCTCCAGCGCATGGCCGAAGGCATAGTCCGCGACGATGAAGAAGAAGGTGTTGTCACCGCGCTGGATCATCGCCTTGGCGGCGACATTGGCGAGCGCATAGGTGTTGTAGGTCCACTGGATGAAATTCGGTGAACAGAATTTGCCGCTCAGATCCGCCGAGCCGCCGGCGGAGGTGATGAACATCTTGTTGCGCTCTTTGGCGAAGGTTTGCACCGCGATACAGACCGACGACACCGGCACGTCAAGAATGACGTCGACGCCTTCCTGGTCGTACCACTGGCGCGCGATATTGCCGCCGACATCGGGCTTGTTGAGATGGTCCGCGGAGATCAGCTGGATCGGCTTGCCAAGCGCCTTGCCGCCGCATTCGTCGATGGCCAGCTGCGCGGCAGCCACCGAGCCGGCACCGCCATTGTCGGCGAACAAACCGGTCATGTCGGTGAGCACGCCGAATTTCAGCGGCGTATCGGCCGCTGCGCGGACGATGGCCGGCGATGCGATGAGCCCAAGACCGGTGGCACCCACGCCAGCCAAGAACGTACGACGCTTCATCTCTGTTTTCTCCCTGTTTTCTCCCTGTTTTGATTTTGTCTTTGCGGGGAGATTGCGTGGTGATGCGCTGCGAAGCAAGGCACAGTGGCGTATTTTTACGCCAAGGCGTACCCATTGGCGCATGTGAACACGATCGCTGCAACCTGAAGTCAACCAGTCATTCACATATGTGAACGAGCGCCGCAGGCGGCCCTACAGATCCAGCACAAGCCGATCGCTGGCCGAACCCGCAACGCAGACCAGCAGGCTGCGGGTGCGTTCTGCTGGAGATAACGCGCGGTCGCGATGCACCGGCTCGCCTTCCAGCCACCCCACCTTGCAGGCCCCGCAGATGCCCCCGCAACACGAGGTTGGCACATCGACATCAAGTGCGGTCAGCGCCTGCAGCATGCTCTCGCCTGGGCCGACGGCGATGTCCCGCCCCGATCGCGCCAGCACCAATGTATAGGGCCGCGCCTGCGGATCGACCGGCAGCGGCGGCGCGACAAAACGCTCCACATGGACATGCTCCGCAGACCAATCCTGCGCGGTCTGTTCGAAGTCACCGATCATCGATTCCGGGCCGCAGCAACCGATTCCTCCATCGGTCGCCGCGGGCCCGATCAAGGCCGCAATATCCGGCCGCCCGGCCACCGCGGTGTCGTGAATCACGACATGACCACTCTCGATCAACGGCGCCAGCAGGTCGGCCAGCGGCGGTGGCCCGCGGGTGATCATATGCAGCGTAAATGTATCGCGCCCCAAGCGCCTGAGCTGCGCCGCCGCCGACAGAAACGGCGTGACGCCGATGCCGCCCGCGACGAACGTAAAGCGCGACAAATGCAACGGCAGCTGCATCCCGCCCCGCGGCAGCGACACCCCGATCACATCGCCTGGCCTGACATCGTCATGCAGATGGGTGGAGCCGCCCCGCCCATCGGCCTCGCGCTTCACGGCGAACACATAACGCGTCTTGTCGGCGGGATCGTTGCAGAGCGAATAGGTGCGGATCATGCCATTGGCCAGATGCAGGTCGATATGCGCGCCAGGCTTGAACGGCGGCAGCTCCCAGCGATCGGGATCAACCAGCGTGAACAGCTTGATCCCCGCGCCGCCGTCCTCGATCCGGTCCACCACCGTCTTGACGGTGATGATGCGCACCGCCGTCATTACGCGCTCCGCACGCTGTCGCCGACCCGCACGGTGCCGCCCTGCAGGATCTTGCAGTTGAGGCCCGAGCGATTGATCAGCGGATCGAAGATCGACTTGCCGGTGATCTCCTCGATATGCCGGCATGGGATCGACAGCCGCGTCGCCTCCAGCAGCGTCTCGCCGAGCCAGAACTGCTTGCCGACGAGATGGGTAAGCGGCACGCCGACTGTGGTAACGTTGCGACGATGCTCCTCAACGCCGAGATCGATATCGTGGTCGCGCTTCAGCGCGATCAGGGTTTCATATTCGAACAAGGTGACCTGACGGCCTTCTTCAGGCTTCGGCGAGTAGAAGCCCTCCTCTCTGCCGATCATGTAGCGATCGCCTTCGATTCCCTTGCCGGCGACCAGTGTCAGCTGGTCCATCTCGCGCATCGGCAAAAAGGCGCGCGGCGTGATGTGGAGATAACGCACGACGCCGCTCCATGACAGTGCGGTGGTGTCGGATGTCGGCTTCACGATATCGAGCATGTTTGTGTTCCTTTCGCGCTCATACAGCACGGCAAGCGGGAGATGCGGAGCGGCATTGCGTGCCGCCCCGCATGGGATGGATCAGGTCAGTTCCTTGTTAGCCATTTCCGGCGCGAACCAGGTGGCGATCGCCGTGATACAGGCGCAGAAGATCAGGAATAGTGACACCGGCCAAGTAGCGCCGGCCCAGGTCATCAGCGACGCCGCAATCAGCGGGCTGAAGCCACCGCTGATGGCCGCGCCGACCTGGAAGCCGAGCGACGCGCCGCTGTAGCGGAGCTTGGCGGTGAACAGCTCCGAATACCAGGGTGCGCCGATGCCAAACATCACCATCTGGCCGAACGAGATTGCTACCACAATGGTCAGGATCACGATGGCCGGGTCACGCGTGTCGAGCAGCCAGAACATCGGGAATGCAAACCCCGCGCAGAACAGGCAGCTCGCATAGAACATGGTCTTGCGACCAACCTTGTCCGACAGCCAGCCAAAAAAAGGGATCGAGAAGAGCGCCACGAAGGACGCGATGAAAGCGCCATTCAGCACGAGGCTGCGCGACAGGCCGAGCTTGGTGGTCGCATAGGACATGATGAACACGCCGGCGATGGACGCATAGGCAATTTCCGAGATCTTCAGGCCCACCGCGGTGAAGAACGGCTTGCGGTGATATTTGAAGATGTCGACGATCGGCATCTTCGCCACTTCGTTCTTGGCCTTGAGTGCGCGGAAGGCCGGCGTCTCCTCCATGCTCATGCGGATCCACAGGCCGACACCGACCAGCAGGATCGAGAGCAGGAACGGAATGCGCCAGCCATAGCTCATGAACTGTTCTTCCGGCAACTGCGACACCAGCGCGAACATGCCGATGGCCGCGAGATTGCCGACGGGATTTCCGACCTGCACCATGCTGCCGAGAAAACCGCGCTTGTGCGTCGGGCAGTTCTCGACCACCATCAGCACCGCGCCGCCCCATTCGCCGCCGAGACCGATGCCCTGCATGAAACGCAGCACGATCAGAAGGATCGGCGCAGCGATGCCGATCTGCGCATAGGTCGGCAACAGGCCGATGGCAAATGTGCCGACACCCATCACCATGATCGTGATGGCGAGCATCGCCTTGCGGCCGACGCGGTCGCCATAATGGCCGAAGATCGCAGCCCCGAGCGGACGCGCGAGAAAGCCCACCGCATAAGTGCCGAAAGCAGCGATGACGGCCGACGCCGCGTCGCCGGTCGCAAAGAAGATCTTGTTGAAGACCAGCGCGGTCGCCGCGCCGTAGATCAGGAAGTCATACCACTCGACGGCGGTACCGATGACGCTCGACCAAACGATCTTGCGCAAGGCTGCGGCATCGTCCGGCCCTTTGGTTGTAGAAGCTGCGTGGAAATCTTCAGCGACGGTCATGATCACTCCTTCAAAAGACATGTTCAGTTTCAGGCGCGCAGTCTCTCGTTCCGCGTCGCGACATCTCGCGGCGCAGTCCGGTCGTCTCGTGAACTCTCCTAGTGGTGGCCGCGCCGTCGCAGGCGACGGCCTGTCTTCAGCCTCTCAGCAGTGTTGGGGAAGCGTCCCGCTTGACGGATGGCAATGTCCCGTCATTCCCTCATGCTCCGATCCCCTGTCAGAAAGCCAACATGTTTACTGTGGGAAATCAACGGCACGAAAATCGGCAGATGCCGATGAATGCGGCAGGGAGCGATTTTTGCCCTTGCTGAGCGCAGGATTCGACGGATTCCGGGCTCGTCTGCCTAAATTATCCTTGCCCTTGCCGGAAATATCTGCAGCTATGTTTTCCATTGGAAACACCTCGACACCGCGACGGCCGTGTCGTCACGGGCACGCGCGGCGGCGCTTTCTTTGTCGGCACGTCTTTCTGAAAAGACGGCGCTCAAGGGAGATCGAGGTTTGCTTGACGTCAGTAAGAATGCGGTCGGCTTCAATCTGAAGCAGTTGCGCACGGCCAAGGGCCTCACCCTCGACCAGCTCGCCAGTTCGAGCGAACTCACGCGCGGCTATATCTCGCTGGTCGAGCGTGGATTGAAGACGCCATCGGTGAATGCCCTGCTCCGCCTTGCCGCGGCGCTCGAGGTCAATGTCACCTATCTGTTCGATCCCAATCCGACACCGGCCCCGCGCTACACGCTGTTTCGCCAGAACGAGCAGCATGCGCCGATCCAGGAAGGCGGCTTCGATCTGGTTGCGCTCGCCGCCAGCCGGACGCGCAAGATGATGGAGCCGTTCCTGATCCGGCCGCCATTGAAGTCGGCCCCCCGCGCCTCCCACGCCGGCGAGGAATTCCTGTTCGTGATATCGGGCAAGATGGCGATCAAATTCGAGGACGAGGAGATCATCCTCGCCAAGGGCGACTGCCTGTATTTTGCCGGCGAGACCCCGCATTGGGTGCGTAGCATCGGCAAGACAAAGGCAGATGTCCTGCTGATCGTCTCGGCCACCTCACCGCCGCGCTGAAGCCGCGTTTTAACCCGCCACGACGACGCGCGCGCCGCTCGCCGCAAACATCACGCGCTGATTGTTCGCCGCGTCGCCATCGGTCACCAGCGTCCAGTGCGGCGGCAGCGGTGCCCAGGCGTCCTGTTCCGCGCGACCGAGCTTTCCCGCATCGGCCAGCACGATCACGTCCTTGGCCTGCTGCATCATCAGCGACTTCAAGGCCACCTGCTCCAGATCGGCTTCGCACAGGCCGCGTCCATCGACGACGCCGTCGGCGCTCATAATGGCGCGGTCGGCTGTCATCCGGCGCAGCGCTTCGGCCGCCAGCGGGCCCATGGTGCTCATGCTGGTGGCGCGGATCGTGCCGCCGAGCACGATCAGTTCGATGCCCGGCGCCTTGGCGAGGAAGGGCAGCAGCGCAAGATTATTGGTGATGATGCGCAACTTGCGCTGCAGCAGCAACCGTCCGAAGGCCGCCACCGTCGAGCCGGCATCGAGGATCAGTGTCTCACCATCCCTGACGAGATCAGCCGCCGCCTGGGCGATCGCCTGCTTGGCCTTGCCCTGCACGGCGATGCGCTGATCGAGCGTCGCCTCAGCGACATGGCCGGTGAGAATGGCGCCGCCATAGGTCCGGCGCACATGATTGTTCTTGGAGAGAAACTGCAGGTCGCGGCGGACGGTCGAGGCGGAGACGTCGAAACGACGCGCGAGATCATCGACATCGATCTCGCCGGCATTCAGCGCGTCCAGCAGCCGCGCCCGCCGCTCCTTGCTCCGCATCGACATAAAGGCGGCCCCCGTCACACTCATCGTTCCGGGGCGTCGGCGCGTCTTCGCGACGGCGAACCCGGAATCTTGTCATGGCTCAAAGCACAACGGGATTCCGGGGCCGCGCGCAAGAGCGCGAGCCCCGGAATGACGGTATTAAGCCGCCTTGGCGCCCGGAGCCAGATCGACCGCCTGACGCAGCGCCTCGATGAGGCTGCGCTCGTCGGCAATGCCCTTGCCGGCGATATCGAATGCCGTACCGTGGTCCACCGAGGTGCGGATCACCGGAAGGCCGACCGTGATGTTCACGCCGGATTCGAGGCCGAGCACCTTGATCGGGCCGTGGCCCTGATCGTGATACATGGCGACCACCATGTCGTAGTCGCCGCGGCCGGCGAGGAAGAACAGCGTGTCGGCCGGCAGCGGTCCACGCACGTCCCAGCCCCTGGCCTGACACTTCTCGACGGCGGGCGTGATCTTCTCGGCTTCCTCGCCGTAACCGAACAGGCCGTTCTCGCCGGCATGCGGATTGATCGCGCAGACGCCGATCTTCGGGTTCTTGATGCCAGCCTTTACCAGCACCTCATGGCCCCGGGTGATGACGCGCTCGACCAGGCCCGGCTCGATCTTCTTGATGGCGTCGATCAGGCCGATATGCGTGGTCACGTGAATGACGCGCAGTTTTGGCGAGACCAGCATCATCGACACTTCCGGCGTGCCGGTCAGATGTGCAAGCAGCTCGGTGTGACCGGGATATTTGTGGCCGGCCGCATGTAGCGCTTCCTTCGAGAGGGGCGCGGTGCAGATGCCCTGGGCGAGCCCAGCCTGCACCACCTGCACGGCCTTCTCGATGTAGCGATAGGCGGCCTCACCTGCGACCGGCGAGTTCTGGCCGAACGGCAGATCGGCCGGCACGTTCTTCAGGTCGACGCACTGGACGTTCTTCGACGCGAAAGTCGCATTCTTCGCATCAGCCAGCGAATCGACCTCCAGCGCGCTGCCGACGATCTTGCCGGCCTGACGCAGACGGCCGGCATCGCCGATCACCAGCATGTTGCACAGCGCCTGCGCTTCCGGTTGGGCGAGCGCTTTCATGATCACTTCGGGGCCGATGCCGGCCGGATCGCCCATGGTGATCGCAATGGTCGGACGGGTCATGAGAAGCTTCCTTTGGTTCGGACGGCGCGAAGGCGTTCGCTGATACGGATAAGGCTCATCTCGTCACCGAAGGCACCAGCCTTGGTGGCGATCGGAACGGAAAGTTGGCCAAGCGTGAGGCCGAGCGAAACGCCCGGCTCGATTTCATCGGCAAGGCGGATGCCGTTAACGCCGAAGCGCGACAGCAGCGCGGCGGCGGTCTCGCCGCCGGTGGCAGCGAAAGCGCCGATGGCCGGCGCAACGCTTTCGAGCGTGACAGCAAGACCTTCGGCCAGCTTGGGGCCGAGCGCCATATTGAGCTCGCCTTGCATGATGATCTCGACCAGCGCGTCGCCGCCGGACGACAGATGCGCCGATACGTCGGCAGCGAGCGTTGCACGCTCGGGTGCGTTGGAATCGAGCAGCGTCTCGGGCGGCACCGGGAAATGCTTCACGGTGCCGGTCTCTTGCAACTTGCGCGCGGCAGAGCGTGAGGCACCGGCGACCGAGCCAACCACGATCAGTGTGCCCTTCTCGCTGACGGGAATTTTTAAAGGCTCGACAGTGTTTCCGGCATCGAGGCCAGCCAGCGCATGCGCGAGACCGGCGCTGCCGATGAAGAAAGTCGCCTTCGAGGCATGCAGGCTCGCTTCGGCGATCAGATGCAGGTCGTTGTCGGTCTCGGCATCGCAGGCCGCGACCACATCGCCTTCGGCGGCGAATTTTGCAAAAACGGATTTAAGATCGCCGCCGCGAATGGTGGCGAGCGTGACCTTCTCGCCGCGGATGCCGGCCGTGGCCAGTACATCGACGAGATCGGCATTCGGATAGGTGTGGTCGCGCTGCCAGACTTCGGCGTCTTCGAGCGGGGCGCCCTTCACAAGGATGCGACCATCGATCGTGGTGCGGCCTGTGGCCGGAAAGGCCGGTGCGAACACGCCAAAACCGGCGCCGACATTGGCCTTGAGATAATCGAGCGCAGCTTTCGTCTCAGCTGCGGGTTGCCCCCGCAGCGTCGAGTCGATTTTCTTGAACAGTGTGCGGCCGGGCTCGCCGAGGCGAGCCAGGATATCTGCATGCCGCTTTGCTGCGTCCGCGGCAGGCATGCCGCGGCTCGCTGCATCATAGGCCATGACCGGAAGCTGGTGATCCGACGCATCGGATACTTCGCCCCATGTCACCGCGGCTGCCTGTCCCCTTCGACCGAAGGCGATGGCGCAGTCCGCAGCACCGGTGAGATCGTCCGCGAGGATCAGCCAGCGATCAGTCATGTCAGTGTCCAGCTGCCGGAGCGGTGGTGACCGGAGCTGCGGCAGGCGTAGCGGTGGTTTCTTCTTCCACCGGCTCCACTTCGCGGCCGACGATCTTCGCGGTCCAGGCCGTTGCGATCGGCACGAGGATGGCGGTGACGACGACGCAGGCCGCGACGAGGATCGTTGCGGGCGCAGCGGCTTCTGCATAGGCCGGGTTGGCGGCGGCCACGATGGCCGGCACGGCGGCGGCGTTACCAGCAGTCGAAGCGGCAGCGACACCGGCGACGCCGTTGCCGCCGATCAGGCGATCGGCGAAGAACAGCGGAATGCCCGTGAACACGACGACGGCGACGCCCATGCCGAGGCCGAGCAGACCAGCCTGCCAGACCTTGCTGAGATCGAGACCCGCGCCAAGCGCGAAGGCGAAGAACGGGATCATCACCGGAATCGCCTTGCTGAGGAATTCGCGCATCTCGCGATCGAGATTGCCGATCAGCATGCCGACGGCCAGCGGCAGGATCGCGCCAACCAGCGTCTGCACCGGGAAAGCCGAGAGACCAGCCACGCCGAGCGTGATCATGGTGAGGAACGGGCCGCTTTCCAGCGACATGATGGTGTAGGCACCGACATCGCGCGGACGGCCATACTGGCCCATCAGCGCCATGTAGAGGCCGCCATTGGTGTCGTTCATCGAGGCGACGATGGCGAGCGTCGAGAGACCGGCGAACATGCCGGCGGTCACAGGCGCTTCAGCGAAGCCGAGGACGCGGCCGAAGATCAGGCCGAGCACCATGGCGGTGGCGACCTTCACGATCAGCAGCGTGCCGCCCTTCTTGACGATGTAGGGGGTCGCCTTGATGTCGATGCTGGCGCCCATGCAGACATAGAACACGGCCAGAATGGTCAAGGCGCCGGAGAACAAAGCGCCGGTGAAGGAGCCGAAATATTTCGGGGTGCCCGGGAAAAACGTCGCGATCAGCGCGCCGGCGAGCAGTGGAACAACCATCATGCCGCCGGGTACTTTTTCGATCGCGCGCTTAATTGGAATCTGCATTTTCTGATTTCCTCTGCCTATTCTGCGCATTTTGCCCGTACGGCCCCAGCGCGGGCGGCGGTTTATGCGCATGACACGCAAATGACAACCCCATTTTGCGCAATCTGCGCATCTTCTAACGATGCCTTAACACGGCAACGGCTCAGATATTGCCGCAAGGATGCCGCAAGAACCGACCCGGGACGCACCACACGAGCGCTCCAAACGGTAATAAGGAACCTCTCACCACCAGGAAGCCGCAAGCCGGCCCCTGCCCGGCCGCAGCGGCCTCTGGTTTGCCGCAAGAAAAAGCGCCGGCCTGAGGGTTCAGGCCGGCGCTTCGCTGGTGTTGCAATGTCAGCAGTGAGGCAGCAATGCCTCCGCTGCCAATCAGTCCTTCTTGTCGATGTTCCAGAACACCGGGGTCGCGGCGCCCGGCAACACGCCGGTCAGCGAGGTCCGCCACACGCTCGGGATCTGGTATTCGCCGAGCGGCAGATAGGCGACCTGCTCGAGCGCACGGGCCTGGACTTCGGCAGCGACCTTCTTCTGTTCCTCCGGCGTCGTGGCACGGGCATATTTGTCGCGCAGCTCTTCGATCTTCGCGTCCTCGAACCAGCCGAACCAGCCACCCTTCGTGCCGCGGCCCGAGGTGGAGACGTTGGAGACCGGATTGAGAATGTCCGCACCGACCCAGTTGGTGAAGAACATGTTCCAGCCGCCTTCCTTCACCGGCTTCTGGCTCGCACGACGCGTGACAACGGTCTGCCAGTCGGTGGCCTGCACTTCGACCTTGAAGCCGGCATCACGCAGCAGCTGCGCGGCCACGATCGGCTGCGCCTTCAGCGACGACACGTCGGTCGGCGCCATGATCACGACGGGCGTGCCGTCATAACCGGATTCCGCGAGGGCCTTCTTGGCTTCGGCCATGCCGCTGCCCTTCACCAGCGTCTCGGCACCGACATCGCTCGCATTCGGCGTGTCGCAGCCGAACATGGCGGGGCAGATCTTCATGTACTTCGCATCGCCGACCAGCGCGTCGAGCACCGGCTTCTGGTTCATCGCCAGGAAAGCGGCGCGGCGCACCTTCACATTATCGAACGGCGGCAGCAGGAAGTTCATGCGGCCGAGGGTCTGATAGCCGAGCTTGTTGAGGATCTCGATCTTGAGCTCCTTGTCCTTGGCAAGGATCGGCAGCAAGTCGTAGGGACCATTTTCCATGAAGTCGATGTCGCCGGACTGCAGCGCGTTCACCGCGGTCTGCGCATCGGGCATGGTGATCCATTCGACGCGATCGACCTTCACCACCTTGCCACCCGAGGCCCAATCCGGCGGCTCGGAGCGCGGCACGTAGTCCTTGTTCTTCTCGTAGACAGCCTTCACGCCCGGCTGGAATTCAGACTGCACGAATTTGAACGGGCCCGAACCGATCTGTTCGGGAATCGACTTGCCTGCCGGCGTCTCGGCCAGACGCTTCGGCATCATGAACGGCGTCAGCGACGACGGCTTTGCGATGGAGTCGAGCACCAGGCCGTAGGGCTCTTTGAGCGTCAGCACGATGGTCTTGGCGTCGGGCGCTTCGATGCTCTTGGTGAAGTCCATGAGCTTCTGGCCCATGCCGTCATTGCGGCCCCAGCGCTGCAGCGAGGCGACGCAGTCTTCCGCCGTCACCGGCTTGCCGTCATGCCATTTCAGGCCATCGCGCAGCGTGAAAGTGTAGACGAGCTTGTCGTCCGACACCTTGAACTCGGCCATCTGCGGCTTGATCTCGAATTTCGAATTGATCGCCAGCAGCGTGTCGTAAACCATGTAGCCGTGATCGCGCACGATATAGGCGGTGGTGATGCCGGGATCGAGCACACGCAGATCCGAATGCATGACTGCGGTGATGGTCTTGCCGGCGGCGTCCGCAGGCGAGGACATCATCGGCAGTGCAAGTGCCATCGCAAGCGCGATGCCCGGCAGCGTCGTTTTCGTAAAGGCTGCAGAGTGCCGCCAACGTGACATGATAGACATTTAGATCTCTCCTGACTGGAATCTGATCACAAGCCGATGATTGCTTATGCAACGCGATCTATTTTTGAGCGCTTCGCATAGTGTCTTTATCATTTAGACTTCAAAGACTTGCATCAAGCCGGGGGCACGTCAATCGCGATTTCGGTGGTGTGTCGCGAGAGGTCGCGGCGTGCGACGATGTGTGCAGTACGAACGAACAGATGAAGTCGTAGCGCTTCCGTCTTCTCTCCGAGCTACGGCGGACAAGTCGCGCGCCTCCTCACCATGAGGGACAGTGTGTGTGCGCTCAAGAAACAAAAACGCCGGCCTGATTGCTCAGGCCGACGTTGGGTTACTTCAAACGATCCGCCGCAGTGGTAGCGGTTAGTCCTTCTTCTCGACGTTCCAGAACATCGGAATGGCAGCGCCCCGGGGCATGTCGGAGAGCGACGTCCGCCAGACGTTCGGCACCTTGAATTCGCCGAGCGGAATGTAGATCACCTTCTCATAGATTTCCTTCTGGATCTCGGCGGCGATCTTCTTCTGATCCTCCGGCGTGGTCGCGCGCGCATATTTGTCGCGCATCGCTTCCAGCTCCGGATCCTCGCTCCAGCCGAACCAGCCGCCATTGCTCTTGCCACGGCCGGAGGTCGAGACATTGGCGATGGGGTTGAGAACGTCGGCACCGATCCAGTTGGAGAAGAACATGTTCCAGCCGCCCTCCTTCACAGGCTTCTGGCTGGCACGACGGCTGATCACGGTCTGCCAGTCGGTGGCCTGCACCTCTACCTTGAAGCCGACATCGCGAAGCAGCTGCGCGGCGACCACCGGCTGCGTCTTCAGCGTCCCCACATCGGTGGGCGCCATGATGACCACGGGCGTGCCGTCATAGCCGGCCTCGGCGAGCAGCTTCTTGGCCTCCGCGCCGCCGTTGCCCTTCACCAGGCTTTCCGAACCGACATCGGTGGCATTCGGCGTATCGCAGCCGAACACCGCGCCGCAGAGCTTGTAATATTTGGGATCGCCGACCAGTGCCTGAAGAATCGGCTTCTGGTTCATCGCCAGGAATGCAGCACGACGAATTTTCAGATTGTCGAAGGGCGGATTGAGGAAGTTCATGCGCGCGAATGTCTGGAAGCCCAGCGGATTGAGCACATCCATCTTCAGCTCCGGATCCTTCTCCAGGATCGGCAGCAGATCGAACGGACCGGCCTCCATGAAGTCGACATCACCGGACTGCAGCGCGTTCACGGCAGTTTGCGCATCGGGCATGGTGATCCATTCGACGCGGTCGACCTTCACCACCTTGCCGCCGGCCTGCCAGTCGGCCGGCTCGGAGCGCGGCTTGTATTCCTTGAACTTCTCGTAAACAGCCTTCACGCCCGGCTGGAATTCGGACTGCACGAATTTGAACGGGCCCGAGCCGATCTGCTCGGGAATCGCCTTGTCCGGCGCCGTCTCGGCGAGACGCTTCGGCATCATGAAGGGCACGGCCGAGGACGGCTTGCCGAGCGACGCAAGCACCAGACCGTAGGGTTCCTTCAGCGTCAGCACGATGGTCTTGGCATCGGGCGCCTCGATGCTCCTGGTGAAGTCCATGAGCTTCTGGCCCATGCCGTCACGCGCGCCCCAACGCTTCAGCGAGGCAACGCAGTCTTCCGCGGTTACCGGCTTGCCGTCATGCCACAGCAGGCCGTCGCGCAGCGTGAACGTATAAACGAGCTTATCGTCAGAGACCTTCCAGTCAGCCATCTGCGGCTTGATCTCGTATTTCGAGTTCATGCCAAGCAGCGTATCATAGACCATATAGCCATGATCGCGGGTGATATAGGCCGTGGTGATAATCGGATCGAGCACACGCAAATCGGAATGCATCACTGCGGTGATGGTCTTGCCTGCAGCCTGCGCGGGCGACGTCAGCACCGGCAGCGCGAGCGCAGCAGCAAGTGCCAGGCCTTGAAGAGTCAGACGCGGCAGCGTCACTTTCGTAAAAGCTGCGGAATGCCGCCAGCGTGACATCATAGACATTATCTCTCCTGACCGGAATCTGCTCATAGGCCGATAATTGCTGATGCAACGCGACCCATTTTGAACGTTTTGCAATTGTCTTTATGATTTAGCCTTCAAGGTTTGCATCAAGCGCGATGCGCGTCAATCGCGGTTTCGCTGTGCGGATCAATGCGCGGGCGAGCTAACAGAGAGCATCGAGGGTCTATCTCAAAAAACGAAAACGCCGGCCTGATCGCTCAGGCCGGCGTTCTGTGACTTTACACGGACCGCCGCAGCGGTGCCGATCAGTCTTCCTTCTTGTCGACGTTCCAGAACATCGGAATCGCCGCGCCCTGGGTCATGCCGGTCAGCGACTTACGCCACACGCTCGGCACCTTGTATTCGCCGAGCGGAATGTAGATCACCTTGTCGTAGATCTCCTTCTGCACTTCTGCAGCGAGCTTCTTCTGCTCTTCCGGCGTGGTTGCACGCGCATACTTGTCGCGCAGCGCTTCCAGCTCGGCATCTTCGCTCCAGCCGAACCAGCCGCCATTGCTCTTGCCGCGGCCGGAGGTCGCGACATTGCTGATGGGATTGAGGATGTCGGCGCCGACCCAGTTCGAGAAGAACATGTTCCAGCCGCCTTCCTTGACGGGCTTCTGGCTCGGACGACGGCTGAGCACCGTCTGCCAGTCGGTGGCCTGCACCTCGACCTTGAAGCCGGCATTGCGGAGCAACTGCGCGGCAACGATCGGCTGCGCCTTGAGCGTCGTCACGTCGGTCGGCGCCATGATGACCACCGGGGTGCCATCATAACCGGCCTCGGCGAGCAGCTTCTTGGCTGCCTCGACGCCATTGCCCTTCACAAGGCTTTCCGAACCGACATCCGTCGCGTTCGGCGTGTCGCAGCCGAACACCGCGCCGCAGACCTTGTAATATTTGGCATCGCCCACCAGTGCATCCAGCACCGGCTTCTGGCTCATCGCCAGGAACGCGGCACGGCGAATCTTCGGATTGTCGAAGGGCGGGTTGAGGAAGTTCATGCGGCCGAAGGTCTGGAAGCCCAGCGGGTTCAGCACTTCGATCTTCAGCTCCGGATCCTTCTCCAGGACCGGCAGCAGGTCGTAGGGACCGTTCTCCATGAAGTCGATGTCACCCGACTGCAGCGCATTCACCGCGGTCTGGGCATCGGGCATGGTGATCCATTCGACGCGGTCGACCTTCACCACCTTGCCGCCGGCCTGCCAGTCGGTCGGCTCGGAGCGCGGCTTGTACTCCTTGAACTTCTCGTAAACCGCCTTCACGCCGGGCTGAAATTCGGACTGCACGAATTTGAACGGACCCGAGCCGATCTGCTCGGCAATCGCCTTGCCGGCCGGCGTCTCGGCGAGACGCTTCGGCATCATGAACGGCACCAGCGACGACGGTTTTGCGATCGAATCCAGAACGAGACCGTAGGGCTCCTTCAGCGTCAGCACGATCGTCTTGGCGTCGGGCGCCTCGATGCTCTTGGTGAAGTCCATGAGCTTCTGGCCCATGCCGTCATTGCGGCCCCAACGCTTTAGAGAGGCGGCGCAGTCTTCGGCGGTCACCGGCTTGCCGTCATGCCACAAGAGGCCGTCGCGCAGCGTGAATGTATAGACAAGCTTGTCGTCGGAGACCTTCCAGTCCGCCATCTGCGGCTTGATCTCGTATTTCGAGTTCATGCCGAGCAGCGTATCGAAAACCATGTAGCCGTGATCGCGGACGATATAGCCGGTGGTGATGCCGGGATCGAGCACGCGCAGGTCGGAATGCATCACCGCGGTGATGGTCTTGCCCGCAGCATGAGCCGGCGACGACAGCACCGGCAGCGCGAGGGAAGCTGCAACCGCCAAACCCGGCAGCGCGAATTTCGTGATGGCCGCGGAACGCAGCCAACGTGACATATCAAACACTAAGTCTCTCCTGACTGGAATCTCATCATCGATCGATGATCGATTGTGCAATGCGATGGAATTTTGAGCCCCTTCGCATATTGCCTTTGTAAATTAGGCTTCAAAGCCTTGCATCATGCGCGAGGCGGGTCAATCGTGTTTTCAACGGTATGCATCGACTCGTTCCAGGGTTCGCTCAACAGAACATGTCCGCAACGATCTGTGGCGATGTGCATCGTTAATTTGCAAAGGCAATCACGCTGCTGCAATGTCGCGCATGAGCGCACGCGATATGATCAACCTCATGTCGCGCACAATCATGGATGACAAAAGTTCTCACCCAAGAGGAATGATTTGATGAATCCCGCCGAACTTCCCTTCGATCTCGAAGACATGCTGAAAGGCCTGCGCGTCTGGGTCGAATGTGAAAGCCCCACCTGGGATGCGAATGCCGTCAACAGCATGCTCGATCTCGCCGCGCGCGACATGCAGATCATGGGTGCGACCATCGAGCGCATCGCGGGGCGTCAGGGTTTCGGCGGTTGCATCCGCGCCCGTTTTCCACACCCGAAATTCGGCGAGCCGGGCATCCTGATCGCGGGTCACATGGATACCGTGCATCCGGTCGGCACCATCGAGAAACTGAAATGGCGCCGCGACGGCGAACTCTGCTACGGCCCCGCGATCTGCGACATGAAGGGCGGTAATTATCTGTCGGTCGAAGCGATCCGCCAGCTGATGCGCATTTCCTACACCACGCCGCTGCCGATCACCGTGCTGTTCACGCCGGACGAGGAAGTCGGCACCCCCTCCACCCGCGACATCATCGAAGCTGAAGCCGCGCGCAACAAATATGTGCTGGTGCCGGAGCCCGGCGCAGCGAATAACGGCGTCGTCTCCGGTCGCTATGCCATCGCCCGTTTCAATCTCGAAACCATCGGCCGCCCCAGCCATTCCGGTGCCACGCTGTCGAACGGCCGCTCGGCAATCCGCGAGATGGCGAAGAAAATCGTCCAGATCGACGAGATGACCGGCCCGGACTGCACGTTCAGCGTCGGTGTCGTGCACGGCGGCCAATGGGTCAATTGCGTAGCTTCATCCTGTACGGCGGAAGCGTTGAGCATGGCCAAACGCCAGGACGATCTCGACAAGGGTGTCGAGCGCATGCTCGCTCTGTCGGGCACCGAGAATGACGTGCAGTTCAAGGTCACCCGCGGCGTGACGCGTCCGGTCTGGGAACCCTCCGCAGCAACCATGGCGCTGTTCGAGAAGGCCAAGGCCATCAATGCCGGCCTCGGCCTGCCTGAACTGACCCATGGCCCAAAGGGCGGCGGTTCGGACGGCAATTTTACCGGCGCCATGGGTATCCCGACGCTTGACGGCCTTGGCGTGCATGGCGCCGACATGCACACGCTGAACGAATACATCATCGCTCAGAGCTTGGTCGACCGTGGTCGACTGATGGCGGGATTGCTGGCCACGCTCGATTGATGCAATGACGACTGATCCGCACATTGCCTCTGTGATGTGCGGATCAAAAAAGTGGCACGGGACTTGCTACCTTTTTACTCAGAAAATTTCGGGTTGAGGCGCATCGCGACTGTCTAACTGATGAAGATCAATTGCTGTGCGCCCGTGACGTTTCCGGTTGACCGATCTGGTCCAGTGACGTTCGAACAACACGACCAATAGGAAAGCGTTATGCTCGGATATCTCATTCGCCGAATTCTGGCGGCCATTCCCGTGATGGGCGTGGTGGCATTGTTCGTCTTCTTGCTGCTGCGGCTGACACCGGGCGATCCCGCCGCGATCATCGCGGGCGACAATGCAACCCCGGAGCAACTCGAGCGCATCCGGACCTCGCTCGGGCTCAACGAGCCGCTCTATACACAGTTCTTCAGCTGGGTCTGGCGATTGCTGCATGGCGACTTCGGCACCTCGCTGATCTCCAACGTGCCCGTCTTGCAGATGGTCAATCAGCGCATCGAGCCGTCCCTAAGCGTCGCCCTGAGCGTGATGCTGGTGTCGATCTGCGTGGCCATTCCGCTCGGCGTCATCGCTGCATGGAAGCACGGCACCTGGATCGACCGTCTCGTGATGGCGCTGTCGGTGGTCGGCTTCTCCGTGCCGGTCTTCGTGATCGGTTATGTGCTGGTGCAGATCTTCGCGATCGAACTGCGCTGGGTGCCGGTGCAGGGCTTCCGCAGCATCTCGCGCGGCTTCGGCCCGTTCTTCGAACGCATGGTGCTGCCCACCGTTGCCCTCTCCTTCGTCTATGTGGCGCTGATCGCGCGCATGACACGCGCAGCGATGCTCAACGTGCTCGGCGAGGATTTCGTCCGCACCGCGCGCGCCAAGGGCATCAATGAAGGTTCGGTGCTGTTCCGCCATGCGCTGCGCAACGCGGCCGTGCCGGTCATCACCGTGATCGGCACCGGTTTTGCGCTGCTGATCTCCGGCGTCGTGGTCACCGAGAGCGTGTTCAACCTGCCCGGCATCGGACGCCTCACCGTCGATGCCGTGCTGGCGCGCGACTTCCCGGTGATCCAGGCCATGATCCTGCTGACCTCAGGCGTCTATGTCTGTGTCAATCTGCTTATCGACCTTGCCTACGCATTGCTCGATCCCCGCATTCGTTACTAGGAAATCGCAAACGATGGCGATCGAGTCTCTCCCCAATCCCGCCCTTCCCTCACGCCGCGGTCCGTCGCTCGGCTTCCTCACGGCAACGCCGATCATCGCCATCGCGACGATCTGCCTGACGCTGGTGATCCTGTCGGCGATCTTCGCGCCGTGGCTGACCTCGCATGATCCGCAGCTGCTCGCTCCGGCGATGCGGCTGAAGCCGGCGAGCCCGGAATATCTGCTCGGCACCGACGCCTATGGGCGCGACGTGCTGGCGCGTATCCTCTATGGCGGTCGCATCTCGCTGCTGATCGGTCTCGGCGCTGCTGTCACGAGCATCGTCATCGGCCTGTGCATCGGCCTGTTCTCCGGCTTCTTCAAATGGATGGACGCCATCCTGATGCGCGTCATGGACGGCCTGATGGCGATGCCCGGCGTGCTGCTGGCGATCGCCGTGGTGTCGCTCTCCGGCGCGACGCTCACCACCGTGCTGATCGCGATCACCATCCCGGAAATTCCGCGCGTGGCGCGTCTGGTCCGCTCGGTGGTGCTGTCGGCGCGTGAAGAGCCCTATGTGGAAGCGGCGATCTCGCTGGGCACCAGCATGCCGAAGATCATGTGGAAGCATCTGGTGCCGAACACCGTGGCGCCGCTGATCGTGCAAGGCACGTTCATCGCAGCGTCGGCCATTCTCACCGAGGCGATCCTGTCGTTCCTCGGCGCCGGCATCTCGCCGGAAACGCCGACCTGGGGCAACATCATGGCCGAGGGCCGCGCCTTCTTCCAGGTCAAGCCTTCGCTGATCTTCTGGCCCGGACTGCTGTTGTCCGTCGCCATCCTGTCGGTGAACCTGATCGGCGACGCCGCGCGCGACGCACTCGATCCCCGCATGCAGCAGCGGGAGGCCGGCAAGTGAACGACATCGTGAAACCTGTTTTGAACGAGAGCACACCTTTGAACGAACGCCCCATCGCTCTCGATATCGAGAACCTCGTCGTCGCCGTCGGCAAGGACGGCAAAGGCAAGAAGATCCTCGACGGCGTGTCGCTGCAGGTCCGCCAGGGCGAGACGCTCTGCGTGGTCGGCGAAAGCGGCTCGGGCAAATCGGTGACCTCGCTCGCCACCATGGGCCTGCTGCCGAAGGATTCGCTGAAGGCGACCTCCGGTAGCATCAAGCTCGTCGGCGAGGACGTGCTGCAGGCGAGCGACCGCCGCCTGCGTGACCTGCGCGCCACCACCATGGCGATGATCTTCCAGGAGCCGATGACGGCGCTGAACCCGGTCGTCACCGTCGGCAAGCAGATCGACGAAGTGCTGCGCACCCACACCAGTCTCGGCAGCAGCGCGCGTCGCGCCAAGATCCTCGACATGATGGAGCAGGTTCGCCTGCCCGACGTGAAGCGGATCTTCAGTTCATACCCGCACCGCCTCTCCGGCGGCCAGCGCCAGCGCATCATGATCGCCATGGCGCTGGTGCTCGAGCCAAAGCTGCTGATCGCCGACGAGCCGACCACCGCGCTCGACGTGACGACGCAGGCGCAGATCCTCAAGCTGATGCGCGATCTGCAGAAGGATCACGGCACTGCCGTGCTGTTCATCACCCATGACATGGGCGTGGTGGCCGACATCGCCGATCGCGTCGCTGTCATGCGTCAGGGCCGCCTCGTCGAGACCGGGCCGCTGAAGCAGATCCTCAGCAATCCGGAGATGGACTACACCCGCAACCTGCTGTCCTCAGTGCCGAGCCTGGTGCCGCGGCCGCCGCGGATCGAGGAAGGCTTCAATCCGGTGGTGCTGGAAGCCAATGAACTCGGCAAGGTCTATCGCGAGCGCTCCTTCATCGGAAAGCCGCGCGAAGTCCACGCCGCGAAGGATGTGACGCTGACCCTGCGCAAGGGCCGCACCCTCGGCATCGTCGGCGAGAGCGGCTCGGGCAAGTCCACCGTGGCGCGGTGCATCGTCCGCCTGATCGATCCGACCTCGGGCGGCATTCGCCTCGCCGGCCGCGAGATCTCGGACCTGTCGCGCCGTGCGCTGCAGCCGCATCGCAAGAAGATCCAGATCGTGTTCCAGGATCCGTACCGCTCGCTCAACCCGCGCATTACCGTCGGTGAATCGATCTGCGAAGGCCCGATCAATTTCGGCACCAAGCGTTCGGTCGCGATGGCCCGCGCGCGCGAGCTGCTCGAACTGGTCGACCTGCCCGCCGATGCCGTCAATCGCTATCCGCATCAGTTCTCCGGCGGCCAGCGCCAGCGCATCGCCATTGCGCGCGCGCTCGCGCTCGATCCGGAAGTTCTGGTGGCGGACGAAGCGGTGTCGGCACTGGACGTGTCGGTACAGGCCCAGGTGCTGAAGCTCCTGGACGACATCCAGACCCGGCTCGGCATCGCCATCCTGTTCATCACCCACGATCTGCGCGTCGCCGCGCAGATCTGCGACGATGTCGCTGTGATGCAGCACGGCAAAGTTGTGGAACAGGGCCCGGCCGCTGAAGTCCTCGCAAATCCGCAGCAGGCCTATACCAAGCAGCTGCTTGACGCGGCGCCCGGACGAGGATGGGATTTCGCCAACTTCCGTCCGGTCGATCCCGCCTTGGTGGCGTCGGCCGTTTAACTCCCATCTATCGGCCGTCATTGCGAGCCCTGAAAATTGGCGAAACCAATTTTTTGGGCGAAGCAATCCAGAAAGCCACAAAGCAAGAACTGGATTGCTTCGTCGCTATCGCTCCTCGCAATGACGGCGATATAAGACCGAGTGCCTTCATGACCCGTATCGCCGTCGGCGGCTTCCTGCACGAGACCAACACCTTTGCCCCCACCAAGGCCACCTATGAGGCCTTCGTCCATGGTGGCGGCTGGCCGTCGATGACGCACGGCGCCGATGTGCTGAAAGTGATGCGCGGCATCAATGTCGGCCTGGCCGGTTTTGTCGAGGAAGCGGAAGCGCGCGGCTGGGAGCTGATCCCGACCATCGCCTGCGGCGCCAGCCCCTCCGCGCATGTCACCGAAGACGCCTATGAGCGCATCGTCGGCGAGATGATCGAGGGCATCAGGAAGGCCATGCCGCTGGATGCGGTGTATCTCGACCTGCACGGCGCCATGGTCACCGAACATCTCGACGACGGCGAAGGCGAGATTGCACGCCGCGTGCGCGAGGTGATCGGGCCGGACATTCCGTTCGTGGTCAGCCTCGACCTGCACGGCAACATCTCGCCGGAGAGCGTCGAATACACCGATGCGCTGATCGCCTATCGCACCTATCCGCATGTGGACATGGCCGATACCGGCCGCGCCTCTGCGCGCCACATGGCGCTGCTGCTGGCCGGCAACCGCTTCGCCAAGGCGTTCCGGCAGCTGCCGTTCCTGATCCCGATCTCCTGGCAATGCACCAATGACCAGCCGACCAAGGGCATCTATCAGAAGCTGGCGGCGCTGGAAGACGACCAGGTGCCGACGCTGTCCTTCTGTCCGGGCTTTCCGGCGGCGGATTTCGCACATTGCTGCCCGAGCGTGTTCGCCTATGGCGTGACGCAGGCCGATGCGGATGCCGCGGCGGAGACCGTGGTGAAACTGGTGCTGGGCCACGAGAACGATTTCGACGGCAAGATCTGGCAGCCCGACGAAGGCGTGCTGCATGCGATGGAGCTGGCGAAGACGCTGAGCAAGCCGGTGGTGATTGCCGACACGCAGGACAATCCCGGTGCGGGCGGCGACTCCGACACCACCGGCATGCTGCGCGCGCTGGTGAAGAACAAGGCGATCAAGGCCGCCCATGGCGTGATCTATGATCCCGCTGCTGCCAAGGCCGCGCATGAAGCGGGCGAAGGCGCCACCGTCAAGCTCTCCATCGGCGGCAAGTCCGGCATTCCCGGCGATGCGCCTTACGAAAACACATTCGTCGTCGAGAAACTCTCCGACGGCAAATTCGTCGCGCCCGGTCCCTACTATGGCGGCCGCGACATGGACATGGGCCCCTCGGCCTGCCTGCGCATCGACGATGTGCGCGTCGTCATCTCCTCGCACAAGGCCCAACTCGCCGACCAGGCCATGTATCGCTATGTCGGCATCGAGCCGACCGAGCAGAACATTCTCGTCAACAAGAGCTCGGTGCATTTCCGCGCCGACTTCGAGCCGATCGCAGGCCAGCTGATGATCTGCGCCGCGCCGGGCGCAATGCCGGCGGATACGTCGGTGTTGCCGTGGCAGCATCTGCGTCCAGGCATCAAGCTGAAGCCGAACGGCGCGCCATTCACGCCGGAAACCTCGTCCCCTGCCCTCGTTCCGTAACGGATACGCCCATGCCCGTCCTCGATCGCATTCAGGCGTTTGCCGACGACCTCACCGCCATCCGCCGCGATTTTCACGCGCATCCGGAGGTCGGCTTTGAAGAAGTCCGCACCTCCGGCATCGTCGCCGACAAGCTTGCGAGCTGGGGCATCGACGTGCATCGCGGCTTAGGGGGCACCGGCGTGGTCGGCACGCTGAAGGGCAAGGGCAACGGCACCAAGCGCATTGGCATTCGCGCCGACATGGACGCGCTGCCGATGGAAGAGAACACCAATCTCGCCTGGCGCTCCACCATTCCGAACCGCTTCCATGGCTGCGGCCATGACGCCCACACCACCATCCTGCTCGGCACCGCGCGCTATCTCGCCGAGACGCGCAATTTCGACGGCACCGTGCATTTCATCTTCCAGCCCGCCGAAGAAGGCCTCGGCGGCGCGCGTGCGATGCTCAAGGACGGGTTGTTCGACAAGTTTCCCTGCGACGAGATCTACGGGCTGCATAATGCACCCGACATGAATCACGGCGAGATCGGCATCTTCCCCGGCCCCAATCTCGCTGCGGCGGATTTCTTCGACATCACCATCCGCGGCTACGGCGCCCATGGCGCGCAGCCCAACCGCTCCAAGGATCCGGTCATCGTCGCCATGGCGCTCGGCCAGGCGATCCAGAGCATTGTCAGCCGCAATGCCGATCCGCTGAAATCCGCGGTGCTGTCGATCACCCAGTTGCATTCCGGCTCGGCCTATAACGTGATCCCCAACGAGGCTCGGCTGTGCGGCACCACCCGCACCTTCGACAACGACATGCGCATGCTGATCCGCGAGCGGATGAAGACGCTGGCCGCTGGCATGGCCACCGCATTCGATTGCGAGATCAAGGTCGAGATCCGCGACGGATTCAGCGTGCTGGTCAATCAGGAAGAGCAGTCCAAGGCGGTCGAAGACGTGGCGCGCACCATTGTCGGCGACGCCAATGTGCAGACCGGTATCCGCCCCATCATGGGCTCCGAGGATTTCGCCGACATGCTGCATGCCGTGCCCGGCGCCTATTTCTGGCTCGGCCAGGAAGGCTCGGTGCCGCTGCATAATCCCGGCTACATTTTCGACGACAAGGCGCTGCCGATCGGCTCCAGCATGTTCGCCCGCATCATCGAGACACGCCTGCCATTGGCCAACAGCTAACCTATTCCCGCGACCATCAACGGATCATCCCCATGCCCACACTCGAACGCATTGACGCCTTCGCTGACGAACTCACCGCCATCCGCCGCGATCTGCACGCGCATCCGGAGATCGGCTTCGAGGAAGTCCGCACCTCCGGCATCGTCGCCGACAAGCTCGCCTCATGGGGCGTGGAAGTGCATCGCGGCCTCGGCGGCACCGGCGTGGTCGGCACGCTGAAGGGCAAGGGCTCGGGCACCAAGCGCATCGGCCTGCGCGCCGACATGGACGCGCTTCCAATGGAAGAGAACACCAATCTCGCCTGGCGCTCCACCATTCCCGGCCGCTTCCACGGCTGCGGCCATGACGGCCACACCACCATGCTGCTCGGCACCGCGCGCTATCTCGCCGAAACCCGCAATTTCGACGGCACCGTGCATTTCATCTTCCAGCCCGCCGAAGAAGGTCTCGGCGGCGCGCGTGCGATGATCAAGGACGGGCTGTTCAAGCAGTTTCCCTGCGACGAGATCTATGGCCTGCACAACGCGCCCGACATGAATCACGGCGAAGTCGGCATCTTCCCCGGCCCCGCGATGGCGGCTGCGGATTTCTTCGACATCCACATCAAGGGCTATGGCGCGCATGGCGCGATGCCGGAGCGCTCGAAGGACCCGGTAGTCATCGCCATGACGCTCGGCCAGGCGATGCAGTCCATCGTCAGCCGCAATGTCGATCCGTTCCAGTCGGCGGTGCTATCGATCACCCAGATCCATTCGGGTTCGGCCTATAACGTCATCCCCGATGACGCAAAGCTCTGCGGCACCGTGCGCTGCTTCTCGGAAACCGTGCGCCAGCAGATCCGCGACCGCATGCATGCGCTTGCCAAAGGCATCGCCACCGCCTTCGATGTGGAGATCAACGTCGATATTCGTGATGGCTTCAGCGTGCTGGTCAATCAGGAAGAGCACTCGAAGGCCGTGGAAGATGTCGCCCGCATGATCGTCGGCGATGCGAACACGATCACGCGTTCGAAGCCGAAAATGGGCTCGGAAGATTTCGCCGACATGCTGCATGCGGTGCCCGGCGCCTATTTCTGGGTTGGCCATGAAGGCTCCGTGCCGGTGCACAATCCCGGCTTCTATCTCGACGACAAGATTTTGCCGATCGGTGCGAGCATGTTCGCCCGCATCATCGAAACCCGGCTGCCGGTGTAGCCGCCATGACCGACGGGATCAGCAAGGCCACCGCACTCCATGAACTGTCGGCGGTCGAGCTGATCGTCGGCTACAAGGCGAAGACCTTTTCGCCAAGCGAAGCGCTCGAGGACGTGCTCTCCCATATCGCCACATGGGAGACGCAACTCGGCGCACTCTATGCCTTTGAGCCCGAGGTCGGGCGTGCTGTCGCGAAGGAATCGACATCGCGCTGGGCCAAGGGCGCGCCGGTCGGCCCGCTCGACGGCGTGCCGACCACGGTGAAGGAAAACATCGCCACCAAGGGACATCCCATCCCGCTCGGCACCGCGGCGACGACGCTGGTGCCTTACAGCGTCGATGCGCCACCCGCCGCGCGGCTGCGCGAAGCCGGTGCGGTGATCTTCTCCAAGACCACCATGCCGGATTACGGCATGCTGTCGTCCGGCCTCTCCAGCTTCCACACGCTGGCGCGCAATCCGTGGGACCTGACGCAGAATCCCGGCGGCTCCTCCGCCGGTGCCGGTGCGGCTGCTGCGGCCGGCTATGGCCCGCTGCATCTCGGCACCGATATCGGCGGCTCCGTGCGCCTGCCCGCGGGCTGGTGCGGCCTCGCGACGCTGAAGCCGAGCCTCGGCCGCGTGCCGATCGATCCACCCTTCGTCGGCCGCTGCGCCGGACCGATGACGCGCACCGTGGACGACACCGCGCTGATGATGAGCGTGCTGTCGCTGCCCGACGCGCGCGACGGCATGAGCCTGCCGCCGGCGGATATCGCCTGGACGAAGCTCGACGGTTTCTCGCCAAAAGGCCTGCGCATCGGCCTCACCCTCGATGTGGATTTTGGCCTGCCGCTCGACGCCGAAGTGCGCGAAACGGTGCGTGCTGCGGCGAAGGCGTTCGAAGCCGCAGGTGCGACCATCGTGGAAGTGCCGTGGGTGATGAATGGCGATCACCTGATCGGGCTCGATGCGTTCTGGCGCGCGCGGGCATGGGATGACATCTCGAAGCTTCCGCCGGATGCGCAGGCAAAAATCCTGCCCTTCATCTTCGACTGGGCGAAAGGCGGTTCGCAGCTGTCAGGCGGCGACGTGGTGCGTGGCTTCAACTGCACCATGGCGATCCGCGCCAATGCGGCAAAGGCCTTTGCCGATCTCGACTACATGCTGTCGCCGGTGGCACCGATCGTGAGCTACAGCGCAGAACTCCCCTCGCCGACCAATGACAGCAAGCGCCCGCTGGAGCACATCGGCTATACCGTGCCGTGGAACATGGCGGAGAACCCGGCGGCATCCGTCAATGCTGGCTTCAGCGCCAAGGGCATGCCCATCGGCTTGCAGATTGCCGGGCGTCGGTTCGATGACCATGGCGTGCTGAAGATGGCGAAGTTCTTCGAAGGCATCCGCGGGCCGCAGAAGCCGTGGCCGGTGCCCACACGCTAATTCCGTAGGATGGGTAGAGCGAAGCGAAACCCATCACCGCATGCGCTTGTGGTGATGGGTTTCGCTATCGCTCTACCCATCCTACGCGCTAAACTCTTCCGACAAGAACAAACCGGGAGAAACCGATATGGCCTATGAGACCATCCTCTACAGCGTCGAGGACCAGATCCTCACCATCACGCTTAACCGCCCCGAAAAGCTCAACGCCTATAACGCCACCATGCAGGCGGAGATGATCGACGCCTTCGACAAGGCGGATGCCGACGACAATGTCCGCGCCATCATCATCACCGGCGCCGGCCGCGGTTTTTGCGCGGGCGCTGACCTCTCCTCGGGCGGCAATACGTTCGACCGCGATGCGCGGCGCGGGCCGGTGCGCCGCAACGCCGATGGCAGCGTCGATTACAGCGACGAGATGGCCCGCGACGGCGGCGGCCAGGTGACGCTGCGCATGTTCAAGTGCCTCAAGCCCGTCATCGGCGCCATCAATGGCCCCGCGGTCGGCATCGGCGCGACCATGCAGCTCGCCATGGATATCCGCATCGCCTCCGAGAATGCGCGCTTCGGTTTCGTGTTCTCCCAGCGCGGCATCGTGCCGGAAGCTGGATCGAGCTGGTTCCTGCCGCGCATTGTCGGCATCTCGCAGGCGCTGGAATGGTGCTATTCCGGCCGCGTGTTCCCGGCGCAAGAAGCGCTCGCCGGCCGCCTCGTCAGCAAGGTCGTACCGCATGACGAATTGCTGCCCACGGCACGGGCGCTGGCAAAGACCTTCATGGAAAAGACCGCACCGGTCTCGGTGGCGCTGATCCGGCAGATGATGTGGCGCCTCTCCGCCATGGACGACCCGATGGAAGCCCACAAGATCGACAGCCGCGGCATCTATGCTCGCGGGCGCTCGGAGGACGTCAAGGAAGGCGTCGTCGCCTTCCTTGAAAAACGCCCGGCAGAGTTTAAGAACAAGGTCAGCGCTGACATGCCCGACTACTTCCCGTGGTGGGACGAGCGCGGTTACAAGTGAGACCCTAAATGCTTCCGACGCCCTCCGGTCGTCCATCCGAGGGCGTCGTTTTCCTGCATGGCATCAGCCGCTCGTTCCGCTCGCTGATCAAGCTGCAGCAGGCAGTGGACAAGGCGGGCTTTGCCACGCGGAACATCGGCTATCCCAGCCGGGAGAAGCCGCTGTCGGTGCTGGTGGACGACATCCATCCCGCCATCGCGCCTTTCACCGAAGCCAATGACGGCTGCACGCATTTCGTCTGCCATTCGATGGGGGGCCTGCTGGCGCGCGCCTATATCGCGCGCTACCGCCCTGCGCGGCTCGGCCGCGTGATCATGCTGGGCACGCCGAATGGCGGCAGCGAGATCGCGGATCGCCTCAAGGGCCGGCTGCTCTATCGGCTGTATTTCGGACCGGCCGGACAACAGCTGGTGACATCGCGCGACGCGGCCACGGACGCATTGCTGCCGCCGGTGGATTATCCGGTCGGCGTGATCGCCGGCAATCGCTCGCTCGATCCCGTCGCCTCGCGCTTCATGCTCCCCGGCGCCGATGACGGCCGTGTCACCGTCGAACGCACGAAGCTCGACGGGATGGCCGATCACGTCGTGATTCCGGCGTCCCATGCGTTCATGATGAAGCACAAGGCGGCGATCGCACAGACGATCGCGTTCCTGAAGGACGGACGGTTCGCGCGGCCATAGCGCGGAGTTCTGCATCGTTCCATACGCTGGCCGCATACGCGCTTGCGCTGAGCTTGCTGCAACGCAGCGGTGGCCCTCTCTATGATCCCCGCCAACGCAAAGCGCAGTTTGGGGACACGATGCGCCAATTCACACTTCTGTCGCTGGCATTGCTGCTGGCCGGCTGCGCCGATCGCGAGGCGAAATGGGCCCTGGAGGGCCGCAGCTCGCTGATCGGTCTCGACCAATCCACCATCCGCATGTGCGCGGGATTTCCCAACGGTACCGTGAAGGACGGCCGCACGGAGATCTGGATGTATGAGCGCAATACGAGCTCGCCGGCGGGTGTGGCGCCGGTGGCAGTGACGCTGCCGCTCGGGTTGAGTGTCGGCGGGTCCGTGCCGGTCGGCTATTGCCGCGTGCAGATACGCTTCGCCGGCGGCAAGGTCAGCGAGGTGCACTATGCCGGCGCGACGGATATCTCGCACTATCGGGATGCGGCGTGCGGCCAGATCGTGCGGAGCTGTTTGCCGCAGGAAGGGCGAACTGTGGAGTGATCGCCATCTCTCCGAATGTCATCACCCGCGAAGGCGGGTGATCCAGTAATCACGGACAATCCTGCTTCCTCACAATTGCCCGTGTCGACAGGGTCGCCCGGTCAAGCCGGGCGACGACAGCGCGTGTCCAGGTCTACGCCGCCTTGATCGCCGCCAAAAAGCGCTCGACCTGATCGCGCATCTGGCCCGACTGCCGGGCGAGATCGTCGGAGGCGGACAGCACGTCGCCGGCCGATGAGCCCGTATCGCCGGCCATGTCGGTGACGCCGCTGATGGTGCGCGAGATCTCGTTGGCGCCTTGTGCTGCATGCTGGACATTACGCGCGATTTCCTGTGTCGCGGCGCTCTGCTCTTCCACGGCGCTGGCGATGGACGATGCGATCTCGTTCATGGTGCCGATGGTGCCGGTGATCGCGCGGATGGCATCGACCGCATCGCCGGAGGACGACTGGATCGCCGCGATCTGGGCGCGGATCTCCTCGGTGGCTTTTGCGGTCTGGCCGGCGAGGCTCTTCACCTCGGACGCCACCACCGAGAAGCCGCGGCCGGCCTCGCCGGCGCGTGCGGCCTCGATGGTCGCGTTGAGCGCCAGCAGATTGGTCTGGCTGGCAATCTCGGTGATGAGATTGACCACATCACCGATGCGTTCGGCTGCCGACGACAGCGCCATCACGGTATCATTGGTGCGGCCGGCCTCCTCCACCGCCTTCTGGGCGATGGCCGCGGAATGCGACACCTGGCGGCCAATCTCGACCACCGAGCTCGACAGCTCCTCTGCCGCGGCGGCGACGGTCTGCACATTGGTGGAGGTTTCCGTCGACGCCGCCGTCACCACCGTCGCCTGACGGATGGTTTCGCCGGCCGTGGTGCTGAGCGACTCCGCGGTGCCGTGCAATTGCGAGGATGCCGCCGTCAACGACGACAGCAAGGCCCCGATCTCGTCGTCGAACCGACCGGTGAGCTCGCTCACGCGCGCGCTGCGCTGGCTGCGGCGATTGACCTCCTCGGCCTCGCGGGCGCTGAGCTCATTGGTCCTGATCATGTTGTCCTTGAAGAAAGCCACCGCACGCGCCATGCCGCCGATCTCGTCGCGGCGGTCGGTGCCGCCGATGGCGGTGGTGACATCGCCATTGGCCAAATCGGTCATCGACGCCGACAAGTCGCCGATCGGGCGCGTGATGCTGCGCGCCATGGCGAGCACCGCGGCGCCGCTGACGAGCAGCGCCAGCAGCATCAGCACCGAGGCGATGGTGAGCGTACTGGCGGCATCCGCCTTCTTGCCGCCCACCGTCCTGGCGAGCTGATCGGCGAGACCGTCCTCGATCGCCTTCAACAGATCGATGCGCGCGGTGCTGGCGTCGAACCATGTTTTGCTGTCCAGCCCCTTGAAATCGCCGGCGAGGCCGCCCTGCTCGATGGTTTTTCGCATCGCGTCGACGCGCTCGATGACGGGGCCGGACATGCTGCGCGAAAACAGCGCCAGCGCCTGCGGCGTCGCCGACGCGCGGAAGGCGGCGAAGAAGCCCTCCTGCCCCGCGGCAAGGCCGATGCCGCGTGAAAAGGCCGGCAGCTCGAACTTGCCGGCGGCGATGGCGCCGGCATTGAGCGCGCGCTCCTGCCCAGCCCGCTCCTTGCCTTCGATCAGATTGGCATAGGCGGAGATCGCCTTGGAAATATCGTCATCGCTGCTGAGTTTCGCGATGCCGGTGATGACAGCGATCTGCCGTGAGATGGTTTCAGTCAGGCGACCGACGGCGGCGGGCGGCGCGAGCGCGAGAGTGTCGACTTCGCTGCGCAACGCATCGAGCTTGCCGATCACATCACTGGCGCGATCGGCGGCGGAGGCAAGATCGCTGGCCGATGCGCGCTTGAGTTCATCAAGTGCAGGCATGGCGACGACGCGTTCTGCGTCGGTGCGCTTGCGCTGCTCCGGCAGCTCGCTGCGCATCTGCGCGCCCTTGCTGCTGAGGAAGGCGGAGGTCATGCCGCGTTCCTTCTGCAATTCATGCACGAGGCGGCTGAGTTTGGTGACGCCCGCGGCGACCGGCGCGAGCCGGTCCATCTCGGCATAGACGCTCGCCTTGCTGGCGATTTCATAGGCCGCCAGGGCGGCGACGATGATCAGGGGAAGAATGGCGGACAGAGCAATGCGGTAAAGGATCTTGGTATGTTTCAACATGGTCACCCTCAGCTGTGACACACGTTTTACGGGAATATTCGTAAATGAACCGCCGGACCGAAGTGACCAAAGTTTGATCACTCCATCAGCAGCGCAACACGGCCAATTGCCTTTCGATCAGTCAGCAAGCGCATCGCTTGTGCAACGTCGGCCAGCGGTAACCGATGCGAAACGTTCGGTCGGATCTTGCCGGATTCGGCCCATACGAACAGTGTCTTCAACCGCTCTTGCCCTATCTTCGGATCGCGCCGCGCGGCTTCGCCGGCGCGCACGCCCAGCACGCTGGCGCCTTTGATGAGGACGAGATTCGTCTTCGCAACGCCGATGCCGCCGGTGAAGCCGATCACCAGCAGGCGCGCACCCCAGTTGATGCAGCGGAGACTCTGTTCAAAGATGTCGCCGCCGACGGGGTCGAACACGACATCCGCGCCCCTGCCGTCGGTGATGCGTTTCACCGAATCCTTGAACGGCTCGACACCATAGAGAATGCCGTGATCGGCGCCGCGCGCCCTGGCGACGGCGAGCTTCTCCTCGGAGGATGCCGCAGCGATGACGGTGGCGCCGAGCAGCTTGCCGATCTCGACGGCCGCGAGACCGACACCACCACCGGCGCCATGCACCAGCAGCACCTCGCCTGCCTTGACCTGCCCGCGATCCACCAGCGCGTGATGCGCGGTGCCGTGGGCGGCGAGGAAGGTGGCGCCCTCCGCATAGTCGAAGGTGGAGGGCAGCAGCGTGAGCTGCGAGGGCGCGACGACGACTTCCTCGGCATAGCCGCCGAAGCGCAGCTTGACGATGACGCGGTCGCCAGGCTTGAAGCCCGTCACATCGTCAGCGATCTCGCTGATGTCGCCGGCGGCTTCCATGCCGGGCGTGAACGGCAGCTCGGGCTTGAGTTGATATTCGCCGGCTGCCATCAGGATATCGGGAAAATTGATCCCGGCAGCACGAACGCGGACACGGACCTGGCCGGACTTCAGCACTTTCGTCGGGAAATCTTCAAGGCGCAGGGTTTCGGGCGCCCCGAGGGCGCGGCAGACGATCGCCTTCGGCATCAGGCAGCACTCCGGCGCTGCAGCGCTTCGCGGATCAGCGGCATCCGGTCATTGCCGAAATACATATCGGTCTTATCGAGATAGATCGTGGGCGAACCGAAGCCGCCGCGGGCCATGACCTCATCCGTGTTGATCTTGAGCTGGTCCTTGATCTCCTGCTCGCTGATCCCGGCGAAGAACGCTGCGGGATCGACACCGGTGCGCTGGCACACCTCCGTCAGCACGTCGTCCTTCGAGATGTCCTGATCCTCGCCCCAGTAGATTTCAAAAACGGTGCGGGCAAACGGCACCATCTTTTCCGGCTGCTCGCGCAGCAGCCAGATGCAGCCCCGCATGGCCTTGACGCTGTTCACCGGAAACACCGTCGGCGGCATCTTGATGGCGAGACCTGAAGAGCGCGCCCAGTCGCCCAGATCCTTCTTCATGTAGCGCGCCTTGGCCGGCACTGGCGTCTCGCGCGATTGATAGACGGATGGATTGATCGTGTTGAAGATGCCGCCCACCAGGATCGGGCGCCAGGCGATGTCGACATTGACCTCCTTCGCCAGCGGCTGGATGTTGTGGAAGGCGAGATAGGTCCAGGGACTGGAGCAGTCGAAGAAGAATTCGATCATCGGGTGTTTCCTCTGGTTTGTTTCTTTTTCGTTTTGCTCTCCTGTTGTCATCACCCGCGAAAGCGGGTGATCCAGTACACGCCGACACAGCAGTGTTTACCGGGTCACCCGGTCAAGCCGGGTGACGACAAGGGAGCGCTATTGCTGCTGCTGCGCCTGCGCATGCGCCGGTGCATCGACGCCGAACATGATCTTCCTGGCCTGCTCGTCCATCGGCTTGCGCTCCGCCTTGCCGACCGCGAGGCCGGCCTGCACCTGCGGCCGGGCACGGAGCAGTGCGTACCAGCGCTTCACGTTCGGAAAGTCATCCAGCGTCAGGCCCTGCGCCTTGTGGGTCATGATCCACGGAAAGCAGGCCATGTCGGCGATGGAATAGTCACCGGCGATGTAGGCACGGCCATCGGCAAGATGCGCATCGAGCACGCCATAGAGGCGCTTAGCCTCGCGGGTATAGCGATCGATGGCATAAGGAATCTTTTCGGGGGCATAGAGCAGGAAATGGCCGTTCTGGCCGAGCATCGGGCCGAGCCCGCCCATCTGCCACATCACCCATTGCATCACATTGAAGCGGCCGCGTTGATAGGACGGCATGAAGCGGCCGGACTTTTCGGCGAGATAGATCAGGATCGCGCCGCTCTCGAACATGGTGATGGGATCGCCGCCATCGGCCGGCGCATGATCGACGATGGCCGGCATCCGGCCGTTGGGGGAGAGTTTGAGGAATTCCGGCTGGTGCTGGTCGCCGCGGCCGAGCTGCATCGGCACCACCGTGTAAGGCAGGCCGCATTCCTCCAGCATGATGGTGATCTTCCAGCCGTTCGGCGTCGGCGCGTAATGCAGGTCGATCATCGGTTTCCTCACGCTGTTTTGCGTGATTCTAGCCCTCGCCCACCGATGCGCAATCCCATATACGCGGAGGCCGGAACATGGCAGACAGGCGGCCACAATGAACAATTCCGGGGAGCGAACAATGCTGTTTCCAACCACCATCGCCGGCTCGCTGCCGAAGCCCGAATGGCTCGCCGAGCCTAACAAATTGTGGCCGACCTGGCGTGCCCAGGGCGAGGACCTGCAGCGCGCCAAGCGCGACGCCACGCTGCTGGCGGTGAAGGTGCAGGAAGATGCAGGCATCGACATCATCACCGACGGCGAACTGGCGCGGCAGCATTTTGTCCATGGCTTCCTCGAAAAGGTCGAGGGCATCGACTTCAAGAACAAGGTCGAGATGGGCATCCGCAATGATCGCTACAAGGCGATGGTGCCGCAGGTGATCGCGCCGCTGCAGCTCAGGGGCCGCGTGCATGATGTCGAAGCGCAGGTGGTGCGGGCGCATACCAGGAACAAGTTCAAGTTCACCCTGCCCGGCCCGATGACCATCATCGATACGCTGTCGAACAGCCATTACAGCGACCGCGTCGAGATGGCGTTTGCGTTTGCCGAGCTGCTCAATCAGGAAGCGCTGGCCCTGCAGGCCGATGGCGTCGACATGATCCAGTTCGACGAACCGGCCTTCAACGTCTTCATGAAGGACGCTGCCGACTGGGGCGTCAAGGCGCTGGAGCGCGCGGCGCAGGGGCTCACTTGCGCCACTGCCGTCCACATCTGCTACGGCTACGGCATCAAGGCCAATACGGACTGGAAGGAAACGCTGGGCGGCGAATGGCGGCAATATGAGGAGATTTTCCCCGCCATCGATGCCTCACCGATCCAGCAGGTCGCCATCGAATGCCGCAATTCGCGGGTGCCGCTGGAGCTGCTCGGGCTGCTGAAGAACAAGGTGGTTCAGGCGGGGGTCATCGATGTCGCCAGCGATGACGTTGAGACGCCGGAGGATGTGGTCGCCACCATCGAGGCCGTCATGAAGCATGTGCCGAAGGAGCGCATCGTCGCCACGACCAATTGCGGCATGGCGCCGATGCATCGGGATATTTCGGAAGCGAAGCTGCGCGCGCTGGGTGCGGGGGCGCGCCTGGCGCGGGAGCGGTTGGGGTAACTCCGTCATTGCGAGCGCAGCGAAGCAATCCAGCCTTCGCTGGTGGCCCTGGATTGCTTCGTCGCTACGCTCCTCGCAATGACGGCTGAGTATCGGCGCTTGGATGCAGCGCCGGCCTGTATCCAGCGCGAAAGGCGCGCAACGTCGATGGTGGTGTCAGCAATTGAGCATCGCGGAGAGCGTCATCGACCGCCGCGTAGCCGGCGAACGACCACTGCCACGCGCGCCCTTGCGCGATCAGATAGCTCTCACCGCCCGCATCGACCATCGCGCCATCCGGGAGTCCCGTGATCGGCCCCTCGAGCGGATGCAAACGCTTTGCTCGCCCCTCCAGCCGCTCGCGATGCAACACCGCATCCATCTCCGGCGCACGGATCGCACTCACGCCATTGCCCTGCTCCCATGCCGCACGAAAACGATTGGCGTCGTGGCGTCGGCAGTAGAAGCACGGCCGATGGCCGGCGGCGAAGGATGTGGCCTCATCGAGGAAGAACAGTTCGGTCCAGCTGCGCGTCGCCATGACATCGCGGCGGCGGCCGCGGAATTCGCAGACGCAGGTGATCCAGGCTGGATTCGACCAGCGGCGGTTCAGCAGTGTCTTGGTGCCGGGATCGTGGATGATGCCGCGGTTGCCGGTGAACAGACCGCGCTCGAGCGTGGCGACGATGTCGCCGAAGGGAGTGACGCGGTTCTGAAGGGGCATATCGCGCGTCTCCCTGCACCTTGTCGTCGCCCGGCTTGACCGGGCGATCGAGTAAACACCGGCCTATCGATCGAGCCGCGCCGCCTGTGTTTACTGGATCACCCGCTTTCGCGGGTGATGACATTGGGCGCGTATGGCTGTTAGCGCTACGCCGCCCCGTCGCGCATCGGCGGCTGGAACGACAGACCGAGATCCCACGGGAAGAAGATCCACGTATCCTGCGACACCTCGGTGATGAACGTATCCACCAGCGGGCGGCCCATGGGCTTTGCATAGACGGTCGCAAAATGCGCGTCGGGCAGCATGTCGCGCACCATGCGCGCGGTCTTGCCGGTGTCGACGAGATCATCGACGATCAACAGGCCCTTGCCGGTGCCGTTGCCGAGCTTCGTCGTGGCATCGGAGACGCCCTTCAGCACCTGCAAGTCGCCGCGCTTGTTGTGGTCGTAGCTCGCAATACAGACCGTATCGATGACGCGCACGCCGAGTTCGCGTGCCACGATAGCCGCCGGCACGAGTCCGCCGCGGGTGATCGCCACGATCGCTGCAAAAGGTCCCGCGCTGTTGAGCCGCCAGGTCAGTGCGCGGCAGTCGCGATGAAACTGATCCCACGACACCGGAAACGCCTTGCCGGCGCGCTCCTGCGCGCTCAGCTCCGGATGATCTGCCATGTCTTACTCCTTAGAAAAAACGGCCCGCCTGTTACTTCGTGGCGGCGAGCCCCGCAAGCATCTCCTTCACCGCATCCATCGCGGCGTCGAGCTTGGCCTGGTCGCGCGAGCGCACCACGAGATTGGTGTTCGGCTTGCCCGCTTCATCCATGAACGGATAGCTGCCGATGATCGTATCGGGATGCGCCTGCGCGATCTCGCGCAGCGGACCGCCGACATCGCCCTCACGTGCGTTCGCCTTCACGGTGTCGGACAGCATGCGCACGCCGGATTTCAGCTTCGGCGCCACGATGTCCATCATCGCCTGCATGATGCTGGGGACGCCGGCCATCACGATGACATTCTCGATCTTGAAGCCCGGCGCGAGGATGGTCGCGCTCTGGATCAGATCGGCACCATCGGGAATGCGCGCCATCCGCAGACGCGCCTCGTTGAGGTCCGCGCCAAAACGCTCCTGGAAACGCGCCACCACTTCCGGGTGGTGATCGATGCTGACCCCGAAGGCCTTCGCCACCGCATCCGCGGTGATGTCGTCATGGGTCGGCCCGATGCCGCCCGTGGTAAAAACGTAGTCGTAGCGCTTCCGCAGGGCATCGAGGGCGGCGACGATATCCGCCTCGTCGTCCGAGACAACGCGGACCTCCTTGAGGTCGATGCCGATATTGGTGAGGTATTCGGCGATATAGCCGATGTTCTTGTCCTTGGTCCGGCCGGACAGAATCTCGTCGCCGATCACCAGAATGGACGCCGTCACGATCTCGGTCATGTCTCACTTCCTCGCCTTTATCGGGACCATGCGCGGAGGCGGCCCCGATGTCATCCGGTTATGCCGCTCAAACGTGCAGCGTCCAGCCAATTTTTCAGGCAGCCGGATGGCATCCCCTACGAATTGCCCGCTCAGAATGCATATCGGGCTGGCCCGGCCCTTGCTACCATCACGTTCAGTCGTGCAATCTTGTACACGGCTTCGAACACCAGTCAGGGGACCATGGCACTCGCGTTCGACGAAATGAATGGGCTCGATGGCGCGCTCCGCCCGGCCTATGAGGAACTCTCCCGCTGGCTCGCCGAGACGCCGCCGGACGCACTTGAACATCGCCGCGCAGAGGCCGAGCTGCTGTTTCGCCGCATCGGCATTACCTTCGCCGTCTATGGCGAGGCCGAGTCCACCGAGCGCCTGATCCCTTTCGACGTCATTCCCCGCATCATCTCCGGCAAGGAATGGTTACGGCTGGAAGCCGGCCTGAAGCAGCGCACCCGCGCCATCAACATGTTCCTGAAGGACATCTATCACGGCCGCGACATTTTGCGCGCAGGCGTGGTGCCGGATGATCTCGTCTTCCAGAACCCGGTGTTCCGGCCGGAGATGAATGGCCAGGACGTGCCGCACGACGTCTATGTCCATATCGCGGGGATCGACATCGTCCGCACCGATCCCGACGAATTCTATGTGCTCGAGGACAATGCCCGCACGCCCTCCGGCGTCTCCTACATGCTGGAGAACCGCGAGATCATGATGCGGCTATTTCCCGACCTGTTCGCGCGACATCGCGTCGCGCCGGTGGAGAAATATCCGGACGAACTGCTGTCCTGCCTGCGCTCGGTGGCACCGCGCTCGGCTTCCACCGAACCGACCGTCGCGCTGCTGACGCCCGGCGTCTACAACTCCGCCTTCTACGAGCATTCATTTTTGGCCGACAAGCTCGGCGTCGAGCTGGTCGAGGGCCGCGACCTCATCGTCAAGAACGATGAAGTGTTCATGCGCACCACCGAAGGGCTGAAGCGCGTCGACGTGCTGTATCGCCGGCTCGACGACGACTACATCGATCCCCTCACCTTCCGTCCGGACTCCGCGCTCGGCGTGCCCGGCCTGATGTCGGCCTACATGGCCGGCAATATCACGCTGGCCAATGCCGTCGGCACCGGGATCGCCGACGACAAGGCGATGTACAGCTACATGCCGGACATCGTGAAATTCTATCTCGGCGAAGAGCCGATCCTGAAAAACGTGCCGACCTGGCGCTGCCGCGAGGCCGGCGATCTCGCTTATGTGCTCGACAATCTCGGCGACCTCGTCGTCAAGGAGGTGCACGGCTCCGGCGGCTACGGCATGCTGATCGGGCCGGCTGCGACCAAGGCGACGATTGAGGCGTTCCGCGACAAGCTGAAGCGCGAGCCGGAAGGATTTATTGCGCAGCCAACGCTGGCGCTCTCGACCTGCCCGACTTGCACGGCGAGTGGCCTGGCGCCCCGGCATGTGGATCTCAGGCCCTTCGTGCTCACCGGCAGCAAGGACATCAATGTCGTCCCCGGCGGCCTCACCCGCGTCGCGCTGCAAGAGGGCTCGCTGGTGGTGAATTCAAGCCAGGGCGGCGGCACGAAGGATACGTGGATTCTGGATGAGTAAACTCCATCATTGCGAGGAGCCCCTTGGCGACGAAGCAATCCAGGGCCACACGACGAAAGAAAGACTGGATTGCTTCGTCGCTGCGCTAAGAGGAAAGCGGAAGCTTTCCTTGACCTCGCAATGACGGCCGAGAGTATTTGAGAAAGACCATTATCGCCCATGCTGTCGCGCACCGCTGAAAACCTCTACTGGCTGGCCCGCTATATCGAACGCGCGGAATATCTCGCGCGCACCATCGAGGCGACGCTGCGGGTCACCGCGCTGCCGAGCGCCTATGTCGGCCAGACCAATGAATGGGACTCGGCGCTGCAGACCGCGGGGATGAATTTCGGCTTCCACGCCAAGCACGAGACCGCCGATGAAGAAAGCGTCGTCGAATATATCGCCTTTGCGCCCGACAATCCGTCATCGATCCGCAACTGCATCGAGGCCGCGCGCCTGAATGCGCGCTCCGTGCGTACGGCGCTGACCGGCGAGATGTGGGACACCATCAACGGCGCCTGGCTGGAATTGCAGTCGGTCTGGAGCAACGGCACCAAGTCGCGCGAGCAGCTGGCGCGCTTCCTGCGCTTCGTGCAGGAGACCTCGCTGCGTTTCGACGGCTCGGCCTATCGGACCATGCTGCGCAACGACGCCTACTGGTTCTCGCGGCTCGGCCTGCATCTGGAACGCGCCGACAACACCGCGCGCATTCTCGATGTGAAATATCACTTGCTGCTGCCGCAGGACGAGCATGTCGGCGGCCCCCTCGATTACTATCAGTGGACCTCGATCCTGCGCTCGGTCTCGGCGCTGACAGCCTATCACTGGGTCTATCGCGAGACGCTGAAGCCGTGGCTGATCGCGGACCTCCTGATCCTCAACGACACGCTGCCGCGCTCGCTGGCGAGCTGCTACGGTAATCTCGTCCGCAATCTCGACCAGATCGGCGTCGCCTATGGCCGCCAGGGCGCCGCCCAGCGACATGCCCGCGGTGTGCGCAACAGGCTTGAACACAGCCATATCGACGATATCTTCCAGCGCGGCCTGCATGAATTCATCCAGGAATTCATTGCCGACAACAATCGGCTGGGCGAAATCATCGGCAAGCAGTATTTGATCTGAACATGCGCCTTCGCATCGCCCATTCCACCACCTATCGCTATGAGCCGCCGGCGTCCGGTGTCATCCAGATTCTGCGCATGACGCCCGGCAGTCATGACAGCCAATATGTCGCGGACTGGCAGATCGACGTCTCCACCGACTCGCGCCTCGACAGGCACGAGGATGCGTTCGGCAATGTCACCCATGTGCTGACCCATGGGCCGCTGTCGGACCTCACCATTACGGTGGAAGGGCTGATCGAGACCCAGGACACCGGCGGCGTACTGCGCGGCACCGACGAGCGCTTTCCCCCCAGCCTGTTCCTGCGCCCCACGGACCTCACCGATGTCACGCCGGCGATGGAGACGTTTGCGCGCGAACTGACGCCGACGGCGGACAGCGATGCACTCGGCTATCTGCATGCGCTGATGCTCGGCATCAACACGCATATGACCTTCGACACCGATCCGACCAGCAGCGGCACCACCGCCAGCGAGGCCTTCGCCCTGAAGCGCGGCGTATGCCAGGATTACGCGCATATCTTCATCGCCTGCGCGCGGATGGGCGGCATCCCGGCCCGCTTCGTCTCCGGCCATTTCTGGCGCGCCGACGGGGCGAATCAGCAGGAGGCCGGCCATGCCTGGGCCGAGGCCCATGTGCCCGGACTCGGCTGGGTCGGCTTCGACCCCGCCAATGCCATCTGCACCACCGATGCCCATGCCCGCATCGCCATCGGCCTCGATTACCTCGGGGCTGCGCCTGTGCGCGGCACCCGCTATGGTGGCGGCATGGAGACGCTGACCGTGGCGGTCCGCGTCGACAAGGTCTCGGACCGCGGCCAGTCGCAGTTCCAGAGTTAGGCTGTGCCGTAGGGCGGATCAGCGCAGCGCAATCCGCCGGCCGAGTTCAAAATCGAAACTCCGCGGCGGATGACGCCTTCGGCTAATCCGCCCTACGGTGGAGTTCCACTGTTGCCCACCCCGCCAACCGCGCGTAAGACGCTTTCAGGTTTGAGAGGCTGGCGATGACTTACTGCTGCGGAATTCTGGTGAAGGACGGTCTGGTGATGATCGCGGACACGCGCACCAATGCCGGCCTCGACAATGTCTCCACCTTCCGCAAGCTGCACATCTTCAACCAGCCCGGCGAGCGCATTCTGGCGATCGCCTCGGCCGGTAATCTCGCCATCAGCCAGTCGGTGATCTCCACCCTCAATGAGGGTCTGGAAAATCCCGAGACGGGCGAGGTCGAGACGCTGATGAATGCGCCGACCATGTTCCAGGCGGCGAAGCGCATCGGCCGGGCGATCCGGCATGTGAGTTCGACCGAAGGCAAGGCGCTGGAAGCGGAAGACATCAATTTCGACGTCTCGTTCCTGTTCGGCGGCCAGATCGCCGGCAACAAGATGCGGCTGTTCATGATCTATCCGGCCGGCAATTTCATCGAATGCACGGTGGACACGCCGTATCTGCAGATCGGCGAGCACAAATATGGCAAGCCGGTGCTGGATCGCGCGATGCATTACGATGTCGAATTGTACGAAGCGCTGAAGACCGGCCTGATCTCGATGGATTCGACCATGCGCTCGAATATCGGCGTCGGCCTGCCCATCGACGTGCTGGTGGTGCGCACCGATGTCTGCGATGCCGATCTCAATCACCGCATCGAGGCCGGCGAGCCATACTTCCACGACCTGCGCTCGCGCTGGTCTGCAGCGCTGCGTGCGGCGCACCAGAACATCCCGCGGCCGCCATACAAGAACGTTTGAGCTGTAGGATGGGTAGAGCGCAGGCGCAAAGCGCCGTAGCGAAACCCATCAAGTTCCGGGCTGTACCGTGATGGGTATCGCTGCGCTCACCCCATCCTACAAATGGCGCCCGATGACGCTCACGGATTTGCCTGCCGTCAAAACGCTCGCCGACACGATCCATCCCGCCTTCCCCGAAAGCGACGCGGTGTTCGCCAATCGCCTCACGCTGCATCCCGGCGGCTGCGAGGTGCTGGATAGCGATGATGGACTCATCGGCTATGTGCTGAGCCATCCCTGGCTCGATCGTTCGCCCCCGCCGCTCGATGCGGTGCTGGTGCCGGTGGCTGCGCCCACGACCTATTACATCCACGATCTCGCATTGCTGGCCGAGACCCGCGGCAGTGGTGCCGGTACGGCCATTGCCGGCTTGCTTGCGGCCCGTGCGCGCGCGCTGGGCCTGCCGAACATGACCCTTGTTGCCGTCAACAATTCGGTCCACTTTTGGCAGCGGCAGGGCTTTACCGTCACCGATGATCCCGCGCTGGAGGCCAAGCTCGCAAGCTATGGCGATCAGGCGCGCTTCATGACGCGAGTGCTCACCTAGAGCATGATCCCGAAAAGTGGATACCGGTTTCGGATTAGATCATGCTCAAAAAATAGAATCTCAGTTCAAGAACCAGGGAAGAAACCAATGACCGCCAAGATCGCCATCGTCACCGGAGCCGGCACCGGCGTCGGCCGCGCCGCCTCGCTCGCGCTGATGAATACGGGCTTCACCGTCGTGCTCGCCGGCCGCCGGCTCGAACTGCTGCAGGAGACGCAGAAGCTCGGCGCCGAAAAGGGCGGCAAGAGCCTGCCCGTCACCGCCGACATGCAGGACCCCGCCTCGATCGCCGCGCTGTTCGCCAAGACCGTGCAGCAATTTGGCCGCCTCGACGTGCTGTTCAACAATGCCGGCATGGGCGCGCCCGCAATCCCGTTCGAGGATCTCGGCCTCGAGCAGTGGAAGGCCGTCGTCGACACCAACCTCACCGCGCCATTCCTGTGCACCCAGCACGCCTTCCGCATCATGAAGGACCAGACCCCGCGCGGCGGCCGCATCATCAACAACGGCTCGATCTCGGCGCATGCGCCGCGCCCGTTCTCGGCCGCCTATACCTCGACGAAGCACGCCATCACCGGCCTGACAAAAGCCAGCAATCTCGACGGCCGCGCCTATGACATCGCCGTCGGCCAGGTCGATATCGGCAATGCCGCGACCCCCATGACCGATCGCATGGTCAATGGCCCCGGCGTGCTGCAGCCCGACGGCACCTCGCGCCAGGAGCCGCGCATGGACTCCAAGGCCGTGGGCGATGCCGTGGCCTATATGGCCGGCCTGCCGCTGGATGCGAATGTGCTGACCATGACCGTCATGGCGACGAAGATGCCGTTCGTGGGACGGGGCTGATATCTCTCGCATTGCTCATCGGCACCGACATTGCATGACCCTGCCCGCCGCGGCATCATTGCCGCGGTTTCGGGGGATGCATGCTTCAGCTTCAGTCGGCGTTTGGGATTTTCGCTCTGCTTGGCATCGCCTGGCTGTGCGGTGAAAATCGCAGCAAGGTGTCATTGCGCAAGGCCGTGATCGGGCTCGTCGTCACGATCGCAACGGCCGTCATTCTCCTGAAGCTGCCCATCGTCACCCGCGCTTTCGGAACGATCAATGATGCGGTCTCGACCATCGCGGCTGCCTCACGCGCCGGCACGTCTTTCGTGTTCGGCTATCTCGGCGGCGGCGCGCTGCCTTTCGACCTCAAGGCGCCCGGTGCCGATTTCGTGCTGGCTTTGCAAGCCCTGCCGGTCGTGCTCGTCATCAGCGTGCTGACGACGCTGCTGTTCTACTGGCGCATCCTGCCGCCGATCGTGCGTGGCATGGCGTGGCTGCTCGAGCGCACGCTCGGGATCGGCGGCGCCGTCGGCCTCTCCACGGCCGCGAACATCTTTCTCGGCATGGTGGAAGCGCCGCTCTTCATTCGGCCCTATATCGCGCAGCTCACCCGCAGCGAGCTGTTTCTCGTCATGACCGGCGGCATGGCGGGGATCGCCGGCACGGTGCTGGTGCTCTACGCCACCTTCATGGCGCCGCTGCTGCCGGATGCCTCGGCGCATTTCGTCATTGCCTCGGTGCTGTCCGCGCCGGCAGCAATCCTGATCAGCCTGATCATGGTGCCGGAAACCGAAGACCGCCGCACCGGCGGCCTGCTGGCCAGTCCGCCCTCGCCCGCCAGCAGCACCATGGATGCCATCGTCAAGGGCACGACGGCCGGCATCGAACTGCTGGTCAATATCGTCGCGCTGCTGCTGGTCTTTGTCGCGCTGATGTATCTGATGAACGCGGTCCTGATGCTGTTTCCGACCATGGGCGGCACGCCGCTCACCGGCCAGCGCATCGTCGGCTATCTCATGGCGCCGGTCTGCTGGCTGATGGGCCTGCCATGGGACCAGGCGCTCACGGCGGGATCATTGATGGGCGTGAAGACGATCCTCAACGAGCTGATCGCCTATGTGCAACTCGCAAAACTCGGCCCGGAGATGCTCGATCAACGCTCGCGCCTCATCATGCTCTATGCGCTGTGCGGCTTCGCCAATTTCGCCAGCCTCGGCATCATGATCGGCGGCCTCGGCACCATGGCGCCCGAACGGCGCGACGAGATCAATGCACTCGGACTGAAGTCGATCCTGTCGGGGACGCTGACGACGTGCCTGATGGGAGCCATCGTCGGCGTGCTCATCTGACAGGCGGTTGTCTTCGGAAGAACCGCCCGATTCAGAGTTGTTCGTTTCGTGCGACAACTTTTCCTTGCAAAAAACGCGATTTTCCGCGGGATTTTGCAGCTTCCATCAAACTGTAATCCCCCTGTCAAATATCTCGCCTAACGGTGCCGCCATCGACGCACGCAATGTTGATGGAGCTGCACGATGGCGAAGATCGAACTCAGCGGCATCCGCAAGACGTTCGAAGGCAACGAGATCCTGAAAGGGATCGACCTCGCCATCGACGATGGTGAGTTCATCGCGCTGATCGGCCCGTCCGGCTGCGGCAAGTCCACGCTGTTGCGCATCATCGCCGGTCTGGAAACGCAGGACTCCGGCCATGTGCGCATCGACGGCGCCGCCGTCGATGGCATCAGGCCGAGCGCGCGCAATCTCGCAATGGTGTTCCAGTCCTACGCGCTGTATCCGCATCTGTCGGTCTATGACAATATCGCGGTGCCGCTGCGCATGCGCCGGCTCTCGGCGCTGCAGCGTTTCCCCCTGCTCGGCCAGCTGTTTCCCGAGCGTCACCGCATCGAGCGCATCATTCGCGACGATGTCGAGCGCGTCGCGGCACAGCTCGAAATCACGCCGCTGCTGAAGCGCAAGCCGGGACAGCTCTCCGGCGGCCAGCGCCAGCGCGTCGCGGTCGGCCGCTCCATCGTGCGCGAGCCCGTCGGCTTCCTGTTCGACGAACCGCTGTCAAATCTCGACGCCAAGCTGCGCGTGCATATGCGCGCCGAGATCGCGCAGCTGCATCGGCAGATGCAGAGCACCTTCATCTATGTCACGCATGATCAGGCCGAGGCCATGACCATGTCGAGCCGCATCGCAGTGATGATCGAGGGGCGCATCGTGCAGATCGGCACGCCCGCCGATGTCTACGAGAATCCGCGCGACCTGCGCGTCGCCGAATTCGTCGGCAGCCCGAAGATCAATGTGCTGCCGGGCGCCATCGGCAGCGATGGCACCCTCGCCGCCATCGGCCAGATGCTCGGCCTCGCCACATCCGCACCTGCCGGCCGTTGCTCCATCGGCGTGCGCCCCGAGCGCATCCGGCTCGGCGACGGCAGCTTTGCCGGCGATGTCGTGCATATCGAAAATCTCGGCGCCGAAGCCTTCATCCATATCCGCCACGACGGCATCCCCCTGCCCGTCGTCGTGCGCGTCGATCATGATCGCCCGCTGCCGGCCATCGGCAGCCGGATTGCTTTCTCCTTCATGCCCGATGCCGTTCGCGCCTTCGATGCGCAGGGCCGCCGGATCGACACGTGGCTGCAGGCCCGCCGGGAGCAGCTGCTGGAGGTGGCCCTTGGTTGACCTCGCTGCATCCTCCTCGACCATCCCTGCCAGCCGCGCGACCACGGCGCCGAAGTCGCAGCACATCGGCCGCGGCGGCGCCGCGCTGGCGATGTCGACACCGGCCATCGTGCTGATGCTGCTGATGCTGATCGGCCCGCTCTGCGCGGTGATCGCACTGTCCTTCACGGACTATCAGCTCGGGGCGCCCTCGCTCGCCTGGATCGGCCTCGCCAATTACCAGGAGATGCTGGACGACCGCGTGTTCTGGATCGCGCTCACCAACACCGTCGTCTATGTGGCCATCGTGGTGCCGCTCGCCGTCGCGCTCGGCCTCGGCGTCGCGCTGCTGATCGAGAGCGGCAGCAGCCTGCGCAGCTGGTATCGCACCATCTATTTCCTGCCCGTGATGGCCACGCTGATCGCCATGTCGATCGTGTGGGAGTTCATGCTGCATCCGCAGTTCGGCCTGATCAATGCACTGCTCGCGAGCATGGGTCTCGAAGGCTATAGCTGGCTGCAGGATCGCCGCACCGCGCTCTATGCGCTCTGTGCCATCGGCATCTGGCAGGCGCTCGGCTTCAACATGGTGCTGTTCCTCGCCGGCCTGATGTCGATCCCGCGCCATCTCTACGATGCCGCCGAAGTCGACGGTGCCGCCAGCTCCTGGGATAAATTTCGCCTCGTCACCTGGCCGATGCTCGGGCCGACCACGCTGTTCGTCGTGGTCATCACCAGCATCCGCGGCTTTCAGGTGTTCGACACCGTGCATGTCCTCACCAAGGGCGGCCCGTCGAAATCCACCGAAGTGCTGATCCACCGCATGTATGTCGAGGGCTTCGAGTTCTTTCGCTCCGGCTATGGCGCAGCGCTCACCGTCGTGTTCCTCGCTTTCGTTCTGCTGCTCACCCTCATCAAGGCGCAACTCGCCAGCCGCCGGGTGCATTACACATGATCCAGACCCGCTCGCTCGCTTGGCCCGTCATCCGCCATAGCCTGCTGCTGTTCGGCGCGGTGCTGATGCTGCTGCCCTTCGTGTGGATGATCTCGACGGCCTCGAAGCCACAGACCGAGATCTACACCACCGACATCCACCTCATCCCCCACACTTTTGCGCTGTGGGACAATCTGCGAACGGCCTTCGCCAAGGCCGATCTCGTCCGCTTCCTCATCAATGGCGTCATCGTCACCATCGCGATCTTCGTGCTGCAGGTTCTGGTGGCCTTGCCCGCCGCCTATGCGCTGGCAAAACTGCGCTTCGTCGGCCGCGACGTGCTGTTCGCGCTGGTGCTGTTCTGCATCCTGATCCCGCCGCAGGCCACCGCGATCCCGGTGTTCCTGCTGCTGCATCATCTCGGCATTCTCGACACCTATGCCGCGATGGTGGTGCCCTTCACCATCTCCGCCTTCGGCATTTTCCTGATGCGGCAGTTCTTCAAGAGCGTGCCCGACGATCTCATCGACGCCGCACGGATGGACGGGATCAGCGAATTCGGCATCGTCTGGCGCGTGATGCTGCCGACCGCGATCCCGGCCCTCACCGCTTTCGGCATCTTCTCGGTGGTGGCGCACTGGAACGACTATTTCTGGCCGCTGATCGTGCTCACCAGCGAGCATCTGCGCACCCCGCCACTCGCTGTCGCCGCTTTCCGCAACGAGGAAGCGGGCACCAATTACGGGCCGCTGATGGCTGCCGCCATCGTCATCATCGCGCCGCTCGTGGTCGCGTTCCTGCTCGCCCAGCGCCGCTTCATCGAAGGCATCACGCTGACCGGCATCAAATAGTCCAACTGCCCACCCCCGACAGGAGACCTCCCATGCTGATGAGATCGACCCTTGCGGCTCTCGCTTTGCTCACCGGCGTTGCCGGCGCGCAGGCGCAGACCAAGACCGAAGTCGTGCTGCAATATCCCTTCCCCGAACTGTTCGCGGAAACCCACAAGCAGATCGCCGAGGAATTCGCCAAGGTCCGCCCGGACATCAAGGTGACCATGCGCGCGCCTTACGAATCCTACGAGGACGCCACCCAGCGCGTGCTGCGCGAGGCCGTCACCAATCAGGTGCCGGACGTCACCTTCCAGGGCCTGAACCGCATCCGCGTGCTGGTCGACAAGAACATTCCTGCTGCACTCGACGAATACATCGCCGCCGAGAAGGATTTCGACAAGCAGGGCTTCCACCAGGCGATGTATGACATCGGCACCACGAGCGGCAAGGTCTATGCCCTGCCCTTCGCGATCTCGCTGCCGGTCGTCTACATCAACACCGATCTCGCCAGGAAGGCCGGCGCTGACATCGACAACCTGCCGACCACCTGGGACGGCCTGTTCGACCTCGCCAAGAAGATCAAGGCGACGACGCCTGGCGCCAATGGCATGACCTATGCCTGGGACATCACCGGCAACTGGCTGTGGCAGGCCCCGGTGTTCGCCCGCGGCGGCACCATGCTGAATGCGGACGAGACCAAGGTCGCCTTCAACGGCCCCGAGGGTCAGGCCGCGATCCGCACCATCGCCCGCGTCGTCACCGACGGCGGCATGCCGAATTTCGACCAGCCCGCCAGCCGCGCCGCCTTCGCCGCCGGCAAGACCGGCATCCATATCACCTCGACGTCGGATCTGAACAAGATCACCCAGATGATCGGCGACAAGTTCGTGCTGAAGACGCACACCTTCCCCGATGTGATCGCACCGAATGGGCGCCTGCCCGCCGGCGGCAATGTCGTGATGATCACCGCCAAGGACAAGGCCAAGCGCGATGCGGCCTGGGAAGTGGTGAAGTTCTGGACCGGCCCGAAGGGCGCGGCGATCATGGCCGAGACCACAGGCTACATGCCGCCAAACAAGGTCGCCAACGACACGCATCTGAAGGACTTCTACGTCAAGAACCCGAACAACTACACCGCCGTGAAGCAGCTGCCGCTGCTCACCAAGTGGTACGCCTTCCCCGGCGACAACGGCCTGAAGATCACCGACGTGCTGAAGGACCATCTCAACAGCATTATCTCTGGCGCCCGCACCAAGGAGCCCGATGCGGTGCTCGCCGACATGACTTCGGACGTGCAGAAGCTGCTGCCGAAGTCGGTCGGCGCTGCGAAGTAATCCTCGCGACATCGATCGCGGAGCGCCACCGCGCTCCGCGATCCCCTTACGACGAAAGCGGCGTCATGAAACTGATCCATCTGAGCGACATCCATCTCACCACGCCCGGCAAGACCATCGGCGGCCGCGATCCCCGCGCCAATTTCGAGCGCGCCCTGGCACATGTGCTGCGCGACCACGCCGATGCCGAATTGATGGTGATCACCGGCGATCTCTCGGACTGGGCCGACCGCGACGACTATGAATGGCTGAAGACGCGGCTGCAGGAATTCCCCCTGCCCGTGCGGCTCTGCATCGGCAATCACGATGACCGTGCGACTTTTCTCAGCGTGTTCCCGGAATGCAATGAAGGCGGCTTCGCGCAAGGCGTGAAGGACATCGCCGCGGGCCGCTGCCTGTTCCTCGATACATGGGGACCGGAGAGCCATGCGGGCTTCTATTGCGCAGCCCGTCAGCAATGGCTGGAGCAACAGCTTTCGGAAAGCGACGGCCCTTTCTTCCTGTTCATGCACCACAATCCGATCCCGACCCATCTCGGCCCGATGGACGCCATCGGCCTCCTCGATGACGTCGCCTTCCGCCGCATCGTCGGCCGCCACCGCGACAAGATCCGTCACATCTTCTTCGGCCACTGCCACCTGCCCATGGCCGGCTCCGCCGCGGGCGTGCCGACCACGTCGCTGCGTGGCACCAATCACGCGAGCTTCGTCAGCTTCTCCGAGGCCGAATTCCTGCTCGGCTCCGACCTGCCGGAATCCTACGGCGTCGCCTTCATCGGCGCGGACTATGTCACCGTGCACATGATCGAGTTCGGCTATCAGGGCGAGATCCGCTCGGGCGGCTCGCCGGACTACAAGGCGTGGGACCGGGAGACCATGCAGCGATGAAATTCGTCATCCTCACTGACACGCATTTCGTTCCCGCCGGCCGAAAACTCTACGGACTCGATCCCGCTGCACGCCTGGCCATCGCGGTGGACAAGATCAACGCGACGCATCGCGATATCGCTTTCGTCATCGTCACCGGCGACCTCGCCCATTGGGGTGAGCAAGACGCCTATGAAAGCCTCGCGTCGCAACTTGGCCGACTCGACGCGCCGGTCATCACGATGCTCGGCAATCACGACAAGCGCGACGCGTTTCGCGCCGTCTTCCCGCAGGCCGATCGTGATGATCATGGCTTCGTGCAGAGCGTCCGTGTCATGGATGCCGCGACCATCGTGACGCTGGATACGCTGAACGAGGATACGCCGGACCACGCCGGCATCCTCTGCGACGCACGCCTGGCATTTCTGGAAGAGACCCTCGCCTCGGCGCCGACCGACAGGCCGCTCCTCCTGTTCCAGCACCATCCGCCCTTCGACAGCGGCTTGCGCTACATGGACACGATCAAGCTCGCCAATGGCGAAGACGAGTGGGACGTGATCGCCCGCACGCGAAAGCCCGATTACCTGTTCATGGGGCATCTGCATCGCCCCATCGCGGGCAGCTGGCGCGGCATCCCGTTCCATATCCAGCGCGCGCTGACGCATCAGGTCGCGTTCGACTTCGAGGCGAAGAGCCATATTCCCGGCTCACATGAAGCGCCGGATTATGCGTTCGTGACTGTGGCGGATGGCGATGTAGTCATCCACCAGTGCCCGTTCCTGTATGACGGGCCGCGCTTCTCGCTGCATGATGCGGAAGCGCAGGCGGCACAGTCGATGGAAGACCTATCGGACGTGCTCAGCCGTAGGGCGGATGAGGCGAAGCCGTAATCCGCCGCCCGAATACATTGTGGAAACCCCGCGGCGGATTACGCTTCGCTGATCCGCCCCGCGGGATGGCGCGTTACGCCTTCACTTCCACCGTCCGGAATTCAGCGGGCAGGATCACCTCGAGCAATTCGCAATTGTCCGAGTAATCGCGGATGAAGTGCCTGATGCGCGGCGGCTGGGTCCAGCACGAGCCCTGCCGCATGGTCTGTTCGCCGACGCCGTCCATATAGGTCTTGACCCAGCCATTCAGCACATAGACCAGCTGAAACTCGGCATCGTGGTAATGCAGCTTGGAGACTTCCTTCGGATCGCACGGACCGATCAGCCTGATCACGTGCGCCTGCGCGACGCCGCCGCTCGCGTCGGCAACACCGAGATCACGATATTTTGCGTAAGCGCGCAGACCGGTCGCAAAATCCTCTTCGCGATAGTGGCTGATGGCCGGGCGCTGCTTGAGTCGCCTACCAGACGCAGACGCTGCGACACTCTTTTTTGCTGCAGCTCTCGCAGGCCTGCTCGGCGCTGCCTTCCTGGCAACCTTCACTGCACCGGCCTTGCGCGCGGAAGCCTTTGCCACAGGCTTTTTCGTCGTTTTGCTGGCGCTGACCTTCGACGCTCGCTTCTGCTTCGCCATTGTGTACTTCCCATGCGCCCATCGAACAGCGATCAACGCAGCGCGCAAACTAACTGTAGTTCGTGGGTGCAGCAATTCATCAGAACTGTTGAGGGATAAAGGCCTGCAACCGGAAGACGCGAACTCACAATCGTCCAACAATTCATAGCGTGATTTGGACTCTGGCCGGTCAGTGTGAAGATACCTGCCATCGGCCAACCGGTGCGACATGTTGCGCAGGCCGGGGGAGACTATCTGCCTATCGCGCAGCGCGCCGGTGATGGCGATCGCTCAAGGCTCCTTCCCCATGCCAGCCTTCCCTTAACCAAGGTTGGCACCCGTCACATTTGAGTGCCAAATAATTTGCTAAGGGACCTTGCCCGTCGGGAACGATCGGCCTATCTCCGCACCAGTCATGCTGGCACTTCCTGCCCGTGACTGCCAATTTTTGCAATTTACGTGCGATTACAGAAACTTAGGAGGACTGCATGAAATTCCGTCCGCTTCACGACCGCGTCGTGGTCAAGCGCATCGACGCCGAAGAGAAGTCTGCTGGCGGCATCATCATCCCGGACAGCGCCAAAGAGAAGCCCTCCCAGGGCGAGATCGTCTCCGTCGGCCCCGGCGGCCGTGACGAAGCCGGCAAGCTGGTCCCGCTCGACGTCAAGGTCGGCGAGCGCGTGCTGTTCGGCAAGTGGTCTGGCACCGAAGTGAAGATCGACGGTCAGGACCTCCTGATCATGAAGGAAAGCGACATCATGGGCGTCCTCGAAGGCGCTGCCGCTCCTGCTGCCAAGAAGAAGGCCTAAGGGCCTCTCCTTCCTTTCCCTTCCATCCTGAAATTCAAGGACATCCAACATGGCTTCCAAAGAAGTTAAATTCGGCGTTGACGCGCGCGACAAGATGCTGCGCGGCGTGGACATCCTCGCCAATGCAGTGAAGGTCACCCTCGGTCCGAAGGGCCGCAACGTCGTGATCGAGAAGTCGTTCGGCGCACCGCGCATCACCAAGGACGGCGTCACCGTCGCCAAGGAGATCGAGCTCGACGACAAGTTCGAGAACATGGGCGCCCAGATGGTGCGTGAAGTGGCTTCGAAGTCGGCTGACGCAGCCGGCGACGGCACCACCACCGCGACCGTGCTGGCCCAGGCCATCGTGAAGGAAGGCGCCAAGTCGGTCGCCGCCGGCATGAACCCGATGGATCTGAAGCGCGGCATCGACCTGGCTGTGGAAGCCGTGGTTGCTGACCTCGTCAAGAACTCCAAGAAGGTCACCTCGAACGACGAGATCGCCCAGGTCGGCACCATCTCGGCGAACGGCGACTCGGAAATCGGCAAGTTCCTGGCTGACGCCATGAAGAAGGTCGGCAACGAGGGCGTCATCACCGTTGAGGAAGCCAAGTCGCTCGAAACCGAACTCGACGTCGTCGAGGGCATGCAGTTCGACCGCGGCTACATCTCGCCCTACTTCGTCACCAATGCCGACAAGATGCGCGTTGAATTCGACGACGCCTACATCCTGATCAACGAGAAGAAGCTCTCCTCGCTGAACGAGATGCTGCCGCTGCTCGAAGCCGTCGTGCAGACCGGCAAGCCGCTCGTCATCGTCGCTGAAGACGTCGAAGGCGAAGCCCTCGCCACCCTCGTCGTCAACCGTCTGCGTGGCGGCCTCAAGGTTGCTGCCGTCAAGGCTCCGGGCTTCGGCGATCGCCGCAAGGCCATGCTGCAGGACATCGCGATCCTGACCGGCGGCCAGGCGATCTCGGAAGATCTCGGCATCAAGCTCGAAAACGTGACCCTGCAGATGCTCGGCCGCGCCAAGAAGGTGATGATCGACAAGGAAAACTCCACCATCGTCAACGGCGCCGGCAAGAAGGCCGACATCGATGCACGCGTGGCGCAGATCAAGGCGCAGATCGAAGAGACCACTTCGGACTACGACCGTGAGAAGCTGCAGGAGCGTCTCGCCAAGCTGGCTGGCGGCGTGGCCGTCATCCGCGTCGGCGGCGCGACCGAAGTCGAAGTGAAGGAGCGCAAGGACCGCGTTGATGACGCGATGCATGCGACCCGCGCGGCCGTTGAAGAAGGCATCGTCCCCGGCGGCGGCGTCGCTCTGCTCCGCGCTTCCGAGCAGCTGAAGAACATCAAGACCAAGAACGACGACCAGAAGACCGGCGTCGAGATCGTCCGCAAGGCCCTGTCGGCTCCGGCCCGCCAGATCGCCGTCAACGCAGGCGAAGATGGTTCGGTGATCGTCGGCAAGGTGCTCGAAAACGCGACTTATGCTCACGGCTTCGATTCGCAGTCGGGCACCTATGGCGACATGCTCAAGAAGGGCATCATCGACCCGACCAAGGTGGTCCGCGCCGCGATCCAGAACGCAGCCTCGGTTGCTTCGCTGCTGATCACGACCGAAGCCATGGTCGCCGAACTGCCGAAGAAGAACGCCGGCGGCCCCGCAATGCCCCCGGGCGGCGGCATGGGCGGCATGGACTTCTAAGCCTGTCCTCGGGCTTGACCCGAGGATCCAGCTACGCAAGGCTAGCTACGCAATGCAGAACCCCGGCAGCGATGCCGGGGTTCTTGTTTGTCAGATCGGAGCACGCGATCTACTTCGCGCCATAGGGCGCCGGCGTCTCGCGGCTTGGCGCCGAGCCAACCGTGGCACCGCGGCGCTTGTTTTCGAGATCCTGCGCCATCTTCAGGTGATGCTGCAACGCCGGCAGCGTCTTGCCGGCCCAGTCCTTCAGCTTGGCATTGTCGCCGCCTTTCGCATAACGCTCGAACAGTGAGACCGCGTCTTCATGCGCGCTCACCTGCATCGGGGAATAGGTCGCCGAGAACTCCTCGGGTTTGGCCTGTGTCAGCTTGTCGAGCTTGGACTGCGACGACGAATTCAGCGCCGTCGGCAAGTCTGCCTTGACTGCGCCGCTGGCGATCAACTGCTTGATGTCGGCGGATGTCCTGGTGTGATCGGTGATCATCTGCTCGGCGAATTTCTTTTCCTCCGCATTGCCCTTCTGCTGCGCGACCTTGGCGGCAGCGATTTCCAGCATGTCGCTATTGGCCGCTTCGGTCACGAAGTCCTGCGTCTTCGGTGCGATGCCGAGCGTGGAGTTCACGCCGGTCTTCTCACCGACGGACTGGGCGAGCACCGGGCCGGAAAGCATGGTGGTTGCAGCGAGAATGATGGCGAGTTTTTTCATGGCCGTTGTCCTTGAGTCTTCCCTTGGCATCAGCAGCCCGGCCGGATGCGGCGCGGTCCTTGCGATTACCAAGCTGTTGAATCGTGCGACGTTCCGTCACCGTTGCGACGCGTGTTCGGCCGTTTGACGCACGCGCCCCCTTCCCGCCGCATTTTCTTCAGTTTCGGTTCACCCGCAGCACGTAATTCTCTCGCGCTGGCCGATGACACACATGGGCCTCGAGTTAGGAGAATGCCGTGAAGAAATTTGCTTTTGCCATTGCCGCTGCCGCCACGATTGGTCTGGCTTCGCTGGTCTCACCCGCCTCGGCGACGACGATCACCATCGACAAGACCAATGTCGCTGCACCGATCACGGACTTCTCGTCGCAGCATCGTCACTACACGCATCGCAAGACCATCGTCCGTCGCGGACCGGTCTGCACCACACGCACGGTGGTTAAGCGCGGCCATCACGGTCGCCGTATCGTCAACAAGGTCCGTGTTTGCCGCTAAACGGCAACGCGCGAGACACCGAAGGCGGCGCATTGCGCCGCCTTTTTCATTTGCGATCATCCGCTCAATCGTCGAGCTCGGGCCCCGGCGGCATTTGCGGCATCGACGGATTTTGCGGACGCATCGGTGCCGAGGGCTGCATGCGATCACGCGGCGCCGGTGCCTGACCGCGGGTGATCTGGTTCGACGCCGCGGCTTCGGGTGGAAAGAAGACATCGTGGCAGGCGCGACTCAGCCGTGGGCCCGCCGCGCGCAGGCAACTCTCCACGCGCGTTTCATCGGGCATCGCCATCGAGCAGAGCCGGAACGCATCGGGCGTACACGCCTCGCGCTGCGCATCGGTGCCGGCGGCGAATGCAGGTGCAGAATTCATCAATGCCAGTGAAGCGATCGCACCAATGGTGCGCGGCGTGATCAGGCGGGGTGCGAGCGAAAGTGCCATCTTGCGATCCCATGTTGCGACAACATGACAGATCAAGCCGCTGATGGCACAGCAGTTCCGCGGAGCGACGATACAGGCTGGTGAAAATTCAGGCGGTGAATCATCTGCCGCGCAGATGATTCAAATGCGACTGGATCAGTCGAGCTTGGCGACGACGACGACGCGTCGCACTTCACCGCGGCGATAGGCCTGCAGGAACTTGTCGTAGTCCTTGAACGAGATGCAGCCGTTGGAGTCGCCGTTCGGCCCGAGCAGGTAGCTGTGTGTCAGCAGACCGTTGCGGCCGAAGATGGCGCTCTCACCGCCGAGCGGGGTCATGCGCAGCGCGGCGACGCCATGGAACAGCGCTTCGCGCGGCTTAAGATCATAGATGTGCGGCGGCGTCACGCCGCGCATGCGCTCATGCGCATAGGCGGGATTGTCCATCCGCGAGCCAAGGCCGGAATGCGCCTCGAGCTTGGTGCCGTCCGGCATGTAAACGCGCTTGGCGGTGATGTCGTAGACTGCAGTGAGGCGATCCATGTCGCTCGGCTCGAGCGTCCCCGGGGTCGCGTCCTGGCCGTTCGACAGCACGCCGCCGTCGTGGCCGGCATAAGCGAGCATCGGGCCGCTCTTCGGCTTGTCACCGCCGCCGAACAGCTTGTCGAAGATGTTGACATTGGCGGTCTTCGGATGCGCCGCCAGCGCCATGCGGGCGCGTTGCACCAGCGCGTCATGACCGAAGGCCCCGCCCTTCGGCGTGGGCGCCTGGGCGGTCTGGGTCTGGGTCTGATTGTTCTGCGCAGCAGCGGGCGCATCCTGCGGACGCACATTCGGCATCGGGATGCTGGCAATGAGCTGCTTCACCGTCGGCGACGGCTGCATCAAGGCGACTTCCTGCGGCTTCACGGCCAGCGCCGGTACGGTCGGCTCCTCGGCGATGCGGCGGGCGAAACGGTCCGGCGTGGCGCCCATGGAATTCGGCGCGAACCAGGCGACCTGCTGGCGATCCTGCTTCGGTGCCACCATCGGCGCGGAGCCGGCGAGCGGCGCACGGCGTGCAGGCTCGAAGCGATCGGAGAAATTGGCGTTGGTTTCGGCGCGGGTGACGCGCTGGTTGAAGCGCTCGGCGAAGGACGAGGTGGACACCCCGGCATCGGGTGCAAGGCTCGCGGTCACCATCGACGGTTCGATGTCGCCTGTGTGGAAGAGCTTGCCAGCGAGGGTCCATCCGCCGGTGAGTGCTACGGCAGCCAGCGCGGCGCCGGCCCAGAAGAACGTGCGGGAATTGTTTGACGACGTGTTCGACACTGCTCGGCCTGGGCGAGAGGGCGCTTGAGAATTCAACGCTCGTCCACGGTTACTCATACGCTCAACGTCCAAAGAACTGGCGCCCACACAAAATGACTGCGCGTCCCGCGAGCGATGCGCCGATGGATCAAGAAATCCACGGCTGCAATCCCGCAGGAATGCGAAGCGCCATTAAGGCGAGTTTTAGTTAAATGCGGATTAATCGGAAGATCCCCACCAAGTCCCCATCGGCGTCTAAAAGCCTGCCAATAATGGCCTTTTTGCGTGCCAGGTGAAGAGAAATTAACGTGCCCGCGGCGGTTTTTTGCGTCCTATTTTGGGACGCTGATCCCCGACCTTGTCGGCACCCATTCCTGCCCGACGCACTCAATCCTGCGGGAACCTTAGGTCACACGGCTTGCCCGAGCCTGCCCGGCCGCCGGAAACACGCACGGCCGGGCACGCGAAGCGCGCCGACCGAAACGATGCAAGCAACTGAAATCACGTGTAATTCAGCTTCGGATACCAGTCGGTTCCGCGGCCTTCCGGGGTGCAGTCGAGGATGGTCCAGATCGGCATCAGGTCGGGGGCGCCGCGGGGGTCCTGGCCGGGATCGGCAGTCGCGGCGAACATCTCGCCGGCCCAGAAGTGCCGGATGGAACCGTTCCGCCGGGTGAACACATTGAAGGCGGCATCGTCCCCGCCGTCCTTGCTCACCCCGAAATAGTCGCGGCTGAAGTCCCCGGACGGGTCCGAAAACAGCGGCAGATGGTGCCAGCCGCGCTCCCGCTTGAAGGCACTGAGTCGCTCGATGGGCGAGCGTGCGATCACGGCCAGGGCGACGCGCTGGGTAATGTCGGGCACCTCGCCATCCCAGGCGGACAACAGCGACGTGCACATGGGGCAAGGCCGCTCGCGCTGCGGGCCGAACATGTAGGAGTAAGTCACCAGCGTCTGCTTGTCGCCGAACAGGCCTTCAAACGACACCGGGCCGGTCTCGCCGATGAACTGATAGTTCGCCGGCACCGCACCGCCATCGGGGAGCGCACGACGCATTTCGGCAACGCGTTCGATATGACGACGCAGTTCGATCTCCTCGATCAGCAGTGCATTGCGCGCGGCGCGGTAGTCGGCGCTTTCATTGGGGAAGTGGACGGTGGTCGCCTTCACGAGATCGGCGGCGGGGGTCAGGGAACCAGTCATGACATGTCCTCCGTAGGCTGATGGAACGTGGCTTATCTGGAAGACGTTCCGGAACCGGCGATGCCGACATGGACGGCAAGGAGTTCTTGGCAATTGACGCCTGATGCGAGCGTGTCATGGAGTATTCCGATGCGCCTGTTTCACTTCAGCGACGAGAGCAACATCGAGGTCTTCATGCCGCGGCCGGTGCCCGGCTTGCAGGGGATCACGCAGCCACAGGTCTGGGCCATCGATGACTGGCATCAGGCCATGTACATGTTTCCTCACGACTGCCCGCGGATCTTCGTCTGGCCGGTGGAGACCACGACGCCGGAATATGTCACGGCCTATCAGAAGATGACCTCGTGCCGCATGGTTGCGCATATCGAGCTCGGCTGGCTCGACCGGCTCGCCCGCACTACCGTCTATCGCTATGAACTTGCGCCGGATGGCTTTGAGCCACTGGGCAATGCCGGCATGTGGATGTCCTCCACGCCAACCATGCCAGTGAATGTCGAGCGCATCGACAATATCGAGAAAGCGTTGAGCGATGCCGGCGTCGAACTGCGCGTATTGCCCTCGCTGAAGACGCTGGAGCCGCTTTGGGAAACCTCGCTTCACGTGAGCGGGATCGGCCTCAACCACGCGCGATCGTAGCTCGAACCCAGGGCGGATTAGTGCACCGTAATCCGCGCTAATGCTGCGCATTGACACTCGCACTAATCGCGGATAATATTTATCCATGATTAGTGCGAGGCTGCCCCGATGAAGATGAGCGACGGTGTCGAGCAGGCCATTCACAGCGTGGCCATGATGGCAGGGCTCACCGCCGATGGCGTGCTGTCGGCGGCGGCGCTGGCCGAGTTTCACGGCGTCTCCACCAGCTATCTGCTGAAGCACCTGCAGGCGCTGTCGGGGGCCGGGATCGTGGTCACAAAGCCCGGCCCGACCGGCGGCTATCGCCTCGCGCGTGCGCCGAAAGACATCACCCTGCTCGATCTGGTCCTGGCCATCGAGGGCCCCGCCCCCGCCTTTCGCTGCGCCGAGATCCGCCAGCGCGGCCCCAATCCGCTGCCGGGCAAACCGAAAGCGCCCTGCTCCATCAATGCCGCGATGCTGCGCGCCGAACGCGTCTATCGCGACGAGCTTGCGAAGGTCACCCTCGCCGACGTGCTGGGTGATCTCCGCGCCAAGGACGAGGACGGCGCCATTGCCGCACGCGGCTGCGCGTTTCTCGACCTCAACGAACGGCGCCGCGGCGCCAACTGACCTCATCCACCGAACCGAAGGAGAACTGTCATGTCACCGCGTATCAACTTCGCAAAGGCCTCCACCGACGCCTACAAGGCCGTCGCTGCACTCGATCGCTACGTGGTGAAGGACAGCGGCCTCGACCCGGCGATCATCCATCTGATCAAGCTGCGCGCCTCCATCATCAATGGCTGCGCCTATTGCGTCGACATGCATGTGAAGGAGTCGCGCCACGACGGCCTCAGCGAGCAGTGGATCAACCTGATGTCGACCTGGCACGAATCCACGGTCTATACGCCGCGCGAGCGCGCGTTGCTCGGCTGGGTCGACGCCGTCACACTGATCGCACAGACCCGCGCGCCGGACGACGTGTACGACGAGCTGCGCAAGCACTTCTCCGACGACGAATGCGTGAAGATCACGACTGCCATCGGCGCCATCAATGTGTGGAACAGACTGGCCGTCGCGTTCCGTGCGCCGCATCCGATCGATGCGCCGAAGGCGGCCGCGTAAATCGAGGCATGGAGGGTGTGGGCAAAGGCGCGAAGCGACGTGCCCACCTCCAAGTGCCATGCAGGTGAAGGTGGCCACGCTGGGCTTTGCCCACCCTTCAGAAACGACGAAGGCCGGGTTGAACGTTCAACCCGGCCTTCGATCATTCAGAGCTGGATCGAAACTTAGTACAGTTTCGCGCCGGCGGCATCCACGACCTTGCCCCAGCGGGCGTGGTCATCCTTGATGGTCTTCGCAAAGGCTTCGCGCGTCGAGGTGGTGACGCTGAGGCCCTGGGCTTCGAGACGCTCCTTCACATCCGGCAGCGCGCCAATGCGAACCACTTCGGCATTCAGGCGATCGACGATGGCGTCGGGCGTGCCGGCCGGCACGACGAGGCCGAACCAGCTGTCGACGACGAAATCCTTCACGCCGGCTTCGGCAGCGGTCGGCACATTCGGCAGCTGCGGCGAACGCTCACGGCTGGTGACGAGCAGGCCCTTCACCTTGCCATCGCGGATCTGCGGAGCCAGCACGGTCAGCGTGTCGAAGGACAGATTGACCTGATTGCCGAGCAGCGCGTTCACCGCCGGTGCGCTGCCCTTGAACGGGACATGCAGCAGATCGGTATCGGTGAGGCTCTTGAACAGCTCACCGCTCAGATGGCACAGCGTGCCCGGGCCGCATGAGGAATAAGTGAACTTGCCGGGCTCACGCTTGGCAGCGGCCACCAGTTCCTTGGCAGTCGAGACCGGCGCATCGGGGCTGGCCGCGAGCACGTAAGGCACCGAGGTCAGGTTCGACACCGGGATGAAGCTCTTGAACGGATCGAACTGCACCTTGGTGTTGATATGCGGCAGGATGGTGAGCTGGCCGGCAGGCGCCAGCGACAGCGTGTAACCATCGGGCTCCGCCTTGGCGACGGCTTCGGCGGCGATCGCAGTGCCGGCACCGGCCTTGTTCTCGATCACCACGGTCTGCTTCAGCGCCTCGCCGAGCTTGTCGGCGAACACGCGCGCCGAGATGTCGGCGGCACCGCCCGGCGGGAACGGGACGACCAGCTTGATCGGACGGCTCGGCCACGCATCAGCAGCACAGACTGCACCAATGCCCGTGGTCAGCATAACCGAGGCGAATGCAGCGGAGAGAAGACGGGACAGAAGAGCGGAGCGCACGATCGTGATCCTTTGGTTCCGGGACGTTGTTTCGCTGCGACCTGCAGACACAATTGCCCGGCCCCGCTCATGCGAGCAGGTTTGAAAAGCCGGCAATGTTGGCTGTTTTTGCTGCCGTCGTTGACGTCCTGCGACGCGCCCGACAGCTTGGGAAGCAGCTTTGTTAGCTAGTTAAAAATGTCATCGGACAGCGCTTCCCGCAAGAAAACCGCCTTGCAAATGCAAGTGCGGACTTAGGGGATCGCTATCGCCCGACCACTAAGAGAAAGAAATTCTTTCTTTCTGCCCTTTCCGCAGGCAGCGGGGCCTGGAACCATCGGCCGGTGGCGCCGTAGACTCGAGCCGCCATCGGGGATCGGGAGAGCGTCATGACCGCGCTGGATCAATCGACCGGGAAGAACCGCTACCTCAAGGCCGCCAAGCGCGACGACTTCACCCTCGACCAGGACTGGCCCTCATATTCCGACGCCGAGCATGACCGCTGGGACCGGCTATTCACCCGCGCGCAGACCGTGCTGCAGGGGCGCGCCTGCGACGAATTCCTGAGCGCCCTGCAGAAGCTGCAGCTGTCCGAGGGCGGCATTCCCGACATGGCAAAGCTGAGCGCGCGTTTGGCGCCGCTGACGGGCTGGCAGGTGGTGCCCGTGGCCGAACTGGTGCCGGACGAGGTGTTCTTCGATCACCTCGCCAATCGCCGCTTCCCGGCCGGGGCCTTCATCCGCCCGGAAAGCGAAATGGACTATCTGCAGGAGCCGGACATTTTTCACGACGTGTTCGGCCACGTGCCGCTGCTGGCCAATCCCGTCTATGCGGATTTCATGGAAGCCTATGGCAAAGGTGGCCAACGCGCGATGGCGCTCGGCCAGCTGAAGAACCTAGCGCGGCTGTACTGGTACACGATCGAGTTCGGATTGATGAAAGGCGCCGATGGCCTGCGCATCTTCGGCGCCGGTATCCTGTCATCAACCACGGAGTCGGTCTTCGCGCTCGAAGACCCCTCGCCCAACCGCATCACCTTCGATCTCGAACGGGTGATGCGGACGGACTATATCATCGATGACTTCCAGCAGACCTATTTCGTCATCGACAGTTTCGAGAAGCTGCTGGAAGACAGTTATCGCGATTTCGGTGCGCTCTATGGACGGCTGGCGCAGGCACAGGATATCGCGGCCGATGCGGTGACCCCCGAGGATCACATCATCAGCCGCGGGACGTTTACGTATTTCAAGAGAAAGCGAAGCTCTGTTCCGTAGGGCGGATGAGCGAAGCATCATCCGCCAGCCGAGCTTGTAGCTGAAACTCCGCGGCGGATGACGGCTTCGCCTCATCCGCCCTACGGCTTCAGCCGTTCATCGACTGGATGCGGAACTTCGCCGGCGAGACGCCGAAGCGGCGGCGGAAGCTGCGGTGGAAATAGGACAGCTCGTTGAAGCCGCAGGCACCGGCCACTTCGCTGATCTTCAGCGTGCACTGACGATCTTCCGTGAGCATGCGGCGCGCCTTGTCGAGGCGGAGCTGCATGATGCGGTCGGTGATGCTGAGGCCGGAGCCCTGCAGCAGGTCCTGTACGTAGCGGACGGAGAGACCGAGCTTTTCCGCCACGACGCGGGTGGAGAACTGCTGGTCGGCAAAGCTCTCATTGATCTGGTTGATGACGCTGGCGATGCGCGCGCCGCGCAGGCCACCGACATCGGTCAGGCCGACCAGTTCCGGCTTTGCGGGGGCCGTGGGCGTGCTGTCATGCAGGCTGGCCCGGTTGCTCGAAAATTCGGAGTGGTTGCTGAAAGCAAGATGTGTGTTGTCCATTTTCCCAATCACCGCCCATGTCTGTGTGCGGTTATGGGTCGTCGCCCCCGCGACGAAGGTTCAATGCGACATCCATTTTTCTTCTAGGGCGATCAACGGCCGCCGAGTTCCGGGGGCGCCGACCGATCCAGCACCTCACCGGTCGGGCCATCCAGCAGGTCCAGCTCGACATCCTCGATCACCAGCGGACCGCGCTTGCGGGTCAGATCCGCGACCTTCTCGACCCGGCTGAAGGCATCGCGCCATTCGGGGACAGTCATGAGGCCGGGTGTGCCGACCAGCAGCAGCTTGCCGGCCAGTTGCTCCGCGCTGGGCTCGGGCATGTTGATCCAGCGGATACGCTGCCCACGCTGGACCACACACGTGCCTTTCGGCATGTAGAACATCAACCAGCTGGTGGTTCCGTAGTCCGGCCCCAGCACGCAGGTGGCACCGGTGCGCTGGCGCACCGCCTCGATCTCGGCCGCGAGTTCGGGGAAGCCGACGCCGATGCTCCGCACGGTGGCATCGCGCTTGTAGCCCGACAGGAGGCCGGTATTGGCCTGGACCACCAGTGCGACGAACATCACGGCACCGACCGGCGTGGCCCAGCGCAGGCAGGCCTCGACGGTGCGCTGGGCGCGCGGCGCCCACTGGATCATGGTGGCGGCGACCGCGGCAGCGATGGCGAAAGCGGGATAGATCGGGGCGAACCAGTTGGCCTCGACCCGGGCATGCAGCGCGTGCCAGGCGAAATACAGCGCGATGACCCAGACCATGGCGCTGACCAGCACGCGGGACGACAGCGCACCGGCCTGACGGCGGGCGAGCGCATAGAGGCCCATGGCGCCGAGGATGAAGACCAGCGGCGTTGCGAAGATGAACTGGGTGGGGATCAGCTCGGCGATATAGGCGGCCCTGAATTCCTCGATCCGGGCGCGGCCGAGCTGCTTGATGAACGACACCCACTGGTGATCGGCATTCCAGAGCAGCACCGGCGAGAACACGGCAAAGGCGGTGATACCGCCGAGATAGGGCCATGGCGAGATCAGCCAGCGCCGCATCTTCGGCACCGCGACCAGCCAGATCAGGATCGCCGCACCGAAGAACAGCGCGGTGTATTTGGACAGCAATGCAAAGCCGACGGCGACGCCGACCGCGAGCCACCAGACGCCCTGCCCTGTGGCCGCCACCTGCGCCAGCGCGAGAATGACGAAGCTCGATGCCACCAGCAGCGGCGCGTCGGGGGTGACGATCATCAATCCGACCGAGACGATCATCGTGGCATTGAGCAGCAGCATCGAGGTGACCGCGATGCGCTTGCCGCCGAACAGCAGTTCGGCGCTACGAAAAATCGCCCAGCTCATGGGCAGCGTCAGCAGCACCGAGAACAGGCGCACGCCGAGCGGCGTATCGCCCGCGATCAGGGTGCCGAGGCGGATCACCACGGCGACCAGCGGCGGATGGTCGTAATAGCCGCCGGCGAGATGCTTCGACCAGGTCCAGTAATAGGCCTCGTCGAAGGTCAGCGGCGTCCAGGCGGACGCCACAAGACGCAGCAACACGAGGCCGATGACGACGGCCCATGCATTGCGGACCATGCGCGCTTCCGCAGCCGTCACCGCTTGCGCCACACGAACAGGCCGGACATGGCGTAGTTCCAGACAACACCCATCAGCGCGCCGGCGGCGCCGGCGAGCCACCAGATCGGTTCGTTGTCATAGACCGAGAAGGCGACGCCGACATTGGCGAGCAGCCCGACGCTACAGACCAGATAGAACAGGATCAGACCTTGCAGGATGCGAAAGCCTTTCAGGCGCTGGTCGCGATAGGTGAGGAAATTGTTGAGCAGGAAGTTGCTGGTCATGGCGCAGAAGGCGGCGATGCCCTGCGCTTCCGCAAACGGCAGCGCGGCTTCGAGGCCCACGAACAGCGCGACGAAATGGACGACCAGGCCGATCGAACCAACCAGTGCGAACAGCAGGAAGCGGAGCGAGATCACGTCGTTGGTGAGCTTCGCCAGGATGAGGCCGAGGAAATCCAGCGCCACCATGGAATCGAGCTTGCTCTCGCCGTGCAGGCGCGAGCCGAACGTATACGGCACTTCCCTGATCCGCAGTGCGCCGCGCGCGGTGGCAACGACGTCGAGCAGTATCTTGAAGCCCTGCGTGGACAGCTGCGGCGCGAGCTGCTCGAAACGATCGCGGCGGATCATGAAGAAGCCACTCATGGGATCGGCAACACGGACGCGCAGCACCTGCTGCGCCAAGGCGGTGGCGAACTTGCTGAAGCCGAGGCGCTTCTGGTCGAAACTGTCGGCGCTGCCGCCATCGATATAGCGGCTGCCGATGACGAGATCGGCCTCGCCCTTCTCGATCAGGCCGAGCATCTTTGCGAGCTGAGTTTCGTCGTGCTGCAGATCGCCATCGATCACGGCTGCGCAGGGTGCGGACGAAGCCAGCATGCCCTCGATACAGGCACCGGACAGGCCGCGCCGGCCTATGCGGCGGATGCAGCGAACACGCGCATCGGTCCGCGCCAGTTCGCGCACGGCATCTGTGGTGCCGTCCGGAGAATTGTCGTCAACGAAGATGACTTCCCAGGCGATCCCCTTCAGGGCCGCATCGAGGCGCTGGACCAGGGTGGCCACATTGCCGCGCTCGTTAAAGGTCGGGACCACGACGGACAGCTGCAGCGGGATGCCCGCGCGCTCGATCGGTCCGTTCCCAAGTGTGATGGCATCGCTCATGGCGCCAGCATATATCTGCCGGGCGACAGCCTGCCAAGGCGCTGCGGGAACGCGTCAACCGTTTGATTGTATGCGGAAAACGGGTTGGCATGCGCGGAGGCAACAGCCAGAAATGTAAACGACCAAGAACAACCGGCGCACGTACATCCGGCGCGCCATCCCACTGAAGGGCTGAGGTTATTCAAGGTCGTCTCGGCAACGGAGCTGTTAAGCGTCGACGTCGCCGTTGAAGACGAGATAGGAATGGGTGGGCCAATCCGCAAGGGGCGGCCTCAGGGAAATCTGGAGGAATTGGAATGGCGGCGAAAACCGGCAAGATCCGCATCGGCATCGGCGGCTGGACCTTCGAGCCCTGGCGCGGGACGTTCTATCCGGAGAAGCTGACCCAGGCGAAAGAGCTCGGCTACGCCGCCTCCAAGCTGACCTCCATCGAAATCAACGGCACCTATTACGGCTCGCAGAAGCCCGAGAGTTTTCGCAAATGGGCGAGCGAGGTGCCGGATGATTTTGTCTTCTCGCTGAAAGGCCCCCGCTTCGCCACCAACCGCAAGGTGCTGGCCGAAGCCGGCGACAGCGTGAAGCGATTCTATGATTCCGGCGTGCTCGAACTCGGCGACAAGCTCGGCCCGGTGCTGTGGCAATTCATGCCGACCAAGAAATTCGACGAAGCCGATTTCGGCGCTTTCCTGGAGCTTCTGCCGCGCGAGCTGGATGGCCGTGCGCTGCGCCATGTGGTCGAGGTGCGGCATGACAGTTTTTGCACGCCGGCTTTCATCGCTCTGCTCCGCGAGCACAAGATCCCCGTCGTATTCTCCGAGCACGCGACATATCCAGCCATTGCCGATGTCACCTCGGACTTCGTCTATCTGCGTCTCCAGAAGGGCGAAGACTCCATCCCGACCGCCTATGCGCCAAAGGCGCTGGATGCATGGGCCAAGCGCTTCCAGGATTTTGCGGGCGGCGGTGAGCCGGCCGACCTGCCGCGCGTCAGCGACGGCAAGATCAAGAAACAGCCCCGCGATGTCTTCGCCTATGTGATCCACGAAGCGAAAGTGCGCGCTCCGCACGGGGCGATGGCGCTGATCGAGCGGGTGTAGTCGGGAGCGCCGCATGGCCAGGATCGCGAAGAAGGCAGTCGAGAAAGCAAAGCTCTTCACCATCGGCTACGAGCAGACGCCGGCGAAAGCCGTGCTCGACGAGCTCGAAGCGGCCGGCGTGAAGCTGCTGGTCGATGTCCGCGCTGTTGCCGCCTCGCGTCGTCCGGGCTTCTCGAAATCGCAACTCGCTGCTGGGCTCGACGAGCGCGGCATCGGTTATCTGCATCTGCGCGGCCTCGGCACGCCGAAGGAAGGCCGCGAGGCTGCGCGGTCGGGCAACATCGCGCAGCTGGAGAAAATCTACAGCGCGCATCTGAAAACGCCGCAGGCGCGCGAGCAGATGGATGAGCTGGCGGCACTGGTCGAGAAAGCCGGCCCGATCTGCATCCTCTGCTACGAGCGCGAACATACGCATTGTCATCGCCGCTGGATCGCCGAGATCATCGAGGATCGCGAAGGCGTCGCAATCGAGAACCTGGTCGCGCCGCAGATGTGAGGTCGCGGCGCATCACGCGCCACCCTCCGAAATATTTCATCCAACGTTCTCCCCTCGTTCCCTTTTCCACACTGGACGTCGTCTTATCCACAGATATTCTATCTTGGGTTGCTAACTTGGAGTTGCGTTCTGTAGCGTTGAGTGGGGGCTCGATGCGTTGGAAACCGTTGCTGCGCAGCATGGGCATGGGGCTGGCGATCGGCCTTGCATTCACCGGCCCGATCAGTGCCCAGGACATCGAGGCACTCGATCTCGAATTCGGTCTCACATCGGCTGATCGATCGATCTGGTATTGGCCATCGCTGTTCGACAACCGTGCCACGCGCAAGCGGGACCTGGACTATCTCACCGGCGGGATGCCCGACAGGCTCATCTATTTCGGCGGAATGGATGCCTCGAAATGGAGTATCGGCGCCTATGGCGGGTTTCAATGGATGCCGAACGGCCCCAACCGAAACGGTTTCATCCTGCGCTTGTTCGTGTCCGAGAGCCTCGAGCGCTATACGGACGGCCGCCACAGATACAATACGCAGATCGGCCGCGTCTATCTGATGCCGGGCTACATGATCCGCATCGGCCGGCTGGAGGCGCAATTGCTCGCCGGTCCGGACGCCGAGGTGGATCTGTTCTTCCACAATGGCCGTGCCCGCAGCTGGCGACCGAACGTCGGCCTGCGCGCCATCGCGGATCTGTGGTGGGAGCCCACCAACGAACTGATGCTGCAAACTGCCCTGTCCGCCACCACCATCGATTCAGGCTACAACACGCGCATCGCCGCCGGCTGGCGATTGTTCGACTCATTCTGGATCGGGCCGGAAGCGGCCTTCTCCAGCGACTTCTTCAGCCAGCAGACGCGCTTCGGCGCACATCTGACCGGCCTGCGCACCAACGACTATGAATGGAGCTTCGCCGCCGGGCGCGTGTCCGACAATTTCGGCCGCGAAGGGATCTATGGCCGTTTCGGCATCATGCTGCGGCAGAGCCGCGCGCCGTTCTTCGACAACTAGTCCAGCCGCCATACCGCCTGCGGGCGCTCATAGCCCTTCACCTCGACATCACCGAGAAACGCTGCATCGCGCGCCGCCTCGCCGGCGGCGTCACGCACGGCCGAGGAAATCAGCAGCTGCGAGCCGAACTCCTTGTTGAGCGCTTCGAGACGGGCGGCGAAATTCACGGTATCGCCCATGACCGTATATTCCTTGCGCCGGATCGAACCGACATTGCCGGCGATGACAGCGCCCATGTGAATGCCGATACCGATCCGCAGCGGCCAATCACTGCGGCGATTGTTGTCTTCCATTTCCGCCAGCATTTCGCATGCGGCTTCGACCGCGCATTGCGCGGCGCGCGGGTCCTCGATCGGCGCGCCGAACACGGCGAGAAATCCGTCGCCGAGAAACTTGTTCACGATACCGGAATGACGGTCGAGGATCTCGACCAGAACGGCGAACGCCTCGTCCAGCCGCTCGACGACCTGCCGCGGCGTGTGAATGCGCGTCGCAGCGGTGAAGTTGCGGATATCGACGAACATCACGGCGACCTGCCGCATCTCCGTGGTCGGGGCAGCGCCGGTGGCGAGCAGCCGCTCCACCACTTGCGGCGAGACATGCTGGCCGAACAGGTTGGTGACGTGATCGCGCGCGGCCGTTGCCGCGATGCTGGCCTCGAATTGCCGCCGCAGCTGCATGCCGACGGCACCGGCCAGCACGCCACCGACGAACAGCATGACCGCGCGGACGAACTGGAACATGCTGTCCGGCATCGGCTCGTCGGCAAAGCCCAGCGGCTGATACAGCATCGCCATGGCGAACATTTCTGCCGCCGCGACGAAGCCGGTGAAGGTGGACAGCCAGAAATCGAGCCGCAGCGTCGAGAGGATGATGAAGATGAAATAAGTGAGCGGCGCAGCGAAGGCGAGCGCAGTGTTGGCGCCCATCCAGTTCATGTGCAGGTAAAGCGCCGCCGTCGGCACGCTGGTCTCGATCAATGCGCTGAGATAGCGCCGGACGATGGGGACGTCCTTGTTCTGCCGGACGCGCCGGGTGACCAGGTAGAGCGCAAGAATTTCGAGCGCCAGAAACGGCAGGAAGATCACATAGGTCGAGCCGAGCTCGAACCCGCCGCGGGAAATGCCGATGAAGACCGATGGCACGATCAGCTGGATGACGGTGACGATCGCCGTCAGGATGGCCACCGTGGCGATGACCGCCTTGATCCGCAGCCGCTCGGTGAGCAACACCTGCCGGTTCAGGGCCTCGCGGGCCGTCTGAAGCTCGGGGCTTTCCACGGCGGGTGTGAATATGGTTCGTCGGAGCGGCATCATCGGCAGCAGAATAGCTGCCGATGGCGGAATCAACGAGGCCAAATATGGGCAGGCTTCGTCGCCGACATTGCCGGAGCTAAAAAGTCCTAGCCCTTGCCGTCACAAGCCCATGCCCGGATCACGCATTCCTTGCCACCATGCTCGTAGCACTTCTTGGTCGCCTCGTTGAGCGTCGAGGAAATGCGCGGGGCGACGGCATAGCCATGGGCACCGCAGGGATTGGCCATGTCCACGGCCAGCGCGGCGCAGGCGCGGTTCATGGTCAAGGTGGTGCAATTGCCCTTGCAGGCTTTCTTGGCCGCGGCGAGCGCCGATGCCTCGGCCGGATGGTCATAGGCCTGGCCATAGGCACCGCATTTGCCGATAGCGAGAGCGCCGGCGCCAATTGCCGGTTGCAAAGATGCGAGGCTGAAAATGAGCGCAGCAGAAAAAAACGCGCGGGAGCGCGCAGCAAGACGAGATGACAATTTCCCCTCCCCCGAGGTGCAATCGGCAGAACTGTACCGCGAGGGAGTTTCGACTTGGTGAATGAAGGGAACATGTAGCGTAGGCCAAGGCGCTCTTGCGCCGTGCCCACCCTACAAATCAGCTGCCCCGCGCCTCCTCCAGCGCCTGCGGTGTATCAATGTCGAGGAAAGCGCCACGCCCTTCGACGGGCACATCGGCAACAGCCTCGGCATGTTTCATGATCAGGTTGCGCGCACCGACATCGCCGTCCAGCGTCATCAATTCCGGGAAGAAACGGCGCGACCACAGCACCGGATTGCCACGACGGCCTTCGCTGACAGGCGCGGCGATGAGATGCCCCCGGTCCGGCGCAAACGCATCGATCAGGCGATCGATCAATGCGGTGTCGATCAGCGGCATGTCACCGAGACAAACCACCGCGCCATCGGCATCGCGCGGCACGGCGGCGATGCCGGCCTTCACCGAGCTCGCGATGCCATCGGGATAATCGGGATTGTAGACAAAGGTGACGTTGAGGCCCCGGAGGGCCTTCTCCACATCGGCGGCCTGATGGCCGGTGACCACGGTGACGCTGCTCGCTTTCGACTTCAGCACATGTTCGGCGACGATGCGCACCAGCGGCTTGCCGTTGAGTTCGGCGAGCAGCTTGTTCGGACCGCCCATCCGCGTGCCGCGCCCTGCAGCGAGAACCAGCGCGGCCACACTGCGATTACCATCGGTTTCAGCCGGTGCACGCGGCTGCGGGCGTGTGACGATCTCCATCAGCAGACCGCCGACGCCCATGCCGACGAGATCCTTGCGCGTGACCTCCAGGCCGGCGAGCAGGCGCATCAGCACCCAGTCGAAACCGTTCTCCACCGGCGAACGCGCACAGCCGGGCGCGCCGAGCACCGGCACATCGCCGGCCTTGCCGATCAGCAGGAGATTGCCGGGGTCCACCGGCATGCCGAAGTGCTGGATGGTGCCGCCGATCTGCTCGATGGCGGCAGGAATGACGTCGCGGCGATCCGCGATGGCAGAAGCGCCGAACACGATCACGAGTTCGGCGCCGAGCCGAAGCAATTCATCGATCGTCTTCGCGAGCACCGTTTCATCGTGCGGCACGCGGCGCTCCGCGATGATTCTTGCGCCGGCCGGCGCGAGGCGCTCTTCGGTGACGCGTAGCGTCTTGTCGATGACCTTTGGCGAGAGGCCCGGTAGCAGCGTCGAGACGATGCCGACCTTCTTGACTTGATAGGGCGCGATCCGCATCGCCGTGCCGCCTGCAGCTTTCACCGCGGCATCGCGCAAACTCGCAGCCACACCGAACGGGATCAGCTTGACGGTGGCGATCATCTCGTTCTCGACCACCGGCTTGAACGCATCGAGTGTTGCAAAGGTGATCGCTTCGTCCACGCCATTAATACGATCGACGGCGGTGCGATCAATGACCAGGATGCCAGGCTTGGCGGCAAACAGATTGGCGCGGCCGGTGAACGCACGCTCGACGAAGACGCCCTCGCCCGCCACGGCCTGCGCAATGCTGGCTGCGGCGGCGTCCTCGGAAATGTCGCCGTCTTCGAGACGAACGACGACGACTTCCTTGACGCCGGCGCGCTTGAGCGCGGCCACTTCGTCAGCACCGATCGTCGTGCCCTTCTTGAGCACGAGATCGCCCTGCCGCAGCGTGTGAACAGTCACACCGCCGAGCGCCTCGGCCGGGCTGGCCGGACCGAACTTCATGCCGCAGCCGCCTTTGCGTCCCTGGGCAGGCGCAGCTCTGCCGTGATCTCGGCCATGATCGAAACCGCGATCTCGGAGGGCGAGACCGCGCCGATGTTCAGGCCGATGGGCGCCTTGATCTTCGCGAGATCGGCATCCGTCGCGCCCTGCCCCTTGAGACGGTCGAGGCGCTTGGCATGCGTCTTCCGCGAACCGAGCGCGCCGATATAGAAACAGCCTTTCTCGAACGCGTGCAGCAGCGCGGGATCGTCGATCTTCGGATCATGAGTCACCGCGACGAAGGCCGTCCAGCGATCGATGCCGAGCGGCGGCAACGCCTCGTCCGGCCATTCGGCGATCAGTTTGACATCCGGAAAGCGCTCGGGGCTGGCGAAGGCGGTGCGCGGATCGACCACGGTGACGTCGTAGTCAAGCGAGCGTGCGAGTGGTGCCAAAGCTTGGCTGATATGGACGGCGCCGATGATCACGAGTTTTGCGGTGGGTGCATAGACATTGAGAAACTGCTTCTTGCCGTCCACCTCGACCATGGCGCTCTTGCCCATGCGCAGCTGCCTCGTGAGCTCCGCATGCAAGGGGTCGGCGGCGAAGTCTACCGCCTTCACCAGGCGTTGTATACCATCGGATATATCGGTCACGATGATCACCGGCCGGCGCGCGGCGCGCTCGGCATTGAGCAGCGCCAGTGTCTCGGTTTTCACGATCAGCCTACCTTTTCAACGAAAACGCGGATGGTGCCGCCACAGGACAGACCGACATTCCAGGCGGTCTCGTCGGCCACGCCGAATTCCAGCAATTTCGGCTTGCCGCTTTCGATCACGTCGAGCGCCTCGGTGACCACGGCGCCCTCGACGCAGCCGCCGGAGACCGAGCCCAGAAACGTGCCGTCATCATTGATGACCAGATTGGAGCCGGCCGGGCGCGGCGCCGAGCCCCAGGTCTCGACAACCGTGGCGAGGGCCACGCCATGGCCGGCCTTCTGCCAGGCTTCGGCGGCCTGCAGGATGTCTTCTTCGCGATTGAGCATCAGACTCTCCTCATGCAGCGGGACGGATCAACGGACGATGATGGCCGGAGGTCGGCGCGGACAGGGCTTTGATCAGACCGTCGATGGATGTCAAATTATGTACCGGGCGGAATTCGTCAACGTGGGGCAGCATCATTTTGATGCCCTGCGCCTTCGGCTCGAAGCCGTCGAAGCGCAGCAACGGGTTCAGCCAGATCAGCTTCCGGCAGGAGCGATGCAGACGGTCCATCTCGAAAGCGAGCTGCGAATCCGCCTCGCGTTCAAGTCCGTCGGAGATCAGCAGCACGATGGCGCCCTGGCCGAGCACGCGGCGCCCCCAGAGCTTGTTGAAATTGTGCAGCGAGGCCGAGATACGGGTGCCCCCTGCCCAGTCCTCCACCGACGCCGTGCAGGACGCCAGCGCCTCGTCGGGATCACGGGCCCGCAGCGCGCGGGTGACATTGGTGAGGCGGGTGCCGAACAGGAACACCGAGACGCGCTTGCGCGCATCGGTGATGGCATGGAGGAAGTGCAGGAACAGGCGGGTATACTCGCTCATCGAACCGGAAATATCGAGCAGCGCGACGATGGGCGCCGGCTTGTCGATCAGGCCGAGGCGGCGGAGATCGACGATATCGCCGCCGGTGCGCAACGAGGCACGCAGCGTCCGGCGCAGATCGAGCCGCGCGCCGCTCTTGTCCGGCCGGGTGCGGCGGGTGCGCAGTTCTGCCTGCGGCAGCCGCATATTGGCGATGGCGCGGGTGACCTCGGCGATCTCCGCCGCGCTCATCTGCGCAAAGTCCTTCTTCTGCAGGATCTCGCGATCGGAGACCGACAGCTTGATCTCCTGCTCCTGCGGCGCCTCGCGCTCGTCGCCCTTGGACGGCTGCGCCATCGCCTCCTGCACGCGGCGTGAGGCCGGCGGCGGCTTGCGCTTGGCGTCATCCGGCAGCGGCACGCTGTCGAGCATTTGCTTCCAGTCTTCCTCGGCGCGGAAGAACAGGTCGAAAGCCTGCTGGAAGATCAGCGCATGTTCGTGACGTTTGACGAAAATGGCTTCGAGAGTGGTGAAGACATCGGCACGCTTGCCGATCTCGATCAGCTGCAAGGCGTCAAGTGCATCGATCGCGGCTCCCGGCCCGACCGGCAAACCGGCCTTGCGCAACGCGCGGGCAAAGCCGATGACATTGTCGGCCATCTGCCCGGTTGGCGGATTGAGATGATCGATGGGCAATTCCAACTCCGTCATTCCGGGGCGGGCGCGCATCTTGCGCGACCGACCCCGGAATCTCGTGGTGTTCTAGCTACTCCGAGGTTCCGGGTTCGCGCTCCGCGCGCCCCCCGGAATGACGAGCTTTATTCCGTCGCTTCCTTGATCACCTTCGCCAGCGCATCGCCCTGCATGCGCTGGATGTCGTCCTGATATTTCAGTAGCGCGCCGAGCGTGTCGCCCACCACCTGCGGCGTCAGCGAGCGCGCATCGAGTTCGGTCAGCGCCGTCGCCCAATCGATGGTCTCGGCAACGCCCGGCGACTTGTAGAAATCCTGATCGCGCAGCTTCTGCACGAAGGACACGACCTGTTGCGACAGCTTTGCGGAGATGCCGGGCACGCGCGATTTCACGATGGCCAGTTCGCGATCGGCGGCGGGATAATCAACCCAGTGATAGAGACAGCGCCGCTTCAGCGCGTCGTGGATCTCGCGGGTCCGGTTCGAGGTGATGATGACGATGGGCGGTGCCGGCGCCTTCACCGTGCCGAGTTCGGGGATCGTGACCTGGAAGTCCGAGAGAATTTCCAGCAGATACGCCTCGAAGGCTTCATCCGCGCGGTCGAGCTCGTCGATCAAAAGCACCGGTGCGCCGTTCACATCCGGCTCCAGCGCCTGCAGCAGCGGGCGCTTGATCAGATAGCGGTCGGCAAAGATGTCGCTGGCGAGCTGATCGCGATCGCTTTCGCCGGCCGCTTCGGCCAGACGGATCGCGATCATCTGCGAGGCGCTGTTCCACTCGTACACCGCGGAAGAGACGTCGAGGCCTTCGTAACATTGCAGGCGGATCAGTTTGCGACCGAGCGCGCCGGACAGCACCTTTGCGATCTCGGTCTTGCCGACACCCGCCTCGCCTTCGAGAAACAGCGGCCGCCCCATGCGCAGCGACAGATAGGCCACCGTCGCCAGCGAGCGTTCGGCGAAATAGCCGCGCTTGGTGAGCAGATCGAGCATGCCATCGACGGAGGTGGGAAGCGCCGATGGTGCAGTCATTTACGATCCTATCTCGAAAGCTTTCAGGCCTGACGAATCAGGCCCGGTTGTTGGCGGCTTCGACCGCGCGCTTGGCCAGCACGCCGATCAGATGCGCACGATACTCGGCGCTGCCATGCAAGTCACTGTTGAGCCCATCGGGCGAGACGTTGATGCCATCCAGCGCCTTGGGCGAGAACCGCTTCTTCAGCGCCTCCTCGAAGGCCTCGACGCGGAAGACGCCATCCGAACCTGCGCCCGTGACGGTGACCCGCACGCCCGAGGGCAGCCGCGCCACAAACACGCCGACCAGCGCATAACGCGAGGCCTGGTTGCGGAATTTCTGGTAGGCGGCCTTCTTCGGCAGCGGGAACGAGACCTTTGTGATGATCTCGTCCGGCTCCAGCGCCGTGGTGAACAGGCCCTGGAAGAATTCTTCCGGCTTCAGCTTGCGCTTGTTGGTGACGATGGTGGCGCCCATGGCCATCACGGCGGCGGGATAATCCGCGGTCGGATCGTTGTTGGCGAGCGAACCGCCGATGGTGCCCTTGTGGCGCACGGCAGGATCGCCGATCAGCGCGGCGAGCTCGGCCAGCGCCGGGATCGCTTCAGCGACGGTCGACGATGCCGCCACATCGGCGTGTTTTGCGAGCGCCCCGATCACCAGTGCGCGCCCCTTGATCTCGATGCCGTCGATCCCCTCGATATGGGAGAGATCGACGAGATGCGGCGGCGCGGCCAGACGCTGCTTCATGACCGGCACCAGCGTGTGGCCGCCGGCGATCAGCTTTGCGTCTTCGTTCTTGGCGAGGAGATTGGCGGCCTGCCGCACGGTGGACGGGCGATGATATTTGAATTCGTACATGGAAAATCCCTGAACAATCCTTGGGGCGCGCTGTTCGCGATTATCGTGTCACGTCGTCAGGCCAGGTCGGACTTTTCCATCGCCTTGGCACCCGCGGCGATCGACGCCACGATGTTCTGATAACCGGTGCAGCGGCACAGATTGCCTTCGAGTTCTTCGCGGATCACATGGTCCTCGAGATCGTGGCCCTTGCGGTGGACGATATCGATGGCGGTCATGATCATGCCCGGTGTGCAGAAACCGCATTGCAGACCATGATGCTCGCGAAAGGCCTCCTGCATCGGATGCAGCGGCGCGCCATCGGCGGCGAGGCCTTCGATGGTCTTCACCTCATGGCCATCGGCCATCACAGCGAGGGTTGTGCAAGCCTTCACGGCCTTGCCGTCCAGATGAACGACGCAGGCGCCGCATTGCGAGGTGTCGCAGCCTACATGGGTGCCGGTCAGCCGCAGCTCTTCGCGCAAAAATTGCACCAGCAGCGTGCGCGGATCGATATTCTTGGCGACGGGATTGCCGTTCACGATCATCGAGACTTTTGCCATATGCACTCTCTGTCATCCGCGCGTGCCATTGCGGGGCCGCACGGTTCTTAAAATCGTTCCAAACGCATCATATGGACGAAGTTCATCATCGGCAACCGCGAGCGAACGCGGCCGGATGCGCGTATGACGCTGCTTCAACAGAGCGTGATCACTTTGCTGCGAATGCAAAAAGGCCGGTCCAGCGCCGGACCGGCCTGTGAGTCGCGTGCCAGCCGGGGCAATCAGCCCTGCACGGCCTTGGCGAAATTGTTGAAGAACTCGTCGGCGATCTTCTTGGCCGAGCCGTTGATCAGACGCTGGCCGAGCTGGGCGAGTTTACCGCCGATCTGCGCTTCCACATTATAGCTCAGCAGCGTGCCGCCGTCCTTGTCGGCGAGCGCCACGGTCGCACCGCCCTTGGCGAAGCCGGCGACACCGCCCTCGCCCTCGCCGGAGATCTTGTAGCCGTTCGGCGGATCCAGATCGCTGAGCGTCACCTTGCCCTTGAAGCGGGCCGAGACCGGGCCGACCTTGATTTTTGCCGTGGCGCGGAAACCACCCTCGTCGGTGGTCTCGAGCTCCTCACAGCCGGGAATGCAGGATTTCAGCACAGCGGGATCGTTGAGTTTCTCCCACACCACTTCGCGGCTCGCGGCCAGCTGTACTTCGCCGCTCATCGTCATGGCCATGGGCAATCTCCTGCATGTTTCGGGTCAAAAGAGGCTCACCCCAAGTAATGCACGGATCGGGCAAAGGAAAGACCGGCCAACGAACGCCCTGCTGCCTATTCGCAGTGCAGCAGCCATGCGTCGCCGCGACCTTTCGAGAGCCCTTGGAGACTCCATCGGGAATGGCTAGGGTCCCGCCGCAATGAGCACAGCCCTTTCCCCTCTTCTGGCACCTTTGTTATCGAGCGCCGCCATGCGTGCGATCTGTGACGACGCCACGACACTGCAGAACATGCTGGATTTCGAGGCCGCGCTGGCGCGGGCGGAAGCAGCCGTGGGCGTGATTCCCGCCGCCGCCGTGAACGCCATCGAAGCCGCGTGCCGGGCTGATCAGTTCGACATGACCGCGCTGGCCGACGCCGCGACGCGGTCGGGCAATCTCGCGATCCCGCTGGTGAAGGCCCTGACGGCCCGGGTCGCCAAAGCCGATCCGGACGCCGCACGCTATGTGCATTGGGGCGCAACCAGCCAGGATGTGATCGACAGTGCGACCATGCTCAGCCTGCGCGCCGCGATCGATGCGCTGCTGGGGGATTGCGACCGCGCCATTGCGGGCTTCGCCGGGCTGGCGGAGCGACATCGCAACACGGCCGTCGTCGCACGCACCTGGCTGCAACATGCACTGCCGATGCCCTTTGGGCTCAAGCTCGCGGAATACGCCTCGGCCTTGCACCGCTCACGCCAGCGCCTCGCCCGTCTTCGCGCCGAAGGCCTCGCGCTGCAATTCGGCGGCGCCGCCGGCACGCTGGCCGCGCTTGGCGACAATGGGCTTGCCGTGGCGGAGCAGCTCGCGACCGAGCTTGACCTGCCGCTGCCAGATGCGCCCTGGCACACCCATCGTGACCGCATTGCGGACATGGCGTCCGTGCTCGCCATCCTGTCCGGCACCTGCGGCAAGATCGCGCGCGACGTGTCGCTGATGATGCAGACCGATGTGGGCGAAGCCTTCGAACCCTCAGGCGAAGGCCGTGGTGGTTCGTCGACCATGCCGCACAAGCGCAATCCGGTCGCTTCGGCCTCTGCGCTTGGTGCCGCGACCATGGCACCGAATCTCGCGGCCACGATTTTCGCGGCTCAGGTACAGGATCACGAACGCAGCGCGGGACCATGGCATGCGGAATGGCCGACCCTGCCCTCGCTGCTGCTGGTGACCTCCGGCGCCCTCGCCGCCATAGTCGATATCGCCGAAGGACTCGAGGTCGATGCTGCAAAGATGCGCGGCAATCTCGACACCGCGCACGGCCTGATCATGGCCGAGGCCGTGACCTTTGCGTTGGCGGAAAAGCTCGGCAAGAGCGATGCCCATCATCTGGTGGAGGCGGCCAGCAAGAAGGCCGCCGCGGAGAAGAAGCATTTGCGCGACGTGCTGGCCGCCGACCCGAAGGTGACGGCGCAACTCAGCGCGGACGCGATCGCCAAACTGTTCGAGCCGATGGACTATCAAGGCGCCTCGCAGGCCCTGATCGATCGTCTGCTGACCTCACTCAAGACTTAAGAACGACGGAGTTTTCCCATGCCCATGATCGATGCCGACGGCTGCCTGCTCAATGTCTCCGTCGAAGGCCGCGACAGCGGGCCGACCCTGATGCTGTCGAATTCGCTCGGCTGCACCATGGCCATGTGGGAGCCGCAGATGCCGTCGCTCTCAAAACTCTTTCGCGTGATCCGCTACGATCGCCGCGGCCATGGCAAGTCGGGCATGAACGGCCCGGTATCGATGGAGCGCTACGGAAAGGACGTTCTCGCGATCCTCGACGATCTCAACATCGACAAGGTGCATTGGTGCGGCCTGTCCATGGGCGGCATGGTCGGGCAATGGCTCGGCGCGAACGCGCCGGATCGCTTCAACAAGATGATCCTCGCCAATACCAGCTGCTACTATCCGGACCCGACCAACTGGCACAACCGCATCAAGGCCGTCCGCGAAGCCGGGATTGCATCGGTGGCCGATGCCGTGATCGGTGGCTGGCTCACCGCCGATTTCCGCGAACGCGAGCCCGAAGCGACTGCAAAGATGAAAGCGATGCTGCTGGCGACGCCGGTGGAAGGCTATCTCGCCGCCTGCGAGGCGCTCAGCACGCTGGACCAGCGCGCACTACTGCCAAAGATCAAGAGTCCAGTGCTGGTGATCGCCGGCAAGCAGGACAATGCAACGCCGGTGGCTGCCGGCGAATTCATCCGCGCCAACATCCCCGGCGCCAGCATGACGCTGCTCGATGCCGCGCATATTTCCAATGTGGAGCAGAGCCACGCCTTCACCGAAGCCGTGGTCGGCTTCCTGACGCAGCGCTGAGGTATCACCATGGACGAACAGCAACGCGCCGAGAAAGGCACCGCAAAACGCCGAAAGATTCTCGGCGATGCCTGGGTCGATAAATCCGCCGCTGGCAAGAACAGCTTCAATGCCGACTTCCTTGATCTGATCTCACGTTACGCGTGGGGCGAGATCTGGACGCGGCCGCAATTCGATGACCGCACGCGGCGCGTGCTGGTGATCGGCACCATGCTGGCGCTTGGCCAGTGGGACGAATTCCGCATGCATGTGCGTGCAGCGCTCAGCGAGGGCGGCTTCACGCCGGACGACATCAAGGAAATCCTGCTGCAGCAGGCGATCTATTGCGGCGTGCCGGCCGCCAATCACGCCACCAAGGAAGCCGGTGCCGTGATCAAGGAGCTGGGGCTCGCGGTCTAGGCGACCTTCTGCGCCGGCAGCGCGTCATTGGCCGCGTTACCGGGCTGACCGGGATCGAGCACTTCACTGCTGCCGCTCTGACGCAATGGCGGCTCGACGACCATCACGATCGCCACGCCGAGCAACATCAGCAGTTCGGTGATGTGCAGCCGCATGGCGGTCAGTTCACCGACCGTCGACGCCATCATCATGCCGGCGAACGACATCGCGCCACCGATGGCAAGTGCCATGGCCAGCGCCTCGTCACAGCCGCCCGACTTGCGGATTTTCGGCTGCGTGATGAAAACGAGGAACACGGCGAAGAAGGCCACCACCGTCAGCTTGGCGATCGCGAGCAGCCACGCATAGCGCATGGTGCCGAAGCTCGAGAGCTGCAGATAATCGTTGAGAAACAGCGCCAGCGAGATGTTCGAGCGCTCGTAAAATCCCTGGATCGGCGAGACCATGATGCGGAACGCCAGAAGGGTCCAGGTCGGAATGAAATAGCAGGCCACCAGCGCGCCGACGAAGGTGCTGATACGCCAGCTCTGGAATGAACCTTTTGCGGACCAGTTGTCCTGAACAACAGGGCCTTGGGAAATGCTGCTCTCTGCCATGCGCCGTCCATCGCCTCGCGTGCGACTCGCATGCGAGCCGGTATGGTTGACGAAGAGCTAACGCCGCGGCCGCTGAAGCGACAACGTAAACCATCTGTTAACCTTAATTTCGGGATCCTCGGGACAACGCCGTCTCGCGGGCAGTTTGCAACTTGTCAAAAGAAAAGCCCCGCCTTTCGGCGGGGCTCTTCCAAGGGGCGCTGAGAACACCCCTCTCTCATTCTAGCGCTGCTGCGGCTGGCCTGGCGGGTTGCCCTGCCGGCTCGGATCCTGCTGCTGGCCGGGGCGCTGCTGGCCCTGCTGTTGCCCACCCTGCTGCTGGCCCATGTTCTGGCCGGGGTTCTGGGTCTGCTGGCCCTGATTGTTCTGGCTCTGGTTCTGCTGGCGTTTGGACATTCATCCTTCTCCTTTGTTGAACCATCCAACGCGGGGACAACGCATGCCCGCGCGGGCCGTTTCAGTTCCGACATGAAGATTGCGAGGCCATTGCGGGGAGCAAATGTGACAGCGGAACAGATTGCACTGCAGCGAAAAACGGCATGGACAGCTCAACTTAGCCGCACGTCCCCCTGTTGCTGTTCCCGCAAAAGCACTGTTAGAAAATGGAACAGTGATCGCGAGATTCCGGTGGCCGGGGTTTCAGCATCGTCGCATGCGAAGAACGGCAACACGATACGGGGTCCATGGATTATTTCGCCCAGCAACTGATCAACGGTCTCGTGCTCGGCTCGATCTACGGCCTGATCGCCATCGGCTACACCATGGTCTACGGCATCGTCGGCATGATCAATTTCGCCCATGGCGACATCTTCATGATCGGCGGCTTCATTGCCCTGATCACGTTTCTTATTCTCGTCTCCATCGGGCTCACGGCCGTCCCGCTGATCCTGCTGGTCGTGCTGCTGGTGGCGATGGCCATCACATCGCTCTATGGCTGGACCATCGAGCGCATCGCCTATCGGCCGCTGCGCCACTCCTTCCGCCTCGCGCCGATGTTGTCGGCCATCGGCATGTCCTTCGTGCTGACGAATTTCTCGCAGGTCGCCCAGGGCGCGCGCGTGAAGCCGGTGCCGCCGATCATCACCGGTGGCTACACGCTGCATGAAGGCGTCGATGGTTTCTCCATCCGCGTCTCCAACATCCAGATCATCGTCGTGATCACCACCGTCGTGCTGCTGGCGCTGTTCACCTATCTCGTCGCCCGCACCCGCCTCGGCCGCGATATGCGCGCCTGCGAGCAGGACCAGAAGATGGCGTCGCTGCTCGGCGTCGATGTCGATCGCACCATCTCCTTCACCTTCGTGATCGGCGCCGCGCTCGCCGCCGTCGCCGGCATGATGTATCTGCTCTATTACGGCCTGGTGGATTTCTTCATGGGCTTTGTCGCCGGCATCAAGGCGTTCACCGCAGCCGTTCTGGGCGGCATCGGCTCGCTGCCGGGCGCCATGCTTGGCGGTCTCTTGATCGGCCTGATCGAGACGCTGTGGTCGGCCTATTTCTCCACCGAGTACAAGGACGTCGCCGCCTTCTCGATCCTGATCGTGGTGCTGATCTTCATGCCGACCGGCCTGCTCGGTCGTCCCGAAGTCGAAAAAGTCTGACGGGAAACGGCGTGGCAGCGGCATCGACATCCAGCAAAATCACCCGCGGCCTCGACGTCGCATTCATCTTCAAGAAAGCCGTGATCTCCGCGCTGGTCGCACTGGTGCTGTTCTCGCTGATGATCGGCGTGCGGACCGAAGCCGGCTCCGACGGTCAGCTCACTTACTGGACCCGCTTCGGCGATCTCGCCGCCATGGTCGCCACGGTGTTCGGCGGCAGTATCCTGATCGAGCTGCTGCGCGCCTGGTGGGGACCGGTGGAGACGGTGCGCGTGATGCCGCCATCTGCCACCAAGGCGCTGTCGCTCGCCGGCCGCGCGCTGGTGCCGGTGCTGCTGATCTTCGCCTTCCTCGTCCCGGTGATCTTTTACAACGAGCGCTACATCCTCGATCTCGGCATTCTCGTGCTGACCTATGTGATGCTCGGCTGGGGTCTCAATATCGTCGTCGGCCTCGCCGGCCTGCTCGATCTCGGCTATGTCGCCTTCTACGCGGTCGGCGCCTATTCCTACGCGCTGCTGGCGACCACCTTCGGCTGGTCGTTCTGGATGTGCCTGCCGCTGGCCGGAATCCTCGCCGCCTTCTTTGGCATCCTGCTCGGCTTCCCGGTGCTGCGCCTGCGCGGCGACTATCTCGCCATCGTCACGCTGGCCTTCGGCGAGATCATCCGCCTCGTGCTGCTGAACTGGCAGTCGCTCACCGGCGGCCCCAATGGCATTTCGGGCATCCCGCGCCCGACCATGTTCGGCATTCCGCTGACGCCCGGCGATGATGGCCTTGCGGCGATGCTCGGCATCGAATTCTCGCCGACCCATCGCATCGTCTTCCTGTTCTACCTGATCCTCGTGCTGGCGCTGATCACCAACTGGGCCACCATCCGCCTGCGCCGCCTGCCCATCGGCCGCGCCTGGGAAGCCCTGCGCGAGGACGAAGTCGCCTGCCGCGCGCTCGGCATCAACACCACGACCACCAAGCTCACGGCCTTTGCCATCGGCGCCATGTTCGGCGGTTTTGCCGGCGCCTTCTTTGCTACGCGGCAGGGCTTCATCAGCCCGGAATCCTTCACCTTCCATGAGTCGGCACTGGTGCTGGCCATCGTCGTGCTCGGCGGCATGGGCTCGCAGCTCGGCGTGGCGCTTGCGGCGCTCGCATTGATCGGCGGCTTCGAGCTGTTCCGCGGCCTCGAGCAATTCCGCATGCTGGTGTTCGGCATGGCGATGGTGCTGTTGATGATCTGGCGCCCGCGCGGCCTGATCGGCCACCGCGCGCCCACCGTCTATCTGGAACGCAATCAGGCGATCTCCTCCGACCTCGTGAAGGAGGGCGCGGGATGATCAACGACATTCTCAGCGTCGAAAACCTGACCATGCGCTTCGGCGGCATCGTTGCCGTCAATGAGCTTTCGTTCACCGCCGAGCGCGGCAAGATCACCGCCCTGATCGGCCCGAACGGCGCCGGCAAGACCACGGTGTTCAACTGCATCACCGGCTTCTACAAGCCGACCTCGGGCATCATCCGGCTGCGCCATACGGACAGCGAATGGCAGCTCGAGACGCTCAACGACTTTCGCATCTCGAAGGTGGCCAAGGTTGCGCGCACCTTCCAGAACATCCGCCTGTTTCCCGGCATGACCGCGCTGGAAAACCTGATGGTGGCCCAGCACAACGCGCTGATGCGTGCGTCGGGCTATACGTTTCTCGGGCTGTTCGGCGTGCCATCCTTCCGCGCGGCGGAGAACGCCGCGATCGATCTCGCACGTTACTGGCTCGACCAGATCGGCCTGTTGCCCCGCGCCGATGACGCTGCGGGCAACCTGCCCTATGGCGACCAGCGCCGCCTCGAAATCGTGCGCGCCATGTGTACTGAGCCCGCCCTGCTTTGTCTCGACGAGCCGGCCGCCGGCCTCAATGCGAAGGAAAGCGGCGAGCTCAATGAACTCCTGCTGCGCATTCGCGGCGAGCACGGCACCTCGATCCTGCTGATCGAGCACGACATGTCGGTGGTGATGGAAATCTCCGATCACATCAACGTGCTGGATTACGGCGTGAAGATCGCCCATGGCACGCCGCAGGAAATTCGCGATGATCCGAAGGTCATCGCCGCCTATCTCGGCGCCGACGAGGAAGAAGCGATTGCGGTGATGGAGGGCGAGACGTGAGCGCCGCCACCCCCATGCTCGCCATCACCGGCCTGCGCGCGTCCTATGGCAAGATCGAAGCACTTAAAGGCGTCGACCTTGCCATCCAGCGCGGCGAGATCGTTGCATTGATCGGCGCCAATGGCGCCGGCAAATCGACGCTGATGATGACCATCTTCGGCAAGCCCCGCGCCCGCTCGGGGAGCGTCATCTATGACGGCAAGGATATCACCGCCCTGCCGACCCACGAGATCGCGCGCATGCGCATCGCGCAATCGCCGGAAGGCCGCCGCATTTTTCCGCGCATGAGCGTTGCGGAAAACCTGCAGATGGGCGCCGATGTCAACGAGATGACGCCGGCCGAACACAGCGAAAGCCTCGACAAGGTGCTGACGCTATTTCCGCGCCTGAAGGAACGCATGACCCAGCGCGGCGGCACGCTGTCCGGCGGCGAGCAGCAGATGCTGGCCATCGGCCGCGCTCTGATGAGCCGCCCGCGCCTGCTGCTGCTGGACGAGCCCTCGCTCGGCCTCGCGCCGCTGATCGCCAAGCAGATTTTCGATGCCATCCGCGTCCTCAACAAGCAGGATGGGCTGACGGTGCTGATCGTGGAGCAAAACGCCAACCACGCGCTGCGGCTTGCGCATCGCGGCTATGTGATGGTCAATGGCCTGATCACGCTGTCAGGCACCGGTGCTGAATTGCTCAAGGCGCCGGAGATACGCTCGGCCTATCTCGAAGGCGGACGGCACGGCTGATTGCCTCATCGTCATTGCAAGCCCGTTCGACGAAGCAATCCAGTTCTTGCTTCGTGGCGTGTGGATTGTTTCGTCGCTACGCTCCTCGCAATGACGGTGCCATGTCTAGAGCGATACTAAATCGCGGCTCGCCAAGCGCTGTATAAGCAGCGCGTCCATAGTCTCGAGCGAGCCCCTTCCATGATCGTCACCACCCGCGCCTGCGCGGCATCACTGGCACTGGTCGTGCTGGCATCTGCCGCACCGGCCATCGCCGAAACCTTCTTCGTTGATCCTGCCCTCCCTGCCTATGCGCCAGGCACTGCCAAGCCTCCCGCCGGCGCTCCCTATGTGAGCGCGGATGGTGCGATCCGGATCGGCGGCGCCGTGCATGCCAAATTCGCCGTCGAGCGCGCCAATGCGCTCTATGCAAAGACGCATCCGGGAGCCAGGCTGGTCGATATCTCTGCCGGCGCGGAAACGGCGATCCCCAACCTCACTTATAACCGTATTCTGGTTGGCTCGATGGGCCGCCCGATCAAGCTGCTGGAAGCCGCCGGCTTCAAGAGTGCCTTCGGCTCCGAGCCCATCGAGATCAAGGTCGCCAATGCCGCCAATGACACGTCGCAGAAACTCGCGACCTCGCTGGCCGTCTATGTTCATCGCGACAATCCGCTGACGCAGCTGACCGCAACGCAAGTCGCGAAAATGCTGACCATCGGCAATAACGGCGGCGATTTTTCGCGCTGGGGCCAGCTCGGCCTCACCGGCGACTGGACCAGGCGACTGATCCATCCACTCGGCACGCCGCAATATAGCGGCTTCGGCACGTGGATGATGGCTAACCGGCTCGACGGCAAACCCTACAGTACGCGTTATGAGGAATATTCTTCGACGGATGAATTGCTGAAGCGACTGGAAAACGAGCCGGGCGGCATCACCGTCGCTGCGATCGGGCGCGAGACCGACAAGATCAAGCAGGTTGCGGTGTCCGAAAAACCGGAAGGCCCGTTCATCAAGGGCACGCCCGCCGAGATCCAGGCCAACAAATATCCGTATGGCCGCTATCTGTATTTCTACGCGCGGCGCGAAGCGAACGGCAAGATCGATCCGGTGGCCGCCGACTATCTGAAGCTGCTGCTGTCGAAGGATGGCCAGCAGATTTTTGCCGCCCAGGCCAATGGCTACATCCCCCTCAGCGCTGCCGATGCGGCCGCCGAACGCGCAAAGCTCGACCAATGAAACAGATGCTTTCTCTCCTTGCCGTGCTGATCGCTGTCTCGGGCGCACAGGCACAAGACGCCAAGCCGAAACCCACTGCTCCGAAGGACGCCAGCTATCTGCTCTCCGACGGCCGCATCGCCCTGCATGGCGATGAAGCGCTGGCGCCCGTGATCGATGCGCTGAATGCGAAATTCGCCGAGACGCATCCCGGTGCGAAATTCGCACCTGTGCTCAAAGGATCGGCCACCGCGCTGCCGGCGCTTGCAGCCGGGGCCACGGCAATTGGCTTCGTGGTCGGCGAAGCGACTCGACCTGACATTCGCGCCTTCAAGGCCATCAACAAGCATGACGCACTTGCCATCAAGGTCGGCTATGCCGGCCACGGCCCGCGCGCCGGCGGCAAGACGCCGCCTGGCGTTTACGTACACGGCTCCAATCCGCTCGCAGGCCTGACCATGACTCAGCTTGCCGGCCTGTTCACCTCGGGCTCGCCCGCTGGCGACATCAACACGTGGAGCCAGCTCGGCGTCACCGGCGCATGGGGCACCCGTCGCGTTCATCTCTATGGCCAGCGCGATGATGGCGACTTCTCCACCAGCCTGCGGTTGTCGCGTCTCGGCGGCATGCCATTCGCCGGACATTACGAGGGACTGGCGGATGACGCCGCCGCCCTGCAGGCCGTGGCGCAGGATCCCTATGGCATCGCCATCGTCGATTGGATCGCGCAGAAGCCGCAGGACGGTGTCCGCATCGTTCCGCTCGCCAGCGACGCCGGCAAACCGTTTGCGGCGCCAGAAAAAACCGAGGTTGCCAAAGGCGCCTATCCGCTGACGCCAGCCATCACGCTGTATGCGGCGCATCCCCCGAAGCAGCCAATGGATGCGCTGGTGAGGGATTATCTCGCTCTGGCGCTGTCCGACGAAGGCCAGGCGATCATCGCGTGCTTCGCGGAGAACGTGACGGGGTTCCTGCCTCTCTCGACGGATGACCTGAAGGCCGAGCGCGCGAAGCTGAAGGATTGACGTCCAAACCGGTAGTGACACTCGCTAACCTCTCCCCGCCCCTCTGCGGGGAGTGGTTAAGAAGAAAACCGGCGGCGAAGTGACGCAGTTGCCTCGGTTGCGTCCCAAAAATTGCCGATGACTTCACGCGAAAATCACCCCACACTCCGGTGTCATCCACCCCGGCCATCGGCCTCGGCCCCACGGCCCCGTCTCGGATCATCGCGAGGATCACATGAAACCCATCAAGCTACTTGGTCTTGCCTTCGCGGCATCGCTGCTGTCATCGGCCGCCTTTGCGCAGGACATCAATGTCGCGGTGGCCGGCCCCATGACGGGCGGCGAATCGGCCTTCGGTCGGCAGATGAAGAACGGCGCCGATCAGGCCGTGGCCGACATCAATGCCGCCGGCGGCGTACTCGGCAAGAAGCTCGCGCTGCAGGTCGGCGACGATGCCTGCGATCCGAAGCAGGCCCGCTCGGTCGCCGAAAAGCTCGCCTCCTCGAAGGTGCCGTTCGTCGCCGGGCACTTCTGTTCGTCGTCGTCGATCCCGGCCTCGGAAGCCTATGCCGACAGCAATGTGCTGCAGATCACGCCGGCCTCGACCAATCCGCTCTTCACCGAGCGCAAGCTGACCAACGTGCTGCGCGTCTGCGGCCGTGACGACCAGCAGGGCCTCGTTGCCGCCGACTACATCGCCAAGAATTTCAAGGGCAAGAACGTCGCGATCCTCAACGACAAGACCACCTACGGCAAGGGTCTCGCCGACGAGACCAAGAAGGCGCTGAACAAGGCCGGCGTCACCGAGAAGATGTTCGAGAGCTACAACAAGGGCGACAAGGATTTTAACTCCATCGTCTCGCGCCTGAAGCGCGACAATATCGATCTCGTCTATGTCGGCGGCTATCACCAGGAAGCCGGCCTGATCCTGCGCCAGATGCGCGACCAGGGCCTCAAGACCGTGATGATGGCGGGCGACGCCATGAACGACAAGGAATTCGCCTCCATCACGGGACCCGCCGCCGAAGGCACACTGTTCACCTTCGGCCCCGATCCGCGTAACAAGCCGACCGCCAAGGCCATCGTCGAGAAGTTCAAGGCCAAGAACATCGATCCGGAAGGCTACACGCTCTACACTTACGCTGCGTTCCAGGTCTGGACCCAGGCCGTCGCCAAGGCGAACTCCACCGACACCAAAAAGGTGATGGAGACCATCAAGGCCGGCGAATGGGACACCGTGCTCGGCAAGATGGCCTTCGATGCCAAGGGCGACATCAAGGCGATCGACTATGTCGTCTACAAGTGGGACGCGAAGGGCAACTACGCGGAGCTCGGTAAGGGAAGCTGAGGCTTCCGGCTCTCCGTGACACTATCTGTCATCCCCGCGAAAGCGGGGATCCAGTAAACACCGCTCTCAATGCGTCTCACCTCCGACGCCGCATGCTGGATCGCCCGGTCAAGCCGGGCGATGACAGTGAGAGCGTGTAGCTCTCACCCGAAATTCTGCAATGCGGGAAACGTCTCCAGCAGCCAGATGCTCGCATTCGCAATGCCGCCGGTGAGAAACGCGATGCCGGTGAGGATCATCAGCGCTCCCATCGCGCGCTCCACATGCACGAGGTGCTTCTTCATCCGCGCGAACACGCTGGAGAAGCGCTCGACCATGAAGGCCGCGATCAGGAACGGGATGCCGAGGCCGAGCGAATAGACGGCCAGGAGCCCTGCTCCCTTGGCCACGGTCGCCTCTGCCGCCGCCACCGACAGGATCGCCGCCAGGATCGGGCCGATGCAGGGCGTCCAGCCGAAGGCAAAAGCGAGCCCCATCGCATAGGCGCCCCAGAGGCCCACCGGCTTCGGCATGGCGAGGCGCCCCTCGCGCATCAAGAAACTGATCCGCGTCAGGCCGAGGAAATGCAGGCCCATCAGAATGATCAGCACGCCGGCCACCAGCGAGAGCTGCGCCGCATAGGCGCGCACCAGGCTGCCGATCAGGCTGGCGCTGGCACCGAGGAGCACGAAGACGGTGGAGAAGCCGAGCACGAAGACCAGCGCGGAGATCATCACCGCACGCCGGGAGGCCGCTTCCTGCTCGTCATTGGCCACATGCTCGATGGTCGCGCCGGTGAGATAGATGAGATAGGGCGGCACCAGCGGCAGCACGCAGGGTGACAGAAAGCTGACAATGCCGGCGACCAGCGCCGCGGGGATCGTGACATCCGTGATCATGCGGCTAGATGCACCGCGCGCGCGCCGACATGCAAGCGTGTTAGATCAAGGATGCGGCTGTTGATGCGGTTGTGAACACGCGTGATCGCCAGCGCAGCATGGAATTTGCCGGGAGGAACCACATGAAGAACCTGCTCACCGATATCGCCGGCGTCCGAGTCGGCCATGCCGACGACAGTGCCCTCGCCTCCGGCGTCACCGCGATCCTGTTCGACAAGCCCGCGGTCGCCTCGGTGGATGTGCGCGGCGGCGGCCCGGGCACGCGGGACAGCAGCCTGCTCGATCCCGTCAATACGGTTGACACCATTCACGGCCTCGCCCTCTCCGGCGGCTCTGCCTTCGGGCTGGAGGCCGGCGGCGGCGTGCAGGCCTGGCTCGCCGAACAGGGCCGCGGCTTCCAGATCGGGAACGCCGTGATCCCCATCGTGCCCGGCGCGATCCTGTTCGATCTCATCAATGGCGGCGACAAGAACTGGGGCCGCTTCCCGCCCTATCGCGATCTCGGCTACGCCGCCGCCGTCAATGCGAGCGACGCATTCGCGCTGGGCAGCGTCGGCGCCGGCATGGGCGCCACCACGGTCAACCTCAAGGGTGGCCTCGGCTCCGCCTCCGCCGTGACGCCGTCGGGCGTGCGCGTGGCCGCACTCGCCGCGGTGAACGCCGTCGGCAGCGTCACCATGGGCGACAGTGGGCATTTCTGGGCGGCGGCTTTCGAGCAGAACGGCGAGTTTGGCGGCCGGGGTTTTCCGGACAGGATCACCCCGGACATGCATGCGCTCCGCATCAAGGGCGGCCCGGCCGCCAGCTCCATCGAGAACACGACGCTCGCCGTCGTCGTCACCGATGCGATCCTCACCAAGGCACAGGCCCAGCGACTCGCCATGATGGCGCAGACCGGCTTCGCCCATGCGATCTATCCCGTTCACGCGCCACTCGACGGCGACATCGTGTTCGCTGTTGCGACGGGCGAGAAGGCCATCGATCCACTGGTGGGGCTCACCGAACTCGGCATGCTGGCCGGAAATGTGATCGCCCGCGCGATCGCGCGTGGCGTCCATGAAGCCACTGCGCTTCCCTTTGCCGGTGCGTTGCCGAGCTGGCGCGACCGCTTTTCGAAATAAACGCCGCGCTGTAGGGCGGATGAGCGCAGCGTAATCCGCCGCGGAGTTTCGATTATGAACTCGGCCGGCGGATTGCGGCTCCGCCTCATCCGCCCTACGGCCGGACAGTGATGCCGCAAGCTGCCTCCGTGTCGCCTCACCAATCCCCACCAACAGCATGCAAAACCCGTGGGATCGAGATACGTGTGACACCTCGGGTATACTTGTATTCGCCAAAGTATTTATCTACCAAAATTCATGTATTCGACCGTATAAAACCGCCTGCTTTAAGGTAAAAATTCCCTTTCGATTGCAGAGCTAAATTGAACGGCGCATCTTCGCACGTGTCCAAACGGGGCACACAACAGTGGAGAGAACGTCATGAAGAAGATCGCTATCCTTGCCATCACCGCCGCCGCTCTGATGAGCGCACCGTCTGCAAACGCCAAGGGCCTCAATGTCGGTCTCGGCCTTGGTGTCGGCGTCAATGCCGGCGGTCTGCTCGGCGGCGTGCTCGGTGGCCGTGGTGGCCTTGGTGTCGGCGCCGGCTTGGGCGTCGGCGTCTCGGGCCTCGGCGGCAAGCACGGCCTGGTTGGCGGCCTGCTGCGCAATGGCCTCCTCGTCAATGTCGGCGCTGGCGTCGGTGTTGGCGGACGTGGCGGGTGCGGCTGCTGATTGACAGCATCACACATGACGGCTGAGGGATCTCACTTGTCCCTCGGCAGCGAACGGGGGTACGCCCCCGTTCGCCCTCCAACCGGCTAGAGTGCCGGCTTGGCAGTTACATCCCCCTTCGGCTTCGTCGCTGTCGGCGCAAAGCTCTTCGACAGCGACGACGCGACGATATAGCCCTGCGCCTTCTCACCATCGAGCAGCGTGCCGGTAACGCGGGTGAGATCGAAGCCGAGCTTGTAGCCACTGCCCATCTCGCGCACTGCGCCGACGCCGTAAGTATAGGTCGTCGCCCGGTAGGGTGAGTCGAGATAGACCGAATCCGTATAGCCCGCCGCCGCCGTCAGCGACCATTTGTCGTTGACCTGCCAGCTCCCCTTCGCCGTCAGCAGCGTATCAATCGTGATCGGCGAGATCGGGAATGTGGTCTCGCCCGCGCGCCGCACGGCCGCCAGTTCCAGCGTGAACGGTTTTGGCCGCCAGGTCAGGTTGGCATCGAACAAGGTCGTATTCACATTGGTGAAATCGATGTCGTGCCAGATGCCATAAAGCTGCGACACCGACGCGAACACGCTGAGATCGCCGTCCGTATAACGCCCGAACAGGAATGGCTGGATGCGTTCATTGTCGCGGCGATAGCCGAACAGATCGAGCTCTTCGGCATAGCGCCGCATCGACAGATTCAGCGAAACGCCCACCTCGCCCTTGCTGGTGATCACGCTGACGCCGGGAATGATGGTGCCGCGCATCACCTGGTGCGGGATTGGCAGGAAATCCTGAAAGATCACATTGGCCTGGTTCAGCCGCGACAGGCCGACCTCGCCGGTGACGAACAGCTTGATCGTGCCCTTGATGCTTTCGAGCTTCACCGCCTGCGCGAGATCCATCGACTTGGTGTTGTAGGTGTCGATCTCCGCGAATGACGTGGTCGAGATCATGCGTAAATCATCGTCGCCCGTGATGCCGCGCAGACCCAGCTTGACCACCAGCGCGGGATCGATGCCCGGTGCGATGTAACGCGTTGCATTGGCCTCGGCTGTCGCATTCCAGGTGATGTCATCCTGCTTGCCGGCGGCGATCAGGCCCACTTCGGTGCCGATGAAGGCGCTGCCGATACTGCCGCTGCCGCGACCTCCGCCGGTGGAGAAAAGCGGATTGCTGTCATAGCCACCGCGCAGCCGCATCGAGGCAAAAAGCTCGTCCTCTGCGCGCGCCGGAGCGCCGAGTAGATAACTACCAATAACAGTCATGAATACTATGATACGCAACATAAGCCACCAGAATTACTTCCAACTACTGGAAAGCCTGACGCGTTAACGTTAGCGAGAAATGAAGTTCCGAATGCTCTCGCCACATATGCGGCAATCCGGCGCAAAGAATTTTGCGCGCGCGCAACCTTCTACCTACGACCTTGCGGGTGCAACGAAATGCGGTGGTATGAGTTTGTGTAGTTGAGCAACGACGCGGTGACCGCCATGCCCTCAACAGCGATTCGCCATCTCAGCTACAGCCCCGCAACGCGGGAAATGCGCGTGACGTTCACGAGCGGACGTCGGTACGCTTATGCGCAGGTGCCACCGGAAGTTCACGCGGCATTCAGCTCGGCACAATCACGCGGCGCATTCTTCAACTACCGCGTCCGCGATCGTTTCGCCTGTCGCGAACTGGAACGATCAAACGCTGATCGACAACGGCGACGTCGAGCTTGAGATCAGCTGCGCCTGCCTGGCGATCATCTGTTCGACCGCATTGTAGGACGTTCGCGCGGCTGCTGATGCCGATGATGTCGGCACTGCCGAAGTCGAGGTGACCTTGGAGCCATCGGCATAGCTAATCGACGTGGTGGTGCTGCCATCGGCATTCGCCGTCGTCGAGGTGGTTGAGCCAGCAGTATCAGAGTCGCCACCGCCGCCATGCTGAGGCTTGCTGCCGGCCTTCAGCGCCTTGCCAAGTTCGCTGATATTGACCGAGCCATCGCCATCCGTATCGAGCTTGGCGAACACCTTGTCGGCATTGGCGACATTGGTGCCGCCGGCGCCGAGCTTGTCCGCGAATTCCGCCTTGCTGATCGACCCGTTGCCGTCGCCATCGAGCTGGGCAAACAGGCTCTTCAGCGCATCGGACCGCGTCTTCGAGTTCGCCGAAAACTGCGTCTGGCTTTGCGCATCCAAGAGCGAGCTCATGGTCGTGGCCGACAGGTTGGTGAAGAGCGTGCCCTTGGTCGCCGTTGTGCTCGCGCTCGACCCGTCCGTCGTCCGCAGCGCAGCGAGGAATGGCTCCGACTGGACGCCGCTCGTGCCCTTCGAGGACGCGGATGACGACGTCTTCTTCGCGGTCAGCGACTGCAGAAGGTCCATGGCCGATGAGGCAAGTGCTCCAACGCCAATCATCGTCGATCTCCATCCAGGCCGGAATGGCCCACGGAAAAGGCAGCAATCCGCGTGCCAGCGAAAAAGTGACGTGAAATCAACGCACAACGCGCATCCAAGCCGGGTCTGGACCGGGCAATCCCTGCCCGAACGGCAGATTTTGCCGGAACTCCACAGGCCCTGCGGCGCTGCGTTGCCGCGCTCTCACCCGCATGTTAGGCGGAGCCGATCCAACGCCCCTTCAGGAACAACGACCATGTCCCAGAGCTTCGCGCCGCGCCCATTGGTGATCGCCCCGTCCATTCTGGCGGCAGATTTCGCCAAGCTTGGCGACGAGGTCCGCGCGGTCGACACGGCCGGCGCCGACTGGATGCATCTCGACGTGATGGACGGCCATTTCGTGCCGAACATCTCCTATGGCCCCGACGTCATCAAGGCGCTGCGCCCGCATACGAAGAAGATTTTTGACGCGCATCTGATGATTGCGCCGGTCGATCCCTATCTCGAAGCCTTCGCCAAGGCCGGCTGCGACCACATCACCGTGCATGCCGAAGCCGGCCCGCATCTGCACCGCTCCCTGCAGGCGATCCGCAATCTCGGCAAGAAGGCCGGCGTCTCGCTCAATCCCGGCACGCCGCTGAGCGCGATCGAATATGTGCTCGACCTCGTCGATCTCGTGCTGGTGATGTCGGTGAACCCCGGCTTCGGCGGCCAGGCATTCATCCCGTCCGCGATCGACAAGGTCACCAATCTGCGCGCCATGGTGGCAGGCCGCCCGATCGATATCGAGGTGGATGGCGGCGTGTCGGCCGCGACGGTCGGCGCACTGGCGGCAGCGGGCGCGAATGCGTTCGTGGCAGGCTCGGCCGTGTTCAAGGGCGGCACGATGGAGAGCTACAAGGCGAATATCGACGGCATCCGCGGCGAGGCGCTGAAGGCACGCGGGGAAATGGTGTAGTCCGCAGACGCGAACTCAGGTCGCCAGTCGCCAGCAAATCCCGTGAGATCACCGTGCATATCCGTCTGCTTTCGTTCCTTGCTCTCTTTCTTTGTCTGACCGCCCCCGCAGCTTTTGCTGCCGCGGTGCCCGTCGATGACCCCGATCGCTTCGCGAGTGACACCTTCGCGCTCATCAGCCAGAGCAAATTCCAAGACGCCGCGCAAAGAATTGCCGAGGCGGCCGGGGACCCCAAATTTGAAAAGAAGATGGCGACCGCGCTGAAGAAAATCGAGGGCAGGAAATTCGACTTCGGCAAGAAGGTCTATGACAAGGACTATAACGGAGCCCTGCGCCAGATCATCTATGTCTCCTACTTCGAAAAGACCGGATTCATCTATTTTCGCTTCACGTATAAAATGACCAGCAGGGGATGGTTTCTCACGGACTTTCTGTTCAATGAGGGCGGTTCAGGTCTCTTCCCAAAAGGCTTCATCGAAGAGCCGTCCTGAAGTCACGTACAGTCGTGACCCGAGCGAAGCGATCTGCGGGATTTCTATGAACGAATGATCCCGTATCTCGCCGCGCTCATATGGCAACGGCCTGGAGTCACACGGCTCCATACGGGTAAATTCTGCAGGAAAATCAGTCATCCAGACGTTTTCTGAGGTGGTTTCGCCCGCCTCGATCTGTTAAAGCGCGGCGTAACCCCTCATACGTCCGAGACGCCGATGATCCCGCGCTATACCCGTCCCGAAATGGCCTCCATCTGGGAGCCGCAGACCCGCTTCAAGATCTGGTTCGAGATCGAGGCGCATGCCGCCGATGCGCTGGCGGAACTCGGGACCATTCCGAAAGACGCGGCCAAGACGATCTGGGCCAAGGCCAAGGACGCCACCTTCAACGTGGAGCGCATCGACGAGATCGAGCGCGAGACCAAGCATGACGTCATCGCCTTCCTGACCCATCTCGCCGAGATTGTCGGACCCGAAGCGCGCTTCGTGCATCAGGGCATGACCTCGTCGGACGTGCTCGACACCTGCCTCAATGTGCAACTGGTGCGCGCCGCCGATATCCTGATCGCCGATATCGACCGCCTGCTCGCCGCGCTGAAGACCCGCGCCTTCGAGCACAAGATGACGCCGACCATCGGCCGCTCCCACGGCATCCATGCCGAGCCGGTCACCTTCGGCCTCAAGCTCGCTTTCGCCTATGCCGAATTCACCCGTAACCGCGAGCGCCTCGTCGCCGCCCGCAAGGAAGTCGCCACCTGCGCGATCTCCGGCGCTGTCGGCACCTTTGCGCAGATCGATCCGCGCGTCGAAGAGCATGTCGCCAAGGCGATGGGTCTCGAGCCGGAGCCGATCTCGACCCAGGTGATCCCGCGCGATCGCCATGCGATGTATTTTGCCACGCTCGGCGTCATCGCTTCGTCGATGGAGCGCCTCGCGGTGGAAATCCGCCACATGCAGCGCACCGAAGTGCTGGAAGCCGAGGAGTTCTTTTCGGAAGGCCAGAAGGGCTCGTCGGCAATGCCGCACAAGCGCAATCCGGTGCTGACCGAAAACATCACCGGCCTGTCGCGCATGGTGCGCGCCTATGTGACCCCGGCGCTGGAAAACGTGGTGCTGTGGCACGAGCGCGATATCTCGCATTCCTCCGCCGAGCGCATGTTCGGCCCCGATGCCACCGTGACGCTCGACTTCGCGCTGAACCGCATGGCCGGCGTGATCGAGAAGCTGCTGGTCTATCCCGCCAACATGCAGAAGAATCTCGACCGTCTCGGTGGCCTCGTGCATTCGCAGCGGGTGCTGATCGCGCTGACGCAGAAGGGCGCATCGCGCGAGGACAGCTACAAGATGGTCCAGCGCAACGCGATGCCGGTGTGGCGCGGCGAAGGCGACTTCCAGACGCTGCTGAAGGCCGATGCCGACGTGAAGAAGTATCTCAGCGACGACGAGATCGCCGAGAAGTTCGACCTCGGCTATCACCTCAAGCATGTGGATACGATCTTCAAGCGCGTGTTCGGCGAGAGCTGATCGACAGGATGGCCCGCGTCGTCGCCGTCAGCCTGCGGCGCGGCCATCACTTCAGCAAGACACCGGCGTTGAGCATCCGCCTGCTCAGCGGCCTTGGTGTCGAAGGCGACGGCCATATGGGCGCGACGGTGCAGCACCGCTACGATCGCCGCCGCGATCCGACAAAGCCGAACCTGCGCCAGGTGCACCTGATCCCGTCAGAACTGTTCGACGAATTGCGCGGCAAGGGTTTTGCGATTGCGCCCGGCGACCTCGGCGAGAACATCACGACATCGGAGATCGACCTCGCAGCGCTGCCGACAGGCACGCGGCTATATCTCGGTGCGAGCGCGGTGATCGAACTCACCGGCCTGCGCGAGCCCTGCACGCTGATGGACAGGTTTCAGCGCGGGCTGAAGGCGGCGACGCTGGATCGCGATGCCTACGGCGGCCTCCTCTACAAGGCCGGCGTGATGGCCGTGGTACTGAAGGATGGCGAGGTGGCGCCGGGCGATCCAATCCGGATAGAGCATCCGGCAGGGCCGCTCAAACCGCTGCAGCCCGTCTAGCCCCCGGTCTCCCGCCCCTTCCCGAAAAAGCCAGAATGGCCGTATCTTGATGGCCGCAACCTCTAGCAACCCCGCAGTAACCAACCTGCCTTAGGCTTCCCTCGTGCCCACGCGCCCCACCATTCTCGTGTTCGATTCCGGTCTCGGCGGCCTCACCGTCCAGCGCGAGATTGCGAAGGCACGTCCGGATGCGCGCTATGTCTATGTGGCCGATGACGCATTCTTCCCCTATGGCCAGCACAGCGAGCAGGCGCTGGTCGACCGTGTCGTGCCACTGATGGGTGAACTGATCGCTGCACACCGGCCTGACATGGTCGTGATCGCCTGCAACACCGCCTCGACCATCGTGCTGTCGCATCTGCGTGCCGCCTACAGTGTGCCCTTCGTCGGCACCGTGCCGGCCATCAAGCCCGCCTGCGCAGGCTCGCTAACCAAGCGTGTGTCCGTGCTCGGCACCTCGGGCACCGTGAAGCGCGAATATACCCAGACGCTGATCCGCGAATTCGGCGGAGGCTGCATCGTCACGCTGGTCGGCTCCGCCAATCTCGCCTCGCTGGCCGAAAGCGCGCTCAGCGGCAGTGGCGGTATCACCGACACCGACATTTTCAACGAGATCGCTCCCTGCTTCATCCAGGACGCCGCCGGCGCCCGCACCGACACCGTGGTCCTTGCCTGCACCCACTACCCGCTGCTGCTGGATGAGCTCACCCGCCTCGCACCATGGCCGGTGGTCTGGATCGATCCGGCGCCCGCCATTGCCCGCCGCGTGGTCGGCCTGATCGGTGATCTCCAGCCCGGCGCACCGCATGGCGATGCCGTGCTGCTCTATACGTCCGGCAAGCGCCACGCCTGGCCGGAAACGCTGGCGCCGTTCTTCGGCGGCCGGGTCGCCGCGTAGCACGCGCGACACCGCTCGACTTTCCCCGGCGCACTGCTAGCTTTCCGTCATGCCGTTCCAGCAAGAGAACGGCCAGGGGAGAGTGACATGCGCAAGACCAACCTTCTCAAGCCAGTTCTGCTGGGCGCCACGATCGTGGCCTTCGCTGTCGGCACCGCATCCGCGCAAGGCATCAAGCGGACGCCGCTGCAGGACATCAAATACCCCGCCGGCCATCACATCGTGACCGTCGTTGCCGAGATCGGGCCGAACCAGCTCGCCGGCCGCCATACGCATCCGGGCGTCGACACCGGCTATGTGCTGGACGGCGAAGCCACGCTGATCGTCGAAGGTCAGGCCGACAAGGAGCTGAAGACCGGCGATTCCTATGCCGTGCCCGCCGGCATCCCGCATGACGTGAAAACGGGTGCCAAGGGGCTCAAGCTGCTGGCGATCTATGTGGTCGAGGACGGCAAGCCGGTGGCCACACCGGCCCCGAAATAGGCTAGAACCGGCGGGAACCGGGTTTTTGCGCGCCAAGGCGCGGCGATTTCGGCTGCGAAACCACCGGCCGGGCCGCCAAAACGGCAAAAAGCCCTGTCTTTGAATTGACATAACGGGCCCCGCCCCCTAGAAACCGCCCTGCTCGCGGGCCGTTTTCGGCCCGCGAAGCGTTTCGCACCCGTGGTTCTCCTCCCAGCTTTGGGAATGAGCCTGTCGGTGCCGGGATATCCTTCAAAAGATCATCCGGCATACAGGAGGGCGCGTCTCCTCACATCCACTGTTCAAACATCGAGGACGCGATGACAAAGCGTAGTGAAGCCAAGTACAAAATCGACCGCCGCATGGGCCAGAACATTTGGGGTCGCCCCAAGTCTCCGGTCAACAAGCGCGAATACGGCCCCGGCCAGCACGGCCAGCGCCGCAAGGGCAAGCTCTCGGACTTCGGCACGCAGCTGCGCGCCAAGCAGAAGCTGAAGGGCTATTACGCCAACATTTCCGAACGTCAGTTCTATGCCGTCTACGTCGAGGCTTCCCGCCTCAAGGGCGACACCGGTGAAAACCTGATCGGCCTGCTCGAGCGCCGCCTCGACACCGTGGTGTATCGCGCCAAGTTCGTCGCCACCATGTTCGCCGCCCGCCAGTTCATCAATCACGGCCATGTCCGCGTGAACGGCAAGCGCGTCAACATTTCGAGCTACCTCGTGAAGGTCGGCGACGTGATCGAGGTCAAGGAATCTTCGAAGCAGCTCGCCGTCGTTCTCGAAGCCTCGCAGCTCGGCGAGCGCGACGTGCCGGACTACGTCGAAACCGACCACAACAAGATGACCGCGCGCTTCATCCGCATTCCCGCACTGTCGGACGTTCCGTTCGCCGTGCAGATGGAACCGCATCTGATCGTCGAATTCTATTCGCGCTAATCGCTTTAGCGACGAAGATGAAAAGGCCCCGGTTTTCCGGGGCCTTTTTTGTTGGCCTACACGCTCATCCTGTCATCGCCCGGCTTGACCGGGCGATCCAGTAAACTCAGGCCCCGAATTTACTCACATCCGCAGGTGTCTACTGGATCACCCGCTTATGCGGGTGATGACAGGCGCATGTGTGGAAGCGCTGACGATCACAGGGTAGGCTCCATCCAAACAATACGGATGCTCGCATGCCCTTCACCCCTGCCCGCCCCGATCCATCGCAGCCGCCGGTTCGCATCAACCTGCTCTCGGACACGCAGACCAAGCCGACATCAGCGATGCGCGCCGCCATGGCCGCAGCCGAAGTCGGTGACGAACAGGTGGGCGACGATCCGACCGTCAACGCACTGTGCGCTCGGGTGGCCGACCTGCTCGGCAAGGAAGCAGCGGTGTTCATGCCGTCAGGCACCATGTGCAATGTCGCCGGCCTGCTCGCGCATTGCCGGCCCGGCGATGAAATCCTTGCTCATCGCACCGCGCATATCCTCTCGCGCGAAGGCGGCACCCACGCCGCACTCGGCGGCTTCCAGATCACCGGGCTGGATGGCGCCGACGGCAAGTTCACGCCCGACATCCTGCGCGCAGCACTGCATCCGCGCACGCGCTACGAGGCCGCGCAGACGCTGGTCAGCGTCGAGCAGACCGCGAACATCGGCGGCGGCACCATCTGGGCGAAAAGTGATCTCGACGCAATCGTCGCCATCGCGCGCGAACGCGGGATGGCCACGCATATGGACGGAGCGCGGCTGCTGAATGCCTGTGTCGCCACCGGCATCAGTGCACGCGACATGTCCGATGGCTGGGATTCGGTGTGGATCGATTTCAGCAAGGGCCTCGGCGCACCTGTCGGCGCCGTGCTCGCCGGCACGCGCGACTACATCGACGCCGTGTGGCGCTGGAAACAGGGGCTTGGCGGATCGATGCGCCAGGCCGGCATCATTGCCGCCGCCTGTATTCACGCGCTCGATCATCACGTCGATCGCCTGGCCGATGACCACGCCAATGCGCGAGCGTTGGCCGGCGGGCTTGCCCAGATCGATGGCATCGACGTGCAGCAGCCGGAGACGAACCTCGTCTTCTTCGATCCTGCCGGCGCGGGCATCAGTGCTGCGGATATGGTGAAGGCGCTGCGCGCGAAAGGTGTAACCCTCGCTACCATGGACGGCCGCATCCGGGCCTGCACACATCTGGATGTGGATGCGGTAATGATCGAGGACACGTTGGCAATGGCGCGCGAAATCGTGCGCGGGGTGTAACTCTCATTGTCATCGCCCGGCTTGACCGGGCGATCCAGTAGACACTAGCGGAAATATTTATCACCACGGTCGGCGTCTACTGGATCACCCGCTTTCGCGGGTGATGACAAAACGAGTACAGAGACGCTACTTCAACGCCTCATAGACGATCTTCCGCACATCCACTTCCATGCGCCAGCGCTGCGACGGCGCCTGGGTCATCACCAGCACGAACATGTCGTCGGCGGGGTCGACCCAGAAGAACGTGCCGCCGACGCCATCCCAGCGATACTCGCCGAGCGGCCCCGGCTCTTCTGCCATTTCCCTGGTCCGCACCGCAAAGCCATAGCCGAAGCCGCTGGCTGCACCGGGGAAATAGTAGTAATCGCGCGCGACGCCGCTACCGGGGCCGATATGGTCGCGCGTCATCTCTTTCACGCTCTCAGCGGAGAGAAAGCGCCTGCCATCCAGCGTGCCACCATTGAGCAGCATCTGCAGAAAACGCGCATAATCCGCGATCGTGCCGACGAGCCCGGAGCCGCCCGCCTGCCAGAGGCCGACATCGGCGGGATCATGCATGCCAACGACCGGGCCAACCATGCGGTCGGATGCGAACGGTTCGGCCACGCGCTCGCGATGCTGCAGGTCGGTGATGTAGAATGCCGTATCCGTCATCCCCAGCGGATCGAACAGGCGATCCTTCAGGAAATGATAGAGGGTGTCCCCTGACACCACCTCGATCACGCGCCCGAGAATGTCGGTCGAGTGCCCGTAATTCCACAATGTTCCCGGTTGCTCGGCCAGTGGCAATTTCGCAATGCGTTCGGCCCAGGACGCATTGTCCCAGTCGCGACCGAACACATCGAGCTGCGCATAGCGTTTTCTCGCGGGGTCGTCGCCATAGAAGCCATAGGTGATGCCCGATGTGTGCTTGAGCAGGTCGGCGATGGTGATCGGACGCTTCAGCGGAGCAAGCCCGAAGCTGGCGTGCTCATCGCCGCCATTGGCATCCAGGCCCACTTTGGCGTTGCCAAATGCCGGAATGTATTTTGACAAGGGATCGTCAAGCTTCAGTCTGCCATCCTCGACCAGCAACATGACAGCCACCGACGTGATCGGCTTGCTCATCGAATACAGCCGGAAGATCGAATCCGCCGTCATCGGATGGCCGCTGTCGCGGTTGCCAAAACTGTCGAAGTAAACACGCTTGCCGTGCTGCTGCACCAGCACCACCGCCCCCGGAATCTTTCGCTCCGCCACCATGCCGAGAAAGTAGTCGTCGAGCGCAAGCAGCTTGTCCGGCAAGAATTCGCGGGCGGCTGGACGCGCCTTCTCCGCCCACGCGAAAAACGCTGCAGTGTCGCCCATTCCGGCGGAGCACAGCGCGAACAGCAGGAGTGCGAGGGCGCTACTTCTCCAGCGCTTCATAGACGAGCAGTTTGAGCGAGCGCTGGATGCGTTGACGCTCCGAAGGCGTCTGTTCGAGCAGGATCATGAAGAAATCCTGCTTGGGATCGATGATGAAATAGCAGCCGGAGGCACCGTCCCATTTCATTTCGCCGAGTGATCCTGGCGGCGGCGGCTTGGCATTGCCGGGATCGGTGCGCACGGCAAAGCCGTAGCCGAAACCGAAACCATCGCCGGGGAAATACAGGTAGTCGCGCTTGATGCCGCTGTCCTTGCCGACATGATCCGTCATCATGTCCTTGAAGACAGCCGGGCTCATATAGCGCTTGCCGTCATATTCGCCGCCATTGAGCAGCATCTGCGCGAATTTGCGATAATCCGACAGTGTCGAGACCATGCCGCCGCTGCCGGATTCCCATTTCTGATAGGTCTCCGGGCGCCCCTGTCGTCCGGTGCGGAAATCGCGATCCCAACCCATCGGCTTGGCCAGCAGCGCTTCTTTCGCTTTCTCCTTCACATAGAAGCCGGTCGAGGTCATGCCGAGGGGCTTCAGCAGCTTCTCTTCCTCGAAGCCGAGCAGCGTCTTGCCGGACACGACCTCGATGACACGGCCGAGAATGTCGGTGGAATGGCCGTAATCCCACATGGTGCCAGGCTGATATTCCAGCGGCAGTTGCGCGATCCGATCGGCGAATTCCTTGTTGTCGAAATCGCCGTTGTAGATGTCCGCATTGCCATAGGCCCGGCGCACCAGGCTGTCGCCATAGAAACCATAGGTGATCCCGGAGGTATGCAGCAGCAGATCGCGGATCGTGATCGGGCGGTCAGGAGCGACGATCTCCAGTGCCTTCTCGCCGTTTTCCAGCTTGCTCTCGACACCGACCTTGGCTTTCGCAAAAGACGGAATGTATTTCGAGACGGGATCGTCGAGCTTTAGCCTCCCCTCGTCCACCAGCATCATCGCCGCGAAAGACGTGATCGGCTTGGTCATGGAGTGCAGGCGAAAGATCGTGTCCGCCGTCATCGGCTGCTTGGTGTCGGGATCGCGCTCACCGAAGAAGCGCTCATAGACCGGCTTGCCATGCTGCTGGATCAGCACGATGGCGCCGGGGATCTTGCCGTTCTCGATCTGGGTCTTGAAGAAGGCGTCGATGGCCTTGAGCTTCTCCTGCGAGAACTGCGCACCGGCCGGAATGTCGAAGGTGCCTTCGGCAGCGAAACGATCCTGCGCGCGTGCGGATGCTGCGACGAGCAGCACACAGGCTATCGAGGCACGCACCAGATCCCGCCACTTCATCACACGTCCTCTTCGCCAGATGGCAGGAAGTGTAACGGCGACGTGATCTCAGGCAAGAGGTGAACAGCGGGCCAACGCCCGACGATGCAACTCTGCCGAGGGTTCGGAAAAGCAGCAGAAGGTAACCGCGGTCATGCCGGGCGTGGAAGGTAACGTCTCGATCACCGTACGCACGCAGATATCCGCCGCCCGCTCGGCCGGGAAGCCGTAGACGCCGGTCGAGATCGCCGGGAATGCGATCGAAGCGAGCTCGTTCTGATGGCAAAGCTTGAGGGATCTTCGGTAGCATGAGGCGAGAGCGGCGTCCTCGCCATCCCCGCCACCGTGCCAGACAGGTCCCACCGTGTGGATCACATGGCGGGCCGTCAAACGGTATCCAAGGGTGATCTTGGCGTCGCCTGTGGCGCAGCCGCCAAGTGTGCGGCATTCGGCCAGCAGATCCGGGCCCGCGGCCCGGTGGATCGCGCCATCCACGCCGCCGCCGCCAAGAAGCGTCTCATTGGCGGCGTTGACGATGGCATCCACGCGGAGCGTGGTGATGTCGGCTACGATGACATCCAGGGTCACCGGGCCGATCTGTCGCGTAGCGCTCAGGCCGACGCCTGGGCTTCGATCACGCCCTTTTCGGCCAGCAGGCTCTGCAGCTCGCCGGCCTGGAACATCTCGCGGACAATGTCGCAGCCGCCGATGAATTCGCCCTTCACATAGAGCTGCGGAATGGTCGGCCAGTTCGAATAGACCTTGATGCCGTCGCGCAGTTCGGCGGATTCGAGAACATTCAGGCCCTTGTAGCCCACGCCGACGTGATCGAGGATCTGGACCACCTGACCCGAGAAACCGCACTGCGGAAACTGCGGCGTGCCCTTCATGAACAGCACCACGTCGTTGGTCTTCACTTCGTTCTCGATGAATTGCTCAATGCTCATGATCGCGTCCCTGTTACGGCCAGAATGTTGCGGCCCGATCGCTGCCAGCCATCCGGCGCAGCGCCCGTCACATGCTCATATATGTAGCCGAATCCGCTTTGCAGCCCAAGCTGAAAGCCTGATTTTGCGGGCATTTCCCGCGCCTTCCGCCACCTCCCGGCCGCTTTTCCGCAACTTTGTCCAAGCCGCGGGGCGCCCGTTTTATATGATGGAAAGCCTTTCATCCCGCCGGAAAGGCCCTATCTAGGACAAACCTTTCCTGCGGAACGCATCCGGAAGACTGACGTTCTCCCTCAAAATCGGAGATTTTCGTGACGCCATCAGCATCCGCCCAGCATGCAGCCCAGATCTCCGCCACCGGCTCCCTCGCCCAACAGCTTACCGACGCGTATCTGCGGGTCCGCAACGAGACCGAGCAACGGGCTGCCCCGCTATCGCCGGAAGACCAGCTGATCCAGTCGATGCCCGATGCGAGCCCCGCAAAATGGCACCGCGCGCATGTGACATGGTTCTGGGAGCAATTCCTGCTCGGCGAACATCAGCCCGGCTACAAGGTCTTCCATCCCGACTATGCCTATCTGTTCAATTCCTATTACGTCTCCGCTGGCCCGCGCCATGCGCGCGCGCAGCGCGGTCATCTCACCCGGCCATCAGCCGATGAGGTCACCGCCTATCGGCGCTATGTCGATGACGCCGTCGTGAAATTCTTTGACAGTGCGAGCGAGGAGAAACTGGCGTCGCTGGTCCCGCTGCTCGAAGTCGGCATGAATCACGAGCAGCAGCATCAGGAGCTGATGTTCACCGACATCCTGCATGCCTTCGCGCAGAACCCGATCCCGCCAGCTTATCAGGACGATTGGCGTTTCCCGGCCCTGAAGCGCGATGGCGAGAGCTGGACGACGCTGACGGAAGGCATCCACACCATCGGCCATCAGAGCGACAGCTTCCATTTCGACAACGAGAAGCCCGCCCACCGCGCGCTTGTCGGTCCAGTGAAGCTGCAGCGTAATCTCGTGACCAATCGCGAGTGGCGCGAGTTCATGAATGACGGTGGCTACGACAAGGCCACGCTCTGGCTGATGGATGGCTTTGCCGCCGCCGCACGTGAGGAGTGGCAGGCACCGGGCCATTGGCGAAAGATCGACGGCGAGTGGCAGATCATGACACTCGGCGGCCTCCAGCCGATCGATCCTGACGCGCCGGTGTGCCACGTCAGCTATTATGAAGCCGATGCCTTCGCGCGCTGGAGCGGCAAGCATCTACCCACCGAGATGGAATGGGAAGTCGCCGCGCGCGCCAACAGTCTCAACGACGCCTATGGCATCGTCTGGCAGTGGACGCGCAGCTCTTATGCGCCCTATCCCGGCTATCGCGCCATCGAAGGCGCGCTCGGCGAATACAACGGCAAGTTCATGGTGAACCAATACGTGCTGCGCGGTTCGTCGCTGGCGACGCCGGAAGGGCACAGCCGCGTGACCTATCGCAACTTCTTCTACCCCTACCATCGCTGGCAGTTCACCGGCCTGCGCCTCGCAGATTACGGCAACTGAGCATCACCCCGCATCCATCGCGACCGCGTCGAGGAGAAAGTCATGAACGTCCATGCCCCGCTGGCCACAGCCGAGTTCGATCCTGCGACCACGGCTTTTGCTGCGGATGTGACCGAAGCGCTGTCGCAGCAGCCCAAGAAGCTGTCGCCGAAATACTTCTACGACGAAGCCGGCTCGCAGCTATTCGAGCAGATCACGAAACTGCCGGAATATTACCCGACCCGCACCGAGCTCGGCATTCTCCGTGCCCGTGGCAAGGATATCTGCTCGATCATTCCGAAGGATGCGGCACTGGTGGAATTTGGCGCCGGCGCCACGACCAAGGTGCGGCTGCTGCTCGAACAATGTTCGTTCGGTGCCTATGTCCCGGTGGATATTTCCGGTGACTTCCTCGTCGATCAGGCCAATGAGCTGCGCAAGGATTTTCCGGCACTGGACGTTCTTCCGGTGAATGCCGATTTCACCACGACGTTCGACCTTCCCCATGAGGTGAAAGCGATGCCGAAGGTCGGGTTCTTTCCCGGCTCGACCCTCGGCAATTTCGACCCGCATGAAGCAGCGAACTTTCTGCGCTCGGCGCGCAACATCCTCGGCAAGGGTGCGTTGATGCTGATCGGCATCGACCTGGAAAAGGACGAGCGCATCCTGCAGGCCGCCTATAACGATGCGGCCGGGGTCACCGGCGAGTTCAACAAGAATGTGCTGGTCAGGATCAATCGCGAACTCGGTGGCGATTTCGATCTCGGCGAATTCGTGCATCGCGCGATCTATAACAAGGAGCGCCACCGCATCGAGATGCACCTGATTGCCAAGAAGCCGCAGACGGTGCATCTCTTCGGCCGCAGCTTCGATTTCCGCGCGGGTGAGAGCATCCACACCGAGAGCAGCTACAAATACAGCATGGAGCGGTTTGGCGCGCTGGCCCGCGGTTCGGGCTGGGAGCCGAAGTCGTCATGGACCGACGCGGAAGAGCAGTTCTCGGTGCATGCGCTCGTGGCGGTGGAGTAATCTCCCCGCACTCTCATTGTCATCGCCCGGCTTGACCGGGCGATCCAGTACACGCAACAGACAGAGATGAGTACAAAGTTGAGCGTCTACTGGATCACCCGCTTTCGCGGGTGATGACAATCGGAGACCAGCCTAGCCCTCAGGCACACCCGTCTGCAGCGCCAACGCATGCAGCACGCCGCCCATCTGGCCCTTCAGCGACTGATAGACGATCTGGTGCTGTGCCACGCGGGACTTGCCGCGAAACGTCTCCGAGATCACCGTGGCCGCATAGTGATCGCCGTCGCCAGCGAGGTCGCGGATTGTCACCTGCGCGTCGGGAATCGCGGCCTTGATCATGGTCTCGATATCGCGGGCGTCCATCGGCATTAATCGGGTCTCCAGACATCTCGAATCGCGGCCTGACTGGGCCGCAGGAAGCGCCAGCCTATCGCGTGCAGCGCGTCATTCCCATCATCATAATCCGTGATCGGCCCCTTTTAAAGGCGGGCAGGAGGTCACATCTGCTAGGGCATATCTGATCGCCACGAGGGTTTGCCCATGAAAGTCCCCGGCCCGGACCATCCGATCTCGATCACGCCCTCGGGCAAGCGTATCCGCGTCACCGCGGGCGACATGGTGATCGCCGACACCACGAGAGCGGTCACGCTGAAGGAGGCCACCTATCCCGAGGTGTTCTATCTCCCGCGCAGCGACGCCAATATGGACATCGTGACGCGCACCGAACGCGTAACCCATTGCCCCTACAAGGGCGACGCGAATTATTACAGCATCAAGACCGCGGACAAGGTTCTGGACAACGCCATCTGGACCTATGAGACGCCCTTCCCCGCCATGGCCGGGATCAAGGACTATTTCGCTTTCTATCCGGACAAGGTGAAGATCGAGATCCTGCCCGCCTGATCGGACCCGGCTGATCCCGGCGAATTGCCCGCGCGCCGTTCGCCCCTTATCATGGCGTACCATCACCGATGCGACGGCCGCGCCACCCGCGCGGCACAGCGGGGGCTCGCCGGACCACCATGTCAGACCGTAACGCCGCGCTCGACCGCGCCCGCACCTTCGTCACTTTGCTCGTGCTGGCGAACCACGCCGTGGTCGCCTACACCGCTTTCGGCCGCTACTACCCCAACCACTATCTGTGGTCGACCGCGCCCATCGTCGACGACCAACGCTGGTTCGGCTTCAACGTCCTGACGCTGTTCAACGACACCTTCTTCATGTGCCTGATGTTCATGCTGTCGGGCCTGTTCGTCTGGCCGAGCCTGAAGCGCAAAGGCATCCTGGACTTCGTGCGCGACCGCGCATTGCGCCTCGGCCTGCCCTTCCTGGCCATGATCTTCGTGCTGATGCCGGTCGCCTATTACGCGTCCTTCAGCCTCTCCACCAACAAGACAGGCTTCGTCGAATTCTACGTCAACAATTTCAGGCAGGGCCAATGGTTCGCCGGCCCCGGCTGGTTCATCTGGTATCTGCTGTTTCTCGACCTCGTCGCGATCCCGGTCTTCCTGTTCGCACCAAGGCTGATCGACGCCATCAACCGGCTCTCGATCCGCGCCTTCGAGCGGCCGTGGCTGTTCGTGACCGCCCTAGCGATCATTGCCGTGATCTCATATGTGCCGTTCCTGTTCACCGTTGGCGCGGTGCGCTGGTTCAGCCTGGGGCCATTGCAGGTGCAGTTCAGCCGCATGGCGATCTATGGCGTGTTCTTCTTCGCCGGCATGGGCATCGGCGCCGCCAATATCGATCAGGGCCTGCTCGCCCGCACCGGCGCGCTGGCGCGGCAATGGCTGTGGTGGACCATCGCCGCGGCAGTCTCGTTCGGCGGTCTCGCCTATCTCATCAATTTCCGCCGCATGAAGCTGTCCAACCTGACCGGCGCGCCGCCATTCTGGTGGCAGTCAAGCTATGGCGTGATCTATGCGATCGCCTGCACGCTGATCTGCCTTGCGGTGCTCGCGCTGTTCGTCCGCTTCGGCCAGCGCGAAAAGAGCATTTTCGATCCTCTGCGCGCCGACGCCTATGGCATTTTCGTCATCCATTATCTGCCGATGCTGTGGCTGCAATGGGCGATGCTGAAAATGCCTTGGGGCGCACAACCCAAGGCCCTGATCGCCTTTTCCGGCACGCTGGTAATCAGCTGGGCGGTGACGCGCGCAGTACGGCAATTGCCGGGCGCGACACGCGTCCTGTAACAGCACATCACAATACGAACGACGACCTGCAGGAGACCAGCATGCGTGCGCGCAACGGCGACAAGATCAATCTGCTCTTCAATGTCACGCCGGACGTGCTCGCGGAATACCGTGATTCCATCCTCGATGCCCTGAAGCGCCGCAGCATCGACGCGCGCGCCGGCTTGCTCGGCGAGATCGCGCCGGGCGATGCGGACTACATCATCCATGCGACCGGCGGCCCCATTACCGACTTCGCTCCCTTCACCAATGCCCGCGCGGTGCTGAGCCTGTGGGCCGGCGTCGAGAAGATCGTCGGCAACACCACGCTGACGCAACCGCTTTGCCGCATGGTGGATGACGGTCTGCGTCAAGGCATGGTCGAGTGGGTTGTCGGCCACGTGCTGCGCGCCCATCTCGGCATGGACCGCTATGTCCGCGAGAAGCCGCGGTGCTGGGAGCAACACGTGCCGCCACTCGCGACGGACCGCTCCGTGACGGTGCTGGGTCTGGGCGAATTGGGATCGGCCGCAGCGACAGCGCTCGCACAACTCGGCTTCCGCGTCACCGGCTGGAGTCGTAGCCCGCGCGATGTCGCCGGGATCCGCTGCCTCGCCGGAGCGGACAGCCTGCCGCAGGCGCTGGCCTCTGCGGAAATTCTGGTAGGCCTGCTGCCGCAGACGCCGGAAACGATTGATCTCCTCAATGCCGAACGGCTGGCTCTCCTGCCCAAGGGCAGCTTCATCGTCAATGCCGGTCGCGGCACGCTGATCGTCGACGATGCGTTGGTCGCCGCACTCGACAGCGGACAGGTCGCACAGGCGACGCTGGACGTCTTCCGCACCGAGCCGGTGCCGCAGGATCATCCGTTCTGGTCGCACCCGGCCGTGACGATCTCGCCGCATATCGCGGCAGCGACGCGCGCTTCAACGGCGGCAGAGAAGATCGCGGAGAATGTGGTGCGGGCGGAGAGCGGACAGCCGTTGCTGCATGTGGTGGATCGGGCGTTGAGCTATTAGGCAAAAGGACCTTGGCAGCGCCGTACTTACTCCGCCGCCGACGTCGCCCGAGAAGAATTGTCATTGCGCGATACCGCCCGTGCCTGACGCTCCGCCCTGCCTTTTTTGTCGTCGAAATAGGTGGCGATCCACACGGTCGCGATGACTGCGCCCCCGACAAAAACCGGCGTCACAATGGCGAGGATTTCGATCTGCGTCATTCCTCGAGCCTCCCGAGAATATGCCGGCCACAGAAATGCAAGAAACCTGCGATCACCACAGCTGTCGCAATCGTGGCGATCAATGCGTAAACGCTGCCTTGCGTGCTTTCAACGCGAAGAACGAGCGCGACGATCGGAGCAAAAACACCGACGGTCAACAATCCGGCCGCCAAGGTGTTGCACAAAGAAGCACTCAGCTTGTGCCGCTCGTTGCGCCGGATCGTTTCGATGCTCAATCTCGCATGCTCCCGCCGAATAGTCAGCCGGAACACACTAAACCTAAAGGTGTAAAGACACCATAGATGTCTTACGCCACCTTGCCGCTCATATAGTTCGGCAGCCAGCTTTCATGCGCATGCACGAGTGCCTTGATATCGACGGCATTCTCGCCATCGATGGCCACCGCATGACCACCGGTCTTGCCGATCTGCACGCAGGGCACCTCGACGCTCTTCAGCTTCGACAGCACCGTGAGCAGCTGATCTTCCGGCACGGTGACGATGTAGCGCGCCTGATCCTCGCCGAACCAGAAGGCATGCGGCACGATGGATGACGGCGCTGCATCGAGCTTGGCGCCGATGCCGGAGGCCATCGCCATTTCGGCAATCGCGACCAAGAGACCACCATCGGCGATGTCATGCACGGCCGTTGCCGTCCCCGCATGGATCATGCCGCGCACCACATCGCCATTGCGGCGTTCGGTGGCGAGATCGACCGGCGGCGGGGCGCCCTCTTCCTTGCCGCAGACATCGCGCAGATAGACAGACTGGCCGAGCCAGCCTTCGGTGGCGCCGATCAGCAGGATCGCTTCGCCTTCCTTCTTGAAGGCCAGCGTTGCCGATTTGGTGAAATCGTCGAGCACGCCGACGCCGCCGATCGACGGGGTCGGGAGAATGCCGCGGCCGTTGGTTTCGTTGTAGAGCGAGACATTGCCCGACACGATCGGGAAGTCGAGCGCGATACAGGCTTCACCGATGCCCTTCAGGCAGCCGACCAGCTGGCCCATGATCTCGGGCCGCTCGGGATTGCCGAAATTGAGGTTGTCCGTCACCGCCAGCGGCTTGCCACCGACCGCGGTGATGTTGCGCCAGGCTTCGGCGACCGCCTGCTTGCCGCCTTCCACCGGATCGGCCTCGCAATAGCGCGGCGTCACGTCCACCGACATGGCGATGCCCTTCGGGCCATCCTCGATGCGCACCACCGCGGCATCGCCGCCGGGGCGCTGCACGGTGTTGCCGCCGATCACGTGATCATACTGCTCCCACACCCAGCGCTTCGAGCAGAGGTCCGGCGAGCCGATCAGCTTGACCAGCGCGTCAGCCAGCGAGGCCGGCGCCTTGACGTCGCGCGCCGCGATCACCGGCAGTTTCGGCGACGGCACATGCGGACGGTCATAGAGCGGCGCCTCGTCGCCGAGCTCCTTGATCGGCAGGTCGGCCATGGTCTTGCCACCATGCTTGACGACGAAACGCAGGGTCGGCGTGGTGTGGCCGACGATCGCGAAGTCGAGGCCCCACTTCTTGAAGATGTCCTCGGCCTGCTTTTCCTTCTCGGGCTTCAGCACCATGAGCATGCGCTCCTGGCTTTCCGACAGCATCATCTCATAGGCGGTCATGCCCTCTTCGCGCGTCGGCACCGCATCGAGATTGAGCTCGACGCCGAGATCGCCCTTGGCGCCCATTTCGACCGCCGAACAGGTCAGGCCCGCCGCGCCCATGTCCTGGATCGCGATGACGCAATCGGCGGCCATGATTTCGAGGCAGGCTTCCAGCAGCAGCTTTTCGGCGAAGGGATCGCCGACCTGCACGGTCGGACGCTTCTCCTCCGACGCATCGTCGAATTCGGCCGAGGCCATCGAGGCGCCATGGATGCCGTCGCGGCCGGTCTTGGAGCCGAGATAGACGATGGGCATGTTCACGCCCGAGGCGGCGGCGAGGAAGATCTTGTCCGCGTCCGCGAGGCCGACGGCCATTGCATTGACGAGGTTGTTGCCGTCATAGCGCGTGTGGAAGCGCGTCTGGCCGCCCACGGTCGGCACGCCGAACGAATTGCCATAGCCGCCGATGCCAGCGACGACGCCCGACACCAGATGGCGCGTCTTCGGATGCTCCGGCGCGCCGAACGAGATGGCGTTCAGGCAGGCGATCGGCCGCGCGCCCATGGTGAACACGTCGCGCAAAATGCCGCCGACGCCCGTGGTCGCGCCCTGATAGGGCTCGATATAGCTGGGGTGATTATGGCTCTCCATCTTGAACACGATGGCCTGGTTGTCACCGATATCGATGACCCCCGCGTTCTCGCCCGGCCCCTGCAGCACCCAGGGCGCCTTGGTCGGCAGGCCCTTCAGATGGATGCGCGAGGATTTATACGAGCAGTGCTCGTTCCACATGGCCGAGAAGATGCCGAGTTCGGTAAAGCTCGGCTCGCGCCCGATCAGCTTCAGGATGCGCTCATACTCGTCGGGCTTGAGGCCGTGGGAGGCGACGAGTTCGGGAGTGATCTTTGGCTCGGTCATGGGGTCCAGTCGAATAGTTTGGCTCTGGGAAGGGCTCTTCATAGAAAGATCAGGCCAGCCGGAAAAGGCCCTTTTCAGGCCCGTTCCCTGCATGTCCCAAGCTTTGCCCGAAAAGTCCCGTCAGGGCCGGAAATCGGCCCGCATGGTGCCCTGCGCGGAGGCCGGATTGCGCCCGCCGGACGGATCGGATTTAACACTTTTCGCCGCCAATCCAAGGAGTTCCGCGCCGTGAATGTGCCCGCCGATGCCGTCATCCCGTTCAGTTCCGACGTCTATACCGAAACCGAGGGGGAATTTGCCGGCTGGAGCACCTGGAAGCGGGATTCGTTCGAATCGCTGTCCGGCCCGTTCTGGCACAAGGTGGAGGCCGACGGCCGGATCCGCTGCGCCTTCCGGGTCGAGCCGCGGCACCTCAACGGCATGAAGAACGTCCATGGCGGCTGCTTCATGACCTTTGCCGATTACTGCCTGTTCGCTCTCTCCTCGCGCGAACTGGCCGGTCCCGGCATCACCGTCTCCTTCGCCTGCGAGTTCCTCGATGCCGGCCGCGTCGGCGACCTCATCGAATGCGATGGCGAAATGACGCGCGTGGGTGGCTCGCTGATTTTCTTGCGGGGTGTCCTGCACACGGATGGACGCAAGCTGTTCACGTTCTCGGGCACGATCAAGCGCGTGAAGAAGCGCGCGAAGCCGGCGGCAATTGCGGCGGAGTAGACGCGGCCGTAGGGCGGATGAGCGTAGCGCAATCCGCCGGCCGAATTCATGGCTGAAACTCCGCGGCGGATTACGGCTTCGCCTGCTCAGCCCTCTGGCTGCACTCAAGCCACGATCTTCGTTCGCTCCAGTGCCCGGATCAGCTTCTCCGCGATCAGATGATCGGACCGCGGATTCTGCCCGGTGATGAGCTCACGATCCTCGATCACATTCGGCTCGAAATCCGGGCCGATGATCACCGTGCCGCCGGCCAGTTCGAGTGTATCGACGACATGGAAATACATGTCGGCATGCAGGATCTGCTCTTCGATCACCTTCTCCTCGCTGTTGGAAAAGATGGTCATCCGATATCCCGCATATTGCCAGCCCCTGGCCGCCTCGTCGGCTTTGGCCGCATCGCCCGCCACCAGCGCGGCGCGCAAGGCCTGCGCCGTCGGCAATGCCGCGATCAGCGCAATCGGTCCATGGCACAGCAGCGCCGTCGGCTTCTGACGCGTATGGAAATGGCGCAGGATCTCGCCAACCTCCGCATTCTGCATCAGATCGACCACTGGCGCCTGACCGCCCGGTGTGAAATAGGCCGCGTAACTGTCCAGTCCCGCGTCAATCACCGAACGCAAGCTGCGAAGGTCGTTCATCGATGGGTGATCAGCGAAGAACGCCTCGGCGCGTTGAAATGCCGCCTCGTCATTCTCGAAATGCGCGGCGGCACGCGAGACCTGATCGAGTGGCGGCTTGGCGCCGCTTGGCGTGGCGAGCACGATGTCGTAGCCGGCAGCCACCAGCGCCATCGCCGGCACCACGGTTTCGTTGAGATAGTGCCCCGTCGGGCCGAAGCCGCCTCGCACTTCGATCCGGGTGGAATTGGAGCAGACGATCAGCACCTTCCCCTTGCTCATCACAACCTCCTTGATGCGTCACGCGAACGCGTTGAACTTCATGATGGAAATTCAGCTAAGGCGATGTCAGCGGCAATTGATCGGCGAGCGACGTGTCCCGGGTCTGCGGCGGAGAGATCAGTGCAAAAACAATTTGAACAGAATGCCGAGACTAAAAGCCCAGTTCACGCCATTCATCCATTTCAAGAGATTGAGATCGCCGCGGATCGTAACCAGTTCACTTTCGATCCTGCCGACGCGCCCGTCATAGGCCGCGATCGCTTCCGCAGCTTTCCGCGCCTTGTCTTCCGGCGCGCCCGACGCGATGAACGCGTCGTATACTTCCGAGATCATGGCCGGCATCGGCAACCTCTGGAGGTAATGTAGTCGTTAATCGCGTCCGCGTCCAGAATCGCCTGCGTCATTCCCTCGCCAGCCCGTCCAGAAATGCCTCGGCCTCGGCGGTGATCGCTGCCTTGTGGCCCTCGTCCCACCCGGCCAGCGTACGATAGGGCATCGCCATGCGCTGGTTCGTACGCAGCGTCGCCGCATTTCGGATCAGGAACGCCCAATAGAGAAAATTGAACGGGCATGCCTTTGGCCCGGATTTGACCTTTACGTCATAGGCGCAGCTCGGGCAGAAATCGGACATCCGGTCGATATAGGCGCCGGACGACGCGTACGGTTTTGACGCCAGCAGACCGCCATCGGCGAATTGCGACATGCCCTGCACATTCGGCAGTTCAACCCACTCGAACGCGTCTGCATAAACCACGAGATACCATTCGGCGATTTCCTTCGGCGCGATACCGGCAAGCAGCGCGAAATTGCCCGTCACCATCAGCCGCTGGATGTGATGCGAATAGGCGGTGCGTCTGGTCTGCCCGTTTGCTTCTGCCATGCAATGCATGTCGGTTTCGCCGGACCAGTACAGCCAGGGCAGCGGCCGCGTCGCGTTCAGCGCATTGGTCTCCGCGTAATCCGGCATCTTCAGCCAATAGACGCCACGGACATATTCGCGCCAGCCAAGAATCTGGCGGATAAAACCCTCAACCGCATTCAGTGGCGCGCGGCGCGCGATATATTCGCGTTCTGCAGCAATACAGACCTCTCGCGCCGTGAGTAGCCCGGCATTCAGATAAGGCGAGATGACCGCGTGAAACACGAAAGGTTCGCCGGACGCCATGGCGTCCTGATACTTGCCGAAATTGGGCAGCGCATTGATCAGGAAATCATCGAGCGAGCGCAGCGCATCCTTGCGCGTCACCGCCCATTCGAAGCCATCGAGGTCGCCGAAATGATCGGCGAAGTGATGCTGCACCAGGGCAATCACGTCCTTCGTGATCCGGTCCGGTGCAAATCCGAAACGCGGCGGCAGCGCCTGTGACTTCGGCAGTCGCTTGCGGTTGTCGTGATCGTAATTCCATTGCCCGCCCGCAGGAGCATCGCCTTCCATCAGAAGATCCGTCTCCCGCCGCATCTCGCGATAGAAGAACTCCATCCGCAGCACCTTGCGGCCTTCGGCCCAGGCGGCAAAACGTGCCGTGGTCGCGAAGAAGCGGTCGTCCTCACGGATGTCGACGGGAATGCCGGGATCGAGCGCCTTGAACGCCGACAACAGACGCCATTCGCCGGGCGATGTGATGACCAGCTCCGCTGGCCGGTGACGCGCCACGGCGCGCTGCAATTCGCCGGAGATCGAGCCGGTATTATCGGGATCGTCGAACCTGATGTAATCGACGGTGACACCTTCTTCACGCAATTCCTCGGCGAAGTGACGCATCGCCGAGAGCACGAACACGATCTTTTGCTTGTGATGCTTGACGTAAGTCGCCTCGCCGGCGACTTCGGCCATGACAACGACATCGCAGTCCGCATAGTCGCGCAACGACGCGACATCGCGGGTCAGTTGGTCGCCTAGCACAAGCCGGAGGCGCTTCACGGTCGATCACCGCCGAGCTGCGACACATCGGCTCCCTTGCGACGCAACTCGCCCTTGCAGCGATCCGAGCAGGTCTTGACCTGCTCCCAGTCCCGCGCCCATTTCTTGCGCCACGCAAATGGCCGGCCGCAAGCCGCGCAGATCTTCTGCGGCAGATCACCCTTCCGGCGCATTTTCGGCATCACACTCCGTCCGCCCAAAGCCCCCACACCAATGGTGAGCAAGCGCCGGAGTTCCGTCGCCGCTCCTGTAGCGTGGGCAAAGGCGCGAAGCGCTGTGCCCACCTTCAAGTGTACGGCTGGTGGTGGGTACGCTAAGCCTTGCCCACCCTACGGCCTATCCTCGCGTCACATGTGTCGCCGGCAGCTTGCCGTCATTCCACTTGCCGCCGATCGCACGTTCGATCTGCGCGGCGAGCTGCAGCAGCAGACCGTCATTGGCCTGCTTCGCCTGTGCCTGGATGCCGAGCGGCAGGCCGTGCTCCTGGTTCGCCAGCGGCAGCGAAATGCCCGGGATGCCGCACAGATTGGCGAGCGGCGTATAGGCGAAGATGCCCCAGAGATTGGCGAACCAGTCATGGACCGACGGATTGTCGCTCATCGAGAGATAGTCCGTCGTGCCGATCTTCGGCGTTGGCTTCGCCATGATCGGCGTCAGGATGATGTCGTAGCGCTCGAAGAAATTGCCGAAGGCCCGCGATGTGGTGTTGAAAACCGCCTGCATCGCATTCCGCTCGCTATAGGAGGTCTTCATCCCCTCCTCCCAGATCTTGATGTTGATCGGCTCAAGCAGATCGGTGGTCGGCTTGTCATGGCCGAGCCGGGCGAGATGTCCGGCGATCACCTGCGCGAAATTGCTGATATAGCACGTCGTCTGCGCGGTGAAGGCAGCATGGAAGTCGACCTCGGGCAGCTTCCATTCCACGTGATGCCCGAGGCTTTCGAGCAGTTTTCCGACGCGCGTGAGCTCGGCGACGAAATGCGGTGGCGCTTTCGCATCGCCCCACTCATGCGACAGCGCGATGCGCAGCTTGCCGGGATCGCGCTTGATCAACTCGCTATACGGCTCGGCCGGCGACCAGAACGGCATGAACTCACCGGGGGCGCCGCCGCGGCAATTGTCCACGAAAGCCGCGGTATCGCGCACCGTGCGGCTGGTGCAGCCCTGGATCGAGACCAGGCCCGACAGATCGGACAAGGCCGGCGCCAGCGAGTAAACGCCACGCGACACTTTCAGGCCGATGGTGCCGCAGACGCCCGCTGGGATGCGGATCGATCCGCCACCATCGGTGGCATGCGAGATCGGCAGCGCGCCTGCCCCGACCATCGCCGAAGAGCCAGCGGAGGAGCCGCAGCTCGAATAATCCACGTTCCAGGGATTGCGCGTGACATAGAACTTGTTCTCGGCCGAGCTGCACACGCCGAATTCCGGCGTGGTGCTGCGGCCGATGATGTTGAGGCCGGCGTTGCGGATCTTGCCGGTGAGGAAACTGTCCTGCACGGGTCGATGACCCTGCATGATCTGCGAGCCGAATTCCTGCAGGCGTCCCTTCAGCGTCGGCCCGAGATCCTTCATCAGATAGGGCACACCGCCGAAGACGCCGTCGGGATTCATGCCGTCCTTCAGGGGATCAGCCACCACGTCATCGAACACTTCAACGACGGCGTCGAGCGCGGGATTGGTCCTGGCGATGCCGGCGGCAGCCTGTGCCGCCAGTTCGGCCGGCTTGAGCTCGCCTTTGCGCACACGTTCGGCCAACCCGACCGCATCGTGCTTCGCCCATTCGTCCCAGCTCATCGCCAAAGTCATGCCGTGCATCCGTTCAACAGGGTTATTGCTGAACGAAGCGTAAGACGCCGGTAGCACTGCTGTAAACAAGCGGCGTGCAGATGCATGGACACTATGCGAAGGGCCGTAGGGCGGATGAGCCGAAGGCGTAATCCGCCGGCCGATTGCACGTGGCGAAAACGGCGGATGACGCTTCGCTCATCCGCCGTACGGTTGTCAGCGCGTCACCGGCTCGCTGGTCGGATTGAGGAACGCCTTGATGTCGGCGGAAGCTTCGTTGAGCTGCGCATCCTGATCGTAGATGTCATTGCGGAATTGCACGATGCCATCCCGCGCCATCCACGCCGTCAGATAGACCCACGCTACCGGCACCGGCTTCGTCAGTTTGATATCCTGACGTTGCCCCGTCGCGATGCCGAGATCGATCTGGATGCGATCCCAGTTCGCCGTATCCTTCAACAGCCATGCGGCGAGATCGCGCACATTGTCGACGCGGGCGCAGCCATGGGAATCGAAGCGATAGTCATTGGCGAACAGATTGCGCTGATTGGTGTCGTGCATGTAGACGGCATAGGAATTCGGCATGTCGATGCGGACGCGGCCGAGCGCATTCCATTCGCCGGGATCCTGCCGCACGGTGACATCGGGCGTCTTGCCCTCGCTCCAGTCCACGCTGGCCGGATCGAGCGCATTGCCGCGGCCATCCAGCACCTGCATATGCATGCGCGCGAGATAGCCGGGATCCTTGCGCATCCGCGCCGCAATCTCGTGCCTGGTGATGGAGGACGGTACCGTCCATGTCGGGTTGAGATTGACGTTGTTGATCTGCGATGTGACGGTCGGCGACGGCTTCTCGCTCTTGCCGACGATGACGCGATAGCGACGAACGACCTTGTCGCCTTCGACTGCTTCGGCAAAGGCGGCGGGAATGTTCACGACAACATAACGCTCGCCGAACTTGAAGCCGATCGCCTGCATCCGCTGCAGCGAGGCTTCGAGTTGCTGGACGCGTTTCTCGACCGGCACATTCAGCGCCGCGAGCGTGCGCGGGCCCACGAGCCCGGTGGCCAGCAGCCCGTTGCGCAGCTGATAGCGTTTCACGCCGGCAATCAGCTCGTCGTTATACGGGCCGGTGTTTTCCACCGTGAACAGGTCGCCGGTGATCACGAGGCGCCGCCGCAGTAATTCGACGTCGGGTCCCTCGGCACCCGCGGCATATTTCGCTTCGGCTGGGATCATCGGCCAGCCGCCCTTGGCGGCGATGGCCTTGTAGCGCTTGATGGCTTCTTCCGTGCGCTGCGCCGACTGCGGATCGAAGGCCGGCTCGCTATATTGCGCGAGAATGGCCGCGGAGCGCTGCTCCGGCGTCATGGTCTTGGCGTCGATGATCCCCGCATTGGCACCCGGTACCTTGGCCGGCGCCGGCGCAGGCGCCTGGGCAAAAGCAGTCGAGGCACTCGCCGCAACGGCGAGGAACATGGTCGTGAAGCGCAATGTCATTGGTCAATTCCGGTGGTCCGCGGCAATAACCCGAGCATGAAACGAAATGTTCACGCTTTGATTAAAATCTGAACAGACACGGTTACCGGATCGTTAACGCCCAAAAGTTCGAACGCGCCCAGCCTCATTCCCACCAGTTGCGCTGATACACCGGCGGTTCGTTCTGGCCGCTGCGCCGGCGCATCGCATTGCCCTGCGGCGCGCGCTCGCGCGGGAAGAACATGCTGAAGCCGTCGTCATAGCTGTCATCGCCGCTGGCAAAATCCACGTCAGGCCGCGGCGTCGGCTTGCGGGTGACGAAACCACCTTGCGGGTGGTTGTTCAGCACGGTGACGAATTCGGTGCGGTAGTTGGTTTCGGCACTCAGCGGTTCGTCCGAGATCACGATCGAGGAGCGCGGCAACGCGGTCGGCCCGATCCGGTCCAGCACCTCCTGCGGAATGGTGATGCGGTCGAGCGCGGCCTTGGCGGTGTCGCCATCGTCGATGGTCACCGCGCTCCAGCGCAGGCCCGCTCCGTCATTCGCCATCGCCGTAAAGACATGCGTGCCGATCGGCTTGCCCGCGTCGCGGATGGTGACGGGTACCTCGATGCTGAAGTCGAACACCTCACCGCCGCCATCCGGTGCCGGCTTGTGCGTGTTGCGACGAACATACAATCTCTGCGTCTCGCGGCTGATATAGATCGAGACCGGTTCGGCAGCGAGTTTTGCATCGGTGGCTGCGGTCGCCGTTGCCGTCTTCTTCGCGTCCGCGGCCTTGGCGGCCTCCTTGGCCGCAGCGGCGGCGTCGAGCTTCGCCGTCGTGTCGGATTTGGCCGCATCAAGCTGCGCTGTGAGTTCTGCGGCCTTCGCAGCCGCCTTCTGCTGAAGCTCCTCGGCGCGCGCTTTCGCCTGATCGGTGCTTGCAGCAGCCACGGCCTTGTCGGCCGCTGCGAGCTGGGCATCCGCACGCGTCTTGGCGGCCTCCAGCTTGCGCAGCGCTGCCGGCAGCGGCTTTGCTTCGCGCGCGGTCGTCGCCACCAGCTTCTTCGCCTCGGCTGCCGCAGTCGCAGCCTCAGCCGCCTCGCGCGTCGCCGTCTCGGCGCGCGCCGGAACCGCGGCGATCACATCGGGTTTGGGCACCAGCAGGACGGGATGGGAAATATCGACCGGCGCCGCATCCATCGGTGAAACGATCACCCGCATGCCGATCCGCGTCTTGTCGAACATCCTGTCGGCAAAACCGAACGGCATGCGCACGCAACCATGCGAGGCAGCATAGCCGGGCAGCGGCCCGCCATGCAGCGCCACGCCGTTCCAGGTGATGCGCTGCATATGCGGCATATGCGCATCGTCATACATGTTGGAGCGGTGATCCTTGTTCTTTTCCAGGATCGCGAACACGCCGGCCGGCGTCTCGCGGCCGCCCACGCCGGTCGAGACCGGCGCCCGCGCGATCCAGCCATCGGCATCGTAGAACGTCACCTGCTGGCTCTTGATCGACACGATGGCCATGATCGGCTCGCCGGCATTGCGCGGCGCCATCGCTTCGACGACCTTGGCGGGCCGGGCCTGCTTCGCGGCAAGCGCGGAAACCGGCATCGCGACCACCGCAAGCGCCACGACGGCGGAAGTCATCCAGCACCGTGTCACCACGGTGGAGTGTGCCGTCGCCAACCGAATTTTCATGCAATGCTCCGAATCAAATGCCTGGCCGGACGCCAATCTTGCAAATGGCGATTGCGATTTTATCAATGCGCCCCGGTTCCCGCTGAAGGCGGTCGGCCAAATCACCTGTGAGATGCCCCCATATATGACAGCGCGCGGCGGCGGAAGATGGCCGGCTGCCACACCCGGTGCTGATGATCTCTTGGGAGGTGGAACAAAGGGCCGGACTCACGCGCCCGGCCCGTGTCGTCACTGCATGCTCACCAACGTCATGTCCAGGAACCAGGATTGCGGTGAGACGAAACCCTTCACATTCTTGGTCATCGCGCGCGGATTGAGATCGTGGACGATGTAGAGCCACGGTGGATTGTCCACCAGCCGCTCATGCGCCTTGCGCGTCGCATCCGCGATCACCTTGGGATCGGTGGACTCGGCCAGCGTCTTCAATGCGTCCTCGAACCCGTCGTCCTTCCACTGCTCGAAATTGAAGCCGTTGGGGGAGAAATTCGCGGCCGCAAAGTAGCGCGCCATGATGCCGACATCCGACGACGGCGACGAGATGTTCAGGCCCATCGCGCCTTTCAGGTTCGGATTGTCCGGTGTCAGGCGCGCGGCCGTGAGCAGCACGGTCCATTCCACCACGTCGAACTCGACATTGACGCCGCAGGCTTCCTTCAGGTTCTGCTGCATGAATTCGTTCATCGGCATCGGCAGCATCTGTCCGGAGCCCGAAGAGGAAATCTGCACTTTGAACGACAGCGGCTTCTGCGCGGTGAAGCCGGCTTCGGCGAGCATCGCCTTGCCCTTGGCGGGATCGAATTTGTAGCGGTTCGCCGGGCTGCCGAAATTCGGATCGGATGCTTTCAGCCAGCCCGATGAAGGCTCGGCTGTGCCTGCGAGCAGGCTCACCAGCCCCTCGCGATCGACGCAGTAGTTCAAGGCCTGGCGGACACGCACATCCTTGAACGGCGAATTGGCGGCGCCGATATTGTAGAACCACGGCCAGACATGCGGATAGGAACCGGTCGTGATGGTGAAGCCCGCCGATTTCAGCGAGGCCAGCCCATCCGGCGGTGGCACCTCGATCCAGTCCACCTGCCCGGACCGCAACGCCGCCAGCCGTGCATTCGCTTCGGGCACCGGCATCAGCACGACTTTATCGATCTTGGCTTTTTTCGCGGCATCCCAGTATCCGTCATTGCGCAGCAGCTCGACGCGCTCGCGCGGCACCACACGGCTGATCTTGAACGGCCCCGTGCCTGCAGCCGGCAAGGTCGCCACCTTGCCCCAGTCCTTGCCTGCCTTCTCGAACGAGGTAGGCGAGGTGAACAGCAGATACACGGCCATGTAAGGAAAATAGGACGCCGGCGTCGTTGTTGTGATCGACACCGTCGCATCGTCGATTTTCTTGTAGGAGCCCATCAGCGGCACGCGTGCCCGCGACATGCCCGAGGCTGCCGCCTCGAATTGCGGACTGTCGTTCTTGAAATAGCGGTCGAGATTCCAGATCACCGCATCGGCATTGAAATCGCTGCCGTCGTGAAACTTCACGCCTTTGCGCAGATGGAAGATCCAGGTTTTGGTATCGCCCGGCGCCTGCTCCCATTTTTCCGCGAGGCCCGGCCGCAAGCCGGCCAGTTGATCCGTCTTCGTCAGGTCCCACAGCACGAGGCCTTCGAAGATCGGATAGCCCATGAAGCGCATGCCCTCGAAGCCGTTATTGGGCAGGCCCGTGGCGGTCGGAATGTCCGCCGCCGTCATGGCGATGCGCAACGTGCTCTCGGCCATCGCCGGTTGTGCCAGCAGCGCGGCTGCAAGTGCGAGGATAGTGGATGTCTTGCGAATGAACATGACGTCTCCTGCGATGACCAAAGGCAAGGAGACATGAGCAAGTTTTGGGCCAGCACACTTTTGTCATCACCCGCGAAAGCGGGTGATCCAGTAGACACCGACAAGCGTGATGATCATCAACGCATGTGCCTACTGGATTGCCCGGTCAAGCCGGGCCATGACAGTGAGAACACGCAGACGCCTATTTCTCTTGCAGCAGCTTGTTGTATTTCGCGACATCGCGCGTCACGAGTTGCTGCAGCACTTCCGGCGCGTGCTCGCTGGCATCGGGCGCCACCGTGGAAAGATCGCGAAACCGCTTCTTCACCACATCACTTTCCACCGCCGCGCGCGCCGCGGCATTCAGCCTGGCGATGATCTCCGGTGGCGTGCCTTTCGGCGCGAACAAGCCGTTCCAGCCCTGCGCCTCGAATTCCGGCAGACCCGCTTCCGCCGATGTCGGCAGATCCGGCAGCGACCCGAGCCGCACATTGGAGCCGACCACGATCGCCTTCACAAGCTTGTCGTCGATGGCCTGCGACACCGATGCCGCGCTGTCGCAGACGCCATCGATCTGCCCTCCGATCGCATCGGTGAGCGCCGGCGCAGCGCCGCGATAGCCGACCAGCGTGACGTCGACGCCGGCGGCCTGCACGAAGCTCTTGCAGATGAGATAGTTCGACGAGCCGACGCCGGCATGGCCAAGATTGACCTTGCCCGGGTTGGCTTTTGCATAGGCGATGAATTCCTTGAGATCCTTCGCCGGAAAATCCTTGCGCAGCGCGACGATGCCGAAGGTCTTGGCGACCATGCCGATCGACGTGAACGAGTCCGGCGTGAAGGGGAGTTTTGTATAGATCGTATAAGTCGCTGCGCTCGTGCCGGCATTGCCGATGGCGATGGTGTAGCCATCGGGCGTCGCGCGGGCCGCGCGTGTCAGCGCGGTCGAGCCACCGGCGCCCACCACATTTTCGATGATGATGGTCTGGCCAAGCGGGATCGCCATCTGCTCGGCGACGACGCGGGCGATGACATCGGAGGTGCCGCCCGCGGCAAAGGGCACGATCATGGTGATGGGACGCGACGGATAAGTCTGCGCCTGGGCAAGCGGAGCGGCCGACATCAGAACGAGAGCGGCGATCGTGCGTCCGATCCAGTGGCCAGTCCTCTCACTCACGTCGCACGCTCCCATCGATCACGACGGGAGATTGCGATCGCTCCTGTTACGCCGCAAGTGATTTTTCCGCGATCGACAGCCATTCGGCCTGCGCCTTGCGGGCAAATTTGGGCGCCCGCTTCATCTGCACCACGAACTCCGCGAACACCACTTTCGCTTCGGACGAACGGCCCATCGCCTGCAGCAGCTGGCCGTAACGGACATTCGCCTCGGCGCTCGATGCATAGCGCAGCAGTGCTTCATATTCACCGAGCGCCTCGTCGGTTCGCCCCGCTTCCGTCAGTGAACGTGCGTAGAGCAGATGCGCTTCGGCGGATTCGAAGTCGGGCCACTGCTTCTGCAAGTCGTCGAGGGTCGCGATCGCATCCAGCGGACGCCTTGCTCCGAACTGCGCCCTCGCCTTGGCCAGCGCATATTTGGCTTCATGGCCGAGCGGCAGATTGAGGATGTGCTCGTAATGCTGCACGGCCTCGTCGAACCGGCCGATCTCGAGGCACTCGGTGGCGAGCGCAGCGCGATTGGCGATCGTGTCAGCCGATGCGAGTTGATCGACGAGGCCGCGATAGGTCTTTTCGGGATCGATGCGTTTGGCCACGTTGCGGCGCGCCTGCTGCGCGGTGCGGCCGCCAAAGATCTCCGGCAATAGCTCGATCAGCACATAGGCGACCGCGCCGGCCACCGGCACCATCAGGATGATAAAGGCCCAAGGCTGCATCCGCCCGGTGCGGGCGGCGTGCCAGACAAGCATGATATCGAGCAGAATAATGACCAGAGCCAGCGGCATGAGCGTCCCCTCAGGCGAGCATTGAAACGCACGCACCGGAACCGCCGGTGACGTGTCATCCTATGCCGTGATGGACGCAGCGAAATGACGCTGGGTTCAAACGCGCAGTGCAGCTATGCAGCGCGCGCCAGATGGGCCGCGAGGCCGGTGAAGAGACCACGGCCGTCGGTATTGCCCATGATGTCTTCGACGTGGTTTTCCGGATGCGGCATCATGCCGAGCACATTGCCGTTCTCGCTGGTGATGCCGGCAATCGAGGCGGCCGCACCATTGATGTTGTGGAGGTCGCCCACATCACCGGTCGGCGAGCAATAGCGATACAGCACGCGGCCATCGCCTTCGAGTCGCTTCAGCGTCTCGGCATCGGCGGTGTAGTTGCCCTCGCCATGGGCGACGGGGACGCGGATCACCTGCCCGGCATTGTAGCCGCGGGTGAACGGCGTGTCGGAGCGCTCGACGCGCAGATGCACGTCCTGGCAGATGAATTTCAGCCGCGCATTGCGCATCAGGATGCCGGGCAACAGGCCGCTTTCGCACAGGATCTGGAAGCCGTTGCAGACACCGAGCACGAGGCCGCCATCGGCGGCGAATTTGCGGACTGCATCCATCACAGGCGAGCGCGCCGCGATGGCGCCGCAGCGCAGATAGTCGCCATAGGAGAAGCCGCCGGGAACAACGACAAGGTCGGTACCGGCCGGCAGGGCCGTGTCGGTATGCCAGACCATCTTCGACTCGGTGCCCGAAGCAAGCTTCAGCGCCCGCGCCATGTCGCGCTCGCGATTGATTCCGGGGAAGACGAGAACGGCGGATTTCATGTCAGGCTCGGTGCTTCATTCAGTTCAAGACGATGCTCGATACGATCGAGCTGATGGTCGTGGCGGATCAGCGTGGCGTGAATGCCGCTGAGTTCGGAGTGGATGCCGGTGAGATCGTGATGAATACCTGTGATCTGATACTTCATCGCCAGCATTGTGGCGTTGTGCTCGTCAAGTTTGCCGTCGATCTGAGCAAGCCTGGCCTGCACAGCCTTCAGAACTTCATAAACCAGTTCAGCACTGACCTCGGCCATCACCCGATCCCCTGAGCGTTACCCCTGCACCTCGACCTTGTAATTCTCGATAACGGTATTCGCGAGCAGCTTGTCCGCGGCCGCCTTCAGCGCAGCCTCGGCCTTCGCCTGATCGGCGCCGGCAGCGAGTTCGATGTCGAATACCTTGCCCTGGCGGACCTGGGCAATGCCATCGACACCGAGTGACTTCAACGCGCCCTCGATCGCCTTGCCCTGCGGATCGAGGATGCCGTTCTTCAATGTGACTGTGACGCGGGCTTTCACGTTGTATCCCTTAGCTCTTGACCAATACCGGACCGGTGCCCATCGGGCGCTCGTTCTCTGCCAGAATGCCGAGACGCTTGGCAACCTCGGTATAGGCTTCCAGCACGCCGCCGAGATCGCGGCGGAAACGGTCCTTGTCCAGCTTCTCGTTCGACTTGATGTCCCACAGCCGGCACGAATCCGGCGAGATCTCGTCGGCGACGATGATGCGCATCATGTCGTTCTCGAACAGGCGGCCGCATTCCATCTTGAAATCGACCAGACGGATGCCGATGCCCAGGAAGAGACCGGTCAGGAAGTCGTTGACGCGGATGGCCAGCGCCATGATGTCGTCGATCTCCTGCGGGGTCGCCCAGCCGAACGCGGTGATGTGCTCCTCGGAGACCATCGGATCGTTGAGCTGGTCGTTCTTGTAATAGAACTCGATGATCGAGCGCGGCAGCTGGGTGCCCTCCTCGATGCCGAGGCGCTGCGACAGCGAGCCGGCGGCGACATTGCGCACCACGACCTCGAGCGGCACGATCTCGACCTCGCGGATCAACTGCTCGCGCATGTTGAGGCGGCGGATGAAGTGCGTGGGCACGCCGATGTCGTTCAGGTGCTGGAACAGGTATTCCGAAATCCGGTTGTTGAGGACGCCCTTGCCCTCGATCACCTGATGCTTCTTCGCATTGAACGCGGTCGCGTCGTCCTTGAAGTGCTGGATCAAAGTGCCGGGCTCCGGGCCTTCATACAGAACTTTGGCCTTGCCTTCATAAATGCGACGTCGACGGCTCATGGGGATGTACCGTGTGTTGTTGAAATCCATGGATTTTGGTTGCTCCGGAGTAACGGGATTGACCCACGACGGAGCTGCCGTGAAGGCCGGGAACCGGTCTGTACACAGATTCTGAAGACAGAACCGTGTCCAAGAGAACCGAAAGAAACAGAACAAGAACCGAGCCTTCCGGCAACCTACCCGATCCCCCCCGCCGATACAATCGATCCGGCCGGTCGGGAGCGGGTTTTACCCGGTTGCACAAAAGTCACATTCTCGCAATGACCTGCGACTATGCGGCCGATTGTCCGGTCGGCTACGGACACTTAGGTAAGCCGCGGACCGGTCATTTCAACGCCGGCCAGCCCACCCCCAACCCCAGGGAACTCACCGATGTCATCGATGGACAAGCGCGGACAGGATTTTGAACGCAAATTCGCGCTCGACGAAGAGCAGAAGTTCAAGGCGATGAACCGCCGCAACAAGCTGCTCGGCCTCTGGGCCGCTGAAAAGCTCGGCAAGACCGGCGTTGACGCCGATGCCTATGCCAAGGAAGTGGTCGCAGCAGACTTCGAGGAAGCCGGCGATGACGACGTGCTGCGCAAGGTGCTGGGTGACCTCACCGGCAAGGGCGTGGCGGTCACCGAGGCCGAACTGCGCACCAAGATGGACGCGCTGATCGTGGAAGCCGTCGCCCAGGTCAAGGCCGGCACCTGAGCCCGAATCGACCCGACAACCGCGCAGCGCAGTTCACAGGAAGGACCCGTGCTGCGCGAGTTTGAAAGCTTTGTGCTGAAGCAAATGGCACGATCGCCCCGCGCCGTCGCCTAGATCATCGGCAGAATGGGGCGGTGGTGTCTGGTTAGAGCTATTCAATCCGCCCCATCATTCTGCTCGCCGCTTCCGCCTGATACAGCGCCACTTTCTCACCTCATTCGGAAAGTGGCGGCGCATCGTGACCACCAGCATCTATCGCGGCTCCGGCAAGAGCCAATCCAACCCGTTCAATGCGCGCCACGCGCGCTGGCTGATCGGCGCAGCCTTCGTCGTCGCCGACCTCATGGCCGGCGCCTCGCTGGCACAGGCGCAGACCGCCCTCCCGGCCGTGACCGTCGAATCGTCGTCCCCCACGCGCCGCCCCGCGCGCGCCGTTGCGGCACCGAGCCGTGGCCGCACCGTCACGGCCCGTCGCAATGTCACTCCGCCGCCGGCGCCACCGACGCAGACCCAGCGCGCCATCGCCGCCGCTGCCGCGCGTTACGAACAGATCCTCGGCTATCGCGCGATGCCGGATGCGACCACGCTGCGCGGGGCCACCTCGCCACTCGGCACCTCGCAGGTCGTCAACGTCGTGCCGCAGCAGGTCATCAGCGACCAGCAGCCGCGCAATCTCGATGATGCGCTGATCAATGTCTCCGGCATCACCCAGGGCAATACGCTGGCCGGCACGCAGGACGCCGTGATGCGCCGCGGCTTCGGTGACAACCGCGACGGCTCCATCATGCGCAACGGCATGCCGATCAATCAGGGCCGCTCGCTCAATGCCGCCGTGCAGAGCGTCGAAGTGCTGAAGGGCCCGGCCTCGCTGCTTTACGGCATCATGGATCCCGGCGGCATCATCAACACCATCTCGAAGCGGCCGGATCTCTACCAGCATGGCGAAGTCACCCTGCTCGGCTCGACCTTCGGCAGCGGCAAGGATGGCATCGACGGCACCATCGACGTCACCGGCCCGCTGGGCGACAACGGCCTCGCCTATCGCTTCATCGCCTATGGCCAAAGCGAGGACTACTGGCGCAATTTCGGCACCCGCCGTGAGTCTCTGCTCGCCCCCTCGCTGTCATGGTATGGCGAAGACACCACAGTGCATCTGAATTACGAGCGCCGCAGTTTCTCCTATCCGTTCGATCGCGGCATCGCACTCAACCCGACGACGCTGAAGCCATTCAACAATGTGCCGATCACGCGCCGCTTCGACGAGCCGTACAATGCCATGTGGGGCAATTCCGACCTGATGCAGGCCTCGGTCGATCATCGCATCAACGAGAACTGGAAGCTGTATGCGGGCTACAGCTACAATGAGGAAACCTATACGGCCAACCAGCTCCGCGTTTCCGCGGTCACGCCCGCTGGCATCCTCAGCCGCAGCAACGACGGCACCGGCGGCGCGCTGACGCAAGTGAGCTATGGCACCTCCTATATGCAGGGCACGGTGTGGGTCGGCGGCTTCAAGAACGATATCGTGTTCGGCGGCGATGCCGAATATCGCGTGATCTACCGCAAGGATCTGATCCGGCAGGCGGTCGGAACGCAAAACATCTTCAACCCCGTCTATGACCGACAGGGCCCGGGCACCACCGTCTCCGCCAGCGACAGCGACCAGACCGACAAGCTCGGCCAGCGTTCGATCTTCGCGCAGGACACGCTGCATCTCACCAACTGGCTGTCGGTGGTCGGCGGCGTGCGCTGGATGGAGTGGGAACAGATCGCCGGTCGTGGCCGGCCGTTTGTCGCCAACACCAATACGATGGGCGACAAGGCGCTGCCGATCGGCGGCGTGATCGTGAAGGTCAATGACGAGATCTCGCTCTATGCGAGCTATTCGGAATCGCTGAAGCCGACCTGGACCATCGCGCCGCTGGTCAGCCAGGTCACGTCCAATCTCGCCCCGGAAGAAGGCGTGTCCTACGAGACCGGCGTGAAGTTCGACTTCAACAAGCGCCTGTCGGGCTCGCTGGCCTTCTATGACCTGAACAAGAAGAACATCGCCGTCTCGCAATTCGATCCCGGCACCGGCACCAATGTCCTGCGCACCGCCGGCGCCGCCCGCTCACGCGGCATCGAATTCGACATCACCGGAAAACTGACCGACAGCCTCAGCGCCATCGCCACCTATGCCTATACCGACGCCCGCGTTACCGCGGACCCGCTGGTCAATGGCAACACGCTGCAGAATGTGGCGTTGAATACCGGCTCCCTGTTCCTGACCTACGACTTCGGCACGCTGCTGCCGGGCCGCCTGCGCATCGGCGCCGGCGCCCGTTATGTCGGCGACCGTGCGGGCGATGCGGAAAACACCTTCTACATGCCGTCCTATACGGTCGCCGATGCTTTCGCGACCTATGAAGTGAAACAGATGGGCCTGCCGGTGATTTACCAGTTCAACGTCAAGAACATGTTCGATAACGTCTACTTCCCGTCGGCGGTGAACCGGCTGAACGTGGCCGTGGGCGATGCGCGCAGGTTCTCGCTGGCGGCGACGGTGAAATTCTGATGTGAGGCAAGACATGCAGGCACGAGACTGGAACACGCTCACCACCCTCCTGCTCGCATTCGTTCTGACAAGCTCCTCGGCGGTTTCCGCCGAGGAGCTCAATCTCTACACGACGCGCGATGCCGCGTTGGTCAAGCCGGTCACGGACGCCTTCAGCAAGGCGACGGGCATCACGGTCAACACCACCTTCATCGAAGACAATCTGTCGAATCGCGTGACGAGCGAAGGCCGCAAGTCTCCGGCCGACGTGCTGCTCACCATCGGCCTCGACAAGGCCTCGCAATTCGCGACGCTCGGCCTCACTCAGCCGATCAAATCCGCCACGCTCGAGAAAGCAATTCCGTTCGAGCTGCGCGACCGCGGCCGCGCCTGGTTCGGCGTCGCCATGCGCCCGCGCGTGGTGGTGACGCGCAGTGACAGCGCGCTGTCGGCGATCACCTATGAGGAACTCGCGCGGCCGGAATGGCGCGGTAAGCTCTGCATGCGCACGGTGCTGCATCAGAACAATGTGGCGCTGGTGGCCGCCTTCCTGCTGCATAACGGTGCACCGGCCACCGAGGCGTGGCTGAAAGGTCTTCGGACCAATCTCGCCGGCCTCGCCGAAGGCAAGGACAATGACGTCATCCGCCGGATCGCGCAGGGCCGCTGCGAGATCGGCATCGCCAACACGGTGGCGCTGGCGCAGCTGCGCGATGGCCGCGAGGGCGCCGACTGGAAGACGGACGCCGACAAGGTGAAGGCCGTGCCGACCACCTTCCGCAATCGCGGCACGCATATGAACGTCACGGCGGTCGGAATCGCGAAACACGCGCCGCACAAGGCGGCCGCGCTGAAATTCGTCGAATTTCTGGTGACGGACGAAGCACAAAAACTGTTCGCCGAGGCGGAGCTGGAATATCCGGTGACGTCGCGCGGGGAAGGCGCCGCGATCGTCGCTGGCATCGGCTCATTCACCGTCGACGATCGCCCCATTGACCAGATCGCGACCACGCAGAAGGCAGCGATCGATCTGATCCGAAAAGCGGGATTTACGAAATAGCGCTCCGCGTCTCCCTCCCCGGAGCGAAGCGAATGGGGAGGGTGGTGAGAAGCGAGCGTCCAGCGAGCTTCGAGACGGGTGGGGTCTCTCACCATGTGACGTCTGAGCTGGCGGAAACACCCCACCCGTCTCGAATGCTACGCATTCGATCCACCCTCCCCCTGCGCGGCTTCGCCGCTTGAGGGAGGGATAATCACCTCACTCCTTTTTCAGCTTCACGCTCATCATCATCGTGCCGCTGACCGTGTAGCCCTCCCGCTGGGAGCTCTGATAGCGCTGGCCGCCGTTGAGGTTGCTGTTGACCGATTCCAGGATGCACTCCTGTGCCAACGTCTCGCGCAGAAGGTCGCATTCCCGTGCGGCGGTGCCGTAGATCATGCGACGCGCGCGATCGCGCAGCTTCTCCGCCTCTTCGCCCTCATCGATCGGCCCGGCAATGAAGATATTGAGCGTTGCAGTGACGCGGATATAGCCGTCACGCACCGCCGGCGCGCCGATCGGCGGATAGAGACGCGCCGGTGCGGGCGCGGGCACCGCCGGGGCCTGCGCGCCGGCGGGCGCGGCCAGTGTCAGCAGGAATGCCGCAAGCGACAGCGCATATTTTTTCGATGTCATGATGTGCCTCCATTACAGAGGCACATCATAGCGATTCGGGATGTCAGGCCTATCAACACACGCGCAGGATTGGGCGCATGCGTTCACACGCGACAAATCACCGCCAGCCCATGCCCGGCGCCACATGTTTCAGGATCGCCTCAATCACATGGGCATTGTAATCCACGCCGAGCTGGTTCGGCACCGTCAGCAGCAGCGTATCGGCTTCCGCGATCGCTTCATCCTTCTTGAGCTGCCTGATCAGCTCGTCCGGTTCCGCCGCGTAGCTGCGGCCGAAAATGGCGCGCTCGCGGTCGCTCAGCATGCCGATGGAATCGCTGTCCTTACTGGCGCCGAAATATTGCCGGTCCTGATCATTCACCAGCGCAAAGATGCTGCGGCTGACCGACACCCGCGGCGTCCGCGTGTGCCCGGCCGCCTTCCACGCCTCACGATAGAGCCGGATCTGCTCGGCCTGCTGCTCGTGGAACGGCTTGCCGTTCTCGTCGATCTTCAACGTCGACGACTGCAGGTTCATGCCCATCTTCGCCGCCCATTCCGCGGTGGCATTGGTGGAGGACCCCCACCAGATGCGCTCGCGCAGGCCTTCCGCATGCGGCTCGAGCCTGAGCAGGCCGGGCGGATTCGGGAACATCGGCGCAGGATTCGGCTGCGCAAAGCCCTTGCCCTTGAGCACGTCGAGAAACACTTCGGTATGCTTGCGCGCCATCTCCGTGTCGCTCTGGCCTTCGATCGGCGCATAGCCGAAATAGCGGAAGCCATCGATCACCTGCTCCGGCGAACCGCGCGAAATGCCGAGTTGCAGGCGCCCGCCGGAGATCAGATCGGCGCTGCCCGCATCCTCCGCCATGTAGAGCGGATTCTCGTAGCGCATATCGATCACGGCAGTGCCGAGTTCGATGCGCTTGGTGCGCGCGCCAACGGCTGCCAACAGCGGAAACGGCGCCGCGAGCTGGCGCGCAAAATGATGCACGCGGAAATAGGCACCGTCCGCGCCCAGCTCTTCGGACGCGACGGCGAGTTCGATGGACTGCAACAGCGCATCGGAGGCCGAGCGCGTTTGCGACGACACATGCGGCGTCCAGTGGCCGAAGGAGAGAAAGCCGATCTTTTTCATGGGAGGTCTCGGAGGATGAATCTGCTGCCGCGCAATCTAAGTCGGATTTGCGACAGAACCAGCACGCGCATGGAAACGATGCGTTTCCAAGGGCGCTCCGAAAATCAACCTGAAATGGCAAAGGCCAGACAAGAAAGGCCGGGCGAGCCCGGCCTTGAAGAAGTCACTCAACCGTAGGGCGGATGAGCGAAGCGTCATCCGCCGGCCGATTGCATGATTGAGCCTCGGCGGATGACGGCTTCGCCTCATCCGCCCTACAACACAACCCTCACTCTTCCTTGAACCCGTATTCCGGCACGTTCCCGCTCGCGCCATAATACTTGTACGGGAGAAACTTGCCGGACATCGTGATCTTCACGCGGTCGCCCTTCGGGTTCGCCACGCGTTCAAAGTCGAAGTCGAAATCGATCGCCGACATGATGCCGTCGCCGAATTCTTCCTCGATCAGCATCTTCCAGGCCGGGCCGTTCACCATCACCATTTCATAGAAGCGATAGATCAGCGGATCCTGCGGCGGCATCTGCATGGTTTCGGCGCGCATCGGGATCTCGTTGAGCATCGCCGTCTCCGCCTTGGAGAGACCGAACAGCTCGCCGGCATTGGCGGCCTGCGGCTTCGTCAGCTTCATGTTGCCGAGAATGGCGCCGACGATCAGCACGTCGGAATAACCGCCGATCTTCCCGCAGATATATTTCCAGGTCCATTCCTTCTCGCGCTTGATGTCGAGCAGCTTTTCGGTGAGGTCGGATCGCAGCATGGTCTTCTCCTTGCGTAGTTGCGTTAGCGCGTGGCGCTGTGAAGAGACGGCATCGTTGGCGCCTCGGTGAATGCGGGCCGCACCACGGGGACATTGCGCGGATCGTGGTTGGGCGTGGTGGCAGTAAACGTCTTGCTGCGCGTCACCAGGAAATCGATGATGTGGTTGCGCAGCGCGTAGTAATGCGGGTGCTTGTGCAGATCGATGCGGGCACGATCCTTCGGCAGCGGGTTCTCGACGATCTCCGCCAGCACGGCGCCGGGGCCGTTGGTCATCAGAAAGATCTTGTCGGCGAGATACATCGCCTCGTCCACGTCATGGGTGATCATGAAGGTGGTCTGGCCGGTCTCCAGCGTGACACGCCGCACCTCGTCCTGCAGCGTACCGCGGGTCAGCGCATCCAGCGCCGAGAACGGCTCGTCCATCAGCATGATCTTTGGCGTGATCGACAGCGCCCGCGCGATGCCGACACGCTGCTTCATGCCGCCGGAGAGTTCGGATGGCCGCTTGTGTTCGGAGCCGGTGAGACCGACCTTGTCGATGAACATCTGCGCATGGGCGCGGATCTTTGCCTTGTCCCATTTCCGCCATTTGGACGAGACGGCATAGGCGATGTTGCCCATGACCGTCATCCAGGGCAGCAGCGCATGCGACTGGAAGATCACCGCGCGATCGAGGCTGGTGCCGGAGATCGCCTGGCCATCGACGATCACGGTGCCTTCCGAGGGTTCATCGAGCCCGGCGAGAATGTTGAGCACCGTGGTCTTGCCGCAGCCGGAATGGCCGATGATGCAGCCGAACTCGCCGGGCGCCAGCGACAGCCAGAGATCCTCGAAGATCGTCGTGGCGCCGCCCGACGGCTGCGGATAGCGTTTTGCGATGCCTTCGATGGAGATGAATTTTGTCGACATTGCACTCACTCCGGAAACGTGACCATGCGGGTGAAGCGCGCGAGGATCTGGTCGAGCAGCATGCCGACGACACCGATCATCAAAATCGCGATGATCACATTGGTGATCGACAGGTTATTCCATTCGTTCCAGACGAAGTAACCGATGCCGGTGCCGCCCACGAGCATCTCGGCGGCGACGATGACCAGCCAGGCGATGCCGATGGAAATACGCATGCCGGTGAGAATGGTGGGCGCTGCCGCCGGCAGGATCACCGTGAAGGCGCGGCGGAACGTACCGACTTCCAGCGTGCGCGCGACATTCACCCATTCTTTTCGCACGGACGCCACGCCAAACGCCGTATTCAGAAGCATCGGCCAGACTGAACAGATGAAGATCACGAAGATGGCAGAGAGCGAGGAGTCCTTGATCGTGTAGAGCGCGAGCGGCATCCAGGCGAGCGGCGAGATCGGCTTCAGCACCTGGATGAAGGGATCGAGCGCCTTGTTCATCAGCGGCGACATGCCGATCAGGAATCCGAGCGGGATCGCGACCAGCACGGCGATGAGATAGCCGAGCCCGACGCGGCCGATGGAATAAGCGAGCTGAATGCCGAGGCCCTTGTCATTCGGCCCATTATCGTAGAACGGCCGTTTCAGATGCTCCCAGAGCTTTGCGCCGACATCGAGCGGACCGGGCATGGCGGATTTGCCCTGGGTCGCGGTGATGCCCATCAGGCGTGCGTATTCCGGCGACATGGTGGTGGTGCCCGCGCTCTGGCGCGTGGCGAGGTGCCAGACGCCGATGAAGGCGAGGAAGATCGCGAGCGAGACGACGGCCGCGCGAAAACGAAGGGATTTTGTCATTCAGGTTGTTCTCTCAAGGCCGCGCCACACGCTCTCTGTCATCCCGGCGAACGCCGGGATCCATAGCCTCCGAATGCAAAACTGAAACGCAGCACTCACCGATGTTCAGCCACACGCGCTCGGAGGTTATGGGTCCCGGCGTTCGCCGGGACGACAGACAGAGTCAGCTCGCCTTCTTGATCTTGAAGCTCGCCACGTAGTCATCCGGCTTGGTCGGATCGAATGTCTTGCCCATCACCGCGAACGACTTGTAGCTCGTGGCCGGCGGCGTCAGCCCCATCTCCTTCATCACCTTCGCCGTGTCCGTGGCGAGATAGATCTGTTCGGCCACGCCCTTGTAATCGACGTCGCCCTTGATCTGCCCCCAGCGCTTCATCTGGGTCATCATCCACACCGCAAAGCTCTGCCAGGGGAACGGATCGAAATCGACGCGCTTCGGGTCCTGCTTGATGCCGCCGAGCCCGTCCGCATAGGTGCCGGTGAGCACCTGTTCCAGCACCACGGGCGGCGCATTGAGATAGGCCGCCGGCGCAATCGCTTCCGCGATCGACTTGCGGTTTTCCGCCTTCGACGCATAAGCGGTGGCATCGACGATGGCGCGCGTCAGTGCGGCGAAGGAATTCGGCGAGTTGGTGATGAATTCCTTCGAGGCCGCGAACGAGCAGCAGGGATGCCCGTCCCAGATTTCCTTCGACAGGATGTGCATGAAGCCGACGCCGTCATAGATCGCGCGCTGGCAGATATTATCCGGCGCGAGGAAGCCGTCGATATTGTCGGCGCGCAGATTGGCGACCATTTCGGGCGGCGGCACCGAGCGCAGCTGCACGTCGGTGTCGGGATCGATGCCGTGTTCGGCGAGATAGTAGCGCAACAGATAGTTGTGCATCGAATAGTCGAACGGAATGGCGAGCTTGAAGCCCTTCCAGTCCTTCGGATCGCGCTTGTCCTTATGCTTCATGGCAAGCGTGATGCCCTGCCCATTGATGTTCTCGATCGCCGGCACAGTGAAAGGGATCGGCTGCGAACCGAGGCCGAGCGAAATCGCGATCGGCATCGGCGCCAGCATGTGCGAGGCGTCGTATTCCTTGTTGATGGTCTTGTCGCGGATCACGGCCCAGCCGGCAGTCTTCACCACTTCGACATTGAGCCCCTGCTTCTTATAGAAGCCCAGCGGATCGGCCATGATGATCGGCGTCGCGCAGGTGATCGGAATGAAGCCGACCTTGAGATCGGTCTTCTCCAGTTTTCCCGCGCCCTGCGCGAAGACTTCCGTCGCCGTCTTGATCGGAAAGAACTGCGACAGCGCCGCCAGCGCCGAGGATGCGCCCACCGACTGCAGGAATGCGCGCCGCGTCGCCTGCTGCGGGAAGATCTGGCGCATCACGGCGGAGGCGATCACGCCCTCGTAGCGCTTTTCCTCGGTCTCGGGGATGTCGCACTGAAGCCGCAAGGAAGCCGCATGACTGGCCTCGCTGTCGTGCTGTCCGCAGCTGCAGGCGCCGAGGCGGCGATTGGGGTCGAACGGATTGTCGAATGTGGACATTGTGACTCCTCCGGTGATGCTCCCGAGGAGTATTCAAGGAGTGTGCCAGCCTCGGCGGTGCCGAGAAGTCCAAGTGCCGCAGGCGTTTCTCCGTTTCGTTGGAAATCACGAGATTTCGTGCTACACGAGATTTCGTAGCTCAATTACGAAATCTCGGAGTCCATCATGGATGCGCCGGTCCGCGAGCCCGATCTGCGCCTGATCGCTTTCGATTACGCCATCGAGCCGACCCTGCTGCTCGATCCGCACAGCGACGCGATCATCGACGGCAATCTCGCGGCTTGCACCCTGCTCGGCTATGACCGCATGACGCTGCGCGAGATCAAGATCAGCGCGCTGCATGCGGGGCAGCTCCCTGCCCTCATCGTGTTCACCCAGGCCGTGCTCGCCAAGGGCAGCTACTTCACCCGCACACTCACGCCGCGCCATGCTACCGGCCAGCCGCTGCAGCTCGAATATGCCGGCGCGGTGCTGGAGGTCGGCGAGCGCCTGCTGATCACCCTCACGCTGAGCGATCTCGAAGAGCGCCGCCGCCGTCACGTCGATGCCGATGCGGAAGACTACATGCATGGCGGCATCGCCGCCTGGCAACGCGTCGAGCGTGTCTTCCAGGATATCGAGCGGGAAAACCAGCTGATCCTGCGCGCGGCGGGTGAAGGGATTTATGGCGTCAATGCCGAGGGCAAGGCGACCTTCGTCAATCCCGCCGCCGAACGCATGCTGGGCTGGACGGCGGAGGAACTGGTCGGCCGCGAGATCCACGCCATCATGCATCACAGCCACGCCGATGGCAGCCACTATCCCGATCATGATTGCCCGATCTATGCGGCCTTTCGCGATGGCGCGGTCCACAAGATCGACAATGAGGTGTTCTGGCGCAAGGACGGCACGCCGGTCTGGGTCGAATACACATCGACGCCGATCCGCGACCGCCACATGGTGGTTGGCGCCGTCATCGTGTTCCGCGATGTCAGCCAGCGCCGCGAGGCGGATGAGAAACTGCATGCGGCGCTCACCGAAGTCGACCGCCTGCGCGAGCGGCTCGAACTCGAAAACGCCTATCTGCAGGAGGAAATCCGCATCGAGACCAATCCCCGCGGCATCATCGGCCAGTCGGCCGCGATCCAGCAGACGCTGCGACAGGTGAAGCTCGTCGCGCCCACCGCCGCCGCGGTGCTGATCACCGGCGAGAGCGGCACCGGCAAGGAGCTGATCGCCCGCGCCATCCATGAAGCCTCCAGCCGCCGCGACCGCCCGCTCATCCGCGTGAACTGCGCCGCCATCCCGCGCGAACTTTTTGAAAGCGAATTCTTCGGCCATGTCCGCGGCGCCTTCACCGGCGCCGTGCGCGACCGCATCGGCCGCTTCGAGCTGGCCGATGGCGGCACGCTGTTTCTCGACGAGGTCGGCGAAATCCCGCTGGAGCTGCAGGGCAAGCTGCTGCGCGTGCTGCAGGAAGGCAATTTCGAGCGCGTCGGCGAGGAACGCACGCGCGACGTCGACGTCCGCGTCATCGCCGCCACCAATCGCAATCTCAAGCAGGAGGTGCAGCGCGGACGGTTTCGCGAGGACCTGTATTTCCGGCTCAACGTCTTCCCCGTGGAATCCGTGCCGCTGCGCGATCGCCGTGAGGACATTCCCCTGCTCGCACAACACTTCCTGCTCAGCGAGAAACTGAATTCGGATCTGCGTCTCTCGGAAGGCGATGCGCGCAAACTGACGCGCTATGACTGGCCGGGCAATGTGCGCGAATTGCAGAACGTGATCGAGCGCGCGGTGATCCTCGCCACGAGCGGCCGCCTGCGCATCGACCTGCCCGACAGCGCCGGCCCGCAAGCGGCCACAGGCCCACGCGCGAAAGCCGAAACGCGGCCGGCGCTGATGACATCCGGCGAGCTGCGCGACCACGAGCGCAGCAACATCCTCGCGGCACTCGGCGCGACATCCGGCAAAGTGTTCGGTCCCGGCGGCGCGGCGGAGTTGCTGGACATGCGGCCGACGACATTGTCCTCGCGCATGAAGGCGCTCGGGATCGAAGCACCGCGCGGACAGCGATGATCGCAGCGCCGCCTTGGGTGCAGCGCATTAAGTCCGTGCGGCGAGATGGTGCGCGCAGACGTGGCATGCGTTGTTTCGTTGCCACGCGAATTGACCGGCCCATAACGCCTCGACATACTCTCGCGCAAGACGAGCAATCAGACTCGTTGCATGCGGGAGAAGACGATGGCGCAAGCAAATGCTGCCCAGCAACGTGAGTGGCCGACCGTCTCCCTCGCCGACAGTCATCGCATCCTCACCCAGCCCGGCGCGCCCTATGAAATGGAAACCGCGCAAGTCCGTGGCCGCCCGGTGCGCGTCTACAAACATGCGCATCGCGACCTGCGCGCCATTTTCGAGGCCAGCCGCCAATGGAATGATCGCGTCTTCATCGTCTACGACCATGAACGCCTGACCTTCGACGCCCATTTTCGCGCGGCATCGACGCTGGCCTGGCGGCTCACTGAGGATTTTGGCGTGCGCAAGGGCGATCGCGTCGCCATTGCCATGCGAAATTTTCCGGAATGGCCGATCGCCTTCTGGGCGGCGGTGTCGATTGGCGCGGTGGCCGTGCCGCTCAATGCCTGGGGCACCGGCGATGATCTCGCTTACGGTCTTCGAGACTCCGGCGCTGATGTCGCCGTCGTCGATGCCGAACGACTGGAGCGCCTCACCGAACATGGCGGCAGTGACGCGCGTCTGATCGCCGTGCGCACAGCGCGAAAAGATCTCGGCACGGCGACGGCGCTGGAAGACCTGATCGGATCGTCAGCCGCCTATGGCACGCTGCCGGATCGCGCGCCGCCGGACAACGCCATCACGCCGGACGATGACGCCACCATTCTCTACACCTCCGGCACCACCGGCCGGCCCAAGGGCGCCCTGGGCACGCATCGCAATGTCGCCTGCAACCTGATGAACATCACCTTCGCCACCGCGCGCGCCGCGATCCGGCGCGGCGATGCGCTGCCGGCACCGCCGGAGACGCAGAAGGCGATCCTGCTGCCGGTGCCGTTCTTCCATGTCACCGGCTGCCATTCGGCCATGATCCCTGCCCTCGCCAATGGGGCGAAGATCGTGCTGATGTACAAATGGAATGCCGAGACCGCGCTCGAACTGATCGAGCGCGAGCGCGTCAACGGCATGTCGGGCGTGCCGTCGATGACATGGCAGCTCATCGAGTCGCCGGATTTTGCGACCCGCGATCTCTCCAGCCTCGAAGGCCTCTCCTATGGCGGCGCCGCCGCGGCGCCCGAACTGGCGCGAAAAATCGCCGCGCTGTTTCCCGGCCGTTTTGCCGCGCAGGGCTATGGCGCGACGGAGACCTCCTCGGTCTCCACCTCCAACAGCGCCGAGGACTATCTCGCGCGGCCGGACTCGGTCGGCCCCGCGGTGCCCGGCTGCGACCTGCGGGTGATCGGCGCCAATGGCGAGATCCTGCCCGCGGGCGGGATCGGCGAACTCGAAATCTACGGCGCCAATGTCGTCAAGGGCTACTGGAACAACCCCACCGGCACCGCCAATACCTTTCGCGACGGCTGGTATCGCACCGGCGACATCGTCCGCATGGATGAGGAGGGCTTCGTCTATCTCCTCGACCGCGCCAAGGACATGCTGATCCGCGGCGGCGAGAACATCTATTGCGTCGAGATCGAGGACGCGCTGCTGGCGCATCCCGACATCATCGATGCGGCCATTGTCGGCATGCCGGACCGCGTGCTCGGCGAGGTCGTCGCCGCCATCATCCAGCCGCGCAACGGCGCGGTGCTGACGGAGGCGGACATCCTCGACCATCTGCGCCCGCGCGTGGCCGCGTTCAAGCTGCCGGTGCATATCGACATCCGCCGCACCGAACTGCCGCGCACGGCCAGCGGCAAGATCATCAAGACACGTCTGCGCGAGGAATTGCTCACACAGGCCTGACAACAGGCCGATGCACCCCGGGAGGTGACGATGAAGCGATTGGTTTCGACACTGGCTGTCCTCTCCACCACATGCCTGCTCGCCGGCGGCGCGCTCGCGGCCGACAAGAAATACAGCGAGGGCGCGACGGATACCGAGGTCAAGATCGGCCAGACCATGCCCTATAGCGGCCCGCTGTCGATCCACGGCATCCAGGGCCGCACCGAAGTCGCCTATTTCAAGATGCTGAACGAGGAGAAAGGCGGCATCAACGGCCGCAAGATCAACCTGATCTCCCTCGACGACGCCTTCTCGCCGCCGAAGACCGTGGAGCAGACGCGCAAGCTGGTGGAGGATGACGGCGTGCTGGCGCTGTTCGGCTCGTCGGGCACAGCCGCCCAGTCGGCCGTGCAAAAATATCTCAACGGCAAGGGCATCCCGCAGCTGCTGCTGTCCACCGGCGCCAACAAGTGGAATCAGCCCAAGACCTTCAAATGGTCGACGCCCGCCTTCCATCTCTACGGCACCGAAGGGGAGATCCTCGCAAAATATCTGTTGTCCACCAAGCCGGACGCCAAGGTCGCGATCCTGATGCAGAACGACGATTTCGGCCGCGACTATGTGGCCGGCTTCAAGAAGGGCCTCGGCGACAAGGCCGCAAAGATGATCGTCAAGGAAGTGCCCTATGAGCTCACCGATCCGACGCTGGACTCGCAGATCGCGCAGCTGAAATCATCGGGCGCCGATGTGTTCTTCAATGTCTCGCTCGGCAAGGCCTCGTCGCAATCCTTCAAGAAGGCCTATGAGCTCGACTGGAAGCCGCTGCAGCTGGTGGTGAGCCCGTCGGTCGGCCGCCAGTTCCTGGAAGCCGCCGGCCTCAATGCCGTCACCGGCATCATCGCCGCCACGCCCTACAAGCAGGTATCGAGCCCGCGCTGGGCCAATGATCCCGACGTGCTCGCCTATCAGGCCTTCATGAAGAAGTATCTGCCCAATGAAGACCCGAAGAACGAGATCGGCTTCGCCGTCTATTCCTTCGCCTATGTGATGGGCAAGATCATCGAGGCCTGCGGAGACGAGCTGACGCGCGAGAACCTGCTCTATCACGCCACGCATCTGGACAATCTCAAGGCGCCGTCGCTGCTGCCCGGCACCACCTATAATACGAGCCCGGACAACTACGTGCCGTTCAAGCGCCTGGTGGTGCAGAAATTCGACGGCCAGGACTGGGTGGAGCTGCAGGCAGTGACGGTGGAGTGAGGCTGAGGCCCGTAGCCCCGGGTGGAGCGCAGCGTAACCCGGGGACCGGCGACATGCGGATGCTCCGAATCCCGGATTACGCTGCGCTCCATCCGGGCTACAAGTCCGCGCCTTACTTCAACGCCGCCTCCACCTTCGCGATCCCCGCATTCGCGCACACCTCGTCCTTCTCGCCGCCCGGCGCGCCCGAGACGCCGATGGCGCCGATGATCTCGTTGCCCGCCTTGATCGGCACGCCGCCGCCGACGGCGACGACGTTCGGGATCTGGCGCAGATAGGCATTGGCGGGATCGGCGGTCACCTTCATGAATTCCAGCGAGGTCTGGCCGCGGGTGCGCGAGGTCCAGGCCTTGAGCCGGCTGAACTCCATCGTATGCGGATTGGTGCCGTCGCCGCGCAGCTGCGCCGCCACATTGCCGGCCTTGTCGACGATGGTGATGGAGACCTTGTAGCCATCCTTGGTACATTGCTCGAGCGTGCCCTGGATGATCGCCATGGCGAGGCCCATGGAGATGTTCTTCTCGGTCTGCGGCGCCTGCGCCGCGGCCGGTGCCGCAAGCCCGATGGCGGACGCGATGACGGCGGCGATGGTCAGTGAACGCATGTGTTTCCCCCTTTGTTGTTGGTCTGAGGGAAACACTGCGTCGTGCGGTTTCATCCGCGCGGTCCCCGCAAATTCGTTGCTGCGATGCAACCGGCTCCGCCGCTTGCAACCTCCGCGAATAGGCATATAGTCCCCGCATGGCACATCCCTTGAATCCCCTCTTCAACCACGGGCCGCGCGTCCACGACGCCTCCGAGGAGCCTGTGCTGCGCCTGCGGGTCCGGCCTGACGTGGACGACGGGCAGCCGCCGATTCCCGACCGCCCGAAGGGCTCCAAGCGGCTGCACACCAATGCGACGGTGGCCGCGGCGCGCCGGCTGATCGAGGAAACGACGTTGAGCTATAAGCAGATCGCGCAGCGGACCGGCGCGACCCACGGCACCGTCGGCCGCTGGGCCCGCGAGTTTGGCTGGCAGCGCCATCCCTTTGCGCCGCGCGCCACCGACACGATCCCGACGCCCCGTGCCGGCCGCCGGCTCAAGCTGCGCATGCTGGGTGTGAAGCTGCAGGAGGTGGCCGAGCGCTGCGTCAATGAGCTGTGGAGCAGCCCCACGGTGGACTACGACCGGCTGATCAAGGCCATGGAGGCCTTCAAGATGGCGCGCCTGATGGCTATGGGCAGCCGCCGCCCGCGCCGCCATCCCGATCCGCCTGCGCGGAGCGGCCAGGACTGGCTCGACCGCGACGCCGCGATCATCAAGGCGCTGAAGGACCTGCGCTGGGGCGGCGTCAATATCGAGCACATCCCCGAGGAAGCGATGGCACTCCTGGAAGAGGCGCACACGCCGCCGGAGCGGGATCATCCGGCGTTGAGGGCAAGGGGGCCGCGGCGACGAAGATAGGTGCTCTGTGCACAGTGGCAAGTGGACCAGTGGCCGGCCCTAGAACATTACCCAGCATCTTGGCTCCATCTATGACCAGGGCGAATTGGGGTCGGAGGCAACTTGTAAGCAGTCCTTACAAGTTCGCACAGAGGGTGACCGCCGCGTCCAGCGAACAACGATGCCTTCGACGCGCGCCGCCGCGCTGCCGAGGCCGATGCAGCCGAGCAGCAGGCGATCGACGAGCTAAGCGAACTCGAACAACAGGCGCCAGCTATCGCAACGGCCTCCCGGCAGGTAGCCAACCAAGAAACCGTCATGATGTCATCATTGGCTCTCTGAAAAGAGACCGGTGCCATCGCTGGCACCGTGAAGCCCATGGCGACATCGAAATTGACCGTATTCCCGATGAAGCGACGGCCCTAGCCGCAGCAGGGCTCGCTCGCCTTCGGTCCGCAGCAGGACGATCGCTGCTCCTCCAGCCAGCGATCGCGCGGCTTACAGCTGCTCGGGCGTGCCAAGAGCGGCACGCGGACGATCCCGCCATCCACGCTGATCGCAGCGGCCTTGTAGAGCTGCATCGGCGTCACGCCATCGCTGACTTCGAAGGTCAGCCGCGCCTCGGTGGGAAACGGCACGCTCTGCGCCACCTTGCCCATGATGGCGAGAAACCTGCTGACGGGCATATGGCCGCGATGGTCTTCGACAATGTCCCAGAGCTGGATGAATGTCTCCTGCCAGCTTTCGGGATTGGCGCCGCAGTCGAGCGCGTTGAAGGCGCCGGTCTTCACTTCGGTCACATGGTAGCTCGGCCGCACATCCCGGCCGTCATAGTGAAACACCAGCGCCTTGTCCTCATGACCTGCCAGGCCGCCGAACAGCGAAGCCATCGACAGCTCCTTGGTTGAATCCTGCGCAGAAACAGGGTTGGCAGCAGCCGTCATCTCGCCTATCCTCATTTTGATATTTGTTGAAATATAGGATCGTCGATGGACGAACGTCAAGCCACCCTCGCCTTCGGCGCGCTGTCGCAGGAGACGCGCCTGAACATCGTGCGCATGCTGGTGATTGCCGGGCCGGTGGGCATGGCGGCCGGCGTCATCGCGGAGAAAGCCGGCGTCGCGCCGTCGAACGTATCGTTTCATCTGAAGGACCTCGAACATTCCGGCATGGTCAGCTCGCGTCGCGAGGCGCGATCGATCATCTATTCCGCCAATTACGAGACGCTCTCCAGCCTGATCCAGTTTCTCATGAAGGACTGCTGCGCCGGCCATCCCGAGATCTGCACCCCTGCTCTCGCCGCGTCGTGCTGCCCGCCGGCGAAGGCGACGAAGCGCAAAAAGGCGCTGCAGGTGTCATGAGCAGGTTCGAGCGTTATCTCTCCGTCTGGGTGGCCCTGTGCATCGTCGTCGGCATCGCAGCCGGCCATGTGATGCCCGCCCCCTTTCGCGCGATTGCCTCGGCCGAAATCGCCCGCGTGAACATCCCCGTCGCCATCCTGATCTGGCTGATGATCATCCCGATGCTGCTGAAGATCGATTTTGGCGCGCTCGGCCAGGCGCGCGCGCACTGGCGCGGCGTCGGCGTCACGGTGTTCATCAACTGGGCGGTGAAGCCGTTCTCGATGGCCCTGCTCGGCTCGTTCTTCATCGGGCACCTGTTCGCGCCGCTGCTGCCGGCCGGCCAGAGTTCGAGCTACATCGCCGGCCTGATCCTGCTCGCCGCCGCGCCGTGCACGGCGATGGTGTTCGTCTGGTCCAATCTGTGCGAGGGCGAGCCGCATTTCACGCTGTCGCAGGTGGCGCTCAACGACCTGATCATGGTCGTCGCCTTCGCGCCGCTGGTGGGACTGCTGCTGGGCGTCGCCTCCATCGCGGTGCCGTGGGACGCGCTGGTCCTGTCCGTGGTCCTGTATATCGTGGTGCCCGTCGCCATCGCGCAGCTCTGGCGTCGCGCGCTGGTCAAGGGCGACGGCACCGCCCTCGCCAAAACCCTCGCCATCCTGCAGCCGCTCTCCCTCGCCGCCCTGCTGGCGACGCTGGTGCTGCTGTTTGCCTTCCAGGGCGAGCAGATCCTGGCGCAGCCACTGGTCATCGTGCTGCTCGCCGTGCCGATCCTGATCCAGGTCTATGTCAATGCCGGGCTGGCCTACTGGCTGAGCCGCCGCTTCGGCGTCGCGTGGTGCGTCGCCGCCCCCGCGGCGCTGATCGGCGCCAGCAATTTCTTCGAACTGGCCGTGGCCGCCGCCATCTCCATCTTCGGCATCGAGTCCGGCGCCGCACTGGCGACGGTGGTCGGCGTGCTGGTCGAGGTGCCCGTCATGCTCTCGGTGGTGCGGATCGTGAAGGCCACCCGCGCCTGGTACGAAGCCGGCCCGATGCGATCTACCAACACGGAGCTCTCCTGATGCCTGTCACCATCTATCACAATCCGGACTGCGGGACATCGCGCAACACACTGGCCATGATCCGGCAGAGCGGCGAAGACCCGACCGTGGTCCTCTATCTGCAGACGCCGCCGTCGCGCGACACGCTGGTCGCACTCATCGCCGCCATGAAGATCACGCCACGGGCACTGCTGCGCGAAAAGGGCACACCCTATGCGGCGCTCGGCCTGGACGACCCGAAGTGGAGCGACGATCAGCTGATCGACATCATGCTGACGCATCCGATCCTGATCAACCGTCCCATCGTGGTCACGGACAAGGGCGTGCGCCTGTGCCGTCCGTCGGAACGCGTGCTCGACATCCTCGACCACCCCGTCGCCCGTTTCGAGAAGGAGGATGGCGAGATCGTCACCGCGACCGACGCCCCGCGATCGACGCCATGAGCGCTCCGCACGCAAGGCGCATCGTTGTCACGCTGGGCAGCCTGCAGATCCTCGCCTGGGGATCGTCCTTCTATCTGCTCGGCGTGCTGGCGCCGACCATTGCGCGGGACACCGGCTGGTCCACCGCCGCGGTGATCTCCGGCATTTCGCTCGCTCTGCTCACCGCCGGCCTCGTGTCGCCGCGCGTCGGCCATCTGATCCAGGCCCATGGCGGCCGGCCCGTGCTCGCCATCAGTTCGCTGCTGTTCACGGCCGGGCTCGGCCTGCTCGCCGCGGCCACGCATCTGCCCATCTATTTCGCCGCCTGGGCGATCATCGGCCTCGGCATGGCGTCCGGCCTCTACGATCCCGCCTTTGCGACGCTGGGACGGCAGTTCGGCCACAGTGCCCGGCAGATGATCACCACCGTCACGCTGTTCGGCGGTTTTGCCAGCACCGTATGCTGGCCGCTGACGGCGTGGCTGCTCGAACATCATGGCTGGCGGCTCACTTGCGCCACCTATGCCGGCCTCCACCTCCTCATCGGCGGCCCCGCTTATGCCCTGCTGCTGCCGAAGCGCCCGCCCGCCCCGACGGCCGCCGCCGGCGCCACCCACGCGGCGAAGGCCGAACTCCCCCTCGCCGCGCAAACTACCGCCCTGATGCTGCTCGGCGTCATCCTCACCATCGGCGCGGTCACCATGTCGCTGCTCTCGGCGCATCTCCTGGTCCTGCTGCAGATGCGCGGCATCGATCTCGCGGCCGCCGTCGGCCTCGGCGCCCTGATCGGCCCGTCCCAGGTCGCCGCCCGCGTGGTCGAGATGGCGTTCGGCCGCCGCCTGCATCCGCTATGGACCATGCTGGCCGGCGTGGTGCTGGTCGCCTCCGGCATCGCGCTTCTCGCCACGGGTTTTCCCTTTATGGCCGTGGCACTGATCGCCTATGGCGCCGGCAACGGCATCAGCTCGATCGTGCGCGGCGCGGTGCCGCTGGTCCTGTTCGGACCCGGCCGCTACGCCATCCTGATGGGACGGCTCGGTCTTCCCATCCTGATCGGCATGGCGACAGCCCCGACCGCCGGCGCGCTGCTGCTCGACATCGGCGGCCCGATGCTGGCCTTCTCGGTGCTCGCGCTGCTGTCGACCGCCAATGTCCTGATCGCCGGCTATCTCACCTGGTTCTGCCTGAAGGCCGAAGGACAGGCGGACGGGGCTGCAGCGTAACGGCAAGGTCGGGCGCGACCGCGACGCCGCGATCATCAAGGCGCTGAAGGACCTGCGCTGGGGCGGCGTCAATATCGAGCACATCCCCGAGGAAGCGATGGCCCTGCTGGAAGAGGCGCACACGCCGCCGGAGGATCATCCGGCGTTGAGGCCGCGGGGGAAAGAGAAGGAGAAGATAGATTTCGCAGACCGGATCGTACTCTATCCGGACCAGAATACAGCGCCGCAACTTTCGGGGATTTGCACGCCGTTGAGTTTTGCGTAATGTCGATTTCGGCGGGCTACGTCGGAACCCCCTCTAGGATTGCAGCACCGCTAGCCGCGACCAGACGTCGATACGACTGTCCACTGGATGATAGTCTACTCGCTCGATGATCGAACGGAGGCCGGGGGCCCGCCACTTACGGCCAGAATCTGTAGCCGTAGAATTCAAAGATTTCTTTTTGTTGGTCTGTGAGCTTTGCCTTGGATGGCGGTGTCGGCTGTAAGGCGACTCCGTAATTCATATAGCTCCCATCGTCTCTCGCCATTATGGGCTTTAATAGCTGAGCATAGCTATTATCCCACTTGGTCGGAGGCAAAGTGTCTATCGCTTGATAAAACGAACTGGCAACCACATCAGCGAGCTGAGCACCGGCGCTAGATTTGTGGGATACAGCCTCAGCTAAGCGCCAGTCCAACACTTCCCAAAAGATCCTGCGCTTAGTCAAAACCATAGTTCCGGCCTTGGACTGCGATTTTAGAAGCTCATGATAGGCAACTGTTTGGCCGTAGGAGTGACCGCCTCGTTCACTGTAGATGATCTTTAGCAATCGACCAGGCGCGTTCTCGGATTTCGCGTGCTCAAAGCAAAAATGCGTCACCCTCTCCAGTAGCATTCGAAGGCAGTAATTGTAGAACCATTGCTGCGACTTGAGGCGCTCAGCTCGAAGATTTCGGTACTGACGCATGTTCTTTTTGTTCGATGTAAGAACAAAAGCGCGAACAGGTAACTTCGCGACCGCCGAGCAAGTGATCCGCTTACGAAATTCCGGGAGATTGCGAAAGTGAATATCGGGCGCTTTCGTTCCAGTTTCACGCAAGATCGAGCGCACCCACCCCACCGCATTTTGACTTTGCTTGGCGCTTGTTACCACCGCCGCAAGGCAAAGCCACTCCGTTCCACCGACGGGATCGATAGGACGCACGGTCTTGAGACCAGGGTCACCGGCCTCGTCGATGTAAGCGATATAATAGTGCTCTGGGATAGAAACAGTCGCCATGGGAAAATCGCAAGGGCAATGAGACAGCAATCATTCAAATACGCAAAGTCACAATATGACCCTGCTGATGTGTATTCGCATTACGCAGCATATCGTCCAGAACGGCCAAGGCACGCAGATGATAACGATGCCGTTCGGGATCCCCGCACGGGCAATCATCATCGGATGGAATTCGAGTGAGACGATCACCGTCCAACTTATAGCGGTAACCTTTGGAAACCCCTACCCCCTTCACCCGATCACTATAGTAGTCGACGCTCAGACTGCCCACTTCATAGTTTCCAGCACCATCACGACGAATACTGATCCCTTTGTCGTAGGCAGAGTTTCCTTCAACAACCGGAAAGCAAATCAGTCCACGAGTCTCTAATTGAAGCAATGAATTGCTGCGCAAGTACGGGGCGATCCGAGGCATTTCAACGTCAGTAGGCGTAACGCCGTAAAACGTCTCTTCCGGAACACGCACCCAAAGACCCGTATCCCGACCACTCGAGATCAAATCAGAAGCCCAAACGGGATCGGCTAGTATAGTCTCGGGCGGCAAATGCTTAACGAACGAATCTTGATACTCTGGAATATCCAAGCTTCTGACGTATAGAGGAAACGGCGCGTCTGGTGCCGACAGCTTTTGAAACGGAAGACTCAACAACTGCTCCAGAAACTTATCATGCGCAGGTCCTGGAAAGACGTCATCTGTAGACTTCAGCCCACCAGCGGCCGCAAATTCACTAAATACATCGGCTGGAGCTGTAATATGTGCAACGACAGCATGTGGGTCTATACGATGCTGCCCCGCGAATATGCCAGCAAGCCAAGCTCGCTGCGCATGATAACGAGTGGGGCAGTCTGTGGTCAGTTCTCCGTCCAAATCGAGTAGGGCGTGACCTGCCAAGCGAAGACGTTCTTTGCTAAGAACGTATAGATTAGTCATACCCTCGGCTTGTGTATACCGCGCACGTTGCACACGTAGCATCACCGGTTCTTCAAACGAATTCTCACAGAAATTCCATCCATACGCGAAATCAAAAACATGGCTGGCGAACCACGCCCCGACCGCACTTGACGCAGAGAGATCTACGAAAAAGGAGCGCCAGCCGTAGTGCTGGAGCAGTCCTTGATTGAAATTAAGTTCACCGGGCCGGCTTACGTCAAAACCTCCACGACGGAGCAAATCTCGAACAAAAAAGCTCCACTTCAACATCAAGGGCGGCATGCACCCTTTACGGGTGAAACTTGAGTTGAGATGCGGCGCACCATCATCGTCCCAATAGGCTCTTGTTTGTCCTCGAAAGAGGTGATCGTCACCAAAAGCCGCGAGAGCAGCTTCAAGTTCAATGATGGAATTGGCCAGCAAAGATTGCATTTGCTCTCTCAGAACAAGTTACTTCGCTTCGTTGCCTTAATCCGGACCGCTCAACGCTTTTCGCTTGCAAGACTCAGGTGTATTATTGTATTAACACACCCTTTAGTAGAAGGGACAGTACTTTGGATGCACGAACTCTTCGCGGAATGAACTTCGACGCCTTGCTTGATTGGATGGGACGGAACGAGCCAGACTCTGCAAACCACAACATGGGGATGGCTGAGCTTAGATATCGGGAGATCTTGCTTCAAATACAATCTTCGAAGGCCCAAATTGCAGCTGCAGAATCTGAGAAAATCGCAGCTGAGGCCGCCACGCAAGGGGCTGCAGCAGCCCAAGACAACGCGAGATACATGTTAGCGTCCGTAGTCGTTGCAGGTTTGGCCGCCTTAGCTTCAGCAACTTCGGTTCTAGCTACGCTCCAGCCGCATTGGTTTCGCTGACATGTCGATCACTCATCATGAACGCGATTGTCTTATGAAGTACATCGATCCAACTAGTCATCTACAAGAGAAACATGGGAAAACGCTTATCAACCTCTTGAAGCGGCGATGGATCGCGAAGGTCGGCACACATGAAGATACCGTATATCCAATTTATCAAACGACAGCACTCGGCTTACTTCAACTGAAGCAGAGTAGCGACCTAACTTAGACCTCATATCGTTCATCGTTGACTTTCTGGTTCAGGAAGCGTGTGAGGCGCTACAATGTTAAAATTCACCAAGAGAAGTTGGATCGCATCATGTGACAAATGCGGAACAAAGATAAACACCGGCCAACGATCGTTTCAGCAAGCCACAATTTACCTCAGCAGAGTAGAGAGCTGGGATAGTTGGGAGCATGGTGGAGATTGGCGAAACTTTTGTCCCATCTGCGTTTCAGAAGGTGATCCGGAGAGCGATCTAGACCAAGTAGGCATAGGCTTTGGTCATCGTCAGATATTTGATGACGAAACGTAACGACTGATTGAGTAGCGTTGCGAGCTACACTCACGCAATCGCCCCACCCAATCAGCTCCCAAACAGCTTATTCAACTCCCCGCCCTTCGCGCCATGCGCAAAGCTCGTGAACGTCCCCTGCCCGGCGATCTCCTGCGCGGCCTGCATGAAGCCGGCCCAGGCCATGCGGGCCAGTGCGCCGCCGACCGAGATTCGACGCACGCCGAGCGAGGCCAGATGCTGGACGGTCATGGTCGGCTGCACGGTGAGGACATTGAGCGGCTTGCCGCCGAGCGCGGTCACCAGCGTGGTGATCTCCTCATCCGAGGCGACGCCAGGCGCATAGAGGCAATCGGCGCCGGCCTCGGCAAAGGCGACCAGCCGCGCGGTGGTCTTCTTCAGGTCGCGCTCGCCATGCAGAAAGCCTTCGCAGCGCGCCACCAGCATGATGGCGGGATCGACACCATCGATGGCGGCGCGGGCGGCCTTGATGCGCTCCACCGCCAGCCGGTCGTCATAGAGCGGCTGGTCCGCGCGGCCGGTGGAATTCTCGATGGACAGGCCGGAGATGCCGCTCGCCGCGGCGCGCGCGACATGCGCGGCGACGCCTGCGGGGTCATCGGCAAAGCCGTTCTCGAAATCGGCATTCACCGGCAGGTCGGTGGCGGCGGAGAGGTCCTTGAGGTGGGCGATGACATCGTCGGCCGTGACCTTGTTGTCCGGGCGGCCGGTGGACCAGGCATAGCCGGCCGAGGTGGAGGCCAGCGCCTTGAAGCCGCAATGGGCGAGATAGCGGGCCGAGCCGACATCCCAGGGATTGGGCAGGACGAAGCAGCCGGATTCATGCAGCTTGCGGAAACGGGCGTGCTTCTCGGCGGTGGAGAGGGGCATGGGCGGTCTCCCGGTTTTGTTTTTGTAGCCTGGGTGGAGCGTAGCGTAACCCAGGAATCGGCGGTTCAACTATCTCGCCGGTCCCCGGATTGCGCTTCCGCCTTCGCTCTTCGAGCTTCGGCGGACAAGCCGCTCCATCCGGGCTACGGACCACCCACGCGACCCGCCACCCGATTCCCGATCAGCCCTGCTCTTGCATCATCACTGTGTCCCGGGCGCGCTGCAGCGTTCTTCACGCTGCTGCGCAGAACCGGGACCGTCGCAAACGCCGTCGCCCGTCACGGTCCCGGCTCTGCGAAGCGGCATAAGCATGCCGCATCGCGTCCGGGACAAGAGCTAGCCCTGCCCCGGCATCCCGCTGTCCAGCAGTGCCGCCAGCCGATCCAGCTCCGGCGCGATGTCCCGCGTCACGTCGTCCGCACGGATCGCCAGCACGCGATAACCGCGCTCCTCCAGCCAGGTCTGCCGGCTCGCGCGGTCCGCCACGATCACCTCGGTCTCGTCGGGATTGACCAGCTCCACCGCGATGCGCTCGGGGAAACTGACGAAATCCGGGATGTGGCGGCCCACCGGGGTCTGGCGCTTGAACTGCCCGGCAAAGCGCCGGTCCGAGCGCAGGTGCTCCCACAGGATCCGCTCGGCATCGGTGGGGTTGCGGCGGAGCATGCGCGCGAGGCCGCGGACGGTGCCGCTCTCGTGCTCCTTGGCGCCGCGGCCGTGTTCGGCCAGCAGCGCGCGCAGGCGCGTGGCCTGTTCGCCGTCGAGCACGCCGCCCTTGGCCGGGCCCTTGCGGCCCTCGGCAATGGCCATCACCACGCCGTGCAGCGTGTGCATGTCCTGCTTGGACGGCTCCATGCGGGTGAAGATATTGCGCAGGTTCACCAGCATGGTGTCGCGCTTTTCAGGCGGGCGGAGGAATTCCACCTTGTCGAGCTCGGCGACCAGATTGTCGAAGAACGTCCCCATCTGGTGCTGCGAGGCGCGCTCGGAGCGCTCGGGCATGGCGTAAGGCAGCGCGTTGGAGGTCGCCTGCTTGAACCATTCATAGCCGCAGAGCAGCACCGCCTGGGCGAGGTTCAGCGAGGAGAAGCCGGGATTGACCGGGAAGGTCATGATCCGGTTGGCCAGCGCCACCTCCTCGTTCTGCAGGCCGTAACGCTCGCGGCCGAACAGGATGCCGGCGGTGGCGCCGGTCTTGATATGGGCGATGGTCTCGGCGGCGGCGGCCTCGGGGGCGACCACGGGCTTGGCCTGGTCATGGGCGCGAGCGGTGGTGGCGTAAAGGAGCGTGCAGTCGGCGACCGCCGCCTCCACGGTGTCGAAGATTTCGACGGCGTTGAGGACATGGTCGGCGCCGGAGGCGGCGCGCTGGGCGTGGACATTGGGCCAGCCGTCGCGCGGCTTGACCAGGCGCAGGCGGGTCAGGCCGAAATTGCCCATGGCGCGCGCGGCGGTGCCGATATTCTCGCCGAGCTGCGGCTCGACCAGAATGACCACGGGGCCTGTCAGATCGCTCATGGTCTTGCTGCGATCGGTGCCGGAGCCGGACATGTCTTCAATTCCTGATTGCTGCCGGACGCTTGGCTCGCGCTTCGAGCAAGATCTCGGTAACCATGTTTTTCTCGAACGATTAGAGCGGTTTGTGTGGAACTCTGAATCCAGAGCTGGATGTCGCGGCGGCGGCGCCTGGCGCAGCCTCGCCGCGCTTTATGGGAGGATTGCGGGGAGTGCAAGCCGGTCCCCGGATTGCGCTACGCTCCATCCGGGCTACGCATAGCGGCCGCGCTTTCGCCCCGCCATGGCGGGTGCTATAGCCCCGTCACGAACCCTTCCCGCAACGCGCTAAAGGCCCGAACCACATGGCAAAGATCAAGGTCGCCAACCCGGTCGTCGAACTCGACGGCGACGAGATGACCCGCATCATCTGGCAGTACATCAAGGACAAGCTGATCAACCCCTTCCTTGATATCGACCTGCACTATTACGACCTCGGGATGGAGTACCGCGACAAGACCGACGACCAAGTCACCGTGGATGCGGCCCACGCCATCAAGAAATACGGCGTCGGCGTCAAGTGCGCGACCATCACCCCCGATGAAGCTCGCGTGAAGGAATTCAACCTCAAGCAGATGTGGAAGTCGCCGAACGGCACCATCCGCAACATCCTCGGCGGCGTCATCTTCCGCGAACCAATCATCTGCAACAACGTGCCGCGCCTGGTTCCCGGCTGGACCAAGCCGATCATCATCGGCCGCCACGCCTTCGGCGACCAGTACCGCGCCACCGACATCAAGTTCCCGGGCAAAGGCACGCTGACGATGAAGTTCGTCGGTGAGGACGGCACCACCATCGAGCGCGAAGTGTTCCAGGCTCCGGGCGCCGGCGTGGCGCTCAGCATGTACAATCTCGACGACTCGATCCGCGACTTCGCCCGCGCCTCGATGAACTACGGCCTGACCCGCAAGGTCCCGGTCTACCTGTCGACCAAGAACACGATCCTCAAGGTCTATGACGGTCGCTTCAAGGACATCTTCCAGGAGATCTACGACAACGAGTTCAAGTCGAAGTTCGAAGCCGCCGGCCTCACCTACGAGCACCGCCTGATCGACGACATGGTCGCCGCGGCCATGAAGTGGTCGGGTGGCTATGTCTGGGCCTGTAAGAACTATGACGGCGACGTGCAGTCCGACACCGTGGCCCAGGGCTACGGCTCGCTCGGCCTGATGACCTCGGTGCTGCTGACGCCGGATGGCCAGGTGGTGGAAGCCGAAGCCGCCCACGGCACGGTGACCCGTCACTATCGCGAGCACCAGAAGGGCAAGGAAACCTCGACCAATTCGATCGCGTCGATCTTCGCCTGGACCCAGGGCCTCGCCCACCGCGCCAAGCTCGACAACAATGCCGAGCTGGCCAAGTTCGCCAAGACCCTCGAAAAGGTCTGCGTCGACACCGTCGAGGCCGGCTTCATGACCAAGGACCTCGCGCTCCTGGTCGGCGCCGACCAGCGCTGGCTCTCGACCACGGGCTTCCTGGACAAGGTCGCCGAGAACCTGACCAAGGAACTGGCGGCCTGATTTTAGCCGCCAGCTGATTGCATGATCGGAAAGTCCGGGTTGCCCATGGCACCCGGACTTTCTTTTTGAGACGATGCTTTTTCGAGGTGATTAATGACTGCGCAGAACCCCGCTGACGGCCACGACGATCCCTATCTCTGGCTCGAGGAGATCGAGGGCGAAAAGGCGGTGGACTGGGTCGATACGCAGAACAAGCGTACCGACGGGTTTCTGGTGGATGAGAGCTACCAGCGCGATTTCGACGCGGTGCTGAACATTCTCGATGCCGACGACCGCATCCCCTTCGTCGGCAAGTCGGGCGACTTCCTCTACAATTTCTGGAAAGACGCCGAGCACCCGCGCGGCCTGTGGCGACGGACGACGCTGGACAGCTATCGCAAGGAAAAGCCGGACTGGGACGTGCTGCTCGATATCGACGCGCTGAACGCCGCCGAGAGCGTGTCGTGGGCGTTTGCCGGCGCGGCGCGCTCACCGGACAAGACGCGCGCATTGGTCAGCCTGTCCTTTAACGGGACTGATGCGATCGAGGTGCGCGAGTTCGATATCGCTAAGAAGAGCTTTGTCACTGACGGCTTTCTGATCCCGAAGGCGAAGACGCAGGTCGCCTGGATCGACAATGACACGCTGCTGGTCGGCAGCGCGCAAACGCCGGAGACGACAACTGAAGCCGGCTATACCCGCGTTGTGCAACGCTGGACGCGCGGCACGCCGCTGGCTGCGGCGGAGACCGTGTTCGAGGTCGAGAAGCAGGATGTCGCGGCCTGGTTCGGCGTCAATCGCCGGCCGGGTCATGAGGGCCTGATGTTCTGGCGCGCGCTGGATTTCACGCGCTCGCAGATCTTTGTCGAACGCAAGCATGGGCCGCATGCCGGCCAGCGACTTAAGCTGGAGCTACCCGAGGAAATCAGCGTCGGCGCCGAAGCCGAGGATCTGCTGCTCAGCCCGAAGCAGGTCTGGACGGTTGGTGATGTCACGATCCCAGCTGGTGCACTAGCGGTCATTGATCTGGACCGCTTCCTCTCCGGCGCTCGCGATATGGAGATCGTCTTCACGCCCACGCCAGAGCGCGCATTGCAGTCATGGGCAGAGACCCGCCACGGCATCGTGCTTGAGCTTCTCGACAATGTCCGTGGTCGGCTCTCCCTGCTGCGGCGGAGCGAGGCCGGCTGGCGGGAGACCGTCCTGCCCGGCCTGCCCGACAACGCCTCGATCTCGGCACAGAATTTTGGCGGCGAGGACGATCCCAAACTTGGCGAGGACGTGCTGTTCACCATCACCGGCTTCACCCGGCCGACAACCACGGCGCTGTGGAATGGGCGCAGCGCTCCGGAGAAACTGAAGAGCGCCCCGCGCAACTTCGATCCCGAGGGCATCGAGGTGCAGCAGCGCCATGCGGTGGCCGAGGACGGCACGAAGATTCCGTATTTCCTGATCGGCAAGAACCTGTCGGCCGAAGGCGCGCCACGGCCGACGATCCTCTATGGCTATGGCGGCTTCGAAGTGTCGCTGACGCCATCCTACATGGCGATTGCCGGCAAGCTGTGGCTCGAACACGGTCATGTCTATGCCATCGCCAATATCCGCGGCGGCGGCGAGTTTGGCCCGGGCTGGCATCTGGCGTCGCGCAAAAACACCAAGCATGTGGCGCACGACGATTTCGCCGCTGTGGCGCGCGACCTCGCGGCATCGGGTGTAACGACGGCAGCAAAACTCGCCTGTCATGGCGGCAGCAATGGTGGCCTTCTCGTCGGCAACATGCTCACCCGCTATCCACGGCTGTTCGGCGCGATCTGGTGCAGCGTGCCGCTGCTCGACATGGCGCGCTATACAAAACTGCTCGCGGGCCAGAGCTGGATCGCTGAATATGGTGACCCGGAGATTCCGGATGAGTGGGCCTATCTGCAGAAATTCTCGCCCTATCACCTTGCCGAGGCAGGTCAGAACTACCCGCCGATCCTGATCACCACCAACCGCACCGACGATCGCGTGCATCCCGGCCATGCGCGGAAAATGGTGGCGCGGCTGCAGGAGCTCGGCTGCCCGGCCTGGTTCAACGAGACCGTGGCCGGCGGCCATTCGGGCGCCGTGGACAACAGCAAGCAGGCGCAGAGCCAGGCACTGGGGTATGCGTTTTTGAGACGGACGATCGCCAAGGACTCTTGAGCCGTAGGGCGGATGAGGCGTAGCCGTAATCCGCCGCGGAGTTTCAGCCGTGAACTCGGCCGGCGGATTACGCTTCGCTAATCCGCCCTACGGTCGAATGTTCATCACACCAGGGAGCATCAGCATGTCAGCAGGCAAAGTCGCCATCATCACTGCAGGCGGAAGTGGCATGGGCGCTACTTCCGCGCGTCGCCTCGCAGCCGACGGCTTTCACGTCGCCATCTTGTCGTCGTCAGGTAAAGGTGAAGCGCTCGCGCAGAAGCTGGGCGGCATCGGCATCACCGGATCGAACCAGTCGAATGACGATCTCAAACGACTCGTTGATGGCGCTGTCGCCAGATGGGGCCGTATCGACGCGCTGGTCAACAGCGCCGGCCATGGCCCCCGCGCGCCAGTGCTCGAACTGACTGACGAGCAGTGGCACGCCGGTATGGACGTCTATCTGATGAACGTGATCCGGTCGACGCGGCTGGTTGCGCCGATCATGCAGGCGCAAAAGGCGGGTAGCATCATCAATATCTCGACCGCATGGGCCTTCGAGCCCTCGGCGATGTTTCCGACCTCGGCCGTGTTTCGTGCGGGGCTGGCGTCCTACACAAAGCTGTTCGCGGATGCTTTCGCGGCCTCGAATGTGCGGATGAACAATGTGTTGCCCGGCTGGATCGACAGCTTGCCGGCGACCGAGGAACGCCGTGCGAGCGTACCGATGCAGCGCTATGGGAAGGCTGAGGAGATCGCGGCTACTGTTGCCTTCCTCGCTTCCGAAGGCGCTGGCTACATCACCGGCCAAAATATCCGCGTCGATGGCGGGATGACGCGATCGGTGTGACTAGGTGAAACATGCGCCTCACCTCAGCCTGGATCGCCCGGCTTGACCGACTGGGTCACCCGGTCAAGCCGGGTGACGACAATGCAGGTTTGGCTCACGCCGCCATCGTCGCCCCGATTTTCAGCAGCATTGCCTTGGCAATTTCCTGCTCGCCCATGATCACGACATTGGCGCCGTGATATTTGAGATGCGCGACTTCCTCATCGGAATGCGCGCGGGCGATGATCGGCAAGGTCGGGTTGAGCGCCCGCGCCTTGGCGACGATCTGGCCGCCTTCGAACGCATCCGGAATGGCAACGAGCAATCCGCGGGCCTGGGCGATATTCGCAGCCTGCAGCATGTCGGGCGCAGCCGCATTCCCGGTGATGACATCGACATGGCTTTCGCGCAGCCGCTCGACGACGCCTGGTGTATCCTCAATGACGAGGAACTGCATCTTGGCCGCACGCAGCGCCGTCGAGACCACACTGCCGACACGGCCATGACCGACCAGAATGACGTGATTGGTGAGTTCGGAGACCGGGGGGGGATCGCGCACCACCGGCTTGGCCGGATCGGGCGGACCGATCGGCTGTGGCTCGGCTTCCTCCTTGGCGACCATACGGTCGAGGATCGCGAAGAACACCGGATTGATCATGATCGAAATGATCGCACCCGCCAGCACGAGATCGCGGCCGCGATCCGGCAGCAGCGCGAGGCTCGCCCCGAGACTGACAAGAATGAACGAGAACTCGCCAATCTGCGCGAGCGACGCTGAAATGGTCAGCGCCGTCGATTGCGGATAGCCGAACAGGCGCACAATGCCGAAAGCCGCGACGGATTTTCCAATCAGGATGATGAAGACCGTCGCGAGCAATGGCAGCGGATCACGCAGGATGATGCTGGGATCGACCAGCATGCCGACAGAGACGAAGAACAGCACCGCGAACGCATCGCGCAACGGCAGGGTCTCGTTGGCAGCACGCTGGCTGAGCTCGGACTCGCTGAGAATCATGCCGGCAAAGAATGCGCCGAGCGCAAACGAGACATCGAACACGAGCGCTGCGCCGAAGGCGACGCCGAGCGAGATCGCGAACACGGCCAGACGAAACAGCTCGCGCGAGCCGGTATGCGCGACGTAATGCAGCAATGCCGGAATGATACGACGTCCGACCACCAACATGAAGATGACGAAGCCTGCGACCTTGCCGAGGGTGACCAGCAACGGCATCGCCAGCGCCGACAGATCGCCGCCGCCCTCTCCCTTGAGCAAGGGTGCGATGGCCGGCAGCAGCACCAGCGTCAGAACCATGGCGAGGTCTTCGACGATCAGCCAGCCGATGGCGATCCGTCCGCGCTCGCTGTCCAGCAAGCGGCGCTCCTGCAGCGCGCGAAGCAGCACGACGGTCGATGCGACCGACAGCGCAAGGCCGAACACCAGGCCGCCGCCAAGGCCCCACCCCAATAGTTCGCCGAGCCCGATGCCGAGCAGCGTCGCCACCGCGATCTGCACGACGGCGCCGGGGATGGCGATGTTCTTGACCGAGAGCAAATCCTTCAACGAAAAATGCAGGCCGACGCCGAACATCAGAAGGATGATGCCGATTTCAGCGAGTTCGTTGGCAAGTTTCTGATCAGCGACATAACCCGGCGTGAATGGCCCCATCAGCACACCGGCCAGGAGATAGCCAACCAGCGGCGAGACGCGGATGCGCTGTGCAACCACACCGAGAATGAAAGCCAGCACGAGGCCGACGACGACGGTCGAAATCAGAGGGGTATTGTGCTCCATGCCGCTTTTTGCCGCATGGCAGCCTGGGATGCCAGACTCAAGTGAGGCTACTCATGGTCGCAGCCTCAAACGATGTTGTTATCGCGACAAGCGGTTGCGGCGAGGCGACGCGATTCCTACTTAACAAGGTCAGCAGGCTTTGTAGTTACTCGCCTGTAGCCCGGATGAGCGAATCGGCATCCAGGGTCAGTGCTTCAATACAAGCGACATTTCCGCATATCGCCGCGCTCACGCGGGCTACAACTAGCCCGCGATCTTCGCCTCGATCGCCTTCAGCGCATCATCAGCCTTGGCTCCATCGGGACCGCCGGCCTGTGCCATATCGGGGCGACCACCGCCGCCCTTGCCACCGAGAGCTTCGGACGCGATCTTCACGAGATCGACGGCACTGAAGCGCGAGACGAGATCCTCGGTCACGCCAACCACCACGCCGGCCTTGCCGTCTTCACCGACATTGATGATGGCGACCACGCCGGAGCCGAGCTGCTTCTTGCCGGCATCCGCAAGGCTCTTGAGATCCTTCATCTCGATGCCTGACACGCTCTTGGCCATCAGCTTGGTGCCGCCGACATCGCGGACATCGCCGCCGCCTGCCCCGGCCGCAGCACCACCGCTGCCGCCGCCCATGGCGATGGTCTTCCTGGCCTCGGAGAGTTCGCGTTCGAGCTTCTTGCGCTCTTCCATCAGCGCGGCGATTCGCGCCGGCATGTCGTCGAGCGTGGTGCGGAGCTCGTTCGCTGCACTCTTGGCGAGCGCAATCGTGTCATTGGCGTGATGACGGGCCTGGGTGCCGGTGAGCGCCTCGATACGGCGTACGCCGGAGGCCACCGCGCTTTCGGCCGTGACCGAGATCATGCCGATATCGCCGGTGCGCTTCACGTGGGTGCCGCCGCAGAGTTCGACCGACCAGCCGAGCGCGTTGCTGCCGGTGTCACGCGGCATCTTGCCCATAGAGACGACGCGAACTTCGTCGCCATACTTTTCGCCGAACAGCGCACGGGCGCCGGCCTCGCGGGCATCGTCCACCGCCATCAGGCGCGTGGTGACTTCATCATTCTCCAGCACGACATTGTTCGCGATGTCCTCGACCTGACGTAGCTCTTCCGGCGTGATCGGCTTCCGATGCACGAAATCGAAACGCAGGCGCTTGTCATCCACCGACGACCCCTTCTGCGCGATGTGGTCGCCCAGGACCTGACGCAGCGCTTCGTGCAGCAGATGCGTCGCCGAGTGGTTGGCGCGGATCGCCGAACGGCGGGCATGATCTACATCGAGCGCAAGCGCAGTGCCGAGCTTGAGTTCACCGCTCTCGACGGTGCCGAGATGCACGAACAGATCGCCGGCGCGCTTTTGTGTATCGGTGACGCGGAACGTCACGCCCTCGCCGGTAAGCACACCGAGATCGCCCACCTGACCACCCGACTCCGCATAGAACGGCGTCTGGTTCAGCACGATAGCGCCGGTCTCGCCGGCCTTCAGGCTCTCGACCTCGTTGCCGTCCTTGACCAATGCGGTGACAGCGCCTTCGGCGCTCTCGGTCTCGTAGCCGAGGAATTCAGTAGCACCGAGCTTCTCGCGCAGGCCGAACCACACGGTCTCGGTGGCTGCTTCGCCCGAACCGGACCACGAAGCACGCGCCTTTTGCTTCTGTCGCTCCATCGCATCGGTGAAGGAGGAGATATCGACGGAGATGCCGCGGTTACGCAGTGCGTCCTGGGTGAGATCCAGCGGGAAACCGAATGTGTCGTAGAGCGTGAAGGCGGTCTCGCCGTCGAACATGTCGCCCTGCTTGAGCGAGGCGCTCTTGGTGTCGAGAATGCCGAGACCCTTTTCCAGCGTCCGGCGGAAACGCGTCTCTTCGAGGCGGAGCGTCTCCTCGATCAGCGAGCGGGCGCGCTGCAACTCTGGATAAGCCTCACCCATCTCGCGCACCAGCGTCGGCACGAGCTTCCACATGATGGGCTCGCGTGCGCCGAGCAACTGGCCATGGCGCATCGCGCGGCGCATGATGCGGCGGAGAACATAGCCGCGACCTTCATTGGACGGCAGCACGCCATCGGCGATCAGGAATGACGACGCGCGCAGGTGGTCGGCGATCACGCGCAGCGAGGCCTTCATCGGGCCCTGCGGATCGGCACCGGTGAGATCCGCGATGGCGCGGATCAGTGCGACGAACAGATCGATATCGTAATTGTCGTGCTTGCCCTGCAGCACCGCAGCAATGCGCTCGAGGCCCATGCCGGTGTCGATGGACGGCTTCGGCAGTGCGAGACGGTTGCCCGGCGCGATCTGCTCGAACTGCATGAAGACGAGATTCCAGATCTCGATGAAGCGGTCACCGTCTTCATCGGGCGAGCCGGGAGGGCCACCGGGAATCTTGTCGCCGTGGTCGAAGAAGATTTCCGAACACGGACCGCAGGGGCCGGTATCGCCCATCTGCCAGAAATTGTCGGAGGTCGGGATGCGGATGATCTTAGACTCAGAAAGGCCGGCGACCTTCTTCCACAGGCCGAAGGCTTCATCGTCTTCCGAATAGACGGTGACGAGCAGCTTGTCCTTCGGGAGGCCGTATTCCTTGGTGATCAGATTCCAGGCAAGCTCGATGGCGCGTTCCTTGAAGTAATCGCCGAACGAGAAGTTGCCGAGCATCTCGAAAAAGGTGTGGTGGCGCGCGGTGTAGCCGACATTGTCGAGGTCGTTATGCTTGCCGCCGGCGCGCACGCACTTTTGCGAAGTGGTAGCGCGCTGATAGGGCCGTTTCTCGATACCGGTAAAAACGTTCTTGAACTGCACCATGCCGGCATTGGTGAACATCAGCGTGGGGTCGTTGCGCGGCACCAGCGGCGACGACGACACGATGTCGTGGCCGTTCTTGGCGAAGTAATTCAGAAATGCCGACCTGATCTCGTTAACGCCGCTCATACCCGTCCAATCACGCCTGAAAACGGCCGCGGCAAATCCCGCGGCCTCGTGCCACAACCGGGACGCTTTTAGACCGGGGGGCACGCGCCTGTCCAGAAACTGTGCAGCTTAATCATGGGGTTGCCGCATCAGCACAAGCCGTTGATAGATGCTGCATCTGCGTTGACAGTTTCCGGGAACGTGTGGTCTTGTGCCAGCGTTGAACGACGTCACGTCGGGAGAGACCAGCCCCTGCTCGGGCTGGCGCCGAAGGAGCAACCGCCCCGGAAACTCTCAGGCAAAAGGACCGTGTGACGGACTAAGCATCTGGAAAGAGGCGCTGCGGGCTTCCCGTGAGTGCCCGCCGACGGGATAATACTCTCAGGCACAGCGACAGATGGGGCTTCTGCGACACCCGCCGGGAATCTGCCTGGGGGAACCGCGAGGGCCCTGTTGATGCTTGCGACCGACAAAAATTCAACTTTGAAGCAAACACCGCTCCACGCGCTGCATGTCGCGCGCGGCGGCAAGATGGTGCCCTTCGCCGGCTATGACATGCCGGTGCAATATGCCACCGGCGTGCTCAAGGAACATCTCCATACCCGCACGGCCGCCGGCCTGTTCGATGTGTCCCATATGGGACAGATCGTGCTGCGGGCGAAGTCCGGCAAGGTCGAGGATGCCGGCCTGGCGCTGGAGAAACTGGTGCCGATGGACATTCTGGCCCTCGCTCCCGGTCGCCAGCGCTATGCGCAGTTCACCAACGAGTCCGGCGGGATTCTCGACGACCTGATGGTGGCGAATTTCGGCGACCACCTGTTTCTCGTCGTCAATGCCGCCTGCAAGGCCGAGGACGAAGCGCATCTGCGGAAGCATCTGTCCGACTCCTGCATCATCGAGCCCTTGACCGACCGCGCGCTGATCGCGCTGCAGGGACCGAAGGCGGCGGATGTGCTGGCAAAGTTCTGCCCGGAAGCGCCTGACATGAAGTTCATGGATGCCGGCCCGCATCAGGTGAATGGCATTGCCTGCTTCGTCTCGCGCTCGGGCTATACCGGCGAGGACGGTTACGAGATCTCGATCCCGAACGATCAGGCCGAAGCGCTGACCTCTGCCCTGCTCGATCATCCCGACGTCCTGCCGATCGGCCTCGGCGCCCGCGACAGCCTGCGGCTGGAAGCCGGCATGTGCCTTTACGGCCATGACATCGACACGACGACGACCCCAGTCGAAGGCAACCTGATCTGGTCGATCCAGAAGAGCCGCCGCACCGGCGGGGCGCGCGCGGGCGGCTTTTTCGGCAGCGAGGCGATTCTCGCCCAGCTCGATGGCGGCGCATCGCGCCAGCGCGTCGGGCTGAAGCCGGAGGGCCGCGCGCCCGTGCGCGAGGGCGTTCTGCTGTTTGCCGACGCGACCTCCACCGATTCGATCGGCAAGGTCACCTCCGGCGGTTTCGGCCCGAGTATCTCGGCGCCGATCGCCATGGGCTATGTGCCCACGTCACACGCCAAAGACGGAACGACGGTATTCGCCGAATTGCGCGGACAGCGCATGCCGATGACCGTCGCTCCCATGCCTTTCGTCCCGAACAACTACAAGCGTTGAGGAACTGCCCCATGACCACCCTCTACACCGAAGACCATGAATGGCTGCAGATCGACGGCGACATCGTCACCGTCGGGATCACCGATTTCGCGCAGTCGCAGCTCGGCGACGTCGTCTTCGTTGAGCTGCCGAAGATCGGCCGCGCCCTGAAAAAGGCCGAAGCCGCCGCCGTGGTCGAATCGGTAAAGGCCGCTTCCGACGTCTATGCGCCGATCACCGGCGAAGTCGTCGAGATCAATGACGGCCTCGCCGCGGAGCCGGCGCTGGTGAATTCCGATGCCGAAAGCAAGGCCTGGTTCTTCAAGCTGAAGCTCGCCGACAAGAGCGAACTCGACGGCCTGATGGATGCCGAGGCCTACAAAGCGCACAGCGCCTGAGGACGTATCATGACCGTGAAGACCTCCGCCGACGTTGCCACTGATTTCGTCCGCCGCCATCTCGGCCCCTCGCCTTCCGATATCCAGGCGATGCTGGAGACGGTGAGCGCCAAGAGCCTTTCGGGGCTGATGAGCGAGACGCTGCCGGGCTCGATCCGGCAGAAGGCGCCGCTCGATACCGGGCGCGCGCTCAGCGAGACCGAAGCGCTGGCGCATATGACCGAGCTGGCAAAAGGCAACCAGGTCTTCACGTCACTGATCGGCCAAGGCTATCACGGCACGGTTCTGCCCACCGTCATCCAGCGCAACATCCTGGAAAATCCCGCCTGGTACACGGCCTATACGCCGTATCAGCCGGAGATCAGCCAGGGCCGCCTGGAAGCTCTGTTCAACTTCCAGACCATGATCTGCGATCTCACCGGTCTCGACGTCGCCAATGCGTCGCTGCTCGATGAAGGCACTGCTGCTGCCGAAGCGATGGCGCTGGCAGAGCGTGCCTCCTCGGTACAGACCAAGACTTTCTTCGTCGACCACGAAGTCCATCCGCAAACGCTGGCCGTTCTGCGCACCCGCGCCGAGCCGCTTGGCTGGTCCCTACAGGTCGGCAATCCCCTCACCGATCTCGACCGCGCCGATGTATTCGGCGCGCTCCTGCAATATCCCGGCACGACGGGCATCGTGCGCGATCTCAAGCCGGCCATCGCCACGCTGAAGGCCAAGGGCGCACTCGCGGTAATGGCGGCGGACCTGCTCGCGTTGACGCTGCTTGCTTCCCCCGGCGATCTCGGCGCCGATATCGCCATCGGCTCGGCACAACGCTTTGGCGTGCCGATGGGCTATGGCGGCCCGCATGCCGGCTACATGTCGGTGCGCGACGCGATCAAACGTTCGATTCCCGGCCGCCTCGTCGGCCTCTCCATCGATTCGCGCGGCGAGCCCGCCTATCGGCTGGCGCTGCAGACCCGCGAACAGCATATCCGCCGCGAAAAGGCGACGTCGAATATCTGCACCGCTCAGGTGCTGCTCGCCGTCATCGCCTCCATGTATGCGGTCTATCACGGCCCCGAGGGCCTCAAGCATATCGCCCGCACCACGCATCGTCGTGCGTTGACGCTGGCAGCCGGTCTCAAGAAGCTCGGTTTCGCGCCGGAGAGCGAGGCGTTCTTCGACACGATCACGATCAAGGTCGGCGACAAGCAGGCCGGCATCATCGCAGCCGCACAGTCCGAGAAGATCAATCTCGGCATCGGCAACGGCGCCATCCGCATTGCGCTGGACGAGACGACGACACCGGAGACTGTCGAAGCCATCTGGCGCGCTTTTGGTGGCAAACTTGGCTATGCGGATGTCGAACACGGCATCAGCGATGCGCTGCCTGCTTCGCTGAAGCGCTCGTCGCCGTTCATGACCCATCCGGTCTTCCACACCCATCGCTCCGAAACGGAACTCCTTCGTTACATGCGAAAGCTGTCAGACCGCGATCTCGCGCTCGACCGCGCGATGATCCCGCTTGGCTCCTGCACTATGAAGCTGAACGCCACCACCGAAATGATGCCGCTGACCTGGCCCGCCTGGGGCTCGCTGCATCCGTTCGTGCCTGCCGATCAAGCCAAGGGCTATCATCAGCTCTTCACCACGCTGGAAAAATGGCTGTGCGATATCACCGGCTATGACGCTGTCTCCCTGCAGCCGAATTCCGGCGCGCAGGGCGAATATGCCGGCCTGCTCGCGATCCGCGGCTATCACGCCGCACGTGGCGATCATCAGCGCACCATCTGCCTGATCCCGTCGTCCGCGCACGGCACCAATCCGGCTTCCGCCGCAATGGTCGGCATGAGCGTTGTCGTCGTTGCCTGCGACAAGGACGGCAACGTCGATGTGAACGACCTGCGCGCCAAGGCCGAGAAGCACTCCGCCAATCTCGCGGCAATCATGATCACCTATCCGTCGACCCATGGCGTGTTCGAGGAGCATATCCGCGACATCTGCGACGTCGTCCATGAACATGGCGGACAGGTCTATCTCGACGGCGCCAACATGAATGCCCAGGTTGGTTTGTCACGGCCCGGCGAATACGGCGCCGATGTCAGCCATCTCAACCTGCACAAGACCTTCTGCATCCCGCATGGCGGCGGCGGACCGGGCATGGGGCCGATCGGCGTGAAGGCGCATCTCGCGCCCTACCTGCCCGGCCATCCCGCCACCAATGGCGATGCGCCGGTCGGCCCGGTCTCGGCCGCGCCTTATGGCTCGGCGTCGATCCTGACCATCTCCTACATCTACATCCTGATGATGGGCGGCTCTGGTCTTACCTCGGCGACCGAGGTCGCGATCCTGAATGCGAACTATGTGGCCGCGCGGCTCGATCCGCACTTCCCGGTGCTGTATCGCAACCACAACGGCCGCGTGGCGCATGAATGCATCATCGATCCGCGCCCGCTGAAGGCGACATCCGGCGTCACCGTGGACGACATCGCCAAGCGCCTGATCGACTACGGCTTCCACGCGCCGACCATGAGCTTCCCCGTCGCCGGCACGCTGATGATCGAGCCGACGGAATCGGAATCGAAGGCCGAGCTCGATCGTTTCTGTGATGCGATGATCGCGATCCGCAAGGAAATCGCCGATGTCGAAGGCGGCCGCTTCAAGATCGAGGCCTCGCCGCTCCGCCATGCGCCGCACACGGTGCATGACATCGCCGAAGACGACTGGAAGCGCGCCTATACCCGCGCCGAAGGCTGCTTCCCGGCCGGCACCTCGCGCACCGACAAATACTGGTGCCCGGTCGGTCGCGTCGACAATGTCTATGGCGACCGCAATCTTGTCTGCTCGTGTCCTCCGATGGAGGATTACGCTCAGGCTGCGGAGTAAACGCGACTGTCGTCGCCCGGCTTGACCGGGCGACCCAATACACGCCCCTATCGATCAATATCGCAAAAATTGCGTTTACTCGACCACCCGCTTTCGCGGGTGGTGACAAGCTGAGCTTCAGCCAGGCAACACTAGGCTGCGGCAGCCAGATTGACGACCGACTTCGCGAGGGTAGTGAGCGAGTCGTAAGTCTTCTTTTCTTCGCCCAGCGTTGCATCGAGCAGCTTGGCGGCGTCCTTCATGCCGAGCTCCGTGGCCCACGTTTTCAAGGTGCCATAGCGCGAGATCTCATAGTGCTCGACGGCCTGGGCCGCTGCGAGCAGGCCGGCATCGAGCGAACTCGTGCCTTTATATTCGTCCATGATCTCCTTGCCTTCGTCGAGAATTCCGACAATGGCGTCGCAGGTCTTTCCGCGGGCAGGCTTTTCCAGCAGTTCAAAGATCTGCTCGAGGCGATCGATCTGACCTTCGGTCTCGTCGTGATGCTTCTCGAAGGCGGCGCGCAGTTTGTCCGAGGTCGCAGCCTTGGCCATCTTTGGCAATGCCTTCAGTATCTGCTTTTCGGCGAAGTAGATGTCCTTGAGGGTATCGAGGAAGAGATCGTTGAGATCCTTGTCTTTGGCGGCCATGACGCACTCCGTTGGCGGTAGCGGGTTGTTTCCCGCTGCACAACGTGGGCGATTTTTCCTTGTTCCTGTTGCGCGCAGGTGAATCTCGCTCAAGCCGCCAGCGACGTCTCCACCAGCTTCACCCAGTAAGACGATCCATAGACGATGGCATCGTCGTTGAAGTTATAGGCGGGGTGATGCAGGCCGGCGCTGTCACCATTGCCCATGAAGATGAAGGCGCCAGGCCGCGCCTCGAGCATATAGGCGAAATCCTCGGCGCCCATCACGGGCTCCATGTCGATGGCGACATTGGCTGCACCGCCCACCTCGCCGGCGATCTTCGCCGCCAGTTTCGTCTCCTCGGGATGATTGATCACGACCGGATAGCCACGATCGTAATTCAGCAAGATCCGCGCGCCGGTCTGCAACGCGACGCCGGCGCAGACCTCATTCATGCGCTTCTCGACGAGATCACGAACCTCCTTGCGCAGCGTGCGCACCGTGCCGCGCAGCTCGGCGCTGGCCGGAATGACATTGCTCGCATGGCCGGCATGGAATTCGCAGATCGAGATGACCGCAGAATCCAGCGGGCTGACCGTGCGCGAGACGATCGACTGAAACGCCACGATGAGCTGTGAGCCGGCCAGAACCGGATCAATGGTCTTGTGCGGATAAGCGGCGTGACCGCCGACGCCTTCGATGGTGATCGAGATGCGGTCCATCGCGGCCATGATCGGACCGGTGCGCATCGAGAACGAGCCGATCGGCTGGCCCGGATTGTTGTGCATGCCATAGACCTTCTGGATGCCGAAACGATCCATCAGGCCGTCCTTGATCATCGCGTCGGCTCCGGCACCGCCCTCTTCGGCGGGCTGGAAGATCACCACGGCGTCGCCGGCAAAGTTGCGGGTCTCGGCGAGATATTGCGCGGCACCGAGCAGCATCGAGGTGTGGCCGTCATGGCCGCAGGCATGCATCTTGCCGGGGGTCTTCGAGGCATAAGGCAGGTTGGTCTGCTCCTCGATCGGCAACGCGTCCATGTCGGCACGCAGGCCAATGACACTGCCCTTGCCCTTGTTGCCCTTGATGACGCCGACCACCCCGGTGCGGCCGATCCCCTCGACCACCTCGTCGCAACCAAAGGCCTTCAGCTTTTCCGCCACGAAGGCTGCGGTGCGGTGCACATCGTAAAGCAGCTCCGGATGCTGGTGCAGGTCGCGGCGCCAGGCCGTGATCTCGGGCTGCAATTCGGCGATGCGGTCAATGATCGACATAAGGGGCTCGCTGGCAATTAAATCTGCTGGTGAGAGCCTAGCATGCGACGTGCCAACTGCCCAAGCCGGCAACCCCGCCCCCGCTATGCAATGGTCGTCTGTACATCGCCACGCCCGGCCGCTAGAGCGTCATAATCCGGCAATGAACCGTGACTGGCAGGGAACGATGACGCGGCTCGAGGGTGACTTTGACTATATCGTTGTGGGCGCAGGCACCGCAGGTTGCATCGTCGCCAACCGTCTCTCGGCTGATCCGCGCAAGCGCGTGCTGCTCTTGGAAGCCGGCGGCCGCGACAACTGGATCTGGTTTCACATCCCGGTCGGCTATCTCTTCGCTATCGGCAACCCCCGCTCCGACTGGATGTTTCGCACCGAGCCGGAGCCGGGTCTCAATGGCCGGTCGCTGGCCTATCCCCGCGGCAAGGTGATCGGCGGCTCATCCGCCATCAATGCAATGATTTCCATGCGCGGCCAGGCCGCGGATTACGATCACTGGCGCCAGCTTGGCCTCACCGGCTGGGGCTATGACGACGTGCTGAAATCTTTTCTCAAGCTGGAAGATCATTTCCTCGGCAAGAGCGAGCATCACGGTGTCGGCGGCGGCTGGCGCATCGAGGCGCCGCGGCTGTCGTGGGATGTGCTCGATGCCGTCGCTGATGCCGCTTCAGAAATGGGCATTCGCCGCACTGCCGATTTCAACACCGGAGACAATGAAGGCATCGGCTACTTCCACGTCAACCAGAAGCGCGGACGTCGCTGGTCGTCGGCCCGCGGCTTTCTCAAGCCAGTGCTGAACCGGCCGAACCTGCGGCTCGAAACCGGCGTCATGGTCGATCGCCTGATCGTCGAGAATGGCCGCGCCGTCGGCGTCCGCTTCACGCAGAACGGCCAGCAGATCGAGGCGCGCGCCAAAGGTGAAGTCGTGCTCTGCGCCGGCGCGGTCGGCTCCCCGCATCTACTGCAGCGCTCGGGCATCGGCCCCGCGGAATGGCTCGTCGACGCTGGTGTCGACGTCGTGCTCGACAAGCAAGGCGTCGGCCGCAATCTGCAGGACCATCTGCAGCAGCGCGCGATCTACAAGGTCTCCGGCGTACGTACGCTGAACGAGACTTATTACAACCTGTTCCGCCGCGGCTGGATGGGCATCGATTACGCGCTGCGCCGCCGCGGTCCACTCACCATGGCGCCGTCACAGCTCGGCATCTTCACGCGATCCGATCCGCATCGCGAGCGGGCCAATATCCAGTTTCATGTGCAGCCGCTGTCGCTCGACAAGTTCGGCGATCCCCTGCACCGCTTCCCGGCGATCACCGTCAGCGCCTGCAATCTGCGGCCGACCTCGCGCGGCACCATCAAACTGCGCTCGGGCAAGCCGAATGAAGCGCCGGCCATCGCGCCACATTATCTCTCAACGGATGAAGACCGTCAGGTCGCTGCGGATGCAATCCGCGTGACGCGAAAACTGATGAAGCAGAAGGCGCTCGACGCTTACCGGCCGGAAGAGTATCTGCCCGGCCCGTCTGTAGGTGACGATGCGGAATCGCTAGCGAAGGCTGCTGGCGATATCGGCACGACGATCTTTCATCCGGTCGGCACGGCCAAGATGGGCGCCGCCTCGGATGCAAGCGCTGTCGTCGACGAACGCCTGCGCTTCTACGGTGTCGACGGGCTGCGCATCGTCGATGCATCGGTGATGCCGACGATCACCTCGGGCAATACCAACACGCCCACCGCGATGATTGCGGAAAAGGGCGCGTCGATGATTGTCGAGGATGGCCGGTAAGCCTTAAGCCGACTTGCGCACGGCGTTGTCGACCAGCGTCTTGCCGAGCGACCAGATTGCGCCAGGCACCTTGTGACTGTCGGCAATGACGGTGCGGAATGAATCCGTGATCCACTTGGTGTCTTCTTCGGTCACCGTCAGCGGCGGCAGCAGCTTGATCGTGTGGCTACCGTGGCCGGAGACCTGCGTCAGGATCTTCTGATCCTTGAACAGCGGCACCGTGATCAGCTGGCAGAATAGGCCCTTGCTGGCCGACTCCAGGATGTTCCACGAGGCCTTCAGGCGCAGCGATTTCGGCGGGCCGAATTCGACGCCGAGCATGAGTCCCTTACCGCGCACTTCCTTCAGCAGCTCGAATTCCGGAATCATGTTCTGCAAAGCGAGGCGAATCTCGGCACCGCGCTTGGCAGCGTTCTCGACGAGCTTCTCCTGCTTCATGATCTCCAGCGTGGCGATGCCGGCCGCCATGGCGAGATCGTTCTTGCCGAAGGTCGAGCCATGGACCAGCGAGCGATCCATGCGGTTGAAGATCTTGTCGAAGATCGACTTTCGCGTGAGCAGCGCGCCGACCGGCACGTGGCCGCCCGACAGCGCCTTGGCGAGCAGGATCATGTCCGGCTCGATATTCCAATGCTCGATCGCGAGGAACTTGCCGGTGCGACCGAGACCGGTCTGGATCTCGTCGGCAATGAACAGCGTGCCATACTTGCGGCACAGCGCCAGCGCACCCGACAGGAATTCGTCGGACGGCAGGTTGACGCCCTTGCCCTGGATCGGCTCGACGATGAAGCCGGCGACCTGCTTCGACGACAGCGCTTTCTCCAGCGCCTCAAGATCGTTGAACGGGACGACCGAGCAGCCCTGCAGCAGCGGGCCGAAGCCGGAGCGAAAATTGGTGTCGTCGGTCAGCGACAATGCGCCATAAGTCAGGCCGTGATAGGCGTGGTCGCAATAGATGATCTCGTTGCGGCCGGTGGCGTTGCGCGCGAATTTGATGGCCGCCTCGACGGTCTCTGCACCCGAATTGGCGTAAAACACCTTGTCCATATAGGGCACGTGTTCGAGCAGCTTCTCGGAGAGAATACCTGCGAGTGTAGAGACGTCCATCTGCACTAGATTGGGCAGATCCGCATCCAGCACCGACTTCAGCGCATCCCGCATCACTGGATGATTGCGGCCAATCGCAAAAACGCCAAATCCGCTCAGTAGATCGAGGTAACGGGCGCCTTCCCGATCGAACAGATACTGGCCGGTGCCTTTCTGGAAGCCAACGTCATATCCGATGGTCTTCAGGACTCGGACCATTTGTTCGTTAAGGTGGCGCGTATGCATCGAGCTACGCTGCGCCTCCCTTTCGACAAACATCTCGGAAACATCTAGATTCGGATATACCATGAGTTACATACGTCGGTTGATGGCCGCTTCGTCAACTGAAAACCGTAAATGCGGCGATTTGACTTCTCACGCACTATCGAACGCCGAGAAACGCTACTTAAGCATAGGTTTGAACATGTTGCAGCGCCCACCCGTTCCTAAGCGCCCTCTTACATATTGCGGAATCATTTTTTCGGCAGGCTTGTTTTCGGCAGGTCTGGCTCCCGCATTTGCAGCTGATCCGACCGGCGACTGGAAGGTCGAGGACGGGGTCGCACATGTCCGGATCGCTGAATGCGGCGGCAGCATGTGGGGCGCGATCTCCTGGGAGCAGACCCCGGGCATGACCGACAAGAACAACCCCGACGCGAGCAAGAAGTCGCGCCCGACTCTTGGTCACGCCATGGTTCTGGACATGAAGCCCAATGCCGCAAAGGACAAGTGGTCCGGGCAGGTCTACAACGCCAAGGACGGTAAGCTCTACAAGTCGAGCATCAAGCTCGGCGACACCACCAACGAACTTGAGATCGAAGGTTGTGTACTCGGCTTCCTGTGTGGTGGCCAGACCTGGACCCGCGTCGGCCCGTCGATCCCGTCCAGCCCGTCGAATGCCACAGCAAAGAACGCTGTGGCGAGCGGCGCCAAAGGTGCAGCCGGTGGCAAGATGGCCCCTGCTCCCGCTCCAGGCAGCAATACGATGGCAAAGACCACGCCTGCTCCGACCACCGGCGCCAAGGCGCCCGCCGGTCAGAAAGCAGCTCCGGCCGCTGGCGCGACTGCGTCGCAGGCCGGCGCCGACATCGGCGACATCTGCCTGCTGCCGGAGATCAACAAGGCGACGCACTGATCACAGCGCTATCTCGGAATCAAAAAGGCGACCCAACCGGGTCGCCTTTTTTCGTTTTACTTGCTGTGCTCACGCGGCTTGCCCATCAGGGCTGGCTGGAACAGCAGCACCGCCGCCAGCGTCACCACGAAGGACATCGCCAGCAGCTTGCCCATGCTCGCCGTGCCCGGATGGTTCGACAGCCACAGGCTGCCAAACGCCGTTGCCGTTGCCAGCGCGCTGAAGAAGATCGCGCGGGTGAGCGACGACTGCAGCAGGTTCTTGTGGCCGGCGCGCCAGGCAACGACATAGTAGATCTTGAACGCCACGCCGACGCCAAGCAGCAGCGGCAACGCGATGATATTGGCGAAGTTCAGCGGCAAGCCGATCAAGACACAGATCTCCAGTGTCACTGCGCCCGCGACGAGCAGCGGCACGAGCGTCATCAGCACGTCGGTGAAGCGACGCAGAGCCAGCCACAGCAACAGCGAGATCGAAATCAGTGCCCAGAAACCGGCATGGATGAAAGCTGTGACGATGGTATCGCCCGATTTCAGGATCGAGACCGGACCACCCACCGCGAGCGGCTCCGATTTCAGCACGGCATCCGCGAACTTGCGCAGCGTGTCATTGTCGTTCGGATCGCCATTCGGCTGAGCCTCGACGCGAATCTGGCCGTCTTTCGTCTTCCATGAATTGACGAGTTCGGGCGGCAGATTTTCCAATGTCACCGGAGCGGCCTGCATCAGATTGCGGAGCTGGGCGAGCGCGATCTTCAGCGGCACCACGAAGGTGGCCTGTACCTGATTGCGTACGGTCTCGCTGGCCTCCGCCGTCTTTGCCAGTGCATCGGCGAGTCGCTTGGCCGCGACAGCGCCAGGTCCCGTCTGATTGCCCGCCAGCTTGCGCAGGCTCGCCGCCGAGTCCTTCAACGCAGTGACGTTCTCGGCATCGGTCGGCGCCTGATCGACTGACTCCGGATTAAGCGCCGGTTCCAGCATCTTCGCGCCGGCCTGGATCGCGGCGAGCTTCGCTTGCTGGTCTTCCGGAACGAAGCTGTTGAGCGAAATGGTGCGCGCGACTTCAGGCACCTTGGACAGGCGCTCTTCGATCAGCTTTGCGCCCGCTTCATTGGGCGCCATGATGTTGACGGCGTTAGCACCCGTATTCGGATCGCGGCGCAGATCAAGGAAGGTCGCGATCGACTCTACGTTGGGATTGCGCAGATTGATCGGATTGAAATCGAAGCGCAGGTGATAGAGCAGCGGCAGGCCGGCAATGGTCAGAGCCATCGTCACGCCGATGATCCAGAAACGCTTTTCCTCCAGGAAACGGTCGACCGGCGCGAGGAACGCGTAGCCAACCGGCTCCTTTTCGCCCGACGGATTGAACAGGTCGAGCAGCGCCGGCAGCATCGTGATGCTGGACAGGAACGCGATCACCATGCCGAGGCCAGCGATCTTGCCGAGTTCCGAAACGCCTTTGTAGTCGGTCGGCAGGAACGACAGGAAGCCGGCCGCGGTCCCGAAGGCCGCAAGGGAGATCGGCACGGCGCAATATCTCGCAGCCCTGTTCAGAGCCTCGCGGAGATCGTCGTGCTTGTATCGCTCTGAACGGTACCGAACGCTGAACTGGATGCCGAAGTCGACGCCAAGGCCAATGAACAGGACAGCGAAAGCAATTGACAGCAGGTTCAACGAACCGACCATCATCAGTCCAAGCGCCGTCGTGAGCGCGAGACCGACGAACAGGTTGATGAACACGGCGCCGATGATCTTGGCCGAATGCAGCGCCATCCAGAGAATGAGCAGAACGGCCACGACCGTTGCGACCCCATGCAAGAGTGCACCGTCCTGCACCGTGGAGAACTCTTCATTGGCGATCGGCACCGGGCCGGTCAGGCGGACGCGCGCGCCATATTCACCCGCGATGTTGAGATCGACGGCGGCTTGACGGATCGCATCGGTGGCATTCTTGCCTGGCTCCAGCGCTGTGAAGTCCAGCACGGGCTTCACCTCGATAAAGGCCCGCTTGTCGGAATCGGTGAGCGGCTTGTCGCTGACGAGACCGCGCCAGGAGAAACTCCCTTTGCCGTTCTTCAGCACGTCCTCGATGGTGCCGGCAACGGTGTTGAATGTCCCCGCCGCACTATCGAGCTGAAGCTGGCCGCGACGAATACCGGTCAAGCCCGTCTCGAGCGCGCCAGTGAGACCGCGCAGGCTGGGATCGCCCGCCATGATCTCAAGCAGCGGCGCCGCCTGCTGGAACTGGGCGGTCATCCCCTGCACTTCCTTGGTCGGCAGGAAGAGCAGGCCGTTCTTCTCGAAGAAGTCGCCGCCGTCGAGACGACGGACGGAATCGAAATCCGTCTTGTTGGTGACGAGCTTCTTCTCGAGCGCATTCGCCGCCGCATTCGCGAATTCCGGCGTCGGTGCCTCGACCACGGCAATGATCAGGCGCTCCTGATCGAACGCCTTGTCGAACGCCATGTCGCGCTGACGCCAGTCCAGATTCGGCGAGATCAGCTTGTTGATGTCGGTGTTGATCGAGAAATTCTGCGCGGTGTAATAGGCCGATCCGATCGACAGCAGCACACCCACGATGACGGTCGGCAGTGCGAACCGGGTGCAGAAGTTCACGATCGAGACGACTAGTCTTGTCAGCACGCTTTATCTTTCTATCTGGACGAGGCTCGCAATGAATGCGGCGCGCTTCGGTGAGTTCCGCAAACGGTGGCTTCGTAGCCGAACGGCTGCGTTATCGGCAACGTGACCTGATGGCACAAAACGCACCGAGGAACTGGCAGGAGACATGGTCCGTCCTGTTAGCCACGCCGGTGCATCGGGTAAAGTTACGAACTGGTGAGATTTCGCAGAACTCTTTGGCCTAAATCCGAGATATCGTAAAGGTTTAGACCTTAACCCGCCGCGGGAAACCGCGTTCCCGTGGCGGGATTGCACACTGAGTGATTTTTGTCACACCGGGCGGCTCAAATACCTAGCCGGGCTGGATATGTCCCTGATTGTGGTACACATTTATCGTTTGTCGGACTCTGAAATGGATTTTGTCTCTCGTGCTTGACCGCCCCCGTCCCTTGGAAATCTACCTGGCTCAGCCTCGCGGATTTTGTGCAGGCGTCGTTCGGGCCATCGAGATCGTGGAACGGGCGCTCGAACGCTACGGCGCGCCGGTCTATGTCCGCCACGAAATCGTTCACAACAAGCACGTGGTCGAGACCCTGAAGGCAAAAGGCGCTGTTTTCGTTGAGGAACTTTCCGAAGTCCCCGACGGCGCGATGACCGTCTTCAGTGCCCACGGCGTGGCCCGCAGCGTCGAGGAAGAGGCCGAGGCGCGCGGATTGCCGGTACTGGACGCCACCTGCCCGCTCGTCACCAAGGTCCACAACCAGGGCAAGCGCTATGTGGCGAAGGGCCGGACCGTCATCCTGATCGGCCATGCCGGGCATCCGGAGGTCGACGGTACCCTGGGACAGGTTCCGGGGCCGATCCATGTCGTCCAGAGCATCGCCGATGTTGCCGCGCTCACGCTTCCGATGGACGAGCCGGTGGCATATATTACCCAGACGACCCTGAGCGTGGATGACACACGCGATATCATTTCGGCACTTCACGCAAGATTTAGCGATATTCAGGGCCCCGACACCCGCGATATCTGCTATGCGACACAAAACCGCCAATCTGCGGTAAGAGACCTCAGCCGGCTCGTGGATGTGATCCTGGTCGTGGGGGCGGCCAACAGTTCCAATTCCAATCGCCTCCGAGAGATCGGGACGGAGATTGGTGTCGCGAGCTACCTCATCGCCGATGGCAGCGAGTTGAACCCCGAATGGTTGAGGGGCGCGCGGACTGTCGGCATAACTGCTGGTGCTTCGGCGCCAGAAGTGCTTGTAGACGACGTGATTGAAACCCTGCGGCGGATCGGACCGGTATCGGTCTCGGTATTGCCGGGCCTGGAAGAGACGATTGAATTTCGACTGCCCGCTGAACTGACCGCGGTTTGATCCACCTTCGAGCCTCGCCTTCGAGTGCGAAGCTGCCCAGAGAGAAAATTGTAATGGCAATTCCGTTCTTCAAAGAAATCAAAATCGGCGGCTATCTGATGAAGCAGAAGCTGCTGGGTCGGAAGCGCTATCCGCTCGTGCTGATGCTCGAGCCCCTGTTCCGTTGCAACCTGGCCTGCGTCGGCTGCGGCAAGATCGACTATCCCAACGCGATCCTGAACCGTCGCATGAGCGCGCAGGAATGCTGGGACGCTGCCGAAGAGTGCGGCGCGCCGATGGTTGCGATCCCGGGTGGCGAACCGCTGATCCACAAGGAGATCGGCGAGATCGTGCGCGGCCTGGTCGAGCGCAAGAAGTTCGTCTCGCTCTGCACCAACGCGCTGCTGCTGGAGAAGAAGCTCGACCTGTTCGAGCCCTCGCCCTACCTGTTCTTCTCGGTCCATCTCGACGGCCTCAAGGACCACCATGACAAGGCCGTGTCGCAGGAAGGCGTGTTCGACAAGGCCGTCTCCGCGATCAAGGCCGCCAAGGCCCGCGGCTTCTCGGTCAATGTGAATGCGACCATCTTCGACGGCCATTCGGCCGAAGAGATCGCAAAATATCTCGACTTCACCACCGAGCTCGGCGTCGGCGTCTCGATGTCGCCCGGCTATGCCTATGAGCGCGCGCCGGATCAGGAGCACTTCCTGAACCGCAAGAAGACCAAGAAGCTGTTCCGCGACGTCTTCGCCCTCGGCAAGGGCAAGAAGTGGAACTTCATGCATTCCGGCCTGTTCCTCGACTTCCTCGCCGGCAACCAGGAATACGAGTGTAAGCCCTGGGGCATGCCTGCCCGCAACATCTTCGGCTGGCAGAAGCCCTGCTACCTGCTCGGTGAAGGCTATACCAAGACCTTCAAGGAGCTGATGGACACCACCGATTGGGACACCTACGGCACCGGCAAGTACGAGAAGTGCGCCGACTGTATGGCCCATTGCGGCTACGAGCCGACCGCGGCTGACGCTGCCCTCGCCAACCCGCTGAAGGCCATGTGGGTGGCGATCCGCGGCGTGAAGACCGAAGGCCCGATGGCGCCGGAGATCGACCTCAGCAAGCAGCGCCCGGCGCAGTATGTGTTCTCGTCGGAAGTGCAGAAGCGCCTGTCGGACATCCGCAAGGAAGAAGCCGAAGCCGCCGCAGCCAAGGCCGCCGCAAAGGCAGCCAAGGCCGAAGCATCGGCATCGACTGCCGCCTAAGCTTGCGACGAGCAGACATCAAAAAGGGCGCGATGCAGATCGCGCCCTTTTTTGTTGTCTGTAGCCCGGATGAAGCGAAGCGTAATCCGGAACTATAGAGGCAGATGAAACGCCGGTCCCCGGATTGCGCTATGCTTCATCCGGGCTACGAAAACTTACGCTTCGGCCGACGCCATGCCGATCCGGCTCAGCAGAAAGCTGCGGCAATCGCGCAGGCTGCGGAGTGCGCGGTTGAAGTCGCGACCGGTCGAGACCAGCGCGCGAATCACCAGCGGATTGCGCGCAATGCCGCGCAGGACCTTGCCCAGATCGACGTCGCCGTTCGGCTTGATCGCCGTGGTGGCGATCTCAGGCAGCGCGCGGGTGGCGGGATCGCTGACCACACGCAGGGCAGCAAAAGGAAGGCCAGCCATCGCCGCGAATTCCGCAGCGATGTGGCTTTCCATATCGACGGCAGATGCGCCGAATTCCGAACGCAGCGCGGCTTTGCCTGCCTGCCCCGTGATGACCTTCTCCACGCCGACGAGACCGCCGCGAACGACCGTCTGATTGCCGACGCCAGAGCCTGCGAGGAGTTCAGCGCTGAGCTGTTCCGAGGCCGACCAGACCTGCCCGGATGCGACCACTTCCGTCGCCAGCACGACAGTGCCTGTCTTGAGCGCGGGATCGAGACCACCGGCGACGCCGAAGGAGATGACACCGCGGATGCTGGTCGAATCGATCTCGGCGAGCAGGCTGCGGAGCTGAACGGGGTCGCTGGACGAGCAGATGACAGTCATCCCCGGCCCGGCCGCGATCTTCGCTTCCTGGACCAGTCCTGTCACGATCAATACCGGCCGCGGATCGATAGACGTCGCCGCAGCTGAAATGCCCCCAGTCGCCAAAATCACATCCCGACTCCGACCGTCCTGCTATTGGTGCTCTGCAAATTCCGGAACCGCGCCAACGCCCAGAGCGGGAAGAATTTCGAGTAGCCATGATATCGTAGATAAAAGACACGAGGGAAGCCGGTGGCGGTGTAGCGCGCCTCGTCCCACAGTCCTTTTTCGTTCTGTGTGGCCATTAGGTATCGCATTCCGCGTTCCACCGCCGGGTTATCAGCCTCGCCTGCTGCCATGAGTGCAAGCAAGGCCCATGCCGATTGCGACGAGGTGGACGGCGCAGCCTCGAATCCCTGGTAATCGAGACGATAACTGACGGCGTCCTCGCCCCAGCCGCCGTCCTCGTTCTGGATCGAATACAGCCAGGCCACGGCCTTGCGCATGGCCGGATCCTGATGCGACACGCCCGCCATGTTGAGGGCACAGAGCACCGACCAGGTTCCATAAATGTAGTTCAGGCCCCAGCGGCCATACCATGAGCCCTCGGCGAGCTGCGTACGGCGGAGATAGGCGACGCCATCCGCCAGCGGCTTCGAGGTCTCAACGGTGTCGCCGAGCTGCGCCAGCATCGAGACGCAGCGGGCCGTCACGTCTTCGGTCGGCGGATCGAGCAGCGCGCCGTGATCCGAGAACGGGATGTTGTTGAGATAGTGATGGTGATTGTCGACGTCGAAGGCCGCGAAGCCGCCGTCGCTGCTCTGCATGCCAAGGATCCACTCCTTGCCGCGATCGATCGCCTGGTCGTAATCCTTGCTGCCGGTCTGCCGGCGCGCACGATCCATCGCCATCATCACGACCGCCGTATCGTCCAGATCTGGATAATGCGCGTTATTGTACTGGAACGCCCAGCCGCCCGGACGCAGGTCGGGCCGCTTGTCGGCCCAATCGCCCTTCACTTCGAGCTCCTGCCGCGGCACCAGCCAGTCGAGACCACGCTTGGCCTGCGCGAACGTCTCTTCGCCGCCCGCCTCCAGCATTGCATGCGCGGTCAGCGCGGTGTCCCACACCGGCGAAACGCAGGGCTGGCAATAGGCTTCGTGATCCTTGATGACGAGCAGCTTGTCGATGCCGCGGCGCTGGATCGCGCGCGGCGGATGATCCTCGGGATAGCCCAGTATGTCGTAGATCATGACCGCATTGGCCATCGGCGGGAAGATCGCGCCGACGCCGTCCTCGCCATTCAGGCGCTCCTCGAAGAAGGCGACCGCCTTGTCGATGGCGCTCTGGCGAAACTTCTTCGGGAAGTATGGTTCGGCCACGCGCAACAGCTTGTCGATGCCCGTGAAGAACGCGAACCAGGCGCGATTCTGATGCGGCGCGCGCGCAAGCGTGCCGATCGTTTTCGGGTCCTGCAGGAACAGCTCGTCAACGCTGATGCCCTTCGGATTCTTGGCCCGCGCCTTCTTTGCAGCCAGCACGACCAGTGTCGCCACCGTGGTGCGCGCCCAATAGGACATCTTGTTGAGGTGGAACGGAAACCATGCCGGCAGATGCATGATCTCCACCGGCAGCACGGGAACGCTGCGCCAGGTGGTCACACCGAACATCGAGAGCAGAAAACGCGTGAAGACATTGGCATTGATCGCCCCGCCGCGCTCCAGCGCCGCCTCGCGTGCGCGCTTCATATGCGGCGCGTCGATATCGTCGCCGATCATCTTCAGCGCGAAATAGGCTTTCACCGTCGCGCTCATGTCGAACGGGCCGTCATGCACCAGCGGCCAGCCGCCGTGCTCGCCCTGGATACGGCGCAGATAGTTGGCGATCTTGCCTTCGAGCTCGGCATCGACGGGCTCGGCCAGGAAGTGCCGCATCAGCACATATTCAGCCGGGATCGTGGCATCGGCTTCGAGTTCGAACACCCAGTGGCCATCGCCCTGCTGGAATTCCAGCAAGCTCTTCTTGGCCGATGCGATGCTGCCCTCCAGCTTCGCCTTGTCGATGGTGATCTCAGACGTGGTCGATGACATGATGTTTGCTTGATCTCCGTACGTGTCGTGACACTTGGGATGCCCGAACCGCGTTCTGGTTCAGGCCTTCCCGAGCGCCATGTCGGCAGCGCGATCGCCGGAGCGGATCGAGCCTTCGATGGTGGCGGGCAAACCGGTATCGGTCCAGTCGCCAGCCAGGAACAGGTTCTTGAAATCGGTGCGCGTGCCGGCGCGCAGTGCATTCTGCGCCGGCGTCGCGGCAAAGGTTGCGCGGCGCTCGCGCACGATCTGCCATTTCGGCAGCGGCGCCTGGATGTTGGACACCTTGCAGATCTCATCCCAGATCTGCTGCGCAAATTCTTCGCGCGGCGTGTTCACGAAGCGATCGGCATTGCTGATGGTGATCGACAGGCGATTGTGGAAGGCGAACAACCACTCCACGATGCCGCCGACCACGCCGATGATGGGCGCGTGGCCTGCCGGCGGAACGTAGTTGAAATGCGCATTGACGATGGCGCGCATTTCCGTCGGCGTCTTCACGCCGGGCAACAGGTTCTTGGCCGACCATGCGGGCACGGCCATGACCACGACATCATCAGCGCCGAGCGCGATCACATCGCCTTCGCCGAATTTCAGCTCGCTGACGCGCTCGCCGGCCATGGTGTAGCCGCGCAGTTCATGGCCGAAGTGAACGCCGGCGCCCTTCTTGCGCAGCAGTTCGATGGCGGGCTCGACGAGCACGTCGCTGAGACCGGAACGTGCGATCAGCGGACGGCATGCCTGCCCGCCTGCCAGCAAGGTCTCGCGCACGATGGCACCGGCCAGACCGGCCGAGCCTTCCGGCGGATCGACATTCAGCGCGGCCAGCAGCAGCGGCTGCACGAGGCGATCGTAAAGAACGCCTTCACATTTAATGGTGTCGCCGACGAGCTTGTCGTTGCCGGCCCAGATCAGCGGCGTCAGCGCGAAGTAATCGCCGACCGACGTATCGGGCACGCGGCGCGAGGCATCGAACAGCCAGGTTGGAATCCGACCATCGCCGAGATCGAGCTGCCAGTGCTTGCCCGTCTTGACGTCAGCAAAGGCGAATTGCGCACGCGCCGGGCCGACGAGGCCCGCTTCGGTGCCGATCGACTTCGCGTAATTGATGACGTGGCTGTTGCCCGACAGGACAAGGTGATTGCCATTATCGATGGTCAGCCCGGTCTGCGTATCGAAATAGGAGCGGCAGCGGCCACCGGCCTGCTGGGTCGCTTCATGCACATGGACCTGATAGCCGGCATTGCTGAGACGCACGGCAGCGGCGAGGCCGGACACGCCGGCGCCAATGATATGGGCGGTTTTGGACATCAGATGATCGCGTATCGCAGCAGGATCGCTATCTTGGAGGCCTTGCCGAGACGAACGGGATCACGCGGCAGAGCGAAGCCGCGTTTCACCAGCAATTCCAGGATGGCGTGGTAGTATTTCGACATGATCCGCGGCGCGCGCACGCTGCGGCGCTTGTTGCGGGCCATGATCTTGTCGGACTCTTTGAAGTGCTCCTGCGCGCGGCGCACCAGCGGCGCGGCGACTTTCGGCAGCGCCGTCTCTTTGATCACCACCTGCGGATCGCTGGAGGTGATGCCGGCGTGATAGAGCAGCTCGCGCGGCAGATAGAGACGGCCGAGCGTGGCGTCTTCATCGATATCGCGCAGGATGTTGGTGATCTGCAGGGCACGGCCGAGATGATGTGCGAGCAGCACGCCGTCCTCATCGGGCATGCCGAACACCTTGACCGACAGGCGGCCGACGGCGCTGGCGACGCGGTCGCAATAGAGATCGAAGGTCGCTTCATCCGGCGCGCGAATGTCGGCAGGGATATCCATCTCCATGCCGTCGATGACGGCGAGATAGTCTTCCTTGCGCATGCCGAAGCGCTTGATGGGCTCGACATAGTCGCGCACGCGCGGCGGCGGGTTGCCGGCATAGAGCGCCTCGATGTCCTCGCGCCACTGCTGCATCTGGCTGAGGCGCAGGTCACGCGCTTCATGCGAGTCGGCAATGTCATCGACCTGACGGCAGAAGCTGTAGATCTGGAACATGGCATCGCGCTGCTCGCGCGGCATGATGCGCATGGCCGCATAGAACGACGAGCCGGATGCGGCGCCCTGAGCTTCGCTGGTTTCGGTCTGGGTGTTCATCTGGTTCATTTGCCTGCCGCCGGACGTGAAAGCGGCGCAGATGTAGTCGCGCGGCGCCACAGGCAGCCGGCCATGGCTGCAAGTGCGTAACCGGCCATGCTGCCCTTGGAGAGATGCACCTTCTCGCTGAGCGGATCGTGCACCCGCAGCAGCTTGGAAATCTCCCAGGCGAATTTCTCGATCACGGCGATGTTGCAGGCAAAGCGGGTGTCGGCCATGTGCAGCGTCAGGCTGTCGCCTTCGCGCAGCAGAGCCTCGTTGCGCGCAACGAGATCGCGCAGGCAAGCGAGCAATTCCGGCGACGATTTCGGCTTGTCCAGCGCGTCGACGCTGACGCCGTGGCGCTGCATGATGTCTTGCGGAAGATAGACGCGATCGAGATCGCGGTAGTCCTTGGCACAATCCTGCAGATGATTGTTGATCTGCAACGCCGCGCAGATCGCGTCGGACGCGGGCCAGGTCGTCTTGTCCTCGCCATGCACCTCCAGCATGAACCGGCCGACGGGCATCGCCGAGAACGAGCAGTAGTGGATCAGCTCGTCCCAATCGGCGTAGCGCAGCTTGGTCACGTCCATACGGAATGCAGTGAGCAGATCGAGCGCATGGCGCGGCGCCATGCCGCGTTCGGCAAAGGCTGCGCGCAGCGTGTTCGCCTCCGGCTGCTCGTCATGCTGGCCGAGCAACCCGGTCTCCAGCTCGTCGAGCATCGTCAGCTTGGTCGAGGCATCGAGCAGCGCATGGTCTGCGATGTCATCCGCGGTGCGAACGAAATTATAGAACGCCAGAATCAGCGCCCGGTGGCGCTTGTGGATGATCCAGGACGCGACCGGAAAATTCTCGTCGCGATCGGTCTTGCCGGATCGCAGCTCGCTCGCAGGGGTCATCAATCTGGGCTTCGTTCAATCAAGACTGGGGTGAAAACTGGGGGCTGTCACGGTCCGGGAATACCGGCCGGCGGGACGCCGCTGCGCCCCATATAGGCCAAATCGGCCAGCAAAACCAATGCCAATATGCCGCCTTCGACCGCAGCCGGAGCCGGGCCGGAACACCTGTCCGGGAGGCCTGCGGCATAAGCCACAGGCCCGAATTCGCGGATGGACGCTTACTGGCCGTGGCTGACCAAAACGGCGTTGCAGGCCTTGCTGATCTTGGGACGGTTTTCCTTGAGACAGGACAGGATCACGAGATCGCCCTGATCCATCACGTTGCGGCAGAGCTTCTGCACATCGCGCGAGCAAGCCTTCTGCTCGGCGTCGGTGCCGCTACGGCCTTGGATTTGCTGGGCCAATGCGCCGGTCGAGGCAGATGCGGTGAGCACGGTCAAAGCCAGGAGAAATTTACGCATTGTCTTCCTTCAATTGAGCAAGCGAGAGTCAGCCCGCAGGGTCCATAGCACAATCAGTAACGATCGCACCCGAAGAGCGATCCCAAACAGCGGCACTTTCCTCACATTCATCGCAAGGGATGCAGGCGGGACACAGGCAGACAACCCGTTAACCCGCAGAATGCGGCCAAAGGTTGCAGCGACTGAACACGCCAAACCTGCCGAACACAAATGCGTCATATGGCGCGCAGATCAGCCCCGGACCAGTTGCATCGGGCAAACGGAACCCGATGTTCAATCGGAACCTGTTCGGCTACCTTCATGCGTGAACACGGGACAGATTCAACCACCTCGTGTTGTCGTGACTGCCTCCATTGCCGAATGAACCTGTTCCAACGACCGCGACACTTACGTCCGAAGCGTCGCGGCATCATTTTGCCGGCGCGGTGCCAACCTTTTCGGGGATACCAAACATGACGATTCGTTCTGCCAAGCTGCTCGGACATGCCCTCAAGGCCGCCGGCGCTGGCACACTTCTGATGCTTTCCGTCTCGGCGAGCCATGCCCAGTCCGCGCCTTTTGCCGGCTTCGATGGCAACTGGAGCGGCACGGGCACCGTCACCATGTCCGATGGCTCGTCGCAGCGCATTCGCTGCCGCGCCAGCTACAAGGTCGGCGGCAGTGGCACCGCGCTCGAACAGAGCCTGCGCTGCGCCAGCGACAGCTACAAATTCGACCTCGCAGCCAATGTCACCAGCCAGGGCAACAACGTCTCCGGCAGCTGGAGCGAAGCCAGCCGCAATGTCTATGGCAACCTGAACGGCAAGGCCGGCGGCGGCCAGATCGACGTCTTCGTGGAAGCGGCCGGCTTTGCCGCGAACATCACGCTGACCACCAAGGGCAACAAGCAGAACGTCTCGATCAGCTCCAAGGGCGAGATCCGCGGCGTGTCGATCAGCATGACGAAGGGCTGAAGATCGCCTCTCCCGATAAGAAAGCCCCGGACATCGTCCGGGGCTTTTTCGTATCGATCGTTGTGCTCGCGCTTACTCGTTCTCTTTCGCCAGCGTCGATTTGCCCGTCAGCTTCTGCTGCAGCTGGATCAGCCACATCGAGGTCGGGCGCAGGATGAAGAGATCCGCGACCAGCGCCGCCACCATCGAGAAAGCGCTGAGCCAGCCGAACAGGCGCAGCGACGGCAGATCCGAGAACACCGTGACCACGAGACCGCAGGCCAGCACCACCGTGGTCAGGATCAGCGCCGGACCGACCAGCACGGTCGCGCGTTCCACTGCGACAGCCGGATCGGTGCCCGGTGTATCTTCCAGTCGCAGGCGGTTGAGGAAGTGGATGGTCGCTGACAGGCCGAGGCCGAAGGAGACTGTGAGCGCCACCACACTGGCGAATTGCAGCCCCTCCCCGAGCAGCCACAACACAAAACCTGCGAGCACCACCGGGAAGATGCCCGGCAGGATGCAGGCGAGCATCACCACCCATGAGCGGAATGCGAGACCGATGAAGACGGCCACGAGGCCGAATTCGATGGTCAGACCGTGATTGAGCTTCTCGATCATGCCGGCGCTGTTTCGCGCGGCGATGGCCGAGAGGCCCGTGACAGCGATCTCGTAGCCGGGATGCGCGGCGCGTACGGTGTTCAGAGCACTGTCGAGATTGTCGACCACCGGCAGGATCTTGCTCGAATCGCTGTCCGGCACGCGACCGGACACCACCACCGCAGTCTGGTCTGCCGAGATGAAGCGGCGCACGAGATGCTCCGGGATCACGCTGACATATTCCTTCAGCGTCGCCACATCGGTCGAGCCGGCCTTCTCCGCCAGCCAGCGGCGCAGCGTCTCCAGCGACCAGACGTTACCGACGCCGGCCTGCTTCTCCACCATGGCGTGAACCTGAGCGATGGTGTCCAGCGTGTCCTGCGAATACAGATCGGCGCCCTTGGGGAATTCGATCAGGATATCGATGGGATTGGCGCCGGTAAGCTTGGCGTCGAGACGCCCGCTGGCCGCGACCGCCTGCTCCTTGTCCGGCACCTGATCGGCGAGACGATAGCGCGGCTCGAGGCTCGCATAGACGATGCCAAGGCCGACCACGACGATCAGCGAAATCAGGCTGAACAGGCCGGGACGGCCAACCATCCGCACGGCGATCCAGTAACAGAACGACCGCAGCGCCTGCACGCCAGCATCCGCGGCCTGGAATTTCTGCGCGAACAGCTTTTCGTTGCGCACCAGCAGCACGCCGAACACCGGCACCAGCGACAGCACCGCGACCAGCGCGATGATGGTGGCCGTCAGGCCCGCCTCGCCGAAGGCGCGGATCAGGTCGGAATCAGAGAACTGCAGCGCCAGGAACGAAATGCCGGCCGTGCCATGCGTCAGCACGCAGGCCGGGCCGACGACGCGGACCGCATTGGTGAAGGCGGAATACTTGTCCTCGCCGGCAATCAGTCGGTCACGCGCCGCAAAGGTGAGCTGCATGGAATCGGCGAAACTGATCACCATGATCAGCGGCGTCATCACATTGAGGAACATGTTGAGGCTGAAGCCGGCCCAGCCGAGCGCGCCGAGCGATAGCAGGATCGCCAGAAGCGGCGGGAAAGCCGCGACGATCATGAAGGAGATCTTGCGGAAGAAGATGATAGCGATGATGCAGCCGGCGAGAATGCCGATCACATTATACATCAGGCCGTCGCGCTCGACCGCATTGCGGATTTCGAGCTGCATCACCGGCACGCCCGACAGTTCCTTGGTCAGGCCGCTATCGGCAAGATCCTCGTTCATGGTCTTGCGGATATTGGCGATCACATCGGTCAGCTTGTTGTTGCTGACCACGGCCGGATCGAGCGACAGCACCACCAGCGCCAGCGTACCGTCATCGGACAACAGCTTGCCGCGGATCAGCTCGTTCTGTTTGACCGTCTCGATGAACTGGTCATAGGCCGCGCCTTCGGGCAGTTCATTGGGGAACAGCGCCGCCGGCAGTTTGCCAGGTGCTGGCGTCTGCCGCGCCGAGAAGATCGAGATCAGGCCGCGCACGCCATCGACGAGCTGCATGTCGGTAACGAGGTCGCGCATCTTTTCGAGATTGTCGCGGGCGAGCAGCGTCTTGCCCTCGATCACCACCAGCACGTCGAATTCGGTGGACGGGAAGCGCTTCGTCACTTCCTCATATTGCTGATATTCCTTGCTGTCGGAGCGAAACAGCTGGCTCAGCGAGTCGTCGATCTTGATGCGCTGGATGCCGAAGATGGCGCCGATCACCAGCGCCAGCAGGATGATGCAGGACAGCACAGGCGCCTTGACCGCAATCAGGCCCATGCGCTCCATGCCAAAGGCAATGCTGGACGGCCCACGCCCCAATTTCTTGATGTCGGCGTCGTGGGAGCTCATCTGGTCCATGCCGTGTCCTGTAAGCGTTTGTCTGGATTGAGCAATTGCGCGGTAAATTCGCCGGGCGGGTGTAGCAGTTCTGTATGACTATTCGCAAGGCGACGCTGGCGCGGGGCTGCGCACGGGAACACAAATTCCGGTGTAGGGCTGCGTCAGTCCGGCGATGTCGGAAGGGTCGCCAATTGCAGGCCGCTCTCGTCCTTCAAGGTTACACCGGTGATACCGCGTCGCAGGCCCTCGCGCGCCAGCCACGCGATCTTGATAGCCGCCTCATCGAAACTCAGCCCCGCCGACTGGATGTTGGAAACGCAGTTGCGCTCGGCATCGCTGCGGCCCGGCTCGGGCGCGACGGTGACATAGGCACCGAGGCTGTGCGGTGCCGACAGTCCCGGCCGCTCGCCGATCAGCATCACGGTCATCCGCGCCTTCAGCAGCGCACCGATCTCGTCGCCCAGCGCCACGCGCGCGCTGCTTGCGACGGCAATCGGGCCTAACGACAGGCCATCGAGCCTTGGCAGCAGTGCAGCGACCAGACCGAGGGCATGGACATTGACCGCAGCAGGTGAAAGTCCGTCGGCAACGATGACGGCGATGTCGCAGCCAGCGCTGCCCTGCCCGTCGAGCAGCCTGTGCGATTCGGGTGCGAGCTTGCGACCGAGATCGGGACGTTTCAGGTAGTCAGCGCGATCAGCCACGAGGCTGGACACGACGATCGCGGGCAATCGCTGCTCGTTCAAGGCCGCGGCAAGGGCTGCCGATTCGAATGGCGCGTGCACGGCATCGCGGGCACGGGCATGATCGAGGGTGAAATCGAGCAGCGCCCGCGTGGTCAGACTGGCGCCGGCACGGCCGAGACCGACGCGCGCGGGCGTCATCCGGCGCAGATCCGCGATTCCGCGAATCGAAGATGACGTCATGTCGTCGCGATCGGCCATGACGTCATCAGCCATTCTACTCGGCCGGCACCGCTGGCGCGGTTGCCGCGTCCTGCAGCTTCATGGAGTAATAGGACGCATTGGTTACACCGCCCGACGCATCGCGCGCGAAGTTGATCAAGTGATGCGCCACCATGATGGACGAGATCAGATATTCGATCTCGCCACGCGAGATGCGCCTGAACGCAAATTCCCAGAAGGCGCGCTTGTAGTCACCGAGCACGCCGACCTTCCAGAAGATATTTCGCAGCATCACCAGCCCGAGCCGGATGTTCTTCGCCGTCAGCATGGCGCCGACCGGCGGCTTGATGCGATGCGGATAGGTGTGCGTGATCTGGTGCTCGAAGCGCTGGAGCAGTTTTTCCGGCACATAGGCACTGCCCATGGCGCGCCGCCAGCTGCGCACCACGTCTTCGTAAGGCAGCAAGAAGTCGACATTGGAATCGCGGCCCTCGTCCTCGTTGAGGCGACCTTCCTTCTTCAGCCGATCCCAGAGCGGCGTCTGCGGCAGCGCCTGCAGCAGATTGATCGTGAGCAGCGGGATCTGGGACGCATCGACGAAATCGAGCAGCGCCTGCCCAGTCTCCGGGCGATCCGTGTCGAGGCCGAGGATGATGCCGGACACCACCTCCATGCCGAAACTGTTCAGCACCTCGATGGATTCCATGATCGGCAGGACCATGTTGTGGTCCTTCTTCATCGCCTTCAGCGCGACCGGATCCGGCGTCTCGATGCCGCAGAAGATGGTGCCGAACCAGGCGTCGCGCATCAGCGCGAGGATCTCCGGTCGCTTCGCGATATTCAGCGTCGCCTCGCAGGAGAGGCGCAGCACATAGCCGGTCTTTTTCTGCCATTCGACCAGATGCGGCAGCAGATCGAGCGCCGCCTTGCGGTTGCCGATGAAATTATCGTCGACGAAATAGACGGAGCCGTTGATCCCGCACTCCAGCAGCTTGTCGAGTTCAGCGGTGATCTGCTGCGGTGATTTCAGGCGCGGATTGCGGCCATAGAGACCGGGAATGTCGCAGAATTCGCACTGATAGGGGCAGCCTGACGAATACTGGATGGAGCCCAGGAAATAGCGCGGGATGTCCGCCAGCTCATAGGCCGGGATCGGAAACTCGGTCATGTCCAGACGATCGACCGTCTTGAGCACGACCTGTCGCGCGGGACGCCTGGTGTCCTTCGCCAGAATGTCGATCAGCTGATCAGTGGCGTCGCCGAGTTCGCCCACATGAAGATAGTCGAAGGCCGGGTAGTAGTCAGGGCAGGATGACACCGACGGTCCGCCGATGGCGACCGGAAGATCATAGGAATGAGCGCGGTGGCAGATGTCGTTCATCTGCGCGCGCTGGATATGCATGCCGCTGACGAGAACAGCCTCGGCCCACAGGAAATCGTTCGGCGTCGCGGTTCGGATATTTTCGTCGACGAACCGGACTTCCCAGTTTTCCGGCATATAGGCAGCAATCAGCAGCAGCCCCTGCGGCGGCATGAAGGCCTGAACGCCATCGGTCAGTGGATAGGAATACTCGAACGTGCCGAATGACGACGTGTATCGCGGAAATACGCACAGGATGCGCCGCGTCGTCTGCCTGCCCTCAGCTCTCATAAAATAACCTCTGCGAATGCATCAGCGGTCCCTGCGCTGAACCTTCAATAACGTCGCCGAGATAAAACCGTTCCACTCCATTCACATGCGCCGGCCAAATCTAAACACGTGGGGTGAATCTGGGCCAGAATTTCTTCAACATTGTGACGGCTGGTGACGTGGACGTGATGCCGGTCAGGCACGCATCAGGCAATCAGTCGCGCCGCAAAGTCCGGCAACCGGCCGCCCTGGTCGCGGATGCGCAGATCGCCGTCGGCAATCCCAGCCTGTATCAGCCAGGCGTCGAATTCCGGGGCGCGGTTGAGGCCGAACACATCGCGCAGATAGAGCGCATCGTGGAACGACGTCGACTGGTAATTCAGCATCACGTCGTCGGCGCCGGGCACACCCATGATGAAATTGACGCCAGCCGCGGCCAGCAGCGTCAGGAGATTGTCCATGTCGTCCTGATCGGCCTCGGCATGGTTGGTGTAACAGACGTCGACGCCGAGTGGCAGGCCGAGCAATTTGCCGCAGAAATGATCCTCAAGCCCGGCGCGGATGATCTCCTTGCCGTCATAGAGATATTCGGGACCGATGAAGCCGACCACGCTGTTGACCAGCAGCGGCGAGAACGCCCGCGCCACCGCATAGGCGCGTGCCTCCAGCGTCTGCTGATCGACGCCGTGATGGGCGTTGGCGGACAAGGCCGAGCCCTGCCCGGTCTCGAAATACATGACGTCGGTGCCGACCGTGCCGCGCTTCAGCGACAGGCCAGCCTGATGCGCTTCCTTCAGCAGCGCGAGGTCGATGCCAAAGCTCCTGTTGGCGGCTTCGGTGCCGGCGATGGACTGGAAGACGAGATCGACCGGCGCGCCCTGCGCGATCAGGTCGATCGAGGTGGTGACATGGGTCAGCACGCAGCTTTGCGTGGGGATGCCAAGCTTGACGATGACTTCATCCAGCATCCGCACCAATCGGCCAAGCACGGCGGGATCGTCACTGGCCGGATTGATGCCAATACAGGCATCGCCCGCTCCCAGCATCAGACCGTCCAGCGTCGAGGCGGCGATGCCACGGAGATCGTCGAACGGATGGTTCGGCTGCAGCCGCACGCTCATGCGGCCGCGCAGACCGATGGTGTTGCGAAAGCGGGTGACGACCTCGCACTTCTTCGCCACCAGGATCAGGTCCTGATTGCGCATCAGCTTGGACACGGCCGCCGCCATTTCCGGCGTCACACCGCGCGCGAGCGCCGTGACCACTTCAGGCGTTGCGGCATCCGACAGCAGCCAGTCGCGAAAACCGCCAACCGTCAGCGACGCGACGGGCGCAAAGGCCGCAGCGTCGTGGGTATCGACGATGAGGCGCGTGACCTCGTCGGTCTCGTAGGGGATGACCGCTTCGGTCAGGAATTGCCGCAGCGGCAGATCGGCCAGCGCCATCCGCGCCGCGATCATCTGCTCGGCCGTATCCGCCGCAACGCCGGCAAGACGATCGCCGGAACGCGGCGGGGTTGCCTTGGCGAGCAGATCGCGGAGATCGGCGAAAGTGTAGGTCGTGCTGCCGATGGTGTGGCGATGGGTCATGGACGTATTGTTGGTCATGCCCATCGTCCTGTCCACCGGCGATGACGCTACATCGTCGCGCCCAGCACCCATGGCGCGAATTCGGCGCTGCCGACGTCAAAACCTTCGCTCTTGGTACGCTGGCCCGATGCGGTGGCGAGCATCAATTCGAAGATGCGCTGGCCGCATTCCTGCACAGTCTCGTCGCCGTCGAGCACGGTGCCGCAATTGATGTCCATGTCGTCTTCCATGCGCCTGAACATCGGGGAATTCGTCGCAAGCTTGATGGACGGCGCCGGCTTGCAGCCGAACACGCTGCCGCGGCCTGTGGTGAAGCACACCATATTGGCGCCGCCGGCAACCTGTCCCGTCGCAGCGACGGGATCGTAGCCGGGCGTGTCCATGAAGACAAAACCCTTCTTGGTGATGGCTTCGGCGTAGTTGAGGACATCGACAAGATTGGTGGAGCCGGCCTTGGCCATGGCGCCGAGTGACTTTTCGAGGATGGTGGTGAGGCCGCCGGCCTTGTTGCCGGGCGAGGGATTGGCGTTCATCTCGGCGCCTTCCCGCTCGCAATACTGCTCCCACCAGCGCATCAGGCCGACCAGCTTCTCGCCGACCTCGCGTGACACCGCGCGGCGCGTGAGCAGATGTTCGGCGCCATAGGTCTCCGGCGTTTCCGAGAGCACCACCGTGCCGCCATGGCGCACCAGCAGATCGCTGGCGGCGCCAAGCGCGGGATTGGCCGAGATGCCGGAATAGCCATCGGAGCCGCCGCATTGGAGCGCCACGGTGAGTTCGCTGGCGGAGACTTCCTCGCGCGTCACCTTGTTGGAGTCGGCCAGCGCCTCCTTGACGAAGGCGATGCCGGCTTCGGTCGTCTTGCGGGTGCCGCCGATGTCCTGGATCTGCATCTCGCGCAGACGGCCGGCGAGCTTCTGCTCCTGCATCAAGCCGCCGATCTGGTTGATCTCGCAGCCGAGGCCGAGCACGACCACATGCGAAAAGTTCACGTGCCGCGCATAACCGCCCAGTGTGCGGCGAAGCAGCGTCAGCGGCTCGTCCTGGGTCATGCCGCAGCCGGTCTTGTGGGTCAGCGCGACCACGCCATCGACATTGGGATAGTCGGCGAGCGGATCGTGGCCCGAGAACGGGTTGCGCTTGAACACATCGGCGACGAGGCTTGCCACATGCGCGCTGCAATTCACCGATGTCAGCAGGCCGATATAATTGCGCGTGGCGACGCGGCCATCGCTGCGCTTGATGCCCATGAAACTCGCCGGCAGATCGAAGTTCGGCGTCGGCTTCACATCGACGCCGTAGGCATAATCACGATCGAATTCGCCCATGCCGCAATTCTGCGTATGCACATGCTGGCCCGGCGCAATCGGCTGCGTGGCGAAGCCGATGATCTGGCCATAGCGATAGATCGGCTCGTTCACGGCGATCGGCCGGATCGCGACCTTGTGGCCGGCGGGGATGCGCTCCGATGTGGTGACGCCTTTTGCGACTTCGACGCCCGGCAGCAGCATGGTGCGCGCGATCAGCACGGCGTCGTCGGGATGCAGGCGGATGACGGGAGACGGAGACATCGGGATTTCCTCGCAAGATTTTTGTTTGGAATGAGTCTAGCCTGTAGGCCGTAGGATGGGTAGAGCGCAGCGAAACCCATCACAACAAGTTCGGTACATGTGGTGATGGGTTTCGCTCCGGCGCTGCGCGCCTGCGCTCTACCCATCCTACGGCCGAACGATCGCAGTCTCGCGACGCTTGCGCGCCCGAGTTTTGCGCATTCCCACTTCACCCTCCCGGAAGAGGGCGCGCGGAACGCCGGGTGCCCGATGCACCCTTGGTGCCTGATGCCGATGCGGTACTCCGCAAGGGAATGCATCAGGACTTTCGGAATGATCGAGCAAGCTCGACGTTCCGCACGCGGTGTTCGGGGGCTGCTGCCTGCCCAGGGGAGCGGTCAGATCCCCGTTGTTTGGCCCAAGGCGAAGGGCCGGGGGACGCAGCAGCATGATCCCGGACGCCGCCGAGAGGGTCGTCCGTCACGCGTTTCCCAAGATCGGCTGTTCCGAAGGCGAGACATCTCCGCGCCAGTGGCAGGTCTGGCACCGATCCGTCCCGCCCGCAGGCGAGCCTCTTCCAGGCACCGCGCGACGCCCAAACCTTGGCGCCCACCGCATCCAGCCCCGCGAACGTGACGATCGCGCTCGCCCCTCTCACCGGGGCCGGACGAGACGGAACATAATCCTTTGCGGGATTTCGTCAAGAACAAAATAGGAACAGTTTCAGACGGGGCTGTCCTTCCCCCAAGCGGCGCAGCCGCGCCGTGGGGAGGGTGGATCAAAGCGAGCGTTCAGCGAGCTTTGAGACGGGTGGGGTGTTTCCACAAACTCTGACGTCACGTGGGGAGAGACCCCACCCGGCGCTACGCGCCACCCTCCCCACTGCGCGGCTGCGCCGCTTGGGGGAGGGAAACCATCAGCCGCGGCGCGTACCTGCCTGCACTCGACTACTGCGTCACACCCAGGCCCGCCGCGAGCTCCGCCCAGACCGGCGCTTCTTCCTTGTAGAGTGCGTTGCTCGCTTCCAGGCTCATCGCGCCTTCATTGACGCCCTGGCTCTTGAGCAATTCGCGCACGCGATCGGTCTTGCTGGCGGCCAGGAACAGCGCATTGAGCTTTGCGACGATCTCCGGCGGCGTCCTGGCCGGCGCCATGCAGCCCTGGAAGGTCAGCAGCCCATGCGCGCGCGAGGTGGCGCCCTGCTCGCTGAAGGTCGCGACATCGGGCAGCGCATCGATGCGGCGACGCGACACCGCGACGGGACGTCCCTTCCCCGTCTGCAGCACCGGCAAGGCAGCGGCATAGCTGCCGATGCCGGCATCGATGGAGCCGCCGGCGAGATCGCTCCACATCGGCGCCTCGCCGCGATAATGCACGGCCTCCATCTTCAGCCCGTACTGCTTGTTGAGCTCGACGATCACCATATGCGCGAAGGAGCCGGCGGCGTAGGTGCCGACATTCACCTTCTCGGTCTTCTTCGCGTAGTCGATGAAATCCTTCAGCGTCTTCGCGCCGGTCTTCTCGCTCACCACCAGCGGCAGGCTGCCACCGGGCATTACCGTGACCCAGGTGAAATCCTCGGTGACATTGTACTTGATGTCCTTGATGAGGACGGGATTGAGCATATAGGCGGTGGTGTTGCAGACCATCAGCGTGTGGCCGTCGGGATCGGAGCGCTTCAATTCCAGCGCGGCGACAGCGCCGCCGGCACCGGCCTTGTTCTCGATCACCACGGTCTGGCCGAGTTCGCGCTGCAGATATTCGCCATAGACGCGCGAGAACTGGTCGGTCTGGCCGCCGGCCGCGGAGCCTGCGAGAATCTTGATGGGTTTTGTCGGCCAGCTATTGGCGCGCAGGATTGACGGCGCACTCAGCAATGCAGCAGCGCCTGCGCCAATGGTGACGAATTGGCGTCGATTGAGCAGACGCAGATCGGTCGTCATGTTGTCCCTCCGGATATTTGTCTTGTCTCTTTGGACAAGTCCGGTGAGCATGACCTATTCGATGGCGGATGGCAAAAATGCGCGGTGTTTCCGCGACGCGGATTTTTGCAATCGCGGAAGGATGTCGGATGGGTTGAGCGCAGCGATACCCATCACGACAGGCACCGGCGTTTGCGGTGATGGGTATCGCTTCACTCAACCCATCCTACGGCTCAATGCTTGAACTTCGCCTGCCCCGATTTTCCATCCGCGGTCTTCAGCGTGATGCTCACCGAGGCGCCCTTCGGGATGTCAGCTTTCGCTTCGCCCTTCAGCGTGTGACCGGACGCCGTCAGCGGCAGTGTCTCGCGCTCGCCGCCTGCGGCGAGCAGTGCGGAGGCCGAATAGCCGGCCGTCGAGAGTGCCTTGTTGGATTCGTCGAGAACATGGAAGGTCAGCGTCTTTCCCGACGCCGTCATCTCCACATGCACGCCGGCAACGTCCTCCATCGGGCCGCCATTCGGGCCCTTCTGATGAACGTGTTGCGCCAGTGCAGGCGTGGAGAACAACAAAGCGGATGCGACGAGCAGGATATTTTTCATCGATAGTCTCCTTGATGTGTGAAAGCGATCGTAGGGCGGATGAGCGAAGCGTAATCCGCCGGCCGAGTTCATGGTTGAAACTCCGCGGCGGATTACGGCTGCGCCTCATCCGCCCTACGGACTGGCGACGATTCCCGACGGAACAGAATGTAAAGGGCGGGAAGAACGAGAAGCGTGAGGATGGTGGACGAGATGATGCCGCCGATGACGACGGTGGCGAGCGGACGCTGCACCTCGGCGCCGGGACCGGTGGCGATCGCCATCGGCACGAAGCCGAGCGACGCCACCAGCGCCGTCATCATCACCGGACGCAGACGCGTCAGCGCACCCTCGCGCACGGCCTCGGCGATCTTCATCCCCTCGGAGCGCAGCCGCTCGATGAAGGTGATGATCACGAGACCATTCAGCACCGCGACACCGGAGAGCGCGATGAAGCCGATGCCGGCGCTGATGGACAGCGGGATGTCCCGCAACAACAACGCCGCAACGCCGCCGGTGAGCGCCAGCGGCACGCCGCTGAATACGAGTGCCGCATCCGCCGTCGAGCCGAGACTGATGAACAGCAGCAGGAAGATCAGCGCCAGGGCGACCGGCACGACGATGGTGAGACGCTTGGTGGCCGAGACCAGCTGCTCGAACTGGCCGCCCCAGCCGATCCAGTAACCGGACGGGATTTTCACCTTCTCGGCCACCTGCGCCTGCGCATCATTGACGAAGGAACCGAGATCGCGGCCGCGCACATTGGCCGACACCACGATGCGGCGCTTGCCATTCTCGCGGCTGATCTGGTTCGGACCCGGCGTCACCTCGATGGAGGCGACGGCGGACAGCGGCGTATAGCGCATCTGTGACAGCGGCGAGTTGCTGGTCAGCGACGCCCGCGTGGCTGTTGCGGCCGGCGCTTCCACCGCCGGCAACGGGATCGGCAGGTTCTTCATCGCCTCGACATCCGAGCGCATGTGTTCGGGCAGACGCACGACGAGATCGAAGCGGCGATCGCCTTCGAAGACGAGGCCGGCATGTTTGCCGCCCACCGCCGTCTCGACGATGCCCTGCACGTCCTGCACGCTGAGACCGAGACGCGACAGCGCCGGACGATCGAGCTTCACATTCAGCATCGGCAGGCCGCTGACCTGTTCGGTCTTGACATCGGCCGCACCGGGCACCGCGCGCAGCACGGCCTCGACCTTGCCCGCGGTCTGCAACAACTGGTCGAGATCGTCGCCAAAAATCTTGATGCCGACATCGCTGCGCACGCCCGAAATCAGTTCGTTGAAGCGCATCTGGATCGGCTGCGTCAGCTCATAGACATTGCCGGGCAGCAGCTCGCCCTGCCGCTCGATGGCGGCGACGAGATCGGCCTTGCTGCGCTTCGGATCCGGCCACTGGTCGCGCGGCTTCAGCATCACGATGGTGTCGGCGACATTGGGCGGCATCGGATCGGTGGCGACTTCCGACGTGCCGAGCTTGGAAAACACCTCCTTCACCTCGGGCATTTCCAGCAGCACCTTTTCCAGCCGCATCTGCATGTCGATGCCCTGGGTCAGGCTCGTGCCGGGAATGCGCATGGCGTGCATGGCGACATCGCCTTCATCGAGACTCGGGATGAATTCACCGCCCATGCGCGACGCTGCGAAGCCGGTGACGATCAGCAGCGCCACGGCCGCGACGGCGACCGAGCCGCGAAAGCGGATCGACAGCGCAAGCAGCGGCAGATAGACACGGCGGCAGCCGCGCATGAACAGGTTTTCCTTCTCCGTCACCTTGCCGGTCACCAGCAACGCGACAGCCGCCGGCACGAAGGTCATCGACAGGATCGATGCACCCGCGAGCGCCATCAGCACCGTCAGCGCCATCGGCGTGAACATCTTGCCCTCGACGCCGGTGAGCGTGAGCACGGGCAGATAGACCACGGCGATGATCAGCGTGCCCAACAGGCTGGGTTTTATGACTTCCTTCGATCCCGCAAGGATGGTGGCGAAACGCTCGTCGCGGGTGAGCAGACGCCCCTGCTTCTGCTGCTCATGTGCGAGCAGCCGCAGGCAGTTCTCCACGATGATCACAGCGCCGTCGATGATGATGCCGAAATCGATGGCGCCGAGGCTCATGAGATTGGCGCTGACCTTGCTCTCCACCATGCCGCTGATGGTGATCAGCATGGATAGCGGAATGACCAAAGCGGTGGCCACCGCCGCTTTGAAATTGCCCAAGATAAGAAACAGGATGACGATGACCAGCAATGCGCCTTCGAGCAGGTTCTTCTCGACGGTGGCGATGGTGGCCTCGACCAGCTTTGTGCGATCATAGAGCACGCGGGCGACGATACCTTCCGGCAGCGTCTGCGCGATCGATTCCAGCTTGGCCGAAACGCGCTGCGACACCGTGCGGCTGTTCTCACCCATCAGCAGCATGGCGGTGCCGAGCACGGTCTCCTTGCCGTCGAGGGTGGCGGCGCCAGTGCGCAGGTCGGTGCCGATCTGCACATCGGCGACATCGCTGATGCGCACCGGGACGCCGCTGCGCGAGCCGATCACCACATTGCGAATGTCTTCCACATTGGCGACCTGGCCCGGCGTGCGGACGAGATACTGCTCGCCATTGCGTTCGATATAGCCGGCGCCGACATTGGCATTGTTGGCGGCGAGTGCCGTCATCACATCGCGAAAGCTGAGGCGATAGGCCATCAGCTTGCTGGGATCGGGAAGCACGTGGAACTGCTTCTCATAGCCGCCGATGGTGTTGACCTCGACGACGCCCGGGACGGTGCGGAGCTGCGGCTTGACGATCCAGTCCTGCACCGTGCGCAGGTCGATCGGCGTGATCGGCGAGCCATCGGCATTCTTCGCGCCCGGCTTGGCATCGAGCGCAAAGGTGTAGATTTCACCAAGGCCGGTGGAGATCGGGCCCATGGCGATCTCGATGCCGGTGGGGAGCTGGTCCTTCACCTGCTGCAGGCGTTCGCTGACCTGCTGGCGCGCGAAATAGATATTGGTGCCTTCGTTGAAGACGATGGTGACCTGGCTGAGCCCATAGCGCGACAGCGAGCGCGTATATTGCAGGCTCGGAATGCCGCTCATATTGGTTTCGACGGGAAATGTGATGCGCTGCTCCACCTCGAGCGGCGAATAGCCGGACGCCTCGACATTCACCTGCACCTGCACATTGGTGATGTCGGGCACGGCGTCGATGGGCAGGCGGGTGAAATTCCAAGCGCCGAAGGCGGCGACGGCGAGCACGCCGATCATCACGAACCAGCGTTGGCGGATGGAGAATGCAAGGATGGCGTTGATCATGACGCGTCTCCCTCGCCGTCATTGCGAGCGCAGCGAAGCAATCCAGTTCTTCCTTCATTTGGGTTTCTGGATCGCTTCGTCGCTTCGCTCCTCGCAATGACGAGTGGGTTGGTCAGGCACTCAATGGTCATGCGACGCCTCCGACTTGCCGAGTTCCGCCTTCACGACAAAACTGTTCTTCGCGGCGTAGCGATCACCGTCCATCAGGCCGAACACGATCTCGACATTCTCGTAATCGCGCGCGCCGAGCTCGACCTCGCGCGTCTCGAATTTTTCGCCATTGCGGACGAAGACGACGTTCTTGTTCTCCACGGTCTGCAGCGCCGTGCCCTTCACCGCCACCGGCACCTGCTTGGCGGAGAGGATCAGCCGGGCCGAGACGAACAGGCCGGTGCGAAGCCGCATGCCGTCATTGGCGACCACCGCGCGGACCAGCGCGCTTTGCGTGTCGCTGCTGCCGACCGGCGAGACGTAGGACAGTTTCGCCTCGATGGGCGTGCCGCCATCGCCGACATCGATCTGCACGGTGTCGCCGATGCGGACCCGCGGCAGATCGCGACGATAGACGGAGAGATCGACCCAGACGGTGGAGATATCGGCGACGATGAAGGCCGGCTTCTGCTCCGACGCATATTCGCCGAGCGAGATCTGGCGATCGATCACGGTGCCGGAAATCGGCGCGCGCATCTCATAGACCGTGAGGCTCTGATTGCTCTCGATCTTCGCCAGCAATTCGCCTTTCTCCACGGTGTCGCCGATGCGCTTCCTGATCTCGCGCACGACACCGGGGAAGCGCGGTGTGACCTGCACCAGCGCTTCCTGGTTGGGCTGCAGGATGCCGTTCAGGATGATGGAATTGCGCAACGTGCCCGGCGTCGCCGTGAGAATTTCGATGCCGGCCGCCGCGACCTTGGCATCGGACATCTGGACGACGCCCTCTTCCGCATGAGCATGGCCCTTGTCGCCGTGGCCTTTGTCACCATGGCCCTTGGCGCCATGTCCCTTCTCGCTGGCCTTCGCGGCCGGGGCAGCGTTGCTGCTCGGCGCGGTGAGATAGACGCCGGTGCCGACAGCGATCGCTGCGGCAGCCATCAACACCATGAGTGGCTTGTTCATCTTGCGCTCCCCCGCGCCAGTGCAAACGGATTGCCGACCAGCCCCTCGATGGTGGCGACGGCGACATGGAAATTCTGCTGGGCTTCCTGCTCGCGCAGGCGAGCCTGGGCGAGGCTCGCCTGGGCATCGAGCACTTCGAGCAGCGAGTAGCGGCCCTGCCCGTAGCCTTCGGAGATCGCGGCTGCGGCATCGCGCGCTTTCGGGATGCCGGACTCGCGCAGGATCGCGAGCTCACGCAGCGAGCCCTGCAGCGTGTCATAGGCGCGGCCGGCAACGACGATCAGGGTATTGCGATTGCCCTGTCGTTCGGCGGCGGTCTTGGCGAGGCTTTCCTGCGCGGAGAGGATGTTGCCCTGGTTCTGGTCGAAGATCGGGATCGGCACCGAGACCGACAGGCGCACGGCGTTGTCCCCCGTATCGTGGAAGCGGCGCATGCCGGCGGAGACGGTGACATCGGGATAGGGTTTTAGCCGCGCGAGCAGCAGCTGCGCGTTGCGCTGGGCGAAAATCGCCTTCCAGCGCACGAGTTGCGGATTGGCGTCGATGGCGTTGACCACCGCCTGGAACGATGGCGGGCGGCCGGTGGCATCGAGGCGGCCGGACACGACAGAAAATTTCGGCGCCGCATCGCCCATCAGGATCGCAAGTTCGCGGCGCGCGGAGGCGAGTGCCGCCTTGGTGCGTTCGCGATCGGCCTTCACCAGCGCAGAGGCGACATCGGCGCGGCCGGTTTCGGCCACAGAGGATGCACCGGCCTCGACGCGCCGCTGCAGCAGCGGCGAGATCTGGTCGATGGCCTCCACCTGCTCGTTCAGGATCTCGATGCGGCGCTGCAGGCCGAGCACATTGAGAAAGGCGATGGCGGTCTCGGACAGCACCTCCAGCCGCACCGCCTGCCGTTCGATGCCGGCCGCATCGAGTCCGGCCTGCCCGGCGGCGATACGCGCATCGCGCTTGCCCCAGAGTTCGAACACCTGGCTGATCTGCAGCGTCGAATCCGCCGATCGGGTGCCGCGATAGGCGCCGGAGCCGAGCGCGCCGTCGATCTCATAGGAAATCTCGGGATTGATCAGCGCGCCGGACTGGATGCGCTGGCCGCGCGCGATGCCGATATCGCGCTCGGCGGCGGTGAGACGCGGACTGGCGGCGAGCGCGCGCTGCAGCGCGCTGCCCATGGTGAGGGTCTGCGAATGCGCGTGCCGCGTCGGCATGAATGCGACGAGCAACGCAGCCGCGCACGCGAAACGCGTGGCGTATGTCGAGAACATGAGATGAGCCTGACGAAGAACGGATTCAGGGCGTGGATGCGCCCGGCGGTTGCGTTCAGGTCAGGGATTTGGGAGGCGGAGGATCGACGCCCGGCGGCAGGCCGCTGCGGTAAGTGTCCTGCGAGATGATCGCAAGCTGGATCGGCATGGTCACCGATGCCGTCGTGACGGGCTTGCCGATCGAGACCGGGAAGCAGCCGTGGCATTCGAGATCGATGGCGAAACCGAGCTCGACATGCGGGGTGCTTTCCTTGACATGCACCACGTCGTAACGACCGTGCGGCTTCACCACGTCGATATCGCACCAGCTATGGAGGAGGCCGGCCGTGAGATGTGCCATCAGCATGAGCACGACCAGTGCCTTGCGCGGAAGGCGCAGGAGATGGCGGCGGAACATGCGGGCGGACGACGTCACGAGAGCCTCATTCGACGGATGTGCCGAGGTATCACGGCCGGTCCGGGCTGTCGATCTGCAATAGAGTTACATTCCGCGCCCCAAAGTGTCGCACGGGTTCCGCGGTGCACGGACATGAGGCTGTCATGAAGCCAATCGATGGGCCATGAACTGTAGGATGGGCACGCTTCGCTTTGCCCACCCTCCAGGTGAATCCGCCCTACGGCTGAGTCCTTACTGCTGCTGCAGGTCCAGACCCGACGCAAGCTGCGCCCAGATCGGCCCCTCCTCCTTGAACACCGCCTGGCTCGCCCGCGCCGACATCGCGGCTTCATCGATGCCCTGGCTCTTGATCAGTTCACGCACGCGGTCGCTCTTGCCGGCGGCGACGAACAGATCGGACAGACGCGCGACGATCTCCGGCGGTGTCTTCGCCGGCACCGAGCAGCCCTGGAACGACAACAGGCCATAGCCGCGCGAGGTGGCGCCCTGTTCCTGGAAGGTGGCGACGTCCGGCAAGGCATCGATGCGTCGGCGGGTGACGGCAACGGCGCGGCCCTTGCCGGTGTGCTGCACCGGCAGCGAGGCGGCATAGCTGCCGATGCCGCCATCGATGGCGCCGCCGATCAGGTCGGCCCACATCGGCGCCTCGCCGCGATAATGCACCGCGCCCATCTTCAGGCCATACTGCTTGTTGAGCTCCGCGATGATGATGTGCGCGAAGGAGCCGGCCGCATAGGTGCCGATATTCACCTTCTCGGCCTTCTTCGCGTAGTCGATGAACTCCTTCAGGGTCTTGGCGCCGATCTTCTCGCTCACCACCAGCGGCAGGCTGCCGGTCGGCATCATCGACACCATCGTAAAATCTTCGGCGGCGTTATATTTGATGTCCTTGATGAAGACGGAGTTCAGCATGTAGGTGGTGGTGTTGCTCACCATCCAGGTATGGCCGTCGGGGTCGGAGCGTTTCAGCTCCATCGCCGCCACCGCGCCACCGGCCCCGGTCTTGTTCTCGACCACGATGGTCTGCCCGACCTCGCGGGAAATATAGTCGCCATAGGCGCGCGCGAATTGATCGGTCTGGCCGCCGGCCGCGAAGCCGGCGAGGATTTTGATGGGTTTGGTTGGCCACGTGCTGGCGCGCACGATGGCAGGTGCGCAGAGCAAGGTCGCAGCACCTGCGCTTGCGGTGACGAATTGACGGCGGCTCAAATGGCGAAACGAATCTCGCATGTCGTCCTCCCGATGTTGATCCCGTCTCTGTCGGACAGGTGCATCGAGTATGACGGGCTTGGCACGGGAACGCAAAGCGACATGCGCTCTGCCGTAGGGCGGATGAGCGCAGCGTCATCCGCCGGCCGAGTTCAACGCTGAAACTCCGCGGCGGATTACGGCTTCGCCTTATCCGCCCTACGGAATTGGAAAATGCGTCCGCCAGTGCTGCGCGATATCGATACCGCGTGCGAACCACACGCCCTCATGCGCGCTCATATGTTCGAGCATCCTGATGAGCCCGCCGACGCGTCCGGGGCGACCGATCAGGCGATCATGCAGGCCGATCGACAGCAGCTTCGGCGCACCGGCCTGACCTTCCGCATACAGCACGTCGAAAGCATCGCGCATATAGGTGAAGAACTGGTCGGCCGTGGAGAAACCCGAATTCTCGTTGAAGCGGTTGTCATTGGATTCGTAGGAGTACGGCACAACGAGAAACGGGCCGTGCTCGGTCTTCACCCAATACGGCAATTCATCGGCGAGTGAATCGCGGTCATAGAGAAAGCCACCTTCCTCGGCGAGCAGACGCCGCGTGTTCGGGCCGGGACGTCCCGTCATCCAGCCGAGCGGACGCGAACCGGTGAGGCCTTCGAGGATGTCGATCGCCTTGCGGATATGTGCGCGTTCGGTGTCTTCATCCACATCGCAGTAGTCGATCCAGCGATAGCCATGGCTGACCATCTCGTGGCCGCGCGCAACGCAGGCCTTTGCGAGTTCGGGATTCTGCTCCATCGCCCGAGCGACACCGAGAATGCTCACCGGCACCTTGAAGCGATCGAGCACATCGAGAATGCGCCAGGCACCGCGGCGGCTGCCATATTCGAACACGGATTCCACCAGCGGCACGCGCACGCCCTCTTTCGTGGGCACACCGATGTCGTTGAGCATGCCTTCTGAGACCGCATCGCCATTCGCGAGCGTCGATTCGCCGCCGCCTTCGATGTTGAGGCTGATGCTGACCGCGATCCTCGCGCCACCCGGCCATTTCGGATCGGGCGAACGCGCGCCATAGCCGACGAGATCGCGGGCGATCATCGCATCGGGGCGGATGTCGCTGGGCTTCATCGCTGCAGATTCGGACATAGGGCCTCCGGAATGGCGCGGTCGAGCGGAACGGTGCAGGCATCATAGCCGAAGAACCAGTCGGTTTCGGTCGGCCCATGCATCCACGAATTGGCGATGGAGATCTGCTGGATATCGGCGACTCGCGGAATGCGGATCATGGTGTAATGCGCGAAGGCCGTGGCGGGATCGCCGAACTCGGCGATGCAGCGCGAGAGGATCGCGGCATCCTCGATGGCTGCGGAGCCACCGGCGGCCATGAACGGACGCACGGCATGGCAGGCATCGCCCATCAGCACCACCCGGCCCTTGTGCCAGGTGTCGTTGCGCGGGCGATCGAAGATCGGCCACACGGTGACGTCGTCAGCGGCTTCCACCGCGCGCTTGAGATCGGGATGTGCATCGTCGAAGGCCGCGATGAATTCGTCGCGATCGCCCTTCACCGGCGAGCCGTCGCCGTCCCAGCGATCCTTCGGCAGCGCCGCCATCACATAGACTTCCTGACGGTCGGGCGTCATGTAGTAGGCCAGCGTGTGGCGATCCGGCGCCCACCATTTGGTGCAGTCGTCGATGGGGTCACCCTTGATGCGGCTGGCCGGAAACACCGCGCGCGGTGCAGAACGCCCGATGAAGCGCGGCTCTTCCGCACCAAGGATGAATTCGCGTGTGATCGAACGGATGCCGTCGGCGCCGATGGCGAGGTCGGCCTCCGCGCTCGCGCCGTTCTCGAAGCGCAGCGTGAGCGCATCGCCGCGCTCGTCGATGCCGGCGAGCTTGTGCGAGAAGCGGATCGTGCCGGGCTGCAGCGGTCGCTGCAGCAACTGGTGCAGGTCGGCACGGTGGATGTTGACGAACGGACCACCGAAGCGCGCTTCGCATTCGGCGTCGAAATCGAGCTTGTAGAGCTGTTCGCCCGTTTGCCAGGCGCGGCTCAGAAACGCATCGGGCCGGATGCCGGTGGAGGCAAAGGCCTCTTCGAGATCGAGGCGACGCAGCACCTTCGAGACATTGGCGCCGAGAATGATGCCAGCGCCGATGCGCGAAAAGCTTGGCGACTGCTCATAGACCGCGACCGAAAATCCTGCACGCTGCAGCAGCCCGGCCGCCGTCAGACCGGCAAGGCCCGCGCCGAGAACGGCAATCCGTGTTCCGCGATCCATCTGTCATCCCTGTCGCAAGCGGCACCAGACAGCGGCCGGCACCAGATCATTCGATAGCTAACGATTTCGCATATGACGGACGGTTAAACACTGTCAAGCGCCACCATTTCGGGCCTGCGAAAGAAGCTGGATGCGTTGAATTTGCGCGAAGAACGACCGTATATGGCGCGATTTTAGGCAGCCACCTCGTTGATCTCCATCAAGGCAAAATCTAACTTTCATTCGATTGCGAACGAAATGGAGTGCGAGGATGCGCTCCAAAAAGCCGGCCTCCACTCCAGTCACTCGAAGGTCAAACCATGAATTTCCGCGCTCGCCTCACCGCTGCCCTGCTCGCGACCCTGGCTACGGCCGGCGTGTCCACCGCCCAGGCGGCGGACATCAACTTCATCTCCGATTTCGGCTTCAACGGCCGTCACGCCTATTTCTACGTCGCCCGCGAGAAGGGCTACTACAAGGCCGAGGGCTTTGACGTGAACTTCGTGCGCGGCCAGGGCTCGGCCGACGCGATCAAGAAGGTCGCCGCGGGTGTCGCCAATTTCGGCTTCGCCGATGCGGGCTCGCTGGTGCTGGCGCGCGGCAATGACGGCGTGCCGGTGAAGCTGGTCTCGGTGGTCTATGCGAAGCCGCCGCAGGCGATCTTCGCGGTGAAGGGCAGCGGCATCAATTCGCCGAAGGACCTTGAAGGCAAGACTGTCGCCGACACGGCATCAAGCTCGGTGCGTCTGCTGTTCCCAGCTTTCGCCAAGGCGGCCGGCATCGATGCCAGCAAGGTGAAGTGGGTGGTGGCCGAAGGCTCGGCGCTGCCGTCGCTGCTGGCCAATGGTCGCGCCGATGCGATCTGCCAGTTCTCGGTCGGCGAACCGTTGATCGCCGCCGCCGTCGCGCCGAAGGAAGTGGTGCGCATCAACTACGCCGACACCAACCTCGATTATTACGGCAATGGCCTGATCGCCTCGGAAGAGATGATCGCCAAGAACCCGGACCAGGTGAAGGCTTTCGTCCGCGCGACCATCAAGGGCATGAAGGATGCCTTCGCCAATCCGGCGGAAGCCGCCACCATCATGGCGAAATACGAGAAGGCGCTTGCCCCCGCCGTCATCGAAGGCGAGACCAAGCTCGTCAAGGAGCTCGCCGAGGTGAAGGGCAAGCTCGGCCATATCGAGCCGAAGAGCATCGCCAGCACGGTGGATGTGATGTCGACCAACTTCTCGCTGAAGACTCCGGTGAAGCCGGAAGACCTGTTCGCACCGGGCTTCGTCGACTGATGACGGCCACCGCTCCCCTCACCTCCTCGCCGTCGCGGCCTGCCGCGGCGGTGATCCCGGCGATCGACATCAAGGGCGTCACCAAGACCTATCCCGGCAAGGGTGGCAAAGCCACGCATGCGCTGGGTCCGGTGGACCTGCGCATCGATCCCGGCAGCTTCGTCTCGGTGGTCGGTCCCTCCGGCTGCGGCAAGTCCACGCTGCTGCGCCTCGTGGCCGGACTTGAGATGCCCGACAGCGGCACCATGCAGCGTTATGGCACTGATCTCGATGGCCCGTCGCATGAAGTCGGCATCGTGTTTCAGGAGCATGTGCTGTTTCCGTGGACGAGCATTCTCGACAATGTCCTGCTTCCCGCCGATGTGCTGGCGCTGCCGAAGGCCGCCGCGCGCGAGCGGGCGCTGAAGCTGCTCGAACTCACCGGGCTGAAGGACTTTGCCCATCAGCGGCCGCAGGCGCTGTCCGGCGGCATGAAGCAGCGCGCCGCCTTCTGCCGCGCGATGATTTCCGACCCGCGTTTGCTGCTGCTGGACGAGCCGTTCGGCGCGCTCGATGCGCTGACGCGCGAAGAGCTGTCGCTCGAACTCTCGCGCCTGTGGCAGGAGCTCGGCCGCGCCGCGCTGCTGATCACCCATGACATCGAGGAAGCGATTTTGCTGGGCGACCGCGTGCTGATCATGTCGGAACGCCCCGGCACCATCCGCGCCGACATCACCATCGACCTGCCGCGCCCGCGCAATGCAGACACGGTGAAGCTGCCGCGATTCCAGGAGATCAAGAACCAGATCCGCGACATCATCTTCAACCGGGTGCCCTCATGACCTCGCGCTTCATCGACCGCGCGGCGACGCCGCTGATCTATCTCGGCCTGCTCATTGGCTGGGAGATCATCTGCGACACCATGAAAATCCCGACCTGGATCCTGCCGGCGCCATCGGAGATCTATGCATCCGCCGTGAAATGGGCGCCGGAGCTCGCCTCCAACACCATCGTGACCCTGCGCGAGACCGTGCTCGGCTTCGTCTTCGCGATCCTGCTGTCGCTGCCGCTGGCGATCGTGATCAGCCTCAATCCGCTGGCACGGCGCATCATCTATCCGATCCTGCTCGGCCTGCAATCGGTGCCGAAAGTCGCGGTCGCGCCGTTGATCATCCTGTGGTTCGGCCTTGCCGAATGGCCGAAGATCATCGTGGTCGTGCTGGTCTGCTTCTTCCCGATCCTCGTCAACATGGTGGCCGGCTTCGAGGCCGCGCCGAAGACCATGCTCGACCTGATGCGCTCGCTCGGCGCCTCGCCGCATGTGGTGTTTCGCCGGCTGCGGCTGCCGGTGGCGCTGCCGCACTTCTTCACCGGCTGCAAGGTGGCGGTGACCTTTGCGGTGATTGGCGCGGTCATCAGCGAATTCGTCGCGGCGCAGGACGGGCTCGGCTATCTCATCCTCACCTCCACCGCGCAGTCGCAGACGCCGCTCGCTTTCGCCGCCATCGCACTGCTCACGGTGCTGAGTATTGCGCTCTTCCACGGCATCGAGTTTATCGAGAAGCGTGTGATCGACTGGACGCCGTAACCGAATGACCGACGAAACAGCAGGAGCCAAACCGCCTTCGCGCCGCCCGACGCGCGCGCGGGCGGCGATGCGCGAGCAGGTCGATGCGATCTTCGCGCAGTGGCAGGCGGAGCGGCCGGATATCGATCCGAGCCCGGTGCACATCTACGGCCTCATCGGCCGCATCCAGATGCAATGCACGATGCTGATCGACGAGGCGCTGGCGCCGTTCGACCTGACGCGCGGGACCTATGATGTGCTGACGGCGCTGCGCCGCGCGGGGGCGCCATACAGCCTGTCACCGAAGCAGATCGCGCAGTCGTTGTTGCTGAGCGGTGCTGGACTGACGAGCCGGCTCAACAAGCTCGAGGCGCAGAATTATCTGGCGCGACTGCCGGAGCCGAATGACCGGCGGACGCTGCGGGTGCAACTGACATCGGCTGGTGAAGCCGTGATCAATGAAGCGATCCCGCGGGTGTTCGATGTGCAGCGGAGCCTGCTGCTGCCGCTCGGGCTGGAAGGACAGCAGCGGCTGATGCAGGAGCTGATGCGCTTTGCCGATGTGATCGACGGGCGGCAGTCTCAGACGTAGGGTGGGCAAAGGCGCGCAGCGGCGTGCCCACCTTCAAGTGCACGGCTGGTGAAGGTGGGCACGCTTACGCTTTGCCCACCCTACAGATGGCTTACGCCTTGCCGCCAGAGTTCTTCCGCGTCTCGGCGACCCAGTTCTTCGCGCCGGTGGCCAGGATGCCGCTGTCATTGAGCAGCGTCACCAGCTTGAAGCCCATGGCGATGTTCTTGGCGGCGCCGACCGGACCCGAGCAATGGATGCCCGGCGCAATGCCGCGCTTGTCGCATTCCTTGATGAGCTTGTCGTAGATCTTGAGGATCTCCGGCTCCTCGCGATCGAGCTTCGGCACGAGACCGTAGGAATAGCCGAGATCGCTGGGGCCGACATAGACGCCCGCGATGCCATCGACATCGAGGATGGCTTCCATATTGTCGATGGCGGTCTTGGTTTCCAGCATCGGGATGCACAGCGTCTCGGCATTGGCGGTTTCCTGATAGGTGCCGCCGGCGCCATACATGCCGGCGCGGATCGGACCGTTGGAGCGGGTGCCGCGCGGCGGATATTTGCAATACTGGACGAAGTTCTCGGCTTCTTCCTTGGTGTTGACCATCGGGCAGATCACGCCATAGGCGCCGCCATCGAGCACCTTGCCGATGATGCCGGGCTCGTTCCACGGCACGCGCACCATCGGCGTGACGTCATGGCCGTTCATGGCCTGGAAGCAGGTGACCATGGACTGATAGTCCTGAACGCCGTGCTGGATATCGACGGTGACGCTGTCGAAGCCGCATTGCGCCATCACCTCGGCGGAGAAGCCCGACGGGATCGCCAGCCACGCATTGACGACAGCGCCGCCCTTTGCCCAGATTTCCTTGACCTTGTTTGCCATTGTTCGTTTCCTTTATCGCCGCTCAAAATGGATCGTCATTGCGAGGAGCGAAGCGACGAAGCAATCCAGTTTTTCCCCTTGTGGCTTTCTGGATTGCTTCGCTGCGCTCGCAATGACGGAGAATAACTACGATGTTGCGTTTTTCACGGCTTCTTCGCTGACGCCGACGTCGCGGGCGGTCTGCACGATGGCAGCCCATGTTTCATCCGGCAGCGGCACGCCATTCGCGGTGCGATCTGCGCGGGTCTTGGCCTCGTTGTCGCCGGGGATCATCACGGCATCGACACCGGCAGCCGGCTTGGCGCTCTTGAAGAAGTCCACATAGCGCGCGACTTCGCCATCGAAGAAGTTGGCGGGGTCGATCTTCTTCGGGTCGATATAGATCGAGAACATGCCATTCGCGAACGGGCGGCCATGTTTGGTGGCGCCATTGCCGGTGAGCGCGCCGCCGAGCAATTCGCAGATCAGCGCGAGGCCCGAGCCCTTGTGATCGCCAAAGGCGCGGATGGCGCCCTGCCCCTTGGAATGATCACGGGTGCCGTCGACATTCGGGCCGTAGAGCAGGAACGGATCCTGGCTGAGATCGCCATTCGGTGCGATCAGCGCTCCCTCGGGCAGTTTCTTGCCACCGCGCGAGGCAACCAGCACCTTGCCCTCGGCGACGACAGACGTTGCGAAATCCAGCACCACCGGCGGACCGCCCGCACGCGGGATGCCAACGCAATAAGGCGCGGTCGACAGACGACGCTCGACACCGCCATAGGGCGCGACCAGCACGGAGCCGGCGGCCGTCACGAAATGGATGGAGACGAGACCTTCTGCCGCAGCCATCTCGGCCCAGTCGCCGATGCGGCCGATGTGACCGGAATTCTTGGTGGCAATCGCCGACAGGCCGGCGGCCTTGCACTTCTCGATGCCGAGCTTCACCGCCTGCGGGCCGACGGTCTGGCCATAGCCGAAGCGGCCATCGACGACGGCGAGTGACGGCGTATCGACCGGGATCTCGATGGTCTGGTTCGGGATGATCATCCCGTTATTGCGCCAACGGATATAGACGGGCACGCGGATGACGCCGTGGCTGTCATGGCCGGTGAGATTTGCCGTGGTGAGATAGGTGGCGATGCGGTTCGCTTCCTCCTTGGTGGAAGACGCGCGCTCAAAAACCTCGGCGACGAAGGCGATCAGCTTATCGACTTGAACTGTAACCATGGCGGGACATTCGTCCTTGTTGGTGGGCTTGTGGCCTAATGCGCGGGCAGCCCGGCTGCGGGCTTGCCGTGACCGCCGAGATAGGCGGCTGCAATGGCCTCATTGGCCCAGAGATCCTCCGGTTTGCCGTCGAGCACGATACGGCCGGTTTCCAGCACGTGGCCATGATCGGCGACAGACAAACCCATGCGCGCATTTTGCTCCACGAGCAAGACCGTGGTGGACTGCCGGATCTCGGTAATGATGCGGAAGACCGCCTGCACGATGACGGGGGCCAGGCCAAGCGAGGGCTCGTCCAGCAGCAGCAGCCGCGGCTTGGCCATCAGCCCGCGTGCCACCGCAACCATCTGTAGCTGGCCGCCGGACAGGGTCCAGCCCAGCGCATCGGTGAATTTCCGTATGTCGGGAAACAGGTCGAACATCGCATCCGCTTCGCGGGAGAGCTCCGCCTTGCTCGTCTTGCGGTTGGAGCCGCCGAGCATGATGTTCTCCTTCACCGTCAGTCCGGGAAACACCCGCCTGCCCTCCGGCACGTGGGAAATGCCCATGCGGACAATCGCTTCCGGGCCGAGGCCGGCGATCGACTTGCCGTCGAACAGGATGTCGCCGGAGGCGGGCTTGGCGAGGCCGGAGATGGCGCGCAGCGTGGTGGACTTGCCGGCACCATTGGCACCGAGCAGCGTGACCACCTGCCCTTCCTCGACCTTGAAGCTGATGCCCTGTAGGGCGACGATCTCGCCGTAGCGGACATGAAGGTCATTGATTTCGAGCAGCGCCATCACGCAGTTCCCAGATAGGCAGAGACGACATCGGGATGACGCAGCACGGCCATCGACTCGCCGTCCGCGATGCGGCGTCCGAAATTGAGCACGGTAATGTGCTGGGCGGCTTCCGACACCAGCGTCATGTCGTGATCGATGATCAGGATCGTCAGCCCCTGCGCGGCGATGCGCTTGAGCAGCTCGTGCAGTTCCAGCTTTTCGCTGGAGTTCAGACCGGCGGCGGGCTCGTCGAGCAGCAGCAGCGTCGGATTGCCGGCGAGTGCGCGGGCGATCTCGATCAGGCGCTGATGGCCATAGGAGAAGCTGGAGATCAGCTCATTGGCACGCGAGCCGAGGCCGACAAAGGTGAGTGCCGCCAGCGCGCGTTCGGTGAGTGCGGTGTGGTTGCCATTGCCGACCAGCGTATTGCCCGGACGTTCGGCACCGATGACAACGTTTTCCAGCGCCGTCATCGAGCGGAACAGGCGGATGTTCTGGAACGTGCGGCCGAGGCCCGCGGCCGCACGCAGATGCGGCTGCATGGTGGTGACATCGGTGCCATCCAGCACGACCTTGCCGGAGGTCGCTTCATAGAGGCCCGACAGCACGTTGAGAGTCGTCGTCTTGCCCGAGCCGTTGGGGCCGATCAGCGCATGCACGCCGCCGCGATGCACGGCGATGTCGACTTCATCGACCGCTTTCAGGCCGCCGAAATGTTTCGACAAACCGGTGACGCGCAGCACCATCTCGTCGCCGGTCGCAGCCGGCTTCAGCACCAGTGGCGCGGTCGACGGCATCACCTTCTTCGGCGGACGCAGGCGATCATAGGCCGTGCTGACCCATCCCCAGATGCCATCGGGCATGAAGCGGATGATGAGGATCACGGACAGACCATAGATGGCGAGATAGAGGCCCGGTACGCTCTTGAGGAAGCGCAGCCATTCCGGGATCAGGATCAGCAGACCCGTGCCGATCGCCGAGCCGATCGGCGACGCCACGCCGCCGAGCAGCGACATGGTGAGAAACACGATGGATTCGGCGAAGGAGAACTGATCCGGCGAGATATAGGCGAAGCCGCCGGCGAACAGGCCGCCGCCGAGACCGCCGAGCAGCGCGCAAATCGCGAAGGCGTAGATCTTGGTGCGAAACACATCGATGCCGTTGACGCCGGCGGCCAGCTCATTGTCGCGCACTGCGCGCATGGCGCGGCCGAGCCTGGTATCGGGCAGATGCCAGACCAGATAGCCGACGATGGCGAGTACCGCGACGCAGAAGGCGAGATAGGCCTGTGACGACAGGAAGAGCGATGGGCGACCGATCTTCGACACGCCATCCGGGCCCTTGGTGAGCCAGATGGCATTGATCATGATCAGCGTAATGATCTGCTGGAACGAGATCGTCACCATGGCGAGATAGTGCCCGCCGAGCCGCAGCGTGGACAGGCCGAGCAAGGCACCGGCCGCCAGAGCCATGGCGCAGCCACCGAACAAACAGAGCCAGTAATTGAGCTGATAGTCCGTGGTACCGAGGCCGACCGCATAGGCGCCGAAGCCGAAGAACGCCGCCTGCGCGAGATTGATCTGGCCGCACAGGCCGAGCACGACGGACAGGCCGAACACCGCGATGGCAAATGTCGTCGCCTGCATCAGGATATTGAGGATATAGCCATCGAACCGCATCGAGGCCGCGAGAAAAACGAGGATCGCGGCGCCGATGAAATACGGTGCGTGGCGGATCAGCAGCGGCTTCGGGCGCGCAATATCGGCGACCGACTGGATGTTTTCGGTGGTGCTCATGCTTTCTCCGCGACGCGCTCGCCAAAAATGCCCTGCGGGCGGAAGATCAGGAACAGCACCAGCACCAGGAAGGCGAAGCCGTCCTTGTAGGGCACGGAGATATAGGCGGCGCCGAACGTCTCGATGATGCCGAGCGCGATGCCGCCGATGATGGCGCCGGCGACATCACCAAAGCCGCCGATGATGGTGGCGGCAAAGGCCTTCAGCGCGATGGTGGCGCCCATCTGGATCGACACGAACAGGATCGGCGCGACCAGGATGCCGGCGAGCCCGCCGAGCACGGCGGAATAGATGAAGGTGATCATGATCATGGTGGAGACGGAGATGCCGAGCAGCGAGGCCATCTCCTTGTCCTGCGAGGTTGCCTGCAGCTTCTTGCCGATCATGGTGTGCTCGAAGAACCACCAGTTGAACACGACCAGCGCCAGCGTAACGGCGATGATGAGCAGGTACTGGTTGTCGAGATAGACCGGGCCGAGCTGGATGCCGGGCGTATCGAACCAGCCCTGCAGCACCTGCGGCTGCGGGCCGTACAGCGCGAGCACGCCATTGGCCATCAGGATGGATGCGCCGATGGTGGCGATGATCACCGGGAGATAGGTGCGATGGCGCAGCGGATAATAAACACCGAGATTGAAGATGACGCCGATGACAGCCATGCCGGCCAGCGCGATGATGAATGACAGCCAGTAAGGCAGCGCCAGATCGACCGCGCAGACCACCATCAGATAGGCCGCGACCATGGAGAATTCGCCCTGCGCGAAATTGACCACGTTTGTCGCGCGAAAAATCAGCACGAAGCCGAGCGCGACCAGTGCATAGACCGAACCGATGCCGATGCCGGTGAAGAGGAGTTGGAGGACGAGATCCATCGAGGATTTCCAAGATCGTCATTGCGAGGAGCGAAAGCGACGAAGCAATCCAGTTCTTTCTGCGCTTGTGGCCTTCTGGATTGCTTCGCTGCGCTCGCAATGACGGTTGAGAGGCAGCGCTAAGCACTTCGAGATCCCGGATTCACGCGCGGAAGTCGCGCGTGCCCCGGGATCGACAACTGAGGCCGCGGAAGCAGCCTTAGTTGTCGAATTCGATATGCTTGTCGAAAACGATGTTGCCCTTGTCGTTCTTCACGATGTTGTAGCCGTGCAGACCGTCGCCATTCTTGTCGAAATTGTACTCGCCCTCGGCGCCCGGATATTTCTTGATGGCCAGGATTGCCTCGCGGATCTTCTGCGGATCGGTGGAGCCGGCATTCTTGATGGCGGTCGCCAGCACATTGATGGCATCGAACGGCCAGGAGCTCTGGTTGTCCGGCGCGACCTTGTAGGCATCGCGATAGGCCTTGCCGAACGCCTTTGCGGCATCGGACGATTCCTCGGCGTAATCGGCGACACCATAGGTGTTGTACAGCGCCGGGCCCGCGAGCTTCAGCGCGGTGACGTTCACGATCGAGGGCGAGCCGACCCACGGGATGTTGACGCCGAGCTGGCGCAACTGGCGGGCAAAGATGCCGAGATCGTTTTCGAAGGTGAAGTAGGAGCCGAGAATGTCGGCGCCGGATTGCTTGATGGCGAGCACGACCGGCGTGAAATCCTGGCTCTGATTGGCATAGCCCTGATCGATCGCCACGGTGGCGCCGAGCGGGCCGAGCGCTTCGGTCAGCGCCTTGCCGCCGGCCGTGCCGAAGGCGTCGGTGGAATGCAGCACCGCCCACTTCTTCTTGCCCAGCGTCTTCACGCCATATTCGGCGATGACGCGGCCGGAATAGCTGTCATTGGGGCGGAAGCGGAACAGCCAGGGATTGCCGAGTTTTGTCAGATTGGGATCCGTGCCGCCGAACATCACCGGCTTGCCGAGCTTCAGCACGTCGGGTGCCATCGCATGCACCTGGGTGGAGCGGATCGATCCGAGGAAGCCCACGATTTCCGGATTGGCGGCGAGCTTGGAGAAAGCCAGCACGATGCCGGGATTGGTAGTCTGGTCGTCCTCGATGATCAGCTCGATCTGCTTGCCGAGAATGCCGCCGGCCTTGTTGATGGCCTCGACCGCGAGCTTGGCGCCGCCGGTGGCATATTTGCCGGCTTCGGCCGCGGGGCCCGTGATCGGCGCGCACATGCCAATCTTGATCGTTCCACCGCCCTGTGCGCGCGCGCTACCGATGATGTAAGGGGCAGCCAAACCGGCGGCAATGCCGGCCGTGAATCCACGTCGGGTCAGCGTCATCAAATCCTCCCACAGAGGCCGGACTTGAACGCCAGCCTTCTTTTGATTTTGACGACGTGGAGTTGAGCGAAAAATTCGATGCCTGTCTACAGTGACTGTGAAATTCGTACGATGAATTCATGGCAGCGCTGCAGAAACGACTTTGCTCCAAAATTATGCAGACGAGCAATCGCCCCCGTCCCGATCCTCGGCAGGCATGGCCTCCAGGCACGCTTCCAGTTCATGCAGCATCGCCTGCAATTCGACGAGTTTGCGCGCGCCAAAACGCTTCGTCATTTCCCCGTAGATGGCCTCGGATGTCGGCGCGACGGTTTCGATCAGCTTCAATCCCTTTGGCGTGATCGAAACGATGCTGCGGCGCAAATCCGATTTCAGAAGATGGCGCGCGATCAGTTTGCGTTCCTCCAGATCACGCAGGATTCGCGACAGGCTGGGGCCGAGCAGAAAGGCGACACGCGCCAGTTCCGTGACCTCGATGTCGCCGGACGCCGCCAGCGCGCGAAGAATGCGCCATTGCTGCTCGGTGAGATCATGCGCCCGCAGCGACGGGCGGAAGTGGCGCATCACGCCTTCCCGCGCCCGCAGCAGCGACATCGGAAGTGATTGCGAGAAATCTCGCATGGGAAGCTTGGCGGGTGCACGCGATCTGGGCGCAGTGGTCATGATGGGCTCACGGGTCGGCGAGTTGCATTGCACAATCGAAATTCACGGATGCTGTTTGATCGCGATCACTTAACATGTTAATCGTCTCCACGGAAAGCCGCTCATAAGACGGCGCCGGTCAGGGATGGGACATGCCTCATTTCAGCATCGAATATTCTGCCAATGTCGGGACCGCCGCGGATATCGGCGCCTTGTGCGAGGTGGTCCGCAAGGCCGCCGTCGAGACCGGCATCTTTCCTGTGGGCGGAATCCGCGTGCGCGCGATCCGCTGTGAGCACTACGCCATCGCCGATGGCCTGCCCGATGCCGGCTTCGTCGATATCCTCCTGCGGATCGGTGAAGGCCGCTCGCTCGAGGCCCGGCAGACAGCGGGCGCGCATATCTTCGACGCTGTCTCCGCTTTCTTCGATCCGGCGTTTCTGGCCGGCAGCAAATTCGCGCTCTCGCTGGACATCCAGATCAATGATTCCGCGACGAGTTGGAAGCGCAACAACATTCACTACATGCTGAAGACAGAGGCCGACAATGGCTAAAGCTCCCGCCGATCCCGCCGCAGTCTTTGCCGCCAATCAGAACCGCGCCGCGCCGCTGCTCAAGGCGCTGCGCGGTGATGGGATCGGCCATCGCATCGATGGTGCGGTTGTCGCCGCCTCATCGGGCGAAAGTTTTGACACAACCTCGCCGATCGATGGCGCCGTGCTGGCCAGTGTCGCGCGCGGCACCAAGGAGGATATCGACAAGGCGGCTAAGGCCGCACAGCGTGCGTTCAGGGACTGGCGCGACATGGCGCCGGCTGCACGGCGCAAACTGCTGCACCGGATTGCCGATGCCATCGAGGATCATGCGGACGATATCGCCACGCTGGAATGTATCGACACCGGCCAGGCCTGGCGCTTCATGTCCAAGGCGGCCGTGCGCGGCGCGGAGAACTTCCGCTTCTATGCGGATCGTTGCACCGAGGCGCGGGACGGGCTGAATACGCCGGCGGAAGAGCACTGGAACATCTCGACCCGCGTGCCGATCGGCCCCGTCGGCGTGATCACGCCATGGAATACGCCGTTCATGCTGTCGACCTGGAAGATCGCGCCGGCCCTCGCCGCCGGCTGCACGGTGGTGCACAAGCCGGCCGAGTGGTCGCCGATCACGGCGGACCTGCTGGCGAAACTTGCGAAGGAAGCCGGCCTGCCCGATGGCGTGCTCAACACCGTGCATGGCCTCGGCGAGGAAGCGGGCAAGGCGCTCACGGAACATCCCATCATCAAGGCCATCGCCTTTGTCGGCGAGAGCGCGACGGGCTCGGCCATCATGGCGCAGGGCGCGCCGACGCTGAAGCGCGTGCATTTCGAACTCGGCGGCAAGAATCCGGTGGTCGTGTTCGACGATGCCGATCTCGACCGCGCACTCGATGCAGTGGTCTTCATGATCTATTCGCTGAATGGCGAGCGCTGCACATCATCAAGCCGTTTGCTGATCCAGCGCAGCGTTGCGGACAAATTCATCGAGAAGCTTGTTGCGCGCGTGAAGGCGTTAAAAATCGGGCATCCGCTCGATCCCGCCACCGAGGTGGGCCCACTCATCCATGAGCATCATCACGCCAAAGTCTGCAGCTATTTCGATGTCGCGCGCAAGGATGGCGCCACCATCGCGGTCGGCGGCAAGGCGCATGACGGCCCCGGCGGCGGGCATTATGTGCAGCCGACGCTGGTGATCAATGCAACGCCCGGCATGCGCGTGGCGCAGGAAGAAGTGTTCGGCCCGTTCCTCACGGTGATCCCGTTCAAGGACGAGGCCGAGGCCATCGCCATCGCCAATGACGTGCCATATGGCCTGACCGGCTATGTCTGGACCAACGAGATGGGCCGTGCGCTGCGCGTCGCGGATGCGCTGGAGGCCGGCATGATCTGGCTGAACTCGGAAAATGTCCGCCACCTGCCGACGCCGTTCGGCGGCATGAAGGCCTCCGGCATCGGCCGCGACGGCGGCGACTATTCGTTCGACTTCTACATGGAGACCAAACACGTCTCGCTGGCGAAGGGGACGCACAAGATCCAGAGAATGGGGACCTGACCCATGCCCGCGCCGGTTCATGTCTTCGATCCGCCCTTCAACATCCTGCGCGCCAGCCATGTGGTGCTGGATGTCACTGATCTCGCGGCCAGCCGCAAATTCTACGAGGACATTGTCGGCCTCCATGTGGAGGACGCCGACAGTGACACCGTTTATCTGCGCGCCGTGGAGGAGCATCAGCATCACTCGCTGGTGCTGCGCAAGGCGGCCATCGCCGGGTGCCATCGCCTCGGCTTCCGCGTCGCCAGTGAAAACGATCTCGACAGAGCCGGCGCCTTCTTCGCCGCCAATGGCATCAGCTATTCCTTCGTCGATCGTCCGTTTCAGGGCCGAACGTTGCAGGCCACCGATCCGTTCGGCTTCCAGCTTGAACTTTACGCGTCCATGGAAAAGCGCCCGCATCTGTTGCGTCGCTTCGATCTCTACAAGGGCTGCCATCCGCAGCGGCTCGATCACTTCAACGTCTTCGCCGCCGAATTACAGGACACCATCGATTTCTATGCGCGGCTCGGATTCCGCCTGACCGAATACGCCGAGGAAGACGGCGACAATGGCCGCATCGCCGCGGCCTGGATGCATCGCAAGGGCAATGTCCACGATCTCGCTTTCACCAATGGCAAGGGACCGCGGCTGCATCACTTCGCCTATTGGGTGCCGACCGCGATGAATATCGTGCATCTCTGCGATGTGATGGCGTCGTCCGGCTATCTCGCCAATCTCGAACGCGGCCCCGGCCGGCATGGCATTTCCAACGCGTTCTTCCTCTATGTGCGCGATCCCGACGGGCACCGGCTCGAGCTCTATACCTGTGACTACCAGACCATGGACAGCGACCACGAACCGCTGCGCTGGTCGCTGAAGGACCCGCGCCGCCAGACGCTGTGGGGTGCGCCTGCCCCGCGCTCGTGGTTCGAGCAGGGGTCTGCGTTCAACGGACAGGCCGTGCGCGATCCCCTGTTCGTGGCGGATGTGACGATTGCGGATTGAGGAGGACGGGTAATGACCGCACGTCTCGCGACATTCACACTGGACGGCGCGCTGAAATACGGCGCCGTCACCGACGACGGGATCGTCGATCTCTCCGCGCGCTATGGCGGCGACTACCCCACGCTGCGCGAGGCGATCGAACATCGCGCCTTGCACCGACTGGTCGATGCGGCGGCCAACCAGCCGGCGGATTTTGCGCTCGATGATGTCGCCCTGCAGCCACCGATCCCCGCGCCGGAAAAGATCATCTGCATCGGCGTGAATTACCCGGACCGCAATGCCGAGTACAAGGATGGTCAGGACGCGCCGAAATTCCCGTCCATGTTCATGCGCACGCCGCGCTCCTTTGTCGGGCACAGTGCACCACTCGTGCGGCCGAAGGCGTCGACACAGCTCGATTACGAAGGCGAAGTGGTGCTGGTGATCGGCAAGGCGGGCCGCCATATTGCCGAGCGCGATGCGCTGGACCACATCGCGGCGCTGACCCTGTGCAACGAAGGCACCATTCGCGACTGGGTGCGGCACGCCAAGTTCAATGTCACCCAAGGCAAGAATTTCGATTCCACCGGCAGCCTCGGGCCGTGGATCGTGCCTTATGTGGATGAAAGCCAGATCGCCGACATCCGGCTTACCACCCATGTGAACGGCGAGCTGCGGCAGGACGACCGCACCTCGCGGCTGATGTTCGGCTTCCGCTATCTCCTGAGCTATATCTCCACCTTCACCACGCTGGTGCCCGGCGACATCATCGTGACGGGCACCCCCACCGGCGCTGGTGCGCGCTTCGATCCGCCGCGCTATCTTGTGCCCGGCGATGTGATCGAGATCAAAGCGGACGGCATCGGCACATTGCGCAATGGCGTGATCGACGAACAATAAGATTTGGGAGTGCGCATGACTGTTCTCACCGGCGGCGAAGCGATTGTCAGCGGGCTGAAGGCTCACGGGATCGACACGGTGTTCGGCCTGCCCGGCGCGCAGGTCTATGGGCTGTTCGACGCTTTCCATCAGGCGAAGCTCAATGTGATCGGTGCGCGGCACGAACAGGCCTGCGGCTATATGGCCTTCGGCTATGCGCGCGCTTCAGGCAAGCCCGGCGTGTTCAGCGTCGTGCCCGGCCCCGGCATTCTCAATGCCAGCGCGGCGATGCTGACGGCATTCGGGTGCAACGAGCCCGTGATGTGCCTCACCGGCCAGGTGCCGACGGACTATCTTGGCAAGGGGCGCGGCCATCTGCACGAGATGCCGGACCAGCTCGCGACCCTGCGCAGTTTCGTCAAATGGGCGGAGCGGATCGAATATCCCGCCGACGCACCGGTCAAGGTGGCGCGCGGGTTTCAGGAGATGATGTCCGGCCGCCGCGGCCCTGTGGCGCTGGAAATGCCGTGGGATGTGTTCACCCAACGCGCCGAGACAGCGGATGCGGCGACACTCACGCCGTTCGCCCCGCCCTCCCCCGATCCCGATCGCATCAAGGCGGCCGCGGCGCTGATCAAGGCCGCGAAGGCGCCGATGATTTTTGTTGGTGCCGGCGCGATGGAGGCTGGTGCCGAGATTCTCGAACTTGCCGAGATGCTCGATGCGCCTGTCGTTGCGTTCCGCTCCGGACGCGGCATTGTCAGCAATGCGCATGAACTCGGGCTCACGATGGCGGCGGCGTATCATCTGTGGCCGCAGACCGACCTGATGATCGGCATCGGTTCGCGCATGGAATTGCCGGCGACGTTCCGCTGGCCGTTCAAGCCGGACGGGCTGAAGTCCGTTCGCATCGATATCGATCCGGTGGAGTTCAGGCGCCTCGCAGTGGATGCGCCGATCATCGCCGATGCGGCGGAGGGCACGCGGGCGCTCACGGCTGCCGTGAGCAAGGCTGGCTACAGCAAGACGTCCGGCCGCCGCGAGGCGATCCGAGCGGTATCGGCCAAGGCAGCAAAAGACATTCAGGCCGTGCAACCGCAAATGGCCTATCTCGACATCCTGCGCGAGGTGCTGCCCGATAACGCCATCGTCACCGACGAACTGTCGCAGGTCGGCTTCACTTCCTGGTACGGCTTTCCCGTCTATCAGCCGCGCACCTTCATCACTTCGGGCTACCAGGGCACGCTCGGCTCCGGCTTCCCCACCGCGCTCGGCGCCAAGGTGGCGCATCCGGACCGACCGGTGGTGGCGATCACAGGCGACGGCGGCTTCATGTTTGCGGTGCAGGAGCTGGCCACCGCCGTACAGTTCAGGATCGGCGTGGTGGTGCTGGTGTTCGACAACAATGCCTATGGCAATGTGCGCCGCGACCAGCTCAACGTCTTCGACGGCCGCGTCGTGGCGGCGGATCTGGTCAACCCGGACTTTGTGAAACTGGCGGAGTCGTTCGGGATGGGTGCTGCGCGGGTGAAATCACCGGCGGAGTTTCGGCCGGCGCTGGAGAAGGCGCTGGCGGATGGCGGGCCGTATCTGATCGCGGTGGATGTGCCACGGGACTCGGAAGTGAGCCCGTGGGCGTTCATTCATCCGAAGAAACCGTGAGCCCCTCACCTGTCATGGCCGGGCCTGACCCGGCCATCCATCTCTGCCACGCGTAGGAAGATGGATCCCCGGATCAAGCCCGGGGATGACGTGGAGAGTGTGTGACTACTGCTTCACCGGCGGATCGAGTTGCGTGCAGCCACCTTCGCTGATCGGCCGCATGATGTCCGCGGCTTTCACCTTGCCCTTGATCTTCAGAAGATCCCACTCGCCTTTCACTTCCGACGGCTTCTTCACTTCCGCCAGCAGCATGTCGTTCATCAGGCGGCCGTCCTCACGCACCTTGGCGCCGGGCGCGAAGAAGTCGTCCACCGGCATTTCCTTCATCTTCCGCATCACCGTGAGGCCGTCATTGTCATTGGCCGCTTCGGCCGCGCGCAGATAATGCTTCACGGCGCTGTAGACGCCTGCCTGGGAATGCGTCGGCATCTTGCCGTGCTTGGCCATGAAGCGCTTGCCGAAGTCGCGGCTCGCATCGTCATTGTCCCAGTAATAGCCCTCCAAATACTGCACGCCCTGCGTCGCTTCGGCACCGAGCGCCTTCACCGAGGTGAGATAGAAGATCAGCACCGCGAGCTTCTGCTTGCCCTCGCCGATCTGGAATTCGCGGGCCTGCTTGATATTGGTGACGGTGTCACCCGACGCATTGGCGAGCGCGATCACTTTTGCGCCCGAGCCCTGCGCCTGCAGCAGGAAGGACGAAAAATCCATGGTGCCGACCGGATGCTTCACCGAGCCCACCACCTTGCCGCCGGCAGCCTCCACCACCTTGGACACTTCCGCCTGCATGGCGATGCCGAAGGCATAGTCTGCCGTGATGAAGAACCAGGTATCGCCACCATCCTTCACCACCGCTTTCGCGATGCCCTGCGCCAGCGAATAGGTGTCGTAGAGCCACATGGCGGCAGTGGGCGCGCATTGCTTGCCGAACACATCGGCAGTGGCGGAGCCCACATGCACCAGCACCTTGCCGCGTTCACGCGCGAGATTCTGCACGCCGAGCGAAATGGCGGAGTTGCCGATGTCGAAGATCGCGTCCACCTTCTGCTGATCATAGAGATCGCGAGCCAGCGAGATGCCGATATCGGTCTTGTTCTGGTGATCCGGCCCGAGCAGTTTGACTGGCTGGCCGCGGACCTTGCCCCCGATGTCGTCGATGGCGAGTTGCGCCGCCACCACGGCGCCCGTGCCACCGGCATCGGAGAACACGGAGCTCTTGTCGTTGAGCACGGCGATGGAGAGGGGTTTTGTGATCGGCTCGGCGAGCGCGGAGCCATTCAGGCACGCAAAGAGAGCGGCAGCCAGTATGCCCGTTCGGGTCATTGGACGTTTCCTCGGTTTGTTTTTTATAGAGAAAACGTAGTCACGCGCCGCGGGCTTGGCCAGTAAAATTTAATCGCGCGATTAAACCGGCTATCTCGTCTTGCGGAATGTGAGATTGATGCGCTGGGCGCCCATCACCGGGTGCGTGCCATCCGGTAGCGGCGCGACGCCGTGATAGGCCAGCCGCGATGGACCACCCCAGACAACGACGTCGCCATGGGTGAGACGATACCGCTTTTGTGGTTCGCTGCGCGTGAGGCCACCGAACAGGAATGTCGCCGGCAGACCGAGCGAGACCGAGACGATCGGTGCGTCGAAATCCAGTTCGTCCTTGTCCTGATGCAGCGAGAGTTTTGCGCCGGGCTTGTAGCGGTTGATCAGGCAGGCATCGGGGGCGAAGTTCTCATACCCCCCTGCCGCCGCAGCGCGTGCGGCGAGACTGCGGAGGGACGGCGGCATCTCCGGCCAGTTCCGGCCGCTGTCGGGATCGACGGGATCGTAGCGATAGCCTCGCGCGTCCGACACCCAGCCGACGCGACCGCAATTGGTCATGGCCACCGACATCGTGTAGCCGCCTGGCGTCACCAGTTGGCGGAACGGTGCGACCTTGATGATGGTGCGGAGATCGGTGAGCAGCGCCTGTTCGTCATCGTCGACGCAACCGCGCAGCAATACGGCGCCGTCGCCGAGTTGCTCACGCGCGGGCTGGTCATCATGGATGGCGGCGAACAGGTCGGTCATTCACTCACTTGTTGGTTTATTTGGCATCATGGAAGATCACGCCGAGCGTATGGCGCCGGCCCGTTTTAACACGGCTGACGCCGTGACGCAGGTTGACGCGATAGCTACCGCGGGTGCCCTGCACAGGGCGGTGGTGCACGGCGAAAACCACGGCGTCGCCCTGCTTCAGCGACACCACCTCGGCGCGCGACTGCATGCGCGGGCGCTGTTCGGTGAGCACGAATTCGCCGCCCGTGAAATCCTCGCCGGGCTGCGACAGCAGGATCGCGACCTGCAGCGGGAAGACATGCTCGCCATACAGATCCTGGTGCAGGCAATTATAGTCGCCAGCCTCATATTGCAGCAGCAATGGCGTCGGGCGGGTCTGGCCGGCCTCGTGGCAGCGGCGGAGAAAGGCGAAGTGATCGTCGGGGAAGCGGACGTCGATGCCCATGGTTTCGTTCCAGCGATTGGCGATGGCGCTGAGCGGGCCATAAAGCGCGGGACGCAGCGCCGCGATCGGATCGGGCAGCGGATAGTTGAAATATTTGTATTCGCCGCGGCCAAAACCGTGGCGGGCCATCACGATGCGGCTGCGGAAGCGCGCATCGTCGGGATAGAGCGCTGACAGCGCGCGGCATTCGCCGGGAGTGAGGAGCTTGTCGAAGACAGCGCAACCCTGGGCGTCGAGATCGTCGCCGATACGCTGCCAGTCGATCGTATCGAGGCGCGGATCGTTCGAGGGTGCCGGGCGTTTGGCGAGAGTCGCAATAGGCATGATGCAGCCGCTCCATGACGCGTGCCGATCATCGGCAACAGTTGGGGCTGCATTGTGAAAAATCGGGTGGCCGAGGCCACCCGATTTCCGAGTATCTCGACCTTAGCCGACCACCGGCAGGGTCTTGACGTCGTAGCCGTGGCTGATCTTGCGCTTCAGCACGGGGTCTTCGATCTCGAAGTCGAAGCGGTCGGCCGGGCGGATGCCGCCCTTGGCGGCGAAGGTGCCGCCGAACATGGCGGTGCCGTCGGGCAGTGCGTCCTTGTCAAAGCCCTTCTTGATGAGCTCGGCCACCGGCAGCATGCCGCTGAGCTTGCCCTCCTGATACAGCACCTTCTCGCCCTTGATGGTCGCCCAGGAGCGCAGGATGATCTCGTCCCAGTGCGGCAGCACTTCTTCGAGCGCCCACACCACCGGCGCGATCGGCTTGTCGCACATCTGCTTCGACACGGTGATGTTGTAGGTCTCGACCTGGCGGTCGGTGTGGTCGGAGCCGACGCCCACATAGGTCTTGCCGCCGGAGGCGATCAGGCAGAACTCGACTTCGCCCGACGAATTCACGTCGGTGCATTCGATCATGCCATCGGTGGTGAAGCGGCGCGCCGAGCAGCGATAATAGATCGGCGTGGTCGCGGGCGGCGCGATGCCGAGCTCCTGCAGCTCCTTGATGTGATGATCGCGCGCGACCGGATCGCGGCCGGTCCAGCCGGCGATGACGCCCTGGGTCAGGGTGACGCTGAGCGGGGTCTGCGCGCCGTTGGCGTCGAGGGTGAGGGAGAGTGTGGTCGTCATGTGATGTCCTTAGCTTGAGTATGTCTGTGTCCCTCATGGTGAGGAGGCGCGGAGCGCCGTCTCGAACCATGAGCTGTTGCGCTCCTCCGCCATCCTTCGAGACGCGCGCAAGTGCGCGCTCCTCAGGATGAGGGACGGAGTTATCCGCGGATCGTCTCTTCCATCCCGGCCGCAAGTTCGAAAATGCGGCGATCGCTGCCGCCAGCCGCGGCCAGCATCAACCCCACCGGCGCTTCATCCTTGCGCGAGATCGGCAGCGAAATGGCGCAGCCGTCGATCATGTTGATCAGCGTGCAGTTGCGCAGCGCCATCAGGTTTTTCTTGGCGAACACCTTGTCATCGGCCATCTCGGCGATCGATGGCGGCGCGATGGCGCAGGTCGGCATCACCAGCGCGTCATAGGGCGCCATCGTCGCCTCGGCACGCGCGATCAGCGAGCGGCGCATCGGCAGCAGGTCGATATAGTCGGCGGCGGTCATCGCCTCGCCGCGCGCGATGCGGACGGAGACGCGGGGATCATAGACATCGCCCTTCGCCGTCAGCAGCTCGCGGTGCCAGGCAAAACTCTCGGCAGCGGTGAAGCCGCCTTTGCTGCTCATGAGCGGGATATCGTTGAAGGCCGGGACTTCGATGCGTTCGATCAGCGCGCCCTTCTCCGCGAGCAGTCTGATCGCGCGCTCGAACACTTCGGCAACGATCGGATCGAGTTCGTCCATCGCAATCGTGGTCGGAATCGCAAGGCGCATGCCCTTGATGGCGCGGGGCGTGAGTTCGAACTCAGGTTCGCCGGCAAGCACGGCATCCATCGCCGCGCAGCAGGCGACGCTGCGGGCCAGAGGGCCGATGCTGTCCAGGGTGAAGGACAGCGGCACGGCGCCATCGAGCGGCACGCGGCGCTGGGTCGGCTTGTAGCCGACAATGCCGTTGAACGCCGCCGGGATACGGCAGGAGCCGCCAGTGTCGGTGCCGAGCGCCGCATGGGCCATGCCATCGAGCACCGAAACGCCGGCGCCCGAGGACGAACCGCCGGGCACATGGCCGACCTCGCGCTTCCAGGCGCCCTTCGGCGTGCCGTAATGCGGATTGGTGCCGATGCCGGAATAGGCGAATTCGACCATGTTGGTGCGGCCGATCAGGATGAAGCCGGCAGCGCGCAGGCGGGCTACCGTGGGGGCGTCGCTCTCGGCCGGGGCGCTGTCGTCAAGCGCGCGCGAACCGGCGCGGGTCACCTGGCCCTTGATGTCGAACAGATCCTTGATGGAGACCGGAATGCCGGCAAAGCGCGACGGCGCGGCATTCGCCTTGCGCAGCGCGTCCATCGCGTCCGCAGCGGCCAGCGCGGCGTCCTTGTCCACATGCATATAGACCCGCTGCCCTTCGCCCTTGGGATCGGCGATCCTGGCGAGGCAGTCCTCGACCAGTTTGCGGGAGGTGGTGCGGCCGGCGGCAAGATCGGCGGCGAGGCTGGCGAGTGTCGGTGCAGACATGGTCACGGTATCCTTGTCAGGCCGTGACCGGATCAGTTCACGGCGCCTCGTCGGTATCGCCGATACGGCCGGTAATTTCCAGATCGAGCAGCGCGGAGCTGAGCGACTTGCCATGCGCATCGAGCGCCAGCGATCGCGTGACTCCGCCGCCAAGTGCCTGATCCATCACGAAATTCAGTGCGGAAATATTGGGCAGTTCATAGCGGACCACCTCGCCCTGAACGATGTCCTTGAACAGGTCACGCACGCGCTCGGCGGTCACCTGGGATAATAGCAACGGAAAAAGCTTTGCGTCAAAGGCAATTACCGAGATGTTGGAAATGTTGCCCTTATCTCCTGTGCGGGAATGGGCGATGTCGCGCAGCTTCATCTCAGGCCTCCACGAAACGAACGGATGGCGCCGCCTGCGCGCGCGGCAGCAGCACGGATGCGACCGCGACAACATCGCGCGCCGACTTGGTGGCGCCGCCGCCGCCAGCCGGGCCGTTGGTGTAGAGCGTCTCCACCTCGTTGCCGATGCGGACGGCTTCGCGCAGCGTATCGGTGCGGCCGGTGACGCGAACGCGGACTTCGTAGGGTTCGGAGCGTGCCCCAAGGGATTGGCCGTGCAGGGAATCGACGCCGATAAGATCGAAGCGCGTTTCGGTGGTCGCAACGCCGGTGAGCTTCAGACGCTCGCGCACGATATCGAGGGCGAGACGGCCGCGGGCCACCGCATTGGGACCGGCATAGGAGATCTGGCCCTCGCCGATATAGCTGTCGACATAGCCGACCGAGACCTTCAGCGTATCGGGCCGCTGCGTGCCCTGCCCGCCGGTCACGCGCACGCGATCCTTGCCGATCTCCTCGATGCGGACCTGTGAAAAGTCCGCAACGACGTCGGGCTGCAGGTAGCGCCTGGGATCATGCACTTCGTAAAGCAACTGCTCCTTGCAGGTGCGCGCCGAGACTTCGCCGCCGGAGCCGTCGACCTTGGTGACGACCAGCGTGCCGTCCTCGCTGACTTCGCCGATGGGGAAGCCGAGACGCGCGAGGCCTTCCACATCCTTGAAGCCGGGATCGGCGAAATAGCCGCCGGTGATCTGGCCGGCACATTCGAGCAGATGTCCGACCACGATGCCCTGCCCGAGCAGATTCCAGTCGGTCATCGACCAGCCGAACGCATGGATCATCGGTGCGAGAAACAGCGCGGGATCGGAGGCACGGCCGGTGATCACCACATCCGCACCGTCATTCAGAGCTGCCGCCATCGGTTCGGCACCAAGATAGGCATTGGCCGACAGAACCTTGTTGCCGAGCCCGCGCATGGTGCTGTCGAATTCAAGTACAGGCAGGTCGCTGCCCTTGCAGGCATCGAGCACGTCGTCGCCGACGATGGCGGCGATCTTCAGCTTCGGCAGGCCCATCGCCTTGGCGATGTCAGCCGTCTTTCGGGCGGCAGCCTCGGGATTCGCCGCGCCCATATTGGTGACGATCTTGATGCCCTTCGCCGCACAGATCGGCAGCACCGCACGCATGCGTTCCTCGAGCAGGGGATCGAAGCCGCTGTCCGGATTCTTCATCCGCGCCTGCTGCGCCAACGCCACCGTGCGCTCGCCAAGACATTCGAAGACGAGATACTGGATGTCGCCCTTCTCGGCGAGCTCGACCGCGGGCTCGATGCGATCGCCGGAGTATCCGGCGCCTGAGCCGATCCTGATGCTGCGCAATGAAGCCTCGCTTGTTTCGTTTCCCGGTATTTGGCCGCAACATTCCCGACGGGGTTGCAGCGCTCGGTGTCAGTCAGACCATCCCACCAGATTGGTGTCAAATTTGGTCCGCGATCCGCAGATACGGCTATGCAACACGGACGCTGGACCGCCACGCCTCAAATGTGGAATGTCCTGCGCGACAACGAACCGGGACCATCCCGGCACTGGGAGAAAACAGATGGCCGAACCCGCACGGGCCCGCCCGAAACCGACACCGGAAACCCAGCATTACTGGGATGGCGCCAAGGCCGGCGAACTCCGCCTGCAGCGCTGCGACGACTGTTCGCATGTGTATTTCCCGCCGCGCCCGTTCTGCTCGAAATGCGCCTCGCGGAATGTTTCCGTGTTCAAGGCCTCGGGCAAGGGTTTCCTCTACAGCTACGTGATCAATCATCGTCCGGCCGCACCGGGCTTCACCCCGCCTTATGCCATTGCGGTTGTCGAGCTCGACGAAGGCCCGCGGCTGATGAGCAACATCATCGATTGCGAGCAGACACCGGAAGCGCTCGAGCTCGACATGAAGCTCGAAGTCGCGTTCCAGAAGGTGGACGACAATCTCACCCTCCCCGTTTTCCGACCAGCGAAGGGCTGAGATCATGCGCAGAAACGCGGTCGCCGTCGTCGGCGCAGCCGAGACCACCGAACTCGGCGTCATCCCCACCATGTCGCAGATCCAGCTCCATGCGGATGCGGCGCTCAATGCCATCAAGGACGCCGGACTGAAGCTGTCGGATATCGACGGTATCGCCACTGCGGTCGAGACACCGCAGCAGCTCGCGCATTATCTCGGCATCACGCCGACCTGGGTGAATGGCACCTCGGTGGGTGGTTGCTCCTTCATGTTGCATGTCCGTCACGCCGCCGCCGCCATCGAGGCCGGGCTGTGCAAGACCGTGCTGATCACGCATGCGGAATCCGGCAAGTCGATGATCGGCAAGTTGCCGCGCTCGATTCCGGCCGACTCATTGCAGGGGCAATTCGAGGCGCCCTACGGCGTATTCGGGCCGCCGAGCATGTTCCCGATCCCCGTGCTGCGCTACATGAAGACCCACGGCATCACCCACGAGCAGATCGCGTCGGTCGCCGTATTCCAGCGCGAATGGGCGGCGAAGAATCCGCGAGCAATGATGAAGGCGCCGATCACCGTCGAGGACGTACTGAACTCGAAGATGATCGCCTATCCGTTCCGCATCCTGCAGTGCTGCCTGGTCACCGATGGCGGCGGTGCGCTGATCCTGACCTCGGCCGATCGCGCAAAAGATTTCCCGAACAAGCCGGTCTATATCCTCGGCACCGGCGAGAGCGTGGAAACGCCGATGGTCAGCCAGATGGAGACGTTCGACAGTTCGCGCGCGTTCCGCGTGGCAGGGCCGACGGCATTCCAGGAAGCGGGGATCACGCACAAGGATGTCGATCATCTCATGATCTACGACGCCTTCGCGCATCTCCCGCTTTATGGCCTCGGCGATCTCGGCTTCATGCCGCATGAGGAGACCGGCAAGTTCATCGCAGATGGCAACACCCGCCCCGGCGGCAAGCTGCCGATGAATACCAATGGCGGTGGCCTCAGCTATATGCATTCCGGCATGTACGGCATGTATGCCTTGCAGGAGAGCGTGCGGCAGATGCGCGGCATCGCGCCGGCGCAGGTCGAGGGCGCCAAGATATCCGTCTGTCACGGCGTTGGCGGCATGTTCGCTGCGTCGGGGACAGTGATTTTCACGAACGAGAAATAGTTCGCCAATTCGAGGCGAACCAACCAATCACCACCAAGAAGGAACACCACATGGCAAAAACCAAAATGCTTGACGGCAAGGTTGTCGTCGTCACCGGCGCGGGGCGTGGCATCGGCCGCGGCATCGCGCTGCTCTGCGCCGCTGAAGGCGCCAGCGTCGTCGTCAACGATCCCGGCGGTTCGACCGACGGTGCCGGTACCTCTGCCGCGCCGGCGGAAGAAGTCGTCGAGGAAATCAAGAAGGCCGGCGGCAAGGCCGTTGCCAACTTTGAATCGGTCGCTGAAGCCGTTCCGGCCAGCAAGATCATCAAGCAGGCGGTCGACACTTATGGCCGTCTCGACGGCGTGGTGAACAATGCCGGCATTTTGCGCGATGCCATCTTTCACAAGATGTCGATCGATGCCTTCGAGGCCGTGATCAAGGTCCATCTGATGGGCTCGTTCTACACCTCGCATGCCGCCGCCCGCATCTATCGCGAGCAGAACTCCGGCTCCTTCGTGCACTTCACCTCGACCTCGGGCCTTGTCGGCAATTTCGGCCAGGCCAACTACGCCGCCGCCAAGCTCGGCATTGTCGGCCTGTCGAAGTCGATCGCCCTCGACATGCAGCGCTACGGCGTCAATTCGAACTGCGTCTCGCCCTTCGCCTGGAGCCGCATGATCGGCTCGATTCCGACCGAGACCGAAGCCGAGAAGGCCCGCGTCGAGCGCATGCAGCGCATGGGACCGGAAAAGATCGCACCGCTGGTGGCCTTCCTGCTGTCGGATGCCGGCAAGGACGTGTCCGGCCAGATCTTCGCCGCGCGCATGAACGAGATCTTCCTGATGGGCCAGTCGCGCCCGATCCGCTCGATCCATCGCGACGAAGGCTGGACCCCGCAGACCCTTGCCGAACACGGCATGCCGGCGCTGAAGTCGTCGTTCTACAAGCTGGACCGCTCGGCTGATATTTTCAGCTGGGATCCGGTGTAAGACCAAACACTCTGCCCTCGTCCTGAGGAGCCCGCGAAAGCGGGCGTCTCGAAAGATGGCGGTGAAACTCGCAGCTCATGGTTCGAGACGGCGCCTATGGGCGCCTCCTCACCATGAGGGGCGGAGATGGAGGCTGCGTTGTGCGCAACTTCACAACCCAAAATCGAAAACGTAATTATATTCCAAAACTAGCTATGCAACACGATCTTATCTGACCCGTGCCTGCCCAAATTTCGCAATAAAGAATTCCAGTTCCCGCCCAAGTCAGTTATGTGACCGGCAAATAACAAGGCTCCATGCCGCGTATCCGCAGGCCGGGCCATATTTGCTGGACATGACAATGACTGATCACGCGGGCGCCATGCCCTCCGCGGCTGCGCCGCATTCCAAGGCCCTGAACTCCCCGGCGCGCGTTCTGACCGCGAGCCTGGTGGGCACCACCATCGAATTCTTCGACTTCTATGTCTACGCCACCGCCGCGGTGCTGGTGTTCCCGAAGCTGTTCTTCCCGGCCGGCAATGACACGGCGGCGCTGCTCGCGTCCTTCGCGGTGTTCTCCATCGCCTTCTTCGCGCGTCCGTTCGGCGCCATCCTGTTCGGCCATTTCGGCGATCGCGTCGGCCGCAAGACCACGCTGGTCGCGGCGCTGCTCACCATGGGCATTTCCACCGTGGTGATCGGCCTGCTGCCGACCCATGCGCAGATCGGCATCGCGGCGCCGGCGCTGCTGGTGCTGTGCCGTTTCGGCCAGGGCCTCGGCCTTGGCGGCGAATGGGGCGGCGCCGTGCTGCTCGCCACCGAAAACGCACCTCCCGGCAAGCGCAACTGGTACGCCATGTTCCCGCAACTCGGCGCGCCGCTCGGCCTGTTCCTGGCTTCGGGCACGTTCTGGCTGCTGCTGCACTTCGTTTCTCCGGAAGCATTCCTGAGCTGGGCGTGGCGCGTGCCGTTCCTCGCCTCCATCGTGCTGATCGTGATCGGCCTGTGGGTGCGCCTGTCGATCACCGAGACGCCGGAATTCCAGAAGGCTATCGACAAGGCCGAGCGCGTCGCCGTCCCCGGCATCGAGCTGCTCAAGAAGCACAAGCGCAGCCTGCTGCTGGGCACGCTGGTCGGCCTGATGACCTTCGTGTTCTTCTATGTCTGCACGGCCTATCTGCTGTCCTACAATGTCGGCGTGGCGAAGATGTCGCTGCTCGACGCGCTGAAGGTGCAGATCGCCGGCGCCATCGCTTTCGGCACCACCAACATCCTTGCCGGCCTGCTCGGCGACAAGCTTGGCCGCCGCAACCTTCTGATCGCCAACTGCCTGATGGTGATCGTGTTCTCGTTCTTCGTCGCGCCACTGCTCGGCGGCGGCATCGCGGGCATCTACGCCTTCGCGCTGATCGGTCTCGCGATCTTCGGTATCAATTACGGCCTGATCGGTGCGGCCCTGGCTGCGCCGTTCCCGACCGCCGTTCGCTACACCGGCTCGTCCATGACCTTCAACATGGCGAGCATCTTCGGTGCATCGCTGGCGCCCTATATCGCCACATATCTGCAGGCCAATTATGGTCTCGCTTATATCGGCTACTACGTGCTGGCCGCTGCGGTGATCACGCTGATCGCGATCTTCGCGTCGGGCAAGCAGGAAGTGTGACAACACACTTGTCGTCACCCGGCTCGACCGGGTGACCCAGTACACGAAGACGGTAGTGCTCGCGCACTGCCGTCTTTTTTTACGACACGACGTTTTTGCGACAGACGTGTCTATTGGGTTGCCCGGTCAAGCCGGGCAACGACAGACACTTTTGTGCATCGCCACCACCGCGCGGCAGCATCGAATTCGCTGGTATCGACGCCCCAACACGCTAGCCTCCGCCCTCAACTGGCAACAAAGCCAGGCTCACGGGAGGACGACGATGCAAAATCCATTTGCTGCGCGTGACACCGATCCCACTTCAAATGTGACGTCTCTCAATCGCCGGCGCATATTGCAGACAGCCGGCGCGCTCGCCGCCTCGACGCTCGTGGCGCCGAAGGCATTCGCGCGCGACTATGGGCGCAACGTGCAGCCACAGCGCTATCCCGATCCCGACATCGTCGTCATTGACGCCAAACGCTTCAAGGCCAAGGTCGGCAACACCGTCATCAAGCGCCTCTACACCGGCTGCCTGTGGGCGGAAGGCCCGGCCTGGAATGCGCAGGGGCAGTATCTGATCTGGAGCGATATCCCGGCCAACCGGCAGCTGCGCTATCTCGACGACGACGGCCACATTTCCGAGCGCTTCCGCTACCCGTCCGAGGAAAGCAATGGCAACTCGTTCGACACCGAAGGCCGACAGCTCAGCGCGCAGCGCACGCGGCTGGTGCGCTTCGAGCACAATGGCGGCGTGACGACACTCGCCGAACAGGCCAATGGCAAGCCGTTGAACGGGCCGAACGACATGGTGGTGAACCCCATCGACAAGGCGATCTGGTTCACCGATCCCGGCTATGGCGGCATCAACCTGTATGAGGGCCAGCGCGCAGCGCCGGGTGTCACCCAGCCGAACCAGAAGGAAGCGGTCTATCGCATCGATCCGACCAACGGCCAGATCAACAAGGTGGCGGACGATGCATTCAAGCCGAATGGCCTCGCCTTCAGCCCGGACTACAAGAAGCTCTATGTGTGCGACACCGGCATCACGCATTATCCGGAAGCGAAGAATGTGGTGTGGCAATATGACGTGAACGGCGACAAGCTCGCCAATGGCAAACCGCTGATCGACATGACGCTGGACGGCAAATCCGGTTTTCCCGACGGGCTGCGTGTCGATACCGAAGGCAATATCTGGGTCGGTGCCGGCTGGGTCGGCGACGGCTATGACGGCGTGCAGATCTTTGCGCCGGATGGCCAGCGGATCGGGCAGATCAAGCTGCCGGAGACCTGTGCGAATGTGTGTTTCGGCGGCAAGAAGCGAAACAGGCTGTTTATGACGGCGAGCCAGTCGCTGTATGCCGTCTATGTGGAAACACAGGGCGCGCATTTCTGTTGAAGGCGTTCTTCTCCCTCCCCGGAGCGAAGCGACTGGGGAGGGTGGATCGAACGCGCAGCGTTCGAGACGGGTGGGGTACCCCACGTGACGTCAGAGCGTGGGGCGCCCCACCCGTCTGGCCTTCGGCCAGCCACCCTCCCCACTGCGCGGCTTCGCCGCTTGAGGGAGGGACAGCCTACCCGCTATTTCTCAGGCCCGCCGAGATGCCGTTGATCGTGAGCTGAATCCCCCTCAGTACCTGCTCGTCGCCACCATCGCCTTCCGCACGATGCTTCTGCAGCAGCTCGACCTGCACATGGTTCAGCGGATCGAGATACGGGAAGCGGTTGCGGATCGAGCGTTCCAGCAGTGGATTGCCTTGCAGCAAGCCGTCCTGCTCCATGATGTCGAGCAGCGACTCGATGGACAGGTGCCACTCCGCGCGAATGCGGCCAAAAATCTTTTCACGCAGCGCCTGATCCGCCACCAGCTCTGCATAGCGCGAGGCGATCGCGATGGAGCTCTTCGCCAGCACCATGTCCATGTTCGACAGCAGCGTGCGGAAGAACGGCCATTCGCGGTGCATCTCCTGCAGGAACGACATGCCCTTGTCCGGATGCGCCTTCAGCCACGCCGCAATGGCGCTGCCGAAACCGAACCAGCCCGGCAGCATCAACCGGCACTGCGCCCATGAGAACACCCACGGGATCGCGCGCAGATCCTCGATCGCCCGCGTCTTCTTGCGCGAGGCCGGACGGCTGCCGATATTCAGCGTCGAGATCTCGTTGATGACGGTGGATTCCCAGAAGTAATCGACGAAGCCATCGGTCTCATAGACCAGCCCGCGATAAGCCTTGAAGGCCAGCGCGGAGATCTCCTCCATCGCTTCGAGATATTCGCTGCGCGGCGCCGAGTGCTTGGGGGCGAGAAGGCTAGCTTCGAGCGTGGCGGAGGCCAGGATTTCGAGATTGTTGCGACCGACTTCGGCATTCGAATATTTGCTGAAGATGATCTCGCCCTGCTCCGTGATGCGGATCTGGCCGTCCACGGCGCCGCCGGGCTGCGCCAGGATCGCGTCGTGGCTCGGGCCACCGCCGCGACCGACCGAGCCGCCACGCCCGTGGAACAGGCGCAAGCGGATGTGATGGCGCTCGAACACATCGATGAGCTTGATCTCTGCCTTGTAGAGTTCCCAGCCCGAGGTGACGAAGCCACCGTCCTTGTTGCTGTCGGAATAGCCGAGCATGACCTCCTGCACGCCGCCACGGCTGTCCACGAGGCGGCGATAGTCATGCAGAGCAAACAGCCGGTCCATGATCTTGGCCGACGCCTGCAGATCCTCGATGGTCTCGAACAGCGGCACGATATTGATGCCGCTGCGGCCGGAGGAATCGACCAGCCCGACTTCCTTCAGCAGCACCGCGACCTCCAGCATATCGGAGACGCCCTTGCACATGGAAATGATGCATTGGGGGATCGCCGCGGCACCGAATTTCGCATGCACCTCGGCGGCCATACGAAACAGTGCAAGTTCGCCGAGCGTCTCCTCGCTGTATTTCACGAAAAGTGACGACAGCGGGCGCGCATTCTTCAATTCCACAACCAGCAGCGCGATGCGCGCATCCTCATCCAGCGAGAGATAGGATTTTCCGGGCATCGCCGCATCGATCAGCTCGGCGACGGTGCGTTCATGCACCGCCGAGTTCTGCCGGATGTCGAGGCTGGCGAGATGGAAGCCGAAACAATCCACCGCGCTGCGCAGCGTGCGCAGCCGGCCGCGCGCGATGACGCGGGAATTGTCGGCATGCAACGAGCGATCCAGCACATCCAGATCGGCCTTGAACTCCGCGGCCGACGCATAAGGCGGCGCCTCGCCCACCGCCGCGCGGCGGTTCGGCAACTTGAGCGCATGCGCCGTCGCTGCCATCCGCGCATAGATGCCGGAGATCGCCAAGCGATACGGCTCGCCGGCGCGGTGCGGCGACGGATCGGGGGAGCGCTCCGCCAGTGCACGCAGCTCGTCGGAGACCTCGGACAGATGCGCAGCCATGGACAGTTCGGCGCCGAGCGCATGGAGTTCGTCGAGATAGAAGCTGAAAGCCCGCCGGCTTTGCAGCATCACGGTGCCTTCCATCACATCCGCCGTCACGAATGGATTGCCGTCGCGGTCGCCGCCGATCCAGCTGCCCATACGCAGGAACGCCGGCAATGCTTCCGGCCCGCCCTGCTCGCTCAGGCTGTCTTCCAGCCGGCAATGCAGCCGCGGCACTTCGCGCAGGAAGGTGTAGTCGTAGAAAGCGAGACCGTTGGTGACCTCATCCAGCACCGTCAGCTTGCTGCGGCGGAGCAGATTGGTCTGCCACAGCGTCACCACCGCGCGGCGCAAGGTCTCGTCCAGCGTCTCGGTCTCTTCGGCCGTCAGCTGCATGCGCTCGCGACGATCGAGCAATGCCGCGATCTCCATTTCGCGGTCGATGGTGCTCTTGCGGCGGACTTCGGTGGGATGCGCCGTTAGCACCGGCGAAACCAGCGCCTGACTGAAGAATTTGCCAAGCATCTTGGCATCGATACCGGCTTCCTGCGCGCGGGCGACAGCATGGGCCAGCGTGCCATTGGCGGAGGCGGCATCGGCGCGCTGCGCGCGCATGCGGCGGATATTGTTCTGATCTTCGGCGATATTGGCGAGGTGGGAGAAATAGCTGAAGGCACGGACGATGCGGACGGTCTCTGCCGTCGACATGCCGTCGAGAATGGCTTCCAGCTCGCGCCGGGCATCCTTGTCCTCGTTGCGGTGGAAGCGGACGGAGGTCTGGCGGATCGCCTCGACCAGATCGAACACCGCGGCGCCCTCCTGGTCACGGACGGTATCGCCGAGAATGCGGCCGAGAAGCCGGATATCCTCGCGCAGCTGCGCGTCCGCCTGCGGGTCGGCGATGGGCCCGCCATGCAGCGGGGCGTTTTCCTGATCGTTCGGCAAAGTCATGGACACAGAGCAGCTCCGGAAAGGTGGCCGGGCACGCATTTGGTCGCATGTCTTGCTGCAATGCAAGATGAAGTTGAGCGCGCGATCCTAGATCGTCCGCCCCACTTTCGCCCAATACGGATCGCGCAGACGCCGCTTGAAGATCTTGCCGGAATCTTCGCGGGGCAGATTGCTCTGGATCTCCATCGCCTTCGGCACCTTGTAATCCGCCAGCGCCTTCTTGAGATCGACGCGCACCTTGGCCAGATCCAGCACCACGCCGGGCTGCGGCTCGATCACCGCCATCAGGCTCTCGCCGAATTCCGCATCGGGAATCCCGAATACTGCGCAATCATGCACGCCAGGCAACGCATGCAGCGCCGATTCGATCTCGGCCGGATAGATATTGACGCCCCCGGAGATCACCATGTCGCGCTTGCGGTCGCAGATGAAGACATAACCATCGGCATCGATGTAACCGACATCGCCGGAGGTGATGAAGCCGTCGCGGTCGATCTCGGCACGCTTCTCCGGTTTGTTGTGATAGGTGAAGTCCGGATTACCGGCGATGCGCGAATAGATTTCGCCGATCTCGCCCTGTGGCAGTATATCGCCGTTATCACCGAGAAAGCGCAGCTCGGCGCCCGGCGCGATCTTGCCGACGGTGCCGGGCTTCTTCAACGCATCTTCGGAATTGGCGAAGGTGACGGCACCGGATTCCGTCGAGCCGTAGAATTCGAAGATCACCGGCCCCCACCAGTCGATCATCGCGGTCTTCACATCGGCCGGGCATGGCGCGGCGGCATGGATGATGTGACGGAGCGAGGAGACGTCGTATTTTTTGCGGACATCCTCCGGCAGCTTCATCAGGCGGATGAACATGGTCGGCACCATGAAGATGGTGTCGATCTTTTCGTCCTGAATGATGCGCAAGAATTCCTCGGCATCGAAGCGCGGCATCATCACCAGTAGGCCGCCGAGCTTGCCCGCGCGCAGCGCGAAGGCATTCGGCGCGGAGTGATAGAGCGGCCCGGGCAGCAGCGCGCGCGAACCTTCCTTGAGGCCATAGACGCGGGCGCGCATAGCGTCGGCGGATTTCTGCTGATCCGGCGTCGGCGCAAAACGGCGGACGCCTTTCGGATGACCCGTGGTGCCCGACGTGTAGATCATGTTGTGCGGCGCCGGCACGATCGGGCCATCATAGGGCGGCTGCTCGTTGATCCAGCTCTCGATATCAATGGCGCCATCGGGCGTGCCGAGCGTTGCCGGATCGACCTTGTAACTGGTCACGATTTCCGGCGGCGTCGACACACTGATGGTGGTGATGCCGGCCGGAATCGCATCACGCAATTGCTGCAGCATGTCGGCATGGCTGATCAGGACATGGCTGCCGGAATCCCTGATCACATAGGTGATCTCTTCCGGCTTGAAATGCCAGTTCACCGGCACCGCATAGGCACCTAGCCGCGCCACCGCATAGGCGGATTCCAGAAACGCGATGTCGTTGCGCATCAGGATGCTGACGCTGTCGCCCTGCTTGACGCCGAGACTTGCGAGGCCCGAGGCGATACGGCTGGCGCGGGAGTTGATGTCGTCGAACGAGCGCAGGCGGTCACCGGAGATGACGCCGTGGCGGAGAGAGGTGGACATGGGACGCTTCCGGATTGTTGTTATTGGTCTTGCTACGGCTCCTCAGCGTCATTGCGAGGAGCCCTTGCGACGAAGCAATCCAGACTTCGCTTGTGGCTTTCTGGATTGCTTCGTCGCTTCGCTCCTCGCAATGACGACAGAGTCTAATCCGCGAAATTCGGCGCGCGCTTCTCGATGTTCGCGCGCACGGCTTCAGTCTGGTTGGGCGCACCCATCAGCTTCATCTGCTCGACGGATTCCGCCAGCAGCGCCGGGCCGGGATCGACGGAGAGATTGTTCAGCATGCGCTTGGTGGCGCGGATCGCGTCCGGGCTCTTGCCGGCGATTTCGCGGGCGACTTCCAATGCAGCAGTCCGAGGATCATCGACGACGCGCGTGGCTAGTCCGTAGCTCAGCGCTTCCTGCGCCGTGAAGATGCGTCCGGTATAGGTCAGCTCGCGAAGGATATCGTCGCGCACCAGCGAGGCGAGGATCGGAGTGCCAGCCATGTCCGGCACGAGGCCCCATTTGATCTCCATGATCGACATCCTGGTGTCGGGCGCCAGGTAACGCATGTCGGCGCCGAGCGCGACCTGGAAGCCGCCGCCGAAGGCGACGCCATGCACGGCGGCAATCACCGGCACCGGCAATTGCCGCCAGCCCCATACCGCCTGCTGCGAATGGTTGCAGAGCCCGTGCGTCCGGATCGACAGATCGCGCTTCTGGGCGCCGCCAATGCCGTCGCCGCCGCTTTCCTTCATGGCGGCGAACCGTCCCATGTCGAGGCCGGCGCAAAACGCCCGGCCCTCGCCGGACAGTACCACCGCCCGCAGCCCCTTTTCGCGGCTGAGCTTGTCGGCGGTATCCACCAGGGCCGCAAACATCGCGGCATCCAGCGCGTTCATCTTGTCCGCGCGGACCATCCGGACATCGGCGACGCCGCCGGTGATGGACACCTGGACGCGATCTTCCATGGGAGGTTTCCTTTCCTCAACTTGTTCGCGAACACGTTTGGGGGTGTTCTTGCGCTTTACAGCGTCGATTTTGTGAGGTTTTAGTCAATCAACTAATTAATACGTCCGCAACATCCAAAAGCAGGACCATCCCATGTTCAATCAGCAGCTCCTCGCCGGCCGGAATATTCTCGTGACGGGAGGCGGTACCGGCCTCGGCAAGTCCATGGCCGCCAAGTTTCTGCAACTGGGGGCCGAGGTTCATATCTGTGGTCGCCGCAAGAGCGTGTGCGACGAGACTGCCACCGAGCTGATGGCCGAATTCGGCGGCAAGGTGACCAGCCATGGCGTCGACATCCGTGACAGCGCGGCAGTCGATGCGATGATCGAGGGCATCTGGGCCGATGGCCCCCTCACCGATCTCATCAACAATGCCGCCGGCAATTTCATCTCGCGCTCGCAGGACCTGTCGCCGCGCGGCTTCGATGCGGTGGCGAATATCGTCATGCATGGCACGTTCTATGTGACCCATGCCGTTGGCCGCCGCTGGATCGCCGGCAAGACGCGCGGCAATGTGGTGTCGATCACGGTGACCTGGGTGCGCAATGGCAGCCCCTATGTGGTGCCCTCGGCCATGAGCAAGTCGGCGATCCATGCCATGACCATGTCGCTCGCCACGGAATGGGGCCGTTACGGCATCCGCCTCAACACCATCGCGCCGGGCGAGATTCCCACCGAGGGCATGAGCAAGCGCATCAAGCCGGGCGATGAAGCCGGCGCGCGCACCAAGGCGTGGAATCCCATGGGCCGCACCGGCACCATGGAGGAGCTGCAGAACCTCGCCGTATTCCTGATCTCCGGCGGCTGCGACTGGATCAATGGCGAGACCATCGCCATGGACGGCGCACAGGCGCTGGCGATGGGTGGCAATTTCTATCAGCTGCGCGAATGGAGCGACGCCGACTGGGATGCGGCCAAGGCCAGCATCATGGCGCAGAACGAGAAGGACAAGGCGAAGCGGGGGTAACGCCGCTGTACGCCTTGTAGCCCGCATGGAGCGCAGCGTAATGCGGAGACAGAAGAGTTGATTGAAACGCCGGTCCCCGGATTGCGCTTCGCTCCATCCGGGCTACCACCGCAGCGCAGCACCTTTCTGATCTTGCCAGCCTCACGCGACGCCATCACACTCCCCGCAACTAATAAATGCAGGGAGGGAAGTCATGTCCGTCGCGGAAGCCGCCACGCTGGCCGATGTCGTTCGTATACAAGCCAAAACGCGCGGTGCATCCACCGCCCTGGTGTTCGAAGGGCGAGAGACCAACTACGCAGAACTTGATCGCCGCGCCAGCCAGGTCGCGAATGGCCTGATTGCGCTCGACGTGAAGCCCGACGAGCGCATCGCCTATCTCGGCAAGAACAGCGACCTCTTCATCGAGCTCCTGCTCGGCGCCGTGAAGGCCAAGGTCGTCACGGCACCCGTGAATTGGCGCCTCGCCGGGCCGGAGATTGCTTTCATTGTCGATGACGCCAAGGCTGCCGTCCTCTTTGTCGGCCCCGAATTCATTGAGCTCCTCCGCAGCCTGAAGGATCAGCTCCCGCATGTACGCACCATCATGACCATGGAAGGCGGCGCGCCGGAATGGCAGGATTTTGCCGCATGGCGCGATGCGCAGAGCGTTCATGATCCGAACCTCGCGATGACGAATAACGACGTCGCGATCCAGCTCTACACTTCCGGCACCACGGGAAAGCCGAAAGGTGCGATGCTGTCGCATCAGAATTTCCTGTCGCTGCTGCGCATCGGCGGCACCGACGCGAATCCGGACTGGAATGTCTGGACCGACACTGACGTCTCGCTCGTGGCGATGCCGGTGTTTCACATCGGCGGGGTCGGCTGGGCGGTGTTCGGCCTCTATCACGGCGCCAAGAGCGTCATCGCGCGCGAGTTCGATCCCAACAAGGTGCTCGACTTCTTCCGCGACTACGGCATCAGCAAACTGTTCCTGGTGCCGGCCGCCATGCAGTTCATCGTGCGACAGCCCCGCGCGCGCGAAATGGATTTCTCCCAGCTGAAATACATCATGTATGGCGCGTCACCGATCCCTGCAGCCCTGCTGAAGGAATGCATCGCCGTGTTCGGCTGCGGCTTCGTGCAGATGTATGGCATGACGGAAACCACCGGCACCATCGTGGTGCTGGCGCCGGAGGATCACATCCAGGGCCGCGACTGCATGCGCTCCGCCGGCAAGGCGCTACCGGGTATCGAGATCGCCATTCTCGATCCCGATGGCAAGCCACTGCCCACGGGAGAAGTCGGCGAGATCGCGACGCGCTCGGCGTCCAATATGGTCGGCTACTGGAATCTGCCGGATGCGACGGCACGCACCCTCGACCGCGACAACTGGCTGCGCACGGGCGACGCCGGCTATCTCGACAAGGATGGCTTCCTCTACATTCACGACCGCATCAAGGACATGATCATCTCCGGCGGCGAAAATATCTATCCGGCCGAAGTGGAGAGCGCGATCTGCGATCACCCGGATGTGGCGGAGGTCGCTGTCGTCGGCGTGCCCGATGACACCTGGGGCGAAGCGGTCAAAGCCGTGGTGGCGCTGAAGCCCGGCAAGGAGATCAGCGCCGTCGATATCATCGCCTTCACCCGCCAGCGCATCGCTGCCTTCAAGACGCCGAAGACGGTGGATTTCATCCAGGCGCTACCGCGGAACGCGTCGGGCAAGATTTTACGACGACAGTTGCGGGACCCCTACTGGGTCGGCAAAGAGCGGCAGGTGAATTGACGACGACCTATCGGTCGTCATTGCGAGGAGCCCGCAAGGCGACGAAGCAATCCAGAAGCCACGCAATGAGAGAACTGGATTGCATCGTCGCTACGCAAAGGGGAAAGCCGAAGGCTTTCCCTGACCTCGCAATGACGGCGATAGGCAGTCGTGGTCGCTAAAAAGGAAACAACAATGATCGACATGCCGGCCCTCCAGTTCGCCGACCTCCCCGGTCTCCGCATGGGCTATTACGACGCCGGCCCCAGGACCGACGCGCCGCCGGTGGTCCTCTGCCATGGCTGGCCCGAGCTCGCTTTCTCCTGGCGTCACCAGATCAAGGCGCTCAGCGAGGCCGGCATCCGCGTCATCGCGCCGGACCAGCGCGGCTATGGCGCCACCGACAAGCCTGCCACCGTCGAGGACTACAGCATCGAGCACCTCACCGGCGATCTCGTCGCCTTGCTCGATCATCTGAAAATCAACAAGGCCATCTTCGTCGGCCATGACTGGGGCGGCTTTGTCGTCTGGCAGATGCCGCTGCGCCATCCCGCCCGTGTCGCCGGCGTCGTCGGCATCAACACGCCGCATACAGATCGCGCACCGATCGATCCGATCTCGATCTATCGCAAGCGGTTCGGCGACAGCATGTATATCATCCAGTTCCAGGATCCCGCACGTCGGCCCGACGGCATCTTCGCCAATGATGTCCGCCGCACCTTCGAGTTTTTCATGCGCAAGCCGCCGCAGCGCGCCTCCGGCTTCGATGCATTCTCGGGCAATGAAGAGCCGACTGCCGGCATCGGCGCTGCGCCCAAAACCAATCTCGCATTGCCCGACATGGTGGCCGCCTATGATCCCGCGCGCGACAGCCGCGAGCGTATCCTGTCCGAAGACGAGATGCAGGTTTTCGTCGATGCCTTCACGGCGTCCGGCTTCACCGGCGGCATCAACTGGTATCGCAATATCAGCGCCAACTGGCGGCGCGCCGACGGGCTCGATCACACCGTGTGGGTGCCGGCGCTGATGATCATGGCGGAGAACGACGCCGTGCTGCCGCCCTCCGCCGCCGACGGCATGGACAGGATCATTCCCGACCTCGAAAAGTATCTTGTGAAGGGCAGCGGACACTGGACCCAGCAGGAGAAGCCGGACGAGGTCAGCGCCAAACTGATCGAATGGCGACGGCGACGATTTGGTTAGCTGCGCGCCATTATGACAACGGAACTCCCCGACGCTCTGTCATAATTGCTGTCACAATCGCTAAAACCACTGTCACAATAGGCCCTGCGACAACATATCGTTAAGTCCCGCGACGATTTGAGCGCATGAACACGCTGTTGTAACTTTTTCATTCAGGCTTTCCGTGTCATACAGCTGACATGTACAAGCCTGCCCGTCTCCTCCCCGAACAGGTCGATGTTCCGTATCAGCCGCCGCGCATCGCGCGCGCGAACGGGATCGATATCTGTTACGACATCTTCGGCTATAGCGACGCGGAACCCATGGTGATGATCATGGGTCTCGGTGCGCAGCTAATCCATTGGGATGATGATTTCTGCCGCGAGCTAGCAAGCCACGGCTTTCGTGTGATCCGCTTCGATAACCGTGACATCGGCCTCTCCTCGCAGATGACCGGTGGCAAGAAGTTCTCGCTGTACGAACTGGCGAAGCTGCGCTTCCTGAACATTCCCCTCGCCGCGCCCTACAAGCTGTCCGACATGGCGGCCGATACGGTGGCGCTGCTTGACGTGCTGCATATCCGGCGGGCGCATGTGGTTGGCGCCTCCATGGGCGGGATGATCGCCCAGGAAATGGCGATCGCCTATCCCGAGCGCCTGCGCTCGCTGACCTCGATCATGTCGACCACGGGCGATCCGCGTCTGCCGCAGCCGAGCCGTCAGGTGACGCTGAAGCTGCTGCAGCGACAGCCCGACGGCTACGAGGCCTATATCGAGCGCTTCAAGCAGACTTGGCTATTTTTGCGCGTCGGCAGCTTCCCCGATGACGAGGCGCGCGATCTCGACCGCGCCGAGCGCACTTATGCCCGTGGCTTGAATCCGGAGGGCGTCGGCCGCCAGCTGCGCGCCATTCTCGCGTCAGGCAGCCGCAAGGAGCGCCTCGCCAAGGTGACGGCGCCGACGCTGGTGATCCATGGCAAGGTCGATCCGCTGGTGCATCCCGCCGCGGGCCGCGACACCGCCGCATCGATTCCCGGCGCCAAGCTGATGATGATCGACCGCATGGGCCATGCACTGCCGATCTCCATGTGGACCACGGTGATCGACGCCATTGCGCGGCATGCACGTGGAGCGAGCGCCAAGATGCGCGCGCCGATGGCCGAGATGCGCCGCGCGGGCTGAGATTACGTTCTTGTAGCTACTTCTTATCCTTCGTCCCGGCGCCCAGTCCGGCCATGTTCGCGAACATGTCCTGAAACCGTTCCCCGACCTTCGGATCGAACGAGAACCAGCTCTGCATGATCGACTCCGGGGAATACTTGTCCATATTCTCCATCATCTTCTTCTGCATCTGATCCATCATCGCCGACTGCATCGGCTGCACATCGGGCAGTCCCAGGAATTCGCGCGCCTCGAGCGGGGTACAGTCCACGGTGACGGTTACCTTCATTGCCAATTCCCCTCATCCGGTCTGCAAATCGATACGATCCGTCAGTATCGCCGGTGTCGCCGCTTCGATGCAAGCGACCAAGCCGTCCTGCACAAAGCTGGCCTCCGCTTTGCATGTGCACATTGGGATTTACATCCCGGGGTTGGAAATCGCCCTTGCGCGCAAACCGAACTCCGCCAACAATGACTGAGCAGCTCAGCTTTTGGGTTGCGGCGTGACGAGGGAGATACGGATGTCGTTTCTTCGGACTCTTGCGGGTGCTGCAGCAGCACTGACCCTTGTCCTCGCAGCGGCACCTTTGCCAGCTGCGGCGCAGACCCTGCGCTACGCCAATCAGGGCGACCTCAAATCCCTCGACCCCTATACGCTGCGCGAGACCACGACCATCGCGCATCATGGCCAGGTTTATGAAGGCCTGGTCGGCCGCGGCAAGGATCTGCAGCTCATTCCCGCACTGGCAGAGAAGTGGGAAACGCCGGAGCCGACCCGCTGGCGCTTCTATCTGCGGAAGAACGTCAAGTTCCAGAGCGGCGATCCCTTCACCGCCGATGACGTGATTTTTTCCGCCGACCGCGTGCGCGCCAAGGGATCGGACTTCACCACAGTGATCCCGGCGGATGCGAAGTTCGTCAAGATCGATGACCACACCATTGATGTGGTGCTCATCAAGCCCAATCCGATCCTGACGTCGCAATGGGACGTCTGGTATGTCATGAGCAAGAAATGGGCGGAGGCGAACAATGCCACGGCACCGACGCCGGCTGCCGCGACCTCGCCAAGCTATGCGTCGCTGAACGCCAACGGCACCGGCCCGTTCAGAATCGAGAGCCACCAGCCCGGCGTGAAGACCGTGTTCAAAGTCAATCCCGACTGGTGGGGCAAGCCCGAGCATAATCTCAAGGAAATCATCTTCACCCCGATCGCCTCGGACGCCACCCGCGTCGCAGCCCTGCTGTCCGGCGAGGTGGATATCATCGAGCCCGTGCCGGTGCAGGACATCGCCCGCGTCAACGGCACGACCACGGCCAGCGTGCTGGCCGGGCCGGAGCTGCGCACGATCTTTCTCGGCATGGACCAGATCCGCGACGAGCTGCTGTTCTCCAACATCAAGGGCAAGAACCCGTTCAAGGATGTCCGCGTCCGCGAGGCATTCTACAAGGCCATCGATATCGAAGCGATCAAGAGCCGCGTGATGCGTGGCCTGTCGACGCCCTCGGCACTGATGATCGCACCGCCGCTGTTCAAGCTCGCGGGCGATTTCCCCCGGCCGAAATACGACCTCGACGCCGCCAAGAAACTGCTTGCCGATGCCGGCTATCCGCAGGGTTTCGAGGTCGGCATGGACTGCCCCAATGATCGCTATGTCAACGACGCAGCGATCTGCCAGGCGGTGGTCAGCATGCTGGCGCGCGTCAATGTCAAGGTGAACCTCAATGCGCAGCCAAAGGCGCTTTACTTCGCCAAAGTGTTCAAGACCGGCGGCTTCAATACCTCGTTCTATCTGCTCGGCTGGACGCCGGGCACGCAGGACTCGCACAATGTGATGCATGACATCATGGGCTGCCGCGACGATCCGAACAGCCCGCGTGGCGCCACCAATCTCGGCGGCTACTGCAACAAGGAATTCGACAAGATCACCGACCAGGTGCTGCAGGAGACCGACACCACCAAGCGCGACCAGCTGATCAAGCAGGGTTTTGAGATCGCCGCAAAGGAATGGGCCTATATCCCCCTGCACCAGCAGGCATTGGCCTGGGGTGTATCGAAGAAGGTCAAGATCGTGCAGCGGCCGGACAACCAGGTGCTGCCTTACTGGGCGGTGAAGTCGGAGTGAGCGGCGTCACAGGTCTCTCTTTTCGTCATTGCGAGGAGCGGAGCGACGAAGCAATCCATAAAGCCGTAAGCAAGGACTGGATTGCTTCGTCGCAAGGGCTCCTCGCAATGACGGCTACATTCTGAAAGCGAAAGGACCGCATGCTCGCTTTCATCCTGCGCCGCGCCCTGCAGTCCATCGGTGTGCTGATCGCCGTCGGCATCGTCGCCTTCACCATGTTCCGCTTTGCCGGAGACCCAGTGAACCAGATGGTGGCGATCGACACCACACCGGCACAACGCGCCGAGATCCGTGCCTCGCTCGGCCTCGACGATCCCGTGGTGGTGCAGTTCGCGCGCTATTTCACCAATGCGGCGCTGTTCAAGTTCGGCGTGTCCTACCAGTTTCGCCAGCCGGTCTCCTCGCTGCTGCAGGAACGCATGCCGGCGACGCTGGAGCTTGCCACCTGCGCCACCGTACTGGCGCTGTTCTTCGGCATCCTGATGGGGATCTATTCGGCGCTGCGCCGCGACTCGTTCACCGCCAAGCTGCTGCAGGCGGTGTCGCTGATCGGCATCTCGCTGCCGACCTTCCTGATCGGCATTCTGCTGATCTATCTGTTCGCAGTGACCTTGGGCTGGTTGCCGTCGTTCGGCCGCGGCGAGGTGGTGAAGCTCGGCTGGTGGACCACCGGTTTTCTGACCGTCTCCGGCTGGAAGGCGCTGATCATGCCGTCCATCACCCTCGGCCTGTTCCAGATGACGCTGATCATGCGCCTCGTTCGCGCCGAGATGCTGGAAGTGCTGCGCACCGACTATATCCGCTTCGCCCGCGCCCGCGGGCTGACCACCCGCGCGATCCATTTCGGCCACGCACTGAAAAACACGCTGGTGCCGGTCATCACGGTGGCTGGCCTGCAATTCGGCTCGGTGATCGCTTTCGCCATCATCACCGAGACGGTGTTTCAGTGGCCGGGCATGGGCCTCCTGTTCGTGCAGGCGGTGCAGAATGTGGATATCCCGATCATGGCCGCCTATCTACTCGTGGTGTCGCTGATCTTCGTCACCATCAATCTGGTGGTGGACATCCTCTACACCATCGTCGATCCGCGCCTGCGCGCGACCGTCAACCGGCCGGCGTGAGGGTGACATGACCGACGCGCCTCTCCCCCACACGCCCGGCCTGCTCGCCCGTGCCATCGACAGCGACATCTTCTATTCGTTCCGTCGCTCGAAACTCACCATCGTCGCCGCCGGCATCGTGCTGCTGCTAGTGCTGGCAGCCCTATTGGCGCCAGTTCTCGCCGCGCAGAATCCGTTCGACCCCGCCCAGCTCGACCTGATGAATTCGCGCATCTCGCCGCTCTGGACCGCCGAAGGCCAAAAGCCATTCCTGTTCGGCACCGACGAGCAGGGTCGCGACGTGTTCTCCGCGATCCTTTACGGCATGCGCATCTCGCTGATCGTCGGCATCCTCGGCGTCGCTCTCGCCGCCGTGCTCGGGATCGGGCTCGGCCTCGTCGCCGGTTATGTGGGCGGCGCGGTTGACAGCCTGATCATGCGCATCGCCGACGTGCAGCTCACTTTTCCCGCGATCCTGATCGCGCTGCTGATCGACGGCGTGGTGAAATCACTGCTCGGCAATCACCTCGACGCCACCACCATGCTGATGGTGCTGGTCATCGCCATCGGCCTGAGCTTCTGGGTGCAATATGCACGCACCGTGCGCGGCTCGGTGATGGTGGAGAAGAACAAGGACTATGTAGCCGCCGCGCAGCTCATCGGCCTGCCCGCGCGCGTCATCATGCTACGCCACGTGTTGCCGAACACCATGGGACCGATCCTCGTCATCGCCACCATCAATCTCGCGCTGGCCATCATCACCGAAGCGACGCTGTCATTCCTTGGCTCCGGCATGCCGGACACCATGCCATCGCTCGGGACGCTGATCCGTATCGGCAACAACTATCTGTTTTCCGGCGAATGGTGGGTGATCGCCTTTCCCGGCATTGCTCTGGCCTCGCTGATCCTGTCAATCAATTTGGTCGGCGACTGGCTGCGCGATGCGCTGAACCCGAAACTGCAATGACGGGAACCTGTTCATGAACACGCCCGTCCTGTCCGTTCGCGATCTCCATGTCGAATTCGCCAGTCGGCGCGGCACGCTGCATGCCATCAATGGCGTCTCCTTCGACATCGCCCGCGGCGAAGTGCTCGGCGTGGTCGGCGAATCCGGCGCGGGAAAATCGGTGACGGGGCTTGCCGCCATCGGCCTGATCGATCCACCCGGACGCATCAGTGGCGGCGAGATCCATCTCTCCGGCCAGCGCATCGACAATCTGCCGCCGGCACAGATGCGGCGTATCCGCGGCAAGCGCATCGCGATGATCTTTCAGGATCCGCTCACCAGCCTCGATCCGCTCTATCGCATCGGCGACCAGCTGGTGGAAACCATTCGCACCCATCTGCCCCTCTCCGAAGGCGCAGCGCGCAAGCGTGCCGTCGAACTGCTGGCAGAAGTCGGCATCCCCGCGCCGGACAAACGCATCGATGCCTACCCTCATGAATTTTCCGGCGGGATGCGGCAGCGCGTGGTGATCGCGCTGGCGATCGCGGCCGAACCCGAACTGATCATCGCCGATGAGCCAACCACGGCGCTCGACGTTTCCGTGCAGGCCCAGATCATCGGCCTCATCAAGCGGCTTGGCCGCGACCATGGCACTGCGGTGATGCTGGTGACCCACGATATGGGCGTGATCGCCGAGACCTCGGACCGTGTCGCCGTGATGTATTCCGGCCGCATCGCCGAGATCGGCCCCGTGCGCGACGTGGTGCAGCATCCGCTGCATCCTTATGCGAAAGGATTGATGGGCGCGATCCCGACACTCACCGGCGACGCATCGCAGCGACTGGTACAGATCCCCGGCAGCATGCCGCGTCTCTCGGCGATCCCACAGGGCTGCGCCTTTCATCCGCGCTGCAGCTTCGCGTTCGACCGTTGCCGCGTCGAGCGGCCGGAGCCGATCGCGGTAGGAACGCAGCGTGTTGCCTGTCATCTCCACGATCCCGCGTCATCGCCCCCGGCGCCGGCGGAGTTCACGGCATGACGGCGCTGGTGCAGGCGCGCGATCTCCGGCGCGTATTCGATGTCTCCAAGCCCTGGCTCAACCGCGTCATCGAGCGGACACCGCGGGAATATCTCAGGGCGGTGGATGGCGTCTCCTTCGACATCCGGCGCGGCGAGACCTTTGCGCTGGTGGGTGAATCCGGCTCCGGGAAGAGTACAGTGGCGCGGATGGTGGTCGGCCTGCTGCCGCCAAGCGCCGGTGACGTCTCAATCGACGGCGTCTCCATGAGCGATCCGAAACAAGCTGGCGCTCGAAAGCCGCTGCGGCGCCGGATCCAGATGATCTTCCAGGATCCCTATGCCAGCCTCAATCCGCGCCTGCGGGTGGACAGCATCATCGCCGAGCCGATCCGCGCTTTCGACCTCATCACGGGTGAGCGCGATATCCGCGCGCGCGTCGGGGAGCTGCTGCGTCTCGTCGGCCTGCACCCCGATGACGGCGTCAAGTTCCCGCATCAGTTTTCCGGCGGCCAGCGCCAGCGCATCGCCATTGCCCGCGCGCTGGCCTCGGAGGCCGACTTCATCGTCTGTGACGAACCGACATCGGCACTGGATGTCTCGGTGCAAGCGCAGATCCTCAATCTGATGCGCGACCTGCAGGACAGGCTCGGCCTGACCTATCTGTTCATCAGCCACAATCTCGCAGTGGTGCGCCATATGGCCGACCGCATCGGCGTGATGTATCTCGGCCGCATCGTCGAACTCGCCGAGGGCCGCGAACTCTTCAGCCATCCGCGCATGCCCTATACGCGCATGCTGCTTGGCGCCGTGCCGGATCTCGCAATGTCCGGCCGCGCGCGCATCGCCGTGTCCGGCGAGATTCCCAATCCGATCGATCCGCCATCCGGCTGCACCTTTCATCCGCGCTGCCCGGAGGTGTTCGATCTATGCCGGCGCGAGGTGCCGCCGCTGATCCAAGGCGTCGCGTGTCATGCGGTGAACAGGCCCGGCGCGTAATCTCCAAACGAAAAGGGCTCCGCAAGCGGAGCCCTTTGTGTGTGCGACGAGCGCTGCGAGGCATCGGCAACAGACCCTCACAACCTCCCGCCGCGAAACGGTGTGGCAATCATTGTCCAGCTTGCGCATGGCGCAGGCTGGATGATCCGATCAATCGTCCGCCGGCTCCGAACCTTCGGTGTCGCCGTCTTCGGCTTCGCGCTTGCCGGCGAGGATCTGCTCGGCGATCAGGCCGGAATTCTGCCGGATCGAGGCTTCGATCTTGGCGGTCATGTCCGGATTGGCGCGCAGGAAAGCCTTTGAATTCTCGCGGCCCTGGCCGAGGCGCTGGCTGTCATAGGAGAACCAGGCGCCCGACTTCTCGACGATACCGGCCTTGACGCCGAGATCGAGGATTTCGCCCATCTTGGAAACGCCTTCGCCATACATGATGTCGAATTCCACCTGCTTGAAGGGCGGCGCCAGCTTGTTCTTCACCACCTTGACGCGGGTCGAGTTGCCGACCACTTCGTCGCGCTCCTTGATCGCGCCGATGCGGCGGATATCGAGGCGGACCGAGGCGTAGAATTTCAGCGCATTGCCGCCGGTGGTGGTTTCCGGCGAGCCATACATCACACCGATCTTCATGCGGATCTGGTTGATGAAGATAACCATGGTGTTGGACTTGTTGATCGAGGCGGTCAGCTTGCGCAGCGCCTGGCTCATCAAGCGCGCCTGCAGACCCGGCAGCGCATCGCCCATTTCGCCTTCGAGTTCAGCGCGCGGCACGAGGGCTGCGACCGAGTCGATGATCAGCACGTCCACCGCGCCCGAACGCACCAGCGTGTCGGCGATTTCCAGCGCCTGTTCGCCGTGATCGGGTTGCGAGATCAGGAGTTCGTCGACATTGACGCCGAGCTTGCGGGCATAGACCGGATCGAGCGCATGTTCGGCATCGACGAAGGCGCAGATGCCACCCTTTTTCTGCGCTTCGGCAACGCAATGCAGCGCCAACGTGGTCTTGCCAGAGGATTCCGGCCCGTAAATCTCGATGATGCGGCCCTTCGGCAGGCCGCCAACACCGAGCGCGATATCGAGGCCCAGCGAGCCCGACGACACCACGTCGATATCCATCGAGCGGTCGTTCTTGCCGAGCTTCATCACGGAACCCTTGCCGAACTGGCGCTCGATCTGGGAGAGCGCAGCCGCCAGGGCTTTGGACTTGTCCATGGAGGATCCTTCAACGATACGCAGGGCAGACGAATTGGCAGCCATTGATCTAGCTCCTTATGAAGGGATTCGCGACAGGGACAAATGTGAGAGCGACAAACAGACCGCATCGCCGCTCGGATGATTCAATGTACCCTATCTGTTCTGTGTTCGCAATATGTTCTTTGAGATTTCGACAAACTTCCCTCTCCGATCGGCAAATCGGCGTGGCGTCGAAGAATTCGGGACGTCAGCGCGCAGAGACCGCTGCGGGAAGCGGCATCGCTGCCAGTTCGGGGGAAATGCCGATGGCATACACATCCGCCACCCCCGCCTTGCGCAGGCGCTTCAGCTCTATAACGGCATGATCGAGCGTCTCCACGGTGCCGTAGAACACTTTCTCTGTCGGATGATACGGTGTTCCGTAGATGCTGTAGGCCACGGGCGGATGTCCGGTCGAATGGCTGCCAAATACCAGCCAGTCCTATAGCGGCCCGCGCAGATTTGTCTACTAAAACAGACAACTCGGCCGCCGATGCGCCTGCGGCGATTGCGCCCTGGTCCTCATGACCCGTCTCGAGCAAGCTGCGCAGCAGCCTTTCATCCTCGACGATGCCGATACTATCCTGTCGAAATCACCGCTCGTCACGCCAGGACATCCGCCATGGACATCACCACCCGCATCCGCGACAGCTTTGCCAAACAGGGCCTGATGACCACCCTTGGGGCCTCGCTTGGCAGCGTCGCGCCCGGTGCCGTTGAGATCGTACTGGTCCCCTCACCCACAATCTCGCAGCAGCATGGCTTCGTCCATGCGGGTGCGGTGAGCGCGATTGCGGACAGCGCGGCCGGTTACTCCGCACTGAGCCTGATGCCCGAAGACGCCGGCGTGCTGACCACCGAATTCAAGATCAATCTGGTGGCGCCGGCCGTGGGCGAACTCATCATTGCGCGCGGACGCGTGGTGAAGTCCGGGCGCACGCTGACGCTCACGCAATCGGACGTCTTCGCCGTCAGCAACGGTCAGGAGCGACTCGTCGCTTTGCTCACGGCAACGATGATGACGCTGCGCGGTCGTGAGGGCGTCAGCGACTGATGCCTGGCATGATCGACCTGGCGCTGCGTCAGTTCACCAGATCGCAGCGTGCGATGCGGTTGAAGTCCGCGAGCTGTTGCTCTGCCGGTGCGGCCAGATCGATGCTCGCCAGCAATTCAGCCAGCCGCCGGTGCGCACGCTCGGCATCCGCGGCAGGCAGCGGCGCCTCGTCATAGACCTCGATATAGGGCGAGACGAGATTGCTCAGCAGCTGGCACAGCGCGCTGTGTTCGGGGGCGCGACTGCGGAGATCGGATAGTTTCTGCTGCAGGGATCGGAATGTGTGGAGGCCGTGGTGCTGCTGTTCAAACCACGTGCTCAGGTCGTTCATGTTAGCCTCTTCGGATACGAGAAGAAGCTATGGGCTTTTACACTGCCGCGTCGAAAAGAGCCAGCACGGACTCAGCGCGGCCCGGCGATGATCACCGCGGCGCCGACCAGACAGATCGCGGCCCCCGCGATATCCCAGCGGTCCGGGCGAAAGCCTTCGGCGAACCATAGCCATAGAACGGACATGGCGATGTAGATGCCGCCATAAGTGGCATAAGCCCGGCCGGCGGCTTCGCTCTCGACCAGCGCCAGTAGCCAGGCAAACAGGATCAGCGATGCGATACCGGGAAGCAGGATCCAGACCGGCTTGCCAAGGCGGAGCCAGGCCCAGAAGGCGAAGCAGCCGACGATCTCCGCGATCGCAGCTCCGATGAATATCAAGGCCGTGCGCATCGATGCTCCCTGCGTATTGCTGCCGTTCCATAGCGGCCGGACACCCGCAAGGGCAATTGCTGCGTCACGTGGCTTTGGCTGCACGCGCCAGAACAAGGAGATGCGAGATAGTCACTGTCACCGCCATGATCATCAGGCCGAGATCGGCACCGTGGACACGATCAGGTGCCCAGGTCATGGCGGCCCAGATCATCAGGCGCAGGGCGAGCGCGAAGCCGATCAGGCCCCAAAGACCCAGCCATCTCGGTCCATGCCAGACCGGTCGGCCGTCGAGCGCCCATTGCATGACGATACGGTCTCGCGCGATCCGCGGCGCGAAAAAAATGCTGGCGGCGATCATCACGGCGATCGCCGCCCAGAACACGTAGTCAGCCATCATCACTGCCTGCGAGAGGTATCGGATCGAGCATCGGAGAACCGCCTAACGTCGTACCTTTTTACCACATTTGACTACCGCGCGGGCCCCACAACCGGAACCACACGGCTGCAACTTAAAAAAAGCCGCGCATTAGCCGCAAAATCGTACGATTCTTGTCGACGCGCCGAACGACTTGCGTTAGCGGTACCATCATCCGACAGCAACCTCAGGTGCTGTCAATCAGCTTGACGCGTCCCAGATGTGGTCGTCTCCGTTGCCGCGATTTTATTTTCACATCATCTCCGAGCGCACCTTTCTTGACGACGAAGGTACCAGCTTCGCGTCCGAACAGGATGCCATGAAGCATGCACGCGAACTCGCAGCCGAGCTGGTGCGGACCACCGGCGCACTCACCGGCGCCATCGTCGTGGAAAATGAAGATGCCGGCGGCATGTTCGAGGTGCCGCTGTCGTCATGGAACAGTTGAGCCCGAACGACGACTTGGGCACCACGCCGTTCCTGCGCCGGCCTTAATGCGTTGCGTTGCCGGTCTTGGTGCGCGGCTGCTTGGCCGGCGCGGCCGACTTGGGCGCATCGCTGCGGACATTGCCCCACGGATCGACCGAGTTGCTATTGTTGGGGATCTGGCGCAGGGAATCGCGGTAGGCCTTCTGCCGGATCGCATCCTGCTCCTTCTCCTCCGGCGTCATGGTCTTCAGCTCCGGCAACAGATTCAGCATCTGTGCGGAGGCAGGTCCGGTCAGTGACGCGAGCACGGCGACGACGCTGAGCAATCTCATGATATTAAAGGCTCCGTGAAAGTCGGAGCCCTTATACCACCTGCCCTTCGCGCACGCCAAGCACGCGAAAGCAGTGCCGTTCTGCCCTGCAGGCCCATCCGGACATCTCCGGACACAAGGCCGCAGCCCGGAATGTCTATTTGCCGAGGATCCGCTCGGCAGCGGTGACGATGCTGACGCCGGGATTGGTCGCACAATAAGCGCCGAATTTCTTGGCGTTCTCGGTGAACACCTCGGTGTCGATCAGCGCTTCGTCGGAATCGCCTTTGTACCAGCCGTCGATCCAGGTCAGCACCATCGCGATATCGTCCGGCTTGGACTCGATGAACTGCTTGCAGGACATCACCGAGAGGTCGAGCACCGCCGCCTTAGCCGGCGTGACAACAAGCGTGACGGAGAATGCGATCAGCGATGCGAGCAAGGTGCTGGCGGTCTTCATGCAGTTCTCTCCCCAATGGAAATGAACGCCAGCGGCCCGCTGATGCGGGGCCTGTGCCTGAAGCGCTCATCCGCGACGCCAGCACCGCGGGAACCGGGAGAATCTGAAGTTTCCCTGAAATTTTGCCGGTAATTGCCTGCCACATCTTCACGAAACGTAAATCGCCAGGCCCCGATCTCTGCGATCGGTTTCAATGAACGGCAAGATGATACGGCTAAGCCTGCCGCATGGAGACGATACGGACAACGGCCATGATCGAACGACGGCAACATCCGCGCCAGCGGGTCTTGAAGCGGGGCATGCTGACTTTCCTCGGTGGCGGGGGCGTGGATTGCACCGTGCGCAACATCTCAAGCTCGGGTGCACGCGTCGATGTGGCCAGCCCGGTCGGCATTCCCGCCCAGTTTCATCTGGTGATCGAGACCGACCAGTTCATCCGTCGCGGCCGACCGGTGTGGAACAGCGACCGCCAGATCGGCATCGCCTTCGACTAGTAGCGGCCGCCGCCATTGTAGCCGCCGCCGTAACCGCCACGGCTGTAGCCGCCCCCATATCCGCCGCCACCATAGATGCGCGCAGGCGGTGCGTAGTAGACGGCCGGCGGACGCCGCACCACGATTTCTTCCTCGATAATCTCGCGGCGGGGCGGCGTACGCTCAGCACGCTTCTTCGCGGCATCGGCCTTGGCCGGCTTCTCGGCCTTCTTCGAGGCTGGAGCGGCCGATGGTGGCGCGTTGCAGGGACAGGTCGGCGCCGGTGACGCCAGAGCGGCGACATTGGTCGTCGCAGCAGCACCGACTGCCGGCTCCGGCTTGTTGCGCACGCGTTCGATCAACCCCCGCGCCGTCACGGCCTGTTCGCTGTCTGGATATTTGGCCAGGAATGTTTCGTAGGACGACACTGTATTGGTGATCACGGCGATATTCCAGGCGACCATCCGGTAGTGGCGGTCGAGCCAGTCCCTGGCCTCCGGTCCGAAAGGCGGCGCAGCATAGAGGCTGACAAAGGCCTCATAGGCTTCCACCGAGCCGTCGAACACGATCATGTCGTGCGCCTGCTGGATGTCCTTGCCCTTCAGCTCCTTCTTCCAATCCTCGGCGGAGCGCTTCCTGGCCGGAGCGCTGGGCTCGCCGGCATCAGCGCTTCCGCGGGCGGCGATCTGGACATCCGCCTTTGTGTCTGCAGACTTGACCTCGCCGGCCTTGGCCTCGCCAGCCGGTGGCTTGATGTCGGCCGACGTACCGAAGAAGCGGAAATCGCTGACCAGCGACGAGCTTTCCCACGGAGTCTGGCGCCCCTGGGTGGCGAGATTGACATCCAGGCGCACGCGCTTGAACGCTTCCTCGATGGGAATGCCCGGCTCGCGGCCTGCCTTCAGCAGCGCCGTCGTATAGGGGCTGTTGGCGCCGCTGCCGTCTTCGGCTTCCGCGCCGGGTGCCGTCGAGAAGGACAGCATCGTTCCGGGCGCACCGAACTTCACGTCCACATGGGCAAGGCCGCGCGGCGCCTTGCTGATGGCAGGGAACGGGTTGTTGCGGCAGGCATCGAGCAGGATGATGCGGCTCTTGCTCGGCAGCGCATTCAGCGTGTTGAGGATGTCGTTGAGGCGCACCGCCTGCAGCGTGACGTCGATCTCGCGCTTGGGATCGATATCCACCGGCATCAGATAGTTCTCGCCATCGACCTGCACGCCGTGGCCGGCATAAAACACCAGCGACGTGGTGTCCGGTCCCTTGGCGGCTACGGTGGCGGCAAATGCGCTGAGCTTCGCCCGTAATTCGTTCTGCGTGAGATCGGAGGCCGACTGCACTTCGAAGCCGGCATCGGTGAGCATGGCCGCCATCGCCTTGGCGTCGTTGGCGGGGTTCGGCAGCGGGGTCACCGCCTTATAGGCGGACTGGCCGATCACCAGCGCCACCCGGCTTTCAGCGAAGGCGGCCGAGCAGCTGAACAGCACGGCAGCAGCGATCACGGCTTTGCGGACGACACGACCCATCATCGAACGACCTCCCCGGCCCGGCCGGCATGCGCGGCGGATCGATCCCGCCTGACTGCAAGTGAAATCAGGCGGCCCGCGCACCAACAATGCGACGGGCTGCCGCTACTCGCTTTTTTGGTCGCGACGGGGATTGGCGCGGTTCACGGCGAGCCGCGCGGCAGATCGTGGAGCGCCGACTATTTCTTCTTGGCCGCCGCGGCCGGTGCCGGGCTTGGCGCCGCGGGCGCGACGCCGCCCCACGGATCGTATTTCTGCTTGGGATCCGGAATGCGCTGGAGCGCAGCCTTGTAGGCCTTGTCGTCGGGCTTGGGCGGCTCGGGCGGATTGGCGTGCGGGCTTTTCTCCTCGCGACCGGTGCTCACCTGAGCGGATGCCGATGTCGCGAAGGCTGCCAGAACGGCCACGGCGAGAACGAATGCTTTCATGCGAATACCCCTCTGCCCCCTCAATAGCGCGTTGTTGCGCCAATTTCCTAGTCCCTGCGGCCAGCGAGCGCAGGCCCGGGACAGCGCATCTGCGTCATAGCCATTGAAATCATGGCATTTTCCGGGTCGCCTTGGTGAATGGTCGGTGACCGGAATGATGCGCATTGCTGGCAGGTGCAAACCAGATCTTGGCATGTTTCGTCTATTGTCACGATTCCAGAGGGGAAACGGGACGTGGTCGATCTACCCAGTTCGGTAGCCATGCATGCAGCCGACGAGCCGGTGGCGCAGCAACGCCCGTCCGCGGCGCGGCAGGACGCGCATGTGTCGCTGGTGGATGTCCCGGTGGATGCCTGGCACGCGCTGGAAGCGCGGGCCATCGAGCCCAATGGCTATTACCTCGCCGAATGGGAACTGGCGGTGAACGCCACGGCGCACGGCTTGACCGATGTTTCGGCGCTGACCGCCTGGCACCATGGCAGCCTGATCGGCCTGCTGCCCGTCGTCTCGCTCCGCCGCGCCTATCGGCTGCCGCTCCCTGTGCTGGTCAATGCGGACGCCTATGGCACGCTGTCGACACCGCTGCTCGACCGCCATGCAGCGCGCGAAGCAGCCGTGGCGCTGTTCATCCAGGCCAGGCAGAACGGCGTCCGCGCCATCGTGTTTCGCAATGTCGCGCTGGAAGGGCCCGCGATGACTGCGATGCACGATGCACTGGCCGAACAGGGACTGGCCCCACGCGTCATCACTTCGCATGTCCGTGCCGGCCTCGACGCCACCCGTGATGCCGATGAGGTCCTGCGCGACGGGCTCGGCGCGAAGAAACTGAAAGAGTTGCGCCGCCAGCGCAATCGGCTTGCCGAACATGGCGCGGTGACATTCGCGGTCGCCCGCACGCCGGATGAAGTGACCGCCGCAGTCGACGCATTCCTGGCATTGGAGGCCAGTGGCTGGAAAGGCAAGCGCGGCACAGCCCTGCAGCAGCAGGCCGGCGACGAAGCCTTCATTCGCCGGGCGACGCGCGCCCTCGCCGCCCGTGGCCAATGCGAGATCGTCACCCTGAAGGTCGGCGATGCCGCGGTGGCGTCAGGCGTGATGGTCCGCCATCTCGACCGTGCCTACTATTTCAAGATCGGCATTGATGAGCGCTTCGGCAAATATTCGCCGGGCGTCCAGCTCACCCTCGACGTCACCCGCCACCTGTGCACCGATCCCGCTACTACCTCGGCGGACTCCACGGCCGCGCCGGGACATCCGATGATCGATCCGATCTGGCGCGAGCGCCTCGCCATCGGCGATGTGGTTTTGCCGCTATACAGGAACGATCCGGTGGCGGCGCTGACCTATGGAGCGCTATCGCTGCGGCATCACGTGCGCGAACAGGCGAAGCGGATCGTGCAGCGGCTGCGCAGCCGCTGAGCTACTCCGCAGCCTCTGCATTGATCTCGGCTGAAATCTGCCGGATGGCGCGCGCCAGCTTGTCCGGATCCTGCGCGCCGGACACCGCATATTTCTGCGCAAAGACATAAGTCGGCACGCCGGAAATGCCTTTGTCGGATGCTTCCTTGGCATCGGCGGAAATCTTCGCGACATCCTCATCGGTGGCGAGCCGCCTGCGCACGTCATCCGCATCGAGGCCGAGATCGGCAGCAGCCTGCACCAGCGTCTCCGGTTGGGTGAGATCACCGCCGTCGCGGAAATACAACTCCATCAGCTTCTGCTTCATCTCGGCCGATTTGCCGATCGCATCCGCCCACAGGATCAGGCGGTGGCAGTCGATGGTGTTGGGCTGGCGCTTCACCGAGTCCGGCTGGTAGCTCAGCCCCTCCTCTTCCGCCGCAGCGACGACGCGTTGCGCGATGCCCTTATAGGCATCCACCGAACCAAACTTGGTCTCGAGATAGGTCGAGCGATCGATGCCCTCAGGCGGGATCCAAGGATTGAGGAAGAACGGCCGCCAGTTCACATGGACCGGCACTTCGGGGGCCATTGCCAGCGCATTCTCGATACGGCGCTTGCCGATGTAGCACCACGGGCACACGACGTCGGAGACGATATCGATCTGAAGCGGCTTGATGGTGCTCATGGCTTGCTCCCTGCATTCTTGGTTGCCCACAGATAGGCCGCACAGACCGATGCGGCAAGACCGGGTTCCCTCAGTCAGGACGAGCCGCCAGTGCCCGCAGCTTTTGGCTGGTCGCAGCGTCCGCCGGAAAGAAGGTCTCGATGGCGATTTCGGCGAGCGTGATGTCCAGTGGCGTGCCGAAGGTCATGGTGGTGGACATGAAGCTCAAGACGTCATCGCCGAGCTTCATGCGAAAAGGGACCACGACACTGTCCGCAGCGATGGGCGCTGCGCGCGCCGGCACCGGATAGGTCTTCAGCTCCTGATACAGCTTGATGAGCTCGGGATCTGCCGTCGACTCGCATTGCCGGTGCAGCCGTTCAAGCAGATGCGCGCACCATTCGCCGAGATTGACCGTGCGGGCCGCGAGGCCCTGCGGATGGAAACTGAGCCTGAGCACGTTGATGGGGGGCGTCAGCAGCTCAGCAGCAATGCCCGCGAGCAGCGGCATGATCATGTTGTTCGCCGATACCAGATTCCAGTGCCGATCCACGGCCAGCGCCGGATGCGGCTCATGGGCTTTCAGTACGAGATCGATGGCCTGCCGCGCGGAAGCGAGGGCGGGATCGTCGAGCGTCCGCTGCGGAAAGGCCGGTGCAAAACCGGCGGCCACCAGCAGCACATTGCGCTCGCGCAATGGCACATCGAGCCGTTCGGCGAGCCGCAGCACCATGTCGCGCGATGGTGCCGAACGGCCGGTCTCGACGAAGCTGAGATGGCGGGTGGAGATCTCGGCGTCGCCGGCGAGATCGAGCTGGCTGAGGCGGCGACGCTGGCGCCATTCGCGCAGGTGATCGCCGATGGCCATGGGGCGGCTGGGAGTGGCGGTTGCGAGCTGTGTGATCATGGCAAAACGCTAACATGCAGATTTTCGCGCTTCCATGACCTCCGAGGTAATCGATTTACCTCCGCGTGGCGGCCATCTTCGGCACATCGCAACCGATAACCGAAGGAGAACGACCATGATCAATCCGTCCCTGCTGCTCCGCCGCGCCATCCAGATCGACGCTGTCGTCAGCGGCGCCATGGCCCTGCTGCTCACTTTCGCAACCGGTCTCGTGGCCGGACTGACCCACCTGCCCGATGCGCTGCTGCTACAATCCGGCCTGTTCCTGATCGTCTATGTGGCATTCATCGGCTGGCTGGGAACCCGCGCCACCATGCCGAAGCCGCTGGTGCTTGCGGTCATCATCGGCAACGCCGCCTGGACCCTCGGCAGCATCGGCCTGCTGTTCTCCGGTGCCGTGAATCCGAACCTGCTGGGGCAGCTGTTCGTCGCCGCGCAGGCGATTGCTGTGGGTGTGTTTGCGGAGCTGCAGTTCATTGGCTTGCGCAAGAGCAGTGCGGCTCAGGCGGCCTGAGAGGACTCGTAAAGTCCCAGCGTACTCACCGTCACCTCTCCTGCGAGGGAGAGGTGACGGCGTGCTTCACGCTTTCTTCGATTTGACCTTGCCAGCTTTGGCTTTCTTTGCCGGCACCTTCTTGCCGACGGTCTTCGCCTTCTTGGCAACCTTGGCCTTCGCTGCAGCCTTCGGCGCTTTCTTCAGCGCCTTCTTGACGTCAGCCTTTTTGGCCTTGGCCTTATCCTTCTTGCGCTTGGCCTTGTCGGCCTGCTTCTGCTCCTTGCGCTCGGCCTTTTCCTTGGCCTTGGCCTTTTCGGCGCGGAGTTTGGCGCGCTTTTTCGCGCGCTTGGCTTCGCAGCCCTCGCATTTGCAGCCGATCGGCTTCAAATATTCTTTGAAGTATTCCGTGCCGTAATCGTAATTGATCTCTTCACCCGGCTGGATCTTCTTGATCGAACGGATGATGATCTTCTTCTTCGCCGGATTGACGTCGGACTCGGCGTTCGGCTTGCAGGAATGATTGATGTAGCGCGCGACGTTCTTGCGGATCGAGCCGTCCACGGTCCAGCGCTTGCTGATCTGGAACAGATATTTGTTCTCGATGGCGTCGTGCTTCTCGTTCTTCGAATCCAGCAGCGGGCCGAAATACTGGATGATCTTGACGCCCTTCTTGATCGGCTGGGTGGCGAACAGGCCGAGACCGGTCTTGGAGCGGCCGATGCGATAGGGCTTCGAGGCGGTGGAGACGGGCATGAGGCGGGAACTGACACTGCTGACGGAGAATGATCTCACCTTCTAGATCGATTCCACCACGCGTGCCAGCGGCGCGCCGGCCAAAGAATGCGCATATTCACGGCTTTACGCGCGCTTCTTTGCCTTCCGATAGCGCTCCAGCAGTCGCTCGCCTCTGGCCGCTATTTTTCGTGCAGCCGCGACGGTCTTCGGCACAGGCTCGCCCCAGGCATGGGCCGACAAGGCGTGGCGCGTCGGGCGGCCCTCGCTATCGACCAGAGGCGGCAGCTTGGCGCGACCATAGAAGCGCACTGCCCAGCTGCCCTTGCGGCGCATCTCGGTCGGCGTCATCTCGGACGCCTTCTTGGTCACACCGGGCTTGAGATGCGCGCCGTCCTTCCTGGCAAAAGCTTTCCGCCCTGCCGCTGTAAGACCACCCTTGGGGTCCTTCTCAGCCTTTCGGGTAGCCTTTTTCTTGGCTGCCTTTTTCGTGGTCTTCTTGGCTGACCTCTTCTTGGTGGTTTTCTTCGCGGTCTTCTTCGTCGCTTTTTTCGCCGACTTCTTGGCGGTCTTCTTCGCTGACTTTGCCATGCGCATATTGTCCACGAGATTGGGATAGGGCCGGCCGGCGCGTTTGGCGCTGGCCTTGGCGGCAGCTTTCTTCGCCGGCGTGAGATGCTTCGACGCCTTGCCGGCGCGCTTGCGCGGATTGCTGCGTTTCCAGGGAGCCTTGCGTGTGCTTGTCTTCGGCGTGCTTTTCTTGGCCATGCGCGACCAACGCACGATAGCAAGCAGGGTTTCCCGCCGCGACACCGGTATCTTTACATGCAATGATGGCCTGCCAACGGTATCCGGAGCCTAGTGATGAAGGACGCACTCGCCAAGCTCGGCCAGGATTTCTTCTCGACCATCGTCTTCCTGGCGCTCTATCTGATCACCGGTGACGTGCTGCTGGCGACTTGCGTCGCCATCGTCGGCGCCATCGCTCAGTTGATCTATGCTCGGATCAAGAGAGAGCGGCTCGACGTCATGACCTATGCCAGCCTGGCTCTGGTGGTGGTGCTGGGCGGTGCGACGCTGCTCACCCATGATCCGCGCTTCGTGCTGGCGAAACCGAGCATCGGCCACTTCGCCATCGGCGCCATCATGCTGCGCAAGGGCTGGGCGCTGCGCTACGTCCCGCCGATCGTGCGCGAAACGATCCCGGACTACGTCACGATCGCGGGCTATGCCTGGGCTGCGCTCATGTTCGCACTTGGCGCAGGCACCATTGGCGTGGCGCTCAGCGGCGACATGAAGCTATGGACGTTCTATGTGACGGTGGTGCTGATCGGCGCCAAGGTGGCGGCCTTTGCGATCCAGTATGTCATCTTCCGCGTGCTGGTCGCGCGACGGCTGCGCGCCGCCGCAGCAGCGGCGCAATGACGACCTCAGAGATAGTGATAGAACATGACACCGTTGATCGCGCTCGCTGTCGCGAGCAACGCCACCACCGTCACATTCATCCGCAAAGCATCAATCATGGCTCGCCCCGAATCCCGGATCAGTTCCGGTCGCCATTGAAACAGGACGGGCCGAGTCGTCACCGCTTTTCTTTTTGCTGCACAGGCTTGCGAGTCCGGACAGAATCGAGTCCCGCAGATCGTGGTTAACCGACCGCGCAGCGCTTGAATGTGTGAGTCGCGATCTGTCGAGTCCGCTTCGATGATTCGCCGCACAGCCGGCCGGCGCCCCGAGGGATCGCGGCGTCAAAACCAGATCTGCATTGGTAGTCCGTACGCATCGCGCTTGGCATCGGCTCTGGGCAAAGCACCGCCGGGTGCATTTGCGGCGAGCGCCACAGCACAGGCGTCGAGCACATCGTCGCGTTTCGCGCCGGTGCCGCGACGTCTGATGGTCAACCAGTCATCGAGATCGGAAAAGCCGTTTGCGCCGAGAAGCACGCGACGCAATGCGAGCCCCTCTTCCGAGTGTTTTGATGGCAGCGGCTTGCCCGCATTCAAGCGCAGGAAGACCAGTTCGGGATGAGCTTCGCGGAGATCGGGATGCCGATGGGTCCGAATGAACGCATCCACCTCCATGATCTTGGCGCCGATGTGCCAGAGCTGTAGCGATATGCGCGTCTCGCCGCGGCGCACCGCCTCCCGGTTGGCGCTGGCGGGATCATCGAACTCGTCCCACAGCCAGCGGCGTGCGCCGGAAAACACACGCGACCCATGCGGTCTCAGCTGCGCGCGGGCCAGACGATCGCACAGGCGATCGCCGTCCTCGGTCATGCCGATGGGAATATCGATGGCCGCGCGGTGGACGTCCCGAGTCGCCAACCAGGAAACGTTTGGTGGAAAGGCGATGCTGCGCTGGTCGCCATCGATGGTGACGGCGACCCAGCCGTTGCGGAAACCATCGAGACCGACAGCGATCATGCGCGTCAGTCTGGCGACGGCGCGTCTTCATCCAGCAACGCGTCGCGTGCTGCCCCGCCGATCGCCTGAGTGAGGGCATCATCGCCGTCATCGGGCAGCGCCCCGTTGAGCCCCAGCATTTTCGCAGCACTGCCGTCATCCGGCATGATCGCAACATCGCGCAGCGCGCGGTCCATCAAGCGGCTGCGCTTGTCGAGTTCGGCCACCGATCCCGCCGCCGTGTTGAGCTGGCGAGCAACCTTGCCCACCGTATCGTTGTAGCGCTTGAACTCGGTACGAACGGCACTGAGGATCTTCCATACATCCCCGGAGCGCTCGGCAATCACCATGGAGCGATGATTGACCTGGAAGGCGTGCAGGATGGCGGCGAAGGTTGTCGGCCCCGCCAGCATCACATTGCATTCGCGCTGGACGTGATCGAACAGGCCGGGAATGCGCAGCACCTCGGCGAACAGGCTTTCAGTCGGCAGGAACAGGATCGCGCGCTCGGTGGTGCGCGGCGGGTTGATGTATTTCTTCGCGATATCCTTGGCGAAAGACTTGATGCGGTTTTCCAGTTGCTTGCGGAAATGCGTCGCCAGCTCGACATCATTGGCTTCCAGCGCCTCGAGCATGTGCTCGTGATCCTCGCGCGGGAATTTCGCGTCCACCGGCAGCAACATCTCGTCGCCGTCGAGCATCGGCAGGCGAATCGCATATTCGACGCGCTCAGCCGAATTCGGCTTGATCTGTGCGTCCTTGATATATTGCGTCGGCGACAGGAAATCCTGCAGCAGCATCGCCAGCTGCACCTCACCAAAGGTGCCGCGCAATTTGGGATTGGTGAGAACGTTCTTGAGATCGCCGACATGGGTTGAGATGCTGCGCATCTCGCCGAACACCTCGTAGGCCTTGTTGAGCTGTTCGACCACACGGCCGAAATTCTCGTTCAGCCGGGTCTCCAGCGTGGTCTGCAGCTTCTCATCGACAGTGGTGCGAACCTTCTCGAGCTCGGCGGCATTTTCGGTGCGCAGCTGATCGAGCCGGCCCTCCACCGTCTGGCGCAGCTGTTCGCCGCTCAGTCCTTGCGTGCGGGTCAGTTCGTCGATCGCCAGCTTGGTGGCGTCGAGGCGTTCCTTCTGGTGGTTGCTGATCTCGCCGAGCGTGCCGGCCACATTCTGGCGCAGGCTGTGGAAACTGTTGTTGAGCTCTTCACGCAGGTTGCGCGCGGAGTCTGCATGCGCAGCACCGGACTGATCGAGCTTGAGCTCGACCATCGTGCGCAACGCCTCGCGATTGGCTGTAGAGCCCTGCTCCATTCGGCCGATATCCGCATTCAGCTTGGTCCCGATGTCGTTGATACGGGCTTCGGTGGTCTGGTTGGATATGGCCAAGCGCTGGCCAAAGTTATCGACCTGCTTGAGTAAGCGGTCTTCAAGCTTCAGCATCATATCCGCCGCGGCGCCCTGCTGCTGGTTCATGGTCTGCAGCAGTTCTTGTCGTACCGCGCGGATCTCCGCATCGGAGGCCTGGCGAATGGCGTCGCCCTCGAAACGCAGCAGCTCGCTGACCTCGGCGCGCTCTAGCGCAACCGGACGGCGCGCAACCACGATGACGGCCACGATCGCAAACAGCGCGGCAATGAAGGCCAACGCCAGCGTGGCGATCGGGAAATAAGGAGCAAATTCGGTCACAGGCATCTCTCGCGTACTCTTTTTGTTCTAGCGAGAGCAGAAGAGTCCCGCAACCCTCCATGGCGATGGAAGGTTGCGGAAACCGGGGACGACTCAGCCCAGGTTCAGTTCCTTGAAGAAGTCGTTGCCCTTGTCATCGATGATGATGAAGGCCGGGAAATCCTCGACTTCGATCTTCCAGATCGCTTCCATGCCGAGTTCGGGATACTCGACCACTTCGACCTTCTTGATGCAATGCTCGGCAAGATTCGCCGCGGTGCCCCCGATCGAGCCGAGATAGAAGCCGCCATACTTCTTACAGGCCTCGCGCACGGCCACCGCACGGTTGCCCTTGGCAACCATCACCATGGAGCCGCCAGCCGCCTGGAACTGATCGACGAAGGAATCCATGCGGCCAGCCGTGGTCGGGCCGAAGGCGCCCGAGGCATAGCCTTCCGGGGTCTTGGCCGGGCCGGCGTAATAGACCGGATGGTTCTTGAAGTAATCCGGCAGCGGCTCGCCCCTCTCCAGGCGCTCGCGCAGCTTCGCATGCGCACTGTCGCGCGCAACGATCATGGTGCCGGTGAGCGAGAGGCGCGTCTTGGTCGGATATTTGCTGAGCGTGGCCAGCATGTCCTTCATCGGCTGGTTGAGGTCAATCTTCACGACCTCGCCGCCCAGCTCCTGCTCCATCTGCGGCAGGTATTGCGCGGGATTGTGTTCGAGCTCCTCGAGATAGACGCCATCCTTGGTGATCTTGCCGAGCACCTGGCGATCCGCCGAGCAGGACACGCCAAGGCCGATCGGCAGCGACGCGCCATGACGCGGCAGGCGGATGACGCGTACGTCGTGGCAGAAATACTTGCCGCCGAACTGCGCGCCGACGCCGGAAGACTGCGTCATCTTGAGGATTTCCTGCTCCATCTCCAGATCGCGGAAGGCATTGCCGTCCGGCGAGCCCTGGGTGGGCAGCGCATCGAGATAGCGCGCCGAAGCGAGCTTCACCGTCTTCATGCACAGCTCGGCGGAAGTGCCGCCGATGACGATGGCAAGGTGATAGGGCGGGCACGCGGCGGTGCCCAAGGTCATGATCTTTTCCTTGAGGAACGCGAGCAGACGGTCCTTGGTCAGCACCGACGGCGTGGCCTGGAACAGGAAGCTCTTGTTGGCGGAGCCGCCGCCCTTGGCCATGAACATGAACTTGTAGGCGTCGTCGCCCTCGGCATAGATCTCGCACTGCGCCGGCATGTTATTGGCCGTGTTCTTCTCTTCGTACATGGTCAGCGGCGCGACCTGCGAGTAACGCAGGTTCCGGCGCAGATAGGCATCGCGTGCGCCTTCGCTGAGCGCGGCTTCGTCCTCGCCATCGGTGATGACGTTGCAGCCCTTCTTGCCCATGATGATGGCGGTGCCGGTGTCCTGGCACATCGGCAGCACGCCGCCGGCGGCAATGTTCGCATTCTTCAGGAAGTCGAAGGCGACGAACTTGTCGTTCGGCGATGCTTCGCTGTCATCGAGGATGTTGCGCAGCTGCTGCAGATGGCCCGGGCGCAGATAGTGGTTGATGTCGCCAAAAGCGGCCTCGCTGAGCGCCTTCAGCGCATCGCGCGACACCACCAGCATGTCCTTGCCCAGCACCTTCTCGACGCTCACGCCCTCGGAGGTGATCTTCTTGTAGGGGGTGGTGTCCTTGCCCAGCGGGAACAGCGGGGTGTGCTTATAGGGCGGAACCGGCTTCTGCTGGTCGGGGAAAGCGGCGGGAGCGTTCATGGGACGGGCCTCAAGGGACAGAAATTTGGAGCCCTTTTAGGAGGTTTCCGGATAGTTTTGAAGGGTTCAAAATTGCATCCCGCACCTCCCTACATCTCTCCGGCGGCGGCCCGAACAAGCCGTTCGCGGTCCGGTTCGAAATCAAGCCGCTGGCGCGCCCGGTCCAGCGCCTGTCCGGCGTGAGCCAGGGCGGCCTCCGTCATGTCGGCATCGCCGAGAGCAGCGAGCGCGCGCAGCCCCTTTTGCAAGCGGACGCCAACCTCCAGGACATTGGCCCCCTGCCGCGCGATGGAACCGAAACCGTCATCGAGCAGATCGTCCGCGGCGATCGCAGGGACCGCGATGCGGGGATAACGGATGTCATCCGAGGTTCGATCCGCCCCGTCCGTCCAGCGCGACAACAACCGGACGATGGTGCCGATGACATCGATCACCGTGCCGGCGTCGATCACGGCCGGCGGCAAGGCGCGCGCGGCGATCTCCGACAGCACCACCAGACCGAAACGCGGATCCTGCTCATAAGAGCGCTGGTCACCGATCAGGAAACAGTCGGCGATCCCGCGCGCCAGGTCATCCGGCTCGGCGTGCGCAGCGCCGGGCCCCACAATGACCGCCAGCTTGCGGCCACGCGTGACAAAGGTGCCGGGTAGCACCGAAACGCAGATATCGACGTCATGGGCTTCCGCGAGTTTGGATAATGCGGCGATATCGAAGCGCCGGATATAACCGACCTCGCCTGCGACAACCGGATGCCCCGCGGGCTCGGCCGACGGCGCGCGGCGCGCCCCAAAGCAGGGCTCTGCACGACGTCGTTCGATCGCCGCCAGGGTCGCCCGCTCGACCTGATCGATGGTCTCGCCGAGCCGACCGAGTCGCGACAGCCGGTGAATCCAGCGCAGCAGCATCACCACGATCAACACCACGACCGCGATGGTGGCTGCGAACAACACCAGGCGGCCGCTCGAACCATAGGCGCCGGTGGACAACGCAATCAGGCCGACAAGGCTGAAGACGAAAGCGCCGATGAAGGTCGCCAGTGCCTGCTGCGCCGTGCGGTCCTCGATCACCAGTTGCGCAGCGCGCGGCGTTGCCCCGGTCGCCGCGGAGGCGAAAGCCTGCACCATGGTGGAAATGGAGAAGGTCGCCACCGTGAGCATGCTCGCCGCCATGATGCCGAGGATGCGGTCCACCGCATCGGCGCCAATCTGGCTGGACAATGTCTGGGAGATCAGCCGATCCGTAAACAATGCCCCCAGGGCTGCGACGACGCCGAGGAGACTGTAGAGGGCGACGGTGAACCAGAGTTGGCTGCCGATGTCCCTCGCGATCCAACCGATATTGCGCTTCATTCCAGCCCCGCCCCCACCAGACGCGCATGCCCGGTCCCTGCCCCCTAACGTCGGGCGGGGCCCACCCGTTCCCGGACCTTGCGCACGGCGCCAGTGCAGGCTTCAATCTCGCGGGGGGAATGATCATGAATTTCAGATGCGGGATGCTCTCTGCGGCGGTTCTGGCGCTAACATCGGCCACTGGACCGGCGCATGCCGATCGCTGTGACGATCTGGCCAGGCAGCTCAAGAACCAGATCGACGGGCTGGGTATCGGACGGACCACGGCCAATGTGATCTATCTCTCTCATCCCGCCGCGAAGCAGCTGCGGCTCGGCTGCACCAGCCGCTCGGTGACCAATGAGTTGTTCGCGCAATCGCCGACGCGAAAACCCGCGCCGGCTTTCACCGAACTCGTCGCCAGCGCAGGTGCGGTCGTCTTCACCATTCCGAAGCAGGACACGCTGCGCGGCTCGCAGCGCTGCCTGAGCCGGATGGGGCTGCTGCGCGGTAACGACATCAAGATGCGTTTCCGCCGGCTCGATTTTCGCTGCACGCGCGACAAGACCAGCGCCGCGATTTCGATGTCACGCGGGCGAGACGAGTAATCCGCTGTCGCGCGAAAGTTAGCTCCCGGAAGGCGATAAACGCTCTAGAACCATGCAATAATTGTCATTCGATTGAATGATAGAGAAACGCGACGACCTGTCGCAGATGATCGCGCGTCCCTGCAATTACAGGCAATTCGATCACGCGCGGCAAAATAGATTGCATTGTTCGTTTCCTGCTCATGGCTTTGCAACAGGTGTGAGTCAGAAAGCTTCCGTTGCATTCTTCGACAATAAAACAATCCATTTTTTTGACGGCGTAAAATGTTTGAGCATGAAGATTTGAACCAGCGGAAGCTGGACGCATTGGAAGCCTCATACGCGATCATCGAATTCGGGATCGATGGAACGATTATCAGGGCGAACGCGCTCTTCCAGGATCTGATGGGCTATTCCGAGGCCGAATTGATCGGGCGAAGCCATGCGATGTTTGTGCCGCGGCGCGACACCAAGATGGCGGCCTACCGGTTTCATTGGGAGCGGCTGGCGCGCGGCGAAACGATTTCGGGCGAGTTCAGGCGCGTCAAGAAATCCGGCGAGATATGCTGGATCCATGGCAGCTATTCTCCGGTACGCGATGCGAACGGCAAAACCGAGCGCGTCCTCAAGGTCGCTTCCAATGTTACCTGGAAGAAGCGCCGCGACGCGGATTTTGCCGGGCAGATCGCGGCCATCCGGGCTTCACAGGCGGTGGTCGAGTTCGATTGCGACGGCAACATCCTTTATGCGAACCGCAACTATCAGAATCTGACGGGCTATTCGATCAGCGAGTTGAAGGGCACACCTCATTCACGGCTGTGTCCGCCGCACATGACAGCAACGCCGGATTATCGCATGTTCTGGGACAGCCTGCGCAGTGGATCGTCCGCCTCCCTGCTGTGCGAACGGATCGGCGCATCCGGGCAAACCATCTGGATGCTCGCCAGCTACAATCCCGTGCGAGATGAGAATGGTGGCGTAAAGAAGATCGTCAAATTCGCGATCGATCAGACTGAAGCGGTGCTGGATCATCAACGCGTCCGCTATATGTCGCAGCATGACCCACTCACCCATCTCTACAACCGTACGGGCTTCGACGGCCTGATCGAAGAAGCACTGGCAAGCGCGAGCACAGGAAAACGCCCCGCGCTTCTGCTGATAGACCTCGACGGCTTCAAGCAGATCAACGATACCTATGGTCACGCGGCCGGCGACGCCTGCCTCGTGACAGTGGCCAGCCGGCTGATGCGCAAGGCGCAGCACGCGCTTGGCCTTGCGCGCCTGGGCGGTGACGAATTCGCGGTCGTATTCGAGGCAGGTCACACACAGGAAGCCATCGAAGCGACAGCGCAAGACATCATCACCGAGGTGATGATCCCGTTCGACTGGCAAGGCTCGCTTGTTCGCCCCGGGGCCAGTATCGGAATCGCCACCGGCGGCACGACTGCGAGCGAAATCATGCGACAGGCCGATCTCGCCTTGTACAAGGCCAAGGGCGCAGGACGCGGGCAATTCCGTGTCTACTCTGTCGAGAACGAGACTCCCGAACAGGAGCTTCCACTCGTCGGCGGCGCCAGCCTGGCTCCGCACGACATGGCCGACCTCGGCGCGGTCCCGACCACACGACAGCGCACGCCCTTATCGTCGGCATCCTGAACACTGTCCGGACCCGATCCGACACTCACTTCGACCTTCGTCAGATCGCGGCATTTATCGTGAAATCGAGCGAAGCGGTTGGGACATTATTTATCAACACGGCGGGCTGCACGCGATTGCTGCAAATTGTACGGATCGTTTCAACCTTCGTTGCCGGCCATTACCGATAATAGCCGGATCGTTTCGTCAGGATGGAATTCAGATGAGTATTTCGAGCATCTCGACCCCACCAGCCACCCCTGTCCAGCCGATCGAGCCGCGCTCGGCCAATGTCAGGAAGCAGGACGCCGACGAGCGCAATCCGCCGCCGCCTCCGCGCCCGCCGCTTCCGCCGGGCCAAGGCACGCGGATCGATCAATATGTGTGATCCGATTGTAGGTGGGCAAGCGAAGCGTGCGCATCCTGATATGCACGGACTCGACGGTGGCCGCGCTTCGCTTTGTCCACCCTACATTCCCTTGTCGAGTGCTTTGTAGCGTCGGAAGATTCCCTGCTCGTTGAACGGAATGCGGCGATCGCTGGCGAGATAGGCTTCAATATTCGGCCGCCCGGCGACGCGATCGTGTAGGCCGATCAACCCTGGAATCTCGCGCTCGAATTTCTTCATCCGTTTCGGGAAGGCATAGCGCAGGCCTTCGACGATCTGGAACAGCGAGAGATCGACATAGGTCATCTTGCGCCCGGTGATATAGGCGCCGTCGCTCGCTTTCAGCAGCTTCTCGAAATAGCCGAGAAATTTGGGTACGCGCTCGTTCCAGAACTCCCTGGTGCGCAGCTTCGCCGCTCCCTTCTGATCCTCGTAGTAAAGCGACACACCGATCGGATGGTGGGTGTCATGCACTTCCATCACGAAGTCGGCGATGGTGAGTTGCAGATCGTTGAGCTTCAGCCGCGCAGCTTCTGTCTTGGGTGCGAGACCATGGCGGGCGCCGAGATAGAACAGGATGTTAGCGGTCTGGCCGATCACCATCGCGCCGGCCTTGAGGAATGGCGGCGCGAACGGCGGAAGCCCTTTTTTCGCCTCCAGCATCTTCGTCATCGCGCCCATGCCGGCCTTGCCGCGGACGACGTCCACATAGTTTGCGCCCGCCTCCTCCAGCGCAAGCCGCACATATTCACCGCGGCCCTGGATCATCGGCCAGTAATAGAGCTCATAGCGCATGCCGGAACCTCTTCTCGCGTTCTTGAGCTGGGTTAACGGATTACCGACCAATTCGTTCTGCGCGGTAGCCCAACGTCGCCCACCCCCGGCGAGTGAAACTGATAACCCGGCTTCAACCCTCTTCGGTGAAGCCCGACCAATCCAGGCGGATAAAAGAACCGGCACACAACCGATAAAGACTCTCCTGCGTAGCATGATACGCAGGAGAGCATTCATGCCGGATCAGATCATTTTCGCCATCCATCACATCCTCGTTCTGCTCGCGGGATCGATCTGCCTGTTCGGCACCTGGGTCGGCATGCGCCACTTTGCCCGCGCTCGTGCGACACAGGGATCGACGCGGCTGGGATGGCTGTTCATGGCGTCGGTCGGCACCGGTGCTGCACTGTGGGCGTCGACCTATATTTCGATCCTCGCGCTCGATCCGCAGCTCAATAGCGGCTTTGATCTCGTTCCGGTGGCGGTGACCCTCGCGATCTCGATCTTGTCCTGTCTGGTCGGCTTCGAGATCGGCAGCCGGCATTTCACGCTGGCGCCTGAGGTCGGTGGCAGCATCATGGGCGTTGGCATTCTGCTGATGCACTATATCGGCGTCGATGCCTGGCATTTCAGCGGCACCACGCAATGGAGCGGTTACGGGATCGGCCTGATCCTGGTGCTTGGCCTCGGCCTGTCCGCATTGTCGGTCAATCGCGCCAACCGTCCGGTCACGCGCTGGTGCCGGCATGGCGCGGCGATCGTGCTGGCCTTCATGATCTGCACCATGCATTACGCCTTGACGGTGTCTTCGAATGTCGTCGCCGAACCATCGATGGCCATGGCACCGGAGCTGGTACCGGCGAAAATGCTCGGCGCCGGGGTCGTGCTCGCAGTGCTGTTGGTGATGGGCAGCGGCTTTTCCTCATATGTGATTGATCTTCGCACCCGGACGGAGTCCGCCGAGCGCATTCATCAGCTGTCGTTCAACGACAGCATGACCGGCCTGCCCAACCGCATCGCCTTCAACGAGCGTCTCGCTTTCTGGGCCTCGGAATCCCACGAACGCGCGCATAGACTGGCGGCGCTGACGATCAATATCGACGGCTTCAAGGACATCAACGATCTCTATGGCCACAGCGCCGGCGATCTGCTGCTGATCGAGGCGGCAACGCGGATGCGTCAAGTGATCGGCACCGACGAATTCCTGGCTCGGCAGAGTGGCGACGAGTTTCTGGCTCTGCAGATGTCCGGCGGCCAGCCGGCAGACGCGCAGCGCTTCGCAGAGCGCATCGCGGCCGCTCTTGCCGCCCCTTTCCTGATCCACGACCAGAGGATCGCACTCACGACAGCGATTGGCTATTCGATATTCCCCACCGATACGCCCGAGCGCGATCATCTGCTGGGCAATGCCAAGCTGGCGATGGATGCCGGCAAAGCGAAGCAACGCGGCGCCATCTGCGCCTATCATCGCGAAATGGGCGATGCCGCCCGCGCCCGCCGTGCGCTCATGCGCGATATACAGACCGCCACCGCCAATGGCGAACTCGAACTGCACTATCAATTGCAGACCACACTCTCCGATGGCGCCATCTGCGGCTCCGAGGCGCTGATGCGCTGGAATCATCCGAAGCTCGGGCGCATTTCACCAGCTGATTTCATCCCGCTCGCCGAAGAGAGCGGCGCCATTCTCGATATGGGCGAATGGGCGCTGCGCACGGCGTGCCGCGATGCCGCAGAGGGACGTCTGCCCGGCACGATCGCCGTCAATCTGTCGCCTGTGCAATTCGGTCGCGCCGATCTCGCCGAAACGATCCATGCCATTCTACTGGAAACCGGCCTGTCGCCGCGCCGCCTCGAAATCGAGGTGACGGAATCCACCCTGATGTCGGATCAGGTTCGCGGGCTGCACATCCTCCGCAAGCTCAAGGCGATGGGCATCTCGGTCGCCATGGATGATTTCGGCACCGGTTATTCGTCGCTCGGCACGTTGCACGCTTTCCCGTTCGACAAGATCAAGCTCGACCAGTCTTTCGTCCGCCGCATTCCCGACGACGCCACCGCCTGCGCCATTGTCCGCACGGTACTCGCGCTCGGGCACAGTTTGAAAATCCCGGTGCTCGCCGAAGGCATCGAAACCTCGGTGCAATGGCATTTCCTGCTCGGCGAAGGCTGCGACAAGGGCCAGGGTTACCTATTCGCCCGTCCGGTGCCGATGGCGCAGATCCCGGAAACAATCACCATGGCAACGGCTATGGCGCAGGCGGAAGCCCGAAACCCTGCCGACATCGAAATGAGGTCGATTGCGGCTGCATAGGCTGCAAAGTCCGACCGCCAACCACATCATCGTCCTTGCTGCTTCCAAAACAAAAGCGCCGCGGGTTGCCCCGCGGCGCTTGCATTATTCGGATTGAGCGGGCGTTACGCCTGCTGGATCGCCGACACTTCCCAGTTGCCGCCATTGGTGCGGATGAAGGTCCACACTTCGGTGGCTTCGGTCGGGGTTTCGCTACCGGCAACGAGGCGATTGGTGCCACGCTCCAGGGTCTTGTCGACCAGCGAGAAGCGCATCGCCACGCTGGCATATTCGTCGTTGCCTTCGCGCCAGGCTTCCGCGAGGTCACCCTGCAGGAGCTTCACGTCCGACACCTTGTTGATGTCGTTGGCAGCCTTGTTCTCCGCGAGATCCTTCGCGAAATACGAGGTCATTTCCGGCGTCGCCAGCTTGCCGAGCGCATCGGTGTCCTCGTTCGACCAGGCCGCCTGAACTTCACCGAGCAGGCGCTCGAAGTCCTCATAGTCCTTCGGGCCGATTTCGACCGGACGCTCGTCCTGACGCGAGGCACCGAAACCGAAGCCGCCGAGCGCGCTGCGCGGGGCAGCCTGCGGAGCTTCCTGGGGCTGCGCGCCATAGGCGTGGTTGGTCTGCGCGGTCTGGTTCGCATCCGGGCCGTTGCCGGCACCATACTGCTGCGAGCCCGACGGACCGGCATAGGCCGACGCGGTCTGGCCCTGGTTGCGGCGCTGCCACCACTTCATGGCCAGGCGGACGACGATGACGATCAGAGCCACCTGCACCAGCAGGCCGATAATCGACATCATGCTGCCGAGGCCGCTGAGGAAGCCGCCGCCGAACAGCATGCCGAGCAGACCGGCGCCGAGGAAGCCGGCGGCGAGGCCACCAAGCATGCCCATGCCGGGACGGTTGAAGAAGCCACCCTTGGCGGCAGCACCTGCAGCGGCAGGGCCGGCCATGCCGGGCGCGCCCGGCTGCTGCATGGTGCGATTCATCGGCTGCGCCGCATTCGGCGCAGTCGCGGTGCCCGGCGTGGGCGCGAAGGTCTTCGAGCCGCGCGAACCCATGCTGCCGCCCTTGCCGCCCGGACGCGCATCGACAGCCGTGGAGACGGCGATCGTGAGCGGCATCGCCAGCGACAGAACAACGGCGAGCGTCTTGATCGCGCCGCGCATGCTGAACGTGAAAGTCATGTCTTTTCCCTCAATCCCCGGCAGGGGGAAATCGCCCCTAAGATGGCGATGCCGCGGGAAAAAGGAAGCGCGCTTCACGCCGCATAGCTGCGGCCCTCGGTCGCGGGTTTAGGGCTATTCTAAAGCGTGGAACGCTTGAAAATCAACGACTTGTACTGCGCCGCAACGGAACAGGCGACAACGCTGGACATCAGTCCGGCGCCATCGTTTCCTTCACCTTCTCGATCAGCGCACTAAGCGCGAAGGGTTTCGGCAGGAACGCGAATTGCTGATTCTCCGGCAGGCTCTTCTCGAACGCTTCTTCGGCATAGCCGGACACGAAGATGATTTTCAGCTCCGCATTGCGCGCGCGCATTTCCTTGAGCAACGTCGGACCGTCCATTTCGGGCATCACCACGTCGGATACGACGAGATCGATGGCGCCGCCCTGCTCCTCGAACATTTCCAGCGCTTCCACGCCGTTGGAAGCCTCGACCACCGTATAGCCCCGCGAGCGGAGCCCGCGGGCGTTGAGGCTGCGCAGCCCTTCCTCGTCCTCGACCAGCAGGATCGTGCCCTGCCCGGTGAGATCGGCCTTCGGCTTGGCCGCTTCCTTCGCGGCGATGGCAGCCGCGATGGCCGGATCGGGCGCGGCTTCCTTGTCCTGGTGATGGCGCGGCAGGAAGATGCGGAACGTGGTGCCCTGCCCTTCCTTGGAGTCCACATAGACGAAGCCGCCGGTCTGCTTGACGATGCCGTACACGGTGGAGAGGCCGAGACCGGTGCCCTTGCCGACATCCTTGGTCGAGAAGAACGGCTCGAAAATCTTCTCGACGATCTCGGCGGGAATGCCGGTGCCGGTGTCGGTAACGGCGATCTCGACATAGTCGGCGGAAGGCATACCCTTGTAAGCGAGCCTCTCGGCCTGTTCGGTCGAGATATTGCCGGTGCGTACTGTCAGCGAACCGCCATCGGGCATCGCGTCGCGAGCATTGACCGTGAGATTCACGATCACCTGCTCGAACTGCGAAATGTCCACCTTCACCGGCCACAAATCGCGGCCATGGATCACTTCGAGCTTCACCTTCTCGCCGATCAAACGCTTCAACAGCAGATCGATGTCCGACAGCGCATCGCCGAGATTGAGCACGGTCGGACGCAGCGTCTGGCGGCGCGAGAAGGCGAGCAGCTGGCGCACGAGTGTCGCCGCGCGCGTCGCGTTCTGCTTGATCTGCATGATGTCCTGGAACGACGGATCGGTCGGCTTGTGCGCATTCAGCAGGAAGTCATTGGCCATCATGATGGCCGAGAGCACGTTGTTGAAGTCATGGGCAATGCCGCCGGCCAGCTGGCCGATGGTGTCCATCTTCTGCGCCTGGTTGACCTGGTTCTCCAGCGCACGGCGCTCGGTGGTCTCCAGCATGTAGACGATGGCGGCTTCGGTCTCGCGCTCTTCTTCCTGCACGGCAGTGACGAAGAATTGCCCCCAGCGCTCCTTGGCGCCGGCGAGCTGCAATTCCACCGGCGCGATATCACCCTGCCCCTGCGCGGCCTGACCGATGGGCGCGAGCAGCTGCGCGCGGTCGCGCTCGTTCAACGCGGCGAGGATGGACTTGTTGACATTGCCATTGTCGCTCAGCGTCTGCGCCAGCTTGGCAAACCGCGCATTGCCGCGCACCACGGCGCCGCCGATATCGACGGTCGCAATGGCCATCGGCGTATGATCGAAGAAGCGCATGAAGCGCACTTCGGCCGCCCGCTGCGGATCGGAGCGCTCGTCGCGGGCGCGGCTGATCACCAGCGTGCGCGACGCGCCCGGGACGCCGTCGGCGCCAAAAGCGAGCTTGTGATAGAGCCGCACCGGCACGGCCTTGCCGCCGCGCTGTTTGAGATCGATGTCGAACACCTCGGTTTTCACTTCACCGGGGATCGGCACGATGGAAGTCAGCAGCGAGGCGCCATCGCCGGACACGATGTCCGACAATTTCAGGCCACCGGAACCGATCTCGGCGAGATCGTGATCGAGCAGGTTCGCGAGCGTCGCGTTGACATAGACAAGCTCGCCCTTCGGATTGACGGAGAAGAAACCGCACGGCGCGTGATCGAGATATTCGATCGCATGCTGCAGCTCCTGGAACACGTCCTCCTGTCGCTGGCGGTCGCGCGAGATATCGGCCACCGACCACACGGTGGATTTCGCCTCGCGCTTGCCGGTGCCGAGCGGGCGCACACGCATGCGCAGCCAGCGGCCATGGGAGCCATCGGCAACTGTGACACGCACTTCTTCCTGCTGGCGTTTGCCTTCCCGCGCCGCCTTGAGCAAACGGAAGACCGCTTCGGACACATCGGGATTGCCGATGAAGACACGCTCGACAGGCCGCGCCTCCTGCACTGAAGCTGCGCCGGTCAGGGTGAGATAGGCGGCATTCGCATAGACCACGTGGCCATGGGCATCGGTGACCGCGATACCATCGAACGCACCATTGGTGACCGCGCGCATGATCGGATCTTCGGCCGTACGATCGCCGAAACGCATGATGCCGGCGGCAAATGCGAACAGCATGAACAGGCCGACCATGGCCAGCAGCGCCAGCAAGGCGAGAATGTAAGGCTGCGCCTGGGCACGGCCCAGCGTCATGAAGGCAACGGCACAGGCAACGATCGCTGCTGCGATCAGCAGGACAAGGATGATGCTGCCGCTGCGGCGCACGGGCTCCTGGGTGGCCTTGGTCTCCGCCAGCGAGATCTGGCCATCGTGGTCGGTCTCGGCACTCATCGGACGGGGTGTCGCCTATCTATCGTGGTTGCAGCGCGCTCGCGCGCGCCTCCTGAGTGCCCCAACCGGCCGGGGCCGCGCAAGCGGTTCCACCGCTCTTTTGCGTCCAATCGGCCGATTTGCACCATGTTCCAATCTTCTCCGGGCATCATGCCGGGCGCCCGGACAGGCCGCGCTTGAGGCCCATGACGTAACCGATCACTTCGGCCACTGCCTGATAGTGGTCGGACGGGATTTCCTGATCGATCTCCACGGTCGCGTAGAGCGCGCGCGCCAGCGGGACATTCTCGACGATCGGGATATCGTGCTTGCCGGCGACTTCCCTGATCTTCAACGCGATTGCGTCCATGCCCTTGGCAACGCAGATCGGCGCCTGCATGCCGCGCTCATATTTCAGCGCCACCGAATAGTGGGTCGGGTTGGTGATGATCACCGACGCCTGCGGCACGGCAGACATCATGCGCTTCTTCATGTTCTGCTGGCGCAGCTGCTTGATCTTGCCTTTGATATGCGGGTCGCCTTCGGACTGCTTGAACTCCTCCTTCACCTCCTGCAGCGACATCTTCAGTTTCTCGAACCATGACCGGTACTGAAAGAAGAAGTCGGCCACGGCGACGAAGGCCAGCAGCGCGAGAACGGCGCCGAGCAGCTTCAGCGTCAGGCTCATCGAAATGCCAAGGATCGCACTCGGATCGATGCGTACCATGGAATCGAGACGAAAGCGCTCGGGCCACAGTACCAGGCACATCACCGTGCCGACGACGACGAGCTTGAACAGGCCCTTGAGGAAGTTCGCCAGCGCCTGCTTGCCGAACAGGCGCTTGGCGCCTTCCATCGGCGACAGCTTGCTGAATTTTGGCGTCAGGCCTTCGGTCGAGAACACCAGCCGATGCTGCATCAGATTGCCGGCGAGCACCGCCATGATGAGAAACAGAAACGGCAGCCCCAGCGTGGACAGCAGCGAAAAACAGAGTTCTTTTGTCAGTTCGATGAGCCCCGGCCCATCGGTGCGCATCATCCACGAATTCTGCAGCAGATTCTTCATCGGCGTCAGAAGGCCGGTGCCGATCGATCCGTGAAATGACGACAGCACGAGCGTTCCGCCGGCCAGCAGGAACCAGGTATTGACCTCCTGGCTCTTGGCGACATTGCCGCGTTGGTGGGCGTCGTCGAGCTTTTTCTGTGTGGGGTCGTGTGTTTTCTCGTTCTCGCTGTCCTCGGACACAGGCGCCCTCCTATGTCCGCGGCATCATCTGGTGCATCACACCAGCGAAGTAATCCATGTAGGTGCCCATCATCGCCGACAGCACCAGCGCAAAGATCAGGAAGCCGATCATGATCGAGAGCGGCACACCGACGAAATAGACCTGCATCTGCGGCATCAGGCGCGCCAGCACGCCGAGCCCCATATTGAAGACGAGACCGAAGACCAGGAACGGCGCCGCCAGCTGGATGCCGACCTTGAAGGCGGTCGTGAAGGCATCAGTCGCGAGCTTCGCGACATCGCCGGTCGGCAGGATCTCTCCCGGCGTAAAAATCTTGTAGCTGTCGTTGAGCGCGGCGATCACAAGATGATGCGTGTCCGTGGTGAAGATCAGCGTCATGCCGAGCAGATTGAGAAAATTGCCGATCAGGACGCCCTGTTGGCCCTGGGTCGGATCCACCGAAGTGACGAAACCGAGGCCAAGCTGCTGGGCGATGACCGAGCCGGCCACCGACAGCGCCGAAATCGTCACCCGTGCTGTGGCACCGAGCACGATGCCGATGACGATCTCGCGCAGCAGCAGCACCAGCATCGGCGCCATCGAAGTCATGTCGACATTATAAGCGGGGCGATGCGCCGGCAGTAGGATCAGCGTCAGCGCCAGAGCGATCGACAGCTTGATACGCATCGGGATGTTGCTCTCGCCGAATCCGGGCAGCAGCATCACCATCGCGCCGATGCGGGCGAACACCAGCATGAAGGCGGCGGCGAGAGCCGGCAGGAGCGAGACGTCGATGCGCATGAGGGCTGTGTATCACCCCCCGATGATTCGCGACGATATCCGCATCATGTAGCCCGACAGCACATCTCCCATGAAAGGCAGCGTCAGCACCATGGTGGCAAAGACCGCAAGGATCTTCGGAACGAAGACCAGCGACTGCTCCTGCACCTGGGTCAGGGCCTGCACCAGCGAGATCACGACACCCACGAGGAGACCGACCACCATCAGCGGCCCGGAAACCAGCACGATGGTCCAGATCGCATCACGGGCGACGTCGAGAGTTTCGGGGCCGGTCATTAGGTGGTCCTCTACGTTACGCAGTCGCAGCGACTAGATCTGCATCTTCAGAATGTCTTCGTAGGACTGGATGACACGGTCGCGCACCGAAACCAGCGTCGAGACGGCAACGTCGGTCTCGGCCACCGCGGTGACGACATCCATGACATTCGCCTTGCCATTCGCCATGGCAACGGTCTGCGCGTCCGACTTGCGGCCTGCGTCCAGCACGCTGCCGAGCGCTTCCTTGAGCACGGCGCCGAAAGACGGACCGACGCCGCCTTCCGCACTCTTGTTGAGACCACCGACGCCCCCGGCGCTGTCCATGATACGGGCAAGGCTTGCATAGGCGTTCGCGGCGACGTTCGGGGCTGCCATGGTGAGTGTCCTGTTCAGGCCTTGAGGATATCGAGGGTGCGCTGGATCATCCGGCGGGTGGCGCTGATGATGTTGAGATTGGCTTCATAGGAGCGCTGCGCCTCCTTCATGTCGCTCATCTCGACCAGTGAATTGACGTTCGGCACCTTGACGTTGCCGGCTGCGTCAGCGCCGGGATTGCCGGGCTCGTAGCGCGTCGGAAAGGTCGACATATCGGGGCGGACGCGGCCCAGGCCGACGGTGCGCGCATCCAGGGTCCGATCGAGCTCAGACGTGAAGGTCGGCACCTTGCGGCGATAGGGATCGCCGCCCGGCGTCTGCGCGGTGGACTGCGCATTAGCGATGTTTTCCGAGATGATGCGCATGCGACCTGCCTGGGCACGCAGGCCCGAGGTCGCGATTCCCATCGATCTGGCGAAGTCACTGCTGTTGTCGCTCATGTGCCTATTCCCTCAGCTTCAAGGTTCAGCGCTTGCCGATGGCGGTCTTCAGGAGACCGAGACTGCGGCTGTAGAGCGAGCTGGCCGCAGCGAAATCCATCTGGTTGGCGGACACCTTCAGCATCTCGTCTTCGAGATTGACCGCATTGCCTGCCGGGCGTGTCTCGTAGCCGACACGGCCGTTCTGATCGAAGGTGGCCACCGCGCCCGACGGCGTGAGATTGACGCCCTGGGCGCGCATCATGGGCAGCGTCCCCATGGCGCCGCCCGCAGCAGGTCCACCAGCTTTGTCGAATTTCGGCTCCACCAGATCGCGCGGCCGGAACCTGGGCGTGTCGGAATTGGCGACATTCTCCGCCAGCACACGCTGCCGTTCCTGATGCCACTGCATCTTGGTGCGCAACACCGACAACATCGGCATGTCGCTGATCGCCATCGGACGTCTCCGCTGCGCCCGGGCACCTTGCCCGAAGCTAGGCAGAATTTGCCGGCTGCATGGTTAACAAGCAGTTAACTTCCGGCGCAGATGGTTACCGAAACGTGAAGCAATCCCTGAAAATGCGGGATTATTACGCTTCGCATCGCTTTTTCGCCCGAATTGCCCGATTAACCACAAAGCTCAGCCAGGCGACGGGGCGGCTAGAAGTCGTTTTGGCTGCGGCGATTCATAGTTTATTATTAACCATCGGCAGTTTCTGCCGGGGGGCGTTAACAGACGGGGCGCGATTTCCGCGTTGTCCGGTCTTGATCGATTGCAGAATCGACAGGCATCGGACGCGTGAGTGGAACCAGCGGCCGTTTGTCTGGGGATTTTGGGATGCAACAACCGGTCACTTTCATTCTTGCCTTCGTCTTCGTGCTGGCACTGATCGGCCTCGCGGCTTGGCTGGTGCGCCGGTTCGGCGGCAATCGACTTGGGGCCAATTCCGCCCGTGGCCGGATGCCGCGCCTCGCCGTGATCGATGCCGCTGCCGTCGATGGCCGCCGTCGCCTCGTTCTGGTCCGCCGCGACAATGTTGAACATCTCATCATGATCGGCGGCCCCTCCGACATCGTGGTCGAACCCAACATCGTGCGTGCGGCGTCCGGCCGCGAGCGCGACCCGGCGCCCCAGCGCGAAACCTCGCGCAGTCCGTCTTTCGCCGACACCCCGAGCTGGACGCCGCCGGAGCCCGTCGAGCTCCCCGAACCGGACATCGCGCCAGAGCCGGTGCCGCCGGCCCGCCCTGCCCGCCCGTCCTTCAGCGAAGAGCCCCGTCGCCCCGCTGCTGTGCTGCCGGAGCGCCGTCCGGAACCGACCATCACTGCCGTCACGCCCGAACCGCCGGCACGCCCGGAGCCTGCCCCCACTCTCGCGCCGGTGCGCGACCCCGCGCCACTCCGTGCCGCCCGTCCGGATAGCCTGCGCTCCGAGATGCCGCGCAGCGAGCCGATGATGCCGCGCCCGATGCGCGCCGATCCGCCGATCCGCACGATGCCGCCGACCCGTCCGCTCGAGCGCGCCAATATCTCGGCTGCGCCGATCCCTGCCGCCGCTGCCAAGCCGGAAGCGCCCGCCGTGGTGCCGCCCGCCGCCGCTCCGGCAGTCGCTTCAACGACGCCCTCGACACCGGCTGCGATTTCAGCCGCCGACCAGAATCTCGCCGACATGGCCCAGCGGCTCGAAGCCGCGCTGCGCCGCCCGTCGGCCGAGCCGGCCCGCCCGGAAGCCCCGGAGCCGCGCATCGGCGCGCCATCGGTCGCCCCCGATACGCCGGCCGCCGCGCGCACCCGTGCGCCGGAAATCTCGATCGCGAGTGCGAGCCGCACCGAGGCGCCGGCGGTCACGCCGCCGACCAAGTCGGGTTTCGAGAATCTCGAAGACGAAATGGCGTCCCTGCTGGGACGGCCGAAGTCGTCTTCGTGAGACCGGCCAACCTTCCGCGTAGAGTATTTTTCACCTCCGTTCTGATCGCCGCCGGGCTCCTTGCGAGCCCGGCGATGGCGCAGGATATCAGCATCAATCTCGGCGGCGGTGGCGGTGGCGTCACCGAGCGCGCAGTGCAGATGATTGCGCTGCTGACGGTGCTGTCGATCGCGCCGTCGATCCTGATCATGATGACGTCGTTCACGCGCATCGTGGTCGTGCTGTCATTGCTGCGCACGGCGCTGGGCACGGCGACGGCGCCACCGAACACGGTGATTGTGGCGCTCGCGATGTTCCTCACCGCCTTCGTGATGGGACCGGTGCTGCAGAAGTCCTATGACGACGGCATCAAGCCGCTGATCGCCAATGACATCACCGTCGAGGAAGCGTTGGTGCGCGCGTCGGGGCCGCTGCGCACCTTCATGCAGAAGAATGTCCGCGAGAAGGACGTGAAGCTGTTCATGGACCTGTCCCGCGAGCCGCCGCCGGCGACGCCTGAAGAGCTGTCGCTGCGCATCCTCGTCCCGGCCTTCATGATCTCGGAACTGAAGCGCGCCTTCGAGATCGGCTTCCTGCTGTTCCTGCCGTTCCTCATCATCGACCTCGTGGTCGCATCGGTGCTGATGGCCATGGGCATGATGATGCTGCCGCCGGCGGTGGTGTCCCTGCCGTTCAAGCTGATCTTCTTCGTGCTGGTGGATGGCTGGTCGCTGGTGGCGGGAAGTCTGGTGCAGAGTTACGGGCAGTAGCGAGGCTCCTCCCCTACCGCCCCATCTCGATCTTGCGCACCTTCACCACCGGCCGCGTCGGCATCGATGGCAGCGAGCCGGTCGGTGCCATGTCGGCGACGCCGGGCACGGTCGCCTTGGCGCTGCTTTCGGGGAAACGCTGCTTCATCTCGCGCAGGAAGCCATCGAGCGTATCGACGGAGGCCGCCATCTTGGCGATGGCCGCGAATTCCGAGCTGTTGCCGGTCGCCGGCTTGCTCGCCGTATCGAACGCGATCTTGTCGGAGCCGGAGCTCATCAGCGGCGCGAATTTCTCGCGGAAGCGCGCGAGGCCGAGCGCATCTTCAGCCAGCGCATAGCCGACCACGGCGCGAATGACATTGCTCTTCTCACTCGTCGTCAGTGGCGTGAAGTCGGTCCAGCGATCGCCGTAATAGAGCTCGATCTGCTCGGCCGCCTCGCGCCAGCGCCGCGACGACCAGTAGATGTCGGACCGCAACCGGATGGCCTCGCGGCCGGCGACATTGGCGATGATATCGAGCGCGAGATCGCGGCGTCCGATATCGCTCTGCGCGCGCGCCTCGAGCAGCAGGCGCTGCTGGCGCAACTCACCGGAGAGATCATTGATGCGCGTGGTGCGCATCGCGGCGATGGCACGATCAGGCTTGCGCGCCATGAGATAGACGGTGGCAAGACGCGCGGCGACCTGCGACCGCGCAGCGCCTTCGAGACGATGATCGACCTGATATTGCAGCAGCTCGGCAGCCTGGTCGAGCAGGTCCACCGCCACGAGACGATCGGCCAGCCGGCGGATCATCTCGTCGCCGCGACGACCGATCGGCGTCAGCTCGCGAAATTCATAAAACATCGCCAGCGCATCGACCGGCGGCAGCTTGTCGCCCTTCGGCGAGAGATAGACTTCGGAGAACAGCGCCTGCGCTTCATCCTGCACCTGTCGCGCAGCTTCGCTGTTGGCCTGACGTTCGGTCGCGGTGCGCGCGGCCATCAGCGCATCGTGATAGCGCCCCGCTCTGCCATACATCTGCGCGAGGATCTGCAGCGCCCGCACTTCGACACCATCGCCGCGCCAGGTCACCGCGAGGGTCTCGAGTTCGTTCAGCGCATCCTCGTCGCTGATCTCGTTGCGTTTCTGGCGCAGCACGATTTCGCGCAGCTTGGCTTCCGCCGCCGACGGACGATCGATCGAGCCGGTCACCTCGGCATATTTCGACAGCGCATCCTTCTCGCGTCCAAGCGCCTCGTCGAGCCAGCCGCTGAGCAGGGTCGCCAACGGCTTCATCTCTGTCGGGATGCCGACGACCTCCAGCTCGCTGCCGCGCGCCGACGCACCGGCATAGTCCCTCACTTCGAGCGAGGCGCGCAGCGCCATCATCAGCCCGATGCGCTGCAGATCGGGCGGCAGCGCCGCAAGGGTGAATTCCGAATTCTTGAAGCGCTCGCGGGCCTCGACCCACTTGCCTTGCTTGGCGAAGGCGAAGGCCTTCCATAATTCGGCGTCATAGCCGGGGCCGAGCGCCGGCTGGGCAACGTCCTTCAGCGTCTGCTCGGGACGATTGATCAGCGCGCTCGCCACCGCATGGATCACCAGCGCGGCTGCGCTTTCCTCACCCACCTTCATGTCGGAGATGGCGAGATCAGCAACACCCTTGGCCTCGTGATACATGCCGCGTGCCATGTAGAATTTCGCGAGATCCATGCGCGCATTGGCAATGGAGCCGGTATCGGCGGTGGCTGCCGCGTCGATCAGCTTGTCGAGGCGCTGATTGAACGGACCTTCCTTGTCGATCCGCCACTGCCCGACATCGAAGATCGGCCGCGCCACCGTCGACGCGCGCTGCGGCGCTGCATCTGCCGGTGAGAGTGTAAGTCCGCCCGGCCGCGTGAGTGTGACCTTGTCGCTGGTCGTATCGACGGCAACCTCATCAGAATTGGTCTGAACGACGACGCCGTGAATCGACTCCAGCAGCGAGAACTCGACAAAATCCTGACGTCGCATGAAACCACGCGCCGGCGGCATCGCGGTGATGACGGTCAGCACATCGCCGGCATCGGGATCGGTGATGCGGTGCTTCACGCCGGGCCGCGCGAGTTGCACCTGCACGCTGGCCTTGCTGGGATCGGCGATATTGCGCACCGCCGACAGTGGCTGCGACTGGGTCTGCCGCGTATCGGCGAGTGTCAGCGTCCATGCCCGCCCGTCGCTGCTTGCGTCGTCTGTCGATAGCGAGGCGAGTTGCGGACGGTTAAGGCGGATACGCACCGCCTGCCCCTTGTCGAGCTTGATCGCCTCGGCATCGCCGACCACCGAACCGCTGTCGCGGCGGATCGCGGCGACATCGATGGGCTTCGTGGAATCGGTGACCAGCCACAGCATCTCGCCGCGGCGGAACAGCGCCACCGGCGTCGGCGCCGGGAACGCAAAATTCATGCGCACGCCTTCGCTGCTGCGCTTGATCTCGACAGGCAGGCCAGCGGCCTCGACAGGTGCTGCGGCCTGCGCCGGAGCAGGCACAGCGGGCGCGGGGGCCGGCAGCATTTCCTTGACCGGTGCTGCAGCCACGACGGGTGCCGGGGCAACTGGTGCCGGTTCGACCATCTTCACAGGCTCGGGCTTCGACGCCTCGGGCTTGGGTACATCCACCGTCGCAACAGGAGCGACGGCCGGCGCCTCGATCTTCTTCTCCTGCGCGATGTCACGCGCAATCGTCTCAGAGGTCGGCTGCTGGATTTCGCTCGACTTCTGCGCAGGCACAGGAGCAGCCTCGACCGGCTTTGCTTCCGCCGGCTTCTTCTCCGCGGGTGGCGCGACCGGCACTTGCGCAAGCGGCGATGGCTTGTCCTGCTGCTGGAAGCCGATATCGACCACGTAGTTCTTCTCGTCGCGGAACGATTTCACGTCGACATCGCCAATCAGCGCAATCTCGACCGCCGTGCGATTGCCGTCGGTCGCCTGCCCGATCGAGGCGACATTGGCCGGCGCAGACAGCTTTGCGTCGGCCAGATCGAAAACGAGCCCGGCGTTGAATGTCAGGGTCAGCCGCTTGTCGTCGAGCAGCGAGGACGCACCGACATTGGGCGGCGTCTCGAAGGCGAAGCGGACGAAAGTCGGTTGCACCGAGGCACGCACGCGGATCGGCGGCTTCTTCTGGCCTTCGGCGGCGGCCCGCTGCTGGCGCAGCGCGCGTTCGGCTGCGCGGGCGCGGTCGGACAGCTCTTTCACAACCTCCTGCGGCAATCCGGGCGGCGCGCCCTTCCAGCCATCAGGCAGAAGATCGATGAAGATGCGCTCGCCTGCGGTCATCGAGTTGACGGTCACGCGGCGCGACAGCGCGAGGCGAAGCGCCGTGCCATCGGGATCGCGGCGCGCGGAACCGATATAATCAGGTGCAGAATCGCCGAGGATTTCGACGGGAACGTCGACGGGGCGCTTGAAGCGGACGATGAGGACCGAGCCGGCCTGGCTCACCTCGGACTCAACATCCTCGGCGAGCTTGAGCACGATCCGCGCGTAGCCACCGGATGTGGACAGCGCGGCGGTGCCCTTCACGCCCTGCGCGAATGCGGACAGCGAAAATCCCGTCGACAGCGTGAGCACGACAGCCACACCGGCGCAGCGCGACACCGCCCACGACCATGTGTGGGAGCGCGTCCAGGATGCAGCGGCCATTCTGCGCGGCATTGTCGAAGAGTCTCTCAGCCCGATGAACGAGGAACGGCTTTCATCCGTCTCGCGCCAAATCTAGAAGCCGGCCTCTAAGGAGTTGTTAATGATTTTCTTTAATTCCGGACCGGCTGAACCGGCCGGCCTTCGATCTTCGGCAGTTCCGCTGTCGAGGTCGCGCGCTCGCCACCCTGCGCGCGCCGCGCCAGTTCGACGGTGAGACGTTCTGCGGCCTCCGGCTGCATCAGGCCGAGCACGTCCGACATCTTTCTCGGGGCCATCTGCGAGGCAATTTCGAACAGTACCGGCATTTCCAGCCGGTCGAAAATCTTGGCGGCATCCTTCGGCTTCATGCTCTCATACATGGTGACGATGCCCTTGAAGCGCGCCGCATCGGCCTCGCTCTTCTGCTCCGTCGCCGTCTTGATGCCGGCCTCGACGCCCTTCATCTCGTCGACCTTGGTCTCGATGCGCTTTTCAGCGGCCTTGAGGAGGCTTTCGCGAATCTCCAGTTCGCGCGCGCGTGCGTCGAGCTCCTGACGGCGCGATTGCAGCCGTTCCAGGATGGCGCGCTCGGAGTCCGAGATCTTCGGCGCCTGCTCCACCGGCGGCGTGTTGGTGACGGCGATCGCCTCGGGCGCCCCGACTTTCGGTTTCGCGGCGTCGTCCTTCTTCGCATCGACAGAGCCGGTGATGTCGGAATCAACCGGCTTGGGCCCGCCCGGGAAGTTGAACATCTCCTGTGCCCAGGATTGCTTCTCGGGCTGCTTCACCGGCTGCGGCTGATATTCGAACACATAGCCGCCATCGATCACGAGGCCGGCGATCTTGAGGATCGCCAGACCAAGCACCGCAACCAGGACGACAGGCAGGATACGAATATCGCGGAACGCCTTCATGCAGCGATGCCGTCAGGCCTCCGTCGCTCGGCAAAGGCCTGTGCCGCTGCCGCATTGGCGCGCGCCGCAGATACGCGGACGGGCTGCACGAGCGGAGCTTCCGGCTCGACCTGCGCCGCCAGCGGGCGCGCGGCGGCAGCGATCTTCGACACGCGGCGCACCACCGCATCGCCTTCGGCGAGCTGGGCCTTGAGATGATCGGCGAGCGCGGTCGCGGCATTGATCTGCGCACCGAGATTCTCGTTGACGTCGCGCACCGTATGCTTGAGCCCGCCGATGGCGCGCTCGGCGATTTCGGTAACGGTGATCAGCTCACCGATCGTCGCCTTCAGGGATTGTTCGTCCGCCTTGAGCTTCTTCAGGCGCTTATTGAGCAGCATGCAATAGCCAATGGTCAGAACGAGCAATACAGCGACCAGACCTTCTATCACGATTCCCAGCGAATGGCTCATTGTGCCTCCATCATCTTGGTTTGTTCGTCAGCCTTCTCAAACATCGCGAGGGTGGTGTGTGGCTTACGCAAATTCTTGGTCACACGAATTGCGACACGGTCCCCGACACGGCCCATGCGCCCCTCCGTCAAGGTGACGGCGCCACAGCGCACCGCCACCAGCGCGTCGGCGCGCATCTCCAGCGGCAATGTGTCGCCGACCTTCAGCATCATCAGCTGCTTCAGCGGGATGTTGGCCTCGTAGAGGACGGCATCGACGGCGATTTCCGCCTGCGCGAGTTCGGTGGCCAGGTGGCTCTCCCAGATCGGATCACGACCGAATTTTTCGCCCATGAACATCTGCATGAGCGTGCCGCGGATCGGCTCGATGGTCGCGTAGGGCAGCAACAACTCGATGTCGCCGCCACGATCTTCCATGTCCACGTGCAGGCGCACGAGAATCGCCGCATTGGCCGGCCGGCTGATCGCCGCGAAGCGTGGATTGGTTTCGAGCCGGTCGATATTGAATGACACGGGCGACAGCGGGCGGAATGCCTGTTCGGCATCAGCCAGCACCACCTCGATGAGGCGCTTCACGAGATTGGTCTCGATGGTCGTGTAGGGGCGGCCCTCGATGCGCAACGAGGCCTGACCGCGGCGACCGCCGAGCAGCACGTCGATCATCGAATAGATCAGGCTCGAATCGACGGTCGCAAGACCGAAGTTCTCCCACTCCTCCGCCTTGAACACGCAGAGCACCGCCGGCAGCGGGATCGAGTTCATGTAATCGCCGAAGCGCACCGAGGTGATGCGGTCGAGCGAGACTTCGACGTTGTCGGAGGTGAAGTTGCGCAGGCTCGTGGTCATCAGCCGCACCAGGCGGTCGAACACGATTTCGAGCATCGGCAGACGCTCGTAGGACACCATCGAGGAATCGATGATGGCGCGAATGCCGGAATTCTCGTCGAGATTGATTTCATTGACGCTGAAGCCGAGGAGGTTGTCGATCTCCTCCTGCGACAACACACGCTCGCCGCCATTCTTGCCGCCGCCGAGATCGCGGCCGCCATCTTCCACCATGGCAGCCCATTGCTCGGCCATGGTGCCGGTGAGTTCGTTCTCGGCAGCAGCTTTCGCGGCCTCGGCGGGATCCTCTGAATCCAGAGATGCTTCCCATTCGGCGGCAATTGCGTCCTGATCGACCTGCTCGGTAGACATCGTTCTAGACCCAGACTCTCAATTCGAAACCGTCACTGAATGAGGATTTCCTTGAACAGCACCGCATTGACGTGGTTCGGCGCGATCGCCGCATTGACGCGGCGCGTCAGCTCTTCCTTCAGCCGAAACATGCCGATCGACCCGTTGAGGTCGGAGGAGCGCAACTCGCGCAGATAGACCTGAGCCATGTCGGTGATGCGCGGCATCGACGGCGTGATCAGCGCGACCTGCGGCGCGTCCTTCACTTCCAGCACCAGCTTGGCCTTGAGATATTGCACGCGCTCGCCTGGCTGACCGGCGAGGTTGACCATGATCTCCGGCACCTCGACGAAGGACAGCGGCTTGGCCACCGGAGCAGCCTCGGCCTGCTGCTCTTTCTTCTTGCCCTTGGCCAGGAAGAAATAGCCGCCGCCACCGCCGACAAGCGCCAGCGCCGCCACTGCGATGATGATCAGCTTGAGTTTGCTCTTCTTGGGAGCTCCGGCCTCGTCCCCGCCGGGGGCGCCGCCTTCTGTCGTATCTGTATCCGCCATCGCCTTGCCCGTTCGGGAATTGGGATGGGCTCGATGCTGCGAAGCAGGCCCTGAAGACGCGATACAAAATGCCGCCAGCGCCCAAGGCCCTGTCTGATCCGGACGCTAGGTCGCAATGGTTAATGGAATCTTTATTTTCGGGATTCACTAGGAAAATTCTGCCGGCAGTTATGGTCAACAAGACGTTTCTGCCGCCCTTCCCGAGCCACAAAAATCAAGCAACTGATTGAATTCGCGATATTTTCTCAGTTGGCACGGGTTTCGCTACCCAACTGGCGTGAACCACGGCTTGGGAGAGCTTGAGTGGTTCGCGAGATCCACGGGACCGGCTTGGGAGAGCCACCCGTTGGAACCAGGGGAGATCACCCGATGGAGAACCTGCTTCTCGTCGGATTGTCGCGACAGATGACGCTTCGTCGGCAGATGGACGTCGTCGCGAACAACATCGCGAATATCAACACCACCGGCTTCAAGGCCGAGCGGATGCTGTTCGAGGAATATCTGAGCCCGACCGCCCGTGAAGACAACTTCATCGGCCGCGATCGCCGGGTATCCTTCGTGCAGGATCGCGCCACCATGCACGACTTTGCCGGCGGCCCGGTCGAGCCGACCAAGAACCCGCTCGACGTGGCCATCGACGGCAATGCCTTCCTTGCGGTGCAGACCCCGGGCGGCGAGCGCTACACCCGTGACGGCAGCCTGCAGATCAACAATCAGGGCCAGCTGGTGACCGCGAGCGGCCTGCCCGTGCTCGGCACCAATGGCCCGATCGTGTTCCAGCAGACCGACCACGACATCAACATCTCCCAGGACGGCACGGTGACGGTGCTCGAAGGCACCAACCGCATCGACAGCATCCGCGGCAAGATCCGCATGGTGCAGTTCGCGCAGCCGCAGCAGCTGGTGAAGGAAGGCTCGAATCTCTACTCGGCCGCGCCCGGCGTCGCCGCGCAGCCGTCGCTCACCGCGAAGCTGAACCAGGGCTTCATCGAGCGCTCCAACGTCTCTTCGGTGACGGAGATGACGCGCATGATCGAAGTGACCCGCGCCTATACCGAACTGTCGAACATGCTGCAGTCGCAGGGCGACTCGCGGCGCACGGCCATCGAAAAACTCGCTGACGTTCCGGCTTAAGGAAACAGACCCATGCGCGCACTTTATACCGCATCGACCGGAATGGCCGCCCAGGAACTCAACGTTCAGGTCATCTCGAACAACATCGCGAATATGCGCACGACTGGCTACAAGAAGCAGCGCGCCGCATTCCAGGACCTCATCTACGACCATGTGCGCCGCGTCGGCGCGCAGGCATCGGATCAGGGCACGTTGATCCCCGTCGGCGTCGATATCGGCGGCGGCGTGAAGACCGTCGGCACCCCGCGCATGATGGGCCAGGGCACGCTGTCGATCACCGGCAACGATCTCGACGTCGCCATCCGCGGCGAAGGCTTCTTCAAGATCCAGATGCCGGACGGCACCTTCACCTATACGCGTGACGGCACTTTTTCGATGGATAATCAGGGCCGCATCGTCAATGCCCAGGGCAACCTCGTGCAGCCGACCATCACCGTGCCGACGGCATCGTCGCAGCTCACCATCAATGCGGCCGGCCAGGTCTCGGTGATCGTGCCGGGCACGACCACGCCGACGATCCTCGGCAGCATCGGCCTGACGCGCTTCATCAACAAGGCCGGCCTGATGCCGATCGGCGACAACCTGTTCGTCGAAACGCCGGCTTCGGGCACGCCGCAGGACGGCACCGCCAATCTCGACGGTTTCGGCGACATGCAGCAGCGCAATCTCGAACAGGCCAATGTCGAAGTGGTCACCGAAATCTCCGACCTGATCGCCGCGCAGCGTGCCTATGAGATGAATGCCAAGGTGATCAGCGCCGCCGACCAGATGCTGCAGTCCACATCCGGCATGTTCCGCTGAGGAGGATGATCATGACCTCGACCATGCGCACGCTCCTGATCGCAACCGCCCTACTGGCGACAGCCACCTCTGCTGCACTCGGCCAGGCCAGGCGCGACGACACCATCGCCTTGCCGAAGCTGCGCGCCAATGTATCGGTGTCGAGCGAAGTCGTTCGCATCGGCGACGTCATCGACAATGCCGGCCCCGCTGCAGGGATTGCGATCTATCGCGCGCCCGATCTCGGCACCGTCGGCACGCTCACCACGGCGCAGATCGTTGCGACACTGCGCGCCCATCATGTGATCGGCGTCGAGACGTCGGGCCTGCAGTCCATCTCGGTGACGCGCCTGTCGCGCAGCATCGAGGGCAAGGAGATCGAAGCCCAGGTCGCTCACGCGCTGCAGCACCGCAACGGCCTTGGCGATGCCGCCAATCTGACCCTGACTTTCGATCGCGACGTGCAGGATACCCAGCTCGATGCCGCTTACACCGGCGCGCTCGATCCGGTTTCCACGCGTTTCGATGCGCGCAGCGGCCGCTTCGATGTGACCTTCGCCATCGGCAACGACGGCACCGCGCCCGCCGCGAAGTTGCGCTTCACCGGTACCGCGGTGGAGACCGTCGAGGTCGCCGTGCTCGCCCGCGGCGTCGAGCGCAACGAAGTGCTGAAAGCTTCCGACATCCTCGTCGAGCGCCGCCCGAAGGCGGAAGTCGGCAATGACGGCGCCATCCGCGACCGCACCGTCGGCATGCAGAGCCGTCGTCCGCTGCGCGCCGGCCAGGCCATCCGCAATGCCGATCTCGCCAAGCCGGACCTCGTGGTTCGTGATCAGGCGGTCACCCTCGTCTATCGCGCCACCGGCATCCAGCTCACCATTCGTGGCAAGGCGCAGGAGTCCGGCACCGAGGGCGACGTCGTCAATGTCATGAACCTGCAATCCAAGCGCAGCGTCGCCGGTGTCGTCACCGGCCGCGGCGAAGTCACCGTCTCCTCGCCGTCCGCTTCGCCGCTCCCGGGCGAACGCGCGCCGGCGCAATCTCCCGCGACTCCCGACCCAGCACCTTCCGAAAAGATCTCCCGCGCACCTTCTCCCGTTGCGCCCGTCGCTCTCGCCGCCAACGACCGCGTGCCCGTCTCTCGCAAAGCTGAGTAAAGTACATGTATCAGTTCAACCGCCCCCTTGCCCTTGCAGCGCTTCTGGCCACCGGCCTCGGCGGCTGCTCCTCCATCGACCGTCTCGCTTCCATCGGCGAGAAGCCGGCACTGACGGCGATCGAGAATCCGACCACCCAGCCCGGCTACAAGCCGGTGCAGATGCCGATGCCGAAGCCGGAAGTCGCGTCCTACAATGCGAACTCGCTATGGCGGAACGGCTCGCGCGCCTTCTTCAAGGACCAGCGCGCACGTCAGGTCGGCGACATCATGACCATCACGGTGAACTTCACCGACCGGGCCAATATCGCCAACCAGACGCAGCGCAGCCGCACCAACAAGGAAGACGCGGGCATTACCGACTTCCTCGGCAGCAAGCTGATCCCGACCCCGGCCGATTCCATCCTGCCCGGCAAGCTCATCACTGCCGATGCCACCTCGTCTTCCGACGGCAAGGGCTCGGTGACGCGTCAGGAAGCCTTGCAGACCAATGTCGCTGCAGTCGTCACGCAATTGCTGCCGAACGGCAATCTGGTCGTCGAGGGCAAGCAGGAGATCCGCGTCAACTACGAGATCCGCGAACTGATCGTCGCCGGCATCGTTCGTCCCGAGGACATCCAGAGCGACAACACCATCGACAGTTCGAAGATCGCGCAGGCCCGCATCGCCTATGGCGGCCGCGGCCAGATCTCCGACGTCCAGCAGCCCCGCTACGGCCAGCAAGTGATGGACGTTCTGCTGCCCTTCTAAAACTTTGTGAGCTCCCACATCGCAGCGTGCTCCCACGCGCTGCGATGTTCACACGCGGCCTTCCGTCAGCTCCCCTGGCGGGAGGCCGTCGTTGTTTTCGTCCCGTAAATTGTAGGGCGGATTAGCCGAAGGCGTAGTCCGCCGGCCGAGTTTATAACTGAAACTGCGCTGGCGGATTACGCTTCGCTAATCCGCCCTACGGAAGGAAACGCGGCTCTCACACTGCCCAGTCCCGAAAGCTCCATCAGCACGTCGTCGCCCGGATTCAGCCATTCGGTCTTCACCAGGCTTCCGGTAAGCACGATGTCGCCGGCGCGGAGGACCTTGTCGCTTTCTGCCAGATGATTGGCGAGCCAGGCGAGTGCGTGATGCGGATGTCCGAGCACGTCGGCGCCCGTTCCGCGGCCGACTTCATGACCATTGATAAGGGCCCGCCCCTCGACCGACAGCAGATCCGGCGCATCCGCCCGCGCGACCGGCGCACCGAGCACGCAGCCAGCAGCAAAAAAGTCATCGGCGATCAGGACACGCGGATCGACGCTGCGCCAGTCGGCATAGCGATCATCAACGATTTCGATAGCAGGGTAATAGGCTTCGACGAACGGCGTGATCGAATCCGCCGTGAACGGCACGTCGCCCATGACGACATCCTTGCCGAGCCCCACCGCGATCTCGCATTCGACGCCGACATGCACATAATCTTTGTAGGGCAGCGACACGCCATTCTGATGCACGCCTCCCTCATACAGTCCGCCGGCACAGGGATGGTCGATGCCGAGATAGACCTGCATGACCGCGCTCGTGCAGCCGATCTTGTAGCCGACCTGCGCGCCGAAATCGGGCGACAGCAGGTTGTGCAGCATATCCTGCACCCGATAGGCATCGGCCTCGTCATGCGGGATCGCTTCCGCGGACGGAACGGACAGCGGCGTCCGGTTGACGCGCACGGCCGCAAGTATCTCGGCGATCGCGAGTTGCTTATCCATCGACAACCTCCCGAAAACAAAACGGCCGCCTCATTGAGTGGGCGGCCGGCAGTTCAGCTATTCGTCGCGGTAGACCTTTTCGCGCTTCTCGTGGCGCTCCTGGGCTTCCACCGAGAGCGTCGCGATCGGGCGGGCCTCCAGCCGCTTCAAGGAGATCGGCTCGCCGGTCTCCTCGCAATAGCCGTAGGAATTGTCCTCGATGCGCAACAGCGCAGCGTCGATCTTGGAGATCAGCTTGCGCTGACGATCCCGGGCGCGAAGCTCGATGGCGCGGTCGGTTTCCGACGATGCGCGATCGGCCAGATCGGGGTGGTTCACATTCTCCTCCTGCAGGGTCTGCAGGGTGAGCTTCGATTCGCGGAGGATCTCTTCCTTCCAGGCGAGCAGCTTGGCGCGGAAATATTCGCGCTGCCGGTCATTCATGAAAGGCTCTTTATCGGAGGGGCGATAGCTTTTTGTCTTGTCCAAGGCCAATCCATCAATGCTCGCATGGCGATCCGGAAATACCCGGACGCGCGGCGCTTATATAGCTACGCCGTGTGACAGACAATAACGGTCAGGAACCGGCCGGAACTATCCCCCGCTGGGTTCTCCACTGGAACTTGATCGCCTGGAAAGCTTCGAAGCTAGCCGCGGGCCGCCTTGGCGAGTTCGACCTCGACGCGGAGCTCGATCTCGGACAGCACGGAATCAAGTCCGGGGTCGCCGGAGCTCGCTTTCAGGTCGGCAGCAGCGGTCTTAAGCCGGGCCACCGTGGCCGGGGTGATCGAGCCGGCCAGCATGCTGATTTTCAGCTCGTCGAGCACGTCGAGGGCCCCGCGCCCGCGCTGCACCGACTTCTTGCGGCGCTCCGTGGCATCCTCGACGCTCTGCATCGCCAGCAACGCATCGATGCTGTTGGCGGCACGCGGCGCTGAAGCCGGGCGCGCATCCGCGGTCGGGGCGGCATCCGGCAGCGAAAAGGTGCTCGATCCCGTCTTCTTCGTGCCCGAGGATGGGGTTCCAAGCGTGGTGCCGTTCGGTCCGTAAATGCGCATCGCGGGTCCAGCGAAAATGGCGGCCATTCCCGGCCCGCCCTGTGGCCACTCCCTCATCCCGCGACATCATCGCTGGAGCTGGGAGCCCTGTCTGCACCCTCGTCCCTTATGGTTAATCAAACGTAAACGACCCGGCAAAAACTGCCGCGGGCGGCAGTTTCGACTCGGCCAAGTGTCGTACGGAACCCGACACTTACTGAAAATTACTAGCGATATCAGATGGATATCACCTGCCATCCGACTGGCACGGCCCTCGCATTGGTATGGTCGGACATCGTCATGGGAGTGGCAGATGGTCCGAGCCTAGACCTCGCGGGGAGCAGAGGATGTCGAGCCTGACTTCGATCCGATTCTATCAGACGGCCTGTGCCGCTTTGTGCGCGCTGGTGCTGTCGATGGCGTCGGCCCATGCCACCTCGCGGATCAAGGATCTCGCGAATATCGAAGGCGTGCGACAGAATCAGCTGATCGGCTACGGCCTCGTGGTCGGCCTCAACGGCACCGGCGACACGCTCAACAACATCCCCTTCACCCGCCAGTCGCTGCAGGCGATGCTGGAGCGCATGGGCGTCAACATCCGCGGCCAGACGCTGCGCACCGGTAACGTTGCCGCCGTGATGGTCACCGGCAACCTGCCCGCTTTCGGCACCCAGGGCACCCGCATGGACGTCACCGTCTCAGCGCTGGGCGACGCCAAGAACCTCACCGGCGGTACCCTGCTGGTGACTCCCCTGCTCGGCGCCGACGGCAATGTCTATGCCGTCGCCCAGGGCTCCCTGGCCATCAACGGCTTTGCTGCCGAAGGCGCCGCCGCCAGCATCACCCGCGGCGTGCCCACGGTCGGCCGCATCGCCAATGGCGCCATCATCGAGCGCGAGATCGAATTCGCGCTGAACCGCCTCCCCAATGTCCGCCTCGCCTTGCGCAATCCTGACTTCACCACCGCCAAGCGCATCGCCGCCGCGGTGAATGATTTCCTCGGCAGCAAGACCGCCGAACCGATCGACCCGTCCACCGTCCAGATGGCGATCCCGGCCGAGTTCAAGGGCAATGTGGTCGCGCTGCTGACCGAAATCGAGCAGCTGCAGGTCGAGCCGGACCTCGCCGCCAAGATCATCATCGACGAACGCTCCGGCATCATCGTGATGGGCCGCGACGTGCGCGTCGCCACCGTGGCCGTGGCGCAGGGCAATCTCACCGTTACCATCTCCGAAAGCGCCAATGTCAGCCAGCCGGCGCCGCTCTCCAATGGGCGCACCGTGGTGACACCATCGACGCGCGTCGGCGTCACCGAGGATGGCAAGAAGTTTGCGATCGTGAAGGACGGCGTGTCGCTGCAGCAACTGGTCGACGGCCTCAACGGTCTCGGCATCGGTCCGCGCGACCTGATCGGCATCCTGCAGGCGATCAAGGCCGCCGGCGCGATCCAGGCCGATATCGAGGTGATGTGATGAACGGCATCAACGCAGCCGCCGCCTATCAGGCCAAGCACCCCACCATCAACGGCCGCCCGGACATTTCGCTGAGCGAGGCGCTGCAGAAGGTGTCGCCGGAAGCGCAGGCCAAGACGCGCAAACAGGCGGAAGATTTCGAGGCGATGTTCCTCAATACGATGCTGTCGCAGATGACGTCGGGCATCAAGAGCGAAGGGCCGTTCGGCGAGAGCACCGGTACCGGCCCCTGGCGCTCGATGCTGACCGACGAATATTCGAAATCCTTCGCCAAGGCCGGCGGCGTCGGCATCTCCAATGAAGTGTTTCGCTCGCTCATCCTCCAGCAGGCCCAGAGTTCAAATAGCGCGCCTGCAAAGACACCGGCCGCCAACTAACCGTCGAGGACATCGCCATGACCAATGCAATGCGCCAGCAGCAGGCCGCCCCCATCGCCCCCCGCGCCGTGGCTACACCGATGGAAGCGCGCCAGCTCGCGGACGGCCTGATGAAGGTGATGAACGAACTGCTTGCCATCATCGAGCAGGAGACCGCGCTGGTCCGCGCCGGCAATATTCGCGAGGCGATCAAGCTCGAGGCGCCGAAGGCGGACATCTCGAAGCGCTACATCACCATGATCACGCTCCTGAAGCTCAGCCAGACCTATCTCGCGGCCACCACGCCGGATCTGCTGCAGGCCTTGCGCAAGCATCACGACGTGTTTCGCGCGATGCTGCAGGTCAATCTCACGGTGCTCGCTACCGCGCATGCTGTCTCCGAAGGCATCGTGCGCGGCGTCAACGCCGAGGTCCAGCGCCGCAACATTCCGCAGACCTACACCGCCGCCGGCCGCCAGGCGCAGCCCGGCCGCGCCAACATGACGCCGCTCGTCATGAGCCGCTCGCTGTAGGCACCTCACGCAAGCGCATCGCTGCCGCGTTTTCCATACTGCGGCACCGCTCGCTTTTGAATCAAATCATCGGTTGGACATAAGCACCGGATTCATCCGTCCGGTGCATTCTTTGCGTTTGGGAAAGGGGTCGGGATTCATCAGTGGAGCCAGGAGGGCTGCCATGAGTACCGACTATTTGATCAAACCGGTGGGGGCACCGGTTGCAGCACCAGTCATCCGCGTCACGCAGGACGCCGTGCGTGATGCTGTGCCGACGCAACTGCCGCCGGACAAGACGGTGACGGCGGCGCCGGGTGCTTCGCATGTCAACATCTCCGCTGCGAACTATCAGCAGGTGGACAGCGACCGCATTTCCAAGGGCGTGATCATCGACCGTGATGCCGCGCAGATCGTCTATGTCTCGGTCGACAAGAAGACCAATCAGATCATCAATCAGTATCCGGAAGAAACGCGGCTACGGACGCGGGCCTATCTGCGTGCGATGGACGCGGCGAAGCAGGATGCGAAGCTCTACGATCGCCGGATCGAGACCGATCGCAACGCCTGATCGTCAGACGTTACGCGTGGCAAATGCCGTATCGAGATAGGTGCTGCCGGTCGCGGCATCGGTCACGACGTTCTTGATCGTCGCCTTGTTATTCGCCGTCATCAGGAACTTGGTATCGCCGACACGGAAGGAATTGTCCTTGATCAGCACCTGCTGAAACTTGACGGTCCCCTCGCTCTGATACTTCACCTGCGCGCGAAATCCCTCGACCTGCGAGATGGCGACTTCGAACTTCTTGCCGTTCGCGTAGGTGCCCTTCCAGCTGCCCTGATAGGCTTCAGCGTCCACCGGAACGTATTTGCCGGCCGTTGTCGGCGTCGCGGTCTTATAGGCCGCCGCCAGAATGCTGAGAGCGTCTGCCATGATTGCCTCGTCGTGCAAATCGAATCGTTACGCCCGCATTAGGGCGCGGTGCCACTTAAGCAATCGTTACGAATTGCGCTGGCCTTACGGGCGTCCGGACAGACCGGCGGCGATGTTGCGGTTGATGTCGATCAGCGCCTGCAGATGCTCGACCTGACGGATTTGCTGCAAGGCCGTGCACTGCGTCATCACGAAGATGCCGATATTGGCAATGTTCTGCCGGATCTCGATCTTTTCCGGGTTCTGGTCGTTCAGCGCGTCACCCACGAAGATCGACCAGAGCTTGCGATTGAACAGCAGGGCTTCGTCGAGGCCGGCATCGGTCGTCGACCAGTTCGAGATCACGTCCTGCAGCTTGCGTGCCGCTTTCAGAAGGGCCTGGGCTTCGATGTCTCTCGGTGATGCCGTGGTTTGCGCCGTACGAGCGTATGCATTGGCACCAATGGACATAACTTACCTCAGCAAATCTTCTTCCCGCTTGATCAGCGGACGCAATTCCCTGAGTGCTTTGTAAAGTTCGCCACTTAAGATTAGCTTACTAATTCCCTCCACAGGCTCACGATAGCTTGGCACCGCATCGATCAGATCCTTGATGAAGCCGAGATAAAGCTCCTGATACGCAGGTATGTCATTCTCCAGATACATCATCTGGACGCAGAGATAGATGCGCTTCACCGGCGTGTTCGCAGTCTCTGCAGTGAGGATGTCCTTCTCACGCAGGATGGGCGCATCGCCATCGATCAGAAAGGCGGTACGCGTATCCGAGTTGGTAATGACGCTTTGGCCAATGATGATTCGCTCACCCGGCTTCAGTTCGACTCGCAGTGGCATTCCACACTCCTCTTCCCATTCCGGCTTTCAAAAACCCGCATGGCAGACCGTTGAGCGCCGCGCGTCATCCGGACGGATGACCGCACCGGGGAAGCTGGAAAATACGCCGACCGCGCGAATAATACCAGTGACCCCGCGCGCCCTCGCCGCCATCGACCAGCTTCCGAAAGCAAAAACGGCGGGGTTTCCCCCGCCGTGAGAACATTGCGATCTCGCGCAAGGCTTACTGGAGCAGCTTGAGCACGCTCTGCTGCGACTGGTTCGCCAGCGCCAGCGCCGAGACGGCGATCGACTGACGGGTCGACAATGCCTGGCTGTTGGCGGCTTCCTCATTGGTGTCGGCGAGCGTCAGGTTGGACGAGCCCGTCTGCAACACGTTGATCAGGTTCTTCGCGAATTCCTGGCGGATCTGCACGATCGACAGATTGGAGCCGAGCGACGATGCCTGCGAGCGCAGGATCGAGCTAGCTACATTGAGCGAAGAGATCGTGTTGTTCGCCGAGGTATTGTCGAGAAAGTCCGAACCCGAGCTCAGCTTGCCGAGACCTAGACCTGCCGGCGTCAGCGTCGTGCCCTGGATGTTGAGCGTCGACTTGCCGGTCTCGTTGAACACCAGCTTGAGCTGATCGCCGCCGAGCAGGTTGATGCCGTTGAACGAGGCATCCTGCGAGGTCGTGGTGATCTGGTCGATGATGTTGTTGTACTGCGCAACCAGGTTGGCGCGCGAGGTCTGCGATGCAAAGTTCTGCACCGGATCGCTCGCCGTCAGGCCGGCAAACAGCTCGCCCGCCGCAGCGGCTGTGCCGCCGATGGCGCCGATCTTGGACGATGCGGCATCATTGGACGTGGTGATCGTCATGAAGCCCTTCGGATCGATCACCGCCTGAAGATTGTTCGGTGCCAGTGCTGCGTTGAGCTGCGCCAGCGTGGATACCTGACCGGCCGCCTTGCCGAACGTGATGTTTGTCGGGATGCTCGACGCATTCGTCGCGGCGATCGTCAGCGTCAACGACGGCGGGCCGCCCAGTGCGGTCGGTCCTTCGGCGCGCTTCTGCTTCACCGACGTGCCAAGCCCCATCGAGGCCAGGGCCGACGTGTTCGAACTCTGGATGTCGAGGTCTTCGGTGACGCCTGTATTGAACGTAATGGCACCGGTGCCGCTGATGGAGGCCGCAGGGGTGCCGCCCGACAGGGCGTCGATCTTCGAAAGCAGAGTCGCAACGGTATCGGTGACGTCGATTTCATTCGGGCCTGTCGCGCCGGATGCGCGGAATGTCAGGCTCTTGCCATTGACCGTAATGGTGTCATTGACGGCGAAGCTTGTTCCGATCGAATTGGTGTTCGCACCGCCCGAAAGCGTGGTGGTGGCGCTGATCGCCGTCGCGACCGTCAGCTTGCTGTTCGCCGGCGTTCCGGTGAAGACCGCGTTGGCCGGATCCGGCGTGCCAAGCAGGTTGTCGGCGGTCGCTCCCGGATTGATCGGCGTCGTAATCGTCGATTTGCTGTCATAGCCGACCGGGATCTGCAGCGCCTGATTGGCGATTGATTTCGCCGTATCGACCAGCTTCTGCAGCGAGGTGATGCCGGTGTTGGCGGCCTGCAGCACCTGCACGCCATTGCCGATGCCGTCGAGCAGGTTGTTGATGTCGCCGGCGCGGCTGTCGAGGCCTGCTGCCGTGAAGAAATTGGTCGGGTTGTCGAGGGCGGTGTTGACCTTCTTGCCGGTGGCAAGACGGTTCTGCGTCGTGGACAAGAGGTCCGCGGTCGATTGCAGCGACAGCAGGTTCTGGCGAACCGAAGCCGAAAGAACGATGCCTGACATATGGAAACCTTCCTGTTCCCCGCGCGAACGACCTTCAGGTCGCGCCAGCGCATGGTGCATCTGACGAGACCCATCTCGTCGCGACGCTGCCGGTTGAATTTGACGCCCTTCTGGAAGAGGAATCTCGGTCCGCCCGAAGGCGATGCCCGGATTAAAGCGACCGATTCTCGGTCTACCTGCTTCCTAAACAGCCCCGACTATGCAGCCGTACACCTTAAAGTAAGGTTAACGTGGTCTTAAGAGCTTGCCGGAAGCTTGCGAACGCATGCAAAAAGGCCCGGAAACATCAGTTTCCGGGCCTTTTTTGCCGTCAAAACGCAAAAACGGCGGGGTTGCCCCCGCCGTTTCCGAACTTGATCAGCCTGTTCCGATTAACGGAGCAGCTGGAGCACGCCCTGCTGCGACTGGTTGGCCAGCGACAGCGCCGAGACAGCGATGGACTGACGGGTCGACAGCGCCTGGCTGTTGGCCGCTTCCTCGTTGGTGTCCGCGAGGGTCAGGGCCGACGCACCGTTCTGCAGCACGTTGATCATCTGCTTCGAGAAGTCCTGACGCATCTGCACGACCGACAGGTTCGAACCGAAGGCCGAAGCCTGCGAACGCAGCGAAGAGCTGGCATCGTTCAGCGAGGTCAGGATCTTGTTGGTCGCTGCGTTGTCGAGGAAATCCTCGCCCTTGGTCAGCGATTCCAGGCCCAGACCGGCCGGGTCGAAGATGACGCCGGTAATGCTGAGCTTCGATTTGCCCGTTTCGTTGAAGGTCAGGGCCAGCGTGTCGCCGTTGAGCAGGTTGACGCCGTTGAAGGACGAGTCAGCCGCGGTCGTCTTGATCTGATCGATCACCGTGTTGTACTGGGCGACCAGGCTCGAACGGGTGTTCTGAGCATTGAGGTCAGCCACCGGCGCACTAGTATTGAACGCGGTACCGAACATGCCGCCAGAACCTGCGACCGTACCACCGATGACGCCGGCAGCCGTCAGATCGAACGATGCCTGATCGTTCGAGGTCTGAATGGTCAGCTTGCCATCCTTGGTGATCGAAGCCATCAAGTTGCTGTCAGCCAGCTTCTTGTTTAGGTCGTCGAGCGTGTTGACCTCACCGGTGCCCGTGCCAAAGGTGATCGTCTGCGCGGCAGAACCGTCGATCGCACCGATCGTCAGCGTCTGGCCTTCGAACGAGCTGGTCGGCTTGGTCGTGCCGGCAGTCAGGCCGATCTTGGCAAGCGAAGCCGAGTTACCGCCAAGGACGATGTTGGTCGTGTCGTCGCCAGCGGTGATCGAAGCGACATGGGTCGTGTCGTTGATGGCAAACGTGCTGCCCGTGCCAGCAAGCGTCTCGATGGCCGTCTTAAGCGTCGCCATCGTCGTTGCAGCCGGACCGGCACCGCTCTGCAGATTGATGGTGATGTTGCCATCTGCGTCGGTAACCGAAGCAGCGGCGTTAGCTGCACCTGCAGCGAACGAGATCGTCTTGCCGTTGACGGTGAAGGAGTCGGTCGTGGCGAAAGAACCACCAGCCGCAACGTTCAGCGCACCAGCGGTCACGATGCTGCCAGCGGCCGTGCCAGTGGCAACGGCAGCCGTATCCGGCGTGCCCATCAGGTTGTCAGCGGTCGCGCCTTCGATCGTGGTCGAGAAGTTCGACTTGGTCGAATAGCCCGAGGTCGCCTGCAGCGCCTGGTTGGCGATCGACTTGGCCGAGTCAACCAGCTTCTGCAGCGAGGTGATGCCGGTGTTGGCAGCCTGGAGGATCTGCACGCCGTTGCCGATGCCATCAAGCAGGTTGTTGATGTCGCCAGCGCGGTTGTTCAGGCCCTGGGCCGTGAAGAAGTTGGTGGGATTGTCGAGCGCCGAGTTGACCTTGTTACCGGTCGAGAGGCGGTTCTGGGTGGTGGAGAGAAGATCAGCGGTCGACTGCAGCGAGAGCAGGTTCTGACGAACGGACGCGCTAAGGGTAATGCCGGACATGTTTTGATACCTTCCTGGTAAACACAACTACGACCTTCTTGGTCGGTCTGCGCAAGATGCGCCGCGAGAATCTAAAACTTCGTAAAAACAGGCCCCGAAATTTCGACTAATCGCTGTATTTCCAGCCTCTTCCGGGAGCGTGCATACACGTCCGCACGCACCCGCCCCCGGCACGGTGATCGCTTTGATATTTCGATGATTTTGTTGAGAGCCGGCGCTACCGCAACCAGAGACTAGCGGTAGGATGGAATGAAAAAGGGCCCCGAAGGGCCCCTGTCCGTTTAAAGAAACTTAACCAGGCTCATCTGGTACAGTGTCGATGTCGTTTGATACGACGCCTGCAACGCCGTCTGCAGCGCGAGGATCTTGGTGGCGACCTCGTCATTGTTCACGCCTTCGATGCTGTCGAGCATCGTCTGCGCCATCGCCTTGGTCTGGATCTGCCGGTCCGTGCTCGACTTGATCGCCGCCTGGGCGCCGGCAAAGTCGGCCTGGATGTTCTCGATGGTCTGCTGGCCCGGGACGTCGGCGAGGTTCTGTGCGACACGCTGGCTCAATGCGGCGATCTGCGCATTGGCATTCTTCGCATAGGTCTCATCGGTCAGCTGGTTAGGATCAACAGCGACCGCAGCATAGACCGCCACGGTCTGCAACTGGTTGCGCAGCGCCTGCTCGTCGGCGCGGGCGCCGTAATTGACGGTGATCGACGTGTCGATCTGCGACACCGACGATCCCCGCGCCGAGCCATTGGCTGCGACGTCCGGTTCGCCCTGATACCACATCACGGTGTTGGCAGCGGTCCCCGCAACGAGCGTCGTTGCCGCGCCGAGCGGCGATGTGCCGACACGCAGCGGCGGCTGGTCGAAGAAGTTGTCGCCGGCCTCGATCGCCGAGGCGGCTGTCATCGCGCCGTTGGCGAGGTCCTTCATCGCGCCGCCAAGTGCCGTGTTGAGATTGGCGGCCGTGGCCGTGCTGTCGGCGCCGATGGCGAAGCTCCCTGCCGGCAGCGGCGTCTTGTCGGAGGCCGTGAGCACGATGTCTTCGGTGGTGCCATCGGGCATGGTGAAGGTGAACTTCACCTGATCACCGACGCTTGGATTGGTGGCGCCGAGATCCACCGACATCGACTTCTGCGACGGCACGCCGGACGGATCGACCGGCTGCGTCACCGTCGCTCCGGGGATCGTCGTCGAGACGCCCGTGACCTTCATGCCGAAGGGTTGCGCGGCCGCAGGCGGCAACGGCGTCGTGTCCTCTTCCGTGATCACCACCGAGGTCGTCGGCACGCCGACGGCACTGTCGACACGGCCATTCTCGTTGACGCCGAGATCGGCGGTCTTGCGCTCGGCAATGATCTGCTTGAGGCCCGCGATGTTCGCGCCATTGCCATTCATGATCTGGTCGGCAGGTGCCACCGGCGCCGTGTCGGTGGCGCGGCCGGAAAACAGATAACGGTCCCCCGACCTGGCGTTGAGCATGTCCACCGAGTCGAAGAAGCCAAGCGACGCCGTCCGCTGCGCCGGTGTCTGCCCCGAATTGTCAAAGTTGCCGCCGGCGCTCACCGCGGCGCCCTTCACGTCGGAGCCGATCTTCACCAGCCGCTCGAGCGACAGATTGGCGACGCCAATGCGCGTATTGAGATTGGTCGCGGTGTCCGCATAGGACGCCACCGTGGCGATCTGCGAGCGCAATGCGATCGACAGGCTGCGGCCGCTGCCGAGCCCGGCATAGGTGTCCGCGATCTTGCCGCTCGATAACTGCTGCGTCAGCGTGTCGAGCTGGCTGCGCAGGTTGAGGATGCCCGAGCCGATATAGGATGTACGTGAACCGACGCCGTTGATGCTCATGATGGCCTCAGAATGCCTGCAACATGGTCTTGTACATTTCGTTCACCGTCGACATCACGCGCGCATTGGCCGAATAGGCGTTCTGCAGCGCGAGGAGATGCGCCATCTCGTCATCCATATTGACGCCGGATGTGTCGGCCATCTTCTTGTCGAGCGTGTTCAACACGACGTTCTGCCCGTCCGCCAGCTGCTTCGCTTCCGAGGCCGCGGCACCCTGCTGGCTGACGAACTGCCGCATATAGCTGAGCAGCGTCCCCTGGAACGGCGTACCGGTGCTGCCGACACCGGTCTGCGGCGAATAGGTGAAGCTTGCATTGTTGAGCTGGTCGAGAATGAACGCGGCGCGCTTGGTGTCGCCCGCCAGGCCGCCGGTGCTGGAGACCACGAGCTTCGATGGGTCCGAGACCACCGCAGCATTCACCGAGAGGCGCCCGGCAAGGCCGGTCAATTGCGATCCCGATCCAGAGATGGCACCGGTGTAGGGAGAGCCGTTGTCGGTGAACAACGCAATCTGCGGACTGCCATCGCTGAACGCCGTCTGCGTCGTCGTCACCGACGCCGCATTCACCGTGGAGAAGTTCGTCCGGTTCAGCACCGTCAGGTTATTGCCGGTGAGCGAGAACTGCATCTGGCCGCCGAGCGCCGCATTCAGCTGCGCGGCAACGTCACCGGTGAAATCGATGCCGACCACCTGATCATTGGGATCGGCCGTAACATTGTTCGACAGCGGCAGCACATTCGGATCATCGACCCGGACGACCGAGACCTGACGCTGGGTGCCCGTCACCGCATCCGTATAGGTGAGATGAATGACGTTGCCGGCCTTCATGTCGGCAAGATCAAGATTGAAGCCGGACTCCGCACCCACGGTGGTGGCGGTGCCTGGTGTAGTCTTGTCCGACAGTGCGCTCGAAACCGCTCCGGCGAACTGGTCGAGCTGGGCCTGCGCTTCCACCAGCGTCTTGTCGCGCAGCTCCGTATAGGCCGCAATCGTTCCCGACTTGAACGCGCCTTGCGCGGTGAGATTGACCGAGGCGCCATCGGGAAAAGTCATCATCACCGAGCCGAGGCCGCTCTTCGACGGATCGGCGTTCCACTGCGTACCCGGCGTGATGGTGCCCTGTGAGTTGAACGACAGGGTCGCCGCTTCGTTGGTCACCAGCTGCACGCCGGAGCCGGTGAAGACGGTCACCTGGTTGGCGCTGTTGGTCGTGACACGAATGTCCATCAGCTCCGAGAGCTGCGTGACATAGCGATCGCGCTGATCGAGCAGTGCGGCCGTATTCGAATCCGTGGATGTCCCGCCCGACGGATTGGGGGTGAGCTGCCGATTGATCGCTGCAATCTGCTGCATCAGGCTGTTGGCGGTGGCGACCGAATCCTTGATGCCGTTATCGGCCGCGTTGCGCAGGTTCTGGATACCCTGCGTCATGGAGTTGAGCTGCTGCGCCAGGGCCTGCGCGGCATTCACCACGCCGATACGCGCCGACGAGCTGTCGGCGCTGGTGGCCAATGCCTGTACCGCGCTCGACAATTTGCTGAATGAATCTTCCAGCGTGCCGACCGAGCCGGGATTGCCGAACATGCTCTGCAATTGCTGCAGGAAGCTGGAGCGTGTCGATGCATAGCCTGCGCCGGACGTCTCCGTGCGCAACTGGGCCATGATGTATTGATCGAGTTCGCGATTGACGCCGTCGACGCGAACGCCGTTGCCGATCGCGCCGGAATAGGTCGTGACCTGATTGGTCGTCTTGCGGATGTAGCCCGGCGTTTCCGCATTGGCCACATTGGACGAGACGAGCGACAGCGCGGACTGGTTTGCGCGCAGCCCGGCCATGGCGATGGAGAGTGCGGTGTTCAGACTCATGACTAACTGTCGCTCTCAAGGTTCACGAAGGGAAAAGGCCGCCGGAGCGGCCTCGCGCTTAGCGCATCACGTTCAGCAGATCCTGCACCATGGTGTTGGTGGTGGTGATCACCTTGGTGTTGGCCGAATAGGCCTGCTGCGTGATGATGAGTTTTGTGAATTCATCGGCGATGTCGGTGTTCGACGATTCCAGTGACGAGCCGGAAATGCTGCCACCCTTGCCGAACAACGCTTCGCCGGACTCGTTCGTCACCTCGAATGCGCCGCCATCGATGCGCTTCAGGAAGTCGGCCCCGTTGAAAGTCGCGATGCTGACTTCCGCCAGGTCGATGTTGCGGCCGTTGGAATAGCTGCCGACCACGCGGCCTTCATTGCTGACCGACACGCTCTTGAGCTGGCCGGCCGCATAGCCGTCCTGCTCGATCTGGTTGACCTGCGCATTGCCGTTCGTATCGGCAAACTGGGTGAGGCCGCCAGAGCCGAAGGCCATGGTGATATTGCCCAGCGTCTTGCCATTGATGGTCATGTTGTTCAGCGTGACCTGACCGATCACGGGATTCATCTGACCGTTAGAGCCAAAGGTGAAGTCGGTACCGACATTCTGCCACGCCGCCGTCGTGCCGGTGGCATTGGCATCGACCTGATAGAACAGGTTCCAGGTATCGAGGTGACCCGCGCCTTGCGTGGCTGAATCGACCTTGGCCCAGCGCAACTGCACGCTCACCGGCGCACCATTGCCATCATAGGCGGTGGTGGTGCCCCCAGAGATCGACTCTTCCAGAAACGCCTTGTTGTCGTTGCCGGTCACGATGCCGGTGCCGACGCCACCACCACCACCGCGAGCCACATTGACCGTGCCGCTGAAACCGAGCGCGCCGAACGCAGTCGGGTTCGAGCTCGTCATGGTGATGTTGTTGGCCAGGCCCGTATGCAACACGACGGCGCCGCTGTTCACGGCAGAGGGCGTTCCGGTGTTGTTGGTGATGGCGTCGATCTTGCCGAGCAGCGTCGAGATATTGGCATCGACCGGGATATTGGTGGCGTCGTTCGCTCCGCCCGAGGCGGTGAATGTGATCACAGTTCCATTGACCGTGATGGTATCGCCAACAGCGAAATTGGCTGTCAGCGAGTCGGTGTTCGTTGCACCCGACAGTAACGTGTTTCCGGTGATCGGCGTTGCCGTGGTCAGCTTGGAATTCTGCCCCGTTCCGCTGCGCGTGCCATCGGTGAATGGCGCAGCAGGCGTGCCGGCGACGCGCGGATTGCTGGCGAAATCGGCCGGTTGCAGCAACTCAGAGCCCGGCACGGACGCATCGGCCTTGATCGTTCGCGGATAGGCGGCGAGATTGGCGCGATAGTCGATCTTGGTGGAGGCGCGCGACGGCAGGAAATCGTTCTGGAAGCGCAGCACTTCGGGCGTCGAGCCCGCCGGGTTGCCGGTGGACGGATCGATCTTGACGCCCTGCAGATAGTAGCCGGCGCCGTTGACGAGATAGCCGTTCTTGTCGAGCGAGAAGTCACCGCGGCGAGTGTATTTGTTGACGCCGTCGAAGATCGGGTTGTTGTCCGACACACTGCCCGGCTTCTGGACGGCGAAGAAACCGTCGCCATTGATCGCCATATAGGTCGCGACCGAGGCGTTCTGGGTCGAGCCGGCCACCGTATTGGTGCTGCGCGACCCCGCATTCACGCTGCCGGCGAGCTGAGCGTTGTTGCCCGTCTGCGGAATGAGATCGGTGAAGCTGGTATCGATCCGCTTGAACGCGGTGGTCTGCGAGTTGGCGATGTTGCCGGAGATGTTTTCCAGCGCATAGGAGTTCGCCCGCAGGCCCGCAACCGAGGTGGTGAGAGCGCCGAAGATACCCATTACATCGTCTCCAACTTCCGGGCGGCCCGCCGGGGTGATGCCAAAATGATGGCCGCTGCTGGAGGCGATGTCGCAAGGCCCGTGCCAAGCGGAATAAGCGAGACAAATCAGAGAACTAACAAGAATGCCCCGGTCCGGGGACCGGGGCACAATTGCCTAGCGGGGAAATATTTGCCGGATCGACGGGGCGCTTTCGGCCGTCAGGTCGCCGATGGCGTGGCCGGTTTGAACACCAGCGCGAAACCGTCCATGCAGTAACGCAGGCCGGTCGGCTTCGGGCCGTCATCGAACACATGGCCGAGATGGCCGCCGCAGCGGCGGCAGTGGATCGAGGTACGGGTCATGCCATAACTCGTGTCCTTGCGCTCGCCAACGCCGCCATCGAGCGGCTTCCAGAAGCTCGGCCAGCCGGTGCCGCTGTCATATTTGGTCTCGGACGAGAACAGCGCATTGTCACAGCCGGCGCAGGCAAAGGTGCCCTTGCGCTTTTCCTTCAGCAACGGGCTGGAATAAGGCCGCTCGGTGCCCTCCTTGCGCAGGATCTCATATTGCTGCGGGGTGAGCTGCTTGCGCCATTCCTCGTCGGTCTTCATGACCTCGAACTTCTCGTCCGATGCGGCACGTGCGGACGATCCGGTCAGCCATTTCAGCGACAGGAGGCCGGCAGCACCGGCAGCGGTGGACAAAATCAGACGACGGTCGATCATGATGGGTCTCCCTCGGCGGGATGCGTATCCCGTTCGTGTGGAATTACGGACCGAACCCGCTGAGGTTACATCGCAGACGGCAAAAATCGCTCACGAAATCGCGAGCGCGACGCCGGAAAGACCATAGGCTCGAATGTCGGGCCTATGGCTGTCCCGAGGCATGTTCGCGGCTAGTTGCGGCCGACCGTTCCGCTATCGACCTGCGCGATGGCCGGCGGGTTCCAGCGACCATCGAGCGCCTGCTGCCTAGGTCCGTAGAGACGCAGCGTCAGTCCCAGCTTTCCGTGTTTCGGGGCGGGCAGCCAGTTCGCCTCCTTGTCCGCGCCGGGGTTCTCATTCTGGACATAGAGGTCGAGCGAACCATCGCCGTTATAGGCAAGAGCGTCGCGGTCACCGATGGCAAAGCGGTTGATCGGGTTGGCAACCTGATAGCCCTCCTCGTCATACATGGTCAGCGACCAAAAGGCGCTCACCGGCGGCAATTCGTCCTTCCTGAAGTGCAAGATATATTTGTTCTCCGCCATCACCGGCTGGCCGGCGGCATCGGCCGTATTGAGAGGATAGATTGCATCTTCCGGCTGATTGGCGCCCAAACCCATGAGCGCGACGATGGCGCGCTTCAGATAATAATCACCATAGACGCCCATCGTGTCGGTGTTCATCTGCCAGCCATTGACCACGCGCGCGAGTGTCGGTGCCTTGTCATGCATGAGTTTCAGACCACCGGCAGCAGCCTGTGTCAGGACATCCGCGCTGACCTTGGTGTTATCGAACGCCCCGGGCTGGATTCCGATGCGCTTCATCCGTGCGAGGATCGACCAGTCCGTCGCGTGCGGCGGATTCTGCTTCATCAGCTCTGCCGCATACTGGAAGAACTCGGCCGCCGGCATCTGGGCAACCATCCGCAATGGCTCGGTCTTGGTATCGACCGAAGGATCGATCTTCTGTTCGACCTTGGACGGTGCTTTCGCCCAATCCGCCAACGCCGTGATCCTGTAGCCATCCTGAACCTTTTGGACGGAATCGTAGTCTTTCACACCGTTGGTCTGGGTGCGGCCGATGATCCAGACATGGGATGTAGGCGCATTGATGCGTTCGACATCCGGAGGCAGCGTTCCACTCCAGCCCGGCGGTACCAAGGCGAAGCTGGCGGCACCCGTACCATTGGTTCGCTTGCCAGGGACGGCGAAGACGTCGGTCCACATGTCGAGCATCGGTAGCAGGAAGTAGCGTCCGCTGGTATCGGCCGTAGACACAATTTGGGGGCCGCCTGTCAGATCGAGCCAGGCACTCGAATACAGCGTATCGAAGTTCGGGCGCACCACGACCCTCATGTCGGCCGAGGGAAATGCACGGACATGCGTAAAGGCGTTGGCGGGCCCGCCGATCGGATTGATCTTGGCGTCGAGATTGATCAGTTGCTTGCGCGTCAGATCCATCAGAACCAACGGATAGAAATAGACGTAGGCTTCCTGCGCGATGACTTGCGCTTCCTCGGCAGATGGTGACTGGACCGGCGATTGCTGCGCATATCCGGTTGTCGGACTGACCAAAGCTGCGACGGTGATGACAAAGGCAACAGCAAAAGACGTAGCTTTCAAAAGAGTGCCACGTCGGGTGATGTTTGATCTGCGTGGGCACGTCATGATGCATCTCCAGTGTTTGATGACCGATACCGGTCTCAAGCAATGGAAGCGCGGTGGCTGCAGACGCAGCGCGCCCCGCTCCGAACTCCAGGTCGGCAGCGGCCAGGCGCACACTCTAGGATTGAGCGCACATTGATTCAAGAACGTCTGCGTCGCATCCTGGGCTGGCGAATGTCGCCGTGCGAAGACACTTCCGTTTCGTGTTCGGAAACGGACCTTTTTGTTTCAACGACCGCTGAACATGCTAGGCGATCGGCCCGCCGGTCCCAGCGCGGGCGTTGGCCTCTGCCAGACGCGCCTCACGCAGTTCTTCCCGCACCCCTGCCCGCTCGCGATAACGCGCCAGCGTGCCTTCCAGCGCCGACACCTGCCGCTGCCAGACCCCTACCCCGTGCCCGACCAAGCGGCCGATCCGGCCGCCGGCCCAGACGAGTTCGAAGGGGGCGAACAGGTTGGTGCGGTCGTCGCGGGCGATCATGCCACGGGCGATCATCTGCCCGGCCATGGCCGTGGTGTTGAGCCCCTGATGGCCGAAACCGCTGGCCACCCACAGACCCGGCCTGAGCTGCCCGATCTGCGGCATGCCATGCACGGTCTGGCCCATGGCGCCGCCAAAGGTCTCCGTGACGGCAACCTTGCCCAGCTGCGGAAACACCGTCCTGATCCGCCGCGCGATTTTCCGTGCAAAGCGGTCCGGCTTCACCGGCCATGTCGTTTCCGGAAACGACCACATCAGACGGTCACCCTCGACGATCCGAAAATGGTCGACGCCGTCGGTGTCGCTCACCGAACCCTGAAAGCTGATCACCTCCGCCAGCCGCTCGCCGAGCGACTCGGTGATGCCCGCATAGCGCCACACCGGCAGCAGCGTGTCCGACAGCCGCTGCGCGGGCGAACCGAGATGCACATTGCCGGCCAGCACCACATGCTGCGCGCGCAACTGCGCGGATGGCGTCGTGATGCGTTTCATCACGCCCGCCGCATCGAGACTCATCGCCGGCGAATCCTCGAAGATGCGCACGCCCGCCTGCTTCGCCAGGGTGGCCAGGCCCATCAGATATTTCCGGCCGTCGATCTGGAAGGCCTTCGGATAGTGCACGCCATGGAAGTAGCGCTGCGTCTTCAGCGCCTCGCGCACGCGCTCGACCTGCCAGCCTTCGGCGACTGTATCGAAATCCTCGTTCAGCATCTGCAGCCGCGCGATCAGCTTCTCGCCGACATCGACATTGGAGACTTCGAGCGCACCTTCGCTGAACGCGAGATCGGGAATTGCGCCCTCCGTCGCACGCGCACGCACCGCCTCGGCGCCCTGCTGCGACAGCGCCCACATCTCGCGGGCATCGTCCAGCCCGACCCGCTCGACCAGATCGGCCAGCGGCAGGCCGAAGCCCGGCGTCACCGTGCCCATCTGGCTGCCGGATGCGTTCCAGCCGACATGGCGGCCTTCCAGCACGACCACGCTGGCGCCCATGACGGCGGCCTCCAGCGCGATCGACAGGCCGGCAAGGCCGGCGCCGATCACGCAGACTTCGGTGTCGATGGGATAGGCGAGCCGGCTGCGGTCCTGGTCGGCCACGTCGGGTCCAAATGTCACGCTTGCAGAAGCTGCGGTCATGCCGTTTCCTACGGGCAAGTGCCGCGCTTGTCACCTTGTCCTCATCGTCCACGTCCATTAATCCGCAATTCACTGCCGCCCAACGAATCGAGATCCGAATGCGCCGATTGATGCTGCTCCGTCACGCCAAGACCGAAACGGACGCGCCGAGCGGCAAGGATTTCGACCGTCGCCTGGACGACCGTGGCCGCGCCGACGCCGCGCTGATCGGCGGCTGGCTGAACAGCCATCCGCCGCATCCCGACATGGTCTGCGTCTCCACCGCCATGCGCACGCGCCAGACCTGGGATCTCGTCTCCGCCGCGATGCCCTCGAACAAGCCGACCGTCGAACATGTGGAGGAGCTCTACGGCGCCGGCCTCGAGGAACTGGTGGCGGTGATCCGCGATGCTGCAGTGCAGGACCCGCGCCGCCTGATGTTGATCGGCCACAATCCCGGCCTGCATGAAATGGCGCTCGGCCTGATCAAGGACGGCAGCAAAGGGGGCGACGTCGAGGGGCGCAAGGCGCTGTCCGACAATCTGCCCACCGGCAGCATCGCCATCATCGACTTCGCCGTCGACAGCTGGAACGACATCTCCTTCCGCACCGGCACGCTGGTGAAATTCACAAGCCCGAAGCTGCTGAAGGGCATTGGTCAATAAGTCACCTGCCGCGTGGCTGTGATCGTGCTACGCTCCATCGGACACGGTGGAGGTGCAGATGTACAAATCCATTCTGGTCCCGATCGATCTCGCCGAGATCGAACTCGCCAAGCCCGCGATCGCGCAGGCAGGTCTGTTCTCGAAGACCTTCGGCGCCAAGGTGCGCCTGCTGAACGTGATGGCCATGACGCCGGTGATGCTGGCGGAATATGTGCCCGCCGATTTTGACACCCAGCAGCGCGACAGTTCGGAACAGGCGCTCGCCACCGTCGCACGCGACTGTGGCATCGATGGCGAGCATGTCTCGAGCGTGGTCCGCCAGGGCGGCATCTATCACGAGGTTCTCGAAGAGGCCGCGGCCGTCAAAGCCGATCTCATCGTGATGACGTCACACCGCCCGGCCATGCGCACGTATTTCCTGGGCTCCAATGCCGGGCATGTGGTGCGCTATGCGAAGTGCTCGGTGCTGGTGGTGCGGCAGGCGGCGGCGTAAATCTGTAGGGTGGGCAAAGGCGCAAGGTCGCGTTTGCCACCCTACAGCTACCCCAGCAAATCCTGCGGCACATCGCTGAATGTATAGCTGCGCGGCCGGTTGCGCCGGAGAAAATCCCAGCCCTGCCAGCCGAACAGTGCGCTCAGCAGCAGGATGAACACCACACCCGCAAACTCGCCCGTCACCAGCGCGCGGATCAGCAGCGCCGCCATCGCGAGACCAAGCAGCGCCATCGCCGCCACCAGCACGTTGAATGTCAGCGGCTTGATGCCGGCGCTCAGTACCGCCGTGCTCCCCGCCGCCGCCAGCTTTTCATGCAGCGTGGCGATGAAGGCGGGATAGCCGAATTGCGGCTCCATCAGCGCCGCGGTCTGTTTGGTCGTGGAGAACATCTTGAGCCGGCGCCCCGCGCGATCGCGCAGCTCGGCGCTATAGCGTTTGCGCTGCATGGCCATCGGCCGATAGGACAACCGCACCGACGCGACGTCCGCATAGGGCCACAGTCCCGACCGCCGCCCGATGGCCCAGACGATCCCCTCGTCCGTCAGCTCGAACCGATGCGCCGGCCCCATCAGCGAGGCGCGGTAGAAATAGGTCTTTCCATCGCTCGCTTCGCCCGGCCTGTTCAGCAGTGAACCCAGCACGTTTCTGTCTCCCCAAGGCCTTGCACGTCACCAAGCCGCAGCTTGCGCAGGCGCCTCCCCGTCCCTTACAAGCTCCTCATGGCCGAGACGACCATTTTTCCGCGCCGCCTGATTCTCGCGGGCGCGACGATTTCCGGGGTGATGCTGGCGCTCGCCGTGCACATGCTCGGGCAGCGCTTCAGTCTCGATCTCGGCGGCCTCTGGCGCAGCGATCCCGTCAATTTCATGCCGATCGGCTCCGCCATCGCCTGGTGGCTGATTGCCGCCATGGGCTTTGTCAGCGGCTATGTCGCTGCCAATCTGCTGGATAGCGCGGCGTCAGGCCGCATCCCGCGTCGGATGCGTCACTTCCTGATCGGCATTGGCGTGCTGGTCCTCGCCGGCGCCGGCCAGGCCGCTTCGGCGCCCAATGCGATCGCGACCGCGTCCGGCGTCATCGCGGGCCTGATTGCCGTGTTGCTGGGCGGCGTCATGGCTTTTTGCGGCGCGCATTTTGCGTTGAAGCGGGCATAGAAAATCGCGCGGGTTTTCACCCGCGCGATGTCGTGATTGGCTGCTCTCGAACTAGCTCGCCGCCCGGAGGTTCACCTTGCCTTCCGCCAGCGATGTCAGCTTCGCATCGGTCTGCTTCTCCTCATCCAGCGTCTTCTGCAGCACTGACGCGCAGTCGTTCCGGCCGAGCTGGCGGGCCCAGGCGATCAGGCTGCCATAGCGCACGATCTCGTAATGCTCCGCGGCCTGCGCCGCATTGATCAGCGCCGCATCGAGCACATGCTTGTCCGCCACTTCGCCCGCGGTCTCGTCGGCTTCCTTGATGATGCCGTCGATGGCCGGACAAGTCACCGCCTTGACCTCGGCGCCATGCATCTTGAACACCTCTTCGAGGCGCTGCACGTGCACTTCGGTCTGTTTGAGATGCTCCTCGAAACCCTGCTTCAGCTTCGGCTCCGTGGCCTTGCCGGCCATCTTGGGCAGCGCCTTCAGGAGCTGCTTCTCGGCGTAGTAGATGTCCTGCAGCTGGTGCACGAACAGGTCATCCATCGTCTTGATGTCGCGGGTGAACAATCCCATGGTTTTGTCCCTTGGATTGGAATGAAGCCGCGTAGACGGGCCGGCGCCTTCGGGGAGACCGCCTTGCGCGTCTGCTCATTGTGTCGTTTAGCCGCGTCTCATTCGGTTGCTGATACCACCGCTAACCGGTCACTTCGGGACATGTTCCTGGCGATAGGCGTCCTCCGCACTGGAACGCCGGGCTTTCGGGCCTATATCAAGGCCAACGCAACGACGCTGGTTTACCGTGCAAATTCAGACAGTTTGCAGCCATGGCGGGAATGTGACGAGATCGCGTCCCCGGCATTAACACTACCGCTGTCAAGGGCTGCACAATGAAGCGTTTTTGCCGTAAGGGTTTGGCCGAGATGAGTGAACGTCGCGTATGAGTGAATCGGCTATTTACCGCCCCATGAATCGCCCTTTGCAAGAATCGGCTTTCCCTTTGTTCGCGCTCCGTTGGGAGGACGAATGTTTCGATTGCTGACCGCGCTCGGGCGTGGCTTCAAGCAACATGTCGGCTGGAAACGGCTGGGTGTTGTTGCGAGCCTGATCGTCATTGCGCTCGCCATCTCGCATCTGGTGACCACGCTGAAGGGCCTCGACACCGCCAAGGTCCTGGCGGCGATGGCGGCCAAGTCGACCATGGAAATCACCCTGGCGACCCTGTGCGTGATCGGCGCCTTCTGCACCCTCACCTTCTACGATTTCTTCGCGCTGCGGACGATCGGCAAGAATCACGTCCCCTATCGCATCGCCGCGCTGTCGAGCTTCACCAGCTACACGATCGGCCATAATCTCGGCGCCACCGTCTTCACCGGCGGTGCGATCCGTTTCCGCATCTATTCGGACTACGGCCTCAACGCCATCGACGTCGCCAAGATCTGCTTCATCTCCGGCCTGACATTCTGGCTCGGCAACTGCTTCGTGCTGGGCATCGGCATGGTCTGGCATCCGCAGGCCGCCTCGGCCATCGACCAGCTGCCGGACACGATCAATCGCCTGATCGGCCTCGCCTGTCTGGCCGGCATCGCCGGCTACCTGATCTGGGTTGCCACCGGCAAGGAGCGCCGCCAGCTCGGCCAGAACGGCTGGAAGGTCATGCTGCCCTCGGCGCCGCTGACCCTGCTGCAGATTGCCATCGGCGTGGTCGATCTCGGCTTCTGCGCGCTGGCCTTCTACCTGCTGATGCCGGAAACGCCCTATGTGGATTTCGTCTCGGTGTCGGTGGTGTTCATCCTCGCCACCCTGCTCGGCTTCGCCAGCCATGCGCCGGGCAGTCTCGGCGTGTTCGACGCCGCCATGCTGGTGGCGCTGCCGCAGTTCAAGCAGGAAGAGCTCGTCGCCACCGTGGTGATGTTCCGCATCCTGTATTTCATGATCCCGTTCGCAATCTCGATCTGCATCATGGGCACCCGCGAATTGTGGCTCAGCGTCATCAAGCCGTGGCAGCAGCGCAAGACGGGCGGCACCTCCAGCGAGCGCCGCGAAGGCGAACCCGCGCCGGTGGTGGTGCAGCAGCCCATGAAGCGGCAGTCGCACGGGTAAGGCTCGCCCCTTCTTCGAGCCGCGCCCCCCGTTTGTCATCCCCCGCGAAAGCGGGGGATCCAGTAAACGGCGTTGTCACGGTTACATCATCAAAGGCAGTGTTTACTGGATCGCCCGGTCAAGCCGGGCAACGACAGAATGCACGCCCGCACTCAAATCCCGCTGATCTTGCCGCAAAGCCACTCCCGCGGAACGAGTTCCGTATGTTAGGCGTTTCTTACTTCCGCCCCATACGTGACGTTCAACGCCCCCATGACATCCGCCTTTTTCAGACGTTCATTTCTCGTCGCCGTCACGCTTGCCGGCATGGCAACTGCGCTGCCCGCCCGGCCCGCAGCCGCGCAGGCGCCGACCGCCATTGCGCCGGTCAACAACGCCGCGATCCAGATTTCCTGGGAGGTCCGCAATCGCTTCCGCCTGTTCAAGGAAGAACGCGACTTCCAGCTTCACGTCGATGCCATGCGCAATCGCAGCGTGCTCGCCTCCGAACAGGCGCTCGGCCTGCAGAGCGACGGCCGCGGCTGGGCCCGCAACACCGTGGGTCGTCTTTGCATCGATCTCGCCGGCAAGGTCAGCGAGCCCTGCGCCCGTGAAGGCACGCGGGAAAGCTACCTGACGCCGTCCGATCACCCGGTCACCGTCCGCCTCACCGGCGAAGTGCCGGTCGGCGCCGTCTGCGCCTGGACATTCGACGATGGCGAAGGCCCGCGACAGTCGACCCTCGATTGCGCCGAGCCGATCAATTTCCGCGCCCTCTATGGCCGCCGCACCGTGGCCACCGTGGACGTCTCCAGCGGCGAAGGCCCGATGCGCACCTCCACCGATATCGTGGTGCGCGACATCCTGATTGCCGGTCTCGGCGACTCCATCGCTTCGGGCGAAGGCAATCCGGACCGCCCTGTGGCTCTGTCGGATGATGGCTTCTGCTTCCGCTCCTATTCGGGCGGCCCCACCGCGCAATACTATCGCCCGAGCCGTGCCGGCTTCAAAGGCGGCCGCTCCTGCGATTCCTACGAGTCGCTGCAGGCATGGCAGCGCGCCGGTGCGCAGTGGCTCAACGCCGCCTGCCATCGCTCGCTCTACAGCTACCAGACCCGCGCAGCCCTCGCGCTTGCAGTCCAGTATCCGCATATCGCCGTCACCTATCTGCCCCTCGCCTGCTCCGGCGCCACCATCCCGGACGGCCTGCTCGGCAGCCAGCGCGCGCGCGAATGCCTGACCACCAAGAACGCCTCCACCTGCGCCGGCAGCGTCAACGGCCAGGTTGCCGAACTGCGCGAAGCCATGACTGCCGTAAAGCGCCGCGCGCCGAACCGCCGGCTCGATCTGGTGCTGCTCTCCATCGGCGCCAATGACATCAACTTCTCCGGCCTCGTCGCCGACGTCATCGTCGACAACGACACCGAACGCACGCTGTTCAGGCGCGCCGGCCTGCTCGGCTCGGTCGAAGACTCCCGCAACGCGCTGGTGCGCGATCTCCCCGCCGCTTTTGGAAAGCTGCGCGAGCAGTTGAAACCGCTGGTCGGCGGTGACATGGGCCGCGTCGTGTTCGCTGCCTATGCCAATCCGGCACTTGTGAACGGCGGCGCCTGCCCCGGCGGCCCTGCCGGCTTCGACGTGCATCCGTCCTTCTCGGCCGATGCGCGTCGCCTCGCCAATGTCACCAGCTTCGTCGATCGCGAATTCCTGCCGCGGCTGCGCTCGGTGGCCATGTGCGAGGGCGGCGTGCTGTGCCGCAATCCCGAATCCGATCGCATGACCTTCGTCGATGCGCATCAGCAGTCCTTCGCCAATCACGGCTTCTGTGCGCGCGGATCGAATGATCCCGAATTCGATCGCGCCTGCTTCTCGCCGAAGGGCGACAGCTTCAACACCAGCCTCGTTGAGTCCGCGCAGCAGCCGATGGCCTGCGGCCGCGGCGCGAGCGAATTCCGCGCCTATGCGCCGCGCGCCCGCTGGATCCGCGACGCCAATGACAGCTATTTTGCAGCGATGACCTATCCGCAGGGCTATTCGGCAGCGATCCAGCCGGCGGATATCCATGACGCCACCTGGGGTGTGCTGTCCGCTGTCTATGGCGGCGCGATCCATCCCACGGGTGAAGGCCATGCGGCCATGGCCGATGCGGTGGTGCCGGCAGCAGCGAACGTGCTGCGGCTTGGTGCAGAAGCGGAAGTTTCGCAGGAGCCGCTGGCGCCGGTTCAGCAGTAATGCTCGGCGCTTCGCGCAAATAAAAAAACGGGCCAAGCGCCATAACGCCTGGCCCGCCCTCAACTACTAAAACCGATCAGCGCTGCGGCTGCTGAGCCTGCGGCGGCGTTGCGCTGGCCTTGCGCATCGGCGCCTTCGCGGTGCCTGTCGTGGCCGGCTGCTTCGCCGCCACCGTCTGGTTCGGCAGATATTTCGCGATCACGCTCGGATCGAGCGAGGCCATCGACGCATCCGGCAGGCGGTACCAGGTCTCGTCCTTGCCGAGGAGCGCGATGCCCCAGAAGCCGCGCACCGTCAGCGCGCGTCCATCCGGGCTCACACTCATCTTGGCCTTGTAGACCTTGCCGTCACGCGGGTCGAGAATGTTGCCATTCTCATATTTCAGGCCCTGCTGCTGCATGTTGCGGATGAAGGAGATGCCCAGCACGGGCTGGCCCTTCCGGTCATCGACGCATTTGCTGCAAATCTCGTCACCCGGCTTGTCATCCGCGCTCGGGAACGTCCTGGCGATCGCGCCTTCATAGGTGCTGCCATTGTTGACAACCAGAACCCAGACGACGGGTTTGCCATCCTCGGTCTTCTGCCAGAGACCGGCTGCGGTGGGACCGGCCGCCGAGGGGCCGGCAGCGACCTGTTCGGCAGCAAAACCCGGAGTCGCGAGCAGCGTGGCAGCGGTTGCCATGACGGCAAGCTGGCGGGATCGAAACTGGACCATCAACATCCCCTTCGCAGTTCGTCGTCCGAAACCAGATGGTTTACGGACTATCAATCTTGCGCGACGAAAGAGTGACCCCGCTTGATGGCTTTTGCAAGATTGCCGATCACGCTTCAGGTTTCCATTCGTTGCCCCTGCCTCAATGCTGCCACAAGAAACGGTAGCCGGATGGCGCCAAACCGGCTCCAGATCCTGCGGCAGACTTGCGGCGCTTGCGGCAACACAGCGGCAGCGAGGCCCCTCATCGTCGTTAAGCAAAGGTAGCGAGTGATAGTTAACACCACGCTTCCATAGCCGCCTACTCCGCTACGCAGCGCCCTTGCCTGTGCTGCGCAACTACGCTGTAACGACGGCAAGCCAGCTGGAGAACTCCGACGTGAATGCCCCGACCCGCGCGCCTGCGCCGATCCTCGAAGACTATCCTTTCCGCCTGACGGACAATGTACGCTTCATGGATCTCGACCCGAACAACCACGTCAACAACGCGATCTATGCCAGCTATTTCGAAACCAGCCGGGTGATGCTCACCAAGGACTCCGCCTATGGGATTACGCCGGAAGGGCTGACCTGGGTGCTGGCGCGCCTCGATGTTCACTTCCGCGCCGAACTCCACTGGCCCAATATGATCCAGCTCGGCACCGGGATCGAAAAATTCGGACGCACGTCGCTGACATTCTCCCAGGTGGTTTTCTGCGAAGGCAAATGCATTGCTTCGGCAAGTGCGACCACGGTGATGGTCGGCCTCGAAAGCCGTCAGCCCACGGCGATTCCGCCTGAAGTAATCGAGAAGATGCAGCCCTGGATGATGCGGAATAGCGGAGCCGCATGATGCGCAGGCTCCTCGTGATCGCCGCTCTGTGCAGCCTCGCCTCGGCAGCGGTCGCACAACAGCCGGTCCGCGAGGAGCTTCGCATTTCTCATGCAGCCGCGCAGCCAAACGGTCTCGAAGCCGTATTGATCAAGCCGCCCGGCAAGAAACGTTTTCCGATCGCACTGCTCACGCATGGTGCGCCACGTGACGCCGCCGAACGGCCTGGGATGTCGCCATCGCGCGCGCATGCGCAGGCGATGGAGTTCGTTCGCCGCGGATTTGCTGCGCTGGTGGTCATGCGGCGCGGCTATGGCACATCCGACGGCGGCTTCGTCGAACGCGCGGGTCCCTGCGAGAAGCGCGACTATTTCACAGCCGGCAATATTGCTGCCGACGATCTTCGCGCAGCCATTGATGCGATGAGCCGGCGCACGGATGTCAGCACCCAGGGCATGATCGCCGTTGGCGTCTCCGCCGGCGGCTTTGCCAGCGTGGCACTCGCATCCCGTCCACCACCCGGCCTCGCAGCCGTGATCAGTTTTGCCGGCGGCCGCGGCTCCCGCAGCGACAATAATGTATGCTCGCCCGACGCGCTGGTGGCGGCCTTTGCCAGCTACGGCAAGACCGCGCGTGTCCCGATGCTGTGGGTCTATGCGGAGAACGACAAATATTTCGGCCCCGAGCTCGCCCGGCGCATGCATGCCGCCTTCAACGCCACCGGCGGTCGGGCACAGTTGATCGAGGCGCCCGCCTTCGGCGAGGACGGGCATGCGCTCTATTCGCGCGGCATTCCGCTCTGGACGCCAATGGTCGATCGCTTTTTGCGCGCGCACGATCTCGGCAGCCGCGACCTGATCACGCTGTCCACGCCAAGCCTGCCGCCCCCTCCGCAGTTGAAAGACGTCGGTCGGAAGAATTTCGAGAGCTATCTGGCTGCGGCCCCGCACAAGGCCTTTGCGGCTTCACCGCGCGGCGCGTTTGCGTACCGGGCCGGCCGCCGCACCGAGCAGGAAGCGCGCGACGACGCTCTGGCCGCCTGCGCCAAATATACCAAGGATTGCGCGATCTATGCGATCGACGACAAGCTCGCCGGCGCCGCGACAGCGGCCGGCGCACGTTAGACTTACGCCTGGCGTTCCGGCGTGATCACCACGAGGCCGTCGAGGGCGTCGGTGATCTTGATCTGGCAGGACAGGCGCGAGTTCGGCTTGATGTCATAGCCGAAGTCCAGCATGTCCTCTTCCATCGGGGTCGGGGCGCCGACGCGCTCCATCCATGCATCATCCACATAGACGTGGCAGGTGGCACAGGCGCAGGCGCCGCCGCATTCGGCCTCGATGCCTGGAATCGAATTGCGGATTGCGGCTTCCATCACGGTAGAACCGGTGTCCGCATCGATGGTGCGGGTTTCGCCGGAATGGTCGACAAAGTTGATTTTGGCCATGATGCTCGCACTGCCGGAAAGAAGATACGGCTGTCCTATAACGGGTCGCCCCGCGTCGCGCCAGCGCCAGCAGCAAAACCGTCATCTGCAAAAACGGAGACGCAGCCCTCGTCGGAACGACAAAAGTCCAGGAACTACGACCGCTTGAGAATGCCGTCGATTTCCTCGCGCGCCTCGAGCACGGCATCCGTCAGGGTCATCAGCGCTTCCGTGCTGTCCGACTTGTCCCGCAGCATGTTTTCCAGCCATTCGGCGGCATCCGTGATCCGGAACGCCCCGATCGCTTCGGCCGAGCCCCGGAGCTTGTGCGTCAGCTCCCCGACATTGGTCGGCATTTTCACGATTTTCTCGATCAGGTCGCTCGCCTGGGCCGCGAACATGGCCAATACCTCCTGCTCGAGGCTGGCATCGCCCATGGTCATGCGCTTGAGGTGATCGACATCGAAGGGCCCATCATCGGGAACCAGCGGCGGTGACGGCATCCATTGAACCCGTTCGAGCTGAAACGACATTGATATAGGCCCAAATTCCGCGCCGCCGGCTGTCCGGCTGCACTTTTTCGTAGCCAAACACGGAACTGGTTAACGGAACGTTCTACGCTCGACACGGCTTTTTGACGCTACTTTGACAAGAATTAGCCACAATTCGCCCAACGAACCCGGTATTCGATGCTTAACAGAAGGTTATCTGGGGCAGCCGTTAACTATCCTTAAGAATGTCTTAACCGGAAGCATTTCATTCGCGCTTCCAAGCCAATAGGATGTTTGCGGGAAGTAGTGGACAAGCCGAGCGACCGGCAGTTTACGGCCGAGAGATGGGGTACTTGCTTGATGACGTGGGGTCATGGGGCAAGACGGTAGCCACAACTCGCGCGGGAACTTCCGTAGTATTGCGTAACAGGGGGCGCGTGGAACGAACATGGCAAACAATACAAAGAAGGCCAAGGATCCGACCGAAGCTGCTCTCTCCGCCATTCAGGAGGCGCTCAATGTAGATGGGGCACAGCCCAGTCTGCGCGCCGACAATGCGCCGGCCACCAGCCCGGTCGATCTCGACGAACCCCGCTTCGATTCTCGTATCTCTGCCGACCGTCCGGCCTTCGAGCCCGCCGAGGAGCCCCGCTTCGGTCGCCGTGCCGCCAATGACGATCGCGAAACCATCGGCCAGATCCTGCAGGCGCTGCAGAAGAACCGCCCTGCCCGTAACGTCTATACGCTCGCCACGCTGTTCGCCGGCGTGTGGCTAATCGGCGCCGCTTTCCTTGCTTATGCCTTCCTGCCGTCGTTGCAGGCCGTGGCCGGCCAGGGTTCTGGCGGCACATTGGCGATGGCCGGTCTCGCCGCCGTGCTGTTCGCGCCGATCCTTCTCTTCTACTTCCTGGCCAGCCTCGCCTGGCGCGGCCAGGAAATGCGCATGATCGCCCAGTCGATGGCGCAGGTTGCCATCCGCTTCTCCGAGCCGGAAAGCTCATCCAGCGATGCGATGGTCACCGTGGGCCAGGCGATCCGCCGTGAAGTCGCCGCCATGGGCGATGGCATCGAGCGCGCAATTGCGCGTGCCGGCGAACTGGAATCTCTCGTCGCCAACGAAGTGTCGGCGCTCGAACGCGCCTATTCCGACAACGAAGTGCGCATCCGCGCGCTGCTGCAGGACATCGCGCATCAACGCGACAACCTCGTCGGTCAGGCCGAGCAGGTCCGCTCGGCGATTTCCGGCGTGCAGATCGACCTCCGCCACGACATCGCGCTGATTTCCGATGCCATTGCGTCACGCGTCGATGACGTCGCCAAGAGCATCACCAGCGCCCTCGAAGAGCGCGGCGAACACATCACCTCCGCGCTCGGCCGCGCCGGCGACAACATGATTCTGGCCCTTGGCGAACGTGGCGGCGACCTGCTCGACCGCCTCGAGGAAGCCTCGGGCGAGACCACGCGCGCCGTGCTGGAAGCCTCCGAGCGCCTGACCACCAGCCTCAATTTCAAGACCGGGCACGTCCACGACGAGTTCGTCGACCTCGCCGATCGCGTCCACGAGATGCTGAACGAGCGCATCGATCGCATCACCACCGATTTCGAGCAGCGCTCGGCCTCGATCGTCGATCGCGTCTCCGATCGCACTGAACAGGTCCACGACACGCTGAAGAATTCCAGCGACTCGCTGCTGCTCGAGCTCGAACTGCGCAGCAACGACCTCTCCAGCCGCATCGACGATGCCGGCAACCGCCTCGCCACCCAAGTGCTGACCTCGGGCGACAAGGCGAGCGAATCGCTCGAAGCCACCGTCACCGCCCTCGCCGCCAAGGTGGCGAGCCAGACCGAGAGCGCACACGATACGCTCAGCCTGCAGATGAACTCGTTCGAGCAGCTGGTGAAGGACCAGGGCTTCGAGCTGGCCGAGCGCTTCTCGCGCGACAGCGGCACCCTGGGCGCCATCATCACCAAGCACATTTCGGAATTCGACCGCACCGTGAAGACCTTCGGCGGCGAAGTGGTCGAGCGTCTCGGCCAGCGTACCGAAGACATCAACACCACGCTCAAGACCTATGTGGACGGCTTCGACGCCCGCGTGACGTCCAACATCGGTGGCATCACCGACACGCTCGATGGCCGCCTCGCCCATTTCGAAACCACGTTCGAAAACCGCGTCAACTCGCTCGACGCCTCGCTCGACAGCCGCATGCAGTCGTTCGACCAGACCGTCGATCACCGCCTCAAGGGTCTGGAAGAGACCTTCGACAACCGCGCCCAGTCGGTCACCGCGATCGTCGAGGCACGCCTGCAATCGCTGCAGACGACCCTCACCGACGGCGCCGAGCGCGCAGTCGATACGGTCGATGCACGCCTGACCCACCTCACGAACTCGCTGACCGATGGCACCACCCGCGCCGTCGAGACCGTCGATGCGCGCCTGACGCATCTCACCACGTCGCTGACCGAGGGTACCACGCGCGCCGTCGCGACCATCGACACCCGCCTCACCTATCTCACCAACTCGCTCACTGATGGCGCCGTTCAGGCGATCCACTCCATCGACGACCGGCTGTCGTTCCTCACGACCTCCCTCACCGAGGGCACCGTGCAGGCGGTGTCCGCCATCGACCACCGCATCGCCGGTGTCACCGCGGCGATCGACGATCGCAGCAACAATCTCGCCGACAACATCACCGCGCGCTTCCAGACCATCCATCTGGGTGTCGAGACCCGCGCCGGCGCCATCGCCACCGAAATCGAAAACCGCGTCGAGCAGTTCGAAGAGCTGCTGGGCTCGCGCATCGAGGCCGTCGCCGGCCGCATCGAAACCTCGGGCCGCACCGCCAGCGACCAGCTCATGGCGCGTGCCGAAGAACTGTCTGTCGGCATCAAGGGCCATGTGGACGATGCCGAACGCTCGCTCACCAATCTCATGGTCAATACCAGCGAGACGATCCAGGCCGGCGCCCGCGCCGCGCAGGAATCCCTCGTCTCGGTCTCGACCGATGTCGGCGCCCAGCTGCGCCTGACCGCTACCGATATCGAGAACTCGCTGACCGCCATCGGCACCAATGCCGCCGGTGCGATCATCAGCAGCGCCCGTGAAGCGCAGAGCACCCTCATCACCGCATCGAGCGATGCGGCCGATCAGGTCAAGACGCTGTCGGCCGACGTGGAGCGCACACTCACCAGCGCCGGCTCGACCACCGCCGCCTCCATCCTGGCCGGTGCACGCGACGCCCAGAGCACTCTCGTCTCGACCTCGACCGACGTCACCTCGCAGATGCAGGCGCTGTCGGCGGATATCGAGCGCACCCTCACGACGGCAGGCACCGCCACCGCCGACGCCGTGCTGTCCGGTGCCCGCGCGGCGCAATCGACGCTGGTCACCGCCTCGACCGATGCGACGCAGCAGGTGCGTTCGCTCGCGGCCGATGTGGAGCGCACGCTGGTTGCCGCCGGCAATGCCAGCGCGGAATCGATCCTTGCTTCCACCCGCAACGTGCAGTCTTCGCTCATCGAAGCCTCGACCGAAGCCGCCAACCAGGTGCGCACCCTCGCCGCCGATGTGGAGCGCAGCATCACGGCCGCAGGTGCCACCACGGCGAGCTCGATCGTCACCGGCGCCCGCGAAGCGCAGAACACACTCGTCCTCGCCTCCTCGGAAGCGACGACCCATGTGCAGACGCTCGCCGCCGACATGGAGCGCAGCATCGTGGCCGCCAGCAGCGCGACCACCGAAGCCATCGTCACCAATGCCCGCGAGGCACAGTCGACGCTGGTCGCGGCTGCCAACGAGACCACGTCCACCGTCCGCAACCTCGCCACCGACGTCGAGCGTACGCTCACCGCCGTCGGCGCCGATGCGGCGTCCTCCATCCTCAACAGCGCCCGCGAGGTGCAGACCTCGCTCACCACCTCGTCGGCCGACGCAGCGTCGCAGATCAAGTCGATCTCGGTCGATATCGAGCGCTCGCTGTCGACGGTCACCGTCAGCACCACCGACAATATCAAGACCAGCGCCGTCACCGCGCAGCAGGCGCTGATCGCGGCGGCCAACGAAGTCGTCAACCGCATCAAGACCACCTCGTCGGAGATCGAACGCTCGGTGTTCACGACCTCGGGCTCGTTCGGCACCACCATGAGCGCAAAGACCGACGAGCTCGTCGGCTATGTGCAGCAGCAGACCGAGCGTCTGTCGCAGATGGTGGACGCGAAGCGCGGCTCGCTGATCGACGCGCTCGGTTCGAAGACCAACCAGCTCACGGTCGACATGGACCGCGTGACGGTGGAGGCGCTGAAGGCGATCGAAAGCCGCAGCCAGACCTTCTCGCAGACGCTGGCGACCTCCGGCATCGACGTCGCGCGCGCCATCACCGCGGCCGGCGAACTCGCGGCCGGCGCGGTCAACAAGTCGCTCAAGGATCTCGAAACCTCGTCGCGCTCGGCCATCGAGCAGTCGCGCCAGGTGTCGATCACCGCGGTCACCGAGATGCAGGAGACCAGCAAGATCCTGCGCACCGACACGGTGGCCCTGTTCGAGCGGCTGCGTGAGGGCAACATCCTGCTGCAGGAAGTGCTCACCGGCGCCCATGACAACCTCAACTCGCTGGAGCGCGCGCTCGTCACCCGCGTGGCCGACTTCGTCGCCACCATGAACGACGTGACCTCGCGCAATGGCGTCGCGACCCAGACGCTGGAAGAGCAGCTCACCCTGTTCACCGCCAAGTCGGAAAAGGCGCTGGGCGATCTCGGCGAGCTCTCCACCCAGTTCGAGGCCCACGGCCATGCGCTGGTGGATGCCGCCGCCCTGGTCGAACAGAGCAACCGCTCGACCCTCACCTCGGTCGGCGACAAGAAGGCTGCGCTGGAATCGCTGGTCACCACCATCGACAGCCGCACCACCGATCTCGATGCGCGCCTCACCCGCTTCACCAGCCTGCTCGACGAGTCGCTGGCCGCCGCTGAAGAACGTGCCCGCGACATCGCCCGTGTCGTTGCCGAAACGGCCGGTGCCGGCTCGTCGGCCATCAGCAAGCAGTTCGAAGCCGTGCGCAGCGCGGCGGAGGACGAGCGCCGCGCCACCACCGACGCCATGTCCGAGATCTACCAGCAGGGCACCCGCGAGGCGGAAGCCATGTTCAAGGCCTCGGCGGACAAGTTCGCGTCCATGGTCGTGAGCATGAAGGCAATGGCTGCCGAGATGCAGAACGAGTTGGAAAGCACCCGCACGGAACTCCGCCGTGGCGTGTTCGAGATGCCCCAGGAGGCTGCCGAGAGCACGGCGCAGATGCGCAAGGTGATCGTCGACCAGATCGAGGCCCTTGCCGAGCTGAACCGCATCGTCGCCCGCCACGGCCGCGGCATGGATGTGGTCTCGACCGCCACCCGCAGCGCGCCGCAGCGTGAGCCGGAGCCCGTGATGGCCAACGTCGTCGGCGCAAGCCGCGCGGAAACACGTGCCGAGGCGCCGCGCGCTGAAGCACCGCGTGCCGAGCCACCGCGCCGTTCGTCGCCGATCGGCACCGCATCGAGCCTGCCAACGGCAGACTTCGGCAGTCCGTCGCGTCGCACCGAAGCGCCGTCGGTTGCTCCGGCCAATCAGGGCAGCGGCGATGGCTGGCTGAGCGACCTGCTTGGCCGCGCCGAGGACGAGGAAGAAGCCCCGCGTGCCCGTGCATCGCAGCCGGCAGCCCCCAGCAATCCGCTAGAATCGCTGTCGCTCGACATCAGCCGCCTGATGGACCGCAATCTCGCCGCCGAGATGTGGGACCGCTACCAGCGCGGCGAGCGCAAGGCATTCAGCAAGCGCCTCTACACGCCGGCCGGTCAGAAGGCCTTCGATGAAGTGGCCCGCAAGTATCGCGCCGACCGCGCCTTCAAGGGCACGGTGGATCGCTACATCACCGAATTCGAGCGCCTGCTCGATGAGGTGGCCCGCGATGAACGTGGTCCGGCCGCGCTGCGTGCGCACCTGACCTCGGAGACCGGTCTGGTCTACACGCTACTGGCCCATGCAGCAGGTCGGCTGGGATAAGACCGAGCAGATATTGAAAAGCAAAAGCGGAGGCAGCGATGCCTCCGCTTTTTTGTTAGATTTGATTGAAGCGCAACAGCACCTCGACTGTCATCGCCCGGCTAGACCGGGCGACCCAGTAGACACCGGCATCCGTGATAAAGCGCATTTCCTTGCGTGTACTGGATCACCCGCTTTCGCGGGTGATGACACGCGGAGATGTATTGGCGTCGTTACTGCGCGAATCCGATCCGCTGCGTAAAGCTGCGTGTCTCTCCGGCCGCGATGTGCATCACGCCGGGCTTGTCACTGAACTCACCGTCGAAATCCACCGGGCTGGCATAGCCATGCCATGGCTCGATACAGAGGAATGCTGCCCCCGACGGCTTCGACCAGATGCCGAGTTGTGGGAAGCCGTCCCAGGCGAATGTGATCGTCGGCGCTCCCGGCGCCTGATAGCGCAGTGAGTGGCTGGCGATCTGATCGAAAATCATCGCGTCCTTGGCGAACAACGCTTCCGATAGCGCAAGCTTGTCGCCTTGCACGGATGTTGCCTCCGGTTCCGGCAACAACAGTCCGCCATCGAGCCGGCGGATCGGCGCGGGCTCGGGCTTCTCGAATACAATGCTGTGCGCTTCCTTCGCGACACCATACTTCAGCGGCCATTGAAACGCCGGATGAGCGCCGATCGAAGCGGGCAGCATGTCATCGCCGGTATTGGTGATGGCATAGCCGATCACCAGCTCGTCGCCGTCAACGACGTAGGAGACATCGAGCCGGAAGGCGAACGGATATTTCGCCCTGCTCTCCGGGCTATCCGACAGCGATAGCGTGCACAGTGTCTTCTCCCGCGCGGTCCAGGCAAAGCGCTGGTCGCGGGCAAAGCCGTGCTGCGTCATCGGATAGGTCTTGCCGCGATGCTTGAGGACATCGCCCTTGAGGCGGCCAACGATGGGAAACAGGATCGGCGCATGGCGCGGCCATTCCGGCCCCGCCTGCCACAACACCTCATGCCCGTCCGCATTCTTCAGCGAACACAGCTCGGCGCCATCGGCCTTGATGGTGGCCATCACGCTGCCATTGCTGATGGTGAAATGGTCGTCGGACATAGCTGAACTCCTCGTAGCCCGGATGGAGCGCAGCGCAATCCGGGATTCGGAGCAACAGCATATCGCCGATTCCCGGATTACGCTTCCGCTCCATCCGGGTTACAGATCAACGTCTCCGCAGCTGCTGCGGCGGAGCCTGTTGCTGCTGCGGAGGCGGCGCCTGCTGCGAACTGGAACTCGGACCGAACAGCAAACGCGTCGGATTGCGGTCGAGATTGTTCACCGCACGGCTGACATCGTTCAGCGTGCGCGAGGCATCGCCGAGGGTGCGGCGACCATCGATGATCAATTGCCCGGTGCGCTTGTCGAGATTTTCCGTAAGCTCGTGGAACGACTTCACCGCCGCCGTCAGCGCGCCGCCATCCTTGCCGCCGGCCAGCGTGTCGAGGCCGAGCATGATGTTGTCGGTCTTGGCGACGACACCATCGGCCTTGCCCATGATGCTGTCGATCTTCTTCATGATGCCGTCGATGGACTCGGCGTTGCGCGCGAGCACGCCGGTGAAGGCCTCGACGTTCGAAATGGCGCCCTTGAGGGCTTCCTGATTGTCGTTGACCAGGCGATTGACGTTCTGCAGCGTGGCGCGCACGGCCTCGCCGATATCCTTCGTGGCATCGGGATCGGCCGTCAGGACCGGCACGCCGTCGGTGTCGAGCGGCACATCCTGCGCATCGGGCGCACCGCCCTTCAGCGCGATCGCAGCGACACCCGTGAGGCCCTGGAATTCGAGGCCGGCCAGCGTGTCCTTGCGGATCGGCGCCACGGTGTCGATCATCGCCAGCGCCACCACGCGGCGCGGATTGTCGAGCTTCACCGAGACGACTTCACCGACACGGATGCCGTTGAAATTCACATTGCCGCCATTGCGCAGGCCCGAGGCCGAGCCTTCGAACACGATGCGCAGCGGCGTGCGCTGCTTGCCCGAATGCAGGTTCTGAAACCACATCACGAAGCCGATCGCCGCGGCGATCACCGCCAGCGTGAAGGTTCCGATCAGGACGTAGTTCGCCCGAGTTTCCATCACTCAAACTCCACTTAACCCGTGACCGCGCGGGCGCGCTTGCCATGGAAATATTCACGTAGCCAGGGATGCGTCGACGCCTGCATGTCGGCGATGGTCCCCTGGGCGATGATCTTGCCGCTGCCGAGCACGGCGATGCGGTCGCATGCGGTGTAGAGGCTGTCGAGGTCGTGGGTCACCATGAACACGGTGAGCCCGAGCGTCCGCTGCAGCGTGCGCACCAGTTCGTCGAAATCGCCGGCGCCGATCGGATCGAGGCCCGAGGTCGGCTCATCCAGAAACACGATCTCCGGATCGAGGGCGAGCGCGCGCGCCAGCGCCACGCGCTTGATCATGCCGCCCGACAATTCCGACGGAAAGCGCTCCACCACTTCCGGCTTGAGGCCGACCATCGCGAGCTTCGCCATTGTGATCTCGTCGAGCAGCCGCTGCGAGACTTTCAGATATTCGCGCACCGGAAACTGGATGTTCTGCCGCACGTTCAGCGACGAGAACAGCGCGCCATGCTGGAACAGGATGCCCCAGCGGCGCTCGATATTGCGGCGCTCCTTGTCGCTGCTGTGCAGATCGGTGCCGAACACTTCGATATTGCCGGACACTTTCGGCACCAGGCCGATGATGGTGCGCATCAGCACCGACTTGCCGGCACCGGACGCGCCGACGAAGCCGAGAATCTCACCGCGCGCGACATCGAGATTGAGGCCGTCCAGCACCTTGCGGCTGCCGAAGGCGACGGTGAGATCGCGCACCCGAATGATGGCTTCGCGCATGGCCGGTGCGATATAAGGTTCTGTCGGGTTCATGCTCAGATCCCGATCGATGCGAAGAAGATGGCGAACACGCCATCCATCACGATGACGAAGAAGATGCCCTTCACCACCGACGCCGTGGTGTGCTGGCCGAGCGATTCCGCACTGCCCTTCACCGCAAGGCCCTCGACGCAGGCGACGATGCCGATCACCATCGCCATCACAGGCGCCTTGGCCATGCCGACGACGAAGTGGTTGATCGACAAGACTTCGCGCAGGCGCGACAGGAAGGTTGCGGGATCGACGCCGCCATACATCCAGGCGACGAGACCGCCGCCATACAGCGCCGCCATGGCGCCGAGAAAGGCCAGGATCGGCATCGCCAGCACCAGCGCCATCATGCGCGGCAGGATCAGCACCTCGACGGGATCGAAACCCATGGTGCGCAGCGCGTCGATTTCCTCACGCATCTTCATGGAGCCGAGTTCGGCCGTATAGGCACTGCCTGAGCGCCCCGCCACCATGATGGCGACCAGCAGCACGCCGAGTTCACGCAGCACGAGAATGCCGAGCATGTCGACGACGAAGACATCGGCGCCGAATTTGCGGAAATGGAAGATGCCCTGCTGGGCGACGATGCAGCCGATCAGGAATGTGATCAGCACAACGATGGGCACCGCATTCCAGCACACCTGCTGCAGGTGATGCACCATGGAGGTGAGCCGGAAGCGCGACGGATGCAGCCAGATCCGGAACCAGGCCGCAATGACGGCACCGATCATGTCCACCAGCGACAGCAGCGTCTCGCCAACGCCGTAAACGTTGCGGCCGATGCCATAGAGCGCGACGGTGATGCCGTTCGGCCCCCGCCCCTTCGCCGCCGTCTGCGGCTTCACCTTGCGGACCTCGTCGACGAGGCTCGCGTAATTCTCTGACAGACCCGCGATCGGGATATCCTGCCCGCCCACCGTCAGCGTGCGGCGCAGGCGCTCGATCAGCCACGCACCGAACGTATCGAGCTTCGCCACCCGGGAGACGTCGATGGAGATGTTGGGCCGGCTGCCGCTGAGCTTTTCAGCATCGGCCACGAGCTTTTCCATCAACGGCGCAGACGCGGCCGTCCACGCGCCGGCGGCGCACAGCGCCAGGCCATCGCCCTTCGCAACCTGTTCGAGAGTGGGACCGCTCACAGCGCGCCCTTGGGGACATTCAATCGAGACATGAACAAAGTATTAACACGCCGCCATACGGATTTGAGAAACTCAATTGGACCAACACGATGCTATGGTTAACGCCGTGTAAACGGTGTCCTGAGACCTCTGTGAAAGCACTGCAATACGTCGCAAACAAGTTCACGCCGGTCACTTAAACTTATAGAGACCGACATCAAGTTCACGGCACCGTTTCAACCGAAGGACGTCCGTTTGTCCGCTGCATCCCCGCTCCCTGCGATACTCACCGGCCGGATCGAGACCTGGCCCATTGCCGGCAGTTTCACCATCAGCCGTGGCGCCAAGACGGAGGCCGTGGTGGTGGTGGCAGAGATCGGCCGCGGCGGCCATACGGGCCGCGGTGAATGCGTGCCCTATGCGCGCTACGGGGAAACACCGGAAGCGACGCTGGCGGCGATCGAGGCGATGGCTGGCGCATTTGCCGCCGGGCTCAGCCGCGACGCCCTGCAGGGCGCCATGCCGCATGGGGCTGCGCGGAATGCAGTCGATTGCGCCCTGCTGGATCTGGAGGCCAGGGAAAGCGGGCTGCGCATCTGGGACCTTCTGCAGCGGCCGGCCCCTGCCCCCTGCACCACCGCCTATACGATCTCGCTCGGCACGCCGGAGGCGATGGCGGCTGCCTCCGCCAAGGCCGCGCATCGGCCATTGCTCAAGATCAAGCTCGGCAGCGACGACGACATGGCGCGGATTGCCGCGGTGCGTGGCGCTGCGCCGAATGCCCAGTTGATCGTCGATGCCAATGAAGGATGGACGGCGGAGAACCTCGAAGCCAATCTCGAGGCCTGCCACCGGGCCGGCGTCACGCTGATCGAGCAACCCCTCCCCGCCGGCAATGACGAGGCGCTGATGCATGTGCAACGGCCGATCCCGGTCTGCGCCGACGAGAGCGTGCATGACCTCGCTTCGCTGCCGCTGCTGGCCGGCCGCTACGATGTGCTCAACATCAAGCTCGACAAGGCCGGCGGCCTCACCGAAGCGCTGAAAATGGCGGATGCCGCACGCAGCATGGGGCTCGACATCATGATCGGCTGCATGGTGGGGACATCGCTGGGCATGGCGCCGGCGATGCTGATCGCCCAGGGCGCTCGGTTCGTGGATCTGGACGGGCCGCTATTGCTTGCCAGGGACCGCGACGGCGGGCTGCGCTATGACGGCAGCACGGTCTATCCGCCGGAAGCGGAATTGTGGGGGTAGCCGTAGGGCGGATAAGCGCAGCGTCATCCGCCGCGGAGCTCCAACTTTGAATTCGGCCGGCGGATTACGCCTTCGGCTCATCCGCCCTACGCGACGTCGCGCAATTTCTCGCTGACGTGCTTCCGCCCCAGCCAGATCACGGAGGTGCCAGCGAAGCCAAGCGCTGCCATCACGTAGTACACCCCCTCACCGTAACGCGCATAAACCGCGCCCGACATCACCGCCATGCTGCTCATCACCAGTCCAGTACAGGCGGCCACATAGCCCTGGGCCCGCGCCAGGACATGCTGCGGGACATGCTGCAGCAGCAGCCCCATGGTGCCGAGTTGCGTCAGCCCATAGGTCGCGCCATGCAGCAATTGCACGACCACCAAAACCGGCAGCGGCAATGTCTGCGCCGTCAGCGTCCAGCGCAGCAATGCGCCGAGGCCGCCAAGGATCATCAGCGTCGCAGGTGCCCAGGTGATGCGCGGCGACAGCGCGAACAGCACGATCTCTGCCAGCACCCCGAGTGTCCACAGGCCGGCAATGGTCAGGCCGTCATAGCCCGCCGCCTGCCAGGTAATGGAGGCGAATGTGTAGTAGCCGGCATGGCTGCCCTGGATCAGCGCCGTCGCACCGGCGATCGCCAGAAAGCCGGGATCTCGCAGCAGCGCGCTCGCCTTCGACAACACGGTCCCGTCGCCCACGGACGCACCGAGCGGCTGCAGGCCGAGACTGACGATCGCTGACAGGACCGTTGCGCCGACGATGACCCAGATGAGTTGCGCGCCATCGAGCCAGTTCACCACCAGGCCACAAGCGAGCGCGCCGACCACGAAAGCCGCCGAGCCCCACAACCTCAGTGGTCCGTAGTTGAAGCCGAAGCGGACGACGCCCTTCAGCGCATAACCGTCGGTCAGTGCCGTCAGCGGTGTCCACACGACGGCCGTCAGCGCGAACACCACCAGGATCGCCAGCGGTTCGCGTAGCGTACCAACCACGGCCAAACCGATCATGGAGAGGAAGGCACAGACGATCATGGTCTGCCGTAGCGCATGGTGGCGCTCGGCAAAGGCAGTGATGAAAGGCAGCGTGGTGAAACGCGTTGTGGATGGCACGGCGAGAATGATGCCAATCCAGGCCGGATCGATCCCGATCGCCTTCAGCCAGACCGGAAAGAATGGTAGATAAAAACCACTGGAGCCAAACACCGTGCCGTAGAACATGGCCAGGCGCTGCGCGAATTTGCGCGCCACCGGCGGGGCGATATGGGGGGCGGTTTCAGGTACCATTAGACGGGTTGCGATTCGCGTGGGATCGTTGCCATGCTGACATATCGCGCCTGAAGGCGCGCTGCGAGTTGACCTGATGGCTGAAGAAGCATTTGCCCTGTCGCCGATCAACGCCCGCCCCAATCTGCCGGGCGAGGCCGACTATGAGGCGATCCGCGAGGCCTTCATGGAGACTGCGCGGGGCCGCTGGTTCCTGGCCGAATACACCAAGCGCAACCGCAATGCCGATACCAACCTGCTGCTCGAGGCCGTGTCGCGGCTTGAGGGCAATCTCGCCGCCCAGAAACAGCAGCCGCGGGGTCTGAGCCTCACCGCAGCACTCGGCGCGATCCGCTCCGCCGTGCGTCAGGCCAAGGCCACGGCCATTGATGTGCTGCCGCGCGGCGAAGACAGCGACATGCAGACGGCCGCCCGCAACGGCGCCCGCATCGTGCGCGAGATCGCCTGGACGCTGCGCGAATGCGGCGCCGATGTGCGGATCTGCGACCTGCTGGATACGCAGGTGAAAGCCATCGAGGCCGGCCACGAGGCGGTGCAGGCCCAGACACGCGAAAGCGGCCGGGAGACCGTGCTAGCCAGCTACGACGCCTTGATGGAGCGCATCGAGGCACTGGCCGATGGCAGCCTTGCCCCGACCGTTCAGGCTGACGCCCCGGTCGCCGAACCGGCATCCGAGCCGCGCGAGGCCTCGGTGACGCCACTGTTCAAGGCGCATGCGAGCGAACCTGTCGCCGAAGCGCCTGGCGAGACGATATCCGTGCAAAAGCCAGCCTTCACGCCGGTCCCGGTCGAGGAGGCTCTCGCCGCTGCAGAGGCACTCGCCGAGGCGGCCGAGGCGCTGGCCCATACGCCTTCGCTTATCCCCGAAACGGAAACTGCTGCCGACATCAGTTTCGACGCCGATGAGGCCGAAGACCTCGCGGTGCTCGATGCGGTTGCCATGGAAATGGGCGCGCTCGATCTCGATGAGACCGACGAACTGTTCGAACCCGTTGCAAAACCAATGCCGAGCCCGACCGCATATCAGGCTCCAGTCAACCAGGCGCATGCCGCCGAGGAGATGACGCTGGCCGAGATCGCCGAGGCAGCGCTGGCACCAGAACCGCCGCAAGCGGAACCGGCGCCCTCACTGGGCGCGGCGCTCATCGCCAACGGCGTGATCAGCAATCCTGCTGCCTCCGCCTCCGATCCGCTGGCCCCGATCCGCCGCATGACCCAGGCGGAGAAGATCGCGTTCTTTTCGTAAGTCACGGTCGTCTATGACGTAGGGCGGATTGGGCGAAACCCTAATCTGTCCTACGGCAACGCGTTTTCCTCAAACGCTGATCACCTTGCTATACAGTTCCGCATCGACATTGCCGCCGGACAGCACGATCACCACCGTCTTGCCCCGCGCGTCGATCTTGCCTTTGAGCAGGGCGGCCAACGCCACGGCACCGCCGGGCTCGACCACCAGCTTCAGATCGCGGAATGCAAAGGCCATCGCCTCCATCACTTCCTGATCGGTCGCGCTGACAGCGCCGGCGAGCAGGTGCTTGTTGACGGCGAAAGTGATGTCGCCGGGCTGCTGCGCCATCAGGGCGTCGCAGATGGTGCGGCCGTGATTGCCATGGGCGACGGGCTTGCCGGCCTTCAGCGACAATTCGTGATCGTGATACCCGGCAGGCTCGGCGACGATGATCGACGCGTCCGCAAACCGCGCCTTCACCGCCACGGCTATGCCGCCGATCAGCCCACCGCCCGATGCCTGCGCCGAGACGATATCCGGCACCACCGCCTGCGCCGCCAGATCCTCGGCGATCTCGCGGCCGACAGTGCCCTGCCCGGCCATGACGAACACATCGTCATAGGGCGGCACCACCGTGGCGCCGCTGTCACCTGAGATTTTCCGCGCGATAGCCTCGCGGTCTTCCTTGTCGCGGTCATAGAGCACGACCTCGGCGCCATAGCCGCGGGTGCGCGCCACTTTCATCGCCGGCGCATCGGACGGCATCACGATGGTCGCCTTCATGCCGAGGATCTGCGCTGCCGCGGCGACGCCCTGTGCATGATTACCGGACGAAAACGCAACGACGCCCTTGCCGCGGTCAGCCTGCGGGATCGAGGACAGTTTATTAAAGGCGCCGCGAAACTTGAACGAGCCGGTCCGCTGCAGCACTTCGGGTTTGACGAAAATGCGCCCGCCCGTGAGCGCATCGAGCGCGGGCACAGGCAGCAGCGGCGTGCGCACGGCATAGGGCGCGATGACCCGGGCGGCGGCATCGATATCGGCGGCGGTGATCGGCAGGGCTGTGTTTGTCATGCCCGCAGGTTAGCGCGCGCAGCGCGCAACGGACAAGTGGTGCAGATCAGACCGCGACGCGCGGCTGTTGCGCTCGCGCGGCAGGTTCGGACTGCAATTCGGCGCGCACATGGCTAATATTGGCGACAAACGCCCGCGCCGACGCTTCCCAGGTGTGGTTGGCCGCAAAATCGAGGCATGCCTGCCGATCGATTTCCAGCGCCTGCAGGCAGGCGGCCTGAAGATCATCCGACAGCACGCCGACCGGCGCCGAGCCGATCACGTCCTTCGGGCCGGTCACCGGCAGCGCCGCCACGGGCACGCCGCTGGCAAGCGCTTCCAGCAATACGAGGCCATAGGTATCGGTCTTGCTCGGGAAGACGAAGACGTCGGCGCCGGAATAGACTTCCGCCAGTGCTTCGCCCTGCAGGGCGCCGAGGAAGACTGCTTTCGGATACTTGGTCTGCAGCTCCGAACGTGCCGGACCATCGCCCACGACAACTTTTGTGCCCGGCAGATCGAGCGCGAGGAAGGCTTCGAGATTCTTCTCGACGGCAACACGCCCGACCGAGAGATAGACCGGCTTCGCATAGCCGAGATCGATGGCGCGCGGACGGAACAGATGGCCATCGACGCCACGCGGCCACAGCACCACATTCCTGAAACCGCGATCGCGCAATTCAGTGGCGAGCGCCGGCGTCGCCGCCATCACCGCGGAGCTGGCGCCATGAAACCAGCGCAGGCCGGCCCAGACCCAGGATTCCGGAATCGGAAAACGTGCCGAGATATATTCGGGAAAGCGGGTGTGGAAGCTCGTCGTGAACGGGATATTGCGGCGGCGGCAGTAAGCGCGCGCTGCGAAGCCGATCGGGCCTTCGGTGGCGATATGGATATTGTCGGGCTTCGCGGCCTCGATCATGCGCGCGATCTGCCGACGACGCGGGATGGCGACGCGGAGATCGCGATAGCTCGGCATGCCGAACGTGTGGAAGGTCTCGGGCGTCAGGAACGACACGTCGACGCCGAACGATTTTGCCGCGTCCGCCATCATGGTCAGCGTGCGTACGACGCCGTTGACTTGCGGGTGCCAGGCGTCGGTCGCGACCAGGATGCGCATCAAGCGGCCTTTGCTGGGGCAAGCGCCGGCAGCGGCGCGTCCTTCTTGGCCACATCGGCCCAGGTCAGGATTTCGAACCGGCCGTCTTCATGTTCGACCAGTGCCGTGCAGCTCTCCACCCAGTCGCCGCAATTCATGTAGCGGATGCCGTGCTCGTCGCGGATGGTGGCGTAATGGATGTGACCGCAGATCACGCCATCGGCGCCGTGGCGTCGTGCCTCGCCGGCCAGTGTCTCCTCGAAGGCGCCGATGAAATTCACCGCGTTCTTCACCTTCATCTTGGCCCATTTCGACAGCGACCAGTACGGGAAGCCGAACAGGCGGCGGAACATGTTGACCAGGCGGTTCATCTGGATCGCGAAATCGTAAGCCTTGTCGCCGAGATGGGCGAGCCAGCGCGCGTTCTGCACCACGAGATCGAAGATATCGCCATGGATGACGAGATACTTCTTGCCGTCCACGCCTTCATGGGTCGCGGTCTCGACGACCTCGATGCCGCCGAAATGCGTGCCGTAGTAATTGCGCAGGAATTCGTCGTGATTGCCGGGGATATAGACGATCTTGGCGCCCTTGCGGGCCTTGCGCAGCATCTTCTGGACGAAGTCGTTATGCGACTGCGGCCAGTGCCAGCCACCTTTCAGCGCCCAGCCATCGACGATGTCGCCGACCAGATAGATCGTGTCTGCATCGTGAACGCGCAGGAAGTCGAGCAGCTTTTCGGCCTGCGAGCCTCGTGCTCCGAGATGTACGTCGGAGATGAACAAGGTGCGAAAGCGGTGTTCGTTGCCTTCACTCATCGCGTCTCTTTCCATGCCGTGCGGCTAGCAGATTTGCATGACCGGACGATGACGTTACGCCGCCAGCGCCGGTGCGGTTCTCTCGAAAGTTACGAGCGTATAGATGCCGAACGGCCGCAGCTTGCGGCGCTCGACAAGGATGCTGTCGGCGTTCGCCTGCGACCACGCCTGCAGTCGGGCGAACGGGAATTCCGGACGCAAGCCAAGCGAGCGCGTGCGCTCCGCCGCCCAGCGCTCCAGCGCCGCGGCCCAGCCGGTTTCCGAATAGAGATGATTGACGAGAATGATGCGGCCACCCGGCTTCACCACACGGTGGCATTCGGACAGTACCTGCTCGGGATTCTCAACCAGAGTGATGACGAACTGTGCGACCACGCAATCAAATGTGGAGTCCGCAAACTCCATCGCATGGGCGTCCATCTGGCGGACTTCCTTGACCCATGGAAAACGCCCGGACGCCATCTTGGCGCGTGCCTTTGCGAGCATCGGCTCGGAGAGATCGATGCCAGTGATCTCGGTGCTGCGATCATAGTCGTCGAATGAAAGGCCGGTCCCGACACCGACCTCGAGCACCTTGCCGCCGACATTGCGCGCCGCTTCCGCGGCAGCGCGCCGGCCTTTCAGCATCACCGGGCCGCAGACCGCATCATAGATCGGCGCCCAGCGGGCATAGGCCGTTTCAACAATGGACTTTTCGAGATCTAGCGTCGTCATCGATGGTTCCGTCCAGCGTGTCCGATGGAATCGGACAACCCGTGTGCCGATCGGCTGATATCAAGGCGGGATGACAGATCGACGACAGAGTGTCGCAGCGGCTGTGTGTAGCTGGGCTTTGCCGTAGGGCGGATGAGGCGTAGCCGTAATCCGCCGCGGAGTTTCAGCCATGAGATCGGCCGGCGGATTACGCTTCGCTAATCCGCCCTGCGTTCCTGAGTTTCAATAGTACTTGTGGAAATGATGCACCGGCCCATGCCCGTGCCCGACCGTGAACCTGTCGGCCGCAGCGATCGCCGCGGTGACATAAGCCTTGGCAGCGCGTACAGCTGCCTCCAGCTCCTGCCCCTTGGCCAGTTCAGCAGCAATCGCCGATGACAGCGTGCAGCCGGTACCATGCGTATTCACGGTGATGACGCGCGGCGCCGGAAGTGCGATCGCCTGATCTGCAGTGATGAAGTAGTCGATGCTCTCCGGCCCGTTGCCGTGACCGCCCTTGATCAGCACCGCCTTGCAGCCAAGCCCGAGCAGCCGCCGGCCCTGGTCCTCGATCTCCTGCTCATTGGTCGCGACGGCCTCGTCGAGCAGCGCCGCCGCTTCCGGCATGTTCGGCGTGATGATGTGAGCATGTGGAATAAGAATGCTGCGCAGCGCCTCGATGGCATCGGGCACCAGCAGGCGATCGCCCGAGGTTGCGACCATCACCGGATCGAACACCACATGGGCAGGCTTCCAGCGCGCGAGCCCTTCGGCGATCGCCGCAATGATATCCCGCTGCGACACCATGCCGATCTTCACAGCACCGACAGCGAGATCGTCGAACACTTCATCGATCTGCGCCGTCACGAAATCCGCCGGCACCTGATGGATGCCCGTCACGCCGCGGGTGTTCTGCGCGGTCAGTGCGGACAGCACCGACGCGCCATAGACACCGAGGGCGGCGAAGGTCTTGAGATCCGCCTGGATGCCGGCGCCGCCAGAGGAATCGGAGCCGGCAATGGTCAGGGCAACGGGCGTTGGCATCGAAAAACTCACGTCAAATCAAGCAGGAAACTGTTCCGCAATGGTAGCCCACCGCCGCCGGAGCAGCAACCCGCGCTGGCGCAACCACTCTGGTTGACTACACCTGGCGAGCGATGCGCCAAACTGTCCCGCCGGTCGTGCATGGCGCATATGCGGGCAATGCGATACCGTCTGCAAAAAACCAGGAGGAGACAATAATGACCAATCACTTCAACCGCCGCCATTTCCTTGCCGCCGGCTCGGCGGCCGTGGCGATGCCGCTTATCTCGCGCGGCGCTTCGGCCCAGGGAGCCTGGCCCTCAAAGCAGATCCGCATGGTCTGCAGCTACCCCGCCGGCGGACAGACCGACCTCCTCGCGCGTTCGTTTGGCGAGTTCATCGGCAAGCAGATCGGGCAGACCGTCGTTGTCGAGAACAAGGCCGGCGCATCCGGTGCCATCGGCACCGCGGAAGTCGCCCGCGCCGAGCCTGATGGCCACACCATCCTCTGCTCCATCTCCACCACTTACGTCATGAACCGGGTGATGCTGAAGACGCCCGGCTACGACATGGACAAGGACCTGTCGCTGGTCAGCGTGGTCCCCGGCGCCGGACTGCTGCTGGTCGCCAGCCCGTCCTCGGGCGTGAAGTCGCTGGAGGATTTCGTCGCCTTCGCGAAGAAGAAGGACAAGGTCAATTTCGGCACCTACAGCGTCGGCTCGGCTCCACATTTCACCGTCAATGAACTCAACAAGCAGTATGGCCTGAAGATCGAGCCCATCCACTACCGTGGCGAAGCCCCGATGTGGACCGGCCTTGCCGACGGCTCGCTGGATTTTGCCATGGGCAGCTACACCGCCGCGCAATCGGTGCTGCAGAGCAATCGCGGCGTGGTGTTTGCCGTGCATTCGAAGAAGGTCGACGCCATCCCCGACGTGAAGACGCTGCCCGAACAGGGCGCGACGTCGAAGTTCTTCACGGTGAGCGGCTTCTCGGGCTGGGCGGTGCCGAAAGCGACGCCGCAGCCGATTGTCGACAAACTGGCTGCGCTGTTCGTGCAGGCCAACAGCGATCCGAAGATCAAGGAAGTCCTCAAGACCGTGGCGCTGGAGCCGGCGCTTGGCTTCAAGGAGACCAATGCGCTGTATCAGAAGGAATTGCCGGTCTGGCTCGAGGCCGCGCAGGCGCTCGGCCTGCAACCGGCCTGACGCGACGTGGAGGCCGCCGGTTCCCGGCGGCCTTGCCACGCTGGCTGTTTTGGGCTTGATGATCTCCAAACGCCTATGTTCGGAGAATCCCGATGATCCCTTTCTTTGTCCAGATCAAGTGCAAGCTCGGCCAGTCCTATATCGTGGCCAATGCGCTGGCGGAGGCCGAGATCGCCTCGGAAATCTATTCCACCGCGGGCCATTACGACCTGCTGGTGAAGTTCTATGTCGACAAGGACACTGACATCGGCCACTTCGTGAACGAGAAGGTGCAGGTGCTCCCCGGCATCCAGGACACCCACACGATCATCACGTTCAAGGCGTTTTGACGCGCCGCTCCTTCCCTCTCCCCGCATCTTGTGCGGGGAGAGGGAACAACTACACCGCCATCTTCCGATGCCGCACCGGGGCGGCCGGGCTCAGGCTTTCCGCCGCATCGATGATCGAATTCGCATCGATCCCGTGATGGCGATAGAGGTCGCCGATGGTGCCGGTCTGACCGAAATGCTCGACGCCGAGCGCTTCCAGCCGGTGGCCATGCACGGCGCCGAGCCAGGCCAGCGTCGCCGGATGACCGTCGAGCAACGTGACGATGCCGCAATCGCGTGGCAGCGGCTTCAGCAATTTCTCGATATGGCTCTGCTGCGGCATGCGTTGCTCGCGACGGACACGACGGGCCGCGGTCCAGCCGGCGTGCAACCGATCCGCCGAGGTGATCGCCAACAGGCCGATATCGCGATGGCTTTCGCCGAGCAGGCCCGTCGCCTCGATCGCTTCCGGCGCCAGTGTGCCCGTATAGGCAATCACCAGGTCGCAATTGTCGCCGGGCTCTCGCAGCCAATACGCTCCATCGGCAATGTGCTGCTGCAGTTCCGGCGTCATGATGCGCTTCGGCTGCTCGATGGTCCGCGTCGACAGCCGCAGATAGACCGAGCCACCCTCGCCTGCTTCGCGCTGCATATGCGCAAAGCCCCAGCGCATGATCACAGCGAGTTCGTCGACGAAAGCCGGCTCATAGGATGCAAGACCATCCTGCGCCATGCCGATCAGCGGTGTGGCGATCGACTGATGCGCGCCGCCTTCCGGAGCCAGTGTGATCCCGGACGGCGTCGCCGCCACCATGAATCGTGCATCCTGATAGCAGGCGTAGTTCAGCGCATCGAGGCCACGCTCGATGAAGGGATCATACAGCGTCGCAATCGGCAGCAGCCGCGCGCCATTGATGGAATGCGAGAGCCCGAGCGCCGATAGCATGATGAAGAGATTCATCTCGGCGATGCCCAGCTCCATATGCTGCCCCTTCGGCGAGTAGTCCCACGCAAATGTGGACGGGATCTTCTCCTGCCGGAACAGGTCGGCATTCTCCGCCTTGGCGAACAGGCCGCGGCGATTGACCCATGCGCCGAGATTGGTCGAGACGGTGACATCCGGTGACGCGGTGACAATACGCGAGGCAAGCTCGGTCTCACCGCGTGCGAGTTCGTTGAGGATCAGGCCGAAGCCCTGCTGTGTGGACATCTCGGCAGCCGGCTTGAACTGAAGCGCCGCGGGCACGTCGATGGCCGGCGCGTCGAGACGACGGCGGCCCTGCTGCACGAACGGCACCTGCTTCAGAAACGCCTCCAGCGTGGCCTTGTCCTGCGTCAGCCCCTCGAACCTGTCCCATTCATGACCGGGCCGGATGTTCTGGCTTTCCCGCCACGTCTCCATCTGCGTCGGCGTCATCAGGCCGGCGTGATTGTCCTTGTGGCCCTGAAATGGCAGGCCGACGCCCTTGATCGTATAGGCGATGAAGCAGACCGGCCGATCGTGATCGATCTTCTCGAACGCCTCGAGCATGCTCGCTATGTCATGGCCGCCGAGATTGGACATCAGCGCCAGCAACTCGTCGTCGCTGCGCCGGTCGATCAGCGCGGTGACCTCGCCCTGATCGCCGATCTCGTCATGCAGGCGCTTGCGAAAGGCCGCGCCGCCCTGGAAACACAGCGCGGCATAGCGCTGGTTCGGACAGTTGTCGATCCAGGTCTTCAGCGCCTGGCCGCCCGGCTCGGCAAAGGCCGCATCCATCAGCCGGCCATATTTCACGATGACCACATCCCAGCCGAAATTGCGGAACATGGATTCGAACTTCTCCCACAGCCCCTCGCGGACGACCGCATCGAGGCTTTGCCGATTATAGTCGATGATCCACCAGCAATTGCGCAGCCCGTGCTTCCAGCCTTCGACCAGCGCCTCGAAGATATTGCCTTCATCCATCTCCGCATCGCCGACCAGCGCGATCATGCGGCCCTCGCGGCGATCGCCGATCATGCCATGGGCGGAGACGTAATCCTGCACCAGCGACGAGAACAGCGTCTGCGCGACGCCGAGGCCGACCGAGCCGGTCGAGAAGTCGACGTCATCGACATCCTTGGTGCGCGACGGATAGCTCTGCGCGCCCTTGAAGCCGCGAAAGTTTTCCAGTTTTTCGCGCGTCTGATTGCCGAACAGGTACTGGATCGCATGGAAGATCGGCGACGCATGCGGCTTCACCGCCACGCGGTCCTCCGGCTTGAGCACGGAGAAATACAACGCCGACATGATCGTCGCGAGCGACGCGCTTGATGCCTGATGGCCGCCGACCTTCAGACCATCGGCATTCGGCCGGATGTGATTGGCGTTGTGAATGGTCCATGACGAAAGCCAGAGCGCCTTCTTGGCCAGCGCGGTGAGCGTCTGCAGGCGGCTGTCATCGATCGACATGGTGGGCTCCCGTGGATGGCCGGCTGATCCGGTTCGTGAATTGAGACCATTCTAGCCATCGGCCATTTCCGGGTTTTCTCAATTTATGGCGACAGACAGCTCGATATTGGGATAAACAGGTCGCCAGAGCCTCCGTTCCACGGATTTATTCCAATGCAAGCCCTCCCCGTGCAAACCCTGGATGCCATCGACCGCAAGATTCTCGCCGCGCTACAGATCGACAGCCGTCTCACCATGCAGGAACTGGCCGACAAAGTGGGCTTGTCGATCTCGCCCTGCCATCGCCGGGTGAAACTGCTCGAACAGCGCGGTGTGATCTCGGGCTATATGGCGCTGGTGGACCAGAAAGCGATCGGCCTTCCCGTCAGTGTTTTCATCTCGATCAAGCTCGTTCGGCAGAAAGAGGAAGACCTGAACCGCTTCGCCAAGGCGATCTCGAAATGGGACGAGGTGCTGGAATGCTACCTCATGACCGGCAACCGCGACTATCTGCTGCGCGTCGTCGCTTCCGATCTCGCTTCCTATGAGGCCTTCCTCAAGAACAAGCTCACCCGAATCGATGGCATCGCGTCCATCGAGTCGAGTTTTGCACTGAGCCAGGTGAAGTATTCGATCGCCCTGCCGGTCTGACTATGGCAGAGGCATCAGGAATGCGATGTTCTGGCCGCGATAGGCCCGACATGGCTCCGCCGCCCCCTCGACGACGAGCGGCGGCCCGACAATGTCCGTGTCGTGCAATGCCGCCAGCGCAGCCCATTGATCCGGCGGGGTGCGGCCAATCTCCTCGAACAGGCCATCGATGCCGCCCGGCACGAAAGAGAACAGCAAGCGCGCCGGCCGCGATCCGAGATTGACCCATGCGTGGGCGACGCCGCGCGGGACAACGACCGTGGTGCCCGCCGTGATATCGAAGCTTTCGCCCGCGCAGAGAAAACGAAACCGTCCCTCGAGCACTTCGAAAATCTCGTCACGTTCATTGTGGACATGCAGCGGTGGGCCACTGAATGGCATCACGCGCGCTTCCACCACCGTGAAGGCACCGGCGACATCGCGGCTGTGAATCCGCAGCGCCATCAGGTCGCCCGGCGTGGCCTCGATCCAATGCAGATCCTGAGCGCCGGTGACAATCGCCCCCGGCAAACACACCAATCTTGCTTTCATGAAGCCATTTCTCCACTTGCGCGTCTTTCGCAGACAGGCGGCCAGCCAGCTCTTCCTGTCGAACCAGTGCACTGGACCAAGCCAGTCCATCAGCGCGACGATCAGAAAACACACCAGCATGGGATCAACCGGCGACGAACAGGTTGAAGAACGGCCGGATCCTCATTTTTCCTTCGGCGCGCCATGTCCTGAACAAGGGGGGCCTGAAGATCTCCTCCGGCGCGGCGCCGATGATCGCCCGGAAATCATGGATCAGATGTGCCTGGTCCGCGAAACCACAGGCGTGGGCGATGTCACACCAGCGATGGCCATCGCGTCGTGCGGCCACCGCTTTCTCGACGCGGGCGAGCCGCGCGAACTGCTTCGGGCCGGTCCCGAAGGCCGCCTTGAAGCCGCGCGACAGATGCCGCACACTGATATCGAGCTCCATCGCCAGTTGCCGGATAGACAGTGCCGGATCGAAACGGAGACGCGCCGCCGCCTGCATCAGGGGCGTGCGCGGGCTCAATGGGCGTATCTCGCGAAACAGCAGATCCTCGACAAGCGCAAAACGCGCCTCGGCATGAGGTGCTTCCGCGAGATCTCCCTCGATCTGCGCCAGAGCCTGCTTGCTCAGGATCTCGTGCAGATCGACCTTCTGATCGAGGAAGTGCGAGAGTGGCGCACGGATGACGCGCTCGGATGCTTCCGGCTTGATGCGTATGATCACCGCGCCGAGCGGTCCCACGGGGCGCGCGGTGATGATCCCTGTTTGCATCTTCACCGCGACGTGGCGCTGCGTCGACTGAAGAATATTGTCGATGCCAAACGTCCAGTCCGACACGATCGGCACGCGATATTGCAATGACAGGAATGCGTAGGCGCTGGGCGGCATCCTGATGATCAGTCGCCGCGCAACATTCCCGTCGGGAATGTCAAGATCCCAGACATCCTCGACGAGATCGGCAAGGAGCGGGTGTGGATGAAAGACCTTTAATCCGGTGGCGATCATGGCATCAGCCAGGACCTCCCCAAACTCATCTGCTTCGCAGGCCGAAATAGCGATTGCCCCCGCTTTCGACATATCAGTCATTAGACAACTCCGGTTCTCAGTCCTTTCCCCGCATGGCTGCAGGGACGATCGGCAGTCCGGGCCCATGAGGCGGGCTTGTCGGGTGACGGAACGTGCCGAGACTTCGGAGCCTGAGGGAAATCCTCAGCTAGGTATTGTTCAAATCGGACTCGGCAACTGATGCGCGAGCTCACAAACGATCACGAATGCGCGCGTGAGTACCGTTGAATTATTGATAGCGGAGAGAATACGGACAATCGCGTGGTGGCGCCCTGCTACGGGTCAACTTGCCCTTTTGACCGCGAGCCGGTCACCTTTTCCCATGGTCACGACCTTGCGGTAATGCGAGATCGGATAGGGACGGCCAATCAGGAAGCCCTGAATTTCAGCGCAGCCTTCGGCAGCAAGGAAGGACAATTGCGCAGCCGTCTCGACGCCCTCCGCAATCACCGGCAATTTGAGCGAGCGGCCAAGACCGATGATCGCGTGCACGATCGCCGCCGATTGCGGGTTGCTTTCCAGCTTCATGACGAAGGTCTGGTCGATCTTGATCTTGTCGAACGGGAAGGCCTGCAGATAGCTTAGGCTCGAATAGCCGGTGCCGAAGTCGTCCATGGCGACACGGACACCGAGCGCCTTGATATCGCGCAGGATCGCAATCGCGCCGGCAAAGTCGTCGATCAGCACGCCCTCTGTGATCTCGATCTCGACACGCTCCGGCGCAAGTCCGGTTTCCTCCAGCACTGCGGCGAGCATGGCCGGCACGTCGCCGGAGCGGAAATCCACAGGGGACAGATTGATCGCGATGGAGAGCGGATTTTGCCATGTCGCAGCCTCGCGACACGCTTCACGCAACACCCAGGCATCGATGGCACTGATCAGGCCGGTCTCTTCCGCAAGAGGAATGAACACTGCCGGCGAGACGATGCCGCGCTCCGGATGCCGCCAGCGCAACAGAACCTCGAATGCGACGATGGTGCCGTCGGCAGCAGCCTGCGGCTGGAAATACAACTGGAACTGTTCGTTCTCCAGAGCCACCACGAGGTCGCGTTGCAGCAGGCGCTTCTCGCGGATCTGATGATCCATCTCCGCCTCGAAGAAGCGGATCGTGCCGCGCTCCTCGGCCTTGGCGCGATCAAGCGCAAGGTCCGCATGGGCGATCAGGCCCTCGGTGTCCGCGCCATCCTGCGGATAGACGGAAATGCCGATGCTACAGCGAACACGGACATTCTGCCGATCGATCAGCAATGTATTGTCGAGCACCGCCGATAGCCGCGCGCAGAGATCGTCTACGCTTTGCGGGTCGGCGCCGAGATGCGCAACGATAGAGAAGATATCGCCGCTTGGTCGCGCGAGAAATGCGCCGTTGCTGGCCGCCGTCAGGCGCCTGGCGATCTCGGCCAGCACGGCGTCGCCCATCGCCTGGCCGAACAATTCGTTGATCTCGCGAAAGCGATCGATATCGATCCGCACCACTGCGAAAGAGCCGTGTCCCGCCGACGCCTCGCTGAAGACCCGTTCGAGATACTCATTGAAAGCGACGCGGTTCGGCAAATCCGTGATCGGATCATGGCGCGCCAGATGAACGATCCGCGCTTCGCTCAGCTTGCGGTCGGTGATGTCGGCATGGATCACGACCCAGCCGCCGCTGTCCATCGGGCGATAACGCACATGGATCGTGCGTCCATCCGGCAACTCGGCCGTTTGACTGGCTGGCTTACGCTCCGCGATCGCTGCGCGAAGTTGCTCATCATAGCGGTCCTGATCGATGAACAGCATGCCGGATGCGCCGCGCAGCGCCACCACCTCGGCCATGGTGGCGCCGAGCGTCATCTTCTCCGGGTCAATGCGATACATCCGCACATAGCTGTCGTTCCACAATTCGAGGCCACCTCGCGCGTCATACATGCACAGGCCCTGCCCCATATTGTTCAGTGCTGCGTCGAGCTGGTTGTTGCGTTGACGCATGCTGCGGCGGCTACGTTGGTCGGATACCGCTACGACCAGGCCTGCAATGACCACCGTGACCGTGAAGGCCGCAATGGCCAGCGACAGTTCGATCGGCGACAGCAGGCTCTCATTACCGTCGATCCCTGCCTTGTAGGTGAGATTAATGGCCCCCATGGCGACGAAGTGATGCACGCAGATCGCCAGTGTCAGCAACAGCGCGGCGACGAGCAGTTTGACCGGCTTGTCTGTTTCCTGCGCCACTAGCATGGCGAACGCACCGAGCACCATGCCGCCGACGATCGATGCGGTGACGAGATCGGGCATCCATTCGATGATGGCTGGAATCCGCAGCGACGCCATGCCCATGTAATGCATGCAGGCGATGCCAAGGCCGATCACTGCGCCACCCATCAATGCGTTCTGCTTGCTGCGGCGGAACAGCGCGATGGCGAAGCCGGCCGTGGTCATCACGGCAGCCGCCACCAGCGAGCACGCAGTGATGATGAGATCGTAATGCAGTTCGAAGCCCGGCGTGTAAGCGAGCATCGCAATGAAATGCGTGGCCCATGTGCCGAAGCCCGTAACCACACCGGCCGTGATCAGCCACCCCAGACGGGTATCGTGTGATGCCGTGCGTGCGCGTGTGAACAGATTGACCGCTGCGAGGCTTGTCAGAAAGCAAACGGCCGCTGCCAGCAGGATCTGCCGCCAGTCATGCTGCGTCTCGATGCAATTCCAAACTCTCAGCATAACGATACCAACGCTTTTAAAGGCTATTGGATCATATCTCTTTTCGCGTTCCTATTGCTTAAAACACGCGGCAAACGTGCGCGGAACAAGCTTTATTCTTAAGCCGCAATGAAGCTAATTGAATCTGAGTATCATCCTGCACGCGTTGCGGATGATGATGCCATACAGACGGATGCGACTACCTTTTAAGGCGTTGCGATATTTATGAGTCCATCACGAAGTTGGATATGGCTCGGGCGGCACTGCAATCTTCGCGCGCCGCACGCGTTCGCGATGCGCCGTGTAGACGCCGGACGCAATGATGATCGCCGCCCCCGTGAACGTCCATGCATCCGGAATTTCCGAGAACACGAAGTAGCCCAGCAGCGTCACCCACATCAGCTGCACATAGGAAAACGGTGCCAGCACCGAGGCATCGGCATAACGGAAGGCGAGCACCACGATCCAGTGACCGACGGTCGACAGCACGCCGATGGCGATGCCGATGGTCAGCTGCGCAGGCGTGGGCGTGGTCCAGTAGAACGGAACGAACACACTGAGCACGAGGAAGCCGGCGATCGCTGCATAGCTCATGGTGGTGATCGGACGATCGGCGCCGCTGATCTTGCGCGTCAGGACGAGTGCACAGGCCCAGCAGAGCGCCGACACGATCGGAAAGATCGCGGCCGGCTGGAATGCCGCGGTGCCGGGGCGGACGATGATCAGCACGCCCATCAAGCCGACGAGCGTCGCGCTCCAGCGCCGCAGGCCGACCTTCTCACCGAGAAAGATCACCGACAGGCCGGTGACGAAGAGCGGCGAAATGAAGCCCGTCGCGGTCGCTTCGGCAATCGGCAGAAAGCTGAGGCCGAGAATGAAGAAGATCGACGAGCCCAGCAGGCCGAGGCCCCGGAAGACCTGCAGCAGCGGCCGGCTGGAGCGCAGCGCCTTGCCGCCCGACGGCACCAGCACCATCGGCAGCATGATCAGCAGGAAGACCGTGAAGCGGATCCAGGCGATCTCCACCGGCGGCATGCCGCCACGCGCCAGATATTTCGCCATCACGTCGGAAGAAGCCAGGAAGGCCGTCGAACAGATGATCAGCAGCAGGCCGAACAGGGGCTTGTCGGCATGACGCGATGCCTGGGCGGATGGCACGCGGGCACTGGCCTTCGGCGGCGGAACATGAGTGGTCACGGATGGAAAACCGGCTGTCTGGGCCCGGCGAAATGTGCGGGCCGAATCTTTCTCCACCAAACGCGGTTCGCACGCCCGGGACAACCTCCGATAACAGGACCGCGATATGCAAGAGACGACGCTGCGCGATCAGCCCCGCGCAATCATGCACTGCAGCACGCGCAGCGTTACAGCATCGGCAGGCTGGACGGCTCTCGGCCGCGCGGGAATGCCCTGTCGATCTCGGCGATCTCGCTCTCGCTGAGCACGAGATCTCCAGCGGCCGCATTGTCGCCCGCGTGGCCGGCGGAGGCCGCTTTCGGGATGGCGAAAATGGCCGGCTGCCGGGTCAGGAACGCCAGCGCCACCTGCCGCGGTGACGTGCCGTGGGCCGCGGCGATCTGCTCCAGCGCCTTGCCGCCCGGCGAGCGGGGTGACGGAAAGTCATTGTGACCGAAAGGCGAATAGGCCACCACGGCGACGCCATGGCGCTCGCACCAGGGGATCACGCGGTGCTCGATGGCGCGCTCCTGCAGATGATAGAGGACCTGGTTGCAGGCGATGGCGCCCTTGCCGGCCACGCGCGACAATTCGTTGAGATCGTCGGCATCGAAATTACTGACGCCCCAGGATGCGATCTTGCCGGCGGCCTTGAGCTCCTCGAAAGCTGCGACCGTTTCCGCCAGCGGAACCTGCCCGCGCCAATGCAGCAGGTAGCAATCGAGGCGCTCGGTCTTCAGCCGCTTCAGTGAACGCTCGCAGGCGGCAACCGCGCCTTTGCGCGATGCGTTGCCCGGCAACACCTTGGACACGAGAAACACCTGATCGCGGCGGTCAGCGATGGCGTCCGCGACCACGAGTTCGGCATCGTCATACATTTCGGCGGTGTCGATATGGCTCATGCCCGCATCGAGCCCCGCCTGCAGCGCCTTGACGGCTGCCGCGCGATCACCGCGGTCGATATACCATGTGCCCTGCCCGATCACGGACACGTCGTGCCCGGTGGCCCCGAATGGATTGTGTCGCATGATTGCGCCTCCGCCTGCCCCGCCAGATGCACGGGGGTGGACGATAGCGCATTCCGGCGACAGTGTCAGTGGCTGATCATCCAGGGGCGCGCAGTCGGGAAGCTCTTGGAGCCTGTCGCCGTCTTCTTCATCAGCCGTGCGGGCTTCTTGCCGGAGCAGCAGCCGCAGCCGGGCCCGTGCTTCGCCTTGTATTCCGCCACCGTTTGCGGCGCATGCGTGCTGCGCTCGTTGGTGGCGTGCGCCTTGCGCTTGTCGGGCGGCATGCAGAAGAAGGCTGGTGCGGTCAGCATGACGCGGGGCGCGGACGTCGCGCAATGCGGGCAGTCCTGCGGATCATCGCATTCGGCCATGGGCCGCATATCGGTGAAAGGACCGCAGGCATCGCAGAGATATTCATAAACCGGCATGGCCGTCCTCATCGCAAAGGGGAAAAGGCAGCCGCGGAGCCAAATGGCATGGCTCCGCGGCCGAGTTGGCCGTGTTACTTGTCCGGCGACAGCGGCATCTGGATCGAACCGTCGATATGTTTGATCGGTCCGGCCCCGCTCGGCATGATGTCGAAGTCGAAGATCTCGGTCGGCAACCACAATGTGGCGCAGGCATTGGGGACGTCGACGACGCCGGAGATGTGGCCCTGGCACGGCGCGGTGCCGAGGATCGAGTAAGCCTGCGCGCCCGAATAGCCGAACTTCTTCAGATATTCGATCGCGTTCAGACAGGCCTGGCGATAGGCGATGTGGACGTCGAGATAGTGCTGCTTGCCGGCCTCATCCACCGAGATGCCTTCGAAGATCAGAAAGTCCTTGTAGTTCGGCGTCATCGGTGACGGCTTGAAGACCGGATTCTTGATGCCGTATTTGGCGACGCCATCCTTGATGACATCGACCTTGATATGCAGCCAGCCGGCCATCTCGATGGCGCCGCAGAAGGTGATTTCGCCATCGCCCTGCGAGAAGTGCAGATCGCCCATTGAGAGACCGCCGCCGGGCACATAGACCGGGAAATACACCTTCGAGCCGCGCGACAGATCCTTGATATCGCAATTGCCGCCATGCTCTCGCGGGGGCACGGTGCGCGCGCCTTCTGCCGCAGCCTTGTCACGGGCATCGCCCTTGAGGCGGCCCATATGCGCGGTCGGACCGAAGGGCGAGTTGGCGAGGCCGGGCACGCGGGTTGGATTGGTGTCGATCAGCGCCTGCTCGCGCTCGTTCCAGGTGGCGAGCAGTTTCGGATCGGGCAGACAGCCGATCAGGCCGGGATGGATCAGGCCGGCAAAGTTCACGCCGGGGATATGGCGTGACGAGGTGTACATGCCCTTGAAGTCCCAGATCGATTTCTGCGCCTGCGGGAAATGATCCGTGAGAAAGCCGCCGCCGTTCTGCTTGGAGAAGAAGCCGTTAAAACCCCATTGCGAGTCCTTCATCGGGCCGACATCGAGCAGATCGACGACCAGGAGATCGCCGGGCTCCGCGCCCTTGACGCCGATCGGGCCGGACAGGAAATGCACGATGGACAGGTCGATGTCGCGCACGTCGTCGGCACTGTCATTGTTCTTGATGAAACCGCCGGTCCAGTCATAGGTCTCGACGATGAAATCGTCGCCGGGATTGACCCATGCCACCATGGGAATGTCCGAATGCCAGCGATTGTGGATCATGTCGTTGTCGTAGGCCGACTGCGTGAGGTCGACCTTGATCAGTGTATCTGGCATTCAATGCTCCCCTTGGGTTACAGACTTGCAGTTTCTGAGACGAACTAGACGGACAGATATCTTGCGATCTGCGCGGCATCGATGCCTGCGCGCGCTTCGTCGCGCACGATCTCACCATTCTCGATCACCAGAACGCGGTCGGCGACGTCGAGCGCGAAGCTGAGCACCTGTTCGGACACGATGATCGACAGCCCCTTGTCGTCACGGATCTTCTTCAGCGTCCGCGCCATGTCCTTGATGATGGAGGGCTGGATGCCTTCGGTGGGCTCGTCCAGCAGCAGCACCTTCGGCTTGGTCGCGAGTGCACGCGCAATGGCGAGCTGCTGCTGCTGACCGCCAGACAGATTGCCCCCGCGCCGGCCTTTCATCTCCAGCAGCACCGGAAAGAGCTCGTAGAGATCGCCGGGCACGTCCTTGCCGCCATGCGCCACGAGGCCGGTCTCGATGTTCTCCTTCACCGTCATATGCGAGAAGATCATGCGCCCCTGCGGCACATAAGCGAGGCCGCGCGCGACCCGCTCATAGCTCTTCAGCGCGCCGAGCTCCTTGCCGTCCATCGTCACCGAGCCCGATTTCGTCGGCACGATCCCCATCAGCGATTTCATCAGCGTGGTCTTGCCCATGCCGTTGCGGCCCATGATGGCCACGATCTCATTGGGCTGGACCTGGACATTGAGGCCGTGCAGGACTTCGGCATGGCCGTAGGCGACATGGAGATCGTTAATGGCAAGCATGATGATCTCCTCAATGACCCAGATAGACTTCAATGACTTTCGGATCGTTCTGCACCTTCTCCATCGTCCCTTCGGACAGGATCTGGCCCTGATGCAGCACGGTCACCTTGTGGGCGATGTCCTCGACGAATTTCATGTCGTGTTCGATCACCAGCACCGACCGGTTCTTGATGATCGTGTTGAGCAATTCCGCCGTCTTGACGCGTTCGCTCACGCTCATCCCGGCCACAGGCTCGTCGAGCATCAGAAGGTCCGGGTCCTGGATCAGCAGCATGCCGATCTCGAGCCACTGTTTCTGGCCATGCGAGAGCACGTCGGCATACATATTCAGGCGGTCCTTGAGGAAGATCATTTCGGCGACTTCCTCGACGCGCTCCTTCACCGCGGCATCGCGCTGGAACATCAGCGAACCGAACACGCTGCGCCCGCGCGGATAGGAGATTTCGAGATTCTCGAACACCGTGAGATCCTCATAGACCGACGGCGTCTGGAATTTGCGGCCGACGCCGGCCTGCACGATCTGGTTCTCCTTCAGCTTGGTCAGCTCCTTGCCGCGAAACTGCACCGAGCCCGACGTCGCCTGCGTCTTGCCACAGATCAGGTCCAGCACCGTGGTCTTGCCGGCGCCATTCGGGCCGATGATCACGCGGATTTCGTTCTCCTCCACATAGAAGGAGAGATCGTTGACCGCCTTGAAGCCATCGAAGGAAACCGTGAGTCCTTCGACTGCGAGCAAAAATTCTTTCGGCTGATGTCCTATGAGCATGACCTGTCCCCTTACTCAGCCGGCGCGCCGTCGGCGGCGGATTTGATCGCCCAGTCCTTCCTCGCCTTCGGCGAGCGCATCGCGAGCAGCCGGTCGACGTGACGCTGCACGTGATCCTTCCAGATCCCGGACAATCCGTTCGGGAAGAACAGCACCACGGCGATGAACAGGCCGCCGAGGCCGAACAGCCACATCTGCGGGAAAGACTCCGAGAGGCTGGTCTTGGCGAAATTCACCAGCAGTGCTCCGTAGACGGCACCGAAGATCGATGACCGGCCGCCGACCGCCGTATAGATCACCATCTCGATGGACGGCACGATGCCGACAAAGGACGGCGACATGAAACCGATCTGCAACGTGAACATGGCGCCGCCGATCGCCGCGAACATCGCCGCTGCACAGAATGCGAAGATCTTGAAATTCGCAACGCTGTAGCCGGAGAACCGCACACGATCCTCCTGCTCGCGCATGGCCACCAGGATGCGGCCAAGCTTGGTCAGCCGGATGAATTGCGCGGCGATGATGCAGGCGAACAGAACGATCACCTCGAAGAAGTAGAGGATGACCTTGGCGCTGTCGGTGCGGATATCCCAGCCGAGCAGCGTGCGCAGATCCGTCATGCCGTTGATGCCGCCGGTGTAACCCTGCTGGCCGATGATCAGGATGGTCGCAATCGCCGCGATGGCCTGGGTGATGATGGCGAAATAGACGCCCCCGACGCGGCGTTTGAACATCGCGGCGCCGATGACGAAGGCGAGCAGCGTCGGTACCACGAGAATGGCAATGATGGTCAGCGTGAGCGAGTGAAACGGCTTCCAGAACATCGGCAACGCCGTGATCTGGTTCCAGTCCATGAAATCCGGAATGCCCGGCGTGGACTGGATCTTGGTGTTCTCGACGCTCGACGCCTCGAGCTTCAGGAACATCGCCATGCAGTAGCCGCCGAGGCCGAAGAACACGCCCTGGCCGAGGCTGAGGATGCCGCCATAACCCCAGCACATCACCAGGCCGATGGCGACGAAGGCATAGGTCAGATACTTGGCAACCAGATTGAGCCGGAACACATCGAGACAGAGCGGCAGGATCACCACCAGCAGCAGTGCGAGCGAGAGGAATCCGATGAGCTCCGAGCGATTGAAGAAGCGCGAATTGATGATCATGTGACTGTGCCCTGCTCTGCCGATGGCGCTTACTTGCGGACCTTGAGGGCGAACAGCCCCTGCGGCCGGATCATCAGGATCGCGACGATGGTGAGCAGCGTCAGCACCTTGGCCATCGAGCCGGACATGAAGAATTCCATGGTCGACTGCGCCTGCGAGATGGTGAAGGCCGAGGCGATGGTGCCGAACAGGCTCGCCGCGCCGCCGAAGACCACGACGAGAAACGTATCGACGATATAGAGCTGGCCCGAGGTCGGCCCGGTCGAGCCGATCATGGTGAAAGCAGAGCCCGCGATGCCCGCGATGCCGCAGCCGAGGCCGAAGGTGTAGCGGTCGACCTTCTCGGTATTGATGCCGACGGCGCCGGCCATCACGCGGTTCTGCACCACGGCGCGCACCTGCTGGCCCCAGCGCGACTTGAACATGATCCAGGCCACGACCACCGTAATGGCCACCGTGAGGCACATCACGAAGATGCCGTTGATGGGTACTTCGATCGTGTCGGTGACCTGCTTGGAGCCCATCATCCATGACGGCAGCTCGACGCCGACCTCACGCGCACCGAACACCGAGCGATAGGCCTGCTGCAGGATCAGGCTGAGGCCCCAGGTCGCGAGCAGCGTATCCAGCGGGCGCTTGTAGAGGAAACGTATCAGTCCCCATTCCACCAGCATTCCAAGCGCCCCGGAGGCGAAGAAGGCGAGGATCATGGCGACGAAGAAATAGCCGGAGAACAGCGACGGCATGTAGGTCTGGAAGAAACCCGACGTCATCCAGGTGACATAGGCGCCGAGGATCATGAATTCGCCATGGGCCATGTTGATGACGCCCATCTGCCCGAAGATGATCGCAAGACCGAGGGCCATCAGAACGTAGACCGAGAACAGGATCAGCCCGGCAAAGCCCTGCATCGCGAAGATGGCGCCGAGATCGCCAAGAGAGTAGTCGCCGAACATGATCCATCCTCCGTCAGGGAAAGGTCCCGCGCCGCGCATGAACGCGCGACGCGGGGTCTTGATGCGCTGATAGGTCGTCCGCGCCAGGGAGAGGTGTCCGGGCTTACTGGTAGCCCTTCGGGAACGGATCCGGCTCGATCAGGTCTGCCGTCTCAAACACCACCTTGAACTGGCCATCGGTCTGCGCCTGACCGACGCGGGCCTTCGACCACAGGTGATGGTTCGGGTGGATCTTGACGTAGCCTTCCGGCGCCTTGGCGAATTCGATGCCGTCGGAGGCTGCCGCGATCTTGTCGATGTCGAAGGAGCCGGCCTTCTCCACCGTCATCTTCCACAGCCAGGGGCCGAGATAGGCAGCCTGGGTGACGTCGCCGATCACGGTCTTCTCGCCCCACATCTTCTTGAAGGCGGCGACGAATTCCTTGTTGTTCGGATTATCGAGCGACTGGAAGTACTTCATGCAGGCATATGCGCCCGCGATGTTCTCGCCGCCGATGCCGTCGATCTCGTCCTCGGTAACCGAGATGGTCAGCATGGTCTGCTTCGACAGGTCGATGCCGGCCGCCTTGAGCTGCTTGTAGAAGGCGACGTTGGAGCCGCCGACCACCGCCGCATAGATCACATCCGGCTTGGTGAGTTTGATCTTGTTGATCACCGAGTTGAACTGGGTGTGGCCGAGCGGGAAGTATTCTTCGCCCGAGACCTTGCCGCCGAGCTTGCCCTCGATATGCTTGCGGGCGATCTTCATCGAGGTGCGCGGCCAGATATAGTCCGAACCGATCAGGTAGAAGCTCTTGCCCTTCTTCTCCTTGGCGACCCAGTCGAGGCCGGCGAGGATCTGCTGCGTAGCTTCCTGGCCGGTATAGATGACGTTCTTGGACTGCTCGAGGCCTTCATAGAAGGTTGGATAATAGAGCATGCCGTTATACTGCTCCATGACCGGCAGCACGGCCTTGCGCGAGGCCGAGGTCCAGCAGCCCATGATGGCCGCGACCTTGTCGTTCACGAGCAGCTTCTTGGCCTTTTCGGCGAAGGTCGGCCAGTCAGAGGCACCGTCTTCCTGGATGAACTTGATCTTGCGGCCAAGCACGCCGCCCATGGCATTGATCTGCTCGATGGCCAGTTTTTCGGCCTGCACCGAGCCGGTTTCCGAGATCGCCATGGTGCCGGTGACCGAGTGCAGGATGCCGACGGTGACTTCGGTATCGGTGACGGCGAGGCCGGTGGTGTTGACGGCCGCAGTGGCCGGCGCCTGCGCAAAAGATGTGCGCGGAAACATCGACATGGCCGGCAGTGCTGCCATGCCCATCAGCAGTTTTCGCCGCAAAGGCGAGTGCAGTCCCGGTTTTTTCTCGTCTGACATCACTTCCCCACTGGTTTGGAACGCTTATTGGTGAGGCAAGTGTTGCTGAACTTCGGCGCTACCCGGATACGTGGGATTGCGTATACTGCACCGCAAAATGCCGACGTAGGTTTTGCTATCACGCAAATATGCGTAGTCGCGTTGGGGTCAGGAGTGAGGAGTGGCAGGGCGGCAGCGGATCGACCGTGTCAGGCGCCAGTACAATCAATGGGTCGCCAACCAGACCCTTGAAGACTACGCCCTCCGCTTCACCGCGAAGAGCGCGCGCCGCTGGTCTTCCGCCCGCGTGGCCAATACCGCCCTTGGCGCGATCTCGTTCCTCGCGCTGGAAGCCATCGGCGGCACCATCACCATCAATTACGGCGTCACCAATGCGGCTGCCGCCATCCTGGTCGTCAGCGTCATCATCTTCTGCTGCGGCCTGCCGATCGCCTATCACGCCGCCAAATACGGCATCGATATCGATCTCCTCACCCGCGGCGCCGGCTTCGGCTATATCGGCTCCACCATCACTTCGCTGATCTACGCCTCCTTCACCTTCATCTTCTTCGCCATCGAAGCCGTCATCATGGCGGTGGCGCTGGAGATGTGCTTCGGCATCCCTCGCCCCATCGGCTATCTGATCTCCGCTGTGGTGATCATCCCGCTGGTCACCCATGGCATCACGCTGATCAGCCGCTTCCAGCTCTGGACGCAGCCTGTCTGGGTGGTGCTGAACCTGCTGCCCTTCGTCGCCATCGCCTATGCCAGCCGCGACAGTTTTGCCGACTGGATCAGGTTTCCCGGCGACCACGGCAGCCCTGCCGGCCATCTCGACCTCCTGCTGTTCGGCACCGCGGCTTCCGTGATGTTCTCGCTGGTGGCGCAAATCGGCGAACAGGTCGACTTCCTGCGCTTCCTGCCGCGCGAACAGGGCCGCAGCCGGTTGTCGTGGTGGCTTGCGCTCATCTGCGCCGGCCCCGGCTGGATCATTGTCGGCGCGATCAAGCTGCTCGCCGGCTCATTCCTCGCTTATTTCGCGCTCACCCATGGCGTCTCCAAGGAACACGCAGCCGAGCCCGCTTACATGTATCTGGAAGCGTTCCGCTATGTGCTGTCGCATCCGGATCTCGCGCTGGCACTGACCGGCGCCTTCGTGATCCTGTCGCAGCTCAAGATCAACGTCACCAACGCCTATGCCGGCTCCATCGCCTGGTCGAATTTCTTCTCCCGCCTGACGCACAACCATCCCGGCCGCGTGGTCTGGCTGGTATTCAACGTGCTGGTGGCGCTGCTGCTGATGGAGATCGGCGTCTACAAGGCGCTGGAGTCCACGCTGGCGCTCTATTCCAACGTCGCCATTGCCTGGGTGGGCGCACTGGTCGCCGATCTGATCATCAACAAGCCGCTCGGCCTGCGACCGAGGCATGTCGAGTTCAAGCGCGCCCATCTCTACGACATCAACCCCGTCGGCGTGGGCGCCATGCTCGCCGCCACGGTGATGTCGGTCAGCGCCTTCTATGGCCTGTTCGGCCCGACCGCGAAGGCGCTGTCGCCGTTCGTCGCCCTCGCCGCGGCGCTCGTCACCGCACCGATCATCGCCTTCGCAACACGCGGCAAATATTACATCGCCCGCAAGCCGAAGCGCGCCTGGCAGACGGCCGCCGCGATCCAGTGCTGTATTTGCGAGCATACATTCGAACCCGAGGACATGGCGCACTGCCCGGCCTATGCCGGACCGATCTGCTCGCTGTGCTGCTCGCTCGATGCGCGCTGCCATGATCTCTGCAAACCGCACGCACGGATCGACGCGCAGATGTCCGCTGCCTTCGGCAGGCTGCTGCCTGCGCCGATCCTCGCCCGCCTGAATTCGCAGCTCGGGCATTATCTCGGCGTCTTCTTGATGGCGGCCGGTCTCGTCGGTCTTACGCTGGCGCTGATCTATCTACAGACATCGGCCACATCGCCGGAGGACAGCACGACCGTCTCGGACGTGCTGTGGAAGGTGTTCTTCGCCCTCGCCATCATCATCGGCGTCATCGCCTGGCTGTTCGTGCTCGCCAAGCAGAGCCGCCGCGCTGCCGAAGCCGAGACGAAACGCCAGACCGCACTGCTGATGCAGGAGATCGACGCCCACAAGCGCACCGACGCGGAGCTGCAGCGCGCCAAGGAAGTGGCGGAGTCCGCCAATCTCGCCAAGAGCCGGTATGTGGTCGGCCTCAGCCACGAACTGCGCTCCCCTCTCAACGCCATATCGGGCTATGCCCAGTTGCTCGAACAGGACGACAGCCTGGAAACGCGCCCGCGCGAACAGGTCCGCGTGGTCAAGCGCAGCGCCGATCATCTCTCCGGTTTGATCGACGGTATTCTCGACATCTCCAAGATCGAGGCCGGCCGGCTCTATCTGTCGCGCGACGAGGTGCGCCTCACCGACTTCCTCGACCAGCTGGTCGGCATGTTCCGGCTGCAGGCAGCCGCCAAGGGGATCGAATTCGTCTTCCGCCGGCCACCGGTGCTCCCGGCCGTGGTCTATGCCGACGAGAAGCGGCTGCGGCAGATCCTCATCAACCTGATCTCCAACGCCATCAAGTTCACGCAGGACGGCAGCGTGACCTTCGTGATCCACTATCGCAGCCCGGTGGCCGAATTCGAGATCATCGATACCGGCCCTGGCATCCGTCCTGACGATCTCGAACTGATCTTTGCCCCGTTCGAACGCGGTGCCCTTGGCGCGGCACAGCCGCATAGCGGCACCGGCCTCGGCTTGACCATCTCCAAACTGCTGGCTGGCGTGATGGGCGGCGACATCCGTGTCTCCAGCGAAGTCGGCCAGGGCGCGACCTTCCGCGTGAAAATGCTGTTGTCGGAGGTCAACAACCCGACCCGCACCGCGCCCATCGACGCGCCGATCCTTGGCTATCACGGCCCGCGCAAAACCATCCTCGTCACCGATGACGATCCGACCCAGCGCGACCTGCTGCGCCAGGTGCTGGCCCCGCTCGGCTTCATCCTGCTCAGCGCGCCGGATGGCCCGGCCTGCCTCAGCCTGGCCCAGCATTGCCGGCCTGACCTGTTCCTGCTCGATATCTCCATGGCCGGCATGGATGGCTGGACCGTCGCAGAGGCTCTGCGCGCCGCCGGTCACCATCAGGCACGAATCCTGATGGTGTCCGCCAGCGCACTGGAAGCCCATGGCGCGCCGCTCGCGCAGCCATTCCACGATGGCTACCTGATGAAGCCGATCGAACTGCCACGCCTGCTGGAGACGATCGGCCAGCTGCTCAAGATCGAATGGCGCTACGAGCCCGACGAAAACGTCAAATCAGCCCATTGGACACCGGACGGAACAGCGCCGCCCGCGCGTCATGTGGACGAACTCATCAATCTCGGCCAGATGGGCCATATCCGCGCCATCCAGCTGAAGCTCGATGAAGTCGGCGTCGCTCATCCCGAACACGCTGCCTTCGTCGCCCAGATGCGCATGCTGATCGACCGCTTCGACCTCGACCAATACATGGCCACACTGAAAACGTTGCAGACGCATGACAGCTGAATCGAAGAAGCGCGACGTCGCATTGGTGGTGGATGACAGCCCCGAGACGCTGCGCCTCCTCACCGATGCGCTCGATGGCGCCGGCATGACCGTGATGGTCGCGCTCGACGGCGCCGGTGCCATGCGCATCGTCGAGCAGATCACGCCCGACATCGTGTTGCTCGATGCCGTGATGCCCGGAATCGACGGCTTTGAGACCTGCCGCCGCCTCAAGCGCGATGCTGGCCTGGTCGACGTGCCGGTCATCTTCATGACTGGCCTTTCCGAAACCGCCCATATCGTCCGTGGCCTGGAGGCCGGCGGCGTCGATTACGTGACCAAGCCGATTGTCATCGAGGAAATGCTGGCACGCATCCGCGTCCATCTCGCCAATGCCCGCCTGACCCAGAGCGCCCGCGCGGCGCTCGACGTCTCCGGCCGCTTCCTGCTCGCTGTCAATAGGAGTGGCGAAGTGCTGTGGGCGACGCCGCAGGCGCAGAAGCTGCTGAACGATCACCTGATTGCCGGCATCGATGACACATTACTGTTGCCGCCAGCGATGCTGCAGTGGCTGGAGCAGATGCAGAAATCCGGCACCAAGCCGGCACCTTCCGCGCCGTTCCCCGCCAACGATCTGCTGCGCCTCAATTACATGGGCAAGGCCGGCGCCGACGAATTCCTGCTCCGCCTCGCCAAGGATAGCGGTACGGCTGCCCCTGCCGAATTCAGCAAGGAGCTTGGCCTCACCACCCGTGAAGGCGAGGTGCTGTCCTGGCTCAGCAAGGGGAAGAGCAACCGCGACATCGCCCAGATCCTCGGCCTCTCACCGCGCACGGTGGACAAGCATCTCGAGCAGATCTACGCGAAACTCGGCGTCGAAAACCGCACGGCGGCGGCGGCCGTCGCGGTGAATGCGGCGCAACGGCGGCAGTAACTGCGCTCCCCGCTACGTTTCAGCTCCGACAAAATCGGCGATCACCGCGCATATGTGTCGCGGTCTCATTGCGCTGCGAAATGCCAAATTCGCCATTGACAGATAAATTTGCCAATATCTAACCTCTCCTAAAAACAGACGGCCAAGCAAAACGGCCCCGGCAGACGGGCCACTTTCGGGAGAGAAACAGATGACGCGCCACGTGCTGGCGTGGGCCACTGCGCTCGCGCTTTCGACCACCGTCCTTTCCACCCCATCCCTTGCGCAGGTTTCCGACGATGTCGTCCGCATCGGCGTCCTCACCGACCTGTCGAGCTGGGGCCGAGACAATAGCGGCCCGGGATCTGTCGAAGCTGCGAAGATGGCGGTGGAGGAATTCGGCAAGACCGTGCTCGGCAAGCCGATCGAGATCATCAGCGCCGACCACCAGATGAAATCCGATGTCGGCGTGCAGATCGCGCGCAACTGGTTCGACAACGGCAAGGTCGATGCCGTCGTCGATATCCCGAATTCCGCCATCGCCATCGCAGTCCACAACCTTGCCCGCGAGCGCAACAGGATCGCCCTGCTGTCCGGCCCCGGCTCCAGCGCACTCACTGACGACCTTTGCAGCCCGAACACCGTGCAGTTCGCCTACGACACCTATGCATTGTCGAAAGTGACGGCCTCCGCCGTGATCGCCGAAGGCGGCAAGTCCTGGTATTTCATCACGGCCGACTATGCCTTCGGCAGTCAGCTCGAAAACGACGCCACGCGCTTCATCAAGGCGAGCGGTGGGACCGTGGTCGGCGGCGTACGCCACCCCACCAACACCGCCGACTTCTCCTCCTTCGCATTGCAGGCGCAGAACTCGAAGGCCAATGTCGTCGCTTTCGCCAATGCCGGCCAGGACACCGACAATTCCATCAAGCAATCCGGCGAGTTCGGCCTCGTCAAGGGAGGCCAGAAACTGGTCGGCCTCCTGATGTTCGACACCGACGTCCACGCCATCGGCCTCGAAGCCGCTCAGGGCACCTATCTCACGACAGCCTCCTACTGGAACATGAACGACAAGACCCGTGCCTGGTCGAAGAAGTTTTTCGCCAAGACCAACGTGATGCCGACGATGATCCAGACCGGCGTCTATGGCTCGGTGCTGCACTATCTCAAGGCCATCAAGGCCGCCGGCACCGACGATCCCGCCAAGGTGATGGCGAAGATGCGCGAGCTGCCCATCGAGGACACGTTCGTCCATGGCGGCAAGCTGCGCGAGGACGGCCGCGTGATCCGCGACATGTATCTCGCCAAGGTCAAGAAGCCCTCGGAGTCCAAGGAGCCGTGGGACTATCTCGACATCGTCAAGACGGTGAAGGGCGAGGATGCCTATCGCCCCGTCTCGGAATCGAAATGCCCGCTGCTGAAGAAGTGAGGTGACCATGGCCAGCGATCCAGCAACCGCGATTGAAACCCACGAATGCGACGTGCTGGTCGCGGGCTCCGGCTGTTCCGGCATGTCGGCGGCGATCACCGCGCGGCATGGCGGGCTCGACGTCCTCATCGTCGAGAAGGAGCCGCGCTTCGGCGGCACCACCGCCCGCTCCGGCGGCTGGCTGTGGGTGCCCGGCACGTCGCTCGCAAAAGCATGGGGCATCCACGAAAGCCCCGACCAGGCCCGCACCTATCTGCGCCATGAGGCCGGCAACAGTTTTGATGCTGCCCGTGTCGATGCCTTCCTGACTGCAGGACCTGAGGCGATCGACTTCTTCACCACGCAGACCGCCGTGCGTTTCGACATGCCATTGACCTTCCCGGATTATGACGCCGAAGCGCCCGGCGGCACTCAGGGCGGCCGTTCGATGGTGGCCCGCCCATTCGATGGGCGGGAGCTTGGCGACAACATCAAGCATATCGGCGCCCCGCTGCCCGAACTCACGGTGTTCGGCATTATGCTCGGCTCCGGCAAGGACATCATCCATTTCATGCGTGCCACGAAATCGCTCACCTCGGCGATCTATGTAGCGAAGCGGCTGTCCAAGCATCTGAAGGATGTGCTCGGCCATGGCCGCGGCATGACGCTGACCAATGGCAATGCGCTTGCCGGCCGCCTCGCCAAATCAGCCTTCGATCTGAAGATCCCGCTCTGGCTGTCCGCGCCGGTGCGCGAGCTGATCGTCGAGAACGGTCATGTGCGCGGTGCCATCATCGAGCGCGACGGCAAGCGTGTCCGCGTCATCGCACGACGCGGTGTCGTGCTCGCCTGCGGCGGCTTTCCGCATGACGTCGAGCGCCGCAAGGCGATGTTCCCGCATGCCCCGACCGGCCGCGAACACTACTCGCCCGGCCCCACCGGCAATACCGGCGACGGACTGCGTCTCGCCGAATCCGCTGGCGGCCGTGTCGAGGATTCGCTGCCGAATGCCGCGGCGTGGGTGCCGGTCTCGGTCACCACGCGCAAGGATGGCAGCAAGGGCGTGATGCCGCATTTCATCGATCGTGCCAAACCCGGCGTGATCGCCGTGCTGCGCGACGGCACGCGCTTCGCCAATGAAGGCAACTCCTATCATGCCTTCGTCCAGGAGATGATGCGCGCGACCAGACCGGGCGACGAGATGGCTGCGTGGCTCGTCTGCGACCACCGCGCATTGCGGCAGTATGGCCTTGGCGCCGTTCCGCCGTTTCCGATGCCGATTGGCCACTATCTCACGTCCGGCTATCTCATCAAGGGAGCCTCGCTGGAAGAACTCGCGAAAAATGCCGGCTTCGACGCACACGCATTCGCGAACACCGTCACTCAGTTCAACGTCGATGCCGCCAACGGCCATGACCCCGCCTTCGGCAAGGGCTCGCGCGCCTATAACCGCTATCAGGGCGATGCCCAGCATGGCCCCAATCCCTGCGTGGCGCCGATCGAGACCGGACCGTTCTATGCCATCAAGATGGTGATCGGCGACCTCGGCACCTATGCCGGCATCAGGACCGACGCCCATGCCCGCGCGCTCGACGGCAATGGCGAGGTGATCCACGGCCTGTATGCCGCCGGCAATGACATGGCGAGCATCATGGGCGGCAACTATCCCGGCGCCGGCATCACCCTCGGCCCCGCCCTCACCTTCGGTTACATCGCCGGGCGCCATCTCGCCGGCAAACCGGTGGCGGCATGACCATGACCGTCTTCGCTCCCGACCTGCTGCTCGGACAGCTCGCTCTCGTCACCGGTGCCGGCAATGGCAACGGCCGCGCCATCGCACGCGGCCTCGCAGCGCATGGCGCGGACGTTGTCGTCACCGATATCGACGAAGCGGCGGCCGTAGAAACCGCACGGGAGATCAGGGCAAACGGCGATCGAGCTTGGCACTACCGTCTCGACGTGACCGATGTCGACGCCTGTCGAGAACTGGCCGACATCGTCCACGACGATGCCGGCGATATTTCGATCCTCGTCAACAATGCCGGCATCATCATCCGCGAGGGCATCGACTCCGAACGGGCCGCAGAGAACTGGCGCCGCGTACTCGACGTCAATCTCAATGGCGTTTTCAATGTCACCCATGCCTTCCTGCCGGCGCTGCGTGCGCGGCGCGGCAGCGTGATCAATCTCGGCTCCATCGCCTCCTTTGTCGGCGTCGCCGATACGCTCGGCTATTCACCCTCCAAGGGCGGCGTCAAATTGTTGACCCAGACACTGGCGCGTGAACTCGCAAAAGATGGCGTGCGCGTCAATGCGCTCGCGCCCGGCGTGATCGAGACCGCCATGACCGAAGGCACCCGCAATGATCCCGTGCGTCTCGCCGGCTTTCTCGGTCGCACGCCACTCGGGCGCGTCGGGCAGCCCGACGAGCTTGTCGGCCCCGTCGTCTTTCTCGCTTCCGACATGGCCTCCTATGTGAACGGCGCGACCTTGCCGGTGGATGGCGGCTTCCTCGCCGTGTAATGTCGCGCTCTGATGTGGGGCAAGCATGGCTAAAGAGAGTCGCGGCATCCAGTCGATTGAGGTCGGCGGAGAATTGCTGCAAGCGCTGGCGCGCAACGGCGAACCGATGATGCTACGTGATCTCGCGCGCGAGGCCGGCATGGCGCCAGCCAAGGCGCATCCCTATCTCGTCAGCTTTTCACGCATCGGTCTGATCGAGCAGGATCCATCCAGCGGCCGATATGAATTCGGTGCGCTGGCGCTCGAACTCGGCATCGTCACGTTACGACGGCTCTCCGCGGTGCGTGTCGCCACGCCCGCCATCACCGCGCTTGCCGCGCAGATCGACCACGCCGTGTCGCTCGCGATCTGGGGCACGCATGGCCCCACCGTGGTACGGCTGGAAGAGCCCAGCCATCCCGTCCATATCGCCATGCGCGTCGGCTCCACCGTGTCGCTGCTCGAGACTGCCACCGGCCGTATCTTCGCGGCCTTCCTGCCGCCGGCCACCATCAATGCTGCCCTTGACGAGGGCCTCGACCGCCTCTCCATCGGCTACGATCCGAAACGCGAGACCAAGGGCCCGGCCATCGACAAGATCCTTGCCGATGTGCGCAGCCGCGGCCTCGCCCGCGCCGTCGGCGAACCGTTGCGCGGCGTCAATGCCTTCTCCGCGCCGGTGTTCGACCACAGCGGCGCCGTCGTCCTCTCCATCACCGCCATGGGCGCTGTCGGCACATTCGACGTCAACTGGAATAGCCCGATCGCAAAAGCGTTGCTCGATTGCACCCATGCGATCTCGCGCCGGCTGGGACATGGCGTGAAGAATTAGTTCTCCCGCCCGGCCCGCACCCGCCAAACTTGCCACCTTGCCGTTTATCTCAATATGAGATATATACTGGTAGCAGCAAAATCGACGAGCGCCCATGCGGGTCATTTCAAACAGCGCGTTGGTCGTATTCTCGGGCAAGCATCAGGCGGCCGGCATTCCACTGCAGGTCTGGCGCAAGATCGTCGAGTCACGCTCGTTCGCGAATTTCGCTGACCTGAAGAAGACCTTTAACGCAGTCGATCGCGTTGGTACCTTTTATGTCTTCGATATCGGCGGCAATAAGTTCAGGATCGTCGCCGCGATCCATTTCGACAAGCAGCGTCTCTATGTGAGGCACATCTTCACGCATAAGGAATATGATTCATGGAAGCCGTGAACCTGACCCGTGCAGAAGTGGATGATATCGCCGAGCACCTTAATGCTATTTCGGCCCACATTCCCTTGCACCCGATCAAGACGAAGCGTGATTACAAGGCAGCGACCGCCGCACTCAATGCGCTTCTGGATGCCGGTGGTGCAGATGAGAATGCGCCACTCTCCGCGCTAGTAACGCTGCTCGGCGACTTGATAGGCGACTACGAGGCAGCGCAACATCCTGCCGAACCAGCATCTCCCGCCGACACACTTCGCTTCCTGATGGATCAACACCAGCTCAAGCAGAGCGACCTTCCGGAACTCGGGAGCCAAGGCGTTGTTTCGGAGATTCTGAACGGGAAGCGCGATCTGAACGTCCGGCAGATCAAGCTTCTGGCTGACCGCTTTAATGTCGGAGTCCAGGTGTTCGTCTGAACCTGCTGGGAGACAGGATTTCGGCCGCCCGCAGGTCGCGCGACAACTTGTCTGACAACCGGCATGTCCACCTTGCCACCTCGCCTCAGCATGTTACGCTTCCCTCCAGGCGCATCTCCGGTTCACGGGGAGCGACCATAAAATCACCGCCGGTCAAGGCGGCTCGAGGGAGGATCATCATGGCCAGCCAAGGCCCGTCTCGTCGTGCCCTGCTCAAGGGCGCGCTCGCTACCAGCGCATTGCCTGCGCTCGGATCGCTCGGCATCTCCACACCCGCCTTCGCCGAACCGAACTGGAAGAAATATGCGGGCACCACCATCGAAGCCAATCTGATCAAGGGCCCACGCGGCGAGCTGTTGCAGAAATACGCTTCGGAATTCACCGCCCTCACCGGCATCAAGGTCGAGTCCGAGCTGATCCCGGAACAGCAGCAGCGCCAGAAGGCGGTGATCGAGCTCACCTCCGGCAAGCCAAGCTTCGACGTCGTGCATCTCAGCTATCACGTGCAGAAGCGGCAATTCGAGAAGGCCGGCTGGCTCGCCGACATCTCGGGCTTCATGAAGGACCCGACGCTTACCGCGCCAGATCTCACCGTGGACGATTTTTCCGCTGCCGGCCGCGAATTCGCCCAGAACGACAAGGGCGTGATGCATTCGCTGCCTTGGTCGGTGGATTACTTCATCCTCTATTACAACAAGGAAATCTTCGCGAAGAAGAACGTCGCCGTACCGAAGACCATGGACGAAATGGTCGCGGCGGCCGAGAAGCTCAACGATCCCGCCAACGGCATCTATGGCTTCACCGGCCGCGGCCTGCGCAACGCCAACATGACCTTGTGGAGCAATTTCTTCCTCAATTATGGCGGCGAATTCCTCGACTCCAAGGGCAACATCCTCACCGATGGCCCCGAGTCCATCGAGGCCACAAAAGTCTATCAGCGCCTGATGATGAAGAGCGCGCCGCCCGGCGCCGCCGGTTTCAACTGGATGGAGTCGATGGCCTCGCTGACACAAGGCCGCGCCGCCATGTGGATCGATGGTGTCGGCTGGGCGCCGCCCATCGAGGATCCCAATGCGTCGCGCGTGGTCGGCAAGATCGGCTACACCCTGGTGCCGGCGGGACCGAAGGGCCAGTACTCCTCGACCTATGGCGACGGTGTCGGCATCGCCAAGACATCGACCAAGAAGGAAGCCGCCTATCTCTATTGCCAGTGGGCGGTGTCCAAGCAGATGGGCGCGCGGCTGCTGCAGACCGGCGGAGGCGTACCCTTCCGCAACTCGATCCTGAATGACGCGGAGGTCCGCAAGGGCGTGAAGAACCAGGAATGGCTGCAATCGGTGATCGACAGCGCGAAGATCAGCAAGCTCGGCCTGCCCGTGATCATTCCGGTGGCCGAATTCCGCGATCTTGTCGGCGCCGGCATTACCGCGACGCTGGCGGGCGCCGATCCCGCCACCGAGCTCAAGAAAGCGCATGAGCAGTTCCGTCCCATCCTGGAGCGTAGCGAAAAGACGTGAGTGTACTGGCGGCAGAACAACGAACGACGGCCGAGCCAACGGCCGTGAAAAAGGACGAGTGGCGGCCGATCTCCTATTGGCCGTTCGTCCTGCCTGCGATGATCGTCGTGATGGCGGTCATCGTGTTCCCGTGGGCCTATACGATCTGGATGAGCCTGCATGAATGGAAGGTCGGCCAGGCGCCGACCTTTGTGGGCTTCGCCAATTACATGCGCCTGCCCGGTGACGCCCGCTTCATGGAATCGGTATGGCACACGCTGGTCTATACAGTTCTGTCCGTGGTCCTGCCGCTGGTCCTCGGCACCCTCGCGGCCGTCGTGTTCAACAACCGCTTCCCGCTGCGCGGCTTCATCCGCGGGTTGTTCATCCTGCCGATGATGGCGACGCCCGTGGCCATCGCGCTGGTCTGGACCATGATGTTCCACCCGCAGCTCGGCATCCTCAATTATCTGCTCTCGCTGGTCGGCCTGCCGCCATCACTCTGGGTATTCCACCCCGCCACCGTCATCCCCTCGCTGGTGCTGGTGGAAACCTGGCAATGGACGCCGCTCGTCATGCTGATCGTGCTCGGCGGCCTCAGCGCCTTGCCCAGCGAACCTTATGAAAGCGCGCAGATCGATGGCGCCACGCCATGGCAGACCTTTCGCCACATCTCGCTGCCGATGATCATGCCGTTTTTGTTCATCGCCGCGATGATCCGCATGATCGACGCGGTGAAGAGTTTTGACATCATCTTCGCCATCACCCAGGGCGGCCCCGGCAGCGCCTCGGAGACCATCAATCTCTATCTCTACAGCGTCGCCTTCGTCTATTACGACGTCGGCTATGCCTCGGCGATCGTGGTGGTGTTCTTCGCGCTGATCATCGCGCTCGCCGGTGCCCTCCTGCATCTGCGCCAGCGCACCCACTGGAACGAGAGCGGAGGCAGCGCCTGATGCGAACCCTGCTCGGCCGGATCGGCCTCGCTTTCGCCGTCCTCGTGATCGTGTCGCCGGCGATCCTGTTCTTCCTCTGGATGCTGTCGCTCTCGCTCAAATTCGAGATCGACAACGCCTCCTATCCGCCGGTCTTCATCCCCGAGCGGATCAACTGGGGCAACTATGCCGCCGTCATCGAATCCAAACGGTTCATGACCTATTTCTTCAACACGCTGATCGTCACCGGCGCCGCGACCCTGTTCGCCCTCGTCGTCGGCGTCCCCGCCGGCTACGGGCTCGCTCGCATGCGCGCGCGCAAGGCGGCGATCCTGATCCTGATCGCGCGCATCACGCCCGGCCTGTCCTATCTCATCCCGCTCTTTCTGCTGTTCCAGTGGCTCGGCCTGCTCGGCACGCTGTGGCCGCAGATCATCATCCATCTCGTGGTCACCGTGCCCATCGTGATCTGGATCATGATCGGCTATTTCGAGACCACGCCGATGGAGCTGGAAGAGTCTGCCGTGATCGACGGCGCCAATCGCTGGCAGGTGTTCCGCCATGTCGCGCTGCCGATCGCCAAGCCCGGCATCGCCGTGGCCTTCATCCTGGCGGTGATTTTCTCCTGGAACAATTTTGTGTTCGGCATCGTGCTCGCCGGCCGCGAGACACGCACGCTGCCGGTGGCGGTCTACAACATGATCTCGTTCGATCAGCTGAGCTGGGGCCCGCTCGCCGCGGCGGCGCTGATTGTCACGGCGCCCGTGCTACTGCTGACGGTGTTCGCGCAGAGGCAGATCGTGGCGGGGCTCACGGCGGGGGCGGTGAAGTAACGGCCCATCAGCCGTCGTTGCGAGGAGCGCAGCGACGAAGCAATCCAGAGGCCAAGTGACGGGAGACTGGATTGCTTCGCTGCGCTCGCAATGACGGCTGATGGCCTACGGCGCCAGCACGCGCCGCAGCACGTCGTCGAATCGCGCCAGATCGAGAAACGCATTCACCTCGACCGCCTTGCCGTCCTGCATGCGCATGATCCACGCATAGCGATTGGTGTAAGCGAGTCCATCGCGCGCACGCGCGACGCCGTCCCAGTTGACGATCACATGGTCGCCATCCGCCCACACGCGCATACTCACCGGCTTGATCGGTTCGGACAGCCGCGCCGCCAGCGGCCGCACGGCGCGCTCGATCAGCGCATCGCGGCCCCGATGGGTGGCAGCATTCGGCCCCGAGCCTTCGACCGTCCAGACCACATCGGGCGATAGCAGATCGGTGAAGAAGGTTGTCCCGCCCGCCGCCCACCGCGCGAAGGCCTCGGTCACGATCTGCTTGTTGCGCGACGCGATGTCAGCACTGGCGGACGCCGTGGCCATATGCGGCCATAGCGCCGTCATTGCGATGACAGTCCATCCGACGAGCGCTAGTCGAAAACGACTGGTTATCGACATCATGGTTGTCTCCTTTACTGGCATCCGGAAGTGCGGCGCACGACCGACGCGCCGCCAAAAATGAGCTGCTGAACCATCGGCCGGCCGACAAAGCGTGCCGGAAACACCGGCTCCGGTGCACTCGCCTCATCGAGCCGCGCCAACTGCTCGCGCGACAGCACCACCTCCAGCGCGCCGAGATTGTCCTCGGCCTGCGCCACCGTCCGCGCGCCCAGGATCGGCGACACCACGGCCGAATTCGCCAATGTCCAGGCAATCGCCACCTGCGACGGCTTCACACCGATCTCGTCAGCGACAGTGCGCACGACTTCAGCAATCCCGATGGCGCGCTCGTTTAGATGCCCGGATGACGCGATGATACCCTTGCGGGTCGGTGATACGCTCGCCTCGCCCGACAGATCGACATCCGCCGTCGTATATTTGCCGGTCAGCACGCCACCGCCGAGCGGCGACCACGGCAACACGCCAAGCCCGAGCGCGGCAGCCATCGGCATCAGTTCGTGTTCGACCGTGCGCTCGACCAGGCTGTATTCGATCTGCAGCGCCACCAGTGGCGACCAGCCGCGCAGATCCGCAATCGCCTGCATCTGCGACACCCGCCAGGCCGGCACATTGCAGATGCCGAGATACTGGACCTTGCCGGCCCGCACGAGATCGTCGAGCGCACGCATTACCTCCGCGGGCTGCGTGGTCATGTCCCAGGCGTGGAGATACAGCAGGTCGATGCGATCCGTATCGAGTTGCCGCAGGCTCTGCTCCACCGAGCGCATCATGTTGAGCCGGTGGTTACCACCGGAATTCGGATTGCCGGGATCGCGCGCCATCGTAAACTTTGTCGCTAGCACGATCCGTTCGCGCTTCGCCTTGATGAACTGGCCGACCAGTCGCTCCGACGCGCCGTTGGTGTAGTTCACAGCCGTATCGACAAAATTGCCGCCCCGATCGACATAGAGATCGAAAATCCGGCGCGCCTCGCTTTCTCCGGCGCCCCATCCCCAATCCTCACCGAAGGTCATCGTACCGAGCGAAAGCGGGGACACCCGCAATCCGGATCGTCCAAGCAGGCGATAGGCGTCGAGAGAAGTCATCGGTTGCGGCTCCATTGCTGTTGCCGCCCAAACTAGGCAGGAGCGAATTTCACAACAATTTGCTGATTTCTGACCAGACTGGTAAGATTGCCTAACCAATGACACCCGACCTCAACCAGATTTCCGTCTTCCTCGCCGCCGCCGAAGCGAAGAGCTTTCGCCTCGCTGCCGAACGGCTGGGCGTGACCCGGTCCGCCGTGAGCCAGGCGATCCGCAAGATGGAGGACCGGATGGGCGTCGCGCTGCTGCAGCGGACGACGCGCAGCGTCAGCCTGACTGAAGCCGGCCTTCGCCTGCATGAGCGCGTCGCGCCCGCCATTGCGGAAGTCACTGACGCACTGGACACGGCGCGCGATCTTCCCGCGCAGCCGACGGGGCAATTGCGGCTGGCAGTGTCTTCGATCGCCGAGCGTTTCATCGCCGGCCCGCTACTCGCCAGTTTCACGCTCGCTTATCCCGGCATCCAGCTCGACATCACGGTTACCGACGACGAATTCGACATCGTCGCCGAAGGTTTTGACGCGGGTGTCAGGCTCGGCGAGGTGATCGAGCAGGACATGATCGCGGTGCCGGTCTCGGCCGAACAGCGTCAGGTGGTCGTGGCCGCGCCATCCTATCTGCAGCGCTTCGGCGCGCCCGCGCATCCCTCGGAGCTCACGCGCCATTGCTGCATCGGCTGGCGCCCCGCGCCCGATGTCGCGCCCTATCGCTGGGAGTTCGAGCAAGACGGTCGCGAATTCGATGTCGCGGTGAATCCGCGCGTCACGACCAACGACATGTGGGTCATGGTCCGCACCGCCTGTGCCGGCGGCGGGCTCACTTTCGGCATGGAAGAATTGTTCAGGCCATACATCGCGCGCGGCGAGCTGGTGACGCTGCTCGACGCCTGGCTGCCGCCGTTTCCCGGCTTCTTCCTGTATTTCCCGGAGCGTCGCAACCTGCCGCCCAAGCTGCGTGCCCTGATCGATCATGCACGCTACCGGCCCGCGTAGCCTGCATGGAGCGAAGCGTAATGCAGGAACAGCAGAGATAATCGAAACGCCGGTCCCCGGATTGCGCTGCGCTCCATCCGGGCTACGACATGGCCACCTTGCGCTGCTGATCGGGCTCCGCCTCGCTCACTGCGATGAGCCGCTTCAGCTCCGGAATGCACGACCCGCAATTCGTTCCCGCCTTGAGCTTGGTGCCGATCTCGCCGGCCGTCGCGCAGCCCGCCGCGATCGCATCATTGATCGTGTTGCGGCCGACACCGAAGCACGCACATACGATCGGGCCCGCACTCGCGGCACCATCGGCGGATTTGCCGGACAACAGCATGCGGCGCTGATCGTCGTTCAGCGCGTCGGCAGCGAATGCCTCCTTCACCGCGTCCCATGACAAGGCATCATCGGCCGGCCCGACAAACAGACAGAGTTCAATCCGCTCGCCGGCAAACGACACTGCGCGATAGGCGCCGCGGCCGACATCTACGAAACTGGCGACATCATCGCCGAGCAGCGGCGCCACCCAGTTTTGCCAGAGCGCCAGCTCCGCATTATCTGCCAGCAGATAACCGACTCCACCCGTCACCGCGACCCGCGCATGAACGACACCCGGCGGCAGTGCCAGCGGCTTTCGCGACAGGACAAAACCGCGCTGGCTCACGGCCAGGGCCGCAATCGACACCGGCGTCGCCTTGTTTTCCGGCTGTCCGGAGAATGGATCCACGAAAGGCGCCACCAGCGCGCCGACGCGGGCATAGCCGGCGGTCTCGTCATTCCAGTGGATCGGCGCGAACAGCATGCCGCGTTGCTGTCGCTCGCTGACCATAACCTTCAGCGTGCAAGCACCGTAATCCGTCGTGAGCTGCGCATAGCCGCCGTCAACGACGGCGAAGCGCATCGCATCGTCCGGATGAATCTCGATGTAGGGCTCGGGGATATGCTGGCCGAGCCGCGGGCTGAGGCCCGTGCGCGTCATCGTGTGCCATTGGTCGCGCACGCGGCCGGTGTTCAGGCGCAGCGGTCGCCCCTCGGTCACATGCGTGCGCAGTTCCGGCGCTTCCGGCGCGATGAACTGGCCGCGATGGTCCCTGGTGTAGAAGCGCCCATCGGCGAAGAACCGCGCCTGCTGCGTCGTCGTGCCCTTGCGCAGCGGCCACTGCACCGGCGCCATCGTGTCGAAAGCATCGTCGGAGACATGCATCAGCCCGCCGATATCGAAATCACGGCTGCCATCATTCTCGAAATCCGACAGCGCCGCATGCTCGCGAAAGATCTCGGCGGCGGATGTGTAGGCGAAGCCCGCACCGAAGCCGAGACGCTTCGCCACTTCGCTCAATGCCCACCAGTCCGGCTTCGCCTCGCCCGGCGCTGATAGAAACGAGCGCTGCCGCGACACGCGGCGTTCCGAATTGGTGACCGTGCCCGACTTCTCGCCCCAGGCCAGCGCAGGCAGCAGCACATGCGCACCGGCATTGACGGTGTCGTTGGAGCGCACATTCTCCGACACCACGAACAGATCGAGCTCGCCGAGCGCTGCGCGCACCGCATCCGCATCGGGCAGCGACACCGCGGGATTGGTGCCCATCACCCACAGCGCCTTGATCTCGCCGCGGCCGATGGCCTCGAACATCTGTACGGCCTTGAGGCCTTCATGGGTCGCAATATGCGGAGCCTTCCAGAACCGCCGCACGCGGTCGATTTCGACGGGCGTAAAACCCATATGCGCCGCGAGCTGGTTGGCGAGCCCGCCGACCTCGCGGCCGCCCATCGCATTGGGCTGGCCTGTCAGCGAGAACGGCGACGCGCCCGGCTTGCCGATGCGGCCTGTGGCGAGATGGCAGTTCAGGATCGCATTGACCTTATCGGTGCCCTGCGCCGACTGGTTGACGCCCTGCGAATACAGCGTGACCACGCGGGACGTCTGCCGGAACATCTGGAAGAAGGTGGCGACATCCACTTCGTTGAGGCCAGTCGCCTTGGCCGTCGCGGCGACGCTGCCGGCGATGGTCCGCGCACGCGCCAAAGCCTCGTCGAAGCCCGACGTATGCCGTTCGATGTAAGCGCGGTCGAGCGCGCCATTGTCGGCGAGATAGGCGAGCAGCCCCGAAAACAGCGCCGTGTCGGTACCGGGCTTGAGGCCGAGAAAGAGATCGTCATCGCCCACCGTATCGGTGCGGCGCGGATCAATCATGACGAAGCGCGCGCCGCGCGCCTGCTTGTTGGCGAGCATGCGCTGATACAGCACCGGATGGCACCAGGCGGCATTGGAGCCGACGAAAACCAGCAGATCGGCTTGATCGAGATCCTCATAACAGCCCGGCACCGTGTCGGCACCGAAGGCGCGCTTGTGGCCGACCACGGAAGACGCCATGCAGAGCCGCGAATTGGTATCCACATTCGCGCTGCCGATAAATCCCTTCATCAGCTTGTTGGCGACGTAATAGTCTTCGGTGAGCAATTGCCCGGACAGATAGAACGCCACCGCGCCCGGCCCATGCTCGGCGACGATCTTGCGAAAGCCGTCGGCGACATGATCGAGCGCATCGCTCCATCCCACACGCGCCATCGCGCCGGAAGCATCGCGCATCATCGGATGCAGCAAGCGCTCGTCGAGCGCCAGCGTCTCACCCAGAGCAGAACCTTTTGAACATAAGCGGCCGAGATTGGCGGGATGGTCGGGATCGCCGGCAATCGCCGCGCCGCCCTGCCCGTCCGGCGTCGCCAGCACGCCGCAGCCGACACCGCAATAGGCGCAGGTCGTGCGGACGGTGGTGAGGCTGGTGTCGATCGCGTTCATCAGGCCGCCTTTGCGATCGGACGACCGAACATCATGTCGGCGCGGAAGGCGGAGACATCGGCACCACTACGGATCAGGTCGAGATACCACAGCGCGTCGCCTGTATCGCCAACCAGCACCGCACCGGTAAGCCTGTCACCCGCAATCACGAGTTTCTTGTAGGTGCCGCGCCTGGCGTCGCTGAGCAGCAACGTCTCGCTGCCCTCTGCAGCCATGAAGTCGCCAGCGGAAAACACGCTGACGCCGGAAACCTTGAGATTGGTGGAAAGAACGCTGCCCGTATAGGCCACAGCCCCGCCGGCCAGATGCTCCGCCAACACTTTTGCCTGCTCGTAAGCGGGCTCGACGAGACCGTAGCATGTACCGCGATGCTCGGCGCATTCACCGAGGGCATAGATTCCCTCGCTTTCCGTGGCCATCGCGTCATCGACGACGATGCCGCGATTGACCGGGACCCCCGCTTCCTTGGCGAGCGACGTGTTCGGCCTGATGCCGGCAGCGAAGATCACGGCATCCGCATCGAGCATGCGACCATCCGCGAGCTCGACGCGCTCGACCGCATCAGCACCACGAATGCGCGCCGTATTCGCATTGAGTAAAATCTTCACGCCCTTGCGCTCGACCAGTGTCTTCAAAAGCTCCGCTGCGGGACCATCGAGCTGCCGTTCCATCAGGCGATCCATCAGATGGATCAACGTCACATCGGCGCCGGCTTTTGCGAGACCATAAGCGGCCTCGAGACCGAGCAATCCGCCACCGACAACCACGACACGCTTCTTCTGCCCGGCCAGTTCGATCAGGCGATCGACATCGTGGCTGTCGCGGAAGACATGAACGCCTTTGAGATCACCACCCGGCACCGGTAACCGAAGTGCCGATGAGCCGGTCGCAAACACCAGCTTGGAAAATCCGACGCGCTTGCCCGTGGACGTCGTCACCTCGCGCGCAGCGAGATCGACCGATGTCGCCCGCGCACCATATTTCAGCGTGACACCGCGATCGCGCCACCACGTGGCCGGCTTGAGCTCGATTTCCTGCGACGTCGCCTCGCCCGCCAGAACCGAGGACAGCAACACGCGGTTGTAGGCCAGCCGGGGCTCGTCGCCGATCACGGCAATGGCGTAGCGGCCGAGCGAGGTTTTCGCGAGTTCGTCCACAAGGCGGGCCGCCGCCATGCCGTTTCCGATGATGACCAGCGGTTCGCTCACGTGTCGTCCTTACTCCGCAGCCTGCGCCGGGCCATAAGCCTCGGCGATCATGAAATGCGACAGCGTGCCATAGGCGGTGCCCCAGGCATCGGCGAGTTCGGGCGTCCAGGCGTCGCCAAGGCCCTTCTCCAGCGTCCACAACAGCGCCACACCCACCGGCGTGTAGTGCTCCGCCTTCACGCCGTAATCGACATGCTTCCTGGCAAGGGTGCTCGCCGCCGGCAGCACGGTCTCGAGCCTGGTCAATCCGGTCACCACGACGCCAAGCGTCGCCATCAGCTTGCGTCCCTGCTCCTTGATGTCACCGCGAAACATCGGCTTCACCTCGGGCGCGATCTCGAACAGCCGACCGTAGAAGAGATCGGCTGCCACATCAGCGATCGGCACGACTTTCTTGAAACTATCCTGCACGAGCGAAATCTGATCCGGTGTCATGACATTCCCCCTTGGCTGGCGCTGGCTGACGTGAGGCAATCGAGACGATGGATGCGGGCGTCAGCGCGATGATCGCGCCAACGCAAGTCGCAAGATCAAGCCGCTTCCACGAACTTGTGGCGCTCGTACAAAAACTCCAGCACGCGCTTACGACACTTGAGATAGACGGGATCGCTCGCCAGCTCGATGCGCTTGCGCGGGCGGCTGAGTGGCACGTCCAGCACTTCGCCGATCGTTGCACTCGGACCATTGGTCATCATCACGATGCGATCCGACAGCAACACGGCCTCGTCCACGTCATGGGTGATCATGACGATGGTGTTGCCGAGCTTCTGATGCAGCGCCATCACGGAGTCCTGCAGATGCGCGCGGGTCAGCGCGTCGAGCGCGCCGAATGGCTCGTCGAGCAGCAGCACCTTCGGCTCCATCGCCAGCGCGCGCGCAATGCCGACGCGCTGCTTCATGCCGCCGGAGATTTCCGAGGGGCGCTTGTCCTTGGCATGGGTCATCTGCACCAGATTGAGATTGTGCAGGGTCCATTCGTCACGCTCGGCGCGGCTCTTGGTCTTGGCGAACACCTTGTCCACGCCGAGACGGACATTCTGATAGACCGTGAGCCAGGGCAGCAGGCTGTGGTTCTGGAACACCACGGCGCGATCGGGACCGGGCGAGTTCACCTCGCGACCTTCCAGCAGCACGCCGCCGGTGGTGGCGCGCGTCAGGCCCGCGATGATGTTGAGCATCGTCGACTTGCCGCAACCGGAATGGCCGATGATCGAGATATATTCACCCTTGCCGAGCGTGAGGTTGATGTCCTTCAGCACTTCGGACGACACCTTGCCGCGGGTAAACACCTTGTCGATATGGTCGAGTTTTACATAAGGCGTCATGACAGTTTCCTTAAGCAACCGAGGTGCCGTGGGTGACGAGCTTGCCGAGGCCGGCAATCAGGCGGTCGAGCACGAAGCCGACGATGCCGACATAGAACAGCGCCAGGATGATCTCGCTGATATGCGATGAATTCCACGCATCCCAGATGAAAAAGCCGATGCCGACGCCGCCGATCAGCATTTCCGCCGCGATGATGGCGAGCCAGGACAGGCCGATGCCAATGCGCAGGCCAGTGAAGATGTAGGGCGCGGCCGCCGGCAGCATCACCTTGCCGAAGAATTCAAGCGGGTTGAGCTGCACCACGGCGGCGACATTCCGGTAGTCCTGCGGGATGTTGCGGATGCCGACGGCGGTGTTGATGATGATCGGCCAGATCGAGGTGATGAAGATCACGAAGATCGCCGAGGGCTGGCCGTCGCGGAAGGCGGCGAGTGCCAGCGGCAGCCAGGCCAGCGGCGGGATCGTGCGCAGCACCTGGAAGATCGGATCGAGGCCGCGCATCGCCCAGACCGACTGGCCGACCAGCGTGCCGAGGCCGATACCCACCACGGCGGCCAGCGCGTAGCCATAGGCGACGCGCCAGAGGCTCGCCGACAGATGCCAGAACAGGCCCTTGTCGAGGCCGCCATTGTCGAAGAACGGATCGAAGATCAGTTCCTTCGTGTCCTTGTAGACCTTCGACGGCGGCGGCAGCGTCGAGCCGGCGCGGCTGCACAACAGCTCCCACATCACGCCGAGCAGGATGACGACGATCAGCGGCGGGATCACCCGCGCCGCCGCCTCTCGCGCCATCTTCGTATATTTCTCCGCCTTCGGCTGAGACTTCGGAGCCAGTGCGACGACATCCGCCGGCGCTTTCGCGATCGGCGTCGCGGGCTCTGTCCTGAGGGCTTGCACGTTCATCGCACGGGTCTCCGTCATGTTGCTGCCTGCGCGCCGATCAGACTTCGACGCGCTTGATGGTGAGCGACTTCAGGTAAGCCGCCGGATCGGCCGGATCGAACACCTTGCCGTCGAAGAAGGTCTCCTTGCCGCGCGAGGTCGAGGTCGGCAGCGCCGCACCGAGCTCCTTGGCGGCGTCCTTCCAGAGGTCTTCGCGATTGACCTTGGCGATCAGCGCCTTGGAGTCGAAGCCCGGTTCGTATTTGCCCCAGCGGATGTCCTCGGTCATGAACCAGAGGTCATGGCTCTGATAGGGATAGGAGGCGAAGTCGTCCCAGAACTTCATGATATGCGGCGAGTTCTCGACCACGCGGCCGGTGCCGTAGTCGAACTTGCCCTTCACGCGATCGGTGACGTCATCGACCGGGCAGTTGATCCACTGGCGCTTGGCGTTGATGGCCGCGAGTTCGTTGTGGTTCTCGGGCTTCTCGCACCACTGCTGCGCTTCCATCACCGCCATCAGCAGCGCCTTCGCAGCCTTCGGATTCTTGTCGACCCATGCAGCGCGCATGCCGAGCGACTTCTCCGGATGCTTGTTCCAGAGCTCGCCGGTGGTCAGCGCCGTGTAGCCGATGTTCTGGTGGATGAGCTGCAGATTCCACGGCTCGCAGACGCAGAAGCAATCCATCGTGCCAACCTTCATGTTGGCAACCATCTGCGGCGGCGGCACAACGATGGTCTCGATGTCCTTGTCGGGATCGATGCCACCGGCCGCGAGCCAGTAGCGGATCCAGAGGTCATGCGTGCCACCCGGGAAGGTCATCGCCGCCTTCACCGATTTGCCGCTCGCCTTCTTTTTCTCGAACGCGGCCTTCAGCGGCACGGTGTCGAGACCGACCTTGAGATCCTTGTACTCGTTGCCGACCGAGATGCTCTGGCCGTTCAGATTGAGGCGCGCCATGATGTACATCGGCGTCGGCACATTGTTCTGCGTCACCTTGCCGGCCGAGATCAGATACGGCATCGGCGTCAGGATATGCGCGCCATCGATGCCATTGCCCTCGGAGCCGAGCACGAGATTGTCGCGGGTGGTGCCCCACGACGCCTGCTTGAGGACTTCCGTTTCCGGCAGGCCGTATTTCGCGAAGATGCCCTTCTCCTTGGCAACAAAGAGCGGCGCAGCATCTGTGAGCGCGATGAAGCCGAGCTTGGCACCCTTCACCTCGGGCCCTGCGCCCTGCGCGAAAGCGCCGGCGGGGAAATTGAGTTTGGCAGCGGCCAGCAAGGCGGCCGTGCCTGCGCCGGCCTTGAGGAGCTGGCGGCGGCTGATCTTGCGGCCCGGCTTAGTCTCTGACTTCGTCATCGGATGATGTCGTCCTTTCGCGCCCTGCTACGGCCGGCACCATCGTCCACGCGCGCAAGGCGACGCGGCTGGAGGAAGCCTCCAGGATGGCAGTGCTGGCTGGTGATGGAATGTGACGGCTACAATGGCGTCGATAAGAACTATTCAAATCGCGTGCCAAGCACGCACGGCGGCAAAATCTTCGTATTTGCATGAGCTTAGTTGCGGGTGCGCGCGACTGGCCACTGGCGTGTCCGCTGCGAAACATCGCGCTCCGCTCAAATATTGTGCGACGCACTCAAATTAGGCGCAGGCCGCCAAGGTGTGATCATACAGGCTCACGCCAGCTGGAATGGGGACGATGCATCATCGGTCATGGACAGCGGCGGCTCCGCCTCGCTTAATCCATGGCCCCTGCCCTGCCATGCGAGTGCCTGCCGATGTCATCCAGCCTCACCGCACCGACCATCTCCCCTGAACAGGCCGGCATGTCCGCCGTAGCGCTCACGCGGATCGAGCGCCATCTCCAGACCCGCTATCTCGACAGCGGCCGCTTTCCCGGCGCGCAGCTCCTCGTCTATCGCCGCGGCGGCATCGTGCATCACAGCGTCCATGGCTTTGCCGATGTGGAGCGCAAGGCCCCGGTGAAATCCGACACCATCTTTCGCATCTATTCGATGACCAAGCCGATCACGTCGGTGGCGTTCATGATGCTGGTGGAAGAAGGCCGCGTCGCGCTCGATGAGCCCGTGCACAAATACATTCCGGAATGGAGCCAGCTCGGCGTCTATCAGGCCGGCCTTGCGCCGCTGTTTCTGACCCGCCCGCCTGCGCGACCGATGCAGATCGTCGACCTGCTGCGCCACACTTCGGGCCTCACCTACGGCTTCCAGAACCGCACCAATGTGGACGCCGCCTATCGCGCCCAGAAGATCGGCGAGATCGAGAAGGCCGGCACCATGGCGACCATGATCGCCGATCTCGCAAAGATCCCGCTCGAATTCTCACCGGGCGACGCGTGGAATTATTCGGTCGCCACCGATGTGGTCGGCTATCTCGTGGAGAAGATCAGCGGCCAGCCGTTCGAGCAATTCCTGCAACAGCGCATCTTCGATCCGCTCGGCATGAAGGACACCGGCTTTCATGTACCCGCCGACAAGGCTCATCGCCTCGCCGCCTGTTACGCCGCCGACGGCAAAGGCGGCATGACATTGCAGGACGCCCCCACCACGAGTTCGTTCCTGACATCGCCCTCATTCATCTCCGGTGGCGGCGGGCTGTGCTCGACGGCTGCGGACTATCTCACCTTCTGTCGTGCGCTGCTGAACGGCGGCACGCTCGGCGACGTCCGGCTGCTGTCGCCAAAAACCATCGCGCTGATGGCGGCCAATCATCTGCCGGGCGGCCGCGATCTAACCGAGATGTCGAAGTCGCTGTTCAGCGAAGCGAGCTATGCCGGCGTCGGTTTCGGCCTCGGCTTCTCCGTGACCATGGACCCGGCAAAGACCCTCATTCCCGGCACCGCCGGTGAATATGCGTGGGGCGGCGCGGCGAGCACTGCATTCTGGATCGATCCGCGCGAGCAGCTGATTGCGATCTTCATGACGCAATTGTTGCCATCGAGCGCCTATCCTGTTCGCCGCGAACTGCGCACGATGGTCTATTCGGCCTTCAACGACAGCAATGTCGAGCAACGACCGCACTGATCAATATTGATCAACCCTGGTGAGAAAGTTCGACGAGAAAATGCATGCACCGAATCGCGGCGATTTCCCTTTCGTGAGAATCGAAAGTGAAACTTCCGGTGCGCCTCATCCGTAAAGACAACTGCGCACGTAATTGTGATGGGACAGCACGATGGAGCCGACAGGAGCGAAATGTGAAAATTCCGCAGGAATCTCGTGAAATCTTGCATGCCAGTCGGAACATGCGAACCAGTGTCAGTTATCGCGCGTGCGTGTGGCAATTCGCGTGTGTATAGCTTGGTCTCCAACCTCTACTTTCGGTTCCCGCCCAGTGACGGGGCGGCTAGATGGAGAGATGGTCGTTCTATTGCGGGCATCACGTCACAGGCGAACAGCAATTTAATACCGTAGCGGAGGTATTACCGTTCCGTCGGAATGACCCTAACGAGAATGTTTTGATGAATTCGCGTAACGCGACGATTTCAACCATTCCGATTGTCATCACGATGTGTATAAAGAAGAAGATGCCTTTGGATGATAGCTTTTAAGGCTTCCGAGCTGAAAGGCTGAAATCAAAAAAATTAAAACCACAATCTCCCTTATCAAACGAAACTGAATGGTGACGAATGAAGCAACGTAGCGCCGGCAAGTCCGACATCGAGTTGGGCAAGCGAATCCGTCTTCGTCGTGTCGAGCAGAAGATCTCGCAGGCGGATTTGGGCGAGAAACTGGGTGTCAGTTTCCAGCAGGTTCAGAAGTACGAGAAGGGCGTGAACCGCGTGGGCGCCGCGCGCCTGCAGCAGATCGCCACCGCACTCGACGTGCCAGTGACGTTCTTCTACGACGGCGACGGCAAGAGCCGCGAAGTGGAAAGCCTGCTGTTCCTCGACAGCGCCTTCAGCCTTCGCCTTCTGCGCGCCTACAGCCGCATCAAGAGCCAGACCGTGCAGCGCCAGATGGTCGTGCTGATGGAATCGATCGCGGACGAAGACGACAAGTAAGCATTCGCACAGCCGGAACATCCGGTCGCTGGAAGCAAATATCTCGCCGTCTGCACGGCGAGATTTTTTTATGTCTGGATATCTAAGGCGGGCAAAGCGACGTGTCCGCCATCGCGCGAAGCGCGACGGCGGAAGCGTGCCCACCCTACAATCGGCGTTACGCCGGCGTCAGGATCGCGCGGCCGACGAGCTTGCCGTCCTTCAGATCGTTGAGCGCCGCATTGGCCTTTGCGAACGGCATCGGCGTCGTCGGGATCGGCGCGACCTTCTTGGTGCGTACCAGCTCAAGCAGCTCCTTGGTCTCCTTGAGATTGCCGACATAGCTGCCCTGGATGGTCAGCGCCTTCATGGCGATCAGCGGCAGAGCCCAGGTGGCGCCGCCACCGAACAGGCCGACCATGATCAGGCTGCCGCCCTTCGACAGCGCATCGAATCCGAGCTGCGTGGTCTGCGCATTGCCGACCAGATCGATCACCGACAGGATCGGACCACCCGCGGCCTTTGTGAGCTGCGCCAGCGCGTCCGGCGCATTGCCGTCCACCGCGGCGAGCGCACCGGCCTCGAGAGCGGCCTTGCGCTTATTGGCGTCGATATCGACCACGATAGCGCCCTTGCCGCCCATGGCCTTGAGCAGGCTCAGCGCCATCAGGCCGAGACCGCCGGCGCCGAAGATCACGATGGGATTGCCGAGATCCTTCTCGACCTTCTTCAGCGCGCTATAGGTGGTGACGCCCGAACAGGCATAGGGCGCGGCGAGCACGGGATCCATGCCCTTCAGGTCGATCAGATATTTCGGATGCGGCACCAGCATGTAGTCGGAATAGCCGCCGTCACAATGCACGCCGAGGCAGCGCGGCTGCAGGCAGAGATTCTCCTCGTCATCGAGACAGACCGCGCATTTGCCGCAGCCGATCCACGGATAGGCCAGCGCCACGTCGCCCACCTTGACGCCATCCTTCGGCGCGTCCGGACCGAACGAGACCACTTCGCCGACGGTCTCATGCCCCATCGTGTGCGGCAGATTGATGCCGCGCTCCTTCAGCGACAGGCGCTTGCGGCCATGGCCGAGCTCGTAGCCGCCTTCCCAGATATGCAGGTCGCTGTGGCACACGCCCGCGGCCTTGACGCGGATCAGCACCTGCGTGCCGGTCGGCTGCGGCGTATCCTGATCGACTTCGCCGAGCGGCTCGTTGAATTCGATGACCTTGAAGCTCTTCATTTGTTCTCTCCCGGTTGAAGTTTGTAAGTTCGTTGTTGCCGTAGATCGTAGGATGGGTTGAACGCAGGCGCAAAGCGCCGGAGTGATACCCATCGCCACATGCTGCGGCGGCTGTTGTGATGGGTATCGCTTCGCTCAACCCATCCTACGGCCGGAGTGTTATGCCGCCGCCTTTGCGCTGCGGATCGCCTCCCACACCTTGATCGGGGACAGCGGCGTGTTCATCTGCGTCACGCCGTAAGGCGCCAAAGCGTCGAGCACGCCATTGACGACGCAAGGCGGGCCGCCGATGGCACCGGACTCTCCGCAGCCCTTGGCGCCGATCGGATTGGTCACGCATGGCGCGGAGCCGTCCAGCGTGACATTCAACAGCGGCATGTCCGTGGCGCGCGGGATGCAGTAATCCTGATAGGTCGCGGTGATGAGCTGGCCATCCTCGTCGTAATGGACATTCTCGAACAGCGCCTGGCCGATGCCCTGCGCGACGCCGCCATGGATCTGCCCTTCGACCAGCATCGGATTCACGGCCACGCCGACATCGTCCACCGTGGTGTAGCGCACGACATTGGTGATGCCGGTTTCCGGATCGATCTCGACCTCGCAGATATGCGTGCCATTGGGCCAGCTCGGCGCATCGACTTCACCGGTGGAATCCACGCTGAGCCCCGCGCCGCCTTCGGCCTTGGCGATCTCGAACAGGCTGACGCGCTTGTCGGTGCCGACCACCGTGAGGAAGCCATCGACATATTCGATGTCCTCGACGGCGGCCTCCATCATGTTCGACGCCTTTTCGCGCGCCTTCTTGATGAGATCCTGCGTCGAGACGACGGCGGCGGTGCCGCCGACGAACAGCGAGCGCGAGCCCACGCTGCCGAAGCCGAGTGCTGTATCAGTGTCGCCCTGCATCACGTCGATCTGGTTGATGTCGATGCCAAGCGAGGTCGCGACCATCTGCGAATAGGCGGTCTGCAATCCCTGCCCCATGGCCATGGTGCCTGAATAGAGAATGACACGGCCATTCGCCGTCGCCGTCAGCGTCACCTTCTCGGTGTGGTTACGGCCGCCGGTCCATTCGATGTAGCTTGTCAGACCACGGCCATAGAGCATGCCGCGCTTCTTCGCTTCCTTCTTGCGCGCCGCAAAGCCGTCCCAATCCGAAAGCTCCGACGCGCGCTCCAGCATATGCGCGAAGGCGCCGCTGTCATACACCTGCCCGACCGCGTTCTTGTACGGAAACTGCGTCGGCTTGATGTAGTTCACTTTGCGGATCGCGCGCGGATCCATGCCGATCTGGCGCGCCGCGGCATCGAGCAGCCGCTCCATGATGAACACCGCTTCCGGACGACCCGCGCCGCGATAGGCGCCGACCGGCGCCGTGTTGGTCATGACAGCCTTGATCTCGTAATGCACATCCGGCACGTCATAGACGCTGGTCTGCACGAACGGCCCGAGCACCAGCGGAATGATCACGCCGGTGCCGGAGAGATACGCGCCGGTGCCGCCGAGCGACTTCACGCGATAGGCCTGGATTCGGCCTTTGGCATCGAGCGCGAGCTCGGCAGTGGATGTCAGGTCGCGGCCATGGGTGCCGCCAACGAAATCGTCGGTGCGATCGCCGCGCCAGCGGATCTTCTTGCCGAGCTTCACCGCCGCATAGGCGACGATGCCGTCTTCCGGATACAGGCTGGTCTTCTGGCCGAAGCCGCCGCCGATATCGCCGACCACGAGACGGATCGACTCCTTCGGCCGCTTCAGGATCGCATCTGCAATGATGTCGCGCGTCGCCATCGGCGTCTGCGACTGCACATAGACGGTGAGACGGCCGGTCTTCTTGTCGACTTCCGCAATCGTGCTGCGCGGCTCCATCGCGGATGGCACCAGACGCTGGCTGACGATGTCGAGCGAGACCGTATGCTTCGCGCTGGCAAAGATCGCCTCGATCTTGGCCGCATCGCCATAGCTCATCGACGCCGCGATATTGTCGGGGGCCGCATCCCATACGGCTGGCGCGCCTTCGCTGATTGCCGCCTGCGGATCGACCACCGCCGGCAACACATCATACTCGACATCGACCGCTTCGGCCGCGAGCTGCGCGGCCTGGCGCGATGTCGCGATCACGGCGGCAACGCCTTCGCCGGCATAGCGCACGGCTTCATGCGCCAACAGCCGCCGCGGCGGGAATTTCATCTCTGAGCCGTCGGGGCGCTTGAAGATGTTCAGCGTCGGCAGCGTGCCGACATCATCGGCGACGAGATCGGCGCCGGTGATGATCGCATGCACGCCCGGCATCGCCTTGGCCGCTTCGACGTCCACCGACACGATCCGCGCATGCGCATGCGGCGAGCGCAGCACATGCAGCCACAGCGCGCCGTCTTCCGGCTTGTCGTCGATGAAATGGCCCTGCCCGGTGAGGAGACGCTGATCTTCGAGGCGCTTGGGAGACAGTCCCGCACCGAAGCGCAGGTTGGCAGGCAGGATATTCATCAGACGTCCTTGGGTGGGCCGTTCGGCGAGTGGGCCGAACCTTGCCCGAAAAACCCATCCACGCCAACCGCGCTGCGGCAGGCCAGAACGGCCGGATTTGCATGGTGAATAATATAACACTCGACCGTAGGGCGGATGAGCGAAGCGTAATCCGCCGCGGAGTCTCACCATTGAAGGCGGCCGGCGGATTACGGCTGCGCCTAATCCGCCCTACGATTCAGTGACTCACGCCATCTCTTCCAGCACCCGCGCGATCACCTTGCGCTCATCCGCGGTCAATGCCGGCTGCGGCGGCACGGGATCGCCCACGTCATAGCCCTGGATCACGAGCCCGGCCTTGATGCAGGCAGCAAGATTGTAGCGCGCAAAGGCCTCGTTGATCCCCCACAGCTTCCGCTGCAGCACCATCGCCTCGTCCCAGCGCTGCGCCTTGCACAGGTCATAAAGCCGCACGCTCTGCTTCGGCACCACGCAGGCCGGCCCGGCCATCCAGCCGACGCCACCGATCAGCATCACTGCAGCCGGAATATGTGCAGACGCGGCAAACACGTTGAGCTTGTCACCGCATCGGTTCATGATCGACAGCAGCCGCCCCGTATTGTTCGAGGCATCCTTGATCGCCGTGATCCGCGGATGCTCGGCCAGCCGCGCCACCACATCCAGTGTCAGGTCCGAGCGCTGGAATTGCGGATTGGTGTAGATCACCACGGGAATGTCCACCGCATCGGCAATGGCGCGGAAATAGGATTCGATCTGCGCATCCTTGAGCGGAAAATACGCTTCGAGGATCGCGAGAATGCCGTTGGCACCGAGCTTCTGATACGACTTCGCCTGCGCCACCGCATCCGCCGTCGAGGTGGAGGCGACACCGGCGACCACGGGCACGCGGCCCTGCGCGGCCTCGATGGTGGTCTGCACGACAGAACGGCGCTGCTCGCGGTTCAGATAGGCGAATTCCCCGGTGGAGCCGAGCGGCGTCAGCCCATGCACGCCCGAGATGATGAGATCATCGCACAGCCGCCCCAGCACATCGGTACGGATCCGGCCGTCGGGATCGGTGGGCGATACGAGATAGGGAAACACGCCGTGAAAATCGGCCATGCGATTATTCTTTCGGTTTGAAATGCTCGATCACACGCAGCAAAACGCGCGCGCTCGCATCGACATCCGCCTCATCCACATGCTCCGCCGGATGATGGCTGATACCGCCGCGACAGCGCACGAATAGCATCGCGATATCGGCGATGTCGATCATCGCCATGCCGTCATGGCCGGCACCACTCGGCAATGTGAACACGCGATGGCCTTCTGCGGCGATGGCGCCACCAATCTGGTCCTGCAGCCAGGACGCACATGGCGCCGTGCGGTTTTCATGCGTGACGTCGATCTGCAGCGCCAGCCCGCGCCGCACCGCGATCGCCTCGACAGTGCGGCGAATTTCGGCGACAGCGCTGATGCGATGGTCATCGGTCGGCGCACGGATATCGAGCGTGAAGGATGTCAGCCCCGGAATCACATTGCCCGCGCCCGGCGCCGCATGGATCACACCGATCGTGCCGACCAGGCCGCCTTGATCCGCACGGCACAGCGTCTCCACCGCCACGATGCACTCGGCGGCGCCCGCCAGCGCGTCGCGCCGCAGCGCCATCGGCACTGTACCGGCATGGCCGGCCATGCCGCGCAATTCGACCGCAAGGCGCGTCGCACCGGCAATCGCCGTGACCACACCGACCGGCAGTGCTTCGGCTTCAAGCACCGGCCCCTGCTCGATATGCAGCTCGAGATAGGCCAGCACATCGCTCCCCTTGCGCGCCGCGCTGCGGACGCGAGCGGGATCGAGTCCGAAACCCACCATGGCGTCACGCATGCTGACGCCATCCTTGTCGCGGCTCGCCAGGGCTGAGTCGACAAAGGTCCCAGCCACCGCTCGGCTGCCAAGCAGCGTCGAGGCAAAGCGCGTCCCTTCTTCATCCGCAAAGGCCACGATCTCCACGGCGAATGGCAGGCGTACACCGCGCCGATGGAGATCGCCGACACAGGCGATAGCCGCGACGATGCCAAGCGGCCCGTCCCATTTGCCGGCATCGCGCACGGTGTCGTAATGCGAGCCCAGCATCAGGCATGGCAGGCCGGGCACCGTGCCTTCATAGCGACCGCAGACATTGCCGATCGCATCCATACGCGCCGACATGCCGGCCTCGCGCATCCACGCCATCAGAAGATCGGCAGCAGCGCGAAGCTCCTTCGACAGAAACACGCGCGTGAGGTTGTCCGGCGCTTCCGAGATGGCGGCCAGTTCGTCGACGCGCTGGACGATTTCGGCGCTGGGCGATGGTCGAATCTCGGTCACGAACTCCGCCCCACCGTGCATTCGATCTGTCCGTGCGGCTCTTCGGTCGGTAAAAACACTTCGTTGTTGTTGTCGAGGCCGAAGCCGGAGAGATTCATCAGGATGAAATGCAGGTTCGGACAGGCCATGCTGATCTCTGATATCTCCGGTACTGCAGCCAGTGCCTTTTCGCCCATGCGATACAAGCTGTTCTGCACGCTCGGACTATAGGTCGTCGCGAACTCTTTCAACAGGACGTCGAGAATCTTGGCGTTGGTCGCCTTGTAATCCGCAGGTGTCCCCGACCATATCCAAGACGCCACCATGGATGTTGCCGCAATGCGGTCATTGGTCGGCTGAATGGTGGAGTATTTATCGGTGTAATAATTCTCCCACCCCGACTGGGTGGATTTCATAAACACGAAATTGTCGAGCCCCGAGCTCATGGTCACGCCCTCGCGTGTCGCATGCAGCTCGACAAACGGCTTGCCGTTGTCATCGCGCACAAAGCTGTGCGGATGCGGCGCGCCATCGATCACCAGCCGGGCCCATTTGGTCTCATGGGCCGTGATCGTCACCGAGACCGCCTGCGGATAGAGATCGAGATAGCGCTGCGCCAGCACCTGGCAGAAGGGCTCGGTCTGCAGCGCCGTGTTTTCCCGCGCCGTCACATTGACGATGTTCTTGATCGTATCGGTGGAGGTCGAGGTTGAATTGTCCGCGTCCGTATAAGCGCGGCCGAAATCGCCCTCCAGCATGACCTTCAGGCTGAGCTGGCTGACATCCTGCTTGTCGCCGTCGCGATGGACGCGCATGATCCGGACCCGGCCTTTTCCGTAGCGGTTCTTGATGAGCGGCATGTGCGACCTCCGACTGTTGCAGACGGCGACCCGGAACGTCCGGCCGCCGCAGGTACCGGCCTGCTATTTCCAGCAACCTTCGTGCCGTGGGTCAACAGGCTTCCCGCGTGCCGGCCCGCTCTGGCACGCGCCTTGTATCTGACGAGCATAATGCCATCGCATTTCATCACGTGAGCAAGGGGGATCCATCGATGACTGCCGCTGTCCATCCCGTCGACGAAGTCCTGCCGGCCCCGCGCCTGGTCGCGCTTGGCCTGCAGCATGTGCTGGTGATGTATGCTGGCGCTGTCGCCGTTCCGCTCATTATCGGCCGTGCCCTCAAACTGCCGCCGCAGGACGTCGCCTATCTCATTTCCGCCGATCTGTTCGCCTGCGGGATCGTTACGCTGGTCCAATGTCTCGGATTTCCCGGTGTCGGCATCCGCCTGCCGGTGATGATGGGTGTCACCTTCGCCTCTGTCGGCCCCATGCTCTCCATGGCTGCTTCGCCCGAGATCGGCCTGCTCGGCATCTATGGATCGGTCATTGCTGCCGGAATCTTCGGCATCATTGTCGCGCCTTTCATCAGCCGGCTGCTGCCGCTGTTTCCGCCCGTGGTCACGGGCACCATCATCATGGTCATCGGCATCTCCCTGATGCGCGTCGGCATCAACTGGGCCGGTGGCGGACTACCGACACTGACGAAAGTCGTCGATGGCGTTCCGGGCTCCTTCCCCAATCCAGCCTACGGCCAATTGCAGGGGTTGGGCATCGCACTGTTCGTGTTGCTGGTCATCCTCGCGCTGATCAAATGGGGGAAAGGCTTCATCGCCAATGTCTCGGTGCTGCTCGGCATTATTGCCGGCGCCGTGCTCGCCAGTGCCCTTGGTGTGATGCATTTCGACAAGGTCGCGGCGGCGCCGTGGGCCGATATTGTGATCCCGTTTCATTTCGGCATGCCGCAATTCCATCTCATCCCCATTGTCACGATGTGCATCGTGATGGTGGTGGTCATGATCGAGTCGCTCGGCATGTTCCTCGCGCTCGGCGAACTCACCGGCAAGAAAGTGGATCGCGACGATCTCACCCGCGGTCTGCGCGCCGATGGCGTCGGCACGCTGGTCGGCGGCGTCTTCAACACGTTCCCCTATACGTCCTTTTCGCAGAATGTGGGCCTGGTCGGCGTCACCGGCGTGCGATCACGCTGGGTGACGGTCGCGGGCGGCGCTATCATGGTGCTGCTCGGCCTGCTGCCGAAGATGGCAGCGCTGGTGGAAGCCGTGCCGCTGGTCGTGCTCGGCGGCGCCGGTCTCGTGATGTTCGGCATGGTGGCCGCCACCGGCGCACGCATTCTCACGGCGGTGGATTTCAAGTCCAACACCTACAATCTCTTCATCGTCGCCATCTCGGTCGGTTTCGGCATGATCCCGCTGGTGGCGCCGAATTTCTTCAAGGCGCTGCCGCATGACCTGCATCCGCTGCTGGAGTCAGGCATTCTGCTTTCGGCAGTGGTGGCGGTGGTGCTGAATGCGTTTTTCAACGGGCTAGGCAGCGCGGAAAGTGCGAAGGCGGAAGCAGCAGGTGCGGCTGCCGCGGCGACGCATTGAGGATTGTATGGTGGGCAAAGCGCAGCGTGCCCACCATCCCATGCACGACACTTGATGGTGGGCACGGCGCTACGCGCCTTTGCCCACCCTACGAGTTACGACCCCCGATACGTCCCATAACTCCACGGCGTCACCAGCAGTGGTACGTGGAGATGTCCTTCCGGCTCATAGACCGAAAACCTCAGCGGGATCTCATCGAGAAATGGCGGGTCCGATAGCGACACGCCACGCGTCGCAAAATACGCGCCGACCTTGAACGTCAGTTCATAACGTCCGATCGGCACCGGCCGCCCGCCGATCAGCGGGACATCGGTGCGGCCATCGTGATTGGTCAGCGTGCGCGCGACCACCCGGCTGGTGCCGAGCTTCGATAATTCCACCAGCTCGACTTCGATTCCCGCCGCCGGACGGCCGCCATGGGTATCGAGCACGTGCGTCGACAGCCGCCCATGCACCTTCAGCGGATTGTCGCCCTTCACCAGCAGATCGGTGCGCAAGGCGGCGATCTTGCAGATTTCGGCAATCGATGCTGCGACCTCTGCACCGGCATCATTCGGCAGCCGCTGCGCAAAATTCGCGAGGATGGAATCCTTCGTGTGCCTTCGCACGCAGACGATATAGGGAAAGCCGAACTTGTCGCGATAGGCAGTGTTCGCCTGTTCGAACGCGTCATACTCGGCCTCCGACAAACGATCGAGCCCGACGCTGTTCTGTTCGGCATTCGATTCAGCCGTGAGCAGATCACCACGCTGGGTCTTGTCGGCGAGATCGGGATGCGCCTTGATCAAAGCCAGACGCTGGCCTGGTTCGGCGTCATCGACCACCTTGCGCATGGCCGCAAACAATTCGCTAACGCCAGCGAACGGGCGCCGGTCCGCTGCGGCCTCCGCGATCCACGGGGAATACTCGAAAATATTGGCGAGGGCCGCGACGAAGTCCGCCTTGCTGCATGAATTGAGGTGAGCGAGCGTCGTCTCGGTCATGCGTGGCCCCTATCCGATCGCGCGGGCGTCTACCGCGAGATGTTTCAAATTTGCGTGCCAGTGTTCGGCAATCTGCAGCCGGGTCGGCACCCACACTTTGTCGTGGCTCTTGATATAGTCAAGAAACCGCATCAGCGACGCCGCACGACCGGGCCGCCCGACGAGACGGCAATGCAATCCCACCGTCATCATCTTCGGCGACGTCACGCCCTCCGCATAGAGCACGTCGAACGAATCCTTCAGATAGGAAAAGAACTGCTCGCCGGTGCTGAATCCCTGCGGATTGGTGAAGCGCATGTCATTGGCGTCGAGCGTATAGGGAATGACGAGCTGCGGCTCATGCGGCCCCTTGATCCAGTAAGGCAAATCATCGGCATAGGAGTCGCTGAGATATTTGAAGCCGCCGGCTTCCATCAGGAGCCGCAGCGTATTGATGGAACTGCGGCCGGTGTACCAGCCGGTCGGCCGCGATCCCGTGGCCTCGATATGCACGCGGATCGCCTCGGCGATCTCATGACGCTCCTCCGGCTCAGACATATCCTTATGCTCGATCCACTTCAGACTATGGCTGGCGATATCCCATTTCGCCTCCAGCATGGCGGCCACGATCTCGGGATTACGCTGAAGCGCGGTCGCTACGCCGAACACCGTGGTCGGCAATCCGCGTTCGCTGAACATGCGGAACAGCCGCCAGAAGCCGGCGCGCGAGCCATATTCGAACATCGATTCGATATTGGCATGGCGCTGTCCCGGCCATGGCTGCGCGCCCAGCACATCGGACAGGAACGCCTCCGAGGCGCGGTCACCATGCAGGATGTTGTTTTCGCCGCCTTCCTCGAAATTGACGACGAACTGCACGGCCACGCGCGCGCCGCCCGGCCATTTCGGATCGGGTGGCGTGCGGCCATAGCCGCGCAAATCGCGCGGATAATCGCTCATCAGTCCACCAGCTCGATGCGGACCTTCTGCGCGCCCTTCCACAGCACCGTCTTGCCCATCTCCTTGAGCTTGTCGAGATTCGACGTGATGGTGATGAAGTGATTGCCGGCGAGCTGGCCCATCTTGCTGGCGAAATGCACGCCGCTATAGGCGAGCAGGATTTCGGTCTCGCTGATGCCGCCGGGATACAGGATCATGTGGCCCGGTGCCGGGAACGAGGTGTGGTTTTCGTAGGACACGCCGAAATCGAGATCACCGAGCGGCATCCACACGCCCTCGCCGCTCCAGCGCACATGGATCGCCTGGCTGTCGAACGGCATCGCCTTCTTGAAGGCGGCGACGGTCAGGGGCGCATCGGCTTCCTCGAATTTCGCATCGAAGGTGAAGTCGCCGATATGGACTTTGAGCTGGCTCATGCATGTCTCGTGGATGGGATGTGGACGAATGCGCCAGTGTGCAGCTGGCCCGGGAAGAAGCAAGGGTGCAGACTGTCTCGTCTGTCGCTCCTCCTGTCGTTGCCCGGCTTGACCGGGCAATCCAGTAGACGCTGGCATCCCGGATCGAGCCTCTGGCCAGCATGTACTGGATCGCCCGCTTTCGCGGGCGATGACAAACCAGGCCACCTCGTTCTATTTTTGTTCTTGACAAAATTCCCATCCTCGCCATGATCCCTCCCGTTCTGTTCGCGAGGGGCGCTCTCATGAGGCGTCTTTGAGCGGAGCAGGATGCGGCGCCTGCGGGCGGGAGGCTCACGCGGCCTCACGCACTCGGGCAGCCGGAGGTCACCGTCCGACCCCACTACGGGGGTCTGCCGCTATTGCGCGGCTGGACGTGGTGCGGGCGAAGGCAGGGAAACCTGCCGGATGACTCCCTTGCGAGGGAGTGCCCAGTACCCGGAAGAACGGTCCTTCGGCTGGAAAGACGTCGCGGTGGCGCGCCGTAAGGCGTTGCGCGGTCCGGTCTCGCTGGCGATCCAGCGCTGAACGGACAGCGTCAAGTCCCACCCAACGCGCCTTGCGGCGTGCCACCTCCCCTCATGTCTGGAGGGGAGACATGCTCACACCTCGGACGCCATGGGCGCCGCGAGAATGCGAGCGCTCGACCGTAGGGCGGATGAGGCGAAGCCGTAATCCGCCGGCCGAGTTCATGTTGCGAAGACCGCGGCGGATTGCGCTTCGCTAATCCGCCCTACTGCTGAACGCAGGCCGTCACCGCTCGTCACTCAATGGCGGCCTGAATGTCAGCGGCTGTTCCGTCGCGCGCTTTCTCGCCCGCTCGACCGCCTCGGCAAAATCCTTCGCATCGAACCACGGCAGATCGCGCATCGGCGCGTCGAGATCATCGCCCCAGATCTGCGACACATCGATATCAAATTTCATATTGTGCTTCTTGCTCACAGCCTGAACGCCGTAACCGGTCACAGCCCACTGCTTGCCGAGCCAGAACACATCGCGATGTAGTACCACGCCCCTTACGCCTGCTTCCCCAACACGTCGCCCATAGACGACGGCAGCCTCGGCTCCAAGGGAGCGAGGCCGATCAAAATCTCCGTTCGACAAAGAACGCCATGATTGCGCGCCGAATACGGCGGCGTTGCGATGTTCGTCAGCGCCATTCAGGCGGAGCGATCGCATCTGCGCCTTGCGCGCAAAATCGATGTCCATCTATCTGCCCCCTGACGCCACGCAACACAACTGCAACGACCGCGGCCTCGCCATGCATTGCTGTCTTGGTGAATCCCCGTGCTGCGCAGCGAAACTCTCCACAGCCGCAGCAACACTCAAGTCGCGACCCGATCATTTGTTCCTTTGTCGAAACGCGCATTGCTCGCATCCCCGATGCGATTCGTGCCATACATACCGAAAACCAAAGGGGACGAGACGCGAGATGCCAGCACCCAAGCCGCCTGCTTTTGAAACGCTGAGCCTGCATGCCGGCCAGCATCCCGATCCCGTCACCGGATCGCGCGCGGTGCCAATCCATCAGACCACGTCCTTCGTGTTTCAGGACACCGATCACGCCGCTGCTCTGTTCAATCTCGAGCGCGCCGGTCACATATATACCCGCATCTCCAATCCCACGATCGCCGTGCTGGAAGAGCGTCTCGCCGCGCTGGAGAATGGCGTCGGCGCCGTGTGCACTGCATCAGGCATGGCCGCGCTGCATCTCGCCATCGCGACCATCCTCAATGCCGGCGATCACATCGTGGCGTCTTCCTCGCTCTATGGCGGCACGATCAACCTGCTGGCGCATACGCTGCCACGCTTCGGCATCACCACCACCTTCGTGAAGCCGCGCGACCTCGATGCCTTCAAGGCGGCGATCACGCCGAACACCAAACTCGTGATCGGCGAGACCATCGGCAATCCCGGTCTCGAAGTGCTCGACATTCCCGCGGTCGCCGCCATCGCCCATGCCGCAAACATCCCGCTGCTGATCGACAACACCTTTGCCACGCCATTCCTGTCGCGCCCGATCGATCTCGGCGCCGACCTCGTGATGAATTCGACCACGAAATGGATCGGCGGCCATGGCATCGCCATCGGCGGCGTGCTCGTCGATGGCGGTCGCTTCGACTGGCGCGCCTCCGGCAAATTCCCGCAGCTCACCGAGCCTTATGCCGGCTATCACGGCATCGTCTTCGACGAGCAGTTCAGCACCGCCGCCTTCATCATGCGCGCGCGCACCGAAGGCCTGCGCGACTTCGGCGCGTGCCTGTCGCCGACCAACGCGTTCCAGTTGCTGCAGGGTGTCGAGACGCTCGGCATCCGCATGGAGCGCCATGTGGCCAACACCAGCGCGGTGCTCGCCGCGCTCACGGCCAACAAGGCCGTCGACTGGGTGCTGCATCCCTCGCTGGAGAACCATCCCGATCATGCACTCGCCAAGACACTGCTGCCGCGCGGCGCCGGCTCGATCATCTCCTTCGGCATCAAGGGCGGACGTCCGGCCGGCCGCAAATTCATCGAGGCGCTGAAACTCACCAGCCATCTCGCCAATGTCGGCGATGCCAAGACGCTGGTGATCCATCCGGCCTCGACCACGCACCAGCAGATGGATGCCGAGCAGTTGAAAGCTGCAGGCATCGGCGAGGAGCTGATCCGCCTCTCCGTCGGCATCGAGGCCGCGCAGGACATCATCGACGATCTCGCGCAGGCGCTGCGCTTCTCGCAGAAGGGCTGAGCCGATGCAGATCAAGGTCAATGGTCACGACATCTTCGTCGCCAATGGCGGGCGCATGTTCGATCCCTCGCTTCCGGTCGTGGTGCTGCTGCATGGCGCCGGCTTCGACAGTTCCACATGGGCGCTGCACACCCGCTGGTTCGCGCATCATGGTTTTGCGGTGTTGGCGCCAGATCTTCCCGGCCATGGCCGCAGCGGCGGTGAAGCACTGAAGAGCATCGGCGACCTTGCCGACTGGACAGCAGCGCTGATCACGGCGGCTGGCGCCAGGAGCGCGCGCCTCATCGGCCATTCCATGGGCTCGCTGATCGCGCTGGAAACCGCAGCGCGCCATCCCGACAAGGTCACACGCCTCGACCTGCTCGGCACGGCAGCGACGATGACCGTCGGCCCGGACCTGCTCAAGGATGCCGAAGCCAATGAGCGGTCGGCGATCGACATGGTGTCGATCTGGGGCCTCGGCATGCGCGCCGAGCTCGGCGGCAGCCTCGCGCCGGGCCTGTGGATGCATACCGGCGCCCAGCGCGTGCTGGAGGCGACGAAGCCCGGCGTGCTGCATGCCGATCTGAATGCCTGCAACGCCTATCAGAACGCCCTCGCCGCCGCGGCGCAGATCAAGGTTCCGGTCACGCTGATCCTCGGCGAGCGGGACATGATGACTCCCGCCAAGGCCGGCAAGGCACTCGCGGCCGCGCTCAGCGACGCACGAACCGTGATTCTGCCGGCGACCGGCCACATGATGATGGTGGAACGCCCTGACGAGGTGCTGGCGGCGCTCCGCAGCTAGAACCAGAACCGTCATTGCGAGGAGCGAAGCGACGAAGCAATCCAGAAAGCCGCAAGCGAAGGCTGGATTGCTTCGTCGCAAGGGCTCCTCGCAATGACGAACATAAGCCTGTTGCGCAGAGCGTTACGCTGTGCCACTAAAAAACCGTCATCGGTGCCTCCGCGAGGAGGTGAAACGGGAATGCGGTGTGGGGGAGACCTCCCCCTGATGCCGCAGCTGCCCCCGCAACTGTAAGCAGTTGGTCCGGATCCTCGATGCCACTGAGCCAAGTCCTGAGACTTGCTCGGGAAGGCCGATCCGGACAGCACTGCGAGCCAGGAGACCGGCCGAGGACATGTTGAAACACGTCCGACGGTGGGTCGGCGGCAAGGAATCTCATGTCTATCCGAATGATCGCTGCCAGCAGTGCGGCGATTCTGGCTGTGTCCGCACATCAGGCACAGGCGCAATCCAATACCCAGGAACTCTCCGAAGTCGTCGTCACCGCGAGCCGCGCGCCGGAACCGTTGAGCGCAACCGGCAGCGCCATCAGCGTCGTCTCCGGCGAGACCATCGCGACATCGAATCCGGGTTCTCTCGTCGATGCCCTGCGCAGCGTGCCCGGCCTCGACATTTCCGAAAATGGCGGTCCCGGCGGCACAGCGAATGTGCGCATGCGCGGCGCCAATACCGGCCAGACGCTGGTGATGATCGACGGCATCCGCGTCAACGATCCCACTGCGGCATCCGGCGACTTCGAATTCGCCATGTTCGCGCCCTCGGCCATCGATCGCATTGAAGTGCTGCGCGGCCCGCAGAGCGCGCTCTATGGCTCCGATGCCATGGGCGGCGTGATCAACATCATCACCAAGAAAGGCAGCGGTCCCGCGCAGTTCAACGTCCGCACCGAGGCCGGCAGCTATGGCACCGTGACGACACAGGGCTCGATGGTCGGCACCAACGGTCCGTGGTCCTACGCCTTCACTGGTGGCGGCCAGCATTCCAATGGTTTTTCGCGTTACGGCTATCGCATTCCGTCCATCGAGGCGCGCTATCCGAATCTCGAACGCGACGGATACGATCGCGTCGGCGGCTCCGCGCGCATCGGCTACGATGCCGGCGAAGGCATTCGCCTCGAGGCCGGTACCGTGCAGTCATTCACGCGCGCTGCCTATGACGCAGCGAGCGGCACATATCCGGACACGGGATCGTCGACGGATCGTTTGCTGCAGACCGTCTATGGCCGTGTCGGCATCGATTCCTTCGGCGGCATCCTCACGCATAACGTGACCGTCTCGAACACCCATACGGAACGCTCCTTCAACGAGCTCAGCTATCCGCTCAGCATGGCGCCCCCGCGCGGCGCGACAGCAAGGACACTGGACTACTGGGGCGACAGCCTTGGCGCGGAATATCAGGCCACGCTGAAACTCGGCGCGTTCGGCTCGCTGGTCTATGGCGCCAAGACCCAGAGCGAGACCGCGCAGACCTTCACCACAGGCATTCTGCCGACACCGAGCCCGATGACCTCCACGCTGGCAAAACAGCAGGACACCAATTCGCTGTTCGCGCTGTGGTCGGTGCCGATCGGCGAACGGCTCAACATCACGCTGGGCGGTCGCGTCGATGACGTCGTCAATGTCGCCCGCTTCGAGACGTGGCGCGCGACGGCGGCCTACAACATCTTCGAGACCGGCACGAAGCTGCGGGCCAGCGCCGGCACCGGCGCCAAGGCGCCGACGCTGTTCCAGCTCTACTCCCAAGCCAATGGCACGCCGACGCTCTCGCCCGAGACAAGCTTCGGTTATGACGCCGGCATCGATCAGAGCCTTTTCAACGGCCGCGTGGTGCTCTCGGTCACCGGCTTCGCCAACGACTTCAGCAACCTGATCAACTTCGTGTCCTATACACCGACGGCATGCGCCGTTGGCCAGACCCTGGGTTGCTACAACAACGTCGCCCGCGCCGAGACCAGCGGCCTCGAAGTCGGCGCCACCATTGACGTGCTGCCGGGCCTTGTGAAGTTCAATGCGGCCTATACCTATCTGCACGCCGTCGATCTCACGACGGGGCTCACGCTGGCACGTCGCCCGCAAAATCTCGCACGCTTCGCGCTGACCATCACGCCCAATGACCGCTGGTTGATCGAACCGCGCATCACCACGGTGTCCAAGCGCTACAGCAGCGCCAATGAAGTTGGTGTGGTCGATGCCTATACGCGCGTCGATCTCTACAGCGAGTACAGGCTCGACGCGAACTGGAAGGTGTTTGCCCGCGGCGAGAACATTCTCAATGAGCGCTACCAGGAAGTGCTGAACTTCGGTACGACTGGCCCCGCACTTTATGCAGGGTTCAACGCCACATGGTAACCGGACGACCAGCAGCAAGACGAACAGCGATCGCCACCACGGCGCTTGCCCTGCTCGTGATGTTGTTGCTGCTGGCATCGCTCGGCACCGGTCCTGTTCGCCTGCCACCGCTGACCGTGCTTGACGCATTGTTCGGCGGTGCCAGCGACGTGCAGCAGATCATCGTTCGCGAGATCCGCCTGCCGCGCGCGATCCTCGCGCTCGCCATCGGCGGCATCCTCGGCCTGTCCGGCGCAGCGCTGCAGGGCCTGCTGCGCAATCCCCTCGCCTCTCCGTCGCTGTTCGGCGCGCCACAATCGGCGGCCTTCGGCGCGGTGCTGATGATCTCGCTCGGCCTCGCCGATGTCCGCTCTTGGGCATTGCCCGTCGCCGGCATCAGCATGGCCTTTGCCTCGGTCTTCGTGTTGCTCACCATCGCCGGTCGCAATGCCGGATTGCTGCTGCTGATCCTCGCCGGCCTTGCGATCTCCAGCCTTGCCGGCGCTGCAACGGCGCTGGTGATGAATCTCTCACCCAATCCCTTCGCTGCGCTTGAAATCGCATTCTGGCTGCTCGGCTCGCTGGAGGATCGCAGCTTCCGCCATGTCGAACTGGCTCTGCCCTTCATTCTCGCCGGCTCCGTCATCCTGATGAGCCAGCGCTCGGCCTTCCGCGCCCTCAGCCTCGGCGAGGAAACAGCGCAGAGCCTCGGCGTCCATGTTTCGCGCCTGCGACTGCTGGTCATCCTCGGCGTCGCTCTCGGCGTCGGCGGTGCGGTTGCGGTCGCCGGCTCCATCGGCTTCATCGGCCTCGTCGCGCCGCATCTGATGCGCCCGATTGTCGGCCACGATCCGGCGCGCCTGTTGATCCCGAGCGCGCTCACGGGCGCGGCGCTGCTGCTCGCCGCCGACATCGCGGTCCGCATCATTCCGTCCACCACCGACATCAAGGTCGGTGTGCTCACCTCGATCATCGGCGTGCCATTCTTCCTATATCTGATCATGCGCGAACGCCGCGCACTCGGCGGAGGCGTCGCATGAGCGAGACCCCGCTACTGACAGCGAACGACCTCAACGTCACGCTGACCGGCCGACGCGTGCTGCAGGATGTGTCGCTGTCTCTGACCAAAGGCCATCTGGTCGCCCTTGTCGGCCCGAATGGCGCCGGCAAGACGACGCTGCTGCGCGCCCTCGCGGGCCTGCAACCATCGACCGGTCACATCAGCGTCGAAGGCGCCGCACTCGCCGATCTGCCGCTCCGCGAACGCGCCAGACGTTTCGGCTATCTGCCGCAGGGCCATCTCGTGCACTGGCCGCTGGTGGCGAAGGATGTCGTCGCGCTCGGCCGCTATCCGCATGGCGGCACCGATCCGGCACGGCTTTCGCCCGCCGACGAAGCGGCCGTGCAGCGCGCGATGGAGGCGACCGACACCGTCGGATTCGCGGATCGCCCGGTCAACGAACTCTCCGGCGGCGAACGCAGCCGCGTCGCGCTGGCCCGCGTGCTCGCGGTCGAGGCGCCGATCGTGTTCGCCGACGAACCAACCGCCTCGCTCGATCCACGCTACCAGCTCGATGTGATGATCAATCTGCGCCAGACCGCCGATCGCGGCGTGCTGGTGATCGTCGTCACCCATGATCTCGGCCTCGCCGCACGCTTTGCCGATACGGTGCTGGTGATGTCGAATGGCCGCCTCGTCGCGCAGGCTGCGCCGGTTGACGCCTTGTCGGACGCGATCCTGGCCGACGTCTTCCGCGTCAGCACCTTTCGCGCAACGCATGGCGATCAGGCCGTGATCATTCCCTGGACGGGAGTGTGACCGATGCCGCTATGGCGCAAGCGCTGCCGCAAGACGATCGAGCGCCTCGGCATCATGGGGCAGACCGAAGCGCAGCATCTCGCGCGACCAGTCGAAGCTGCGGCACCAGATGTGTTTCTGCGCGAGCCTGCGATGCAGGGCGGCAGCTTCCGGATGCCGCGCGAGGCGGTACAGCGATGTGCCTCCGACCACTTCAAAACCGGCATTGAGCAGGATCCCGTCGAGCTTGATCACCTGCGCCGCCAGCCGCACGCGCGTCTGCATCGCCCATGGCGCGTCGTTCAGGGCCCTGGCACCGATAGACAGCGCGGGACCGGACACGGCCCACGGGCCGAGGACATGACGAATGCCGTTCGCCACATCCGGCGTGCCGATGGCAAAGCCGAGACGGATGCCGGCCAGCCCGTAGAACTTGCCGAACGAACGCAGGATCACGATCGGCAGCTTGCCGCAGGATGCGACCGCGCTGATATGCGCATCCACATCCGCAAAAGCTTCGTCAATCACCAGCCAGCCGCCGCGTCGCTGCAGCACGGCTGCGACTTCGACAAGACGATCCGGGTCAGTGACACGGCCATCGGGATTGTTGGGATTGACGATCACCGCGTGGGTGACATGCGCCGGCAGTTCGGAGAGATCCTTGATCGCCGCGATCGCGTGTCCGGCATCGCTCCAGGCAGCGGAATGCTCGTTATAGGTGGGGCCAACGATGGCGACGGCGCCATCGACTGCGAGGCGCGGCAGCAACTGGATCAGTGCCTGCGTCCCCGGCGCAGCGACGATGCCGGCCACTTCCGGCACGCGATAGGCAGCCCGTGCGGCAGCCAGCAAGGCCTGCTCATCGGCACGCGACGGCAGCCGCTGCCAGGCGCTGTCCGGCAGCTTGCGGATCGGCCAGGGCCACGGATTGATGCCGGTCGACAGGTCCAGCCATTCGTCCGCCGCGCCGCCGAATTCGGCCATCGCCTGGGTGAGGTCGCCACCATGTTTCATCCGTCTCTCATGCCATCATCTCGGGCCAAGCGCGAGAGACTTTGCGCCGCCATCGCTGCGGCTTTCTCGCTTCTGGTCGCGGCCCCCTTGCAGGCCGCCGAGCAGCCGCGGATCGCCTCGATCAATCTCTGCACGGATCAATTGCTGGTCACGCTCGCCGATCCCGCGCAGATCCTCGGCCTCAGCCCGTTTGCGCGCGATCCCTTCCGGTCGTGGGACAGGGACAAGGCTGCCCAGTTCCGCCTGCTGTCGGGCGAAGCCGAAGACGTGCTGGCGCTGAAGCCGGACGTGGTCGTGGCAGGCCGCTTTACCAAGCGGGCGACGCGCGAATTGCTCAAGGACAAGGGCCTCAAAGTCGCGGAGTTCGCGCCGGCCCGCTCGCTCGATGAGGTCAAGAAGCAACTGCGCGAGATGGGCGCGCTGGTGAAGCATCCGGAGCGCGCCGAAACCGAGGTTGCCAAACTCGACGCCGCCATCGCCAATGCCCGCGCTGCCGCGCATCGCCATCCGCTGCGCGTGCTTGCAGTCTCGCGGCGCGGCTGGGTGTCCGGTGGCGACAATCTCACCACCTCACTATTGTCGGCTGTCGGCCTGAAGAATGCCGGTGGCGAACTCGGCCTCAAGGCCGGCGGTTTTGCCTCACTCGAAGCAATCGTCACGCTGAAGCCGGATCTGCTGCTGGTGACCGACACCACCGATTTTGCCGAAGATGAAGGCCGCGCCTTCCTGCTGCATCCCGCGCTGGAAAAGACCTATCCGCCATCGAAGCGCCTGGTGCTGCCCGAGCGTCTCACCGCCTGCGGCGGTCCGACCATGGTGGAAGCGCTGGATCGCCTCACCGCCGAAATCAACCGCGTGGCGCCGTGATGCTAGTGCATGGCGACGCGCTTTGGCTGGTTGTCGCGGCACTGCTGCTGGATGCCGTGATTGGCGATCCCGACTGGCTGTGGCGCCGCGCGCCGCATCCGGTGGTGTGGATCGGCAACGGAATCGGGTGGCTCGAACGGAAGCTCAATCGCGAGAACTGGTCGAAGCCGGCGCGCAAGCTAGCCGGTGCTCTGACGGTCGTCATCCTGGTCGGCGCCGCGCTTCTGATCGGAGCCCTGCTCTCCGACCTTCTCCACGGCCATTGGCTCGGCTTTCTCATCGAAGCCCTCATCGCCTCGACGCTGATCGCGCAACGTAGCCTGTATCAACATGTGGTCCGCGTGCATCGCGCCTTCATCGATGGCGGCCTGCCCACCGCGCGAAAAGCCGTCGCGATGATCGTCGGCCGCGATCCGGAACGTCTCGACGAGGCCGGCGTCACGCGCGCAGCGATCGAATCCACCGCGGAGAATTTTTCCGACGGCATCGTCGCGCCGGTGTTCTGGCTGGCCTTGCTCGGCCTGCCCGGCCTGATCGCCTACAAGGCCATCAACACGGCAGATTCAATGATAGGCCATCGTACCGATCGCTACATCGATTTCGGCTGGGCGGCTGCGCGGCTCGATGATCTCGTCAATCTCGTGCCGGCCCGGATCTCCGGCGTCCTTGTCGCGCTCGCCGCGCCGGTCGCTCGCAGCTCGATCGTCACATCCTTCCGGACAATGTTCCGCGATGCGCGACACCATCGCTCGCCCAATGCCGGCTGGCCGGAAAGCGCCATGGCCGGCGCCCTCGGCATCGCGCTCAGTGGCCCGCGCGTTTATGCGGAAGGCGTTGCGAATGAACCTTATCTCAATGCGGATGGCCGCATGGCCGCGCCCGACGACATCAGGCGCGCGCTCAACGTCTATGCGGCCGCCTGCGCACTTGAAGCCGCGATCTACGCCGCACTCGCGCTATTGCTCTGACGCGTCTGCGCGATGGCAATCAGCGCATCGATATCGAGATGTCTCTCGCAATGATCTGCCAGCGCATCGAGCGCGGATTCGATCTGCGCATCATAGGCAATGGATGACGCGATGCCGAGTTGCGCCAGCCATGCCTTGCGAAAGGCATCGCCAGTGAAAAGGCCATGCACATAGGTGCCCTGCACACGTCCATCGCGTGACATCGCACCATCCGGCCGCGCGCCAATTCTCACCATTGGCCTCTCGCAGTCAGCGCCGCTGCTGCGGCCCATATGGATCTCATAGCCTTCGATGGCTGCGCCGCTGGCCACGTGCGTGCCCGAGACGATGGTCGTCGATTTGCTGCCGCTCATGATGGTTTCGATATCGAGCAGCCCCAGCCCATCGACCTCGCCCGGCGTACCATCGACGCCATCGGGATCGGCAATGCGATGGCCGAGCATCTGATAGCCGCCGCACAGACCAAGCACATGACCGCCACGCCGCGCATGAGCAGCAATATCGATGTGCCAGCCCTGTGCACGCAGGAAAGCGAGATCGCCGATCGTGGATTTGCTGCCGGGAATGATCACCACATCGGCATTGCCGGGAATGGCTTCGCCCGGCTTGACGAAAACGAGCTTGACGCCCGGCTCCATGCCGAGCGGATCGAGATCGTCGAAATTGGCGATCCGCGCCAGCACGGGCACGGCGATGACGCGCGTGGCGCCAGAGCTTTGCGCGCGGTCGAGGTCGACCGCATCCTCCGCCGGCAACATCGCCGTCTGCGGCAGCCATGGCAGCACGCCCATCGATGGCCAGCCGGTCAGCCTCGCGACCGCCTTCAGACCATCATCGAATAAGGAGGCATCACCGCGAAACTTGTTGACGATGAAACCGTGAATGCGCGCGCGTTCGTCCGGCTCCAGAACCAGATGCGTGCCGGCGAGCGACGCAATGACACCGCCGCGATCGATGTCGCCAGCGAGCACGACCGGAATGTCCGCCGCCGCCGCAAAGCCCATATTGGCGATGTCGCCCTTGCGCAGATTGATCTCGGCGGGACTGCCGGCGCCCTCGACCAGCACGATATCAGCCTGGTCGGCGAGCAGCGAAAAGCTCTCGAGGACCGCCGGCAACAGCGCTGCCTTCTTTTCCAGATAATTCTTCGCGCGCAGCGTGCCCCAGCGCTGGCCTTGCACGATCACCTGCGCGCCGGTATCGGTCTCAGGCTTCAGCAGCACGGGGTTCATATGCACGCTCGGCGCCAGCCGCGACGCGCGCGCCTGCACGGCCTGCGCGCGGCCGATCTCGCCGCCATCGACAGCGACGGCCGCGTTGTTCGACATGTTCTGCGGCTTGAACGGCGCGACCTTGAGGCCACGGCGCACCAGAGCCCGCGCCAGCCCGGCGACGATCGTCGACTTGCCGGCATTGGAGCCGGTCGCCTGGATCATCAGCGCGGGCGTGGTGCGGTTCATCAGAACTCCACACCCTTCTGGCCCTTGATGCCGGCGCGGAACGGATGTTTCACCAGCGTCATCTCGGTCACCAGATCGGCCATCTCGATCAGCTCGGGCTTGGCATTGCGGCCGGTGATGACGACATGCTTGTCCGCTGGCTTCTCGTCGCGCAGGAAGGCGATCACCTCGTTGATATCGAGATAATCGTAACGCAGCACGATGTTGAGCTCGTCAAGCAGCACCATGCGGTGGCGATCATCGCGGATCAGTTCCTTGGCGCGCTCCCAGCCCGCGGTCGCGGCCGCGATGTCGCGCTCGCGATCCTGAGTCTCCCAGGTGAAGCCTTCGCCCATGATGTGCAGCGTGACGAGTTCGGGAAATTTGGCCAGCACGCGCGCTTCGCCGGTGTCCCAGCTTGGCGACTTCGTGAACTGCACCACGGCAACCGGCATTTCATGGCCGATATGGCGGAACACCATGCCGAGCGCGGCTGAGGTCTTGCCCTTGCCGGTACCGGTATGGACGATCAGCAGGCCCTTCTCGCCCACCTTGGTCGCCATGATCTTGTCTTTCGCCGCCTTGTGCTTGGCGGCCTTCTCCTTATGCCTAAGGTTTTCGGCGGCGTTGTCGGCTGCGGATTCGCTCATGCGGGTTCCCTCGCGATGTCTTTCGTATTCATCAGTTCGGCAATCAGATGCTGCGCGCTGTTAGAGCGCGGCGTCCACATCCCGCGGCGGATCGCTTCAGCGAAACGTGATGCCGTCTCCTGCAGTGCCGCGGGATTGGCCGACGCCATGAAGGCCCGGACATTATCATTCTCCAGATAGGCCGAGAACAACTGATCGAAATGGTGATTGCCGACGGCATCTGTCGAGGCGGCGAAGCCGAACAGATAGTCCACCGTCGCCGCGATCTCGAACGCGCCCTTGTAGCCGTGGCGCATCACGCCTGCGACCCATTTCGGATTGGCGCCGCGGCCGCGCACCACGCGCGAGATCTCATGCGTCAGCGGGCGCGCGATCGGCGCTTCGGGCCGCGATGTATCGATATGGGCGACGCGCGGCGCCGAACCTTTCAGGGTCTGCACCGTCGCGGCAAGGCCACCGATGAACTGGTAGTAATCGTCGGAATCGAGAATATCGTGTTCGCGATTGTCCTGCGCCTGCGCGACGAGATCGACGGATTTCAGCCGCTCCGCAAATTCGTCGCGCGCGCCATCGCCCTCGGAACCGCTACCATACGCATAGCTACCCCAGTCGAGATAGACATCGGCAATATCAGCACGGTTGCTCCAGCCGCCTTCATCCATCAGCGCCTGCAAACCCGCACCATAGGCGCCGGGCTTTGAGCCGAACACGCGCCGCATCGCCTGCCGCCGCGCCGTCTCGCAATTCACGCCGCTGGCTTCGAGCGTTCGCGCACGGGCACGGACATTCGCAGCGATCGGGTTGGCGTCATCAGGCTCGTCGAGTTCGGCCACCGCACTCACCGCCGAGCCGATGATGTCCATCTGCGTCGGGAACGCGTCACGGAACAGGCCGGAGACACGAAACGTCACATCCACACGGGGGCGCTTCAATTCGGACAGCGGCGTGATGGCAAAGCCGGTCACGCGGCCAGACGTCTCTTCCCACACCGGACGCGCGCCGATCAGCGCCAGCGCCTGCGCGACATCGTCGCCACCGGTGCGCATATTCGCGGTGCCCCAGGCCGACAGCGCGATGCTGCGCGGCCATTCGCCGGCGTCCTGCCAATAGGCTTCGACCAGCCGCTCGGCCGAGAGCTGGCCGATACGCCATGCCGATGGTGTCGGCACCGCACGGACATCGACGGCGAAGAAATTTCGGCCCGTCGGCAGAACATCAGGCCGTCCGCGCGTCGGTGCACCAGACGGACCCGGGCGAATGAAGCGACCATCGAGGCCCCTGAGAAAGGCCGCCATCTCCGCATCGCCGCATGCATCGATGGCGGGTCTGAGTGAGGCATCAATCCATCCCAGCACTTGCGTCGTCTGTGTCCAGCTCGCATCGCAGCTGCATTCGCCGGCAACAAGCTTCAGGGCCAATGCCTCGATCCGCTCGATCGTATCGCCCGTCGTGCGCCACGGCGCATCGGATAGATCGGCAAGAACCTTCGGACGCGGCCCGGCATAATCGTCGGCCATCTCGCGCGTCAGCGGATCAAAATGGCCGAGCCCGAGATCGGCCGCAAGCGCACGATGCAGCGACCCATCCTGCGCACGGATGTCGGAGCGCGGCAGGCGCGCGATGGAGACGAGCAGATCATTGCACTGCGCCTTCTCCGGCTTGCGGCCGAAGATATGCAGACCGTCGCGGATCTGCATTTCCTTGAGGTCGCAGAGATGCGCGTCCAGTGCCCGCAGGGCTTCATAGGTCGGCGTGTCGCGGTCGATGTCGACATCGCTGTCGAGCTGCTGCGCGCGCGCGAAGGAAAGGATGTCTTCGGCGATGACGGAGGCCCGCTTCGGATCGAGATCGCTGGCAGCGGCATATTCATCGACCAGGCTTTCCAGCCGGGCGAGGTCGTCATGCAGTTCCGCACGCGTCATCGGCGGCGTGAGGTGATCCACGATCACGGCCGAGCTACGGCGCTTGGCCTGGATTCCTTCACCGGGATCATTGACGATGAACGGATAGAGATGCGGCAGCGGACCGAGGATCGCGTCTGGCAGGCATTCGGCGGAGAGGCCGGTGCTCTTGCCGGGCAGCCATTCGAGATTGCCGTGTTTGCCCACATGCGCGATCGCATGCGTATCGAATGCCTGCCGGAGCCAGAGATAGAAGGCGAGATAGTGATGCGGCGGCACCAGATCGGGATCGTGATAGGTGCTTTTGGGATCTATGTTGTAGCCACGCGCCGGCTGCACGCCGACGACGATGTTGCCGAAGCGGTGCAGACCGAGACGAAATGCGTCGTCACTCACATGCGGATCGATCGCAGCATCGCCCCATCGCGTTTCCACCGCCGTACGTACGCTTGCAGGCAATCCGGCGAAAGCAGCGCGATAATCGGCGAGCGACCATCTGACGCCGCCGCTGCGCGCGGCACGCTCATGCAGCGCATTGGTCGGACCTTGCTGCAACAGGTCCATCATGGTGGCCGAAGTCAACGGCGCATTGGCTGCATCATAGCCTGCGCCTTGCATCGCAGCGATGATATCGACCAGGCTCTGCGGCGTATCGAGCCCGACGCCATTAGCGAGGCGGCCATCGCGGTTCGGATAATTGGCCAGGATCAGCGCAACGCGGCGCCCGGCGATCTCCGTGCGACGCAGGCGAATCCAGGCGCGTGCAAGATCCGCAGCGGCGTCGATGCGATCCGATACCGGCTTCAGCAGGGTCGGCGTGAAGCCGCCATCGCTGTTGCCGCGTTCCTTGAAGGCGATGACGTTCGCGAAGATGCGGCCATCGACTTCCGGCAGCACCACATGCATCGCCAGATCGCGCGGCGTGAGGCCGCGCGACGATGCTTCCCAGCTTGCATGCGAAATGCCCGCTTGCGCGACCTGCAGCACCGGACAGCCCGATGCGGAAAGCACGCCGGCGTCGTCATTGGCCGTTGCCGTGGCAAAGGCCGTGGCGTTGATGATGACGTCAGGCGGAAACGCCGCGAGTGCGCCACGCAGGAAGGCAACCGAGCGCTCGTCCTTCAGGCTGGTGACATAGAGGCAGACCGGATTGAGGTCGCGCGCATTGAGGCTATCGCGCAAGGCGTCGATCGCTGCCGTGTCGCCGCCGGCGACCAGAGCGCGATAGAAGATCACCACGGCATTCGGTCGCTCGTCGCTCATCGGCGCCTGCGGCCAGAAGCCGGCGGACGGCATCGGCCGCGCCGCGGGCGGCTTTTCGCCCTGCCCGATCAGATGGGCGGCATGGCGCAACGCCAGCGTCGCATTCTCGACGCCGCCTTCGCTGCAATAGCGCCACAGCGCGTGGGTTGCCTCCGCATCCACGGTGCCGCGCGCAGCGAGTTCGGCGTTCCAGTCCATCTCGCCGGGAATGCAGGCAAACAATGCGCCGCGTGCGATGGCATCGCTACGCAGGCTCTCAACGCCATGCGGCCAGTAGCTGATGCCGCCGAGCATGCGCAGCAGCACGATCTTTGCGCGGGCCAGCGTGCGCTCGACATAGAGATCGACCGAAGCGGGGTGCCCGAGCGCGAGCAGATTGGTCAGTCGCACGCTCGGAAAGTCGGCCGGGAGGCTCGCATGCGCCGCGCCGAATGCGGCAAGATCGCTGTCCGCCGCCGACAGCACGACGATATCGGCGCTGTCCTGCCCGAGATCGCGGGCGACGTCGCCGTCGTCAATGCTGCCTGAGGTGTCGAGCTTGAGATGCATGCGTCGCTAATGATTCCGATGTTGCGCACAGACAGAACTACTCCCTCCCCCTTGTGGGGAGGGCCGGGGTGGGGGTCCACGCGTGACGTCAGAGTTTGCGGAAACACCCCACCCGTCACTCGCTTCGCTCGTGCCACCCTCCCCGCTGCGCGGCTTGAGGGAGGGAAAGAAACTATCCCGCCAGCGCTTTTCGCGCGGCGTCCGCATCAAAGCCCTTCAGGCCGATGACGACGAGATGTTCGGGATGGCTCACATCCGGCCGCGCGAAAGCGAGATCGACACGGGCGCCGACGGCTTGCACCACGATGGGCGCCGGCTTGTCAGTGATGCGGGCATGGCCCTTCACGCGCAGCACGCCGTCGAGGCCGAGCGCATCGCTGACGCGGGCGCGCATGGTGTCGAGATCCGCCGCTGCAGTTGGCTTGATGACGATGCTGTCGAAATCGTCGTGATCGTGCTCTTCTTCCTCGCCGTGATGGCCGGCGCGCGCCGCCATGTCATCTTCGGCAGCCGCATTGAGGCCGATCAGCACTTTTGGCGCGAGATCGCCCTTGGAGCGGACGATGCCGACACCGGCGCGGAGCTCGGCTTTCAACTTGGTCTCGATCTCGGCGAGCTGCTCAGCGCTGACGAGGTCGCTCTTGGAGAGCACCACGAGATCGGCACAGGCGAGCTGGTCCTCGAACACCTCTTCAATCGGATCGTCATGATCGATACCCTCATCGGCGGCGCGCTGCTCGGCCAATGCATGTTCATCCAGCGTGATACGGCCTTCGGACAGCGCCAGCGCATCGACCACGGTGACGACACCGTCGACGGTAGCGCGGGTCTTCACGGCCGGCCATGCAAAGGCCTTCAGCAGCGGCTGCGGCAATGCGAGGCCCGAGGTCTCGATGACGATGGCGTCGAGCGGACGCTCGCGGGACAGCAGCTTTTCCATGGTCGGCACGAAATCATCGGCCACGGTGCAGCAGATGCAGCCATTGGTGAGTTCGACGATGTCGCCGGGGGCACAGGCTTTTGCCGCGCATTCCTCGACGAGGCCGCCATCGAAACCGGCATCGCCGAATTCATTGACGATGACGGCGATCCGGCGGCCATCGGCCTGCGTCAGCAGCGAGCGCAGCAGCGTTGTCTTGCCAGCGCCGAGAAAGCCGGTGAGGACGGTGACGGGGACGCGGGACATTCAGATCTCCTGAAAACGCTTGAGCCAAAGAGGAAGGCCGGCAGCGACGAAAGCGACATTGTTCACGGCGGCGGCAATGGTCTGGTTGAGCCGGCCCTGCGCATCACGAAAAGCGCGGCCGATCGGTGTCTCCGGCACGAGGCCGAGACCGACTTCATTGGAGACGAAGACGATGGGATAGCGCGACACGTCGAGAAAACGCACCAGACGCTTCGCCTCGACCTCGGGATCACGCTCCGCCATCATCAGATTGGACAGCCACAGTGTGAGGCAATCGACGAGAATGACGCGGCCGATCGTGGATTCGCGCGTCAAGGTATCGACCAGCGCCAGCGGCTCCTCGATGGTGATCCAGGTTTCGCCGCGTTGCTTGCGATGCTGGGCGATGCGGGCCTGCATCTCGTCATCGCCGGCCGTCGCCGTGGCGAGATAGACTTTTGTGAGCGACATCTCGCCGATCAGCCGCTCGGCAAAAGCCGACTTGCCGGAGCGCGCGCCGCCGAGAACGAGCGTGGTGCCGAGCGATGTCATTTCGGTGCCCTGCCATCTTCGGGCGACCAGCGCAACGGCGGTACGCGCGCCACCATGCCCTTGCGCAGCACGTCGGCACGCTCGCGCCAGGGCACGAGCCCGTAATCGGATTTCTGATAGGACTGCACGAAGGACGCGACGGCATCCGCGCCGGTGTCGGTGATCAGATCACCGAACAAGAATGTATAGCCGTCCTGACTCGTCACCGCGACGGTGGTCGGCCGCTTGCAGACGCTGAGGCATTGCACCGGCCGCACCATGACCGACACATCGCGCTCATCGAGCGCAGCCGTCACCGCATCGAGCATCGCCGGGCCAACGACGGCACCATCGGCCGCCTTGCAATTCACGCAAACGCTCACCACCACCGGCGCTGAGGGCAGCGGGCGCGGCAGGTCGGTGACACAGGTGTCGTCAGGCAAGGTCGATGCGTTGCGATCCATCACGGGCTCAAATCAGGCGAGCTTTGTTGGGTCGCGCGGATGCCAGCATCCACTCGCTCCCGTCCGGTGCACCCCGCCCCGACGACGCCTCCAAAGCACAATTCGCGACGGCAGGTCTCCTGGCTCGCGAGTCGGCGCCCGTTGCCGCCTTCCCAGAACTCCCAGATCGGGAACTCCCAGTGGCCGAGGCGCGGGCTCATCGCTTACAGTTGCGGGGGCAGCGCCGGTATCCCACCGGCTTCCCTTTTCACCTTCCTCGCGGAAGGACCATCGCGGCGGACGCTATCTGCAGCCACAGCCCGGGTCAACCACGGCCGGAACTGCACGGCCACTGTTGACCCGGAGGCCGCGGATGCGCGAGACAGACGGCCAAAGGAACCCGCATTTGACCTCGCATCGCCCCCTCTGGCAGCCGCCGGCCATCACGCCCCTCGATCCCGCCACCGAGGCGAGCCTCCGTGCGGTCATCGACGGCAAGGCCAAGCCACCGGGGTCGCTCGGACGAATCGAGGAACTTGCCATCCAGCTCGGCATGATCCGCCATCCCGGCGAGCCCCGCGGCGAGAAGGCGGTGCTGCTGGTGTTTGCCGGCGACCACGGGCTCGTGGCCGAGGGCGTGTCGCAATATCCGTCGGCCGTGACCGTCGCGATGGTGATGACCTATCTGGCCGGCCGCGCCAGCGCCAATGCCTTTGCCAAGGCCAATGGCATTGATGTCCGCGTCATCGACATCGGTGTCGCCGCGGAACTGCCGGTGCATCCCGGTCTCCGTGATGCAAAGGTGCGCATGGGCACAGCCAATGCAGCGCGCGAACCGGCGATGACGGCGGAGCAAGTTGCGGAAGCGCTGAACCACGGGATCCGCATTGCCATCGGCGAGATCAAGGCGGGTGCCGACATCATCGCGCTTGGCGAAATGGGGATCGGCAACACGGCGTCCTCCGCACTGCTCGCGCATCGTCTCGCGCCCGCGTCGCTGGACGAATGCATCGGCGTTGGCGCCGGCCAGGACGATATCGGCATGAGCCGCAAACGCGCTGCGATCGAGATGGCCGCCGCGCGCAGCGATGCCAGCGCACCGCTCGACGTGCTCTCCGAATTCGGCGGTCTCGAAATTGCCGGCATGGCCGGCGCGGTGCTTGGCGCCGCCTCGCAGCGGCGCCCGGTGATTGTCGATGGCTTCATCTCCAGCGTCGCCGCCCTGCTCGCAATCCGCTTGTGCCCGGAGGCGCGCGGCTATTGCGTCTTCGCGCATCGCTCGGCCGAGCGCGGACACGACATCGTGCTCAAGACGCTCGACGCCAGCCCGCTGCTAGATCTTGGCCTGCGGCTTGGCGAAGGCACCGGCGCCCTGCTCGCCGTGCCGCTGGTGCGCGCCGCCGCGCGCCTGCTCACCGATGTCGCCAGCCTCGACGACGTGCTGGCGGGAAAAATCTAGATGACGCCGGATCCGCATCTGTTCAATGCGATCCGCTTCCTGACGGTGGTGCCGACGCCGCATTCGGACAGCACGCCCGAGCCGGACTGGCTGGCGCGGGCAATGAAGTATTTTCCGCTGATCGGGGCTGGGATTGGTTGTGCCTCCGCGCTTGTATTTGTCGTCGCATGCCAGCTCTGGTCGCCGTTGATTGCCGCCATTCTCGCCGTAGCGACCAGCATCACGCTCACCAGTGCCTTGCATGAGGACGGTCTCGCCGACACGGTCGATGCGTTTGGTGGAGGCTGGACCGTCGAGCGGCGCCTCGCCATCATGAAGGACAGCCGTATCGGCACCTATGGCGCGCTGGCGCTGGGGCTCGGTTGCGCACTGCGTATCGCGGCGCTGGCGATGCTGCCGCCATGGGCCGGCGCGACTGCCTTGATCGCAGCACACGCTGCGGCACGTGCGATGCCGGCCTTCGTGATGAACCGTCTCGCTTACGCCGGCGACACCGCGGCCATGAAAGTGAGTTACGCGGAAGCGCCTGTCCGACACGACGAGATCATGTTTCTCCTCGTCACCGCTGTGCTTGCTACCATGCCGCTCGCGTTCATCTCGTTTAAATCCGTTGCGCTCGGTGTGCTGCTTGGCGCGCTCTTCGGCGCCCTGCTTGCACGATCGGCCAAACGCCTGATCGGCGGTTACACCGGCGATGTGCTCGGCGCTATCGAGCAACTGTTCGAGATCGGATTTCTGCTCGGCGTTGCGGCCGTGCTCAGATAGGCCAGCGCAACGGCAATTGATACGGCTCGCCTTCGGCCGCCTCTGCACCGCGACCGATGTGTGCGATTGCCGCGCTCATGCGACCATGGCGGTTCAGGATATCATCCGCAAGTTTCACCATCAGCCTGTTCGGCGTCACATAAGATGAACGGCGCCGGAGTTCATCGGCGATCTCTGCTTCATAGCCGGGATTGCGATCGCATGCGATCGCATAGGCTGCCGCACTGGATCGGCTGATACCGGCCCAGCAATGCACGAGCAGCGGCCGCTGCTCCACCGCTGCTCGGCCGAAATCGAGGATAGCCTGCATCACATCCGCATCGGGCGCGATCAGATCCGGCGTCAACTCCACAATGTCGTGGAACGACAGCTGAACGTGCCGCGCGCGCACGAGCTCGCTCCATTCATGCTTCACCGCGCTCGGTGACAACAGGGTCAGCAGATCGAAAGATTCGAGAGAGGCTGCAAGCCCGGACAGTCCGCTTAGCGAACTGACATAGATCATATCGCAGGTGTCGTTTTCCTGACTCAACACGTCAGTCCAATCTTAAACAAGTTGCGGTAGGTAACTACTGAATTTTCTATTTTAGTTCACGTTTTCAATTTGGATACGGCACGATGTCCAGGGCTTTTTCCTCAGTTGCCGATCGACTGCCGCCATTTCTGCGGCTGCCGCGCGACAACCCGGAATTGATACAGGCGAAACTCGTCGCGTTCACGCGTCAAGTCCCGATGATGTACGTCATCGTGATCGTCAACGTGGCGGTCCTTGCTCTCAGCTTCCGCAATACTGCGCCGGCTATGCTGGCACTTTACCTGCCTGCCGCACTGAGCGTGATCTGCGCGTTCCGCATCGTCGTCTGGTGGAGATCGCGGCATCAGGAATTCACGCTCGATGAAGCCCTCGACAAGTTGCGCAGCTCGATCATCTTCGCCGGGATTCTAGGCGTGGCGTTCTGCTGCTGGAGCATCAGCCTGATGGCCTATGCTGACGATCTCGGCAAGAGCCACATCGCCTTTTTCATGGCTGTAACCTCCATCGGCTGCGGCTTCTGCCTGATGCATCTGCGACCGGCCGCACTGATCGTGATGAACTTCGTCGTCACCCCCTTCGCCATCTATTTCGGCTCCAGCGACAATCCCATCTTCGTCGCCATCGCCTTCAACTTTGTCGTCGTCACTCTCGCCATCGTGATCATGCTGCTCGGCAATCACAAGGATTTCGAGCAGCGCGTCAATTCCGAGAAGGCGCTCCGCATCAAGCAGGCCGAGCTGCAACTGCTCAGCGACCGCAACTATCAGAACTCCAATACCGACAGTCTCACCGGCCTGCCGAACCGTCGCTATTTCTTCGCCGAACTGGAACGCGCCATCACGGCCGCAAGCCTGAATGGTCGACGCCTGTCGCTCGGCATCATTGATCTCGACGGTTTCAGGCAGATCAATGACGTTCATGGTCACCGGATCGGCGATCGTCTGCTGGTCGAAGTCGCTGACCGTCTGCGGACACATCTTGATCCGCGCACGTTCTTCGGCCGGCTCGGTGGTGACGAATTCGTTCTTTTCAGCGACCAGCTCGAGAATGAACAGGCGATCAGCGAGGGCGAAAACAAGCTCAACGCGGTGTTCGAGGCGCCGTTCGAGATCGACAATGTGACCGTGCGCATCGGCTGCTCGCTGGGATATGCGCAATTTCCCGACGCTGCCAGGACGGCCGAAGACCTGTTCGAACGTGCCGACTACGCACTGCATTTCGGCAAGCAGAGCGGCCGTGGCAAGATCGTGCGATTCAGCGCCGAACACGAGGCGACCATCCGCGAGGCCAGCCGGCTCGACCAGGCGCTGGTCAATGCCGATCTCGAAAGCGAGCTGTGGATCGCCTATCAGCCGATCGTCTGCGCCACCACCGGGCGCACCGTCAGCTTCGAGGCCCTGGCGCGCTGGTGCAATCCCGAGCTTGGCGATGTCCCACCGATGACCTTCATCGTCGCGGCCGAACGGTCCGGCATGATCTCGCAGCTGACGCCACTGCTGCTCCGCAAGGCGCTCGAAGGTGCCGCGACCTGGTCCGACAATATCCGCATCTCGTTCAATCTTTCCGCGATCGATGTGGGCTCGACGCTGTCGATCCTCAAACTGATCGCCGTGATCCAGCAAAGCGGCGTCAAGCCGAGCCGGATCGATTTCGAGATCACCGAGACCGGCGTGATGCGCAATCTCGTCCAGGCATCGCAGGCGCTCAATGCCCTGCGCGCTCTCGGCGCCCGCATCTCGCTGGACGATTTCGGTACCGGCTATTCCAGCCTGAGCTGCATCCACGAATTGCCGCTCGACAAAGTCAAGATCGATCGCAGCTTCATCAGCCGCATCGAGACCGATCCGGCCGCGCGCCTGATCCTCAGGACCATGATCGGCATGTGCGACGACCTCGGCCATGACTGTATCGTCGAAGGTGTGGAAAGCGCAGATCAGGCCACCTTCCTGCGCAAGCAGGGCTGTCGCTTCATGCAGGGCTACGCCTTTGCGCGGCCCATGCGAATTGACGACGTCTCGGACTATCTCGAACGATCCGGCGAAGCTGCGCGGATCGATGCCCTGTTGCATGGCTAGTCGTTCTGCCCGTCGAGCAGCCGCACCGCTTCGTAGAGTGTGGCGGCGCCGACGGCGAGTTGCTCCGGTGACGTGTATTCCTCCGGGCAGTGGCTCTTGCCGTCCTTCGACGGCACGAACAGCATCGCGCTCTTGCCGATATGCGACATGAAGGCGGCATCGTGGCCGGCCCCCGATGCGAGCGTGGTGGTGGAATAGCCGAGCTTGCCTGCCGCACGGCCGAGAATGTCGCGCAGATGATCGTCGCAGGGCGATGGCGGGTTCTGCGAGATGATGCCGAATCTGGTGCGCTCGACCTTCGCCTGCCCGGCAATGGCCTGTGTCTCGCTGTCCAGCATGGCGACGAAATCGGCGACGATCTCCGCTTTCTCGGCGCGGATATCGAGGATCATGCGCGCGCCCCCGGGCACCACATTGGAGGCATTGGGACTGATCTCGAGAATGCCGCAGGTGGCGACGAAATGCCCCTGCTTTCGCGCGGCATATTCATGGGCCTTGCGGGCCACCAGCAGCACGATCTCCGCCGCGGCCAGCGACGCATCGCGGCGATATTCCATCAGCGTCGAGCCGGCGTGATCGGCAGCGCCGGTGAGCACGATCTCCACGCGGGTGATGCCGGCGATGCCGGTGACGAGCGCGACGTCGAGCTTGTTGCTCTCCAGCACGATGCCCTGCTCGATATGGAGTTCGAGATAGCCGGCGAATGTCGGCTTCTCCATCGTCGCAATTTGGTCGGGATCGCCGCCGACGCGCTTGATGGCATCGGCCAGCGTTTCGCCACTCGCATTCGTATAGGTCAGCATTTTTGCATCGAGCTCGCCGACCATGGCGCGGCTGCCGACGCAGGACAGCCCGTATTCGCTGGGCTCTTCGGCGAGGAAATCCACGATCTCGATGGGATGGCGTGATCTGTAACCGGAGGCCTGCAGCGCGCGGACGGCTTCGAGCGCGGTGAGAATGCCCGAAATGCCGTCGAAGCGGCCGCCGGATGGCACGGTGTCGGAATGCGAGCCCAGCATGATCGGCGGCAGTCCTTCCACGGTGCCTTCGAGACGCGCGATCACATTGGCGCCGGCATCCATCCGCACCGTCATGCCCGCGGCTTCATATTGCGTTTTTAGCCAAGCGCGCCCGTCGAGAAAACGCTGCGAGAACGAGCGCCGCGTCCACGGCTTGTCGGGATCGGTGATCTCGGCGAGCGCCATGTGATCGTCCCAGAGACGGTCCTGATCGATGGGCGGCTTGGTGTCGGCTGGCTTGTTCAACGAAATCACTCGCGCGGTGTGGGCTGGTCTTACCAGCATAATTGGTGAACACTCTGCGCGCGATCAAGCAAGAAACGATCAGGGAGAACAGCGTGACGAAGAAAATCGCATGGGTGACCGGCGGCGGGACGGGAATCGGCAAGGCCGGCGCAGAGTCGCTGCTGGCCGATGGCTGGACGGTGATCATTTCCGGACGTCGCACCGAGGTACTCAACGACGTGGTCAAGGAACTCGGCGCCGGCGGCAAGCCGATCGAAGCAATGGCGCTCGATGTCAGCAACGCCGCCGATGCAAGGAAAGTCGCCGACGCCATTCTCGCCAAACACGGCCGCATCGACCTGCTCGTCAACAGCGCCGGCATCAATCTGCCGAAGCGCAGCTGGCAGGATGTCACCGAAGAAGGTTTTGACCAGATCGTCGACATCAATCTCAAGGGCCTGATGTATTGCATCCGCGCCGTGCTGCCGGCGATGCGCGCACAGAAGGATGGCTGCATCATCAATGTGGCGTCCTGGGCAGGCCGCATCGTCTCCAAGATGACGGGACCGGCCTACACCTCCACCAAACATGCGGTGCTGGCACTGACGCATTCGTTCAACATGGATGAATGCGTCAACGGGCTGCGCGCCTGCTGCCTCTCGCCGGGCGAAGTGGCGACCGACATCATGAAGAACCGTCCGGTGCCGCCGAGTGCGGAGGTGATGGCGCGCATGCTGCAGCCGGAGGATCTCGGCAAGACGATCGCGTTCATCGCGGGCATGCCGCCGCATGTCTGTATGAACGAGGTGCTGATCAGCCCGACATGGAATCGGAGCTTGATCGGGTATTGAGGCGCCGGGCCGTAGGGCGGATGAGCGCAGCGTCATCCGCCGCGGAGCTTCCACCGTGACCTCGGCCGGCGGATTACGGCTTCGCCTCATCCGCCCTACGGCTCAATTCAACATGTCAAAGAGCCCCCTTCCCGCGACGCTTCCGCGCCCGAGTTTTGTGCCTTGCTTCCGCCCTCTCCTCGAAGAGGGCGCGCGGAACGCCGGGTGCCCGATGCACCCTGGGGCCTGATGCCGGTGCGCGGCACTCCGCGATGAAGGAGCATCAGGACTTTCGGAGAACCGGAAACAACCGGCGTTCCGCACGCAGTGGTGCTCCCGGCTCGCTTCGCTGGTCCCCTGGTGACCGACCCTTGGGTTCAATCCACCACTCAGAGGGCTGACGACGCTTCCGCCGCCCTGTCCTCCCACCGCAGCGGGATTTCACTGGGGCTTTCACGCTGCCTCATGGCGCAAGGCGATGCGCCGGGGGCCTCACGACTTGGGCCGTCCGCCAGCCGCTGCGGTCGTCCGTCAGGCGTTGCATCAAGGTCCTCTTCGTCCGACCGGAGAATGCCGCGTCCGCAGTGGTGTCCTGCCTGGCGGCATCTCCCGCCGGATGGCGGAAGTCCCGATGTCCCGCGTGACGCCGCAGCTTCGGCGTCCACCGCATCCCGCTCCGCAATCGTGACGATGGCGATTGCCCCTCTCGGGTGGAGCAGAACGCGACCAGCCTAGCCCCGCCACAACCTCAAGTAAAGAACAAAAAGAGAACTACCTGAACATGCGCAGGACGGACCAGCGTGGCGCAGACCGAATGGAATCGTCTCTGGCCCTAGCGCGGCTGCAGATACTTCTGCAACGCGATGGCGCTGTCGCTGGATTCCACCAGTTTTTCCACACTGGTGAGCAGCCGCGCGAGTTCACCGGCGCCAAGGCAATCGAACTGGACGTCATTGACCTGACGCTGGATCGGCGCGAGGCGCGTCAGCAAGTCGTGGCCCTGCGCGGTCACCACCAGACGCAGCCGCCGCCGGTCCTCCGGATCGGTAAGCTTGTCGAGCAAGCCCATCTGCTGCAGCTTGTTGGACACCGTGGTGACGAACGCACCGCTGAGATGCAGATTTCCGGCAAGTTCACGCACGCTCACCTGCCCTTCGGCGCCGAGCAATCGTGCGGAGACCAGCACCGTATATTCGATGGCGGACAGGCCGGCCGCCGCGGCATGCCCCTCGCGAACGGTGTCGTGCCGGGCAACAAATGCAAGCAGCGTGTGCACCAGCTGACGAAACACGTGATCCGAGCCGTCCACCAACAGCGCGTTCAGCGATGTCGTCAGCGGCGGTGCGGCGAGTTTCGATTTCGGTCGGTGCGACGTCCCGGAGGCGGACGGCACCGATTTGGAACGTGGCATACGCGATCCGAACGAGCTTGGTTACAAAGGTGTGCGACGCTCCCGGCAGAAGGTCAAGCACATATCTTTCTCATCAAGCTAATGCACGCCTCCCGCTCGCCGGAAATTCCACACGCCATCGTGGTCACGTGCCGTCATCAATTTGATAGCGATAGTTCGAACTCGCTTTCCATTGCGCGTTGAGTGCAGCGGTCAACCGCGACGACAGTCCTGCATCCTTCGTCGTGATTGCAATTGCGCGACGGAGACGCCAAGCTTGGTCACCCTCAGGCATGGAATCGAAACGTGGCAAAGTCCGCCGGCCGACGTAGCTCTGCGAACAAGACGTCCCCCACCAAGACCGAAGCGAGCAAGAAGCCTGCCCATCGGCCGGCGCAGCGCGCGGCGCTGACGACCTCGCGTCCGGAATTGCTGGTGGATGGCTCCGACGCGCATTTTCGTCGCCTGGTTCACAGCCTGTTCGGCTTCCTGGTCCGGCACCAGACCTTGCGCGAAGGGCATGCTGCGGTGATCGGCCTCGCCGGCATCGAATACACCACGCTGATATCAATCCGGCACCTGTCGGCGCAGGGTGACGTGCATGTGCGCGCGGTCGCCGATCACCTGCATCTCAGCGGCGCCTTTGTCACCACGGTGACCAACAAGCTGGAGACCAAGGGGCTCATCACCAAGACGTCGCACCCCGAGGATCGCCGCCGCATCAGCCTCGTCGTCACCGCGCATGGTGCCGACCTGCTGGAGCACCTGGCGCCGACCCAGTTGCAGATCAACGACGTGCAGTTCGGCAGCCTCTCGGCAAAAGAATTCCACCAGCTGCTCGACATGGTGCAGCGCCTGGTCGAGTCCAGCGATCGCGCCATCGCGCTGCAGCGTTATCTGGCCGAAGCCAAGGTGAAGTCGCTGTCGCCCGAGGCGCAGCAGATGGTTGCTGCCAAGGCCGGGAAGCCGCGCAAGGGCTGACCGCCGGCGCCCGCGCATATTGCTGCGTCGCACAGGCGCGACTGCGACATTTTGCGCGCGATGGCCACGACCAGCGGCGACAGCCCCGTTCCGGGAAGAGTTCAAGTCATTGTTACAACAGCACGCGGCCGGCCGGACCGCAACGCCCCGATGCTGCCGAATGCCGCATTCTTGGGCCGGATATGCCGCATAAATTAGCTTCCTAAGAGAACTATTTTATAAAGATACTGGGGTTGCGGATTGTCAAAGCCGCAAAATTATCGGACCATCCTCCCGCCGATGTCACACCGCCGACACATCCGGCGATGGCATACGGAATGCACAGTTATGGGGTAGATGGACTAGACCATCAGGAAACGGCCGCAGCCCAACTGCGGCGAAGCATCACAGCTATAAAGGACCATTTCGATGTCGCGGATTAAATCGAATTTGCCACGCGTGCTGAGCACCGTCGCAGCGGTGACCCTCTCGGCCCTGTTGGCCGGCCAGGCCCAGGCGCAGAACCGCGAAATCAATCTCGGCGCCGTGGTCCCGAGCTCGGGCCCGTTCGCCGAATGGGGCCGCAGCAACACCGTCACGCTGAAGATGCTGGAGAAGCAGACCAACGATGCCGGCGGCATCAATGGCGCCAAGCTGAAGATCACCATCCTCGACGACGCCGCCAAGCCGGCCCAGTCCGCCACTTCGCTGCGCAAGCTCGCCAGCGACGAGAAGGTGCTGGCGATTGCCGGCCCGCTGACCTCGAGCGCCGCGGAAGTCACCTTCCCGGTCGCCAACGAGATGAAGCTGGTCTCCACCTCGCAGGCCTCGTCGAAGCCGGGCACCGCCAAGCAGAACCGTCCGTGGGCGTTCCGCAACACCATCGATGAAGGCGTGCTCGCCAAGACGGCGGTGCCGTATTTCAAGAAGAGCTTCAACATCAAGACCGTCGCGGTGATCTTCGACGCCAAGGACGCGACCGCCGCGACCGTCGGCAAGGTGATCATGCCGTCGGTGCTGAAGGCCAACGAGATCGCCATCGCCAACGAGAACGACCTGCTGTCGTTCAACACCGGCGACCTCGACGTCTCCGCCCAGGTGACCAAGCTGAAGTCGCTCAATCCCGATGGTGTCGTGATCAGCGCCGACTACAGCCAGGCCATCACCGTGCTGCGTGAAATGAAGCGCCAGGGCCTGATCAAGCCGGTGGTCGGCGCCAGCCAGCTGATCTCCTCGGCCATCCTCAAGGCAGCCCCGGAAATTCCGGTGATCGCACCGGCGACCTTCTATTCCACCATGAAGGGCGACGCGCCGGAGAAGTTCACCGCCGCCCTGACCCCGCTGCTGCGCAAGGAATCGGGCCTGCCGAAGGACATCGAGCCGAACATGTTCGATGCCAACATCTATGAAATCGTCTCGATGTATATCGACGCGATCAAGACCGCAGGCGTCACCGGCAAGCCGGAAGATCTCGAAGCCGACCGCACCAAGATCCGCGACTACATGGCCAAGCTCGAAGGCTTCAAGGGTCTCGGCGGCCCGATCGGCTTCAACGACGACGGCGACGCCATCAAGGCCTTCTATGTTCTGCAGGGCCAGAACGGCAACTGGGACACCAAGGTCAAGGGCTGCAGCTCGGCCCCGAACCACCCGGCCTGCTAAGCGCGCCTCCATATCCAAGCCTCTGCGGCCGGGACATTCTCCCGGCCGCAGTCTTAAGAACGATCACCTGACATACATCTCTACCTAACGATTGCGATTCCCATGCTGATACAGCAACTCGTCAACGGCCTGACGCTTGGAGCGGTCTACACGCTTCTGGCGCTGTCCTATTCGCTCGTGATGGGCATTCTCGGCATCCTCAATCTGGCGATTGCCGAACTCTTCATGATCGGTGGCTTCATCGGCTTCACGCTGATCTCGGCCGGCTTCCCGCTCCCCGTCGCCGTGCTCGGCGGCATGCTCGGCGCCGCCTCGATCGCCATCATCGTCGAGAAGATCGGCTACCAGCCGCTGCGCGACGCGCCGCTGGTGACGCCGATGCTGTCCACGCTGGGTTTCTCGATCATCCTGCAGAACATCGCCACCAATATCTGGGGCTCGGATCCGCTGCAGCTGCCGATCTTCGGCGAGCAGTTCGAGATCGGCCCGATCCGCATCGGCGAGATGCAGCTTCTCGTGCTCGGCGCCACCGTCGTGCTGGTCGCCCTCACCGCTTACATCGTGCAGAAAACGCCGATGGGCCGCGCACTCCGCGCCGTCGCCGAGAACCGCGACGTGGCCCGCATTCTCGGCGTCTCCGCCGACCGCCTGATGATGCTGGCCTTCATTCTCTCCGGCGCACTGGCTGGTGTTGCCGGCGTGCTGATCGCGCTGCATTACGGCGCCATCACCCCCTATCTCGGCGTCGAGATCGGCCTCAAGGCCATCGCCGTGATGGTGATCGGCGGCACCACCCGGATTTGGGGCGCGCTGGTTGCCGGTCCGCTGATCGGCATCGCCGAAGTGCTCACGGTGGCCTATGGCGGCTCGCAGATCCGCGACTTCGTCGTCTACGGCTTCATGATCCTCATTCTCTTGCTGCGTCCGCAGGGCCTTCTCGGCGGTGCGCGGTCCGATCAGGGGCAGCGCGTCTGATGTCCACGTATTACGCAAGCCTGCTCGCTGAATCGGGCATTCTCCTGCTGGGCGCGCTCAGCGTCTATATCATCCTCGCCACCGGCCAGCTGTCGCTCGGCAACGGCGCCTTCATGGGCATCGGCGCCTATCTGTCGTCATGGCTGACCGTGACGCTGAACGTGCCGCTGACACTCGCTTTGGTGATCTCGGCGATCCTCGCCGGCATCATGGGCGCCATCGTCGCCTTCCCGGCGCTGCGGCTGAAAGGCATCTATCTCGCCATGGCGACCGTCGGCTTCGGCGAGATGGTGCGCAGCTTCTTCCTCAACTTCGAGACCATGGGCGGCTCCGGCGGTTTCCGCGGCATGCAGCATATCGGCGTCGGCTATATCTGGCTGTGGGCCGGCGGCATCCTGATCGCCGTGATGCTGCTGGAGCGCTCGCGCGTCTGGCTGGAAATGCAGGCGGTGCATGACGACGAGACGGCCGCCGGCCTGATCGGCCTCAACACCGTGGTCACCAAGATCGGCGCCTTTGCGGTCGGTGCGGCGGTGGCCGCGATCTCCGGCGGGCTCTTTGCGCATCACAATGTCTATATCGAGCCGGCGAATTTCGGCTTCGAACGTTCCGTGGAATTCGTGCTGGCCGTCATCCTCGGCGGTTCGACCGTGGCACCGGGCTCGCTGGTCGGCTCGACCCTGCTGATCTTCCTGCCCGAATTCCTGCGGCCGATCGCCGACTGGCGCCTTGCTGCCTTTGGCTCGCTGCTGGTGCTGGTGCTGCTGGTGCGGCGCCAGGGCATTCTCGACCGTTCGCTGATCCGGACGCTTACCTTCCGGAGGGCTGCAGCATGAGCACCGCGCTGCTGAAACTCACGGGCGTCACCAAGACGTTCGGCGGCATCAACGCATTGTCCAACATGGTCTGCGAGGTACCGGAAGGAAAGATCATCGGCGTGATCGGCCCGAACGGCGCCGGCAAGACGACCTTGTTCAACACCATCACCGGCGCCTATCGCGCCGATGCCGGTGAAGTCGTGCTCAAGGGCGTCGATGTCACCCAGTGGCAGTCCTACAAGATCGTGCGCGAAGGCATTGCGCGCACGTTCCAGAACATCCGCCTGTTCGGCTCGATGTCGGTGTGGGAGCATCTGCTGGTGGCGCAGCCACATAACGAGGCGGCCTGGCGCCGGCTGCTGCCGATCTCCTGGGCCAATCCGGCAGCGCTCGCGCGTGCGGAAGAGGTGCTGGAATTCTTCGGCCTCACCGAATTCCGCGATCGCCCGGCGAAGTCGCTGCCCTACGGTATCCAGCGCAAGGTGGAGATGGCGCGCGCCGTCACCGCCAAGCCAAAGCTGCTGCTGCTCGACGAGCCCGTGGCCGGCATGAACCATGACGAGGCCGAGGAAATCCGCACGCTGATGCTGCGGCTCCGCGACACCGGCCTCTCCATTCTCCTGATCGAACACGACATGAATTTCGTGATGCGCCTGTGCGACTATCTCTATGTGCTGGATTTCGGCGTGCCCATCGCCGAAGGCACGCCGGAAGAGGTGCGCAACAATCCGGTCGTCCTCGACGCCTATCTCGGAAAGGACAATTGATGCTCACGATCAAGGGGCTGGAAGTCCGCTACGGCGCCATCACCGCGGTGCGCGGCGTCGATCTCGAGATCAGGAAGGGCGAGATCGTCGCGCTGCTCGGCGCCAATGGTGCCGGCAAGAGCACGATCGCCCGGTCGATCGCGGGTTTGCTGCCGTTTCAGGGCGACATCGAATTCGACGGCCAGAAGCTCACGCCGAACACGGCCGAGAAGAATCTCCGCCGTGGCATTGCGCTGGTGCCGGAGGGCCGCGGCATTCTCGCGCGCATGACGGTGTATGAAAACCTGCTGATGGGCATCTATACCCGCAGCGACAAGTCGGCGGCGATGGATGACGTCGAGAAGATGCTGGAGCGCTTCCCGATCCTCGGCAAGCGCCGTGACGGGCTTGCGAGCCTGCTCTCGGGCGGTGAACAGCAGATGCTGGCCATCGGCCGCGCGCTGCTGTCGAAGCCGAAGCTGCTGCTGCTGGACGAGCCGTCGCTGGGCCTGGCACCGCTGATGACGGCGAGCCTGTTCAGCATGATCGCCCAGTTCCGCGACGAGGGCCTGACGGTGCTGCTGGTGGAGCAGAAGGCGCGGCAGACGCTGAAGATCGTGGATCGGGCTTATCTGCTGGAGACCGGACGCGTGGTGACGTCGGGATCGGCGGAGCAGCTGATCAACGATCCGACGCTGTCGGAGGCGTTTCTGGGAGGGGGGCATTAACTCACTTCGTAGGATGGGTAGAGCGAAGCGAAACCCATCATTCATACGTTGCCGCAGGCTCGGCCGATGGGTTTCGCTACGGCGCTGCGCGCCTGCGCTCTACCCATCCTACGATCCGTATCTTGCGGCGACCGGCCACGCCTCGACGCTGCCATTATGCCCCACCACCTGATAGCTCGCATGCAGGTTCACCGTGGGGTCGCAATGCGTGGCGATCAGCAGCACACGGCTGCCGAGTTTTGGCGGCTCCGCACCTTCGGGCAGCGTGATCATGCCGTGCTCGTCGCCGCCGAAGCGATAGGCCGCGCCTTCCGGCACACCGAGCATCAATGACGGCACTGGACCGTTGAACGCCATCGCCTTCACCCCGGCATCGACGGTGAATTCGCCGGCGCGGTTCACCGATGTCACCGTGGTCAGCACGAACAGGCTCGGCTCGAACGGCAGCGCGCCGCCGCCCTCACCCTGCAGCCGGCCGTAATCGGCATCCATGAACAGGTAGGAGCCGACCTGCAGCTCCGTAAACGTGCCGGCGATGTCGAAGGCGCAGGCGCCGGTGCCGCTGCCGGTGACGATCGGAGCCTTGATGCCGGCCTCATTCAACACGCGCAGATGATCATCGAGAATGCCGCGCACCTTGGCCGCGCCGGCCTTGCGCTCCTCGAAATCAATCATGTGCTGGACATGGCCGGCAAAGCCCTGGATGCCGCCGAATGTCATGCCGGGCGTCGCCTCGATCAATTGCGCCAGTTCAGCCGTGGAGGAAGGCTTCACCACGCCGGTGCGGCGCTGGCCGACATCGATATCGATCAGCACCTGAAGCGGACGACTTCCGGTGTCGAGCAGTGTGTGCAGCACATGGACCTGGTCGGCGTGGTCGACGACCAGCGCAATGTCGGTGCTGTCGGCCAGCGCCGCGATGCGCGCGAGCTTGACGCGATCGGCCACCGGGGTGGTCAGCAGCAGGCCGGGAATGCCGGCCTCCGCCATCGCTTCCAGTTCCGCCACCGTGGCGCAGGAGATGCCGACCGCACCGGCCTCGATCTGCAACTGTGCGATGCGCGGCGACTTGTGGGTCTTCGCATGCGGGCGCAGCGCGATGTTGTTCGCCTTTGCAAATGCCGCCATGGCCGCGATGTTGCGCTGGAGGGCCATGCCATCCACCACGAGTGCCGGCGTCGCGATGTCCTGCAGGGCCGGCAGGCTCGGATCGAGGGGTGCAGTCATGTGGGGAAGACAACTCCAGGGACGCGGCCAAGACGGCCGGCCGATTTTTGTAGCAATGCCGGGCACCGGGTTGAAGACGTCCAAAAGTCGCTTCGCAGTGCGGGAAATGGCTTGGCCAACAAGCTAACCCGCAAAAGGACAAGGAGGTATTCTTTCTCGGGAACACGTTGATTGGGCAAGAATTGCACTGTCAGCCCCGGATTTGCGCATGACTCCATCCAAGTTTGTGCCGTAGCTTGCGTGGAACCCGCCCATTCCGCTATGCGCAAAGAAGACGCAGGAGAATTGGACCGATGAACCGCTTCGAGATGACCCGCCGCGCCGCGCTGCTGACTTCGGCCGCGATCGCAGCCAATGTGGCTAATCCCTTCCGCGCCTTTGCGCAGGAGACGCCGCGCAAGGGCGGGGTGTTCAACGTCCATTACGGTGCAGAACAGCGCCAGCTCAACCCGAGCCTGCAGGCTTCCACCGGCGTCTACATCATCGGCGGCAAGATTCAGGAAGCCCTGGTCGATCTCGACGAGAAGGGCCAGCCGGTCGGTGTCCTCGCCGAGAGCTGGGAGTCGTCGGCCGACGGCAAGACCATCACCTTCAAGCTGCGCAAGGGCGTGACCTGGCACGACGGCAAGCCGTTCACCTCGGCTGACGTCGAATTCACCGCCATGAACATGTGGAAGAAGATCCTCAATTACGGATCGACGCTGCAGCTGTTCCTCACCGCAGTGGAAACGCCGGATGCGCACACGGCCGTGTTCAAATATGAGCGCCCGATGCCGCTCGGCCTGTTGCTGCGCGCACTGCCGGACCTCGGCTATGTCTCCGCCAAGCACATCTATGAAGGCTCGAGCGACATCCGGCAGAACCCGGCCAACCTCGCCCCCATCGGCACCGGCCCGTTCAAGTTCAACAAATATGAGCGCGGCCAGTACATCATCGCCGAGCGCAACGACAATTACTGGCGCCCGAATGCGCCTTATCTCGACCGCATCGTCTGGAAGGTGGTCACCGACCGCGCCGCTGCTGCTGCGCAGATGGAAGCGGGCGACATCCAGTATTCGCCGTTCTCGGGCCTGACGATCTCCGACATGGCGCGGCTCGGCAAGGACAAGCGCTTCGTCGTCTCCACCAAGGGCAATGAAGGCAACGCGCGCACCAACACCATCGAATTCAATTTCCGCCGCAAGGAGCTGGCCGACATCCGCGTCCGCCGCGCCATCGCGCATGCGATCAATGTGCCGTTCTTCATCGAGAATTTTCTCGGCGACTTCGCAAAGCCCGGCACCGGCCCGATCCCGTCGGTCTCCACCGACTTCTTCCCCGGCCCGAACACGCCGCAATATCCCTATGACAAGAAGAAGGCCGCAGCCCTGCTCGACGAGGCCGGCTTCAAGCCCGGCGCAGGCGGCACGCGCTTCTCGCTCCGCCTCCTGCCCGCGCCATGGGGCGAGGACATCTCGCTGTGGGCGACCTTCATCCAGCAGTCGCTGAAGGAAGTCGGCATTCCCGTGGAGATCGTGCGCAATGACGGCGGCGGCTTCCTCAAGGGCGTCTATGCCGACCACGCCTTCGATCTCGCCACCGGCTGGCACCAGTATCGCAACGATCCCGCCGTCTCCACCACCGTCTGGTATCGCTCCGGCCAGCCGAAGGGCGCACCCTGGACCAATCAGTGGGACTGGAAGAATGACGCGATCGACAAGGTGATCGACGACGCCGCCACCGAGATCGATCCGGTGAAGCGCAAGGCGCTCTATGCGGAGTTCGTCAAGGAAGCCAATACCGAACTGCCGGTGTGGATGCCGATCGAGCAGATCTTCGTCACCGTGATCACCGCCAAGGCGCGTAACCATTCCAACAATCCGCGCTGGGGCTCATCGAGCTGGCACGATCTTTGGCTTTCCGCGTAACTTTTCCCGTCATTGCGAGCGCAGCGAAGCAATCCACAGCCCCGCGAAGGAAGAACTGGATTGCTTCGTCGCAAGGGCTCCTCGCAATAACGTGGAAAACTTGGCGTATCGTTAAATAGAAACTACACTGACCGTATGCGCATCCTATCACTCGCGGGGCGGCGGCTCGCCGCCTCGATCCCGACGCTCTTTCTGATCCTGATCGGCGTGTTCCTGCTGCTGCAACTGGCACCGGGCGACACCGTCGATGCCATGATGGCGCAGATGGGCGGCGGCGATGCGAATACCGCGCGCGAGTTGCGCAAATTCTACGGGCTCGATCTCTCCGTTCCGGTGCAGCTTGGCAACTATCTGCTGCGTCTGGTGCAGTTCGATCTCGGCTTCTCCTCGATCTATGGCAAGCCCGTCGCCACCGTGATTTTCGAGCGCCTGCCGGCCACGCTGCTCTTGATGACGGCGTCGCTGTCCTTCGCCTTCTTCTTCGGCCTCGTGCTCGGCGTCATCGCCGCCCGCGGCGTCAATCGCTGGCCGGATACGCTGATCTCCACGCTGGGTCTCATCTTTTACGCTACACCGTCCTTCTGGTTCGGCCTGATGGCCATCGTCGTGTTCTCGATCTATCTGCAATGGCTGCCCGCCGGCGGTTTCGAGGATATCGGCGCGGTGCAGACCGGTTTCGAGCGCACGCTCGACATCGCCGCGCATCTGGTGCTGCCGACGCTGACGCTGGCACTGATCTTCCTCGCCATTTATCTCCGCATCATGCGCGCCTCGATGCTGGAGGTGCTCAATCTCGATTATGTGCGCACCGCGCGCGCCAAGGGGCTCGACGAGACCCGCATCGTCGCCAAGCATGTCTTGCGCAACGCATTGCTGCCGATGGTGACGCTGATCGGCCTGCAGGCCGGTACCATGCTCGGCGGCTCCGTCGTGGTGGAGAGCGTGTTCTCGCTGCCCGGCCTTGGTCGTCTTGCTTATGAGTCCGTTGTTCAACGCGACCTCAACACGCTGCTCGGCATCGTCTTCGTCTCGGCGCTGCTGGTGATCTTCGTCAATTTCCTGGTCGATCTCCTCTATGCGCGTCTCGATCCGCGCATCCAGGCGGAGGGCTGAGCATGGACGCGGTGAAACGCTATTTCCGCAGCCCTGCTGCCGTGGTCGGCTTGGTGCTGCTGCTCATCGTGATCGGCATGGCAGCGAGTGCCGGCTGGATCTACCCGAACGATCCATTGTCCCTCGCCGGCCGTCCGCTGGTGTGGCCGTTCGCCAATCCGCGCTTCCCGCTCGGCACCGACAATTCCGGCCGCGACATCGCCGCGCAGATCTTTTACGGCGCGCGCATTTCGCTCCTGATCGGCGGCGTCGCGACATTGATCGCCGTCATCATCGGCGTCCTGATCGGCGCTTTTGCCGGCTTCTATGGCGGCAAGATCGATACCATCCTGATGCGCATCACCGAGGCGTTCCAGACCCTGCCGAATTTCGTGCTGCTGCTGGTGCTGGTCGCCGTGTTCGGCTCGACGCTGACCACCGTGACCATCGCCGTCGGCATCGTGTCGTGGCCTGCCCCCGCGCGGCTGACGCGTGCGGAATTCATGTCGCTGCGCAGCCGCGAATTCGTGCAGGCCGGGCGCACGCTGGGCATGAAGGATCTGCAGCTCATCCTTGGTGAGATCCTGCCCAATGCGCTGCCGCCCGTCATCGTCTATGCGAGCGTTGTGATGGCGGTCTCGATCCTCTTGGAAAGCGCCCTCGCCTTCCTGCGCCTCTCCGATCCCAATGTCGCATCCTGGGGCAATCTCATCGGCCTCGGCCGCGATGTGCTGCGCGTGCAGTGGTATGTCTCGGCGATCCCCGGCATCGCGATCCTGCTCACGGTGCTCGCGGTGTCGCTGGTCGGTCAGGGGCTCAATGATGCGCTCAATCCGAGGCTGAAGAGCCGGTGAGAGCTGAAACATGAGCGACACCATCCTCACGGTCGAAGACCTCAGCGTGAAGCTGCCGAAAGGCGCCGACCGCACCCATGCGCTCGGCGGCGTGTCGCTGTCGATTGCCGATAACGAGATCGTCTGCGTGGTCGGCGAGTCAGGCTCGGGCAAATCCGTGATGGCCAATGCCGTGATGCGGCTGCTGCCGCCGGAAGTGTCCATCGATGGCGGCCGCGTGCTGTTCGAGGGCAAGGACCTCGCAAGCGCCAGCAATGCCGAGATGCGCAAGGTGCGCGGCGCCGGCATCGCGATGATCTTCCAGGAGCCGATGACCGCGCTGAACCCGCTGCGCACCATCGGCGACCAGATCGGCGAGATGTTCGAGATCCACACCGAGCTCTCGAAGAAAGAGATCAAGGCGCGCGTGCTGGCATTGCTGCAGGACGTGCGCATTCCCGATCCCGCACAGGCCGCCCGCGCCTATCCGCACGAACTCTCCGGCGGCCAGCGCCAGCGCGCGATGATCGCCATGGCGCTGGCACTCGATCCGCGCCTGCTGATTGCTGACGAGCCAACCACGGCGCTCGATGTGACGACGCAGGCGCAGATCCTGAAGCTGATCCGCGAGCTGCAGAGCCGGCGCAAGACGGCGGTGCTGTTCATCACCCATGATTTCGGCGTGGTCGCGGAGATCGCTGACCGCGTGGTGGTGATGCAGCACGGCAAGGTGGTGGAGCAAGGGCCGGTGCAGGACGTGCTGCACAATCCGCAGCATCCCTATACGCAGCAGCTCATCGCCGCGGTGCCGCCGCTGGCTGCGCCGCCAGCGCAAAAACTGAACAGCGAGAACATCCTCACGCTGGCGAATGTCTCGAAGACCTATCGCAATGGCGGCTTTCTCGGCCGTGGCGCGCGGGTGACGCATGCGGTGAAATCGGTGTCGCTGAACCTGCCGCGGGGTGCGACGCTGGGTATTGTCGGCGAAAGCGGCTCCGGCAAATCGACGCTGGCGCGCTGCATCATCCGCCTGATCGATCCCGATGGCGGATCGATCGTGCTCGAAGGCAAGGACTGGGCGAAGCTGTCACGCGACGAAGTGCGGCGCGAGACGAAACACATCCAGATGGTGTTTCAGGACCCGTTCGCCTCGCTCAATCCGCGCCGCAAGGCCGGCGATCTCGTTGCGCAGGGGCCGATCGTGCATGGCGTGCCGCGCGCACAGGCCTGGGCGGAGGCGAAGGAGCTGTTTCGTCTGGTCGGGCTCGATCCCTCCGCAATGGATCGTCTGCCGCATGAATTCTCCGGCGGCCAGCGCCAGCGTATCGGGCTGGCACGTGCGCTGGCATTGAAGCCGGATGTGCTGGTGGCGGATGAAGCGGTGTCGGCGCTCGATGTCTCCGTGCAGGCGCAGGTGCTGAAGATGCTGCACGAGCTGCGCGAACGGCTGGGGCTCTCGATCGTGTTCATCACGCACGATCTTCGCGTGGCGGCGCAGATCTGCGATCTCGTCGCTGTGATGAAGGACGGCGAAGTGGTGGAGCACGGGCTGGCCGGCGAAGTGTTCGGCAAGCCGCAGCACCCCTATACGCAGGCGCTGCTGGCCTCGATCCCGGGTGGGGATTTTACAAGGAAGAAAGAGCCGATCACGGCGTAACTCTCCGTCGTCATTGCGAGCAAAGCGAAGCAATCCAGTTCTTTCTTCGTGCGGCCCTGGATTGCTTCGTCGCTTCGCTCCTCGCAATGACGGTTAAATTTCTTTCTTATCCCTGCGCCGATAGACCAGCAGCATGAAGGGCGCGAGCAATCGCATCAGGCCATGCGCCGCGATCGGCACCGGCTCGGAGAACGGCAGCGCCAGCTCCTCATCCGGCACGCCGCGCACCGCCTTGGCAAACTCGTTGCCAAGCGCAATCGACAGCGCCACCGCGCGGCCGTTGCAGCCCGTCCAGCCGAAGGCGTTCGGGCCGAGCTTGTGCATGCGGGGTAGGAAGTCCGTGGTCATGCCGACATAGCCGTTCCAGACATAGTCGAACTTCACCTCGCCGATCTCCGGCCACAGCCGCTGCAGGCGCGCGCCGACCATCTCTTTCAACCGGCCGGTCTTGTCACCGAAGCCGATGACATTGCCGCCGGTGACGAGGCGGTTACGCGCGTCGTAACGCATGAAATAGAGCTCGCCATGTGTGTCGGACACCGCCTGCCGGCGGGGAATGATGGTCTGGCGTGCCTGCTCGGACAGCGGCTGCGTTGCCATCTGCCAGGACAGCACGGGCATCACCTCGCTCGCGATGCCCGGCGAGAGCTGTTTCGAGAACTCGCCCGTATAGGCATTGCTCGCAACCACCAGCGCGCGGGCGCTGATCTGGCCCTGCGCGGTCTTGACGATCCAGCGATCGCCCTGCCGTGCAAAGCTTTCCACCGGCGAGCGCGCATAGATACGGCCGCCCTGCTCCAGCACCACGCGGGCGAGGCCGCGGGCCAGCGCCAGCGGATTGATGTGGCCGCCGGTCTTGTTCCAGAAGCCGCCAAACCAGGCGGACGAACCGAGCATGTTGCGCATGTCGTCATTCGACAGCAGCTCCACCGGCGCGCCATGCTTCGACCACTGCTTGACGCGGCGCTCGGCGATCTTGATGCGGCCGGGCGAATGCACCGGCTGTATCCAGCCGTTCTGCTCGCCCTCGGCCTGGATCTGATAGCGCCGGACAAGATCGAACAGGATCTGTGCGCTGTCGCGGATGATGCCGACAAGGCGCTCGCCGGCGGCGCCATAGCGCTTGATGATGTCCTCGGGATCGGGCCGCGACAGGGTCGGGATCACCTGGCCATTGTTGCGGCCGGAGGCGCCCCAACCGGGCTCGACAGCCTCGACGACCGCGACGTCGATCCCCTGCTCGCGCAGATGCAGTGCCGTGGACAGGCCGGTGAAGCCGGCGCCGATGACGACCACATCGGCCTCGGCATTGCCCTTCAGCTCCGGCAGTTCGGGGCCGGGAGGCGTGACGGCGGCCCACAGCGATTTCGGCCAGGGCGCATTTGCAGTTTCCATCGTCAGCCTTCCCGTTTTCAACGGCACAATCTTAGCCAGACGCAGGGCAGATCACATGATCCGTTCCCTTGCGATGGTTCCGCATTCTGCATAGTTTACGCGCCCAATCCAATGCAAGGTGGTGCACGCGTGACCCTCAAGAACATCATCGGAATCGACCATGCCGTGGTCTCCGTCAAAGACCTCGATGCCGCAGCCGCGATCTGGAAGAAGCTCGGCTTCACGCTGTCGCCGCGCGGCACTCACAGCGCCAAGATGGGTTCGGGCAACTACACGATCATGCTCGATCCCGATTATGTCGAACTGCTCGGCGTGATCTCCGAGACCGAGCACAATGCGCCGATGCGCAAGTTTCTCGCCGAGCGCGGCGAAGGCGTCGAGCGCATCGCCTTCACGGCGGTGGATTCGACCGCCGGCGCAGCGGAGATCACAGCGCGTGGTTACAAGGCGCTCGGCCCCACCGATTTCGAACGCCCGGTGACGCTGCCAAATGGCACCGTGAGTGCGGCGAAATTTCAGGTCTTCCACTGGCCGATCGAGGAGGCGCCGGGCGGTCTGCGCATCTTTGCGTGCCAGCACAAGACGCGCGAGACGGTGTGGATTCCTGAACTCATGTCGCATGCCAACACCGCCAAGCGGATGAAGCAGGTGCTGATCGTGACGACGGAGCCAGCGAAGGATGCCGCGCATATGGCCAAGCTGATCGACGGCGCGACGCGCAATGAAAGCGACGGCGCCGTGGCCGTGCCATCGGGCGGTGATCGCGCGGACTTCGTGTTCATGACCAGGGACGTGCTGGCGAAGCGTTTCCCGGGCACCTCGCTGGATGGCGCACCGGAGCGTGGCGGCGTGGCGCTGGTGTTCATCGCCGGCGATCTGGCGGCGGCGGAGACGGCCGTGGGATCGGCGGGCGCGAAGACGGAAGTTGGCGTCGTCGTGCCGCCGGCCAATGCGAATGGCACGTTGCTGGCGTTCGTGAAGGCGTAAGGCGCTCTCAGTTGTCGTCCCGGCCTAGCACAGCGAAGCTGTGCGCAGAGCCGGGACCCATAACCTCCGACGGCGTGGTTAGAACGCTGCGGCGACGGCAGAGCTTCAATCTCATCTTTGGTGTCTATGGGTCCCGGCGTTCGCCGGGACGACACGCTGGGATTAACGGCTCCGCTTCTCCCCCAAATCCCAGAACATCCCCGCCATGATGCGCAGGGCCTCCGCCGTGACCGGCTTGAGGATATGCTCATCGGGCGCGTGCTGTGAGCAGCCGGGATAGGAATGCGGGACCCACACCGTGGGCAACCTCAGAATATCCGTGAACACGTCATTCGGCAGCGAGCCGCCGAAATTCGGCAGCAGCGCCGGCGGCTTGCCGGTGGTCTTGCGCACCGACTCCACCGCCCAGCCGACCCAGGGATTGTCGATATCCGTGCGGGAGGCGTTGAAATATTGCGACTGGCTCACCTTGATATCGCCATAGCCTTTCGCAGCCAGATGTTTTTCGATGGCCGGCACCACATTCTCGATATCGGTGCCGACCACGAAGCGAAGCTGCAACACCGCGTGCGCCTCGCCCGGAATGGCATTGGCGGGATTGCCGACATTGCCGGCATTGATCGCCAGCACTTCCAGCGTGTTCCACGCATAGAGTCGTTCGGCCGGCGACAAACCCTCCTCGCCCCAGCCTTCCGACAACGACGGCTCGTCGGGCGTGGGCGACACCACCACATCAGCCAGCGCTGATCGAATCTGGTTGGTGATGCGGGGCGGCTTCAGGGCATCGAGCAGGATGCGGCCATCACGGTCCACAAGCGTGGAAATGGCTGACGCGAGGATCGTCGCGGGATTGGCGAGCAATCCGCCCCAATTGCCGGAATGATGCGCGCCGTCGCGCAGCTTGAGATCGAGATGGATGCGGCGGCCGCCGCGGCAACCGAGAAAGATCGTCGGTCGTTCGGCGGAGAGACGCGGGCCATCGGAGGCCAGAAACAGATCGGCCTTGAGTTCGTCGCGCAGGCTTTCGCACACCTTCGGCAGATCGGGCGAACCGATCTCCTCGCCCATCTCGACGATGAATTTTACATTGAAGCCGAGCCTGCCACCACGCACCTCATGCACGGCGCGCAGTGCCGCGATATTGATGGCGTGCTGGCCCTTGTTGTCGGCGGTGCCGCGGCCATAGACGCGTTCGCCCACCGTGGTGCAGCGCCATGGATCCAGCCCGTCTCGCCACTCGCCTTCCATGCCGGGCACGACATCGCCATGGCCATACATCAGAACGGTCGGCAGATCGTCGCTCTCGTGATAGGTCGCGAGCAGGTTCGGCCCGCGGCCCGACGGCGACGGAACGATCTTCGTCTTGAAGCCGAGCGCGGTGAATTGCGGGACCAGCTCCTTGTCGAGATAGGTCTGCAACTCGTCGCCGCGCTTGTCGCTCTGGCTCTCGGTCTTGTAGCCGACCATGCGGTCGAGCACGGCGAGAAACTCGCCGGACTCGAATTGCGCATCAATGCGCGCGATTGCCTGTTCGCGGGACATCAGAGCGTCGCGAACACGGCGTCAGCCTCGGTGAGGAGGCGATCGGCATGGGCTGCGGTGAACACCAGCGGCGGGCGGATTTTTAGCGTATTGGCTGCTGCCCCCGTGGCCGAGATCAGTACGCGGCGGGAACGCAGGCCGTTGACGACGGCAGCAGCAGCAGCCGCATCCGGCTCCTTCGTTGAGCGGTCCTTCACCATCTCGACGCCGATATAGAGGCCGGAGCCACGGACGTCGCCGATGCCCTGATACTTCTTCGCGAGTGCTTCAAAACCCTCGCGCAGCATCTTGCCGACCTTCAGCGAATTCTCGACCAGCTTCTCGTCCTTGATGACATTCAGCACGGCCTGCGCAGCGGCCATCGCAACGGTGTTGCCGCCGAACGTGTTGAAGTAGCGGTTGTCGCGGCCGAATTTCTCGACGATCTCCGGCAGCATCACCGCGGCAGCGACCGGATAGCCGTTGCCCATCGGCTTGCCCATGGTGATGATATCCGGCGTGATGCCGTGGCGCTGATAGCCCCACAGCTTCTCGCCACTGCGGCCGAAGCCGGACTGCACTTCGTCGGCGATGTAGATGCCGCCGGCCTTGTGGATGACGTCGACCACCGGCTGCAGCAGGTTGGTCGGATGCGAGAAGATGCCGTCCGACGAGAACATGCTGTCGGCGATGAAGCAGGCCACGCCGGCGCCGCGGCGCTGCAGGTCGACGATCTGCTCGGAGACCTTCTCGGCCATCCACTTGCCCATGTTCTCAGGCGCGATGCGATAGCTGTCCGGCGCCGGCACGCGGCGCACGAAGGTGCCGAGCGGCGAATACGGACCGAGCGATGGCGAGAAGCCGGCGCTCAGCTCGGAATTGCCGTGATAGGCCTCGTCGGTGATGATGATGCCCTGATTGCCGGTGTGATGCTTGGCCATGCGCACGGCGAGATCATTGGCTTCCGAACCTGTGCAGGTGAACATCGCGTGACGCGCCGGGCCATCGAAGGTCGCGAGCAGTTGCTCGGCGTAATCGAGAATGCCCTTCTGGATGTAGCGCGTGTGGGTGCAGATGGTCTGCGCCTGTCTGGTGATGGCCTCGACCACCTTGGGATGGCAGTGGCCGACCGAGACCACATTGTTGTAGGCGTCGAGATATTCATTGCCCTCGCTGTCATAGAGCAGCACGCCACTGGCGCGCGCGACCTCGACCGGGTCCTTGTAGAACAGGCGATAGGCCGGGCCGAGCAGCGCGATGCGGCGCTCCACCAGCTTGCGGCTTTCAGGCGTGAGGTTCGATGCCGTGGCGGGGTCAAAGCCATTGACCATCTTGCCGCGCGGCGCGTCGAGAACTGACATGAGATGCTCCTTTGAAATCGTCAAGCGTTAGCGCGCGAGGTCGATCAGCTCATTGCCGAGCTGGTCCATCGAGCGATTGAGGAACCAGTCGATCTGGCCCCAGGTCATGTGATTGTTGCGAAGAACATAGTCGGCCACCGACGGCACGCGGTTGGCCATGGCGGTGGAGAGCAGGATGCGCGTGGTGAGGCGCGACATGATCAGCGCCGGGATCAGCGCAAGCTCTTCCTCGGTCAGATCGGCGACGCGCAGATAGCCGCGGAGGAGATCGCGGCCATGGGCGAAGATCTCGCCTTCCATTTTTTCCGGCAGCTGGTTGAGCAGCGCGGTGGACGCATCGATGGCGATGGCGGTGCGCACGGTGTCGCCGAAGTCGATAATGCCGCTGATGAACGTCGGCAGCTCGGGATCGGCGACGATATTCGAACGCGTGAAATCGTTATGCAGCACTTGCTGGCGACAGCGCGACAAACGCGGCTCAACCGACGCGAAGCGCTCCAGCACGGTCTCCAGCTTTGCGCGCCATGCGGCGTCGGTGATTTCCGGAAGCAGTGGCGCCAAAGTCGGCAGGTTCTTGACGTCCCACGACACCACACGGGTTTCGGTGGGATGGCTGAAATCGGCGAGCGCCAAACGCAGCGTCGCCAGTAGCCGGCCGATTTCCTCGCGACCTTTGATATCGATGACGACTTCGCTCAGCGGCTGCCCCTCGACGAAGGACATCAACCGCACGCGACGTTGCTGGCCGGCACGATCATGATAGGCGAAGTGGCCCTCACCGCCCTTGTTCGGGATCACCCGCGGGATCGGCAGTTCGGGTGCGCGCGCCGCGATATGCTCCAGCACGCGGATCTGGAAATCGATCTCGGCGACATCCTCGGTCGGATTGGCGACCTTGAGGACGTAACGCGGCCCGCTGGCCGGGGCGATCCTGAACGTGTCGTCCTTCTCGGTGGCAAAGCGGGTCGGCTTGCCATCGATGCCGAAATGCACGCGCGCCAGCTCGACGGCCTCGTCCTCGGCCATGTTCACATACGACGCCGCGAGGCCGCCCTGCATTGCAACCGGAGCGGAAGTCTCGTGTTTCACTTCAATTGATCCCATCTCGATTCGGAACCGGCGCTGGCATGCAAGCCGGTCCCGGCGAGATTAGCAATGGGAGCGGCGCTTGTCAGGCCGGCCGGTATTCCGCTCCCAAGGCGCGGCCTGTGCGAGCCGAAAACGGGATCAATCACCCCCGACAGGCGTTGGCCCCGATCAGACCTGCCTGAGGGATTTTCCGTGACCATCAATTTTGAAACGCTGTGGGCGTCGCTGCTGCTCTATGGACTGAACGCGATCTATGCCGGCGCGCTGCTGGCCGTGGGTTTCTATCTGTCCAGCGCCGCCGATCGCATCGTGACCGGAGCGCTGTCGCATACCAACCGGATCGATCCGCTGGTGTCGAATTTCGTCGCCTCGCTGGCGCGCTATGCAGTGCTTGCGGTGGTCGGCATCGCCGTGCTGCAGCTGTTCGGCATCCAGACCGCAAGTCTGGTCGCCGTCCTCGGTGCAGCCTCTCTGGCCATCGGCCTGGCGCTGCAGGGCACGCTCACCAATCTCGCCGCCGGCGTGATGCTGTTGCTGTTTCGGCCGTTCAAGATCGGCGACACTGTCGAGGTCGGCGGCAAGGCCGGCACGGTGACGTCGCTGTCGCTTTTCATGACCGAACTCAAGACCAGCGAGAATGTGCAGATCCTGTTGCCGAATGGCTCGGTGTGGGGCTCGGCTATCATCAACAAATCGACCTATCCCGGCGCCAATGCCGGCAAGGTCGAGGTGAGTTTTCCCGTGCGCGCCGGTGCGGAGGCGCAGGCCATCAGCCGCGAGCTGATTGCCGATCTTGCTGCGGACTCCCGCGTGCAGGCGCCGCAGGCCAAGGTATCCAAGGTGGTCAATCTTGCGGATGGCGATGGCGTGGTCGAACTCACCGTGGCTGCGACCACGGAGCCCGCCGATGCCGATGCGGTGAAAAGCAAATTGCTGGAAGCGATCAACACCTATGTCGCCGCGCGACCGTCCGCGCTGCCCAAGGCTGCGACGTAACGCTATTTGGTGCGGAGCGTGCCGTTGGCGCCGCGCAGGTCGGACAGCGGCACGCAGCTCTTCTTGCGGCGCTGGTTGTTCGGCGCGCCCTGCACCTTCAGCACCTTGCCGGCGGAGCATGAGCCATTGTCGACATAGACAGTGGAATACGGATCCATCGCCAGCGGCTCGAAAGACAGCACACGCTGCGCCGCCGACGGCTGCACCATCAGGAGCATGAAGGCTGCCGCAAACAGCCCAGACCAAACCAGACGCATCAATCCTATCTCGCGTAAATAACCAGACCGGCGATGACGACCATGGCCGCCACCGCGAATAAATGGGCGCAAGCGATCGATACAGCTTCGACCGCAGGCCCGGCTTTCTGCTTCAGCCCGGCGACGGGCATACGCGACGCGGGCGGCGCCTTGGTGCGAGATATCGTCAAATGAACAGTCCCCATGCCGGCGCGCCGTTGTCCCCAATGCGCCGACGGCCATAAACTCGGCATCAAATGAGGCGACAGTGAGTCAGCGATACGGTCAGAGACGATTTCACGCCGACGCCTAGTTGTCCTGGGTCGCCCACACCCTGCCGGATTGCGCCACGGATGGCGCGACATCGCGGCCGCAATGATCCGCTGCGCGCTCGAATTGCTCTTGAATTTCAGAGGTTACGGTGCCGCTGGCGCTGTCGATCTCACGCAGTGAAATGGTCGCGGTGAATTCCGCGGCGAAACAGCTGCAGAACTTTTTTGAATCATTCGAAGGCTTGTTCGGGCGCTTGCGAAAATGGTTCGAGCAGCTCTTTTCGAGATTCGACGCCATCTGATCGATTTCATTGGCGAAGGCTGGCGACGCGAGCGACATCGTCAATGCCAGAACCACACTTCTAGACCGCATCATGCTGTCCCGCGCCGAAGTTCCAAGACCGGATATTCCACGCAACTGTCATAAGATACCTTGGTTCCAGCGATGTATGCGTCATGCGCAACAGTGTGAGAGCAGCGCCTTAAACTGGGGTGAATTGTCGCAAATGCGACGGTTGAATCCGCTGTCCCCAACAGAGATGGTCGCGCATGGGACGAATCCTGGAATTGGCCGCGATCGTGGTGATCGGCGGCGGAAGCGCGGCACTCTTCGCCTATTCCATGGGCGCGCTCGCGATGGACGAATTCGGCCTGGGCAGCCGGCAACTGGTCTCAATTTCGCTATTGTCCGCAGGCTTTATCGCGCTGTTACTCGCTGTCGAGTTCCTCGGCACGTTCAGGACCGCCGCCGCGTCAGAAGATGACGGCCCTCAACGGGAAAGCTTGATGCATCAAATCACCAAGGCCGACATCGTCATTTCCGTGGGCCGCGGCCTCATCATGGCCGCCGCCATCGTCGGAGCGACGTATTATTTCGGCAGCTGGTATCTCGGCGGCGAAGGGCTGGAAGCATTGTTCCACGGCGTCGACGACAAGCTCGCCGTCTCGGTCGAGAGCGCGATCACGCCGACCACCGAAGCCACGCAGTAACCGTGTCGTCCCGGCGAATGCCGGGACCCATAGCCTCAGAGCTTATAGCAGAGCCACAACGGCCCGGTATTCATCATTTCGACAGCGTGTATGGGTCCCGGCATGCGCCGGGACGACACAAAGTTAATACGCCACCGTCTGCGGCCGCCCGACGCCGCTATAGAGGAAGCCGTTGCGGGCGACCTCGTCCGGCGCGTAGATGTTGCGCAGGTCGACGATCACCGGGCATGCCATGATCGCCGCCATTTCCTTCAGATCCAGCGCACGGAACTGCTCCCACTCGGTGACGATGGTCACCGCGTGGCTGCCACGCGCGCAATCATAGGCGCTGTCGCAGAAGGTGACGTTCTCGAACACCTTCTTCGCCTGCTCCATGCCGACGGGATCATAGACGCGGATCTCGGCGCCCATGTCCTGCAACGCCGTGATCAGCGGGATCGACGGCGCATCGCGCATGTCGTCGGTGTTCGGCTTGAAGGTGACGCCGAGAATCGCGATCGTCTTGCCACGCAGATTGCCGCCGAAGGCGTGCGCGACCTTGCGTGCCATCGCGCGCTTGCGCTGGTCGTTGACGGCCACCACGGTCTCGACGATGCGCAATGGCGCCTCGTGATCCTGACCGGTCTTGATCAAGGCCAGCGTGTCCTTCGGGAAGCATGAGCCGCCATAGCCGGGACCGGCATGCAGGAACTTGGCGCCGATGCGGTTGTCGAGCCCGATGCCGCGCGCGACTTCCTGCACATTGGCGCCGACCTTTTCCGCCAGGTCCGCGATCTCGTTGATAAAGGCGACCTTGGTGGCGAGGAAGGAGTTTGCGGCATACTTCGTTAGTTCGGCCGTGCGGCGATCCGTATAGAGGATCGGCGACGCGTTGAGATGCAGTGGACGATAGACTTCCGCCATCACCTGCTTGGCGCGCGCGTCGCTCGATCCGATGACGATGCGATCGGGATGCTTGAAGTCGCGAATCGCAGCGCCCTCGCGCAAGAATTCGGGATTGGAGACCACGGCGAATTCCGCATCGGGGTTCTCCTCGCGGATAATGCGCTCGACCTCGTCGCCGGTGCCGACCGGCACCGTGGACTTGTTCACGATCACCGTGAACCTGGTGATGGATTTGGCGATCTCGCGGGCGGCCGCATAGACATAAGTGAGATCGGCATGGCCATCGCCGCGCCGCGACGGCGTGCCGACGGCAATGAACACGACCTCGGCCTCGCCCACCGCTCTGGTGATGTCGGTGACGAAGTTCAGGCGCTTCTGTTTCGCATTGCTGGCGACCAGCGCATCGAGACCAGGCTCGTGAATCGGGATCTCACCGCGATTGAGCGCGTCGATCTTGCTCTGGTCGGTGTCGACGCAGGTAACGTGATGACCGAAGTCGGAAAAGCACGCACCCGACACCAGCCCCACATAGCCGGCGCCAATCATGGCGATACGCATGAGATGTCCTGTCTTTTATGGTCCGCAGTCAGAACGACCCGGACGCCCCCATTTTGAGAAGCATGATCTGATCCGAAAACCGGTACCCACTTTTCGGGATCATGCCTTAGAAGCATGATCCGATCCGAAAACCGGTGGCCACTTTTCGGGATCATGCTTTGACGTCGCGCATCTCAGCTGCTGAGCAGCAACTCGCCATCGAGATGTCGCGGGAAGAAGAAGAAGTTGTTCACATAGGATTGCCCGGGTTTGCGGCCACCATTGGGCAACAGCGCGTCGGGATCCTGCATCGTCTCGGCATCGAAGAAATCGACGGGAACGATGTCGTCGTCGGAGAGGAAATAGCCGCGATAGTCCTTGGCGCCGAAGAACTCGAAGATCGATTTCGTCGCGTCGGCACGATGGCGATCTTCGGCTTCGACCAGAAACACCGGCTGGCAGCGATCGATCAGGCCGGTCGCGCCCTTCAGCACGCTAAGTTCGTGGCCTTCCACATCGACCTTCACGAAGGCGACGTCGTCCTTCATCACGCCGTCAAGCCGCGCCAGCGGTACATGGGCAGCGACGACATTGGTGGTGTTCGGCGCATGTGACTGCTCGAGCGAGGCCAGACCATGCACGAGGCCGTCATCACTCTGCGGGATGTAGAGATCGGCCTCGCCTTCCTGATCGGACAAGGCAATCTCGTGAATGCTGACATTAGACGCCGAGGTCCGACGCAGCAGCGTCGCCATGTCATGGGACGGCTCGAAGGCGTGGACCTTGCCGGACAGTTTTGCCAGCTTCTGCGTGTAGAGCCCGACATTGGCGCCGACATCGACGGTGACCGCACCGGCCGGCACGATCTTGTCGAGATAGTTCAGCTCACGCTCGGCCGTCTTCGGGCGCTTCATGAAGCGCCAGCGTAACCACATGGAGGGGAACGTTTCCTTCAGGATCTGCTTGGTTCGTTGCGTGGCGGTCATCGCTGTCACCCTTCATTCGCGGCCATTGGGTAGCCGAACTGCGCCATGACTCACGCGCAACCCGCTTCAGGCCGGACTCATCATTCACGGATAGGCTGTCGCTTAAAATCAGAACGCGTTGCCGGAAATGAATTCCTTGCGCACCGTCTGCACGATGATCCGGATGTCCCTCACCATCGACCACGCCTCGATGTAATCGAGATCATAATCGATGCGCGCGATCGCCAGCGTGGGATCGACCGTGCTGCCGCGGCAGCCGCTGATCTGGGCGAGCCCGGTGATTCCCGGACGCGCACTGTGGCGCTGGAAGTAATAAGGCACGAGATCTTCATAGAGCATGTTGGCAGCCAGCATGCCCGGCACGTGCGGGCGTGGCCCGACCAGCGACATGTCGCCCTTCAGCACGTTGATGAGCTGGGGCAGTTCATCGAAGCTGGTCTTGCGCAGGATCTGTCCGATCCGCGTCACGCGGGCATCACCCTGCACCGTCTGCTGCACGCCGAGCTTGTCGCCGAGATCACTGCGCATCGAGCGGAACTTGTAAATCTTGAACTTCCGGTTGCGATAGCCGTAGCGATATTGCGTGAAGAACACCGGCCCAGGCGACGTCGCCTTGATCAGCGCCGCCACAACCAGGAAGAATGGCAGGAAGAACAGCAGCGCCGAGCCCGACGCCGTGATGTCGAACAACCGCTTGGTGATCGACGCCGATGGCTCGCGCCGGATGACCGTCTTGCGACGACCACGATAGGCACTATTGCCGTAGGCGCCATAGCCACCTGCAAACTCCACCGGACGCACCGAGATGAACTGCCGCCCTTTCCAGAGCGGAGCTACTTTGTTTCGTTCTAGACCAACGGAAACAGTAGAGACCATTGATGACGCTCCCTGCTGGAACTTTGGTAGGACACTCACTCCTCAGCGCGGGCGACGTGACACACGGTTTGTTCGTCAGCATCATGGCATTCGCAGCTGCGAATGTTCACGATCGCTTTGCCCCACACTTCGAATAGCTTTCGCCAATGAAGTTTCTTTAACTCTTTGCGGGAATTGGGGCCGCAAAGCGGTATTGGCGTGCATGACTTTGCATCACGACACCTGCAGAAGATTGTGCGGCGCGAAAAATTCTGTGTGAGGAAAAGCGGTTAGCTTGATTGTGACTGCCTCGCGCTGCATTCATCTCGGGGCAGCCATGCAAAAACCTGCCACGCAATCATTGGTCAAGATTCTCATCGCGCATGCCCGAGAACGGGTGCATGATTTCGTTCAGCACGTTCTGCATTGAGAGCGTGATGCCTGCGATTCGAACGTCATTTTTCATCGAATTCTAAACGGCCGCGAATTACGTGCCGTAAACGCACAATTTTTAAGTCGGACTTTTTCAGTCGGACATCGTTGGTTCAGAGCCATGGCATTGAGGCAGACCACACAGTCCCAACGGCCAGAAGCAAAGCTTCTGGTGCTGGCTTCTCACGCTGCCGGCGTTCGTCGTGATGCGGTCAACAGCGACGGCATCAGAAGCCCGGCTGTCCAGACGGAGGAGGCTGTCATGGATCAGTCACTCTCCGATCGCTCTGAAAGCGCCAACCGCAAGCTGCGCGGCATCATCATCCTTGCCACTGCCTCTGCGTGGATCGCGATCGCTTTCGCCATCCGTCTCATCTTCTTCTGACGCGCGTTCTTCAATACGCACAGTTCCATCCGCCTGGCACGACATCGGCGACATCACGCCCACCAGACACAAGATGATGTGTGCGGAATTGAATTTGACCGCAGCAAATTCCACGTCATAGTTTGGCAATCATGCCACGCACCTCTTCGAGTCAGCGTCTGAGCAAGGCGGCGCTGCCGCCTGAGACGCGCATTTACGCCATCGGCGACATCCATGGCCGCGCCGATCTCCTGCAGGAGGTCATCACCCGCATCGATGAAGACATCCAGCGTCGCCCTATCGCCTTTGCCGGCGAGGTTTATGTCGGCGATTACATCGATCGTGGCGCGGATTCGAAGGGTGTGATCGATTTGCTGGCCGTGCGCCTGGTGCAAAACCATGCAATCTGCCTGCGCGGCAACCACGAAGCGATGATGGAGGAGTTCCTTCTCGACAATCCGGCAGCGCTGGATGGCTGGCGCCAGCTCGGCGGGCTCGCCACGCTGGCCTCCTATGGCGTGACACCCACACGCGCCCAGACCGCCGAAGACGTGCAGGACGCGCTGCGTGCGGCCCTTCCCACCACCCACCAACTTTTTTTGCGCTGCCTGCGGAACAATGTTCGTTGTGGCGACTTTCTATTCGTTCACGCCGGCATCCGCCCGGGTGTCGCGCTCGATGCGCAGGACCCGAGTGATCTGATGTGGATCCGTGACGAGTTCCTGAACTCCAGGAATGATCACGGTCTCTATGTGGTGCACGGTCACACACCGGTTCCACATGCAGATATTCGGGACAATCGCGCCAATATCGATACGGGCGCATGGCGTAGCGGGGTGCTCACCTGCATCGCCATCGAGGGTACGGAGATCATGGTTCTGTAGCAGAACACATATAAGGCGCGGTCGCGCGGCGAGATCGCGGACGTTGTGGGGACGTCGCAACTTCTTTCTTTCGCCGTTTTTAACCGGACAGTTCGCGATCAATTGTCATCGAAATGATGCTTATGATCGCTTTGGTATCTAGTTGGGGGTCTGCCATGTCATCGGTTCGCCGGTTCGCCGGTCTACTTGTCCTGTCGTTGCTCACGCTTGGTGCAACCAGTCTTCACGCGCCGAGCGCTTCAGCTCAACAGCGTCTTTCCGCGGCATCGCCATCGGGTGCCTATATCCTCGGTCCCAGTGACCGCGTGCGGCTGAAGGTTTACGGCGAGCCTGATATCACGGGCGAATATGAAGTCGATGCCAATGGCAATGTGTCGATTCCGCTTGCCGGCCAAGTGAAAGCCGCGGGCATGACGACCAAGCAGCTCGAGCGCAACATCACCGCAGCCCTCGCCAAGGGAATCGTGCGTGATCCTCGTGTGAATGTGGAGATGCTTGCCTATCGTCCCTTCTATATTCTGGGTGAAGTGAAGAAGAGTGGCGAATATCCGTATCGAGTCGGCCTGACCGTGCTCGATGCCGTGGCAACCGCCGGCGGATACACCTACCGCGCCAATGAAGGCAAAGTGTATCTGCGCCGCTCGGGATCGACGGTGGAAGAAATCTATCCGATGGACGCGCCGGTACTGATCTATCCCGGCGACAATGTGCGCGTTCCGGAACGATACTTCTAAATCTCATCTCATTCTCACCACTCTCTGTTGATGAGTAGCACCCGACCCGTGGCAACCGGCATCACTGTTGCATTGCCATAGTCTCGTCTCTTTGCGCTGCGTACTCTTGTGCAGTGCGATGAACTAACTTTCGCATGCAGCGTTGTGACGAGCGAAAGGGCCGTTTCATCAAACGTGTGTTGAGCGTGAGCTAGCGGGGGCGCTTTGTTCATCATGGACTTGCCGGTTTTGCAGGCTCGGCGATGAACTTCTAAGCGGCAAATCAACTCGACGACAGTTCGGTCGCGAAGGCCTGACACCTTCGCAAGGGATGCGTGATGGAATGTTCGCCGGCAGCAATGGACGAGGACGCGAACGCGATGCGCACACGCGCATGGCGCGCGACTCTTGCCATGCGGCTCCCGCGTCTGGCGCCACTCCCTGTCATTACAATTCTGCCCGCGGCTGCGGTCCTGCTCGGCATCGCCTCGCCCGCCCATGCGCAAGCGATCCAGAACACCATGGATCCCCTCGGTTCGCCGTGGAACGCGCAGCGCATTTTCGAACCATCCGCCCTGCCGGAGCTCGAGCATCGCGACACCCGCGACAGCAATGGCGAGCCAATCGCGCCGGAAGATACCCCGGTGAAGGGACGGCAGCATGCAGGCTATGAGCCCGTAGGCATCCGCCACGGCTCGTGGATGTTCAATCCATCGCTGATGACCGGCGCGCTGTATGACAGCAATGTGTTTGCTTCAAATACGCAGAAGAATGCGGACATCGCGGCCACGATCGAACCGAGCCTGCGCGCGCATACGCTGTGGGAACGACACGGCATCGATCTGAAGCTCAATTCGCAGACCACGGTCTATAACCAGTATTCGAGCCTCGACCAGACCAATGCGAGCCTGAAGGGCGCCGGCTGGTTCGATGTGGCCCACGACATGGTGGTGCTCGGCAGTTTCCAGATCGCGCATCTGAATGAAGGCGTGGGCTCGCTGAGCTCGCCGACCAATGCGATCACGCCGACACCTTATAATCTGTTCTCCGGCGACCTCACGCTGCGCAAGGAATGGGGCCGGCTTACCACCTCGGTGGGCGCCCGCGTCGATTCGTATGAATTCGGCACCGCGCGTGCGCAGGATGGCAGCATCATCGACCAGAGCGCACGCGACGGCCAGATCTATGCGGTGCATGGCCGCGTCGATTATGCATTCTCGCCCTCGCTCGGCTGGTTCGCGGGCGCCGAGGGCAATCAGCGCGACCTGCGCGGCATTCCCGGCTCGTCCATCGACTCCACCGGCTATCGCGTACTGTCCGGCTTCACCGTCGGTCTCGGCCGGCTGGTGAAGGGCGAGTTCGGCGGCGGCTATGTCGAGCAGCGATTCGACAATCCGCTGATCGGCACCGTGTCCGGTCCTTCCTATCGCGCCAAGCTGACCTGGAGCCCGACGCGGATGCTCGACATCCATGTGAAGGCCGAGCAGCTGGTGACGCAGACATCCGATACGTCGTCCACCGGCGTGCTCGCCAATGCCGTGCAGATCGGCGCCGACTATGAGCTGCTGCGCAATGTCGTGCTGTCCGCCTCCGCCGGCTACGAGAAGGACAGTTTCTTCGGCCAGGATCGCCGTGACAACGTCACCAGCACCAATACCAGCGTCAAATATCTGATGAACCGCTTCAGCGCGATCTCAGCCTATCACCGCTACACATCGCGCGACAGCAATGTGCCCCTGTTCAGCTACGACAAGCACCAGGTAGGGATCAATGTTACAGCGCAATTTTGATCAGGCCTATCCTGCGTCCGATCCGGTCCCGACATCCGTCGAGGGCTGGAAGGCACCGACCGTCGATCTGCGCGAGATGGCCCGCATCCTGCGCCGCCGCTGGCGCGTGGCGCTGGCGCCGGCCGCAGCACTCGCCGGCGTCGCACTCATCTATCTGATGATGGCGACGACGCTCTATACGGCCGTCTCCACGGTGCTGGTCGATCCGCGCCGCGCGACCATGATCGAGACCAACCAGACCACGCCGACCAATATCGGCACCGATGACGCGACCATCGAAAGCCAGTCGCTGCTGATCCAGTCGGTGGCGACCGCGCAGCGCGTGGTGGACAAGTTGAAGCTGACGCAGGATCCCGAGTTCATGCCGAAGCCCGGCCTGCTCGATCCGATCAAGAACCTGTTCAAGAGCCTTTTCAAGGGACCGCAACAGTCCGGCGGACTGAGCCCCGAAGAGATCGCGCGCGCCAATGCGGTGGACATGCTGCAGCAGCGCATGAAAGTGGTGCGACAGGGCACGACCTTCCTGGTCGATATCGCCGTCAGCTCGGAATCGCCGACCAAGGCGGCGACCATCGCCAATGCGGTGGCCTCTGCCTATTTTGACGAGCAGGTGCGCGCCAAATATGATTCGACCAAGATCGCGGCCAAGTGGCTGGGCGGCCAGATCGACGATCTGAAGAACCGCGTGGTCGTCTCGGAGAAAGCGGTTGCCGATTATCGCGCGGCCAACAATCTGTCGGTGGCGCAGGGCGTCACGGTCAACGACCAGCAGATCACCGACCTCAACAACAAGCTGATCGCCGCCCGCGTGCAGACCGCGGAATCGCGCGCCAAATATGATCAGGTGCAGCAGCTGTCGAAATCCGGCGCCGATGCCGGCGGGCTGAATGCCGCCGTGTCCTCGGACATGGTGAGCAAGCTGCGCGCGCAATATGCCGATATTGCCAAGAACGATGCCGATCTGACCAGCAAATATGGCCCGCGCCATCCGCTGGTGGCCAATACCCGCGCGCAGCTGAAGGACACGCAGAAGCTCATCAATGAAGAGCTGCGCCGCATCGTCGAGAGCACCAAGCACGATTACGAGGTGTCGAAATCGCGCGAGGCGTCGCTGCAGGACAGTTTCGACAAGCTGCAGGGCGTCTCCACCACGTCGAGCCAGGCGCTGGTCCGCCTGCATGAATTGCAGCGCGAGGCTGAAGCCAATCGCACGCTGTATGAATCCTATCTCGCGCGCTCCAAGGAAACCACGGCGCAGGAAAGCCTGGAGCTGCCGGATTCGCGCATCGTGTCCAACGCGACCGTGCCGCTGTTCCCGTCGGCACCGAAGTCGAAACTCATTCTCGGCCTCGCCATCCTGCTCGGCCTCGGCGCCGGCACCGTGCTGGCGTTCCTGACCGATTATCTCGACGGCAAGATCAAGACGCTCGAACAGGCCGAGAGCATCACCGGCGTGCCGGCGCTCGCCGCACTGCCGGCGATCGGCGCGCGCGAACTTGCCTCACGCGCCAAGCGCGGTCGCAAGGATCTGGAGAATTACGATCCACGCACCATGCGGCTGCTACCGGCCTCGTTGCAGCCGCCACTGATGCGCTATGCCATCGAGGAGCCCGGCACGTTCTTCGCCGAGGCGATCCGCGCGGTACGTCTTTCGATCCAGCGCGCGCGGAAAATCGCGCCGGTGAAGACCGTGCTGGTGACCTCCGGTCTCGAAAGCGAAGGCAAGACCACCTTTGCCGGCAATCTCGCGCTGTCGCTGGCGACGCTCGGCATCAAGACGCTGCTGATCGATGCCGACCTGCGCAATCCCGGCATGACCCGCGCACTCTGCCCGAACGCCGATGCCGGCCTGTTCCAGGTCGCCACGGGCGAGGTGCCGCTGGAGCATGCGCTGCTGTTCGACCGGTCGAGCGGCCTCTCCATCCTGCCATCGCCGGCGATGAAGGATGTCGATGTCATCACGGAGCTGATGTTCTCCGAACAGATGGTGGAGATTCTCGACCGGCTGAAATCGCATTACGAGCTGATCATCATCGATTCGCCGCCGCTGATCCCGCTGGTGGATGGCCGCGCGCTGGCCGAACTCGCCGATCGCATCCTGCTCGCCATGGCCTGGGACCAGACGCCGCGCGAAGTCGTGCAGCACACGATGGAGCTGCTCGGCCCCGTGCATGACCGCCTGCTCGGCACCGTGCTGACCCAGGTCGATCTCTCGAAGATCCGCTTCTACGACTATTATCGCAGCTCGGCTTACCTCAAGCCTTATGGTGTCCCCGCAACCGCGGGGGCAGCCCGGTGACGCTGACCCGATCCGCATCGCCGCATCATCTGCATCGTCACGGCGGCTATGCCGCGACAGGCGGCGCGCGCGTGCCGCAGCGACGTCCGCTGCCGGACGTCACGCAGCTGATCAATGTGGCGATCATCGGCTTGCTGACGCTGGCGATGATCACCGTCTTCACGCTGTCCGGCAGCGTGCTGACCAATATGGGCGTCAAGTACCTCACCTCCGGCGGCAACTTCCTCCACAAGCTGCACCCGACGACCTTCCTGACCTTCATGGCGACGCTGTTGCTGCTGATGCGTGGCGGCGATCCGATCGGCGAGATCAACCGCGCTTTCTCGGACGCCAAACTGCTGCTGGTCCATCTGTTCTGCTGGTTCACCCTGCTGATCCAGATGTTCGTGCTGGACCGTCCCTTCACCGTGATCATCGACACCTTCCTGCTGCCGGTCCTGCTGTGCCTCCTGATCTGGCGCCTGACGCCGCAGCAGCGCAAGCCGCTGATCTGGGCGCTGCATGCGGCGATGCTGCTGAACATCGTCATCGGCTATTACGAATTCGCCTCCGGCCATCGCATCGTGCCGCTGACGCTCGGCAGCATCGTGGTGATGGGTGAATGGCGCTCGGCCGCGCTGCTCGGCCATCCCCTCACCGCATCCGGCATCGTCGCCGCCTATATCATGGCGCTGGTGCTGCGGCCGGCAGTGTGCCCGCCGCTGATCATCCGGATTCCGCTCATCACCTTCGCACTGGGCTCGCTGATGGCCTTCGGCGGGCGAACGGCGCTGATGACGGTGCTCACCGTGCTCGCCATCATGGGAATGATCGAGGCCTATCATCTCATTCGCGGCAAGCGCGTGCCGCTGCTGGTGGCCGTCGGTGCGATCTGCCTCATTTTCGCCGCCGCCGGTCTCGTCTTTGCCGCCTATTCGCTCGGCATTTTCGACAAGATGCTGCTGCGCTTCTCGTCGGACAAGGGCAGCGCCATGGCCCGTGTCGCGACGTTCGACATGCTGTCACATTTCCAATGGGGCGAACTCGTGCTCGGGCCAAGTCCGGTGCGCGTGAATGCGTTGCAATCTCAACTCGGCCTCAATTATGGCATCGAGAATTTCTGGGTGTCCTGCATCGTGCAGTTCGGCCTTATCCACACCGTGCTGATCACGCTCGGCCTGACCTGCTTTGCAATCGAGCTGATGCGACGCTCAAGCCCGGCTGCCTGGTCGATTTTGCTGCTGATCCTGATGATTGCTGCGAGTTCTGTCAGTTTTTCCTCGAAGAACATTCAACTGGCGCAATTGGTGCTCTTGATCGCGCTATTGCTGCCGCGTGATCCGCGGCCGGCCGTGCCGCCGCCACGGATGCGTTCGCGGCACCCCATGGTTCGGGATCAGGAGTTCGCATGACCATTTATGTCGATCACACCCATCTCGGCCGCCATGTCACGGGTCTCGAACGCATCACCCAGGAACTGTTCTCCGAGGCCGCGCTGAAGCCGCTCGATGTCACGCCGGTGACATCCAGCGGCACCCGCCAGATGATTACCACGCAGACGATCGGCCTGCCCGCGCGCCTCGCTGCCTCCAGCGCGCTGCTGCTTTGCCCCGGCTTTCCACCGAGCCCGCTACTGCGGCCATTCGCCGAGCGCGTGCTGCCCTATATCCACGACGACTTCCTGATCACGCGCAGTGCCGACCTGAACATCCGCGCCAAACTCTACATGGCAGTGCCGTTCAAGATGGCGCTCAAGCACTATCCGCGCTTTCTCACCAATTCGCGCGACACCTTGCGCAAGATCAGCGCCTATACGCGCTCCGATGCCGAGATCACGCTGTATCGCCCTCCCGTGCGCAACGTGTTCAATCTGCAGTCGACCGGTCGCGATGCGCGCGATGTCAGCGCATCCCCGCTGCGCGTCGTCGCACTCGGCACGGTCGAGCCGCGCAAGAATTTCGTCACTGCCGGCCATATCGTCGGCGCGCTGCGCCAGCACGGTTTTCCCGGCGCGACGCTCGACATTGTCGGCCGCAAGGGCTGGGGTGACGATTGGATGACGCTGGAGCGCATGCCGGGCGTGACGCTGCATGGCTATCAATCGGCAGAGAATGTCACCCGCCTGCTCGATCAGGCGGACATCTTTCTATGTACGTCTCATGACGAAGGGCTCGGCCTGCCACTTCTGGAAGCGCAATATGCCGGACTGCCTGTCGTTGCGCCCAATGCGCCGGTGTTCCATGAGGTGCTCGGCAATTCCGGCATCTTCATCGACACATCCGATCACGGCAATGCCGCCGCGCAGATCGGCGCTGCCATCGCCACGCCAAAGTGGCGCCCCCAATATATGGCAGCGGCCAACCAGAATCTTGCCCGCTGGAACGCCCTCGCCGCCAGTGACCACGATACTGTCATCGATCTGATCACCGAACTCGCCGGTGCCGCCCATCGAGGCACTGCACCGAAAGACAAGATGGTCGCGCGCTGACCTCACAAGCATCGTCGCCGACCTTTTCATCGAACCGGGAATATCAGTTGCAGGATATGAAGACCGACACACGGCATCTGGATGGGCTGCGCATCGTCGCGGCCAGCGCTGTCGTGATCCTGCATTATGCGGACTATGTGAAGGACCATGCTGTCGGTCGCTTCATGGTCGATCACACCTGGCACTTCAACCTGTTCGTCGACCTGTTCTTCGTGATCTCCGGCTATGTGATCGCGAGCCAGTATCTCGCCAAGGTCGAATCCCCGGCCGCCATCGGCCGCTTCCTGTGGCGACGCTTTGCCCGCATTTACCCGCTGCATCTTGCCACGCTGGCCTTCTATGTGGCGATCGCGCTGGCGCTGTATTTCGGCATCGCGCGCGGCGACAATCCTGCGCGCTATCCGCTCTCGGACATTCCGGCGCAATTGCTGCTGCTGCACGCCATCGATGGCGCGCGTCTGACCTTCAACTTCCCGAGCTGGTCGCTCTCGGCGGAATTCTTCTGCTATGTGTTGTTTCCGTTGATGGCGATACTGCTCAGCCGCCGCAGGCCGGTGATCCTGGCGCTGATCGCCGTGCCATTCATCGCCAACACGCTGGTGACCGTGCTGGCGGGCAGCGAGCCATGGCCGGACTGGATCAACAAGGGCGGCGCATTTCGCGCGCTGCCGGCGTTCAATCTCGGTATCGCCTGCTATCTCTATCGCGACCGGATCAAGGCACTGCCAGCCATGCCGGGCCTGCTCTCGGCGTCGCTCGTCCTCTTTGTTCTGATCGGCGCCTATCTCAACATCTATGTCGCGCTGCTGATGATCTATGCCATCGCACTGCTGGCCATCCATCATGATTGCGCCGGCCAGACCACGCTGTTCTCGAAGCTCGGCTTCGAGCGCTGGTCGGATCTCACTTACTCTTCCTATATGCTGCATATCCCGGTCGCCACCGTCGTCCTGACGCTTGCGTCGCGCTATCTCGCGCCGATCCTGCCCGGTGGAAAACTGGCGCTGCTGCCGGTGGCCATCATCGTGCTGGCCGTCCTCAGCGTGCTGTCGCTGCGTTATTTCGAGACGCCGATGCGGCGCACACTCAATGACCTCTATGATCGTCAATTCCGTCCGCGCATCGGCGCGACGCCGTTGTCCGGGCAGACCTGAGCGATGACGAGCATGGTGCAGGCCGAAGCGGCAACCGTGGAACAGCCGGCGCGCGCAGTGGCCGCCAGCCGCGATGGTGCCATCGACACCATGCGCGGCGTCGCCATTCTGATGGTGATCGGCATCCATGCGCTGCAGCAGCCGCTCGATGCCTCCTGGAAGATCGGGCTCGACGCGTTGCTGCGGCCGTGCGTGCCGATCTTCCTGTTTGCGTCCGGCTATCTCACCGGACTGTCCGGCCGCGTGCCGGTGACCAAGCGGCTGATCGCCACCGTGATCCCCTATGCGATCGCCTTTGTCGCCGCCTATATCTATATGGCGCTGCTGAACCCCGCGATGGATCATCGCATCACCACGACCATCGCGCGGTTCGGGCTCGCTTACGTCTTCGTCTACTATTACGTGTTCGTTTATATCGGATGCACGCTGCTGCTGTGGCTGGTGCTGTGGTTCGCCACCCGCGTGCCGGAGCAGGCGGAGCAGCGCCTGCAGGTCCTGCTGCTGATCACCATCGCTGTCGGCCTCGTGACCGGCGCCTATCTCGATCCCGCGCTGGCGCGCTTCGGCATGTCCGACGGCGTGATCGAGGAATTCCGCATGCGCGACATTCCGTTCTGGTTCGCCTTTGCGGCGCTGGGGATGCTGGTGGCGCGGGCATCGATCCGTACCGTGCTGCTCGACATGCTTCCGACGCTCGGCGTCGCGACGCTGATCGCCTATGTGATCTATACGGCCGTGCGCATGGCCGCGATCGGCGATGCCGCCGCCTATGATTCCACGGCCTTCTTCTTCTATGCCGCCACCCTCAGCGTGTTGCTGCTGGCCTCGCGCGTCGATGTCCCGCTGCTCGCGACACTCGGCGCCGGCAGCTATTTCATCTATCTCTGGCACATCTTCGTCATCATGGCGCTGCGCGACCTCGGCGGCTTCCGCGCTCTCGGCGGTGTGGCTGCGACACTGCTGATGTATGTGATTGCACTCGTCGTCACCGGCGCGGCCCTGCTGACCCTGCGTCAATGGGCGCCGCCGCGCGTGCTGCGCACTCTGGGAGCGTGACGCATGCTGCTGAAGCGCACCATTCTCTATCTTCCGGCACAGGTCGTCGGCCCGCTGTTCCAGCTGGTGGCGATGATCGTGTGGACCCATGTGGTCAACGAGCATACGCTGGGCGTGATCACGCTGATCACCGCCACCCATGAACTGCTGCAGCTCGCATTCCTGGCGTGGTGGTCGCAATATGCGCTGCGCTTCTTCGGGCGCTACCATGAAGGTGAGGAAGCCGAGCGCTTCTATCGCACCGAGAACGTCGTCATCCTGTTGTCACTGGTGCTGCAGAGCGCAGCGGTCGTCGCCGTGCTCTACACGGTGATCGCCACCGACACCAATCCGATGCTGCTCGGCGCCACCATCGCCTATGTGATCAGCCGTTCGCTCAATCTCTATATCGCCGAGCGTGCCCGCGTGCGGCACCAGATCGGCGTCTACTCGATCCAGCAGATCGTCGGCCCCGCGGTCGGCTTCCTGCTCGGCCTGCTGCTGATCGAAACCATCAGCCCGGCACCGGAATGGCCGCTGCTGGGCTATGCCGCCGCGCAGCTGTTCGCCGCGCTGATTGTGTTGCCGAAGATCGGCTATAGCCGGCGCATCTGGCCGATCGATCGCGAGATCATCCGCCACGCCCTCGGCTATGGCATCCCGCTCATCTTTGGCGGCGCGCTCGGCTGGGTCGGGCTGAACGCGTCCCGCTTCGTGGTCAATGACATGCTCGGCGTCGCCGCGGCTGGCCTGTTCGCGGTCGGCTATGGGCTTGGCCAGCGCGCTGCCGCCGTCGCCGCGATGCTGGTCACGGCCGCCGCCTTCCCGCTCGCGGTGAAGAGCATGGAACAGAATGGCAGCCAGGCGGCCATGCGCCAGCTCTCGGATAATGGTGCATTGCTGCTCGGCATCCTCGCACCGAGCATCGCCGGCATCTTCCTGCTGCGCGCGGAGATCGTGCATCTGCTCATCGCCGCACCATTCCAGACCGTCACGCTGGCGATCCTGCCGCTGTCCACACTGGCCGGATCGATCCGCAACATCCGCGCGCATTTCGGCGACCAGGTCTTCCTGCTGCAAAGCAAGACGCGCCTGATGGTGGTAGTGTCGGCCATCGATGCGGTGGTGACCATCATCGCCAGCCTGATCTGCATCCATTTCTGGGGCCTCGTCGGCGCCGCGGCGGCCACTGTGATCTCCGCCGTCGCCGCCGCATCCGTCAGCTTTGCACTGGGCTTCACGCGCTTCGGCCTGACGCTGCCCTGGACCCATATCGCCCGCATCGCCATCGCCACGCTGGCCATGGCCATGCTGCTGACGCGGCTGCCGGAAGCGAAGTCCTATGCTGTGCTGGCCGCGCATATCGCATCCGGCGCCGCGATCTATGTGGTGGTTCTTGCCGTCCTGTATGGGCCGACGCTGTTGCGCATGGTCCGGCGTCAGCCCCGTTTTTCCTGACCTATCCGCGCTTCGAATTTTCGAAGGCGCGGGCCATGGCGAACCACAGCGGCTTCTTCTGCATGTCCGCATCATAGGGCAATGGCCGCGGCAGACGCTGCGTGGTCGGATCCTTCTGCAGCGCGATCCCCTTGTAGAACGAGTAGTGATCCGACAGCTGCCAGGTGATGACCGCTTTCACGGCCGGAACCTGCAACACACTGGTGAGGAATTTTTCGGCAGTCTCCGCGATCACCTTGTCGCGCGCCACCACATCGTCCGGGAATGTGTCATCACGCACATCAAATTCTGTGATGTAGATATCAATCTTTCGCTCGGCGAGCGCGTGCACGAATTCGAGAAAGCGCTGCGGGTCGTGCGGATAGCGCGGTTGCAGATGCCCCTGCAGGCCGACGGCATCCAGCCTCACCCCCGCATGCTGCAACTCATCGACAAGACGCAGCATGCCTGCGCGCGACGTGCGACCGACATCGTCGTCGCGCTCGGTCTGCGCCTCGTTGAGAACGAATTTGCTTTTCTTATCGACCAGCGCAGCACGTTCGAATGCACGCTTGATGTAGCCGGTGCCGAACGCATCGTACCAGGGACCCAGCCGATATCCGCCGGGCGCCTTGTGGCCGGGCCAGAACGGCTCATTGACGATGTCCCAGGAATGCAATTGTCCCGCGTAACGTCCCACCACCTGTTCGATATAATGATCGAAGAATTTTCGACGTTCTTCGATACTCATTGCCTTGATCCATTGTGGAACCCAGTCGTTCCAGATCAGGCAGTGGCCCCGCATGGGAATCCTGTTGTTCGCGCAGAACTGGAGCAATCGATCGCCGGCCTCGAAGCGCAGTGCGCCGGATTGCGGCGCTATCGTGCCCATCTTCAGTGCAACATCGGTGGTGATGATCTTCGTCTGCCTCGTGTAGAGCTCACGATAAGCGACATCCTTGTCGATCACCGGTCCCGCTGCAGCACCGAACATCAATCCATTTTTCGCCGCAATCGCACCCAGACTCTGCGCTGCGCTCTGCGTTTGAGGAGCAGCGACCACATCGCGATGCATGGCAAGTGTAGCGCCTGCAAGAATCGCCAGCGACTTTCTCCTTGAGCACTCAAACATATTCACTCTCCATCGATACAAAACAGTGATGCGACTGATCCGGTATCAAGCGACCGCATCGCCATCGTTGCGTCGCAATAGTTCGTTTTCATGTCCGCCATGTCGAGGAGAGTGTCTTTCGGCTTTGCGTGCAGGCACTGCTTCTCTGATGAGCAGATGGTGTGTGTATGCGAGGCGTAACTCGACCACATCGTCACCAGGGGAGCGACATGGTTGACACACAGCTTTCACAAGCACCTTCGGCCGGTGAAACTCCGGAAAGTAACAATCTCACTGTCGATGGCGTGACCATCAATGTGTCGTCGCTCTCGGAAGCCGTCACATCGATCGTCGATGCTGCCGAACAGGGTGAGAATTTCAGCGTCTGCACATTGAATCTCGATCATGTCGTTCAATTGCAACAGAAGCCCGACTTTCGCGCAGCGTATCGTCGCGCGCGCTTCGTCACCGCCGATGGTTTTCCAATCGTCGTGCTGAGCCGGCTGCTCGGCGTTCCGATCTCGCGCACCACCGGTGCCGACCTCGTGGAACCGCTGTGCGCCGCCGCTGGCGAGAAGGGGCTGCCGATCTTCCTGTTCGGCTCCGATCAATCCACACTGGAAAAGTCCGCCGCCGAATTGAAGCGCCGTTATCCCGGGCTGGAAGTCGCCGGCGTGTTCGCGCCGGGTCGCAATTTCAGTGCCTATTCCGAAGAGGCGGATGAAGCGATTGCCCGCATCCGCGCGTCCGGCGCCAAATTGTGTTTTCTCGCGCTTGGTGCCCCCAAGCAGGAAGTCTTCGCCTCGCGTTGTCTCGATGAATTGAACGGCACCGGCTTCCTGTGCATCGGCGCTTCGCTCGATTTCATCGCCGGCACGCAGGTGCGGGCGCCGATGTTCGCGCAGAAGGCCGGGCTCGAATGGGCCTGGCGCATGATCAACAATCCGGGCCGCCTCGCGCCGCGTTATGCGCGCTGCGCCGCGGCCGTGCCGCGCCTGCTCGCCGGCACGCTGCCGCAGATCCTCACGGCCCGCACCCGGTTCTTCACAACGTCCCGCACAAGGAAAGCCGCATGACGTCCACGCTGACCCTCGGCCTGCGCGCCCGTAATGCGGCTCCCACCCGGCGCCGCTATCAGATCTGCCTGATCCATCCTTTCGATCCGCGTGGTCAGAAGGTGGGCGGCCTGGAAACCTACATTCGTGACTTCATCACGTTTCATCCGGACGATACCGATCTTCTGTTCGTCGGCGTCGATTCGGTCGGCGACCTGAAGCTCGGTGAAATCCGCCGCCTCACCTTCCGCGGCCGGGACTTCGATTTCCTGCCGATCCTGCGTTACACGGACCAGCAGGCGCGCGAAGCCGCCAAGACCATTCGCTCCTCGCTCACCGGCCAGTTCTTCTCGGCGCTGCTGCGCCATTTCATCCCGGTGTCGCGCCTGATCCGCGAACGCGGCTGCACCGTCGACCTGCGTCGCGTGGAATTCTCCTGGCTGCCGACCCTGCTCCGCCGTCCCTATGTGCAGATGCTGCATGGCGAGGGCGCGCCGAAGCTGCAGATGGATTCGCTGCTGCGGAAGTATTCCTTCGTGCATAATTTCGGCGAGCGCTTCGCCGTCTCCACCAGTTCGCACTTCCTCTGCGTCAATCCGTTCATCACCGAACGGCTGAAGAACACCTATCCGTCGCAGAAGGACAAGATCGACACGCTGTGGACCTGGGTGAACACGGATATCTTCAAGCCGCAGCCTTTCGCTGACAGCACCGATCCGTTCCGCGTGATCTTTGCCGGCCGCCTCGATGAATTCAAGGATCCCCCCCTGATGTTCCGCACCATCGCGCGACTGCGCGAGAAGCTGAACGGAAAGCTGGAATTCCACTATATCGGCACCAGCGATCCGCATCGCTTCGCGGAATTCGCCGCCATCGAAGACATCACCGTGCGCCATGGCTTCAAGGACGCACTCGGCATGGCCTCGACATTGGCGAACGCCCATGCGGGCATCCTGACGTCGGAGTTCGAAGGCATGCCACGCTGTGTGCTGGAAACGCTTGCCGTCGGCCGCCCGACCGTGGCCGTGCATCTGCCGCAACTCGAAGCCGTCATTCACGATGGGCGGAGCGGCTATCTGATCCCGCGCAGCAATTCGCGTGACGAAATGGTGGAAGCGCTCGCCGATCGTTTCGTCGATATCCGCAATGCCATCGACAGCGGCACGCTCGATCCCTTCGATGTGGCCGGTGCCATCGCTGACTTCACGCCGGCGACACAGCTCGCGCGCGTTTACACCTATCACCAGCAGATCCAGGATGCCCGCGGGCTGACGCCCTCGCCCGCACATTGAGGTTCGGGATTCGAGACGTGAATATCCTGCTGCTCACCAGCGAATACGCCCCGATGCGGGGCGGCATTGGCACTTATGCACGCGAGATCGCCGCTGCGGCGACGGAGCTCGGCGCAAAGGTGACGATGGTCGCGCCCGATTACGGAGAGGACACGTCCGATGCGGACAAGGCTTCCCCCTTCCCGGTGCATCGCTTCAGCGGCGGCCTGCATTCGGCCCGCGACCTGCCCGCCAAGATCATGTTGGCGCGCCGCCGTATCGGCGCCGCGCCCTTCGATGTCGTGCATGCAGCCGACTGGCCGTTCTTCATTCCGGTGGCGCTCGCGCGTGGCCGCACCCCTGCCCGCGTGCTGATGACGGTGCATGGCACCGAGATCAACGAGACCCAGACCTCGCTCAAGCGGCTCGCCATCCGGTGCAGCGGCGTGTTCGGCCCGCGCACCGAAGTCGCCGCCAACAGCCGCTTCACCCGCGACCTGTTTCGCGAGAAGTTCGATATCGACGAGGCGCGCATTCATGCGATCCGGCTTGGCGTGTCGGATTTCTGGTCCGGTCGCCGCAACGAGCGCAGCTATGTTCGCGGCCGTCGCGAGATCGAACCGGACCGCATCGTCATGGTCACCGTGGCGCGGATCACGCGGCGCAAGGGTCACCACCTCACGCTTGCGGCTTTGGCACGCCTGCCCGACCACATCCGCCGCCGCATCACCTGGCTGGTGATCGGCCCGGAGGGCGAATCCGACTATGTCGATGAAGTGCGCAGCATGATCCAGAGCTCCGATTGCGACGTCCGCCTGCTCGGCGCGCTCTCGAATGAAGAAATCCGTGATCTCTACGGCGCGTCGGACTTCTTCTGTCTGACCGGCCTGCCCGAATCCTCCGGGCGCGTGGAAGGTTTCGGCCTCGTCTATCTCGAGGCCGGGGCTGCAGGGCTGCCGAGCATCGCCAGCGATATCGGCGGCGTGCCCGATGCCGTGCTGGCCGGTGAATCCGGTCTGCTGGTGCAACCGCGGATCGACATGATCACCAGCCTGATCCAGCAGATTGCCGAGGACAGTGATCTCCGCACCCGTCTGGCCGGCGGCGCGCGCGCGCATGCCCGCGACCTGTCCTGGGAACGCTGCGCGGCCGAGACCTATCGGCTGCCGCGCCCGCGATCCCCTGCGCGCATCGCGGCGATTTCAGCATGAGGGCGCCGGTCCTCGCGCTGGTTCTGCTTGCGGTCTCCACGGCAGCGCAGGCCAGCAGCTGCAACAAGAGTCGCGAATATCTGCTCGGCGGCCTCGCCGGCGAATTGCAGATGACACCGCAAACATATGACGGGCTGTTCAAGGTCTGCGAGGCCACGGCGACGATGCCGAGCGTGCAGGACGCCTTCATCCTGAAGGATGGCGGCATCGGCGTCATTCCGAAGCAGGACACCGTCCCGGCCACTGCCGCAACACTGTCGCGCTTCTGCGACGCCAATCCGCGCGCAACGCTCCGCTTCATCTCGAAGAAGGACCTGTTGCGCGCCAAGTCCACGTCGCAAATCGTCGGCCTCTCGTCGACGGGCGTGACATCATGCAAGAAGATCAAGGGCCTGATGTAGCATCAGGCCCCGTTCATCGCCTCAGACGATCAGTACATCATGCGAGGTCAACGGCGCCGTCACGCCTTTCAGCGTGATCGATGCATCATGACCGAGATCGATCACCGTATCCTGGCCGACCACATGAACAGCCAGCTGCGACAGATCCTTTGCGATCGAGGATGCGATCTGGATCACGTCGTGATTGGCCCCCTGCCCGGCATGGAAATTGTTGATCACGTCATGGCCGCCCGCCTGCTTGAACACGAATGTGTCGCCACCGGCGCTGTTCATGATGTCGTTGCTGCTGGTTGAGGTCAGCGTGACGCCGGCCTTGTAGGCCGTCATCGTGTGCGAACCGTCCTTGTTGTCGAACACCGAGGCCAGACGCTGGCCCGATGCGTCCAGCATGTCATGCTTGGCGGCATAGGCCTGATTGGTGATGCCGAACGTGTCGACGCTCTTGCTGCCATCAGCACCGCGCGTGGTGACGCTGGTGAGCGCGCCATTGGTCGCAAAACTCGACTGCACATAGGCACCGTCGGTCTGCGTCACGGTCTCGGTCTTGAGATGGCCGGCATCGTCATATTGCGCCAGCGTCTTGATCCCGGCGCTGTCCACCGACTGCTTCAGCGCCAGCGAGCCATCCTTGTGGAACTGCTCGATCAGCACGCTCTTGCCGGCAGCATCGCGCACGACATGCTCGGTGGTATAGGCCTTGCCGGCGATATCATAGGTCATGGTGTCGCGGATGCCGTCGGCGCTGCGGATGGTCTGGCTGGAAATGCCGCCATCAAGTTTATAGGCCGTCTGCACAAAGGAGCCGTCGGTCCGGGTGACCGTCTGCTGCGACAGATGGCCCGTCGCATCATACTGGCTGAACGTCTTGGTGCCGGCGGCGTCCACGGTCTGCTTCATGGCCAGCGTGCCATCGCTGTGGAATCCCTCGATCAGCATGCTCTTGCCGGAGGCATCGGTCACCGTATGGCGCGACGTGTAATCCTGCCCGGTGATGCCGTAATCGCGGATTTCCCGCGTGCCATCGGCATTGCGGATCGTGGCATTGGTCTGGAAGCCAGCCGCATTGAAGGCGAACTGCTGGAACGAGCCGTCCGAAAAGCTGTTCAGCAGCTTGGTCAGGCGGCCCGCGTCATCGTAGTCGCTATAGGAGACGGAGCCGTCGCCATTCACCACCTGGCGGAAGGCAAGATCGCCATCGCTGTAATAGCGCTCGATCAGCTGGGTCTTGCCGCCTGCCGCGATCACGCTGTGCTCGGATGTGTAGCTCTTGCCCACGATATCGCGCGTATAGACATCACGCGAGCCGTCGGCATTGCGGAAGGTCTCGCTGGTGACCGTCGTGCCGTTGGACGCTAGCGCCTGATATTCGGCGCCCTTGGCAAGGGCCGACTGGCTGGCCATGAAGCCGGCCGTGCTCACGGTCGCGTCGGCGAACTGGAAATATTCCACATTGACGATCCGATCGGTGCCATCGCGCGCGGCGACGCCGTCGGTGACGACGAGCTCGCCATTCACGAAGGAGATCTTGTAGTCCGCAGCCTTGCCGGAGAACACCGCGGTATCGATGCCATCACCGCCATCGATGACATCATTGCCGATTCCGCCGGTGATAATGTCGTTGCCGGCGCCGCCATAGATGATGTCATTGTCGCTATTGGCGCCATAGAACCAATCCTGATGCGCGGCAGCATCGACGTGGATGCTTCGGACATAGAGATCGAACGTGCCGGGCGCGCTGGCATTGATTGCATCCTTCGGCGCCACGGAGACGCCATTGATGACAAGGTCCTTCAAATGCAGCGCGCGGCCCGGCGCTGAATTCATCAGCTGGACGTCCAGGCTGCTGATCTGATCGGGATTGGCAAAGGTCAGGGTATAGGTCTGATAGCCGGCCGGATCGGTGGCCGGGCCGAATTCCAGCACGGCCGACACCGGCTGGCCATTCACCAGCACCTGCACCTGCGCATTGGCGCCGGACGCCGCCGTGCCATAGCCGGTCAGCGTGATGGTCGTCGTTGCGAGCTTGCCCTGGATGGCCGGCCCGCCGATGATCACGTCATTGCCGTCGCCGCCATAGATGACGTCATTGCCAAGGCCGGCATTGATGGTGTCATTGCCGCGGCCGAGATCGATCACGTCATGGGTTGCGGAGCCAGTGATGTTGAGATCGAGCGACGTGCCATTGCCCTTGAAATATTGCGCGACGATGGCCTCGGCCGGCTTGCCCATGGGCGAATAACCGGTCTCGTTATATTTGCCGTTGAGATCCCACTGCCACAACTCGACGCCTTTCATCCAGCTGCCGCCATGGGCGCTCCAGACCTGGAAGAAGGCATTATAGGCATCGGCCTGCTCGGCCACATCCGCCGGCGCATTGGCGGTCCAGGAGCCGGGGCGCATCGCCGTGCCATCCATGCTGCGGAAGCCGGCCTCGGTCATCAGGACCTGCTTGCCGTAGGTCTCCGACAGCGAATGCAGGAAATCCACCGGCGATTTGTAATCAAAGGCGGCTGCGTAATACGGATTGTAGGGAACCTCGGTCCAGGCGTGGATCATCTCCTGCACCGTCGGCGTCGTGCTCGATGTCAGCGGCGGATAGGTGTTGACGCCGATGATGTCGAGCTGATCCCAGAAGCTGACCTTCAAAGCTTCGTCGGTGGCAGCCGAATAGGTCAGTTCCCCACGATAGACCTGACGCACCGACGAGATGATATCAGTCCAGTAACCACGATAGGCACTGCCCGTCAGGCTGCTCATTTCATTGCCGATGACGAATGTATCGACGCCGCCCTGCTGCGCGATCTCCGCGAGACGCACGATCTCGGTTTTGTAGGATGCGAAGAATGCGCTGATATCGCTCGGCGACAGGGTCATGGAACCCGTGCCGTCGAGTGGCGAGATCGCCGCCTTGAACACGACATTCAATCCCGCCGCATCCGCTGCCTTGAAACCTGCAAGCAGGCTCGCATCACTCTCGGTCTTGCCGGGATGCGCGAACACGTCTGCCGTTGTCTTGTTGTCGGTCCAGATGCGCGCCGTGAGGCTCACTGAATTGGAACCGAGCGCTGCGATCTGCTGAAACGACTGCGCTGCCGATGCGCTGGCGAATTGTCCGTTCCACTCCGACAATGCGCCGAAGCCCTGCACTTCAAAAAGATTTGCCACTGAATGATCTCCGCTGTTGGCGGACGCTTACCGCAATGAATTAACGGCAGCCTTAAGAGACCGATCCAAAGTTTTATGAAAGCGGAATTTCAAATCGCATGTGTCGACGATGCGTCACTGCGTGATCTCGGCAACAAGGCAATGCGGTTCCTGCAAAGGAACAACGCATCTGCTGCGAGATGATGCAGATTTATAGTTACGTGACGTCAGCCCAACGCCGGAGTTCCATTTGAAAGAGGAAAGCCGACGCGAATGATCGCGCCGGCTCGGGAGGATGTTTGATTTGTCCGATCGTCAGAAGCCGACGTTGCGCTTGCCTTTGGTCTGCAGCATCTGCCGCGCTTCGTCGGGGGTGGCGATCTCCAGCGACAGGCCTTCGAGGATCTCGCGGATCTTGGCGACTTGCGCGCCGTTCGATGTCGCGAGTTCGCCGCGGCCGAGATAGAGATTGTCTTCAAGGCCGACGCGCACATTGCCGCCGAGGATCGCCGACATGGTGACCAGCGGAAACTGATGCCGGCCGGCGCCCAGCACCGAGAGATAATAGTCGTTGCCGAACAACCGGTCGGCCGTGGATTTCATATGCATGAGGTTTTCGGGATCCGGCCCGATGCCCCCAAGAATACCGAAAATGCATTGCACGAAGAAAGGCGGCTTCACCAATCCGCGGCCGACGAAATGCGCGAGATTGTAGAGATGGCCGACATCATAGCACTCGAATTCGAATCGCGTGCCGTGATCGCCGAGCTCGCGCATGCCGCGCTCGATCTGCGAAAAGGTGTTCGACAGAATGAAGTCGGTGGTGCCTTCGAGATAGGGCCGCTCCCAGTCGTGCTGGAATTCCTTGAAGCGGCTGGCGGCACCGGAGATGTTGAAATTGAACGACCCCATATTCATCGAGGCAATTTCGGGCTTGGCCCAGTTCGCCGCGGCGAGGCGCTCGTCCATGGTCATGCCGAGACCGGCACCGGTGGTGATGTTGATGATGCCGTCACAGCGGTCGCGGATTTCCGGTAGGAATTTTGCGTAGATGTCCTTGTCCTGGGTCGGGCGTCCGGTTTCCGGCACGCGTGCATGGAGATGCACGATCGCCGCACCAGCTTCCACCGCGCCGACGGCCTGATCGGCGATCTGTTGCGGGGTCACCGGCAGATGCGGTGACATGGACGGCGTGTGGATCGAGCCGGTGATCGCGCAGCTGATGATGGTTTTGTTGCTCCGTCGCATGGGACCTCCTCAACCGTTCTTCTGCTTGATGAGTGCGATCAGCGCGGCATCGCGTTGCTTGACGAGGTCGACGCGCGAGCGGCCGGCAGCTTCCTGCGCCACGCCCTCGATCAGCGCCGCATTGACCTCGGGCCCAAGTTGCGGCGTGCCGAGATCGCGCCACCAATCTTCCATCGCAGGACCGATGTGATCAAGAAAATGTTTCATGCCACCCTCGCCCCCGGCGAGATTGAAGATCATATGCGGCCCCATGATTGCCCAGCGCAGGCCCGGCCCTTGCGCAACCGCCGTGTCGACGTCCTCGACACTGGCGATCCCGCTCGTCACCGCATGCACCGCCTCACGCCACAGTGCTGCCTGCAGGCGATTGGCGAGATGGCCGGGGACTTCCTTGTTGAGCCGGATCGGCGCCTTGCCGGCGCGGCGGTAAAAGGCATCGAGCCACGTCAGCACATCGGGCGATGTCCTGTTGCCGCCGACGATCTCCACCAGCGGTACCAGATGCGGCGGATTGAAGGGATGGCCGACGGCGAAACGCTCGGGAGTCTTGAGACCTTCCTGCAGGTCGCTCATCACGAGGCCCGACGTGCTCGAGGCCACGATGACGCCGGGCTTCAGGCTCGCTTCAAGATCGGCGTAAAGCTTCCGCTTGATATCGGCGCGCTCGGGCCCACTCTCCTGCACGAAATCCGCATCGCGCACGGCGTCTGCCAGATCGGAGGAGAAACGCCACGCCTTTGGCGTCTTGTCGCCGGCGACGCCGAGCGCGACCAGACCTTGCCAGGCATTGGCAATCAGATCGCGCGTTGCGGCTTCGGCGGAGGGCTGCGGATCATAGATGGTGACGTCATAGCCATGGGCCAGAAACAGCGCGGCCCAACTGGCGCCGATGGTACCCGATCCGACAACAGCGATGTGACGAACGGCATCCGGAGCAATCAGTGACATGTGGTCTTGTTCTCTGCGTAAGCGTTTCCTCAGCTCGCAGTGTGGCAAGTCAGGCCGCCACGGGCAATTGCATTTGCTGCGGCCGCATGTCCGGGCGGCGCAATACTGATGCGCGGCGGACTAGGCGCCGGCGCAGGCCGGATGCGGCTTGGTCACGCGCTCGGTGGAGGCCGGAAAGCGCTCCAGCTTGCCGGCCGGCCGCGTCGGCCGCAACACGAGGTCGCCGCCGCAATTCGGGCAGCGACCACCGAGCCGCGTTTCGGCGCAGCTGGCGCAGAAGGTGCATTCGAAGGTGCAGATGCGCGCCTGCGGATCGCCATTGGGAAGATCGCGATCGCAGCATTCGCAGTTCGGTCTGATCGCAAGCACCATGGTCGTTGTCTCCCGGTCTGGATTGATGAGGCGTGTTACGAGACCCTGCCCATATCCTTCAGCGTCTCGTTGGCTGCCTTGAACGCATCGAGACCGGCCGGAATGCCGCAATAGACGGTCGCGTGCAAAGGCACTTGCTTGATCTCGTCCACGGTCAGGCCTTTGCTGATGGCACCGCGTATGCAGCTTGATTTCCGGCGGACGGTTCAGGGCGGCAGCATGCTGCGGGTTTTCCTGTCGAGGCCAGGACGATTCCAGGCATAGCGCCAGTATCATTTGGCGGTGATGTGCTGGACCACCATCATGAAATCATTGGCGGATTGCAGGGATTTGTCGACATAGACCGTACCAAGCACCTCGCGCCGTATGGCAAGGCCGTCATCGAACAGGGTTCCGAGGGTGACGGTCTGGTTGTAGCTCATGTCGAATCCGTCCCGATCCATCTTGAGATCGCTCTATCATCACGCGCCTTTACGTGCATGCGCCGAACGCGCCACCCAGAGATGTGGCCGAACCCGCGCAACACCACTTGCAGCCGGCGCCATTCCCGGCTATCCCCTCGTTCCTACGCTCCCTTCGTCTAGCGGTTAGGGCTCTTGTACCCCTTCGGACCTGCCACGTGTGCAAGTTCGATAGGTTAGGTATGATAGACCTGCCAACGCGGGCGAGAGAGCGGTTGCTTAGTTGCAGCCGGAATTTATTCCTGCTCCCTTCGTCTAGCGGTTAGGAAAAGTTATACCCCCCTCTGACCCTACCATGTATGTAGGTTCAATGGGTTAGGGGTGGTAGGTCTACCATCTGAAGGGCTTTGTGACGTAGTTTGGTATATGCGAGATAGCATCTCGCTCCGTTCGTCTAACGGTTAGGACAGGGCCCTCTCAAGGCTCAAATAAGGGTTCGATTCCCTTACGGAGCGCCACCACGCTGGCGCAGACCACCTCCCATCACGGCTCATTCATGCTGAGGCAGTTCGTAGCTCTTCACGATTTTCCGTAAAGCCGACATGAAGCCGGGATCGGCGACGGCCTGTCCGTCGATGGTCGTGACGGCATCGTTGCTCGACCTCTTGAGGTGTTTGGCTTTCAGCTTCCGCGGGTCCAAGAAGTCCTGCAGGGCCTCGATCTCAGCGGAGGTCAGCACCAATCCTTCGTTCGCAAGCTCCGGGAGTGGCCTCTCTGCAGCACCAGCGAGGCGGATTGCCTCCTTACCGTGCGCGACCTTCAGGATGTTCAGCCTGTTGTGGAGGCTCTTGTTCTGGCTAAGGATCTGGCGCACCTGGTGCTGCAGCATGGGGTCCTTGATAACGCGTAGATCGCTTTCACCCAGGATCGCACCATCGGTCCGCCGGGTGCGTGCCGCCTCGCGAACAAGGGCTCCCGCTGCCGACTGCCATGCGCGGATCAGGTTTAAGTACGGGTTCCCGCCCGGACGCTTATTGCGGACGGTCTGCTCGGACAGAGCATGATCGGTGAACCGGCGCTTGTAGTCCTTCGTTGCCTCGGCGATCGACAACGACTGTCCCCTCTCAAGCACGATACTTCGACAGACCACAGCGAGGTTCTGCAGCTTTTCCTTGACGGAAGCTGTCTTGGCTTTCGCGAGTTCGTCTGCCAGACATTCGTCCGCCGCTGTCACCATCGGGTTGACGGTTTTCTTGTTCAAAGCACCCTCCCATATTCGATTTCGTACGAAGTCCGCTCAGGCTCTCCAGGGATCAATCGAAAGATCCCCGTCGCCCTCACGCCCAGAACCCTGGCACCGCCGTGCTCCCCCGCAAGGGACGCTGCGCTTCTGCCCTTGCGTGGTGTGCGCGTCGTAGCCGGCCGGGTCGCGCGAGGGCGAAACCGGGGATCAATCGACAAAAACGGGAGCCGCATCACGGCCATCGAAATCCCACCTTCCTCTGGTCGGCGGCCGGAGGCTTTGCGACGGATGTCCCAAACACGGCGCGGTCGCCGACCAGCACGACCTGGTCCTCGGCTCGGGTGATCGCGGTGTAGATCCACGATCGGTCGCACAGCTTGCTGGCATAGACCGGAACGACGACGCGCCTTGCGCTCGATCCCTGAGCCTTGTGGCATGTGACGGCATAGGCGAGATCGAGATCAGGTAGGTGGTCGCCACCGATCGACTTCGGTTCTGTGTCACCATCGAACAGCACTTCTACCGCATTGTTCTCGAGATCGAACCCGGTCACACGTCCCAGGAGGCCGTTGAACAGGCCAGCACGGTAGTCGTTGCGTCCGAAGATGACCGGCTCACCCACGGCGAAGCGCCTTCCGAACGCACCTCGAAATTCCTCCCGGCCGGAAGCCACGTGACGCCGATGAAATCGTTCGTTCACGGCGTCGACGCCCGCGGCTCCTCCGATCGTAGCCGTCACGATCAGCACGTCTGCTGGGCCGCCGAGACCCACGACCACACCGTCCAGTGCCTGTGCCAGTTCGTCGGCGCCGGCATCGACGAAGGAGATGCCGGTGGACTTGCCCGCGAAGGACGAGAAGTCCGGGACCTGGCCGTGGCGGACGGCTTCCGCTGCGACCGGAATGCCCGTGACGGCAGCCTGTCGATGGATCTGTTTCAGATGCAGAGTGACGGCCGGATCCTTCGCCAGTTCATGGAAGACCAAGCCCCAGCCGATCGGCGCCAATTGTGCAGGATCCCCCACCATCAGGAGCCTGCTACCCGGGTGCAGCCTGCGGACCAGCGCCGCCACGGTCGGAAGATCGACCATCGACGCCTCATCGATCACGACCAGCGTACGATCGGTCATCCGAGCGAGACCCTCGAGCTTGATGCGGGCCTTTCGGGCTTCCTCTTCGGTCGTGTCCGGGTCCGCCAGCGCCTCCTCGATATCCTCTCGCTCCTTCAATTCGGCGAGCGTGCGCGCCAACGTCCTCGCCAGGCGCCCGGTGGAGCGGGACAGACGCAACGCGGCCTTGCCGGCGAGCGCGCAAAGGAGGAGATCGCCGCACCGGCGGACCCACAGGTCGCAGATCATCCGGCAAGTGAATGTCTTGCCCGTACCCGCACCACCGACGAGACAGGACATCGGGCGCCCCAGGACGCCGGCGACGGCAGCGCTCTGGTCGGCGGAGAGGGCCGTCCCGGCCGGTGCCGCGTCGGCAAGCAGTTCGGACCAGCCGCTGGCGCTCAAGGCTGTTGCAGAGGCTCCCAGCCCGCCAGAGGAAAGCTTCCTCAGCCGCTGAACGAGCTCATCCTCCAGGGCGGCTGCGCCGGGCGCCCGGAAAAGATCGCCGACGACCATCACGGCACCGTTGACGTTGGCGGCGGCCATGGCTCGGTCGATGTCAGCTCCCTCACCGAGTACGGCGTCGAGTTCACGACCGAAGACCGCGCGGCTTGCGGCCGTGTCGCCGCGGTGGAGCATCCGTTTGACGGCCTCGTCGGCCGCGCCGACAAGACGTCGTCGATCGGTTTGCGGGCTCCTGCCGTCTCCGGTCAGCAGTCGACGACCGAGATCGTCCACCTTCCGCCAAGGAAGGAGCGGAACAAGGACGTACGGATTGGCCGCAACGGCCTCCATGGCCGCAGCGCCGAAGACCTTGTTGATGCGCCGGGCGACGCCGATGTCGCGCACACCGTGACGATCAAGCCATCCCACGAGGGCGGCCTCGTTGCTGGCTGCCTGCCACGCCGCGGTCACCGCGACGGCAAGCCGCTGGCCGAGGATGGGTTTGTCGGGCGCAATGATGAGGGCGATGTCATCAACGAGATCGTCCGTGGATAGGATCTCGGGAAGGTTTTCACCGAAGGCAAGCCAGAGGCGTTCGGCACGCTCGGGACCGATGCCCGGTACGTGGGCGGCCAGAAACTGCCGGACGAGATGTCCGGAGGAGAGCAGCCGATGACCGCCCCTGACCTCGATCTGGGGCCCGTAAGCGGTCTGACGGACATCTCCGTCGATTTGCCAGACATCCCCGACGGCAGGAACGCCGAGGAGCCTGCCCAGATCGGCGCGAACGCGCAGCTTCGTCCCATCTGCATCGGCGGTGCCGGCGAAGATGATTCCGAAAGACCGTTCGGAGACGATGCTGTCGACGACGATCCTCATGCGCGGATAGGCCCTGTCCTGATGACCTGGCCGGTCTCCTCGAAGATCCTGATCTGCTCCCGCAGCGCCTCGATCGTGCGACGCTGCTTTTCGATGACGGAGGCCTGCTCCGCGACCAGGCGTGCGACGTCGTTGGCGCGTTTTTCCGTGCGCCGGATGCGGTCCGCCGTCGCCTGATCCACATCCGCGCCGGCGCGCGCACCGATCGGCTGAAGGCCCTGTTCGGTGGCGATGGCATTGATGGCGGACTTCAGGGCCGGCTTGTTGAAAAGGTGCTGTTCCTGGTGCTGCGGGCGGTCCAGTGCCGTGATGATGGCTCGCGCGTTGACCTTGCCGTCCGACGTCGACGGCAAGGTGGGTTGACGGCTCGATTCCGGAAGCCGCCGCCATTCGGATGCCTGCCGTTCAAGGTAGTCCTCAAGCTCCCGGAGCAACTCCGGTACGACCGACTTCGTCATGTCAGATCCTCGGAGACCGAACCGTTGATGACCGGCGACACCGGCTGCGGGAGGGCCAGACGCTGCAACGAAGCTCCGACGGCCTTGCTTGCGGCGGTTTCCAGCCGCTCCTGGAGGCCGGCGAAGTCCGCGAGCGATTTGCGGCCTTCGATCAGGCTCTGGGTCTCCATAGCCTTCAGTTCGACCAACAACAGTGCCGCCAAGGCATCGGCCGCGCGACGACGTTCGGCCTCACCGAGGGGGGCCATGGTGAGCGGCGCGTAGCCGTTGCGGAACAGGATCTTGTCGAGGAAGCCGTCCCGTTCAGCTTCCAGCGTGGCGTCGGAGATGGACGGAAACCAGCGCGAAGCCTGCACGACTGAATCGACGAGCTCGAACCGGGTCGACTCGCGGCCGACGACCTCGGGCATCGCCGCGTCGGGAAGCAGCATCGGCAGGCTTTCGCCTTCTTCCTGCTCGCCGGAGGCGAAGCGGATCTTTTCGATCAACATCATGGTCGCTTCGGCATCCGCCAGGAATTGGTCGCGGGCTGCCGCGTCCGTCGTCCAGGTCTCGTCGAGCAATCGGATCTTGATGCCAAGCTCGCGCGGCGTGTCCTCTCCCGCGGCATTGAGGCGCCGGCGCTCTTCCTTGAGAGCGTCCGTTTCCTTGCGGGTCGCTTCGATCTTGCGCGCGACACGGTCGATCTTCGCAAAGATCGCGTTGGCGTGCGCCCACAGGGGGATGAGAAACGGCAATCCGGACACGAAGAAGCGGCAGCGCACGCAGTTGCGCTCACCGCCCGGGACGGGGGTATGCTTAGACTTCTTCGCTTTGTCAGACGCCGGCGGCCCACCGACATTGCAGAGCGATCCGCCGTTCGGGCAGATGCCGATGTCAAAACGAGCCCAGATGCTCGGTTCATCATAGGCGCCCTTCATCTGCTTGACGCCGTCGCTCATGAGATACGACGTCATCTGCATCGCCTTCTCGAGGGAGGCTCCTTTGATCAGGTCGGGGAAATCCTCGCGCGCCATCGCGATCGCCTGGACGCGGGCCTTGGTCAGGATCTCGTTGACGTGGACCGGCTCGAACTTGGTGTATTTCAGGGTCATCAGAATGGTGGCGTGTCCGGCCACCACCTTGGACAGGATCTCGATCGGGACGCCGGCCATGTAGAGGGCGGTCAGGTTGGCAGAACGCATGCCGTGGATGGTGAAAATCGCCGCCTTCGGCGAGTCGCCCGCCCACTTGGTGATGATGTTGACCGGAAAATCCGGGTCCTCGGCCTTCAGGCGCCGCTCGAGCTCGGCGAGGGCATCGTGAAAGAACTGGTGGAAATGCTTGTATCCCGGCGGGACCTCGTTGCCGCGGTTCATCTGATGCTCCGGCCAGCGGAACAGGAAGAAGCGGTCCGGTAGCCACTGGGAAATCATGGCCGACGGTTCGTCCTCAAAGATACCTTTCGGGACATCCTTGTGACGGATCGGTCCATGGACCGGATTGTATTTTTCCTGCCAGGCACGCATCGCCGCGAAGTTGCGCAACGCGTCTTCGTGCTGCCACGGGATCTCGTAACCGCTGTTTTCGTCGAACGAGTCTTGGCTGTCCTGGGTCTTGTTGGTGTTGATGTAGAACCCGGTGATCGGTCCAGTCAGCGTCTGGACCTCACGAATTACGCCGCGGCGCTGGTTTTTGACGCGCTTCGCCTGCCAGTATCCGGCATGCGGGCCATTGGCCGTCGCCCACTGTTTGGTCGTCGGGTCCCACGTCTTCGCGTCGCCTTCGCCGCTATCCAGACGACGGATCTGGATGTTCCGAAGCGGCAGGTCGAGATGTGCCATCAGAAGACGCGGCAGCACCTCGCAGAACACCGGCTCGGACCTGCCTGTCTGCGGGTCGATCCAGGTGATCCAGTGAAGCGGTTTATCGGTCCCCCGCGTTTTCAGGGACTTCGCCCAAGCAAAGTCGTTTTCGGTGACGATGTCCCGCAACATCTGGTGGTAACGCGGAGGCATCGGTCGTGCGCGAACCTCGCCATGAGCCGATGACGTGATAGGTGCCTTTGCATTCAGTTTTTTCTTGAAGCGCGCCAGGTCGGCGTCGAGGAAGCCGAGTGCCTTCCTGTCCCCGGCTTCGGCGGTCCGGTCGGACATGTATTCGCAGAATCGCTGAATCTTGGCGACCGCGTTGACGCCGGCGGCAGGCGTCGACCAGTTCTCCGCGAAGCGTAGGAGCGGTTTCAATGCCTTGTGCGTCAGCGCATCGAGATCGATGTCCGTGTCCTTTGCATCGCGTGCGCCCGGCTGCCCGGCGAGGAAAACGAGCAGTAGGCGAAGGCCGTCACGGTGGCTATCCTTCGTCAGGACCCGCTGTTCGTCGATCCAGCGCTCATAGAAGTCCTTCAGCATCTTGAGGTGGGGCGCGCGGGCCGTGACGTCTTCCACGCGGGCAGGCATGGCGTTGCCGCGAGCATCCTGCAGGACCGCTACCGCGAAAAGCGGGTCGCCGCGGAGTTCACCGATCAGTCGGGCGAGGTAGCGCAGGTTCTTCTTGGCCCAGGACGGCACCCATTCCTTCCATTTGCCGTCCTCCTTGAAAGCGATCGCCATCTTGACGAGCTGGGCCTCCTTTACGGTTTCGAGGCCTTCGATCCCCTCGCCGGCGAAATGCAGAGCGGCGACCACCTTCCAGAGAGCGAAACTGCGGCTGCTCTTTTCACGATCCTTCCATTTGGCGTTGGTGAACTGATCCGTATCGAGGATGACCTGCTTGACATCGTACAGGCCAGGATCGTGTTCGAGCACGCTGCGTGAAAAGCGCTGTTCGTTGACCTCGCCGAGCGGAGATTGCCCGAACAAGGCGGCGACCGGCCAAAGGATCAATCCTTGCCGATGCATCTCCATGAGCTCGGCAATGACGTCGTTCTTTTCGTCGAGTTGCTCGGTGGCCTTGTGCCGGAGGACCAGTTCCTCGACCTGCGCCTGAAGGCGCAGCGGATCTTCGGTCCGCCCTGGAATTAGCGCGAAACGGCTCTCGCTGGCATTGAAGTAGCCATCGTCGATCCACTCTGACGTCATGTAGGTGAGTTCAGTGTCGGCCACCCGGTCCTCCCCCGATGAATTCGCTGATACGCAGCAGTGCCTCCGCCGTGGTCGGTGCGATCGGCGCGGTGACGCGGATCTTTCCATCCACGATGTTCTGTTGTGCTTCGATCAGTTTGGCGTTTGTCTTGGCGTTGTCGGGCACGGTGTACGGGCTCTGCGACAAGAAGTTGCGGTGGTGCATGCCCTTCTTGATCACCTGGGGCGGCACCCCGAGGTCCGTCAGCATCTTCCCGTAAAGATGCCGCAGACCGTGCGTCGAGGTCCCGAGATCCTTCGCGTGGATCAGCCCGATCCGCTCAACAGCCGCCTTGTGGGCGCGCTCATAGGCGGCTTCCGAATACGGCGCTCCCGGCAAAGCATTCTCGTCGGAGCTTCCGTCCGCCCGCGTGGAAACGAACAGGAACGGGTGATCCGAACCACCTTGCCTGAGCCGCTCGACCATGATCGGTGTCCGGACGTATTTCAGGTAGCCCCAGTAAAGGACCCAAAAGAGCGCGGCGGCTTCAGGATCGAGCCAGAAGATGCAGGCCTGGTAATTGACGTTGAGGTCCATTCCCTTCCAGCCGGCACGGTAGCTGCCGCGTTTGACTTCGTTTCGCGGCGGCAAGCCGTAGCGCTGGTTGAGGTAGACCTTACGCGTGGCCGTCTCCGCCCGACCGGTGACGGGATTGCGAAATTTGACCTTCGCCTCGGCCGGGTGGTTGATCACCACCAGGGCATGATCGAGCCTGTTCGGGTCCTCTTCGACATCGGTGTCCCAGAGATGAAACGCCTCCGACCGGCGCATGCCGCCCCATCCGTCGAGTAGCGCGATCATCATGTTGCGGACGTTGTACTGGAGGAAGATGTTCGCCTCCTGATCCCGTCCCCGGATCCGATAGCCCTCCCAAAGCAGACGGTCCGCGTGCTCCGGCGGAAAGAATTTCACCGGCTCGACCGAATGGCCTCGCGGGTCCCGGCCGATGTCCACAGTGCTCTTCTTCCTGCTGCGCGGCGCCGCGGAGATGTGCTTCAGCATCGACCCTTCACGTTGACGGCTCCAGCGGATCATCGCCGAGACCTGCTCCGCAGTCCCGGGAACGAGAGGGACGAAATCCGGTGCGATCGGCGAGTCCTTTCCGTCTTCGAACTCGAGCCAGGAGGCGAAATTCTCGATCGCCTTGATGAGATTCCTGCACCGGCCGTAGGTCGTGGCCGGCCAATAGAGACCAGTGACGTCGTCGCCGTCTGGACCGATCGTGCCTTTGACCAGGGACCTCGAGAAATCACGGAAATGCTCCCGGGCGCCTTGGCTGCCAAAGCGGTTCGCCGTCGCAATACCGAAATCCCACAACAGACCCATGGCCTGCGCGGCCGTATCCTGCCACGACCGCGACCGCTCGGATGAGGCCACGAAGTACCTCAGCAGAGCCTCGAACAGCTCGATCGTGCCGTCCGGGCGGCGCAGGTACAGAATACGGGCACGAAACGCCGTCGGCATGTCGACCACGGGCACCGGGACCGAGACGTGATGAAGCGGCTGCGGACCGGATGCGATCCACAGGTGGTCGGACGACGACATGGGGCGATCGACACGGAACGCGGGACGTTCCGCTCCTGATGAACTCTGTACACGCGAACACATACACGCACCGAAAATGAACAATGCTTAAGGCACCGTCGCAACCTGCGATGGCGGTAAATGAATCCTTGGCCGAGAGGCTATATGCGGGGTGGGGGAAAGAACTCTTCCCCTTCCAAGGCTTCGTAAAGAGGTCTGAAATTCTGGACGTGATTACCGTCAAAGGGCGAGGGCCAGCGCTCCTGCGTGGTCCGGATCATGACCGTGACCAATTCGGCCGAATTCTCGCGGCGGATCGCGGACATCTCCTGCAGATCCATGCTCATGCAACGCAGAATGCACCATGATCGCGGATCGAGAGCCCGGATAGACGCCGAACGCCCCTGACGATCGATGATCAACGATTCCACCGGGCTCTGCTCGATGGCCCACTGTGCCGCCTCGCCGCCGCCGTAGTCCTCATCCGCGTAAAAGCCGGCCATCCGCTCGACCGCCGCCAAGGCAACGATCCTGATGCGAAGGCCATCCTCGGTCCTGATTTCGACTCCGCTGCCGTCCTCACGTGTCGAACCCCGCAAAGCGACCCGAGAACGCTTTAGAATCCCCGTCAATTCGTCGACCGCTTCGGATGCGTCGAGACCGGAGAGAAGCAGATCGATGTCGCCGTCCGGCAGCAGTTCCCGCGGCAGCAGAGTGGCCATCTCGTTTTCGTAGGCGAAGACCGCAGCGTCCCCGGAGAGCGTGAGATGCTCGCTGAGATCCGACATACCGATCGCGCGGATCACCGCACCGACATCCTCAGGAGCCCGGTTGAGGCGAAGGGCCTTCGCCAGGCGGGCTTGTTCGGCCATCTGCGGCCTCAAGCCAGTCATCTGCTCGTCGAGAAGCGAGCGGTCAGCCATGAAGCGATCATAGATCGCTTCGGTCTGCTCGGACCTCGGACCAAGGGACGTCGTGGTCTGTTCTCCGGTGACAGGATCGCGACGGTACCGCCCGAGATACTCGCGCCCCTTCACGGGCAACCACCTCATGCCGCCTGCGAAGTCATCACGCGCACGCGCAGCGACGCTGTAGTCGAGTGCGGTAGCCCGCATGTTCTCGACCAAGCGCTTCTGTTCGCGTGTCATCGACGTCATCATGGTTTTCACCCGATTGGCAAAATTCCATCTGGTGATGTAAACTCGCAGTTCCAAGGGCCATCGTCGAGCTTATTTTTAGTATGGTTAATGGGGCACCGACCCCTTTGGGACAGACCAATAGCTAGATCACATGCGATGCCCGGACATGGTCTCATCGGTGCAAGAGAGGGCGTCGGTCCAGATCGTCCATCCTGTGCGCGCGATATGATCTGTCGTCGAAGCGACGCAGGCCGGCGATGGCCTCGAAAGTTCTTCGGGCTTGCCGGAGTGGCACCTAGATTCTCCTGACCAGCAGGAGACGAAGATGGCCGTCGACAAGCAGATCTATTACGTCAGAATCGCGTTCGACGGGGGTGACGGACGTGGCAGGCCGCTACCTGGCCCTGCACAGGAAGTCGATGACTTCGACTGCTACAAGCCGTTTCTTCACCTGACGCCGCAGGATGCCCTGAAATCCGCGATCGATTGGAGCGGCGTGGGAGGCTTTTCCGTCCAGGATAGGCTCTTCACAACTCTTACCGGCATCGTGCCTCCCCACGAAGAACCGCTCCGCAACCCCTACGACGAATACATCTGCTCCTGCAGCATCGACGACAACGGCGAACTGGACATGGGGCGGCGCCTCTATTTCATCAGCCGCGACGATCGTGAGATCCATCCCCTGTCCTTTGACGAGGACTTCCTGATCACGATGGAGCGGGAGTACATCTTTTCGGTCTGGGACATGGAAGATCCTCACGCACCAGCGATGCGTTACTAACTTCGGCTCAGTGTGCCCCGGTCTTTGACAACAGGTTGAGCACCACCACTCCAGCGATGATCAACCCCATGCCTACAAAGCCTGCGGGATCCGGACGCTGACCGTAGAGAGCCCACGCGGCGAGCGCGACAAGAACGATGCCTCCGCCCGCCCAAACCGCGTAGGCGGTCCCGACAGGGATGCGATCGAGAACCATGGACAGGCAATAGAACGCGGTCCCAAAACCAAGGACTGTCACGACCGTGGGGCCCACACGGCTGAAGCCATCAGATGCCTTGAGTGCGCTGGTGCCGACCACTTCGCCGTCGAGCGCGCTCCCACGCGTCACGCCACCTCGGTTACGCGAATATCAATGGTATAGTATGCAAAGGGGGTATTTCAGATTTCATCGGAGCGCTGGGCGCTGAAAAATGACCTTAAAGCGGCGATTTTGGTAGGTTATGGTATGATTTGCGAAGGGGGTATATGGACGCGGCCCTCTCAAGGCTGAAACAGGGGTTCGATTCCCCTAGGGAGCGCCAACGCCACCAGTTCAATTGGCTGGTGTTTTTGCTCAACGTTCATTTCCTCTGACCTTTCGCAGAACTGAAGCCGTTGCAGCCGGATGGATAGCCTTGCTATGGTTCGCAAGAGGCACCACCTGGATATGTCAGCCCCCGACGTGGGATTGAGTTTCTAGCTTGAGAGTACCGCTAAACCTCTGCAACAGTAGTGTCCGCTCCGCACCACCCGCCATGCCCCCCCTGTTGCAAGAGCACTTCCCCCGTTTGCTAACGCTTGGACACTTCGAGCTGAGAATTACTCCCCGCCCAGCCCCAGCCGGTTCGGCATCCGCTTCTCGATATTGAACTTGAGCAGCGCCGCCGAGCGGAAGATGCCATGCGCGAATTTTCCGTAAGGCAGCGTCACGAACAACGCCATGACCGTGCCGAGATGGATCGCCAGCCACAGCGCCATGAAGCGGGTGTCGCGCAGCACCAGCAGCAGCAGGCCGGTGACGCTCACCAAGAGCAGCAGCATGATGAAGCCGCGGTCCATGGCGTTCTGCTTCACATCCGCCCGCAGCGCATCGCGCTTGAAATTCAGCCACAGCAGTCCGATCGGCCCGATGATCAGCCCGATGCCGCCGAGCGTGCCGAGGATCACCGGCGCGCTGGTGTAGGCATAGGGCGCCTGCAGCTTCCAGATATAGTGATACAGCGTCGCCACGCAGGTGGAGGCGAAGCAGAGCAGGAAGCCATACAGCGTGAACTGGTGGAAGCGGCGGCGCCACAGGGTAAAAGCATCGTCGCCCTCGTTGCAGCCCTCGCCATGCCCGCCGCCAAGATATTTCAGCCGCGCGACGTCGTGCACGGCTTCGGCCACCGCAGGCACGCGCGCCTGCGCGGCAGCCTTGATGTCGGCCGGCGTGCCATCCTTGGTCGGCGAGACCTCGCGCCAGAACTTGATGACGCCGATGGTCAGCGCGAGGATCGCAAAGCCGAACACCGAGCCGAACAGCAGCGCCATGAAATTATGCGGGAAGATCGCGTAGAAGTTTCCGGCCAGTGGCTCATGGATCAGCCGGCCATTCATGGCGATGGCCAAAATCATGAACAACGCGAGACCGCCGGACAACGCGAAGGCGACGGTGAGCCCGGCGCGCTCATAGAGCTTTCCGAAGGCGCGCGGCCACGCATAGTCCTGATAGGTGCGCACGCGCACCTTGGCCATGGCCTGCGGGACATTGACCGCGAATTCATGCGGCGGCGCATATTGGCAGGCGTAGAGACACGAACCGCAATTGTGGCACAGGTTCGCGAGATAATGCGTATCGGCCGCATTGAATTCGAGCCGGCGCGTCATTGCCGGGAACACAGCGCAAAATCCTTCGCAGTATCGGCACGCGTTGCAGATCTGCATGACGCGCGCGATTTCGGCCTCGCCCGCGGTCATCGCATCAGTGAGGTTGACGCCGCCATTGCAGGCGCCGTCTTTCGGCGGGGCCAATTCAGCGACCGGCGGCATAGGCGAATTCCTCTTTGAATGTCGGGTGGTGATGCCCGGTACTGGCCGCGGCATTGACGCCGGCGATGCGGCCGAAGGCGGTGCCGATGCTCATGCCGACGCCGGCGGTGTAGCCCTTGCCCAGCACATTGCCGGCCACCATCTCGCCGGCGGCGAACAGGTTGCTGCTGACCACATTGCCGAAGCGCACCGCAGCGGTCTCGTCGGTCTTCATGCCGAGATAGGTGAAGGTAATGCCGGGCGCGAGCGGATAGGCCGTGAATGGCGGCGTGTCGATCACGCGCGCCCAATGCGTCTTCGCAGGCTCGACGCCTGAGGTGCGGCAATCATCGAGCGCGGTGTGATCGAACGTGCCAGGCTGGCACGCCGCATTATAGGCGTTCAGCGTCTCCATGAAGGTCGCGACATCGACGCCGATCTTTTGCGCGAGTTCTTCCAGCGTGTCCGCCTTGGTGCCGTCGAATACCGGCGGCATGAAACGGCCGACGGCTTTCTGGTCGATGATCGACCAAGCGGTCTGGCCGGGCTGCTGGGCGACCAGACGGCCCCAGATGGCATAGCGCTTCGGCCAGAAATCCTCGCCTTCGTCATAGAAGCGTTTGGCGTCACGATTGACGACGACACCGAGCGAGACGCAATCGATGCGCGTGCAGATGCCGCCGTCATAGAGCGGCGCGCGCGCGTCGATGGCGACGCAGTGGGCTTGCGTGGGATCACCGATGGAATCGGCGCCTGCATTGATCATGAACTTGAGCAGGACGCCCTGATTGAAGCGGGTACCGCGGATCAAAAAATTTTCCGCGGTCCACTCGCCACGCTCGTTCTTGCCCCAGGCTTCGCGCTGCCATTCGAGATTGGACTCGAAGCCGCCGCAGCCGAGGACGCAGCTTTTCGCTTCGATTCGCTCGCCGGACTCGGTGATGGCCGCAACGAACTGACCGTCCTTGAGTTCAAGGCTCTTCACCGGCGTGCTGTAGCGAATCTTCACGCCGAGTTCTTCAGCACTGCGATAATACGCATTCACCAGCGCCTTGCCGCCGCCCATGAAGAAGGCGTTGGTGCGCGCCACATGCAGCGCGCCGGACAGCGGCGGCTGGAAGTGCACGCCGTGTTTCCGCATCCATGGCCGACAGCGCGAGGAATGGCGGATCACCATGCGCGCCAAGGGCTCATTGGTGATGCCGCCGGTGACTTTCAGCAGATCCTGCCAGAACTCTTCTTCCGGATAGGCCTCAACCAGCACGTCCTGCGGCTCGTCATGCATGCAGCGCAGATTGCGCACATGCATGCTGTTGCCACCGCGCCATTCCTTCGGCGCGGATTCCAGCATCAGCACTGACGCACCCGCCTCGCGCGCCATCAGCGCCGAGCAGAGAGCCGCATTGCCGCCACCGATGACGAGGACGTCGGGATGGACCGAAGATGTCACGAGACTGGCTCCGCTGCGACTTGCCATTCAGTATCCCGACGAGGCTCTACGAGAGGGTCATCAACCGTCCCCGCCTCACGCGCGGATTTATCGCCTGCACTCATTTCAGAGCCGCCTTTTCCCAATCCGGGCATTCTCTCTGCTCGACGGGAACGAGCCACTCAGCGACATTAGAGCGCTCAATGATGCGAACGGGCAGCATGATGTCCGCCGGGACCTTCTGACCACGGAGATGCCGGATCGCCGTCTCGGCCGTGAGGCACCCGAGCGCAAAGCCGCTATAGTCCTCGCTGGCGAGCAGACGCCCATCACGGATCGCCTCCGCGGCCTCGATCGTTCCGTTCAAGCCAACCACCTTTGCACTGCGCTTCGCGCGCGCCAGAGCACCGAGGACACCGATGGCCATGCTGTCGTTTGCCGCGATGACGCCGTCGATCTGCGGAAAGTCGGCGAGCAACTTGGTCATGGCTCGATCTGCGTCCGGTGTCAGGTAGCGACCTGTCACTGATGCCAGGAGGCGAATGCCGGGATGTTCTGCGAGCGCGCGTTGAAACCCTTTCAGCCGATCGCGGGCAGTGGGCGCTGTCGCAGTTCCCTCTATGATCACGACATTGCCTTTCTCGCCCATCGCCTGCAGCAGGAAGCGAGCCGTCTGATATCCCATCTCGACATCGTCACTGCCGACGAAGCTGACGAACTCGCCCTTCGCCATGCGGTTGACGAAGCCAACGACCGGAATTTTCGCGGCGTTTATAGCCCCGACTATCGGCTCCAAGAGCTTGTCGTCAGCAGGCGCCAGAAGGATCGCGCCGGGCCGCTCCCGAATAGTGGTCTCCAGAAGTGCGATCTGCTCGGGCGCGTCGTCCAGCTTTTCCGGCACGCGGTGAAGCGTCGTCGCGCCAAGCCTCGCTGCCGCCCGATCGGTGCCGAGCCGGAACGCGACATAGTTCGGATTGACCTTGTTCTTCGTGAAGACGACGAGGCGCTCACCATCGGCGCGCGCGGGCAAAGCTGACGCCATGATGATCGTGCCGACTGACAACAGAAGAGAACCGAGCTTCTTACGATCGATCATCGTATCCCTCCATCTGCCGCGGCTTGCCGTCCCGCGATCCAGCCAAATGTCAGCGCGGGTCCGAGCGTGATGCCCGGCCCCGGATAGGCGCCCTCCATGATCGACGCCATATCGTTGCCGCAGGCGAACAACCCGGGAATAGCCTGACCATCTACGCCGAGCACACGGGCCTGATCGTCAGTCACGATGCCCGCGGACATTCCGAGATCGGCCGGCTGCACGGCCACGGCGTAGAATGGTCCGTCCTTGATCGGCGCAACACAGGGATTTGGCGCGTGGTCGGCATCACCGAGCGAGCGCTGATAGATATTGCTGCCGCGTCCGAAAGCCGGATCTTCGCCCTGCTCCGCATGTTGGTTGAATGTCTCCACCGTATGCGACAGCGCCGGCGGTGGGGCGCCGATCAGCCGCGCGAGATTGACCAGCGTATCGGCGCGCTTGAGATAGCCTGATGCGACATCGGCGTTCAGCGAAGTGGTGAACGGCTTGATCTTGCCAAGCCCGTATTTCCAGATGAAGCGGCTGTCGCAGATCAGCCAGGCCGGGATCGCACTATTGGCATGGGCAAGCTGTGCGCGGACGAATTCATGATACGAGACTGCCTCATTGACGAAGCGCTGGCCATTGCTGTCCACGGCGATCAATCCGGGTTTCGCACGGTCGGTCACCGTATGCGGATAGACTCCGCGGCTGCCATCCGCACGTGTGAAGACCGAAGCCGGCACCCAGAACGCACCTTCTCGCGTGGGGCTTGAGAGCTGCGCGCCGATGGCAGTGGCAAGACGTGCGCCACGCGGTGCATCGCCGGCACCGACCGTTGCCGACAGATCGCCGGCGCTGCTCGGCACGAATTGACGTCGCAATTCCACGTCATGCGAGATACCGCCCGTGGCCAGCACGACGCCACGGCGCGCATGCACGCGATGCAGCCGCGCCGATGCATCGCGCGTTTCCAGTACGGCAATGCGACCGCTGGCATCCGCTTTGAGCTGCGTCACCGTGGTGCAGGTGCGGATGATGACGCCGAGATCAAGCGCCGATTTCAGCAGACGCCCGACCAGCGCATTGCCGAGATAAAGCGTGGTGCCGCGGCGCGCGCCAAGACGTTGTACGCCATATTTGAACAGCAGCTTCGCCACATGCAGCGCAGAGCGCAGTGATTTCGACATGCGGCGCAAATGCGGGATATCCGCGCGGCTGATCATCATGCCTCCGAACAGCATGAATTCCGGTAGCGGGTTGCGTAACAATGTAAACGCCTTGCCGAGCACGCTGGCCTCGAACGGCACGGGCTCCAGCACACGGCCACCCGGCGTCGCGCCGGGAAGATCGGGATAGTAATCGGGATAGGTGATCACGGGCTGCAGCCGTAGGCTGGTGCGGGCTTCGAGATCGCGAATCGCAGCGTCACCGCTGGCGAGGAAAGTCTCGAGCCGCCTGCGGTCGTTGCCGGGCACGGTCTCGGCGAGATAAGTCCGGGCCGTATCGAGTGTATCCGCACGCTGGGCTGCAGCCGCCTTGTGGTTGGCGGGAATCCACACCATGCCGCCGGAGATCGCCGTTGTGCCGCCGACCACCTCCGCCTGTTCGAGCAACAGCACCGAGCAGCCTTGCGCTGCTGCGGTGCTGGCAGCGGTCAGACCGCCAGCGCCGGAGCCGACGACAACGACGTCGAACACGTCATCCGGCGCAGCGGAACTGCCTTGTGTCATACCATGCCGCCATTCGGCTGCACGATCTGGCCCTGCACCCACGATGCCTGATCGGAGGCGAGGAAGCGCACGACCTCGGCGATTTCATCCGGACGGCCGATGCGGTTGAAAGGGCTGAACGCTGCCATGCGCGCCTTTACTTCCTCGGTCTTGCCGGCATTGAAAAGATCGGTATCGACCGGCCCCGGAGCGACGCCGTTGACGTGCACGCCGCGACCGGACAATTCTTTCGACATCGCGCGCACCAGACTTTCCACCGCAGCCTTGGTCGCCGCATAGGGGCCGGTGCCCGGCACCACATGGCGCACCAGCGAGGTGGTGATAGCGACGATGGCGCCCTTGTCCTTCACCTTTCGCGCGGCTTCGGCGAGTACGTTGAAGGCGCCGACCACATTGACGTCGAGAAGCTGGCGGAAATTCTCTGCCGGGAAATTCGCCAGCGGCGCGCCCGGCACATTGATGCCGGCATTGGCGATCACGGCCTGCGGCGCATCGCCGTAGTCGGCCTGCACCTGATCGAACACTTTTGCGACCGCCGCGGCATCGCGGATATCGACCTGATAGGTCTTGCCCGGCGCCGACGCATCGGCCTTGGACGCATAGGTTGATGCGACCTGCCAGCCGGCATCCGCAAATGCTTTCGAGCAGGCCGCGCCGATGCCGCGCGAGCCGCCGAAAATGATCACAACGGGAGATGAATTCGACATGGGCTTGTCCTCAAAAGAGCGAGCAGAAGTTGCAATGATGCCCCACCATCAGGCGGAGCGGCGAATTGATACGCGGCGTCAGGAATTGCCCTGTGTCATGCGCTCGCGCGTGGCTGCGATGGTGGCCTCGATGCCGCGCTGCAGGTCGTAACGCGGGGCATAGCCAAGTTCTTTCTTTGCGCGGCTGATATCGAGCGCGCCTTTCACTGCGCTTAGCACCGTCCCGCCATGGTGATACGGGCCGGTGTCTCCGACCGTAATCTTCGCGCCGGGAATGGCACGATTGACGGCCTCCGCCGTGTCACGCAGCGTCGGCGCCACGCCGGTGGCGATGTTGTAGGCGTCGTAATTGTGCTTGTCCTTGTCGAGCGCCAGCAACACACCCTGAACGGTGTCGTCGATATAGACCTGATCAACTGCGAGATTACCGCCATCAGCCTGATGGAACGGCTCGCCGCGCAGCGCCGCCTCCACAAATGTACGCGGCATGCGCGGGCGCGGCAGATGCGGGCCATAGACCCAGCATGTCCGCACGTTGATACATTCGAGCCCATGGTCGCGCGAATAGACGCGGCCGTAGTGCTCTGCGGCGAGCTTGGTCAAGCCGTAAATGCTGAGCGGCTTCTGCGGATGATCCTCGTCGATCAGATCGGACTGGAAGTCGCCATAGGTTTCTTCCGTGCTGACATGGATGACCCGCTTAACCTTGAGGAGGCGCATCGCCTCAAACAGGTTGATCGAACCTTCCACATTGACGCGCTGCGCCTTGATCGGGATGTCCGCCACCTGAATCACGCCGACCATTGCCGCAGCGTGGATCACGGCATCCGGACGATCCGCCTCGAACAGGCGCAACACCTGATGCCACTCGCCAAGATCCGCGGGTGCGAAAGTCAGTTTCGGCTCGCGGGTTGCGAGCGCTGCGATGGCCGGCGACACCGCAAGATCGGTTGCGATCACCGCATCGCCGCGTTCGAGCAACGCCGCGACGATGGCGCTGCCGAGCCAGCCGCAGGCGCCGGTGACGAGAATGGACTTCGACATCAGATCGGCCTCAGCGCGGCTGTGGCTCGTCGTCGGTCGGCGGCGAGGTGATGACAAGGAAGGTCAGCCGCTCGGTCCCCGTGCAGTGGAATTCATGCACCACGCCGGGCGGGATGAAGGTGACGTCGTTGGCGCGCACCAGACGACGCTCGCCGTCAACCACGAGAATGCCCTCGCCGGCGAGCACGTGGTAGATCTGCTCCTGGACCTTGTGCGCGTGGCTCTCCACATGGGCGCCGGGCGCATAGGTCGAAATGCGATGGTCGAAGAACCGGCTGCCGGTGACCTCGGGCGTCACGATGGCCTTGGAGAGGGCATGGTTGAAATGGCCGGGATATTCGATCCACAGCAATTCGCCGAGATTGCGGGTGACCGCATATTTCTTCTCGGCAGTGCCGGCATCGGCGAAAGCATTGGGTTCGGGGGACACGAAAGTCATGGACATACTCCTCAAGAAAAACCGGGCAGACCGGCAAGCAGATGCCGCTGATCATATTCTGCGACGAAGCCGAGCCGGTTCGCGGCATGGGTGAGATCGTAAAGCGGCGCGAATGGCTGCTTGCTATAGACGTCGGGATCGCGAACCGCGACGCTGCCGCCATGCAGGCGCTTCAGCCGATCGAGGGTCGGCTCCGGCGACAGGGTGACCTGTGCCGACAGATAAAAGCGCTCGAATTCGCCCGGCGCCATCTTCAGCTCGAAAGCGAGGCGGAAGGCACGGGCAAGATCGCGGGGATCGATGTGGTGATAGAGGGGACCGCCGCCAGCTGATGACGGGCCGCCGACCATGGGCCCGCGATAGTTATCGGGGTCCTTGGCGCGGGCGATGATCTCGCCGGCCATATCGGGATAGGCGACGAACACGGTGCGCATCGCCACTATCGACATGCCGCGCAGCGCGAAGGCACGGGAGAGATCCTCGCCGGCCACTTTGCTGATGGCATAGGGATCGGTGGCCAGCAGCGGATGATCGAGATCAAGCGGCGCATAATGCGGCGCCAGCATCTTGCCTTCGCGCACGGTGTAGCCCGCGACGGAATCACTGGAACAGAAGATCACGCGCTTGACGCCCGCGGCTTCGGCGGCATCCAGCACCGTATAGGTGCCGAGCAGATTGACGCGCATGATGGTCTGGCCATCGCCGGACCATATGTTCGGGATTGCCGCGATATGCATGACGGCATCGGTGCCAGCGACCGCTTTGGCGACCAGCTCGGGCGATGTCACATCGCCCACATGCCATTCGATGTCTTCATCCGCCTGTCGGCGATCGAGGCCGCGCACCATATGACCATGCGCGAGAAGATCGCGGACGACGTGGCGGCCGAGCAGACCGGCGGCGCCGGTGACGAGAATCGTGCTCATGCGCCTGCTCCCGCCTTGACGAAACCGAGCGGTTCGAGCGCTCGATGGCTGCTCAGGATCGCTGCATCAGGATCCGGCCCGATGATTTCCAATGTGCAGGCTCCCTTGAAGTCGATGGCATCCATGGCTCTCGCCACTTCCGCAAACGGCACGGTGCCGCTGCCGATCGGATCGTGCCGCCAATGCACCTGGCCGGTATCCGACAGATGCACGACACGCAGGAGATCGGCGAGCTGACGGATACCGGCGGCCGGATCTTCCTCGATGAAATGGGCGTTGGCAGCGTCGTAGCACACACCGATCGCCGGCGATGTGAAGCTACGCACAAAACGTTCCAACGCGTCCTTGTCCGGGAATGCCGCGAACGGTACGTTCTCGACGGCAAGCGCGACGCCGCGATCCTCGGCGCGCGGCAGCAGCTTTGCCACGCCATCGCCAACCCAGCCCATGCGATTCTCGATGCTTGGCGGAAATAGCGGGCTCATGCGGCCTGGCACCACGACCACGGTTTCCGCGCCAATATCGGCGGCGAGGTCGATGGTATCTTCGAACATCTTCACCGCCGCATCCCGCGCGCGCCCAAACGGGCTGGCGAGATTGTGATCAAGACTCGGCAGGTTGATCGCCGTCTTGACTGCGCCTATGTCCTGAAGCGCCTCCCGCAATTCGCGCCGCAACTCCGGTCCGAAATCATCGAATGACAGATGCGGCGGCTGCAACAGGAACTCGATCTGGCGATAACCGAGCTTGCCGAGATGACGCACGCAAGCGGCAGCCGGGACCGACCAGATATAGCCGTAGGTGTTGATGCCGATATCGCGCGCCATTACACCGCCCTGACTGCATCGGGCAGCAGATCCGCCGCCTTGGTGATGCCGAGCAGGCGCTCCTGCAGAGCGACGTCGGCAGCCAGGGTTGCAGCATCGCCACTGAAGGCTACCTTGCCATTGACCAGCACATAAGCGCGATCCGCCATCGCCAGCACGCTTTCGGCGTGATGTTCGACGATGATCAGACTCGCTTTGCTCGTCAGCTTGGCGACCGCTTCGCGCACTTCCTGCACCACGGCGGGTGCGAGACCTTCGAACGGCTCGTCCAGCAGGATCAGCCGGCTCGGCACCATCAGCGCGCGCGAGATGGCCACCATCTGGCGTTCACCGCCCGACAGGTTTTCCGCGCGCTGGCGCATCAAGGTGCGCAGCTTCGGGAACAGGTCGCAGATCTCTTCCTGTGAGGCGCCGCCACGGCGCGCCGCAAGCTTGAGGTTTTCCTCCACCGTGAGGTTCGGGAACAGGCGACGGCCTTCCGGTACCAGCGAGATGCCGGCACGGTTGATCTCATCCGGCCGCAACCCGCCGATCTGCTTGCCGTCGAAGGTGATCGACCCCGCTGCCAACGGCAGCGTGCCGGTAAGGGCGCGGAGCGATGTGGTCTTGCCGACGCCGTTGCGGCCGAGCAGCGCCACGACTTCGCCGGGCTGCACCGTGAGGTCCAGACCATCGAGCACTGTGGAGCCGCCATAACCAGCACGAATGCCTTCGACCTTGAGCAGCGGCGCCATGGTTGCGCCGATCTTCGGAATGTCGCGAGCTTCGGCGGCACGCGGCGGCGGCAGAGCCTTGCCATGCGCTGTGCCGAGATAGGCCGCGATCACCTCAGGATGACCGGCGACTTCGGAAGGCTTACCATCGGCAATCAGGCGGCCCTGATGCAGCACGGTGATGCGATCCGAGAGCGATAGCACGCGATCGATATCGTGTTCGATCAGCAATACGGCATGGGATTTCGCCAGACGCTGGATCAGTTCGCCGACGGTCTTGCGATCGGACTCGGCGAGGCCGGCCAGCGGCTCGTCGAGAAGCAGCAGATTTGCGTCGGTGGCGAGCGACATGGCTATTTCGAGCAGGCGCTTTTCGCCGTGAGCGAGATTGGCGCAGTTCTCGGCGGCGCGATCGGCAAGGCCGACCGCATCGAGCAACGACCAGACGCGGGCATTGGCACCGTCATCGTCATAGGCATCGCGCCAGTAGCCGCCCCATTGCCGCTGCGCTGCCTGCACCGCGACACGCACATTCTCGAACGCCGTGAGGTTCGGGAACACGCTGAGGATCTGGAACGAACGCGACATGCCGAGGCGGGCCCGCTTGTGCGGCGCGAGCGACTGGATCGGCTTGCCTTCGAACAGGATATTGCCGCTGTCGATCTTGTGCACGCCGGTGAGCAGGTTGAACAGCGTGGTCTTGCCGGCGCCATTGGGTCCGATCAGGCTGTGCAGGCCGGTGCGGCTGACTTCAAGCGAGACATTGTCCTGCGTGACAATTGAACCGAAGCGCTTCGAGACGTTCTGGATCACCAGGATCGGCGTCGAATCCTGCTGCGCGCCGGGATGCGCGGGAACGAGCGGCGCGATGGTAGCCGGACGCGCCGGGATCTCCGCGCGCGTCAGCGTCCAGCGATTGCGACCGATAATGCGCTGGAAGATGCCTTGCACGCCTTCATGAGACAGCAACGCGAAGGCGATGATGATCGGCGCGAAGAACAGCCACCAGTTTTCGGTAAAGGCACTGAGGCGATCTTCCAGCGTGATGAAGATGATCGCGCCCCAGAGCGGGCCGAGGAAGTGGTGCACGCCGCCGAGCGCTGCCATCAGCACCGGATCGCCCGCATGCTGCCAGCTCAGATTGTTGGCATAGACGCCCTGCAGCAGCAGCGACATCAAACCGCCGCCGATACCGATGGCGCCGCCCGCCACGACCAGAGCGATCAGCTTGGTGCGATAGGTGTCGAAGCCGAGGCTCGACACGCGCTGTTCGTTGTCGCGGATCGCCTGCATCACGCGGCCGAACGGCGCGTGAACGAGACGCCACAGTGCCCAGCTCGTTCCCAGCACGATAACGAGCGAGAAGATGTGGAACGGCATCGCATGCGCAAACAGCGGACGCTCGACATTTTGCAGGCCGTTTTCACCGCCCGTCACCGCCGTCCATTTGAACGCAATTTCAAACGCGATCTGCGAGCACGCCAGCGTCAGCAGCGAGAAATACAGGCCGCGGCGCCGCAGGATGATGGCACCGACAATCAGCGCCAGCAGCAGTGAGAACAGTGCGGCGAGCACGATGCCGGTGATTTCGTTGCCGCCGAGCGATGCACTGCCGATGGCCAGCGCATAGCTGGCGCAGCCGAAGAAAAAGGATGCACCGAACGGCACCAGGCCGAGATAGCCGATCAGGAAGTTCACGCCGCCCGCATAGAGCGTGTATACGGCGATTTGCGTGATGCGATGGATCGGCATGCCGGTGATCATGGCAATACCTGTCGCGACAACGAACACCGCCGTCATGATGGCGATGGGATGCTCGCTGAGCCGACGAAGAACGGAACGATTGGTTGTCATTCGAAGCGCTCCCAGCGCTCGCCGAACAGACCGCGGGGCCGGATCAGCATGATTGCAAACATGAGGGCGTACATCGAAGCCGCAGCGGCTTCGGGCCAGAACTGAATGGTCAGCGAGGTGACGATGCCAACCGCGAGGCCGGCGACGACAGCCCCGCTCAACGAGCCGAGACCGCCGATGGCCACGACCACAAAAGCCGGCATGACGGCATTTGCGGCCATGGACGGCGACACCGTCCACAGCGGCGCAGCGAGCACGCCACCGATGGCAGCCAGTGCACAGCCGAGGCCGAACACGGCGGTGAGCACGCGCGGCAGATTGATGCCGAGCAGCTCAACCATTTCCGGGTCGCGGCTGCCGGCGCGCAGCACGCGGCCGTAGGGCGTCCAGGCAAGGAACGCCCACAGACCGAGCAGCGTCGCGATCGTCGCGCCGAGCACGGCGACGCGATACTTGGTGATCAGCAACGGCCCGAGCTCGACAATACCGGTGGTGAATGGCGGTGGGTTGAACGGCTTGCCATCCGCGCCCCAGATATAACGGATCAGGGCTTCGATCAGCAGCGCCAGCGCGAAGGTCACGATCAGGCTGAGCAACGGCTCCTTGCCATACAGGCGACGGATTAGCGTCACCTCCACCAGCATGCCGACAAGGCCGACCAGGATCGGTGCGAAGATCACAGCTGGCCAGCCAAACAGCTGGAACAGCTGCCATGCGAAATAGGCACCCAGCGCAAAGAACGCGCCATGCGCGAAGTTGATGACGCCGAGCAATCCGAACGTGATGGAAAGCCCCACGGCAATCAGAACATAGATAAAGCCAAGGACGAGCCCATTGGCCGCCTGTGAGACGAGGGTATCAAGCATGTTTCCACCCGTTCGGATGCTGCACGAGAAAGCGACATGCCGGCTCAGAGAGCCGGCATGTTGCAACCGACTTCTTCCTTGGTGCCGAAGGCCTTCTCGGTCTCTTCAGCCGTCGCGGAGGTGTTCTTCAGCACGTCGAAGTAGTCCCACTTGTCGGTGATCTGCTTCTTGACGCCAACGATCACGGCCGGACGCACCAACTGGTGATCCCATTCGCGGAAATGGAACGGGAACGCTTCTTCCGTGTTCTTCCACTTCTCAAGCGCCGTCACGATCGCCTTCGAATCCGTGGACTTGGCGGCTTCAATCGACTCCAGTAGCGCCCGCATGCCGGTCCAGCCCGACCAGGTCTTGTCCGACGGCGGTTCGTTATACTTCTTCTGGAAGTCCGCGATCATCTTCTTCTCGGCCTCGGTATTCTTCGGATTGTTGTAGTACCAGGGCTTCACATAGATGCCGGTGGAGGCCTGCGCGCCGACATCCCAGAAGTCGGTATCGGTGACGGCGATCGCGCCATAGGGGATCTTGTCCTTCATCCCCATTTCGTTCCACTGCTTCAGGAAGTTCGAGAAGTCGCCGCCGACGAGACCGCCGACCACGACATCCGGCTTGGCCTGACGGATCTTGAGGACGTAGGAGCTGTAATCCGCAGTGTTGATCGGCACTTCATCGACGCCGACTTCAGTCGCGCCAACCTTCTTCAGGAGAGCGCGCGAGGAACGCAAAATATCCTGGCCGAACGCGTAGGACGCTGTGATGAAATAAACCTTTTTGCCGATCTGCGAGATGTACGGCATCAGGCCTTCCATCTGCACGGGCACAGTGGCCTGGGTGCGGAACGTATAACGGCTGCAATTCTTGCCGGTGATCTCGCTGGCGGCAGCGCCGGTGAGGATTAGCGGAATTTTCTCGCGATTGGCGACGCTCATCATGGCGAGCGCGGACGACGAGTAGTTGCCGCCGACAACAGCGACGACCTTGTTCTCATCGACCAGTCGCTGCATGTTCTGCTGCGACACCTGCGGATTGGGCTCGTCCAGCCAGATCAGTTCGATCGGGCGACCGAGCACCTTGCGGCCGGCCTGCTCGACAGCGAGTTCGCTGCCGCGCTGCAGATACTGGCCGATGGCGGCACCCGGTCCCTGCTTCGAATAGATCAGGCCAATGCGGATCGGCTCGTTGGACTGCGCCTGCGCGGCTCCGAGGCCGAATGTGGACAGCGCGACTGCACCCGCGAACGCGCCGATCAGGGCGCGCCGTTCCGAACTCACTTTTTTCATCATTGTCTCCTCCCGGTTTGTTTTGTGTCGTTGGTATCAGGTCGAACGGTGCGGTTTGCCGAAGATCGGTTCCTTGTAGGGAATGGGAGGCAACTCCCATGTACCGGTCGATGGCGGCCGCACTTCTGAGTCGACATGCAGATCGATGACGCATGGCCGACGGTTTTTGATGGCAGTCTCGACAGCGCCGCGCAGATCCTCGCTACGAGTGACGGTCACGCCGTCAGCACCGCAGGCGCGGGCCCATGCCGCGAAATCCGGATTGTAGCGATCACCGCCGGGACCCTGATTGCCCTTATAGAAAGCGGTGCCGAGCTCACGGCCCTCGAACAGGCCGTATTGCAGATCGCGGATCGCGCCCCAGGCAAAGTTGTTCCAGACGATCCAGATGCAGGGCAGATCATATTCGACGGCGGTGGCGACCACATAAGGCGCCATCATGAAACCGCCATCTCCAACCACCGCGACGCAGGGACGATCCGGCGCAGCAAGCTGTGCGCCGAGCACACCGCACACGCCGAAGCCCATCGACGAATAGCCCCAGCTATTGAGCATGCTCTGGGTGCGCTTCGGCTTCCAGAACTGCATGAACCAATTGTGGTGCACGCCGGAGTCGAGGGACAGGATCACATCATCGGGCAGCACGTCGAGCAGCGCGCCAACCACATATTCCGGCCGGATCGGTGTCGTCACCGACGAGAAATTCGGACGGATGAACTTTTCCCATTCGGCCACCCAACCGGCGACTTCCTCGCGCCAGTCGCCGAAATTCTCGCGCGCGATTTCCTTGTGCTTGCCGAGGCCAGCGAGCAGCTGTGCCGCAAATACCTTGGCATCGGCGATAATGCCGAGGGTCGGCGGATAATTGCGGCCGAGCTCCGCCGGATCGATATCTACCTGCAGCAGCTTGGTGCTGGGGAAATTCCAGGAATACCCGACATGCCAGCTCGACGACGAACGATCGTCAAAGCGCGTGCCAATGCAGATCACGAGATCCGAGAACCGGCCGGCCTGATTGGCGGGGTAGGCACCATTCCGCCCAATGAACCCAAGCGTGAGCGGATCGTCTGCCGGCACGCAGCCCATGCCGTTCGGCGAAGTGATGACGGGAATGCCGAGTTTCTGCTGCAGCTCGGTGATCTCGGGGCCGGCTTCCGCAAGCGTCGTGCCGTGGCCGATGAAGAACACCGGACGCTTGGCTTTCGCCAGGAGATCGAGCGCGGCTGTAACATCGTTGTCGCTTGCGCTCGGACGGTGCTTGCCATGCACATGCGACAGCGCCGGCAGTTCAACATCGTCCTCTTCCTGGAAGACGTTATAGGGAATGTCGAGATTGACGGGGCCGGGACGTCCGGTAACCATGGTGTCAAACCCCTGACGCAGCGCCAGCGGCAGCATATCGACCCGACTCGGCTGGAACGAGCGCTTCACGACGGGGCGCAGCACCTGCGCAAAATCCGCCTGGTTATGCGCATAGAGCTCCTGGAACGGCGCACGATTGGCCTGCGATGTCGGCACGTTCGCGGTGATCGCCATGAAGGTCGAGGAGTCCGATAGCGCCGTCGCCAGCGACATCACCATATTGGCCGAACCCGGGCCGGTAGACGTCAGCGTCGCCACCGGCTGATGCTTCACACGGAAATAGGCGTCCGCCATATGCCCCGCGCATTGTTCGTGGCGCGGCGACACCAGTTTCACCTTGTCGCGCACGGCATGCAGCGCGTCGAGAATGCCGACATTGCCATGCCCGCAGATCCCGAAAACGAAGGGCACCTTCTGCTTGACGAGATATTCGGCGATGACCTCGCCGCCCTTCATTTTAGCCATGTCTCACTCCAGTTCTTTTTGATCACAGGCCGTCAGGCCAGAATGGTGATCATACGTTCTTCGCTCATCTCGCGGATAGCGTAATGCGGACCTTCGCGCCCGAAGCCACTGTCCTTGGAGCCGCCATACGGCATCACATCGACGCGCGAACTTGGCGTCTCGTTGATGTGAACGCCGCCGACCTGCAGCTTCTGCGCAGCCTGCAGTGCAACATCGATGCGCTTGGTGAAGATGCCAGTTGCGAGGCCATAAGGCGTCGCATTCACGCGCGTGATCGCTTCATCGATCGCATCAAAAGGCGCGATGCACAGCACCGGACCAAACACTTCCTGACAACCGAGCGGCGTGCTGGGACTGACATCGGTCAGCAGAGCGGGTGGCATCACCGCTCCTTTGCGTTCTCCGCTCACCAGCAACCGCGCTCCACGCTCAACCGCATGAGCGATCCAGGATTCGATCCGTTTCGCCGACGCCTCGCTGATGACCGGACCGACCACGACTTTGTCGTCGGCGGGATCGCCATAAGGCAGCGCCTTGGTCATCGGCACCAGCCGATCGATGACCTGTGCCAGCAGCGGTCGCTGCACGAGCAGCATCTGGATCGAGGTGCACACCTGCCCGGCCTTGCGGTAGCTGGCGTTGATCACCTTGGGCAGCGCTACGTCCAGATCGGCATCGTCGCAAATGATGCAATGGGCAATCGATCCAAGCTCCATCTGAGTACGACGAAGCCCGGCTGCAGCCTGAATAGCGCGCCCAACTTCGGTGCTGCCGGTGAAGGCATAGAACCGAACAAGCGGCTCTTCGAGCAGCCATGTCGCAACCTCGGCATCGCCATGCACGACCGACATCAATCCCGCAGGCAAACCAGCTTCCAGCAGGCACTCCGCCATGATGCAGGACGACATCGGAGTATGCAGCGACGGCTTGAGCACCAGCGCATTGCCGGCAGCCAGTGCGGGACCGACCTTGTGGGCGACCGTATTCAGTGGCGCGTTGAATGGAGTAATGGCGCAGATGACGCCGAGGGGAACGCGCAGGGTGAAGCCAAGACGGCCCGCTTGCCCGGCTGCGCCCTCGATCGGAACGGTGTGCCCGCGAAAGTTTCGCGCTTCTTCGGCCGACAGCCTGAACGTATTGGCGGTGCGTTGCGCCTCCCCCATCGCATCGCGGAGTGGGAAACCAGCTTCCTTGCAAAGAATATCGGCAAGTTCCGCGGCGCGTTTCTCGATCAAGGCGGCCGTGCGGTCGAGTATGGCGCCCCTTTCATGGGGCGTCAGCCGGCTGGCCTGGAAGGCCGCATCGGCCGCAGCCACGCAATCAGCGATTTGCTGCCGCGACGGCAGTTGCGCCAACATGCACGGCTCAAGACGGAACTTGTCCATCACCGGCGCAGTTTTCGCTCCCCCACCCCACTGACCGCCGATAAGCAGCCGACAGGTCGGCAAATCCGCTGAACGTTGCTGGGCCGAAACACCCGCCATCGCGTCCTACTCCCGAGAATTTCTAAGTTCCTCCTGCGGCTTAGAACTGAATTGACATAAGCGAAAATACTGATTTGGATTGGGTGCTATAAGGACGCGATATACCCACCCCTCTTTCAAATGTCGGGATGCGATCAATGGATCTGCGCCAGTTGCGTTATTTCGCCCAGATCGTCGAAAGCGGCAGCCTGTCGAAGGCATCACGCTGCCTGTTCGTCGCGCAGCCGGCGCTGAGCCAGCAACTCGCCAAGCTGGAGGACGAGGTCGGCAAGCCGCTGCTGCATCGTTCGGCAAAAGGCGTGACGCCGACCGACAATGGCCTGGCGCTCTACCACCACGCGCGCTTCATGCTGCGCCAACTCGACCAGGCATTGTCGATTGCCCGCCAGGAGGCCGGCGAAGTCCGCGGCATGGTTTCGCTCGGACTGCCATCCACGACGCTGGTCGCGCTCGGCCTGCCGCTGATGCGGCGCATCCACGAAAAATATCCTGGAATCCTGCTCAACGTCGTCGAAGGCATGAGCGGACACATCGCGCAGATGATGCGGCTGGGCCAGCTCGATCTCGCGATCCTCTTCACCAATGACGTATCCACCAAGCTCGATGCAACGCCGCTGCTCGATGAAGAACTGTTCGTCCTACTGCCCCGAGACAGCAAACTCGTTCCCGCCAAACAAACCAGCATCACGGTCGCAGAGGTCGCCAAGCTTCCGCTGATACTCCCCACCAGCACACACGGCCTGCGCCGCCGCGTCGTTGCCGAATTCGAGCGCCGCGATCTGACACCGCATGTGGTCGCTGAGATCGACTCGCTGACGCTGCTGATGAACTGCGTCTATGACGGCATGGGCGTAACCATCAAACCGATGTCTGCACTCCGTCATGAGGGCGAGCGCGGCAAGCATTGGCGGGCGCTCAGCATCGCCGACGCGAAAATCGCACGCCGCAATTACGTTTATTCGATCGCCAAGACATTGCTATCGCCGGCGGCGTCGGCCGTCGCCGTTGAATTGCAGGACACCGCACGAACGCTCGTTTTGACCGGCGAATGGCAGGGTGTCGTGCTTGTCGAACCGGACGAGGGCCGTGACCTGCTGCAAACGGCTGCGGAATGAACCTGCGAGCCCTCGCTCATAGATCACGCCATCTCATTTGATGTGCAGGCCAATCTGCGATACCGCATCGGCCCATATAATCTCGGTAACTGGCTGCAGCACCTCCCTCTACACGACAGCGAAATACTCTTGATAGCGAGCATCCTGCGTCAATCGTGTCGTCGCGGCTGCATTTGAAGCTGCGCGCCGTTGCTGTTCAGTCGCGAAAGCAAACGCGCCACTCAATGAGTCTTGCTGTCGTTCCACTTCTCGAGGTCGGGCTTTTCCTTCGGATCGAACTGATCCTTCTCGGGCGGCCCCTTCCAGGGTTCATCGGTCTGCTTGGTCGTGCTCCAGTCGGTCTTCTGCCGGGGATCGTCCTTCGGTGTTTCCTTACTCATACCGGTCTCCTCACGAAAGCAGTGGCGCATTCAGGATCTTGTCGATGGTGATCGGGAAATCACGCACCCGCTTGCCGGTGGCGTGATAGATGCCGTTGGCGACGGCCGCCGCTGCACCCACGATACCGATCTCGCCGAGGCCCTTGACGCCGATCGGACTGACCTTGTCGTCCTTCTCATCCACGAAGATCACCTCGATATCCGCGATATCGGCATGGGCGGGGATGTGGTACTCGCCGAAATTGGCATTCATGATCTTGCCGAGACGATGATCCGTCATCCCCTCCTCATGCAGGGCCATGCCGATCCCCATCACCACGCCACCGAGAATCTGGCTGCGTGCCGTCTTGGGATTGAGGATCTTTCCTGCTGCAGCGGCGCAGACGACGCGGGTGACGCGGACCACATCGAGGTCTTCGTCCACATGCACCTCCGCAAACACGGCGGAATGGGTGTAGCTGATATATTTCATCATCTGGATAAGGCTGGGGCTGACCTTGCCCTGCTCGGTCAGTTCATGCAGCTCCGCCGCATGCATGATCTCGGCGATAGCGAGACCACGCGCCGGATCATCCTTGCGGAAGATCCGACGGTCACGCACCTCGACATCCTCGAACCGCGCATCGGCCAGCGGCGAGTTCGCCATCTTGCTGGCCAGCTTGAACAGCGATTGCTTGAGTGCATCGCAGGCCGCCTGTACCGCGGAGCCGTTGGACGCCGCCGTCCATGAACCGCCTTCCACCGGCGACATCGGCAGGCTGGAATCGCCGATCTGCGCCTTGACGTCATCGAGCGGAAGTCCGAATGCCTCGGCGCCGATCTGGGTCAGGATCGTCCAGGTGCCGGTGCCGATATCGGATGCAGCGGTGGCCACCTCCAGCGTGCCGTCATCCTTCAGCGTCGCGCTGGCCTGCGCCTTCTGCAGGAACGCATCCCACATGCCGGTCGAGACGCCCCAGCCGACCAGCTCGCGGCCGTCCTTCATGCCACGCGGCTTCGGCGCACGACGCTCCCAGCCGAAGGCTGCGGCGCCGGCGCGGTAGCATTCCATCAGCGCCTTCGACGTGAACTCCTTGTTGGTGTTCTCGTCCTTTTCCGCAAAATTGATCCGCCGCAGCTCCAGCGGGTCGATGCCCAGCTCATAGGACAGCTCGTCCAGCGCACATTCCAGCGCCGTCACGCCGATCACTGCGCCGGGCGCGCGCATGTCGCAGGGCGTCGCCGTGTCCAGCTTGGCCAGCTGATAGGTCAGCTTGACGTTGTCGCAGTGATACATCATGCCGGACCAGTTCACGACGGCTTCCTGATAGTCCTCGTAATGCGAGGTCGCGGCCACCGCATCATGCATGATTGCCTGCAGACGCCCGTCACGATCCGCAGCCAGTGACACCATCTGATAGGTGTCGGGTCGATAGCCGATATGAAACATCTGGGCGCGTGTGAGCGTGACCCGCACCGAACGCTTCAATTCCAGACTGGCCATGACGGCAAAGAACAGCTGCTGCTGCGGCCGCAGCCCAGAACCGAACGCCCCGCCGACATAGTGATTGACGAGGCGGACATCATCGCTGCCAAGCCCGAACACCGAGGTAACATAACCCTGCGCGTTCTGCGATCCCTGAGTCTTGTCATAGATCGTGAGCTTGCCATCGCCCTCATAGACACAGGTGCTGCCGAACATCTCCATGGGATTGTGGTGTTCGGGGTTGACGCGATAGTCACGGCTGATCTTCACCGGCGCGTCGGCAAAAGCCTGTTCGGCATTGCCGCGCGGATCGGGCGGCGGCGGAATGCCGCTGCGCTTCTTCGGCGGCACATAGGCCTCGTTGCGCTTGCGTTCGAGCTCGGTGCAGTGCGGATCGACATCATAGGCCACGCGGATGAGTGAAGCGGCGTCGCGCGCAGCTTCGAATGTTTCGGCCACGACCAGCGCTACCGGTTGTCCATCGAACAGGATGCGGTCCGAATGCAGCGGGCGAAACGGGTGTCCGGGCGGTGCCACTTCATCGCGCCACTTGCGATCCAGCCAGGCCGCCTTGCCGCGGTTCTCGTGGGTGAAAATCTCCACCACTCCCGGCATGCGCTGCGCGGCAGCGAGATCAATCGACACGATGCGGCCCGCGGCGATGGTGCTGTCGACGATATAACCGTAGAGCAGATCATTTGCGGGGTATTCGGCCGCATATTGCGCCTGCCCCGTGACTTTCAGACGGCCATCGACGCGGTTGGTCGGGCGTCCTACATGCAATTGTTCAATCGATGACATCGCAAAATCCTTACTGAATCGACTTGTTGGCCTGATCCTGCGGCGTGCCCGCAGCGGCCTGCTCCAGCGCACGGACGATGGCCCGGTGCGCGAGATCGATCTTGAAATCATTCTCGCCCTGCCCTTTGGCGCCGCGCAGAAAGCGGGTGGCGACCATCGCGAACACACCCGTGCCTGCGGTCTCGCCACGCAGGGACTGTTCGGCATCGAAGTCACGCCACGGCTTGTGGGCGACGCCGCCCAGTGCAATCCGCGCATCCTTGATGACGCCATCCTCGATCCGCAGCGCCGCAGCGACCGACACCAGCGCGAAGGCATAGGACAGGCGATCGCGGATCTTCAGATAGGTGTGGTGAATGCCGAAATCGGGTTCGGGAATCGTGACGGCGGTAATGAGTTCGCCGAGCTTCAACGTGTTGTCGCGCTCCGGCTCGCTGCCGGGCAGACGGTGAAAGCCCGAGAACGGAATCGTTCGCCGTCCCTGCGGTCCCTCCACCTCGACAGCGGCATCGAGCGCCGCGAGCGCCACGCACATGTCGGACGGATGCACGGCGATGCAGGTATCGCTGGCGCCGAGAATGGCATGGATGCGGTTCACGCCGCCGATCGCCGAACAACCGCTGCCGGGTGCCCGCTTGTTGCAGGCGGTCGATGGATCATAGAAATAGTAACAGCGTGTCCGCTGCAACAGATTGCCGCCGGTGGTCGCCGCGTTGCGAAGCTGCGGCGACGCCCCGGCCAGAATAGCGCTCGACAGGAGCGGCCAGCGTTCGCGGATATCGGGATGCCAGGCGAGTTCGGAATTGCTGACCAGCGCGCCAACGCGCAGCTCACCGCCCACGATCTCGATCGACTTCAGCGGAAGCCGGTTGATATCGACAACGCGCTCAGGCGCCGCGACGTTGTACTTCATCAGATCGACGAGGTTGGTGCCGCCGGCCAGCGCGCGGGCGCCTGGACTGTTCAATGCGGCGATGGCATCGGCCACGGTATCTGGCCGCACGTAATCATACCGGTTCATTCCGCGGCCTCCTTCACGGCAAGGCGCGGCTGCAGCACGTCCTCGATCGCATCGGCAATATTGGTGTAGGCGCCGCAACGACACAGATTGCCGCTCATATGTTCGCGTATCTCGGCTCGCGTCTGCGTGTGACCTTCGGCCAGCAGACCGGCGGCAGAGCAGATCTGCCCCGGTGTGCAGTAGCCGCACTGGAACGCGTCACGCTCGATGAATGCGGCCTGCAAGGGATGCAGCTCACCGTCCTGTACCAGCCCCTCAATCGTGGTGATCTCGGCGCCATCACGCGACACCGCCAGCGCCAGGCACGAATTGATGCGCTGACCATCGACCAGCACGGTACAGGCCCCGCATTGGCCCTGATCGCAACCTTTCTTGGTACCGGTGAGCGCCAGCTGCTCGCGCAGCAGGTCGAGCAACGTCACCCATGGCTCGATCTCAAGCCTGTAATCTCTGCCATTGATGGTCAGGGATATCGGAATTTTTCGATGGTCTGTGATCTGATCCACGGGCGCCTCGCTTTGCGTTCGCCCCTAGAACCGTTTTAATCGTGCGGTGTTCCTCTGCAAAAGAGCAACGACATCCGCGGGTGCGGAAGAGCCCGATCAGATGAATGGCTTGCCGCCCGTCACTGCGATCGTCGCACCGGACACATAGCTCGACTTCGGATCGGCCAGCATCACATAGGCGGTCGCCAGTTCAGCGGGCTGTCCGGGCCGCTTCATCGGCGTCTGCATGCCAAAATTCTTGATGGCATCATCCGGCATCGTGGATGGGATCAGAGGTGTCCAGATTGGGCCGGGCGCGACCGCATTGGCCCTGATGCCCTTTTCCGCCAGCATCTGGGCCAGCCCGCCCGTAAAATTCTGGATCGCGCCTTTCGTCGTTGCATAAGCCAGCAACATCGGATTGGGCATGTCGGAATTCACGGAGGCGGTGTTGATGATCGCGCCGGTCCCGCGCTTCATGTGCGGCACCGCAGCCTTCGTCAGATAGAACATCGCATGAATGTTGGTCCGGAAGGTCAGATCCCATTCATCATCACTGATGTCGGAGATGTCCTTGAAGGTCGCCTGGTGCGCGGCATTGTTGACGAGGATATCGATGCCACCAAGTTTGCTGACGGCCGTGTCGACAATCCGGCGGCAATGCGCGGGATCCGTGATATCGCCCGGCACCAGCACCGCTTCGCGGCCGGCCGCCTCGATCTGCGCCTTGACCTCTGCTGCATCCTTGTGCTCGTCGAGATAGGACGCCACGATATCAGCGCCCTCCCGCGCATAGGCGATGGCAACTGCACGTCCGATTCCGCTGTCGGCGCCGGTGATCACGGCCTTCAGGCCCTGCAGTCGCCCTGCGCCCTTGTAGCTCTCCTCACCGTGATCCGGTCGGGGCGTCATGGCAGCTGTCGTCCCAGGCATCGGTTGACGCTGCTGGGCAAACGGCGGCGAAGGGTAGTTGCTCATTCTCAGTCTCCCGAATAGTCGGGCGTAGAATGAATGGGACCGGGCGTTGTTCCGGAGCAACGAAGGCAGGAAGGCGATGAACTTTCTGTCCATCACTCCTTCGGCTTGCGCAATATCGCGCCGCCCCTGCGGATGATGTAATCCGCGTCGGCCTTGCATTTTTCGCAGTGGAAGCGGCGGACTTCCTCACCCTCGAGATGACGAATGGAAACAAGTCGGCGACGGTCGGCACATTCGGGACACGAAACAAGGCTTTCAGACATTTCCTCTCACCGTTCTTGATGCAACTACGCTTTGCACTATCGGATGAGAGTGATTTGTCGTCTGTCCGCTAACGCGCAAAGGTGACAAGTTGCTTCATGGTTGCGGCAAAATATCCACGACAGGATTTCGCTCGCCACCTAGTGATCGGCCGGACGGCGATCACCGGCGGTAAATCCGTCCGCGACCCGAACCCTTGCAGCGTCCGGGCCGTTTCGCTCAAGCCATCGCAGGCCGATCGCCAGCTGCCGCAAACCGTTGCGGTCGGGCGACCCGACCGGCAATGCCCGCGCCCGACAAAGCGCGTCCGTGGCCTGCGCGCGAAGAGTCAAATTTGCCTCAATGACTGACATCGAGCTGTCCTCTCCCGGACTGAAATCAGTGAGCGGCCTCCTGCGCAAGCGCGCGGATGGCAGCTTTCAATTCCCTTGTCCCCGCGAGCGCAATGCCGTGCCGCCTGGCAACCTTGGCAACCGATGTAGTCCTGCGGTTCAACGCCGCTGCAGCGCGCATCAGCGACGCGCCCTGGTCGGAGAGCTTCCGAAGCCGGATGATATCGTCTTCTGTCCAACTACGATTGGTGACGCGACCGGCCATGTTGCTTCTCCTCTTTTGACAAAATGCTAGGACCGCCGGCGTCTTTTGTCTGACCGGTAGCCGACATAGGGGGATTGATGTCCGCCGCCTCACCTTATGGCAGCGTGCGATGTCTCAGCTCACGTCAACGGAGCTGCTGCGGAACGAAATCCTGCGCCTGAACCGTACGAATTTCGACGCCGGTCTGGTCGTAAATCGTGATCCTTCGGGGTACCGGCGCCTGTTCATCCCGGATAGCGGCAGCCAGAAGTTCACGCATCCCTTCTGCCGCCTCGGCAGCGGCTGCATCGGCATCGTCAAACACCGCGCCTTCCTCGTCTCGTATCGGCTCCCGATCAAAATGCTCAGTATGCAGAAAATAGTGAGGCATATCGGTCTCCGAACTGCCGTATCGGCAGACATACGCCCGAAATCTGGACAGGTTTCATGACGCTCGGCCAGCGATCAGATTGTAGTGCTCGGCAAGATCCTGATGGCACTCACAGCTCGCCTGCCGGATGCTTTCGCGATCCTTGATGCGGATCTTGCCGCGGTGATATTCAATCAGGCCGGACCGCTGCAATTCCTGCGCGATGGCGCTGACGCTGGTTCGACGCACGCCCATCATCTGCGCGAGGAATTCCTGTGTGAGCGGAAGATCGTCGCCCGCAAGGGCCTGCATTCGCGCCAGCCATTTGCACGTGCGCTCGCGAATCTGATGCACGGCATTGCAGGCAGCGGTCTGCTGCGCCTGCGCGAGGATGAAAAGCTCATACCCGACGAGCGCCTTCCGCAATCCCGGAAGCTCCAAAGCGAGATCGCGCAGTTTCTTGATCTCGATCGTCGAGGCATCGCCCGGGACCTGAACGGTCACGCGGTTCAGGGAGATCTGGTCATTCAAAGCTGGGCCTGCACCGAAACACCCGTCGCGACCGACAACGCCCGTCTCGATGGCTCCGCCGCCCGGAAGTTCGACGACAAGCGAGAGAATCCCTGCATGCGGAAACAGAACCCGATGAATCGTTTCATGGGTCTCGACAAGCGTCTGGCCGCGCTCCATCAGCAAAACGGACAGGTGCGGCTCAACAGCGGAAAAGTCTTGATCTGACAGGCGCGCCAAAAGGACGTTTGGGTGCGTCTGCATAAGTAGCTCCCTTCCGTTCGGGGAGGCGGGAGCGCAAAAGGCGTTCTCATCACCGATGAATACCAAGGGCCTTGCGGTGACGACGGTAGTTTACCCCCGCAGGATCGCAGTTACGAGCCGAATATTTTCACTTTGCGATCGAACTTTCCCGCCATGGCGTGAAGCTGCACATGGCGGGACGGGAACATTGTCGATCATCGCTCGCGGTGGCGTAGCCATCGATAGTTGCGAGCGACATTGGCGTGGCATTCGCAAGCGAGCGCGCTGATCTTGCTCAGATCGATGATCCTGACATGACCGCGGCTGAGCGTGATCGCGCCGCTGTTCTGCAAGACCCTGGCAGCATCGGTGACGCTGGTACGCCGGATGCCCATCATCTGGGACAGGCTTTCCTGCGTAATCGCGATTTCGTCCCCGACCAGATCATACATGCGAAGCAACCAGCGGCATGTCCGCGCGAGCACCGTGTGGACCGCATTGCATGCGGCGGTCTGCTGCACCTCGGCGAGATGGAACTGTTCATAGGTCATGAGCTGCCGTCGAAACCCGACATGCCGCTCGGCAAAGTCGGCAAAAACCCGCGTATCGAAGACGGTCGCTTCGCCGCCGATCTGCACGACGGCATCATTGAAGGCCCGCCTGCCATCGAGCGAGAGGGCTGCGCCAAACGCGCCATCGCGGCCGATCATCGCGGTCTCGATGACCCCGCCGCCCGTCAAGGCAACGACGCATGAAATAATGCCGGCATGTGGGAAATAGACCCTGTCGATCTCCACACGGGTCTCGGCGATGACCTCGCCGCTTGTGAGCTTCACGACGCTGCCATGAGGCAGCAATTCTTCCAAAACAACCGCGTCCATCTGCCCCAGCAGAAAATTCTCGTGCGCCCTCATCAACCCCTCTGATCTTCAGGGAGCGCGCCTGTGATGCTGTTCGGCCGGTGTCGGCCGCCTCTTGCCCCTTACGATTCAGAATCGATACCCTGCGTACAGGAATCCTGTCTGCTCGGTATCTGACATTTGCGGACAAAAGCGCGTTGGGAGGGACACGACTAAGCGGCGATCGCAGAAGAAAGATTGCGCTAGTCCGACCGCGCACGGTCATCCAGCGACACGTAAACTCTCACCAGCAGGATCGCGAGCATCGCTGGCAACAAGAGGAAACAAAGCGCGCCCCATATCGCGAACAGAAACACTGACACATCGAGCCCCTCCGCACCGCTGCACGATCTCACGCCACAATTGCGATTGGGCGTATAAATGCATCAGCACGGCGAATGGGCTGATCGATCAGGCTTTGTCCGTTAGCGTACAGTCCCGCAGGCAGAACTGCGCCGGCCCTATTTGGGCGCGGGAGACTTGCCGAGGTCCTTCTCATGCAACGGAGCCTCGCTCGGCTTGACCTGCCCGCTCTGTTGCTCCTTCGAATCCTGTGCGTGCTGAGTGTTCATGCCAATGAAGGTTACCACGATGATCAGGGCGACGATGATCCCGGCGATAACCGCAAACTTGCCCGCCCCTTTTGGCGGCGGTGTGGGATTCGGATTCGGCATAGAACCTCTCATTCGCTGGGCAGTACCATGCGAACCCCGCAAAGCACGCCAGGTTCCCGCCGGGAAACCGCAACAGCACCGTACCGCGACGGCTGACGCTGGTAGCTCGACATCGCGAACTGACGGCGTGCCCCATCTGACGCCTTGTGAAAACGTTAAGACATTCACCATACCACTGCGTCGTCTACGCTCCCGGACAATATGGCGAAATCACCCAGGCGCTTTGCCTCTCACCTTCACCGCTGGCGTCGCTGTGGAACCTGGGCCCGGCAAAAGACCGCCAGCCTGCCGCCATCGCTTCGGATTGCCGGGCTCGTCGCGGTCGCACTGGCCGCGATCGTGGCCATCAACCTGATCGTTCAGGTGGTCCGCAAGCCGACCGAGCTGTTCTTCTTCGTTGGCCGTGGACTGAGCAAACAACCCGCCGAGACGTGGCGCCACTACGGGCCCCTGTTTCGCACCTTTGCAACCCGCTCGATCTCGCCGGAATTATTGGCAGCGCTCGCCCAGGTCGAAAGCTCGGGCAATCCGGTGGAACGGACCTATTGGCGCTGGCGGTTCAGCTTCAATCCTTTCAAGGTCTATCAACCCGCATCCAGCGCCGTCGGCCTGTTTCAAATGACCGACCCGGCCTATTCGGAGATCGCGCGCTACTGCGTCCGGGCGAATACAGTGGCGCATACGGGCTGTGGCTTTGGCCCCTATTTCCGTGTCCTTCCCAGCCATGCGGTAGAGTTGGCATCGATCTATCTGGACCGGAACGTCGCGAGCGTGCTGAGCCGAGCAGGCAACGTTTCGCCGACCACGCAGCAACGACAAGATCTCGCCGCCTTCATCCATCTTTGCGGCGGAGGACCCGCGACCGCCTATGCCCGCCGTCGCTTTCAGATGACTGCGAATGAACGCTGCGGAGATCACCTCGTCGCAGCATACATATCCAAGGTGAACATGATGAAGCGCCAGTTTCAGCGCCTCGCGGCGACCCAGGGCAGTTAGCATTCAGCGCAGAAGCCGCCGAGCTCAAGGTCGCAAGACAGCACAGCGCCGAAGCGCGCCATCATCAACCGATGACTGTCGGCTCTGGCCGTGACACGACATAGATCGCCGAGCCGAGCAAAAAGACGCCGACCATCGAGGCGAGCATCCAGCCCGGCCGGACCTGCATCCAGAACAGCGCATAGCCAATGCTCATCCCGGTCACCGCCATCCATTTGGCGCGGCGGGGAATGGCGCCCTCCTCGCGCCAGCGGCGCAGGCTCGGCCCGAAGCGCGGGTGATTGAGCATCCAGGCCTCGAGACGCGGAGATGACTTGCCGAAGCACCACGCGGCGAGGATCAGGAAGATCGTGGTGGGCAAGAGAGGCGTCACGATCCCGATGATGCCGAGCATCAGCATCACACCGCCGGCGCAAGCGAATGCGAGCCTTTTCATGCCGCTCTTCTTTCCCGGGAACGGGCCACGTTAGAACCAGACAAATCTCGGCCGGACAGCATGCAGCCATTGCGGCACGGCGGCTTTGCGTACCAACTTCCTCGCACCGTTTCAATATCAGCCGATCATCGGCAACCCCGGTGCTAAGCTCGGACGCCTAGCATTGCCCCCGCGGGACAACGCTTCCGCATCGGCAGCACGCCGCCTTCCGTTCAACGGCTTCCGCCTCGAAGCCATTCTTGCTAGAGCTTGCCGATGACGACTTTCATTTTCCGGCTCGCTCGCGATGCCTCGCAGCAAGAGATCGCACGCGTCCATGACGAACTGAGCGACCGGTTTCCGCAGCACCGGTTTGTCGGCAATGGCGACGGGCTCAGCGAGGTGGAATTCGACATCATGGTCATCAGCGATCCCGCGCGTGCCGGCCGCCGACCGGCCGCTCTGACAGACCCTGCCGAGATCGATCTGGTCAAGCACGCGTTCTTTTCGATGCTCGACGGCTGGGGTTGACCTCCCGAGTGCCGCGTCAGGCGCGACGCGGCGCAGCCGGGCACAGGACGCCCATGAAGAGCGGCCGCGCATAAAGATCCGTTACGTTTCCGATCGTCGCTTCCGGCGCCCACCGCTTGATCGAGGCCGATGCATTGATCATGCCGCTGATCATCTGTGCCGCGATCGCCGGATCAACCATGCGCACCGATCCATCCACCATGCCATCGACGACCACGCTGGCGAAATGCTCGGACAGCCGATTGAGGGTCTGGATCGTCTGCTCTGCCGTCGCCTCCGGCAGGCCGCTGCGCGCGGTGATGCGGAGCAGCGGGCCATCACCGGAGAGCTGATACTTCACCAGCGCGGCAGCGGCCGCGCTGAGCTTCTGCCAACCCGAACCACAGTCCTCCGCGGCCGACTGGGCGCGACGGATCACATCGAAAGACCGGCTGAAACAGGCGACGATCAGATCGTCCTTGTTGTCATTGTGATGATAGAACGAGCCCTTGGTGACCTTGAGCGCGGCGGAGATGCGCTCGACCGATGCGCCGCGAAAGCCCTGCTCGTTGATCAGTCGCGTTGCCACGCGCAGGAATGCATCCGGCGACACATCCTCTCCTGACACAGCCGTCGTCAAATCCGGCAATACGGGCGGCGCCCATTTTGCACCTTGCCCGCCAAGCCCATGCAGGAAGATATCGCTGGCGTGCCGCGCAGCCCGTGCATAGCCGCCGACCTCGTAGCGTTTGATCCAGACCCGCGTCCATTGGGTCACGGCAAACAGCATATGCGCGCGCGCATTGCGATCCGAACGGCTGAGCCCCAGTCTGCTATCCGAGCCGATCAGGCCGCGCACCCGGCGAAACATCTGCGCATAGACCGTCGCCACATCGGGGCGCGTCGCACTCAGCGCATTCACTTCGGAGAAATTGATGAATTCCGGTCGGGCGCCCGTCTCGACATCGGCCAGCAGGCGGAAATAACCGGTGACGAAGGCGGCAATACGCGCCTCTGGCGTCCTTGCTTTTTCCGCCTCGGCCAGCAGCAGATCGAATACATCGACAGACCGCAGCACACAGGCCAGCGCAAGGTCTTCCTTCTTCCGATAGTAATAGGTGACGCTGTTGGTGGCGAGCCCGACGCTCGTGGCGACATCCGACAAGGTCGTGCTGCGAATGCCCCGCCGGTTGAACAGACGGGCCGCCGCGTCGAGGATGGCTTCGCGCTTCTCAAGAAATCGACGGGTTTGTCCCTCGTCGATGGTCGGCATGTCACTCATGTAATACGGGACGACCCAGCTTGGAGACGATCAGGCGATGGCAGGAACGTGCATTTCGGCAGCACCACTACTACCCGGCGAGGACAGCCGCAAGCTGCCGCGATCATCGTCGGCGATCGACGGATCGTGCAGATGGCAGGCCACGGCACGTCCATCGGCCATGTCGCGCAGCGGCGGATCGGCCTCGGCGCAGACTTTCATCGCCATCGGGCAACGCGGATGGAAGCGGCAGCCCGATGGTGGATTCACCACGCTTGGCGGTTCGCCGAGGATCACCTGCTGCGGCCGTAAGGCTTCTGCCGACGGGCTCGGAATCGGCACTGCCGCCAGCAAGCCTTGCGTATAGGGATGCAGCGGCGCCTTGTAGAGCTCGTTGCGCGGCGCGACCTCGACGATGCGGCCGAGATACATCACGGCGATGCGATGGCTGACATGGCGCACCACCGCGAGATCATGTGCGATGAACAGATAGGACAGGCCGAGCCGTTCCTGCAGCTCCTGGAACAGGTTGACCACCTGGGCCTGGATCGAAACGTCGAGCGCCGACACCGGCTCGTCGCAGATCACCAGCGCCGGATTCAGTGCCACGGCACGCGCGATCGAAATGCGCTGCCGCTGACCGCCGGAGAATTCATGCGGATAGCGCTCGGCCATGTCGGGCCGCAGCCCGACCAGCCGCAGCAATTCCTGGATACGCGCGCGATAGACGTCGCGCTCGGTATCGACATTGTGGACGATCAGCGGTTCACCGATGATATCGCCGACCTTCATGCGCGGGTTCAGCGAGCCATAGGGGTCTTGATACACCATCTGCACCCGGCGCCGGATTTTTCGCATGGCGGCAGCACTGTGGTTCGCGATGTCCTCGCCTTCGAACTCCACCTTGCCTTCGGTGATCGGCGTCATGCGCAACACCGCGAGGCCGGTGGTGGATTTGCCGCAGCCGGACTCCCCGACAAGGCCCAGCGTTTCACCCTTGCGCACCTCGAACGACACGCCATCCACCGCGCGGACGCTGCCGACCTGCTTGCGGACGACCACACCCTTGTATTGCGGAAAGTGAACCTTGAGGCCGCTGACCTTGAGGATCGGCTCGCCGTCGACGTCAGACTCTGGCATCGGCATGTGCGCCTCCCTTGATATCGGCGAAGCACGCCCGGAAATGCTGTCCATCGATATGTTCGAGTTCTGGTGCTTCCTGCCGGCAGCGATCGTGGACATAACGGCAGCGGGTCTGGAATGCGCAGCCTTTTGGCAGCGCCGCGAGATCCGGCGGTTGCCCTTCGATCGGCACCAGACGCTGCTGCGTGTCCTGATCCAGCCGCGGGATCGAGGCCATCAGGCCAAGCGTGTAGGGATGGCTCGGATGATCATAGATTTCATGCGCGGTGCCGCTCTCGACGATGCGGCCGGCATACATGACGCAGACGCGGTCGGCATAGCGCGCGACAACGCCGAGATCATGAGTGATGAGAACGAGCGCCGCCTTGGTCTCGCGCGTCAGGTCTTTCAGCAGCGAGAGGATCTGCGCCTGCACGGTGACGTCGAGTGCGGTGGTCGGCTCGTCGGCCACGATCAGCTTTGGCTTGCAAGCCAGCGCCATGGCGATCATCGCGCGCTGGCGCATGCCGCCGGAGAACTGGTGCGGATAGGCAGACACCCGGCTCGCTGCATCAGGAATGCGCACGCGCTTGAGCAATTCGCCGGCCTTGGCGAGCGCCTTCTTCCAGCTCAGGCCGTGATGCAGCTGCATCGGTTCGGCAATTTGCAGGCCCACCGTCAGCGACGGGTTGAGCGACGACATCGGCTCCTGAAAGATCATCGCGATCTCATTGCCGCGGATCGCGCGTATCTCCCTGTCGGACATTTTCAAGAGATCGCGGCCGTCGAACAGGATCTCGCCGGACTTCACCCGGCTCGGCGGCGACGGGATGAGCTGCAGCAGCGACAGCGCGGTCACGCTCTTGCCGGAGCCGCTTTCGCCGACGATCGCCAGCGTCTCGCCGGGAAACACGGCGAAGGATACCTTGTCCACGGCACGCAATGCGCCGCGACCGACGCCGAATTCGACGGCGAGATCGCGCACTTCCAGCAGCGGGCGCGCATCCGGCGCGACGTTGCTGCGCGCATTGCCGACGGGCTCTGCCTTTGCCGTGACATCGTTGGGATCGAGGAGGAGCTCGGTCATTCGCGTCTCCGCTATCGTGGCGGCCGGGATGAGGGCCCTCGCCCCGATGACGCTTGGCTGCGGTCACCGGGGCGCGGAGCATGGATGCGGGCTTTAGAAGCCCATCTTCTTCTTCATCTCCTGGTCGATCCAGATGCGGGCATAGATCGGACCCGGACGCACGGCACCGGCACGCAGCTCGCCGCCATAGTTCTTCACCCACGGCCACCAGGCCGAATAGATGTAAGGCGTCGGCAGCCAGATATACGGAGCCTTGTCGAGGATCTCGACGGTCATCTCCTTCAGCATGGTCTTGCGCTTGGCTTCGTCACGTTCCTGATAGGCCGCGTCCATCTTCTTGTCGAAAGCCGGATCGGCATATTGCGACGGATTCCAGGTCTGGCCGGTGACGAAGCTCTTGCGGATCGTCGTGGTCGGATTGGTGTGACCGTTATTCATCATGTAGCCGGCCGCATTGGTCTTCGAGGTCATGGCCGACAGGAACGCGCCATACTCCATCGGCTGGATCTCGATCTTGACCCCGACCTGCTCCAGATAGGCACCGATCAGCGGCAGCAGATCGAGATGATCGGTTTGGCAGGTGCAGACCTGGACCTTGAAGCTGAAGCCTTTCGGCACGCCGGCTTCCGCCAGGAGCTTCTTTGCCTTGTCGGGATTGTAGGTGAACAGCTCCTTCACCGTGTCCGGCATCTTGTCGAGCGGCTCGTAATAGCCGTCATAGTCGGGATGCTGCGGATAGGAGAACAGCTCGGCATGGCCGTTATAATAGGCCTTGACGATCTCCTGCTTGTTGACCGCGAGATTGAGCGCACGGCGCACGCGAATATCGTCGAACGGCTTGGTGTCGACACGCATGGCCAGGAACTGGCCGTTCATCGACAGCCATTTCGACCATTTGAGCTGCGGCACGCTCTTCTTCAGCTCTTCCATGTCGGTCCAGCGCACCAGCTCGGCGATATCGAGCTTGCCGGTGCGCAACGCTGTGGTCACCGTCGCTTCGTCCTTGATGTTGCGATAGACGACCTTGTCGACGAAAGGCAGCTTGAATTCCTCGCCGCCGATCTTTTCCTTGTCCCAATAGACCGGATTCTTCGAATAGGTGTTCTGGTTGCCCTGGACGTGATCGGTGAGCAGGAACGGACCGGTGCCGTTCAGGTTCTTCCAGTTGTTGGCGCCGGCATCGGCGACTTCCTTGGGATAGATGCCGGAATAGTACCCCCAGCCAAAGCGGTAATCCCACTCCGCATTGTAATTCTTCATCGTGAAGACGACCGTATGCTTGTCGGTCGCTTCCACCTTCTCGATGTGATCGAAATAGGTCGCGATCTTCTTCGGACTCTTGTCGAGGCGCGTGTAGCTGAACACCACGTCATCGGCGACCAGTTCGCGCGACGCCATCACGCCGGGTTTCTCCGGAAACATCACCCCCTTGCGCAGCTTCACTTCCATGCGCAGCGGGTTCTCTTTCATTTCCCAGCTCTCGGCGAGTTCGCCACGCATGGCATCGGTGGGAATCCAGGCATCCGCGTAGAACGGATATTTACCACCCAGGCGCTTGGATTTGGAGAGATCCGCCGAGAACAGGTGCTCGTAGAACTGCCCGGTGTCGTGATTGATCTTCCAGTTCCAGTCGGCGGGATCCCATGTCAACACGTTGAGCGCGCGATTGACGGTCGCAACCTGAAGCGTGCCGCCATATTGCGGCTTCTCGTCGGCTTGCGCTGCCGACGAGACGCCGCATGCGAGTGCGGCCGTCATCGCGGTCGCGAGCAGTCGCGCCTTCAATGTGTGCTTCACCGGACTTCCCCTCATCGTCATCTCCCTTATGATGATCACCGCGACCTTTCCGACCGTCGGTGCCGTAGCTTTCAGAATTCAGCGCGAGCCGCGCATCCGCGGATCGAGCAGATCCCGCAATGCGTCGCCGAATACATTGGTGGCGTAGACCACCACCGTCAGGCACAGGCCCGGCGCCAAGGCGAGCCATGGGCCCTGCAGCATGTAGGTGCGGCCGCTGCCCGACAGCATGCCGCCCCAGGTCGGCGCAGGCGGCGGCACGCCGAGACCGAGAAAGGACAGGCCGGATTCCGCGAGGATCACGAAGCCGACGCGGGTCGTGAACAGGATGATGATCGGCGGCATCACATTCGGCAGGATGTGGCGGATCAGGATGCGCGGCAGCGTAGCGCCCATCGACTGCGCCGCATTCACATACATGTTCTCGCGCACCGAGATGGTGGCGCCGCGAATGATGCGGGATCCATTGATGCCGAGCAGCAGGCCGAGAATGCAGATGATCGGCACGAGACCGGGACCGACCACCGACACGACGACGATCAGCACCACAAGATCCGGAAAGCTCATCCAGGCATCGACCAGCCGCTGCATGATCATGTCGAAGCGGCCACCGAGATAGCCGGACAGGATGCCGATCACCACCGACACGATGGTGGCGATGCCTGCCGCGCAGAAACCGATGATGACCGAGAGCTGCGCGCCATAGAGACAGCGCGACAGCACATCGCGCCCGAGATTGTCGGTCCCGAACCAGAACTGCCACGACGGCGGCTTCATCCGGTTGAGCGGGCTGATCTGGTTGTAGCCATAAGGCGCGAGGAAATCCGCGAACAGGCCGCAGAACAGGAACAGCAGGAAAACCACGGCGCCGGCTGCGCCGAGTGGCTTTTCACGGAATAGCCGCCCGATGAAGGCCATGACGGGCGAGCGCCGACGCGGCGGCTTGGCGATGGAGGTCTCGACTGCGATCGTCATCAGCGATACCTCACTTTGGGATCGAGCAGGCCATAGCTGAGATCGACGATCAGGTTGATCATCATCACGGCCAGACCGACCACCAGGAATACACCGGCAACGATCGGATAATCGCGCTGGGTGACGCCTTCGAGCAACAGCATGCCCATGCCGGGAATGACAAAGATCTGCTCGATGATGACGGCGCCGCCGATCACCAGCGGCGCCTGGATGCCGACCAATGTGACCACCGGAATCAGCGCGTTGCGCAGCGCATGCCGCGTCACGATGGTGCGCTCATTGAGGCCCTTGGCCCAGCCGGTGCGGATGTAGTCCTGGCGCAGCACTTCCAGCATCATGGTGCGCGTCATGCGCATCGTGATCGCCGACAGCGACATGCCGAGAATAAGCGCCGGCAGCAGCATGTGCTGGAGCGCCGCCAATGGGTCTTTCGTAAACGGGATGTAGTTCAGGTCGGGCGACCATCCCCACCAGATCGCCGGGAACACCATCACCATCGTGCCGGTCCAGAAAGCCGGCACCGCCAGCATCAGGATCGACAGCGAACGCATGAGGTAATCGCCGACCGTGTCCTGACGCAGCGCCGAATAGACGCCGATGGGAATCGCGATGACGAGGCCGATCAGAATCGCCATGAAGCCGAGGCCGAACGTCACTGGCAGACGGCTGAGAATCTGGTCGAGCACCGGCGTGTTGTGCCACAGCGACTGGCCGAGATCGCCGCGCAGCACGCCGCCGATCCAGAGGAAATACTGCACATAGACGGGCTTGTTGAGACCGAGCGCCTCTTCGAGCTGGGCACGATCCTTGGCGCTGGCCGAGATGTCGTTCTGCGACATCATCAGGTCAATGACATCGCCCGGCACGAGGCGCAGCGTGACGAACACGATCAGGCTGGCGAAGAAGATCGTCGGGATCAGCGCCAGCAGGCGACGGGCTGCATAAGCTCGCATCAGCTCTGTGCCTCCCGATTTCGGCACACGGCACATTTCGTGTGTTGGAATTGCCGAACGGTACGCACCGAGCGCTCGCGCGGACCGAAGACCAGCACGCGCTGTGCGCATACCGATCTTTCTAACAGGTTCCAAATGCCCATTAGAGCCATGCTTCCACCCTTCCGAAGCTTGTGGATGCGTGCATCCCGCTTCTTGATGACAACATTCTAGCGCTTCGAAAATTCGAATGTAAACTGCGACCAATGTGCATCACTGTGTGTGCAGCGCAATGTTGCGTCGCTGGCTGCATAAATCGCTTGGGCCGATCTGCGGCGCGTGCCATCGTGCAGGCCAGCGCGCGCGACGCTCACATCGGCGAAGACAGTGATACGCCTTCGCGCCTATAACGAACGCACAGCCATCCAGACGAGATGGCCAACAACGATGACAAGAAACGGGAGAACGACGACGATGAAAGTTGCATACACCCCTCGCCAGACGCCCTACACGCTCGCCCCCGAAGACGCGCTGAACGATCTGCGCATGTCGGAGCAGGCTCGTCCGCTCTATGATCACGTGCGCAAATTCATTGCGACCACCGTCGAGCCGATGTCGGTGGAATTCTATCGTGCGGGAGAAAAGAAGACCGACCGCTGGTCGTTCACGCCCGAACAGCTCGAGATTCTCGGCAAGGCCAAGAACAAGGCACGCGAGGAAGGGCTGTGGAACTTCTTCTTGCCCGACGCCGAGACCGGCGAAGGCCTCAAGAATCTCGATTACGCCTATATCGCCGCCGAGCTCGGCAAAAGCCCGCTCGCGTCCGAGACGATGAACTGTTCGGCGCCGGATACCGGCAATATGGAAGTCATCGAACGCGTCGGCACCAAGGAGCAGAAGGACAAGTGGCTGAAGCCGTTGCTCGCCGGCGAGATCCGTTCGGCCTATGCCATGACCGAGCCGAATGTCGCCTCGTCCGATGCCAAGAACGTGTCCACTTCCGCCAAGCTCGAAGGCGACGAGTGGGTCATCAATGGCGAGAAGTATTACATCTCCGGTCTCGGCGATCCCCGCTGCAAGATCATGATCGTGATGGTCAAGACCAATCCCGATGCAGCGCCCAGCAAGCAGCAGTCGCAGATCCTGGTGCCCGTCGACACGCCCGGCGTGGAGGTGCTCGGCCCGATGCATGTGTTCGGCCATGACCATGCGCCACGCGGCCACATGCATATGCGCTTCAACAATGTGCGCGTGCCGAAGGAGAACATCCTGCTCGGCGAAGGCCGCGGCTTCGAAATCTCGCAGCTGCGTCTCGGGCCCGGCCGCATCCATCACTGCATGCGCACCATCGGCAAGGCCGAGAAGGCGCTCGACATGATGGTGGCGCGCGGCCTCACGCGTGAAGCCTTCGGCAAGAAGATCGCGCATCTCGGCGGCAACCTGCAGATCATCGCGCAGGCACGCTGCGAGATCGAGGCGATGAGGCTGATGGTGCTGAAGGCCGCCAAGGCGATGGACGTGCTCGGCAACAAGGAAGCGCGCATCTGGGTCAGCATGGTCAAGGCCATGGTGCCGGAACGTGCGGCCAAGATCATCGACCAGTCGATCCAGATGCATGGTGCGACCGGCATCTCGCACTGGACGCCGCTCGCCGAAATGTACACCGACGTCCGCCATCTCCGCTTTGCCGATGGTCCGGACGAAGTGCACTGGATGGTCGTCGGCCGCCACGAGTTGACGCTCTAACGCCGTCGATCCCGTTCCAAACTCGGCGATCGCGCCCGATGCCTGCGGGCAAAGGCGCGATCGCTTCCTCGCACAGCGCTCGCGAAGAAGCGTGACGATCCCGGAGAAACGAAATGCTCATCCCTTTGGCGGACGTGCCGCGCTGGTATGCCGAGCGCAAACCGAAAGACACGATCGCCGTCAGCCATGGCGCTGACACGCTCACTTGGGAGCAGCTGGAGCGCAACGCCAATCGCCGCGCCCGCGCCTTTGCGGCCAAGGGCGTGAAGCCCGGCGACTTCGTGGCCATCGGCCTGCCCAATGGCAATGCGCTGTTCGAGACGACATTTGCCGTATGGAAATGCGGCGCGACGCCAACCTCGCTGTCGTGGCGATTGCCGCGCGGCGAAGCGGCTGCGGTCCTCGATATCCTCAAGCCATCGCTGGTGGTCGGCGGCGAAGCCGACTGGAACGCGCAGGTCTCGCTGCCCGCGAATTTCGTACCCGAAGGTTTCTCTGACGAACCACTGAGCGCACCAGTCGCGCGCTACTGGAAAGCCATGACGTCGGGCGGCTCGACGGGACGACCAAAGGTCATCCTCGATCACCTGCCCGCCGTCACCGACACGGCAGCGGAGCCGCCGCTCGGCATGCCCAAGGGCGCGTCGGTGCTCAATCCCGGCCCGCTCTATCACAATGCGCCATTCATCGTGTCGCATTACGCGCTGTTCACCGGCGGCCGCCTCACCGGCATGGTGAAATTCGATGCCGAGGAAACGCTGCGCCTGATCCAGGCCAACCGCGTGCAATGGGCGAATTTCGTGCCCACCATGATGCATCGCATCTGGTCGCTGCCGACGGCGGTGCGCGAGTCCTACGATCTCTCCAGCCTGCACATGATTTTCCACATGGCGGCGCCGATGCCGCAATGGCTGAAGGAGGAATGGATCAACTGGCTCGGGCCGGAACGCGTCTTCGAACTCTATGGCGGCACCGAGCGTCAGGGCCGCTGCGTGATCTCCGGCACCGAATGGCTCGCGCATAAGGGCTCGGTGGGCAAGATCGACGACGGCTGCAAGCTGCGCATCCTCGATGCCAATGGCCAGGATGTAGCGCCCGGCGAGAGCGGCGAGATCTTCTTCCTGCCCAATGAAGGCGCGGGCAGCACCTATCATTATCTTGGCGCCGAGCCGAAACGCCGGCCCGATGGCTGGGAGTCGCTCGGCGATGTCGGCCGGCTCGATGCCGACGGCTATCTCTATCTCGGCGATCGCCTCTCCGACATGGTGATCCGCGGCGGCGCGAATATCTATCCGGCGGAGATCGAGGCCGCGCTGATGGCGCATCCCGATGTGCGCTCCTGCGTCGTCATCGGCCTGCCCGATCCTGAACTCGGCCAGCGCGTGCACGCCATCCTCGAACTGGCCGATGGCATCGACGCGCAAAGCGTGGCCGATGGCATGTCCGGGTTCCTTGCGGACCGGCTGAGCCGGTACAAGCATCCGGAGAGCTATGAGGCCCTGAGCGAAGGATTGCGCGACGATGCCGGAAAAGTCCGCCGCACGCTTCTGCGCGACGAACGCGCGGCGTGGCTGACGGAGAATCGCGCCTTCCGCCTGACGCCATCGCGTGTGGAGAAAGCGGCCGAATGAGCCGCTCCCCGCACCGACCCACCAAGCAACAGACTGATATCGCTTAGCTTTTTAACGCCTTACGGCTCGCTGGCGAAATTCAGCGTGCCGGCCGGCTTCAGCGTCTTGGCGTCGAAGGTGCGGATTTCCGTGCGGCCGGCGATATCCAGCGTGATCACGATGCGGTCGCCGGCAGCGCCCGTCGAAAGGATCCTTGCGCCCTTGGGCAAGGTGGCCGTCGCCGCCGAGGTGGTCACCGCACTTCCCTCGCTGCGGAAAAGGCGGTAGCCGATCACGACCAGCAAGGCGCCGACGCCGAGTGCCGTGGTCAGCCCGGCGATCAGCATCATGCGGCGAACGCGGGCGATCATCGCAGCCTGTTCGGCAGTGGGTTCGGGCAGCGCATCGGCAGGCTGGGTCATTGAAGTCTCGGTAGGTAAGGTTTTCGGAATGAACGATCAGCGCGTAGACGTCACCGTCCAGGGCGACGAAGGCTCCAACCGGCTCGATCGCGTGCTGGCGGTGCGGACCCCTGCGCTGTCGCGCTCGCGGCTGAAGGCGCTGATCCTCGCCGGACAGGTGACGCTCACCCGCTCGGGCCAGGACACCGCCGCCGTGCGCGACCCCGCTTATCACGTCAATGCGGGCGATACGATCACAATCGACGTCCCTCCTGCCGCACCTGCCGAGCCGGAAGGCGAGGACATCGCCCTCGATATCGTGTTCGAGGATGAGGACATCATCGTCATCAACAAGCCCAAGGGCCTGGTCGTGCATCCTGCCGCCGGCCATGAGACCGGCACGCTGGTGAATGCCCTGATCGCCCATTGCGGCGCGTCGCTGTCGGGCATCGGCGGCGTCCGCCGGCCGGGCATCGTGCACAGGCTGGACAAGGACACCACCGGCCTGATGGTGGTCGCCAAGAACGATGCCGCACATCAATCTTTGACCGCGCAATTCGCCGATCACGGCCGCACCAATGAGATGCGGCGCGGCTACAAGGCCTTTGCCTGGGGCGTGCCGAACCGTCCGCGTGGCACGATCGAAGCAGCCATCGACCGCCATCCGCATGCCCGCGAGAAAATGGCCGTGCGCGAGAATGGCCGCGAAGCGGTGACGCACTGGACCGTGCTGGAAGAGTTTGCCGATCGCATGGGACGGCCCGTTGCCTCGCTGCTCGAATGCCAGCTCGAGACCGGACGCACCCACCAGATCCGCGTCCATCTCGCCCATATCCAGCATCCGCTGATGGGCGACGGCGTCTATGGCCCGCATTTCAAGACCAAGGCCTCGTCGCTCGGACCGCTGAGCAAGACCGCGCTGGAGGCGCTCGATCGGCAGGCGCTTCACGCTTATTTGCTGGCGCTGGAGCACCCCCGAACCGGCGAGATTCTGGAGTGGACGGCCGAGCTTCCGACCGATCTGGCGGTGTTGAGAAGCCACCTGGCACTGACAGAATGACGCAGATGCATACAAAAATACGAGTTTTTTCAGACTCTTATTCTTCCAACACAGCAACGTGACAGAAAATTCACTTCCATACCGCTCGGTAAAGGGTGTATGTTGCACCTGCGTCAAGTGAGACGCGGAACATCGCAGCCTGGACGGCTTTAACCAAGCGTCTGCTGCCTGGCCCGCCGCTATCGGGGGCCTGAACATCTGGAGGGCAAGCACATGGCCCGCACAGCTACACTGCCGGTTCTCAACGGAGAATCGGGACTGTCTCGCTACCTCGCCGAGATCCGCAAGTTCCCGATGCTGGAACCCCAGCAGGAATACATGTACGCCAAGCGTTGGCGTGAACATGACGATCGCGACGCGGCACATCACCTTGTGACCAGCCATCTTCGGCTCGTTGCCAAGATCGCCATGGGCTATCGCGGCTACGGCCTGCCGATTTCCGAGGTTGTCTCCGAAGGCAACGTCGGCCTGATGCAGGCGGTGAAGCGTTTCGAGCCGGAAAAGGGCTTCCGCCTGGCCACCTACGCCATGTGGTGGATCAAGGCGTCGATTCAAGAGTACATCCTGCGGTCGTGGTCGCTCGTGAAAATGGGTACGACCGCGAACCAGAAGAAGCTGTTCTTCAACCTGCGCAAGGCGAAGAGCAAGATTTCGGCCCTGGACGAAGGCGATCTCCGCCCCGAACAGGTCCAGCTCATTGCTTCGCGCCTCGGCGTGACGGAACAGGACGTGATCGACATGAACCGCCGCCTCGGTGGCGACGCGTCGCTCAATGCCCCGATCCGTGACGACGGCGAAGCCGGCGAATGGCAGGACTGGCTGGTCGATAATTCGCCCAACCAGGAAGCTATTCTGGCGGAGCACGAAGAGTTCGATCATCGCCGCCAGGCGCTGACCGGTGCCATCAACGTGCTCAACCCGCGCGAACGGCGCATCTTCGAGGCACGTCGCCTCGCCGATGAGCCGATGACGCTGGAAGACCTCGCAAGCGAGTTCGGCGTGTCGCGCGAGCGCGTCCGCCAGATCGAAGTCCGCGCCTTCGAGAAGGTGCAGACGGCGGTCAAGGGCACGATCGCGAAGGCGGAAGCTGCAGCGTTGGAAGCTGCGCACTGACAGGTGCGGCAGCAGACAGCAAGAACACGAAAGCCGGCGGAAACGCCGGCTTTTTTGTATGTGTGAGGGTGCAGCAAACTCGGTTGTCGTCCCGGCGGACGCCGGGACCCATACACGGCGCCGATGTCGTGATGCCGTGTAGAAGCGCCACGAGAACTCACGGCTAGAATCGAAACTCGGAGGTTATGGGTCCCGGCCTTCGCCGGGACGACAGCTGAAAGGATCGCCGCCGCGCCTACCAATAATCGTTGAACGCATCCGAGATGCTGTCGGGCTCCCAGTACACGCTGTCCGACTGGATCGGATCGTCGGCCAGGAGCGCGCTGGCCTGGGTCTTGTAGTCCGGCGCTACGTAATCCGCCTGCGGCAGACCGTTGCGCACGATGTCCTGATAGTTGCGATAATTGTCGCTCGTGCCGACGAAGGTGCACATGCATTTCGCCGGATCGGCGAACAGATAACGCGGGCCCTTTGGCGTGTTGTGGACGACGAAACGATAGGCCGGCAGCTTGCTCAGCGCAGCCTTGCCGGCGGGATCGTTGGCGAAGCGCGCCTTGAAGCCGGCGGACTCCATGTCGAAGCCGAGCTTCTGCAGCGATGGCACGCTCGGCGCCTCGCGCGCGATCAGCAGCGAGACATCGAGCAGCGCCAGCGCGGCGATCACCGCGCATGCGACGCTGCGCGGACGAACAAGCATAGTCTTCAAACCCGGCATCGCGAGCGCATGCATCGTCAGTGTCCCTGCTGCGAGCGCGGAGAGCCGCGCTTCCTCTCGCCGTGTTGTAGCGAGGCGCATGCACGGTGTCACTGCACCGCGCGCGAAGCCGGTTAACGAATTCATGACGGAGGGGCATTGTCCAGATCATCATTGAAGGAGCGACCATTGGCGAGCTTCTGCAGCATCGTCCAATACAGGCCCTCGATCAGGCGGGTGATGTCATGCTTCACGCCGCGGTCGCGGATAATGGGGCTGCAGCGGAACGGCCTGCCGACACAACCGCGGCGCCGGCGGCATTTTGCCGACGGACAGGCCTGATAGGCGTCGACCTCGTCGGACATCAACCTGATCGCCACATCGAAACAGGCGACGCGCAGCAGATGCGCTTCCGCCGCTGCCGGACGATCCTGCTCCGCCTGAAGTTTCCGCTTCAGGATTTTGGCATCGGCATTTGAAACGAGCATGTGAACTCTCCTTCGCTGCGATGATGATGGGCGTGAGTTTTGCGACGGCCACGCGCCGTCGGCGCCCGCGCATCAGCGCGTGAGTGGCGGTCTCGATGTGCCTCCCGAAATGAGGGAGGCGGAGCGCCGAAAGGCGCGACTTGTGTTAGTGCCGCGACCTCGATCTTCCGGATCGCCGGAAGAGCAAAGCCGCGGAACGCCTTTCGACGCTCCACCGTGGCGATTTGTGTCCCCGGGACCGTTCTTCCGGGCAAAGGCTGTTGACCCCGCAGGGTCCGGCAGTTTCCTGCCTGTCGCCGATGCCACGTCCAGCGCGCAGTAGCGGCAGACCCCCATAGTGGGGCCGGACGGTGACCCGAGGCCTCCCGAGTGCGCGAGGGAACGTCTCCCTCCCGCCCGCAGGCGCCACATCCCCCTCTCCGCGCCACCGGCGTCCCGGTGACGCCCCTCACCGAGGGAGGGGATGGATGGGAATATTGTCTAGAACGGAAATTTCGTCAAGGATTATTTTCAGGAAAGGCCGACCGTAGGGCGGATAAGGCGAAGCCGCAATCCGCCGGCGGAAGATTGCGGAAAACGCCGGAGTGCTTTCACAAACGCTTGCGGCGGATTACGCTGCGCTCATCCGCCCTACGGCTTAGGAGACCATCCATGCCGAACTATCGTCGCATGCGCGTCGATGGCGGCTGCTGGTTCTTCACCGTCAATCTGCACAACCGCCGTCAAACACTGCTCACCGATCACATTGGTCTGCTGCGCGATGCAGTGGCGAGGACGCAGCAAACGCGACCATTCACCATTGATGCGTTTGTCGTTCTTCCAGATCATATTCATACGATCTGGACACTGCCTGCCGAAGACAGCGATTTTTCAACTCGCTGGAGGTCGATCAAAATTCACTTCGCCAAGGCCTTACCAACACTGGAAGCCCGCGACGAAATTCGGATTGCACGCGGCGAGCGTGGCATCTGGCAGCGCCGTTTTTGGGAGCACATGATCCGCGACGATCGCGATTACGAGAACCATGTGAATTACTGCTACATCAATCCGGTCAAGCATGGCTTGGTCGGACGCGTGGCGGATTGGCCGTATTCGTCGTTTCATCGCGATGTCCGCGCGGGGATTTTTCCAGAGGATTGGGCGGGCGATGCTTCAATCATCGGATCGTTTGGAGAGCGCTGATCCGTAGGGCGGATGAGCGCAGCGTAATCCGCCGGCCGAGGGTGTGTGGCGAAGAACGGCGGATTACGGCTTCGCCTCATCCGCCCTACGGCTAAACTGGAACCTCACGAATCAAACCTGAGGCTCCCATGCGCGCACGTCTCCGCACCGCCCTTGTCGCCCTCGCTACCCTTGTCGCCACTGCGACCATCGCCCATGCCGATAGCGGCACCATTCGCTTCAAGGTGCTGAAGGGCGGCTGGTTCATCGGCGCCTCCGGCGGTTCGGGCGTGCTGAGCTTTCGCGGCCGGCAATACCCGCTGTCGATCGGCGGCGTGAGCGCGGGTCTCGTGTTCGGCGCGTCGGAAACGCGGCTGTCGGGGCGGGTCAGCAACATCAACCGGCCGTCTGATGTGGCCGGCGTGTATGGCGCGGGCGGCGCCGGCGCTGCGCTCGGCCGCGGTGTCAGCGCGATCGTGCTCACCAATGAGAAGGGCGCGGTGCTGGAACTGTCGGGACGGCAGACCGGGCTGATGGTCAATGCGGATCTGTCGGGCCTGGCGATTTCGTTGAGGTAGCGCGTGGGTCTTATCCCTCCCCCCAAGCCGCGAAGCGGCGCAGCGGGGAGGGATTCAGCAACGCCGGCGCACCTCGCTGTTGCACACTTGCCTGTGTGGAACAGTCCCGCTTCCCTCGACGCCCCCTCCCCGCATTGCTAAGCCCTCCGCGCAGGAGCTTTGGACTGGAATGACTGTCGCAATCGAGATGGGGCATACGACGGCGGGCGCGCCGGCGTCTCTCGACCTCGAGGAGTTGCTGGCGACGCGTCTGCTGGTGCAGGGCAATTCCGGTTCCGGAAAATCGCATCTGCTGCGCCGGCTGCTCGAACAGAGCGCCCCTTGGGTGCAACAAACCATCATCGATCCCGAAGGCGATTTCGTCTCGCTGGCCGAACGCTTCGGCCATCTTGTCATCGATGCCGAAGACCACACCGAGCGCGGCTTGCAGGCAGCGGGCGAACGCGCGCGCGAACATCGCGTCTCCACCGTGCTCAATCTCGAAGGTCTCGACGCCGAGAACCAGATGCGCCGCGCCGCGGCGTTTTTGAACGGCCTGTTCGATGCGCCCAGGGACCACTGGTATCCGATGCTCGTGATCGTCGATGAAGCGCAATTGTTCGCGCCGGCCGTCGCGGGCGAGGTCTCCGACGAAGCGCGAAAACTGTCGCTCGGCGCGATGACCAACCTGATGTGCCGCGGCCGCAAGCGCGGCCTTGCCGGCATCATTGCCACGCAGCGTCTCGCAAAACTTGCGAAGAACGTTGCCGCGGAAGCATCGAACTTCCTGATGGGCCGCACCTTCCTCGATATCGATATGGCGCGCGCGGCCGATCTGCTCGGCATGGAGCGGCGGCAGGCGGAGTCGTTCCGCGATCTCGAACGCGGTCAGTTCATGGCGCTGGGCCCGGCGCTGTCGCGGCGGCCGCTCGGCCTGCGCATCGGCGCCACCGAGACTGCACCGCGCAATGCCACGCCAAAACTGATGCCGCTGCCGGGCGCAGCGTCCGAAGAGATGCGCGCGGTCATCCTCGCAGCGCCACCGCCGGAGACGAGCATGCGACCGGCGCGTCGCGCACCGGCTTCGCCGGATCTGCTTGGCCAGCTGATGGCCGCACGCGCGGCCGGGCCCGATTTGCGGCCGGAGCCCGATGCGCCGCCGCCTTCGCCCGAGGAAATCGCCGAGCGCCGTGCACGCGTCGACCGCGTGTTGCAGGCGCTGCTCTCGGAGCCCGATGCGGGTTTTCGCGCCATCGGCGTGCTGCATCAGGAATTCGTGGTCCGCTGCCGCATCGACGGGCTCGGCACCGCTGTGCCCGATCTCAACGAGTTTCGCCGCATGCTGACCCATGCGCGCGCCGGGCTCGGCTCCGATCTCGGCGCCGATGATGGCTGGAAGGATGTGGCGCTGCGCGCCAGCATCCTGCCCGACGACATGCAGGGCGTGTTCATGATGATCGCCCGCGCCGCCAAGGAAGGCTGGCCATGCCCCGGCGACGCGGCCATCGCCCGTGCCTATGGCTCGCACTCGCTGCGCCGGGCGCGACGGCTGTTGAGCTATATCGAGGAACAGGGGCTGATCGTGTGCCAGATGGACGGCACCGGAAAGCGCATCGTGACGCTGGTGGAACTCGCCTGGGCAACCGCGCCGGGCGATCCGAATGCGGGTGAAGCGGCAGCGGCGGAGTGAGGCGCCCCGCCCTCTCCCCACGTCATGGCCGGGCTTGACCCGGCCACCCATCTTCTTCAGCGCTCGCGGCCAAGATGGATCCCCGGGTCAGGCCCGGGGATGACGGAGAAAGACGGCGCGGACAGCGCATCTCGCTAACCGTGATAGCTTTTCACCATCGCTTCTGATTCGCCGGACCTGATGCTCCACGACCCTCACAGCCTTGCCCAGATGGCGGAGACACTGGCCTCTTCCGGCGAGTATCGCGTTCTCCGTCGCCTCGTGCCGCGCAGCGAATTCGCGCCTCACAACGGCGCGGCGGTCAAAACCGGCATCCTGCTCGATGTCGAAACCACCGGGCTCGATTACACGCGCGACGAGATCATCGAACTGGCGATGATCAAATTCGACTATCTGCCGGATGGCACCATCATCCGATCAGGTGAAGCGTTCACGGCGTTCAATGAACCGTCGAACCCGATCCCGCCGGAGATCGTCGCGCTCACGGGGATCACCGACGAGATGGTGGCCGGACATCGCATCGACACCGACGCGGTCGCCGCCTTTGTCGATGGCGCGGTGATCGTCATTGCGCACAATGCCGGCTTCGACCGCAAATTCGCCGAGCGCATCTGTCCGCTATTTGCGAAGAAGCCCTGGGGCTGCTCGCAGAAGGAAATCGACTGGCAGAAGCATGGCTTTGAAGGCGCCAAGCTCGGCTATCTCCTCGCCGGCGCCGGATACTTCCATCAGGCGCACCGGGCGATTGACGATTGTCATGCGCTGCTGGAAATCCTCGCCTTCGAACTGCCGACCGTCGGCATCTCCGCCCTCGCCGCGCTGCTGGAACGGGCGCGGCGCAAGACCATGCGGGTCTGGGCGGAGCAGTCGCCCTTCGACCTCAAGGACGAGCTGAAGCGCCGCGGCTATCGCTGGAGCGACGGTTCCGACGGCCGGCCGAAATCCTGGTACATCGATGTCGATGAGGGCCAGGAAGCCGCGGAAATCGAATTTCTGCGCAGCACGATCTATCTCCGCGAGGTCGATCCGCGGGTGCAGGCGCTGAGCGCCACGGTGCGGTATTCGACAAGGGCTTAGGTGCCGTGCCGTAGGGCGGATGAGCGAAGCGTAATCCGCCGTTCTTCGTCACATGAATTCGGCCGGCGGATTACGGCTACGCCTCATCCGCCCTACGGCCGAGCTCCCCCGCAGCCGCCGCAGAAACGCGCAGATTGCAAGCGTTCTAAGCAATTGTCTTTGCGCGCCCCCGGGTTTATTCACAAACCCGGCGGACCGGAACAGGCCAAAGCCAGCCGGTCGTCTACCCTCAAAGAATACCCGCCGCTAGGAAGGAATTCGTCGTGTCCAAGTCCCCCGTCGTCACCATCGACAAGCACCCCGGCCGTACCGCGCAGACCATCGGGATCGCGCGCGTGCTCGGCACGGACGAGACGCTCATTCATGAGCCGTCGGTGGGCGTGGTGGGCACCAAGGGCGACAGCCAGTGCTATATGGGCGTGATGTCCAAGGTGGACGCGATCCATGAGAGCCTGAAGAAGAAGATCGGCCGCGGCGCCGGCCAGCTGCCCTATCGCCTGGTGCAGCCGGAATACACCATCGCCACCTCGGACGGCATCCGCAACGGCACGCGCGAAATGCGCTATTCGCTGATCGGCCGCGAAGTGACCAATGACGCGCTGTCGGAGCATCTCTCCGCCACCGGCCTGCTCGGCACCATTGCCGTGGTCGCCTGCGACAAGCCACCGGTCGGAACACTGGCCGCATTGCTCGAACACAACGAGCCGGCGATCATCATGTCGGACGGGTCGATCCATCCGGGCGAGGATCCGAAGACCGGCGAGAAGCTGGACATCGTCAGCGCCTATCAGGTCGCCGGCAATCCGGACCCGGAATATCGCCACCACATTGCCTGCCACGCCTGCCCCGGCATCGGCTCCTGCGGCGGCATCTTCACCTACAACACCATGCAGACCTTCATCGGCGTGGTCGGCATGCAGCCGCTGCACATGGTGGCGCCGCCGTCCGACGATCCGCGCCGCCTGAAGGATTTTCCGGAGCAGCTGGTCGGCTATCTCGCCAACATGATCGCCAAGGGCATCAAGCCGCGCGACATCGTCAGCCGTGACTCGATCCGCAACGCTGTCATCGTGTCGCTGGCGATCGGCGGCTCGACCAATGTGACGCTGCATGCGCCGGAAATCGCGCGTGCCGCCGGTTTCAGCGACTTCTGGAAGGAAGTCATGACGCCGCAGGAATTCAACTATCTCTCGCAATATGTCGTGCCCGTGCTCACCGACGCGCGGCCCTATGGCAAGTATTCGATGGTCGACATCGACAATGTCGGTGGCGTGCAGGTGATCGTGCGCGAGCTGATGGAAGCCGGCCTGATCAATGGCGACGTGCTGACCTGCACCGGCGAGACCCTGGCTGAGCAGATCAAGCGCCTGGAGACCAAGCCGGCGGATGGCAAGGTCGTCTACAATGTCGCAAAACCCTACAAGCCGACCGGCGGCCTGCGCGTGCTCGGCGGCAACCTGTCGCCGGAGTTCTCCGCGATCCTCAAGCTCGCCGGTGTCGAAGGCGGCCTCGAGGACAACTGCTTCCGCGGCACCGCGCGGGTGTTCGAAGGCGAGCGCGGCCTGATCGCGGCGCTCGACCAGCATCCGGAGAAATTCCAGAACCACGACATGGTGATCGTGCGTTACGACGGCCCGGTCGGCGCGCCCGGCATGCCGGAAATGCTGGACCCGACCTCGCGCATCACCACGCTGTGCCGCGAACGCAACATCGTCGTGGGTCTCATGACCGATGCGCGCTTCTCCGGCGGCTCGGTGGGCCTGGTGATCGGCCATGTCGGCCCGGAAGCGGCGCTTGGCGGCGCCATCGCGCTGGTGGAGGACGGCGACGAGATCGTGGCCGACCTCAACAGCAACGAGCTGAACTGCACCCAGCTGCAGGATGCTGCCGTCTATGCCAAGCGCAAGGCGGCGTGGGACAAGGTGGTCGCCGACAATGGCGGCATCCATCCGAGCTGCGGCGACGCCGATACGCGCCTGCTGCACCGCGCCCGCCAGACCGCGGTGCCCGCCACCCGCGGCGCCGGCCTGCATCCGAACCGCGAAGTCTGGGTGCGCAATGCGCGTGAAGCCAAGCGTTCCGGCTTCTCGCCCAAGAACAAGCACCGCCCGGAGGCCGACAAGGCCTTCTAAAAAAAGCCACCGACCAAAGCTGTGATACCCGGCCCGGTGGCACCGCCATCGGGCCGTTTTCTTTAAAGCCATTGCGAAAGGACCGCCCATGAGCGTCGCCTTCACCAAGGAAGACAGTGCCGAAACCGCATCGGAGACCATGCTCCCCGATCGTCCGATTTCGGAACATCCGAACCTCGTCACGGCCGATGGGCTGAAGGCGCTGGAACGGCAACTTGCCGAGGCGCAGGCTGCGATCGAGGCCGCAGCCGGGATCGACGACGTCAACGAGAAGCGGCGGCAGCAGGCACTGCCGCTGCGCGACGCGCGCTATTTTTCGGAACGCGTGCGCACCGCGCAGGTGATCGACCCGCCGACATCGCATGACGTGGTGGCCTTCGGCAGCACGGTGACGTTCGAGCGCGATGACGGACGCGTGCAGACCTATCGCATCGTCGGCGAGGATGAAGCCGATCCGAAGGCCGGCACGATTTCGTTCGTGGCACCGGTAGCGCGGCTGCTGATGGGCAAGGCGGTGGGCGATGTCGCGACCATGTCGGGACAGGAGCTGGAGATCACGAAGATCGCGTGATTGCTCAGTTGTAGGGCGGATTAGGCGAAGCCGTAATCCGCCGGCCGAGTGCAAAGCTGAAACTCCGCGGCGGATTACGCTGCGCTAATCCGCCCTACGGCCGAGCGGCTCACTCCCCACCGAGCCCCAGCCGGTTCGGCATGCGCTTCTCGATATTGAACTTGAGCAGCGCCGCCGAGCGGAAGATGCCGTGGGCGAATTTTCCGTAAGGCAGCGTGACGAACAGCGCCATCACCGTGCCGAGATGGATCGCCAGCCACAGCGCCATGAAACGCGTATCGCGCAGCACCAGCAGAAGCAGGCCGGTGACGCTCACCAAGAGCAGCAGCATGATGAAGCCGCGGTCCATGGCGTTCTGCTTGACATCGGCGCGCAGCGCATCGCGCTTGAAGTTCAGCCACAGCAGTCCAATCGGCCCGATGATCAGGCCGATGCCGCCGAGCGTGCCGAGGATCACCGGCGCGCTGGTGTAGGCATAGGGCGCCTGCAGGTTCCAGATGTAGTGATACAGCGTCGCCACGCAGGTCGAGGCGAAGCAGAGCAGGAAGCCATACAGCGTGAACTGGTGGAAGCGACGGCGCCACAGCGTGAAGGCATCGTCGCCTTCGTTGCAGCCATCACCATGTCCACCGCCGAGATACTTCAGCCGCGCAACGTCGTGTACGGCCTCGGCCACCGCAGGCACGCGCACCTGCGCGGCGGCCTTGATGTCGGCGGGCGTGCCGTCCTTGGTCGGCGAGACCTCGCGCCAGAACTTGATGACGCCGATGGTCAGCGCGAGGATCGCAAAACCGAACACCGAGCCGAACAGCAGCGCCATGAAATTATGCGGGAAGATCGCGTAGAAGTTTCCGGCCAGTGGCTCATGGATCAGCCGGCCATTCATCGCGATGGCCAAAATCATGAACAGCGCGAGGCCACCGGACAGCGCGAAGGCGACGGTGAGACCGGCGCGTTCATAGAGCTTTCCGAAGGCGCGCGGCCACGCATAGTCCTGATAGGTGCGCACGCGCACCTTGGCCATGGCCTGCGGGACATTGACCGCGAATTCATGCGGCGGAGCATATTGGCACGCATAAAGACACGAGCCGCAATTGTGGCAGAGATTGGCGAGATAATGCGTATCGGCGGCGTTGAATTCAAGCCGGCGCGTCATCGCCGGGAACACGGCGCAAAAGCCCTCGCAGTAGCGGCACGCGTTGCAGATCTGCATGACGCGGGCGATCTCAGCCTCGCCCGCGGTCATCGCATCAGTGAGGTTGACGCCGCCATTGCAGGCGCCGTCTTTCGGCGGGGCCAATTCAGCGACCGGCGGCATAGGCGAATTCCTCTTCGAACGTGGGGTGGTGATGCCCGGTGCTGGCCGCGGCGTTGACGCCGGCGATGCGGCCGAAGGCGGTGCCGATGCTCATGCCGACGCCTGCGGTATAGCCCTTGCCGAGCACATTGCCCGCCACCATCTCGCCGGCGGCGAACAGGTTGCTGCTGACCACATTGCCGAAGCGGACCGCGGCGGTCTCGTCGGTCTTCATGCCGAGATAGGTGAAAGTGATGCCGGGCGCGAGCGGATAGGCAGTGAATGGCGGCGTATCGATCACGCGCGCCCAATGGGTCTTGGCCGGCGTGACGCCATCGGTGCGGCAATCATCGAGCGCTGTGTGATCGAAGGTGCCGGGCTGGCACGCCGCGTTATAGGCGTTCAGCGTCTCCATGAAGGTCGCGACATCGACGCCGATTTTTTGCGCGAGTTCTTCCAGCGTGTCCGCCTTGGTGCCGTCGAACACCGGGGGCATGAAGCGGCCAATGGCTTTCTGGTCGATGATCGACCAGGCGGTCTGGCCGGGCTGCTGGGCGACGAGACGGCCCCAGATGGCATAGCGCTTCGGCCAGAAATCCTCGCCTTCGTCATAGAAGCGTTTGGCCTCGCGGTTAACGACGACGCCAAGCGATACGCAATCGATGCGCGTGCAGATGCCGCCGTCATAGAGCGGCGCGCGCGCGTCGATGGCGACGCAGTGGGCTTGCGTGGGATCGCCGATGGAATCCGCGCCGGCATCGATCATGAATTTGAGCAGGACGCCCTGATTGAAGCGGGTGCCGCGGATCAAAAAGTTTTCCGCGGTCCATTCACCGCGCTCGTTCTGGCCCCAGGCTTCACGCTGCCATTCGAGATTGGACTCGAAGCCGCCGCAGCCGAGCACGCAGCTCTTGGCGGTGATGCGTTCGCCGGACTCGGTGATCGCTGCAACGAACTGGCCGTCCTTGAGTTCAAGGCTCTTCACCGGCGTGCCGTAGCGGATTTTGACGCCGAGTTCTTCAGCACTGCGATAATAGGCATTCACCAGTGCCTTGCCGCCGCCCATGAAGAAAGCGTTGGTGCGCGCCACATGCAGCGCGCCTGACAAAGGCGGCTGGAAATGCACGCCGTGCTTCCGCATCCATGGCCGGCAGCGCGAGGAATGGCGGATCACCATGCGCGCCAGCGGCTCATTGGTGATGCCGCCGGTGACCTTGAGCAGATCCTGCCAGAATTCCTCCTCCGGATAGGCCTCAACCAGCACGTCCTGCGGTTCGTCATGCATGCAGCGCAGATTGCGCACATGCATGCTGTTGCCGCCGCGCCATTCTTTTGGCGCGGATTCCAGCATCAGCACCGACGCGCCGGCCTCGCGCGCCATCAGCGCCGAGCAGAGAGCCGCATTGCCGCCGCCGATGACGAGGACGTCAGGCATGGATGAGGACGTGGCCATCGATCAGAACAACTTTCTCAAGATTGAAATTCCGGCCATTCGCCGCCGAGATTCTGCGTGAGCTTTTGCGCGATCGGGCCGAGCGTGCTTTTCATCTGCGCGATCTCGGCTTCGCCAAATCGCTCGCGCGGGCCGGACAGCGAGATCACGCCGACCAGCATGCCGCGCGGGCCAAACACCGGCGCTGCCACGGCGGCACAGCTCGGATCGCGCTCGCCGAGCGAGACATCGTTGCCATGCGCGCGGATGGCGTCGTAGCGGGTGCCGGTGGCACCGTCATAAGCGAGGATGATGTGGCCGGCGGCGCCACGCAGCAGCGCGTAGCTGTGGCCGGCCTCAACGCGGTCGAGCGTGGCGTGGCGCGAATTCACGCGATAGAGGCAGACGCGGTTGTCGTTGTCCTGCCGCACATGGAAGGATGCGCTTTCGGTGCCGCGATCCACCAGCTCCTGCAGCGCCGGCACCACGTGGTGGCCGAGCGCATTCTTGCGGGTGAAGGCGACGCCGAGACGGAAGGCGGTGGGGCCGAGATCATAGGTCCCGTCCGGCAAGCGCGTGACATAGCCGGTCGGGATCAATGACGAGAGCAGACGCAGGATCGTGCTCTTGTAGAAGCCGGTGCGCACGGCGAGTTCGGCCAGCGTCATCGGCTTGTCGGCACTCTCCAGCGCGGCAACGATGGACAGCGCCCGCTCGACGGCGGCAACGCCCTCGCCGCCCTCGCGGGCGGGGAGATCGGCCTTGGATTCCGCTTTGGGTTTCATTGCAGGCTTGTTCATCGTGGTCCGATCAGATGCGCGTTTTCTCGAGGACGCGTGCGATCACCGGCCAGTAGAGATCACCGTCACCGGCGTCAATCGCCTGGCCAAGCACCTTGTCGGCGAGTTCCGCGCCCCGCAGCTGGATGTTCACCGACTTGGCGAGATCGAGTGCATAGGAGATGTCCTTGCGGGCATATTCGGTGGAAAAGGCGCGCTCCGGGAAATTGCCGGGCAACATCGCCTTCATGCCGTGATTGCGCAGCGCAAAGCTGTCGGCGGAGCCCTTGGCCAAGGTCTCGAACACCACCTTCGGATCGAGGCCGGCGCGCTTCGCCGTTTCCAGCGCCTCGCTGAGCGCGACGACGGTTTCCATCAGCACCATGTTGTTGAGGATCTTCACCACCTGCCCGGCGCCGATATCGCCGCAATGGGTGATGTCGGTGGCGAAGGTGGCGATCAACGGCTGCAGTTTCGCGAAATTGGCAGCGGAAGCACCGACCATGACGCTGAGCGTGCCTTCTTCGGCGGCCTGACGCGTGCGCGCGATCGGTGCATCGGCGAACTGCGCGCCCTTGGCGGCGAACTTCTTGGCGAGCTCGCGGCTGGCTTCCACTGGCGAGGTGCCGAGATCGACGATGGTATGGCGCGCATCGGCGTGCGCGAGCAGGCCGTCATCGCCTTCGCACACCGCCTGCACATGCTTGCCGCTCGGCAGAGCCATGAAGATGACGTCGCAGGTCTTCGCGAGTTCCGCCAGCGATGCGGCGCGCTTGACGCCGACCTCCTTGAGGCGCTCGAGCGGCGCGTCGGCGCGGTCGAAACCGTAGACGGGCACACCCGACTTCTTCGCCAGGTTGCGGCACATCGGCTCGCCCATCACACCAAGACCGATGAATCCAATGGCAATCGTCATGCCGCTATTCCCTTACGTTCCGAGATCAAGAGTTGAGGCGAACGCGGCCACGCCGCGTCCGTAGCAGTTGAAGGATCAGCCCTTGACCAGCGGGCAGCCGCCTTCGCTCATCGGGCGGAAGGCCTGCTCGCCGGGCGAGGTGGTAACGGTCTTGTAGAAGTCGAACTTGTACTTCGATTCCTCCGGCTTCTTCACCTGCATCAGATACATGGTGTGCAGCACGCGGCCGTCCGGACGCACGGTGACGTCCTTGTTATAGGCATCGTTGACCTTCAGCTCGTGCATCTTCCTGGCGACGGCGTCGGTGTCCTTGGTGCCTGCCGCCTTCACCGCAGCGAGGTAATGATGCACGCCGCTATAGACGCCGGCCTGCACCATGCTCGGGACCTTGTTGTTGGTCAGCGCGAAATAGCGCTTGGCCCAGGCGCGGGTCTGCTCGTTGAGATCCCAATAGAAGGACGTCGTCACCTGCAGGCCCTGCGTGGCCTTGAGGCCGAGCGCATTGACGTCGGTGATGAAGACGAGAAGACCGGCGAGCTGCTGGCCGCTTTCGACGATGCCGAATTCGCCGGCCTGCTTGATGGCGGTCTGCACGTCGGCGCCCGAGGTGGCGAGGCCGACGACCTTGGCCTTGGAGCCCTGCGCCTGCAGCAGGAACGACGCCATGTCGGCGGTCCCCAGCGGATGCGCGGACGAGCCGATCACCTTGCCGCCGGCGCCTTCGATGAACTTGGTGGCGTCACGCTGCAGCGCATGGCCGAAGGCATAGTCGGCGGAGATGAAATACCATGTGTTGCCGCCGGCCTTGGTGATGGCTTCCGAGGTCAGCTTCGACAGCGCATAGGTGTCGTAGTTGAAGTGGAACGAGATCGGCGAGCAGGCCTTGCCGGTGAAATCCGACGAGCCGGGGCCGCTGATGGTAAAGATCTTGTTCTTCTGCTTGGCGACTTCGAGGATCGCGAAGCCGGCCGACGATGCAGCGCCGTCAGCGATCATGTCGACCTTCTCATTGTCGATCCAGCGGCGCGCGGTGGCGGCGGCGACGTCCGGCTTGTTCTGGTGATCGGCGGTGATGATCTCGATCTTCATGCCGTTGATCTCGCCGCCGAATTCTTCAGCCGCGAGTTTTGCCGCGGCGACGGATCCGGTACCGCCATTGTCGGCGAACACGCCGGACTGGTCGTTCAGCACACCGATCTTGATGGTCTCGGCTGCGCTTGCGGCATGGGCCGACAGCACCAGCGCGGCGGATAGATAGAATGCGTGTTTCAAGAATTTCATCGGGTGCCCCTCCTCAGGAACTGTGTTTTTGTTTGATCGCCTCAAGCACCGGCGCGATGTAACGCCGGAACTGCGCAGGGTTCTCGCTCATCGGGAAATGACCGAGCGCTTCCATGACCGTCACTTCTGCGCCTGCAATGCTCGATGCCGTGCGAACCGTGTCTTCGGGTGAGCACGAGAAATCGTATTCGCCAGTGAGCAGATAGAGCGGACAGGTTTTGGTATCGATCGCGCCAGTGCGGCCACGCAGGTCGCCATCGACGCGATAGAAATAGAGATCGCCCTTGAAGACGCCGGGACCGCCCTGCTTGTAGGCCCAGAGTGTTTCCATCCGCGCTTCAGGCGGCGACTGCGGCGCGACGAGGCCGGACACCAAAGCGGCGCAGACTTCGCCGCCATGGACGTCAGGACGATTGAGCCAGGCGGTGTCATACCACGGGGCCTGGAAGTCGGCGGCTTCCAAGCCGATCAGCGCGCGGAATTCGCTGGCGTGATCGATGGCGAGATTGAGCACGATGCGGCCGCCGATGGAGCACCCCATCACCACGGGCTTGTCGAGATCGAGCGCCGCGCAGAAGGCGCGGATCGTCTCGGTATAGCGCTTGGTCGTGAGCTGATATTCCGACCCGTCCCAACTGGCTGGTGGATTCGACTTGCCGTGCCAGGGCAGATCGAAGGCGATGATACGGTAGTGTTTTGTAAATTCCTCATCGGCCAGCAGATAGCGCCACTGGCGATTGTCGGAACCGGCGGTGTGCAGGCATACCAGCGGAATGCCCTGCCCAGCTTCCTCGAAATAGATCCGGTGCATGGTGCCGTCGATATCGACATGCACATAGCGACCGACCATCGGCTCGATGTAACCGGTCATGCTGCACCTCCGGCATTGCGTGGCAGCGCCAGCAGATCCTTGAAATACTGCAGATGGGTCATGAACGGCTTGATGTCACCTTCGAGCGTGGCTTCACCACGTTTGGTGAGCGACAGCAGATCATGCCAGCCGGCTTTCGGCACCGGCTGCCAGAACGCGGTCCAGGCCTCGGGTGTGGCGCGATAGCTGAACGTCGACGACCGCATCAACACCGGCGCCGCCACCATATCGGTGATGCGGCCAGCGCGGATCGAGACGTGCCAGGCCTGCTCGGTGGAGCCGAGCAGGCAATCCACATCGAGCAAGCGACCGCGCTGGATCAACGCGGCGTCGCGCTCCAGCAGCGCCGGCAGCTGCTCGAAGGTGGCGCTGACGGGATCAGATTTTTTCAAGACCGGACTCCTTGATAATCTTGCCCCACTGGTCCGTCTGCTTGGTGACATGCTCGGCGAGACCGGCAGGCGACGAGACATCCGGCTCGAGACCGATATCAGCAAAGAACTTCTTCGCCTCGTCGGTCGCCATCACCTGCAGGAAGGCCTTGTTGAGCTTTTCGACCACATCGGCCGGCACGCCCTTCGGGCCGAACAGACCGCTCCATGCGGCGAATTCGTAACCGGGCAGACCGACTTCGGCCATCGGCGGCACATTCGGCAGCGACGACACACGCTGCACAGTCGTCACGCCGAGCGCGCGAAGACTGCCATTGTTGATGAATTCACGCGTCACCGCGACGTCGGTGATGACGAATTCGATGCGGCCGCCGAGCAGGTCGGTGATGGCCTGCGGCGTTCCGGGATAGGAGATACGCACGGCATCGATGGTGGCCAGCGAGCGCACCAGCTGCGCCGCCGCCATGCTGCCGGTGTTGCCCGAACCGTAGCTCAGCTTGCCGGGATTGGCCTTGCCGTAGGCGATGAATTCCTTGAGGTCCTTGGCCGGAAAATCCTTGTTGACCACCATCACCAGCGGATTGCGCGTCAGCCGCGCGATCGGCGTGAAGTCGGCGACGGGATCGAACGGCATCTTGTTGTAGAGATGGATGTTCGCCGAATGGGTGGAGTTGGTGGCGAGATAGAGCGTGTAGCCATCGCCCGCCGCGCGCGCGACTTCAGCCGCGCCGATATTGGCATTGGCGCCCGGCTTGTTATCGACGAGGATCTTCTGGCCGAGCACGGCGCCGACCTTCTCGGCGAGGAAGCGCGCTTCCACGTCGGTGGCGCTGCCGGCCGGGAACGGCACCAGCAGGCGGATCATCTTGCTCGGATAGGCGTCCTGCGCCTGTGCCGGCACGAGCGTCATCGCGCTCATGGCGAATGCACCTGCGATCGCTGCACGGCGTGTCATCGACCTCACATGCGATAGCGTCGTGGCGGCCTTGTGCCCTCTCATGTCTCTCACTCCCAACCCGTTTCTTGAAGGTTTGTTGTTCAGCGCGTCCGACGCGGGATGACCGACACAGGAATGGCGCGCGTCGCGGCATAGGCCGCTGCCTTCATCGCCATTCCGTCTCGTCCGCCCTTGCGCATCTTCGACCTGATCCAATTCCAGATTGTTCTGTTAAACAGAACGCTTGTTCTATTATGTGAACATATGTTTGATTGCCGCGCAAGCGAGGCGGAGTCAACCGCTTCCAACACCTGAGAAAGTGGACTTGCGAATGGCCTATCCAGAGATCGAGCTTTACGTAGACGGCGCGTGGCGCCGGAAATCCGGTGCCCCGATCATCAATCCCGCAGATGAAAGCGTGATCGGCACCGTGCCGCATGCCAGCCGCGCCGATCTCGACGATGCACTGGACGCGGCGCAGCGCGGCTTCCAGGTCTGGCGCAAGACGGCGCCGAATGCGCGCGCGCAGATCATCCTCAAGGCCGCCGCGCTGATCCGTTCGCGCGTGGACGAGATGGCTGTGGCGATGACGCTCGAGCAGGGCAAGCCGCTCGAACAGGCCAAACTCGAAATCCTGCGCGGCGCCGAGATCATCGAGTGGGATGCAACCGAAGGCATGCGCATGTATGGCCGCGTGATCCCCGCCGGCCCCGGCCTGCAGCACACCGTGTATCGTCAGCCGATCGGCCCGGTGGCAGCCTTCTCGCCGTGGAATTTCCCCATGAGCTCACCGGGCCGCAAGGTGGCCGGTGCGCTGTCGTCGGGCTGCTCGATCATCCTGAAGGCGTCGGAAGAAACACCGGCCGGCGCGCTGCAGCTGGTGCGCGCCTTCCATGATGCGGGCCTGCCGAAGGGCGTGCTCAATCTGGTGTTCGGCGATCCCGCCGAAATCTCCAGCTATCTGGTGCCACATGACGCCATCCGCCTGATCACCTTCACCGGCTCGGTGCCGGTCGGCAAGCATCTCGCCGCCATGGCGGGACAGGCGATGAAGCCAGCCATCATGGAGCTCGGCGGTCATGGTCCGGTGATCGTGTGCGACGACGTCGATCCGGTGGCCACGGCCAAGGCGTCGGTCGCCACCAAGTCGCGCAATGCCGGACAGGTCTGCGTCGCGCCGACACGCTTCTTCGTGCAGGAGAAGAATTTCGAGATCTTCGCCAAGACCTTTGCGGAAGGTGCTGCGGCGCTGAAGATCGGCAATGGCATGGACCCCACGACGCAGCTCGGCCCGCTGGCCAATCCGCGCCGCGTGGATGCCATGGAGCGGCTGGTGACCGACGCCAGGAAGCGCGGCGCGCGCGTGCTGGCCGGCGGCGAGCGCATCAACAACCGCGGCTACTTCTATCCGCTCACCGTGCTGGCCGATGTGCCCGACGATGCACTGGCGATGAATGAAGAACCGTTCGGTCCACTGGCGCTGGTCAACCCGGTGAAGGATCTCGATGAAGCCATCGCCAAGGCGAACGCCCTGCCCTTCGGCCTCGCCGCCTATGCCTTCACGAATTCGGCGGACAATGTGCAGCGCATTTCCAATGACGTGGAGACGGGCAATCTCACCATCAACCACTTCGTGGCATCGACGGCGGAGACGCCGTTCGGTGGCGTGAAGGATAGCGGCTATGGTCGTGAAGGTGGGATCGAAGGTCTCGGCTGCTACACGGTGACGAAGAACGTGTCACATAAGTTCGGGTAACGCTCAGACGTAGGGCGGATTAGCGAAGCGTAATCCGCCCGGCCGAGTTCGTTGCTGAAACTCCGCGGCGGATTACGGCTTCGCCTAATCCGCCCTACGGCCGCTACAGATGCGCCATCAGCCAAACACTTTCGACAATTCGCTGTGCAGGCGCTTCATCCCGGCCGGGCCGGTAAAGATGTCCTTCACTTCGGCCAGTGCCTCACTGGTCAGTCCTTCCTCGGAGCGAATGCCCTGCGCTGCCGTGGCAAGAATGCGCCCGGCAATGGCGGCCTGATTGGCTGAGGTACGATGCTGCTCTGGAACTTTGGCCACGACCTTGCTCAGGACGTCGCGCATCAGGGCAACGGTGACGGGATCGTAAGATGCCGACATGATGGGGCTCCCTGCTCATGTTCTTGTTATCTGGACACGCTACGCCTGCTTTCAAGTTTGACCAGTGACGTTCGCGTGTTTGGTTAGCAGACCGATAGTCGCAGTCGTATCGCGGCGTCATTGTCCGCTGGCGGACATTGCCGGGAACATCGCGCTCGTGGTTCGGTTCCCACCCGCCGGAAAAATTTAGTCCCAACAAGTGGGCCAGAAACGGATAGATTTTCGCCACGCAGGCTGGATGGGAGCAAAGCTTCAATGGTGGAATCGACGGAGTTGGCCAGGCCGCTGGCAGGCATCCGCCAAACGCCAGTCGTGCGATGATGATGGACAGACTTTCAACAATCGAGCCGGGATCGGCCACGCCAGGCGAACTCAGCCAGCGCATTCGACAGCATGACTGGTCAACGACTCCGCTTGGCGCGATGGCCGCCTGGTCACCCAGCCTGCGCACCACGGTCGATCTGATGCTGGCAACGCAAGCGCAGATCGTGCTGTTCTGCGGCCCGCAATTCGTGGCGCTCTATAACGACGTCTATGCGCTGACCATCGGCGAAAAACATCCGCGCGCGCTGGGACGCCCGGCGCAGGAGAACTGGGCTGAGCTGTGGGACGACCTTGGGCCTCTGCTCAGCGGCGTCATGGAAACCGGCGAGACATTCTCGGCAAAGGACCGGTCGTTCTATATCGAGCGGAGCGGCTACGGTGAAACCGTCTATTTCGACATCTCCTATTCGCCCGTCCGCAACGGTGACGGCACCGTGGAGGCGGTGCTCTGCATCGTCGCGGAGACGACAGATCGCGTGCGGGCAACACAGGTCCTGGCCGACAATGAGGAGCGACAGGCCCTGTTGCTGAAGCTCAGCGACGCACTGCGCGAGGTGGATGATGCCGTGGAGATCCAGAACGTCGCAGCCTCGACGCTGGGCCAGCATCTCGGCACCAACCGGGTATTCTACGGCGAAGTCAGCGCAGACGGTGGGCAGGTGCAGATCCAGCACGACTACTTCGCCGGCGCGACGAGCATTGCCGGACTGCACACCATGGCGGACTACGACAATGATGTGCGCGCGAAATGGCATCGCGGCGAGATCGTTGCGAGTGATGACGTCGAAGCCGACCCCAACATATCCGCACAGCAGCGCGCGGCCTTCGCGGCGGTCGATGTCCGGGCCTGGATGGGTATTCCGCTTATCAAGGCCGGCCGGCTCGTCGCCATCCTCGGCCTCGGCCAGGCGGAGTCCCGGCACTGGTCGCACCGCGAAATGTCACTGGTTAGCGAAGTGGCCGAGCGCACCTGGTCCGCAGTGGAGCGCGCCAAGTCGGATGCTCGCCTGCGCGACAGCGAAAAGCGTTTTCGCGCGCTGGTGAGCGCAAGCTCGGATGTGGTCTACCGGATGAGCCCGGACTGGCAGGAGATGCGCCAGCTCGACGGGCGCGGCTTCCTGTCCGACGCCGAAGGTCCGACCGTGCGTTGGCTGGACGAATATCTCTTTCCTGAAGACCAGCCAACGATCATGGCCGAAGCCAATCGCGCGATGGCAGCGCGCGACACGTACGAACTCGAACACCGCGTGCGGCAGGCCGATGGCACCGAAGGCTGGACCTTCTCGCGCGCCATCCCCATCGTCGATGAATCCGGTGCGATCACCGAATGGTTCGGCATGGCGACGGACGTCACCCATGCCAAGCGCATCCGTGATCAGCAGCGGCTGCTCAACAACGAGCTCAGCCACCGCATCAAGAACCTGTTCGCCATGGTGCAGGCCATCAGCCTGCAAACGCTGCGGCCGATCAAGGAACGCGGCGAGGTGCGAACGCTGCAGGAGCGCCTGCTGGCGCTGAGCAGCGCGCATGACATTCTCCTGCGCAACAACTGGATCGAAGCATCGGTGATCGATGTCGTCACCGCTGCGCTGGCCGCGCTTGGGGCGTCTGAACGAGTCAAGGTGAACGGGACGGATATCACGATCGGCTCCAAGGCCGCCCTCAGCATGGCGCTGCTGCTGCACGAACTCGGAACCAATGCGTTGAAATACGGCGCGCTCTCGGCGCCCCAGGGCAGCATCACTCTCCGCTGGGCAATCGAGGCCAGGGACGAGGTGCAGTTGTTCTGTTTGCGCTGGATGGAGAGCGACGGCCCGCCGATCGAGGCGCCGCCGGCGAAAGGTGGGTTCGGCACGCGGCTCCTCTCCACCGGACTGACCGGGACCGGCGGATTGACCCTCGACTACAAGCGCGACGGGCTGGAAGCAACGCTCGCCTCCCCGTTGCGGGAGATGTTCTGGACCAACTGAGCCTCGTATTGCGGGCGCGAGATGGAACCAATAAAGTCCCGGCATGGATTGGGACAAGGTACGTATTTTTCTCGAAGTCGCCCGCACCGGCCAGATTCTCGGTGCCGCCAAGCGGCTCAAGCTCAATCATGCCACCGTCGCCCGCCAGCTCACCGCGCTGGAGAAGGACCTCAAGACCAAGCTGCTGAACCGGCAGACGACGGGCTCATCGCTCACCCCCGCCGGCGTCGCGCTGCTGGCTGCTGCGGAGCGGGCGGAATCCGAATTGCTGCGGGTGGGGTCGCAGCTCTCCTCGGCCGCGGACAAGATCGCCGGCACCGTGCGTATCGGCGCGCCGGACGGGCTCGGCAATTATTTTCTGGCGGACAAGCTCGGCGCCTTCGCCGCGGACAATCCCGACCTGGTGATCCAGCTCGTCGCGATGCCGCGCACCTTCTCGCTCGCCAAGCGGGAGGCAGACATGGTGGTCACGGTCGAGCGCCCCGACGAGGGCAAACTGATGTGCACCAAGCTGACTGACTACACGCTCGGCTTCTACGCGTCGGAGGATTATCTCGCGCGCTCACCGGCGATCCGGAAGGTCGGCGATCTCGCCGACCATCTGCTCATCACCTATATCCACGACATCATCTTCAGCCGCGCGCTGGATTATGCGTCGACGCTGAGCGAGCTGATCACGCGGCGCTTCGAATGCGGCAGCGTGATCGGCCAGCTGGAAGCCGTGCGCGCGGGCCATGGCGTCGGCATCCTGCATGACTATGCCGCGCAGCGTTATCCGGAGCTGCGGCGCATCCTTCCGGCCAACAGTTTTACGCGCACCTATTGGCTGATCTCGCATCCCGATACGCATGATACGCGCCGGGTGCGCGAGATTCGGCGCTACATCGTCGGGAAGGTGAAGGAAGCGCGGAAGCAGTTTATCGTGGGGTGAGCGCGATCAGCTCCCGCTCGAGACCACCGCGCCGAACTTCGTAAAAAACTCGCCCGCCAGCTTCTTCGCCGTCGCATCGATCAAACGTCCGCCGAGTTGGGCGAGCTTGCCGCCGATCTGCGAATCGACCTGATAATGCAGGATGGTCTCGTTCTCACTGACCGCTTCGAGCTGGATCGCAGCACCCCCCTTGGCGAAGCCGGCCACGCCGCCGGAGCCCTCACCCGTGATCTTGTAGCCATTCGGCGGATCGAGATCGCTCAGCGTCACCTTGCCGCCGAAACTCGCCTTCACCGGGCCGACCTTGATGACAACCTTGGCCGTCATCTCAGTCGGCGACGCCATCTCCAGCTCCTGGCAGCCCGGGATACACTGTTTCAGCACGTCGGGATTGTTGAGCGCGGCCCACACCGCCTCACGCGAGGCCGGGATGGTCTGGCTGTCATTCATCTGCATCGTATCGTTTCCTCATGCCGGCGCGTCAGACCGCGCAATAGCGTTCCTGCATGTCCTTGTCCGCGAGCAGCGCGTCCGAGCTGCTCTCATAGACCACCTCGCCCTGATCGAGGATCACCGCGCGGTCGGCCAGGCGCAGCGCCCATTCGACATTCTGTTCGACCAGCAAGAGCGTGACGCCCTGGTCGCGCAGCTTGCGGAACAACACGCCCATTTCCTCCACCAGCACCGGCATGATGCCTTCGGACGGCTCGTCCAGCAGGATCATCTTCGGCTTGGCGATGGTGGCACGCGCAATGGCCAGCATCTGTTGCTCGCCACCGGACATGGTGACGCCTTCCTGATCGAGGCGCTCCTTGAGGCGTGGAAAGCTTTTGGCGATCTCGTCGATGGCCTCGCGCTCGTCGATCTTGCCGCTGGAGGCCACGAGGCCGAGCTGCAGGTTTTCGCGCACGGTGAGGCCGGGCACGATGCGGCGCTCTTCCGGCACATAGGCGAGGCCGAGACGATAGCGATCATGCGCCTTCAGCGAGACCAGATCCTTGCCATCGAACTGCATGCTGCCGGAGATCTTCGGCATCAGGCCCATGATCGAACGAATGGTGGTGGTCTTGCCGGCGCCGTTGCGGCCGACGAGCGCGACCACTTCGCCCTGCTTCACGGTGAGCGAGACGCCGTGCAGCGTGTGGCTGGAGCCATACCAGGCGTTGAGGTCACGGATATCAAGCATAGCCATGGTTCTGTCCCAGATAGACGCGACGAACCTCGGGGTCCGTCTGGATCTCGTGCGGCGTGCCGTCGGCGATCAGCTGGCCGTGATGCAGCACCAGGATGCGATCGCTTAGACCGAGGATCATCTTCATCTTATGCTCGACCAAGAGGATGGTGCGCTCCGCCGCCAGCTTCTCCAGCAGCGCCACCATCTCCTTGGTTTCCTCCGGGCCCATGCCGGCGGTGGGCTCGTCGAGCAGCAGCAGTTCGGGATCGGAGATCAGTGCAATGGCAATTTCCAGCGCACGCTGCTGGCCATGGGCGAGGAATTTCGCTGTCTCATCGCGCTTGGCGATGAGGCCGACGGATTCGAGCGCCTTGTCGGCGCGAGCATCCAGTTCATCGAACTTCTTGCGATTAGTCCAGATATTATAGCGCGAGCGTCCCGCCTGCGCTGCGACGCGGACATTTTCGTGGACGCTCAGATCGGGAAAAATGTTGGTGATCTGATAGGAGCGCGCGATGCCGCGATGGACGAATTCATGCTGGCGCGTGCCCTTGAGATCGTCGCCCTTGAAGCGGACGGTTCCGGTGGACGGCGACAGCACGCCGGACAGCACGTTGAAAAACGTGCTCTTGCCGGCGCCATTCGGCCCGATGATGGAGGTGACGCGGCCGGGGCGGAATTCGGTGGTCACGCCCTGCAGCGCGATGAAGCCACCGAATTTCATGCCGACATTCTCGACGGCGAGCAGCGGCGCAGTCATCGGACGACCCTCGACAGGAATGTGCCCCAGATGCCCTTGGGCAGGAACAGGACGAACAGCACGAAGATGGAGCCGACGATGATCTGCCAGTGCGACGTCCACAGCGAGAACACGTCTTCCATCAGCAGGAACACCAGCGCGCCGATGAAGGGGCCGAAGAAGCTCGAGGCGCCGCCGAGCAGCGTCATCATCACGATCATGCCGGAGGTGAGGTAGTGCAGCGATTCCAGCGGCACGAAAGCGAGATGCAGCGCCGACATGGTGCCGCCCAGCGCGCAGATGGTGCCGGACAGCGTGAAGGCCAACAGCTTCGTGCGCTCGACGTCATAGCCGCAGGTGCGGGCGCGGCGCTCGTTCTCGCGGATCGCCTCGATTGCGGCGCCAAAGGGCGAGTTGAGGATGCGCGACACCAGCCACAAGGCGGCGGCCGCGAACACCATCAGCACGTAGTATTTGTTCACGGGATCGAGGAAATTGATGTCGAAACCGAACAGGTTGATCTTGTTCACCGTGAAGCCGCGGAGACCGTTTTCGCCGCCGGTCCAGGTCGAGGCTTGCAGAGCGACGTAATAGACGAGCTGTGCGAGGGCGAGCGTGACCATCGAGAAATAGATGCCGCGCGTGCGCGTCGACATGCCACCGATGATGAAGGCCAGCACCGCACCGCCGGCGACGCCCATCAGCACCGCGAGATACCAGGACACGCCGAACTGGCCAATGGCGATGCCGGTGATGTAGGCGCCGGCACCGAAGAAGGCGGCGTGGCCGAAGGACAGCAGGCCGGTGTAACCGAACAGAAGATTATAGCCGACGCAGACGACGCCATAGATCAGCACGTTGACTGCGAGCGCCTTGGACGGCAGCAGCCAGGGCAGGATGCACAGCGCGAGGATGGACAGCGGGACGCGATAGGTCGTCATCATGGCCTTGAGACGCGCCGGCTTTCGCGCATCGGCAGGCAATGGCGCGGCAACGGATGGTACATTCATGATCGTCTCTCCGTTACGCGAGTTTGCCGAACAGGCCCTGCGGCCGGATCAGAAGCACGATGGCCATCAGCGCAAACATCACGATGGTCGCCATTTCCGGCGCGAACAGCGCGGTCATGCTGATGACGACGCCGACGAGAAGCCCGGCGATGATCGCGCCGACCAGCGAGCCAAGGCCGCCGATCACCGTCACCACGAAGGCTTCGGCAAGCACCAGCGCGCCCATTTCGGGATTGACCGAGCGCATCGGCCCAGCCAGCACGCCGCCCAGCGCGGCAAGGCCGACGCCGAGGCCGAACACCGCGAGCCAGACCTTGCTGATATCGACGCCGAGCACGCGCATCATCATGGGATCGCGCGAGCCGGCGCGGACGATGAGGCCGAATTTCGTTTTCTCCAGGCCGAGCCAGAGCAGCACGACGATGGCGAAGACCAGCGCGACGACGAAGATGCGATAGATCGGGAAGAAGCCGACGCCGAGATCGACGACGCCGGTGAGCAGTGACGGCGTCGGGAACGGAATGCCGTCGCTGCCGAACACGATACGCACGCCTTCGACCAGCACATAGCTGAGGCCGAAAGTGAGCAGCAGCGGATCGTCGATGGAGCGGCCATAGAGCCGTCGGATCAACACGAATTCGATCAGCATGCCGAACACGCCGATCATGATGGGGGCGACGAGGAGCCCCCACCAGAAACTGCCGGTCAATGATGCGACCCACAGCCCGGCATAGGCGCCGACCATGAACAGGGCGCCATGCGCGAAATTCACCACGCCCATCATGCCGAAAATGATCGACAGGCCGAGCGCGGTGATCACGAGGATGGCACCGAGGGCAACTCCGGAGAAGAGCTGCATCAGAATGAGTTCTGTATCCATGGGACGGCGCGTGCCTTCGCTTAGGTGGGGAAGCCAAGTTCGGCGCAGGTGCGCAGCACCTGTTCCGACGGCGCTTCATTGGCGACGATGCTGAACAGGTCGCTGTCGCCCTTCATGTCGGCCTTCTTCTTGGACTCCAGGACGAGCACCGACTGCACCGACTGATGATCGCATTTGCGATAATATTGCGGGCCCTTGGCGACGTCGTATTTCAGCGCCTCGAGAGCCGCGATCACCTTGTCCGTGTCGGTGCCGCCAGCCGCCTGCATCGCCTGCAGCAGCGACATCACGCCGGTATAGCCATAGGCGCCGTAATCGGTCGGGATGGCGCCGCCATTGGCCGCACGATAGGCATCGTTGAATGCCTTCGCGGATGGCACTGTGCTTTCGAGACCCCAGTAGAAGTTGGAGCCGCCGACGACGCCCTCGAACACCTCCGGGCTGACGGCGAGGCGCTGGTTGTGCAGCAGCACGGGCACGACGATCTTCGCGCTCTGCTTGAGACCGAAGTCCACCGCCTGCTTGATCGAATTGGCCTGGTCGCGGCCGAAATTGCTGATGCAGAGAATGTCCGGACGCATCGAGCGCAGGCGCGGCATGAAGGTCGAGTAATCGGCGGCGCCGAACGGGTGCATGATTTCGCCTACCGTTTCCGCGCCGATCGCTGCTTGCGCGCGCTTGAAGCCGCGCAGCATTTCATGGCCATAGGCATAATCAGCGACAAGATGGGCGACCTTGGTGCCCTTCTTGAAGGCGTAACGCGCCACGGCGGCCGTGGTCATCGTCGGGTTCAGCGCCTCGTGAAACGTGTATTTGCTGAAATCCTTGACCTCATTGATGGTGTCGGACTGGCTGATGGAGACATAGAGCACACCGCGGGCGCGGGTGACTTCGTTCACCGCAAGCTGCACGGCGCTCGACAGCGATCCGACGATCGCATGCACCTTGTCCTTCTCGATCAGTTCGAGCGTGCGCGTCGCAGCTTCGCCGCCGTTGAGCTTGTCGTCGCGCACCAGGAGCTCGACCTTGCGGCCATTGACGCCACCCTTGTCATTGACCTGCTTGACGGCGAGTTCGGCGCTCTTGACCTGATCCTTGGCTTCGGCAGCGAAGGGGCCGGTCAGCGGCGTCGGGAAACCGATGCGGATATTGTCGTCGGCCGCACGGGCGATCCACGGCATGGCCATCACGCCGGCACCGGTGCCGAGCGCGGCCAGCATATGGCGACGGGAAATGCTGAAACGGTTCGAGTTTCGGTTGTCTTTTGTCATGTGCTCCCTCCCTGTTGTCGTGTTGTGTCGATCAGATGTGTCCAAGTGCCTTGAGAATGCGCGCAGGCGTCATCGGCACCTGCGCGATGGTGCCGCCGAACGGCGACATCGCATCATTGATGGCGTTCATGGCGGCGGCCGAAGCCGCTGCCGTTCCCGCTTCGCCGACTCCCTTTGCGCCGAGCTGGGTATCCAGTGTCGGCGTCTCCACATGGGCGACGACGATATCCGGCATCTCCACCGCCATGGGGACAAGGTAATCGGCCAGCGATCCATTGGTGAGCTGGCCGCTCTCGCCATAGACGCATTCCTCGAAGAAGGCCGCGCCCAGCCCCTGCACCACGCCGCCGCGGATCTGCTCATCCACCAGCAACGGGTTGATGACGCGGCCGCAATCCTCGACCACCCACATCTTCAGGATCTTGACGAAGCCGGTCTCGACATCAAGCTCGAGATGGCAGGCCTGCACGCCATTGGTAAAGGCGAAAGGATAGCCCTCGGGCGCATAGTGATGCGCGACGGAGAGCTGCGCCTGGGTGCCCGGCGGCAGCGTGTCGGAGCGGAAATAGGCGATGCGCGCGATCTCGGCGAGTTCGATGCGCTGCTGACTGGTCGCCTTGTCGATGATCCAGCCGGCCTGTAGGTCGAGCTTGTCGGCCTCCTCCTGCAGAATCGCCGCAGCCACAGAGAGCACATTGCCCTTTAGCTTCTGCGCCGCCTGCAATGCCGTCTCGCCGCCGATGCCGGCGCCGCGGCAGGCATAGGTGGCGCCGCCATGGGGCGTCGTCTCGGTGTCGCCGGTGATGACCTTGATGCGGTCGCGATCGACACCGAGATGTTCGGCCACGATCTGGCCGACGATGGTCTCGGTGCCCTGCCCGAGTTCGGTGATCGAGATCAGGCAGCGCACATCGCCGGAGGGCGTGATCTTGAGGATGGCGCCGTCCTGCGACGAGATGCGCACGCCGCCGACGCCATAGAAGGCCGGGCTCGGATTGGTGATCTCGACAAAGGTGGCAATGCCGATGCCCCGATGGATGCCTTGCTTGCGCAGCTCGGCCTGTTTGGCGCGGAGGCCGTCATAATCCATCATCTCGCGGATCTTTGCGAGACAGGCATGATGCGACAGCGACTCGAATTTGTAACCGGTGGGCGACGTGCAGGGATAGGCGTCGTCCGGGATCAGATTGCCGCTGCGGATATCGAACACATCGCGCGATGTCTTCGCGGCGATCATGTCCACCAGCCGCTCTGTCACCGTGCACGCGACGGGATGGCCGACGGCGCGGTACTGGCTCATCTGCACCTTGTTCTGGAACACGACCTGCAGATCGGCACGATAATTCCTGAACGTGTAGGGCGCGCCCATCAGGCGATAGACCTGATTGCCCTCGACCACGCTGGTGCGCGGATAGGCGGAGAAGGCGCCGATGCCGGTGACATCCTCGACATCCATGGCGAGGATGTTGCCATCCGCATCCGCCGCCATCCGCGCGCGGACGCGGTGATCGCGCGCGTGAATGTCTGACACGAAGGATTCCATGCGGTCGGCGACATACTTTACCGGGCGCCCCAGCATGATGCCGAGTCCGACCACCGCCATGTCCTCGTGATACATGTGCAGCTTCATGCCGAAGGAGCCGCCGATATCCGGCGCGATCACGCGCACGCAGGCTTCGGGAATGCCGTAGTGACGTGCATAGATATCCTGAAACTGATACGGCGTCTGCGTGGCATGATGCACCGTCAGCTTGGGCTCGCTCGCATCATAATCGGCGACGATCGCACGCGGCTCCATGGTCACGGCGGTGTGCCGGCCGAACAGGAATTCCTCCTCGACCACATGCGCTGCAGTGGCGAAGACGTCCTCGACGCCGCCGGTGTCGATCTTGCCCTGGAAGCAGAGATTGCTGCCGAGTTCGGGCGAGATGACGGGCGCATCGGGATCGCGGGCGGCATCGATATCGACCACAGCGGGCAGTTCATCGAATTCGATGGCCACGAGTTCAGCCGCATCTTCTGCCAATGCACGCGTGTCGGCCACCACGGCGACCACCGCCTGCCCGGCCCAGACGACCTTGTCGATCGGCAACGGCCATTGCGGCGGCGACTTCATGCCCTTGAAGTGATCCATGGTGCCAACCCATGGTGTGCAGAGCTTTGCCAGATCCGCGCCGGTGGCAACGAGACGGACACCCGGCGCGGCACGCGCTTCATCCGCATTGATCGCGACGATCCGCGCATGCGCATAGGGGCTACGCACATAAGCGACATGCAGCATGCGCGGCAACGTGATGTCGGTGACGTAGCGGCCGCGACCGGCGAGCAAACGCTTGGCATTCGGCCGCGGGACCGAGCGGCCGATATAAGAATTCGGACGATCGAGGGAGGTGATCGCACTCATGCGTGGACCTCCTCGGCGCGCTTGCGCGCCGTTGTCTCGATGGCATCGACGATGGCTTCATAGCCGGTGCAGCGGCAGTAGTTGCCGGACAGCGCATCGCGGATTTCATCGCGCGAGGGAATGCCGGGCTGCGACAGCAGGCTATAGGCCGTCATCAGCATGCCCGGCGTGCAGAAGCCGCATTGCAGCGAATTGCGTTGATGGAAGGCGTCCTGCAGATCGGCGATCACCGCCCGCTCGGTCAGCCCCTCCACGGTCTCGACCGCCGATCCGCTCGCCTGCACGGCGAAGGTCAGGCACGAATGCACGACGCTGCCATCGAGCAGCACGAGGCATGCGCCGCAGACACCCATCTCGCAGCCGGTATGAGTACCGGTCAATTCCAGTATCTGGCGCAGGAAGTCGGCGAGCGTCGTTCGCGCGGGAACACGATGCGACACCTCGCTGCCGTTCACGGTCATGGTGACATCGACGAGATCGCTCATGGCGCCTGCCTCGCGATATCGCCAAGCAGCCGGCCGAGCACAACGCGCGCCAGATGACGCCGCATGGCCGGCGGCACATTCTCGTCGTCGGGCGGATCGATGTCGTGGACCACGGCATCCTGTGCCGCAGCGATGGCATCCTGATTGAGCACCCGGCCCATCAGCGCGTCTTCCGCCTTCCAGGCCCGCACGGGCGTATTGCCGACCGAGAAGAAGACGATCCGGATCTGTTCGACCGCGCCCTCGACGGCTTCCGCGAGAATGCCGCAGCCAACCAGCGCGAAATCACCGCGGCGGCGTGCGAGCTCGTGGAACGCCCAGCGATGCGAGGGCCGCACCACCGGCACATGAATGGCGACCAGCAATTCGCCGGGCTCGATCGCAGTCTGGAACAGATCGACGAAGAACTCGTCGGCAGGCACGCGACGTGTGCCGTCGCGATTGGCGATTTCAAGCTCGGCGCCGAGCGCCAGCGTCATCGCCGGAAACTCCGAGGCGGGATCGGCATGGGAAATGCTGCCGCCCAGCGTGCCCTTGTTGCGGATCGCGGGATGGGCGACATGCGGCGCAGCTTCGCTGTAGAGCGGCGCATGCTTGCGGATCAGCGGATCGGCCAGCACCTCGGCATGGCGCGTCAGCGCGCCGATACGAAGCCAGTTGCCCTTGAGTTCGATGCCGCGGAGATCGGGAATATGGGCGATGTCGATCAGCACTTCGGGCGCCTGCAAACGCAGGGCGAGCGACGGCACGAGGCTCTGGCCGCCTGCGATATAGCTCGCATCGCCGGCCGCCTCATATGCCTCCAGCGCCTCCACCAGCGTGGAAGCCCGCACATAGTTGAACGCCCTCGCCTTCAACTCATCCCCCCAGGCGTCTCGCGGACACCGGTTTTGTGACCATTTGGTCTTAAATCTAGAACACGTCGAGTTCCGCCGGTCAAGTTAAATGACCATTTGGTCTCTTTTTGCGATTGCGATATTCAGTCACAAGCAAATCGAAGTGAAAATGGTCAAAAAGCCCGTCAAAACTGCTGAAAAGCCACCGCGCCGCAACATGCGCGCCGCCGAACGCGAGCGTCTCATCCTCGACGAGGCCATCAAGTTCTTTGCCGAGCATGGATTTGGCGGGCAGACGCGCGAGCTGGCCAAGCGCATGGGGATCACCCATTCGGCCATCTATCGCCACTTCCCGAGCAAGGAAGCGCTGATCGAGCGGGTCTATGAAGAGATCTATCTCAGCCGCTGGTCGCCTTCATGGGCCGGCCTGATTCAAGATCGCAAGCAGCCGCTGCAGGCGCGTCTGTCGCAGTTCTATCTCGAATATGTGCAGCAGGTGTTCGAATATAACTGGGTGCGCATCTTCGTGTTTTCGGGGATGAAGTCGTTCGACATCACCAAGCGCTATCTGCAGATCGTGCGTGAGCAGATCATCGAGCCGGCCTGCTGCGAGCTGCGCCATGACCTGAAACTGCCGACGCGCGACAAGGTGCCGTTGTCGGAGCGCGAAGTGGAGATGTTCTGGGGCCTGCATGGCCGCATCTTCTATATGGCCATCCGCCGTTTCGTTTATGAGACGCCGACGCCTGACCAGCTCGATGACATCGTGCGGGATGCCGTGCGGGTGTTTCTCGACGGAGCGCGCGGATTGATGCCCGAGCTGGTCAAGCCGCGGTAACGGCATTGCTGCGGAGCGCAGATGAAGGCCGGCCGGAGCAATGCATCGAGCAGCGCGAGTTCGCCAGAAACGTCTCTGCCGGACCTGACTGCGAGAACGCTATTCTACGAGAAAACATCCGGCCTGCGGCGATACGCAGACGAACTGCGTTTGGCCTCTCGCCCGTGCGCAAAAAACGAAATCGCTCTCGTCGCTTTCAGCACGCGCGTCGCTACACTTTCCCCATCAAATGGGGAGATCAGTTCACATGACGCATCTATTGTCCCGCTTCATTCAGGCTGGCGCCGTGTGGCTAGCCTTGAGCGGTGCCGCAGCCGCCGATCAGCCGCTCAGGATCGCCGCAAGCGCCGGCCCTGTCGGGCAGCTTGTGTCCTTCGCTGCCAATCTCGCCAAGGAGAAAGGCATCGACGTCAAGACGATCGAGATCACCGACTGGATCGTGATCAATGAAACCGTGCAGAACGGCGACGCCGATGCGAACTTCTTCCAGCACAGCACCTATCTGGCGATCCAGAACAAGACGCGCGGCTTTACGCTTGCCCAGGCCGACAAGGTCGGCGTGATTGCGCCAGTCGGCCTGTTCTCGAAGAAGATCAAGAGCCTGAATGACATCAAATCCGGCGACAGCGTTGCCATTCCGAACGAACCACTGAACGGCGCCCGCGGGCTGATCCTGCTGGAGCGTGCCGGTCTCATCAAGCTTGCGCCGGGCAAGGGCTTCGCCGTGTCGAAATTCGATATCATCGAGAATCCGAAGAACCTGAAGATCGTCGAACTCGATCCGGCCCAGACCTATCGATCGCTGGATGACGTGACGCTGGCGCTGGTCAATATCACCTATCTCATCCCCGCAGGCGGCGATCCGAAATCGGCCTTGATTATCGATCGAACGATCGATGACGGGCTGGTCCTGCGCTTCACGGCGCGCGCGGACAAGAAGGACGATCCGCGCCTCGCCGCTTTCATCAAGGTGTTCAAGTCACCGGAAGTGAAACGCTTCATCGAAGACAAGCTGCCAGCCTTCATTCCGGCAGGATTTGACGGCTAGCGGCCGAAGAGCGGACGGCGGACCATGATTGCCATGCGTGATCTTCTGTCTGTCACCCTTCCCGAAGGACATTCGGCACACCTGGCTGCCTAATATGGATAGCCATTTCATTGACCGGAACGGCTATTCCGACGAAATTCACATAGACAACCCGTGCTCAGAGGCACCCGCATGACCATGACCGGCAGAACAGGAGTGAGTGAGTTGCGCAGAAGCGTGACACGCCGCTGCGTGTCTGCGGCCACCGGCGCGTGTTGTTGATCCCAGACAGACGTCGACCTTCATTTCCTGACATCGCAACTCTCGGATGGGATCGCTGCCATGCAGCGACACAAACACATGCCACACGCCTATATCATCGAAATCGCAAACCAGACCGCCGGTATCGTCGTTGCCGAAGAGCGCGGCTTCCGCTTCTTCTCGTCGGAGACCGCCTTCGATTCACTCGAGGGAACTCACTTCGGATCGGCCCGCGCTGCGGAACGCGCCGCGCGTGCACTTATCGACTCCCGCCGCGCGGGCCATGCCCGCCTGCAGGCTGCCTGAGAAATGCCACCGAAGGCGTGCATGAACCGTCGTGGGACGCCGCGGCGGTCGTGCGTGCCGCTCCTCCCGCAAGACACCGGAGATGACCTTGAGCGTTCAGTCGGAATTCCTTTGGTACATCCCGAATGACGTCAAGGCCGGCCATCGCGGCGACACCGCGGATCCCAACCACAACAGCATCACGACGCTGACCGACCAGGCCCAGGCACTCGAGCGCCACGGCTGGCGCGGCGCGCTGCTCGGGACCGGCTGGGGACGGCCGGATACGTTTACAGTCGCTGCAGCCCTGGCGGCACGGACCACGACGTTTGAACCGCTGATCGCGATAAGACCCGGCTACTGGCGGCCTGCGCATTTCGCTTCCGCCGCCGCCACGCTCGATCAGCTCACCGGCGGTCGTGTCCGCGTCAATATCGTGACCGGGACAGACAATCTCGCCGCCTATGGCGACGGCGAATCCGATCCAGCCCACCGCTATGCGCGGACGAAAGAGTTCATGCGGCTGGTTCGACGCCTCTGGACCGAGGAGGACGTGACCTATGCGGGCGATCATTTCCGCGTCTCGAATTCCACAGCCGCGCCGCGGATCACACCGCACGGCGAGCGCCGGCATCCAAAGCTTTATTTCGGCGGAGCCTCCGAAGCCGCCGAACGCGTCGCCGCCACCGAAGCCGATGTACAACTGTTCTGGGGCGAACCGCTTGCTGACGTGAAAGAGCGCATTGCGCGGCTCGGCGATATCAGCCGACGCCTTGATCGCGATCTCGCGCCGCTGGAATTCGGCCTGCGCATTACCACCGTCGTGCGCGAGACATCACGTGAAGCCTGGGCCGTGGCCGAAGCCAAGGTCGCCGAAATGGCGAAGAAGGCGGGCGCCGGCTGGAATGATCACGGCCCGCCGATCGCCGTGGGGCAACGCCGCCTGCTCGATCTGCAGACGCGCGGCGACGTGCTCGACGACAATCTCTACACCGCTCCCGGAAAATATGGGGCAGCCGGCGCCGGCACCACCTGGCTGGTCGGGTCTGCGGAGGAAGTTGCCCGGTCGCTGCAGAAATATCGCGCATTGGGCGTACGAACCTTTATCCTGTCCGACACGCCCTATCTCGCCGAGATCGAGCGACAAGGGCGCCTCCTCCTCCCGCTTCTGCGCGACGAAGCCGGGACTTGATCGACCAGACACCGGACACATGACTGCAACCAAAGAACTCCGCTTCAACGCCTTCAACATGACCGCACCGAGCCACAACTGGGCCGGCCTGTGGTCGCACCCGCGCGATGCCTCGATCGGCTACAACACGCTCAACTACTGGACGGAATTTGCCAAAACGGCAGAGCGCGGCCTGCTCGACGGCATCTTCCTGGCAGATGTCTTCGGCGTTTATGACGTCTTCGGCGACAGCCCGGATACTGCAATCAGGCACGGCGTGCAGATCCCCAATGCCGATCCGACCTTGTTCGTTTCGGCGATGGCGCTGGTGACGAAGCATCTCGGCTTCGGCATCACCGCCAATCTGACACTGGATCATCCCTATCATTTCGCACGCCGCTTCTCGACGCTCGATCATCTGACCCAGGGACGCATCGGCTGGAACATCGTCACCGGCTATCTCGACAGCGGCGCGCGTGGCATGGGCTTCGAGGCCGGCCGCGCTCACGACGATCGCTATGATGTCGCCGATGATTTCCTGGCTGCGACCTACAAACTGTGGGAGGGCAGCTGGGCGCAGGATGCCGTGCGCCGCGATCGCGCCAGCGGTGTCTTCACCGACCCCGCCAAGGTGCGTGCGATCCATCATCACGGGCCACATTACCGTGTCGACGGCATCCATCTATCGGAGCCGTCGCCGCAGCGAACGCCCCTGCTCTATCAGGCCGGTGCCTCCAGGCGCGGCCGCTCTTTCGCCGCCAAACATGCCGAGGCGATCTTTCTCAACGGCCAGACCAAGCCGATGCTGGCCGAGACGGTGAAGGCGATCCGTACGGCCACGAAGGAATTTGGCCGCTCCCCCCATGACATCAAGCTATTCGCGGGGCTGAACATCATCGTCGCACCGACGCGGGGTGAAGCGAAGGACCTGCACGCCGAATATGCGTCCTACGTGCATCAGAGCGGGCAACTCGCGCTGCTGTCCGGCTGGACCGGAATCGACTTTTCCAAGTTCGCGCCGGACCAGGCGCTGCAATATGTCGAGAGCAATGCGATCCAGTCGATGGTCGAGAACCTCACCAAGCGCAGCGACGTGCCGATGAAGATTGGCGACCTCGCATCGCTTAGCCCCGCAGGTGCACGCGCGCCATTCGTGGTGGGGTCGCCGCAGGATGTTGCCGACGAGCTCGCGGACTGGGCGCGCGAAACCGATATCGACGGTTTCAATCTCGTGCGCCTGGTCGCACCCGAGTCACTCGCGGCCTTTGTCGACCTGGTGGTGCCCGAGCTGCAATCGCGCGGGCTTTACAAGACGGCCTATCGTGAGGGAACGCTGCGCGAAAAACTGTTTCCCAACGCGGCAGCCTTGCTGCCGGCAAGCCACCCGGCAGCGCAGTATCGGCAGCCGGTCTGAACCGGCTGCCCGCGCGCCTCAGACGTCGACTTCGACCTGCAGCACATCGTTGAAGCGGTTGAAGGCGCCGCACAAGGCGATGCGCCAGGTCAGCTCGACGATCTGCGCGTCGTTGAAATGCGCGCGCAGGCGCTCGAACATGGCGTCGCGAATGCGGCTCCAGTTCGCCGTCACGGCAATCGAATACTCGACCACGAGACGGTCGATCTCATCGAGTTCGGGATGCTTCTCCCAGTCGAGCAGGCTGGCTGCGCCGTCCGGCGTGATGCCTTCCACGGCCAGCTTGGGCGAGTGCTGGGCGACGCAGAACTCGCACTGGTTGACCAGCGAGGTCGCAACGATTGCCAATTCGAGATAGCGCTTCTTCAGCACGCCCTCATCGCCGAGCTGGGTGAGGAGTTTCCACATATGTTCGAAGATCGGCAGGCGATTGGCCATCGCGCCGGCCTGCCCCTCGAACGGACCATAGACGGTCATGCGGTCCCAGAGCGGCTTGAGGTGGTCGGGCAGATCGTCCCGGCGCTTAAGGGTGACACGGGCCATGGGAAAACTCCTGGAATCAGCTCGCCTTGTTCGCGAGCGCCGAACGCGGCTCGCGACCAAAGCCGTCGGGTTTGAAGATCAGTAGAACAACCAGCCCCACGCCGACAAGGAACAGGCGGATGGCCGCCAGTTCGGCCGCGCCGAGGCCGGGCACATAGTCGATCAGGAAGCGACTGCCCTCGAGCAGGAAGATCAGCGTGAAGGCGCTGGCGAGAACGCCGCGATTGCTCCCGCGGCCGCCGACGACGACTGCCATGAAGGCGTAGGCGGTGATGATCGGGCCGAACTGGGTGGGGTCGATATAGGTGTAATAGAACGCATGCAGGCTGCCGGCGAGGCCGAGAATGGCGCCGCCCACCGCAAAAACGCGAACACGCACCGACAGCACGGACTTGCCGAGCGCCTCGACCACGCCGGGATCATCGCGCGTGGCGCGCACGAGCCGACCGAAGGGCGAACGCGCCAGGCCCTGCAGCCCCACATAGACAATCAGCACTGACAGAAGCGCGAGCAGGAGGAAGCCGACGTCGCCAAAGCCGCGCGGCCACAGCGCCTGGAGCGGCCGTTCGATGCCGGCGACCCCGAGCATGCCCTTGGTCAGCCAGCCTTCATAGCTGATGACGAGGCGCAGACATTCGGCGAAGCCGAGCGTGACGATGGCAAGATAGTCTTCCGACAATCGCACGGAGATCAGCGCGCTGGCCGCGCTGAGCGCGGCAACCCCCATCATCGCAGCGGCCAGAGCAAGCAGGGGTGACACGCCCTGCACCGTCAACAGGCCGGCGATATAGGCGCCGAGCATGTAGAAGCCGAACAGGCCGAAATTCACCAGGCCGCCCATGCCCCATTGCAGATTGAGCGCAAGACCCGCGAGGGCGGCGATGGCGACGACCGAGATGGTGGCGATGAGATAGACCGTCATTTCGTCACCCACCGCGTCCCGAACAGACCCCATGGCCGCAGCAACAGCAGCGCCACCATCACCAGGAATGTCACGATCATCCGATAGTGCACCGGCATGATCAATGTCGCCAATTCCTCGGCAATGCCGAGTGTCAGCGCGCCAGCGACGGCAGCCATCGGATTGGCGATGCCACCGAGGATCGCAGCCGTGAACACCGGCAGCAGATAGGTCCAGCCCATCTGCGGCTCCACATTGGCATCGAGCCCGACAAGCACGCCCGACAGTGCGATCAGCGTGCCCGAAATGAGCCAGACGCAGGCGACCACGCGCGAGCGCGTGATGCCGCGCACGGCGGCGAGATCGGGGTTGTCCGCCACGGCGCGCATCATGCGGCCCAGCCGCGTGAAGCGGAACACGATCCAGACCACGGCGAGCGCTGCGGTGACCGTCATCAGAATGGTGAGCTGTTCGTGATTGAGGCGGATATCGCCGAGACGGATCGGCCGCGCCACCGCAACGTCATAGGCACGCGGCGAATTGCCGGCGAAGAAACGGATGACGTTCTCCAGTGCGATGGCGACGCCCATAGAGGCCACCAGCAGCGTCACGCCGGAGCGGTCACGCAACGGCCGGAAGGCGAGCCAGTCGATGACCACGGCGGACACGGCGAACAGGATCGCGCCGGCACCGGCAGCGAGCCAGAGCGGCAGGCCAAGCACGACATTGCCGACATAGACGAGATAGGCGCCGCAAGTGAGATAGGAGCCGATGGCGTAATTGGCAAAGCGCAGCACGCTGAAGGTCAGCGACAACGCCAGCGCCGGTAGCGCCAGCAGCAGGCCGGTGACGATGCCATTGACGAGAAGCTGCAACATCACACGCCTCCGAGATAGAGGCGGCGGATATCGGGATCGGCGAGCACGGTCGCCGCGGGGGCAGCGAGGCGCACCTTGCCGCTCACCAGCACGACACCCTGATCGGCGGCACCGAGGCCGAGCCGCGTGTTCTGCTCCACGATCAGCATGGTGACGCCCGAGGCAGCCACGCGGCCAATGACTTCGAACAGAAGCTCGGCATTGCGCGGTGACAGTCCGGCCGATGGTTCGTCGAGGGCGAGCACAGACGGGTTCGGCATCAGGGCCGCCGCCATGGCCACCATCTGCCGCTGGCCGCCGCTGAGATGCCCGGCAGTGCTGCGCAGCTTGACGCGGATTTCGGGAAACAACGCCAGCACGGCCTCGAGCCGTTCGGCAAAGCCGGGACCTCCGGACGGCGCCACGAATTCGTGCCCGACCTGCAGATTTTCAAGCACGGTCATGTTGCGAAAGACATTGGCTTCCTGCGGGACGTAAGCAAGGCCGCGCGCGGCCCGCGCCGGCGCGCCGAGTGCCGAGACATCGGCATCGCCAAGCCTGATCATGCCGGACATCGGCCGCAGCAGGCCGACGGCCGTCTTCATGAGCGTCGATTTTCCGGATCCATTGGGACCGACCACCACCAGCGTCTCGCCGGCCTGCACGGTCAGGCTGACGCCATGCAGGATCGGCTGGCCGCCATAGCCCGCGACCACGTCGTGCAATTCTAGTCCGGTCGCACGCGATGTCATGACTGGGCGCCCAGATAGGCTGATGCGACCTGTGTATTCGCGATCACCTCGTCGAAGCGACCGGCGGTGAGAACACGTCCTTCCGCCAGGACATAGACGTGATCGCACAGCGCACGGACCATCCCCATATTGTGCTCGACGAGGCCGAAAGTCGTGCCCTCCTGTCGCAGCGCCTGCACGAATTCGACGATCTCACCGATCCGTGTCGGATTCACGCCGGCGCTCGGCTCGTCCATCAACACGATACGTGGGTCGAGCATCAGGGCGCGGCAGATTTCCAGGAGCTTCTTCTGCCCGCCCGAGAGCGTGCAGGCAGGTGCATCGGCAAGCCTCCACAGGTCGACACGCTGCAGCAGCCCGCGTGCCTTGTCGCGCGCGGCGTCTTCTTCCCGCCGCACAGCGCGACGGGACCACAGCAGTGACAGCAGACGCTCGCCCCGCATCTGCGGCTGGGCCACCATCACATTCTCAAGAACCGACAGACTCGCGAGTTCGCGCGACAGCTGGAAGGTGCGCGCCAGTCCGCGACGCGCGCGCCAGACCGGCCCATGATGCGTCACCGTCTCGCCGGCCAGACGCACCTCGCCACTGGCCGGCCTGACCGCTCCGGCCAGCACACCGAACAGCGTGGATTTGCCAGCGCCGTTCGGTCCGATCAGGCCTGTGACGCTGCCGGCAGCAAGTGTCACCGACGCACGACTCAGCGCGGTGAAGCCGCCCTCATAGACCACGCTGACATCGTCGGCCTCGAGCATCGCCTCAGCGGATCTCGCCGAGCAGCTTGCTCTCGCCTGACTTGATGACGAAATGGCCATAGCTGAGATTGGTCTGGTCGCCATTCTTCGCGAACTTGAAGTCCGAGGCGGCGCCGGCATAGCGGAACGGCTTGCCGTCACGCAGTGCCTTCAGCGCTTCGGCGGGATCGCCGAGCGACGGCCCATCGCTGTTCACGAGCGACGGAAATTCACCACCGAACTTCGTGGCGTCGGTGCTCTTCGCCTTCTCGATGGCAAGCGCTGTCAGCACGATCTGGTCGAACACCTGCGCACCGAAGGTCATGATGGTGCCTTCCGGCTTTCCGATTTCCTTCAGGTAGCGGCTGTAGGACACGGACTTTCCGACCGGCACCTGCTGCGTCCAGACCACGCCCTCGGCAACATTGGCGCCGACATTCTTGACGAACTGACCATTGCTGCCGGCAGCATTGCCGAATGCATAGATCTTGCTCTCATAGCCCGAACGGAAAGCTTCCTTAGCAATGGCGCTGAGTTCGTTGATGTAAGCCGCAACGAACACCGCATCGGGCTTCTTCGCGAAGATGCGCTCGACCTCGGTGCGATAGGATGGCTGGCCGGCGTTGAAGTTGACCTCATCGAGCACCTTGCCGCCGGCATCGGTGAACGCCTTGCGGAACGGCTGGATGGTGCTCAGTGTGAACGGTGTCTGCAGCACCAGGATCGAGGCGCTCTTCACGCCGTCCTTGACCATGGCCTTGGCAAAGCCTTCGCCCCAGCTCTTGCCGTTGGTCTGGAAGCGCCACACCAGGTTTTTGTTGTCGCCATCGGTGATTTCATCGGCCGAACCGACGGTGCTGAGCAGCACGCCCTTTTCGAGCGCGATCGGCTTGATGGCGAGGGCCACGGCGCTGCTCCACACACCGCCGATCGAGACGACCTTGTCGACGTCGATCAGTTTTCGCGCGGCTGCGACGCCTGCGGTGGGCTGCGACTCGTCATCAGCCACCACGAGTTCGAGCTTGCGACCGAGCACGCCACCGGCGTCATTGATGATCTTGACCGCGGCGCGCGCCGCCTGCTCTTCTTCCTGACCGTAGGGACCACCAGTGCCCGTCAGGGGCGCCAGCAGGCCGATGCGGACCGGCCCGTCCTGAGCGAGCCCGATCGACGGGCCGGCGAACGCAGCGACCATGGCCACCGAAGCGGCCAGCAGGGAACGGCGCGGAAGCGAAATGGTCAGCACAGTCATCTCCAGACATGTCGCGGGCAACTGGACGGCGTCTGCAAGACGCATTCCGCTGTCCTTCTTACGGTGAAAAATCAGAGGCTTGTTCTAGCTTGTGCATGGGAACACGCATTTCCGTCCCGCGATCTCACCTCATTGTCAAGATAGCTTTATAAAGAAGACATTTTCGCGCGCCCGTCAAATTCCGGAAAAGACAATCTACCAAAAAGGCAGCCCTGAGAGAAAAATTCTTCCACACGCCAGGATAGCGCAGAAGAAGCATTTTGAACGAACACCGGCGGGAATGGATGCGCCGCGAAGCCTGCAGCACCGTTCAAAGCCGCCGGCACGGTGTCGCCATCGATCCGGATTCCATCGCAGAACACAGCTATCGTTTGGCTCGCCAGCTCAACGCCGGCACGGATCAGCAACGCTTGCTCCAGCCGATCGTGAGCGCCTGCGCATCTCTCTCCAAAGCCGGCGAGAATCAAAATTCCATTTCATTGACGCGCGCGAGGACGATGATCGATCATTTCGACCTGCGGCAGCTCCGCACTCGCTTTCCCATTCCGCGTGAATACGCCAAGCCGGACCTTCAATGACCATCGCATCACGAATTCTCTCTATTGCCCTTTCGGCCATCGTCCTCTCACTCCCCACCCTTCCCGCCAGCGCCGCCGACAAGCCGATCAAGGTTGGCGTCTCCGCAGGGCCTTATGGCGACATCCTGCGCGAAGCTGCGCGGCTGTCCGAGAAAGAAGGATTGAAGGCCGAGATCATCGAATTCACCGACTGGAACCAGCCCAATGCAGCGCTGCAGGCCGGCGACATCGACCTCAACAATTTCCAGCACCGCTTCTATCTCGCCAACCAGTCGAAGGCGCGCGGCTACAAGCTGGCAGCCCTCGACGAGTCGATCCTCGTTCCGGCCGGCATCTTCTCCAAGAAGTACAAGAAGGCGTCCGAGATTCCTGACGGCGCCAGGATCGCCATTCCGAATGACCCGACCAACGCGGCCCGCGCCCTGCTCTTGTTCGAAAAGGCTGGCCTGTTGAAGCTGAAGCCAAATACGGGTCTCTCCGCGACCATTCTCGACGTTGCAGAAAATCCCAAGAAACTGCAGATCGCCGAGATCGACGCTGCGCAATTGCCGCGCTCGCTGGACGACGTGGCAGCGGCTTTCGTTTCCTCGAACTATGCCTATCTGGCCGGCCTCCCGCTGAGCACCGCGCTGGTGGCCGAGACCGAGGTCACCGAGGCCAAGCCCTATTTCACCCTGATCTTCGCCGCCCGCGAGGACCGCAAGGATGAAGCGAACCTCAAGAAATTCATCGCGATCTATCGCTCGCAGCCGGTCAAGGATTTCATCCTGGCCAAGTTCAAGGGCTCGATCCTGCCGGCCTGGTAGGCGAGGACACCGACACACCAACGAAAATGCCCGCGCCTCACGGCGCGGGCATTTTGCCAAGACTTCATGTGAAGGCGTTACTTGACCTTGCCCATTTCCTTGAGCGTCTCGTTGGCCGCCTTGAACGCATCGAGGCCAGCGGGAATGCCGCAATAGACGGTGGCGTGCAGCAACACCTCCTTGATTTCCTCGACGGTCACGCCGTTATTGATCGCGCCGCGGGTGTGCAGCTTGATTTCTGGCGAGCGATTGAGGGCGGTTAGCATCGCGAGGTTCAGCATGCTGCGGGTTTTCTTGTCGAGACCCGGGCGATTCCAGGCATAGCCCCAGCACCATTCAGTGGTGATGTGCTGGAAAGCCATCTGAAAATCATTGGCAGCTTCGATCGACTTGTCGACATAAGCAGGGCCAAGAACTTCGCGGCGAGTCTTCAGGCCTTCGTCGAACAGACCGCCAAGGGTGATCGTCTGGTCGTAGCTCATGTTGTGGCTCCTTCTTGCTGGGTAGTGGCTTCCCCTCGCCCGCTTACCGGTCAGATACCGAGATAGGCGGCGCGAACGGCCGGGTTTTCATTCAATTCCGCAGAGCTGCCGTGGAGTGTGACGCGGCCACTCTCCAGAACGTAACCGCGCGCGGCGACGTCGAGAGCGAGACTGACATTCTGCTCCACGAGCAGAATGGATGTCCCGTCGCGATGGATCTTCACAAACGCATCGTGCATTTCCTCGACGACCTTCGGCGCCAGGCCATGGCTGGGCTCATCGAGCAACAACAATTTTGGCTGCAGCATCAGCGCGCGGCCGACCGCGACCATCTGCTGCTCGCCGCCGGACAGAGTGCCGGCAAGCTGGGAACGCCGCTCACGGGTGCGCGGAAACAGCTCGAAAATACGCTCCATCCGTTGCTGCAGATCCGTCGCCTTGCGCGCCGTAAACGCGCCGAGCATCAGGTTTTCCTCGACGCTCATGTCCGGGAAGACATGACGCCCTTCCGGCACATGCGCGATGCCGAGCGAGGGAATGTCATGTGCCGTGCGTGCGGCGATATCGTGACCGTCGAAGCGCAGGGTGCCACGGACATTGGGAACGAGCCGCGAGATCGTGCGCAGGATCGTGCTCTTGCCAGCGGTGTTGGCGCCAATGATGCAGACGAATTCGCCTTCGCGCATCTCGATATCGATGTCATGCAGGACATCGATGCCACCATAGCCGGCGTTGAGACCCTTGATTTCGAGCAGGAGCTGGGAGCTGGTCATGCGTGGCCCTCCGCCGAACGGCCAAGATAGGCCTCGACCACCACGGGATCGTTGGCGACCTCGCGCGGCGTGCCGTCGGCAAGCAGGCGGCCGAAATTCAGCACGAGAATGCGATCGCAGATCGCCATGATGGCCCGCATATGATGCTCGACGACAAGCAGGGTAATGCCGTCATCGCGCAACTGGCGGATCAGATCCATGATCTCCTGCATTTCGATGGGGTTGAGCGCCGCCATCACCTCGTCGAGCAGCAGAACCTTGGGATCGGTACACAGCGCACGCGCGAGCTCCACCCGGGCACGTTCCGGAAACGACAGGTTGCCGGCCATCTTGTGAGCTACGGATTTGAGGCCGACGCGGTCGAGGCAGACCAGTGCCCGCTCACGGGCGGTTTCTACATTGTGGCGCAGCAGGCCGGCCGTGAGCACATTGTCGAGCACCGAACTCTCGGCAAACAGCGCCACGTTCTGGAATGTCTTCGTCATGCCGAGCCCGGCGACCTTGTGCGGCTTCTCGCCCACAATGCTGGTGCCGTCGAGCGTGATGGCACCGGCATCCGGCTTGATCAGCCCGCAGAGCGTGCTGAAGAAGGTGGTCTTGCCGGCACCGTTGGGGCCAATGAGACCAACGATCTGCCCTTTCGGCACGGAGAACGTCACGTCCGATAGTGCCTGCAAGCCGCCGAACCGCCGCGAGATGCCGCGGACATCGAGGATCGTCATGATTGCGCTCCCTTGCCCTGAAGCCGAGCGCGCAGCGCCTCGATGACGGTCACCAGTCCACGCGGACGCCAGAGAATGACCACGATCAGAATGACGCCGAAGATCAGCTGCGACAGACCTGCAGCACCTGACGAGAACAGATCGTTCATCAGTTCCTCGATCGGCACGATGAAGAACGCACCGAGGATCGGGCCGACGGCGGTGCCGACACCACCGATGATGGCGATCAGGGCGACGCGGATCGAGATCGACGCCGCACTGAACGCGGTATCAGGATCGAAGAACACGGCGACCTGGGCAAACAACGTGCCCAGCATCGCCGTCAGCACGCCGGAGATGACCGCGGTCTGCAGTTTGACCTTGGTCGTGTCGATGCCGATGACTTCCGCAGCCGCCGCATTCTCGCGAATGGCGCGCAATCGGTAACCCATCGCGCCACGCCGGATCACCTCGAAGATCACCGTGACGATGATGAGTGCAATCAGCGCGATATAGGCATGCGGCAGCAGCTGCTTGAACGAATAGGCGGCGAAGCTCGGCGGAACGAACGGCACGGACAGCCCGCCCGGGCCGCCGGTCAGCGAGGTCCAGACATTGGCGATGACACGTGCCACCTCACCGAAGGCAAGCGTGGCGAGCGCGAAATAGTGCCCCTGCAGCCGCATCGTCGGAATCGCGATGATGAGCGCGGCAAGACCACCGAGTGCACCGGCTGCGAACATGCCGATCCACGGGCTGATGCCGAATTTCAGCAGCAGGATCGTCGACGTATAGGCGCCAATGCCGAAAAAGGCAGCGTGCCCGAGCGAGAGCTGATTGGCGAGACCACCGATCAGATTCCACGCCTGCGCCATCGCAGCGAACAGGAGCGTGAAGGTGAAGACACGGATCCAGTATCCGGTCGGGTTCAGCAGCAACGGCACGATCGCCGCAGCAACAACGATGACAGCGATTGCGATCCAGCGTTTCATCGGCTTGCTCCCACAAGACCCTGCGGCCGAACGGCGAGCACGAGAATGAAGACGAGGAACAGAACGAGGTTCTGCAGCTGGATCGGGAAGAACAAGGCAGACAGCGCCTGAATGACGCCCACCGCCAGACCGCCGACAACCGCACCGGCGACACTCCCCAACCCGCCCAGCACGACGACCGTGAACATCAGCACGACGAACTGGCCGCCGACCTGCGGGAACACCGTGACATAGGGAAGAATGACGGCGCCGCCAAAGGCCGTGAGACCGACACCAAGCGCGAATGCCACCTTGTACATCAGCGCGGTATCGATCCCCATCAGCTGAGCCGCCATGGGATTCTGCGCGGTTGCCCGCATGGCGCGGCCGAACCAGCTGGTGCGCATGAACCACCACAAGGCCAGGCCGCAAGCCAGCGACATGGAGAAGGCGATCAGATAGGGCACGCTGATGAAGAGCGAGCCCAACGACAGCGACAGCGTCTGATAGGATGTCGTCACCGAGCGGAACTGCGATCCGAATGCGAGCAGCGCGCCATTCTCAAGCACGATCAGCAATCCGACGGTCAGAAAGATCTGAGCGACCGACGGCGCCTTGAGCACACGCGAGATCAACTGTCCCTGCACGAGCCACCCGAGAACGAATGCCACGACAAAGGACAGTGGCGCCGCCAGGACGGGATCGAGGCCGAGATAGGCCCAGGCAAACCACGAGACGAACATGCCGATCATCAGGAATTCCGCCTGCGCGAAATTCACGATGCCCATCACGCCGTAGACGAGTGTCAGGCCGATCGAGATGACGGCGTAAACGCCGCCAACCAGAAGGCCATCCAGAATCGCTTGAATGAACGACACGATCTTCTTTCGCTAAAGGATCAGGACTTCCACTCGGCCGCGCCCTTGGCCACATCCTTTGGCCACACGGTTACGAGCTCCTTCTTGCGCCACTGCACCATCACCGGGATCGATGCCGTGTTGAGGCCCGTGCTGTCGAACTCGACGGCACCGCCGGTCATGGCCTTGGTCCATCCGCCGGTGAACTTGCCGCCGCGCAACGCCATGGTGACGTCTTCGGCCTTGACCGACTTCGCCTTCTCGATGGCCTGCACCAGCACATCCAGCGCCACCGCGTGTTCAAGCGCTTCGTGCACCATGAAATAGCCGAAACGCTTGCGGAAGCGATCGGTGAGGCTCGTGTCGAGATCATAATTGGCCGGAGCGATGGACAGCACGCCTTCGGCAAACTCGCCGAGCCCCTTTTCGAAATCCGGGATCACGTAGCCGGCGGCGCCACCGATAGCCGGAATGGTGATGCGCTGCTGGCGCATGGTGCGGATCAGCAGCAGGCTGTCATTCAGATAGGAGACCGGGAAGACGGCCTGTGCACCGGATGCGCGGAGCTTGTTGATCAGCGGGGTCGTGTCGGTGATGCCGAGCGGATAGGCATCATCCATCACCAGCTGGATATTCGCCGCCTTGGCGGCGGCACGGAGACCGCCGGCCTGCGCGGTGCCATAGGCCGTGTCTTCATACATGATTGCGATCTTGTCGATCTTGGTGCCGGCTGCCTGCGCGATCGCCACGGTGTAATCGAGCTGCGCCTTGCCAAGCGCCGATGCCTTGGCGACGACCTGGAAGATGTTCTTGTAGCCGCGACCGGTGATCTGGTCGGCGAAGGACATCGTCAGCAACGGAATGTCGCGACGTTCGGTGACTTCGGAGATCGCAATGGTCAGCGACGATGCGAAAGCGCCGAGAATGGCAGTGACTTCATTCTGGCTGATCATGCGCTGGGCGACTGTGCCAGCGGTGGTCGGGGTCGAGGTGGAGTCGGCAACGATCAGATTGATCTTCGCACCGCCGAGCGCCTTGATGCCCCCGGCTGCGTTGATCTCGTCCGCGACCAGTTCGATGCCATTGCGGGAATTGATGCCGAACTGCGCATTTGCGCCGGACAGCGGCATGATCACGCCGATATTCACCTGCTTGGCCTGGGCCTGAGCCGTGGAGGAAATCCAGGGCGCCGCGATCAGCGAGGCCGTTCCGGCCAAAACCGTGCGGCGATCGATCCCTCCGCGCGTAGACGACGTCTTCGACATGACAGTTTCCTCCGATGGGTGCCTTAAGGCTTGCCTTATGGGGAACACAAATCAGACAGGCGGTCAAGCTGCTTGACAGATTGTCTGATAGGCGGTCAATTGACGCATGGCAGAAAATGACTCGGATCTGAACGTCACGCGCGAGACGACAAGCCTGCGCCAGCTGGTCGAAAATCGGCTGCGGTCGGCGATTGGCAGCGGCCGTTTCAAGCCGGGCCAGCGGCTGATCGAGCGCGAACTCTGCGAGCAGACCGGCGTCGGCCGCACCTCCATTCGCGAGGCTTTACGACAGCTCGAAGCTGAAGGTCTGGTCACGACCATCCCGCATCGGGGCCCCGTCGTCAGCACGATCACCACCGAAGAAGCAGCACAGCTCTACGATCTTCGCGGATTGCTCGAAGGTTATGCCGGCCGTGAATGCGCGCGGCGCCGCGATCCCGTAATCATCGCGCGGCTGCGTGAGCAGTTCGTGCGGATGGGCGAAGTCGCCGGCCAGGAAGACCGAAGCGACCTGCTCGCTGCCAAGACCGAATTCTATGCCGTCCTGCTCGAAGGCTGCGGCAATGGTTTCGTCGAGCGTTTCCTGAAAATGCTGCTGAACCGCGTGACGGTGCTGCGCATGACATCCATGACCCAGGGAAACCGGATCGGGACCAGCCTGCGCGAGATCGAGACGATACTCGTCGCCATCGAAAACGGCGACGAGGCAGGTGCCGAACGCGCCTGCGTCCTTCATATTCAGAATGCGGCAAAGGTCGCGCTCGAGGCCCTCAGTCGCAGCGACTGACGCCCCGCGCGCACTCAAACAAGCACGAAACAAACACAACAATAGCAGAGGAACGCCCGTGACGAATTCAGCAGCAATCATCCCGCCCGCCAAGGTGACCGTGATCGGACTTGGCAATATGGGCCGTCCGATGGCCGCCTGTATCGCCCGCGCCGGCTTTCAAGTGACAGGTTTCGACCTGTCGGCAGATGCGCGAAGCGCTTTCGCGAAAGAAGGCGGCAATGCCGCCGCGACAATCGACGAAGCAATCGCCGGCGCTGCTGCGATCGTCACCCTGCTCCCGGACGGCAAGATCGTTCGTGCGGCCATTGAAGGCTTCAAGGCCAAGCTCGCCAAGGGCACCGTGATCATCGACATGAGCTCATCCGCGCCGCTTGGCACGCGCGCCCTTGGTGAAGAGTTGATCGCCGATGGCTTCGAATTCATCGATGCCCCGGTCTCCGGCGGCGTGAAGCGCGCCATCAGCGGCACCCTCGCCATCATGGCGGGTGGCGCGCACGCCACCATCGATCGCGCCGACAAGGTTCTGCTCTCCATGGGCCCGGCCGCTTTCCGTACTGGTCCGCTCGGCTCTGGCCACGCCGCCAAGGCGCTCAACAACTACGTATCCGCTGCAGGCCTGGCTGCGGCTGCCGAGGCGCTCGCCATCGGCAGCAAGTTCGGCATCGAGCCGAACACCCTCGTCGACGTCCTCAATGCGTCGACCGGCCGCAACAATTCCACCGAGAACAAGCTCAAGCAGTTCATGATCTCGGAAAGCTACGCGTCGGGCTTCGCGATGGCGCTGATGGCGAAGGACATCCAGACCGCTGACGAACTGGCCCATCAGATCGGCGTCAAGGCTCCGCTCGCCGACGAGATCACCGCCATGTGGAACAACGCGCTCAAGCAGCTCGGCCCCAAGTCGGACCACACGGAGATTGGACGCTATCTCACCGCGGACAAGTGAGCGATATCGATGTCCGTCTTCGAACGGCTGGTCGATCACCTCACGACGGCGCTCGACAAACCGGAAGTGAAGGTGTTTTCGCGCGGCCTCTCGCTGCGCGTGCACTTTACGGTTGGCGACCAGGCTCATGCCGTCGTGATCGGCTCGTCACCGACGTCATCAGACGAGGCGAGCGATATCGGGATCGCGGCCGGCGCCGACGACTGGGCCTTGGTGCTCGCCGATCCGGCGCCGCCGACCTATCACTCATTCTCATCGATCCAGTTGCGCAATCCCCGCTTCAAGATCACCGGCGATCCGCTGGCCATCGCGCAGGCCCGCGCCTGTTTCGAAGCCATCTTCGCCAATCTCACGCCGTATGACATTCCGGCACCGCAAGCGGATCTGAGCCACCTGCGTGGCAGCTATCACAGTGTCACGACCGCGACGCACCGGATCGCACAGATCTACAGCGAACAGGCCGGCACCGGCACGCCCGTGCTCTGCCTGCACACGGCAGGCGCGGACACGCGTCAGTTTCACGGCGTGATGTGCGACGCAGCCCTCGGCAACGACTGGCGCTTCATCGGCTTCGACATGCCCTTTCACGGCCGCTCGATGCCGCCGGCGGACTGGAGCGGTGATGCCTATTTGCTCGATCAGCAGACCTATCTCGACTGGTGCGTGAGCTTCATCGAACAGGTGATCGGCGAGCCCGTCGTCGTGATCGGATGCTCGATGGGGGCCGGCATCGCCATGGTGCTTGCGGCAGAACGCCCCGATCTCGTCCGCGCGGTGATCGCCCTGGAAGCGCCGCTGCGTCCGCGCGGCCGCCGCAATGATTATCTCACCCACGCAAAGGTCAATGGCGGATGGCACTCGGCAGCCTATGTCCGCGGCCTTCTCGGGCCACGCAGTCCCGCGGATCTGCGTCGCCGCGCCGCCTATATCTATTCGCAGGGCGCGCCCGGCATCTATGACGGCGACCTCGCTTTCTACTCGGACGAGTTCGACGGCGAGCAGATCGCCAGGCGGATCGATGGCAAGGCAATTCCGGTGTCGCTCCTGATCGGCCACTACGATTTCTCGGCCACGGTCGATGACGCGCGCCAGCTCGCCGGCTGGATCGAAAATGCGCAGGTCATTGAAATGCCGGAGCTGGGGCACTTCCCGATGACGGAACATCCGGCAGAGATGTTGCGATATCTACGTCCCGTATTCGCATCGCTCAAACCGTAAGAATGCTGCGCATCGCCAAGGATGCGCAGCATGTCAGTCCATCGCCTATTGCGCGTCGAGCTTGGCTTCCTTGACGATCGTCGACCAGCGCTCGACTTCCGACGTGATTAGCTTCTGCAGGGCGGCGCCGCCAAGCTCCGATTTCGGCGGAGCCTGTGCCGCTAGCTCCGTGAAACGCGCCTTGACTTCCTCATTCTCAAGCGACCTGGCAAGCGCGGCCTCCAGCACGGCGATCACCGCAGGCGGCGTTCCGGCGGGCGCTGCCAGTGCATTCCAGACCTGAAGATCGAACTTGGGCACATTGCCTTCGGCGAAAGTCGGAACGTCCGGCACCTGCGTCAGACGCTGCGTTGCGGATACGCCGATCGAACGCACCAGACCGTTCTGATGGGCCGGAATCATGGTCACGGTCTGGTCGATCACCGCATCGATATTGCCGGCAATGAGGTCCTGAATGGCAGGCCCCGATCCACGATAGGGAACCAGTGTCGCCTTGGTCTCGGTCAGATAGAGCAGCATGGCCGCAGCGAGCTGGGCTGTGGAGCTGGCGCCCGAATGCCCGAAGGTGACCCGGCCGCTCTGCTCCTTCAGGCGAACGATGAGTTCGCCGAGGCTGGTGATCCCACTCTTCTTGCTGACCGAGATCATCATCGGCACATTGGCGAATACGCCAATGCCAACCAGATCCTTCCGTGTATCGAAGCCGAGGGTGGGATAGAGCGGCACGCTGGCCGCCATCGATCCCATATTGCCGAAATTCAGTGTGTAGCCATCCGGCTTCGCCCGCACGACGCGCTGGGTGCCAAGCGTGCCGCCTGCGCCGCCGATATTCTCCACGATCACCGTCTGCTTGAGTTCGGCCCCAAGCGCCTTGGCGAGTATTCGCCCGAGAACATCCGTGGTGCCGCCTGCTGCATAGGGGACGACGAGCGTGATCGGGCGATCCGGGTAGCCATCGGCGCGCGCCGATGTCAGCGAAACGGCCAGCAATGCAATGCCGATGAGCAATTGGCGCAAGAGTGCCTCCCTCGATTGTTAGTTCATCAGGCGTCGTACGCGCCCTGCTCTACGCTTTCTGACACACCCGCGTGCCGACGTCCCATAGGCTGACGCTCTGAGGGGTATAGGACGGTGCGTTGGCTCAATCGGCCGCAGGCGGGAGTGGCAGAGCGTCCGCCATTCGGTGTAAGCAATTGACGATCAAAGGTTAACCGCGGGACCGATGCATTGGAATTGAGACATCTGAGATCCTTCGTCAGCGTCGTCGATATGGGAAGCCTGTCGAAGGCTTCCGCCCTGCTGTCGGTCTCTCAGCCGTCCCTGAGCCAGCAGATAGCAGCGATGGAATATGAGCTCGGCGTCCCGCTTCTGCTGCGCAGCGCCGCCGGCGTGAAGCCGACGGACGCGGGCACCAAGCTCTACCGCCACGCCCGCATCGTTCTGCGACAGTTGCAGGAGCTCGAAGCCGACATTGCCGATGAGGGCAGCGGCGCGGTCGGCCCTGTCGCCGTCGGCCTTCCAACCAGCATCGCCTCGGTTCTCGCAGTGCCGCTGGTCGAGCGCCTGCGGACAGATCATCCGGGCGTACGTCTGCAGCTGTTCGAGAGCTTCAGCGGCTATCTCAACGAGCTGCTTGCCAATGGACGCCTGGATATGGCGATCCTGTTCCGCAACTCCGACGCGCCCGGCATCACGGTTCGGCCGCTCTTTACCGAAGAGCTGTCCGTGTTCGGCGCGCCTCATGTCGGCGACGCCAATGCAACAACCTGCGACCTCACAATGCTCGCCGATGTCCCGATGGTGTTGCCGGAGAAGACGAATGGCCTCCGCCTGCTGGTCGAGCGCGCTTTCTCCGAGGCCGGTGTGCCGCTGAATGTGACCTGCGATATCGATTCCCTGCCAGTGATGATGAAGCTCGTGCGCAATGGAGACTTCGCGACGATCAATTCGTCGGGCGTCGCGCGGGCATCAGAGGTTCCGATCCTCGCCCGGCGATTGATCAATCCCACCGTGAAGCGCACGGTGAGCCTCTGTCAGCCGACTGGAATTCCGCAATCGGCTGCGGCCCTGGCCGCCGAGGAAACCATCCGCACCCTCGCCCGCGAACACGCCGCGATCTGGGACAAGGCCTCCGACTAGGCTGCCATTGGCGCGGCCTATACGGGCGATGGCGAACCATTATGATCCGTTTGCGCAGATGCGCGGTAAGAGTGCTCGCGATACCAGCAGGAGCGCGAGATGAACAAGAACGGATTGCCGCTGTCCGGAATTACCGTGATATCGCTCGAACAGGCGATCGCTGCACCACTGGCAAGCCGCCATCTGGCCGACTGGGGCGCGCGGGTCATCAAGATCGAGCGCGCCGGCAACGGTGATTTCTGCCGGGACTACGACTACGTCCTGAACGGAATGTCGAGCCAGTTTGTCTGGACCAATCGATCGAAGGAAAGCATTGCGCTCGACATCAAGGAAACCGACGACCGGCAGACACTCGAAGATCTGCTCACTGATGCCGACGTGTTCCTGCAAAACCTCGCGCCCGGTGCCGCACAGCGCCTCGGACTGGATGCGAAAGCGCTGACCGAGCGATTCCCACGCCTCATCGCCTGCGACATCTCCGGCTATGGGTCCGGTGGTCCCTATAGCGAAAAGAAGGCCTATGATCTGCTGGTGCAATGCGAGACCGGCCTTCTCTCGATCAACGGCACCGAAGAACAGCCCGCAAAGGGGGCAATCGCCATCGCCGACATTGCGACCGGGATGTATGTCCTGAACGGCGTTCTGATGGCGCTCTATGCGCGTGAACGCACCGGCCGCGGGACAGCTTTCGAGGTCTCCCTGTTCGATGCGATGACCGAATGGATGAGCTATCCGTCGCTCTATACGGAAGGCGCAGGCAAGCCGCTCAAGCGCACTGGCATGCGTCACGCGACGATCGCACCCTACGGTCCGTTCCGGGCCGGCGACGGAAAGACTGTATTTTTCGGAATCCAGAACCAGCGCGAATGGCTCTCGCTGTGCACCAACGTGTTCGGCGATCCCGGCTTTGCGATCAATCCCCTCTACGCAACCAATCCCGACCGGATGAAGAACCGGGACCAGCTGGAGAAAGAAATCGAAGGCCACTTCTCGAGCATGACCAGCGACGAAGTCCTGACGAAGCTGGAGGACGCCTCGATCGCCAATGCCAGGCTCAACACTGTCGAGGAATTTCTAGGCCATCCCCAATTGTCGAGCCGCAATCGCGTCACCACGGTGGGAACACCGAACGGCCCCGTCACCAGCTATCTGCCGGCCATCACGATCCCGGATGTCCAGCCTCACATGGGCCCGGTTCCGGCGGTCGGACAGCACACCCAATCCATCCTTGCCGAACTCAGCGCGCGGAAGCTTTCACGATGACCGACACCCGATTGACGCGTACCTATCTCGCTGTTCCCGCCCATCGCGCCCGCATGGTGGAGCGCGCCGCTGAATCGGCGGCCGATGCCGTCTTTCTCGATCTGGAAGACGCCGTTCCGGTCAGTGAAAAGAACCAGGCATTGCTGACGGCAATCGACGCGATCGAACGCTTCGACTGGGGCCCGAAAACCGTCACCGTTCGCATCAATGCAGTCGGCAGCCCATTCATCCAGGATGAAGTTCAGCGTCTTGCCAGCCTCTCGCGGCTCGATGCGCTGCTGCTCCCCAAAGCGGAGCGCATCGACGACGTCTCCGCATTGGGAGACACGCTGTCCGCCAATCGCGGAAACAGGAGCGAGGCACTGGAGCTCGAACTGCTGATCGAGACCGCGCTTGGCGTCGTCAATGTCGATGCGCTCGCCGCCGCGCACCCGTCCGTCTCGGCGCTCCATTTCGGGGTGGGCGATTTCAGCGCCTCGATCGGCGCGCGCAGCGACGAGATCGGGCTTTCGCCGCGCGCTTACCGACACATGGGCGCTGCAGCCGATGGCCATGTGGAAACGCCGCTGGATCTGTTCGCCTATCCTATGATGCGCATCCTCATTGCAGCGCGGGCTTTCAATCTGCGGGCGATCGATGGTCCCTTCGGTGCGTTCCGCGACCTTCATGGGACGTCGGGCTCTGCCAGGAAGGCAGCGACCATGGGATATGACGGCAAGCAGGTGATCCACCCGGATCAGATCGAGCCGACACGATCTGCCTTCCGGCCCTCGGACCATGACGTGGCGTCGGCCAGGCGTGTCATCGAAGCGATGGAAGCCGCGGAACGCGACGGGCACGGCGCCGTGACACTGGACGGTCGCATGATCGACCTTGCCAATGTCCGGATGGCCGCGCGGGTCCTGCAGTTTGCCAGCTGATGTCGAAGCTACATGCTATCCCGCAAACTGGCTGACATATTTGACCGATTGAAACTCCTGAAGCCCCTCGATCCCGCCTTCGGAGCCGACACCTGAGTCCTTGTAGCCGCCGAACGGCGTCTCGGGCAGCGAGGCCTGCCAGTGATTGACGATGACATTGCCGCTCTGGATCGCTTCCGTGATCGCTGATGCGTTGCGCATGTCATGGGTCATGACATAAGAGGCCAGGCCGAAGGGCAGCCGGTTGGCGAGACGGATCGCATCATCCATGGTGCTGAAAGGCGCTGTGGCTGCCAGCGGACCGAACGGCTCGACATTCGAGGCCATGCAGGCATCATCGACACCGGTCAGTACAGTGGGCCGAAAGAAGAAGCCCTGATTGCCGCAGCGCGCACCTCCCGCGGTAACCCCGATGCTGCGCGTCCGCGCATCATCGACGAACCGTTCCATGCTCTCGATACGGCGCGCATGTGCCAGGGGCCCCATTCTGGTCCCGGAGGCAAAGCCATCGCCGACGGTGATCGCGTTGGCAAGCTCGGAGAGTTTGGCTGCGAAGCGCTGATGGATCGATTCATGCACGAAAAAACGCGTCGGCGAGGTGCAGACCTGGCCGGAATTGCGAAACTTCGCGGTCACCGCCGATATCGCCGCAGCTTCCGGATCGACGTCGCCGAAGATCAGTACCGGCGCATGCCCCCCAAGCTCCAGCGTCATCTTCTTCATCGTCTGCACGGCCAGCGCACCAAGCTGCTTTCCGATCTCCGTTGATCCTGTAAACGTCAGGCCGCGGGTGATTGGCGAGCCGAGAAGCTTCTGCGAGACCAGCGCGGGATTGCCGAAGACCACATTCAGCACCCCCGCCGGCAACCCCGCATCCACAAGTGCGACCGCGATGGCAAGCGCGGTTGCCGGTGTCTCTTCCGCCGGCTTGATGATGACCGAGCATCCTGCCGCCAACGCACTCGAAATCTTGCGCGCCGGCGTGATGGCTGGCGCATTCCAGGGTGAAAAGGCAGCGATCGGGCCGAGCGGCTCTCGGATGGCGATCTGCTGCACGTTGCGGCTTCGCGACGGGATCACGCGGCCATAGGCGCGACGTCCCTCCTCCGCATTCCATGTGAAGATGCCAGCGGCGGTATCAACCTCGGTGCGGGACTCCGCGATGGGCTTGCCGAGCTCCAGCGTGATCAGGCTGGCGATCGTCTCCTTGCGTTCGAGGATCAAGGCAGCCGCGCGTTGGAGGATCGCACCACGCTCCACCGCCGACATTCTCCGCCAGGTCTCGAAGCCCCGTGCTGAAGAGGCCAGCGCCTGGTCGAGATCAGCCGCGCTCGCATGCGGCAGTTCGCCGAGGACGCCGCCGGTGGACGGATTGAGCACAGGCTCGCTCGCGCGCCCCTCGCCGCTGCGCCATGTGCCATCGATGAAGAGCCTGAGCGCGGGATAATCGATCATCGCAAATCCTCCGGGAAGCAAAACGGGCACGGCGACGCCGTGCCCGTGAGTTAGGGGCAAACTGTTCTTGACGCCCACCTCTTACTTGGCCGCGCTGACCAGCGGGCAGTTGCCGTCCTTCATGGGGCGGAATGCCTTGTCGCCGGGAACGGTGTCGAGGATCTTGTAGTAGTCCCACGGATATTTCGACTCGCCGGGCTCCTTGACCTGCAGCAGGTACATGTCGCGGATCACGCGGCCATCCTCGCGGATCGAGGCATTGGTGGTGTAAAAGTCGTTGATCGGCAGCTTCTTCATCTCGGCCACGACCTTTGCGCCGGCGTCGGTCTTGGCGGCTTCCACAGACTTTAGATAATGCGTCACCGCGCCATAGACGGCGGCCTGCAGGCTTCCTGGCGCCTTGCCATTGAAGCGCTCCATGAAGCGCTTGCTCCAGGCGCGTGTCTTGTCATTGGCGTCCCAGTAGAAGCTGTCCGAGAAGATCAGACCCTTGGCGCTGGCGAGGCCGAGCGCATGGATGTCCGGAAGATTCACGAGCAGCGCGGCGATGCTCTGGCCGCCCGAGGTCAGGCCGAATTCATTCGCCTGCTTCAGCGCGGTCATCATGTCCGAGCCGGCATTGGCGAGCCCGACGACCTGCGCCTTCGAGGCCTGCGCCTGCAGCAGGAAGGACGAGAAGTCCGAAGAATTCAGCGGATGCTTGGATGAGCCGAGCACCTTGCCGCCATTGGCCGTGACGACCTTGGCGGCCTCCGACTCCAGCGCGAGACCGAAGCTGTAGTCCGCCGTCAGAAAGTACCAGTTCTTGAGGCCCTTCTGCACCAGCGGCGCGGTGGCGACATTGGCGAGTGCGTAATTGTCATAGGCCCAGTGCACGCCATTCGGCGAACACGACTTGCCGGTGAGTTCCGGCGTGCCGGGCCCGGTGGCGAGCAACACCTTGTCCTTCTCGCGCGAGAGCTGCTGCACCGCGAGCGCGACGCCCGACGACACCACTTCGGTGATCGCGTCGACGCCTTCGGTGTCATACCACTTGCGCGCCAGCGCGAGGCCGATATCGGCCTTGTTCTGGTGATCTGCCGAGATCACCTCGACCGGCATGCCATTGACCTTGCCGCCGAAGTCCTCGACCGCCATGCGGGCAGCGAGCACCGAGCCGGCGCCCACATTGTCGGCATAGGGACCGGACATGTCGGTGAGTACGCCGATCTTGACCGTGCCATTCGAGATATCCGCCGAGGCGGAGGTGACGAATGACAGCATGGCGGCCGTCACAAGCAGCTTGTTGATCTTCACGCGTTTTCCCCTCTTCTGAGTTTTCTTAGGTTTGGTTCACTTGATGTCTTTGAGAACAGGCAGCAGGTAGCCCAGGAACTTGTCGGGATCCTCGCTCATCGGGAAGTGACCGAGTCCCTTCATGATGGTGACGTGGCTGCCCTTGACGCTGTTGGCGACGGCCATCGTCTCCTCCGGCGTGCACGAATAGTCGTATTCGCCGGACAGCAGGAACAGCGGGCATTTCGACGTATCGATCTGTGCGACGCGTTCGCGGATGTCGCCGTCGAGCTTGTAGAAATACAGGTCACCCTTGAACACGCCGGGGCCGCCCTGCATGTAGTGCCACAGCGTCTCCCAGCGGTCGGCATCCGGCGCGTCCGGGCCGACGAGGCCGGACACGATGGCCGCGCAGACCTCGCCGCCGTGGACGTCGGGGCGGTGCAGGAAGTTGAGATCGTAATAGGGGTCCACATGCGCGCCCGCCTGCAGGCCGATGATGGCGCGGAAGCGCTCCGGATGTTCGAGCGCGAGATGCAGCGTGATGCGGCCGCCGATCGAGCAGCCCATCACGATCGGCTTGTCGAGTTGGAGTGCATCGGAGATCGCGAGGATCATCTCGGTATATTGCGCCGAGGTGAGCTGGTATTCCTCGTTGTGCCAGCCAGCCGGCGGCGACGACTTGCCATGCCAGGGCATGTCGAAGGCGATGACGCGATGCCCCGCGGTGACGCGTTCGTCATTCATCAGCGCGCGATACTGGCGCCCGTCGGCGCCGGCCGTATGCAGGCAGAGCAGCGGCGTGCCCTGGCCGGCCTCTTCGACATAGATGCGATGCTTGCGGCCGAACAGATCGAGATGCAGATAGCGGCCGATGGTGGCTTCAAAACGCGCGGTCATGCGGCGACTCCTGCACGCAGTTTCACCAGCGCTTCCTTGAAGTAGCGCAGATTGGCCATGAAGACGTGCAGATTGCCCTCGGTCTTCAGGGTGCGGCGCTTGATCAGCGCCATCAGGTCATGCGAGCCGGGCTGCGGCTTCGCGCTCCAGAATTTCGTCCATTCGTCCTCCGACGCGCGCAGCGCAAAGGACCACGACGGCATCACGAACGGCCCTTTGGTGATCGCGACGATCCTTCCTTCATTGATGCCGATCAGCCAGGCGGTGGCGCCGACCTCGAGCAGGAAGGTGGTCGAGAGAAAACGACCGCGCTTCACCAGCATCTCGTCGGCATTGACCTTGTTTTTCAGGTCTTCGATCATGTGTTCTCCCTTCAGGCGAGCGCGACCAGAGCATCGACGGCGACCACGCCGTCGCCCACCCGGTTGATGATCAGTGGATTGATTTCGGCATCCACCACGACCGCATCCTTATCCAGCGCAAGCTGTGACATCGCCACGATTGCCTGCGCCAGGGCCTCCATATCGCCGTGCGGCTTGTTGCGGAAGCCATGGAACACGCGGCTGATCGACAGGTCGGCGATCATTCCGCGCGCGGTATCGAGATCGACCGGCGCAAGGCGGATGCTGCGATCGCGATAGATCTCGGTATAGATGCCGCCGGCGGCGAGCAGCACCAGCGGCCCGGCCTCGGGATCGACACGATAGCCAAGCAGCATTTCGCCGAGGCCGGACGTCATCGGCTGCACCAGCACCTTTGACACGGCAGCGTCCGGCCGATGCATCGTCACGCTAGCGGCGATCTTCGCCATCGCGGCTTTCAACTCCGCCTCATTGCCGACATTGAGCACGACACCGCCGACTTCCGTCTTGTGCGCGATCTCGGCGGACAGCAACTTCACCGCCACCGGATAGGCAAAGGGCAGCGCGATCGACGGCGCGTCGATATCGACGGCGACGGCCGGTGCATGCGGCACGCCGACCTTCTTCATCAGTGCATAGGCCGCAATCTCGTCGAGCTGTTGCGTCGGCTTCGCCGTGATGTCGTGCAGCGGCTTTGCCAGTGCCGTGGCCGGCCGGCGCAACAGCGCGGCGCTGACAGCATCGGCGCAGGATTCGGGCGTGCGAAAATTCGGCACGCCGGCTTCGGCCAGCAAGCCGAGCGCCTGAGGCGCATCGGGCACAAGGAAGGTGACCAGCGGCTTGGCCGATGATGCGCTGTCGATCACCGGCTTCACCGCGAGTTCCGGCTGAAAGCGCGCAGAGGATCCGACAACGGCGACGACCACATCGAATTCCGGAGCCGACAGCATGGTGTCGAGCGCTGCCTTCATCACGTCATAGCGCGTCCCCGCGAGGGTCAGATCGGTGATGCGCTCGTGATTGGCCTTGACGCCGGCCGCACCGAGCCGTGCAAAGGTCTGGTCGCTCGGCTTCACCACATCGATGCCGCGCATCGAGAGCTCATCGACCACCATGGCCGCGCCGCCGCCGGTGGTGGTGACGACGCCGACACGCTTGCTGCGCTCCGCCACGGGCCGCGCCGGCAGCCGCTGCAGCAGCGGCAAGGCTTCGAGAAGGGTTTCGAAATTGAACACGCGGGCAATGCCGCAATCGGCGAGGAAAGCCGCGGCGACATCGTCCTCGCCGGCCAGCGCACCGGTATGCGACAGCGCGAGTTCGGCGGCAGCGGCAGAACGGCCGAGCTTGTAGGCCACCACCGGCTTGCCGCGCTCAGCCGCCGCGAGCGCGAAGCTCCGCAAATCCTGGGCATGACGGATGCTTTCGAGAAACAGCATGTAGCCGGTGACGGCTGGATCATCGAGCGTCGCCGAACAGATTTCGCCGAGACTGAGATCGATCTCGTTGCCGACGGAGACGAGGCCGGCAAAGCCGATATTGCGCGCCTTGCCGCGCGAGATCAGGCCGCCGAGCAGGCTGCCGCTATGCGACGCCACGAAGACGCCGCCGCGCGGCAGCTCGGGCTCGGCGAAAGCGGCATTGGCGGTGATGATCGTCTTGTGGTGCAGATTGATGGCACCGAGGCTGGAGGGCCCGAGAATGCGCAGACCGGTTTCGGCGCAGATCTTCTGCAACTGCGTGACCAGCTTCTGGCCGTCCTCGCCGCCCTCCGCGAAACCCGAGGCGAGAATGGTCGCCACCGGCACGCCGAGCCTCGCGCATTCGGCGGCGGCATCCACCGCGCCTTCGGTCGGCGTCAGGATGAAGGCGTGATCCGGCACCTCCGGCAGGTCGGCAAGCGAGGGCCAGGCCTGCTCACCCAGCACCGTCGGTCGACGCGGATTGATCGGGTAGATTGTGCCTTCATAGCCGGCGCGCCGCAGATATTGCAGCGGCCGCGCCGAGGTCTTGGTCACGTCGTCCGACGCGCCGACCAGCGCGATACTGCGCGGCGCCAGCAGCGCCTGCCGGAGCGATGGTCTGGTCGTCTCAGCTTGCACGGGCGCCCCGCTGATCGAACCGGCGATCGAACACGTCTTCGGCGATCCGGTTCTTGAGGATTTCAATGGAGCCGCCGGCAATCATCCAGCCGCGCGTACGGCGCATGCAGTATTCGGCGAGCGCCTCCTGGCTGTAGCCGAGACCCCCCATGATCTGTACCGCTTCATTGGCCGCATCGAAACCGGCCTGGTTGCAAGCGAGCTTCGCCAGCGCTGTCTGATACGGCGACGGCAGGCCCTCGCTCACGCTGGCGGCGCGGTACAGCAGCATCTGCGCGGATTCCAGCTTCAGCGCCATGTCGGCGAACTTCCACTGTAAGCCCTGGAACTCGCATAGCGGACGACCGAACTGCTTGCGGATCGACGCATGGTCACGGGCAAGATTGAAAGCGTAGCGACCGAGCGCCAGCGCGCGTGACGAATTGCCGAGGCGTTCCACATTGAAGCCCGAGATCTGCTTCTTGAAACCGCCGGGGCCGAGCAGGACGTTCTTCGCAGGGATGTGGCAATTCTCGAAATAGAGCTGGCTCCACTGCTCGCCGCTCATGAAGGGCGTCGGCTTGCCGATGGTGAAGCCGGGTGTATCGCGCTCGATGATCACCGAGCCGATACCGTTCACACCTGGCCCGAAGCGGACATAGACGAGATAGATGGCCGCATCCGGGCTGTGGGTGCCGAACACCTTGCTGCCATTGATGAGATAGCCGTCACCATCCTGCGTGGCAGACGTCTTCAATTCCGTCACCGCCGAGCCGGCATCGGGCTCGCTCATGCCGAGGCTGATGCAGATATTGCCGGCGAGCAGATCCGGCAGCCAGCGTTCCTTCTGGTCCGGCGTCGCATATTCAACGAAGGTACGGATCGGACCGAAATTGCCAGCCTGGATCACATCGGCGCTGCGCGGGCAAACCGAGGCAATCTGCTCGATGGCGATGACGCTGTCGAACAGCGTGCCACCCTGGCCGCCATGTTCGGGATCGAAGGCGATGCCCATCAGGCCCTGCTTGCCCATCATCTGCGCGACGTCGCGCGGGAAATGCGGATCATGCGCGCGTTCCAGCGCGCCGGCCTTCAGGTTGGCTTCAGCGAAACGACGCACGGAGTCCGCGAATGCCTGCTGCTCTTCGTTCAGTTCGAAATTCATCTGTCTGGCGCACCTGCTCGATTACGCGTCCTGTTTCCCAGCGCAGGCTTTGACCGACAACTGCACATCGGTTATATGGTCATTACAAAATGTAATGATTAGATTCTGTTGATCGGACCATGATCCCACCGCTCAATCCGCTTCATGTCTTCGACGTCGCCGCGCGCCATCTGTCCTTCACGCGCGCAGCGGCGGAACTGCGCGTGACGCAACCGGCGATCAGCCGGCAGATCACGACGCTGGAGGGCTTTCTCGGCATCCGCCTGTTCGAGCGCGACCGGCATGGTTTGCGCCTGACGTCGGAGGGTGAGGAGTTCCAGCGCCAGATCGCGCCGGCTTTCCGCATCATCGCCAATGCCACCGCCGGCGTGATGGCCACCGGCAAGGCCGAGCCGCTGAAGATCCGCGTCTACACGACCTTTGCGGCAAAATGGCTCATCCCGCGGCTGCCATCGTTCTATGTCGCCTATCCCAACATCAAGCTGAACATCAGCAATGTCGTCGCGCCCATCGATTTCGAGAAGGACAAGGTCGATCTCGCCGTGCAATTCGGTGGCGGACAATGGCCGGGCGTCGAGACGGAGCTGTTGTTCACGGACGTCATCCAGCCTGTCTGCAGCCCGAAATTGCTCAAGCGCGCGCGGCTCGGCGAGCTCGACGATCTCCGTCACGTGCAGCTGCTGCACTCGCATTATCGCCGTGCCGACTGGCCGGACTGGCTGATGGCGGTGAAACGACCCGACCTGCTCACCGATGCCGGCATCAGCTTTCCGAGTTCGGTGCTGACCTATCAGGCCGCCGTTGAAGGCGTCGGCGTCGCGGTCGGCCAGCTCTTCCTGCTGCGCAACGAAATCCAGGACGGATCACTGGTGCCGCTCTTCAACGCTCCATTCGAGCGCCCGATGGCCCATTACGTGGCGTGGCCGAAAAATCGCCCGCTCGGTCGCAAGGCACGCAGCTTCATCCATTGGCTCAAAGGCCAGATCCAGACTTCCCTCTCCTCGCAGTAATGCTGGCACGAATGCGTGACCGCGCAGCGCATCTGCGCGATGGGCACGATCTTCTCGAGAAAGCGATGCCGTCACCGAACTGTGGCACAGCGCTTCGAATACGGATCGCTTCGTAGCGACGATCGAGATAGGTTCGACCGCATGAGCCAGACACTAACCGAGAGTTTTCGATGAGTGAGCGCCCCAGGCCAGATCAACGCAACAGCTATGTTTACTTCCAGACAATGACGACGCGCTGGATGGACAATGACTCGTATCGTCACATGAACAATACGACCTATTATTCATTCTTCGACACGATCGTGAATCAGTATCTCATCGAGAACGGCGTCCTCGACATCGAGAAAAGCGAGGTCATCGGCCTCGTCGCGGAGACTATGTGCAGCTATTTCAAATCCCTCGGCTTCCCCTCAAAAGTGGCCGTGGGCCTCCGTGTCGCGCGGATCGGATCGAGCAGCGTCCGTTACGAGATTGGACTATTTGAGGAAGAGGCCGAAGACGCCTCTGCCCAGGGCCACTTCGTTCACGTCTATGTGGATCGCGCATCGGTCCGCCCGGTCCCTCTTCCGGAACCACTTCGTGCCGCCTTGTCCAAACTGACGAAGTGAAAGAAGCCGCGCCGAGAGAGATCGATCCCTCGAGCGCGCCTTTCGATACAACTGAGCCAGCGCCCGCTGTCGATAGTACCGGCCCCGCAATCGTGACGAACGATTGCGGGGCCGGCCACCTTTCCCATCAGCGCACCCAAGCCACTCCTGGCCGAAGCGCGACGTCTAGCATCCCGCCAACAGATCAGCGCACGAGCCGGCGTCGCTCCTCCGCTGTCAGCTGGTCCATTGCCGCCTGTTCGAGCGTGCCGGCTCCGAGGACCTGAACCGGGCTGTTCGGATTCTGCGTGCGGCGTTCGTCGCGGGGTTCGGTGCGCAGCTGCTCACGCTTGTTCTCGTCATCCCCGCCGCCGCCATAGCCGAGCACTTCGACGATGATCACGGACGGTTGCGCATTGGCAGTCTGCGTCGGCACGGCCGTCTGCTGCGTCGCTGCCGTGGCATTGGAGCTCGACAGTGCCGCGCTGATGCTCGGCGCCTGCACCGTCGGAATGCCTGTCGCCGTGCCCTGCACCTGGATATTCGCCGCATTCAGCACCTGCAACGCGGCGAGATTGACATTGCCCGATACGCGGATGCCCGCTTCGCCGGCGTCGATGGTACCAAACGGCGCGATCAGGTCGATATCGCCGGCCGGCACTTGCGGAATGGGATTCAGCGTCGCGATGCCGGCGCCGGAGGACGGCACGACTGGCGACAATTCGACATTGCCGAACTGGTCCGTGGTGCGCTTCGGGGGCGTGTAGATCACCGTCGTCTTCGCGCCGCGGCCGGCATTGATATCGCCGGTGGCGGTCCACCCCAGAATGTGACCGCCATAGGTGGTCATCACGCGCGACAGGCCGAGCGGGATACTGCCCTTTGCGTACATGCTGATATTGCCGGCGCCCTGGGTCACGACGCCGGCGCTGGCCGGCACCAGCTGCCCTTCGACGCCGATGATCGTTTGCCCGCCGGGCGCCAGCAACTCGATGTCGCCGCCGGACACGGTGCGCACGCCGGAGCCACCGAACATCACGATGTCGCCGCTGCGGGCGATCGCGTTGCCGTTGGCATCCTTCTCGGGCAGCAACGCTGCGATCACGTTACTGCCGCGTAGATAGGATCCCTTTCGCGGACCATCGGCATCGTTGTATTCGCGCCCGGCTTCCTTCAACTCGGCAAAATACACCTGCCGCAGGAAGATCGCCTGCTGCTCCTGTGCCAGCGAGGCGAAGTAAGCGCGGTTCTCGTCATCGGTGCCGTTAAAGCCGTAACGATCCTTCAGCCACACTGCGAGTTCCTGCTCATAGGTCTTGGCGACCTTGCCGGGCTGATCCGCCAGCGGTGTGTCCTTCACGGCGAGATTGGCCGGATCGAGATAGAGCGACGCGAGTTTGGCGTAATCCGGCGCTCCCTCGCCGATCCCCGCCTGCATCAGGATGCTCGCGCCCGGTCTCTTGTCGCCGGGGATGACACTGCCGAGGCTGGTCACCGAGGCCTTGTCGTCCTGACGGATGTTGCGCCCCGCGGAGATCACCAGCGTGCCCGGCCCTGCCACCTGTGCATTGGCATAGATCACGTCATGCCCGGCCTCGATCAGCGAGAAATCCGTGACGTTGTTGTGCATGGCGAGGACGTTCGGCGCCAGGATGTCGCGGCCGGCGCGCATCCAGACCGGGGCCGCTGCCTCGTACCAGGTATCGACGGTGCGCGGCAGGCTGTAGAACGGCAAGCCCGGCTTGCGCACGCTGCCGAAGGTCAGGTTGACGATATCGTCGCCCGCATAGATGCGGGCCGGCTCGCCGTTTCCGGTGCGCAATCCGCTCGCCAGCGGCGTGTTCGGCCCGAAGGCAAATAGTGGCGGCTTGCTTCCATTGCTGGTGGTCATAGACGCCGCGTCGCCGGACAGATTGTGGGCGATGGGATTCAATGTGCCGCCAACTCTGGCGAGGAACGCGGCATGGAACGGGTTCGGCAATTCGGTATCCGCCCCGGACATGGCGATCCCATAGCCGGCGCCAAAGATGCTCTTGCCGGCCAGCATTTCGAGCTGGCCGTTCGGCGACGGCGCCAGCATCAGCACATTGGGCGAAACCGTGCCATAGCCGAAATTGATCGTGCCACTCGCCGCGACGGCACGGAGGATCGACGGCATCATCATGTAGTTCACACCACCGCCGACCGGTTCGATGCCGACATTGGCGCTGTAGCTGGTCGTACTCGAGATCAGCGTCGGCACCAGGTCGCCACCGGCCGAGAACAGGTTGACGGCCGTGCGGTCGGTCCAGAGCGAGAACCAGCTGCTACCGCCACGATCATAGGTCGTGCCGTTATGGCTGAACGACGCCGTGTCGAACGCATGGACACGGCCGGGATCGCCGGCGCCGCCGAGGATGAGATTGCCGCGGGTGTCGATCGCGGCCACGCTGTCGCCCAGCATCAGCACCATGCCGCCCAGGAGGCTGCCGCCGGTGGCGACAAAGGGGTCGACGGGCAGGATGCCGCCGCCGCTCTGGCTTTGCCCCGCAGCATAGCTCGACTGCGTGGTCGCGATGCCGCCGATCCGCGATGTATCGACATTCAAGGCGCCGCGCAGATTGGTGAGCGTGCCGTTGAGATCGAGCCTCTGGGCCTGGCCGGCCTGCAGGCCCCCGCGCGGCAGAGCAGCGGTCGCCACGAGGTTCGGATTAAGCATGCCGCCGGTGCGCAAAGTGAGATCACCGCCGCCGGTGAGAACGAGTTCGCCGTTCACCACGCGGCCGGTGGAGCCGATGGCCAGATTGAGCCCCTGGCTGCGCTCGGCGCGACTTCCGGTGCTGTTGTAAGCGGCATCGCCGCGGACGTCGATCACGCCGGCATCGCGTCCGGCACGCACCGTGACGTCGCCGCCGCCGAGCGCGCCGATGCCGGTGAAGCCGATCAGGCGCGGGCTCTTTTCAGCGCTCTCCATATTCGTCGCATAGGTGCCGAAATTGATCCACCAGCTGGTGGCGACATCGCCGACACCGATGGTGCCGCCGCTGCCCTGCCGCCACAGCCAGTTGCTCACAGCCGCGCTGGATGACCCTGCAGCCGCATTGGTGGATGTCCCTGACGAGGGATCGATGGGCGTGCCGCTCCAGGAGCCATCGCCCCAACTGTCGCCGATCACGTCGCGGCCGGCATCGATCAGCACATTGCCGCCCTGGTCGGGATACCAGGCGCGATAGGCGGCGAGCGCCGCATCATATTTGCCTTCGGCCTGCACGGGGCCGAGCACATAGCTGCCGTCAGGTGCGCGTTTCAGATTGTAGGGCGCATTGGCGGCTGCGCCGCCGGGCAGCAGGCTGTTTGTGCCGGCGGTGTAGACGCCGAACATCGACATCATGCGGACGTCGCGGCCGGCGACCACGGCGAGATCGCCGGTACCGGTGCGGATCACGCTGTAGCCGGGCGTCCCGTAGCCGTACGCGGTCGTGTTGACGATAACGGATTCGTACTGACCGTTACCCTCGCAAACGATCGGATCCAAGGCGCAGATTGCTTCCTCCGAATAGCCCCACACGCCTTCGGCAGGCAAGCCAGCTAGTGATTCATCTCCGAGAATATTGATCGCGCCTTCGAGCGTGATCGTTCTGGGGTCTCCAACCCATTGCGTCGTCGTCGTCGATTTGAACGTGCTGTTGATGCCCTGATGGGTGTCGGCCAGAACGACGTCGCCCTTGCCTTTCACATTGCGCGCACGCACATCCGCCGAACCGAGATCGGCACCGGCCGTGAGCGTCAGGTCCCATGAGGTCGAGCCTTCGCCCAGCATCGGCGCCAGCGCCCAGTTGCGGCCCGAACCGTTCGGCCGCAGATTGACCGGCTGGTCATTGAGCAGTTCGACCTTGGTCATCGCGGGGATCAGCGATCCCTGCGCCAGGGTGACCCGCGCACTGGTGATCAACAGCACGGGAATCTTGACGCCCTTGGGCCAGGTGAAAGCAGCGACGCCGACCTCGCTGCGCAGCGCGAAGCCCGCACCGAGCTTGCTGCCGGCGGCGAGCGTGATGGCGGTCGGCAACACCGTGCCCGCGGCATAGACGGTGCCAGTGGCCGTGATCACCTCCGCGGCCAGCACGGTGCCGGCCGGCAGAGCAAGCGTTCCCGTCAGCGTGACTTGCGCCGGCACGACGGTGCCGACCGGCAATGTCACGGCACGGACCGGAATGCTGTAGTTCAGCACCGCCCCCACCGGGAAGGTCGTACCGGATTCCAGCCGGACGCCGTCGATGGGCACCACGATGTCGCCGCCGAACGGCGTCATGTTGTTGCCCTGGGCGTCGCGGGCCTCGATCAGCTGCCAGCCCTTGTCATCGTCCGGCGAAGACGGCGGCGGCGCGAAGCCGTCATTGATGCTGCCATGGATATTGAGATTGCCGGCGGCGCGGAACACCAGCGCGCCCGGCTCGCCGAAGCCGCGCAGATTGGCGTCGATCGTGTTCGACTGCGGACCATAGCGATGGTTCGACAGGTCGATATCGCCGACCAGGGTGAGATCGCCATTCGGATTGTCGGCGCTGACCTTGCCGACGATCTCGACACCCGGGCGCAAATGATAGCTGCCGAGCCCGGAAAGACGCGCGCTCAGCGCACCATTGCCGAGCGCGGCATTGATGAAGGTCCGGCTCTGCGCATCGATCGCGTCGAGATAGGCCTGCGTGATCAGTTGCGGCTTGCCGCCATTGACATCCGGCACAGCCGCAAGCGGCGCGTCGTCATAGGAGCGGAATGCATTGACAGCGATGCTCTTGGCACCGGCAATCGTCGGATTGCCAAGCACATCGACAGCGACATCATTGGCGCCGAGGCGCGGCGCGTTGAGCGTGAGCGTGCCACGGGCGCGTCCGTCATGGTCGGCGGATTCGGTGCCGTGGCGCAGATCGATCCGCGCGCCCGCGGCCAGCGTCAGCCGGCCATTCTGCGTGGTCAGGTCGATGACCGCGCGGTTCGGACTGTCGATGATCTTGCCATAGCTATCCACGCGCAAGCCGGTGCCATGGGCGTCAAGCGTGCCGTTGATGATGAGATCGCCCATCGCCGCGAGACGGATGTAGCCGACCGAGAAGCCGGATGCATTGATGCGGCTATTGACGGTGAGGCTGCCGCCATCGACGGCGATCTCGACCTGGCGCGCCTTCACCTCGTCGCCGATGGTGAGGCTGCCCTGCTTGATCTGGAAGCGGCGGGCGCCGAACACCTCGCCGGCATTGAGGCGTGCATTGAGCCCGGCGAAATCCGCCAGCGTCTGCGCGCGGACCGAGATTTCCGCGGATTCATAAGGCACATAGGTGCCGCCGGCATCATGCACGCCTGTCGCACCGCCGCGGATCGAGCCGGCGAGATCGACATAACCCGCCGCATCGTCGAGCGCCGTCACCTGTAGCGTGCCGGCGCGGTTGTAGCGCGCTGACAGATCGATACTGGCCCCCGCCCCCATGGCGATATTGCCATCGGCGCTGCTGAGGACCACATCCCCGCCCCAGCTATACTTCTTCACATCGAACATGGTGATCTCGCGACCGGCCATGTCGATGCGCGCGCCATTCGTCAGCACGAGATCATTGACCGCGTCCAGCGTGAGACGGCCCGACGGCAGCACCACCGCCGTATCGAGCGTGATGCGCTGACCGGAAATCTTCAGTTCGGCGCCGATTACATCACTGGTAGCTGAAACGCTGCCACCAACGCCCGTGATCAGCACATGGCCGCCGGCCTTGATCGTGCTGGTCGATCCGGCCTCGCCGGTCATCATCGCGGTGCGGATGGTGAGATCGCCGCCGCTGAGGATGAATCCGGTCTCCGCCTGATAGCCACCCTGCCTGTGATAGACGTTGAGCGAGCCCTTGCCGCTGGACGACACGCGCTCGGATGCCGTGAAATTGACATTGCTGAAGCCGAGCGCGAGTCGATCCGCCGAGATCGCCGGGTTCGGCCGCGTATTCGGCGCATAGCCGAGCAGGATGCGATCGGCGACAATATCGAGCGTACCGTCGCCGAGCCGGCTGAGCACCGGCGCGCCCGGAAGCTGCGTGACCGCGCCGCCAGGCACGGCGATTGTGCCATTCGTTGCAGCGATCGCACCGGACCAGATGAATTCGCCGGTGGTGATGCTGGCTTTGTCGCCCGCCGCGCCATAGCCATAAATCGCTGGCGCGCCGATGACGAGACGATCGAGCGACGACTTGCCGGTCTCGGGATTGAGCGTGTTGAGATCGACCGAACCGTAGATATTGACGGACTCGCGGGCGTTCAGCACCAGCGTCTCGAGCTTGGGTGCGCCGATGCTGGTATTGCCGCGCAGGAGATTGGCGAGCACCGTCTGGTTCAGCGCCATGCCCGGCGGCAACTGGCCGGCCGCGCCTGCTGCAGCAAGCGCCTCTGCACTGCCGAGATTGACCGCGGAAATGCCGAGCACGAGGTTGCGTGTGCCATAGCGCAGGCTGTCGCGCAGCGTGAAGGCGGCAGTGGTCGCCGCGCCGATGGTACCTTCCGAATAGAGAGCCGTCTCGCCACGGCAAATGGAGTCGGCAACGCAGCCGCCGACATCGATGGCAACCGGCCCGCCCATCGACGTCGATACCGCGTCCGGCGCCAGCAGATTGACCCAGCCGTTCGAGACCACGAACACAGCCTCTTTGGCCGGAATGTAAACAAAACCATTGCTGGAATCGAACGGCACCGGACCACGACCCAGCGTGTTGATCGTGGCCCCCTGCTCGATGGTGATGTTTCCGGTTCCGGGACTGTCCGCACGTTGGCTCGCGATCAGGAAGACTTCGGCGGCTGACAGGACCGCGCCCGACCGAACCGTCACGCTGTTGGCAGCGTTGTTTCCGAAATTCACGATGCTCTTGCCGTAGCCTTGGCTGCCCAGCGTCGCGCCGGCGCCGATGGTCATGCGCGCCGCACCGAAGGCGTTGAGCTGATCGGCATAGACAGCGACAGCCTTCCCGGTCTTCACCGGCGTCTGGCCCGCGGCAAGGATTTCGATGTCGGCATTATTGACACCGCGGACCGTCAATGTGCCGGCAAAGCCCTGGCTTCCGGCTTCCGGTGCGAACAGCGCTGTGCCATCGAACGCCAGCGCCGGCTTGCCCGCCAGGCCGGCGCCCTGCGACAGAAACAGCTCCAGCATCTTGGCGTCGGAGGTGATCATGCCGCGCGCAAAGCCGCGCCGGACGGCATCGGCCAGGACGAAGGAATTGTAGTCCATCTCGTTATAGGCGGAATGCGTGCGCACCTTGTCGCCGGGCGTGATCAGGAGATGGTTCAGCAACGACGAATGGATGCCGGTATGGGCGATGCTGAGATGACCGGTCGCGACATAGGTGCCGATCTCGGTGCCAACAGGCGCACGTGCGGCGGTGACGTTTTGTCCGATCTCGACGCGGAATGCGCCGGGCAACAGCGCGTAATTGGACGGCAACAGCGTATAGGTGCCGGCCGGCAGGCCCGGCACGCCCGCAGGCACCGTCACCTGCTGGCCGATCACCGGCGTTCCCGCAGCGCTCTTGTCCGCCACCGGTCCCGTGCCGGTGAAGCCCGGCATGATGGCATAGACCTTGTTGCTGGCGCTGCTATAGTCGAAGGCCGGGTTCGCATTGGCCAGCGGCGTGGTGAGAATGTCTACCGAACCGCCGCGGCCGCTGAAGAAGCCCGCGCCGACAACCTTGCCGCCGCCCGTGAGGTCGATGACAGCACCGCGATCGACAGCGACGGCAACGCCGCGCAGTGAAACGCCGCGCGCGGCATCGCCGTTATAGTCGGTGCCGAGCGCTTCGAAGGGCGTGATGTCGGTGCCGTTGAATTTGTAGCTGAGCCCATCGATGGTGCCGCCATAGGGCAGTACGAGACCGGCGGCGCTCACCGAGGTGATGCTCCCGGCAAGAAGGTTGGTCTGCGAAGGAGTAACGATGACAACATTATTGCTGATGCTGATATCGCGGCCGATCGAAATCAGGCCGAGCGGTGCGCGCACCACGCCGCCCTGATTGACGACGCCGCCCTGCAATCGCAGCGAGCCGAACACCGAATAAGGCACGGCCGGATCGGTGCCGGGCGTGCGCGCAATGGTCAACGTGCCCGCGGTTTCGATGATCGCGGGAACGCCGGTGCCCGGATAGAGCTGCGCCGCCGTGATGGTCAGGTCGCCGGGGGCGGACAGGCGCGAGCGAATATCGCTGCCGCTCAATGTCGGCTCTTCGAGCATGCGGATATCGCCGCTGCTGGTCAGCGCCACCGCCCGGAAGCCGCCGCGATTGTAGAACTGTTCCACTAGCACGCGCAGCTTGCCCTGCAGGCCGGCGAAACTGGCGTAGCGCACATCGATGTGATCGGCGGTGACACCGAGATACGCGCCGTCATAAGCGCGTGATGGCTGGGTTGACGGCTCGTTCGAAACGACCGACTCCAGACCCGGCAAGACCGCGTTTTCGCTCGGGCCCGCCGACAGCGGCGCCTGCCCGAACAGGACATGGGGCGCTTCCAGCGTCACGCGCGCACTGGTCGAGCCGCCTGCGGCCAGGCCGATCTGGCCATAGATCTGCAGGCTCTGCGCGAGCTTTAGATTGACGCCGTCCGCGAGTGTGGTGATGCCATTGGACAGCAGCGTGAGATTTCCGAAGCCGCCGGCTTTGATCTGATCGACGCCGAGACGCGCTTGTCCATACGCCAAACCGGCGTCTCCGGGCCGCATATCGTCGGAAATCGTGTGGCCACCTTGCGTCATCACGATGGCAATTTCGCGGGGCGTCAGCACCGCCGCATCGAGCGATAGCTTGCTGTTGTACTTGGCGCCGTTGAGCCCCAGCTTCAGCGTTCCGCCCGCTGCGCCCTCGCCGCCGGCCGCAGCGCGCATGGTGCCGTCGAGCACCATGCCGAGAGAGGACTGCAAACTGATCGTGCCGCCATTGCTGGCGACATTCAGCGGCAATGACGACTTGTTCAGGCCACCGCCGGGAAGATCGATGATCGCCTGCGTGCCCGACGCATCCAGCACCGCGCCGGCGCGGATGACGACGAAGGAATCCGGCATTGCGGTCGGCGTGGTATTCTCGAAATCGACGCTGCCGCCGATCGCGATCGTGCCGCCATTGCGGACGATACCATATGCGCGCCCATGCACATCGATGGCCGTGACCGCGCGGCCGGCGACATCGAGTACCGCATTGTCGCCGATCCAGATCGAGCGGCTCTGCACCTTCGGATCGTAGAGCCCATAACGGAGGTGATCGATCGCAATCTCGCCGCCGAAGGCATTCAGCCGGCCTTCGACGGTGATCTGGCCGAGGGCTGCGATATCGATCTTCTGGCCGGGATCGACGGTGATCACCGCGCCCTTTTCGACGGTGATGCCGGCCCCCTGCACGACGGTCTCCGTGCCCGACAATACCGGGCTGGCCCGCAGCTCAAGGCTCGCGCCCTTGCGCTGCGTCAGCGTGGCCGTGCGCGGATTCTCCAGATAGAGCGGCTGCGACAGCACCTCGCCGCCAAAGGCCAGCACCGGCATCATAACATCGAGCCGCGTGTTCGATGCGACCGTGACGCCCTGGCGGCCATCGACGGCGTAATTGGCAAAGCCTGTCCGGAACAGCGCGGGATCGAGCCGCAGCGCGCCTGCCTCGGCAACGGCACCGATCACGATCTTGCCGCCGGTCGCGATGTCGAGCTTGCCGCCGCCGGCAACGCCATAGGCGCGGATATTGCCATCGAGTGTCAGGCGGCCCGTGTTCGACGTCACATCTGCCGCGGCCTTCAGAGCAACATTGCCGCCCTTGCCGCCGGTCAACTTGCCGCTGCGCGACAGCACGCCACCAGACGACACATCGATCGCGCTGCCGCGTTCGACTTTGACATCGCCGCTCGATACCAGCGACACGGTGCCGCCATCGATGAAGGCTTCACCCTGGGCATCCTTGTCGGCCACCTGATTGACCCACACGCCGCGCAGATCGATGACGGCGCCGGATGCCAGTTTCACTTCGGAACGGCCGCCCTGCGCGAGATATTGCTCGTTCGACCCCGTTGTCGATGCCTTGAACGCATTCGTTGCCGTGAACGAACCGCTCTGCGCAGTGATGGCGGCATCGATCTCAATGACCGGCGCGATCAGGCGAATATCCGCGCCCTGCGCGAAGGTCACATCCGCATCCACGGTGATCTTGCCACGCGTGCCGAGATCGAGCCCGCCGAGATTCTGTGCGCTCAGATGTTTTGCATCGAACCAGACGGTGTTTGCCCCGCCTCCCTCCGCCGCATCGGTGATGCGCACATCGGAATTGTAGAGATCGAGACGGCCATTGGCATCATAACGCCCGAGCGCCAGCGTGCCGTTCTGCGCCGCTGTGGTCTGCGTGAGCTTGTAGCCGTCCGTCGTCGCCGCGCTGCGCTTCGTCGTCTGACGCTCACCGGTGACGGTGTCGGCGACGATGCTGGCCTGGAACGAGGCCGTCGGTGCCGACAGGATCAGGCGGCCAGCATCGCGGCCGACCGTATATCCCTCTTCCCAGCGTTTGGATGTGCGGCCGCGATCAAAGAGTGTGGTCCAGACTTCGGTGAGATTTTCGGACTCTTCGCCCTGGATATTGTGCGTGCGGACGAATCCGCCGGCAAAGCCGCGGAAACGGAGATCGGCCGGTGCATTGTCCACGGAGTAGCGACGGCCATCGCTGCCGATTAGATTGGTGGAGTAAATCCAGCCCGCGGCATAATCGATAGAGCCGCCGGAGATATCGAACGTGGCGCCACGTTGTGCGATCACTTCGGGCGCGCTGAGCGTGATGGTGCCGCCGACAGCTGCCCATTCACCGATCCCATGCTTGGTATTGGCGAGATGGCCGCCGACTTCGAGCAGGCCGCCATTGGTATAGTAACGATCGCCGACATAGACGCCGTCCTTGCCCGGCAGCAGAGTCAACGCGCGCAGGTCGATCCAGACGTCGTTGTTTTTCAACGCATCGGAATCGCGGTTCTGCGGGCTGTCGCGCAGTTCGTTGCCCTGCAGGTTGACCTTGATGTTGTTGTCTTCCATCATCAGCGCGACATTGCGCAGGCCGGAAACATCCAGCAGCGCACCATCCTCGGCGACGATCTGCCTGGTGGATGAAACAGCGATCTGGCCACCTTGCGCGACGCTGGTCGACCCACCCTTGAAGGTGACGGTACCGCCGCTGACGATTTCGATGCGCGACTGATCCTGCCGGTCCGCCAGCGCAGACAGGTTGTCAAAGCCGGCGATATCGATGAGGCGCTTCTTGTTGGCCTCGACCGAGGCATCGACCAGCGCCTGGCGCTGGCTGTCGAGCGCGGTCTCCTTGCTATCCAGTTCGGGGAGAATCGCCGTGAAACTGTCGGCGCCAAGCGTGACGCTTCCTTTGCTGTCCGACGCACTGTTGAGCAGATGGATGGTGCCGCGGGTATGGACCGCCGTGCTGGCGATCAGCACGCCATCCTGCATCAGCGTGCGGCCCGCCAGCGTGATATCGCCCTGCGTTGCCTGAATGAAGCCGCTGTTGCGCACCGCGCCGTTTGCACTGTTGGCTGCGATGACCGGCAGGATCTCGTGGCCGCGCGTGGTCGAGCTGGTGTTGGCATCAGTGCCGAGCCCGCGGCGCAGGATGAAGTCGTCGCCGGCGGCGAGGATGGTCTGCCCCTTCGGCGTCATGATCTCGCCGGCATTCTCCACCTGCGAGCCGATCATCAGCACATAGCCGCCACCAACCCTTGGATCAGTCGGCGCGCGCGTGGCGATGCTGGCGCCCGCCTCCACCACGACCTTGCCGCCCGCCGCCCTGAAGCTCGGCGTGAAGGTGCCGCCGCTCTGCGTGCTGTAGATGCCATTGGCCATGAACTGCGCATCGGTGATATCGGCGGTCGACGCGATCAGCGAGCCGACATTGACCTGGCTGTTGCCGCCAAAAATGATGCCGCTCTGATTGATCACATAGACATGGCCGTCGGCCTTGATGTTGCCGAGGATCTGGCTCGGCGCTGTGGCATTGGTGACGCGGTTGAGCGCGACCCAGCCTGCATTGCCGCCCTGATCGAACGTCAGCGTGGTGCGTGCGCCGACATTGAACGACTGCCAGTTCAGGATCGCCTGCTGCGTGAGCTGACGGATATTGACCTGGGTCTGGCCGGAACCATCGACGCTCTGCGATGGGTCGTTGGCGCCGCTCCAGCCCGCCGGCTTGTTTGGCAGCAGGCCACCGAGACCAAGACCATTGGGAACCGCGATCGGCGCGGTGACGGACGTTTGCGCCGCGGCCGCAGCCGCGCGGGCGGCGGCCTGCACGCCCTGAATGTCCTGCATGGCGCGCGCTGCGCGGGCGATTGAATCCTGCGTCTGCCGCCCCGCGGCGATCGCCCGCTGCGCAGCCTGCGCCGCGGCATTGGATGCGATGTCGGGCGCCGAAACAGCACCGCCTCCGCCGCCGCCATTCAGTGCACGGGCATGAAGCATCGGCGACGACATCAGGAGGGCCACCGTGCTGACCGTGGTCAGCAAAGCGCCGGAACGCGAAAACACCTGAAGCTTGTTGAAGTTCGACGCCATGACTGCCCCTCGAACGGTGCGACAGAACGCACCGAGACCATTCCAGCGAAGGGACCGAGGCAGAACACATCGAACATCCGCAATTGCGGCCGGCAATTCCTATTGCCGGACCATCACTTGCGGATGACACACGCGCCCCTGCTTTCCGTCTCTTCTCGTGATTGCCCGTAAGACGGTCGGAGGCGGGCCGGGACTGAACCGTGTCACAAATATTTCGTACGAAAGATCCGGCTCAGGAAAGCACGACGATCGCGCCGGGCAGTGACGTGACCTTGGCGCCATAGGCTTCCCGCACCAGCGCAATCAGGTCGTCGACGCGATCGATCGGGATACGCGCATCGACCGGACGTCGGCCGAGCGCCTCATTCATCAGGACGATGCGTCCATTGCGATAGCGGTTGACCTCGTCCACCACCTCGGCAAGCGGCATCTGCCGGAACACCAGCTGCCCGTCGCGCCAGGCCATCACGACGGCCGGATCGACCGGGACCGGCGCGCCAACCACACCATCGGCATAAGCCAGCTGTCGGCCGGCACCGAGATCGACGGTTCGTCCGGCATAATCGACCGCAAGTGTTCCCCGATGGCAGGTCACCACCGATCGACCGGCATCGCATCGCAGATTGAACTGCGCGTCGGTGGCATGAACGAGGCCACCCGCGGCCCGCACCGTGAGCGCTCCGATCTGTCGCGGCGACACCGATATGGCGGCTTCTCCCGCGATCAGCTCGATCTGTCGCTCGGTCGTCTTGGGGCTGACATTCAGGCTGCTGCGGGTATTCAACTCGACCGTAACGCCGTCACCCATCGCGATCTCGCGCCGCTCGGCTGTGCGGGTCCGATAATCCGCCGCGAATTCCTGTGGCGACGGCCACAAATCCATCGGCGGGCGGGCCACCAGATAGCCGGCGCCGGCGACCGAGGCGGCAATGGCGCCGCCAAGGAACCAGCGTCGCGATAGCAGACCGCGATGGGACGCCACGCGGCTCGCCCCCGGCGCGACGGCCGGCAACCGGGCGACCTTTTCAAGTCGGTCCCACAGCAGATTCGCTTCCGCAAATGCCCTAGCATGCGCGGGACTGCGACCGCACCAGGCCTTCAGCGCCTGCGCGTCCGCAGCCGTCGCGTCGCCGGACGTCAGGCGCATCAGCCATGCCTGCGCCTCGCCGTCCAGCGTCTGCGTCCCGCCTGCATCCGTCATCGGGGTATCTTTCTCAGCCACCATCCTCCCCTATGACTCTTTTGAGACGCCGGGACCGAACCGGCGAACAACTTTTCTTCCAAGCCGCTGCGCACAGTGCTGCAAGGCCTGCACAAGCTCCTTCTCGACCATGCGCGGAGAGATGCCAAAGCGCGTCGCGATATCGGCATGTTTCATCTCGTCGATCCGGGCGAGCAGGAAGATCGCCTTGCGTCGCGGCGTCAATTCGTTCAGCGCCGCCGCAAGGGCGTCCATCTCCCGGCGCGCATCCGCGATCCGCTCGGGATCGAGCGTATGGTCCATCATGTGGCGCAGGGCATCGATCTCGGCTGCGGACAGTTTGCGATTGTCCGCTTCCTTGCGGTCGGCGGCCTCGTTGAGCGCCATCCGGAACAGATAGGATTCCGGCTTCTGGATCGCGCTGGCATCGCCGATGCGCTCGAGCCGGAGCCAGGTCTCGTGCAGCACCTCGATCGCCAATGCGTCGGAGCCCAGCCGGCGGCGCAGGCGCTCGCGAAAGCGCTGATACTTGTCTTCGAAAATGGCCCGCATGCGGACGGTCGAATTGTCCGTCATGGCGCCCCCACAGGTCCGTTCGCGCAATGCCCCCCGGCCGCATTGCCGCGCAAAATCATCGTGACCGGTTGCGGCAACCCCGCGGGCGGCGGTGCGACCCGGGTCCGCATGATCCGCTCCGCCAGCGCAACGCGACGCTCGTCGTCCAGCCTTGTGACCACATGGACCGCATCGACCGCACCAGCCGGTCCAACCCACACCTGCACCACCCCCCGCCCGACATGGATACGGGAATCGTTGCAGAGCGAGCGTTCAGTCTGATCCTGAATGCGCGCAAAATAAGCGTCATATGCGCCGTTGCGCTGTCCCTCCGACAGCCGATCAGGCATCGGCTCCGAGGTATTCGGACCGACGGCGAAGGCGGTGTCGTTGACGCGACGGAACGAGAGACCGGTACCAGCCAGAAGGATGCGCAGAGCATCCTGCGGCACGAGCCTCCCCTTGACTGTGGACGATATCCTGTCGCGCGCCACCTCGGCATCGACGAGAGCGGCCATTCCGGCCTGGTCCGCGAATTCGGCAAGCGCGGCAACAAGCGGCTGCGCCTGAATGTCGTAACTCCGAACACCACTCAACGCCGACACCGGACTGCTCAGCAACAGGACTGCAAGGATCGCAGCAAGGCGAATGACAACGCCCTGACGCGCAACACAAGGCGCGGGCATCAGACTTTCACCTTGAGGTTCTGCGAGGTTACAGCTGGAGCCACGTACCTATGGGACGATTGTAACAGTTAGATGTCAGCGCGATCCGAGAAGCGCGAGCCGCGGCGCCTGGCCAAACGCCGCCGTTGCTCTCCTGGCAACAGCACGATGATAATCGAGCACTGGAGTGGACAGGATCATCGTCTAGCTTGCGGGACATCGATCTGCGGCCCCTGAGAGGATGCTCCCATGTTGACCACCGAGACGGCGATCATGCTCGCCACCTATAGCGACTGGGCCGATCAGGTGCTGTTCAAGGCCATGAAGACGCTCCCGGATGGTGCCGTTTACAAGAGCCGCAATACGCTGTTCGGGTCGATGATCGGTACGCTCAACCATAATTACCAGGTCGATCTCATATGGCGCGCGCATCTGCTGAGCCAGACGCACGGCTTCTCCACCCGTCGCGACCTGCTCCATCCCGACCTCGGGGCGCTGGTCAAGGAGCAGTCGGACATCAATCAATGGTACATCGCATGGGCAAAAAGCCAGACGCCTGAACTGCTGGGCGAGCGCTTGAGCTTCAATTTCGTATCGGGCAAAGCGGCTGAAATGACCAGCGGCGGCATGTTCCTGCATATCATCAACCACAAGACCTATCACCGAGGCTGGGTTGCGGAGATGTTCTTCGACTCCGGGATCAACCCGCCCGAGACGGATCTCTGCGTCTTCTTGACGGAAGCATAAGCCGCCAGTCGAGCGCCGCTACTCCGCGATCGGATCGTGCCGCGCCAGATGGTTGCTGAGCTGATCGGCGAATTTTGCTGCGGCGACAGACAGCACACGTCCGCGCAACTGGCCGAGAACGATCTGAAGCGGCGCGAGATCGCGCATGTCGATCGGCCGGGCATAGATGCGACTGTCCTCCTGCGGAATGCCGCTCAGGATCTGAAACGTCACCGCCTGCTCGCGCATGACGAAATTGCGCAGAAATTCCAGTGAACCGGATTCGATCTGGGTGTCGGCCTCAATTTGGCGGCGCGAACGCGCCACGTCCAACAAGTGGCGGATCGCAAGGGTCTGGTCAGGCATGGCCACAGGAAAAGCAAAGCATTCCCGCAGACGGATGGTGCCCGGCCGGGCCAATGGATGGTCAGCTCGAAACAGCGCGCAAAGCGGCTGCTCAGTCGCGAGCAGGATTCGCATGTCCGCCGCCGGCGGTGGATTCAGCAACAGCGCCAGGTCGGCCTCGAAGCTGCTCAACGCAGCGGCGCCCAGGATGTGGTCGCGCACCACCACCGTGAACGTCACCTGCGGAAATTGAGATCGGTAGGTCGCAATCTCTTCAGGCAGCACGTTGTCGACAAAGGCCTGACTGCACGCCACGGAGACATGACCACGCCGGACTCCCGACAGATCGGCGATCTGCGATTTGAGGCGGTCGAAATCGGCACTCTGGTCGCGAATATGCCGGATCAGAAGCTCGCCGGCCGCATTCAGCCGCATGCCCTGCGGGAGCCGCTCGAACACCATCGTCCCGAATTCGTCCTCGAAATCCTGGATCTTCCGGGTCAGGGCCGATGGCGTGATGTTGAGATGCTCGGCGGCACCGCGGATCGAACCGCGGCGTGCCACTTCGGAAATGTACTGGAAAAGTTTGAGGTGGCGCATGCGAGCCCGCTCGAAAAAGGGCCAATTATGAGGGTGTTGCACTTTTAGCAACGAGCCGATCAGAATCAAGCACTGGATCGCAACAGATCGGTAGTTATCGTTTCAAGGTCATTCAGATTGCCATGAGAGCCATGACCCGAAACGCCTCAACAGCCATTCCGCGCGTGCAGCCGCCCCCGATGGAGCTCAGTGACATTGCCTCCTTCCGGGCCGCCTATGCTTCGGCACAGGATCCGGGCGACGTCTTGCGCACGGTTTACGGTCGGATCGACGCGTTCGGCCAGAGCCAAGCCTGGATCAGCCGGTTGCCCTTGGACGCCGCGCTACAGATGCTTGGCGATGCTGTCGCCCGCAAGGCAAAGGGCGAGGACCTGCCGCTGTTCGGCATTCCGTTTGCCGTGAAGGACAATATCGATGTCGCCGGTCTGGCGACCACGGCTGGCTGCGCCGAATTCGCCTATCGCCCCGAGCGGCATGCGTTTGTGGTGCAGCAGCTGATCGCAGCCGGTGCCATTCCTGTCGGCAAGACCAATCTCGACCAGTTCGCCACCGGCATCAACGGCACCCGGTCGCCATTCGGCATCCCCACCTGCGTGTTCGATGAGCGCTATATTTCGGGAGGCTCCAGCAGCGGATCGGCGGTGACCGTCGCCGGCGGGCTGGTGCCGTTCTCTCTCGGTACCGACACCGCTGGCTCCGGCCGCATCCCTGCTGCCTTCAACAATATCGTCGGCCTGAAGCCGACCAAGGGCCTGTTCTCGAGCAGCGGACTGGTGCCCGCGGCACGCAGCCTCGATTGCATCACCGTCTTCGCGACCAGCATTGACGATGCCGTCACCGTCTCCGAGATCGCGGCGGGCTTCGATGCGGAGGACGCATTTTCACGGCAGGCACCGGCTAAGACCTGGTCGGTCGCCGGCCAGCGGGAGCGCTTCCGCTTCGGTGTGCCGAGAAAGGCGTATTTGGAGTTCTTCGGGGATGCCGAGGCCGAGGCATTGTTCGATGCCGCCATTGCCCGGATGGAAGCGATCGGCGGCACGCGCGTGACGTTCGACTATGCGCCGTTCCGCAACACGGCCGAACTGCTTTATGCCGGACCGTGGGTCGCCGAGCGGCTGGCCGCCATCTCCGATTTCGCCAGGGACCATGCCGACGCGATCAACCCGGTGGTGCGCGACGTTATCATGGTGGCGAAGACCATGACGGCAGAAGACGCTTTCAAGGGTCAATATCGTCTGGCTGAACTGATGCGCGAGGCTGAACAGACCTGGCAGTCGATTGACGTGATGTTGCTGCCGACGGCACCGACGATCTACACGGTCGCGGACATGCTGGCGGATCCGATCCGGCTGAACAGCAATCTCGGAATCTACACCAATTTCGTCAATCTGATGGATCTGTCCGCCATCGCAGTGCGTGCCGGCTTTCGGCCGAATGGCCTGCCATTCGGCGTCACACTCATTGGACGCGCATTCGAGGATGGAGCGATCGCCGCGCTGGGCAACCGGTTCGAAGGATGCCAGCACAGTCCCGCGTCATTATCATCCGCGAAACAGTCCGGCCGGATATCCATTGCGGTCGTCGGCGCACATCTGTCGGGCCAGCCACTGAACCCGCAATTGCAGGAACGCGATGGCCGTCTGCTCGCGACCACGTGCACCGCGCCCGGCTATGCGCTCTACGCCCTCGACGGCAGCGTTCCGGCCAAGCCGGGCCTCATTCGCGATGCCAATGCCGCCGGCCATATCGAGGTCGAGATCTGGGATCTGCCGGCCGAGGGATTTGGCACCTTCGTGGATGCCATCCCGGCACCGCTCGGCATCGGGACGCTGACGCTCGAAGATGGCAGCCAGGTTAAAGGCTTCCTGTGCGAGCCGTTCGCGCTCAAGGGCGCGACCGATATCACCCATTTTGGCGGCTGGCGTGCCTATCGCGCCAGTGTGGTTTGAACCTGTTCATTCTGACCTGAGGAGAGAGTGGCTATGCGAACGTTGATTGATCGCCGGAGTGTTATTGTTGGACTAGGTGCGGCCGCCGTTGCTGCGCCGACGATTGTCAGGGCCCAGAACCCGACGGTCATCCGCGTCGGCGCGCTGAAGCTGATCCATTCGATTGCGCCCTACTTCTATGAGCGCTTCGTACCGGCCGGCTACAAGGTCGAGGTGCTGCCGTTCGAAACGCCGACGGAATGCAAGACGGCGGTCGTGACCCGGTCGGTCGATTTCGGACATTTCGGCATCGCTGCCGGTCAGCTCGGCGCCGCTGCCGGCGAGCCGATCGTGCTGATCGCCTCGACCTGCAATCGCGGCATGGCGATCATCGCCAAGAAGGACAGCCCGATCCACGCCATCAAGGATCTCAAGGGCAAGCGCGTCGCCGTTTTCCCCGGCACCACCCAGGAAGTGTTCTTCCTCGAGCGCCTGCGCATGGAAGGCATGTCGATCAAGGATGTCGAGCCGGTGCGCGTCTCCTTCAGCGAAATGCATATCGCTCTGGCGCGCGGCGATGTCGATGCCTATGTCGGCGCTGAGCCGGGCCCCGGCGTGTCGCTCTCGACGGGTGTCGGCCAGCTGGTCGAGTATCCCTATTCGACGGCGATGGGTTCGCTCAACATGGTGTTCGGCACCCATCGCGACACCATCACCAACAAGCCGGACCTGGTCCGCACCATGCTCGGCATCCACCAGCAGGGCACCGACTATGCGTCCAAGAACAAGGACGAGCTTGTGGCCATGGCCTCGTCCCGGCTCGGCCAGAAGAAGGAAGCCATCGAAGCGTCGGTTCCGAATGTCGAACTGACCTGGCGCTTTGGCGCGACCCAGATCCAGCAGGCCAAGGTCTATGCCGACCACATGCTGGCGCTGAAGCAGATCAAGCGTCTGCCCGACTTCGCCACGTTCATCGACACCAGCTTTGTCGACGCGTTGAAGCCGGCATGAGCCACATGGTCATGACCTCCACCGAGAAGGCGGTCGATGCGCAGCGCCGGCCACTGGTGCCGGCGTCTGCGCGGCGACGGCTGATCACCCTCGCACAGGCGCTCATCCTGCCGGTGGCGCTGCTGCTGTTCTGGCACTTCATGACGGCCGGCCGCCCGGCCAGCCTGATTCCGCCGCCGATGGAGGTCTGGCTCGAACTGCAGGACCTCGCCGTCGGCGGCATCAATGACGACGCCTATAGCGGCACGCTGCTGACGCATCTGCTCGCCTCGGTCGGCCGCGTGTTCGGCGGCTTCGGACTTGCGGTGCTGGTGGCCCTGCCGCTCGGCATGTTGATCGGACGCATCGAACCGATCCGCAAGCTGCTTGAACCGACGCTGCAGATCATGCGGCCAATTCCTGTCACCGCATGGCTGCCGTTAGCCATGATCATTTTCGGCCTTGGTCCGCGCTCCGCATTCTTCCTGGTTTTTCTCGGCGCGTTCTATCCGGTCCTGCTCAATACGGTGTTCGGCGTCCGTTCGGTCGAGCCCCGCCTGTTCGAGGCCGCATCCATGCTGGGATGTCTGGGATCGGCGCAATTCTTCCGCGTCGTGCTGCCGGCTGCCTTGCCCTCGATCTTCACTGGCCTGCGTCTCGGCCTTGGTTTTTCCTGGGTGGTGATCGTGGTCGGTGAGATGACGGGCGTGCCGACCGGCCTGGGTGCCATCATCATGGAAGCCCGTCAGCTGTCCCGCACCGAAATCGTGATCTGCGGCATGCTGGTCATCGGTGTTTTCGGTTTCTTGTCGGATCAGGTCATCATGTGGATCGGCCGACGCCTGCTCGCCTGGAGTCCTTCCCATGTCTGACAGCGCCCTCCCCATCCTCGAAATCAAGAATGTCAGCAAGACTTTCGCGATGAACGGCCAGTCGGTCGAGGCCCTGCGCAATGCCAATCTGACGGTGCGCAAGGGCGAGTTCATCTGCCTGATCGGCGCCTCGGGCTGCGGCAAGTCGACCTTGCTGCGCATGGTCGCTGGCTTCGAGACGGCCACCAGCGGCGACGTCCTGATGTGGGGCATGCCGGTGATTGGCCCCAATCCCACCCGCGGCATGGTGTTTCAGGACTATGGTTTGTTTCCATGGCTCACGGTGCGCGACAATATCGGCTTCGGACCGAAGTCCCGCGGTCGCGCCTCGAAGGAAGTGGCCGAGACCGCTGACAAGTTCATCGAGCTCGTCGGATTGCAGCGCTTTGCCAATGCCTATCCGCACCAGTTATCCGGCGGCATGAAGCAGCGCGTTGCCATCGCCCGCGTGCTCGCCAACGACGCCGAAGTCGTACTGATGGATGAGCCGTTCGGTGCGCTCGATGCCATGACGCGCGAACGCTTGCAGGACGAGCTGGTGGAGATCTGGTCGCGCACCAAGCTGACGGTGCTGTTCGTCACCCATGCCATCGACGAAGCGGTTTTCCTGGCTGATCGCGTGGTGGTGATGTCGCCCGGTCCGGGCCGGATCGACAGCGAATATGCCATCGATCTGCCGCGGCCGCGCGACATTGCGAGCTCCGAATTCAACGAGTGGCGCCGCATCCTGTCCAGCAAGCTGCACAGCCATCACGGCCGCAAGGTGGCCTGAAACAGAACGTCCGCTTCGCGTCACAAGCGGGCGTCCAAACGCGAATGCCTGTGTACGATGACCCTAATCCGGCCATCTCCGCAATGGCTCCACGACTTCGAAATTCACCGGAAATTCGTCGAGCAGAGACATCAGCAAGCTGAAAAGATGTAGATCGCCCCTCGCCTCAACATCGTTTCCAGCAAGTGCGTCGTCGAATGTCAGCTCCTTGGCCAACAGACGATCGAGCGTCGAACGGGCCAGACTATATTCCGCGTCGCTGCCGTCGCGCCCCTCGACCTGCATATAGGTCAATGCGCAATTTTCGAGATTCATGCGAAAGACTTCACCGGTGTCGGTAAAGCGCCAGTCGATCCGGAACGACTTTGCCTTCTCCGCGCGCGGTCCGTTGAGACGGACGGCGATGAGGTCGAACAGTTCTTGCGTCGCAAGCAAGACCAGCGTGTCGCGTCCGAGATGCCCGCGCGTGACCTGCGAGATTTCGCTGCGCAGTTCGGCCGCACCGAGCAGATACGAACTTCGCCAGGTGGCGGATTCGGCGAGATAGCCCAACTGTTCATAGGTATCCGCAAGCAGATGCCGCGCGGCGGCGTTGTGCGGATCGGAATAGACCAGATGGCTCGCGACCTCCGCGACGAAGCGATACTCGCCCTTGTCGAAATCCGCCCGCGCACGTTTGAGCAGAACCTCGGCGCCGCCCATATACTCGACATACTTCTTGCCCGCAGCCACGCGCGGCAGGGGATCGAGATTGGTTGGGTTGGCATCGTACCAGCCGAGATAGCGCTGATAGATGGCTTTCACATTGTGCTTGATGTGACCGTAATAGCCGCGTGCATGCCACGACTGCTCCAGCGTCGCCGGCAGCTTGATATGTTCGGCGATTTCTCCGGCATTGAGGCCGTGATTCATCAGCCGCAGCGTCTGATCATGCGCGAACTTGTAGAGATCGCGCTGCTGCCGGAGCATTTTGGAAATCCGCTCTGTACCCCAGATCGGCCAATGATGCTGTCCGCACATCGCCTCGACCCGGTCGCCCCACAGATGCAGCGCTTCAGCGATATATTTCGACCAGGCGGTGGCGTCGCGCACCAGCGTGCCACGGAACGGCAAGAGATTGTGGAAGACGTGCGTGCAGTTCTCGGCGAGATTCAACAGCTTGTATTTGGGGACGAAGAAATGAAACTCCGCCGGCGCCTCGGTATTCGGAGCCATTTGGAATTCGAACTCGACGCCGTCGATGACGCGCTTGTCGCCGGTTGATCGCACCTCGTCCGTAGGCCTCACCAATGCACGACTGCCAAGGCCAAGCGACTTTCCCAGCCCGCAATCCACATGTCCAAGTGCGCTTTTTTCGAGCGGAATACCAAATTGATAGAGCGCCCGCCGCAACATCGCCGGGCCGGCGATGACCGTTTCGGACACGCAATTCTCGAAGAAGAATTCCGGCGTCACGACCGGGATGGATGAATCGCCCCCCTCTACCTTAACAAACGCGAGCGCGCCGCCCCAATGATCGCTATGGGAATGCGTGATCAATACGCCGGTCACCGGCCGCGGCCCGCGATGCTTGCGATAGAGCTCGATCGCAGCCGTCGCCGCTTCGATGGTGGTGAGACAGTCGACGACGATGACGCCGCGATCGCCTTCGATCAACGTCATATTGGCAATATCCAGCCCCCGGACCTGGTAGACGCCGGGTACGACTTCGAACAGACCGTGGTGCAGATTGAGCTGTGCCTGGCGCCACAGGCTGGGATTGACGGTGTCCGCAGCGCGCTCAGCGCGAAGAAATTCAAACGCTGCCATGTCCCACAGAACGCGACCGTCATCGGCAACGATCCTGGCATCGGGAATCGTGCCGAGGAATCCACGCGCGGCATCTTCGAAATCCGCGACATCGCCGAATGGCAGCGCCGCCTTCATCTCCGCATGAGCGGCCGTCACGAAGCTGGTCGCGTCTTTCGCAGTCGCGCTTTCTGATTCGGTCATGTCGTTTCCTCTCAACGGGCGTTACGATGTCGGCCCGCTCTCTTTTGTGATACAGGATCGGCATCGCGCATCGCGATGTCAAAGGCTCGGAACGTCTGTTTCGCTGAATGAAACGAATGCGGGGACCGCGCGGATCAGGCTCGCGGATCACAGGTTGGGAGCATCCTCACCCGCGCGCGCCCAATATGCCGCTATTTGCCTTGTCGAATTCCTCTGAATAGCGGCGCCTGACGAAGGATTCCGACAGCAGCCCGGTCACTCGCCGGTCGCTCATCGAGGCCACGACAAAGAGCAGTTCCGCTTCGGCCCTGTCGAACACGCCCATCGCGGTCTTCGCGTTCATCTCGGGCAGCAGCACCACGTCGCGCTGCGCGGCGATGTCGCGGATCGGCATCGCACTGGCCTCGCCGTCGTAACTCGATGCAAACAGGGTGGGCAGCATCACCAGCCCGGCATAATTGCCGTCGGCATCCAGCAAAGCGATGCCCTTGCGCGAGCCGAGCGCATGCGCGGCGCGGGCGTCGGCCACCGTGACATCGTCGCGCACTGCCGCGAAATCGGAACGCATCATCTGCAGCACGGTCAGGTTTCGCAGCCAACCCACATCATTGGCACTGCGAATGGTCTCGCCACGCAGATGCAGGCGCCAGGTCGAGAAGGAATGCCCGAAGGAGAAGCGCACGCAGATGCTGGTGAGGATGCAGCCGGCAAGCACCACCGCGGTGACATCGACATTCCGGGTCATCTCCAGCACCAGGAACGACATGGTGAGCGGTCCACCGATGATCGCCACGCCCAGCGTCGCCATGCCGGTGAGCATGGCCACCAGCGGGTCGATGGCGAAGGTCGGGCTGACGAGCAGCAGCACGGCCGCAAAGAACTTGCCGATCAGGCTGCCGACGAACAGCGAGGCGAAGAACAATCCGCCACGAAAACCGGAGGCCAGCGATATCAGGCAGGCCACCACCTTCAGCGCCACGATGGTCGCGATCATGGTGATGGTCATCTGGGCATGCAGATCGAGCACCATGGCGCCGTGCCCCGCGGCGAGCACCTGTGGCGTGACGATGGCCAGCGCACCGACGCACAATCCGCCAACGGCTGGCCGCAGCCATACCGGGAGCCATTTCTGCGCGAACACTCGCTCGAAGGCCGTGGCGCTGCGCATCACCGCGATGCCCACCGCGCCGGTGACGAGCGCGAGGCACAGGAGTGCGAGATATTGTTCGAAGCCGACCGTGTTGACCTCTGTCAGTGCGAGCGAATACGGGGCGCCGCCCAACCATTTTGCCGTCAGGCCGCCGGCCAGCGCTGCGGCGAGGATCGGTGCCGCGCTCGCCACCGAATAGACGCCGACGATCAGTTCGCAAGCATAGAAGGCGCCGGTGATCGGCGCGCCGAATGCGCCGGCGATGGCCGCCGCGGCGCCGCAGCCGACCATCAGCCGGAGATCGTTGCGCCGCAGATTGAGGAACTGGCCGACCAGCGAGGACAGGCCCGCCCCGATCTGGGTATAGCCGGCCTCGAGGCCGACCGACGCACCGCAGCCGTTCGAGATCAGCGTCTGCGTGCTGACCACAACACTGTCACGCATGGACATCTGCCCGCCGCGGAGGGCATTGGCTTCGATGGGATCGACCGCGTTGGAAATCTTCCAGCGCCGCCGCAGATATTCCATCAGGCCGAGGATCAGGCCGCCGAGCGTCGGAGCGGTCAGCGCCACCCAGGGCGTCACCCGCTCATTCGCGGACAAGTGCTGATCGAGGGGAATGCCGTAGATGACCACATGCGCGATCTGCGCCAGTTGGGCCATCCCCGTCACAATAGCGCCGGAGGCTACGCCGATCACGATCGCCAGCGGGATCAGATAGAATTCGTTGGCACGTAACAGAGCCCGGAGCGGTATCACGAACCGCTTCGCCCATTCCCGTTCGGTAGCGTCCTTGATGGCCAGAGACACGTCGCTTCTCGACTTTTACACGTTCACATTCAGCTTCGGTGCCGGCAGGTCGCGAAGCAGCGCACGGCCGTCCACGGCGACGCAACCACCACCATTCGAGCGGACCAGAACCGGATTGACGTCGAGCTCGACCAAGCGATCGCGATGATCCGACGCGAGCCAGCTGACCCGGCTCACCAGCTTGGAAAGCGCGCCGACATCTAGCGGTGCGCGGCCGCGTATCCCCTGCAGGAGCTTCGCAGCCTTGAGACTACCCAGCATCTCCGCCGCGCGCGTGGGCGAAACCGGCGCCGACGCCACCGCGACGTCGTCGAGCAACTCGACCAGCACGCCGCCGACACCGACCACGATCATCGGGCCGAAATCGCGATCAAAATTGACGCCGACGATAAACTCAGTGCCGCCACCGACCATCTCCTGCACGAGATAGCCATCGATGACGGCATCCGGCATGACCTTCCGCACACGCGCCTGCATGCTGCGCACCGCGTCGCCGACAGCCGCGGCATCGGGAAGGTCGAGGATCACACCGCCTACGTCGCTCTTGTGCACGATGTCCGACGAGACGACCTTGACGACCACGGGAAAGATCAGCCCGGCGCTAATGCGGACGGCCTGTTCGGCATCCTTCGCCACCGATCCGCGATTGACTGGGATCCCGTAGCTTTCGAGGACCGCCTTGGTTTCGAACTCGCCGAGCGCTTCGCCCGCAGGCCAGGTCACGTGCGTCAGCCCCGCAGGCCGCTCATCGTCCTGCGACGCCCTGGCCGGCTTGCAGCGCCCGATGGCATGCCAGCCTTTGAGGACGCGGATCGCGTCGTCAAAACTGTCGAAATACGGCACCTGGCGATCCACCAGCGCGGCGCGCGCTGTGTCCGCGGATTCGCCGGGATGGATCACGAACAGGGTTGGAAAATCCCGCCCGGCTGAGTCCGCGATGGCCGCGCAGGTCTGATCGAGCACGGGCGCCGTGGTGATGAGGCAGAGCGCCGCGTCCGCGGCCCCGTCCCGTGCCACAAGCTCCATGGCCTTGCCGACCACGCCGGGCGAGCTGGCACTGAAATCCACCGGATTGCCGGCGCTCGGTGCGCCCAAAACGGTCTTCAGGGCGCGATCGGTCTCCGCATCGAACTGCGCGAGCGGAATGCCCGCTTCCGACAGCCGGTCGCAGGCCAGCGCGGCGCTGCCGCCTGACGGGCTCATGACTGCAAGGTGCCGGAACGGCCGGTTGCGATAACGCACGAGACAGGCCGCCAGCATCTGCATGGCGTCCTGGTCGTCCACCAGCACAATGCCGTGCTCCTCGCAGACCGCCTCGAACGCCCGGAAACTACCGGCGAGGCTCGCCGTGTGCGAAAACGCAGCTTGGGCCCCCGCTTCCGTCCGACCCGACTTCAGCATCAGCCACGGCTTGCCCTTCGCGCAGGCCTTGGCCGCGACGGCTCGGAAGCGCGCGGGATCCTGCAATCCCTCCACATAGGTGCAGATCACTTCGGTGTCGGGATCGTCGAGGAGGAAGTCGACGAAATCGCAGAGTTCCAGATCGGCCTGGTTGCCGACCGAGATCATGTGGCTGAATCCGAAGCCACGGCGCCGCGCCTTGTCGAACAGCGTCGCCATCAGCGCTCCGCTCTGCGACACGAAGCCGACCGGCGACTGGACCAGATGATCGACATCGAGAGCAAGCGAGGAGTTCAGCACCAGTCTCTTCGCGGGGCTGATGATGCCGAGGCAATTCGGCCCCCACAGACGCGCGCGCCCTTTGCGCGCGATCTCGACCATCTGCCGCTCGATCTCCGCGCCCTCAGGCCCGGCATCGGAGAACTGCGCGGTGACGACGATCACGCCCTTGGCGCCCTTCTCCACGCAAGCCTGGACGGTGGCAAGCGCCGCATCGCGCGGGACCAGGATCACCGCGAGGGCGGGTGCTTCCGGCAGTTCCGCCACCGTCGGATAGGTCGGCACACCGAACAGCTCCTTGCGGCTGGAGCTGACCGGATAGATGCGCCCCTTGAACCGATGCCTCAGCAGCATGCGAAACAGGCGGCCGCCGAATTTCGACTGATCTTCCGACGCGCCTACAACAACGATGGATTCCGCCGCCAGAATCTCCTTCACACTGGGCAGTGCATCGTCGCTACGCATCGTCATCTCGTCTGTCTCAAGGGAAGTAAGGTCGTGGCGCAGCCGGGTCTGTGTCAGCATCGCGTTCAGCTCCGGTGCCAGCGAGGATCGATGACCTTGCGCGGTCCGGAGACGCGCTCCAGCACCTCGCCGGCGGCGAGAAGCAGGTTGTCCTGGAAACGTCCGGCGATGAGCTGCACGCCGACCGGGACGTCGTCGACCACGTTCATCGGCACCGCCAGCGCCGGTAGGCCGAGAAAAGGCAGTGACGTATTCGGTGCGACCTGACGGTAGAACAGGTCGATATCGAGATCCTCAGGCATGTCGTGATCGACCAGCATCGGCAGGCACCACGTGTTCGCCGTCAGCACGATGGGATAGGTCTGAAAGAACAATTGCCACCCGCGCAGGAGCGTCGCACGGGAGGCCAGCGCCTTCATCCATTCGGTCCGGTCGAGCTCCGGAATGCCGTGAACGATGTTGCGCAGATTTTTCCGGATCCCTGCATCGCCGAACTGCTCGGCGATCGGGATCAGGCTGCTGCGCATTTCATTGCCGAGCACGATGCGCCATATTTCGGCAGCGGCCTGCATCGACGGCGGAGCGACCTCCTCGATCTCATAACCGGCATCGGCGAGCACCGCCCCCGCCTGCCGGATCGCGCGCGTCACCTCTGGATCGGCCGGGCAATCCGGCGTTTCCGCCAGCATCGCCACGCGGCAGGGCCGGTGCGCAGGGCCGGGCTCGATCGGCGGCATCGGCACATGCCAGACATCGCGCGGATCCGCTGCCATCATTGCATTCATGGCGCAGCGGATATCGGCCACGGAGCGCGCGAGCGGCCCCTGCACCGATGCGATCTGCGCCACCATCAGCGGCTCGTTCTTCTGCCCGGGATTGTGGTTCGGGATCAGGCCGACCGACGGCCGCAAGCCAAACAGGTCACAGCAGTAGGCGGGATAGCGCACCGAGCCGCCGATATCGTTGCCATGGCCAAATGCACCGATGCCGACCGCGGTGGCAACCGCAGCACCACCGGACGAGCCGCCCGGCGAGATTTCGCGCTTGAACGGGTTGAGGGTGGCGCCATGCAGGTCGTTGCTGGTGAAGCGGCGCATCGAGAGCGCCGGCACATTGGTGCGGCCGATGATGACAGCGCCGGCCTCGCGCAGGTTCTTCACGACAGCGCTGTCTGCCGGCGCGATGTTGTCCTTGAACGCCACGACGCCATTGGTGGTGGCGCGGCCGCCATAATCCACATTGATCTTGATGGTGATGGGCACGCCGTGCAGCGGTCCGAGCGCGGCACCGCCGCGGCGCGCGGAATCCGCCTTCTTCGCATCATCCATCGCCTGCTCCGGCAACGGATCGACCACCGCATTGACCAGCGGATTCACGCTGTCCATGCGCGCCAGTGCGCTTGTCGTCGCCTCGACGCTGCTGATGCGCCCGGTTGCGATCCCCTGCGCCAGTTCGCTCGCCGTCCACTGCCAGAGTTCGGACATGGCCTGTTTCCTCATATCTGGATCACGAGCGAGCGCCGTCGGCGACGGCCGTTGGCGCAACGGGCCCAGCGTCGGACAGCAGCCGCGCGCGGCTGCGCTCCGGATTCATGCAGATGGCACCGATCAGGCCGGTGATGGCGAGCAGGATGCCCACCAGCATGAAGCCGCGCTGATAGCCCGCGGACACCGACGTCGCATTCGCCTGCACGAACAGGCCCATGGCGATCGGCGCGATCAGGCCCGCCAATGTGTTGACGGAGTTCATGATGCCTAGCAGGCCACCACGGCGGCTCGACGGCGAGATCTCGGCGATCATCAGCGGACCGAAAGCGAAAGCAAGGCTCGCCAGCACGGTCCCGATGGTGAGGCACACGACCTTGGCGATCGGGCTGATGCCGGTGGTGAGCATCATGAAGAACACTCCGCCGATGATGGCCGAGCAACTGACCACCAGACCGCGCGAGATGCGTGAACTGACGCCGCGCTTCAACATGTCGCCGGAGACTTTCGCGATCAGCAGCACGGCAGGAATGCCGGCAAAATGCACGATGGAGAAGATCCAGCCGGTTTCGATCTTCGAGAATTCCAGGCCCGACGTCAGATAGGTCGGCACCCAGACGAAGAACAGCGCGGTGATGGTGAATTCGACGAAATAGAGCAGCAGGATCGAGATGAAGGTGGGATCGCTGAAGACCTTGGCATAGGAAAAGCTGCGGTCGTCCTCGGTCACCATGACAGCCGCCACCGGCGGTTTCTTCTGGCCGGCGAAGCCGAGCGCCCACCAGACGGCGACCCAGATGAAGCCGATCACGCCCAGAAAGACGAATGCGGCCTGCCAGCTATGATAGACGATGATGTAGGTCAGCACCGGCCCGGAAACGGCGAGCCCGAACGGAGCCCCCTGCTGGATAATCGCGCCGGGAAGATTGCGCTCGCTGTTGTCGAACCACTGATAGCCCGTATGCAGCGCGAGCGGATAGGCCGGTCCTTCGCCGAAACCGAGGATGATGCGCGACGCGAGCAGGACGCCATAGGACGCCGACACCACGATCGGAAACTGGACGAGCGCCCAGATCAGCGCCAGCAGCGTCACAATCTTGTGGCTGTCATAGCGATTGGCAAGAAATCCGAAGCCGATGCCGGAGATCGCGAACAGGAAGAAGAACGCACTCCCGATGAAGCCGAACTCGACCGGCGTCGGGTTGAAGGCTTTCATGATGTTCGGGCCGGCGAGACCGATGACGGCCTTATCGGCAAAGTTGATCATCATGAAGAGGAACAGCATCATGATCACCAGATGCTTCGACTCGACCGACCTTCTCACTTCGCTTCTTCCCAATTCTGTTTTTATATTTGTTCGCTGGCCTTGCTATCAAAACGGCCAGACGCAGTGCGTCGGAGCAGGAAATCTGCCTAGGCGCTTTCGACGATCGCACGCTTGATTGGCGTGCGACTTCATCGTCATGATTGTTGAGTCACGATTGCGCCCGGTCGTCGCAAAGTCAAAGGGCGTTACAAACAGTTTCGCTAGGTGAGACAAGCGCACGTAGTGATGGCTTCGCAATGATCGACCACGCAGGCTACTTCGCCATGTCGCGATCCCAGTCGAATACCGGCGGCTGCTTGGCGAGGAAGCCATCGATGGCCTCGCCGTGATAGCTCATCGCCATCGCCACAGCATGCGTATAGGCCTCGAAGCCGCCGAGCGTCACATAGTCGGACTCGGTTGCACGATTGAGCATCGTCTTTGTCATCGCGAAGACTTCGCTCGGCCCCTTGCAGAAGGCGCGCGCCATGCGGCGCGCCTCTTCGAGCAATTGATCGGCAGGATGTACCGAGCGCACCAGCCCCAGCCGCAGCGCCTCCTCTGCCTTGATGGTGCGCCCCGTCAGCGCCAGGTCCTTTGCGGCGGAAAGCCCGACGATGCGCGGCAACAGATAGGCCGTGCCGTAATCCGGCGACAGGCCCACGCGCGGAAACGACATCGCAAAGGTCGCTCCTTCTGAGGCCAGCACGAAATCCGCATGCAGCGCGAGACTGAAGCCGCCGCCATAGGCCGGCCCATCGACGGCGGCGATGACGATCTTGTCGAGTTCACGCAGCCGGTTCAGCCACACCGTCGTCGAGGCGATCCGCCTCCGCGTCACGTCGGGCGTGTTGGCGGCCGCGTTCTGGCGGCGCTCGCGCATCTCCTTGATGCTGCCGCCGGCGCAGAAGCTGCCGCCCGAGCCGGAAATGATGAGCACCTTGACGTCCGGATTGCCGGCAACGAAATCCATCATCGTCACATAGTCGGCCCGCAGGTCCGACGAGACGGCATTGCGCGTCTCCGGCCTCTCATGGGTGAATTCGGCAATGCCGTCGGCGACGGTGAGCGCCGAGGCTTTCAATGAATCGGAGATCGGGGTCATTCTGATCCTCCCTTGTTGCTAGGCCATCAGCAGCGACAGCGGCTGCTGCAGCAGACGGACGACAAGATCGAGGAAGCGCGCCGCCTTGACCCCGTCGAGCAGACGATGATCGCAGGACAGCACCAGCCCCATTTCCTGCTTGAGAACGGGACGCCCGTCGGCATCCGGCCGGAACACCTGTTTCGTCGCCGCGACGCCGAGAATGGCGCTCTGTCCGGGATTGACGATCGGAACGAGATAGGACGCCCCGAACATGCCGACATTGGAAATCGAAATCGCCCCGCCCTGCAGATCATCCGCAGCCAGCCGGCCATCGCGCGCGCGTTGCACGAGCTCCGTCGTCGCGGCGGCGACCCCGCCGAGCGGCAGTGATCCCGCATTGCGCAGGACGGGCACGAGCAAGCCGCGCTCCGTGTCCACGGCGATCCCCACATCGGTAGCGCCAAGCGTGACGATCTCCTCATTGTCCCAGACCGCATCGACCTCCGGTATCCGTCGCAACGCGCGCCCCACCGCCGCGGCGATGAAATGCGTCAACGTGAGCTTGGGACCGGAGTTTTCGGCATTCAGCTGAAGTCGGTAACGTCATCAACAATATGAAGTGGCAGGTGTTAGACGTTTCGCAAGGCCAGCTCCCGCTGCTGCTGTCCGACCGCCCTATCGAATTCTTTCGTCTCAAAGAAGCCAATGGCGTGATATCCATCCCGATCAGCCCTGATAAAGTGTTTGTGGCCGCGAACAGTCGCGATGTCTTAGATCAGATAGCGCGAGCAAAACCGCGACGCCTCGCAACAAGCTTAAATCGATATGTGGTATCGCGAGCGCGCCGTTATGTTTGGTCGCGCGACCATTCTTTAAAAACATTCATTGCTGCGAAAATGTCTACAGCGATGGAACAGACACCTCTTTTCCCTTCGCTGGCTAGCGGAGTGGAGACGCCGCCATCCCTACAGGTCACAACATGAGCGCGTTCCCAGACATCGCGATTTCAGTGCGGCAGCCCTGGGCATGGGCAATCATCCACGCCGGCAAAGACGTCGAAAACCGCAACTGGCAGCCGAACAATCCTGGCTTGCGCAAGCGCGGCCGGGTCGCCATCCACGCGGCGAAAGGGATGACGCGCGACGAGTATGCGAATGCCTCGGCCTTCATGCGCTCGGTCGGCATCACATGCCCGCCGGCGGCCGATCTCGCGCGGGGCTGCATCATTGGCAGCGTCGAGATCGTCGACGTTGTGCGGCAGCATCCGAGCTTTTGGTTTATGGGGCCGGTCGGGCTTGTCCTGCGCGAGCCGCGGGCCACCTCCCACGCGGTCGCCGCCGGGCAGCTAGGGTTTTTCCGCTGGGAACGCTCGGCGCTGCCGCGCCCCGCGCCTACGCCGGCACAAGGCGCTTTGCTGTGAAAGGACACCTGCCCATGAACGAAATCCCCCTGTCGGCCGTCGTCGCGCCCGACGTGCTTGCCGAGGCCCGCCGGCTCGACCCTGATGCGTTTGAGGCAATCGACACACACCGCCATTGCGGCACCTCAGCCCGGCGGATTACCGCCATCGATCAGGCGCGACGCAACCTCGGCGTGACCGCGCCGATCACAGTGCGAAAGAACACCCGAAAATGAGCGACATCGAGCGCCGCGCCGCCGCGCTGGAAAAGCGCATGTCGACCCGCCTCAATCCCCTGCCGGCGAAAACCGTGACAATCTCGACGCCAACGCACCAAGGCGAATCCGTGTTCGCCGCCGATATTGCCGACGAGGCCGAGAGGATGCGCCGCCGGCACCTACACGCGGCGAGGCCGCGCGGCCCTCTGAGCATGGAGGAAGCGCAGCGGCTAGCCGAGCGCATGGCCGGGAAAGATACCGAACGCTAGGCCGTCCTAACGCCGATCTAGCCGCGCCTCGACGGCCCTGTCATGACGCCGAGCGGCCTCGATCTCGGCGTCATCAATGCCCGGCCGCAGCCGGTCCCAAGCGGCTTGGAACGCCGCCTTTGCCTCGTCGACGTTCCGGCAATTTCCGCGCATGTTGCCGGTTTGTGGCCGATGGCCGAAATTGATTCCCCAATACCAATCGGGTTGACCCCATGCCACGCCGGACTGTTTCAGGAGGCGGCCGACGACGAGGCCGCGCCAGATGACGAGGTAGTCGTCATCGTATGTGATGCCCTCAAATGTCATAGGGCGCAGGGCAAGGCCGTCGCTCAATTGATGCCCCGCGATCGAGACGGATACAGAACATTCCGAACACAAACTTTCAGAATGGAGGGGGGACGAGTTGTCAGAACGTTCTTTGCCATGATTTTGCAAGCATTTGATTTTGTTGCGCTAATATGGCTGGGGCGGGAGGGATCGAACCTCCGCATGGGGGAATCAAAATCCCCTGCCTTACCGCTTGGCTACGCCCCAACGGCCAAAGCGCGGATGTGCGGCAGAGCCCCGGCGCGCTTCGACTTCGCCGGTCTATAGAGAGACCTGCACGATTTCAACCACCTGGGAGCCATGTTCCACGGCTCCCGGGAGCTTTTCCGGTGACGCTGCTGGCGGTCGGAGCCGGCCAAAATGCGCCCTTTGGCGTGTTGAGGGCGGTCTCAAATCGTGGGAAGACGGCTGAAAGCTGAAAAGTGTACCCAAAGCTTGCCTGGGAGCGAGATGCGATGACCTATCGTGCGCCGATCAACGACATTCTGCTGGCCCTCAATCACGGCGCCGGGCTCCAGGCCGCCCTCAAGGCCGGCCATTACGGCGATTTCGACGCCGACATGACCGCCCAGGTGCTTGAGGAGGCCGGCCGTTTTGCCAGCGACGTTCTGGCCCCCCTGAACCGCATCGGCGACCAGAATGGCATCAGGTTGAAGGACAAAAAGGTCACCACCGCACCGGGCTGGCCGGATGCCTACAAGCGGTGGACCGAAGCGGGCTGGAACGGCGTGTCCGGCCCCGAAGCCTTCGGTGGTCAGGGTCTCCCCTTGGCGGTGAACGCGGCCTGCACCGAGATCTGGGCCTCGTCGAACATCGCCTTCGGCCTCTGTCCGTTGCTGACCTTGTCTGCCATCGAGGCACTCGACGCCCATGGCAGCGAGGAGCTGAAGAACATCTATCTGGAGAAGCTCGTGACCGGCGAATGGACCGGCACCATGCAGCTCACCGAGCCGCAGGCCGGCTCCGATGTCGGCGCATTGCGCTCGCGCGCCGAGCGCCAGGCCGATGGCACCTATCGGGTGTTCGGCACCAAGATCTTCATCACCTATGGTGATCACGACATGACCGACAATATCGTGCATTTCGTGCTCGCTCGCCTGCCCGATGCGCCTGCCGGCACCAAGGGAATCTCGCTGTTCCTGATTCCGAAATTCCTCGTCAACGCCGACGGCTCACTCGGTGAGCGCAACGACATCTATGCCTCCGGCGTCGAGCACAAGCTCGGCATGCATGCCTCGCCCACCTGCACCATGACCATGGGTGATGCCGGCGGCGCCGTCGGCTATCTGATCGGCGAGGAAAATCGTGGCATGCTCTGCATGTTCACCATGATGAATCAGGCCCGCCTCGGCGTCGGCCTCGAGGGCGTCGGCATCGCCGATCGGGCCTATCAGCAGGCGCTCGCTTTCGCCCAGGAGCGCAAGCAGGGCCGGGCCATCGGCAGCAAGACGGATGGCATGGACCCGATCATGGTGCATCCCGACGTCAAGCGCATGCTGATGCAGATGCGTTCGCTCACTGCTGCCGCGCGCACCATCTGCTACGCCACCGCGGTCGCGCTCGACGTCGCCTCACGCTCGACCGATCCGGACACGCGCGCCAGGGCTGCTGCGCGCGGCGCGCTCCTGACGCCGATCGCAAAGGCCTTCTCCACCGATATCGGCAACGAGGTCACGTCGCTCGGCGTGCAGATCCATGGCGGCATGGGCTTTATCGAGGAGACCGGCGCCGCCCAGCATTATCGCGACGCGCGCATCACCGCGATCTATGAAGGCACCAACGGCATCCAGTCCATCGATCTCGTCACGCGCAAGCTCGCGGCATCGGGCGGGGCTTCGGTCTGGGCCCTGCTCGACGAATTGAACGGCATCGTCGCGCGCGTCGAGGGCTCGAATGATCCCGCATTCGGCACCACCGGTGCGAAGCTGCGCGATGCGCTCGGGGCACTCGAACGCAGCAGCAAATGGCTGCTCGAAAAGATGACCTCGGCGCCGAATGACGCGCTGGCGGGCGCCACGCCCTATATGCGCCTGTTCGCTTCGGCACTGGGCGGCTGCATGCTGGCGAACGAGGCCATGGCGGCCAGGGAGGGTGACGGCGAGTCTGGGCGCTATGTCTCCGTCGCGCGTTTCTTTGCGGAAAACGTCGCGGTGCAGGCGGGATCCCTGGAACGCACCGTGATGGACTCCGCCGAAGCGGTGATGGCCGCAGACGCTGCCCTGCTGGGCTGAGCGGTATCGATATCCAACTATCCGCCAACCAGGATTGGTGTAACATCCGGCTGATAAAACACGCGCGCGCATCGAGGAAACCGGGGCAGACAATGAGCGAACATCTGATCGTGACCGACGAGGACGCGACGCGCGTCATCACGCTGCGGCGGCCGGAAAAGAAGAATGCGATCACGCAGGACATGTATCGCGCGATGTCGGACGCCATCGACACCGCTCAGAACAATCCCGCCCTTCGCTGCCTCATCATCACCGGCGGCTCCGGTGCCTTCACGTCGGGCAACGACCTGCAGGATTTCCTCAAGGACGGCACCGATTCTCGATCGGCGGAATTCCGCTCGTCGGCCGCCATCAAGTTTCTTTACTCGCTGGCCCATAACACCAAGCCGATCATTGCCGCCGTGGACGGCATCGCCATCGGGATCGGCACCACGATGCTGTTCCATTGCGATTATGTGCTGGCCTCGACCACCGCGACTTTCACCACGCCCTTCATCCATCTCGGCCTGGTGCCGGAAGGCGCATCGAGCCTGCTGTTTCCTCGCACCATGGGCCACCAGCGTGCATTCGCCACGCTGGTGATGGGCCGCACCATGCATGCCGACGACGCGCGCACGGCCGGTTTCGTCAACGAGGTGGTGGCCCCCGGCCACACCGAAGTGGAAGCCCGCAAGGTCGCGCGCGAGATCTGCGCGCTGCCGGCGGAGGCCGTCGCCATCTCGCGCAAACTATTGAAACTGCCGCCGGAAGACCTCACACGACGTATCGATCAGGAGAGCCATCTGTTTGGCGAGCGCATGAAGTCGCAGGAGGCGATTGCCGCATTCCAGGCGTTCTTCGCACGCAAGAAGGCGTAACATTCCTGCGCTAAACGAGACGGCATGACCAGACTTCAAGCGATCATCATCGCCGCCTCGCTGCTTTGCGCGCCCTTTGCCCATGGCCAGACATCGACCGAGCCGGTCGATGTGACCCTGCTCGCGATCAACGATTTTCATGGCAATCTCCGCCCCGCGCCCGGCGGCATCACCATTGACGATCCTGCGGACAAGACGAAGAAAATCACCGTGCCGGCCGGCGGCGCCGAACATCTGGCGACACTGGTCAAGCAATTGCGTGCCGGGAGAAAGAACACGGCCTTCGTCGCGGCCGGTGACCTGATCGGCGCGAGCCCGTTCCTGTCGGCGCTCTTTCACGACGAGCCGACCATCGAAGCGCTGTCAATGATGGGGCTTGAGATTGCCGCCGTCGGCAATCACGAATTCGACGAAGGCCGCGACGAACTGCTTCGCATGCAGCATGGCGGCTGCCATCCGACGGATGGCTGCAAGGGCCCGCATCCCTTCATGGGCGCCACGTTCCGCTATCTCGCGGCCAGCACCGTCGATACGAAGACAGGCAAGCCGCTGCTGCCGCCCTACGAGATCCGCAGCTTCGACGGCATTCCCGTCGCCTTTATCGGGCTCACCTTGAAAGGTACGCCCAATCTCGTCGCACCGCCCGGCATTGCCGGGCTGGAATTTCGAGACGAGGCGGAAACGGTGAACGCGCTGGTTCCGGAGCTCAAGACGCAGGGCGTAGAAGCCATCGTGGTTCTGATCCACGAAGGCGGCTCCCCTACCGGTGGCTACAACGATTGCCCGGGCATTTCCGGCCCCATCGTCGATATCGTCAAAAAGTTCGACAAGGCCGTGGACGTCGTTGTCAGTGGCCACACCCATCGCGCCTATACATGCGAGATCGATGGTCGCCTCGTCACCTCTGGCGACAAATACGGCACGCTCGTCACCACCATCGACATGAAACTCGACCGGACCACGCGCGATATCGCCAGCGCGACGGCGAACAACGTCATCGTCCATACCTCGATCCCGGCCGATCCATCGCAGACGGCGTTGCTCGCAGCCTATGACAAGGTGGCAGCCCCCATCGCTGCACGGCCTGCCGGCGCAATCACCGAGACGCTCTCACGCGTCCCCAATATGCAGACTGGCGAAAGCCCGCTTGGCAATGTGATTGCCGATGCGCATCTCGCCGCGACATCGGCGCCAGATCGCGGTCACGCTGTCATCGCCTTCACCAATCCCGGCGGCATTCGCGGCGATATCATCAAGAAGCCCGATGCCGACGTTTCCTATGGCGATGTCTTCGCCGCCCAGCCCTTCCGCAACCAGTTGGTGACGCTGACCCTCACCGGCGCGCAGATCAAGGCGATGCTCGAGCAACAATGGCGCGATCCGAAACGTCCGCGGATCCTGCCGGTCTCAAAGGGCTTCAGCTACACCTGGGACAATGCCGGCTCTGATGGCAGCCGCATCATTGCGGAAAGCATGAAACTGGATGGTGAGGCCATCAATCCCGCGGCGCCCTATCGCGTGACCGTCAACAACTTCCTCGCGGTGGGCGGCGACGGCTTTACGGTGCTAAAGGATGGCAGGGATCCGGTTATCGGCGTCTATGACGTCGATGCACTGAGCGCCTATCTCCGCAGCAACAGTCCCGTAGCGCCGGGACTGCTGGACCGGATTTCGAGGGTGAACTAGCAATCGTTCGATCGTCATTCACTAACGCGCCGCCTGCTTGCCATCGACGAAGCTGACTTCCACACCCTTCTTCACCGCCGCAGCAACACGCTCCGCGTCCCAATTCGTCAGCCGCACGCAACCATGACTGTCGCTCTTGCTGACGCGCGAGGGATCGGAGGTGCCATGGATGCCGTAGCTCTTCTCGGACAAGCCGATCCACATCGTCCCCACAGGATTGTTCGGGCCGCCGGCGATCTTGAACGCCTTGCTGCTGTCGACACCCTTGAACTTGTATTTCGGATCGTAGCGATACACCGGATTGGCGTGGATCGACGTCACCTTCAGCACGCCTGACGGCGTCGGCTTCTCCTCGCTGCCAACGCTGGCCGGATAGAAAGCGAGCAACGCACCGTCCTTGCCGAAGGCCTTCACGGTCTGCCGCACCTTATCCACCTCCAGCCGGGCAGCCTTGTCGGGCTTGCGATCGGAGAGCTTGACGATGGTGATGGTCTCGCCGGCCTTTTCGAAACTCGCTTTCGGATTGAGCGTCTCCAGCAGATCCTGGCTCATATGGAAACGCTCGCCCAACGCTTCCAGCGCGCTGGTATAGCTGAGCGTCTTGAGCGATTTCATCGCCTCCATCTTCACCGGTAGCTTGTCGATGAAGGGACCGGCAATGTCCTTGTCGGTGAGCGTATAGTCGGTCAACACCGGCTCGGTCGATGTCGCCTGCAGCTTGTCCCAGATCTCGGGCGTCAGCACTTTGGTCGATGCCAGCCCGTTGGCTTCAGCAAAGGCAACCAGCGCCTTCTCTACATTATCACCGAACAGACCGTCGATCTCACCCGGCGAGAAATGCAGGCGGTCGAGCAGAACCTGCACCTTGACCGCGAGCGGATGCTCCCTGACATCCGAGGGAAGCTTTCCGGTAAAGGTCGCCGCGTTGATGGCCTCGGCAGTGAAGGGCTTTTTGTCATCTTTCGCGATGGCAGGTGTCGCCATGAGCAGCGCGAGTGTCGCGATGGATGTTATGCGCATGGTCCTCACCCGGCCGTTGGTTGTCGGCCACAATAACGGCGGGTGAGGCTTCGCGGTTCCCGGCTAGTAGATCGACGGCTCCTTCACCGGAGCGCCGAAATCCGAGCGCAGGAAATCGAAGTCGCAGCCTTCATTGGCCTGCTGGATATGCTTGCTGAACATCCAGCCATAGCCGCGCTCGTAGTTCTTCTCCGGCGCCTGCCAGGCGGCACGGCGCTTCTCCATTTCCGCATCGGAGATGTCGAGATTGATCGTGCGCGCATCCACATCGAGCGTGATCATGTCACCATTCTGCACCAACGCCAGCGGGCCACCAATGAAGGATTCCGGCGCCACATGCAGGATGCAGGCGCCGTAGCTCGTGCCGCTCATGCGCGCATCGGAAATGCGCACCATGTCGCGCACGCCCTGCTTCACCAGCTTCTTCGGGATCGGCAGCATGCCCCATTCCGGCATGCCCGGTCCGCCTTGCGGACCGGCATTGCGCAGGATCAGGACGTGATCTGCCGTGACGTCGAGGCTCTCGTCATCAACGGCCTTCTTCATGCTCGGATAGTCGTCGAACACCAGCGCCGGCCCGGTATGCTTGAGAAAGCGCGGATCGCAGGCCGATGGCTTGATGACACAGCCATCAGGCGCGAGATTGCCTTTCAGCACGGCGAGTGCGCCCTCGGCATAGATCGGATCGCTCACCGTGCGGATGACGTCGTCATTATGCACCTCGGCACCGGCAATGTTCTCGCCAAGCGTCTGGCCGGTGACGGTCATGACATCGAGATGCAGATGCTCCTTGATGCGGTTCATCAGGCCCGGCAGGCCGCCGGCATAGAAGAAATCCTCCATCAGGTAGGTGTCGCCAGACGGGCGTACATTGGCGATCACCGGCACTTTTCGACTGGCTATCTCGAAATCATCGAGGCCGATATCCTGCCCGGCGCGGCGTGCCTGCGCGATCAGGTGAATGATCGCATTGGTGGAGCAGCCCATGGCCATCGCCACGGTGATGGCATTCTCGAATGCCTTTCGCGTCTGGATCTTTGCCGGCGTGAGATCCTCCCACACCATCTCGACGATGCGGCGACCGCAAGCGGACGCCATGCGGATATGGCCGGCATCGGCGGCGGGGATCGACGACGCACCGGGCAGCGACATGCCGATGCTTTCCGCGATCGCCGTCATGGTCGAGGCCGTGCCCATGGTCATGCAGGTGCCATAGCTGCGCGCGATGCCGCCTTCGACTTCCAGCCATTCCTTCTCGGAGATGTTGCCGGCCCGGCGCTCATCCCAATATTTCCAGCCATCAGAGCCGGAGCCGAGCGTCTTGCCCTTCCAGTTGCCGCGCAGCATCGGGCCGGCCGGCAAATAGATTGCAGGATAGCCGGCGGAGGTGGCGCCGAGCAGCAGGCCCGGCGTGGTCTTGTCGCACCCCCCCATCAGGACAACGCCATCGACGGGGTGGCCGCGCAGCAGTTCTTCCGCATCCATCGCCAGCATGTTGCGATAGAGCATCGTTGTCGGCTTGAGGAACGACTCCGACAGCGACAGGGCCGGCAATTCCATCGGGAAACCGCCCGCCATCAGGATGCCGCGCTTCACGTCATCGACGCGCGTCTTGAAATGCATGTGGCAGGGCTGCGCCTCGGACCACGTATTGAGGATGGCGATGACCGGACGGCCCTTCCACTCCTCCGGTGCATAGCCCTGCTGCATCGCCCGCGAACGGTGGCCGAAGGAACGCAGGTCATCCGGCGCGAACCAGCGTGCACTGCGCAATTGATCGGGCGTCTTCTTTTTCGTCATTGGGCTTCCTCGGTCCGCGCCACCGTTGGTTGACCGGCGCATTTTGTCGCACCAATATACGAGACAACAAAAGCTACAAGCCAGCGCGGCTGCGACCCGGAGTCACTCACACCGAATATTCCAGTTTCCGGCAGGGCCGGATCAGACGGATGCCCGCATCAATGACGGGCACCGCAAATAACGCACAGGGAGGAAGACCGGATGAGCATTTCTCGTCGAGATATTCTGCTGGGCAGCGCCGGTGCCATTGGGGCCGCGGCCTTGCCGTTTCCTCGCCCCGCCATTGCGCAATCCTCCGAACCCATCAAGATCGGCTGGCTCGCCGCCATGACCGGGCCGAGTTCGGCGCCCACCGTCGGCTTCCATCGCGGCGTCACTTTTGCCACCAACGAGATCAATGCGTCAGGCGGTGTCAAAGGCCGCAAGATCGAGATCGTGACCCGCGACACCCAGGGCGACCCCACCAAGGCCGTCAATGCCACGCAGGAACTGATCAGCCAGGTCAAGGTGCACGCAATCTGGGGACCGGTGAATTCCGGTGAGGCGCTGGCGACCACGCCGCTGATGGCACGTGCCAAAATTCCCGACCTGCATCCCTGCGTCGTCGATACGCTGATCGACACCACGAAATATCCCAACGCCTTCCGCATCGCACCGTCCAATGGACAGTGGGACGACGCGGTGCGCAGCTATTGCCTGAAGGTGCTGAAGATCAAGAAAGTCGCCGTGATCGGCGACACCACCGGCTATGGCGTCACCGCAGTGAAGGCGTCGGTCGAGGCGTTCAAGAAGGACGGCGCCGATGTCGTCTATTCCGCCAATGTGGACGCCACGCAACCCGACATGACGCCGGATATGTTGCGCGCCAAGAATGCCGGTGCCGAAGCCATCGTTGTGTGGAGCGTCTCCACCGGCATGGAAGCGCGCATGTTCAACACCCGCGGCTCGATGAACTGGGACGTGCCCTTTGTCGGCCACCCGTCCCTCGCCTCCGGCGAACTCGCGAGCCTGGTCGAAAAGCCGACTTATTGGGAGAAGGTCTATGCGGTCGGCTACAAGAGCTGCAGCTACGACAAGGCCGGCATGCTTCCCGATAAAAGCCAGCAACTCGTCGATCGCCTGACCAAGGCAGGCATCCAGTTACAGGACACACTCCTGTGGTGGGTCGCCTGCGGCATCGATGCCGTGGAACTGATCGCCAAGGGCGTCGAGGCGTCGGGTTCGACCGACAGCGCAGGAATCATCAAATACTGGAACAGCCTCACGAAATATCCCGGCTATTTCGGCAGCTACACATTCACGCCCACCGAGCATAACGGCTATCCGACCGACGAGATCGTGATGTCGGAAGCGCGTTCGGCCAAGAATGGCACCTTCGCCCTCGCCCCTGGCTACACATAGGCCGGGAGGCAAGCCGCATGCTCGGTTCCATCATAGCTTCCGGATTGGCGGCTGGCGCGATCTATGCGCTGGTCGGCATCACCTACAACACCATGTTCTCGACCTCACGGGTGATGAGCTTCACCGCAGGGCAGCTGGCTATGCTCGGCGGCGTGTTCGGCTCACTGTTCATGCTCAAGCTGGGGATGCCGACGCTTGTCGGGTTCGCGCTGACTTTGGTGTGCTGCGCCATGATCGGCGTCATCACCGAATTCGTAGCGGTCCGACCAGTGCTGAAAAGCCTCGAACAGCATCTCTATGTGCTTTCGACGCTTGCACTGGCGCTGATGATCCAGCAGGTCACCGCCATCAAATGGGGCACCGAACCACAGCCATTCCCGCGCATGATCGGGATCGGCAGCGGCGTATGGGACGAGAAATTCTGGCTGCCCGTGGTGGCCTGCGGGCTCACCATCATCGGGCTGGAATATCTGTATCGTCGCACCCTGATCGGTCACGCCTTCATGGCCATCGCCGAGGACAACTTTGCTGCCCGCGCACTCGGGCTTCCCGAGCGAAATTTGCGCGTCGCGAGCTATGCCCTCGCCGGCGTCATCGGCGGAGTCGCGGGCTTCGCCGGCGGCGAGCTGATGCTGGCCTTCTTCGCCAACGGCGCGCTGCTGAATTTCTACGGATTCGTGCCGGTGGCGCTGGGCGGGCTCGGCAATAATCGCGGCGCAATCATCGGCGGGCTGGCACTAGGCCTGTTCCAGCAGGCGATGAATTTCACGGTTGGCGGCATCTTCTCCTCGGTCGCAGTGTTCGCGATCTTCATCATCGTATTGCTGGCAGCACCGCAGGGCCTGTTCGGCTCGGCCACCGCGCGGAGAGTCTGATGGCGACGATCACCGATACCACCGCGATGCACGAGACATCCACGAAACAGGCGAAGCTGTCGGCGCTGCTGCCGTTCATCGGCATCTTCGTCGTGGCGATGATCCTGCCTTTCGTCAGCAACGATTACTGGGCCCTGATCGGCACCCGCGCGGCGATCTACTGGTTTCTGGTCGCCGGCCTCAATCTCGTGGTGGGCTTTGCCGGCCATCTCGCCATCGGCTATGTAGCGCTGCTGACGCTTGGTGCCTACACGACCAGCGTGCTGGCTTCGGGCAATGTGATGCCGCCGCTTCCGGTCTTCGTATCCCTGATCGCGGCGAGCTGTGTCGGCGCGGTGTTCGGCGTCATCGTCGGCCTGCCCGCGATGCGGCTGCGCACCTTTTACTTTGCCATGACCACACTCGGCTTTGCGACCATCGTGACCCAGATCGCGCTGGCCTGGCAGAGCGTGACCGGTGGCGGCGTCGGCATTGTCGGGCCGGAAATGCCGGCGCCGTTCAACACACCCTGGGGCTTCTATTATCTCTGCATCGGGCTTGGCGCTATCGCGACATGGCTGAGCGCCAATGTGGCGCATAGCCGGTTCGGCCGCGCGCTCATCGCGATACGCGATGTCGATGTGGCGGCGGAAGCCACCGGCATTTCCAAGCCGAAGCTGCTGGTGTCGATCTTCCTGCTCGCCGGCGCCATGGCGGCCTTTGCCGGCGGGCTGTTCGCCAGCCTACAGACTTACATCACGCCCGATGCCTTCACCTTCGACCTGTCGGTGCTGTTCTTCATCGCCATCCTGATCGGCGGTCGCGGCTCAATCCTGGGACCGATGCTCGGCACCATCATCCTCACCATTCTGCCGGAGATCGCCGCGCCGCTGGCCGCCTGGTCCACATTCCTCTATGCGGTGCTGCTGCTGGTGATCGTGCTGGTGATGCCCGGCGGCATCGCGACATTGCTCGATTTCAAGAGCCGACGCCCACTGGCCAGCAATCGCGCCATCGTGCCGCGTCCCGCGGTGCTCGCAGAAGCGCTGCGCAAGACCGCAGGACAGGCGGCGCTTTCGCTGCGCGAGGTCGTGCTCACTTTCGGGAATGTTCGCGCCATCGATGGCCTCGACCTTGACGTGAAGCCCGGTCAGGTCCACGGCCTGATCGGCCCCAACGGCTCCGGCAAGACCACCACGCTGAACGTGATCTCCGGCTATTACGCTGCCAAGGGTGGGCGGATCACCCTCGGCGGCGAGGCTCTCCCACCGGGACGGCCGGAGCTGCGCGCCGGCAAGGGCATTGCCCGCACCTTCCAGACACCACGAGTGATCGGCGAAGCCTCGGTGCTCGACAATGTCATGGTCGGCGGCACCATCGAAGGACAGGGGACATTTGCCGAAGCACTGCTCTCGCTGCCGCGGCATCACCGCGACGAGCGCGCCCTGACGGAACAGGCCCGCGCCATGCTGCGCGTGGTCGGTCTGGAGGCGCTCGCCGACGTGCGCGCCGATCGCCTGCAACACAGCGAATTGCGCTTCATCGAGATTGCGCGCGCGCTGATGCTGCAACCGGACTTCCTGCTGCTGGACGAGCCGGCTGCCGGCCTGTCCAGCGACGAGATCAACCGGCTTGGCGAACTGATCAAGGCGATCAGCCGCCGCGGCACCGGCGTGCTGCTCGTGGAACATCATGCCGACCTGATCTTCGACATCTGCGATCAGGTGACCGTGCTCAATCTTGGCAAGATCCTCGCCGCCGGTACGCCGGCGGAGATCCGGGTACACAAGGAGGTCGTCAGTGCTTACCTTGGAGGCTGAACCGCTCTTGAAGATCGCCGCTCTGGAATCCGGCTACGGCAAGATTCGCGTCCTGCATGGCGTGGACATGCGCATCGCCGCGGGCGAGGTGGTGACCCTGCTCGGCCCCAACGGCGCCGGCAAATCGACGCTCCTGCGCGCGATCTCCGGCTTGCTGCCGGTCAATGCCGGCAGCGTCACCTTCGATGGCCGCGACATCAGCAACGGGACGCCACGCGAGGCAGCGCGGGCCGGACTGGTGCATGTCATCGAAGGGCACCGCGTGTTCACGCAGCAGACCGTGACGGAGAATCTGCTACTCGCTGCCTACGACCTGCCGCGTGGCGAACGAGCAGCGCGGGTCGATGAAGCGCTATCGTTCTTTCCGGAGATCGCGGAGAAACGCCATGAGAGCGGCGCGGCGCTGTCGGGCGGACAGCAGCAGATGCTGGTGGTGGCGCAAGGACTGGTCAGGCGGCCGCGGCTATTGATGCTAGACGAACCTTCGGCGGGACTGTCGCCTGTGCTGGTCGATCGCGTGCTCAACGTGGTGACGCAGCTGCGCAAGGCGGGAACGGCGGTGCTGCTGGTGGAACAGCTTGTGGAGAAGGCGCTGGCGGCGGCAGATCGCGTCTATGCGCTGTCGCAGGGACATATCGTGCTGCAGGCCGCGACATCCGAGGCAAACCTGCCGCAGCGACTCGAGTGCGCGTATTTCGGGCATGAGGAGAAGGCGGCGGTGTAATCCATCTCCGTCGTCATTGCGAGGCGCACAGCGACGAAGCAATCCAGTTCTTTCTTCGTGAAAATCTGGATTGCTTCGCACGGTCGCAATGACGATTGAGAGGCCTACGCGCCAAACACTTTGCCGATCGCGGCCTGCGCGTCGCTCTGGATCTGCTTCAGATGATCCTCGCTGCGGAAGCTTTCCGCGTAGATCTTGTACACATCCTCGGTGCCCGATGGTCGCGCGGCAAACCAGCCATTGGCCGTGCTCACCTTGATCCCACCGAAGGACTGGTCGTTGCCCGAAGCCTTGCTCTCGGTCACTGTGACGGGATCGCCAGCCAGCTCAGTCATGCCGATCTGCTCTGGTGTTACCTTCTTCAGCACGTTCTTCTGGTCCGGCGTTGCAGCGGCATCGATGCGCTCGTAATAGGGCGTGCCGAATTCCTGCGTCAGCTTCTCGAAACGCTGGCTCGGATTTTCCTTCGTCACCGCGGTGATCTCCGCAGCGAGCAGGCCGAGAATGAGACCGTCCTTGTCGGTGGTCCAGACCGTGCCGTCCTTGCGCAGGAAGGAAGCGCCGGCGCTCTCCTCGCCGCCGAATCCAAATGAGCCATCGACGAGGCCGTTGACGAACCACTTGAAGCCCACCGGTGTCTCTACCAGTTTGCGACCGAGCCTCTTCACCACGCGATCGATGATCGCGCTTGAGACGATGGTCTTGCCCACCGCAGCATCCTTGCGCCAGTGCGGGCGATGGGCGAACAGATAGTCGATGGACGTCGCCAGATAGTGGTTCGGGTTCATCAGTCCGCCGGTGCGGGTGACAATGCCATGGCGATCGGCATCGGTATCATTGGCGAAGGCGACATCGAACTTGTCGCGCATATGAATCAGCGGCGCCATTGCGTAAGGCGACGAGCAGTCCATGCGGATCTTGCCATCCCAATCCAGCGTCATGAAGCGGAAGGTGGGATCGATGGCAGTGTTCACGATGGTCGCGTCGAGCTTGTAGCGCTCGATCACCGGCTCCCAGTAATGCACGCCGGCGCCGCCGAGCGGATCGATGCCGATCTTCACACCCGAGTGGCGGATCGCATCCATGTCGACGACCTCGGCGAGGTCGCTCACATAGGGCGTGATGTAATCATAGGGCCTGATGAATTCCGACGCGCGGGCGCGGGCGAGCGGGATGCGCTTGACGCCGGCCATATCGGCCTCAAGAAAACCGTTCGCGGCCTTCTCCATCAAGCCGGTGATATCGGTATCGGCCGGGCCACCATTGGGCGGATTGTATTTGAAGCCACCATCTTCCGGCGGATTGTGTGATGGTGTGACCACGACGCCGTCTGCCAGGCCTGACGTGCGGCCCTTGTTGTAGGTCAGGATCGCGTGGGAGATCACCGGAGTCGGTGTATAACCGCCGTCCTTGTCCACCATCACATAGACGCCATTGGCGGCGAAGACCTCAAGCGCCGAGACCATGGCGGGCTCGGCCAGCGCATGAGTGTCGATCCCCAGAAACAGCGGGCCATCGATACCGGCCCCCTTGCGATAGTCACAGATCGCCTGGCTGATAGCGAGGATATGGTTCTCGTTGAACGAATTGTGCAGCGCCGAGCCACGATGGCCGGAGGTGCCGAACGCAACATGCTGGGTGGCAACGGACGGGTCCGGCTTGCCGGCAAAATAGGCCGAGACGAGCCGGGGCACGTTCACGAGCTGGGAGGGGTCGATCGGTTTACCGGCCAGCGGATGGACGTGGGCAGCCATATAGTCTCCTTCGCATACCAAGAGCCCCGGCAGCCGCAGATCGGTGGCCGGGAACAGGACTCATGGCATGTTTCGGAGGACAAATCAGCCGCCTTTGCGACGGCTCCGGCATGGGATGGCGCTCACGCGCGTTCCGAAGCCTGGCTGGATGCCCAGGCCAGCGGCAACGCAAAACACAGGAACATCGCGACCACGGCGCCAGCGACCAGCATGCTTTCGAAGGGCATATCTCTTCTCCTTGGTTTTATGGAGAAGATCGTGCGCCCGCGGCGTGTGGAGCGCCTTGAGATGGATCAATCCACCGCGGGCGATCAGGCCGCCGCCAATGCGTCCAGCTTGTCCATCGACAGCAGCCGCACCCCATCCGGCACCACCACCAGCGCCTTGTCCTTGGCGAGCTTGGTGAGCGTACGGCTGACCGTCTCGATGGTCAGACCGAGATAATCAGCGATGTCCTGCCGGCTCATCGGAAGCGGGACGGTGACCGACTTCTGGCCGATCCGGGCATAGCGGGCCTGCAGGTTGAGCAGGAAGGCCGCCACCTTCTCATCGGCATTGCGGCGGCCAAGCAGCAGCATCTGGTCCTGGGCGAGGCTGAGCTCGTGGCCGGCAAATTCGTGCATCCGGCGCAGCAGATGCGGCTTGCCGTCGACATAGCTCAGGAAAGCCGAGCGGGAGAAACGGCAGACCCGCGCGGGGCTCACGGCTTCGGCCGCAACGCCATAGCGATCCATCATCGCAAGACCGAGAAAGTCGCCAGGCAGCGCGAAGCCGACGATCTGGCGACGGCCATCCGGCAGCGACTTGTAGAGGCGAACAACGCCCTCGGTGACATTGAACACGGCGCCAGCCTGTGCGCCCTGGTCGAACAGCATGGTCTTGGCCGGATAGTGCTTGACCTGGCTCAGGCGGTCGAGCTCGTCCAGCTCATCGGGTTCCAGGGCCGCGCATACGCTGAACAGGCGCACCTTACAGTCGTCGCAGGCGCCGCGCGCGTGCTTGCAATCGCTGGTGCCGCAGCTGTCGACGGGGAGTTCCGCGAAGGTCATGGCGTGGTCCGTGGTCATTTCTAAGCTCGCGAGGGTCATATCAGCCAGGTCCTCAGATTACCTTATATCTTTTGACATTGATCAATCTGTCGCGCCTTGATGCAGATCAATGCCGACCCGCCCCGTGCCCTTCAATTTGGCGCCCCATGCGGGAAATACCCATGAAACACGAGGAATATCAGGCCCTCCCCATGACCTGGGCGGAGGCGCCGTTGGCCTATCCGCTGGTTTATCTGCACGATGCCAGCGTCTCGCTGGACGCATGGCTCGATTTCGTCCGCCGGCGCACCGGGTCGGGCGAGAACAGCGGCCTGATCGTGATCCGCGACCGCGCCAACATCGTCCATGCTCTGTTCGCCTTCCGGGTCGATTTCGATATCAAGGGCCAGCGTCAGCTCTGCATCGCGCACCTCATCGTCGCGCAGATTCCGGGCTCGCAGATCGACCAGGCTGTGATCGCCTCCACCGGACATATCGCAAGCCGCCTTGCCTGCACGACAATCACCATCGAGCAGCCGTTCGAACTGACCGGATCGTCGTCGGTCAAAACGTGGACGGCCGCGTAGCCGTCACGCTGTCAGCCATCTCGACATACGATTGCACAGCGATCTCATCCGATCGGCCGATGCCCGCATTGGATTGCACTCGGACCTGCCTCTCGGAAGCTGTCCGACCGGCTAGATTGGCTCCTTGTGATCAGCTATCGTGGTATACATAATCCACAAAAGGCGTCGGACCGGTTTAACATCGGCGCCAACAATCCCATGGGACGGAAACATCGTGGCGCGCAACATCCTCATTCTCGGAGCCTCTTACGGCTCGCTGCTGGCAACCAAGCTCCTGATGGCCGGGCACAACGTGACCCTGGTGTGCCGCAAGAAGACCGCCGAACTCATCAATCGCGACGGTACCGAGGTCCGCATCAAGCTGCGCGACGAAAAAGAGCACCGCGCCATTTTCTCCCGCGACCTGCCGGGCAAGCTGGACGCTACGTCCCCTGATCAAGTGGATCTGACGCGTTACGATCTTGTCGGCCTCGCGATGCAGGAGCCGCAATACACCAACCACACCATCCGCATGTTGATGATCAAGATCGCCGCGGCAAAACTGCCCTGCCTGTCGATCATGAACATGCCGCCGCTGCCCTATCTCAAGCGCATCCCGGCGCTGAAAGGAATGGACCTCGAAGAGGCCTATACGAATGCCGCGGTGTGGGAGCGCTTCGAGCCCGGCCTGGTCACGCTGTGCTCGCCCGATCCGCAAGCCTTCCGTCCGCCGGAGGAAGCCGCCAACGTGCTGCATGTCGGCCTGCCCACCAATTTCAAGGCCGCCGCCTTCGCGGATGAGGCGCATAACAAGGTGCTGCGCGAACTCGAGGCGGATATCGACGCCGTGAAGCTCGATGGCCATGACGTGCCGGTGAAACTGAAAGTGTTCGATTCGCTGTTCGTGCCGCTGGCGAAATGGTCGATGCTGCTCACGGGCAATTATCGCTGCATCACGCCGGAAGAGCCGCAATCGATCCGTGAAGCCGTGCATGGCGATCTCGGCGTCTCGCAATCGATCTATGACCATGTCGATGCCATTGCGCGGAAGCTCGGCGCCGATCCCGAGGATCAGGTGCCGTTCGCCAAATATGCCAAGGCAGCAGAGAGCCTGCTGAAACCATCATCGGCCGCGCGCGCCGTGGCGGCCGGAGCGCCTTTCATCGAGCGCGTCGATCTGCTGGTGAAACTGATCTCACACCAGATCGGCATGACCAATGCGCATATCGATCGCACCGTCGATGTGGTCGATCAGAAGCTCAATGAGCGGCTCGAATCGAGCACCGGCATCTGAGCCGGACTGCGCTGCGCGCCCTGCTCTGGCAACGATGCGCGCGGCGCGCTGATGACGGCTTCAAGCATGCCTCGCGATCACGCCGCATCGGTCGGAACGAGCTTGGCGATGGTTGCAAGCAGATCCGTCTGTGTGATCAGGCCGCCAATGGTCCGGTCGTGATCTATGATGATGACGGCATGGGTGCGGCCATCGGTCAGCGTCGGCAGCAGGGCCACGGCGGGCGTTCGTGCTGACGCCGTGGAGGCTGGCGACATGCGCGCGCCGATATCGCCGCCCTTGTCGAGGATCTCGCGCAGGCCGATGGTCCCGACAAGATGCCCCTGCCGGTCGATCACCGGCAGCGTCCGCACATTGTGTTTCAGCAATCGCGTGCGCGCGAGCTCGACATCATCCCATACGCCCACGGTCACCACGTCGCGGGACATGATGTCCTTGCAATGGATACTGCCATGGGCGCGCAACAACGCTTGCAACTCGACTTGCCGCAACAGGCTGTCGAGATCTTCGGGGCTGATGTCGAAGGTCTCCTTCAGCGTCTCCAGCGCCTTGTCGATATCCTCGGGCGTGAAGCCGATCCGCTGCACCGGGCTGAGATCGGCAGTCTCATGCGTATTCGGCGCGGGTGTCACGGCGCGATGCGGATAAGTGTGCCGCGAGAGCTTGTGAAACAGCAGGCCAAGCGCCACAAGCAGCAGCGAGTTGAGGCCGACCGGAACGAAGGGAAACAGAAATCCGGCAGATGTTACGGCAGGGCCACCGATGATGGCCGTCAAGGCGGTCGCACCACCGGGCGGATGCAGGCAGCGCGCAAAGGACATGGCAGCAATGGCGATGGACACGCCAAAGCCGATCGCCAGAATCTGGTCATGCACGAAATGCGCGATGATGACGCCGATCAGCGCCGAGATCGTGTTGCCGCCGATGATCGACCACGGTTGCGCCAGCGGTGACGCCGGCACCGCGAACAGCAACACGGCCGACGCGCCAAGCGGCGCCACGATCAGCGGCAGGCTGGTGTGATCCCCGAGCACAAAGCGGCAGATCAGTCCCGTCAGCGCGATGCCGACCAACGCACCGACACAGGCAACCATGCGCTCGCGCAGGCTGGCGCCGGCGAGAATGGGCGCGAAGATCTTGAAGCCGCGGCGCGGTCGCGCCACTGCAGTCGTTGCCCCCTCCGCTCTCTCGGGGCGCTGGTTGATTGTCATGGATTGAACCGGGCGATCGGACATGGATTGAAGCGCGATCGCCATTGATCACGATGCGAGGCCGCCCGCGGCATTGCCGACGACAATTCACAAGAGGCCGCCGATGGCGTGTCCCGGGTAGGATCCGCAACGCGGTCGGCGCTGTTCTAGCGGCTGCTCCGGCCGACGGCCAGCCTCCGCGGATATCAGCCACAGCTTCGGTTTACATCGGAATTGCCGATATAAACCATCGATAATATTCGCTATTCAATCTTGCGGAAGCGCCTAACCTCAAATCAGAGCCATGATGGCAACGAATGAGGTAGCGCCATGAAAACGATCGCACAGACACATTCGCCGTTTGTCGACACCCTGCATGCCATGCTCCGCGCGGTCTTCGATGTCGTGCGCCCACGATATGATGCAGCACAAATCGAAGCAGCGGTCGCGGCGTCGGGTCATCCCTCCGGCGCGTGACCGGCACCGGGTGCGCTTATGTTGCAACTTCAGCGCCGGCCGGCCTTCGACTTTGCACGCGACGGCCGCGGCTTCACGGGTGCGACGGCGAGCCGGTGCATCAGCGCAACGGCCTGCGTGATCGCGGGATGATCGCCATCATCGTTATAGGCGACATAGGCGGCCATATTGAAGTCCGGCGCCCCCGCGGCGACATGCAGCCGGCCACTGCTGATCAAGGGCGCCACGATCCGGCGCGGGAAATAACCCGAGCCGCCATTCTCCAGCACATGCTGCAGGCCGACCCAGCCGATATTCGCCGTGACAGCAGCGCCGCTGAAATCCGGAAACAGCGCGATGTGCCGCGCATAGAATTCCGGCCCCCAATCGATATAGACATAGTTCTGCTGTGGCCTCGGCGGATGCCCGCGCTTGGTGGAGACCAGAACGAGCTGCTCGATGAACAGTTGCTCGACCTTGAGGCCGGGCCGGCTCTGCGGCGTATACATCACGCCGATATCGACGCGCCCTTCGACCAGCCCCTGCATCAGTTCCGGCTCTAGGGCACTTTCGGCACGGATGGCGATGGCGGGCAATTCCGCGCGCATCGCGGGTAGCCAGCGCAGCAGATACTCCTCCCATAACCCGATGCGACCGCCGACCGTGAGGGTCGCGCTGAAATCCTGCGCGATGCCGACCTCGTGTCGTGCCTGTTCGACGGTGCGCACCAGCATCGATGCGTGTTTCTGGAACTGACGACCTGCCGCCGTCAGCGACGCGCCGGCTTTGTTGCGCACGAACAGCACGCACCGCAGCTGCTGCTCCAGCGTCTGGATGCGCGCGCTGACGGTGGACTGCGTGACATGGAGGCGCTCCGCCGCAGCCACGAAATTCCCCGCATTCACGACTGCAAGGAATGTCCTGGCCAGTTCGGTGTCCATCGCTCCGCGCTCTTATGCGCCCTCGTCCAGCGCCACCATCTGACGCTTCCGCCGCAGCGCCGGCAAGAGCGGCGCAATCAGCAGGATCACCGCGAGCACGAGACACGCCGCCGAGATCGGGCGTTCGACGAAGGTCATCAGATCGCCCTGCGACAGGATCAGCGATTTGCGCAGGTTGTTCTCCAGCAATGGCCCGAGCACGAAGGCCAGCACCAGCGGTGCAGGCTCATAGCCGAACTTGCGCATGAAGTAGCCGATGATGCCGAAGGCGATCATCACATGCACGTCGAAGACATTGTTGCTCGAGCAATAGACGCCGATGATGGTGAACAGCACGATCAGCGGGAATAGCACGTTATAGGGCAGCTTGAGCAGCTTCACCCACATGCCGATCAGCGGCAGGTTCAGCACCAGCAGCATGGCATTGCCGATATACATGCTGGCGACGATGCCCCAGAACAGGCCCGGATTCTGCGTGATCAGGAGCGGCCCCGGTTGCAATCCGTGAATGACGAAGGCACCGAGCAACAATGCCATCACCACATTCGGCGGAATGCCAAGGGTCATCAACGGAATGAAGGCGCCGCCTGCCGCAGAATTGTTGGCCGCTTCCGGGCCTGCCACACCTTCGATGGCGCCGTGGCCGAATTCCTGCGGTTTCTTGGAGAGCCGTTTCTCCAGCGCATAGGAGGCAAACGATGCCACCACCGCACCGCCGCCCGGCAGGATACCGAGGAAGAAGCCGAGCACGGTGCCGCGGCCGATCGGCCCGGCACTGCGCTTCCAGTCCTCCTTGTTTGGCAGGAGTTGCGTGATCTTCGCATTGATGATGTCGCGCTTGATCGCCTGCTCGGTATTGAGCAGCACTTCGGCCAGGCCGAACAGACCCATCACCACAGGAACGAGGCCGATCCCGTCGATCAGTTCGATGCGACCGAAAGTGAGCCGCGGCTGCGCCGTGATGCTGTCGAGGCCGACAAGGCCGAGGACGATACCGATGCACGCCATCAGCAGCGCTTTCGCCATGGAGCCCTGGGTCAGGAAGGTGAGCACCACGAGGCCGAGCACCATCAGGCTGGCATATTCGGCGGGGCCGAACGCAATCGCGACGGCGGCGAGCGAGGGCGCCACCAGCATCAGGGCAACGAGGGCAAATGTGCCGGCGATAAACGAGCCGAGCGCGGAAATGCCCAGCGCCGGCCCGGCGCGGCCCTTCTTCGCCATCTGGTGCCCGTCGAGACAAGTGACGACGGATGCGGCCTCGCCGGGAATGTTGACGAGGATCGAGGTGGTGGAGCCGCCATACATGGAGCCGTAATAAATGCCGGCCATCATGATGATGCCGCTCTCCGGCGTGCCGGACAGCGTGACCGGCAGCAGCAGCGACATTGCCGAAATCGGGCCGATGCCGGGCAGCACACCCACCAGCGTGCCGATGAACACGCCGATGAAGCAGTAGAGCAAGTTGACCGGCAGCAGCGCGACACCGAATCCGTGAAATACGTTGGCGAGAACGTCCATGATGCCGCTCCCCTCAACCGATCTCGAACACGCCGGTGGGCAACATGATCGCGAGACCATGTTTGAGCACCCACCACACACCGAGCGGCGCCAGCACCGCCAGCGGCACGGCCAGCGTCCAGCGCACGGGATCGATGATGCGCAAGAGCAGAAGCATCAGCGGGATGGTCGCAATCAGGAAGCCGAGCGGCTCCAGCGCGAATGCATAGGCAATCAGGCAGACGATGATCAGCACCGGCTTGCTCCAGCGCGCATCCTCCCAGCGCGAGCCGAAGGTCGGTCCGCCTTCCGTCACCGAAGCCAGGATGATGCTGACGGCGAAGGCGCACATCAGGATGCCGATATAGAACATCATGAAGCCCGAGCCGGGATCATTGATGGTGCCGAGCTTCAGCTTGAGCCCGGAGCGGATCACGAACACACCAAGCCCGAGGCCGATCACGCCGGTCCAGAATTCGGAATTGTTGAGACGGAAGGGAGGACGGGTGGTGGAAGACATGAGGAGCTCGCGGTGCAAGAGACAGGGACTGGCGCCGCAAGCGCCATACGTCCCCTCGCCCCGCTTGCGGGGAGAGGGTTAGGGAGAGGGGCCGCCGCGGGCGATGTTGCCCGTGGAAGTCCCTCACCCGCCGCGCTTCGCGCAGCGACCTCTCCCCGGCGGGGAGAGGTGAAGCGCGCGCCTTCGCTATCGTCTCACTTCTTCGCCAGCCCGATGCTGTCGATCACCTTGCGCTCCGATGCCGTCACCTCGACCACGAACTTCTTGTAGTCCTCGGTGTTCTTGTAGTTCGGCACCATGTCGTACTTCGCCAGCGTCGCGACCACGGCGGGGTCCTCGATCGCCTTCTTGAACGCATCATGCAGCTTGGCGACGATCTTCGGATCCATGCCCTTTGGGCCCGCGATCCCGAACGGCGAGTCATACACCATCGGATAGCCGCTCTCCTTCAGCGTCGGCGCATCCGGGAAATTCGGCGAACGCTTGTCGGTCCACACCATCAAGAGGCGCAACTTGCCGGCATCGACCAGCGGCCGCCAGCCGGTGGAGTCCGCCTGCAGCATGGTGTGATTGCCGAGCACCGCCGCATTGGTCTCGGCGCCGCCCTTGAACGGCACCTGCGTCAGCTTGATGCCTGCAAGGGCCGCGATCTGCTCCATGCCCACATGCAGCGATGTGCCGGTGCCCGGCGTCGCATAGGTCACCTTGCCCGGATTGGCCTTGGCGAAATCGACGACGTCCTTCCAGGTCTTGAACTGCGACTCCGCATTCGTCGTGATGCCGAAGGTGTAGCCGGTGAGATGGATGATGTAGGAGAAATCCTTGTCCGGATTCCACGACACCTCCTGCATCAGGGGCAGGCGGAACACCGTGATCGGAATCTGCGAGATCGTATAGCCATCCGGCTTCGCCGCCGCCGCCATGGTCGCCGGACCGACCGTGCCGCCGCCGCCGCCCTTGTTGTCGATGGCAATCGGCTGGCCGAGATGTTTCGACGCTGCATCCGCAATGGCGCGCATCGAAATGTCGGTGGAGCCGCCGGCCGGCCATGGCACGATCAGCGTGATCGGCTTGGTGGGATATTCCTGCGCGCGGACAATGGTAGCCGTGCCTAGCGTGGCGATCGCGGCAGCGGCAATGGACAAGGAAATTGCAAGACGACTGGACAGCGCAATGCGATTGCGTTGCAACATGAATTCTCTCCCTCTTTTATCTCTTGGTGGCCGCGGCTCATGTCCGGACCTTTTGTTGTGACGGCAGTGTAACGCGGAAATCGTCGCCGCAAAGTGCGTCTTCCGTCGTATCGCTGCCGTGTTGGCAATGAACGATGATTTGCGCAGCCCCGCAATTCCGATGGGCAGATGCGCATGCGACATACCGTCATCATGACCCCACACGTCATGGTGGCGAGACCATCGCCGCGGCATTGAGAAATGCCGGCAAAAAAGTTTGGCGGGCATGTCGGATCGCTGTCGTCCGCGTCGTCCTTGGTGCAATACCGCGTCATTCGAGAGGGAAAATCCCATGAGCAAGATGATCTTCGTGAATCTGCCGGTCACCGACCTGCCCCGCGCCGTCGCCTTCTATGAAGCCGTCGGCGCCACCAAGAATCCGCAATTCTCCGACGACACCGCCGCCTGCATGGTGTTCTCCGACACCATCCACGCGATGCTGCTTACGCATGAGAAGTACAAGCAGTTCACCTCGAAGAAGATCGTGGACGCGAAGACGTCGAGCGAGGTGCTGATCTGTGTTTCCGCCGACAGCCGCGACGAGGTCGATGGCATCGTCAACAAGGCGAAGGCTGCCGGCGGCGGCGTTGATCCCACGCCCACGCAGGACTTCGGCTTCATGTATGGCCGCAGCTACGAAGATCCCGATGGTCACATCTGGGAAGTGATGTGGATGGACATGGCGGCCGCCGAAGCCGCGATGGCTACCTGAGTTTTACGTCAGGAGGACATGACGATGTCGAAGATCTCTCCCTGCATCTGGTTCGAGACTGAAGCCGAGCAGGCGGCAAGATTCTATTGCTCGCTGGTTCCCAATTCCTCTGTCGATCGCGTACAGCGTGCCCCGATCGATTATCCCGGCGGCCAGGCGGGCAACGTGCTGGTAGTCGGCTTTACCCTCGGAGGCTCGAGCTTCATCGGCCTCAATGGCGGCAGCCCCGCCACCTTCAGCAATGCGGTGTCCTTCACCATCCATTGCGAGGACCAGGCCGAGGTGGATCGGGTCTGGGACGCCATCCTGAGCAACGGCGGCAAGGAAAACGCCTGCGGCTGGATCAACGACCGCTGGGGCGTGCCTTGGCAGATCGTCCCCAACGGCTTCACGGAAATGCTCGCCAGCGAGAATGGCGAAGGCGCCAAGCGCGCCATGGCCGCCATGATGACCATGGTGAAACTCGACCTTGCCGCCTTGAAGAAGGCTTTTGACGGCGGCTAAAGCGACGACCCATGCCTGCCAAGCCCTTGGCGGAGCGCCGCAATCGGCGCTCCGTCAGATATCGGCTAACCGGATGGCGGAAAAGCGGATTTCCGGCGGTCGCTTTGCTTGACAGGGAGTCCTCCGCGTCCTTATAAGCGGCCCGTTCGCGACGCGGCATTTTGGCCGTCGTGACCCTGTGGCGGGGTAGCTCAGCTGGTTAGAGCACGGGAATCATAATCCTGGGGTCGGGGGTTCGAGTCCCTCTCCCGCTACCACATGCCTCTTGAGCACCATCAGCTCAAATTCCTCAACAAAATCAACGAAACTGCACTTCGTCGGGTCTCCCGGTGTGTTCTGTCTCACATGGATCGTTCACACCTTAGGTGCAATATATGGCCCGTTCAGCATTCATCTCGCGGCGAGAAGGACGCTACGTCTTTTCGATCCGTACCCCAGCTTGTCTGAAATCTGTCTATCGCTCTGGCTCCATTCGGCTTGCGCTTGGGACCTCGAATTACCGAATGGCTTCGACCCGGGCGGCGCGCATCGCATCCTGGATGCTTAGGATCAAAGGTATGGACGGCGACCCTCGCCAAGCACTGCTCGAATTGTGGCCCCGGCTGCAGGAGCTGGCCCGAGAGCCAGTCCGAAGCGAAGACGATTATGTCGAGCGGAGCGCGTTCCAGGCGGTCGCCTTTAAAGCACAGTTTCTGGTCAGGCATGCGGGGCTAAAACCAGATGCAGTGGCTCCGGGGTGGGACGAGCATTTTGTAATGCTGATCCGGGAGAATGGCCGCGCCGGCAATCAGCTCAAAAAATCAAATTCGCTCGAAGGGCGTATTGAGCGGCGCAGAGAGCAACTTTTTTCCGAAGGTGCAGATTTGGTTGTGCTGCCGGCGGGCGTTCCAGCACCAGCAAGTCCAAGCTTCACACCTGCCACAGTCGCGGCTGCCGTCACCGCAGCCCTTCCAGCCGATGGCAACCGAACTCTTATGTCTACCGCCTTGAAGCAGTTTCTCGATTGGCGTGAGGGCGAGGACGGCGATCGTCGCGCGGCTAACGATGTAGGCCCCATCATTCAATTTGCGATTGATCTCTGGAAGGATCCTTGCATCGGCGATATCGGCCCGGAGCAAATTGTTGCTCTAAAGCAAGCTATGCCCGAGGTGCCCACGCCCGCTGGATTTCTAGTTAATGAACGATCCCTTTTTCAAAGATGGACAATCGCAAAAGCCAACAACTACCTGATCGAAACTGAAGGAAAACGCGTTAAGCTGGTCCGTGTATCCTCTTCAACGCTCCGGAAACGCTATAGGACGGGATTAAACTCGTTTTGGAACTTCTTACGCGACAATCTATACGTGACCGGTCCTGCACCAGATTTCACGAGCCGATCCAAGCAAAATCCTCCCGCCGTTGAACGTGACGCTTTCGAGGAGGAGGAGCTTCTCAAATTCCTACAAACTCCTCTGTTTACAGGTTGCGACAGCATCAGCCGTGTCTGGGTCGAAGGACAGTCTTTCTGTCAGAACTATTTTTACTGGGCAGTACTCATTCAGCTTCTTTGCGGGTTACGTCCGTCCGAAATCTCGCAGCTCCGTTGCGCTGATATAGCCACGCTTTATGGCCAATGGCACTTTCGATTTGCTAAGCGCTCGCTCACTCATGGGGAGGATGAGAATTCGTCCGATGACGACGTTGATGTCGGGCCAGGTGGCAACGACGCCAAAACGAAAAACGCTTTCAGATGGGTCCCAATCCACCCACTACTTGAGCAATTGGGAATCATTGCCCGTCGGGAAGCAATCGTTGCGACTTTCATCTTGAGAAAGACAGCAGAGGCCGGTGGGATAGACCGCTTGTCAAATGCAAGACGTATAGCGATCGAGGAGGACGCTCAGCAACAATGGC